>Ga0187878_1000001_pt1 | contig 792467 bp, 811 predicted proteins | sample June2016WEW_17_1_FD_132979 | JGI IMG/M metagenome (GOLD analysis project Ga0187878, IMG submission 132979) | Peatland microbial communities from SPRUCE experiment site at the Marcell Experimental Forest, Minnesota, USA - June2016WEW_17_150 | ecosystem: Environmental > Terrestrial > Soil >... | reverse complement strand
GGTCATCATCTTCAACCAGTCCGGCGGGGGAGCGACCATCCTCGCCGCAGAGGACCTCGTCGGGAGTGTGACATTGCCACAAAATCCTAATGCATGGTACTTCAATCCGGTCACCGGGAACTGTAACTGGAAGTACCGGAAGATGATCACCATCGACCATACCAAAGTCTCTGCTGACCAGTCCAGCTTCCCGGTCCTCGTGAGCCTCACGGACACGGATCTCTCAGCCAAAGCCCAGAGCAATGGCAATGACATCCTCTTTACCTCTTCCGACGGCACAACCAAGCTCAACCATGAGATCGAGAACTACACGAGCAGCACCGGTTCCCTTGTTGCATGGGTGGGTGTCCCGACCCTCTCCTCGGCAACCGATACGGTCCTTTACCTGTACTACGGGAACTCAACTGCGACCGGCCAGCAGAACCCCGCGGCGGTCTGGGACGCGAACTTCAAGGCCGTGTGGCACCTGGTCGAGGTGGGCAGCACGGGGGCGAACGCCTACAGCGACAGCACCTCCAATGCCAACAACGGGCAGGGAGGCGGCGGAACCGCCGGCGCGGTCCCTGCCCAGGCCGCGGGGCAGATCAGTTATGGGCAGAGTTTTGACGGTGCCAATGATTACATTGCTACAACAAATCTGGTTAGTTCCCCCCCGCCATATGGTTCGGCATTTACGGAATCCATCTGGTTCCAGACCACGAGCTCGGTTGAAGCGAAGCTCATCAGTCTTGAAAACCAACGAACCGGAACAGGGTCGAGTGCTATCGATTGGATGATTTACATGGAACCGACTGGAAACGTGGTGGGCGGGGTATATAGCGGCGGTTCGAAAACTATCATTAGCTCGCCAATGAATAATGGCAACTGGCATTATGCGGTTTTAACTTATTATAACCAATCTTCGACCGATACAAACCTTAGTTTGTATGTTGACGGGAGCTTTATCGGTAGTAAAACTAGTGTAACCCCCCAGACCATGACCGGCTACCTTAGGATGGGGTCATACCACATAAGTGGCAATTGGCCGCCCGGTGTTGTAGCAGATGGTTACTACTCGGGGGCACTCGACGAGGCGCGCTATTCGACTATCAACCGATCCTCCACCTGGATCGCGACCGAGTACGCGAACCAGAACAGTCCCTCCACCTTCTCCTCTGTGGGGAACGAGGAGACGTGGTGGAAGTGCTGATCCCTGTACCGTTGTGAGATCCGATATTTCCGTCATACCGCATCTCCCCTCCGATTATTCCGAAGGATTCCCCAAAAACGGGAATTGAAGATCTGATTTGATTTTGGGGGTCTGAAGGGGGACAGAAAAAGGATGGTCAGCCCCTTTTCTTCCCCTTGTCCTTCTTCCCTTTCCCTTCCTTCTTCTCCTCCTTCTTCCCCATGGAGGAGATGTCTACCATGTACCTGGCATCCTTCCCGAGACCCACCACCATGTCGTTGCTCTCGGCGAGCTTCTTCAGGTTCAGCTCGTAGCTCCCGGGGGAGAGGATGCGGATGGACTCGATCTTTCCCCGGACGTCGCCAGCCTTCGACGAATCGTCCACCACCTCGAGCACCTCCTCGTTCGTCTCCTTCGCGATCTCGGAGATGGTTTTCTCCTCGAGCACGTCGCGGTGCCGGTGCTCCTCCCGGATGTAGAGGAACTTCTTGCTGCCGCAGCTCGGGCAGCCCTTCAGGATCTCGGTGGACCCGTCCTTGAACTCCCTCCCGCATTTCGTGCACTTGTGAGGCATCTGCTTACCGCGAGGAGACCCAGGCTGAGATGAGGTCCTTCTCCCTCTTGATCATCCTGAGCTGGTTCGCCGGGCCTATGACCGTGAGCCGGGACTCGGGGCGCTTCCCCACGAACCGGGAGATGATGCCGGAGATCCCTTCCGCTGCTTCCCGCGCCGGGTAGGTCTCCATCTCGATACCGGTGAACCCGTCGGGCATGATCTCCATCATCGTGATCTCGATGAGCTTGGAGGCCTCCTCGGGGGGGAGCCCCTTCTCGAGGACCACGATGTTCCCCTTCTTCACGTCGTCGAGGATGAGCCGGATCTTCTCCATGGGGGTGAGGCGGAGGAGCCTTTCCTCGGAGATGAGGTCGATCTGAATACCCTGCGCCATGCCCCTCACCCGAACTTCTCGGTCATGATCTCGTAGAGCTGTTCAACATTCGACCCGTCCAGGCTCGAGATGGGGACCACCGGGTGCTGGGGGAAGGCACTCCGGATCCGGTTCGGGGCCGCCTCGGGGAGGTCGATCTTGTTCGCGACGATGATGACCGGGAGCTTCCTCGACTCGATGATCCCGACCATCATGATGTTCACCTGCATGAAGGGGTCGAGGGTCGCGTCAAGCATGTAGATAACCCCGTCGATATCCTCCCGGAGCCAGTGCATCGCCTCGGCGACACCTTCGGTCGCTTCCCGGGCCCTCGTCACCGCCTCCTCTTTGGAGAGCCCGAAGTTCATGAACTCCCGGTAATCGATCTTCGTGGTCACCCCGGGCGTATCGACGATATCGATATCCACCGAGTCCCCGTTCACCCCCGTGATGGTGATGTTCTCCTTCCGGAGCGCCCGGCGGGTCTCGTGGGGGATCTCGGAGACCGCGCCCATGTTATCCCCGGTCCAGTCCCTCACGATCCGGTTCGCGAGGGTGGTCTTCCCTGCATTGGGCGGGCCGTAGATCCCGATCCTCGCCCTCCGCTTCTTGAAGAAGATCTTCAGGAAGTGCGAGAACTTCTTCCTCGTTCTGACAAAGATACTCATTCCATTCCCCCAGATTCTCCCGTGATAGTGCTTCTTTATGGTAAATTTCTCCTTTCCGGCATATATAATCCTCCGTGCGCTCCCTCCCCTTTTTCCACCCGGCCGCCCCGTATCGCCCCGGTTTTCTCACGGTGAGAAGAATTCTTTTATACTGCTTTCACCTAGTAAGAGTGAAACTCCATAATAGTGCGAACCTCAATTCAGTTTCTAGGGTAGTCTCTATGTCCCAGAAAAGGCCAACCATCCAGTTCGAGACTCGCGTCCCCCTCCGAGAGGTGATGCGATACCCCCCTACCACCATCGACTCTGATGCAACGGTGGCAAACGCGTCCCTTGCCATGTGCCGCGACAAGGTGGGGAGCTGCATCGTTCTCGAGAACAACTTCCCCATCGGGATCATCACCGAGGAGGATATCAACTGCAAGGTTGTGGCCAAGGACCGGAAGCCCTCGGATGTCTATGTCAAGGATGCCATGTCCTCCCCCCTCATCACCATCAGCGCCGGGAAGTCGGCGGGGGATGCGGCGAAGATGATGGTTGCGCACAAGGTTCGCCGGCTCCCCGTCGTCGAGGGGCAGAAGGTCGTGGGGATCGTCACCGTCCGGGATATCCTCTCCGTGGCGAGCGCGATGGAGGAGATCCTCGCGGAGCTCATCGACGTGAACCGTGAGGAGATCCTCGAGATGGGGGTCTGCGACCGGTGCGGCACGATGTCCGACGAACTCCGCCGGAGCGACAACCTGATGCTCTGCCCCGCCTGCAGGACGGAGGATCTCCTCGTATGAAAACCGCCGAGAGCGTCATGGTGAAGGTGCCGGTCCTCTCCCTCACCGACCACATCACCCGGGCACGGCAGATCCTCCGCGACGACGTCTTCCGCGAGGTCTATGTCCAGGACGAGAAGAAACACCTCGCCGGCTACGTGGACATCACCGATGCCCTCCGGATCACCGACACCCGCTCCAACGTGACGGTGGAGGGGTTTCTCAAGGATGCGGTCAGCGTCTCACCAGCTGATACGCTGGAGCAAGTTGCGGTCGTTATCCGGGACGCCACGACCGACAGTGCGGCGGTTGTCGACGGGCAGCGCATCATCCTGGGCGCGGTCCTCCTCTCCGAGATATTCCCCATCCTCATCACCCGCCACGAACTCAAGGGGTCTGTGGGAGACTGGATGAGCCGCCACGTGGTGACCGCCATGGCCCACGAGCCCATCCAGAAGGTGTACACCCTCATCATGGAGAGCGGTTTCACCGCGTTTCCCGTTGTCTCGAAGAAGGAACTCGTGGGGATCGTATCCCGGCACGACCTCCTTGCTGCCGGGAGGGTGAGGAAAGCCCTCGACAACACGGCCCACGTGGAGGTGGAGTCGGTGATGACGAAGGAGGTCATCATCGTCACCCCCGAGGCAACCACAGCGGATGCAGCGAATCTCCTCGTCGGGCACGACATCAGCAGGATGCCTGTCGTGAAAGGCGGAAGGATAGTGGGGATCATCGACCGGCACGATGTGCTGAAGGGTCTTGTTTTTAAGCAGTGACCACAAAAGAGGTTGGGAACCATGAACCGGAATAACAGGATCAATGAACGACAGGGGGATCGGCAGCTGAGGTTGCCGGGCAATTCCGATCGGGGCCCGGTCAACTTCGAGTCCCGGAAGGCCGTTCGGGAAGGGGAGATCATGGCCATCGCGAGCACCGAGGTTGTCTCGGTACCCCCCACCATGACCATCATCGGTGCCATCGAGAAGATGACAGAATGCGGCTTCCGGAGACTGCCTGTCACCGATGCCGGCACCCACCGGCTGCGGGGGATCGTGACCGCAGGGGATATCATCGACATGATGGGCGGCGGGAACAAGTTCAACCTTGTCAGGAAGAAGCATGCAGGGAACCTGCTCGCCGCCATCAACGAGAACGTCCGCGCGATCATGACCGAGAAGGTCCTCACGATCGGGAGCGATGCGAAGATCGCGGACACCGCCTCGCTCATCGTTGAGAAGAGGATAGGCGGGCTCCCCATCGTGGATGCCGGGGAGGTTCTCGTCGGGATCGTCACCGAGCGCGACGTGATGAAGGTGCTCTCGTCAGAGAGGAGCCCGCGCCTCGTGGAGGAGATCATGTCCACCTCCCTCAAGGTGACAGGGCCCGAGACCCCCATCGGCGAAGCCACAAAGGAGATGATCACCCACCACTTCAGGAGGCTCCCGGTGGTGAAGGACGATGTCCTCTACGGGATCATCACGGCAACAGATATCATGAAGTACCTCGGGACCGGCCAGGTCTTCCAGCGCATGGTCACGGGGAACGTGGCCGAGGTGATGGCGCTCCCGGTCCGGACCCTGGTATCAGGGAACCTCCACACCATCGACCCGAAGAAGAACATCAACGAGGCCGCACGGGAGATGCTTGCCCGGAACGTCGGGGCGCTGCCGGTGATCGAGGACGCAAAGCTCGTGGGGCTCGTCACCGAGTTCGACCTCGTGAAAGCCTTTGCCAGGAGGTAAGGGATGATCGCATCAGACATCATGTCATCGCCGGTCTACGTGGTAGGGCCCCAGGAGAACGTCGCCCATGCCCGCCACCTCATGCTTGCCCACAAGATCTCGCGCCTGCCCGTGCTCGACGGGGACAATCTCGTGGGCATCATCACCAAGAAGGACCTCGCCTACCGGCTCAGGCAGTCGGACCCGATCTGGAGGCGGCGCCCGATCGACCGGATCCCTGTCCACGTACTCATGGTCCCCGACCCGGTCTCGGTCGCCCCGGGCACGAGCGTGCGGGACATCGCCGCCCTCATGGTGGCCCGGGACTTCTCGGGGCTCCCTGTCCTCGACGGGAAGAAGCTCGTCGGGATGGTCACGAAGACCGATCTCCTCCGCTCGGCCTCGGTGAACAGCCTCACCGCGAGTGCCGCCGACCTCATGGGCGAGGCTGCGACCGTGAACCGCTACCACTCCCTCGACCATGTGATCAACCTCATCAGCGAGCGGAATGAACCCCTCGTCGTGGTGAACACCGACGGCACCCTGGCCGGGATCATCACCGAGAGCAACCTCGCATTCTTCAAATATTCCACCGATTCCAGCACTGGCCTTCCGGAGAAGGACGTGAAGATGCTGCGGAAGGGGGAGTCCGGCGGGAGGAAACGGATGAGGTACGTGATGGAGGTACACGCGGTTGCCGAGGATATCATGACCCGCCCGGTGATCACCATCGGGAAGGAGGCCCCTGTCACCGCTGCCGTGGCCCTGATGCGGGAGAACGGGATCAACTCCGTGGTCGTGGTCGATGGGACAAACCTCGCAGGGGTCGTGAACAGGGACAATATCATCCGGGAGGTGGCAAAATGAACGTCCGAGCCGTGATGGCAAAGCCGGCATCGATCGCGAAGTCTGCATTCATCACCGAGGCCCTCGAGAAGATGCTCGCCGGGAGGGTGGATCCCCTCATCGTCACGAATAACAGTGAGGTCATCGGGACCATCTCGAGGAGGACCATCGCCGAGATCATGGGGTCCAAGAAGAACGCTCAGATCTCCCCCACCAAGATCCATGTCGCCAACCATGTGAAGGATGACTTCACGAGCGCTTACCCGGACCAGTCGGTCGATATCCTGGTACCCCTCCTCCAGGCCTCCAAGGTCGTGGTGGTGCTTGACAGCGACCACCACCTCATCGGACAGGTCGGGTACGGTGACCTCCTGAAGGTGATGAGGCCGGTCATACCCATCGAGAGGATGATGGAGAAGGCCTATACCATCCAGGCGGATGAGCGGGTCGTCCACTTAAGAAGGAGGATGCTCGACGACAGCATCACCCGGTTCGTCGTCACGGCGAACGGGTCCATCGTGGGGATCGTCACCGAGACGGACGTAGCCACCTCCCTCCGCAGCTTCCGGGAGATGGTGGAGACGAAGCACCAGGACGCACGGATCAGGAACCTCATCGTGAGCGACATCATGTCCGCCCCGGTGATCGCGGCCGAGAAGACCGTTGCGGTACCCGACGCCGTTGACCTGATGCTCGGGAAGGGCATCTCAGCCCTTCCCATCACCGAGGCAGGCCAGCTCGCGGGCCTGCTCACCCTGGAGTCCCTGGTGAAGGCGCTCTAAAGGATCGGAATCCATCTATTTTTTCTGATCTGAAGCGGATCATTCCCACTCTCACTGTCGGCAGAGGATCGTGATCCTCCCCTTGATGCCATAATAAAATCGCAACCTTCTTATCCAGATCCACATGATTAATAATGTAAGATCTCTGAACCTGAAGAGGTTCTCCCTCGAAGGCGGGATCTCCAGGGATCTATCATGGATGTCCGAAACTCACGGAGTTGTGGTTGATGGAAACAGGAACTGAGAAGAAACTTGAGGTAAAGAACTTTGACCTGACCGCGAACCCGGCCCCTCTGGGCCTGCTCGGGTTCGGGATCACAACGGTTCTCCTGAACCTTCATAACGCCGGGTTCTTCGCCCTGGGCTCGATGATCCTTGCCATGGGGATCTTCTACGGCGGCCTCGCCCAGATATTCGCCGGCGTGATGGAATGGAAGAAGGGGAATACCTTCGGGACCACGGCATTCCTCTCCTACGGGTTCTTCTGGCTGAGCCTGGTCGCCCTCATCGTTCTCCCCAAGCTGGGGCTCGCAGATGCCTCGAACAACGTTTCCATGGCAGCGTACCTCTTCATGTGGGGCCTCTTCACCGCCGTGATGTTCATCGCCACCCTGAACCACTCCCGCGCGATGCAGCTCGTCTTCGGCTCCCTCGCCCTGCTCTTCTTCCTCCTCGCTGCCGGAGAGGCAACCATGAACGGGGCGATCACGATGGTTGCAGGATACGAGGGGATCCTCTGCGGCCTCTCGGCGGTATACTCGGGCCTGGCCCAGGTGCTGAACGAGGCGTACAGGAGGACCGTCGCTCCCCTTGGAATGATGAAGAAGGCCTGATTTCAGGAATTCCTCCCGGAACGAATTGAGATGCTGGGGGCGATCTCCGCCCCATCTTCGCGAGGCGATTCGATGCCCCGGAGAGAGAATGCCAGGGTCGGATCCGGCTCTCCCGATCCTCAAGACGCAGGGAGAAGTATATGCCCGATCGCTCGTTCCATAGATATGCCCGTCCCTTCCCATCCCGGGGAACGGGCCGCCTCGCCGGCATGACCGAAACCCCCAATTCTTTTTATCCTTGGGCGGCAACGATGAGAGAGGACGTATGAAGCCCACGCAACCTGTCGTACCGGCCGAGAACGTCGGGGAGCTCCTTGCCGGTATGGCAAAGACGGGGTTCCAGGGGCGGAGGCTCGGGGAGTCGGTGGAGGTCTGGGCGGCGATGATCCGTGACCCTGAGTGCACCATCTTCCTCGGGCTCTCGGGGGCGATGATACCGGCAGGCATGCAAAGGATCCTCATGGAGCTCGCGGACCGGAATTACTTTGACGTGCTCGTCTCCACGGGGGCGAACATCTTCCACGACACCTGCGAGCACCTGGGGGTCCGCCACTACCAGGGGCATCACCATGCAGACGACGCGGAGCTCTTGTCAAGGGGGATCGACAGGATCCACGATATCTATGCCTATGAGAAGGAGTTCCGGGCGGTGGACCAGCGGATCGCCGATTTCGCGAGGGAGATCTCACCGTTCAAGGGCTCTTCCCGGGAGTTCATCGAGCGCCTGGGCCGGTACCTCCGGAAGGAGGCGCCCCAGGCAAGGTCTCTCACCACCACCTGCGTTGAGAAGGGCATCCCCATCTTCATCCCCGCACTCGCCGACTCCTCCATCGGGATCGGCCTCGTGATGGCACGCCGGCAGGGAGTTACCGTGGAGGTCGACCAGATCGCGGACGTGGAGGAGATCACCCGGATGGTGGAGAACTCGAAGAAGACAGGGGTCGTGTACGTCGGCGGCGGCGTCCCCAAGAACTTCATCCAGCAGACCCAGGTCGTCGCCTCCATCCATGAAAAGGACCTGGGCGGCCATGACTATGCCATCCAGTACACGACGGATGCACCCCACTGGGGGGGCCTCTCGGGGTGCACCTTCGAGGAGGCGGTCTCCTGGGGCAAGGAGTCCCCCGCCTCCCCCAAGGTCCAGGTCTTCTGCGACGCGACCATCGCCCTCCCCCTGGTCGCCTCGGCCCTCGTCGCGAGGGGGGAGAGACGGGAGAAGAAAAGCTAAAATGAGTAATATATGTCAATAAAGGTAGTCGTTCTCAGGGGAATGTCTTTCACAATATCCAAGAATAAAAGAAATCATCGGTAAAAGTACTGTTTCGTTGATTATTCTTCATCCTTCTCCTTACAACAAAATCTGACATTTCATGTGAATTAGTAATATTATTATTTTTTATTTCGTCATAGACTCTCTTTGGGGGATCCATTTATTTGAGTAATAATAGGTTTTGAAAAGTCTTATTAGGTCAGAACCCACAGATCTAATCAACGACCTGTCATGTCTCCCAATGATGCCGAATATGTGCCGGAAGTTGTAGTGAAAAAAACCCGAGAAAAGAGTGTCAGATACCCACATTACGGCTTAAAAGAATGCATCGAATATCTTTCACTTGTTCATGAGATTGGGGGTAAAAAAGAAGCACCTATCGAGGCAATATTATCGAAATTGAAAATTACTTCTCCCGACACGAAGAGATACAGATACCTTACGAGTAGTTCTGAAATTTTTGGTCTAATCAAGAAAACTGATATGGGCATTAAGCCCACGGAAATGGGTACTTTAATTTTATATCCTCCTCTGGGTGAAGAGCAGAGAAAAAAATTATTGATTGAAGCATTCAAATCACCTCTCCTATACCAACAAATCCTCGAAAAATATAATCAGATGATCCTACCGGATTTTGAAATATTGAAAAATGTATTCTATAATCTAGGAATAGCAAAAATCGTTTTAGACCTGGCCGTCAAGGCCTTCATCGAAAGTGCCCAGTATGTAAATGCCCTCGATTCAAATGATCGACTTAATGTGGAGGGCTTTGAGAGTGATAAAAATGCAACACAATTATCTTCTCGACAACCTGAATATCGCCCCTCGATAACTCCAGGTGAAAAATCACCTGAGGTGATTGGTTTCGATAAAATTGAAATTACTACTGTCTCCGGAAAAAAAGCAAGCATTATCTTGCCTTCTGATAGCGTGAGAGAGGATATTGAGAAATTAATCAAGTTACTAAAGGTCTTTAGCGCGGAGTAACCGTTGATGACTCGTTATTTAATACGCATTAAGGATCCTGCCGAGGAATGGTTAAAGAAATACGATTTGAATATCCAGAAGCGGTTTGCGAATAAGATCAGGAAATTAGCTGAATACCCTGAAATTCATGGAAAACCGCTAAGAAAACCACTCCATGGCTATTGGGAACTCTATTTTGAGAGAAAGTTTAGGATAATATACTCTATCGATATTAGCAATCATATAGTCTATATTGAAGCAATAAAACACAAGGATAAATATTAGATCTGAAGATCTTCAGCTAATTCTTCAAAGTTACGCGATTTAACACTCTTTCTTTTTCCTTTCTTAATTTGTGCCATAAGATCTTTATCTGAAAGAACTTCGATTGTACGGTTCATGGAGTCATATTCATCCTTGGATATGGTTATCCATTCGGTCTGATGCTTGCCATGAACGAGAATTTCCTTCATACTTACTTATTATAATGATTTTAAACTATTAAAAATGGGTTAGTATATACATGGGTAAATACTTGCCCGTATAATCATCGCCCTCCCCCTCGTCACCTCGGCCCTCATCGCAAGGGGAGAGAGGCGGGAGAGGAAGCGGCTCCCGTGACCACCACAACCCTTATGTGACCCCGTCGCCAATTACATACGCCGTTCGTGGAGCGGTGCAGGTACTGCATCGCGAGTATCGAAAGATGCGAGATTCTCTGTTGAGGTAGCCAAGCCAGGTATGGCGCAGGTTTGCTAAACCTGTGTCCCTGTGGTACTCGAGGGTTCAAATCCCTCCCTCAGCGCTACGGGATCTCCTCTGCGGGGCGATGGGATGGAAAATCAGGAGAAAGCAAAGGACAGGGCTCCGGAGAAGGCGAAGGAGAAATCTCCGGAGAAGGGCATGGACAAGGCAGCGGAGAAGGGAAAGGAGAGAGCTCCAGAGAAGACCCCTGAGAAGGCTCCGGACAAGGACATCAAGTACTTCGTCCGGATCAGGAACACGGACCTGGACGGGACCCGTTCGGTCCAGATTGCCCTCACCAAGATCCCGGGCATCGGGAGGATCACCTCACAGGCCATCTCCCGGCTCGCGAAGGTGAACCCCCTGGCCATCATGGGGAAGCTCGACGACGCAGGCGTGGACCGGATCCGCGAGGTCGTTGACAACTACGGGCCTCAGGTCCCCAGGTGGATGCTCAACCGGCCCGCCGATCCCTATACCGGCGAGGGGAAGCACCTCCTCTCCACAGATGTCCTCATCGGGAAGGAGGATGACGTGAACCGGATGCGGAAGATCCGCTGCTACCGGGGCATCCGGCACGAGACCGGCCAGAAGGTCCGGGGCCAGCGGACCAAGTCCACGGGCCGTACCGGGACCACCGTCGGCGTGAAGAGGAAGAAGGAGTAAGGCAGGTGTACCATGGGATACCCGGGAAAGAACCATAAACAGTACGAGAAACCGACCCGCAAGTTCGAGAAGGAGCGCCAGGCCGACGAGATGCGCCTCCTCGTCAACTACGGCCTCCGGAACAAGCGGGAGATCTGGAAGTCCCAGATGGTCCTCCGCCGGTTCCGCCGCGCCGCACGGGACATTACGGCCATGAGCTCTGCAGGGGTCGACCCGAAGGCCGTCGAGGCCAAGAAGAGGCAGATGCTCGAGCACCTGGAGCGGTTGGGGTTCCTTGGGGGCGATGCCAATATCGAGAGCGTCCTCTCCCTCAAGGTGGAGCAGCAGCTGGAACGGCGCCTCCAGACCGTCGTGTACAGGAAGGGGCTCGCCCGTTCCCCGAAGCAGGCCCGGCAGTTCATCACCCACGGACATATCATGATCGGGACGAGGAAGGTCACCATCCCCGGCTACCACGTGAACCGGAACGAGGAGAGCCAGATCTGTTATGCAGTCCATTCGCCCATCGCAAACGAGGTCCACCCTGAGCGGGCCCGTATCAGCAAGGTAGGTCGGTGACCATGGCTGGAGAGAAGGAGAAGTGGGGGATCGCCCATATCTTTGCGTCCTTCAACAACACCATCATCACCATCACCGATCTGACCGGTGCCGAGACGGTGACCAAGTCGAGCGGCGGGATGGTCGTGAAACAGGACCGGAACGAGTCCTCGCCGTACGCGGCCATGCAGATGGCGGGAAACGTCGCTGTAGCCGCGATGGAGAAGGGGATCGTCGGGGTCCACGTAAAGGTCCGCGCCCCCGGAAGAGGGAAGCAGCGGAGCCCCGGACCGGGTGCCCAGGCAGCCATCCGGGCCCTTGCCCGGGCCGGGATGAGGATCGGGAGGATCGAGGATGTCACCCCCGTGCCTCACGACAGCTGCAGGCCGAAGGGCGGCCGGCGGGGAAGGAGAGTCTGATGGAGATCGCCTTTGTCAGGGTCGCTGACAACCTGGCCCGGTTCTACATCACCGACTCCTGGCCTGCCTTTGCGAACACCATCCGGCGGGAGATGATATCCGGTGTCCCGACCCTTGCCATCGAGGACGTCAGGATCTATGACAACACGAGTGTCCTCTTCGACGAGATGCTCGTCCACCGCCTGGGACTCATCCCGCTCCGGACCGATCTCTCTACCCATGTCCCGAAGGATCAGTGCTCCTGCGAGGGGGTTGGATGCCCAACCTGCACGGCCACCTACACCCTCTCGGTGGAGGGGCCGCGCACGGTCTACTCGAACGACCTCATCCCCCAGGACTCCACCTCGGCGCCAGTCCACGAGAATATCCCCATCGTGAAGCTGACCGAGGACCAGAAGGTGGTCGTCGAAGCGAAGGCACACCTCTCCACAGGAAGGAACCATGCCAAGTGGCAGCCGACCACTGCGTGCGGGTACAAGAACTACCCGGTCATCGTCATCGACGAGCAGTGCGACGGGTGCGGGATGTGCGTGGACGACTGCCCGCGGGGAGTACTTGCAACCGAGAACGGGAAGGTCGTGGTGGTGGAGGGCCGGCTCGAGGAGTGCTCCCTCTGCAAGCTCTGCGAGCGGGCATGCCTCTCGGCGTCCATCGGGGCGGAGTCGTCCATCCGGGTGAACCCCGACCCCACGAGGTTCATCTTCACCGTCGAGGGGGACGGGTCCCTCCCCGTTGTCGCGGTCCTCTCGACTGCAGTCGCGAACATCAGGAAGAAAGCAACCGACCTGGAGACGATCCTCTCCGATGTCTCCGGGAGGGAGAAACCATGACGAGAACAAACGGGAAGACCAACCCGCGCCTCCTCACCCTCATCACCCGCCTGAAGGAGACCTCCCGGAAGAACGAGGTGGGCATCTGGCGCGACATCGCGGACCGGCTGGAGGCCCCGAGCAGGAACTACGCCGAGGTGAACATCAGCAAGATCAGCCGCTACGCGAGTGGCGGTGAGACCTTCATCGTCCCGGGAAAAGTCCTCGGGACCGGTGCCCTCACCGAGCCCGTGGTCGTGGCGGCCCTCAACTTCTCCTCATCGGCTGCGGACAAGATCGAGAAGGCCAAGGGGACCTGCCTCACCATCGAGGAGCTCCTGAAGAAGAACCCCAAGGGGAACGGGGTGAGGATCCTCAGGTGAGTGCCATGGTTACCATCATCAATGCAGACGGGATGATCCTCGGGAGGATGGCCTCCATCCTCGCGACCCGCCTCCTCGCAGGAGAGGAGATCGCGGTCGTGAATGCAGAGAAGGCCATCATCTCGGGCACGAAGGCCCGGGTCTTCTCGAACTACAGGCACAAGCGGGAACGCGGTTCACGGGGGTGGGGGCCGTTCTTCCCCAGGCGCCCGGACCACATCGTGAAGCGGACCATCCGGGGGATGGTTCCCTACCGGCGGGAACGGGGCCATGATGCCCTGAAGAGGGTGAAGGTGTATGTCGGGGTCCCCAAGGGATTCGTCGGGAAGGAGATGGAGACCCTCGAGGCAGCCTCCGTGAAGCGGCTCGGGAGCCCCCAGTTCGTGACCCTCGGGACGGTCTCGAAGTTCCTCGGGGCCTCATTCGAGAGGTGAATTCATGGTGAAGATCATCAACACGAGCGGCAAGCGGAAGACCGCGGTGGCAAGGGCCACCTTCAAGGCAGGGAAGGGGAGGATCCGGATCAACTCGATCCCCCTTGAGATCTACGGGACCGAGCTCGCCCGGATGAAGATCTCCGAGCCCCTCACCCTCCTCCCGAAGGCGATGGAGGGGATCGACGCGACCATCGAGGTCAACGGGGGAGGTGTCACGGGCCAGGCCGAGGCGGTGCGGACCGCCCTCGCCCGGGGGATCCTCTCCTGGCACAATGACCCGAAGATCAAGGACATCTACCTCGGGTACGACAGGACGCTCCTTGTGAACGACTCGCGGCAGAAAGAGAGCAAGAAACCGCACGGCCGCGGGGCAAGGAAGAAGTTCCAAAAGTCTTATCGATAGGGGGCAAAGAACTTATGAGAGACCGATCGGCATGATTCCCGTGCGATGCTTTACCTGTGGAAAGGTGATATCTACGGTATGGGAGGAGTTCAAGAGGCGGCGGGACGCCGGCGAGGACCAGGGAAAGGTCCTCACCGAACTTGGCGTCGAACGCTACTGCTGCAGGAGGATGCTCCTCTCCCACAAGGAGATCATCGACGATCTCAATCCGTACCAGTGAGGGGCCGTGGGGTAGCCTGGACCATCCTGCGGCGTTCGGGATGCTGTGACCTGAGTTCAAATCTCAGCGGCCCCATCCAAACTTGTAATCTTCGAGCGAATGGGAGGGATGATGGAAACCTATACGAGGTATGAACGAGCGAGGATCATCGGGGCGCGGGCGCTCCAGATCTCGATGGGGGCACCCGTGCTCATCAAGAGCGAGAAGATCGATCCCCTCGAGATCGCGCTGGAGGAGTTCGCCTCCGGGGTGATTCCCATCACCGTGAAGCGAAAGGTAGGAATCTGACCGATGACCGCCATCGAGCTGATCAGGATGCGGACCATCCTTGACTCACGGGGGAACCCAACGGTGGAGGCCGAGGTCTGGACCGAGAACGGCTTCGGGAGGGCGGCGGCCCCGAGCGGTGCCTCGACAGGCGCCTACGAGGCGAAGGCGAGGCCTGCGAGAGAGGCGGTGGAGGACGCCTGCACAAGGCTCATCCCCACCCTCATCGGCGAAGACGCGGCCGACCAGATAGGCTTCGATGAGCTGCTGCGGGAGGTTGACGGGACACCGGACTTCTCGTCCATCGGGGCCAACGTCGCGGTCGCCCTCTCCCTCGCGAACGCGAAGGCGGCGGCCTCGGCAATGGGACTCGAGCTCTTCCGGTACCTGGGCGGTATCTTCGTGACCGGCACCCCGCTCCCGCTGGGGAATGTCATCGGGGGCGGGGCACATGCGCCGGGCGCAACCGAGATCCAGGAGTTCCTCGTGGTGCCGACCGGTGCCGCCGATGCAGGCGAGGCTGTCTTCGCGAACGCGGCCGTCCACCGGAAGGTGAAGGAGAACCTGACCGCGAGGGGCAGGACCTGCGGGAAGGGCGACGAGGGGGCATGGGCTCCCGAGATCGATGACCGGACCGCGTTTGACGTGGTACGCGAGGCGGTGGACGCGGTCTCCGACGAGCTGAAGATCTCCATCAACATGGGGATCGATGTCGCGGCAAGCCAGCTCTTCTCCGACGGCCGGTACCGATACCGCGAGGCCGAGAGGACCACCGGGGAGCAGATCGCCTATATGGCCGAGCTCATCGACGCCTACGGCCTGGTCTACGTCGAGGACCCGCTCCACGAGGACGATTTTGCAGGCTTTGCCGACCTGACACGGCAGGTGAACGACCGCTGCCTCATCTGCGGCGATGACCTCTTCGTGACCTCGACGGAGCGGATCATGACCGGGATCGAGGCGGGGTCTGCGGACTGCATCCTTATCAAGCCCAACCAGGTGGGGACCCTCACCGAGACCTTCGAGGCCGTGAAGCTCGCGCACCGCCATGGCATGGAAACGGTAATGAGCCACCGGAGCGGAGAGACCACCGACGATACCATCGCCCACCTCGCCACCGCGTTCGGGTGCATCTTCCTGAAGTGCGGCGTGGTCGGGGGCGAGCGGACCGCGAAGCTGAATGAACTGATACGAATCGAGGAGATACTATGACTGCAGCGAACGAGATGGAGATAGAATTAAAGGAGCCCCTGGCGCCCGTCGAGGAGTACCTCGCCGCGGGCGTCCACATCGGGACCCAGCAGAAGTCCAAGGACATGAAGCGGTACATCTACCGCGTCCGAGGGGACGGCCTCTATATCCTGGACATCCGGGCCACCGACGAGAGGATCAAGACCGCAGCCAAGTTCCTGGCCCAGTTCGACCCGCCGAAGGTACTCGTCGTCACCTCCCGGCAGTACGGCCAGTACCCGGCGAAGCGCTTCGCCGAGGCCATCGGGGCCATGTCCGTGACCGGGCGGTTCATCCCGGGGATGCTCACGAACCAGGTTATCCCGGGGTACCTGGAACCTGATGTGGTCATGGTGACCGATCCGATCGGCGATGCCCAGGTGGTGACCGAGGCGGTCCAGTCGGGGATCCCCGTGATCGCCCTCTGCGACACGAACAACATGACCGGCTACATCGACCTGGTCATCCCGACGAACAACAAAGGGAGAAAAGCCCTCTCCCTGATCTACTATCTCCTGACAAAGGAGATGCTCCGCCTCCGGGGAGTGGCAACGAACCTCACCCTCGAGGACTTTGAGACAGAGATCTAACCTCCTCGGAAGGTGATGGGATGAAGGTCCGCACCTGCAGCGTCGCAGGCATGTTCTACCCACGGGACCCGCACCACCTGGAGCAGCTCGTCGCAGGATACCTGAAGGCCCGCCCGCCCATCGACGGGGTCAAGGGGATCGTCTCGCCCCATGCCGGGTACCCCTACTCGGGAGCGGTCGCCGGAGAGGCATTCTCCACCATGGATCCGGAGTTCTCAGGGACATTCGTCGTCGTCGGGCCCAGCCACCGGGGATACCTGACCTGCGCCTCGGCGATCCCCTGGGAGACCCCCGTGGGGATCGTGGACGTGGACACCGCATTCGTGGAGGAGCTTGAGATCGAGGTGGACGAGTTCTCGCACCAGGGGGAGCACTCCCTGGAGGTCCAGATGCCCTTCATCAAGTACCGGTTCCCCCGTGCACGGGTGGCACCGGTCATGATGGGGGACCAGAGCCTCCGGTCCGCAGCCGATCTCGCCGGGAGGATCGGGAAGGCCCGGAAGCGGACCGGGCATGAGATCCGGATCGTGGCCTCGAGCGATTTCTCCCACTATGTCCCCGAAGAGACTGCCCGGAGGGACGATCTCTATGCCATAGAGGCCCTGGAGAAGCTGGATACCGGTGAGTTCTACCGGCGGGTCGAGGAAAGGGGTGTCTCTGCCTGCGGCTACGGCCCCATCGCGACCCTCTGCCTCGCGGGGAGGGAGATGGGAGCCTCGCGGGCGGAGCTCCTCACCTACCGGACGAGCGGCGACGTCACCGGGGACCTTGAGGAAGTGGTGGGCTACGCCGCCATCGCGGTGATGTAGGGTGGCGACCTGGTCCGCGCCCGGCAAGGTCTTCCTCTTCGGGGAGCATGCGGTGGTCTACGGGAGGCCCGGCCTTGCCATGGCCATCCAGCACCGTGTCTCCGTCACGGTGAGGAAGAAGCGGAGCCCAGGCCGGGTGAAGTCCCCCTACATCAACGAGTGTCTGGGTGCGATGGGTGTCCGGGCCACGGTCTATGTCCGATCCCAGCTCCCCTCCTCGAGCGGCCTCGGCTCCTCGGCAGCGGTGACCGTTGCCACCCTTGCTGCGATAAACGACGAGTTTGGGAAGGGGCTCACCAGGGAGGAGGTCGCCCAGAAGGGCTACGAGATCGAGAGGAAGGTTCAGAAGGGGAGGGCGAGCGCAACAGACACCTACGTATCCTCCTTCGGTGGGGTCGTCCTCATCCGCGGCACCGAGAAGAAGAGGCTCCCACCCATGAACCTCCCCCTCGTGGTGGGGAACAGCAGGGTCTCCCACAACACCTCCCTGATGGTGGAGAAGGTGGGCAGGGAGCGGGAGCGCCACCCGGGCATCGTGAACCCTATCCTGGATGCCATCGGGGCCGTCACCCAGGAGGCGCTCCTCCAGCTCCATGACCCAAGGGTCCTCGGGATGCTCATGAACACGAACCACGCCCTCCTCGACGCCCTCGGGGTGGGCCACCCTGCCCTCACCAGGCTCGTGCTCGCCGCACGGGCTGCCGGGGCATTCGGGGCGAAGATCACGGGTGCCGGCGGAGGCGGGTGCATGATCGCCCTTGCACCGTCGCGGGCGAAGGGGAGCGTGGCAGGGGCCATCCGGACATGCGATGCCCAGGCCATCATGACCACTCTTGACACGGAAGGGGCGAGGAAGGAGAAGGATGGCTAGAGTCGTGCTCAAGCTGGGAGGGAGTGTCGTCACCGACAAGGCCGGCGATTGCGCCGTCCGGAACGACAGGATCGAGGAGTGCGCAGGGGAGATCGCCCGCCGCCCGGGGGTCCAGGTCGTCCTCGTCCACGGGGCGGGATCGTGCGGCCACCCGCAAGCACACCGCCACCGGCTGGACCAGGGGGTCCCGCCCGGGGATGTCGCAGGCATCTCCGAGACCCACCATGCCGTGGCGGGTCTGAACAGGATAGTGGTGGATGCCCTCCGGCGGGCCGGACGGGAGGCCGTGGGGATCCATCCCCTCGGCCACTGCGTGGCGGCCGCCGGCAGGCTCCAGGACCCGGACTGGCGGCCGGTCGGCCTCATGCTCTCCCTGGGCATTACCCCCGTGCTCCACGGTGACGTCGTGATGGATACCGTCCGGGGCGCCTCCATCGTCTCGGGCGACCAGCTCGTCTCGAGCCTCGCCCGGGCCCTCTCCCCTGACCGGGTCGGGCTCGCCACCGACGTCCCGGGGGTGCTCGGCGGGGATGGTACCGTGGTGGGGAGGATCCGGCGCGGTGAAGGGAAGGGGCTCGTGGCGGGTTCGCGGAACACCGACGTAACCGGCGGGATGGAGGGGAAGCTCGAGGAACTCCTGGCCCTCGCGGACGCGGGGATCGGCTCCTCCATCTTCCATGCTTCAAGGATCGGGGACTTCCTGGACGGCCGCCCCCACGGGGGAACAACGGTGGAAGGAGGCGGGTAAGGTGCCAAAAGAGATCGTCACCTCGTCAAGGAAACAGGACCACCTGAGGATCTGCGTTGAGAGCCATGTAGAGGCGGGCTTCTCGGGCTTCTCCGACGTGCGGCTCGTCCATGCCGCCCTCCCTGAGTGCTCCCTCGGGGAGATAGATATGAGGGTCAGGTTCCTGAACCACCGGTTCGCCTCGCCGCTCTTCATCGCGGCCATGACCGGCGGCCATCGCGATGCCCTTCCCATCAACCGGAACCTCGCCGCAGCCGCCGAGAGGTTCGGCATCGGGATGGGGGTCGGGTCCCAGCGGGCCGCTCTCGAGGACCCTGACCTCGAGGACTCCTTCACCGTTGTACGGGAGGCGGCGCCCCGGGCCTTCATCTGCGCGAACCTCGGGGTGGTGCAGCTCAGGGACCATGGGATCGAGTGGGCCGAGAGGGCGGTGGAGATGATCGATGCCCAGGCAATCTGCATCCACGCGAACTTCCTCCAGGAGGCGATCATGCCCGAGGGGGACCACGATGCCCGCGGGTGCCTGGATGCCCTCCGCACCCTCTGCAGGGAGTTCACCCTTCCGGTCATCGTGAAAGAGACGGGCGCCGGGATCTCCCGCGAGACGGCGGGACTCCTCTGGGCCGCTGGCGTATCGGCCATAGATATCGGGGGACTCGGCGGGACCTCGTGGGCGAGGGTGGAGTGCATCCGGTCGCCGGAGAGCCCCCAGGCCAGGATGGGTGGCCGGTTCGTGGACTGGGGCATCCCCACCGTGGTGAGCCTCAGGGAAGTGGCAGGCACGGGGCCGGTCATCGCCACGGGAGGCGTGCGCAGCGGCCTTGACATGGCAAAGGGCCTCGCGCTCGGGGCGGACCTCTGCGGGATGGCGCTCCCGCTCCTTGCGCCCGCCATGGAATCTGAAGAAGCAGTATCGAGTGTCATAGACGGGTTCACGAAGGAACTGTCGGTTGCGATGTTCCTCTCGGGTGCCAGGACCGTGAAGTCAATGAGAAGCGTTCGTACATGGATCACCGGGACAACCCGGCAGATGATAGGGAAGATAGAGGAGATACCAGATGGAAGTTGAGGTTATCGCGGTGGGCGGCTACGACGAGGTCGGCCGGAACATGACCGCCGTCCGCTGCGGAAAGGAGATCGTGGTATTCGACATGGGGCTTCGCCTCGACCAGGTGATGATCCACGAGGATGCCGAGATCGAGAACATGCACTCGCTGGATCTCATCCAGATGAAGGCTATTCCGGACGATACGATGATGAATACCGTGGAGGGGACGGTGAAGGCCATCGTCTTCAGCCACGGCCACCTGGACCACATCGGCGCGGTGACGAAGCTCGCCCACCGGTACAATGCACCCATCGTGGCCACCCCCTACACGATAGAGCTGATCCGGCAACAGATCGCGGGCGAACAGAAGTTCGGGGTGAACAACAAGCTCTTCGTGCTCAGGTCCGGGCAGAAGTATACCATCTCGCCCACCCTGACCCTGGAGTTCGTGCGGATGCAGCATTCCATCATCGATACGGTGATGCCCGTGCTCCACACCCCCCAGGGGGCGATCGTGTACTCGAACGACTACAAGCTGGACCGGACACCGGTCATCGGCGAGCCCCCGGACTTCGGACGTCTCCGGCAGATCGGGAAGGAGGGGGTCCTCGCCCTGTTTGCCGAGTCCACGAACGTACATCTGAAGGGCCGGACGCCGAGCGAGCGGATCGCCCGGGACATCGTGCGGGACACCATGACGAGCTACGAGGATGACAAGAGCGCCATCATCGTCTCCACCTTCTCCTCCCACATCGCGAGGGTGAAGACCATCGCCGAGTGCGCTCACGAGATCGGCAGGAAGCCCGTCCTCCTCGGCAGGTCCATGGAGCGGTACAGCTCGACGGCCGAGCAGATGAAGCTCGTCGGGTTCCCCCAGACCCTCTCCATGTTCGGGAACCGGCGCACCGTGGAGCGGACCATGCGGCGGATGATGAAGATGGGCAAGGAGAAGTTCGTGCCCATCGTCACCGGCCACCAGGGGGAGCCGGGTTCCATCCTCACGAGGATTGCGCTCGACGACACCCCCTACAAGATCGACAAAGGCGACAAGATCCTCTTCTCGGCGAAGGTCATCCCGAACCCCATGAACTACGGCCAGCGGTACATGGTCGAGACCAGGCTGAAGATGAGAGGGGCACGGATCTTCGACGATCTCCATGTCTCCGGCCATGCCTACCGGGAGGACCACTACGAGCTCGTCCACCTCCTGGACCCCCAGCATATCATCCCGTCCCACGGCGGGATCGAGCAGACCGGTGCCTACGCCGAGTTTGCTGAGGAGTGCGGCTATACCTTCCAGAAGGACCTCCACATCCTCCGGAACGGCCAGAGGATGATCCTCACGAGATGAGGCGGTACCGATGGAACTCTCCGAGTACCTGGCAGACGTGGCAGGGGACGTGGACCTCGCGATCCACCGCTACTTCGGGACGCCCTACGGCGAACTCGCGAAGGCGAGCGCCCACCTCCTCACGGCCGGGGGGAAGAGGCTCCGGCCCGCTATGCTCTTCCTCGCCGCGGATACCGTGAAGAAGGGGGCGGCCTTCGAGCTCATGCCCGCCGCCCTCGCCGTCGAGCTCATCCATTCCTTCACCCTCATCCACGACGATATCATGGACCAGGATGCGGAGCGGCGGGGAGTCCCCACGGTCCACACCCTCTGGGACGAGCCGACCGCGATCCTCGCCGGGGACGTCCTCTATGCCCAGGCCTTCGAGTTCCTCTGCCGGGCACCGGCCACCGACAACGCCCGGGTGAGGGCGGTCTCCCTCCTCGCCCGGACCTGCGCCGAGATCTGCAACGGCCAGCACCAGGACATGTCCTTCGAGGACCAGGCCGAGGTCTCCGAGGTGGAGTACCTGGAGATGGTGAGGAAGAAGACGGGATCCCTGTACGCGGCCTCCGCATCCATCGGCGCCATCCTCGCCGGGGCGAGGCCGGTCCAGGCCGATGCCCTGTACCAGTTTGGCCTCACCACGGGGATCGCCTTCCAGATCCAGGACGACCTGATCGACCTCACCGTACCCTCGTCGGTGAGCGGGAAGGATCGCGGCTCGGACCTCAGGGAAGGGAAGAAGACCATCATCGCCATCCGGGCGATGGAGAAGGGGATCTCCCTTCCCCAGGGCCCCCTCTCCGATGACGAGGTGGAGAAGGTGGTGAAGAACCTCGAGGAGGCCGGGGTCATCGCCGACGTAAGGGAGACGGCAGAACGGATCCTCGGCACCGGGAAGGCATGCCTCGGGGTCATCCCCGAGAGCGAAGAGAAGCGCCTCCTTGTCTCCCTCGGTGATCACTTCCTCGAACGGGGCTCGTAGATGACAGAGGAACTCGATATCCTGCTTCGGAAGTACGTCCTCCAGAACGCCGTGAAGTACGGGGGAAAGCCGCAGGCAGGCACGGTCATCTCAAGGGTCATGGGCGAGTACCCGGAGCTCCGGTCGGAAGGGCGTAAGATCTCCATGCTCACAAACGCCATCGTCAAGGAGGTCTCCAGGCTCTCCCCCGAGAAGCAGAAGGAGGAGCTGGCGCAGGTTGCACCCCGGCTCCTCGAAGAGCTCTCTCTGACAAAAGAGCACGTAAAGGCCGGCCTCCCGGCCCTCGAAGGTGCCGAGAACGGCGTGGTCATGCGGTTTGCCCCCAACCCGAGCGGTCCGCTCCACCTCGGCCATGCCCGTGCGGCGCTCCTGAACGACGCGTACGTGCGCCGCTACGGCGGGAAGTACATCCTCCGGATCGAGGACACCGACCCAAGGCGGGTGGACCCCGATGCTTACACCACCGTCAGGGAGGACTGTACCTGGCTGGACCTCGTTATCGACGAGATCGTGTTCCAGAGCGACAGGCTCGATACCTATAACGAATATGCCCGGAATCTCATCTCAATCGGCGGGGCCTACGTCTGCACATGCGAGGCCGACCAGTTCCGGGAGCTGAAGCTCGCGAAGCGTGCCTGTCCCTGCCGCGAGATCTCACCCGAGAAGAACCTGGAGCTCTTCGAGGCTATGCTCAATGGCGAGTATGGAGAGGGGGAGGTCACCCTGCGGGTCAAGACCGATATCGAGCACCCCGACCCGGCCGTCAGGGACTTCTCGGCGCTGCGGATCGTCTCCTCCCCGCCTCACCCGAGGGTAGATGCGACGGTCTTCCCGCTCATGAACTTCTCGGTCGCCATCGACGACCACCTCCTCGGCGTGACCCACGTCATCCGGGGCAAGGACCATATCGCGAACACCGCACGGCAGCGCTACATCTTCGACTACTTCGGCTGGAAACCACCGGTCTACCGCCATTACGGCCGGATGGGCATCGAGGGCGTTGTCCTCTCCACCTCGCAGATGAAGGCCGGGATCGCGGACGGGATATACACCGGCTGGGACGACATCCGGCTCGGGACCCTCCGTGCAATCGCCCGCCGGGGGATCACCCCGGAGGCGGTGAGAAACGCGGTCCTCGAGATCGGCATCGGCGAGACGGACATCTCCTTCTCCTGGGAGAACCTCTATGCCAAGAACCGCGACATCGTCGATCCCGTCGCGAACCGGTACTCCTTCGTCCCCGACCCGGTCCTCCTGGAGATCGCGGATGCCCCCTGCGGTTTCGTCGCGCAGGCCATGCTCCACCCGAACGATCCTTCGCGGGGGTACCGCAACCTCCCCTTCGACGGGAGCGTCTTCATCCCGAAGGCCGATCTCGTCTGTCCCGGGATGATCCGCCTGAAAGACCTCTTCAACATCCGGCTCGGGGAGGGCAAGGACTGCCTTGTCGCCACCTTCGCCGGCAAATCCCTCGACGAAGCACGGAAGGCGAAGGCGCCCATCGTCCAGTGGGTCCCGCCGGAGCACACCATCCCCTGCGTCCTTCACAAGCCTGACGGGGATATGAAGGGCTACTGCGAGCCGATGGTTGCGTTGGATGCCGGAAAAGTTGTCCAGTTCGAGCGGGTCGGGTTTGTGCGGATCGAGAAGGCGACGGCGATGCTGATCGAGGCGTACTGGGGGCACCGGTGATAGGATTTTTCCGGATCCGAATATGCTGCTCGCACTACTATTCCGGGTTATCCAGCCAGATACAATCTTTTTCCTTCTGATATCCTGCAAGGGCACGGGTGCGCCTTCAAATCGCAATCGATCAGTTTGACATCATGTTGTCCGAGGACCATCCCCATTTAACCGGACATAAAGGGGATCAAATAAAAATGTACCTTTACCCCGGAATCGGCATGCGGAGTTCCCGTTCCATCCGGTTGGCCGAACCTATTCCGCCCTCAATGCCTCGATGGGATCGAGATTTGCTGCCCTCCATGCAGGATACATCCCGGACAAGATACATGTCCCTATTCCAATGAGCATGCCCTGCGGGATGTAGATCAGGCTCGCAGGTGTGAAGAAGTACGTCGTGTTCCCAAAGAGGAGGAGGACTATCAAATATCCTGTCAAGACCGAGAAGGTGGCACCGATCCCGGCACCGATGAACCCGATGATGGCCGCCTCGTAGAGAAACATCTTCCTGATCTCACTTTTCCGCGTCCCGATGGATCGAAGGATCCCGATCTCCTTGACCCGCTCCGATACGGACATGATCATCACATTGAAGATGCTCACCGCCGCTACGATGAGGGATATGGCCCCGAGCATCGTGACAAAGGCGGTGATGGTGCCCAGGGCCTGATTGATTGTCGTGAGGAATTGGCCCGAATCGGTGATCTGAACTTCAATATTGTTTATATTCCGGTTCAATGTCTTGTTTATGTTGTTCTCGATTGCCCCGATCTGGCTGATATCGCTTGCGATGACGTTTACCTGGGGATACTGTCCCTCACCCCCATAAACGGACGTGTACCACTTATCTGTGACGATGATCGCCCTGTCAGTGTTCAAACCGGATCCGAACCCGGTTGATTCAAGTGTGCCGACCACCCGAACCGTTGTGCTGTTTCCCATTGCAGAACCTATCTTGATCCTGCTCCCTGTTTTCAGGTTGAAATTACTCGCAAGGGTCGGCCCGACAAGAACACTATCACCTCCCCTGATGTAGGTCCCATTCGTGACGACGAGAACTGTCTGAATTGTATCCGGGTTAAGGCCGATGATGTTTACCCTCCCTTTATCAGGACCGACAGTTATCTGATCCGAGGTTGAATAGACAGGAATGACCAGATTCGCCCCGACCGCCCTTTCGATTTTCTGGAGCTGGTTCTGGGTGATATATAAATTCGCACTCGTCACCCCACCTGTTTGCGCATTGGGACCCCCACCCATCCCCCCACTCACCCCGATATACGGGGTTACGATGATTACGTTCCCGGAACTGGAGAGCTGTGAAGTAATCGAGAGGGACAGGTTCACACCCATGATCCCCAGAGTCGTGATCGCAGTGACCCCGATAACGATACCGAGTGCTGCGAGAAGGGACCGGAGGAGGTGTCTCCTGACGCTCCTCATGGAGAGGCTTATGAATATGTCCTGGACCAAAGATTCACTCCCAAAACATTATCCGGTTCTTTTCCAATCCGACCCGTTCTCATGGCCCCTGGCGAGGTGGGATAACCCGCAATCCCCCTTCTCCTGAAACACACGACAATTTGCTTATCCAATGTCCTCTGTCCCTCGATACGATTACCCAATCGGCATTTCGCTTTATTCCCACGAATAAACTCTTCCGGGTATCTGACGTAAATGAATTGGTTCTCTTCCTCATAATCATTGAGCACCGGATCAAATTCCTTCGGAGATTCTTCGGCGGGTAGCCCATCCCGACGATTCAGGACAAGTGGATAAGGGAGGTGGCTGGGCGGGACCAGGCATGGCAAGGCTAGTTACGGCAAGGTGAGACGGGGCAAGGCTGGTTATGGAGGCACTTTGGTGCCCCCTTTCCGTGGATTTGATAATGCACAACTTGCACAATCCCTTCTTCCATCTCCACGTTGTCCCTCCGAATCCCATCTTTTCCAGCTAACGCTGGCGCTTTCATGTAACATCTCGCTTCCATTCTCGCCTCCATTCTTCGGTATCCGCGAAATCCTGAGGCGGATAAAGCAAACGGCATTGCTCATCGATTCGTACTGGGGGGGCACCGGTGATAGGATTAGGTTCAAATTCCACACCTCGCGGCACCATGTTGGGTTCCAGTCATCCCGAAGAAATTTCCTTTTCAACCAAAACCTAGAATTGGTATAACGGAGACCCTGAGAAGAGCGAGTATGGCGCAGTTTTTCCTCTCGGCCAGTGCGGAACTGTTCTATGACCTCGTAGCTTCCCTGTGGATCCTGAGCGAGGTGGTGGGGGGTGGCATCATCCCCCACCTGCGTCGCCGGGGGACAAAGATCGAGAGACGAGACAAAGGTTCGCAATTCTTGATCATTGGATGCATCCTCCTCTCTATTGCCATCTCATTCACCTTCGCAGCATCCGGTATTGCTTTGTTGCCCGGCTTCATCTCTTATACCGGATCAGCGCTGATGCTTGCAGGAATTGCGGTCAGACAATGGTCCATAGCGGTGCTTGGGAGTTTCTTCTCACCAACGGTTGGAATCCAGAAAGGCCAGAAGGTGGTGAACCGCGGGCCCTACCGGCTTGTGCGTCACCCTTCATACACGGGAGCACTCCTGATCATTGTGGGAGTTGGCCTCGCTCTCCGGTCATGGGGAGCGGTTCTTGTGATCCTGTTCATTACCGGCCTCGCTTACAGCTATCGGATACAGATGGAAGAGAAAGTCCTGATCTCCGAACTCGGTGATGAGTATGTGCAGTACACGAAGGTGACGAAGAAACTCATCCCGTATATCCTCTGAGGACTTCTCCTTTTTTTGGAACTTTCTGGTGTCGGAATACCTATCAGGAAAGGGGCAGAACTATGATCCATGCCTGATGGCATCCTGGAGAGGTGGCGGCGGGGAAAGCCGGCGCTTGGACAGGGAACGGATAAAGCGGCCCTGAGTAGTCTTCCACACCAATTAAAATAAAATATAAAATCAAATGAGCTATCAAACCATTATGACCAAATTTAATGATATTTTTTTACGTTCAAAAAAATCAAAATGGATGTATGCTTTATTTATTATTATTTTTACAATTATTGGAATCTTGATTCATATTTTATTATCCGGGGCCTTATTCACAAAATATCATCGTCTGAACGAGACAGAATTACAATCCCAATATAAAAATTTCAGGGATCATGAATTACCAACCCTCAGGGGGAATTTTCAGGGAATTTTTACTGGAAATATTCGTACAATGGCGGTTTTGCTCTTTGTACCGGTAATCATATACTGGCTAATAATAATGAATTTAAGCTTTTTACGAGGGATTTCATACCCTTCCCCAGAAAATTTAAAAATTTTAGTGTATATTTTGATGATGTACTTCGGTTATAATTCTTTTCCAAATGTTTATCCTTTTTTCAATACCTATCCATTCGGTATTTTCTACACTTACTATATATACCATGGATTTATTGAGATCCCGACTTTTTTCATCTGTGCTGTCTGGTCTCTCGATAATCTTGATAAAATGACCGAGGATATGCATCCAGAATCCGGTCTATCCTTGTTTCAGAGAATAAAAAATTCTTTTATCTATTGTATTCCTCCATTCATATTCGGATTCTCATTCCTTGCGGTATCCGCATTCATCGAGACTAAGATAGTTCCTACTCTGATTTTACAATCCTATTTACCCTATATTCAATAAATTTTTTTAAAAACCGATCCGGATGGAAAAACAGGTTCCTGATCTCCGATGGCATTGCTGAAGCGGATCGGATTTGTCCGGATCGGAAAGGCGACGGCGATACTGATCGAGGTGCCCTGGGAGCACCGGTGAAAGAATTTCCTGGGTTCGAATCCAATCCCTCTGAGCGTCGTTTTGTGTCACGGAGATGATGTGATTAGATTTATATATCTCCTACGATAAAATATATAAAGCCAATGAGCAAGAAGCACATATTTGAGATCCCGGATACCCCGGATAGCGTTGTCTTCTATCCCGGGAGGGAGATCAACATCGATGGGAAGACCATTGTCGAGGTCGACAGAAATAGCGCATGCGCTCAGAAGCTCATGAGCGACGGGGCCAGGGCGTACTGCGAGAAGCACTGGTTCAACCCGGTATTCATGTATTCGACCGGAAACCTTCCCGTCCTGATCGGGTTCGTTTTCGATGAAACCTCCTTTCAATCTTTTTCTTGCGTTCCTCGCACTGTTGTTTCGGGTTATAGGCATGTGGCAAAATGTACTCCCTCCTTCCAACGGGTCCCCCGATTAACCCCCATCTTTTCTGCTTCACGCTGACGCAGTGAAGTAACATCTCGCTTCCATCCCTCGTTTTTCCCGGAATCCTAAGGTCGGATAAGGCTACGTGCGATGCTCATTGAGGCCTATTGGGAGCACGGGTGAGATAATTTCTCTGGGTTCGAATTCGACCCCTCGCACTCTCGTTTCGGGTTATAGGTATCAGGCAAAATGTAAACTATCTCTTCTGATATCACTCAAGTTGTTCATGGAGGGCCCCCGCTACCGGCATAATATATCTCTGCATAGCTCCCCACAGCAAGGGTGTTCGGGACATTCGCTGAGATATCGATAGAAGTAATACTACTTACTGGGATTGTGTAATAAATCGACTGAACCCCGGTCTCGGCAGTCGTATAGCCCCCCTCATGCCCCAATCCGTAGACTTTTCCATCGGGAGCAATTACGAGAGTATAGATATTGAGACACAGTGAGTTCCCCCCGGCTGCATCGTTGTCATTGATCTCGTTGCTATTTGCATTGTGATACTGTAATGAGGTATCGGCATTGTGCAGGTAGAAAGCCGTCTCATAATAGTGGCTGGCGGTATTATCCTCATTGACTGTCCAGTAATACCCAACATCATTGGTCGTCGTGGACTGGAGCATAAAATAGAAATTGTATGTCGTACCTTTCTGTAAATTTAATCCGGTGAGAGTCAGATGAGTACCAGGGCTCCCAGTGATCTCCACGCGCTCGATGAGGCTCCCTCCTCCTTTTGGTGCTGGTATTGTTGAAGAAGGTTTAACCACTGACTGAGTTGAAGTTGTGCATCCAGTGATGAGAATTGTCCAGATAATTAGAAACACTAATAAAAAAATTCTTCTCATTTAACCTCCTTTCCAACGCAATAGTCTAATTTCTTCTCCGTATATTAATTTGGATTCCTTGACTTAAAACCGGAAAAATGGCATAGCAATACCGGCATTCCCACATCTCCGAATCCTCCCGGGGCGACGTAAGGACCGACCCGCAACAAGGACAAGGGAGCGGGGGGCGGTTCATGAGGAGAGGGAGGATTATCCTGGAATGTCAGGGTTGGGTTGGAGGGATGGTGAAAGTGCATAACCGATGGGTTATAAGCCTACAATGACACCTTACATATCCCTCGATGCAATACCTATCCAACTGAATGGCACAAGTTATCATTTTCAAACGTATATCCCATCGGGCATAGGCGGTCTCTGTTGATCCAGCATCCATTTTCATCACAAGATTCGTAATATTTCAATTCTACATCGTCTTTGTAGACCCAGCCAGTGTAATATAGTGGATTGTTATCACCACATATCTGAGGGTTTTGGCAGACCAGCCATCCCCCATAAACTCCCGTTGTTTCCACGGCTATCCATTTATTTAGGTTTGTTTGCATCATCACCCAAGCATGGGTAGCAGTAAAAATGGTAGAGGGGGATCTATCTGTACTTCCAACCATAATTACGGCATTGATTCCGACGCTATCAAGCCTGTTTCTAATATCATTTGCCATATCGACGCACCTCCGACCATAATAATACGCGTGAACCTGTCCAAGAGATTGATACCCTTCAAGAACGCCCCATGCAAGATTGATCCGTCCTTGTGGAGGAGACAAATCTTCCTGGAATGTCACAGGTGTCAGTGATAGAGTTGGAGGAATAGTCGAAGGGACAGCTGTTTTGGTAGGAGTCATCATAGGAACCGTTATACGCACTGCACCAACCAGAGTTGGACCTGTTGTTGGAACAGATGATGGTGTTGGGATGCTTGTTACCTGAACAGAAGAATCCGAAGTTAATACTGGTGTTGGTACTGGTGTAGTAGGAGAAAGTGTAACTTGTGACTGAGTTGAAGTTGTGCATCCAGGGACGAGACTTATCCAGATAATGAAAAACACTATTAGCAGGATTTTTTTCATTTAATTTCTCCCAACGCTAATAACTAATTTATTTCACCTATATTACTTTGGATTCTTGAGTCCAACCGGAAACACCGCATAACAATAACAGCATTCCCATATCTCTGGATCCTCCCGTGGCGAGGTCAGGACCGACCCGCTGGCAGGGCAGCGGACCTTTTTGCTTTCAGGTTCTCGCAGATCCATAAGGCGAAGGCACCCATCGTCAAGAGTTCCATTATCACATCACCCCCCCACCGAGCCTACGCGACGCCCAGACCACTTCGGCCGCCCTGAAACGGCTCAACGAGGTGGCGATACTATTCGAGATCGAGCTCACCCCCGACGGGATGGTCGAGGACAAGTGGTGGGAGTGGAAGTAAGTCGAACAAAATCTAAATTTTAAAAACTACCACCTTTCGTGGGTTCAAATCCTACCCCTCGCACTGTTGTTTTGGGTTATAGGTATCTCGCAAAATGCAACCCATCAGATGTGATATCACTTCATCCTGGTCTGGATGATATATTTATATACAAAATATACATTCACATATGTCCCTTCTGAAATCAATACCGTTTGCGGCGGTAATAATATCACTATTAGCCGTATCGTTGTTAAGTGGGTGTACCGGATCTGGATCCAGTGGAGGTATTGTCCCAACTCCTGTCCTGCATGCTTCTGTTACTACACAACCTCAAATTAGTTTAACACAAGGTTGCTATTATACAGCAACAGGATATGTATATAATTCAGGGAATGGTCCGGCGCAAAATGCAATTTTATATCTGACTCTTATTGATGATCAAACTGGATCTATTCGTGACTCTAAATCATTGAATCTTGGGTATATACCGGCTGGGGGCTCGCAGAACTTTGCTAACGTTGTTTTAGATGCTAATTGCGGTAAATCTTTTAGTGTTAAGTATACACTAACACCCTAAGTCATATTCCAATTTTTAACATGAGAATACAAATTACCAATACTCAATATTTTTTCCATCCGCCCGAAGCTGCCTAACCCACATCGGATTGCCTGGGGAGTACTTACGGTCGTTTTCACTTTAAATGGCGGATGTAAAAATACAACCCGCCACATGTGATATCACGTTTCTTCAACCCCTACAAATTTAATGAGGATATTCGCCTATCTTGAAAGTCCGTATATGATACAAATAGCACCTACAATCCAGCCAGCGTAAAACAACCCGTTATAGAGTTGATAAGTCGGGCCGCCAACTATTATTCCACATAGGAGTCCACCAACCAAAAGAGGATCACTTATGGAGTTCGCCAGTGTCGAAATAGGAAGGTAAATTTGATTGGTAGTTTTCCCACAAAGCGGCGATGATGCAACGATGGATGGAATTGTTGGGGGAGGATAAACCGGAACTGGAACTGAATATAATGCAATGATACAAAGAATTCCTATAATGACGAATGCGATGTTCATAAACGATTCCTTATGAGGAATTTCTACATTGATTCTTTCTCAATCATGATTCGAAATAGTTTGTCCCGAGTAAAATTAACAGGAAAAATCGCATAACAATACCGGCACTCCCAGATCTCCGGATCCTCCCTCGCCGAGGTGAGGACCGATCCGCAGCAAGGACAAGGGAGCAGGGTGCGATCCATGAGGAGTGGAGGGTATCCGGGTAGGTCAAGTTTGGGTTGGGAGAGGGTGAAAATGTTACATCGAAAGGGATGTTCAGATGGTCCCGAAAGCTCTAAGGAATTTTGCGAGATCCAGTGGTGTGACCAATATTACCAGATTCGGGTTGCCTACATCCTGCGCGAATTTCGTCAGATGTGTAATTACTCCGTCCTTCGGCTCCTTGGCCGTCAGAATCAGAAGATAGTCGGGGTGAGTCTCGGAGTAAGCTCGAGTAACTTGATGGGCAATATCTTCCCATGACAATCTTGCGGACCTAATGCTACCATAACCCTTTACAATGACGACGAATGTCAAAATCTTGCTTGCAATCGTTAATCTGAGATGCTCAATATCAGCAATTTCTAACGGAGAATCTTTGCCCCTTCTAGGAATCGGGGATGCACCCTTGGAACGTAACGCCGCTCTAAGAGCATTTTGAATATCCTCTTCTGGAATTCCAATTTTGGCAATTAAAGTGTTTGCTTCTTCATCTGAAATCCTCTTGATTTCTGGGAATATTGAAACGAAGTCAACAATTGTTGGTATCTCCCTCTCCCATATTTCTTTGATTTTCTTGGCTAACCCGTCAGTTAGAAACGACTCCTTGGTGATTGAATTAAATCGAAAAAATGTGGAAGGAGCTTTTGAAATGATTTTTAATAAATCGAAATCACCTACTTGAAAGCTCGCGATAATTCGCTCCACGAAATCTTCAGTAAAACTGTCGTAGTTTGTCCAATGGTGCGAACCGATATAATTTAAAATTAGGTTCAATAACTTGATTCTTAATCTATCAATAGGTGGCATTCCTTGCTCAACGTTTAATTATGATTGGAGACTTCCCGAAGTGAGTATCTTCGAAACCTGGTCGTCCAATCTAAGGACCGTGTACCATCTTCTCTTTATATAGATGAGGCTGCCTTTCTTAGTTTCCTCAAGCTTAGAGATGATGCCTCCATTATCTAATTTATGTAAAATTCGCCAGCATTTCATGCGTTTAAGCCCACATTCTTTCTCCAAATCTTTCACCGATTTGGTCCCATCAATCGCGAGAAGAACCCGGAGGGCATCAGGATTATTTTGTACCACTTTAAAGAGATGATCTTCCCATTTTTTGCGATCCTGATGGAATATAGCATCTTGGGCTTGCCTAATCTCTCTAACTTCTCTTTTGATTTCTATTATTTCTTTATGCACTTCAGGAGTCTCTGGCATTGTATCTCCACCGAAGAGTTGATCTAGAATAGTTGTTCATGGAATTTCTTGCCATCACGGTCAACAGTCCTTATTAATCCTTTACGTCGTAAGGAGATAATCACCGTACCAACATTTTCGGGTGTCTTCTGAATCTTCGTCGCGATATCCCGACTTGTGTTTGTTCCATCACATAATTCATAAACTTGATTTTCCACTGAACCAGGTTTTAAGAGCCTCTTTTTCATCTCACTCAATTGATCTTGGTTTGTGAGGAGCAATATTCCTTTAATATCTTCGAGAAGATTCTTGATTTCATCAAGTCTGTCCCCCGTCATTTACTTTCCTCCCTTCCTTTGTTTAATCGACCACTTTGTTCCCCAAGTTGATCCGAAGTTTTCCTCTCAGCTCTACGTAATTCAGATAAAATCACACTAATGTGGTTTGGAGTTTTCCCAAGAAGGTCTGCAATCTGCTTTGGTTGGAAATTGAATGCTGACAAAGTGGCAACTTGCTCTTTTAACGCTCTTCCTTGCACTGCGGCCATTGCTTGTAACTTGATGATAGCGTCAAGTTTGGAGACGATTATTTGGAACTGTTTGTCATCCATTCTTCTCAGCTCCTTCTGGCTTTTCCAATGTGAGCATAATCCAACTGGGCGGGGAATAATCCAACATCTTGCTCGGAGGCTCTCCCTTTTTATAATCGACGAGATTGGCGGCTAGCGCAGCCGCAATAAAATAATTTACAGCCCTTTCACTGACATTTACCTCTTTTGCAATGTCTTTAGCCATCCTTTTACCGTTGATTAATACCCACATCCTTTTCCTTTCATTCGTATTCACCAATTTCTCCAATTCATTTTCGACTGCCTCGGCGTTGGCTAGCAGTGATATTTTGGAGATTTGACGCAATTCTTTGAGTATTTCACTCTCTATTGTCATGGTTTTTCTTCCTTACCGGGAATACTCGCTGGCTCCGCATCTATGGGAAGTTCAGGTACCGGAATTCCAAAGTCCTCAAGGTCGAATGATTTTTTATATCTGTCCCCACCCCGCACCTTGAACGATTCGGCTATGCCTAGTTTTGCCCAAGAAGCCCAGTACCTTCTGACGGTACTATCGCTTGTCTTCGAGAGCCCAGCTATCTCAACACTTCCTCGTTTTCCATCACTCAGGTGGTAGATCATCCGTTTTGTTTCAGTGTCGAGTGTTGATTCAAGGACCCCGCGCACTTCCTTTGCACCCGAGAATTTAATCCATTTTAAAATCTCGGAGAGAAGCTCTTCGACCCTGCTACTGCTAATTTCGCTAACCGTTTGTATTCCCCCCAGTAGTCTGATTTGTTAGAGTCGTATTTTGCAGTTGTGAGGATGAGGACGAGGGAGTTTCCTTCTTTTTCTTGCGGGCCTTTAAGATTGTAAGATTCACTGATAGTTCATTCAGTGAGAACAAGGCTCTATGTGATGGGAACAATTCGCCGGGAGGAGAGGTCAATCCAGCGTGAACAAAATCCTCTGCCCAATTCGCTACGGTCCTCGGGGGAACACCGGTTGCGTCAGCAATTGCGTATGTTGAAGTTTTGCCATCCATTTTACTATAGGCAACAGCCTTTTCTTGGGAGTCTATGACTCGTTGAGCTGCTGATCTGGACGACGCAGCAGCGGTAGTACGCAAGTATGATCGGATATCTGTTAAAATAATGAGCATCTTCTCCTCGAATATTGGTGACATAACGACCCTCTAGGTATTAGGGCGGCTAACATCTTAAGCCTTATGATGATAAGGAATTAAATGTCTATAAAAAAGAGGTATAATAAATTAAATGATAATAATTATCGCTTACTAGACATTTAATTTTTTAATACTATTATGTTTTAGAAGAAACGAGGTTGTTTGGGATTCAAAGAAACGAAGCTGACATAGCATCAACCTTTCTATGGGTCATAGGTATACTTCCACGTCGTGCTTGGCGATCCTGCTCCCCTGTTTCCCCCCGCCCGGAAGAGAATTTCCCGAGGGAGATCTATTTACAAAATTATATATGCTAGGATTTATGAGGTTTACCTATGACAGACACACACCCGCTGGAGAACCTGGTTGACAGATTAACGGTTATCGGGGCCGTCATCGCGGTGGCGACCCTCTGGAACACCCTGTGGACCCCCTGGAAGGAGATTTCAGCATCCGTGGGCCTTTCCGTAGGCTGGGAAGTGTTCATCTTCCTCGGCCCCCTCGTGATCATCCTGCTCCTGTCCCTGTGGTGGGTCGGCACCCACTGATCTCACCTTTTTATTAATACGAAGTGGCGTCCATCCTTTCCTGGCCTCGTCGCATCCGTCTCCACCCCTCAACCTTTTTCTCCCTGAAAACCCCAAACTATTCCTATGCCCGTCCCGGCCATCGAGGTGCAGAGCCTCTCGAAGAGGTACGGCCAGATCCAGGCCCTCGACAGCGTCTCCTTCTCGGTCCCCGAGGGGGAGACCTTCGGGTACCTGGGGCCGAATGGCGCCGGCAAGACCACCACCATCCGCATCCTCACGGGAATTACGCTCCCCACAGGCGGCACCGCCCGGATCTTCGGGCACGACATCATCCGGGAGACCATCGAGTCGAGGAGGCACATGGGGATCGTCCACGAGACCTCCAATGTGTACGATGACCTGACCGCCTGGCAGAACCTCATCTTCACCGCCGAGCTCTACCATGTGGAGAGGGCAGGAAGGGACGAGTGGGCAAAGGAGCTCCTGGAGACCTTCGATCTCTTTGCGAGGAAGGACGACCTTGCCCACGGCTTCTCCAAGGGGATGAAGAGGCGCCTCACCCTCGCGATGGGGCTCATCAACCACCCGAGGCTCCTCTTCATGGACGAGCCCACCTCGGGCCTCGACGTCCAGTCCAACCTCATCATCAGGAGGGTGATCCGGGAGCTCGCCGGCGAAGGGGTCACCGTCTTCCTCACCACCCACAACATCGAGGAGGCAAACCTCACCTGCGACCGGGTTGCTATCATCGACCACGGGAAGATCGCGGCCATCGACTCCCCCGAGCGGCTGAAGAAGACCATCCAGTCGGTCCAGTCCGTGGAGGTCGGGTTCGACCGGCAGGTACCTGAGATCAAGGATGGGCTCATGAACATCCCCACGGTCAACGAGGTGCGCAAGGAGGGGGACAAGATCCGGTTCTTCACAGAGGATCCATCGGCGGTCCTTCCCGCGATCATCGCGTATGCCGAACGCGAGCACCTCAGGGTCCTCTCTCTCACGACCTGCGGGCCGAGCCTCGAGGACGTCTTCATCCGGCTGACCGGCCTTGATACAGAGAATGATCGGAGGCCCCTATGGAAATGAGGGCGAGGCTCCGGCAGGTCCCCCTCGACCTCTCGGCCGCGTGGGCCATCGCCCGGAAGGACATGATCATCTACTACCTCAGGCCGAACATCATCGTCTCGGGGATCCTCTTCCCCCTCTTCATGTTCCTCGCCTTTGCGATCGGGACGATCGGCGGGAGTGCGCCCCCGACGGGAGGAACCTCGGAGATAGCGCAGCTCGGGGCCCTCATCCCCGGTCTCCTCGCCATCACCGTCCTCTTCTCGGCCTCCTCAATCGAACCGGTCTCCATCCCCATCGAGCGGAGGATGAAGACCTTCGACCGGCTCATCTCGGCGCCCATCTCCCTCCAGGCTCTCGTCCTCGGCGAGAGCATCAGCGGGACCCTCTACAGCGTCGGGATCGCCCTCATCCCCCTCGTTATCGGGGTCCTCTTCTTCGGGAACCAGATCCTCTCGCCGGTCGTCCTCCTCCTCGCTCTCTTCCTCTCCTCCCTCTGCTTCTCCTCCATGGGGACCCTCGTGGCCTCCTACCCGACAGAGAACGTCGGCGAGGTGATGTCGATCTTAAACCTCATCCGTTTCCCCCTCATCTTCCTCTCGGGGGTCTTCATCCCCCTCAGTTCCCTCCCCGGGTGGGGGCAGGCCGTGGCCTTCTTCTCGCCCCTCACCTACACGAGCGACCTCATCAGGTTCGGGTATAACGGGGCAAGCCATATCAGCCCGATACTCGATATCCTCGTCCTCGCCGCCTTCATCATCGGCTTCCAGGCCTTCGGGAACTACCTCTACCGGAAGTTCAACGAGTGAAGGTGGGACAGGGAACAACCTTTAATATCCCCGTGGCGCATTCCTCCTCTGTTTTCGGAGTGGTATCGTATGGAGTTCAAGGATATCGTCATGCAGCGGTATGCAACCAAGAAGTTCGACGGCCGGAAGATCGAGGATGCAAAGATCAAGGCGCTCTTCGAGCTGATCCGGTATGCGCCCTCTGCCTTAAACGTCCAGCCCTGGAAGATCAAGGTCGTCACCGACCAGAAGGTGAAGGAGCAGCTGAAGCCTGCGACATGGAACCAGGAGCAGATCACGACCTGCTCCCACCTCCTCGTCTTCTGCGCGAACACCGACTTCAAAGGGCTCATCGAGAGGCTGGAACGGCTGCTGAAACAGGCGAAGATGCCCGAAGATGTTGCGAAGATGGTGATGGGGATGGCACGGGATTACTTCCTGAAGATCCCCCCGGAGGCACAGCTCGCCATGGCGCAGCACCATGTCTTCCTCGCCCTGGGGAATGCCCTGAACGGGGCGAAGTCCCTCGGATTCGACTCCTGCCCCATGGGCGGGTTCGACCCGAAGGAGTATTCCCGGATCCTCGGGCTCCCGTCCACCCTCGTCCCCACCATGCTCTGCCCCGTGGGCTACGCCGCGGACCGGCCCATGCCCAAGCTCCGGTTCCCGAAGGAGGAGATCTTCTTCTGAACCGTTCACCGCCGGGGGCGATTTCCCACCTTTTTTATACACCCTTGTAGATGATGTATTGGTTCTCGAGGCGCCGGTGGGAGGGGACTCTCTGATATCCCCCGATCACGCGTTCCTGGAGGGCCGGTTCTTTCCCATTTCCCGAGGGAGGCCCTGTGAAGGTCATCGTCATCGGATCCGGGTTCGGCGGGCTCTCAGCCGCAGCCCTCCTCGCGAGGGACGGCCACGAGGTTACGGTCATCGAGAAGAACGAGCAGATCGGCGGAAGGGCGGGCGTGTACCGCGAGGGAGGGTTCACCTTCGACATGGGCCCCTCCTGGTACATCATGCCCGATGTCTTCGAGCGGTTCTTCGCCGAGTTCGGGAAGAAGCCCTCGGACTTCTATGAGCTCCGGCGGCTGGACCCGAGCTACCGCATCTACTTCGGGGGGGGAGGGACCCTCGACATCCCTTCGGACCTGAGAAGGACCTATGCCCTCTTTGCTGCCCTGGAGGTGAACGGGGCGCAGAAGCTCAGGAACTACCTTGTATCGGCGAGGGAGAAGTACGACCTTGCCGTACGCGAGCTCCTCTACCATGACTACCGCACCCTCTTTGACTTCCTGGACAAGCGGATCCTGATGCAGGAAGCGAGCCTCCACCTTTTCGAGAACCTGGAGACCTTCGTGAGCCGGTACTTCGAGAGCGACCGTGCGAAGAAGATCGTGGAGTACTCGATCGGATTCCTGGGCGGCTCGCCCCAGAATACCCCCTCCCTCTACCATGTCCTCTCCCACACCGACCTCACCCGGGGGGTGTGGTACCCCGACGGTGGTATCCGGCGGGTCGCGTATGCCATCCGTGACCTCGCCCTCTCCCAGGGGGTGAAGTTCCTCTTCAACGAGCCGGTGACGAAGATCGACGTCGACGGGGGGCGGGCACGGGGGGTAACGACGGCCCGCGGATGCTATCCCGCGGACATCGTCCTCGTGAACGCCGATTATGCCTTCTCAGAGATGCACCTCCTGGACGAAGAGTACCGTTCCTACCCGCAAGACTACTGGGAGAAGCGGATTCTGGCCCCGTCGGCGTTCGTCTGCTACCTGGGAATCAGGAAGAAGGTCCGGGGGCTCGCCCACCACACCCTCTTCCTGGACATGGACTGGGAGAAGAGCTTTGACCTGATCTTCGACCCGAAGAGGGCAGCCTGGCCCGACCATCCCTCGTACTACGTGAACGTCCCCTCCCGGACCGATACCACCGCCGCCCCGGAGGGCTGCGATACCCTCATTGTCCTCGCGCTCCTTGCCCCGGGGCTCCCTGATACACCGGCGATACGCGAGCGGTTCTATACCCTGATCATGGACCACCTGGAGCGATCGATCGGGGAACCCGTACGCGATTCCATCGCGGTGAAGCGGATCTTCTCCCTGAATGACTTCAAAGAGCGGTACAACGCTTTCAAGGGGACCGCCCTCGGGCTCTCCCACACTCTCTGGCAGACCGCCCTCTTCCGGCCCTCCCACCAGAGCAGGAAGGTGAGTAACCTCTACTACACCGGCCAGTACACCCACCCGGGCATCGGTGTCCCCATGACCCTCATCTCGTCGCAGATCGTTGCCCGGGGGATCACGCACGATACCCCGGGGGGAAGAACAAGGTGATCCTTCACCCCCTGAGAGCGGTGAAGAGAAGACAGGCATCTGTGAGGACTGCGAAGGCGATAAGGGAGAGCACAGTGTGCTGCGCGAAGGCCATGAGGTCCCCTTCATCCCGTGGTTCCCGGAGGTTCGCCGGGAGGGTACTGGCAAGGGGGATGAAGGATACGAGGGCAATCACACCAACGGGTGCGGCTGGAGGGAGAATACCGGTCAAAGGTGCCGTCGAGTAAAGAACGATTGCAAGGAAGGTCGCGGCAAGGGCGAGGAGCATACCCGCCGGGACGCCGTTCCGAACGATGAAGGTCCTCTTCCCCGAGAGGGCATCCGCCTGCCGGTCTGGTATCTCCACTGCGAGGATGAAGGCGACTCCGTAGAGGAGGAGGGGGAGCATGGCGAAGAGAAAACTGAGACCCAGGCTTCCGGCGATGACCAGATAGCCCATCCCCGGGATGAGGAGGCCGATGGCGATGGCGGTCGCCGCCTCCCCGAGTCCCCGCGACGAGAGCCGGACGGGCGGGGCCGAGTAGAACCACCCGATACCGTTCCCGAGGACGAGGAGGGCGGGGAGGAAGGGCGTCGGGAGCACGGTGAAATACGCCCAGATCCCCGCGATGAACGAGATCGCGATGAGGAGGAGGGCGATGCTCCTCGCCCGGGGACGTGGGTCCGGCCGGCCAGCAAGCACCCCGCTCCCGCCCGAGACCGCCGTCGGCCTTCCCCTCCTGTCCCCGTCGATATCGAAGTAATCGTTGCTGAAATGGACCGAGAGGTGGGCCGGGCCGAGGATGGCATAGCCGATGAGGATCCGCGGGACCTGGAGGGGATAGCCGGCTGCGACCGCCGTGAGTGCACCGAGGAGGTAATAGAGGAGACCCCCGAAGAGAAGGGGAAGCCTCCCCATCCTGATGAAGGCAGCAAGCTCCCGGAGATCCATCCCATTCACCCGGTCCAGAGTCCCTATCTACCTACCGGTATATGAGGATCAGGAGGTGGGGAGGATTTGGGATGACCCGTCAGCCGGGCACCTGCTGCGAGAGTGCGTCGTGGGGGCAGGCATCGATGCACTTCCCGCAGAGGACGCACTTTTCAACCTCCATCGCCAGGCGCCACTCGCCGTCGAAGGTGAAGACCTCCCTCGGGCAGATGCTGATGCAGGCCCCGCAGTCGACGCACTCGTCTTCGTCGCGCACCACAGGATGCTCAAGGATCTTCACTGTCGCCCCGAGGGATCCCATCTTCTCGGAGACGAGCCGGCAGCTCTCTTCGGGCACGTCGATGAGGACCTCCCCCCCCGAAGAGTCGATGTGGGCCCGGTCGACGCGGATGAGGACTCCGGTCTCTTTCACCGCCTTCGCGATGATGGGCTCGTACCCCTTCCTCCTCGAGAATGTGACAAGGAGCTTCATTTCAGCCACCTCCCGCCGAAGAGCTTCCCGAGGTCGATGGCCGTGAGCATCCCCAGGACCTTCTCATCCGGGTCCACGACCGGGAGCGCGCTCACGTTGTAGTGCTCGAGCTTTCGGGCAACGATATCGACGTGTTCGTCGGGGTTTGTGGTGATCACCCTGGTTGTCATGATATCCCTCACCTTCTTTGCCCGGCCGGGCCGGGCGATGGCCTTGGAGAGGTCGTACGTCGTGATGATCCCGACGAGCTTTCCCTCCTTGTCCAGGACCACCAGGTGGTTGGTATCCCCCTTGAGGAGCCTCTTTGCGGCTTCCTTGAGCTCATCCCCGTCCGAGACCGAATAGATGTTCCTGTCCATGATGTCCTGGACCCGGGGCACCCGCGCCGTCTCCCGCATGGGCCTGACGAGCTTGGTCGCATCGATCCTCCTGGTAGGGAGGGAGAGCGTCATCTTCCCTGACTCCACCCAGCGTTTCAGCTCGAGGGCCACCCCCCGTGCCCGCCGGTAGCTCGAGAGGGATGAAGTCTTCACCACCTCCCCCCGGATCTCGATGCTCCCGCTTTTGAGATCGGCATACGAGACCTCCCTGAGCGCCGGACGGTCGCGGGAAGGTATACCGTAGTCGATGACGTTTACCCGGATGTCCTCATCCCGCACCGCCGTGGATCGGACAACACCGAGGTCGATGACCGGCAGGGGGACGCCGACCCCGATGTACATCGTCACGCCGTAGCCCGTCATGGTGGCCGCCCGCAGGTACTCCTGGGACATCTCCTTCATGTCAGCGGTCACCATCAGGGTCCCGAACCCCTTCCCCGGCGAGTGCTGAGTCCCTTCCCCGATGATCATCCCCGGCGCCCCGGCGAGGAAGATGGGGACCCCGCTCCCGATGACATGGAACGACGGGTCGTTGGAGATGGGGGAGAGGACGCCCGCCCCCGAGTAGGTGATGTTCCCAAAGGACGGGAGGAGCATCCCCATGTAGGTCAGGAGGGTCCGGTCGGTTGAATTGGTAGCCGCGTTATACCGCTGGTACGCGTTCCGGGGGTTTACCATGATGGCCTGGTTCAGGTCATCGAGGATGAGCTCGGTCGTGAGCTCCCGCCTCGGGTAGCAGTCTGTCCCCGGGGAGAGAGCCCTGAGCTCGACTCTCTTTCCCGCCACGAAGTCCTCGAGGACGTGCGCCCCGCCGTACTCCATCCCCCGGGTGGTGGACTGCTGGGTCGCCCCGATATATGCGTCTACGGCCGCAACTCCCCCGTAAGCCTCCACGTCATTCAGGAAGACCTGCGACATTCGGATGGGCGGGTCTGAGTGGCCGAAGTTGAGGAATGCACCGGTCGAGCACATTGCGCCGAAGGTGCCGGTGGTAACCACATCGACCTCGGCGAAGGCGCCCTCCTCGCCCAGCTCGGCGACCACCCCCGGCATCTCCTCGGCGGTGACCACGCGGGCGTTCCCTTCGCGGATCCGTTTATTGATCAGCTCGATAGACTTCTCCATGGCCATAATCTTTTATGTGAATAAATATTAATGTTTTGTATTATCCTCAGTAATAAATGCCCCTATATGCATGCCCGGCACACGGGTATGTATGCAGAGGGATGGTTTCATCAGGGAGCTTACGCACCTTGCCCCGCCTGAACTTGCCGACGCGGAAGACGCAGGAAGGATCGGCCTCATCATCGAGGGGAGGACAGAGGTCGGGACGATCTGTACGGCTCTCGACGTCACCCCCCGGGTCGTCGCCCGGACAATTGAGGCGGGGGCCGGGATGCTCGTGGTCCATCATACCCCCCTCTGGGAGCCGGTCACGTCCCTCACCGGCCCGCTGGGCAGCCTCCTCGCACCCCTCCTCGCCAACCGGGTGAACGTCTATGTCATGCACACGAACTTCGACCGGGCTCCCCGCGGCATCAACGACGCCCTCGCCGAGCTGCTCGGCCTTCGGAACACCGAGGCTATGAAGATGGGTCTGATCGGGGACTGCTCCCTTGATCTCGGGGAGCTGGCCCGTCGCCTTGGGGGGCCGGTACGGGTATGGGGCAGTATCCCGAACCTCTCCCGGCTTGCGGTTGTCGGGGGGAGCGGCTTTGATCCCGACCAGATCCTTGAAGCCGCCTATCGTGGGGCCGATGCCTTCCTCTCCGCCGAGATGAAGCATCACGTCGCACTCTCCACTCCCATCCCCTGCATCGAGGCCACCCACTACGCCCTCGAGGCACCCGGGATGAGGCGTATCGCCTCGCAGATGGGGTGGCAGTTCATCGACGATCCGCCCGAAGTCAGAAACGTCGCATGACCGATCCCTGGAAGATCCTCGGGAAGGAGAGGAGACTCACCCCCGAGATTCGGAGGCTCATTGAGGAGCGGTACGGGCAGAGGGGGGTAAAGGCCCTGGAGATCGTGGACGAAGGGCGGGTGAAACGATACCTGGACTTCTTCGTGGTGGTCGGGAGCTCCGATGAGTACGTGGTCGAGGAGGAGTTCTGCACCTGCAGCGACGCCCTCTTCCGCAGGGGGGAGTGTTCCCATGTCATCGCCGTCCGGATCGCATCCCTCACAGGCCAGTTCGAGGAGTTCCCCCTCTGGTACCAGGACATCTGGAAGAAGGAGAATCGCGAGGCATGAGTTATTTATCGAATCACCACGAAGATCCATACGGAAACGTGGGTTTTCATGCTCGAGGATGAGTACCTGCTCGATTACTTCAGGGACAAGGGGCTCGAGAGGAGGATCTGCACCTCATGCGGAGCGGCCTTCTGGACCCGGGACCCGGAGAGGACCCTCTGCGGGGACGCCCCCTGCGAGCCCTACAACTTCATCGGGGACCCGGTCTTCCGGCTTCACACTCTTGCGGCCATGCGGGAGGCATTCCTCTCCTTCTTCGAGAGGAACGGGCATGCCCGGATCGAGAGGTACCCGGTCGTGGCCCGGTGGAGGGACGATATCTACCTCACCATCGCCTCCATCGCCGACTTCCAGCCCTTCGTCACCTCGGGGGTCGTCCCGCCCCCGGCAAACCCCCTCACCATCTCCCAGCCCTGCATCCGGCTCAATGACCTGGACTCGGTGGGGCGGTCGGGCCGGCACCTCACCCTCTTCGAGATGATGGCCCACCATGCCTTCAACACCGACGAGCACGAGGTCTACTGGAAGGACCGGACGGTGGCCCTCTGCGACGAGTTCCTCGCATCCATCGGTGCCGACCTCCGGCGGGTTACCTACAAGGAGCGCCCCTGGATCGGCGGGGGGAACGCGGGGCCGAGCGTGGAGGTGCTCATCGGCGGCCTCGAGGTGGCGACCCTGGTCTTCATGAATATGGGGAGGATCAACACGGGAAAGCCCCCCGTGATGCTCGACGGCGTGGCCTACTACCCGATGAAGACGAGGATCGTGGACACCGGCTACGGCCTCGAGCGGCTCGCCTGGGCCTCCCAGGGCTCTCCCACCGTGTACGACGCGGTCTTCCCCGAGATGATCCCGGATCTCATGGACGCGGCAGGCCTCGGGGAGGCCTACCGGGACCCTGAGTACCGGGAGATCCTCGGGCAGAGCGCGAAGTTCGCCGGGCTCATGGACATCCATGGTTCGAACCTCTCCGAGTTGCGAAAGAGGGTGGCCGCATCTATCGATGTGCCCGTGGAGATCCTCGAGAAGAAGATCGTCCCGGTGGAGAAGATCTATGCCATCGCCGACCATACCCGGTGCCTTGCCTACATGCTCGGGGATTGCATCGTCCCTTCCAATGTCAGGGAAGGCTACCTCGCCCGGCTCGTGCTCCGCCGCACCCTCCGCATGATGCATGACCTTGATCTTTCGATCAATCTCGCCGATCTCGTGGATCGGCAGATGGCGATCATCGGGAAGGAGGGCTTTGTCCAGGTGGACAGGGTGGTCAGGGAGATCGTGGAGCGCGAGGTGGAGCGGTACAGGCAGACCATGGAACGGGGCAGCCGGATCGTCCAGCGGATCGCAGGCACCTACCGGAAGAGGAACGCGCCTATCCCCCTCGCAGAAGTCATCACCCTCTACGACTCCCACGGCATCCCCCCCGAGACGGTGAAGGATCTCGTGGCCCTTGAGGGCGTGGGGGCAGAAGTCCCGGACGACTTCTACTCGCGGATCGCGGATCTCCATGCCGGCGAGGAGCATGCCGCCGACGATCCCCTTGCGAAGTACCGGGACCGTATCAAGGAACTCCCCCCTACCCGCCCACTCTACTACGAGGCAACGGGCGAGATGGAGTTCGAGGCAACGGTCCTCGACTACTTCGACGGGTTCGCCGTGATGGACCAGACCCTCTTCTATCCCGAGGGCGGGGGCCAGCCGTCGGATACGGGAACCCTCGTCACCTCCGAGGGGATCTCCCGGGTCGAGTCCGTGGTCAAGCTCGGAGAGGTCATCCTCCACCAGACAAAGGGCGGGGTCATCAAGAAGGGTGAACGGGTGAAGGGGAAGCTCGACGAGGAGCGGCGCCTCTCCCTCATGCGCCACCACACGGGGACGCACATCCTCCTCCATGCGGCGAAGCTGGTCCTCGGGAGCCATATCCACCAGGCGGGGGCCCAGAAGGGGAGCGAGTCTTCCCGGCTCGACCTCAGGCACTTCAAGCACATCACCCCCGAGGAACTCTCGAGGATCGAGGTCGAGGCGAACAGGATGGTCATGATGGACCTCCCGGTCTATATCCGATGGGAGGACCGGGACAAGGCCGAGCAGAAGTTCGGGTTCGACCTCTACCAGGGCGGGGTCCCGCCTGGGAAGGAGATCCGGGTGGTCCAGGTGGACGGGGAGGTCCAGGCCTGCGCAGGGACCCACTGCCACTCGACGGGCGAGGTCGGCGCGATCAAGGTCATCCGGGTTGAGCATATCCAGGACGGGGTGGAGCGGATCGAGTTCTCCGCAGGCATCGCGGCGCTCTACCAGATGCAGCGGATCGAGAGGCTCCTCTCCGACGCATCGGGGATCCTCTCGGTCCAGCCAGAGAATCTCCCTTCGTCGGCGACCCGGTTCTTCACCGAGTGGAAGGAGCGGGGGAAAGAGATCGAGCGGCTAAAGGCGAAACTGGCCGAGCTTGAGTTGAAGGCAATTGAGCTCGAGGATATGAATGGCCATCTGGTGTTGGTGAAACGAATCGATCTTGCTCCGAAGGATCTGAACGTCCAAGCCCAGAAGATCGCGGCGCAGGGCGGTACTGCGGTGCTGATTTCTGGAGAGAGCATCAATGCTTATGTAGTAGGCGCAACTGGGTCCACAGAGGTTAATGTGGCCGAAATCGTCACAGATGCTTCCAAAGCTCTTGGTGGGCGGGGTGGGGGAAGTCCCCAGTGGGCGCAAGGTGGAGGGCCGAAGGTTGAGATGATAGGTCCTACACTTATGACAATACACTATCAGCTCAAGAAAAAACTTGAAACATCTGGAAAGGAACCACATGCCTGACGGCGTCATCATCCTCGAGCCCGGCGACGAGAAGGCCCAGAAGATCGCAAAGGCCATCTCGAGCAGAACGGCGGGCGAGATCCTCCAGCTCCTGAAGGACGGGGGCCATGCCTCCACCCAGATCGCCGAGGCACTGAAGATCCCGATCACCACGGTCCAGTACCACCTGGAGAACCTGGTGGACGCGGGGATCATCACCATAGTAGAAAAGCGGTGGTCACAGAAGGGCCGCGAGGTGAAGGTCTACGGCCTCCGGGACCAGATGCTCATCGTGGTGCCGCACGGCGGGGACCTCAAGGGGATCCTCCTCAGGTACGGCTCCCTCTTCGCGGTCGTGATCCTCGCGAGCATCGTCCTTGCCCTCCTGGGCCCGTCTTTTGCCCCCGTGGCTTCTCCAGCCGTCCAGAATATGCTCCCTACTGCCCTTCCCCGGGCACCGTCCGAAGCGGGCGTGGCAGCCGATCACCTCCTCAAAGGGGCCGCGAACCAGACACCAGCACCCGTCGCCACACAGGTGACAGGCGGTATGCCGGAGGCAGCTGCAGTACCCGCCGTACCATCCCTTCCCCTCGTCTTCTTCCTGGGTGGGGCACTCGTGATCCTTGTAATGCTGGGATATGAGGTATGGGTATGGCACCGGGCAAGGAAGGGGTGAAGGAACTCTTTACAGCATCCCTATAAAATTTTTCAGGATCCGGAGCCCCACGTCGCCGCTCTTCTCGGGATGGAACTGCACCCCGTAGACCGTGCCGTGGCAGACCGATGAGGCAAAAGGTAAGACATAGTCGGTCTCCGTGACTGCGAACTCTTCCGGCGTGTCAAAATAATAGGAGTGTACGAAGTACACGTATTCGTCCGGATGGAGGCCATCGAAGAGGGGATCGTCCCTGACCTTTCGGATGGTGTTCCACCCCATGTGGGGGACCTTGAAGCCCGGCTCCGCCGGGAAGCGGCGCACCCCGCCGGGGACGAGGCAGAGCCCCTCGTGGACCCCGTGCTCCTCGCTCCACTCGGCGAGCATCTGCATCCCCAGGCAGATGCCGAGCATAGGTACCCTGCCGGCGAGGGTGGTGACTGTGGCTCGGAGATCGCCGAGCATCTCCATGCCGTCCCGGAAGGCCCCCACCCCGGGCAGCACGATCCCGTCCGCTGCCTCGATCTCGAGGGCATTGGAGGTGACGGATACCTCCGCACCGGCACGCTCGAGCCCCCGCATCACGCTTCTCAGGTTCCCGAGCCCGTAATCGATGACAGCGACCTTCTTCATGGTATTCTGCGCCCAGTACGCATGGGGAAGGGGTTGATAAAAAGATTGGGTCAACCGGTCGTCCCGGGAAACAGATCGTTCCTTTTTAGTCGTCCGGGACCAAAGATATCCTGACCCTCCCTTCATATTATCCTGACAGGGGAAGGGAGGCTCGGGGAAGAGACCATGGAGATCCTCCCGATCGCCGGCCTTGTTGCTATCCTTGCCATTGTACTCGCCGGCCCGTTCCTGTTCCGCCGGATCGAGCAGAACCTCGAGGCCTTCCTCTTCGCCTGCGGCGTCGCGGCCCTCACGATTGCCGGGTTCGCATCCATCCCGGGGGTGACAACCGGCTGGTCGCCTGGTATCGTGTGGGAGGCCCTCACCACGCCCGTCCTCATCGGCCGGTTATTCGGGATCCCCGTCGGGATCGTCCAGATCGTCCTTGCCGTCGGGTTCCTCATTTACCTGGGCCACCGCCCCCTCGAGATGGCGATCCAGAGGGTCGTGGATACTGTCCCTCTCGGGGCCCTCGCCTTCCTCCTCGTGGTCGCCCTCGGCCTCCTCTCGAGCATCATCTCGGCCATCCTCGCCTCCATCCTCCTCATCGAGATCCTCTGCGCCCTCCCCCTCCCGAAGGAGCCCAAGATCCGGCTCGCGGTGGTGGCCTGCTTTGCAATCGGCCTCGGGGCGGCCCTCACCCCCCTCGGGGAGCCCCTCTCCACCATCGCGGTCTCGAAGCTCTCGGGCCCCCCCTACAACGCCGGCTTTGACTTCCTTGCCCGTCTGCTCGGGATCTATATCCTTCCGGGGATCCTCGCGTTCGGGCTCCTCGCCGTCTGCCTGGTCAGGTGCCCGGACACGCAGGAAGGCGGCCCCGTCTTCTGCAGGGTTGAGCGGGGCACGCTGGGTGAGGTTGCTATCCGGGCAGCGAGGGTCTACCTCTTCATCATGGCCCTCGTCTTCCTGGGCGAGGGGTTCAAGCCCCTCATCCTCGGGTTCGTGGCAGGGATCCCGGCCGACGGCCTCTTCTGGGTGAACATGGTCTCGGCGGTCCTTGACAACGCCACCCTCACCGCGGCGGAGATCGGGCCGTTCCTCTCGCCCCTCCAGATCCGGGCCGCCCTCATGGGGCTCCTTCTCTCGGGCGGGATGCTCATTCCCGGGAATATCCCGAATATCATCGCGGCGGGGAAGCTCGGGATCACGAGCAGGGAGTGGGGGAGGGTGGGCGTTCCCATCGGCCTCACTGCCATGGCAGTCTCCTTCGTCGTCATCTTCTTCCTTGGGATCTAGGGGAAGGGCGGGATGACTCAGGGCTTTGAGACCGGGACAGGCATCGCGAGAGGGGAGTTTCGATGGCCTCAAGATACCCTCTGCTGCTGGGTCAGTCCAACCGGCGAAAAAAAGCGGGGGAATTCTTTATTATTTCAATACGCAGACGGCGTCCGGCGTATGGATCACCGGGACCAGGCTCTCGGAGATGGAGAACTCGAGGTTCTCCTCTGCAGGACCGATGAACCCGACGGACATGTCCTGCCCGACCATGATCTCTGCAAACTGCTTTCCCGAGGCGAGGAGCACCCCCCCGTCCGCGAGCACCGGTGCCTTGTGGATGCCGCCGGTCACGATGGTCCGGAGATGGTCGAGCTCGGTCCCCTCGCCCTGCGGATAGCGCCGGAAGAGGAGATTGTAGCGACGGGGTGCGAGGCCCATGCAGTACGGGCCATGGAAGCCCGCATCGTCGAGCGCCGTCACAGCGCCGATGATCTCATCAGCAGCTGCGCCTACCGCCTCCCAGGGGGAGATCTTCACTGACTGGGAACCCTTCGCCGAGAGGAGGCCGGGGACTCCCGGGGCTCCCTGGAAGATGAGGGCATCCTCCCCGCTTGCACAGGCGCAGGCCGCCGTTGCCACCGCACAGGTGTCAAAGGCGACGTGATCCCGCTCGTACGCCGCGATATCCCTCTTCCCCAGGCAGAACGTAGCCTGGAGCAGGGGGACCGGCAGGCACTCGCTCGTGATGAATCCCTTCCTTCCCTTCCCGTCTGACATCGGGATCGATTTCAGCCCGAGGCCATAGGGGCCGCTGATGCCGAGGAGGCGCCTCCCTGAGAGGATCCCCTTCGCCGCCTCGACCATCACGGTATCGAGGAGTCCCCAGGTCTCAGCGCTTATGGGTGCATCGTCTCGTCCAAGGTATCTTCCATCCATCATCATCGCCTCCGTCACTCCTTGAGCGACCCCACGGTCTTTGCCCCGCTGGCGGACGCAGGGGGACTCTCCTTCCCTCCGAGTCCGAGAGCAACATCGTCCACCTCTTTTGCGCCCCTGGCAAGGAAGGTATCCTCGTCACCTGTCAGGATGGCGATGAGCCGGGCGAACTCCCCGGCATGGACCCGCTCCTCGTTCGCGATATCGGTGAGCACCGCCTTTGCAAGGGGGTGGTCGGTCGCATCGGCATGGGCGAGGTACAGGTGGGTCGCTTCATGCTCGGCTGCGAGGTCCTGGCGGATTGCACGGATCAGTTCCTCCCTGGTGAGCTTCCGCTCGGGAACCACTCCGGTGAAAGGGTTCAGGAATTCAGGCATAGAAACCTCCATTGAGTCGTTCTATCACGGTGGGCGGGCAATTCACCCGCCTCCTCTCGTGCACGTCAGTAAGAGTAAATATATAGCTTTCGGTTTCCGGCACCGTTTGAAACGTTGTATTGCAGCCCGCCGGCAGGAATTCACCGCCGCAGGCCGCCACTCCCGGGGAGGAGCCGCCCGCATCTCAGCGCCGCGTGCCGCCTTTTCCGGGAAAAAGCCGCTTCCAGAAGGGGTTGTTCCTCTTCTCCATCCTCTTTGCGAGGGTCTCGGTCTTCTGCTCGTCCAGATCCCGCCTGAGGATCCGGAGCTGCTGCTGGTGGCCGATCAGCCGCTGCTCATGCCCGGCGACCTTCTCCGCGAGGGAGGTCACCTGCTCCCCGAGATCCCTCACCGCCTCCTGGAGGTTCTTCATATCCGAGAGGACTCCCAGGGTGAGGTTCTCACCCGCATACGCGATGGATCCGCCCTCCACACCGGGTTCAGGATCTCCCTCTCCTTCCGTTTCTGCCTGTCCTCCCCTGAGAATCCCCTTGATGGTGGGGACGGCAGTCCCTACGGATTCGAGCTCAGCGATCTGTTTCAGATGGCCCACCGTCTCCGGCGAGTAGAGGCGTGTCCTTCCCTGCCTGGTGGAGGTGAAGAACCCGGTATACGTGCGGAGAAACCTCTTCACGTCCGCTTCGGGAAGGCCGGTCCTCTCCACGAGATCCCGGAACCTCAGGAAGGTCGTATCCTCGTCCATGCATCCACCGGAACCCGGTTTTCCGGTACTGTGCGACCCGGAACTATAAGGGGTTTCTGTAAAACCGGAACTGCCCGGGATAAGTACCGTTTAGGAAGTCCAGCACCAGGTCACGGAGATCGGCCAGATGATACGGCGATTATTGGAGCGGGAACCCGCACGCGGGCGATATATCCCGACATTCTTCATGCATTGAAGAAACAAGCCGCGTGAGTGATCGATAAAAAGACTTAAATGATCTATCCCTGAAAAACTAACCGGATGCCAAAGTTCTGCCACAGGTGCGGGGAGATATTATTTGATGAAAATGCGATGTTCTGCTCTTTCTGTGGAACGAGAGTTGTAAAAGAGGAAGTATCGAAGACCGGAGATGATTATCAACCGGCTCCCAAGAATATCGGAAAAGAGACAGGAAAATCCAATAAACATTCCTGGGCTGGCATATTACTGGGAATTATTCCCATGATCATTGCAATCTTTGTGCTGCTGAACATATACCTGTTTCCGGTTGTGAAATTATTCGGGATGTCGTTCTCAATAGCCCAACTCAATGCGTATTGTTCAGAGACATTTTTTTATGCAACCTTTGGTCCTCATTGTGATCAAAATTCTTTGTATTTTTACACAGGATGGCTGGTTTCGGTGCTTTTAATAATTGTCGGAGTATACGAAGTATATTACACAATGAAGAAGAGTTCCTGACATTCTGAATGCATTGAAAAAACAGCCAGTTGAAACAAACATACAAAGTTTTAAGGTATCTACTTAAGAAGAACTATCCAAATTCCAAAATTTGTCAGGAGTGCGGGAAAAATGGTAGATGAAAACGCTAAACATTCTTCGGATGGCACGTTAGTGGGAATAATTGCTATAATCATTGGAATTTTCGTGTTAGGGGCTTTATACCTACTTCCATTTGTTACAATCCTTGGGTCGTCGTTCTCAATTGCCCAATTGAATACCTATTGTTCAAATTCGCTCATAAATGCAGTTTTTAGTGCAAATTGTACTCAATATTCTTTTTACTTTTATGCGGGATGGGTGGTTTCGGGCGTTTTACTCATTGCCGGAATATATAAAGTTTATTATTCTATAAAGAAGATTTCTTAATTTCAGGGTTAATTTTTTATAAAGTCATACGGGGATCTCTCCAAAGTGATGATGAGACCGAGGAAAAAAGGACCGAAATTCACATGGCTCTCGACATCGTTCACGGGTTGTAACCTGACTCATGAGGTTGATGAGATTATCAGACTCTCAATTCGATAAAAAATATACAAAAGGGAAGCGCATACGACCGTAAAGTAAAATGCGCCGACCGGGATTCGAACCCGGGTTTAGGCGTTGGCAACGCCTAGTGATAACCACTACACTATCGGCACGCTGAGAGCATAACATCTCGGCTCTTTCTCTTATTAAGCATATCGAAGAGGAGAGATTCGCCCCCGGAACGGTGATGTGGGGTCCTTCCCAGCCCCAGCTTTATCCCCTTCCGGGAGAACCACCCTGTATGGACGCGGTGCTCGGGGCGATCCTCTATACCACCCTCGCCCTCTTCATCATCCTCGATCCCCTCCTCTCGGTGCCCATCTTCGTGAACATGACAAAGGGGAAGAGTGCCAAGCTCGTGAACCGCGAGGCAGGGATTGCTATCGGGGTCGCCGGGATACTCATGTACCTCTTCCTCTTCGGGAACTTCGTGATCTTCGAGACCCTGGGGATCACGATCGCCACGTTCCAGGTAGCCGGAGGAATCTTCCTTTTCCTCCTCGGGATGCAGGAGACCCTCGGGATCACCATCGGAACGGCGAGAAAGACCGAGACATCCGCTTCAGTCATCATCGGGACCCCGCTCCTCTGCGGACCGGGGACCATTACCACGGTCCTCATCTTCTCCAAAGAGTTCGGCATCCCTGTGGTTGCCGTGGCCTCTGCCCTCTCCCTCGCTGCCACGTGGCTCGTGCTCAAGTATGCGACCCTGATCCAGCGGCTCCTCGGAGAGACCGTCACCGATGTCATGGGAAAGGTCCTCGGGATGCTCGTAGCCGCCATCGCGGTGAAGATCATCGTAGCCGGCATCCAGGCCCTCATCTAAAGACCTCCACTGCCGCGTGAAGGTCTTTATCCCGACGTCATTCGCTCTCCGCGAATGCCCTCATCTGACGATTCTCTCCCCACCCCCTCCCTGCCCGCAGGCCTTCACTTTCACCCCGCGCCCATCGAGCCTTTATATACTCTTCCCGGCAACCCGGGTGGTAGTGAGGAGATCGGAGAGAACCCATGGAGAACGTCGGGTATATCCTGAAGGACGGGTCGAGGGTCCTTGATGGGGAGGGGAACGAGGAGGAGGTCCTCTCCCTGAACATCAGGGGCATGAGGTTCGGGGTCCGGACCTCCGAGATGGAGGGACTCCTCGGGGGCAAGGCCCAGGCACGGGTAGAGAGGCTCCGGAGGAACTGGAGGTATTACCTGGACGGGGTGGAAGGGGTTGCAGAGGTCTCCCGGTCCGGAAAGGCAGTGAACATCGAACTCTTCGCGGCCGAGAGGTACACCATCTCCCTTCGGGCGCTCCGCTCCGTCCTCTCCGGTGAGAGCCGCTATGCCATGGTGGCCGAAGTGCCCGGGGAGCGGACCCGGCTCATACCCAGGCGGGGCCCGGCCACCTACCAGCTCCGGATCCCGGTCACTGCAACCTCCTGAACCTCATCCCCTCAATTCTTCACAGGACACCGGAGGAACAACTCTTTTTACCACCGGTGGCTGAGAAAGTACCTGTCCATGTCACCCCGGCAGAGAGACTTTTCTTCACGCGGAACCCGGCCTGTCACCCCGGATCAAGGGAAGAAACGAGAGCCCGAACGGAAGAGATACTGGCCACTCCCCGGTACTGAACACACCTTCCCGTCAGAGGGGAAAGCAGGATCCTTCTGGGAGGACAGGGGTGACCGCCATCATGCCGGGCTGGATCTCTATGCACCAGCCGGGACGCGAGTCGTATCCATCGAAGACGGCAAGGTTCTCTCCGCCGGGATCTTCACCTCGCCGGACCGTGTTCCCTACTGGAACAGGACATGCCAGGTCACCATCGCCCATATCTCCGGCGTCTTCTGCCGGTATGCAGAACTCAGGGATGTCACCGTAAAAGCTGGAAGGGAGGTCGACGGAGGGGAGATCATCGGCCACGTCGGCGAGGTCCTCAACCTCTCCCTGGTCGGAGCGGGATCCCCGGCCTATATCCGTGAGCTCAAAGAGCAGGGAAGGTCAAGCATGCTCCACCTCGAGGCATTCACCTCGGCGCCCGGAACCGATCCCGAGTACCAGGGTGGGAACTGGTTCTCTTCCAGGAAGCCCGCCCACCTTGCCGACCCTGCCCGGATCCTCCGGGATGCCGTCTGACCAACCCGCCCCGGGGCACGTTTAATGTGCAAGGGGTCGAAGATCCATGCAGGGAGGGGGAGTATGGACGCGGCCATCACTGTGGAGAATCTCACCAGGCGGTTTGAGTCCCTTACCGCGGTGGATGGTATCTCTTTCACCGTGGAGAAGGGGGAGCTCTTCGCCCTTCTCGGGCCGAACGGCGCGGGGAAGACCACCATCATCAACATGCTCATCACGCTCCTTCCCCTCACCTCGGGGAAAGCCTGGGTGGCAGGGTTCGATGTCTCGCGGGAGAAGGAGGCTGTCCGCCGCCATATCGGGGTCGTCTTCCAGGAACCGGCGCTCGACAAGGACCTCACGGGCAGAGAGAACCTGAACTTCCACGGGATGATGTACGGCCTCTCCCGGGCCGAGCGGAGCCAGAGGATCGCCGAGGTCCTCGAGCTCGTGGAGCTCGCCGAGAGGGCCGATGTCCTCGTCCAGAATTACTCGGGGGGGATGAAACGCAGGCTGGAGATAGCGAGGGGGCTCATCCACCACCCGTCGGTCCTCTTCCTCGACGAGCCAACACTCGGGCTCGATGCCCAGACCCGGCGGAGGATATGGGAGTATATCCGGCGCATGAACCGCGAGGAGGGGGTCACCATCATCCTCACCACCCATTATATGGAGGAGGCAGACTACCTCTCGGGACGGGTCGCCATCATCGACCGGGGGAAGATTGTTGCCATGGGCACCCCGTCCAGCTTGAAAGACGTCCTGGGGGGCGACGTGATCACCCTGGAGCTGGACGGGACCGGGGGCGGTTTCATCCATCTCCTTGAGGGGATCCCCTGGGTAAAGGGTGCGAAGGAACACAACGGGGAGATCACCGTTACCGTTGAGGCAGGTGAGCGGAAGGTCCCCGAGCTCGTCTCCCTCGCCCAGAGCCATGGGATCCACGTGAACTCGGTCCTCCTGAGGAAGCCGAGCCTCGAGGATGTCTTCATCCACTTCACGGGACGCTCTATCCGCGAGAGAGAGGTCTCGGCGACCGAGTCGAGGAAGGAGCTCATCACGCGGAGGATGCTCCGGTGATCGATGGGATCGCCATCTATGTCCTCTGGCTCCGGGAGATGACCCGGTTCGTGAGGGCGAAGTCCCGGGTCATCGGGACCCTGGGGATGCCCCTCTTCTTCATGGCGTTCCTGGGCTTCGGGTTCTCCCGTGCCCAGCTCCCCAACCTCCCGGCTGGGGTAAACTACATCCAGTTCCTCGTGCCCGGGATCGTCGGGATGACTCTCCTCTTCTCCTCCACCTTCACGGGCATCTCGGTCCTCTGGGACCGGGAGTTCGGCTTCCTGAAGGAGATCATGGTCGCGCCGGTGAGCCGGGTCTCCATCGTCCTCGGCCGGATCGCCGGAGGGGCGACCACCTCACTGATCCAGGGGGCAATCATCCTCCTCCTCTCTATCCCGCTGGGATTCTCGATCCCCGGGGTCCTCCCGGTCCTCGCGGCCGTCCTCTTCATGCTCCTCATCTCGGTCATCTTCATCAGCCTCGGCCTCGTCTTTGCCTCGAACATGAAGGATATCCACGGGTTCAACATGATCACGAACTTCATCGTCTTCCCCCTCTTCCTCCTCTCGGGGGCCCTCTTCCCGGTGGGGAACCTCCCCCCCCAGGTACAAGTCTTCGCCTACCTCGACCCCCTCACGTACGGCGTGGACGGCCTCCGGGGTACCCTCCTCGGCCTCTCGAGCTTCCCCCCCGTGGTTGACCTCGCCATCCTCGTCGTCGTGTCCCTCTTCATGGTCGCCCTCGGCGCCTTCTTCTTCGAGCGGTGCCAGTGTTAGGAAAGAAAAGGTCCGGGCCATCGGTTCCGCCTTTCACCGCAGAGAGCAGGAGGAGGGGAACCGGTGGATGCTCTCTGGAATACCCGAAACCGGGAAAGGTTCTTGTAGGGGCTGAATATCCAAAAAAGAATTAATGTCTCTTTGCCAGGTAGACCATGGCGGCGAGGCCGGTTATGGCGAGGATGCCCTCAAACCCGGGCATCTGTGTCTGCTGGGGGGCTGCAGCAGTCCCCTGGGCCGTGGTAGAGGTGACGCCCGCGGTTGAGGTGGCCCCAGGGGCCACAACGGTTGGACCTGATGCACTGGCTGCGGTCTTCTTCACGGTATCGGTGCCGTAGGTGTTCGTCACCGTGAGGGTCACGTCGTAGGCACCCTCGTGCGTGTACACGTGCACCGGGTTCTGCTCGGTGGACGTTGTCTGGTCGCCGAAGTCCCAGGCCCAGGTGGCGGGGTTCCCCGTCGAGAGGTCCGTGAACGTCACGGTGAAGGGTTTGACACCGACCCGCTGGTCAGCCGTGAAATCCGCCACGGGCTTTCCCCCGGCGATCACATAGCCTACCTTGGTCGCGGTGTCAGACCCGTAGGGGTTCGTGGCCGTGAGGGCCACGGTAAAGGTCCCTGCGCTCGTGTAGACATGGGTGGGGTTCCGGTCGGTAGAGGTGCTCCCGTCGCCGAAGTTCCAGGACCAGGAGGTGGGCCCTCCCTTCGATGCATCGGTGAACTTCACGGAGAGGGGGCTTAATCCTGTCCTCGCCGTGGAGGTGAAATCAGCGGTCGGCGGAATGCCGGTGTTGATATAGCCTGACTTGGTCTTGGTATCCCTGCCGAAGGCGTTTATCACCGTGAGGCTGACCGTATAGATCCCTGCCCTTGTGAAGGTGTGGTGCGGGTTCTGCTCGCTGGAGGCGCCTCCGTCGCCGAAGTTCCAGGACCAGGTGGTCGGGTTTCCGGTCGACAGGTCCTGGAAGGTCACCGCGAGGGGAAGGTTGCCGCTCACGGGGGTTGCCCCGAAGTCAGCGACCGGCCCGATCCCCACCCGGATGTAATCCACCTTGGTCTCGGTATCGGTCCCGAAGGAGTTGGTGATGGTCAGGGTGACCGTGTAGACCCCGGTGGCAGTGTAGGTATGGGTCGGGTTGCTATCAGCGGATGTGCCACTGTCACCGAAGTTCCACTGGTAGGTCAGGGGTGCCGCGCCGGTTGACCTGTCTGTGAAGACAACAACGAGGGGCTGCTTCCCGGAGACCGGGTTTCCCGAGAAGTCTGCGGCCGGAGTGCGTCCTACGACGATGTAACCGCTCGCACCGCTCACACAGGTTCCTCCGGTGGTTTCGGTCTTCGTCATCGTATCGGCGCCGTAGGTGTTCGTCACCGTGAGGCTCACGTCGTAGGAACCCTCGAGCTTGTACACGTGCACCGGGTTCTGCTCGGTGGACGTGCTCCCGTCGCCGAAGTTCCAGGCCCAGGTGGCGGGGTTCCCGGTCGAGAGGTCCGTGAACGTCACGGTGAGGGGTGCTATACCGAACCGCGGGTTAGCCGCGAATTCCGCCACGGGCTTCGCCCCTGCGGTCACAAAGTTTACCTTGGTCGCGGTGTCAGACCCGTAGGGGTTCGTGGCTGTGAGGGCCACGGTATATGTCCCTGCGCTCGTGAAGACATGGGTCGGGTTCCGGTCGGTAGAGGTGCTCCCGTCGCCGAAGTTCCAGGACCAGGAGGTGGGCCCTCCCTTCGATGCATCGGTGAACTTCACGGAAAGGGGAACCCCTCCGGTTGTGGGTACGGCCGTGAAATCAGCGGTCGGCGGCGTGCCGGTGCTTATATAGCCTGACTTGGTCTTGGTATCCCTGCCGAAGGCATTGGTCACCGTGAGGCTGACCGTATAGGTCCCTGCCCTCGTGTAGGTGTGGTGCGGGTTCTGCTCAACAGAGATGCCCCCGTCGCCGAAGTTCCACGACCAGGAGGTCGGGTTCCTGGTCGACATGTCCTGGAAGGTCACCGCGAGGGGGAGGTTGCCGCTCAGGGGGGTTGCCCCGAAGTCAGCGACCGGCCCGATCCCCACCAGGATGTAATTCACCTTGGTCGCGGTATCGGTCCCGTAAGAGTTGGTGATGGTCAGGGTGACCGTGTAGAGCCCGGCGGCGGTGTAGGTATGGGTCGGGTTGGTAATAGTGGAAGTGCCACCGTCACCGAAGTTCCACTGGTAGGTCCGGGGTGTCGAGCCCGTTGACTGGTCCGTGAAGGCAACGACGAGAGGTGCCTTCCCGGAGACCGGGTTTGCCGAGAAGTCTGCTACTGGATAGAGTCCTACGACGATATAACCGTTCTTGGCCTCGTTGCCGGTGGATCCCTGCGCCTGCACGGTTCCAATCAGCGCGAATATGACGAGAAGAGCTAAGAACTTCGTTAACCTGCCTTTCATCACCATGGTGTAACCCTCCGATCAGATACTATTTCCGCACCCTGTATAGCCGGGTGCATGCGAGGATACCCGGTTCCGGAGTGAGAAATACCATCCTGCTATCAATCTCCTATCCTATAAAATTATGTATACGATTCCGGATGTAATCGTCGGGGAATTTGGAAGACGGAAGATACCGGGGCAAGCAATCTTCATGTCATCATACTCACAGTACGTGATACAGATCAATCACGTATGGTGAAGAATGGAACGGAGGTTTTTCTTCATCACCAGGGTGCCAGATGAACCTGGTTCCCTCCAGAAGGCTGCTTCCATCATAAGGAAGTACAACGGAAACATCAACCGGATCCATTATGACCGGAGGATCGATCCCTGCACCGTCTTCGTCGAGGTGACTGCAGCCTGATGCCATCCCGGCCCCGCTCGTATATCCGTATCGTTAATACGTCCGGTTCACCATTCTGTATGGTAACCCATGAAGGCGGTCCTGGGACTCGAAGACGGTGATTCTGTCATCGGGGAAGGCTTCGGAGTGGAGGGCTCCTGCGCCGGCGAGCTCGTCTTCTGCACGACGATGACTGGGTACATGGAGGCCCTCACCGACCCGAGCTACAACGGCCAGATCCTCATGTTCACCTATCCCCTCATCGGGAACTACGGGGTCGACGAGGGGAACTTCCAGAGCGACGGGGTGAAGGCCCTCGGGTGCGTGGTCCGCGAGATCTGCAGGGCCCCTTCCGGCGGTCCCCCTCTCGACCGCTACTTCGAGAGAAACGGCCTCCTCGGGCTCACCGGGGTCGATACCCGCCGCCTCACCATCAAGTGCCGAAAGATGGGGACCATGCGGGCCGCCCTCTTCGTCGGGGATGCCAGCCGTGAGCAGGCCGTGGAGTCTGCCCGGAACGTGCCCCTCATCACGGAGGTGGACCTGATCGCGGCGGTCTCCTGCAGGGAGCCCTACCGGATCCCCGGCCCCGGAAAAAAGGTCGCGGTCCTCGACCTCGGGATCAAGCGGAACCAGCTCGTCTCGATGAGCAACCGGGGGGCCGACCTCTATGTCTTCCCCCACGACACCCCCCACGACGTCGTGGCATCCTGCCGGCCCGATGCCCTCTTCATCAGCAACGGGCCCGGGGACCCCAAGAGGGCTGTTGCCTCTGTCGAGTGCGTGAGGAACTTCATCGGGGAGATCCCGATCTTCGGAATCTGTTTCGGGAACCAGATCACCGGTCTCGCCCTCGGGGCGGATACCTACAAGCTGAAGTTCGGCCACCGGGGCACGAACCAGCCGGTCCGGTACCATGACGGGTCTATCTACATCACCACCCAGAACCACGGCTTCGTCGTGGATGGCGAGACCCTCCCCGAAGGGTGCATCGTCTCCCACACGAACGTGAACGACGGGACCCTTGAGGGCTTCGAGGACAGGGACCTTGGCATCTCCTGCGTCCAGTTCCACCCCGAAGCACACGGGGGTCCCCGCGACACCGAGGAGCATTACTTCGGCAGGATGTTCCGGAGGATCCCCTGATGCCGCGGAAGGAGCATATCAAAAAAGTACTGCTCATCGGCTCAGGGCCCATCCAGATCGGGCAGGCGGCGGAGTTCGACTTCTCGGGGTCACAGGCCTGCAAGGCCCTCAGGGAGGAGGGGGTGACTGTGGTCCTCGTCAACTCCAACCCCGCCACCATCCAGACCGATCCCGAGATGGCAGATATCATCTACATCGAACCCCTCCGGGCCGCGACCATCGCAAAGATCATCGAGAAGGAGCGCCCCGACGGGATCCTCTCGGGCATGGGCGGGCAGACCGGCCTCAACATGACCGCGGAGCTCGCCGAGATGGGGGCCCTTGCGGGCGTGGAGATCCTGGGGACTCCCCTCGAGGCCATCTACCGGGGGGAGGACCGGGAGCAGTTCAAGAACCTCATGGAGGCCATCGACGAGCCGGTCCCCCGTTCCCTGATCCTCCGGAATATCAGCGAACTCGACGAGGCCGAGCGGCTGGTCGGCCTCCCGGCCATCATCCGCCCTGCCTACACTTTGGGCGGGAGCGGCGGCGGGGTCGCCCATACCCGCGAGGAGCTCAGGAAGATCACGGAGGTCGGCCTCACCCGCTCCCGTATCCGCCAGGTCCTCATCGAGGAGAGCGTGCTCGGGTGGAAGGAGATCGAGTTCGAGGTGATGCGGGACGCCGCGGACACCTGCATCATTGTCTGCGGGATGGAGAACGTGGACGCGATGGGGATCCACACCGGCGAAAGCGTTGTCGTGGCCCCTATCCTCACCCTCAGGGACGACGAGTTCCAGATGCTCCGGTCCGCGGCCATCAAGATCATCCGGGCCCTCGGGGTCCAGGGCGGGTGCAACATCCAGTTCGCCTACCGCAACGGGGATTACCGGGTCATCGAGGTGAACCCCCGGGTCTCCCGCTCGTCGGCGCTCGCATCCAAGGCGACCGGCTACCCCATCGCGAGGGTCGCAGCAAAGATCGCCATCGGCCTCCGGCTGGACGAGATCATGAACACCGTCACCGGCTGCACGCCGGCCTCGTTCGAGCCTGCCATCGACTACGTCGTGGTGAAGGTCCCCCGCTGGCCCTTTGACAAGTTCAAGACCGCCGACCGCACCCTCTCGACCGCCATGAAGTCCACGGGAGAGGTGATGGCCATCGGCCGCACCGTGGAGGAGGGCTTCAAGAAGGCGCTCCGCTCCCTCGATACCGACATCACCCGGCACACGAACCCGAACGAGATCCGGATGATCCTCTCGCGCCCCACCGACGAGAGGTTCGGGTGCCTCTTCGACGCCTTCCGGGAGGGGTTCACCGTCCAGGAGATCGCCGGGCTCACCTCCATCGACCCCTACTTCCTGGAGAAGGTGAAAGACGTCGTGGAGATGGAGCGGCAGCTCGCGAAAGGGTGCGGCCCGGACCTCATCCGGAAGGCCAAGGAGTTCGGCTTCTCCAACGCCGAGATCGTGAAGCTCACCGGCCTCCCCTGGGAGGAGGTGGAGAATATCTCCGGTCTTCCCAGCTACAAGATGGTGGATACCTGTGCGGCGGAGTTCCCGGCCACCACCCCGTACTTCTACTCCACGTGGGAGACCGATTGCGAGATCATCCCCTCGGCCGAGAGGAAGGTGCTCATCCTGGGATCGGGGCCCATCCGCATCGGCCAGGGGATCGAGTTCGACTACTGCACGGTCCATGCGGTGAAGGCGGTGCGGGACGAGGGGGTGGAGGTCCATATCGTGAACAACAACCCCGAGACGGTCTCCACCGACTTCGACACCTCGGACCGGCTCTTCTTCGAGCCCATGCACCTCGAGGACGTGGTGAACATCCTGAAGAAGGACAGCTACTGGGGGGTGATGGTCCAGTTCGGGGGCCAGAACTCCATCAACCTCGCCCTCCCCCTCGAGAAGGAGATCCGGCGCCTGGGGATCCCGACCCGGATCCTGGGGACGAGCCCCGATGCCATGGACATCGCCGAGGACCGGGACCGGTTCAGCGAGTTCCTGGACCGGCTCCGGATACCGAGCCCGCCGAACAGCTCGGCCTACTCCGAGCAGGAGGCGTTCGCCATCGCAGAGCGGATCGGCTATCCGGTCCTCGTCAGGCCATCCTATGTCCTCGGCGGGAGGGCCATGGAGATCGTCCACGACAGCGCGGAGCTCGCCACCTACATCAAGGAGGCGGTGCGGGTCTCCAAGAAGCACCCGGTCCTCATCGACCTCTTCCTCCAGAACGCCGTGGAGATCGACGTCGATGCCGCCTGCGACGGCGAGGAGGTGCTTATCGGCGGGATCATGGAGCACATCGAAGAGGCCGGGGTCCACTCAGGCGACTCGGCGTGCGTCATCCCGCCCCAGTCCCTCACCCCATCACAGATAGCACGGCTCGACGACTACACGAGGAGGATCGCCCTTGAACTCGGGGTCGTGGGGCTCGTGAACATCCAGTACGCCATCAAGGACGACGTGGTCTATGTCCTCGAGGCAAACCCCCGGGCGAGCCGGACGGTCCCCTTCGTCTCGAAGGCGACGGGCATCCCCCTCGCCAAGGTCGCCGCGAAGGTGATGATGGGGAGGAAGATCCGGGACATCGGCTACCGGGAGCGGGAGATCAGCCACGTCGCGGTGAAGGAGGTGCTCCTTCCCTTCAACAAGCTCCCGGGCGTCGACACGGTGCTCGGCCCCGAGATGAAGTCCACGGGGGAGGTCATGGGGATCGACTATGATTTCGGAAGGGCGTACTACAAGGCATGCATCTCGGCGGACAACGAACTGCCCACCTCGGGGAATGTCTTCATCTCCATCTCGGCCGACCAGCGGGAGGAGATCGGGCCTATCGCGAGGCAGCTCGTCAAAATGGGCCTCTCGCTCTACGGGACCGACGGGACCGTCGCCTTCCTCCATGACGTGGGCGTCGAGGCACAGATGGTGAGGAAGGTCCAGCAGGGCTCCCCGAACGTGATCGACATGATCCGGAACGGGGAGATCCGGCTCATCATCAACACCCCCCGGGACAAGCAGTCCCGACAGGATCACTACCAGATCATGCGGACGGCGGTGGAGCTCGGGATCCCCTACATCACCACCACCCAGGCGGCAAAGGCCGCCGCAAACGCGATCGACGCCATAAGGAAGGAGAAGATCACCATCGAGCCCCTGGGGCACTACATCGGAGTTGAACCATGAAGAAGGGAACGGTCGTGCTCGCCTTCTCGGGCGGGCTGGACACCTCGGTCTGCATCCCCCTCCTGCGGGAGCGCTACGGCTACGAGCGGGTCGTCACGGTCGCCGTGGACGTGGGCCAGCCCGAGTCGGATATCCGCTCTGCCACCGAGAAGGGCAGGAGATTCGCCGATGCGCACTACACCATCGACGCAAAGGAGAGGTTCGTGGAGGAGTACGTCTTCCCTTCCATCCAGGCGAACGGGTCGTACGAGGGCTACCCACTGGGGACAGCCCTCGCCCGGCCCCTCATCGCCGAAGAGACCGTGGCGATCGCGAGGGCGAACGAGGCGAAGGCGGTTGCACATGGTTGTACCGGGAAAGGGAATGACCAGCTGCGGTTTGACTTCATCATCCGTTCCGCCGGCCTCGAAGTCGTGGCACCGATACGTGAACTGAACCTCACCCGCACCTGGGAGATCGAGTACGCCCGGAAGCACAAGATCCCTGTCACCGTGGCAAAGAAGAACCCGTACTCCGTGGACGAGAACTGCTGGAACCGTTCAATCGAGGGCGGGAGGCTGGAGGACCCGTCCTTCCACCCCCCCGAGTCTATCTACCGGTGGACCGTCAGACCGGAGAAGGCTCCGGATACGCCTGAGGAGCTGACGGTCTGCTTCGAGGCCGGTATCCCCGTGGCCCTCGACGGCGAGCGGATGAAGGGGATCGATCTCGTCCAGGAGATGAACCTCCGGGCAGGGAGGAACGGCGTCGGGCGAAACGATATGATCGAGGACCGGATCCTCGGCCTCAAGGCCCGCGAGATCTACGAGCACCCTGCGGCAACGGCCCTCATCACTGCCCATGCCGACCTCGAGCACCTGGTCCTGACGAGGAACGAGCTCGCCTTCAAGAGGGGGGTGGATGACCGCTGGTCCGAGCTTGCGTACCAGGGGCTCGTCCACGAACCCCTGTTTGCTGCGTTAAACGCTTTTATCAAGAAGACCCAGGAACGGGTGAACGGGACCGTGGACCTTGTCCTCTACCGGGGGTCGGTCCGGGTAGCGGGCCGTTCTTCGCCCGATGCCCTCTACTCGGGAGATATGGTCTCCTTCGACAGCATGAGCCTCGACCAGGGGCATGCCGAAGGGGTGTCCCGTTTCCACGGGATCCAGGCCCAGATGTTAAAAAAGATGAAGGAGAGGTAGGGAGATCAGGCGACCTTCTTCCCTGCCGAGGCACCCGGGGTGCACTCGAAGACCTCGGTGATCTTCATGACGAGGAGTGACTTCGCAGGATACTTCTCGTTCTTGGCCTTGATCATCTTCTTCACCTTCTCGTAGTCGTCCCCTGCTGTCTTCACCTCCACCGTCCCCTTCACCTGGAAGCACTTCTTTGTCTCGGGGTCCCAGAAGTGGATCGCCATCTTCGGGTTCTCCTTCACGTTCGCGAGCGTCTTCACCATGTAGTTGTCCCCGAGCCAGATTGTATCGTCGGAGACGATCTGGACAAAGGCGATGGGGGCGACATTCGGGACACCGCCCTTCGACGCCGTTGCCACGGGGAAGATCTTGTTCTTCCCGAAGACGGCCTTCATCTCATCGGTCAGCTTCGCCATACCTAGTACCTCACGCATCTCGCGAGACCCTCGGATCCTTCGGCTCGCGGAATAGTATGCCCTCTCCCCTTTGTTCTATATATGGATATTGGATGGCGCCCGGAGGAACCCTGCACCAGGCGGGGCCCTGAACACCCTGTTATGGTCCGATCTCCAGGTCAGGGACCCCGATCCCCATCCGTTCCGCCACCAGCAGGTAATATGCGGCAAGGCCTTTCCACTCACCCCATGCACCGGCGATACGCCGTGCTTCGGCGGTGTCGATCCTGGACGCCTTCGAGTAATACCGGGAGATCGACCTGCGGATACCGAGATCGTCAGCGGGAAGGGCGTCGAGGCGCGAGAGCCCCCTGAGGGCCGCGAGCTCGGCCGTCCAGACACCCACACCCCTCAGGGCGGAGAACTCCCGGACGATGTTCTCGGTGTTCTCTGCAGGTCCGTGGGTCTCAAGGTCCAGCGTCCCCTCCCGGATCTGGCGGGCGATCCCGAGGATATACTCCGCCTTCTTCAGGGAGAGCCCGCAGGCCCTGAGTTCATCAGGGGAGGCATCCGCAAGGTGCCCGGGTGTCGGGAAGGCATAATATTCCCTGCCTTCCCATTCGAGGGTGTCCCCGAAGGTGCGGGTAACCCTCTTCTCGATGCTGTGGGCAGCGGTGAGGGAGATCTGCTGCTCGATGATGGAGTCGACGAGGGCCTCGAAGACCGTCATGGTCCTCGGGGGCTTCAGTCCCCGGAGGCGCCGGGCGATGGCAGACATGACAGGATCGTCCTTCACGGCTGTGATGAAAGGGGAGAGATCCAGGTCGAGGTTGAAGATCCTTGCAATTATCTCTCCCGCTTCCCGGGCCATCTCTCCGGCGACAGATCCGGGTTCGAGGCGGAGGTGTACCTCCGGATGGTCTCCCGACCCCCCGCTTGTCACCTCGGCGAAAAGGAGAGCCCCGGAGACCCGTGTGACCTGCCGGAAGATGCCGTCGGAGTAGGAGCGAATCTGCGGGTCGCCACCTGCGAAGATGGATGCCGAGAGGTCGAAATTGAAGGGGGGGACCGGGTTCAGGACGAGGGTCCCATCCATCGCCCCTTTCCTGTGGCGGGCACGAGGACGGGTGGTTCCCGATCCTCCCGCTTCTGTCATACACCCGATGCCATAAGAAGCCCTGCGAACCATGCCACCATGTTGTGGAGGCCTGTCGAGATGACGACGACCGGATCGATCCCGAGGACAGGGAAGAGGAAGATGAAGTAGAGGAGCGTGCCCAGCATGCTCCCGATGTTCGCGACTGCCGCGATCAGGACCACCTTGAAGAGCGGGATCCGGGCCATATCCGTGAGGGTCTCGGCCTCGTAGATCTTCCGGAAGTCCGTGACCGCGGGGCTCCGCACCTTTGCCTCGACGGCGGCCGCGATCCACCCGACGTGGAGAAGGGGATTCAGGGACGTCATCCAGGCGACCCCGAAGCAGGTGAGGGCCGAGTACGGGTGGCCCCCCGCAGCGAGGGTGAAGGCCCCCGCGAGCACGCCGTGGATGACGACCCAGAAGAGGAACGCGTAGAGGAGGGTGTTCAGGCCCACCCCCGAGAAGCCGATTGCCGCCAGGAGGAGGAGGAAGAGGGCGGTAACGGCGAAACCGAAGACAGTCCCCCAAGGGAAGCTCTTCGGCTGGCGGGTCAGGGACTCAAACGGCGGGAGGGTCTCGGGTGCATCGAGGTATCGCTTGATACCGTTCACGTGCCCCGCCCCGACGACTGCGAGGATCCTTCCTGCGTCCTGCTCTTTCAGCCGGACCAGGTTATGGGCGATGAAGGCATCACGCTCGTCGATGAGCGACCGGGCACCTTCGGGTGAGAACTTCCTGAACTCCTCCATCACCATGTCGATGACCGACTGGTCCTTCATCGATTCGATATCGACCTTCTCCAGCTCGTCCACCTCGGCGATGGAGATGACGAGGGCGAAGAACATCTTAATCTTCCCGATGACCCCGAGGGACTGCCAGAACCGGAGGAGGGTGAGCCGGATGTCCCGGTCCACGAGCGAGACCGGAAGACCACGCTGCTCCGCCTCCGCAATCGCGGCCTTCATCTCGGCGCCCGGCTCCACCCCCACGTCAATCCCTATCTTCCGCTGGAGGTAGGAGAGGATCCACTGGATCAGGAGCTGGTTGAAGTTCCTGACCTCCAGCACCTCGGCAACGGTGGGCTCCTTCGTATCCTTCCTCATGGCCTGGAAGCGTCCGAGGTCCAGCTCCACCGCGACGATATTCGGCTGGAACTCGTCGATGGCCTTTTTGACGTCCTCCACGCTCTGCGCCGAGACGTGAGCTGTTCCGACGATACGGATCTCTGACAATGAACCCCACCGGTGATACTTAGCTTAGAAGATGGATGGTGATGGGATTTATAGGCGACGGGGGTGAGGAAGGAATGAATCTAAATTTGATCTAGCAAAACTTTGAAAATAACTTTTTCCTTTTCATCAGGAATTCGTGTATCGTACTCCCTGATTTCTTTTGAAAAAATGCTTGCATAATCTTTTTTAATTTCTTTCAAAGAGACAACTGCGAGATTAGAGACTTCCTTCGCCTGCGAGTTTTTTATCTCATTTCGAGAGATATAGAGATAGATACTAATTAATGATCTGATGAATTGTTGAATAGCACCTTTAAGATCGTTACTTCGATCCATAGAGAACGTAAATGCGCATAAATTCTTAAAAAATCTGATAATCGACGAAGTTGTTTCTGATAACTCATTATCAATTGACCTCAATAATATATGCTCCAATTCCTCAATAGTAATTTTTAGGTTATACTCGAGTCCCAAATCTGCGAAAGCTAATCCTAATCCAACCAAAGCATCTGCTGCTTCGCGAGAACCTCTGTCAAAACCATTTATTTTATCGCCTAGATGAGCCGCGGAATAGCCCAATGCTCCGATTTCATCAATACTAATATTTGAATTATTATTCTTCTCTCGGTTTAGTCGTAGCACAGCAATATGTTTTAAAGAAATTATTGGATCGCAAATTGCAAACCTGTCTTCACTAAGCCTCGTCTTATCAGCGAATTCTATGATATTTTCCCCGATCTTAAATATTAAAGTTGCAACATAGTCTCTCATATCCTCTGATTCAGAAGACCAAGTTATCTCATCTATCCTCTCTAATTTGTTAATTGAGGAAGATGTGACATTTCGCATCCTTTTCTCAGCCGCTTCAGAACCGAGAAGAGAAAGAGCTTCCTCAACAAAGTAGATGATATCTTTGGTTTTCCTTTCGACTGAATACTCTCCAATTGTTGTTAAAGCGTGGATAGATGTAATAGCGGACCAATTATCCATCCTTTCGATTCCCTTCTTGCCAAAATGTTCCAAGACATCTATTATGAGTTTTCCTGAATCCTTGTCGTATTTATCAAGGGTTAGCAAACCGCTCCGTTTTAGATTTTCACAAAAACGACTAGAAATATTGTTTTTAAGATTTGTTTCTTTATTACCAACCATTTCTTCATCGATTCTTTGAGAGAGTATTTTTAAACCACTTTTTAACGTGAAAATATCGTAATTCAATATCGAATCATGGATTATGTCGAATACAGGCTGTAATGGATCATCCAAATACCAATCGTCATAATCACGTTCATCAGCGAAAGAATCAAACTTGATATTTCGTGTTAATTTCGTGAGAATTGTATCAATTCTCAAAAGATTAATCGTATTCGAAAAATAAGGAGGGAGAATAACGAAGGTGAAAACACCTAGTAAATATCCTTGAGCAATCAGAAAACCCAAATATTCTTTAATGAAGGGATCTTCTTTAATTTCGCTTAAGATTAAAAATCCATATATGAGTGAGAAAACATAGAAAATTAATAATACCCACATATCAGGGTCTTTCTTAAAAACCTCGATAACTCTAAATGAATATTTCGAGGCTGTGATCTGAACCGCAACTAGTGTCAATGAAATAACAATTGAGAGAATTGCGGCTTGAGATTGAACCAAGGCACTTAAAAAATATCGCGCGGTGTCTAGATCAGCATTGTAAAAATTAAATTTCATGAATATAAGATTCCCAAAGATCAAGGTGATTAATAAAATTCCAAAATAAATAAGAATTCTACTGATTCGCGGATGAATTCCTCCCCATTTGTGAATCTTTTGTCTGAAAACAATGGGCTTTTGTCTCTTTGGCTGAATTTGTTCTATTGTTGGTAATTCTTGATCAGCCATATACGAATATTGATTGGTCTCTCTAGAAAAACTTGTTTAAGGTCAGTTATTCTCAATATCACTTTTCATTCGATATTTTTTTCTCAAAACCACCGGTCCAGCGTCTTCTGCCCGGCAGTCAGCTTCACCTTGTCCAGCGCCGAGTTCACCCGTTCCTTTGAGAAATCATACCCGTCGCAGAGCATGGTCCACACCCCGTCGGCATTCACCGGTTTCCAGGTGAGCTGATAATCTTCCGTAACGGGCGGCTTCAGGAAGAACTCAATCACCGGCTTCGGGTCGAAGCCGGGTAATTTCTCGCGGAGCGTCTCCTCATACTTTCCGTCGCTCACGATCTGGATCGCCTTCTTCGGGCCGATCCCCCTGATTCCTTCGTTGAAATCCGTCCCCACGAGGACCCCTATCTCGATGAGCTGCTCCCTCGTCAGGTGCAGGCCGTCGAGGACATCCTTGAGGAGCAACTTCTCCGGGGTCACCGTGATGGTCCTCCCCCGCACCTTCCGCTTGCCAGAGACCGTGAGGTTCCGGACAAGAACAGGGGCCCCGAAGAGGAGGAGGTCATAGTCCTGTGAGACCGCGTAGGTGGCGTTCCCCTTCGCCACCATGTAGGCGGCCTGCGCCTCTCCCTCGGACGGGGCCTGGACCCAGGGGATGCCGAGGAGGCCCAGCAGCTCCTTGCTGGAGGAGACGACGAACTCGTCCACCCGGGAGGAGGCCTGGGCATGCTTCCGGGCCTCCGCCACCTCGCCCTTCGCGAGCGCCGCCTGCCACTTTACCCCCGCCGCGAGGCGGATCTCCTTCCTCTCCGCGATGGTCCCGGCCTTGAACTCGGGCGGGACGCCATCGAAGACAAAGATCGGGCGGATGCCGAGCTCGAGGAAGTTGAGTACCCGGAAGAGGATGCCGGAGAGGTGGGAGGTGACCCGCCCCCGGGAGTCCATGAGGGGCGTCCCGTCGGGCTGCCGGATGATGGAGAGGAACTGGTAAAGGGCGTTGTGGGCGTCCACCGCTGCAACCCCGGTGAGGGTCTCCCAGCCCACCGTCTTTTTGTACTCCAGGAGGATATCACGGATATCGACGCCCACGGGTCAGCCCCCCTGTTCTCGATCGACCCTTGCTTTCAGCGGTACATCCGCTTCGAGAGCTCCTGGATGACGCCGTTGACATGGTCGACGGTGCTGTCGTACTTCCTGGCCATCCCTGTCGAGATCTCCTCGAGGTTCACCCGGATGGTCCGCTCGCGCGAGACGACACTCGCATCGAGCCGCTGGATCTTCCTCCCCATGGAGAGGAAGAGGCCCGCGATGGAGAGCATCATGAGGGTCGCGGCAGAGGCGATGACCACGTCCTGCCAGAGGCGCATCACGAGGACAAGGGTGGAGATGACGAGGATGAGGGTGAGTGCGACATCCAGACTGGAACTTCGGATCTCCATGCTTTTAGATGTTGAAGTCCCATTATTTAAAATACCCCTGAGGAAACCTGTGAGCTGGATACCATGGACCTGAAGAACTACCTCCCCCTGGTCGCCATGCCCGGGATGCTCGTTGTCGTCGAGATCATCGCCCTCTTCCTCTCCCGGCCCCTCCAGGAAGCAGGGGTGTCCGCCTTACCCTACTCCCCCGACAACCCGCTGAACGTGGTGGTCTTCCTCGCCATGCTCCTCGTCTTCACAATCTTCATCCTCGTCCTCATCCGGTTCGGGGTGAAGTCCCTCCTCTCCGCGATCATCGCCCTCTCCCTCTTCTTCACCTTTTACTACATCTTCGCATCCCTCGCCCTCGCCCTGGCCGGGGAGACCGACCTCGCGGGGCTCGCGACCATCGTGCTCTCTATCGGGGCCACCGTGGTTCTCTACAAGTACCCGGAATGGTACGTCATCGATACCCTGGGCATCCTCCTCTGCGCGGGGGTCGCGTCCATCTTCGGGATCGCCATCGGGATCATCCCGGCCATCCTCCTCCTCGTCCTCCTCGCCGCGTACGACTATATCTCGGTCTATCGCACGAAGCACATGATCACCCTCGCCGAGGGGGTGCTCTCCCTGAAGGCGCCCATCCTCTTCGTCATCCCCAAGCGCAGGGATTACTCCTTCATAAAAGAGGGTCTTGCCATCAAGGGAGAGGACGGGGAGCCGAAGGAACGGGGTGCCTTTATCATCGGGATGGGGGACATGATCATGCCGACCATTCTCGTCGTCTCGGCGAATGTCTTCCTCAGGGTCCCGGGCTGGGCCTTCTCGCCCCCTGCGATCGGGGCGATCGCGGGCTCCGTTGTCGGCCTCGCCGTCCTCCTGACCGCCGTGAAGCAGGGGAAGCCACAGGCGGGCCTCCCGCCCCTGAACGCAGGTACCATCACCGGCTTTCTGATCGGTTGCGCCCTCGCCGGGGCGTGGGGCTGGGTCCCTTTATTTTGAGCAGGGCCTCAAGGACCGCCTCCACGCCTTCTCCCGTAAGAGTGGACATGTTCGGGAACCCCTCCATCCCCTTCACATCCGCCTTGTTCACCGCGATCACGACCGGCACCCCGACCATCCCCTTCACCTCCTCCATGAGGGCGAGCTGGTTCTCCACGGGGTAGCCGCACATCTCGCTCGGGTCGAGGATGAAGAGGACCGCCTGCGCGACGTGCATGAGGGCCGCAACCGCCTGCCGCTCGATCGGGCTCCTCTCCCCTGGCGGCCGGTCGAGGATGCCCGGGGTATCGACGAACTGGACTCCCGACCGGCCCACCTTCCGGTGCCCGACGATGATCCCCTTGGTCGTAAAGGGGTAGGATGCCACCTCCGGTTCCGCGCTGGAGACGAGCCTGATGAAGGAGGATTTCCCGACGTTGGGGTAGCCGGCCACGACGACGGTGAACTCGTCCCTGAGCTCGGGGAGGACGCGCAGGGTGTTCCTGACCTCGTTCAGGAACCGGAGGTCCTTGTCCACCCGGTGGACGATGGAGGAGAGCCGGGCCACCGCCCTCTTCCGGACCCCCCGGGTATCCGGCGCCCTCCGCATCTCCCTCGACATCTGAAGGCCGATCCGGCGGGTATTGAAGGCCGCCCACCCGACCCCCCCGAGGGCCATCTTCAGCTTCTCGAGGCCGAAGAAAATCTCCACCAGGTCCCGGTAGAAGGGGGGGAGGGCCTCGAACTCGGGGAAGGATCGGATCACCTTCACGAGCCGGTCGTGGAGGGATGCCGCGATTGCCATCACGAACTCGCGGTCGGCGCGCTCCTTGTTCTTCTTCTCCTTCATCTTGGACGCCGCCCTCCGGAGGGAGCGATCCATCACCTCGTCCGCCGTCGGTACCGTCGGGATTTTCTCGAGATCCACGCCTCACAACCTATCTTTATATATCGAAATTCCTATGATTAATCATTATGGATCTGTCCCTCATCCAGAAAGAGATCCTCATCACCCTCATCACCCTCTATCGCCAGCACTCCCATGCCATCAAGGGAGAGGAGATCGCAGACGTCCTCAACCGGAACCCGGGGACGGTCAGGAACCAGATGCAGGCGCTGAAGGCCATCGGGTTCGTGGACGGCGTGCCAGGTCCCAAGGGAGGGTACAACCCCACCGCCCTCGCCTACCGTGAGCTGAACCTCTCCAATATCGACCAGGAGGCGACGGTCCCCATCCTGCGGAACGGCGAGCCGGTCCCCGGAACGTGGGTCACCGAGGTCGACTTCACCACCCTCTGCCACCCCGACCTCTGCCACGCGATGGTGAAGATCGCGGGCTCGGTGAAGACCTTCGAGATCGGCGAGGAGATCGCCATCGGCCCCACGCCTGTCAACAAACTGATTATCCGCGGCGAGATCTACGGGAAGGACGAGGTGCAGCAGTCCGTCCTCATCTCCATCTCCGAGATGATCTCCCTCCCCAAGAAGGCCATCCGCAACTACATGAGCACGCCGCTCATCACCCTCTCCCCGGGCTCGAGCTTCAGGGAGGCCATCCATCTCTTCACCGCGAAGCATATCCATGGCGCCCCGGTCATGAAGGGCGGGGAGCTCGTGGGAATCGTCACCATCACCGACATCGCGAAAGGGCTCGATGATAACCGGCCCATCGAAACGCCGGTCTCGTCGGTCATGACAAGCGAGGTGGTCTATGCCGACGCAGGCACAAAACTCTACGAGGTGGTGACCCGGTTCAAGGAGCAGGAGATAGGGAGGCTCATCGTGGTTGAGAACGGGAGACCGGTCGGGATCCTCACCCAGTCCGATGTCCTCGGGGTCTTCCCGTCTCTCTGACCTGTGGCCGGTCTCCTCCCATGGCAGATCACGAGAGCCTAGTGTCCCCATATCTCAGGGAACGCAGCGCTCCACCCGTGCCAGGGATGCTCACCACCTGCTGAGGAAGAGAGAGACCGATCCAGGGCGAATACGGAGATGCCAACCGGCACGGGCGCGCGAGTAAATCCCGATTTTTGTTCAGATTGTGTTAATTTCCTGATTTCGCCCGTACGTCATAGAGAACAATTTAAATATTACAAAGTACTCCTTTTTTTATATGAGTGTAATTTTATCCCGCAACCTTTCACGAAAAAAGGTCATGTCCAATGACGGGATGGTCATCGGGACGCTCCGGAACGTGATGGTGGACTTCGATACCGGGCAGGTGGTGGATCTCATCGTGGTCCCGGACCCCAACTTTAATGTCGAGGGTTTCCGCATGGACGGCGAACGGATGTTCATCCCCTTCGAAGCGGTGAAGGACATCAAGGACTATATCGTCGTGGATCGTTACCTCTCCAAGAAATAAGGCAGATACCTCGTCACTGCCTCGACAAACCCATCGCCATCCCCTTTTTCTGTGACATAGTCGGCAGCAGCCTTCACCGCATCCCTGGCATTTGCAACGGCGACCCCGACGCCCGCCGCCTGGATCATCTCCAGGTCGTTCTCAGAGTCCCCCATCACGAGGAACTCCTGGATCGGGATCCCCATGTCGGCGGCGAGCTTCCAGAGGCCGAGACCCTTGCTGATCCCCTTTGCCTGGAGGTGGATGGCAAAACCCGTGTCAAGGACCTTCACGCCGACTTCCCGCATCACCTCCCGCACCTCCTCGGGCGGCACCGTGCGGGCAAAAGCCACATCTGAGAAGCGGTACTGATCACCAAAGAGTTCCAGGGTGACCCCCTTCTTTCGGTAATACGCTTCGAGGACCTTGAAGGCTGCGAGGGCCTCGCTCCGGTCTCCCTCGATATGGATGGGGCCCCCAAAGCCTATCCGGTAGACACCCCCGTTCTCGGCAATGAAGGTCCCCGGGGTCCCAATCATCCGGGCAAGGGCGTCCAGGAAGCAGGCCGTGTTCCCGCTCGCGAGGACCACCTCCACCCCCCTGTCCACGAGACGACGGATGCATGCGATGGCAGCGGTGTTGATGCGGCGATGGCTGTCGGTGATGGTTCCATCTACATCACACGCCACCGCCCTCAGGGACGGCACGCTTCTTGATCTGGATCCCGCCAGATAAAAAAGTGAGGTGTTGTGAAACGTTCAGCAGGGCTTGAGGCCGTACTCAAACCGGTTTGAGAACTTTAAGCCGGTTTGAGGCCTGCCTGCTCGACCATGAAGGTCGCCTCGCCCTCGGGGAGGTATGGGCTGTCGACGAGCCGGGCTATCCGCTTCCCACCCTTGCTCTTCCTGAGGTAGATCCGGAACGTCGCCGTATGGCCGACGATATTCCCTCCGATGGGCTTCGTCGGGTCGCCGAAGAAGACCGCCGGGTTGGAGAGGACCTGGTTCGTCACGAGGCCGATGGCATTGTGCTCGTCCAGGAGCCTGAAGAGATCATGCATGTGCCGGTTCAGCTTCTGCTGCCGGGGTGCGAGGGTCCCGCGGCCGGCGTACTCGGCCCTGAAGTGGGCGGTGAGGGAGTCAACGATGAAGAGCCGCACCGGCTTCTCGCTCTCCCGGAGGTCGTTCGCGAGCTCCCGGGCATTGTCGATCATGAGCATCTGGTGATCGGAGGTGTGTGCCCGGGCGACATGGATGTGATCGAGGAACTCCTGGGCCGGGGGAATGTCCATGCCGAGGCCCGCGACCATCTGCTCGATCCTCTCGGGCCTGAAGGTGTTCTCGGTATCGATGAAGACGCAGCTTCCGGCGAGGCCCCCCGTCTCCTCGGGGAGCTGGACGTTCACCGCCATCTGGTGGACGATCTGGCTCTTCCCTGATCCGAACTCGCCATAGAGCTCGGTGATGGCCTGGGTCTCGAAGCCGCCGCCGAGGAGGGCGTCGAGATCCGGGACAAAGGTCCTCAGCTTCTTCACGTTCTTCCTCTGCTCGAGGATTGCCGTCCCTGTCTTGAAGGAGCCCACCACGGCACGATCTTTCGCGGCCTTGAGGAGCTTCTTTGCCGTTGCCTCGCTGATCTCGGCCGCCTCTGCAAGTTCATTCGGCGATGCGGTGGCGATACTCTCAACAGTTGTGTACCCTGCCTCTCTCAGCTTGTCGGCCGTCGTTGGCCCGACACCCGGCAGATCTTCAATATCATTCACGTTTCCAGTCAATACCATCTCCCCCTGGGGAGCCTGTTACACTTCCCCATTCCCCGGGACCCTTTATAGAGGTGAGGGCGGGCGCCGTGAAAGTGATATCCCCAGGACCCGGATCCCATCATGTCCCCACGGGCCCGGATGCCTTCTTCCCCCCCGGACCCGTTCCTCACGGACACAGCCCTGCCCTGAACCGGGCGAGGCGATCCCTCGCCCCGGCCGGATCCGCTTCCCGCACCTCCACCTCTGCGGGGAGGATCGTCCGTCTCACGCGTCTCCCCCGTACCCGGACCAGCCGGCCCATGGGGAGGTCCCCGCCGACGGGGTGGCAATCCCCGGCGACCTCGAGGCAGGCACCCGTGGCCGTGGGGATGACAATGCCTTCGAGATCCACCGGTTCAGCCTCCCCGCCCGGGAGGACCACAGCGCTTCCCCGCCCTGCATGGAGCTCGAGCCCCCCGTCCCGGCCCCTGCGGACCTGGACCCGGTACAGGGTGACGGCATCCCCCTCGGCGATGTCGAGAGCTGCCTTCTCGCCCCAGAGGACGAGGGCCACCTCCCCGCTCCCGTCTGACAGGGTAAGGTTCCGCACCGAGGAAGGCTGCCCTTTGCGGGTGGTGAAGGACCGGAGGGGGCCGGCGGATCGGACCACCCCATTCACCGACGTAAACCCCGAGTCCGGGACCTTCCCGATACCGGTTGTGGGAACCTCGATATCCCTCTCCAGGGGGATCATCTTCCCCTTCTCATCCAGCTGGTATTCATCACCATCGCCCTTCGAGGATCGGGTGGCACCGAGGATCCGCACGGAAGATCCGGCCTCGATCCCCTCGAGGAGCTCAGGCGCCCAGCAGACGAGCCGCGATGTCTCCCCCTGGTTCCCGATGACCGCCTCCACCATCCTGCCTTCGGATCCATCCCTCCGGGTGAAGGTCCGGACCTTCCCGATCTCGATGACCCTGGCCTCGAGCTCTGCCACCGGTTCGGGAGGGAGGAACCGTCGGTCAGGGGACATGGCGCAGCTGATCTCGCAGGCCGCCTTTCGGAAGGCCATGGCGCTCACCTCCCCCTTCAACCGGGGCGATGGCTTTGCGATGACCTCGAGGACCTCCCCGACATCGACCTCCCCCGCTGCCTGGGCCTTCTCGTCCCAGAGGACTACCCGCACCTGCCCGGTCTCGTCCCCGAGGAGTATGTCGGCTACGAGGCCGGTGCTCCCGTCGCCCTTCTGGAACTCGTGTGGGGATGTGGTGGAGACGACCTTCCCGAAGAAGCAGGAGAGGCTGCTCCCTGTTCCGACGTCCCGGATCTTTACGTGGGCCCTCCCGAGGTCGCGGACGACGATCATCGCCGCGGTAGGTTCGTCGTAGAGATCCCCGCTCGTTTCCATCACCCCCTCTACCCTGCGGTCGAACTCCTCCCGGGGAAGCAGGTCGTCCACGAGGGCGTAGTGGAAGCTCATGCCGGGTCCCGGGGATCAGCGGCGGGCCTGCCAGGGGGGTCGCTCCGTGGCGGCGATGAGATCGTCCATCGTCTCTCCCCTTCGCATGAGGGCGGCATCCGAACCCCTCACGAGAACCTCTGCGCACCTGGGCCGCCCGTTGTACTGCGAGGACATGGCAAACCCATAGGCGCCGGTATCGAGAACCACGATGAGGTCTCCTCTCGCGATAGCGGGCAGGTCGCGGTCCTCTGCAAGCAGGTCCCCGGTCTCGCAGATGGGCCCTGCAATGGTGTACCGGTGAGCCGGCGCCTGGTCTGCCTTGTTTGCCACCACCACCCCGTGGTAGGCGCCGTACATCACCGGCCGGATGAGGAGGTTGAAGCCGGCATCGACATTTACAAAGCGCCTGTGGGCCTCCTTCACCGAGTTGACCCCTGTGATGAGGATGGTGGAATCTGCGACGATGTACCGCCCGGGCTCCACCCAGAGTTCCGGCGAGATCCCTGCCTCCTCCACGCCTTCCGTGAAGACCGGTACCACGGCCGAGGCATAGTCGGAGAAAGAGGGTTCGGGGTCCGTGCCCCGCCTATAGGGGATTCCCAGGCCGCCTCCCAGGTCGATGAAGCGGAGCCTGACCCCGAGGTCGGTGAGGCGGGCGGCGAGATCGATCATCACCGAGATCGCCCGTGCAAACGGCTCCACTTCGAGGATCTGCGACCCAATATGGCAGTGGATCCCCGCGGGTCTGACATGCTCGCACCCGAGAGCGGCCCGGTATGCGGCAAGGATATCACTGGCTGGGATACCGAACTTCGAGGTCCTGAGGCCGGTCGCGATCTTCGGGTGGGTGGGCACCTCGAGGGCTGGGTTCACCCGGAAGGCGATCTCCACTGTTTCGCCTGCCTCCCCCGCGATCCGGTCGAGCGATTGCAGCTCGTCCAGGGAGTCGACCGAGACCCGGACCCCTTTCTCAACGGCGAGGGCGAGATCCGCGGGGCTCTTCGAGGAGCCGTTGAAGAGGAGCCTGTCCGGATCCATTCCGGCCTCGAGGGCGAGGATGAGCTCTCCGGCAGAGAAGACGTCAGCTCCGGATCCCTCATCTGCAAGGGCTCTCAGGATGGCGGGGTTCCCGTTGGCCTTGGCCGCATAGAGGACCCTCACGCGGTCATAGCGGGAGGAGAACGCCGCGTGGACCTCGCGGTAGCGGGCGCGGACCCGGTCCTCGTCTGTGACATAGAGGGGTGTCCCGAACCGGGCGGCGAGCGTGACCGTGTCATGGCGGCCGATGTGAAGGTGGCCGTTTCGCACCGAGAGGCAAGGCGGCAGGTTCACAGGTCAAGCCCCCGCATCCGGTCCAGGGCCTCTTCTATCCGTTCCTTCGAACGGGTGATGGCGAACCGGACATACTTCTCCCCGTATCTCCCGAACCCGACGCCCGGGGTCACGACGATCCCTGCCTCGTTGAGGAGCCTCCGTGCGAACTCGAACCCGTTTTCAACGGGCATCCAGACATAGAAGGTGGCCTGGGGAAGGGCGACCGGAAAGCCCATCTCCCTGAGGCCTCCGACGAGGAGGTCCCTCCTCTCCTGGTAGACATCCGATGCCTCGCGGATGCTGTCCTGGGGCCCCGTGAGGGCCGCAATCGCCGCGTGCTGGACGGCGTTGAAGACCCCGGAGTCGATGTTCGTCTTCACCCTCCGGAGCCCCTTGATGACTTCCATCTTCCCGCAGGCCATCCCGATCCGCCAGCCGGTCATGTTGTAGGTCTTGGAGAGGGAGTGCATCTCGATCCCCGCCTCCATGGCCCCGTGGGCCGAGAGGAAAGAAGGTGCGCGGTACCCTTCGAAGGAGACCTCGGAGTAGGCGTTGTCATGGACCACGATGATGTCATGTTCGCAGGCGAAGTCCACCACCTCGTCGAAGAACTCCATGGGTGCTGTCGCTGCCGTGGGATTGTTCGGGTAGTTCAGGAAGAGGATCTTCGCCTTCTTCACGACCTGCGGGGGGATGGCCGAGAGATCCGGAAGGAAACCGTTCTCTGCGAGGAGCGGGATCTCGTGGACCCTCCCCTCTGCAAAGAGGGTTGAGGTGCGGTACACGGGATACCCGGGGTCCGGTACGAGGACAAAGTCGCCCGGGTTCACGAACGCCTCCGGTATATGGGCGATCCCGTCCTTGGAGCCCATGAGGGCCGTGATCTCGCTCTCCGGATCGAGGTTCACCGAGAACCGGCGGCGGTACCAGGCGGCCACCGCGTCCCGGAACTCGTTCATTCCGGTATAGGACGGGTAGTGGTGATTGGCAGGGTCCCTTGCCGCCCTGCAGAGGGCATCCACGATATGCGGGGGTGTCGGGAGGTCCGGGTCCCCGATCCCGAGATCGATGACATCCACCCCCCTCTTCACCTGCTCCTCCTTCAGCTCGTCGATCTGAGCGAAGAGGTAAGGCGGGAGGTTGCCCAGGCGGTTCGAGTACATCGTTCCTTTAGTATGGAGCGCTGGCCTCATAATCTCACAGGTCAGGCGTTGTAGAAGACCTGGATTCCGGAGGAGTCCGGACCCTGGGAAATGGGAAGACCTTTCTCATGGGTGGGAGAAAATCTACCAGGGAGCCTTTTGCAGCCTCCCGGGGTGATGATATGAAGGGCGACAGGGTTATTCTCGTTCTTTCGACGGTTCCGGAATCCGAGTCGGCACGCATCTCTGAGACCCTTGTCTCCGAAAAGCTTGTGGCGTGCGTGAATACAACGCCGGTCCGTTCCTGCTACCGGTGGAAGGGGGAGATCTGCAGGGACAGGGAGGAACTCCTCATCATGAAAACGAGGGAGAGCCTCTTCGCCCGGGTCAGGGATCGGGTGAGGGAACTCCACCCTTACGAGATCCCTGAGATACTCGCCCTCCCAGTGTGGGGCGGTTTTAGCGGGTATCTCCAGTGGGTGATGGATGAAACCGGTTCCGCAGGGGAAAAACCATAGGATAAGCTCATGAAGGAATGCGGCAAAACGTTCGGATGCGGGGTGTCGTGAAGATGGATCCAACCGACCCGCCAGACGCTGGCGGTGAGAAAGGAAGGAAGACCGCCTATCTCCTCCTGGGATGCCCGGAGGTCCCGGTCCAGATGGGCATCGCCCTCTACCTGGCAAGCCGGCTCGAGAAGAGCGGGGTATCGGTGGTCCTCGCCGGGAACCCGTCGGTCATCCAGCTGATCCGGGTCTCTGATCCCGATCAGCACTATGTGAAGAGGGTGATAAACCTGGAGAGGGCGATGGCAGACCTCATCGAGGGAAGGGTGCGCCCGGATATGACCGTGGCCTTCGCCCACAACGATGCCGGGATCTCCTACGCGGCGACCATCCGGTACGTCTCGGCCTCCCCCCTCTACCTCATCATCTTTGGCCGGGATGCCGAGGCCCTCGCCGGCCTCGCCGAGTTCGAGTGCGAGAAGATCGTGGAAAAGGCGGTGCACAACCCTGCCCAGCTGAAGAAGAAGATCGACAAGGTGTTCGGATGGGCTGCATCGAAGAGCTGAAGTACGAGACGATCATCTCGCACGCGAGCTTCAAGGAGTGCCGGGAGTACGTGAAGGAGCACTTCAAGGAGCGAATCGAGGTCGAGCCGGGGTTCAAGATCTTTGACTCGTATATCATCGGCATCCCCCCCATCCTTGTCGGGATCGAGGGGGACGCGGTGGTCTTCCCGTACACGAAGCCCTGCCACGGGACATTCCTCCTCAGGATCGAGTCCTCCGACGAGGTCGACCGCCTCCGGAAGAAGCGGTGACGGGCAGGGCAGGATGGTCAGGATGACAGGGGAACCCTCGGGAAAGGGTACCCTTGTCCGGGCGGGGACCTTCATCCTAGCGGTCGGCATCTGCTACCTCGCCGCCGCCGTGGGTTCGGCCTTTACCGCTCTCTCGGTGGATACCTGGTATGCCGGCCTCGCGAAACCACCCTTCACCCCGCCCGGCTGGTTCATCGGGGCAGTCTGGACCGTGCTCTTCCTCCTGATGGGGATCTCATTCTTCCTGGTCCTGGAGAGGGACAGGGGCCGGCCAGAGGTGAAACGAGGCATCTCCCTCTTCTCCATCCAGCTCGGCCTCAATGTCATCTGGTCCTTCCTCTTCTTCGGCCTCCGGTCCCCGTTCCTCGCCCTGATCGGGATTCTCTTCCTGTGGGGATCCATCGCTGCGACGCTCCTCCAGTTCCTCAAGATCTCCCGGCCCGCGGCATATCTCCTCGTCCCTTACCTCATCTGGGTCACCATAGCCACAGGCCTGAACGCCGGCATCCTCCTCCTCAATCCCTGATCCCGGGAGACGCCGGGGTCAGGAAGGTTCTAATACCCCCGCTCCCCATTCCGGGGTAACGCTGGGGTGATTCCATGGAAGAAACGAACCTCATGAAGATAGTCGAGAAGAACCTCTGTTCATGTACCCAGGAGCTCAGTATAACACCGGAGATGGAGGCCCTCCTCAAGAATCCGATGCGGGAGCTCCACGTCGCCCTCCCGATACGGATAGACGACGGGTCTATGAAGGTCTTCAGGGGGTTCAGGGTCCAGTACAACGACGCCCGGGGGCCGACCAAGGGCGGTATCCGCTTCCACCCGGACCAGACCATCGATACCGTCCGCGCCCTTGCCTCCCTCATGACCTGGAAGTGCGCCCTCCACAACCTCCCTCTCGGGGGCGCGAAAGGGGGGGTCATCTGCAACCCGAAGGCCCTCTCGCCGGGCGAGCTCGAGCGCCTCTCCCGGGCCTATATCCGGAGCATCTACCCGATCATCGGGCCTGACCAGGATATCCCTGCCCCCGACGTGTACACCAACCCCCAGGTCATGGCCTGGATGATGGACGAGTACTCCAAGTGCGTCATGAAGACCACCTTCGGGGCGATCACCGGGAAGCCTCTCGCGGTAGGAGGTTCGGAGGGCCGGCTCGATGCCACAGCCCGGGGCGGCTGGTTCGCCATCGAAGAGGCGGCACGGGGCCTTGGCATGAGCCTGAAGGGTGCCACCGTGGCGGTCCAGGGCTTCGGGAACGCGGGGTCCTATGCTGCCTCCCTCGCCGGGTCCCTCTTCGGGTGCCGGGTAATCGCCGTCTCGGACAGCAACGGGGGGATATTCCGGCGGGAAGGCCTCGACACTGAAGAGGTGATGCGCCACAAAGGAAAAACCGGGACTGTCGTGGGATTTCCGGGGAGCGACAGTATTACCAACGAGGATCTCCTGGAGCTCGCGGTGGACATCCTCATCCCCGCCGCCCTTGAGAATGTCATCACCGGCCGGAATGCCGCACATGTGAAGGCAAAGATCCTTGCCGAGCTCGCGAACGGCCCGACGACCCTCGAGGCAGACGAGATCCTCTCCTCCCAGGGTGTTCACGTCATCCCGGATATTCTCTGCAATGGAGGAGGGGTCATCGTCTCCTACCTTGAGATGGTCCAGAACTTCTCGATGGACCAGTGGAGCGAGGCCAACGTCCATTCCCGGCTCGCAGAGCGGATGCAGCCGGCCTGTCGCGCAGTGGACGGGCTCTCGCGTTCCTATGGAACGAGCCCGCGGCGGGCCGCCTACACCATCGCGGTGAAGAGGGTGGTCGAGGCCATGAGAACCCGCGGGTGGCTGTGAGCCTTTTCCGGTAACCGGTTTCCCTGCCCTCATGATTTCCACGGACCCTGCCGCGGTGCCCTCCGGAAGGGGGAGGATTGACGGAAAAACTGCGGATCATTGAGGATACCGGAGATGCAGAGCACAACACATAAGAAGCGACAGATAGACCTCAGCTCTTCAAGGAATCGGATATGGCAGAAGATAAGTTCCCCTGGATACAGCTCATCGCCACGGTCGGTACCATCATCGCCGCCGTGATCGGTATTACCCCCTACGTCCTGAGGCTCAACACCGCATCCCAGACCCCGACCATCGTCATCCTGACCCTCCCCCCTGCGGTCACCACGCCGGTCCCGCCCACCACACAGCCCGTGACGACTGTTGAAACGACGCCGGTTGTTACGCAGACAACGGTGGTGACCACGATTCCCACAACCGGACCACCACTCACCGGGAACGAGACCCCTGCGCCGACAACGGCAACGACTACGGAAACGACCACGGAAACGACCACACCGCCAACCACATCCCCGACCACACCCCCGGCCACGGTGACGACCCTCCCTCCCGCAACAACCACGTTACCGCCGGGCCCGGCCATTCAGATCTCCGTAAATGCGACGAGTGTCCCCCAGGGTGGCTTCATCCTGGCCTCCGGCTCGACGGATCCCGCGGTACCCCAGGTGACCATCACCCTGAAGAACAGCACCAGCTTCGAGTCCGCGGCCGTCCCCGTAACCCTGACGCAGGGAGTGTTCCAGTTCCAGGTTGACACCTCCGCCTATGCGCCCGGGGATTACACCATCTATGCTGCCGTTCCAGAAACCCAGGCCATTGCGCAGGCCTCCTTCGCGATAACGGCAGCGTGAGCGGGTCCAGGAATACCTTTTTTTGAAGCGTCTTCCAAGGGGAACCCCGGGGACCGTATCTCCCGGGGGCAGCCCGGGGATTCGATACGAATAAATGAAGAAAGGAGAAATGAGAACCGATGTACCGGATGAGATCGGAGGATACTCCATGAACTCGCGTGAGATCAGGCCTGGAGTCTTTTCAGTCGGAGCAATCGATCGTGACCGGAGGATCTTCGACGAGCTGATCCCTCTTCCCGAGGGGACGAGCTATAACTCGTACCTGGTGAGAGGGAGCACGGGAACTGCACTCATCGATACCGTGGATCCCACGAAGGAGAGTGAGCTCTTCGCGCACCTTGACGAGCTCAAGGTGGATCGCATCGATTACCTCATCTCGAATCATTCCGAGCAGGATCACTCGGGGGTCATCCCCCGCATCCTCTCCCGGTATCCATCAGCGCGGGTCATCACCACCCCGAGAGGAAAAGAACTGCTCAGGCCGCTCCTCCACATTCCCGACGAGAAGATCACCACCGTGCAGGACCGGGAGACCCTCTCCCTCGGGGACCGGACCCTCGAGTTCATCCACGCGCCCTGGGTCCACTGGCCGGAAACGATGCTCACCTATCTCCGGGAGGAGCGCATCCTCTTCACCTGTGATCTCTTCGGTTCCCACTATGCATATGCTCCGGGGGAGCCCACCATCGGGGACCTGGGGAGGGTATACTGGGCGGCGAAGCGCTACTATGCCGAGATCATGATGCCCTTCCGGGGCCTCATCAAGGGGCACCTGGAGAAGATCAAGCCTCTCCCGATAGATATCATCGCCCCGAGCCATGGACCGGTATACAGGAAGCCCGAGCAGATCCTGTCAGCCTACCGGGACTGGGTCTCGGATTCCGTGAAGAACGAGGTCGTCATCCCCTATGTCTCGATGCACCATTCCACGGCCGCCATGGTCTCCCACCTGGAGAGGGCGCTCACGGACCGGGGCATCGTGGCCATCCCCTTCAACCTCACGGTGACCGACATCGGGGCGCTCGCCATGGCCCTCGTGGATGCGGCAACCGTGATCCTTGGCACCCCAACGGTCCTCACCGGCCCCCACCCTGCGGCGGTCTATGCCACCTACCTGGTGAAACTCCTTAAACCCAAGGCGCGGGCCTGCGGGGTCATCGGCTCCTACGGCTGGGGCGGGAAAACGGTGAAGGAGATTGCAGGCATCCTCCAGGGGCTCCCCGTGGAGTTCCTTGACCCGGTCCTCGTGAAGGGCCTTCCCGGGCCCGAGGATCTGAACGCCCTCGACCTCCTCGCAGACAAGATCGCCGAGAAGCACCGAAGCTACGGGATCCTATAAAGGTTCATATCTCACGCCTCCGATGTAACCTGTGGACATGGCCCGCGGGAACTTCAAGGACGTCATCGCCCTATCCCCCTGCATCTTCGCCATCGGGGTCGCGGGGGACAGCGGTTCAGGGAAAACCACCTTCACGGGTGCGATCCGGGAGATCTTCGGCGAGGATCTCGTCTCTTCCTTCTCTCTTGACGATTACCACCGCTACGACCGGGACAAGCGAAGGGATCTCGGGATCACCCCCCTCTCCCCCGATGCCAACCGGATCGACCAGATCGAGAGGGATCTCGCGAGCCTGAAGAGAGGCGAGAGGATCGAGAAGCCGGTGTACAACCACGGAACAGGAACCTTCGATGCCCCGATCCCCTTCAACCCGAAGAAGATCCTGATCCTGGAGGGGCTCCATCCCCTCTTCACCCCGGGCCTGCGGAACCTCCTTGACTTCACCCTCTTCGTAGACCCTGATGAGGACGTAAAGCGGTTATGGAAGATGAAAAGGGATACGGGTGACAGAGGGTACAGGTCCGAAGAGGTCGAGGGGGAACTCGCGGCCCGGGCCGCCGATTACGAGAAGTACATCGCACCCCAGCGGCGGTATGCCGATGCCGTCATCTCAGCGGGCTTCTCCAGGTACGGGGAGGACCTGGGGGCATCGAGGAACCTGTACCAGGTCACTCTCCTGCAGACCCGGCCGGAGGAGAGGATCCGGGACATCGAGCTCTCGATCGATCTCTCCCACCTCCTCTCCCTCTCCGACCGCCACTTCCTCATGGAGTTCCGGCTCGAGGAGGTCGACGGGAGGGAGATGGGGGCCCTCACCTTCGACGGAGAGCTCCCTTATGCCCTGATCCGGAGGCTGGAGACCGCCGTGGAGCGGCAGACCGGCGTCCACCCCATCCGGATCTTCGAGCACCGTTCGACGGTCACCGCCGGGGAGATCGTCCAGCTCATCCTGGCCTGGAGGATTATCAACCGGCGGATAGCAGTCGAGAGCTGCGAATAATTTATCAAGTATACTATAGATGATAATTAAATTTACTTGCTATAGATCAAGTAATCTATATACAGGGCCGGCCAACCGGGTAGAGGATGAAGCAGATTGCCCTCTACGGGAAGGGCGGGATCGGGAAGTCCACCACTGCCGCGAACCTCTCGGCCGCCCTCGCCGAGATGGGGATGGATGTCCTCCAGATCGGCTGCGACCCGAAGAGGGACAGCACCCGCATGCTCATGCACGGGAGCTGGATCCCCACGGTCCTCGATCAGGTGCGGGAAGGGCGTGAGGCGAGCATCACCCCGGACCAGATCGTCTTCAGGGGGTTCAGGGGAGTCAGGTGCGTGGAGGCAGGAGGGCCCGAACCAGGGGTCGGCTGCGCCGGTCGGGGAATCATCGCCACCTTCCAGCTTCTGGAGAGGCTCGACTCCCTCAAGGGGGATGTCATCCTGTACGATGTCCTCGGTGACGTGGTCTGCGGGGGGTTCGCCATGCCCATGCGGGAGGGCTATGCCCAGGAGGTGTACCTGGTGACCTCCGGGGAGCTCATGTCCCTCTATGCGGCAAATAACATCTGCAGGGCCATCGCACGCCTTGCGGGCAGGGTCAGGGGCCGCTGCCGGCTCGCAGGGGTTATCGGGAACGGCGCCGGCCAGGCGAGAGAGGAACCGCTCGTCCGGGCCTTCGCCGACCGGATCCATTCCCGGCTCGTGACCTTCATCCCCCGCGACCCCATCGTCCAGCGGGCCGAGATCAACCGGATGACCGTCATCGAGTTCGCCCCCGACTCGGCCCAGGCCGGCGTGTACCGGAGCCTGGCGAAGAGCATCCTCGAGAACCGCAACCTCGTGATCCCAACACCCCTTTCCATGGATGACCTTGAATCCCTTGCCATGGAGTTCATTCCGGCTTGAGGGGTGCACCCTCACCGGCGGCCTCTCTGTCACCACCGAGGTGACGGACGGGGTGACGATCATCCACGGCCCGGCCGGCTGCTCCCAGCACAACGCCTCGCTGATCCATGCCACCCTTCTCGACCACGATACCCCGCACCTCCTCCGGATCCATTCGTCGGACCTTGACGAGGTGGGGGTCATCTTCGGGGGGGAGGGGGCTCTTGCAGCCTGCATCAGGGAAGCAGCAGCAGGAGATCCCTCGGCCATCTTCGTCCTCTCCACGTGCGTCGTCCAGACGATCGGGGACGACGTGGGTGGGGTCTGCAGGCGGGACTGGGGGGTGCCCGTCATCTCCATCCCGAGCTCGGGGTTCCTGGGAGGGGGATTCCAGGATGGCATGAGAAATGCCCTCATTGCACTTGGAGATCTCGCGGGGGACCGCGTGGAGCGTGAGGGGGGGATCACCCTCGTAGGAGAGAAGAACCTGGAGGACGACGTGGAGGAGAACTTCAGGGAGGTCTCGCGCCTCCTTGCCCTCTTGGGCGAGAAGGTGCGCCTCCGGTTCGTCCGGGGAATCAGGGGGGCTGACATCCCGGAGATCTCCCGGGGGAGGCTGAACATCCTCAGGGAACCGGAGCTTCGTGCGGTAGGGGAGTCCTTTGCCGCCAGGTTCGGGACCCCGTACCTCGATTCGTTCCCCGTCGGACTCTCGGGATCCCTGCGGTTCATCGGGGAAACAGCAGGGTTCCTGGGGGTGGATCCCGCGGGAGCCCTGGAGGAGGAGCGTGCCTTTCAGGATGAGGCACTCGCAGGCTTCGAAGACCTGAGAGGAGAACGGATCAGCATTGGCCCCTCTTCCGGAGATACCGCTGACCCCTTCGCAATCGAGCTGGTGAGCTCCCTCGGCCTCCTCCTCAGTGAGGACGGAGTACCACTTCCCCTCCCCTCGCCCCCGCCCGTGGGGACCGGTGGGCTCGTGCGGCTGCTCCACCGATGGAGGAGGGTGCTCCATGCCTGACTGCACGGCACCGCTCTGGCCCTGCGGGATGACAGGCGCCGTCGCCTGTCTTGCAGGGATACCGGACCTCGCGGTGGTGATCCATGGCTCGAGCGGGTGCTTCTTCTACCCCCAGAGCCTCCTTCCCGTCCCCCTTTTCTCGACCTTCATCCACGAGCGGGAAGTGATCTTCGGCTCCCTCGACCGGTTCGCCGAGGTTCTCGGTTCCATCCCCCCTTCATACCGCCGGGTTGCTGTAGTGACGACCTGCGTACCTGCCATCGTCGGCGAGGAGATCCGGGAGGTCCTGCCGGAGAGCGCGATCCTCCTGGATTCACCGGGCTTTGCCGGGCAGATGGAGGTGGGATACGGGAGGGCCCTCGCGGCCCTGGATCCGGGGATCGACCACGAAGAGAAGGGTGTGAATATAGCCGGCCTGAACCTTCTCGATCCCTTCACATCAGGGAACCTCCTGGAGGCCGGGAGGCTCCTCTCCCTCGCTGGAGCCACGGCCGGGACCAGGATCCCTCAGGATCCTCTCGACCGGATCAGCCGCTGCGGGACCATGACGGTGTCGGTCAATCCCGATCTTCCCCCTGGAACGGGGGAGGTTGCGGGGAGCCTCCTCGGCCTCATTGACATCGAAGAAACCTTCTCCCTTCTTGGCGATCGTATACCTGGGGTCGATATCAGCCCGGTGCTTGCGGAAACTTCCCGGGCGGAGGAAAGGATCCAGCGGGCGGCTGACAAATACCTGAAACGGTTCGACCCGCCGAGGGCAGTCGTCTTCGGAGGTTTCGCCTATGCGACCTTCGCCGCAGATACCCTGAAGCGGTACCTGGACGCCGACATCCTCATGGTAGGATCGAGGAACGGGCTCCGCGCCTCGCCCTTCCCGGCACGGGAGATGGTGCAGATCGGGGAGATATCCGGTTTTCTCTCGGGAGAGAAGCCGGATCTGGTTATCGGTTCCTCATTTGAGAGGTCAGCATGGCCCGGCGCAGCCTTTGTCGGCCTCACCCCGCCTCTCAGAGGAAGGGTCCTCCTCCGTTCCCGTTCCCTCGCTGGCATCGAGGGGACCCTCTCTTTCATGGAGGAGGCCCTCAACGCATGCATGGACAGGAGAAGGAAGATCCGAGGGTAAACCCTGGCCTGCACGGACACCCTGCGAATCGGAACCGTCGGGCAGGCCGGAAAAATGAGGGATCTTATTTCTTCACGACGGTGAAGAATTATTTCTTCACGACCGTGATCTTCGCCGGGGGGCTCTTGTTTGCGAGGAATGCCCCGAGCTTGCCCTCCATGTCGGCGGTCAGGGTTCCCATGAGGACGAGGAACATCTCCTGGTACTCCTTCTCGGCAAGGTTGACCTGCTCCATGAGGAGTTTCAGGTCTGCGAGCGTGGCGAGGTCGCGCTTCATCACGATCCCCACCGCCTCGACCGTCTGGCCCACCTTCCGCTTTACTCCGATGTCCATGCCCTTCCCGTCGACGAACTCGATGGCTGTCTTCTTCCCGGAGAAGAACGATCTCGGGGTTGCCAGCTTCTCCTGGAGGAACCTCTTCAGGTCATCCAGGTAGCTGGGTCCGATGTGGTAGGTCTTCCGGGGCTGCCAGATTCCGATCAGACCGTTGATATCCTGCATAAGATCTGCGCTCATCGCCAATCCTCCAGCTAGGAGATCATCTATTCCTGTCTGGATTACCGTGATCTCCGGGACCTTCCGGCCCCTGGAACACGATAGAGCTCCCCCTCCGGGATAATAAACCTGTATGATTTTCTCCCCCATATGAGCCGCTGGAGGTCTGCCTCTCCGAAAAAAGGGTGTTGCGTGGGTCGCGAAACAGATCAGGGGTTTCTCAGGAACGCGGCGATGAAGTCCCCGACATCCGGGGTCTTTGCCTGCCCGCCCATGTCCCGGGTCTTCACCCCCGACGCGATCGCCCGCACTATCCCGTCGAGGACCGCAGCGGCGGCTTCGTGCTCCCCGATGTGATCGAGGAGCATGGATCCCGCCCAGATGGTCGCCATCGGGTTCGCCACCCCGAGGCCCCTGTACCTGGGGGCCGAGCCGTGGATGGGCTCGAACATGGAGGTTCCCCCGGGGTTGATATTCCCGCCCGGCGCAAGCCCGAGGCCCCCCTGGATCATCGCGCCCAGGTCGGTGATGATGTCCCCGAACATGTTCGGAGAGACCACGACGTCGAAGGACTCGGGGTTCTTCACGAACCACATGGTGACTGCGTCGACAAAGGAGAACTCGGAGGAGATCCCGGGGTATGCCTTCGCGACCTCGGAAAAGACATCCCGCCAGAGCCCGTAGATATCGGTGAGGACATTCGCCTTGTCAACCGAGGTGACCTTGGGGGGCGTCCTCCCCCGCCGGCGTGCCAAGTCGAAAGCGAACCGGATGACCCGCCGCGCTCCTTCCCGGGTGATCACACCGATCTGGTACGCCACCTCCTCGGCATCGCTCTCGGCATCGACCCCGAACTTCACCTGGTAGAGGGAGCGGATCACCTCGAGGGCCTGCTTCTCCTCTCCCTTGAAACGGGAGCCGATCCCCACGTAGAAGTCCTCGGTGTTCTCCCGGACTACGACGAAGTCGATATCGGCAGGCCCCTTCCCGGCCAGCGGGGTCCAGACCCCGGGGAGGAGCTTCACCGGCCGGAGGTTCACGTACTGGTCGAAGTGGAAACGCAGGGAGAGGAGGATCCCCTTCTCGAGGATCCCGGGCTTCACCCGTTCGTCGCCGATGGCCCCGAAGTAGATGGCCCGGCACCCGCCGAGAGTCGTGAGATCCGCTTCAGTGAGGAGCTCGCCGGTCCGCAGGTAGCGCTCTGCCCCGATGTCGAGATCCCTCCAGCGGATATCGAACCCGAACCGTTCTCCCGCTGCCTCAAGGACCTTCTTCCCCTCTGCGATCACCTCGGGGCCGATCCCGTCGCCGGCGATTGCAGCTACATCATGGCTTCGCGGCATGTCGTTACCTCCGAGAGCCCGCGGGCGTACTCGACGAGCCCGCCTGCATCCACTATCTCCCGCAGGAAGGCCGGCACGGGCTCGAGCTCGTAGCGCTTCCCTTCGACGGTGAGGATCCCTCCCTCAAGGTCGAGTTCGGCGATCCGGCCGTCGCGGATATCCCCGGCAACGGCGCAGACGAGCGGGAGCATCCCGGAGTTGATGGCATTCCGGTAGAAGATCCGGGCAAAGGAGACGGCCACAATGACCCGTATCCCCGCACCTTTCAGGGCGAGAGGGGCATGCTCCCGCGAGGAGCCGCACCCGAAGTTCCTTCCTGCCACGATGATGTCCCCCTCCTCTGCCCCTCCGGCGAAGTCATCCCTCGTCCCCTCGAAGGCATGCTTCGCGAGCTCCCGGGGGTCGTACAGGGTGAGGAACCGTCCCGGGATGATGGCATCGGTGTCTACGTCGTCCCCGAACTGCCAGACCCTTCCCGTGAGAACGCCCGTGGTAGCCTGCTCCACATTTCGCCCGGATTTTACCCTTGGCTTCCTTGCCATGGATTCAGACCTCCCGCGGGTCGGTGATCTCCCCCGTAATCGCCGTCGCCGCAGCTGTGGCTGGCGAGGCCAGGTAGACCTTTGCATCCGCAGACCCCTGCCTCCCCTTGAAGTTGCGGTTCGAGGTGGAGAGGGAGACCTCGCCTGGCCCGAGGAGCCCGAAGGCGCCGCCCATGCAGGGGCCACAGCAGGGGGCCTCCACGAGGGCCCCTGCCTCGACGAAGCGTTCGATGTACCCCGCACGAAGGGCCTTCAGGTACTCCGCACGGGAAGCCGGAATGATGATGACCCTCAGCCCGTCGGAGAACTTCCGCTTCCCGAGGACCTCGGCAACCTCCTTAAGGTCCTCGAACCGGCCGTTCGTGCAGGAGCCGATGAACACCTGGTCTACGCGAGTCCCCGCAACCTCCCCGACGTCCACCACATGGTCCACGTTATGAGGGACTGCCACCTGGGGAGCAAGGTCCGAGGCATCATAGGATCGCTCCTCGAGATATGCCGCATCGGGGTCTGCGGCAAGTTCGAAGGGCTCCATTCTCCTTCTCCCCCTCAGGTAAGCCCAGGTGATCCTGTCAGGCGGGACAATCCCTGCCTTCGCCCCCATCTCGACGGCCATGTTGCAGCAGGTCATCCTCCCCGCCATCCCCATGCCTTCCATGGTTTCACCCGTGAACTCGAGAGCCTTATAGGTGGCCCCGTCGGCACCGATATCGCCGGCGATGGAGAGGATGAGATCCTTGGGACCCACCCGATTCGGGAAGGTGCCGTTCACCTCAACCCGGATGGTCCCGGGCACCCGGAAGTAGAGGGCACCGAACTTGAGGACGAAACCCATATCCGTGGAGCCGATGCCTGTGGCGAACGCCCCCGTCGCCCCATACATGCAGGTGTGGGAGTCAGCCCCGACTACGATCTCGCCCGGGGCGGCAAGCCCCCGTTCCTCGACGACCTGGTGGCAGACGCCCTCGGTCAGGTCGAGGTTCCGGATCCCCTGCTCCTCGGCGAACATCCGCATGAAGATGTGGTTCTGGGCCGCGGGGATGGAGTCGGCCGGCACCTGGTGGTCGAAGAGCATGATCACCTTCCCGGGGTCAAAGACCCTCTTCCCGTCCATCTCCCGGAACTTCTGAATGGCCAGGGGGCCGGTGATGTCATGGATCATGGCCGCGTCAACCGGTGCCATGACCACCTCTCCTGTAGCGACCTCCCGCCTGCACCCGCGGGAGAAGATCTTCTCGACGATGGTGGCTCCCATGTACGAATCCCAGAAATAATGGATGGGGATAGGTATTGTAGTTTCGGGGCGGTCCGCCTTCCTGATGGTGGTGCTGCCCCTTTGATTACCGATAACATAATTAGACCGTATTTTGGACGACACTTTTATTTATACAGGAAGCCAATGTTGGATAAGTTGTCAAGCCTTGACAACTTGTAAATTAAAGCGAGCCGGATCAAAAAAGGAAGGAAATAAGATATGCAGAAAGTGACCGCAGGTGAGGAGACCGCGAACAAGAGGGTTGCACTGACACCGAGTACATGGGAAGCCCTCTCTAATCTGCGTCGCCCTGGTCAAACATTTGATCAGACAGTCGCAGAATTGATCGGCGAGCGTCAACGATTACAGCTAATCACGGATCTTGATGCCATTGATGCTACTGAAACAATCATTCCGTGGGATCAGGCGAAGCAGGAGCTTGGTACCACGGAGTGAATCTTTTGCATTTGAAGATAACTCAACGTGCCAAAAACTTTCTTGCTGGCCTTCATGAAAAGGATCGTCGCATCGTAGTCGAACACATCGATCGTCTCGCTAATCATCCGCATGCACATGGGGACATCAAACGTCTCAATACCCCCAAGGAACGCTACCGGATGCATGTGTCTTACCGTTACACCGTATTCTTCTACCCTGACGGGAAGGATATCGTTGTCAACGAGATAATGACCACCGAACAGGCTCATAAGAGGTACGGTAGGATATAGAGTCCTGATGAGTGGACGCCTCGGAGCAAATGGACGATAATCAGCTTACCTTTTTTCCGCTTCTTCGGCGGCCCCTCGCGGATGACCTCCTTCATCCTCTCAACGAACCGGCTGATAGTCCCCAGCCGCTCGAAGAGGGAGTAGAGGTCATCGTCGGTTCCCCCCTCACGGCCGCTCCCTGGACCGTTTCGCCCTCACCACAAGGAGATCCTCCCCTTCTACCCGGTTCCTTCTCACAACCCCGGCAAAGAACCCGGCATCCCGGAGGAGACCGAGAACCTCTTCGACACCGGTTATCTCCGATATGACGAGGAGGAGTCTCCCGCCGGGTGCAAGGATCCGGGGGAGATCCGATAGAAGCCTCCTGATGACGTCCCGGCCTCCTTCACCCCCGTCGAGCGCCTCCTCGAGCCAGTCGTCTATCCGCTCCCCGGGCTTCGTGGGGAGGTATGGCGGGTTGAAGAGGATGAGGTCAAAGTGTCCCCGGAGGCCGGCGGTCAGGTCCGCCCTGGCAACTCCAACCCCATCGGATGATGCCATCCGGCAGGCGTGGGGGTTCACGTCCGTTGCGATGATGATGGCAGCCTTTCCCACGAGATGCCGGGCGATATACCCGCTCCCTGTCCCCAGGTCCAGGACCCGGTCGGAGGGTTTCAGCTCGTCGAGAGCGGCCTCAAGGAGAAGGAGGGTGTCTTCCCGGACAGGATAAACCTGGTCTGGGTCGGCGTCCATCTACATCACGTTGGCTATCTCGGCAAAATTCCTGAGCGAGAGGGCCTCGGGGCGCAGGGCCAGAACCTCCGGCGGGATGGATGCCGTCATCCGGTCCACCACCTCTCCTCCGAAGATCCCCCTCGCGGATTTCAGGCCGTTTTTCACCGTCTTGCGCCGGTGCGAGAAGAGGGCCCTCACCACGTCGGCGTAGCGTTTCCTGTCTTTTAAAGGGTAGGGAGGCTGCCTGGGGATGATTCGCACCACGGTGGAGTGGACCTGGGGCCTGGGTGAGAAGGCATTCGGGGGGATATGAAGGCACCGTTTCACATCGGCATAGGTCTGGACCATGACCGTGAGGCGCCCGCATGCCGGGGTGCCGATCCGGGCCACCATCCGGTCGGCGAACTCTGCCTGATACATCAGGATGGCCTCGGTGAATCCTCTCTCCAGCAGACGGAAGGTAATCGGGGATGAGATCGAGTAGGGGAGGTTCGAGACCACGAGCTCGAAGGGCGGGAGCTCGACCCTTACGGCATCGCCCTCGATGAGGTGGAGGGAACCGTCTGCGATCTCTGGGGCAAAGATACTCCTGAGTTCCTCAACGAGGACCGAATCGATCTCGACTGCAACCACCTCGGCCCCCCGGTCCAGGAGACCCCTCGTGAGAACCCCTCTGCCCGGCCCGACCTCGAGGACCACCCTCCCCGTGACATCCACGAGGGAGAGGATACGCTCCGCAGCCTGTTCGTCAACGAGGAAGTGCTGGTCCCTCCGGGCTGTCATCGCGCGGTGAAGACCCGGTACTTGGTCTCCGGGTCTTCGATCTCCTCGAGGACACGGTTGATGATCATCCGGTCGGGATGGGGCATGGCCTTGATCCGGTGCGAGATGTCGGCGAAGGACTCGAAGGGCTTCTTCTGCCGCTCGTCGAGGATCTCCCAGAGGAGCTTCTTCCCGATCCCGGGGAGGAGGTGGAGCATATGAAGCTTCGGGGTGACGGGGACCGAGGTGTTGAAGAACCGGACGAAGTGCACCTCGTTCTCCCGGACAATCTGCTCGACCACGTAGGGAACCTCCACCCGGGCGGTGGGGGTGAGCTCCTCGAAGCCGATGCGCCGTTTCACCCGCTCCACCTTCTCCCGCTCCTCGTCGCCGATATAGAGCTTCTCGTGGATCTGGATATTCGCGGCGGGCTTCGGGACGAGCTCCAGGAGCTTGAACTGCTCGACACCGATCCCCTGGACCAGGGGCTCCCGCTTGTAGACCGGGCGGGGATCATCGGCATGCCCCTTCTGAAGGATATCCAGCACTATGCAGTAGTTCTCCTTCTTCTCGGTCCTCATCGGCGTCTCCCCTCTAGAGATATTCAGAGACCAAGGAGAGGATCTGTTCGAGCTCCTCCCCCGTAAGGGTGAACCGCTCCTTCGCATAGATGGCGCGGAGCTCGTCCCTCGTCCTAGGCATGATGTTTGCGATCCGGAAGGCGATGTCGGGTTTCATCTTCTCGAGCTTGAGGAGGGCCGCGACGAGATCCCTGGCCTGCTCCGGCGTATTCTTCGCAAGGTGGGTCACATGCTCGATGGACCGCCGGAGCTCGTAGGCCATCTCGGTGGCATCCTCCCTCCGGGCCTCCTCCACCTGCGAGAGAACCTCCTTCAGCTCTGAGAGGGTGATCCTCTCCTCTCCCAGTACCCCTTTTACCCGCATCGCCAGATCCCTCCCGGATACTTCACCTTTGGGCTTTTAGATGTTGCGGTCGTGCGATGACGGTCTTCGTGCTCTCCCCGTCACGGATCTGGAGGAGCCAGGCCCGCCCCCGCTGCCCGACGATGGTCCCCGTCTTTCCGTGGAACCTCCTGTTGGGTATGCCCTGGTGGACGCTCGGCTCGCAGACGATGTGTACCTTCTGCCCGACCTCGAACTTCTGGATCACTGACGTAACAGGGGGGATACCCCGGCGCCGTATCTCCTTCTTGAACTTGTAGCGTGTCTTCTTCCGTGGACCATGGTGGTGTGCCATTTACTCCATCTCCTCGCTTCCCTCGACCTCCAGAACGTCGAGCTGGATGACCCGTGCCGGCCTCCCGAGGATACCGGCGAGGCTTGGCTGCGTCCTCCCGCCGTCACCCGATACGAGCTCCTTCACGTACAGGCCTGCCTCTCCGACGACATCAAGGAAAAATCTGCCGTCCTCCTGGCCTGCCACTCTCGCATCGACGACGCGGCGTTCCCGTATCCTGTCAGCCCTCCGGTGGACCACCCGGGTCGGGGTCCTCTGGCAGACCACCGCCCCCTTCAGGCGATCCAGGGCCTCTTCGAGTTCATTGCAGGCGATTCCGCCCTCAACCTCAACGGAGATCCTGTACTTTTTATGGGCTTTTTCTGATTTAAGGGTTTCCACCGCCCCCCTCGTGGACCAGCCACCGATGGAGACCCCGACCCTGCCCGCGGCGTTCCGGTTCACCGCCTCCTCGAGGAGCGCGAGGTCGGGGGCGCGCCTCCGGGGCGCCACCATCTCCATCACAAAGGGCCTCCCTGACCCGAGCATCCGTGCATCGATATCCTCGCGCCCTGCCCCGTGGAGGACGGCATCCGCGGCCTGGAACGCCTCCACCGCGGTCCTCCCGATGAGCTCCTCCACCGAGTCGGGGTACATCTTCCCGGTGAAGCCACAGCGCTCGCACCCGGCCCCGTAGCAGACCCGGCAGGGCCACCTGGTCTGGGGGATCCCCCGCTCGAGCTTCGTGTACCGGCCGCGGAAGAAGACGGGGGTGATCTCGAGCTCCACGGCCCCCTCCGCGAGGTTGAGGATCGCGACCACATCGGGATGGGAGAGATCCGCCGACTTCCCTGTGATGGCAGAGACAGCCTTCCCCACCTCGCGGTTCATCTCGGACTTGAGGGGCTCGGGTCCGGTGAGGCCGAGATCCGACCAGACCATCTCTTCGCTCTCGGCCATGAGGGGGGGGACCCTCGTCCCGATCAGGAAGGTGGAGTGGTCGATCCCTGAGAGGGCCTCCCCCACCCGCGCCGCCCATATCCCGATATCGGAGAAGAGATCGTGGCAGATCCAGCAGGATCCCTCGTGCGGTTTATAGGGGATATTTCTCTCGATGGCATGGGCGACCCGGAGCCCCTGCCCCCTCTCCCCGTTGGAGAGCCCATGGGACCGCTTGCCAAAGAACCTCCCCAGGCAGTGATCGCAGATCTCCCCGTAGGCAAGGATCCTCTCCAGCTGCTCATCTAGCTCCATCCCGCCTCCCTCCGGTCGAGCTCGTTCTGGAGGACCGTGATGGCATGGTCGGCATGGAGAACCCTCGGGCCGACGGAGATGCGGGGGAGTCCCGGGAGAATCTCCTCTTCTTCGGCGGTGAAATCCAGGTGGTCCGAGAGGAGGAATGCCCCCGGGAGATCCGGGAATGTCCGCATGTCCCGGCCATCCTCGGAGAGAACCGCATAGCCCCCATCAGCGATGAGGCCGGCGAGGCCCCCGCGCCTCACGAGGATCCCCGGACTTGATTCCCGGAAGGACTCCCCGGTTGGGAGAGCGAGGGCCTTTCGGATAAGGGCGGCGGTGCTCCGCTCATCGGGGGAGAGGGATCTCACGACCGATCCCTGCAGGAGCAGGTCCTTCGGTGGGGACGGGGGCCCGAGGAGGATGAGGTGGATCTCGGCGTCCCTCCGGATGCCATGCGAGATCGAGAGGGCCGCATTCACGCACCGGCAGAGGATGTCCATCCTCCCTGCCGAACCCGGGAGGTCATCGAGAGGAAAACCATTCCCTGTGGGGGCGAGATGCCCCACCACGGCAAAGGTCCGCATCTCACATCCCGGAGAACCGTTTCATCAGGCGCTGGAGGTTAAACTTGCCCCCCCGCATCCCCTTCAGGGCCCGCTGCATGAGCCGGTAGTATTTCAGGAGCTCCCGCACCTCGTCCGGCGAGGAGCCGGCCCCTGTAGCGATCCGGTGGATCCGGGAACCGCTGATGATGTTCGGGTCGTCCAGCTCCTTCGCCGTCATGGAGTCCATGATCACCCGGTAGCGGGCCATCTTCGAGGAGGTGACGTCTATGGCTTCCGAAGGCACGTCAGCGCCGCCCAGGGGGAGCATCGACATGATCTGCTTCAGCGGGCCCATCCGGCTCACGGCTTCGAGCTGCTTGTACATGTCCCTCAGGGTAAACTTCCCCCGGAGCATGCCCGTGACATCCATCTCCTCGGCGGTGATCGCCTCCTCGGCCCGCTCTACCAGGGACTTCAGGTCGCCCATCCCGAGGAGCCTCGAGATGAAGCTGTCGGGATCGAACCGCTCGAGGTCGTCCAGGGTCTCGCCGCTCCCGATGAAGACGATGCCGCTCTGGGTCTCAGAGACCGCGGAGAGGGCCCCGCCCCCCTTGGCCGTGCCGTCCATCTTCGTCACGATGACCCCGTCGACCTCGATCGCCTCGTGGAACCGCCTCGCCTGGTCCCGCGCCTGCTGGCCGAGGGCTGCGTCGATGACAAGCCAGCGGTGGTCAGCTCTCGTGATCTCATTCAGCCGGATGATCTCGTCGATCAGGTCCTTCTCCAGGGCATGGCGCCCCTGGGTATCGATGAGGACGACCTCGGAGGAAGCAAGGGATGAAAGGCCCCGCTCCACGATCTTCTCTGCCACCAGCTCGCCCGGCTCACCGTAGCAGGGGACGTTCACCTTCCCGCAGAGGGTGAGGAGCTGGTCATATGCCCCCGGCCGGAAGGTATCAGCGCAGATCACGCCCACCTTCAGGCCCTTCCGCTGGAAGTAGCGGGCAAGCTTTGCGGTCGTCGTGGTCTTCCCGCTCCCCTGGAGGCCGGCGAGGAGGATCCTCTGGGGGCCGAGCGCGACCTCGGCCTTCGACCCCATGAGCCGGAGGAGCTCCTGGTACACGATCCTGAGGACATGCTCCCGGACCGACATCCCCTTGGGTGGCTGCTCGTCGAGGGATCGCGCCTTCACCGCCTGGGAGAGGGCATGGACAAGGCGGACGTTCACGTCTGCCTGGATGAGCGCCCGCTGGAGGTCCCGTATCAGCTCCTCCACCGCGGCCCGGTCCACCACCGCCTTCCCTGCAAGCTTCTTCAGCGCATCCTTGAGGGAGGAAGAGAGCTTGTCGAGCATCAGCCAACGCCTCCCAGGAGCTCGTCCACCACCCGGTCGGGCGAGAAGGGCATGAGGTCGTCGTATCCCTGGCCGGTGCCAAGGAACATGATGGGCTTTCCCACCGTGTGGGCGATGGAGATGGCCGCCCCGCCCCGCATGTCCATATCCGCCTTGGTGAGGATGACGGCGTCTGTCCCGACGAGCCTCTCGAACTCCTCGGCCCTGACCACCGCGTCGTTCCCTGCCACCGCCTCGTCCACATATACGACGAGGTCGGGCTGCATCACCCGCTTCATCTTCTCGAGCTGGTTCATGAGGTTCACCCGGTTGTGGAACCGGCCTGCCGAGTCGGCGAGGACGACGTCCATCTTGTGGGCTCCGGCATACTCCACGGCATCGAAGAGGACCGCAGAGGGATCGCCCCCGGCCTTGTGCTGGATGACCTTGATCCCGAGCCTGTCGGCATGGGTGGCGATCTGTTCGAGGGCGCCCGCGCGGTAGGTGTCGCCCGACCCGATGACCACGGAGAAGCCGAGCTTCTTCAGGTAGCTCCCCACCTTTGCAACCGTCGTGGTCTTCCCGGTGCCGTTCACGCCTGTGAAGAGGATCTTCACCGGCCTTTTGTGGTCGCGGACGTAGCCGGCGAGATCGAACCCTTCCCCGAGTACCTGGACGATGGCACCCCTGAGCGCCGAAATGATGACGGATTCGGGCGAGACCCCGATGCCCCGGTGCTTTCCTACGAGCTCCTTCTGGACCCGCCGGAGGATCTCGTCGGTCACGGGGAGGGCGACATCGTTCTCCAGGAGGATCATCTCGAGCTCCTGGAGAGGGGCCTGGATCTGCCTCTCGGTGAGGACGAGCTCGCCATCGGTGACGAGGATCTTCACCCGCTCGGCAAGGCCCGGTTCGCCCTTCGCGGGCGGGGCATCTCCGGCCGGAGGGGTGGAGGCTTCCCTGATGCTCGTCCCGAAGATCTCGCGGACCGAGCGGAGCTTCTCCCTCAGGCCATCGAACATGCCCGAACCCTAACCCTGGCTTCTCTGTTGCTGGACGTAGGTTGTCTCGATCCGCTGCGCGATCTCAGCCATCTGACCCCTGAGCTGATCGATGGTCGCCGCAACCTTCTTCTCCATGGCCTCCATCTCGGTGATCTTCTCCTGGAGGAAGGTGATGGCCTCCCCGTTCGTGCGCTGGATGACCACGTCCGAACCGATATTCACGAGGATCTTCTCCGGATCGCTGACCTTTGCCCTGACCATGGTGCCCCCGCCGATGGGGAGGAGGACCGGCGAGTCCCTGTCCCCCGCAAGGTTCTTCATCGTCTCGATGGCCGCGAGGGACTCGATCCGCTTCTGCTCGATCATCTCCAGCTGCCGGGAGAAGATCTCTGCCTGCTGGCTGTACTCGTTCAGGTAGTACTGGAGGGTCTGGAGATCGGCCTCCGGCTCGGCCATCTCACTCACCCTCGAAGGGCTCGACCTTGCCCACCTGGATGTCCCGGCGCTTCAGCCGGTGCTGGGATCCCAGGAGGGTGAAGATCCTCTCCCTCGCCTGTACCTCGTTCGGGGCGCTGATGACCTTCTTGTACGGCCTCCATGCCCCACCGATCCTGAACGTTCCCTCCACACGGTAACTCTGTGCTTCCATAATCGTATCACTCCAGAAATCCCAGTACCTCTTCGATTCTCCCGAGCTCAAAACCGCTCGTCCCGATACCCGCGAGGTACCCCCTGCTGTTCGCTAAAAGGCCGCTCCCCACGAGCCCGCTCCCCATATTCACCGTCCCCACGCCGATGGGGATATCCACGGCCTCCTCGAGCTGCGCGATCTCCCCGGGGTTCGCCCGCGGGTGGACGAGGATCCCGCGGTTCGTGGCCACCGCGACCTTCCCCACGGCCTTGTAGCCCGCAAAGGAGACGCGGAGCACGGGAACCCTGAGGAATGACCCGATCTCCTCCGCGATCTCCAGGGGGAGTTCGGGGTTCACCGCCGCGAAGATGTCGTTCGCGAGGATGATATTCCCTGCTGCGTTCATCCCCTTCTCGAGGAGCATCACCTCACGGTGCTCTGAGATCCGCGCGATCTCCTCCCTCGAAGCGAGGCCGGAGACAACGATCCCCCACCGGTTGCCCGCAACGAGGGCCCCTACGATGGCCGAGTCCTGGATGGTGGTATCCACGACCTCGGCGTCCAGCTCCTCCCGGAGTGCAACCCTGAAGGCCTCGGGGGCCTGGGGGGCCACGATCGCGAGGTCCTCCAGGACCCGGGCGAAGACACCGATGTGGGGGTCGCCGGCAAAGGCGATCGTGGCGCTCATCTCACTCCTCGGCGAGCTCGGCCTGGACCTGCCCGTCCTCGAACTTCATGGCCCTGACACGGATCCGTGACGGGGGTTTGTGGCTCCCCCGCTCCCAGACCGCCTCGTTGATGTTCTGGTCGAGCTTGATATCCTCGCTCTTCATGTGCCGGGCGAGGTAGTCGCGGATGGCCTTCATCGACCGCTTCCCCCGCTCCCACCTGGGCGTGTGCTGCACGTCGCGGAGGGGGATGATGTAGATCTGCTCCTTCAGCTTCTCGACCATGGATCACACCTTCAGGGTGGACCGCCGCCAGGTGCGGCGCTTCGGGTGGGTCGTCACCGCCCGTTTCGTCTTCATGGTGACCCAGGCGGGTACACGGCGGTTCTGCTCGCATGCTTTCGCAAGGCGAATCTTGAGACCTTTTGTGACTCTGCTCATACTTCACTCTCCAGGATTTTTGTTGGTATCGGGGGATATCCAGGCAGGAGGGGATATCACATCCGCCTGATATTCCATTCCTTCTTCTCGGGGACGAGCTGACGGAGGAGTTCCTTCAGCTGGGCATCGCTGATCTTCTGTTTCAGCCGCCCGCTCTGGGCGAGCGCGACGAGCTGCTGCTCGATGGCGCGGGCGAACTCGGGCTTGGTGAGCTTGATGTTCGCCAGGCGCTCGCGGGCCTCGGGCTCCAGGATCTGCAGGAGGACCTGGTGGATCTGCGCCTCTGCCTGCTTCTGTCGCTGGAGCTGCTCCTCCATGGACTGCTGGTCCAGGGACTGCCGCTGGAGCTGCTCGAGCCTCCTCCTCCGGAGGTCGGCGAGCTCGTCGTCACCCATCAGGCATCACGTCAGTACTTGGAGAGCCCCGCGACCTTCTCCTCGGCGTTCTTCCGGAGTCCGTGGGCGACAGCGTCGAGGAAGGATCTCCCGGCGACCGAGAGGCTCCTCCCGTTCTTGTCCTTTGCCACGAAGCCCGCGGCCTCGAGCTGCTGGAGGACCTTCCGGAGGGACGACCCGCCGCCCTTCCTGAACTGGAACGGGCTCGAGCCCCGATCCCTCTTCCCCCCGTACGCGGTGCGCATCCGCTGCACGCCGACCGGCCCGTCGATGTAGAGCCTGCGGAGCACCGATGCGGCCCGGATGAACCACCAGTCGGGATCCTCGGGCGGCATCTGCTGGTGGACACCGGCCTTGGCGAAGGCTGCCCACACCGGTGGCTGGATCTCCTTCCTCTTCTTCAGTTCCTCGGCCACCTTCGGGATGAGGAGCCCGGCCGGGATATCATAGATCGTTGTCATACAGTCACTCTCGCCCTCGCGTCTAACTCTCTCGCAGTCTTTACATATTCGTCAGTTGCGCTTTTATATATTTCGAGCCTGTAGGGGGATGTCAATCCCCCGAAGGAGAGGGAAATAATTTCCCGAACCCGAAGGGTGAGGGAAAGGATTTCCCGAGGCGCGAGGCTGATCTCAATCAGCCGAGTGAGAGGGAACGTAGTTCCCGACCCCGTATGGGGATCTCAATCCCCCGAGGGTGAGGGAAAGGTATTTCCCGTGCCCGGGTGCCCTGCCGCTCCCCCTATCGCCTCCTCTCGAGGACCACGGTCCGTCCCCTGACACCCAGGATCTCCCCGCCGGTCTCTGCCGCAAGGGCCTCGGGATCCATCTCCGCCCCGCGGAGGAACCGCACCTTCACCGGCTTCCGCCCCTCGAGCTGCCGCCGTATCTCGGCGACTGCCTCCGGTGTGCACCCCTTCTTCCCGATCCAGACCGTGGGCTTCAGGGTCTGCATCGGGGATTTATCCGTCACCCCTCATCCCCCCCTTCACTAACCTGAACCTCCGGTGCCCGCTGCACCGCATGCATGTCATGACAACCTTTCCCCGGTGCACCCGGACCCGCACCGTCGACCCGGGGACGAGATAGGCCGAGCACCGCCGGCAGAACTTCATCCTGAGGTCGCGGGGGATCCGCACCCTCTGCCGCATGGCGATCCTCCTCGCGAGGTCGACGCAGCGGTCGCTCCACAGGGGGTTCTCGGGGAAGAACTCCCTGGCCCGTTCGAAGAGGATCTCGATCCGCTCACGTGCGAGCTTCCTTGATTCCGGGGTCTGCGATCGCCGTCCCATCCAACCCATCCTTTGGTTCGCAGGCCCTATAGCAGTTGCGGGAGGGTTCCCGATCAGAGGGGTGAAGCGGGGGCCAGGGGTCACAAAGGGATCCGGGACCTGGGGTCACCGTATGATGACCCTTCGCCCAACAATCCTGATCTTATCCCCGAGAAAGAGCCTCACTGCCTCGGTGAGGATCCGGTGCTCCTCAACGAGGATCCGCGCGGCGAGGGCCTCCTCGTCATCCTCATCCTCGACGGGGATGCACCGCTGGATGATGATGGGCCCAGTATCGGTCCCTTCATCCACGAAGTGAACGGTGCATCCGGATACCTTCACCCCGTACTCGATTGTCTGCCGCTGGGCATGGAGGCCGGGGAACGACGGGAGGAGGGCGGGATGGATATTCATGATCCGGCCGGGGAAGGCCTTCACGATGGCCAACGGAAGGATCCGCATGTAACCGGCGAGGACGAAGAGGTCGGGGTCGCTGGCTTCCATCTCTCTCTTCAACGCCTTTTCGTATGCGCCCCTGTCGGGGAACGAGCCGAAGTCAAGGACCGAGACCGGTATCCCTGCGTCCTTTGCCCTTTTGATGGCATATGCCTCCGGGTTATCGGTGATGAGCCGCGCGATGGCGGCCGGGAAGTAACCGGATCGGGCGGCATCGATGAGGGCCTGGAAGTTGGAGCCCCGGCCCGAGGCGAGGACGCCTATCTCTTTCATGGACGAAGAGCCTCCGGACCCCATTCTCAGCCCTCCCCGGCTGCAGGCAGGGGGACGCTGACCTTCACCCTGCCGACCCGCCGCCCGAGCATCTGGATGACCGTGATCGTGATCTCCGCACCGTCGATGGATACCGTATCTCCCCGTCGGGGGATGTGCCCGAGCCTCTCGGTGGCGAGGCCCCCCAGGGTATCGTAGGATGCCTCGAGGGGGAGGGAGATCCCGAGCCGGTCGTTCGCATCCTTCACCCTCACCTGGCCGTTGATGAGGTAGACGCCGGGTTCCACGGTCTGGATCTCCGGCTCGTCCTGGTCGAACTCGTCGAGGATCTCCCCCACCAGCTCCTCAAGGATATCCTCGACGGTAATGATCCCCGAGAACTCCCCATACTCGTCCAGGACAAATCCCATGTGGATCTTCCTCTTCTGGAGCTCCTTGAGGACATCGTCGATCTTTGCCGTCTCAGGGGTGAAGTAGGTTTCGTGCATGAGATCCCGTATGGTTACCCCGGCCTTCTGCTCAAGGACCACCGGGAAGACCTCCTTCACGTTCAGGAGGCCGACGACGTTCCCCTTCTCCCCCGAGAAGACAGGGAGGCGGGAGAAGCCGGTCTCCTTGAAGATCTCCACGGCGTGGGCAAGGCTGTCCTTCTCGTCGATCATCATCACGTTCACCCGCGGGGTCATCACCTCCCGGGCGATGGTGTCACCGAACTCCAGGACATTGAAGAGCATCTCCTGCTCCTCCTTCTCGAGGGTCCCGTCCTCCTGCCCGAGCTCGATCCATCCCCTGATCTCCTCCTCGGTGATGGCGGGCTTCGCGAAGGCCTTGGTGAGCTCCATGGAGCGTGCGAGCCGGTCGAAGACCCAGATGAACGGGGAGAAGACGGTCGCGAGGAACCGGATGATGGGGGAGACACCGAGGGCGACCGGCTCGGTGAACCGGACGGCGAACATCTTCGGCCCGATCTCGCCGAAGACGAGGAGGATGAGGACCACCACACCGGTGGCGATCCCGATGCCGGCATTCCCGAACCGTTCGATGGCAAGGGACGTGGCGATGGAGGCTGCTCCGACGTTCACCAGGGTGTTCGCGATGAGGACCGTGATGATGATGTGATCCGGCGACCTCTTCAGGTCGGCGAGGGCCTGGGCGCTCCGCCCGCCCTTTGCGAGGAGTGTCTTCACCTTGGCATGGGTGATGGAGAGGAGGGCCACTTCGGAGCCTGAGAAGAAGGCGGAGAGGAGGATGCAGAGGAAGAATATCAGGACCTGGATCTCTGAAGCCATGGGTTTCACGCGGGGATCAGGGGAAGGGCACGGTTATGCCTCCCCTTCCCGTCTACCCAAGAGTGGGAGAGGGATGAAATAAAGGTAGCGAATTACGTGATATGCGCGTGGATGAACTCTGCCTCGCGGGCGAGGAGGCCGACCTTCTCTTCGAGGGAGAGGTCGTGGTCGAAGTTCCTGTCCTCGATCTCGAGGGTGAGGGATCCCGAGTAGCCGGCCTCCCGGAGGGCTTGGAGGACGGCTCTCGCCCGGGGGCTCCCGTCCAGGGGGAGGTGGGTCTTCCCGTCCTCGCTCCTCGAGAGGTGGATATTCGCGAGCCGGTCGCCGCAGAGGTCGATGAAGCCGGTGACCTCCTCGACAGAGAGGGCCATGGCATGGGACACATCCAGGGTGAACAAGAGCCAGGGCTCCCTGTCCAGGAGCTCGCGCATCTCCGACGGGCGGGAGAGGATGGAGTTGACCGCCCGCTCCATGTTCTCCATGGATACCTTCACCCGCCTTCCCGAGGCGCCGGCACGGAGCAGGTCCAGGAAGTGCTCGAACCTTGTGTACTCGGGCGCACTCGGGGGCCGCTTCGCCGTCCTCCTCCCCGGGTGTACGGTCACCACCCCTGCCCCGATCCGCTCTGCGAGCTCGATGGCCTCCGAAGCATAGGCGAGGGTCGCCTGGGCCACGCGGGGATTGACAGAGCAGGGGTTGAGGTCCAGGATGGGGGAGTGAACGTTCACGGGGGTGAACCCGGGATGATCCCTGAGGCATGCCTGGAGCGCCCCGACCGGGTGCCCGTTCAGCCAGAAGGAGGGGGTTTCCACCCAGAACTCGATGCTGTCAAGGCCCGCTCTCTCGACCGCGTCGAAGCCCTCGTCCATGGGGTACTCGTGGAAGAACATGGAGGATACGGCGATTCTCACCATACCGGATATTCACCCTTCATCCCACATGTTCATAACCGCAACAACCATAATAGGCATGGATGGATCAGTTCCCCGCTGGCCTCCAGCCCGTGCCGGGGCCAACGGTGCTGGGGGTTGCCGAGATCTCGGGGATCATCTCCGATGCTCTTAACGACGAACGGTTCCAGGACATCTGGGTCCGCGGGGAGATCACAAGCTACAAGCATCACCACTCTGGCCACCGCTACTTCTCACTCTCAGAGCAGGTCTCGGGGAGGAATTTCGCCATCAAGTGTATCATGTGGCAGAGCAGGGCGCAATGCCTGGACTTCGAGCCCCGGGACGGTCTCGCGGTCATCGCCCTGGGGTCAGTCCAGGTCTACGAGGCCCGGGGGGACCTCGGGTTCTATGTCCAGGAGATGCTCCCTGCAGGCGAGGGGGAGAAGCACCTCCTTGTCGAGAAATGGAAGAGGGAGCTCGCGGCCGAGGGCCTCTTTGCAGAGGAGCGGAAGAAGCCGCTCCCCCTGTTCCCATCCACCGTTGGAGTTGTCACCGCACGGACCGGGGCCGTGCTGCAGGATATCCTGAACGTCATCGGGAGGCGCTTCCCTGTTGAGATCGTGCTCTCGTCGACGGCGGTGCAGGGGGATCTTGCCCACCTGGAGATCGCACGGGCGATACGCATCCTGGACGGCCGGGTGGACGTGATCATCGTCGCGAGGGGCGGGGGCTCCTTCGACGACCTCTTCCCTTTCAACCACCCCGACGTAGTGAGGGCGGTCGCGTGCTGCATGACCCCCGTTGTCTCCGCCGTGGGACACGAGGTCGACCATGTCCTCTGCGACCTCGCTGCAGACCGGCGGGCCCCGACTCCCTCTGCGGCGGCCGAGCTGGTCGTCCCCGATAAAGCGGAGCTTGCGAGGGAGATCTCGGGCTCCCTCGACCGCATGAGGAATGCCCTCGAGAAGAAGGTCCAGGCCGCCGCCCTCCTCCTCGAGGACCTGAGGCTCCGCCTGCAGCCGAGGAGGATCCTGAAGAGGATCAACGAGAACCGGGAAGAGGTTTCGGAGATGGAGGAAGACCTGAACCGTGCGATCCTTGCGAGGATCGAGCGGGGAAGGGGCGAACTCGCGAGGCTGAAGGCGCTGCTCGAGGGATGGAGCCCGCTCACGATCCTCTCGAGAGGTTACTGCATCGCCGAGAAGGAGGGAAAGGTAGTCCGATCAGCAGCGAATCTCAGTACCGGCGACAGGATCAAACTCCGGATGGCAGGTGGCGGCGCGAAGGCGCGTGTCGAGGAGGTATTCCATGACAAGGAAGTTTGAGGTGATGCTCGAGGAACTGAAGGAAGTGGTGAAGAAGATGGAGGACCCTGATACCGGGCTGGACGAGTCCATCGCCCTCTACGAGCGGGGTGCTGCGCTCATCCACGAGTGCGAACGGAAGCTCGCGGAGGCGGAGCTGAAGGTGACCGAGGTTACCGAGGGGTAACTTCCTCCAGCGCGGCGATCATCTCCACCTCGAGCTCGGCCCCTTCCCGGAGTGCCCGAATGAGATCGCGGGGAAGGGTCGCGGCAACCTGATCGCAGTGGACCGCCACGGTCCTCTCGCAGACGAAACTGCTCCTCCGCCACACGAGATCGGACGGGTGTCCGAGGGTCATCCGTGAGGAGCCACGCCCGTGCACCTCGGCCGAGAACGCTCCCACTGTGAGCCTCGTAACAAGAATCGCCCTGTCATCGGCGAGCACCCTCCTGAACTCCGGCGAGAGGCCTCCCGCGCCCCTGTCAGCCCGGACCCCGATGATGCAGTCCCCCTGCCGGGTGAGGTGGTCCACCGTTGTCACCTCAAACGTCGTCGGGTGGGTTGCCCTGACAAGGGGATGCCCCCTGCAGGTTATCCTCTCCTCCGCCTCCATCTTTTTATTATGTGGAGGGCTCCATTCATATAAAATGCATATCATCCTCCCCTGCCCCTCCTGCGGCGAGGAATGCGAGCATCTCCTCGTGGACGAATCCCGCAACCCCGTCGTCCGCTGCACCATCTGCGGCCACATCCACCGGAGGGTACCGGCGAAGGAGGAGGAGGAGATCCCGGTCAGGGTCATCGTGAGCCAGGAGGGGGAGTCCCGGGTCTGCTCGGTATCCCTCGAGCCCGCGGAGTTCGTTGCCGTCGGCGACTTCCTGGCGGCCGAGTGCGGGGACGAGGCCTTCGGGGTCGAGGTGACCTCCATCGAGGCGAAAGGGAAGCGGGTGAAGAAGGCGAGGGCACGGGATACCTCGGCCCTCTGGACGAGGGCGATCGACCAGGTGGTGGTCAGGGCCTCGGTCCACAAGGGCTGGGTCACGAGCCCCGTCTCGGTTGTCTGCGAGGGGAATGAGGAATTTTCCGTCGGGGAATCCTGGACCTTCGGTCCCCTCCCCTTCCGCATCACCCACGTGAAGCTCCGGAACGGGAAGGTGCTCCGCAAAGACGGGCAGAGGGCTCCCGCACGGGCCGTGAAAAGGATCTACGGGAACCGGTTATAGGTACTCCTTCACCGCCGCCCCGAGAGTACTTAATACCGGAAGATCCAGAAGTTCGTATCCAGTACCGGTTAGAGGTCCTTCTTCAAGGCCGCCTCGAGAGTACTCCTTTTCCGGATATCAGAGGTTTCATGTCCTGTTCCGGTTATAAATACTCCTTCAAGGCCGCCTCGAGCTCCTCGCGGTGGACGAGCCCCTCGAAGCGTTTCATCTCCTTTCCATTCTTAAGGATGACGATGGTGGGGGTGACGTGGAGGTGGTACTGGCTGACGAAACGCGGGTTCTTTACCGCGTCGATCTCCTGGATCTCGATGTGCAGGGCCTTCTCCACCTGGCGGTTGATGGGGGACTGCTCGACGCATCCCATGCACCCCTCCTGGTCGAAACAGAGGACCGCGACTCCCATGGGAGAAGGATAGGGGAGAGGGGTTAAAAAGGTATGAGGTCCTATTTGATTGCCGTTACCGTGATATCTGCTGACGGGTAGCGGTGCTGGACCTCAATAGAGTCCCCGGTCTTGTTGATGACGGTCCCGATCCTGAACACCGCATTCGTGGGACTGGAGTTGTACCCGTTCACGCCCTGGACCATGGGGGTCTCCGAGATCCCGATGGGAACAAGGTCGCCCAGAGCGGTGGCGGTGAAGTTCCCGCCCATGGCCGTAAATTCATATTTTTGCATGGTGATGATAAGGGGATCGGAGAAGGTGAAATGGATGGTCTTCGTATCGCCCGTCTTCATGCCCAGGACTCCCGCATCGAGCTCGTCCAGCTCCTGCCCGAGGATCCCGAACTTGATCTGCCCGCCGGAACGGCTCAGATAATAATTATCCGCCTGCAGCCCGGTGTAAGGGGGGTTTCCGACATACCCTGCCCGGACCGTGAGGGGTGAGGTGTAAAAGAACGGGTATCCGCGGGCAAGGGCGGTCTGGTAGAGGTTCTGGTCCGTGGTAAGGACGGGCTGGCCCATGGCATCGCGGAGCGTGAGATCGATGGTAACGGTATCGTTGGCCATCACGGTCCTGAAGGACTGGAGCCAGCTCGACCCCATGGCGGAGAGGACCATCATGGCAACAAAGAGCACCCCCACCGCGATGACGAAGACCTTCTTCCAGGGAAAAATCTCTGTTTTCTTCTCCTTTTTCATCCGTACTTAGGAGGATTCACGGCGAGATAAACTCTTTCATGGGCCCGGTTGCAGGTATACGCGGGTCAGGGCGACCCCGGATCCTGACTGGAACGGGGTGGATATCGGGGAAGAACCCATCCGGATTCACGACGGTTATCATCCTGCACATGCGATTCGGGGATCATCGTATTCTTGAAATTGAGAGGTGGAGAGACCTATATATACTCCCGTGGCTACCGGTAGTTACCCCATGCCCAAAGGAGCATGGACCTCACTACCGTGAGTGGAGGAACTTATGGCGTGGAGACGGAGATATCTCTTGGGTCCGTTCTGGAACGAGTTCGATGATTTCATGCAGGACATGGAGACCCAGTTCAACGAGATGCTGGAGGAGCTCGCCACCACCAAGGCCCTTCCCGGAAAGGAGATGAGGGCGAGGATGCTCCCCGCGATCCGCGGCGAGTTCCGGGTGGACGTGAAGGAGCATGATGACGAGATCATCGTCGCTGCCGATCTCCCGGGCGTAGAGAAGGAGGACGTGAGTATTGCGGTCGTGGATCCCCGTACCCTCAGGATCGCGTTCTCGCGGAGCGCCGAGACGGAAGAGAAGGAGGAAGGGTACTTCGTCCGGGAGAGGACCTACGGGTCCATGGACAGGGTTGTGAGGCTGCCCTCTGATGTAGCAGACGAGGGCGCCACAGCGACCTTCAAGAACGGCGTCCTGGAGGTCAGGCTGAAGAAGGCCACCCCCGAGTCCGTGAAGAAGATCCCCATCGAATAAACCTCTTTTTTCACCGATCAATTCAAGTAACCGGAACGTCCAGCTCTGTGTGATGGACAAGAAGAAGGTCAGGGACTACATGACCTACGACGTCGTGACGGTCGATGTCCATGCCACGGTGAAGGACGTCATCGAGACCATCCAGACGACGAAACACGACGGATTTCCCGTGACCAACACCGGCGAGGTGGTGGGCTACATCTCCGCCCGGGACCTCCTCTTCGTCCACCCGAGTACCCCGGTAGAGCGGATCATGTCCACCCATCTTATCGTCGCCGACCCCGACATGTCCATCAACGACGCTGCCCGGGTCATCTTCAGGAGCGGGATCCAGAAGCTGCCGGTCGTGGACGAGATGAACAAGCTCCTGGGGATCATCTCGAACGCGGATGTCATCCGCTCCCAGATCGAGCATGTCTCCCCCGACAAGGTCTTCAAGTTTATCGATACCCTGAGGAAGCTCTATGGTGTCGAGCCGAAACTCCACCGTGACCAGGTGGAGATCGATACCCTCCTGCCCACCCAGACCAAGATCTACGAGGACGAGCTCGAGGGGAGGATGTACGAGATCAAGAAAGGGCTCGCCGAGCCCCTGATCGTCGTCAAGCGCCCGGGCCGGTTCATCCTCGTCGACGGCCATCACCGTGCGATCGCGGCAAAGAGGCTCGGGATCACCCACCTCGAGGCCTATATCATCGAGATCGACAAGGATATCGAGCTCGGGATGGAGCGGACGGCCCGGGCCATGAACCTCTCAAGCCTCGACGACATCAAAGTCATGGACTACGCCCGCCACCCCCTCGTCGCCCTCACCCACCGCCTGGTCCGGCACGGGTGAATCAGGAGCCGCCGATACTCGGGTCGAACTTCGGGTTGAGCACATGCTCCCTGACGATCGTCTTCTCCTCGACTGTCACCTCGGGCCAGATGCGGGTCCCCGAGTGGACCACGACCCCGTCCCTGAGCACGACCCGGGGCCCGATGATGGTGTCGTTCTCGATGCTGCACTCCTCCCCCATCACGGTATCGGTATCGATGACAGAACCGCTGATCGTGCAGTTCCTCCCGATCACGACCCGGTTGTAGATGGAGGAAGAGAAGATCTTCGTGTGCCCCCTGATGGTGCACCCCTCCCCGATGGAAGTATAGGGGCCGATGAGGACGTTCCCCTCGATAGTTGTACCGGCCCCGATGGAAACAGGGCCGATGATCCGGGAGTGGGTGCCCAGGGTCACGGACCCGGAGAACTGGACAGGTCCGGCGATCTGGGCCCCCTGGACATGGAGATCGCCGGAGACCGCCATGTACTGGATCTCCTGGAGCTTCCAGCGCTCGGCCTGTCGGAGGGACCGGGGGCTCCCGACATCGGTCCAGTTGCCCCGTGCGAGCCAGCCCCTCAGGATATGGCCCTCTGAGAGGAGCTTCGGGAAGAGGTCCCGGGCGAAGTCATACTTCCTGCCGTGAGGGATATGGTCGAAGATCTCGGGGTCGCAGACATACATCCCCGTGCTCGCCAGGTTCGAGAAGATCTCGCCCGGCCCGGGCTTTTCCTTGAACCTTTTTATATGGTAGTTCACATCGATCTCGGCGATCCCGAACTCGCTCGGGTCGTCGATTGAGATGAGGCCGATGGTGGTGATCCCCTTCCCGTAGGCATGGGAGCGGAAGAACTCGAGAAGGTTCACGTCGGTGACATGGTCCCCGCCGACCACCAGGAACCTGCCCCCTTCAAGGTGGCGCTGGGCGTTCTTCACGGAGCCGGCGGTCCCGAGCTTGGTCTTCTCCTGGACGTACCTGATGTTTGTGCCAAAGAGGGAGCCATCGCCGAGCGCCTTCTCGATCACCTCCCCCATGTACCCAAGGGTGAGGACCATCTCGGTGAACCCCAGGTTGGAGAGGTGGGAGACCAGGTGGGCAATGGACGGGATGTTTACGATGGGGATGCAGGGCTTGGGCCGCTCGAAGGTGAGAGGCCTGAGCCGGGTTCCCTCGCCCCCGCACATGATGCAGACCTTCATCGAGGAGTATGGGGCGGCGGGGTTCTTAAGGGTCGCGGGAGGCCTGCGCCCGGGGTGAACGTAAGGATCCGGACCTGGGGGCGCATGGGGGTCCGGGGCCGGGAGGGCACAAAGGGATCCGGGGCCGATGATGCACAGGGGATCCGGGCATAGCTAAACCATTAAGCCGCAGCCCGGGAGACACCCTCAGGATGCCCTCTTTCGCCTGCACCCGGTGCGGGAAGTGCTGCATGAACTTCGGCGAATTGATACGTATCGAACGGGAGCTCTCTGGTACCGAGTTTTCCTGCCGGTTCCTCATCACGAACGAGGTCTTCAGGGCACGGGTCATGCCCGAGTGGAGGGAGATCTTCTCGGATACGGCCGAGGTGGATGCCCACCCGGCATGGTGCCGCTTCCTCAGGCGTTCTCCGGAGGGGCCGGGCTTCGTCTGCACCGTCCACGACTCGAACGCCTCTATCTGCCGCGAGTTCCGGTGCTGCCTGATGCGGATCTATGACCGGACAGGAAGACAGGTCGGGAAGATCGGCGGGAACCGGGGCCTCATCTCCGAGGACGAGTGCCTGAACCAGTTCTTCCGCGAGCACGTGGCGGTGATCGAGGGCTCTTCCCTGAAGGACTGGCTTGGGAAGGCGGGGAAAGCCCTCTCTTCAGCCGGATACCGGGTGGTCATCTATGACGAGGACTAGGCGCATCCTAGCGGTCACGATGGGGAAGGTGGAATGCCTTGTCGGAGAGCCAGTTACCCTGGACCGGTGCAGGTTCTGCGCCCACTCCACCTCCTTCCGGATCAAAGGTGTATGGATCACCTCCCCCGCTCGGGCCTACTGCATGAGGAGCAAGGCCGAGAAGGACGTGGACCTCTCGACGGTGGAAGAAGTGGAGTGTGACGATCTCGGAGGGGAGGGGTACCGCTCCATCATGAATATCATCAGCTAGCCCGATCTTCCGAAAAAAGGGAGAGGATCTTCTCCATATCCAAGTGGGACTCGAAGAGGTCCGCGAGCCGGTCATAGGGATCGGATCCCTCGGAGATCCTTTCCTGGGCTTCGTCCTCGCCTTTCTTTCCGACGGGCAGGGAAGCTCCCTCGGAAGCGAGATCCACTTTCCACTCGAGACCCTTCCTCCTGTAGAGATAGGAGAGGAGGGCATGCACCGCACCCTCGTTCTGGAAGAGGCCGTGGAGGTAGGTCCCGAAGACGAGCCCGTCGGTGGATACGGCCCCGTCCCCGGAGAAGGCCTCCCCGTCCTCCCCCCGCTCGGTCTCGCCCATGTGGATCTCGTATCCGGTCACCTCGCCCATGGCCGAGAGGATGGGACCCACCGGCTGCGCCCGGAGACGGATCTGCCTCGTGGTCTTCTCGTAGCGGGCGAACCGGGTGATTGCCGAGAGGAGGCCGAGACCAGGATAGACCCCGTGCCCCCCCTCGATCCCCTGGTCATGAATCTCTGTGCCGAGCATCTGGAACCCCCCGCAGATCCCGATAATAGGTACACCCCGCTCCCTTGACTTTCTGATCTCCAGTGCTGCCCCCGACTCCTGGATCACGGCGAGATCTTCCACCGTGTTCTTGGTACCCGGTAGAATGATGCAGTCATAGGCGGTGAGGCTTCGGCCGGCATCGACATAATCCACGGGCACCAGGCGCTCCAATGGCTCGAAGTCGGTGAAGTTGGAGATATGGGGGAGGCGGATGACCGCGATCCGCACCGGCCCCTCTGCCGGACGTTTATCGGCGAGGGAGAGAGAGTCCTCGCTCGGGAGCGGTATGTCAGCGTACGGGATGACACCGAGGACCGGGATTCCCGTGATCTCCTCGAGGATACGGACTCCCGAGGAGAAGAGCGTGGGGTCCCCCCTGAACTTGTTCACGATGATCCCCTTCACGAGCGAGCGGATATCCTCGGGGAGGAGCTGGACTGTGCCATACACCTGCGCGAAGATCCCGCCCCGCTCGATATCCCCGATGAGAAGGATGGGGAGCTTCAGCTCCCGGGCGAGGAGGATATTCGCGATATCGCGGTCGTAGAGGTTCATCTCCGCGGCTCCCCCGGCACCCTCCACTATCACCTGGCCGAATCTCTCCTCCAGCCTCCGGTACGCCGAGAGGACCTCGCCGAGGAGGAATTCTGTCTCCCGGTAGTATTCCCGGATGGGAAGATCCCGGTACGGTTTGCCCAGGAGGACCACCTGGGAGACGCCCTCCCCCTTGGGCTTGAGGAGGACGGGGTTCATCCCGGCCTCGGGCTCGACCCCTGCGGCGAAGGCCTGGACCGCCTGGGCGATCCCGATCTCTGACCCGTCCCTTGTCACGAAGGAGTTCAGGCTCATGTTCTGGGACTTGAAGGGGGCAACCCGGATGCCGCGTCGGTGGAGCGCCCGGCAGAGGGCGGTCACCGCTATGCTCTTCCCTGTATGGGACGCGGTCCCGAGAACCATGAGCGACATACATCCATAGGTGGGCATGGGTTTTTATTAAAAGAGATGGGTACACCTCACCGTATGGCACTCACCGAGGCGGCAGAACTCCTCCTGAAGGCCCGGTACCTGAATGCAAACGAGAACCCCGCCCATCTCTTCCCGAGGGTGGCTGACGCGGTGAATACCGGGAATACGGGCGAGTTCCGCCGGGTCATGGAGGAACTCCTCTTCCTCCCCAACTCCCCGACTCTCATGAACGCCGGAACCAACACCGGCCAGCTCTCGGCCTGCTTTGTCCTCCCCGTGGAGGACTCCATCGAGAGCATCTTCAGGACCATGGGGCACATGGCCCTCATTCACAAGAGCGGCGGCGGCACCGGCTTCTCCTTCTCCCGGATACGGCCGAAGGGGGACATGGTGAACATGACCGCGGGGGTCGCGAGCGGCCCGGTCTCGTTCATCGAGGTCTTTGACAAGGCTACCGAGGCGGTGAAGCAGGGGGGGAGGAGACGGGGAGCGAACATGGGGGTGCTCTCCTGCCATCACCCGGATATCAGGGAGTTCGTGTCCTCCAAGAAGAGCGGAGGACTTCGGAACTTCAATATCTCGGTGGGATTCGATACAGCCTTCTTCGACTCGCTGAGGGCCGGAAAGGACTTCCCCCTCGTGAACCCCCGGGACGGGAGCGCCTGGTCCGAGATCCCGGCGAAAGACCTCTGGAGAGAGATAGCAGAGCAGGCCTGGGCAACAGGGGATCCGGGGGTCCTCTTCATGGACGAGATCAACCGGCTGAGCACCCTCCCCGGTATGGGCCCCATCGAGGCAACGAACCCGTGCGGGGAGCAGCCCCTCCTCCCCTACGAGAGTTGCAACCTCGGGTCCATCAACCTCTCGCGATGCGTGAAAAGAGGGGAACTGGACGAGGGGATGCTCACCGATCTTACACGGACCGGTGTCGATTTCCTGGACGCAATCATCGACGTGAACCGGTTCCCCATCCCCGAGATCCAGGAGATGAACCTTTCAACGAGGAAGATCGGGCTCGGGATCATGGGGTTTGCGGATGCCCTCATCAAGCTCGGGATCCCCTACGAGTCCGACGAAGCCCTCCAGTTTGCCGGACGGGTCATGTCCCTTATCCAGGAGGTTGGGCACGAGCGATCCCGTGAGCTCGGGGCTGAGAAGGGGTCCTTCCCTACTATCGGGAAGAGCACGTATTCTGGCGAAATGCGGAACTCCACGGTGACAACCATCGCCCCGACCGGATCCCTCCATATCATCGCAGATACCTCTTCGGGGATCGAACCCCTCTTCGCCCTCGCCTTCCAGAGGCAGATGGCAGGGAGGACCGTCCCCATGGTGAACGAACTCTTCGTGCAGGCGGTCTCCACCCTCCCGCGGGCGACCGATCTCATTCACCGTGCGATGGTGGAGGGATCTGCACGGAACCTGCCCATCCCAGACGATATGAAGGATCTCTTCAGGACCGCCCCGGAGATCTCGCCGGAGCTCCATGTCCGGATGCAGGCTGCCTTCCAGAAATACGTGGACAACGCCGTCTCAAAGACGGTGAACCTCCCGGAGAATGCAACCCCGGAGGATATCGCCCGGATCTACGAACTCGCACGGTCCCTGGGGTGCAAGGGGATCACGGTGTACCGATATAACAGCAAGCCCGACCAGGTCCTCTCCCGGGGATGCGAGGTCTGCAGAGTGGACTGATCATCATGCCAAGAAATAAATAAGGAGAATTTTAACATAGATGGTAATGAATGGTGGGATTTGTCCGACCTGCGGGCTTCCAAAGGAATTATGTATCTGTGAGGAGGTAGCAAAGGAGCAGCAAAGGATCAGCGTGAAGATCAACAGGAGACGCTACGGGAAGGAGGTCACGGTTATCGATGGAATCGACCCCTGTGACATCGACCTCGGCGACCTGACCAAGTTCCTGAAGGGCAAGCTCGCCTGCGGGGGAACCGTGAAGGGCTCGTCCATCGAGCTCCAGGGAAATCACCTCGAGCGGGTGAAGGATCTCCTCGCCCAGAAGGGGTACAAACTGGATAATATCAGCTGACTGCCCCTGAAAGGGTTCTCTTCTTTTTTTGCTCTCGTCTGAGTTTTTATGTCCGTCTCTATCCTGAGGGATCCGGTGTGGATGTTCCTGGGGGCTTCGCCTCCGGCTCGCCCCCGCCGCTGTGGCGTCCCCCAGAGAGGATAGGACCTTTTACTGGGGCATAAGATCTTTCACGAGAACCGTCATCCACCTGTCCCGGTACACGACGGGGGATGCCCGCGGCGGGGGCGGAAGTCCCCCAAGAGCCCAACAGAATGACGAATTCTGAGATACATTGCTCGCATCGGTCTCAATCCGGGATGGATCTGAGGCGAAGGCTCTGGAGGGCTTCGCCTCCGGCTTGCCCAGACCCTGTGAAAAGAAAAGTGATATCAGATCTCTTCCCTAGATGAAGAACCTGAAGGTCACCCAGGCGATGATGAGCATGATGGCCGAGTACTTCAGGCCCGAGATAACATCCCCCTCGCCCATCTGCCCTGCGACGAGGCCCGAGAAGAAGCCCTGGATCATCGCCGCGTGAGAGAAGAGCCGCTTATAGAACTCGATGTTCACCTTGGCCATGAATCCCTTCGCCCCCGTTGTCGCAACCTTGGATCCCGCCTCGGCCATGGTGGTGAGGAAGGTGGATTCCAGGATCGCGATAACAAAGAGGAAGACGAAGAACGAGACGAGGACGATGACCATGTAGATGAGCATGTTGTTCTTCCGCTCGTTCTTCAGGTTGAAGAACTCGTAGGTGTCGTTCGCGGCAGCCCGGAGTACCTCGCCCACGTCGCCGCCGGCCCGGGAAGCCTTGGCGATGAGGTCCACGGAACGGGCGGCAAGGGGGGTCCCGACCCTCTGCCCGAACCGGATCAATGCCTCGACGAAGGGAACCGACCAGGACATCTCGGCGTTGAGCCTCCGGATATACGCGGTGAGGGCCCCGTACTCGCCCTGGGCCACGTTGTTGATGGCGTTCGGGAGGGTCATGCCGCTGTCGTTCATGCCTGCCACGTCCCGGAAAAAGTTCGGGAGGGACTCCTCGAGGCTGTAGACCCGCTTGTTCTCGGCATACTGGATGAGGGCGAGGGGGATCACTGCAATGAGGGTTGACCAGACGATGACATCATCGATTATCGTATCTTCGAAGAGGGAGAGGATCCCGTAGTTCGAGACGACGAAGATAAGTCCGGTGAGAAAGACAAGGCCGGCGATGGGCAGGGTGATATAAAGGACATTCGTGGGGTGCTCCCTGATGACCTCGAAGGGGTGCTTGAGAAACCTCCCGAAGCCCTCCTGGATCTTCTTCTGGTTCGCGATCTTTCCTGTGATCTCCTGCTGGGATCGCTCGTAGTCATCGAGGGCATAACCGGGGATATCCGCCGGTTTGTACGACGACCGGTTCAGGAAGTTGTTCAGGATCTCCTGGAAGCCCATATCACACCTCCGGCGTCATGGAACTGATGAGGATCACGAACATGATGCTCCCGAAAGGAACGATGAGATAGATGACCACGTAGAGGAACATGGGGCTCACCTCGCCGCTGATAATGGACATGATAGACTGGAGGATGATGAGGAAGAGGGTCCCTGCCACAAGCGCAGTCACGTACGACTCGGCGATGAGCCCCAGGGTCTCGAGGAAGATCTTCTGCTGCTGCCGGTTCTCGATGGTGTACTGCGCTGCCTTGTTGCGGTAGTAATCGGTGAGGTTCGACCCTGCGGAGATGGCTGCAACCGCCCCCTGGAGGAACTCCTTCATCCGGTCGCTCGGGGTGACGCCGGAGACGATCCGGATGGCGTCGGTGAGATCCTTCCCGAAGATCTCGATCTCACGCACGATGTACTTGGCCTCCACCGCGCTCTCCCCGTAGATGGGGCTCTCGCCGAGGAGCTTGAAGACCTCGGCCGGCGTGATCCCCGCGGTGGACATGGCCGTGATGTAGTTGATGGCATAGGGGAGGGTGGCATCGATGTTCCTCCGCCGTTCGCCGGCATGGATGCTCGGGTAGACGAGGAAGATGACGTAGGTCACCCCCCCGAAGATGAGGAGGGAGAGGACGACCGCGGCGATGGTCCCGAAGAGGAGGCGGTACTGGCCGAGCTCGATGAGGAAGTCGGGGAGGGTCCCCTTGTAGGTGATCATCTCGGGGATTCTCAGCAGGTAGGAGAAGAGCCCGAGGAGGATGGCCGTGGCGATCCCAACGATAAAGGCGGTGACGTACGCCGAGGCGAGGTATGCCTCGAAGGGGACTTTAATCCTTGCCCTCATGAGGTTGTTCCTGAGCTGCACGTAGTCCCCCCTCTTCTTCTTCAGCCGTTCCCCGAGGATCTTGAAGCAGAATCTCTGGTAACTGTTCATGCGGCCTTCCCCTCGGAGTAGAGGTCAGCCCTGACCACCTCGATGACCGCCTCGGGATCCCTGAAGTAGGAGATGAGCATCTTCGCAACGTCCTTGTAGTGCCGGATCATCTTGAGGCGCATCCACTCGAGGAGCTCCTGCCTGCGCTTCAGCTCCTCCTTCATCCGCGCCTCGCTCCAGCCACGCTCCTCCATGATCTCCTCGAGGATATAGGACTTCCCCGAGTAGCGGATCTCGTCCGTCGTCGGGTGCCACCGGAAGACCTCGTTCGTGATGAGCTCGTTCGTCCTCGGGTCGATGTCCAGGATCTCGATGATCTGCTTGGACCGCCGGATCCTCTGGCCCCCGATGCGGGCCTGGGCCTGGACGCAGACCAGGTTCAGGGCCGAGAGCATGTTCCTCGGGACCGAGAGGGGCGGGTTCTCGATACGGTGGACGACCGATGCCACCGAGTCGGCGTGCATGGTCGCATAGGTGACGTGCCCGGTGGACATCGCCTGGAAGAGGGTGAGGGCTTCTTTGCCACGGATTTCACCGACGATGAGATACTCGGGCCGCTGACGGAGGGCTGCCCGGAGGAGTTCGTACATATCGATCTCCCCTTTCCCGTTCGTGTCGAAGGAGTCCCGGGTGATGCTCGGGATCCAGTTGGGGTGGGGGAGCTTCAGCTCCCGGGTATCCTCGAGGGAGACGATCTTGGCCATCGGCGGGATGAAGAGGGAGATGGCATTCAGGGACGTGGTCTTCCCCGACGCGGTCCCGCCGGCGAAGATTGCGGACTTCCCGCTCTCCACGGCGAGCCAGAGGAATGCGACCGCGAGGGGCGAGAAGGTGGACCACTCGATGAGGTCCGTCGGGGTGATGGGTTCTTCACGGAACTTCCGGATCGTGAAGGTTGAGCCGTGGGCCGTCACCTCGCTCCCCAGGGTCATCTGGATACGGGACCCGTCGGGCATCGTGGCATCCAGGATGGGCTCGGCGATGGAGATGTGCTTCCCCGCCCTCTGGGCCATCTTCGTCACGAACGAGTCCAGGTCCTCGGCCGTCTTGTAGCTGAGGTTGGTCTTCGTGTTCTCGTAGCTCGTATGATAAACGAAGATGGGGATGTTCAGGCCATCGCAGGAGATATCCTCGATGTACTTGTCGTGCATGATCGGATCGACGATGCCATTACCGAGGAACTCCTTCTCGATGTTGTAGAGGATCTTCTCCCTCGCAATTGGTGTGAGGGAGATCCCGTAGTCCGAGAGCACGGTGTCCACCGCCCCGCGGATGGCCCTATGGGCCGCATCCTTGGTGAGATCCTTGGTGTTCACCTCGAGGGTCTCGAAGAGGCGCTGCTTCAGCTCCCCTACGAGTTCCCTCTCGGCCGGGTTGAGGACCGGCTCGAGGACCTGATAGGTATATTCATGGGTCGAGTTGTCATGGAGGACCCGGATGAAGGCGAACGGCTCGTTCACCGGGTAGACCTCCACCTCCTCGATATTCGGGGCGGGCCGGAAGGCGAGATCCACGAGGGGGCCATGGAGCCGCGGGTTGTACTCCTCGACCTCCTTCCGGATCACCTTCATGATATTGAGCCTGCCGAAGAGCCCCTTTGGCTTCGTCTCCCCTCCGGCCTCTTTCCCGATCACGATATCCTTGATGACGCCGGAGGGCAGCTGGGACTGCCAGCTCTCGACAATCTCGCTCGGGACAACGCCGCCCTTCACTTCGAAGACCGCCGTCCTCTCGTGGAGCTTCACCTCGTCGATGGCAAAGGTGGCGCCCTTGGGGAGGATGAGGTTGGAGATGTCCTTGATCTCGTCTACCGAGACGATTGCCTCCTCGGTCCCATCCTGCTCCCCATCGGACCAGCGGGTCTTCTTCGCGTGGGTGGCCCCTCTCTCCTCGTCCACCGCGGCCCCTGCCTTGGTCTCTTCCTCGATGATCTGCTTCAGGGAGGCATCCACATCCTCGGTGGGAGCACCCATCGGGGATCCCTTGTGGACCTTGAAGATTGTATCGATGACCGAAGTGACGTCTTTCTCGGACCCGTTCTTTCCCGTCCCTGGCTGGGCGCTCTCTGCGGCTTTCGCCTTCGGCTCTTCTCTTGCAGGGGCAGCGGCTTCCCACTTGCTCTTCCCGGCCACCCTCTGGTCTGGGGGAGCCATTCCCTCGAACTCCTTGAGGAGGGACTTGGGATCGCCCCCTGCGGGAGCCTGGGGGGCAGGCTGGGGAGATGCGGCCTCCCTCGAAGCCGCCGTTCCCTTCTGAGCGGCTGGCTTCGGCCCTGCAGGGGCGATACCCTCAAGGCGCTTGAGGATCGTTTCTGCGTCGACACCCTGGGAGGACTGTGCAGCCTTCACAGGCTGGGAGGTCGCGACCTCCCTCGGGGCCGCTGTCACCTTCTGAGCGACAGCTCTTGCCTCTTCAGGGGTGAGCTCTTCAAGGCGCTTGAGGATCGTTTCTGCGTCGACACCCTGGGAGGGATGTGCGGCCTTCACAGGCTGGGGGGGTGCAGCTCCTCTCGGGGCCGCTTTTGCCTTCGGGGTGGATGTCCTTGGCTCTGCGGGGGGGGTGAGCCCTTCAAGGCGCTTGAGGATCGATTCCGTATCGACGCTCTGGGCTTGCTGGGACGGCTGGGGGGGTGCAGCATCAGTCGGGCCGGGACCGGTGCCTTTCGCATCCTTGCGGATCTCCTTCTTCCAGGAAGCGATATCATCAAGATCCGTCTTCGTCTCGCCTCCGACGTTGGTGAGATCGAGCTTCTGGAGGCGATCCAGGATAGAGGTGTATTCAGCCTCATCGCCCCCGGGCCCCTCATCAGGGGCCGGTCTCTTCTCTCTCCTGTCACCGGCGATATCCTGCTTCTCAGCCTTGATCTCACTCCTGACGGCTGTTTTTCCGGTTGACTCAGGGAGGAGATCCCTCTTCACCTCCTCGATGCCCCTGATGAGGGCAACGAAATCGTCATCCTTCCTCGGCGCCTGGGGCCGGGAGGGGGCTGGTTCGGGTTCAGGCCGGGAATGGGCTGGTTCGGCTCTGGGCTGGGCGGTTTGCTGGGCCTTCGCCTCCTCTCGGAGGCTTCCGAGATCCAGCTTCTCCAGCCGTGCCATGACCGAATCCCCCTCGGCTGAGAGTCCCTCGACCTTCTTTGCGCCCTCCTTCTCGAGGGTCTCCAGGTGCTTGAGGAAGTCCTTCAGTTCGTCGGCCTGCACCCTGCCCGGGGAGAGCGGAGGGGAGATCTGCGGTTCTGCGGCCTTCCCTGCCCTGCCCTCTGCACCCGGCCCCCCTGGCCGGGGTTCTTTGTTATCGATGCCGAGGAGCCCGAGGCGTTTCATCATGGCATCGAGCTCCGTCTTCTTCTCTGGTTCCTGTGACGTCATCATTACCCCCCAATCTCGATGACCGATTCAGCGTACCGGTCATTGAAGTCAACCATGAAAGTGTAGATCTCCTGGGCCCGGTCAACGGCCATGCAGTCGTACGTCCCGTTCAGGAGCTTGAAACAGACCTTCCCGTCCGTGGTCGTGATATCGCTCGCGATGATCTGCCGGCCTTTCTTGATGGATACCCTGATACCCTGCTGGGGTACCCCCTCCTTCGCGAGGGTGAGGCAGAGGATACCGGGGCTCCGGTGTATGCCCCCGAATGAGGGCAGGTCATCGTCAAGGCGTTTCATCACATGGCTCTTGTCGAAGATCCTGCACCTGGATTCGAGGGCGCTCACAATGGACTGGCTCACATCGAAGAGCTCGAAGGTCTCCTGGCCGGTGAGGAGGATCGCGGCCTTGTCGCCGAAGAGGGTTCCTTTGCTATCGGTGAAGATGACCCCTTCCGGGTTCCCGGCCTCAAAGACGATGTAGAACTTCCTGTCATTCTCATCGTGGACACCGATGCCGTTCGTGGCATGGGTGCCCGTGTATGCCATGAGCTCGGGATAGCTGTAGCTCGCAACATAGGCTGAAGTGGCGAGCACTTCATCGATGATCTGGATTATTTCCCCCGTACCAACATCCACTCCCGGTTCATTGTGCCTTACTGTCCGTGAAAGGATCTGAAAGACGACTTCAGGCCCAGTGGTCGGTACAAGTATATTTCGTCTTCAAGATATTATTAAATGTTATGTTTTAAACAATCTGGAATTAAAAGATAAATATGGAAAAAAGCTTCGTTTAATCTCTTTGGGAGGGTGTTTCTCCTCGGTCAGCGAGTGGCGCCGCCGAAGAGCGTCCGTGCCAGCCGGTCTACGAACCCTTCCTGGACCTTGACCGGCTCTTCCTTGTATTCCGAGCCCGCGAGGTCTGCAGCAATCCTCCGGAATGCCCGGGAGGCCCCGGAGGTTGGGTACTTGATGACCACCGGGGTCTTGTACGCGGCTGCCCGCCGTACATTCGCGTCCTCGGGGATCATGTCGATCACCCGCACGCCCAGGACATCCTCGACGCTGTGCCTCCTGAGCTCGGTGTTCTCCATCCCTGCCCGGTTAAGGATCGCCCCGTAGACCTTCCCCCCGACCATCTCGGTGAGGATCTTGGTCTTCAGGGCATCGGCCATGGACGAGAGCTCCGGGTTCACGACGAGGATCACCTCGTCGGCTATGGCAAGGGCCACCACCCCGTCCTTGCTGATCCCGGCAGGGGCATCGATGAGGAGAAAATCGCTCCGGCCGATGAGGTCCCTCATGACGTCCTTCATCTTCTCGGGATCCGCGTTCTGGAACCCCTGGAGGGAGATGCCGCTCGGCACCACCTTGAGGCCGTTCGGGCCCTCGTAGATGGCGTCATCCACGCTCGCTTTTCCCGCAAGGACCTCGTGGAGGGTCACCGGGACGCTCTCAAGACCAAGGACGAGTCCGAGGTTGGCCATACCGATGTCGGCATCGAGGATGAAGGTCTCTTTCCCGAGCTGGGCGAGGGATGTACCCAGGTTCACGGTGACCGTTGTTTTTCCTGTTCCACCTTTACCAGAAGCAATCGTGTACGCTCTGAACATTCAACACCCTCTCATGACGAGATCCCTATAAATCTCATGTTTAACTTTTCTCTATTCAAATACTTATCCGTTGCTGTCAACGTGATCACCCTGTACCACTCTTTTCTCCCCCTTCACCCTCTTTTCCTTTGTCTGTTTTGGAGCGATTCACCACAAGATGACTCAGGTTCAGCTCCGAGAGGAGGTCTGCAGCGTTGAAGCTGTCCTTCAGGGACTTGATCTTCTCGAGGCCCTTCCGGTCCAGGCGTTCGGCCTGCCCCGGGGCCGCCCTGACTCCGGGTACCCTCTCCTTCCTCGAGGCCGGGGATGGCCGTGCCTTCTCCTCCACCCTCCGGGTCTGGACTGCGATCACCTTCACCGGTCTCCCTGGCCCGCCTCCGATATTGACGGGACGGATGACAGTCGTGCTCGCACGCACATCTGTCCCATGGGCGGATCCAGGCGGACGCGGCGGATCGACGAGGAAGGGTTCGTTCATCAGCCTCATTTCCGCGATCTGGTTCCTATCTGAAGGGGCGATGACGACGTCGATCAGGGGGTCACCGATGGAGCGGATGCTTACGAGAGCGTCCTTCCCCCGGATACCCCGGTATTCCGCGAGGATGTACTTCCCTTCCTCGAGGACGAGCAGCGCATTCGCCCCGGCGATGGGCATCGCACAATAGCCGGTGAACCGCCTCTTCTCGAGCTCGGAGAGAAGTGTCCTGAGGGGGATCCCCTTCATGACCTCCTGCCGCTCCGAGGGCGGGATCTGCATCAACCAGTCTCCACCTGCATACTCTTGACGGCAACCCGGATAAGACCCAGGTTGGCATCGGACTCGGTGAAGATGCAGACATTCAGATCCCCGTAAGGGGCGATGATGAGCTTCCCCTTTCCGGTCTCGAGGATGATCTGGCTGAGCGGGCCGATATCGATCTCGCGTGCGATCTTCTTCCCTGCCCGGAAGAGATCCTCGGCATGTGCGGCAACCTGCTCGAAGTCCGCCCGCCCGGCCGACTGGACCGCAAAACCCTCGAAGAAGGTGGAGACGGCGATCACCCCCGGCTGCTTCAGGATCTTCTGGATCATCCTCTCATCGAGGAGGGGGGGCTCCCTCAGGGGCTTCTCGGGTCTCTTCGGGACGCGGGTGATCTCGACCTTCTTCCTCTGGGGCCTCGGGAGCCTGATCTCGGCCTCATCGGGCAGGGCGGCAGGTTCCCTCTTCTCATCGGGGATCGTGGGCTCGACCACGATCTCGGAGATCAGTTCCCCGGGGGGCTCCTCGGCAGGGGGCTTTACCAGGCCGGAGCGCCTGAGGAGGGAGGCGATCTTTGCCTTGCGATCAGGTTCGGCGGGGCGGGGCGCTTCCCTTACCTCGGGAACTTTCGGCTCGGCCTTCGCCTCGGGTCTCGCCACCGCATCCTCCGGGGCCTTCTCTCTCTTCGAGATCGGAATCGGGATCTCGCGCCTCCTGGGAGGTGCCGGCGCTTCAGCCGCCCGGGGTTTCACCCCGAGCTTGGCGAACAACCCCTTCCCCGGAGGCGGGGATTCCCCCGGCTCCTCAAGGACCTCCAGGCGCTGGATAAAGGCCTTCAGCTCATCGATATCGCTTTTGCCCTTTGCATCGGCCGGGGGGGCAGGGGCCCGGACCGGGACCGTTGCAGGAGCTTCGGCCGGCCCGGGTGAAGCGGATGGGGCTTCAGCAGTCCCCCGGGGTACAGATCCCTCACCTTCAGTACCTGCCTGGAGTTCCTCGCGGATGGAGGTGATGTCGAGGCGCTTGATCCTCTTCATCATCTTTCCCAGGTCAACCCTGACACGGCCCTCCGGCGCATTGCCCTCCGGGACCCGCGGCCCCGCCTCTTCGACAGGCGGTTTTGCCTCGGCAGCAGCCGGAGGTCTCAGAATCTGGGAGACGATACTCTCGGCAGCCTTTGCCTTCCATTCCGGTTCGGGAACCCCTGCCTTCGGGGTGATCTCTTCTGCCTTCACGTCGGGGGTGGGTGCCGATCCCTTCTCGATCCTGCCTGATTCCCGGAGCCTTCGTATGATGGCTGAGAGCTCGGTCTCCTGCGGTGGGCTCGCGGGGACTTCCTTCCCTTCGGGGACATGAAGCCCCTTTTTCTCCATCACAGGTGGAAGTGGTTCAGGCATCTTCGGTTCCTCCCTCTCCACCACTGTCGCCGGAACCGGTGTTCCCGCTTCAGCCTTCGGAACCGCCGCCCGGGCAGGTTCCTGCTTCTCTCCAATCTTCGGGGCGGCAAACCGCCTCATCATCGCAGAGAGAACGTTCTCCTCCTCCCGCGGCTTCGTCTCCCTGGACTGTGCTGGTGCGACGACAGCTGCACCCTTCTCCTCGGTAAGGAGGAGCCCCCGGTTATCGCAGATGATCATGGCCTCCCTGAACTGTTCCTCGTCATACCGGAGGATCTCGAACTCTGCGATCTCCTTCTGTTCGAGGAGTTCAAGGGATGCCTTTCCCCGGTGGAGAACCCCTTCCTGTGTCAGGTAGGATGCAACGGGCTTTCCCATATCCACGAGGATGCCGCCTTTTCCCGACTGGGTGGTGACCTTTACCGCGCCCACGAAGTTCCGGAGCTTCGGCATCACATCCCGGAGGGATCCCCTGATCTTCCCCGTCGGTATCGGTGTCGTGGTCATAGTCTAGAGTGCTGCAATGATCCGTTCCTTGTTCTTCTTCAGCTCATACCTGATGCGCCCGATATTTCCCGTATTGTCGCTGACGATGGCGATGAGCTCGTCCTTGGAGAGAGGAGAGAGGAGGATGGGGCCCTTCTCCAGCTCCACGAGCATCTGGTTGAGCTCGCCCTTTCCGAGCTCGTTCCCCATCGCCTCGGCGGTGCCCATGCCGGTGGAAGCCATGGCACCGAGGGCGTCCGTGTCGACCTTTCCCGAGACTGCGCTCTCGATGACCATCCCGTCCCTCCCTACCACTACCGCAGCGAACACCCCGTCCAGCTTCAGGAATTCGGCCAGGATCTGATTCAGCATAAGAGATTATCCCCTTTTTATAGCCTTAATCCTTCTCCTCAACGAACCGATCACCGGCCCCGGTCAAACCCGAACCGTACAGGCATTCTCCCAACGGCATGGGTGGCGCAGGAGATACAGGGATCGTACGCCCTGATGACCATCTCGATCCTGTTCGCCGCGGCCTCGGAGAGAACGCCGTTCTTCACGAGAGGGCGTGCCACCGCCTCCACGCTCCGGTCGATGGCATAGTTGTTCTGGCAGGTTGCCACGAGGAGGTTGCACCTCTCGATGAAGCCCTTCTCGTTCACCGTGTAGTCATGGATGAGGGTCCCCCTCGGGGCCTCGATGATCCCGACCCCTCTCCTCGCCTTTACCCCTGTCACCGGTTCCCTGACATTCGTTCCCGTGATCCCGGGATCCTGGAGGAGCTCCACCACCTTCTCGCAGCTCGCCAGGAACTCGACGTAGCGGGCCATGTTGTAGGCAAGGGGCGCCTGGACCATCTCCCCGAACTTCGCCCGGTACTCCTTGAAGGCGGCGTCCGCGAGGGGTGTGCCCATGGATGCACAGATGTTGAGCCGGGCGAGGGGACCGACCCGGTAGAAGGTGCCGTTCGAAAGGCGCGTGAATTTCAGGTATGACCAGTCCTCTGAGAACTCCTCGATATGCTGGGTATAGTCAGCACCCGTGAAGGTCCCGAGGGGGCTCCTGTCCTTCCCGATGATCTCGACAGTACCCTCATAAGGGGAGTACTTCCTGTCCTTCGTCATCGCCATGAAGCCGGTCTCCACCATGCCGAGGGTGAGATCGGTCCCGTCCATCATCGTCCGGGCAACATCCCACCCCTCCTGGGCGATTGCGAGGCCGCCCTTTGCCATGGCGAGGAGGTTCCCGCGTGCGGTTTCATCCAGGGCTCTGGACATTCCGCCTGGAACGGCATTCGACGGGTGGATGGGCTTTCCGCCCACCGCCTCGGTGATCCGCTGCCCGAGCTTCCTCACCTCGATGGCCTTCTTTGCGAGAGCTGGTGCCTTTTTCGCGATGCCGATGACCGACCGATCGGCAACCGGGGCATCGTGGCCTATCAGGAAGTCCGGTGCCGCGAGCATGAAGAAGTGGAGTGCATGGGAGTGTATGTACTGGGCATGGTTCAGGAGCTCGCGGAGTTTCTTCGCTGTCTCGGTCGGCTGGACACCGAAGATGGCATCCACGGCCTTCACCGAGGCCAGGTGGTGCGAGGTCGGGCAGATCCCGCAGATCCGGGGGGTGATCCGGGGCGCTTCCTCCACCGCGGCCCCGATGAGGAACTTCTCGAACCCCCGGAGTTCCATTACGTTGAAGTGGGCCCTCTCGACCTGGTTCTCGCTATTCAGGGTGATGCGGACCTGGGCATGCCCCTCGAGCCGGGTGACGGGGCTGATCCGGATCTCGGTCATATGTTCCTTTCCTTGATGAGGTCGCGGATCTTGGAGATCCCCTTGTCCTCCATGATAAGGGAGCCGATGGTGAAGGGGTAGAAGGTGTGAGCGATGTCGTAGATCCCCTTCTCTATCTCTGCCTCGGGCTTGTCGGTGAGGTCCGCTATCCGCCGGATCATCATATTGTAGATATCACGGCAAGGCTCCCTGAGGATGTCGAGGGACGGCCCGTTGCACCCGTGGCAGGGGACGTTGCTGTGGGGGCAGGATGCGCCGCAGCGTCCGAAGGTGACGGCACCCAGGCAGAGGTACCCCTGGCCGAGGAGGCAGTGCTCCCGGTCCGGGATCCCCTCATGCCGGCGCCTGAGCTGCCAATTCTCGTGCGCCCCCATGATCCGGTCGCACTCGGAACAGACCGACTTCTTGGAGAGGGCGAGGGGTTCACCGGAGACTAGTGCCGGAAGGATCTTCTTGAGGTACATCTCCTTGGGGGGACACCCTGTTATGTAATAGTCCACCTTCACGAGATCCCCGACGGCGAAGGCCCGGTACAGGAACGGGGGGACATCCGTCGGGATGACCCCGTCCGGCTTCACGGTCTCGACGCCGCGGAAGACGTAGTTGAAGAGGTCCTCACGGTTGAAGAGCATGGAGAGGCCGGATATGCCGCCGTAGCAGGCACAGGTCCCAAGGGCAACCACTGTCTTTGCCCTCTTCCGGATCTTTCGGAGGCGCTCCTGGTTCTCCTCGTTCCTCACCGCTCCTGTGACAAAGGCGATGTCGATCCCTTCGGGAGGCTCTTTCACGTCCATGATGACAGGGGCATAGACGATCTCGGCCTTCCCAAGAATGTCGAGGAGCGCTTCGTGGAGGTCAAGGATTGCAATGGTACAGCCGGAGCAGCTCGCCAGTTCCTCGATGGCTATCTTCATGTCTCCCCCTCACTGGATGATGAGCTTCTTCAGGCACGCGTTCGGGCCCGTGTGGACGATCTCGAGCTTGGCCTTCTTCCCCGTGATCTCCTCGATTGCCCCCACGACATAGCCGTAGAGGGTCTGACAGAGGGGACCACCCTGGGCCTGGCCGTTCCTCCGGAGGGTCTGGCGGACGATGCAGTCATGGAAGACGAGGTAGATGAAGGTCGACCCGTTCTCCTGGATGATGTAGGACGTCTTGTCCGCCGGCTTCCAGATCTCGAAGGTGAACTGCCCGCGGAGGATGTCGGAGAGCTCTTTCAGCGCTTCTTCGATGTTCTCTATCTTCTCGAAGTACTTCGCGACCTCGTGGCCGTACTTCCTCCCTGCACGGTAGGTGACGGCATTCGCGCCCCTCCCTGCCACCTCCTCGAGGGAACGGATGATGAGGCCGTTCAGCTTCATGAGGCCGTGGAGGGTATCCTCCAGCTCCTCGGGGTGGGGAATGCAGGTGAGGGGCACATCCTCGGACCGGTAGACCAGGTCCGTGGAGAAGGCCCCCTTCATCTTCTCGATGGTACCATCGGTCATCAGATCACCCTCGAGAGTGTCATTAAATCACCCTGTTCAGGGTGTTTAAAACCCCTGTTCGGGTTCATTAAATCACCCTGTTCAACATCTCGCAGACCCGGATATCGATGTAGTGCCTCCGGGAGGGGTAGATCCCCTTGTGCTCAAGGGCCTGTGCCGGGCAGATCTCGTGGCAGGAGAGGCAGCCCATGCAGTTCTCGGGATGGATCGGAACCGAGAGGCTCTCCCTGAGCTCGTAAACATGCATCGGGCAGTCCTTCACGCAGAGACCGCAGCCGTTGCACGCGTTGTCGTCAACCCTGATCTCGATCACAGAACCGTACCTTCTGCTAATCATACAAAGTTCTCCGTGCAAAGTTAAATACTTATATTATCCAAAGTATACGCGAAAACGGGAACCGTCAAGCATAAGAATGAGGGGAGAAAAATATCAGACAATCCATGATCCTCCCGCTTGTTGTCGCGTCCATCGCCGTCCTGATAACTCTCGCGTATGCATCGATCCTTGACGTACGGGAACGATCTGTCCCTGTTCACACCTGGTATCCGCTCTATCTCGTCGGGACCGTCGCAGTTCTCTGGTACCTCATAACAGCCCCTTCAGGCTGGGGAACCGTCATCGGGTATACCGCCCTCATCGTCACCCTCATCTATGGCATCGAGCTTGAGGTCGAGAACGGGAAGATCGCAACGAAGGTCCTCCTCCTGGCACTCGGTGCGACCGTCTTTCAGGCCCTTGCCTGGGGCTTTCTCTGGAGGAACCTCGGGTTCACCGCCATCACCGGTTTCATCGTCATCGTGGCTGCACTCTGGACTGGCCTCGAACTTGAGAGACGGGCGAGCCTGAACGAGGAGACCCTCTCCCCGGCCTCCCGGTGGTTCCGGGTCTGGCACGTCCCCATCATCATCGCCTTCCAGGGAATTGCCTGGGCCGCCCTCTTTCTCGCAGGGAAGGGTGGTTCCGGGGATCTCCTCCTGGTCCTCGTTGCCCTCTACTCCGAGCTCTTCCTCGTCTTTGCCGGGATGAACCTCTTCGGGGGGGCGGATGCGATCGCACTCGTCGCCATCGCCCTCTTCGTGCCGGTCTTTCCCCTGGAGCCTCTCCTCGGGTATCCCCCTCTCCAGTTCCTCCCGTTCTCCGCCCTTACGAACGCGGTCATCCTGAACCTGGTGACACCGGTCGGTTTCGCCATCCTGAACGCCGTCAGGGGGAACCGGGCGCCTTTCCCCTATACATTCTTCGGTTACCCGGTGAAAGGGGATTCCATCGAGCATACCTTCGGCTTCGTCATGGAGGACTTCAGGGAGGAGGGGGGCGAGCTGAAGAGGCGGTTCATTCCCATCGGATCTGCGCTCAGGCGTATGGTGGAGGGGAAGGGGAGGATCTACACCAAGCACCTGAAGGAGCACCCTGAACGCTACGGGAAGGAGCTCGCCCTCTACCGCAGGGCCGGGGAGGTCTGGATCTCCTACGGTGTCCCGTTCATCCTCCCCATCCTTGCAGGGTTCGCAACGGCACTTGTGGGAGGAGATATCCTCTTCACCGTTATGAGGGCGGCAGGCGGCTGGTGAGATGGAGTGATGCACCCGTGATAGACCTGAAGTACTCCAACGATCTCATCCCGGTGGTCACGGTCGATGCGAGGACCCGCGAGGTGCTCATGGTGGCGTACGCCAGCCGGGAAGCCCTTGAGCTCACCAGGAAGACGGGCTTTGCCCACTACTACAGCCGGTCCCGGAAGCAGATCTGGAAGAAGGGCGAGGAGAGCGGCCACCTCCAGCGGGTGCTGAGGATCCTCGTAGACTGCGACGAGGACACCCTCCTCTACGAGGTCGAACAGAAAGGGGTCGCCTGCCACACCGGCCACAGGTCCTGTTTCTACCGGACCCTCGAAGGGGAGGAGATTTCATCCCGGGTCATCGATCCTGCCGATGTGTACAGGAAAGATACCATGAAACGCTGAACCCCAGCGATATTTCTCTTTACCCCGTCCGGATCATAACAAAAAATCAATGACCCCGTGCATGCAACATCTTCCTGAATAATACAACAACCTGATCCCACATACGAGAACATCTGGAGGCGTGAGTGTTTTTATGAAGATAGTCCCGGATACGAGCGCCGTGATAGACGGGCGCATCACCCAGATGATCAAGACGGGTGAATACAAGAGTGCAATTGTCATTATCCCCGAGGCGGTCGTTGCCGAGCTCGAGGCCCAGGCGAACCAGGGAAGGGAGATAGGGTTCTCGGGCCTCACCGAGCTCCAGGACCTCTCCCGGATGGCGAAGGAGGGCACGATCGAGCTCAGGTTCGTGGGCGAACGGCCGAGCCTCGACCAGGTGAAGCTCGCGAGCGGGGGGGAGATCGATGCCCTGATCCGGAACGTCGCGATCGAGCACGAGGCCCAGTTCATCACGAGCGACGTGGTCCAGGCCGAGGTTGCGCGGGCAAAGGGCCTCGATGTCACGTACTTAAAACCCCAGATCGGAGATTTCGCCCCCCTTGCGATCGACCAGTTCTTCGACGAACATACCATGGCGGTCTACCTCAAGGAGCGGATGCCCCCCGTGGCGAAGAAGGGGACCCTGAAGGAGGTCCGGCTCGTCACCATCCGCGATGCACCCCTCTCGGAGCACGAGCTCAAGGCCATGGCACAGGAGATCCTCGAGCGGGCGAAGCGGGATCCCGACGGGTTCATCGAGCTGGAGAAGCGGGGCGTGACGGTGATCCAGATCGGGTCGCTCAGAATCGCCATTGCCCGGAGGCCCTTCTCCGACGGGATGGAGATCTCCGCCGTCCGGCCCGTGGGGAAGGTCACCCTCGAGGACTATGGGAAGGCCGCCCTCATCAAGAAGAGGGTCATCGCCGACCGGCGGGGGCTCCTCATCGCCGGGCCGCCCGGGTCGGGGAAGACGACCCTCGCCCAGTCCATCGCGACCTTCCTCTCCGACCAGGGGCTCGTGGTAAAGACGATGGAGGCCCCCCGGGACCTCCAGGTCCCTGATCAAATCACCCAGTACACCTCCCTCGAGGGCTCGATGCAGTCCACGGGCGACGTGCTCATGCTGGTGAGGCCGGACTTCGTCATCTTCGATGAGCTCCGGAAGAACGAGGACTTCACGACCTTCGCGGACATGCGGCTCGCGGGAGTCAGCATGATCGGCGTGGTCCATGCCCTCGAGGTGCAGGATGCCCTCCAGCGGTTCCTGGAGCGGGTCGCCTTCGGGGTCCTCATCCAGGTGGTGAATACCATCTTCTTCGTGACGGACGGGGAGGTCTCGCAGGTCTATGAGCTCCAGTTCGGGATCCAGGTGCCGTCGGGTATGGCGGGCGAGACGCACCAGCGGCCGGTCATCCTTGTCCGGAACCAGGAGACCGCCACCATCGAGTTCGAGGTCTACCGGCACGAGGGCGAGACCATCGTTATGCCGGTGAAGGAGGAGGAGCCGAGACCCGCCCCCGCGGGTGCAGGGGCTGCCCGGAGCGAGGAGAGGCTCTCGAGAAAACTCCTGGAGAAGGAGATCCAGCGGGAGATCGGGAGATATACCGCAGGTTTCGTGGATGTCCGCATGATCAGCGACAACAAGGCGGTCGTCTACATAGAGGACAAGGACGTCCCGGCCGCGATCGGGAAGGGCGGGAAGAATGTCTCGGGGATCGTGAACAAGCTCTCCGTCGGCATCGACATCAGGCCCAGGAGTGAGCTGGAGAAGCCGGTCTCCGAGGAGGAGGTCCAGCTGGAGGGCGGGTTCCGGATCCGCACCGACCGGAAGCAGCTCTCCATCGTCGCGACCGAGCACCGCGGGAAGATCGTGGACCTCTTCGCGGGCAAGGAGTACCTCTTCACCGCGACCGTCGGCGAGGATGGCGAGATCCGCCTGGCCCGGAACAGCACCATCGCCCAGGAGATGATGCGCAGGCTGAATAACAAGGAGAGCATCCGGGTCAAGCCGGTCTAGGCGGGACGGGAGGCGGACTGTGGCAGACACCGTCGATCTCCATACACTCGAGGAGAAGTACCGGGACCGCTGGTCGGCCGAGTTCGAGGCAGATCCCTCGGGGAAGGAGAAGTACTACTTAAACGTCGCCTTCCCCTACCCGAGCGGGGCGATGCACGTCGGGCACGGGCGGACCTACACGGTGCCCGATATCGTCGCCAGGTTCTGGAGGATGCGGGGGAAGCAGGTCCTCTTCCCGATGGGCTTCCATGTCACGGGAACCCCGGTCATCGGGATCTCGAAACGGATCGCCCGGAAGGATGAGAAGACCGTCTGGCTCTACCGCGACCTCTACGGGGTTCCCCAGGATGTCCTCGATAGCTTCACCGACCCCATGGTCATCGTCCGCTACTTTGCGGGCGAGTACGAGCGGATCATGCGGAGCCTGGGCCTCTCCATCGATTGGCGCAGGCGGTTCATCACGGTCGACCCCCAGTACAGCAAGTTCATCGAATGGCAGTACAGGCACCTCCATGCCCTGGGCCACGTGGTGAAGGGGGTCCATCCCGTCAAGTTCTGCCCCCAGTGCGACAACCCGGTCGGGGACCATGACCTCCTCGAGGGGGACAAGGCCGAGATCATCAGGTTCGTACTCGTCATGTTCCGGTTCGGGGACTCCTTCATCCCCACCGCGACGCTCCGGCCCGAGACGGTCTATGGCGTGACGAACCTCTGGGTGAACCCGAACGTCACCTACGTGAAGGCCATGGTCGACGGGAACGCCTGGATCATCTCGCGGGAGGCTGCCGAGAAGCTGAAGCTCCAGGACCACACGGTCACCATCGGGGACGAGATCCCGGGAAGGGATCTCGTGGGAAAGAAGGCCTCCCACCCGCTCTCGGGCGAGATACCCATCCTCCCGGCCGATTTTGTCGACCCCGAGATGGCGAGCGGCATGGTCATGTCGGTCCCCGCCCATGCCCCGTACGACTACATCGCCCTCCGTGACCTCCAGGAGAAGGGGATGTACACCGATATCCGGCCGAAGAGCCTCCTCACCCTGGAAGGCCACGGCGAGTTCCCGGCAAAAGATGCCGTGGAACGGGCGGGTATCCGCGACCAGAAGGACCCGAAGCTCGAGTCCATCACGCAGGAGATCTACAGCGCCGAGTTCGCAAGGGGGAAGATGCATGACCGGTACGGCGGCCGGAGCGTGCGGGAGGCGAGGGACGATATCACGGAGAAGATGCTGGCCGAGTTCGGTTCCGCCGTCCTCTATGACTTCGATACCCGCCCCGTGGTCTGCCGCTGCGGCGGGCGGGTCATGGTCCGGATCCTGCACGACCAGTGGTTCCTCGCCTACAGCGACCCTGCGTGGAAGGCCGAGGTCCACGATCAGCTCGGAAAGATGGTCCTCGTCCCGCCCGAGACCCGGGCCGAGTTCGAGCGGACGGTGGACTGGCTGAAGGACTGGGCCTGCACCCGGCGGGTCGGGTTGGGGACGAAGCTCCCCTGGGACCGGAACTGGATCGTGGAGCCCCTCTCTGACTCCACCATCTACATGGCCTACTACACCATCGCCCACCACATGAAGAAGCTGCCAGCCGAGAAACTCACCCCCGAGGTCTTCGACTACATTCTCCTCGGGAAGGGGACCCCGTCCACCCTGCCCATGGAGGTCCTCGAACCCATCAGGCGGGAGCTGCTCTACTGGTACCCGTACGACTTCAGGTTCTCGGCAAAGGACCTCATATCCAACCATCTCACCTTCCAGCTCTTCCACCACAGGGCCCTCCTCCCGCCCGAGCTGCAGCCGAAGGGCATGGTGGTCTTTGGCATGGGGCTCCTCTCAGGGGCAAAGATGTCCTCGTCCAAGGGGAACGTGTTCCTCCTCGAGGATGCTATCGAGGAGTTCGGGGCCGATACCGTGCGCATGTTCCTCACGGGGAGCGCCGAGCCATGGCAGGACTTCGACTGGAGGAACGAGCTTGTCCTCTCGGTGAAGAAGCAGATAGAACGGTTCTGGGCCGCGGTCCAGGAGAACGCCGCCGCAAAGGGTGCATCAGGAGGAGCCCTCGACACATGGCTTGAGAGCCGGCTCCAGGGACGGGTCGCCCGCACAACCCGCGCCCTCGAACTTTTCCAGACCCGCCAGGCCCTCCAGGAATGCTTCTATGGCATGGAGGCGGACCTGCGATGGTACCGCCGCAGAATGGGAGAAAAGTCAGATCCAGGGCCTGCTGCAAGAGCCCTTGCCTCTGCATGGATCCGGCTCCTCGCCCCCTTCATCCCCTATACCTGTGAAGCCCTCTGGGAAGCCCTGGGAGAGGAGGGGCCCATCGCCTTCGCCCGCTGGCCGGAGGCTGACCCGGAGAAGATCCGGCCGGATGCAGAACTCGCCGAGGAACTCCTTGCCCGGACCCTGGAGGACATCGAGTCCATCACCAAGATCCTTCCCGTCAACCCGAAGGAGATTCAGATCCTCGTTGCACCAGAATGGAAACGGGCAATCTTCGTGACCATTGCCGGGTCTCCTGAGAAGAGGGATGTCGTCCGGGAGATCATGAAAGACGAGGGGATGCGCAGGAGAGGGAAGGAGTCAGCGGATGCGGTGAAGCAGATCACATCCCTGATACACCGGCTGCCGCCCGGGTACAGGGAAGGGCTCCTCTCCTATCAGGTTGACGAGAAGGGGGTCTTCGTGGCCGCACAGGACTTTATCGGGAGGGAGTTCCACGTCGCTGTAAGGGTTCTTTCGGCGGATGAGTCCAGCCACCCGAAGGCCCGGCTCGCCCTGCCCTACAAGCCCGCGATCGTGATCGAATAAAATAGAATAATTTTTTAGACACTGATTTTTCCAACCGGTGACCGCTCTCAGGGTTTGCCCCCACGAGCGGCTACAAATGATCCGAATCCTTTGAGAAATGAATGATCCGAACTGTATGGGTGTTCATCTTTCTATTGGGCTCTTGGGGGACTACCGCCCCCGCCGCAGGCATTCCCCGCCGTGTACTGGGACAGGCGAATTTTTCGGAGTTATTCCTCTTCCTCGATCGCCTTCTTCGCCCGCTTCACCCGCTCTTTCGAGCTGAACCCTGTCACCCGGTCGAGGAAGGTCCGGAACCTGCGGTTCGTGTCAAGGATGGTCGCTTCGTCCGCATCCTTCCTTGAAACGGTATTCACGGTCACCGTCTTCCCGCCCTCCCCGACGCGCACCTCCATCCGCGAGAGCGCTCCATACGAAATGGCATAGGTGCCACCTTCCTTCTCCGGCCGTACACCAAAGCCCTCGGTGAACGCCTTCTCCACCTCCTCTCCAAGATCCTTTGTATGGCCCCGCTTGACCTGGAACTCCTGCATAATATTTTTTACCAACTCAATCATCATAACGATATTTCACATCTAAAATTTTAGATTCAAAATCTCCAGTTTCTTGTTGTTTTTGCCGAAGTAACTTATTTACCCTTTTCTAGCCTTAATCGATTCTTCTGGGGTTCTAATTCTCCCACTTGGCGGAGAGATGAGGAGTCCTAAACCGACTTCTCCCAGCCCTGGCCCATATCGATGAGCGGCCGGACTTCCGTGACTAGGAAGCTCACCGCGGCATGGATCATCTTTGTCGCTTCTACCCCGGTAACCTTTGCCATCTGGGCCTTGAAAGCATCGAGCACCGGCCCGGATGTTGCGATGTTCTGTGCCTTCAGGTAGACCCGGATCCCCTTCCAGTCCTTGAGGGTTGCTCCCGGCTCCATGATCAGGTACACGGCGTGGGGATTCTGCTGGAGATTAGCCAGCGAGCGGTTCTTCCCGAGCCCCATAACCACGGTCTTTTCGTCGGTCATACGGGGCGAGCCGAAGACGCCGGAATCCACCTTTCCCGCCTTGTCTGCGGTGCTGAGCGTTCCGATCCGCGGTGCTTTGTTGAAATACTCCATCAGTTTTGCTGACATGCAGGAACACCTTGTTTTGTATTGGATTCTGTCGAAGTGGAGTTAAAGGTTGTGGGGGGGCAACCGATCCCCTCGTCCACTGTCCTTGCTGCGGGTCGGTTCTCGTCTCGACCGGAGAATCCGTTTGCGCAACGATTAAATAATTAGAATGTCTAATTGTTAGAAGATGCAATTAATATGACCGGTGACCTGGAAGAATCCGCCCGTAAGCTGCTCGAAGTGGTTCCAATTATTATGCAGGATATACGATCCGAGATGCGGAGGCGACGCTCACTCGACTTGACCGTCCCTCAGTTCCGCGCATTGGCTTTTGTGAACCGCAATGAAGGTTCTTCACTCTGGGAGGTGGCATTTCACATGGGGCTGACTCCCCCTTCCATGTCCAGGCTCGTGGACGGTCTCATCGAGCGGGGTCTGATGGCACGGGAAGATCATCCCGCAGATAGACGACGTGTAAGGCTAACCGTCACCGATCATGGACTGGCGATCTTGGGGGCTTCTACCCAGGGAACTCTGTCATATCTGGCAGACAAACTGAGCGGTGTGGAGGCTGACAAGAGAGAAGTTATCGACAAAGCCATGGAAACACTGCGAACTGTCTTTGCAACCGGCACACGAAAAAGAGAGGTGACGTAGACTGTGTCCATCCTCGCAACAGAGCACCTCACTCGTGGGGTTGACGAGCTGAATACCGTCAATGACCTGAGCGCACCCCCCAGGTTCACGCTCGACCAAGACAGGAAACCAATCCTTGTCGTAAGGAATCTGGGCAAAAGGTTCGGCAGGGTCACGGCAGTGGATGCCATCAACTTTGAGGTGTTTGAGGGAGAGATCTTCGGGCTTGTCGGCCTGAACGGCGCCGGGAAGACAACAACAATGTTGATCCTGTCGTCCCTTCTCAATCCAAATTCCGGCAGCGCGAGCGTATGCGGGTATGACGTCATGAAGGAGAAGGATGACGTGCGGCGTTCCATCGGATTTGTATTCGAGGAAGAGGCCGTTGACATCTACCTTACCGGCAGGCAGAACCTGGACTTCGCCGCGCGCATGTACAGTCTTTCCCGGCAGGAGAGGGAGCGGATGGTAGCGTCGGTCTTAAAAACGGTCGGGCTGGAACAGCACGCGAATTCGAAAGTAAGGAATTATTCCGGGGGGATGCTGCGGAGGCTTGAGATAGCAAGAGGAATGCTGACCTCTCCCCGGGTCCTCCTCCTTGACGAGCCGACCATTGGCCTTGACGTACAGACGCGGAGATATGTCTGGGATTACATCCGAAGAACGAACAGGGAGCGAGGGGTAACTGCCCTGTTGGCGACATCGTATCTTGACGAAGCCGATTATCTCTGTAACCGGATAGCGATTCTGCACGAAGGTAGGATAGTAGCGACAGGTACCCCTGAGGCGCTGAAAGCCTCGATTGGGGAGAACCTGATAACGTTTAAGCTGTCAAAGGGTTCTCCGGAAGAATTCGCAGGACTGCTGCAGAAGATGCCTTGGACAAAAAGCATTGAGCGTCGGGACAACGGCACGTTCGTGCTGAGCCTGAAGGATAAAAGCATCGGCATACCCGCAATCGTGAGAATGGCCAAAGCACACGGGTTTGGCATCTCCTCTATACAATCGAGCACGCCAAGCCTGAATGATGTTTTACTGCATTACACGAAGAAGGGCACGGAAGGGGCACGATGAATGATGGAAGACGTAATTGAGGTACATCAGCTCACAAAGAAGTTCGGTGACTTTGCTGCGGTCGACCACATCGATTTTACCGTCAGGAGAGGCGAAATATTCGGATTCGTTGGTCCAAATGGAGCGGGAAAATCAACGACCATCAAGATGCTGACAACAATGCTGCACCCGACCTCAGGTTCCGCCCGGATCTGCGGGTACGACGTGGCAAAAGAGGGCGATGAAGTCCGAAGGCATATCGGGATTGTCTTCCAGGACCGGTCCAGCGATGACTATCTCACCGGCCGGCAGAACCTCGATTTTCACGCACGGATGTACGGTATGAGCAAAAGAGACCGTGAGGAGAAGATGGAAGAGGTTCTTGACCTGCTCGAATTGAAAGGAAAAGAGAACATCAGGCTTCGTATCCTGCCGGAAGGTGTCCGTCGCCGGTTTGAAGTGGCACGGGGCTTCATGACCCGTCCCGATGTCGTGTTCCTCGACGAACCGACCATAGGATTTGATATAAAGGCGAGGATGGATCTCTGGAACCAGATAAAGACGGCGAGGGAGAAAGAGGGGGTAACCATCTCGCTCACGACACATTTTATCGAGGAAGCGAACTATCTCTGTGACCGGGTGGCGATCATCGACAAGGCACGAATTGTAGCGCTGGATACGCCCCGGAAGCTGAAGGAAGCGGTAGGTACGGATTTAATTTCCGTCCAGATTGCTGACGGGGGAGAGAGAAGATCTGCCTTCATGGAGAGAGTAAAAGAATTAGACTGGGTCAAGCGTGTCGAGGAATACAGCAATTCGATATTGTTAAATGCGGAAAGCGGCGAGGGACGGGTGGCTGACCTCATAGATTTTGCAGATGCGCATGGATTTGACATTACCTCTATAGATGAGCATGAACCGAGCCTGGAGGACGTCTTTGTGCATTTCACCGGGAGGACGATACGGGAAGCTGAAGGCGAGGGTACCGACATGAGACCGGGAAGAATTATGGGGGAGATGTGAGGAAAATGGAAACAAAAACAGTAAAACAAAAACCGTTGTTTGAGGGGGAGCCGATCTACAGCATGTGGTTGCGGGAATTGCTGCGGTTCATCGCTATGCCGTCCCGGATCCTCGCGACATTTGCATCGCCGTTCACCTGGCTTGTCCTTTTGGGTGTCCCGTTGAGCCAGGTATTCCCAACCGGGGATATCCAGAGTATGTTCGGGGGATTGACCTTCTTCGCGTTCATCGTCCCGGGGGTTCTGAGCATGGGCCTGCTGTTCGGTGGCACGAACAGTGGTGTCACCGTTCTCTGGGATAAGGAGTTTGGTTTCTTGAAAGAAGTGATGGTCGCTCCTGTACGGCGCACATCACTCATGATCGGCAGGAGCCTGGGAGCGCTGACGATTGCACTCATTCAGGCAGTGACCACGATGGTAGTTGCGCTCATCCTTGGCATATGGCTTGGTTTCAGGATCATCAGCGTTTCCGGTTTTGTCCTGGCGCTGGGATTTATGATTATTACCTTTTTTGCCTTCGTCGGTTTCGGCCTGACGCTTGGCGCGATGATCGAGGAGACCGAGGGGTTTATGACGATTATACGCATGATCGAGTTTCCGATGTTCTTCCTGTCCGGTGCTTTATTGCCCATTAACATGATTCAGGGCATACCTGTTCTGTATCAGTTACAGTTCGTCAATCCCCTCACTTACGGCGTAGACGGGATACGGGGGCTCCTCACCGGCGTATTCATCATTCCGCTCTGGATTGATGTCACTGTTATTGTCGCTTTCGCACTGCTATTCCTTTTCCTTGGTGCCTATACATTCTCTAGGATGGAAGTTGGCTAATTTCCTTCCTTTTTTCCCCCGACATAACGCCGTTGCCGACCGGGAAGACCCCTCTCTTCCTTTCTGCTGCGAAAGTATAACTCCCCCAACCCAATTCTGACATACCCACATATCCTCCCCCTCCCTCATGGACCGAACCCTGCTCCCCTGTCCTTGTTGCGGGTCCGTCCTTACCTCGCCCCGTGAGAATCCGGAGATGTGGGAATGCCGGTGCCCTCATGTTCCCGGCAAAGAAACTATTTGAGTTATTCTAATGAAGAAATACTCATGCCAAGCAAAAAGCCACAGGCCACCAAAAAGAAGGTTACCAAGAAGAAGGCCACCAAGAAGAAGTGACCCCCTCTCCCTGATACAAAATTTTCTTTTACTACCCATCTTCCTGATTTATCCCTGAGCTAGTCCAACCCTAATATTTTTTAAGGAGGTTCCACTATCTTAAGATGCTGTGATGCTTGTGGATGAAATTCGTATCATATCCAAACCTCTTGGCGATAACACAAAGACCGTGCTCATCGGGTTCCCCGGGAGCGGGCTCGTGGGGTCCATCGCGCTCCAGTACCTGGTCGACAACCTCGAGTTCACGCAGATCGGCTCGGTGACGAGCAAGTACTTCCCGCCCCTCGCGATGATGACGAAGGGGGTCATCAATGTCCCGGTCCGGTTCTACGAGAAGGATGACATAGCCGTGGTGGTGGGCGATATCCCCATCCACCCCATGATCTGCTACGAGGTGGCATGCGGCCTCCTCGACTGGTTCGCGCAGTTCAAGCCGAAGGAGATCCTCACCATTGCAGGGATCGTGACGAACGAGCCCGAGAAGAGGGTCTTCGGTGTGGCCACCAACACCGAGGCGCTCCAGCGGATCCAGGACCTGACCATGATCCTCCCGATTGGATCCATCTCGGGGATCGCCGGCTCCATCCTTACCGAGTGCAAGATCCGGGACATCTGGGGCCTCGGGCTCCTCGGCGAGACGGTGAACAACCCCGATCCCCGCTCGTCGGCCGCGACCATCCAGGTCCTCAATAAGATGTACGATCTCAAGCTCGATGTCGGGCCCCTCGTGGAGCAGGCCGAGGAGATCGAGGCCGCCATGCACCGGATCGCTGAAGAGGTCCAGACCACCGAGGCGGGACAGAAGAAAGAGCAGCTCCCCATGTACGGGTGAGATCCATGTCCTATGCAGCACTGACCGGTATCTCTCCTGCCATCATTGCGGAGCTGAAGCACGGGAAGCCGAGGACCGTGGAGCTCACCTCGGCCAACAATGTCATCACCCTGACCGGCGTAAAGCCGGGCGATCATATCTTCATAACCGCCCTTGACATGGAGGACCTGTCCCCGGGGGATCCCGGGATCCTCGTCGAGGTTCTCTCCCTCGCCATCTCCATGAAGCGGAGCATCGAGTTCACGAACCCCATGTTCTTCGAGGAGCGGGAGAGGATGGCGGCGCGGATGCAGGTGAGGTACTGCGGGACCTCCCTTGTGAAGCAGGTGGAGACCCGGAGGATGGCGAGCCCCATCACCATCGAGCTCGTAAAGACCGGTTGTTACCACGCCCGCTGATACCCTGACGGGGCATCCATCCCCTTTTTCCGAGGCTTAATGACGCATGAAGGCCTAATATCTCCGCTAGGGGCTTGTGGCTTAGCCAGGACATAGCGCCGGGCTTCTAACCCGGATGCCGGGGGTTCGAATCCCCCCAGGCCCGCTCAGCCATCTCTCCTTTCCGGATGATCGGACAATTCTGTGCCATTTCCAAGGCCATCATCCCACCCCAAGAATTATAATCCGGGATGTCTCCGGGGTGGTGTATGGCGTTGCAGGTTCGATCCGGAATACACCGTCAGGTTCGCCTCTCGAATCCTGAAGGGGAAGCAGAAACTTGAGGGGAGATCGACGATGAATAGGGAGGGAGAAGAGAAGGGGGAGGGAACGGCCCCCGCGAAGCCGTCATGGGAAGAGATCCAGAAATATGGACAGAGGATCAGGGTCTGCAAGAATGGGCCTTACCAGGTCTTCGGCGGTATTCCGCTCTCCGTTCAGAGGATCGTCCTTGACAAGGACGGGTTTTCCTCAGAGTGGAGGGAGGAAGAGAAATTCCCGGTGCAGGACCAGTACATCCTCTGCCGGTGCGGGAGATCGGGCACCCGGCCCTTCTGCGACGGTATCCATAAGGAGATCTTCTTCATGGGAACCGAGCACGCCAGCCGGGAGCCGTACATCAGCCAGTCAAAGGAGTATGCCGGCCCTGATCTGGTGCTGACCGATGCCGAGATCCTCTGCTCGGTCGCGAAGTTCTGCGAGAGGGCGGGGGGGATCTGGAAACTGACCCTCGAGTCGGCGAATAAAGAGGCGAGGGAGATCGCCATCCGGGAGGCCGCGGCCTGCCCCTCCGGCCGCCTCGTCGTTTGGGATAAGATGACACAGACCCCCATCGAGCCCAAGTTCGAGCCTTCCATCGGGCTCGTGGAGTATCCCCCAGGAAGGTTTGAGCGGCCCGGTCTGGGTCAGGGGAGGCATCCCCATCATCTCCGATGACGGCTGGGTGCACGAGATCCGCAACCGGGTCACCCTCTGCCGCTGCGGCCATTCCTTCAACAAGCCCTTCTGCGACAGCAGCCATCTCCGGTTTTCGTCGAGAAGCATTATACAGACAAAGGTCCCCGGGACCAGGCTCTCATCCCGGCCATGAAGGGAATCGTTGCCCGCCAGTCCATCGTTATCCACGCTCCTCCCGAAAGGGTATGGAAGGCCCTCACTGACCCAGATATGATCAAGGAGTACCTGTTCGGCACACAGGTGAGCTCTGACTGGAAAGTCGGTGGTCCTATCAGGTACAGGGGTGTATGGGAGGGCCGGACTTACGAGGACAAAGGGATGGTCATCCGGGTTGTCCCTGGACGATTGCTCGAGACGACGTTCTGGAGCAGCCTCTCCGGCGTTGCAGACACCCCGGAGAATTACAAGCAGGTCACCTATGAACTCACGCCGGAACCAGGAAGAACCAGGCTCACCGTCATCCAGGATAATAATGCCTCGGAAGAAGAGAGGAAGCACTCGGAGCAGAACTGGAAGATGGTGCTTGGGAAGTTGAAGGACCCGTTGGAAAAACAGGTCGGGTGAGTCAACCGGAAGAGGTTCGACCCAGAAGGCCCCTCACCGGATCTTCGTTCCGGGAGGGACCTCCTTCTGTGGCACGAGGATGCTCGCCTCCTCTCCCGCGGCAAGGACCATCCCCTGGCTCTCGACCCCGAAGATCTTCGCCGGTTTCATGTTGGTGACCATGATGACCGAGAGCCCGGTCATCTCCTCGGGCCGGTAGAACTCGGCCATGCCCGCCACCACGGTTCGCCTCTCGTCCCCGATATCCACCGTAAGCTTCAGGAGTTTCTTCGAGCCCTTCACCGGTTCGGCTGAGAGGATCTTCCCGACCCTCAGGTCCATTCGGGAGAACTCCTCGATGGATACGAGGTCCTTCTCCTTTGCCGCCATCTTCGCCTTCTCCGTCCTCCCCTTCAGGATCTTCTCCAGCTCCCTGATGCGGCTATCCTCGAGCTTCTCGAAGAGGGGAGACGGCTCGGGGAGCTCGACCGATGGAATCTGGACAGCCGCGTCAGAGACGGGGTGAGTCTCCACCACATCCGTATTCCCGAGCATCCTCCACACCCGTCCGGCAGCGTCGGGAAGGACCGGCTCCATCAGGAGGGCGAGGGCATGGGCGATCTGGAGGCAGTCCTTCACCACCCTTTCGGCAGCTGTCTTGTCCGTCTTGATGAGCTTCCAGGGGGCCTGGTTCTGGATGTAGGTGTTCCCGTAGGCCGCAAGCGCCATCATCGCGTCGATGGCTCCCTTGAACTCGAACTCCCGTACCGACCGGTCCATCTCCCTTATGCAGCACCCGATAGCCTCGCTCGTGGCCGCCCCGACCGGTCCTTCAGGCACCTTTCCGAAGAACTTGTGGGCAAAGAAGAGGCTCCTGTAGATGAAGTTCCCGAGGGTGGAGACCAGTTCGTTATTGACCCGTTCCGAGAAGACCTGCCAGGAGAAGTTCAGCTCCTTGGTGTGGTTCGTGTACGAGAGGAGGTAGTAACGGAGGTAGTCGGGGGGGAGGCCCTTGTCTAGGTAGTCCTCCCCTGTCCAGACGACATAGCCCCTCGACTTGGAGAACTTCTGGTCATCGATCTTTACCATCCCGCTCGCGACGACGGCGAGGGGCGGGGTATAGCCGGCGCCGGTGAGGAGAGCGGGCCAGAAGATGCAGTGGTGGTAGATGATGTCGCTCCCGATGAAGTGGGTGACGCGGTTCTTGCCGCACCAGTACCGTTTCCAGTCCAGTCCCCTCGCCCTCGCCCACTCCTCGGTGAAGGAGATGTAGCCGATGGGGGCATCGACCCAGACATAGACCACGAGATCGTCGTGCCCCGGGAACTTCACCCCCCAGTCCAGGGTGCGGGTGATACACCAGTCGCGGAGGCCCTCCTTCACCCAGCCGAGGGCATAGTTGCGGGCGTTCGCGGTGCCCTGGAGGGCGGGGAGGTAGCTCTCCAGGAAACCCCCGAACTCCGAGAGCCGGAAGAAGAAGTGCTCCTGCTCCCTGAGCTCTGCATCCGTACCGCAGACCAGGCACCGCGGCTTCTTGATCTCCCCGGGCTCGAGGTGCCTCCCGCACCCCTGGTCGCACTCGTCCCCCCGTGCAGGTGTGTCGCAGTAAGGGCAGATCCCCTCGACGTACCTGTCCGGGAGAAACCGCTTGCACTTCGGGCAGAAGCTCTGCTCCACCACCTTCGAGTAGATGTAGCCCTTCTCCTTGAGGGCGTTCACGATGGACCTTGTCCGCCGGTGGTTCGTCTCCCCGTCCGTCATCCCGAAGTGATCGAAGCGGATGCCCATCCGCGAAAAGATATGGGCGAAGTGCTCGTGGTAGCGGTTGGAGAGGTCCCGGGGGGTTACCCCCTGGTCCTCGGCCATGACCACGATCGGGGTGCCATGATTGTCCGAGCCGCAGACGAAGAGAACCTCCTCGCCTCTCCTCCTCAGGAACCGGACGTAGAAGTCTGCGGGGACGTAGGTCCGCAGGTGGCCGAGGTGACAGGGGCCGTTCGTGTAGGGGAGCCCGCAGGTTACGAGCAGGGGTCCATCACTCATCTCTATGCTTTTTGATACTCGTGCTATAAATAGGATACAAGGTATGGCAAAGATCCGGAGGGTTCCTGTCAGGTCGTTCGGTTCTGAGACCCCCCAGCCGACTGTCCCGGTGCTGGCCGAATGGGTGAAGGAGAGGAAGGGGGTAGCGGGGGATCTCACCACCTATTATCTCGAGGAATCCCTGCGCCCGCAGGAGGGTGTGGACCTGCCCTGTCCCGGAGGGCGCATCTACCTTGCCAGGATCCTTGAGACCTTCGTTGGGCTCGAAGGGGAGACCCTCACCCGGGAACCCGCCGTTGAGACCGCCCTTGTCGAAGAAGATGCGCGCTGGGGCGCCGCCAGGAAGAAGGGGCTCTGGTTCTCCATCCCCGCGCCCCACCTCCTCGGTATCAGGGACGAGTACTACCATGACCGCGAGGAGTTCTGCGAGGGGATCTGCACCTGCTACCGGCAGGTGATGCGGGCGATGAGGGATTCGGGTGCCGGCGGGCATATCCTTCTCGGGGATGATGTCCACGAAAGTGAGTTTGAACACCTGGCGCTCCGGCGCACCTTCTTCTTTTACCCCGACCTTGCAGAAGAAGATCTCCCTGTGATCCTCGAGTTCCAGACCTCCGTTGCGGTACCCGTAAGCCTGCTCTCCACCGCCCTTGACCTCCTTGATGAATACGACCTCCGCTCCCTGTTCATCGTCGATGGGAAACAGGAGGATATCCTCGCTGCCGCAGAGTACCTGGACCCCGAGCAGATCTCGTTCGGGGGCTATTGCACGGAGGACTGTGAGAGGTACTGGAAGGAGCTTGTGGAGAGGGCGGTCATTCCCCGATAGTCTCGGCGACCTCAACGAGATCCCCGAAGTGGTGGTTCTTCTTGAAGAGGACAAAGGCGATCCGGTCGACCAGGGTGAAGGGGAACGCCCCGCCGGAGGCATGGGGGTGACCGCCGCCGCCGAACCTCCTTGCAATGAGGTGGCTGATCCCGGGGACCGAGCGGATGGAGAAGCGGCCGTTCCGCGAGACGATCACCTCGATATCCGACCCGAAAGTCCCCCTCACCCTCGAGGCTGTATCGCTCGGGTACCCGTAGAGGGGTGAGAAGGCGATCCGGTATCTCTCCCCGAACAGCTTCGTGTGCCGGATGCTCTTCCTGATGTCCTGGTCCATTTCGGCGAGGATCCCGTCATACTCCTTCTGGATGACGGGGTCGATGAAAGTCCCCTCGACGAGCCGGTCCCGTACATAATCCCGCAGGCCCGGTTTCGAGAGGATCCTGCCGAGGACCGTGCTCCTCGGGTCCTCGTTTCTCCAGAGGTCATAGTCGCAGACCACCCTCGCTATCTCCGCCGCCCGCGTGTCCCCTCCGGCGAGCTCCCTTGCAGCAATCCCCGTCGCGCATGTGGCGGTATCGATGGAGAGGTGTGCGACCAGCGGCCGTACAATGTCAGCCTCCCGATCCTCCCACCGGTGGTGGTCCCTCCATTCCACCTTCCAGCCGGCGTCCCTCGCCTTCTTCAGCCAGCGCTCGACGCCCTGCTGGTACCCGAGATCGGTGATGGAGAGGAGGTCACCCCCTCCCTTCACCTCGGCGAGCGCCGAGAGGAGGAAGGAGTAGTTCCCGACCGAGGCCCAGATCGTGAAGACCTCCCCGTACTTCAGCCGGTGGATGGCATCAGACCCTGCGGCATCCAGGTCATTGTGGGTGAGGTGCACCACCTTCGCCTTCCTGCCGCGGAGAGCCTCCTTCAGCTCCTCGCCGCTCAATTTCCCTTTCGGCACCGTCCCGGCCATCGGTATACCGTTGCCCCGGCACCCTATATAAGGGGTGACCTTCCGCACCAGCCGGGGTACCGTCAGAACCGTGAAACCAGATGATTTAATATTCATACGAGAGATACGTATGGTCGCTGCCTTAGTAGCTCAGCTTGGGAGAGCGCCAGACTGAAGATCTGGTTGTCCCCGGTTCAAATCCGGGCTGAGGCACTTCTCAAAATTTTTCTTTGTTCATTGCCTCTAAAATAATTATATAAAAAATTGGGCCTCATAAAAATATAAATATAGAGATGGTGGAATATTTAAATTTAGGAATGAGCGACAATTGATTCCTCCCAATGGTAACAACAATGTTTGAAGAGAAAAATAATCAGTTCTGGAATGAGCGGGAGATTAATTACAGTTTTTTTTCGGAACGTTGGAAAACAACAGGGAAGGCACTATTAAAACATAATCTCGAAAACCTTTCAATCGATGACCTAAAATATATTCATCGGGAACTGGGGTTGAGTAACCCCCCGATAGATGATAAACAGAATTATCTAAATAACATATTGATATCAGAAAAAGCATTCCAGCTATTTTTAGTATTTGAGTTTCAAAGAAAGTTCCAAAAAAGTATTCTGGATTATTCAACGAGACAAACAACTGGAACAGACATCACACACAAGCCGTTTATAAAATTATTTAAATTATTTATAGATCCAACTACTGATCATCTTCTCAACATATTCGTTTATCATATTTGGAATGCTGCCTCTACAGGGACTGTATTCAATTCTACGACGCCATTTCCCGGTGATTTTATTGATCAATTTACCCATTTTGTTCATATTTTTGCCAAGAGGTTGTCCACAAAAAATTGGTATTTCGGGAAGAGAAAAGTTCGATTTATTGGAGCAGCTGACTCGATTTTCATTTTCGATAAACAAACCGGAGATAAATTACTTCAAACAACGTCCGGGCATAAAAGGGTGAAACCATCTAAATATATCCTCTTAAAATTTCTTCCAAGTTCAATAGAGATCCGCGAAGTAAGAGGAGCGAGTAAATTCATTGCTGAAAGTATAAAGAAAATACTTGAATCGCAGTATTCAATTGAGCTAATAGACCAAAACCTCACCCCGATCCGAGGCAGCTTTGGTACCTTTTTAACAAGATTAAAGAATTCATCAGATAGCCATGATGAATTCAGAATTATATCGCTCAAAACAAAACGGTCGAAGTTGGACAAGGGGGTTCCAATTGAAATTGATAATTTTAGTGAGGCTGTTGATATTTCCAAGGCAATTAGTGAACTAATCGAATACGATGTAATTGTTTTAGAAAATCTTTCGGATATCGATACGTTTTCTGTAAGTTTCTCTCAAACAAGAGAAGTCGGAAAAAGAAAAACTGTCGTCGTAAAAGAAAACGAAGATGGAACTTTGATATTAAGTCTGAATAGTAAAGAATTGAAGGATGATGAACGTCGTGAATTTATTAGTCTATTTTCCCGAAGATTTGGAATTGGATTAAATATTCCTCTTGATCCAACGGATTTAGCTGCAAATCAAAAATCCGTCTTCAAGAATTTACTTTCGGAACCAGGTGTGAATAATCCCTCACGATTCAAATTGGATGCGATTGAAAGACTTATGATATTGGCGTTTTAAATAGACAGAAGCAATTCAAATTAAAATGTTCAAACCCCGATTGCAGGCATTTGATGAATTCCTCGGATGAAATCGATCTATGCCGTGATTGCGGGTCTCAAGCAATTAAAAAATTCGAATTCTATAAGTTAGAAGTCTCAGAAAGAGGAACTCGCAATTATATCCGTGGGATTATCTCAAGGAGTCCTCGACTCAGAGAACGGACTTCACGGATACTCAAGATAAACAGGACTAAATTCGAATTTTATGAGGTTGAAATCGAAAACCAACCAATATTCATCTATTTAAACTTTAAACGGGTATCAAAAAATCTATTAGGTTATCTTGAAAGATCTGGCTTACCAATTCTTTTCATAAATATTGCCAAGGTCGTTAATACTTCTGATATAGAACAGCGACTTTTCGAGCAAATAGACTTAAGTGATATACTAATTGATGAAAATGCTGGCTTAAAAGAAATTGAGGATAAATTAACAAGACTTCGTTCATATTCTTTAGATCGTGAACTGAGAGCCGCCCGGAGTTCATACGATAATCTCAGACAAAAAATTAACCAACCCCAGGAGTACTCGCCACAGGAGTTTGAAACAGATGCTTTTAATATTCTTAAGAAGATTTTCCCAACCGCATACCGCGCCGGAGGTAAGTATGTTCCCGAAGGATTTGTTGGGTTAGAATACCTAACAAATCGAAAACATAAACGGGTATTTGAATGGGACTGCAAGCTCGCAAGGGGAGGGAATTACCTACTTGATCAAAGTGAAATCGATAAAGCTTGGCGTTATATACGTGGTACTCTAAACTCCGACGATTTAAAACATTTCAACAAGAAACTTGATCATTATATAATCATATCAAATTCCGTTGATCCATCGATGTTTGAAAATTTCGCTAAAGCTCTAAATCGGAAGAAAACATGGATCGGCGATAGAAGTGTTGTTCTCCTATCCTCAAATTCTTTGATGGAATTGCACAATCAGTATGCTCGATATCAAGATGAAATTCATCGGAGACCCAATACTTTTTACGAAAAATTTTTTAAATTACTCCTTCAGGTGGATCCAAGTAAAGGATACTGTAATATTCAAAGCGAACAAATTTCAGGCTTATTCCAGGAAATAATCGCAAGCCCACAAGAATTCAGCGAGCTGGATGGGGCAGGAGTAGAAGAACATTTGAGGAGAGATGAAGATTAACCAGCAAAAATATTAATCTCACTCGCTATAAGCATCCAGATTGGAGAGTAACAATGGCATGGGAAACTATGTCTGATACCTCATATAAATGCCCGAAATGTGGTGAAGAATTGAGAATACGTTTTCGGATGGATGATTGGAGTCGACGAGAATATATCAAAATTAAAGATGAGATTGACATCGAAAAATCCATATGTGAACCATCCAAGGTTTGTTCTAAGTGTGGAATAACTATGGAATTTCTTCGATATAACGAATAAAATTCGAACTTTCATACGCCATCTCAGTTATTTATTTAACATATATTGGATCACATACATCACCGAGAGCCCAAGGAGGATGTTTACCCCCATCAGCTCGATTGCGGTGAACCCCATCAGGAGACCTTACATCTCCACCCAGATCCCGTCCCCCTCAACCTGGACAGGGAATGAGGGTTCCGGCTCCCCCGCAGGGCCCCTTACAATGACACCGGTCTTTACATTAAACCGCGAGCCATGGCAGGGGCAGGTGACGACATCCCCCTCGATCCTCCCCTTGGAGAGGCTGCATCCCCTGTGGGTGCATTTGTCGCCGATTGCATAGAATTTCCCGTCGATGTTTGAGACGAGGACCCCCTTGTCCCCTGCCTTGAACCCCTTCATCGCACCCGGGGCAACGTCCTTCACAAGGCCGACCTGAACTTTTGCCAAATCCGAATGACCTGAATTCCTGCTTTGCTTCCTATTCAGGGATAAAGATTTCTCCGGGTTCCAGATTTTTGAAACGCCGGACAAAACCGGTCGGTCCCTGCGCAGGGCCTACGGTGCGAAAGGGCGGTTCTGCCTCCACGATCGCCATGGTAACCTGAAGGTGACCAGCCCGCGAAAAAGCTGAAATAGATATCACCCCATCTCATTCTGGTGTACCTGGGATGGAAGCCACTGAAGATCCCGCGGATACCGGAAAGATGCCGGTCCTCTTCATCGGGCACGGCTCCCCCATGAACATGGTCCTCTCGAACCGGTTCACGATGAGTCTTGCAGACCTGGAACCTGCCCTTCCGAGGCCGAATGCCATCATGGTCATATCGGCACACTGGCTGACCCATGGCACCTTCGTCACCTGCGCTGAACAACCCCGCATGATCTATGATTTCTATGGGTTTCCCAGGGACCTCTACAAGGTGAAGTACGAATGCACGGGTGCGCCCGGGTATGCGAATCGTACCGTCGAGGTTGGAAACGGCGGCGGCGCCATCAGGTGTAACAATACACGGGGGCTGGACCATGCTTCATATTCCATTCTCCGGCATATGTTCCCTGCAGCCGATATTCCCGTCTTCGAGATGAGCCTGGACTACTCGTTCAATGACTGGCACCCGAAGGCGGTCCAGTACCACTACGGACTCGGCAAGAGGCTCGGATCCCTCAGGCGGAATGGTGTCCTCATCATCGGCAGCGGAAACATGGTCCATAACCTCGATCTCATCGATTTCTCGGATATGGACGCGGAACCGTATGAATGGGCGGTCGAGATGGATGCGAAGATGCGATTGCACCTGATTGCCGGAGAACACAAGCAACTCATCGATTACCTGTCCATGGGAGACGGATCTTCCCTCGCGATCCCGACCCTCGATCACTACCTGCCGATGATCTACGCCCTTGCGCTCCAGGTGAAGGGGGAGGGAATACGGTTCATCCACGAGGGGTTCCAGAACGGCTCCATCTCGATGAGGTCATTCCGGATAGGATGACCCGCGGGATCTCTCCCGGCACAGGCATGCTCGCGGGCACTCTCCCGCTGGATGATGCCCGTCAGGAATAACGAATGAAGGGAAATACCCTGCCGATCCTTCCCGGAAGAGGCAGAAACCCCTGGTTCCGGGAAATGGCCCCACGACTGACCTCGCGGGCCGTTCATGCCCGATACCGGGCCCCTTTCTCACATACTACCGGAATACGGGGTGATCCGTGTGAGAAAAAGGTGCCAGTAAAGATTTAAACCAATTTTTCCGATATATATAAAGAGACATTTTGCCCGGGCCGATACAGATAGGGAACCCGATTCAGCTGGAGTGAGGGAATGGAAGGGCCGCGCGAGAGGAAGATAGGCGGGAAGACAGCCGAGGAATGGCGCGATCTGGGATACCATGAGAAGGATCCCGAGAAGAGGGTGAGGTACTACTCCTTCGCCCTCCAGATCGACCCGCGAAACCTCCATGCATGGTACCAGCAGGGCCTCGCCCTCCAGCGGCTGGGGAGGCTGAAGGAGGCCGCCGCCTCCTTCGGGAAGGTCCTCGAGATGGACGAGAAGCACACGGGCGCCTGGTTCTCCCTCGGGCAGGTCCAGAAGGACCAGAAGAAGTTCGAGGAGGCGGTCGGGACATTCGACCACCTCCTCGGTATCGATCCAGGGCACTCCGATGCCCTGTACTCGAAGGGCCTCGCCCTCCTCTCGCTCAAGCGACCCGACTCTGCCCTCGAGACATTCGACCGTCTCCTCGGTATCGATCCCGGACATGCCAATGCATGGTACGCGAGAAGCATCGCCCTCATCGACCTCGACAGGCCCGCTGACGCCCTCGAAGCTCTGGACCATGCCCTCGAGTTCGAGCCCCGCCATTCCGGCGCATGGCATGCAAAGGGCCTCGCCCTTATCGACCTCGACAGGCCCGCTGACGCCCTCGAAGCTCTGGACCATGCCCTCGAGTTCGAGCCCCGCCATTCCGGCGCATGGCACGCAAAAGGCCTCGCACTCATGGAGATGAAGCGCTATGCCCCGGCCCTCGGTGCATTCGACCATGCCATCGAGATCGACCCCCGGAACGCGGCTGCCTTCTACTCACGGGGCCTCGTCCTCATGGAGATGAAGCGTTATCCCCTGGCCCTCGAGGCTTTTGACCAGGCCCTCGGGATCGACCCGCTCCATGCCGGCGCCTGGCACTCGAAGGGCCTCGCCCTCATCGACCTCGAGCGGTTCGGCGATGCCCTCGAGGCCCTGGACCGGACCCTCGAGATCGACCCGCGGCAGGCAGGCGCCTGGTACTCGAAGGGGCTCGCCCTCATGGAGCTCGAGAGGTTCGCAGAGACCGTAAAAGCCCTTGACAGCGCCCTGGAGCTCGAACCTGACCATGCCCGGGCCTGGTACACCCGGGGGCTGGCCCTCGCCGAGATCGGCAAGAACGAGGAGGCGGTGGCGTCCCTCTCAAAGGTCCTCGCCGTGGAGGCGGAGGACCCCAACACCCTGGGCATCAAGGGGCTCGCCCTCAAGGCCATGGGGAGGTACGGGGAGGCGGTGGAGATGCTCGACCGGTCCCTCGAAGGCGATCCCCAGAACGCCAACGGGTGGTATAACCGCGGCCTCTGCCTGAGGGAGCTCGGCCGGTACAGGGATGCGGTCGAGTCCTTCGACCGGACCCTCGCCATCGAGAAGAACCTGGGCGTGATCTGGTACAACCGCGGGCTCGCACTGATCGAACTCCAGGATTTCGCGCCCGCCGTCGAGTCCTTTGACCGGAGCCTCGCCCTGGAGGGGGAACACTTCGGATCCTGGTACCGGCGGGGGCTCGCACTCGTCGGCCTGGACCGGTTCAAGGAGGCGGTGGAGTCCTTTGACCACGCCGTCGCCCTCGAACCGGGGCTCTCCATGGCCTGGTTCCACCGGGGCCTCTCCCTCGCCGAGATCGGGCGGACCCAGGATGCCATCAAGGACCTGGACCATACGCTGTCCATCGACCCGAGCCATGCCCGGGCATGGTTCCAGAAGGGCACCCTCCTCCACCACCAGGGGAGGAGGGAGGAGGCGCTGGCCTGCCTCGAGAAGTCGACCCGGTTCGATGCTGCAAGCCGCGACGCCTGGTTCGGAAAAGGGCTCCTCCTCCTGGAACTCGAACGGTTCGGGGAGGCGGAGAAGGCCCTCCAGCGCGCCCTGGAGCTGGACCCGCTCTTCGGTGAAGCATGGTACCGGCGGGGGGTTGCCCTGGTCAGGCTGGACCGGCTTGACGATGCGGTGACTGCCCTCGGGGAGAGCACCCGGATCACCCCGGAACGGGCGGAAGCCTGGTTCGACCGGGGCAGTGCCCTCCTCACCCTCGGCAGGAACAGGGAAGCGGCGGAGGCCCTCGGCCATGCCGCGGAACGGGATCCGAAGAACGCGCTCGGGCACTACCGGCTCGGCCTCGCGTTTGCCGGGCTCGGGCGGAACGAGGAGGCCGAGAAGGCATTCGGGCGGGCCACCGAGCTGGATCCATCCTTTGCCGAGGCCTGGTCCCGGAGGGGACGGGCGCTCGCAGACCTCGGGAGGTTTGAGGATGCAGCGACCACCCTCTCCCGTTCCCTGGACCTGAACCCGAGGGACGGACTGGCATGGTTCTCCCTCGCCCGCGTCCAGGAGGGGCTGGGGAGACGGGAGCTCGCCGTCCAGTCCCTCGAAAAGGGGATAGGGATCGATCCATCGCAGCCATCCTCCTGGTACCAGAAAGGCCTCCTCCTCTATGACCTGGGGCGGTTCGAGGAGGCGAAGCGATCCCTCGACCAGGCCCTCCAGCTCGAACCCGGCCGTGCTGAGTACTGGTTCTGCCATGGCATCACCCTCCTTGCACTCGGGATGCCGAAGGAGGCAGCGGTCTCCATCCAGCGGGCCCTGGAGATCGACCCCTCGAACCCGGAGGGATGGCTCCAGCTCGCGAGGGCCAGAGAAGAGGACGGCGATCCCGCCGGTGCCGTGGACGCGCTCAAAAGTTCTACCGCCCGGAAGGCCGATACCCCCGGGGCATGGCTCAGGCTCGGGGAGCTGGAGCTCGGGCTCGGGAGGGCCGGGGACGCCCTTGCCTCGGGAGACCAGGCTGTGGCACGGGATCCCTCGCTCGTGGCGGGCTGGCTGCTCCGGGGACGCGCGCTCGCCGCCCTCCGGAAGCCCGGAGAGGCTCACGAATCCCTCGAACGCTCCCTCGCCCTCGAGCCCCGCCAGGGAGAGGCATGGTTCGAGGACGGCCTTGCCCTGGAGGAGCTCGGGAAACACAGGGAGGCGGTGGCTGCCTTTGAACGCGCCATCGGCATCAACCCGAAGGGGATCGGGGCCTGGTACGGGAAGGGCCGGTCCCTCCAGGCCCTGGGGAGGAGCAGGGAGTCCCTCCAGGCTCTCGAGAAGGGCCTTGCCATCGAGCCAAGGGGCCCGGAGGACTGGTTCAGCAGGGGCCTGATCCTCGAGGACCTGGGGAGGTACCAGGATGAGATCCCGTCCCTGGAGAAGGCGCTGCGGTCGAACCCGAACCATGCGCAGGCCTGGTTCCACCGCGGGGTCGCCCTCTCCGCCCTGGGAAGGACGGAAGAAGCGGCAGAGGCGTTCCGCGAGACGCTCAGGATCGACCCGGAGGACGTGAGGGCCAGCTTCCAGCTCGGGTCCCTTGAGAAGGACCTGGGCCACTACGACAAGGCGGTGGAGGCCCTCGAACGGGCGACCCGGATGGCCCCCGCCGATGCAAAGGCCCACTACATCGCTGGCCTCGCCCAGAACGGGCAGGGGAACTACGAGGAGGCGGCCCGCGCCTTCCGGCGGTCCCTGGAGATCCAGCTCGACGACGCCCGGGTCTGGTACACCCTCGGGTGGACCCTCGTCAAGCTCGGGAGGTTCGACGAAGGGAGTGAGGCCTTCGAGCGGGCCACCACCCTCGACCCCGGGAACTTCCAGGCATGGTACAACCGTGCGTCCTGCGAGAAGGAGCTCGGCCGGCATAACCAGGCGATCGCCTCCATAGAAAAGGCCCTCCAGATCGATCCACGCCACGATGGCGCATGGTTCCTGAAGGGGTTCTCCCAGAAGGAGCTCGGCCGATACGAAGATGCCGTGGCATCCTTCGAGCGCGCCGCCGGGATCAACGAGATGAACGGCGTCGGGTGGTTCATGCTCGGGTGGACCCTCTCGAAGCTCGGGAGTTATGACCGTGCGGTCGAGGCCTTTGACCGGGCGATCCGCATCCACCCCGATGATGCAGGCGCCTACTATAACCGGGCCCTCGCCCTCGGGGCCCTCGGGAAGGAGAGGGAGGCCATGGAGGCCCTCGACGCGTCCCTGGAGAGAGACCCGTCGTACGCGCCCGCCTGGTTCCAGCTGGGGGCGGCCCTCGCGGCCCAGGGGCTGCACGAGAGGGCGGTGGAGGCCTTCGGGACGGGGCTCGGCCTCGATCCCGGAAACTCCCCCATCTGGTTCCGGGAGGGCCAGTCCCTCCTCGCCCTCGAGAAGGAGGAGCAGGCGGTCATCGCCTTCGAGAGGGCCATCGAGGTCAGCCCGGAGGATACCGAGAGCAGGTGCTACCTCGGCTTCGCCCTTGCGGCGGTAGGCAGGATGGAGGAGGCGGTCACAGCCTTCGACCGGGTGCTCGAGGCCGATCCGTCGCGCTTCCAGGCATGGTACCACCGCGGGCTCGCCCTCATGGAGCTCGGGCGGCACGAGGAGGCCCTCGGTTCCTTCACCCATGCCCTCGGGAAGAGACCCGAGGACCCCGGGTCCTGGTACCAGAAGGGGCTGGCCCTCGCGGCGCTCTCCCGGCACGGGGAGGCGATCGATTCCTTCAGGAAGGCCCTTGACCTCTCCCCCGATGATGCGAGCTCCTGGTACTACTCGGGCATCTCTCTCCTTGAGAAGGGGCAGGATGCAGAGGCCCTGGAGGCCTTCGATGTCTCCCTCTCCCTCGATCCTGGCGACATGCACGCCAGGTACAACCGCGGGATCTGCCTCTCCCGCCTGGGGAGAAACGAGGAGGCAGCCCGGGCATTCGAGGAGGTAACGAAGATCGACCCCCACCACCCCCATGCATGGTACCTGAAGGGCCTTGCCCTCAGGGACCTCGGGAGGCCGGAGAAGGCCCTCGTCTCCTTTGACCGGGCCCTGGAGATCGACCCCCAGTGCGCCCCCTGCTCCTATGCACGGGGCCTCATCCTCGAGGCCCAGCACCGGTTCAGCGAGGCTCTTTCGGCATATGACCGGACCCTCGAGTCCAGTCCCGACGATGCAGAGGCCCATTTCCACCGTGGACTCACCCTCATCTCTCTCGAGCGGCCGGCCGAGGGGCTCCTCGCGTTCGAGAGGGCCACCGAGCTCGCCCCCCGGAACTTCGCGGCCTGGATCCAGCGGGGCCTCGCCCTTGCCCGGTCCGACCGTTTCGGGGAGGCGGCCGATGCCTTTGAGACGGCGACCCGGATCAACCCGGACGACAAGGCGGCCTGGTACGAGAAGGGCCTCGCCTATTCATCTCTCGGAGATCACCATGAGGCCCTGGCAGCGCTCGACCGCGCCCTGGAGCTGGACCCCGAGAATGCGGATGCATGGTTCCGGAGGGCGCTCTCCCTCTCGGCCCTCGGGGATCATGCGGGAGCCATCGGTGCCCTGGACCGGACCCTTGCCCTCAACCCCGGAGACGGGGAGGCCTGGCACCGAAAAGGGCTCGCCCTGCGGACACTCGGGAGAGAGGAGGACGCCCTCGAGGCCATCTCCCATTCTGTGGAGATGGACCCCGAGAACCAGGAGGCATGGTTCCACCTGGGGGAGGTGCAGAGGGACCTCGGGAGGGACGGGGAGGCAGTGGAGTCCTTCGGGACGGTCGTCTCGCTGAATCCGGAGCACCGGGATGCCTGGTTCATGACGGGACTCGTCCGGGAGGTCACCGGGGATATTGAGGGTGCCCTCTCTGCATTCACCCGCTGCGTGGACCTGGATGGCCGTCACGCGGACAGTCACTACCACCGGGGCCTCATCCTCGTTGCCCTCAAGAGACCCGAGGCCGCCATCGATGCCTTCGATGCCGTGCTCGATATCGACCCGTCCCGGAAGGATGCATGGTTCCAGGAGGGCCTGATCCTCGAACAGTTCGGGGAGTACGAGGAGGCACTCTCTGCCCTCGATACCTCCCTCACGCTCGATCCGCACCAGCCCGAGGCATGGTTCCACATCGCACGGTGCCATGCAGGCATGGGGAAGCCGCGGGAGGCCATCGAGGCCTCCGACCAGGCCACAATGCTCGATCCCCGACATGCAGGGGCCCTGACCCAGAGAGGCCTCTCCGAGGAGGTACTCGGGGAATGGGAGCCCGCCCTCCAGTCCTTCGGGAGGAGCCTCGGGGTCGACCCGGCCCAGCCGGTGGCCTGGCATCACCGCGGCTCGGTCCTCCTCTCCCTGGGGAGGTTTGCAGAGGCGGTGGATGCGCTGGACCGATCCCTTGCCCTTGCACCCGCGAACGCGGAGGCCCTCTACCGGAAAGGCCTCGCCTGCCTCGGGATGGGCACCCGGGAAGAAGCGGCAGAGGCCCTCGCTGCGAGCCTGGATCTCGAACCGGGGAATGCGGATGCATGGTTCAGGAGAGGTGTCGCCCTTTCGGCCCTCGGGAGGCACAGGGACGCGGTCCAGGACCTCGATCGCTCTCTCTCCCTGGATCCGGCGAACCCGGACGGTTGGCTCGAGAAGGGGCTCTCCCTGCAGGCCCTCGGGGATCTCCCGGGGGCGATGGCAGCCTTCAAGGCCTCCATCGACGCGGATCCCTCCCGGGCCCGGGCCTGGTTGCAGCTCGGGGTTGCCGGGCGTCTCTCGAACAGGATGGGGGAGGCACTCTCTTCCCTGGATCGGGCGGTGAAGATCGATCCGGGAGACCCCGAGGGATGGTTTGAGCGGGGCCTGGTCCTCCTGGAGCTGGTGAGGACCGACGAAGGGATCTCCTCCTTCGAGCAGGCCCTTGAACTCCAGCCCGACCATGCCGGTTCCCTGCTCAGCCGCGGCCTGGCCCTGGCAATGGTCGGTAAGTTCGGGGACGCGCTCGATTCCATAGAGAAGGCGCTCCCCGGAAAAGAGGAGGATCCCGACGCATGGTTCCAGCATGGGTTCCTCCTCCACCGCCTCGGGAGGGACGAGGAGGCGGTCACCTCCCTCGACCGCTCCATCGCCCTCGATCCCGGACGGACCCTCTCCTGGTTCCACCGTGGAGAGGCCCTCGAACAGCTCGGCCGGTATGCCCCGGCCCTCGAATCCTTCGAGCGTGCGGTGCGTCTTGAGCCCCAGCTCACGGAAGGATTCTACCATCTCGGCCTCTGCCGGGAACGGCTGGGAGACCATGCAGGAGCGGAGGAGTCCTTCTCCCGGGTCCTCGAGAAGGAGCCCAGGAACCCCTCTGCCCTCTTCCACCGGGGCCTCGCCCTCATAAAGACCCGGAAGTACCTCGAGGCGGCCACCTCCCTGGAGAAGGCCCTTGCCCTCGAACCGTCGGCGGACGCCTGGTATCAGCTCGGGATCACAAGGGAGCGGCTCGGGAAGTTCGGCGAGGCGGTCGATGCCCTGGACCGGGCCATCGCCCTGGACCCGGACCATGGCATGGCATGGTGCGTCCGCGGGGTTGCCATGGCGAGGGGAGGGGATCAGCCGGGCGCGATCGGGTCATTCGAGCGGTCGGTTGCCCTCTCGCCCGAGAACGGGCGTGCATGGTACGAGATGGGCTACTCCTTCCAGATGCTCGGGCGGCTCCCCGAGGCGAGGGACGCCCTGGAGAGGGCAATCGGGCTCTCTTACAGCGGTCCACCGGTCCTCCTCCGGCACGGCCTGGTCCTCGAGGACCTGGGGGACCGCACCGGCGCTTCCCGCTCCTTTGCTCAGGCGGTGGAGCTGGACCCGGGCTCGGGGGAGGCCTGGTTCCACCTCGGCCTCGCCCAGCTCGCCCTCAGGCTGTTCGAGGAGGCGGTGGAGTCCTTCGGGAGAGCGGTGAAGATCCAGGGAAAGTCGAGCCGTTCCTGGTTCCACCTCGGTCAGGCTTACCAGGAGCTGGGGAAGTTCGAGGATGCCCTCGCCCCCCTCAAGGAGGCCATCCGCCTCGAGCCCGACAATGCGGAGGCCAGGTACCTCGAGGGCCTTGCCCTCTACCGGCTGGACCGGTTCAAGAAGGCAGCCGTATCGCTGGAGAAGGCGACCAAACTCGCCCCGACCCATCCACAGGCCTGGTACTACCTGGGGCTCACCCGTGCAGCGCTGGACGAGGAGAACGAAGCCGCCAGGTCATTTGCCCGGGTGACGGAGCTCGACCCCTCTTTCGGGCCCGCCTGGCACCGGCTGGGCATTGCAGAGCGCAGGCTCGGCCAGAGCCAGAAGGCGCTCGATGCCCTGGACGAGGCCCTCGCCCTCGATCCCTCCCTCGCAGAGGGCTGGGTGGAGAAGGGGCTCGCCCTCGAGGATCTCGGCAGGCACGAGGACGCGGTTCCGGCCTTTGGGAGGGCCATGGAGCTCGACCCGAAGAACGCCGCTGCATGGTTCCACCAGGGCTCGAACCTCCAGGCGGCAGGGAGGCACCAGGAGGCGGTCCAGGTCCTCGGGCACGCCATTGACCTTGAGAAGGAGAATCCACGGACCTGGGCCCTCCTGGGCGAGGCCCGGATCTCCCTCGGAGAATATCCCCAGGCGGAAGATGCCTTTGCCCGGGCCATCGCCCTCTCGGATAAGGACCCACGCGCCTTCTTCCACCACGGGCTCGCCCTGGAGCACCTTGAGCGCTACGCCGAGGCGGCAGGATCCTTCGGGAAGGCCTGCATGATCTCACCGGAGGATCCCCTCTCCTGGTGCCATCGGGGCTTTGCCCTCGAGCACCTCGGGAGGTTTCCCGAGGCAGAGGAGGCCTACCAAAAGGCAGTCTCCCTGGATCCGGGGAACGGGCCGGCATGGTTCCATCTCGGGAACGTATATCTCGAGCTCGGGAAGGCGGACGGGGCCCGCGACGCCCTGGAGCACTTCATCACCATCACACCCGGGCACGGGGAGGGGTACTACCGGCTGGGGGTCGCCCTGGAGGAGATGGGGTTCTTTGCGCGGGCCGAGGAGGCTTACCTCCAGGCCATCGCCCGGGGCAGGGCGGAACCGCGGGTCTGGTTCCGGACAGGCATGGTGAGAGAGCGGCTCTGGAACCTGGACGGGGCGGTCGAGGCGTACATGAAGGCACTGGAAGGCGACCCCCGCGACACCCAGGTCTGGTTCCAGCTGGGGAGGTGCGAGGCGGCACGCGGGCACCCGGATGAGTCACTCTCGGCCTTTGACAGGGTTCTCGAGATCGCCCCCGGTGACATCTCCGCCCTCGTCGCCCGTGCCGAGACCCTGACGCTCGCGGAGAGGTTCGCGGACGGGCTGGCCGTTTCGCGGAAGGTCATCGAGCGGGACCCCTCCCAGGCCATGGCCTGGTTCCTCAAGGGGCGGTGCCTCTCGGGGCTGGGGCGCCACGGGGAGGCAGTGGAGGCCCTCGAGCGGGCCATCGAGCTCAACCCCGACCATGCCCCATCCTGGCACCACCTGGGCCTTGCGCACGAGGCCATGGGGTTCCTCGGGGATGCAGCCGATGCCTTCTGGAGAGCCGGCCAGATAGCACCCGATGAGGCGGTCTCCTGGTTCCACCTGGGATCGGACCTGATCCAGCTCTCCCGGTGGAGGGAGGCCCTGGAGGCTCTCCGGCGGGCAACAGCCCGGAAGCCCGGCGATAGCCAGGCATGGCATGCGACAGGAATCGCCCTCAGGGGGCTGGGGAGGGGGGGCGAGGCCGTGGACGCCTTCGAGCGGGCCCTCTCGCTCGAGCCGGAGCGGCCGGTGACCCTCGCCGCCCTGGGCCAGACCTTCATGCTCCTGGAGAGGTTTGGGGATGCCTCCCGGGTCCTTGCACAGGCAGTCTCCCTCGCCCCTGACGATCCGGATACATGGTTCCGGAAAGGCATCTCCGAGGAGCGGACCGGTAAGTTCGCGGAGGCCGTGGAATCCTTCGACGAGGCCCTTGCCCGGGACCCCTCGAACCCGTCGATCTCGTTCCACCGGGGCCTCACCCTGCAGCACTCGGGTGACCTCGCGGGAGCGCTCGAGGCCTTCGATCATGTGCTCTCCCTCGATCGGGAGGACAAGGAGACATGGTTCCACAAGGGAGAGATCCTCCGGAGGCTTGGACGATCCGAGGAGTCGCTCTCTGCCCTCGAGAAGAACCTCGGGATGGAGCCCGAGAACCCCATGGCATGGTTCGAGAAGGGTCTTGCAGAGAAGGAGCTGGGGAGACAGGGCGATGCGGTCGCGTCGCTGAAGCGGGCCCTCGCCCTCTCGCCCCAGCACGGGCCCTCCTGGTGCGCCCTCGGGCTCACCCTCATGGAGGAGGGCCTCACCGAGAAGGCCATCGAGACCCTCGCCCGTGCAGTGGTCTTTGACCCGGCCCTCGCCCGTGCATGGTATTACCTCGGGGTATGCTCGGTCGAGCTCCGCCGGTTCCGGGATGCCGCGGATGCCTTCGGGAACTGCCTTGCCCTGGACCCCGGGAACTCGAATGCCTGGTACTACCATGGATTCGTAGAGAACCGGCTCAGGCGCCACAGGAAGGCCGCCGAATCCCTGGACCATGCCCTCGCCATCGACCCCGGGAACACGAAAGCTCTCCTCGAGAAGGGGCGGGCCCAGATGGAGGGGCTCCAGTACGGGGAGGCCCTGGAGACCCTCGACCGGCTCATTGCCCTCGAACCCGAGAACGGGGAGGCATGGTACCGGAAGGGCGCGATCATGGCCCTCCTCGGGATCCACGAGGAGGCCATCGACCACCTGGCAACCGCGCTCCGTTTCGAACCCTCCTGCCAGCCTGCCCTGCTCCAGGCAGCCCTCTCGTACCTCGAGCTCGGCAGGCACAGCGAGGCCCTGGACTCCCTGGAGAGGACCATCACCCTCAACCCGTCTGACCCACGGCCATGGTTCTACAGGGGAGTGATCCTCGAACGGATGAGCCGGCACCCGGAGGCGGCCGTAGCCTACGACGAAGTGATCCGGCTCCGGCCGGGTGACCTGCTCGCAAGGGAGCAGAAGGCGCAGATCCTGCTCACCCTCGGAAAGTTCGAGGAGACCCTGGCCGCGGCCGATGAGGGGATCCGGATGGATCCACAGAACGCGGGCTTCCATACCGTCCGGGGTCTCGCCCTCCTCCAGCTCAAGAGGACGGGTGAGGCGGAGGAGGCCTTCGCCCGGGCCCTGGAGAGGGAGCCGCTCAGGGCGGGGGCGTGGTACCACCGGGGCATCGCCCTCATGGATCTCGGGAGGAACGAGGAGGCCGCCGATGCCTTTCGGGAGACCCTCCTCCTCGAACCCGCAAACATCCTGGCCTTCTTCTACGCAGGCATCGCCTACGAGCGGCTCGGGAACCACGAGAAAGCGGTGAAGAGCCTCGAGGAGGGGCTTCTCCTCGACCCGTCCAATGCCAGGGCCTGGCTGACCCGGGGCATTGCAGAGAAGGAGCTCGGCAGGTACGGACCCGCTCTCTCGTCCCTTGAGAAGGCATGCGACCTCGATCCCGGGAACGCCGAGGCATGGTATGAGAAGGGGGTTGCCCTCCAGCTCCTTGGGAGGGAAGAGGAGACGCTCGCCTCGCTCGATACTGCCATCACTCTCAGGCCCGGGGACACGGGGTCCTGGAACCTGAAGGGATCTATCCTCCGCCACCTCGGCCGGCACGAGGAGTCGGTGGAGGCCTTCCGGAAGGTTCTCGAAGGGGAACCCCACAGTACCCAGGCATGGTTCCAGCTCGGCGAGGCCCTCTACGAGCTCGGCCGGTACGGTGAGGCGGCCGATGCCACGGAGAAGGCCCTGGAGCTGGACCCCGCCCTCACCCGGGCATGGTTCACGAGGGGTATGGCCTTCAACCGGCTCGGGAGGTACGGGGAGGCCGTCGAGGCCTTCCGGAAGGTCGTCGGGCAGGACCGGGATCACGGCCTCGCCTGGTACAACATGGGGTGGGCGGAACGGGAGATGCGCCTCTATGGAGAGGCCGTGGATGCCTTCGATCAGGCGATCCGGATCGAGTCCCGGGATGCCGGCTCCTGGTACAACCGCGGCCTCGCCCTCCACGAGATGGGGAGGTTCGGCGACGCGGTCTCGTCCTTCGACCAGGTCACCGCCATCGAGCCCGGGAACGCCCCGGCATGGTTCAGGAAGGCCCTCGCCCTCTCCTCCCTCGGGAGGGACGAGGAGGCTGCCGATGCCCTCGACCGGATGATCCAGCTCGATCCCGAGAACCAGGAGCCATGGTACCGCCTGGGGGAGATCTTCCTCAAGCTCGGAGGGAACGACGAGGCTCTTGTCTGCCTGGACCGCGCCCTCCAGATCAGCCCCGAGTACCACCCCGCCTGGTTCCTCAAAGGCGAGGTCCTCTCTCTCCAGAAACGCTTCAATGAGGCGGTCGAGGCGTACAGCCGTGTCCTCGCCCACGAGGACGGGGAGCCCCGGGCCTGGCTCAGGAAGGGGCTTGCCCTTCGGGAGCTCGGGGACGACGACGGGGCTGCCCAGGCCCTGGAGCGCTACCTCCTCATCGAGCCCGGTTCCGCCGAGGCCTGGTACGAGAAAGGGCTCTCCCTGGAGAGGAAGGGGAAATACGCCACGGCGGCAGAGGCCTTCGGAAAGGCCCTCGAGATCGAGCCGGGAAGGGTGGATGCATGGTACCAGAAGGGCCTCTCCCTGGCCGGGCTCGGGAACTACGATGAGGGGATCCTCGCGTTCCAGGAGGGGCTCAGGCTCGAACCCGGGAACGCCATGGCCTGGTACAGCCTGGGCCTCGCCCAGGAGCAGATGAAACGCTTCGTAAAAGCGATGGACTCCTTTGCCCGGGCGCTCCAGATCCAGCCCAGGAACCTGCCTGCCTGGTACCACCGCGGGATCTGCGAGGAGGAGGGGGGGTTCTCGAGCGACGCGGTCTTCTCCTTTGAAAAAGCCCTCGAGATCGATCCCAGGGACGTGGATTCCTGGTACCACAAGGGCATCTGCCTGGCGAAGGCCGGAAGGCACCAGGATGCGGTCAGCGCCTTCGGGAACGCCCTCCTCCATGACCCCGAGAACCCGCAGGCCTGGTTCCACCAGGGCCTCTCCCTCCTCGAGACAGGGGAGCATGCAGCGGCGGTCGCTTCCTTTGACCGGGCGCTGGGCCTCGACAACCGGAACCCGATAGTCTGGTACGAGAAGGGGGTCGCCCTCCAGAGCCTCGGGCGGGGCAAGGAGGCCCTGGAGGCTTTCGGGAGATCCCTTGACCTTGACCCGGAGAGAAAGGAGGCCTGGAAGCACCGGGGTTCCATCCTCTTCGAGGAGCGATCACTCGATGCAGCCCTCGAGGCCTTCGACCGTGTGCTCCAGATCGATTCCAAGGACGCCGGCTCCTGGTACAACCGCGGCTGTATCCTCGGCGACCTCGGGGATGCCGAGGGTGCGGTGGGCTCCTTCGACCGCGCCCTTGCCATCGAACCGGGAAACTCCCGGGCCTGGAACAACAAGGGCGCCATCCTCTTCCAGCTCGAGCGGAACGCGGAGGCGGTCGATGCCTTCGACCACTCCCTCGAGATCGACGGGAAGAACGCCGGGACATGGTTCAACCGGGGGCTCGTGGAGATGGAGCTCGGGGAGGACGAGGCGGCCATCGGGTCCTTTTCCCGGACCCTCGACCTGGACCCGGGGAACGCGGAGGCATGGTTCCAGAAGGGGAAGGGGCTTGAGCGCACCGGGAGACCCGCAGAGGCCGTGGAGGCCGTGGACGAGGCGCTCAGGAGGCTGCCAAACCATGGCCCGTCCTGGTTCGTGCGCGGCCTGGCCCTGGAACGGCTCCAGCGGTTCGACGAGGCGGTGAATGCCTTTGACCGGTCCCTCGCCGCCGACCCTGACAACCCCGAGGCCCTCTACCACCAGGGGCTCGCTCTCCATGCCCTGGGCATGCACCACGAGGCCGTGGAGGTCTTCACCCGTGCAGCCGAGCTGGACCCGAAATCGGCGGGGATCTGGTACCACGAGGGCCTTGCGCTCCATACCCTGGGGAGGCTCCCGGAGGCGATCGCCGCCTTTGACCGGTCCCTCGCGATCCAGCCCGGTGCGCCGGACGCATGGTATTACCGGGGCATCGCCCTCTCTGCCCTCAGGCGGCATGGCGAGGCCCTGGAGGCCTTCGAGAAGGGCCTTCTCATCCAGGGAAGGGACGGGAGGCTCTGGCACGGGAAGGGGGTGTCCCTCGCGGAGCTGGGCAGGAACGAGGAGGCAGCCCAGGCCCTGGGGGTCGCGGTGGAGATCGATCCCGCCGACGAGCGGGGCTGGTTCACCCTGGGGGTCTCCCTCCACCGCCTCGAACGGTACGCGGATTCCATCCCGGCCTTCGAGCGGGCCGTTGCCCTGGACCCGGCGAACCTTGAGGCATGGCTCCTCCTGGGCTTCGATCTCCATGAAGTGGGGCGGAATGAGGAGGCTGCCGGTGCAGCCGACGGTGCACGGAAGACCGATCCCGGGAACCCGAGGGCATGGACGCTCCTCGGGATCGCCCAGAAGGACCTCGGCAGGTACGGGGAGGCCCTGGAGTCCCTGAACCATGTCATCGCCCTTTCGCCGAACGATCCCGAGGCCTGGTTCGAGAAGGGCCTCGTCGAGGAGCGGCTCGGGAGGGAGCAGGACGCCGTCGCTTCTCTCGCGAAGTCCCTCGAGCTGGAGCCCTCCCACCCGGGAGCGCTCTTCGAGAGCGGGAGGATCCTGTCCCGTGCAGGATCTCACCCCGAGGCCATAGAGTACTTCAGGAGGCTGGTCCGGCTCGACCCCGCCAACGGGGAGGCGTGGTACTGGCTGGGAATGAGCCTCTCCCTGGTCGGGGATGAGGACGAGGCGCTGGAGGCTTTCGAGAAGACCCTGAAGCGCGATCCCAATCATGGGCCGGCCTGGTACAACAAGGGGTGCATCCTGAACAGCCTCGGCCGCCTCGAAGAGGCCGTGGCCGCCTTTGACCGGGCGCTCTCCATCGACCCGGATGATGCCCAGGCCTGGAACAACAAGGGGGGGACCCTCCTCGGGCTCGGGCGCTCTGCCGAGGCTGCCGAAGCATTCCGGCATGTTCTCGCCACGACCCCGGGCTATGGTCCGGCCTGGTACAACCTCGGCCTCGCCGAGATGGAGCTCGGGCACTATGCCCTGGCCGCCGAGGCCTTCGAGAAGGCCCTGGATATCGATCCTGCCCTTGCCGAGGGGTGGTACCAGAGGGGGGTATCCCACGAGAAGCTCGGGCAACACGCCGAGGCCGTCGCCTGCTACGACAGGGCCATCGCCCTCTCCCCCGATGACAGTCCGGCATGGTTCCGGAGGGGTGTCTCACTCGCAGCGCTCGGGAAAGGGAGCGATGCCCTCGAGTCCCTGGAGCGGGCGGTCGAGCTCGACCCCGGGGACCCGGAGGCCTGGTTCCAGATGGGCCTCGTCTTCATGGGTGGGAAGACCTATGACCGGGCCCTCGATTCCTTCACCCAGGCCCTCGAGCTCCAGCTGGAGGACGGGAGGATCTGGTTCGAGAGCGGCCTTGCCCTCGAGGGGCTGGAGCACCGGGAGGATGCCATCGAGGCGTTCCGGAGGGCCGTGGAGTTCGACCCGGGCAATATCGAGGCATGGTACCACCGGGGCCTCATGGAGGCAAGGCTCGACCGGCCCCGGGATGCCATCGAGTCCTTTGACCAGGTCATCGCCCGGGACGAGGGGCATGCCGCATCCCACTACCGGAAGGGACTGGCCCTGCTCGCCCTCGGGGAGCCCGGCGGTGCCGTCCCAGCCCTCTCGCGGGCCATCGAGCTCGATCCCCGGAATACCGATGCCCGGAACCGGAAAGGGATCGCCCTGGCAGCGAGCGGGAGATACGAGGAGGCCATCTCCGCCTTCGATGAGGTCCTCTCCCTTGACCCGTCCCACGGGCCGGCGTGGCTCGGGAAGGGGACCACCCTCTCCCACCTGGGGAGATACGAGGGGGCGGTGGCGGCCTTTGACCGGGCCATCGACCTGGAACCCCTGAGCGTTCCTGTCCACCTCTCGCTGGGAAGAGCCCTCATGAGCCTCGGGCGCCATGAAGGGGCGGTGAGGGCCTTCGAGCGGGGGCTCCTCATCAGCCCTGACCATGCCGGCCTCTGGATGCTCAAGGGGACCTGCGAGAAGGAGCTCGGGAGGTTCGCCGATGCTGCTGCCTCCTTCGGCGAGGCCATCGGGATCGAGCCCGGGAACCCCGAGCCATGGTTCCACCTGGGCATCACCCTTGAGAAGGCAGGCAGGCCCGAGGATGCCCTCAACGCCCTGGAAGGGTTCCTGACCCTGATCCCGGAGAGCCAGGAAGCCTGGATGAAGACCGGGGATCTCCTCACCGGCCTGGGCCGCCATCCCGAGGCGGTGGAGGCGTTCGGGAAAGCGACCGGCCTCCCCCCCGAGAGTGCCACCGCATGGTCCCGGTACGGGGAGGCCCTCCTGGCCGTCTCTCGGTTCGGGGACGCCGCGGAGGCCTACGAGAGGTCCCTCTCTCTCGATCCGGGCGATGCCCGCGCATGGTTCCACCGCGGGCTCGCCCTGGCCGGGAGCGGGGATGACAGCGGAGCGGTAGAGGCCTTCTCCCGCTCCCTTGGGCTCGACGGGAAGCAGGCCAACGCCTGGAACAGCAGGGGGAGGAGCCTCGTGCGGCTGGGCAGGACCGGGGAGGCGATCGAGGCGTTTGCCCGCGCCCTCGAGCTCGACCCTGGCCTCACTGACGCCCGCCAGGGCGAGGGTATGGCCCTCCACGCCCTCGGGAGAAACGGGGAGGCCGAGACAGCCCTCGGGGAGGTTCTCAGCCGTGAACCCGGGAATTCCGCCGCATGGCGGGAACTCTCCCTTGTGAAGAAGGCCCTCCGGAAACTCCCCGATGCCATGGCGGCCATCGACAGGGCCCTTGAGATCGACCCGAAAAGCGCTTCTGCCTGGGCCGAGAAGGGCGCCCTCGAGGAGACCCTCGGCGAGAACGCCCGTGCGGTTGAGGCCTTCAGGACCGCCCTCTCCCTCAGTCCCGATGACCCACTGCTCTGGTCCGGCCTTGGGAGGGCTGAGCTCTCCCTCCAGCATCACCGCGAGGCTGCCGAGGCCTTCGGCGAGAGCCTGCAACGTTCTCCCGAGGACGCCTTTACCTGGTTCCACTTCGGAGAGGTGCTCCTCCTCCTCGAGCACCTCGAGGATGCCTACGATGCCTTCAGGAAGAGCGCCGATATCCGGCCGGACCAGGCCAGAGCCTGGCACTATCAGGGGCTCGTTCTCACGCGGCTTGTACGGATGAACGAGGCAATCGAGGCCTTCGATCGCGCCCTGGAGCTGGACCCGCAGGATGCCGGGTCCTGGTATGCGCGGGGTATCGCCCTCTATGACCTCGGGAGGTACGAGGAATCGATCGAATCCTTCGAGAGGACGCTTGCCATTCGCGGGGAGATGGGAGAGGCATGGTTCCGGATGGGGCTCTCCCACGAGGCCCTGTCGGATCATGGTGGGGCCGAGAAGGCATTTGCCCGCGTGACCGAGCTCTCGCCCGGGAACGGGGATGCCGCCTATCACCGCGCCGTCGCCCTCATGGCCCTGGGGAAGGAGAGCGAGGCCCTCGGGAGCCTTGAGCAGGCACTGGAGATCGATCCCGACCATGCGGATGCCTGGTTCCGGAAGGGGCTCGTCCTCGCAGGAATGGGCAGGAAGGAGGAGGCGATCCCGGCCTTTGACTCCGTTCTCCGCATATCCCCCGAGCATGCCGGCGCATGGTTCCAGAAGGGGCTCGCCCTGGAGTCCGTCGGGAAGAGGGAGGAGGCCTCGGGATGCTATGAGACGGCGGTCAGGTTCGATCCAAATCACGGGCAGGGGTGGCTGCATCGTGGCCGGATGCTCATCTCCCTTGGCAGGCTTGAAGAGGGCCTCGCGGCCCTCGATCATGCCCTTGCCATCGATCCAGGGAACGGGGATGCCCTCATCTCCCGGGCGGATGCTCTCGCCGATCTCGAAAGACCCGACGAAGCCCTGGAAACGTTCGACCGGGCTCTCGAGAAGAGCCCCCGGAACCTGGAGGCATACCTCAGGAAGGGGAAGCTCCTCCTCTCCCTCTCCCGCACCGAGGAGGCCCTCGGGGCCTTCCTCCTCGCTATCGAGGCGGACGAGGCGAACGCCGGAGCATGGTACCAGAAGGGGGCCGTCCTCGTAGGGATGGGGCGCTTAGATGAGGCGGTGGAGGCGTACGGCCGGTCGCTCGCCCTTTTCCCCGAGAACCCAGAAACCCTCATGAAGAGGGGGGTCGCCCTCCTCTCACTCGCGAGGATCCCCGAGGCGGTCTCCGACCTTGAGAAGGCGGCGGCGGCAGGGGGTGATGGAGCCATCTGGTTCAACCTGGGGCGAGCCCAGCTCCGGGCGGGGAAGTTTGAGGAAGCATCCTCCTCCCTGAGCCGGTCCCTGGCAATCGATCCAGGAAACCCGCTCACCTGGTGCCACCAGGGTGCCGCCCTGACCCATCTCGGCCGGCTGGAGGAATCCATCTCCTCCTTCGGCAGGGCTCTCGCCGGGGACGAGACCCTGGAGCCGGCATGGTTCCACCTCGGGATCGCCCAAGAGGGTCTCGGACGGTATGAGGACGCGGTCGAGTCCTTCCGGCGGGCCCTCAAGATCGATGCCCGGAACGGCGACGCGTGGTACCATGCAGGGGGGGCCCTCTACCATCTCGGCAGGACCGATGAAGCCCTGCGGGCCTTCGACCGTTCCACGAAGCTCAGCCCCCGGGACCCGAGGCCCTGGTACAACCGGGGGTGCATCCTCTCCGAGCGGGGGGAGTTCGCACCCGCGGTCGAGGCCTTTGACCGGGCACTGGAGGCCGATCCCCGTTTCGCTGCGGCCCTGAACAACCGCGGGAGCGCCCTCTTCGAGCTCGGCAGGTACAGGGAGGCAGAGTCCTCCTTTGAGCGGTCCCTTGAGATCGAGCCTGGCAACCCCTCAACCTGGTACAATAGGGCCCTCATCCAGAAGCAGCTGGGGGCCAATGGCCCTGCCCTGGAATCCCTCCAGCACGTGCTCGATCTAGACCCTGGCCACACGGGCGCGCGGCACACCCAGGGACTCATCCTTCATGCCCTCGGGCGGAATGGGGAGGCGCTCGCTGCCTATGACCAGGCCATCGGCCTGGATCCCGCCCAGGGGCAGGTATGGTACGACCGGGGGGTCGTCCTGGAGGAGCTGGGCAGGCCTGGTGAAGCGATCCAGTCCTACGAGCGTGCCACAGGGATCGATCCCGGCGACGGCCGCGCCTGGCACCGCATGGGGTCGCTCCTCGGGTTGCAGGGCCGCCACGGGGACGCGACGGCCGCCCTTGAGAAGGCTCTCGGGATAGACCCATCGAACACCGACGCGTGGTACCGGCTCGGGCTCACCCTGAGGAACCTTGGCAACGAGGAGGGGGCGATCACGGCTTTTGACCATGCCGTCCAGCTGGAGCCCCGCCACCAGGGAGCCTGGTACAACCGCGGGCTCGCCCTCTTCTCCCTGGCCAGGTTCGTGGAGTCCATCACATCCTTTGAACGGGCCCTGGAGATCGACCCCGGGGATGCGGGTGCCTGGCATAACCGGGGATATGCCTACATGGCCATCAGGAGCCATACCGAGGCGCTCGCGTCCTTCGAGAAGGCTCTCGAGATTGACGACGGGAACCCCCTCTCCTGGACCTACCGGGGCCTCGCCCTCGGGATGCTCGGGAGGAAGGAGGAGGCCTTCATCTCCTACCAGAAGGCCCTCGAGAGGGATCCGGTGAACAAGATCGCGCTTTCGAACCAGGCCTGGGCATTCCATGGGGAGAAGAGGCTCGACGAGGCCCTCGCCGACTTTGAGAAGATCCTCGCAGCGGATCCGGGGTACGCCCCCGCCTTGCTGGGGAAGGGCGCCGTCCTCGACGCGCAAGGAAAGGCGGAGGAGGCCCTCAGGGCCTATGACCGGGCGGTGGAGACCGGGCCAAGGGATGCCCAGGCATGGAACAGCAGGGGCGGGCTCCTCTACCGCATGGGCAGGATCCCGGAGGCGATCCATTCCTTCGAGACCGCCGTCGAGCTAGATCCCCTCCTTGCCGGCGCATGGTACAACCTTGCAGCGGTCAAGGGAGGCCAGGGCAGGCACGAGGAGGCCCTCATTGCGGTTGAGAAGGCCCTCCAGATCAACCCGGACGATGCCCTTTCCTGGAACAACAAGGGAGGTACCCTCTTCCAGATGGGGAGAATCGAGGAGGCTCTCGCCTGTTTCGAAAGAGCCATCGTCCTCAACCCCGGATATGCCTCCCCGTGGATGAACAAGGGTTCCGCTCTCGTGAAGCTCAAGAGGAAACGGGAGGCGAAGGCGGCCTTCAAGAAGGCGAAGGAGCTTGATCCCTCTGTGGGGGAGCTCTCGTGAAGCTCAACGGAAAGCGGAAACAGAGGGCGGCTTTCAAGAAGGCGAAGGAACTCGATCCCGCCACGGGTGAGCCCGATGGGACGCGGTGACCCCGGGAAAGGCCGGGGGAAGAAGGAAGGTGACGGGGGCTCTCCCGGGCCCCTTCGCCGGCCGTACATCATCGTGAACATGGCCATGAGCGCCGACGGGAAGATCTCGTCTGTCGGGAGGAGGCAGGTGAGGATCAGCGGGGCAGAAGACCGCGGGCGGGTCGATACCATCAAGGCAGGGAGCGATGCCGTGATGGTCGGGATAGGAACGGTCCTTGCCGATAACCCGTCCCTCACCGTGAAGTCCGGGGATCTCCGCAGGGAGCGGGTCCTTGCAGGGAAGGCGGAGAACCCGGCGAGAATTGTCGTCGACAGCCAGGGCAGGACGCCCCTCACCGCAGATATCCTCCACAAGGGGGACGGCGAGCGGATCATTGCCGTCTCACAGAGAGCAGGCGGGGATGCCCCCGAACGGTTCCGTGGCCTCGCCACGGTCCTCATTGAAGGCGAGGAGGAGGTGGACCTGCCCCTGCTCATGGCCCGGCTTCATGACCTGGGGATCGGGAGGCTCATGGTGGAGGGCGGGGGGAGCCTCATCGCATCCCTCTTTTCCCACGGGCTCGTGGACGAGTTCTTCACCTTCATCGGGAACCTCATCATCGGGGGGAAGGACGCCCCCACACCCGTGGACGGCAGGGGCTTTTTGAATGACAACGAATTTGTGCGGCTGAGTCTCATGGATGTGAGAGAGGTTGGGGAAGGAGTGCTCCTGCGGTGGCGGGTGAAAAATCGCCGGTAAACCGGCGTGTTCTCGTGGACCTGGCGGTGGTCCTTGTCTGCTATACCGGTGTAGCCGCCCTTATCGCCGTCCTCATGTACCTGTTGAGCGGGAGCGGCTCGGCCTGGCTCACCTTCGATGCCGACCGGTTCCACGCAATGGCAGAGGTGATCATCGGGGGCTTCAAGCCCTACATCGACTTCGTGGACCCGAAACCGCCCCTCCTCTTCTTCATGGTCTCCCTGATGGACCTCATCGCCCCTGCAGGGAGCGTGGACATCATCGTGATGTCCGGCGTGAACGTCCTCTGCGCCATCCTCATCTACTGGATCGGGAGGAACGACTACGGGAATATCTCGGGCTTCTCGGCCGGCCTCCTGTACCTGGTGGCAGCGGTCTTTGTCCAGGGCTACTTCCTCTTCTCAGAGCAGTTCGCGGTCCTCTTCCTCATCCTCGCGTTCATGCTCGGGCGGAAGGACCATCTTGCGGCGGCAGGCCTCTGCCTCGGCCTTGCCATGGGGTTCAAGCAGTACGCGTTCCTCGCCATCCCGCCCCTCCTCTTCCTCGCCCGGGTGAAGGGGAACCGCAGGCTCCTCGGCTACGTCGAGTTTATCGTCCCGGCCATCGGCGTATTCTTCTGCATCTTCGGGGCCCTGTACCTCGCCTACGGGCCGGACACGACGAGGAGCGCGATCAACTGGACCTTCGGCATCGCCCCCTCATACGTCACGGGGAACCTCATCGAGGTCCCCGCATACCAGCCCGACAATGTCCTCGCCTTCACCGCGAACCTCCTCGGCTCGGTCATGATGGTCCTCCCCACCCTCCTCTTTGCGGGAACGAGCATCTGGAGGAGGGGCCTCCGTACCGATGACGAGTACTCCTTCGGGCTCTTCATCATCTTCTTCCTGGGGACCCTCCTGATCCGCCAGTACCTCCACTACTGGATCCTCATGCTCCCCTTCCTCGTCCTCCTCGCGTGCCGGGAGTTTGCCGTCGGGTCGGCCAGGGAATCCGATGAGAGCCCCGAGGGATCCCTCCTCAAGCGCTTCGCCGGGTTCGCGAGGGAGGTTGGATCCCCTCCCGAGATCCGGAGCGGCGAAGAAGGACAGGAATCCTCTGCCGACAGGATCGTCTTCTCGGCACCGGTCACCGGATCCCCGCCTCCCGCTTCAGGGGACCTCAGGGTACCAGGGGGCCTCATCCCTTACAAGAGAGGCGACCAGGGGAACGGGAACCGCGGTGAAGGGGGGGCCGCGCCCGGTCCCGGGAAGAAAGAGGAATAGATCGCCCTGGAAGGAGAGCTACCCGGCGGAGCGCTCCTGAGCGGGAAAAAGAGGATCCGGGTTATTTAACTCCTTGAGATGAGCGGGAGAAGCTGATCATAGATCTTATAGGAAACCCCGTTGAGCGTTGCTGTAATTTCGACCCGGTCAAGATTTGTTCCCGTGAAAGTTAGTGTGCTCCCGGCCTGTATGGATCCTGATTCGGGCCGTGTGATGGACTTCGTCTCGGTCGTGCCGTCCTCGTGGGTCACCTTCACATCGATCTCCTGAGTGATAAACTGTCCCTTCCCCCCCTGGAAGATGACCGATATCTTCCTGGTGAACGTGTTCGATTCGCGCAGTACCTGGACCGCGATATCGAAGACAGGGGGCACGGTCACGGTTGGGCCTGGCTCGAGAGAGCCGGGCGTTGTCACGGGCGGGGTCTCCACGGTGGTCGGTGGTGTACTCATCTCCGTTGCCGGCGTCGGGGTTGGTGTCGGCCCCGGCCCGGTCCCTGCGCAGCCTGCCCCGAGGGCAGCCACAAGGACCATGAGAATGGGAATGATTGCTATCCTCCAGTGCATACCCGGAGGTATGAACTCCGGATACTTGAGGATTGTGCTCTACCACAAATCCGTTATACAGGGAGATTGACGGGAAGAGAGCGGCACATCGACCTCTGGCCGGTGTCCGGCCGGGATGAAAGTGCGCGGGGTGACAGGAAGATGGTCCACAACCATCTTCGAAAATCATTTTACAGGGAGAAAGAGAACGTGTTCGTATGAACTTACGACGGCCAAACTCAAACGAGGCCCTGGGGACCTCGAACCGGTCACGGAACGTGGCTCCCATGTCCGGCATCTGCACCCGCTGCCTGGACGGCTGCAAGGGGATGTGTGACATCTGGCTCTCCACCTTCCGCGGGCGCGAGGTGCTCTACCCCGGACCATTCGGGGAGATGACCGCAGGAGCAGACAAGGACTATCCCATCGACTATTCCCACATAAATATCCAGGGCTATGCACGGGGTGCAAAAGGGCTCCCGGAGGGGACCGATATCGGCCCCGACACGGCGGTCTTCTACTCGGTGAACACCGAGACCTCCTATGGCTGGGACAAGAAGGTAAAACTCAGGATCCCCATCTTCACCGGGGCCCTCGGGTCCACCGAGATCGCGCGGAAGAACTGGGAGCATTTTGCGGTCGGCGCTGCCATGGCCGGCATTACCATCGTCTGCGGCGAGAACGTCTGCGGGATGGACCCGGACCTGGTGCTTGATGCCAAGGGCAAGGTCAAGAAATCCCCGGAGATCGATCGGAGGATCGAGACCTACAAAAAGTTCAACGAGGGATACGGGGAGATCCTCGTCCAGATGAACGTCGAGGACACGCGCCTCGGGACGGCCGAGTACGTCTCCTCCACCCACAATCTGGACACCATCGAGCTCAAGTGGGGGCAGGGTGCCAAGTGCATAGGAGGGGAGATCAAGGTCAAGACCCTCGAGCGGGCCCTTGCCCTGAAGAAGATGGGCTACATCGTGCTCCCCGACCCGACCCTGCCCGAGGTGCAGAAGGGATTTGCGAGCGGCTCCTTCAAGGAGTTCGAGCGCCACTCGAGGATGGGTTTTGTCTCGGGCGACGGGCTCCTCGCGGAGGTTGACCGGCTTCGCGATCTCGGGTTCTCACGGGTGACCTTGAAGACTGGCGCCTACTCGGCCGTGGAACTCGCCCTAGCCATGAGGTTCGGGTCCGAGGCGAAGATCGACCTCCTCACCATCGACGGGGCATCCGGCGGGACAGGGATGAGCCCGTGGCCCATGATGAACGAGTGGGGTATCCCGACCTTCTATCTCCAGTGCCTGGCCATGGAGTATGCAAACAAGCTGAAGAGGAGGGGGAAGAGGGTACCGGACATGGCCATGGCCGGCGGGTTCTCCTCCGAGGACGGGGTCTTCAAGGCCCTCGCCATGGGAAGTCCCTTTATAAAAGCGGTCTGCATGGGACGCGGCCTCATGATCCCCGGCATGGTCGGGAAGAACATCGGTATCTGGCTCAAGGAAGGGACCCTCCCCAACACGGTCTCCAAGTACGGAAAGTCCCTCGAGGAGATCTTCATCTCCTACGAGGACATCCGCGCCAAGTACGGCGCACGGATGAAGGAGATCCCCACGGGCGCCATCGGGATCTACACCTATGCCCAGCGGTTCAGGACCGGGCTCCAGCAGATCATGGCAGGGTCCCGCAACTTCACCGTCCCCTCCATCACGCGGAAGGATATCATGGCCCTCACAGAAGAGGCCTCCCGTATCTCGGGCATCCCCTACGTCATGGAGGCCTACCGGGACGAGGCAGAGGCTATCCTTGAGTCATAAACCCATTCCAACCTCATCCTTTTCCCTTGTTTTCGCAAGAGCCCCACGTAGTATCTCTTGTATCCGTGGAGCAGGGTTCTTTCGGGATCATCCTCTGGAAGAGGGATGGCGCTCCGAAAAAGACGGGAAGATTATTGCAATTCTGAAATGTAAGGAGGATGATTCAAGGAATGAATTACGCTTCCTGGTGAGGGAATCGCACAGAGTTGCCCGTTCGCAGTGGTCCTGCTGCCCCTGTGGCCTGGTTTCTCCCCTGTCTTACCCCGTACAACCGTTTCAGCAGGGGACGCTCCTGCTGAAGCAGGTACGGTAACCGCAGGGGCAGCTCCGTGGAGTGAGCCCCAATCACTCCAGGGACAGAGCGGAAATATGGTACATTCGGATGCGGAGGTGGTTGTGATTCTCTTTGAAATGCCAGCCGGAGGGACGTGACTCTCGTGCTGGAGGAGTTGAATTGCAGTGGAAGCACCACAGGCGACGACCAGCATCTGCGTGAAGAGGACAGGATGAACCATGCCCATGGTGCCCACGGCTGCGATCAGTGCGGAGATGGCGAGGGGAAGATATGTCGCGGAGATGATAGATCGGAGGTTCTCGATAGCACCGTTCCTCCCCGCCACCGGGATGAGAGGCAGTTCTGCGCCGGGGGACCATCCACCGGGCTCCCCTGGTGCGCTTTGAACCCGTCTGGATCCCCGATATGCCCCGTGAGCGCGGAATTCGCCCGTCATCCCGGTACTCTCCTTCACACCCAGGGTGCGTGCTGTGCCCGCACCGGGTGGTGAGCTCAAGGACTCAGGGCCGGTGCTGGTGGCCAACACTGCCACCGCTGGCACTTGCTACTACAGCATTATATTATATAAATGCTTTGATTTAGAATTCCAATGAAAAATGTATCTGTCTATGAAAATCCTTGTTATTCAAACATAATTAAAATAGAAATCCTTATATATATGTAATCTTTTCCTGAATGTGTTCCGCCAGTTTTTAAGACCATTTATACAAACCAAGGACATAACACCGGTTTTATCATGAATCGGGTTCTGGACCGATTTATTCCCCTGCCCCTAAGATTGGCCTGAATACACGCCCTTTCAGACCTGAGCGGTACCCTTATCTACCGAATGCGTATGCATATACGGAGAGATTTCATGCCGGAGTACTCCATCCTCATCGGGGGAAAAGCGGGCGAAGGACTGAATAAAGCGGGGATCATCCTTGCACGGATCATGAACGGGCTTGGGTACCGAGTCTTCATGTACTATGATTACCCGTCCCTCATCCGGGGAGGCCATAACTTCTCCATCATCAGGGCCGCACCCCGCCGGATCTACTCTCACCGTACCGGGGTGGATTTCCTCCTTGCCATGAACCGGGAGACCCTGGATCTCCATGCACACCGGAGAAGTGCAGGGACGGTTGCCATCTTCAACTCGGACGCGGTGAAGGCCGAGGGGATCGGCCTCCCCCTCTCGCAGATTGCCAAGGAGGAGGGCGCCCCGGAGATCGCCCGGAACACGGGCATCATCGCTGGGTTCTGCGGGGCCTCCGGTATCCCGTGGGATGTGCTCGAGAGCACACTCAGGAAGGAGATCCCAAGAGGCCTCGAGAGCAACCTCGCGATCGCACGGAGGGCGTTCTCTGCTGTGGAGCCCGTCCCTGCCGCCCGGATAGCCACCCTTCCCCGGACTGAGAAGATCCTTCCATTCCTCACGGGAAACGAGGCTGCCGGCCTCGGCCTCCTCGCTGGCGGGCTCCAGGCTTACGTGGCCTATCCCATGACCCCCACCTCGAACCTCCTCCACTTCCTGGCAGGAGTCCCCGCAGACCTCGGTCTCACCGTCGTCCACCCGGAGAACGAGATCGGGGTGATGCTCATGGCTCTGGGGTTTGCATACGCCGGGAAGAAGGTGGCGGTCGGCACCTCGGGAGGAGGCTTCTGCCTCATGACCGAGGGCTTCTCCCTCTCGGGGATGTCCGAGATCCCCGTCGTCGTCATGCTCGGCCAGAGGCCCGGGCCAAGCACCGGCCTCCCCACCTACTCGTGCCAGACCGAGCTCCATTTCGCAGCGAATGCAGGGCAGGGTGAGTTTGTCCGGTTCATCGTCGCCCCGGGCGACCTGGAGGAGACCTACTTCTGGGCTTCCGCCGCCCTCTCACTCTCCTGGAAGTTCCAGATCCCCTCCATTGTCCTCTATGACAAGAACCTGGCCGAACATGGGTACAACTTCGATATCGATTCCGTCCCACCCCTTCCCGATATGCCTGCGATGGCCTGGGATAGGAATACCCCTTACCGCAGGTATGCCCTCACCGAATCCGGGGTATCTCCCCTCGCCTTCCCTTCAGCCAAGGGGGCGGTGGTGAAGGTGAACGGCTATGCCCATGACGAGTCGGGGATCACGACGGAGGAGGCAGGGATGGTGACCCGGATGCAGGAGAAGATCCTTCGGAAGGGGGAGGGGCTTGCAGAAGATCTCAGGGGGATGCCGACGGTGACGGTCAGCGGGTCGAAAGGGGCCGGGGACACCCTACTCAGCTGGGGTTCCACCGCCGGGGTCTGCCGGGAGGTGGGCGAAGCCCTTGGGCTCCGGGTCGTCCAGCCGGTCGTCCTCAACCCCATCCCCGCAGGGAAGGTCCGCGAGGCCCTGGAAGGGTCCCGCCGTGTCGTCACCGTTGAGCAGAACGCAACCGGCCAACTCGAGAAGCTCCTCGCCCTCCACTCCATCCGGCCCGACGGGAGGATCCTGAAGTACGACGGGAGGCCCTTTGCCCTCGACGAACTCGAGGCCAGGGTCCGGGAGGCGCTCGCATGAACGGCAGGCCCTTTGCCCTTGAGAGGCTTGAGAAGAGGGTCAGAGAGGTACTCTTATGAACGGCAGGCAGCTCATCACCGGGGCCCAGAACACCTGGTGCCCCGGGTGCGGGAATTTCTCCATCCAGTTCGCCTTAAAGGCACTCCTCCAGGACCTTGAGAAGCGAGGGACCTCCCTGGACGACGTGGTCCTTGTGACGGGGATCGGGTGCCATGCCAAGATGGCCGATTACCTGAACATCAACACCTTCTACTCCATCCACGGGCGGGTGCTCCCCGTCGCCACCGCCATCAAGCTCGCGAACCCCGACCTCACTGTGATCGGGTGCGCGGGGGACGGGGATGCCTATGCCGAGGGCCTTGACCACCTCATCTTCGCCGCGAAGAGGAACGTCGATATCACCCTCTTCATCCACAACAACAGGGTGTACGGGCTGACCACCGGCCAGTACACCCCCACCTCGCCGCTGGGGTTCAAGGGGAGGTCCACCCCTGCGGGGACCCTGGAGTATCCCCTGAACCCGCTCGAGCTCATGTACGCGAGCGGGGCGAGCTTCGTCGCCCGGGGCTACACCCGCAACCAGCCGCTCCTCAAGAAGATCATGGCCGATGCGGTCCGCCACCAGGGATTCTCCTTTGTCGATATCCTCCAGATCTGCGCCACCTACTTCGATGTCCACGACGTGTATGACAAGTACGTGTATGAGCTCAAGGACCATGACACGCACGACCCCGCAAAGGCGATGAAACGGATCCTCGAATGGGACTACAACAACCCTGCCCCTATCGCCCTCGGGACCTTCCTTGAGAGAGAGATCCCCACCTTCGACGGCCGGTTTCCCGTACAGCCCGCCGTCCCCGCGGAACGGATGGGGAAGATCCGGACGATCCTCGAGAGCTACCGGTGATCAGGGCGGGATCCCCCCTCCCGTCCGGTTTTCGTCCGCACATTCAGATATATATGGATCCTCCGCCTTAAGGGATTGGAGGCAGTACCATGATCAAGGAAAATGTCCGGGATGCACTCAACGCCCAGATGAACCGCGAGTTCTTCTCATCCTACCTGTACCTCGCCATGGCCGGTTACTTCGAATCGGTGAACCTGAAGGGGTTCTCCCGGTGGATGCAGGTGCAGGCGCAGGAGGAGCATGCCCACGGGATGAAGTTCTATGGCTACCTCGTCGACCAGGGTGCCCGGATCTCCCTCGCCGCCATCGAGGCCCCGCCATCCGAGTGGACAAACCCTCTCGACGCCTTCGAGCATACCCTCGGGCACGAACAGAAGGTAACGGCGAGGATCCATGACCTCATGGAGCTTGCCATGTCAGAGATGGACCATGCAACCGCTGGCTTTCTCCAGTGGTTCGTGAAGGAACAGGTCGAGGAGGAGGCCAATGCCACCGAGATCGTCTTCAAGATGAAACTCGCGTCAGTAGAGAAGGGAGCGGTCCTCCTCTACCTCCTGGACCACGAGCTCGGGAAACGCGGCAAGAGCGCGTAAGAGAGAATCCCCAAAACCCCATATTCCTCTTTCGTGGCTGGCATGCCAGCCGGATGCTTTGGTACTGATGCCCCATGGATCTCACCACCCTCCTCCTGATCGCTCTCGCCCTCGCCCTTGACTGCTTTGCAGTTGCCCTCGCCGCGTGCATCAGGCCTGGAGAGCGGTTCAGGGGCGCAATGCGAATCGCCCTTGCCTTCGGGCTCTTCCAGGCCGGGATGCCGGTCCTCGGCTGGCTCGCTGGGCACACGCTCTCAGATCTCATCTCCGGCTTCGACCACTGGGTCGCCTTCGGCCTCCTCGCGTTCGTGGGGCTGCGGATGATCCGCGGCGGGATATCCGCCGGGATGGGCCGGGGAAGCCCCTGCCTGGATGCCACCCACCTCCTCGTCCTCTCGGTGGCGACCTCCATGGATGCCCTCGCTGTCGGGGTCTCCCTTGCGCTTCTCAGTTCCGGTATCCTCGTCCCATGCCTCGTTATCGGGCTCTCCGCCTTCTGCATCTCCTTTCTCGGGGCGGTTCTCGGAGGGGTTGCCGCAGAGAGGTGGGGGAAGACCATGGAGGTGCTGGGCGGGGTGGTGCTCATCGGTATCGGGATCCAGATCCTCGTCACACACCTGGCCTCCTGACAAGAAGGAACACGGTGAGCAGTACATGAAGATCGACCAGCCCCGGATTTCCCTTCGATGCAAAGGGATATTTTGCAAGGATTAGGACGCAAAGACGGCTGGACCGGAAAAACGAGTTAGGGTGTGGCCGGCTCGAAGGCGTACTTCCAGACGAGGGCCGCAAGGATCCCGCCGATGATGGGGGGCGACGATGAAGAGCCAGAGCTGGGCGAGGGCCGTCCCGCCGACGATGACCGCGGGGCCGAGGCTCCGTGCCGGGTTCACCGAGGTGCCGGTGAGGGGGATACCGATGATGTGCACCATGCCGAGGGCAAATCCTATCGCGAGGCCGGCGAACCCCTTCGGGGCGTCCTTCGAGAGGGAGCCGAAGATCACGAAGATGAAGAGGGCCGAAAGAAGGATCTCCCCGAGGGCGCAGGCAAGGAGGGAGTAGCCCCCCGGCGAGGCGAGGCCGTTCACCGCGATGGAGTATCCTGCCTGGCCCGAGGCGATGACGAGGAGGAGACCGGCCGCGATGACGGCCCCGATGCACTGGGCGATGATATAGCCGGCGGCATCCTTCACGCTGATCTTCCCTGCGACGAGCATCGCGATGCTGACCGCAGGGTTGACGTGGCAGCCCGAGATGGACCCGATGGCATAGACCATCGTGAGGAGCACAAGGCCGAAGGCGAGGGCGATCCTCAGGAAACCGATCTGCTTTCCGGCGATCACCGCGCTCCCGCACCCGATGAAGACCAGGATGCCGGTGCCGAGCAGTTCTGCGATACACTTCTTCATACTCACCACCAGCAGGAGATACCAGTCCAGAGCCATTTGCCTTTCGGAGTAGGCGGGCCTAGAAAACCCTCGACCGGCTGGGCGATCCGTTTCCCATACCCTGCAACCCCCGGAATTGAGGGTATAGGGCAAAGCAGACCTCGCGGGAAAGAATTTTCACCGCGGGACGAATGGGTGGAGAAGGACCGGGAGCCCTATTACGCGAGGAGCGTGAGGGCAAGGATCAGGAGGATCCCCAGTCCCATGGAGATCACCATCTTCCTTGGCGGGTACCGGTAGGTCTCCGGGAGGAGGCTCGCCGCCCCGATAAAGAGGAACTCGCCCGCAAAGATGGAGAGGAGGATGGCGAGGACGGGCTCCGGGATCTGGAGGGGAACGGTAAGGAGGATCCCGAGGGCGGGGGCGATGGAATCCAGGAGGAGGAACACCATCGAATTCTTCGTTGACTGCCGGTTCTTCAGCATGATCACCACGGTGTTCATCCCGTCCGTGATGTCATGGAAGATTACGGCAAGACCGACGATGAGCCCGATGCCCGCGCCCACCTGGAAGGCGATGCCGATGGCCACCCCGTCCAGGAGGCTGTTGATGACGAGGCCCCCGGCACCCACGGGCCCCATGATATGGCCATGGAAGTTGTCGCTGTCGGTATGGTAGAGGACGAGGTACCTTTCCAGCAGGTTGAAGAAGAAGAAGGAGGCGACGATGATGACCATGAGATATCTCATGGAGATCCCCGAGGGACCCCCGATCTGGAAGAGCACCGGCTGGATATCGAAGAAGGAAACCCCGATTAGGTTTCCGGCGGCAAAGGCGAAGAGGTAGGGCAGGGTCCTCTTGAGCCTGAACACGATGAGCCCGCCCAGTAAGGTCGCGAGAAATACCGTGAGCGCTATACCGGCGATCTGCCAGTTCATCCAATCAATATAATGCAGGAACTGGTAAAAATTCTATCCCGTCCTGCCAGAAGGCCAGAGAGATGGGAGGTTTATGGCGGGCCGGTGAGGAACCTGTCCGAGTGGCAGCACTCCAGCCCGGAACCCCACATGAAGACGGTCCTGCATGGATGCTATCGGGGCCCCGCGTCCTCGTCGGTTTCCTTCAGTCCAGCCTCTCCCGGACCCGCTTCACGACATGGGTGATGAGGTGGACCCCCCGGTTCATCCTCCGGAAGGTGAACGGCGCCCCTGCAAGCCCCCTCAGGAGTCCTTTCGGGCTGTCGAAGGGGGGCACCTCCATCCAGACCCTGCCGAGCTCCATCGTCGTATGGGCATCCGAGCCTGCCGTGAAGGGTATCCCCACGTCGCATGCGAAGACCACGGCCAGCCGGTCCTCCTCGTCCGAGAGGTTCCGTGCATTGTGCCCCTCGATCAGGTCGATGCGGTCCACGAGCGCGTTCCTTGCATCCGGCCTGAGCACCTTTCCCCGGTAGGTGCAGAAGGGGTGGGGGATGAGGGAGAGCCCCCCCTGGCCATGGATCAGGTCGAGGGTCTCGGCGGCGGAGAGCCACGGCGGGATCTCCTCGGTAAGGAAGAGCCCGATGATCTCCCCGTCCCGGGTGGTGATCTCCTCGGCGAGGAGGAGGGGGAGATCGGGATCCTCGGCGTGAATCGCTCTCATCACCCGGTTCGAACCCTCGAGGGTGTCGTGGTCGCAGACGAGGGGGATGATCCCCGTCCTCCGCCAGGACTGAAAGATCGTCTTCGCCGGTATCACCGAGTCCCTCGAATACGACGAATGCACGTGCATATCGATGCGCAGGAGGCCGTCCTGTGGTTCAGAAACGGTTCGGTTCGATCCGGCCCTCTGCTGCATCAGGTGAGACTACCCCGGGATATTCCTATAAGATACGTGGACACAGGGGGATATACCTGTTTCGGGTATTTTGGTGAGGATTAAGGCTGGTTATCAGAATTCGGGGGCTGGCAGGGCGGCGGGGGCGGGTGGGGGGTGCGGAAGGATGGAACTAGGTATCCTTCTTGTCCCCCTTGGTCGCCTCTTCCATAATCCATCGGTGGTCATCAGTCAGATAATAAATTTGAATGCCTCCATTTCGAAGGTCCTTCTTAATGGACTCCGGTAATGGTTTATCAGCATTGGGATTCATGAATAACCTGACACTTATATGACAGCCTTCATTGTTCTGATAATGATGGTATAACAATAATCCGGTAATTATCGGATTGACCTCAGCAATCTCAAAAAATGCGGTTTCAATGTGCCGTGTCAATGCAATGGAGGGATCTAAATAAACCGCGACTATTCCCGGATATAAATGAGATAATTGTTTAGTCTTGTCTTCAATTTTATTTTGAATATTTATTGTGGGATGTTTGTTGATAGTCCTGATTATTATTCTGCCTTTTTGATAAATAATTTCGCCTGCTCGTTCATTTAATGTCCGGACTTCAATATAAACTGAATTTTGCCCCTTTGATATCTTGATATCCGATATGTTACGAGAATTGGGAATTAATGGATCTAGTTCCACGGTAAATCCCAGATTTTTAATAAATGAGCTTATTTCAATTTGTCCGATAAAGTTGGGGAATTCATTAGAATCTCTTAATTTTCGTTTTATTTTACCTTTTCTTTGAATTTCATTTTTTAAATTTTTAAGATATTCTTCTAAATGATCGAACCTATGATTGGAAATCGAATTATTGTAGGATGTATTACCAAAAGTGAATTGCTTTGCAAGTACATGCATTTCGTCTTTAGGTTTTTTTAATTCGGATTCGAACCACTCCTCGGAAAATATTTCAGCGATGTTTTTATAGATTTCAAGAAATTCTACTAAATTTCTATCCAATTAGAAAACCCCCAAGGAAATTTCATCCTATCTCTTCGATAATTTTGATCTCCTCCTCCGTCAGCCCGTAGAGCTCGTACACCAGATCATCGATCTGTTTGTCCGTCGCTTCGATCTGCCGCTGGATCACCGTCTTCTCGTGCTCCAGCGTGGTTTCGCCCAGCCGCTTGTGAAGGTCGAGCATCTGAGTAACAAGGGCTTCGATTCGGTCGTGGCGGGCAACGTCGGCAGAATCGTCGAAGTCGGGGACGTAGATAGGGATTTTTTCTACATCTTGGGTAAACCAGCGAAGACGACCTTTTTTATCTGGATCACCAATAACAGTTGAAATCCGTTTATAATAATTGAATATGAGTTTTGAATTAAGGGTACCAAGAAGATAGAGATCATTTGTCGGAATCATATATCCTGTATTCCCGATATAGAATCCCTCAACATCGTAGGTCATTCTACTTTCCTTGGCTATATCCGGGAAAATGATTTTGGGCCTTTCGAATTCAGATAAATAAGCACAAGCCCTTAATTCCCACCAATAATCTCCCTTATCCCCTCTTTTTTCGCCGTCAGCAGCAAAGGGAGCGAGATATTCTGTGATGGAAGGATATTTTTCCTGTAACCATCGCCATTTATCTTTCGCTGCGCCTGATTTTTCATTTGTCCATCCTTTCGGAATTAAAATGATATATTTTTTCTGAGAATCTATGTGATATTTTCTGATTTCATCACCGATTATGAAGGGTTTGATAATTTCCGCTGATAATCTATCTTTGCTAATCAAATCCTTCTTTTTTTCTTCACTTATGACAAAAACTTTGTTTAAGCCCGTTATAATGCCCCTGTATATGGTATTATGCACGTAATACCCGAGGGGTGTCCCAATTTTATTCATTTTTTCGATAATAGAGATTGATGAAATATCGACGAGAGTCCATATATTGTTGATTAAAGCCCTATTATCGAGAATAAAACCAATTCCTTTCACTTCTTCATCCAATGAAGAAAATTGAAGCGATTTAATTGGAGCATAAGTGAAATTCTGCGATTGTACGATCACTTTTTGTGTGATGAAAATGCTTGGGAAAGTTGAAGCATTTTGGAAAACAGGTAATTCCCCGAAATCAATAATTTGTAATAATTTTGATTTGTTTGCGAGGAATTTACGCAGGTTGGATCCATAATTAGCCCGCATAAATTTGTTCGAGGAAATCATTCCAAAGAAGCCCTTGACTCGGAGAAGGGCATGGGCTTTTTCGAAGAAGTATACATACAAATCGGCGGTCGCTGCATATGTTTCGTAATGCTGGGCTGTGTAATCCTTGAATGGCTTGCCAAGCCCCTCCTGCCGGACGTATGGTGGGTTCCCGATCACCGCGTCGAACCCGCCGGAAGCCATAATATCGGAAAATTCGGTTTTCCAGTCGAAAGGGTTGATCCTCTTCTGTTCTTCGAAGTTGAAGGGTTCAACCTGCTTCTGCTCGAAGAAATCCGGGCCGATGAGCGAATTCCCACACTTGATATTCCGGTGGAGACTGGGGAGCGCCCTTTCCTGGAACAGTTTCAGCTGCTTCGAAACCGTCTCTTCGCTCTCCTCTTCGAGAACCTTCAGGAGCAGGGAGAGCTTCGTAACCTCTACGGCTTGTGTGTCGATGTCCACACCGTAGATGTTGTTCAGGAGGATGCGCTTGCGTTCGGCGGTGGTGAGCTTCCAATTCGAGCGAACGCGGGTCTCCTCACCATTTGCGATCTTGTAGATAGGGAGGTCACGGGGGGCGCCCTTTTTCCCTTTCGCATCGGTGAGAGGCTCTGGAAGGAGCGCCTGCACCTCGGGTGCAGTGACCGAACCCTTCTCATTGAAAACCGGGACAAGTTTCTCGATGTAATAGTCACGGTGCCAGTCGAGGAGAAACTGATATGCGCCGAGGAGGAATGAGCCGGAACCGCAGGCAGGATCGAGAATGCGAAGTTTCGCAACCTCTTTCGGCGTCTTCCCTTTTACCAACTCGCCGACGGTGTGCCTCACAATATAGTCCACAACGAACTGCGGAGTATAGTAAACACCCCCCGCCTTCTTTACCTCGGGCTTCTCTTCCACTTTCGCATGGTGCCCCTCGGTGAGCCGGATCACCTTTCCGAGAAACTGCTCGTACACCTGTCCGAGAATGATAGGCGGAATGACCGAGAACTCGTAGGGGGAATCGGGATAATAGAGGCGCTTGATGATCTCCTTCAGCACTTTGTCATCGATAACCAGTGTGAGGGTGAGGGTGTCGGGTAATTCCCGGTCTTTCTCTTCCTGGAAGTGAAAGATACCGGAGTCGTAGCGGTCGTCGGCGCGCCGAAAGAGTTCGCGAAGCTGCTCGTACACCCTCTCTCCATCAAGGAGTTTTTTTAGAGTTTCGTAAGGTTCGATCCTCCTGTCCTCGCAGATTCGCAGAAAGATGATCCGGTCGATGGTTCTCTGCACAGCGGCGTTCAGCTCTTCCACGCTGAGGGATGGATTCCGTAGTGCGATGTTCCGGGCGAGGACATCTCGCCATCCTTCGATCTCTGTGAGAATATCGTCGTTTACTCCGATTGTTCCCTTCTTCCCTTTTGTCGTGGCAGCAAACCTGTCAAATGAGCCTTTGAGGATACTCTCCTGCGAGAAAATGGAAACTATCCACTCCCATTTTACGGGGTAATCCCGGAAGGTGAAGTATTCAATCCTGGCTACCCCGGCGTTATCTGTATTGAGGGGTTTTTTCGTGCAGTCGTAAACTGCAAATTCCTCAAAATTGGTGAGGATAGAAAGGCGGAGATCTGCATTCCAGGCATACCGGCGGAGCTGGAAAGCTGATTCCGCGTCGTCCTGGATTTTCACCGATGGTTTCTTGGTCTCCACCACGAACTTCCGTGTTCCTCCGACCCGGAAAGCATAATCAACATGTTTCGTGGTTCCCCGAATTGGTATTGGTTCTTCATGGACGACTTCACGGTAGGCCTCAGAGAATCCCTTGGTGTTATCCACGTCCCAATCGAGGGCCTTGAAAAAAGGATCGACAAAATCGCGACGCAGCTGTGTTTCGTTATACTGGCCTCTGAGGTAACCCTCACGGAGATACTGATATTTTTCAAGGAGTTTCTGAATAGTTTCAAAGGCAATTTTGGGATCGATCATGAGCGCTTCCTTTGGCAGATTCCCTTCAAGGGGAAACCGGATCAGGCTTTTCTTAAAATGAGAATGGTTGTTCGATAAGAAAGAATATTCTCTCTTTCACACAAACCTCCGCGGGTCCGTCTCGACGTCCACCACCACCACGGTATCGAGGGCCATCGCCTTCCGGATCGCGGATTCGAGTTCCTCGGGCCGGGTTACCCGGATCCCTCTCCCGCCGCAGGCATCGGCATAGGCCGCGAAGTCCGGGTTCAGGAGATCGGTCCCGAAGTTCGGGTAATGCTCCATCTGCTGTTCGATACGGATCATGCCGAGCTCACGGTTATTCAGGACCACCACGACCATGGGGAGGTGGTACTTCACCGCGGTGACGAGCTCGGCCATGGCCATGGCAAACCCGCCGTCGCCCGTGATGCAGAAGACCGTCTTCTCAGGGTGTGCGAGCTTCGCCGCGATGGCCCCGGGGAGGGAGAATCCCATCGTCGCGAGGTAACCGGACATCACGAAACGCTGCCGCTTCATCCTGAAGTTCCGGCCGAACCACCACCCGTTCTCCCCGACATCGATGGAGATGATGGCATCCTCCGGGATGGTCTCCGAGAGCACCTTCATGATGTACGGGGGACGCATGGGGACTGCATGGGGATCTGCCTCGGCGTCCAGGCGCTCGCGGATCTTCTCCTTCAGGATCGCGATACGTGGCAGGGCCTCCCCGTCCTCCCTCTCCGCCACCATCTCGATGAACTTTGGAAGGACCGAATGACAGTTGCCCCAGAGGCTCACCGACGCAGGGTTCTTCCCGAGCTTCACCGGATCGATGTCCAGCTGGACCATGGGGCGGTCGAGGGGGACGTTCGTCTGCTTCGAGAACCCGACCCCGAGGCAGATGAGGGGGTCTGCCTCCTGCGCGAGGACCCGGGCCTCGGGTGATCCGACGGTCCCGAGGACAGAGACGAGCCAGGGGTTGTCTTCGGGGAGGATCCCCTTGGCCCGGAAGGTGGTGATGATCGGGGCCTTGATCTTCATTGCGAGGGCGAGCACCAGGTCGGTGTCAGGAAAGGCCCCCCACCCGGCGAGGATGACGGGGGTCTTTCCCCGTGATACCTGGTCGGCCGCACGGCGCATCTCCCGCTCGTCGGGGATGATATTCGTGTCCGGGATGCAGCTCTTCCGGCTGCAGTACGCGGCAGCAAGGGGCTCCTTCTGCACATCGTTGGGGACCGATACCTGGGCTACACCGCGGTCGAGAACGGCATGGCGCAGGGCCTTCTCCAGGATTGTCACGGTCATCTTCGGATCGGCGATGGTATTGTTGAAGACCGTCACAGGCCGGAAGAATGCGTCCTGGTCGATCTCCTGGAACCCGCCCGGCCCCGTGTACTGCATCTCCACCTGCCCGTTCAGCGATATGACCGAGGCGCTGTCCTCCTTTGCGTCGTAGAGCCCGGTGGCGAGGTTCGTTGCCCCCGGGCCCGCGATGGTGAGGCAGGCCGCAAGGCCGCCGGTGAGCTTGTTGTAGGCCGAGGCTGCGAAGGCGGCGTTCGCCTCGTGCCGGACCACGATATAGCGCATATCGGGCCGCTTCCTCACGGCGTCCACGAGTCCCAGAGATGAGGTGCCCGGTATCCCGAAGACCAGGGAGACCCCCCACGCGGCCAGGTTCCCCATGACTACATCAGAGACCGTGGTAACCTGGGGGGCGGCGGGGGCCCCTTCCTCGACTTTTATAAAGACCTCCTTCCCCGATCCACAGATGGGGCATTTCCAGTCGGGTGGGAGATCGTCGAATCTTGTCCCGGGCGGGGTGCCCGTGTCCTTCTCCCCGAGCGTTTCATCATAGACATAGCCGCATACCTGGCAGAGCCACCGCGCCATTCCTCTCAAACCCCTCAGGTGTGAGATACAATCCGCCCTCCGGTATATAATTGCTGCGCCAATTGCCAGCGGTATGGCGAGCAAGGTATTATTGAGGGATGATGCAATTCCACTGGTGAGACAGGACGGACAGTGAACGGGATGGGCGAATCAGCGGTGCAGCAAGGAAGACTTCCAGAGGGGCGGTGATGCGGGATGGATGATATCTACCAGGAGTCCCTGGACCTCCACCGGAGGATGCGCGGGAAACTCGAGGTGAGGGGGAAGGTCCCTGTTCGGACGAGGAGGGATCTCTCCCGGGCGTACACCCCCGGGGTTGCGCAGGTCTGCCGTGAGATCCAGGAGGACCGGAACCGCGCCTACCTCTATACCATCAAGGCCAACACCGTGGCGATAGTCACCGACGGCTCTGCGGTCCTCGGCCTCGGGAACATCGGGGGGTACGCGGCCATCCCGGTCATGGAGGGGAAGGCCCTCCTCTTCAAGGACTTCGCGGGGATCGACGCCTTCCCCATCTGCTTCGAGGGCTACCACACCGACTTCATCGAGGACGTGAAGAACATCGCCCCCGTCTTCGGGGGGATCAACCTGGAGGACATCGCCGCCCCCAAGTGCTTCGAGGTGGAAGACGCCCTCCAGGATATCGGGATACCGGTCATGCACGACGACCAGCACGGAACAGCTGTCGTGATCCTCGCGGCCCTCCTGAACGCCTGCAGGGCCACCGGAAAGCACCTCCCCGACATCACCATCGCGATGAGCGGCGCAGGTGCGGCGGGTTTTGCCACATTCCGGCTCCTGAAGTGCCTGGGCTATGACCGGAAGACCTGCCTCCCCGTGGGGGACCTCATCGTCTGCGATACGAAGGGGATCATCCACCGCGACCGCCCCGACCTCCTGAAGAACAAGTACAAGTATATCATCGCCCACGAGACGAACAGCGGGAACCGGACCGGGACCATCGCTGATGCGATGAAAGGGGCGGATGTCTTCATCGGCGTCTCGGCCCCCGGGATTGTGACCGGGAAGATGGTCCGGTCCATGAAGAAGGACCCGGTGGTCTTTGCCATGGCAAACCCGGTCCCCGAGATCATGCCCGATATCGCGAAGAGGGCCGGGGCAGCGGTGGTCGGGACCGGGAGGAGCGACTTCCCGAACCAGATCAACAATGTCCTCGCCTTCCCGGGCATATTCAGGGGAGCACTCGATGCCCGGGCTTCAAAGATCACAGACGAGATGAAGGTGGCAGCAGCTCATGCTCTCACGGGGATGGTAAAGGAACCGACCAGGGGAAGGATCCTCCCGGGCACCCTGAACCGGAGGGTTGCATGGCAGGTCGCGGCCGCGGTTGAGACCGCAGCCCGCGAGTGCGGGTGTGCTATTGAAATCAGTTGACAGGCGAGAGGGCATGTTTCGCATCTACAATACCATGAGCCGGAGGAAGGAGGCCTTTCTCCCGAGGGCGCCGCCGGTCGTCACGTTCTTCACCTGCGGACCGTCCATCTACCAGCGCCCCCACCTGGGAAACTACCGCACCTTCCTGTACGAGGATATCCTCGAGCGTTACCTGGGGTACCTCGGGTACCACGTCGAGCGGGTCCTCCCCTTCACCGACATCGAGGACAAGGCCCTCGCCCAGGCAGAGAAGGAGGGGATGAGCCTCCCGGACCTCACCGGCCGGGTGGCGGAGGAGTTCTTCAGGGACGCGTGCCTCCTGAGAATGAAGCCCCCGACCTACAACCCCCGTTCCTCGACGACGATAGAGTATGCCGTCGAGATCATCGAGCGGCTCCTCGAGAAGGGCGTTGCCTACCGGTATGGCCCTGATATCTACTTCGATCCCCTGAAGTTCCGGGGGTTCGGGAAGCTCTTCCGCCTTGACATGTCCCGGTGGCCGAAGAAGAGGAGGCACTTCGGGAAGGACACCTACCCGGGCATCCAGTGGAACTACGGAGACTTCATCCTCTGGCACGGGGAACGGAAGGGGGATACCGTCGTGTGGGAGACACGGATCGGGAGGGGGAGGCCGTCATGGAATGTACAGGACCCGGGGATGGTCATCCCGTTCCTCGGAAATTCCATCGACATCCATGCAGGGGGGATAGACAACCTCTACCGGCACCATGACTACAACCTCGCAATCGTCGAGTCTCTTACAGGCAGGGAGTACGCCCGCTACTGGATGCATGGGGAACACCTTCTCATCGACGGGAAGAAGATGTCCAAGAGCAGGGGGAATATCGTTTCTCTCTCTGACCTCACCTCCCGGGGCTGCACTCCCGAGGAGGTCCGCTTCTTCCTCTCGTACGGCCACTATCGTGACCGCCTGGACATGACCGAGGAGAAGCTCGGCGAGGCAAGGGAGGTTCTCCGGGATCTCAAAGATCTGATCGCGAGGATTTCAGAGGGTGCCGGGAACCTCCCTGCAGAACCCCGGGATTTACCTGTCGCCCGGTACCTCGAGGAGGGGTTCAGGGAACGGATGAATGATGATCTCGATGTGAAGGGTGCCGTCGACCGGATCGGATTGTCCGTCGGAGAGCTCGGAGCCCGTCAGGCCAGGGGAGAGCTCTCTCCTGAAGATGCCAGGGCAACCCTCGCCGCATTCCGCCGGATTGACAGGGTTCTCCAGGTGCTCTTTCCTTCAAGTCCTGCTGACATTCCGGCCTGAACCGGTCAGGGAATGGATTCCTTCCCATGATGCACTACCGACGGTCATCCACAAAGGTTTTCTAGTTCTCGGGGCCGAAGAACGAACACTTATCTCCCGAGAAGATCATACTCCCTCAGGTAGGCGGAGAGGGAATCCCTCGCAATCCGCCCACAGGGGGTTTATCTTTGGCTCCACGGATCAATGCCCGACACATCACCTGCCCAGGCTGCCAGGAGGAGGTCTTCATGGAGGAGCTCGTGGGCGGCCGGTGCCCGCTCTGCGGCTGCGAGCTGGAAGGGAGCGAGGATTCCTGCGAGGGGTTCGAGGAGCTCCTGGACCACTCGGACCTCACCTGGCTCGTGTACCAGTACTTCCTCTTCCGGAAGTTCGAGGCCATGGGAGCAAGCCCGCTCCAGACCCTCAACCTCATCTCGAAGTGCGATGATCCCTCCGCCATGGGCCCCTCCTATCCCGAGGGGACCCCCTATTCGATCGAGATACCCCTGACTTTCCGGGACCGGATCCTTCCCAGGCGGTGCAGTCGGTGCAGGAGGATCTTCCTCCGCGGAGGAAGGAAACTCGTCACGGGCGACCTGGGCCACACCACCCAGGACATCTCTTACATCTGCCCGTCGTGTTGATCAGAAGGTGCGGGCGAGGAGGGTGGGCGTCCCCTCCTTCCCGCACACGATGCATGGCCGGGGTATTTCAGGGAGCATGTTCCCCCCGATATCAGTCCCGAGGATGCTTCCGCCCGTTTTTTCTTCGAGGATATCCGCGCATTCCCTCTGGTGGCACCAAGAGACAACCGCTACTCCATTTTTTATTGCATCGTGAGCTTCATCGAAACCTTGGACTATCTTAATTCGGTTCCTCATATGAGAATCGGCCTTATTCCGAAGATTCTCGGTAAATAATTTCATTTCCTCTTTCATAGCTGAATTGACTAATTTCCGGGGTATTTCTTTTTTATCTCCCGAGCGGATGACAAGGGTAAGAACCCCTTTATCTATGTCTCGAGGACCTAGTTCCAATCGAATAGGAACGCCTCTCATCTCCCAGTGATAGTACTTCGCCCCCGGTCGTATCTCACGTTCGTCCACCTCGACCCTGTAGCCTGCCGAGACGAGCTCCGCCTTCAGGCTGCGGGCGGCCTCAACCACCTCTTCCTTCCGCTTTCCCACGATGATGGGTACGATGATCACCTGGACGGGGGCTACCTCGGGCGGGAGGACGAGTCCCCTGTCATCCCCGTGAACACTGATGACCGCGGCGATGGATCGCTCGGAGATCCCGTAACAGGTCTGGAAGGCATACTGCTGCTCCCCCTTCTCGTCCTCATACCGGATCCCGAACGTGCGGGAGAAGTGGTCACCGAGGTGGTGGACGGTCCCGATCTGGAGTGTCCTCCCGTCGGGCATGATGGTATCGACCGCGATGGTGTAATCTGCCCCGGGGAACTTGTCCCAGTCGGGGCGGCGGGTGATGAGGAGCGGGATAGAGAGACGGTCGTAGAAGGCCCGGTAGAGGCCGATGGCAGCTTCAGCCTGTGCCTCGGCCTCCTCCCAGGTGGCATGGACCGTGTGGGCTTCCTTGAAGGATGTGATCTCCCTGAGCCGTATGAGGGGCTTCGTTGCCTTCGTCTCGTACCGGAAGGTGTTCACGATCTGGTAGAGCCGGATGGGAAGGTCGGCGTGGGACCGGACCCAGAGGGCGTACATCGGGTAGATGGCGGTCTCGCTCGTGGGGCGCAGGGCAAGCGGGACATCGAGTTGATTCTTTCCCCCGCGGGTGACCCAGTAGACCTCGTCCTCGAAGCCCTTGATGTGCTCGGCCTCCTTCATGAACTCGTTCTCGGGGATGAGGAGGGGGAAGAGGGTCTCCTGATGGTCCCGGTCCATCAGCTCCCGGAGGATCCCGTAGACATGCTTCCTGAGGGCGAAGCCGTACGGGTACCAGACACAGAGCCCCTTCACCGGGTACCGGTTGTCGATGATCCCGGCTTGCCAGAGGATCTCGTTGTACCATCCGGAAAAGTCCCCTTTCTGCGGGAGCGGGCCAGCCACCTCACCGGGCAAAGATCCACCTCTAGGACACCAGATGTATGATCTGGGGCGTGATAAATGCCTCGATAAATGCCGCGATGGCCACAAGGGGCACAACCACGAGGAGGAATGTGCGGGCATGGGCCCTCGCGGTCTCTGCCGAGTCCCCCTCGCCGTGCCACTCGGCAAGGACGGAGGACCCGACGATGAACCCGAGGGAGGCCGAGATGATGAAGGAGGGGACCTCAAAGATACCGTGGGGGAGGATCGCCGCAGAGACGAAGAGGAGTCCCTTCTCTTCACGGACGAGCTCCATGATGCCCCCGATGATAACCCCGTTCGAGGCGATGATAAAGAGCGTGAGGATGCCCAGCGTCACCCCGCCCAGGAAGAGGAGGATGCAGGCCTGGAGGTTGTTCGCGAAGATAAAGATCGCGAGGGAGAGCGGGTCCTTTGCATCGATCTTCCCCACGACCTGGTCCTGCACGATCTGGATGAACTGTTTTCCTGTGGAAGGGCTGTTGATCACAACCGCCACTCCGGCGATGGCGGTGAGAAGGAAGGCCAGGATTGCGATGGCTGCAGCTGACCTGAAGGCAAGGTCAGACATGGAGCACCTCCTGCCGGCAGGCGGAGGGCTTCATGGCATCAAACATGGAGCACCTCTTGCCGGTAGGCAGAGGGCTTCATCACATCAGACATGAAGCACCATTCGCACCATGTCCCGCACCCCCGGCGCAAGGCCGACCACAATCATGGCGAGGATGACCATATTCGCGAACTCCCGGTTCCCTTCCCGCCGGTACATCTCCAGTACATAGATGGCCGGAATAACCACGAGCAGCTTCAGGGGGAACAGGGAGAAGGCAGTATGGGTCCAGTTGATGAGGGCGGACCCGACCACGTGCACCTCCTGGTAGGGTATCGGGCCGAAGTCGATACCATACCCTGTCGCGGACGCGTCGAGCATCTGCCCGATGATCAGGAGCCGGTAGAGGGGATCTCCCGCGTACCCCCACCGGAAGACCTTCTGGAGGAGGGCCATGACCGCAAGGGATGTCACGGTGGCGAGGAGAAGGATCGAGATGAGGACCACCAGGTCAATGGTTGTCCTTGTGAGTCCGAACCACGCGAGGAGGCAAGCAACCACGACCGAGGCGCCGGCACCGACGCCCCCGTAAAAGGTGAGATAGTTCGGGACGAGGCCCTTCTTCCCGAGGGTTCGCGAGAGGACGAGGGATCCTCCGGCGATGAAGAATACGACGAAAAAGATGAGGGGGGTGACGAGCAGGAACCGGAGGTCGGACTGGATCATGCCCGTGTCCTCGACGACCCTGAGGAGCCCGCCCAGGACAACGTACGGGATGGTGGCGATGACAAAGGGGCTGTCCAGGGCCACCCCCGAACGCCGGAGCCAGCGGTACACGAGGTAGACGGAGAGGACAAGGATGATCGCGTAGGTGAGGGTATCAACGATATTATAGGGCTGGCCGAGACGTATGGGATCGATGTAGTATTTGTAGATGAAGTCGCTAATCATGATCTATCCGAATGAGCGCAGATGGTATGAAAGTACTCAGGAATAAAGGTTTTGACAAGTCCAAATGGATGCAGCTCCCCCGGGACGTCCTCGTCGGGCACGATGTCCTCGGACAGCTCCCCCAGGTCTGTGACGACCTCTCCCTCGGTAACTCCGTGCTCATCGTCACAGGGAAGCATACCATGGAGGTGGCAGGAGCGCAGGTTGTGAAGATGCTCTCCCGGGACTACTCCACCCGCACCTTCCTCGCCGAGGAGATCAGCCCCGCAGTGATCAGGAAGGCCGAGGAGGAGGCCAGGGGGGTGAAGTTCCTCGTCGCCGTCGGTGGCGGGAAGGTCATCGACACGGCAAAGATCGCATCCTTCAACACAGACCGGCAGTTCATCTCGGTCCCCACCGCCGCGTCCCATGACGGGATCGCCTCTGCGAGCGCCTCGGTCCCCACGCCGGAGGGGAACCTCTCCCTCCAGGCACAGCCGCCTATTGCCATCGTCGCCGACACCGGGATCATCGCCTCGGCACCCCACCGGCTCCTTGCGTCAGGGTGCGCCGACGTCATCTCCAACTCCTCCGCGGTACTTGACTGGGAGCTCTCCCACAGGCTGCGGGGCGAGCCCATCTCCGAGTACGCCTCCACCCTCTCGCGGATCACGGCCGAGTTCATGATCAGGAACGCCGACCTCATCAAGCCAAACAAGGAGGAGACAGCCTGGATGGTGACAAAGGCCCTGGTTGCATCCGGGGTGGCCATGTCCATCGCCGGGTCCTCTCGCCCCGCGAGTGGGGGGGAGCACAAGTTCTCCCATGCCCTGGCCAAAATCGCGCCGGGAAAGGGGCTCCACGGGGAGAAGTGCGGGATCGGGACCATTATCACCATGTTCCTCCACGGTGGGGACTGGCAGGGGATCCGCGATGCCCTGAAGAAGATCGGGGCCCCGACCACGCCGAAGGAGATCGGCATCAGCGACGCAACGGCCGTGGAGGCCCTTCTCATGGCCAAGACCATCCGCCCCGAGAGGTTCACGATCCTGGACATGGGCCTCACCAGGGAATCCGCAGAGACTTTAATCAGGATGCTCTATAAAGAGTAGATCGGTATGCCGGAGGCAAAACCCAAGGTAACCCTCATCGGGAGGCTGCTTGCACGGCCGGGGCTCGAGTTCATCTTCGAGGGCGAGCTCCCACAGTGCGAGCACTGCCGGGTGAGGAAGGCCTGCAACAACCTCCAGTCAGGGAGGAAGTACCGCATCGTCTCGGTGCGGACCACGGCCCCCCACGACTGCTCCGTCCACGAGGGAGGCACGTGCGCGGTGGAGGTGATCGAGTCGCCCATCGTGGCCCTCGTGAACGCCGACATGGCGATCATGAACTCCCGGGTCACCTTCGAGTTCTCGTGCAACAAGGAGGAGTGCAAATCCTTCGAGCTCTGCAGGCCTGACGGAGTCATCGATGGCGACCGCTACCTTGTCGGGGAGATCCTGGGGAACGCGCCCGATATCTGCGAGAAGGGCAAGGCTCTGAAACTCGTGGAGCTGAGGCCTCTCTAACCAATCGAGGTAAAGATCCAATACGGCTCCCCTTTCTTTATCCTCTCTACGGTTCTCAGGATGTGTTTTTATACTGGGCTCTCGGGGGACTTCCGCCCCCGCCGCGGGCACCCCCCGTTGTGTACTGTGACATGTGACCGGCGGTTTTTAGGGAGGGATCTCGTGCCTCTGGAAAGGGGCTATCCCCACGCGGGGTACGCCACAGCGGCGGGGGTGAGCGGAGCGAATCCCCCAGGAGCGTCCACCGGGGACCTTCGACTTACAGCTGCTTGACTTGAAGGAGCATTCTCTCAGGTTCTACTCTCCCTTCTCCACCGCCGCCCGGAAGAGGTCGCCGGCCAGGTCAATGATCCTGTCATGGTCCCTGAGCTGCACCCGCCACAGCGGCGGGATGGCCGTGGCCCCCCAGTATGCGCCGGCAAGTGACCCGGTTATAGCACCAATCGTGTCTGCGTCCCCCCCCAGGTTCACCGCCAGGATCACCGCGTCTGCGAAGGACTCCACCCCCATGAAGACTGTCAGGGCACAATGGGTGGCGAGGAGCGCATCGAGGGAAGGATCTGGTGGGTGATTCCGGAAACCGCTCAGGTATTCACTCACTTCTGTGATGCGGCACGTGGTGCAGGCATGCCTGAAAGCATCCTCCCGGGGAGTGCCCCGCGCGAGATCGGCGACCATCCGGTTCACGAAGGCCGAGCATGCCCCCGCAACGGGATCACAGTGGGTGAGGCGGGAACAGGCAATGCTCACCTCTTCGAGAAGCGGAGAGGAATAGAAGACCCCGAGCGGGGGGCCCCGCATCACCGACCCGTTGGACCTGCTCCCGCCCAGGGTGCGGTGGACCTGTCCGGCAGCATCCAGGGGGGGCATTCCCCCCATCACCAGCGAGAAGACCGCGCTTGATGTCGGGCCATAGAATCCTGGATATCTCAGGTAACCCTCCAGGAGGCGTATCATACAGTCTTCGGGAGAGAATCCGCGGGAGACCACCAGAGAGCGGGCAAGGGCAAGGGCCTGGAGGGTATCATCGGTGTACATCCCCCCTGCCGGCATCTCCGTGACCTTCACCGTCGGTGGCGGATACCCCTCAAGGGGCGCACCCAACGCGTCCCCCACCGCGAGCCCCAGGAGCACTCCCACAGCCCGTTCTTCTTGCAATATAAAGATCACCAATAAATTATATTTAGGAATGAACAGTAGAGTTAAAGATGGTGATAGCGTGCAGAAGGAAGAGTTGCTCCACTTACATATGTTGCTCATTCATGTAAAGAAATATTATGAGAACCTCACTTCTGATGAGATCTTCACTGACCGGTATAATGCCCTGACCATATCACCGGTTCACATCCACAAGAACAAAATTCTCCACAAGAAAGCAATCCTCACCCTCGGGGATGAGATCGTCTCCCACATCAGGGGCCACCGGCCGGCCGTTGTGGAGATGAGCCCCGACGCGGCAACAGGACGCGTTGCTGCTGAACAATGATCCATGGATGAGTTCACGATCTGCCGGGAGATCATCTCCCGCCTCTCTTCTCATCCCCTGTCCCCTTCCCGCCTTGAACACCTGAAGATCGAGGTCTGCAGGGCGCACCATTCCCCGGTCATCCCGAAGAACTCAGCCATCCTCGCCGCAGCAGAACCCGGGGAGCGCGAACGGCTCCGGGCCCTCCTCCTCCTCAAGCCCACCCGCACCCTCTCGGGAGTCGCACCCGTCGCGGTCATGACCTCCCCGGCCTCCTGCCCCCATGGGAAGTGCCTCCCCTGCCCGGGCGGGCCCGACCATCCCTTCGGGACGCCCCAGAGCTACACCGGCGAGGAGCCCGCAGCGCTCCGTGCGCGGGAGCATGGCTATGACCCCTACCTCCAGGTGAGGGCACGCCTGGACCAGTTTCAGGTCCTCGGGCACCACGTGGACAAGGCCGAGCTCATCGTCATGGGGGGGACCATGACGGCCAGGCTGCGTTCGTACCAGCGCGGGTTCGTCGCCGAATGCCTCCGTGCCATGAACGAATTCGGCGGTAACCGGTCAACAGCGGATTCCTTCGAGGAGTTAGCGGAAGAGAACGAGGCGGCGCAGGTGCGGTGCGTTGCCATGACCTTCGAGACGAGGCCCGATTACTGCCGGAAGGATCATGTGGCGGACATGCTCTCCCTCGGGGTGACCAAGGTGGAGCTCGGGGTCCAGCACGTCGACGACCGCATCCTCACCCTCAACCGCCGCGGCTGCCTGGTGGGGGACGCCGTCAGAGCGAACCGGCTCCTCCGGGATTCGGGGTTCAAGGTAGGGTTCCACGTGATGCCCAACCTCCCGGGCGCAACCCTTGCTGATGACGAGAGGATGTTCCACGCCCTCTTCTCCGATGAGAGATTCCGGCCTGACTTCCTCAAAATCTACCCCACCCTGGTGACTCCTGGGTCCGGCATTGAAGAACTCTATCTCCAGGGAGGCTACCGACCCTACCCGGAACCCGACCTGGTTGACCTGATCGCCCGGGCAAAGGCCATGCTCCCCCCCTATGTCCGGCTCCAGCGTATACAGCGGGATATCCCGGCGAAGCTCATCACCGCAGGGTCAATACACGGGAACCTCAGGCAGATGGCAAGGGCGCGCCTCGAAGAGCTGGGCGGTTCCTGCCGGTGCATCCGCTGCCGCGAGGCAGGGAGGAGTTCCCCGGAGGGAACGACCTCGGTTGAAGTCCTCTCCTACCCCTGCTGCGGCGGGCTGGAGCATTTCATCTCAGCCGTGGCGGGAGATTCCCTCATCGGCTATGCCCGGCTCCGGTTCCCGGGGACGACAGAGGCCACAGAGCTTGAGAACGCCTCCCTGCTCCGGGAGCTCCATGTGTACGGGCCCCTGGTGCCCCTCGGGAAGCACGCCGGAGGTCCTGAGTGGCAGCACCGCTCGTACGGCGGGCTCCTCCTCGGCAGGGCCGAGGACCTCTCCAGATCCGAGGGATTCCGCAGGATCGCCATTCTCTCAGGGATCGGTGTCCGGCCTTATTACCGGCAGAGAGGCTATGAGAGGCGGGGACCCTATATGGTGAAGGAGCTGGCATGAGGCCCGCGACGACCGAGTTCCTGAGGCAGCGGTTCACCGAGTACTACCGGAAGGAGCGCATCCAGGCGCCGCCGTCGGTCGGGGAGAGGGAGTTCGGGTTCATCCTCTTTGACCCCGACTCCCCTGAGGTGCGTATGCGGCGGCATATGGGATTCGGGAGCGCACAGGAGCTCGGGGAGTACATCCGGTCCATCGTCCCTGCCCATGCCTTCTATTCGAGCGCGTACTACACCGCCCCGGGCGCAGGCACGATGGCGGAGAAGGGTTGGACCGGTGCGGACCTCATCTTCGACCTCGATGCGGACCATCTCATGCGGGGGCCCTACCGGGCGATGCTCGACCGGGTGAAGGTGGAGACCGAAAAGCTCCTCGCGATGCTCACCGGCGAACTCGGCTTCGCGGAGCGGGAGATCCATCTCGTCTTCTCGGGCGGCCGGGGATACCACATCCATGTCAGGGAGATTGCGGTGCGGGGCTGGGGGAGCCAGGAGCGGAGGGAGCTCATCGATTATGTCTGCGGTATCGGGATCGATCCCCGGGGGCTCCTCTCCGGCCCTCCCGATGGAACCGGGGGCTGGAAGGAGAGATATATATCCACAATCTCCGAGTACCTTCTCTGGCTCAGGGGGCTGGGGCGGGAGAAGGGAGTGGAGCATCTGATGGAGTTCGCCGGGATTGGCAAAGAGCGGGCCCCGAAGTTCATTGAATCCATAGGCGAATATCTCGCGGGGCTTGCGAAGGGGGACTACGCGCCCCTTCTCACGAACCAGGCATTCTCTGCCATCTCGGAGAAGGAGGGAGGGAAGTTCCGAGAGCTCCTCCGCGGGAAGGCGGCCCTTGCAGACGAACCGGTCACCACCGACACGAGGAGGCTCATCCGCATGCCCACCTCCCTTCACGGCGGGAGCGGCCTCCGGGTCACCCCCGTCCCCCTCGATGACTTCGGTTCCTTCGACCCGCTCCAGGATGCGGTGGTCTTCTCCGATCGGAAGGTGAAGGTGGATGCGGCGATGAACCTCACCATGGAGATACAGGGAAACACCTACCCGATCGGGAAGGGGACAAACGTGGTCCCCGAGGCCCTCGCGGTATTCCTCTGTGCCCGGGGGCTCGCGGAGGTTGCCGGGGAGGGTGGACGTGCCTCTCGATGACCTCCGGATCATCATCCTGAACGAGCGGGAGAGCGGCCGGCTCTCGGAGGTCCCGCCGACGCTATATGACGGGATCCGCGGGCACCTCGCCTCCCTCCAGGAGAAGGTCTACAGCTGCAACGACCCCCTCTCGGACCAGGCCCAGACCCTGATCGAGGAGGTGAAAGCGATGAGGGAGATCGTCCGCGATATCTTCAGGATCCGTTCGCGGAAGATCCTCTCCCTGGCCCTCGTCCAGGTGGAGGCCGAGGCCACCGAGAGGGACGAGCTGAAGAAGATGCTCCCCGCGGAGCGGGAGATGTTCGACGGGATCGTCCGGGAGCTCGAGAAGGGGAAGGCGGCGCTCTCGGGCCAGGTCCCGAGAGGGTTTCCCACCGGTGAGATTCCTCTCGGGACCGAGAGTCCAGGGGGTACGTGCACCCCCGAGCCTCCCCCCGCTCCAGAAGAGGCCATGGTCATGGTGCGGATCGTCTCGGACATGGAGCCATTCATGGGGGTGGACGGGCGTATCTACCACCTGAAGGCAGAGGACGTGGTAACCCTCCCCGAGAGGAATGCGGGGGTCCTGATCGACCGCAACATAGCCTTAAATATCATACCCGGAAAATAATTATGATACTTGGGACAGCCAGAAAGGAGGAGGCAATATCATGAAGATGCCGGTGAAATTCAACACATACTGCCCTTTCTGCCGGAAACACGAGATTCACGAGGTCGAGAGGGTCAAGAAAGGCAAGACCCGGGGTCTCCACTGGATCGACCGGCAGAAGGCGAGAAGGGGAAAGGTCGGGAACATGGGCAAGTTCTCCAAGGTTCCCGGCGGCGACAAGCCGACGAAGAAGATCAACGTGCGCTACCGGTGCACGAAGTGCAAGAAGGCGCATCTTCGGCCCGGCTTCCGGCTCTCCAAGTTCGAGCTCACGGAGTGAGAGAATGGTCCGTCTGAATCGCGAGAACCGGAGCAGGTTCTACCGGGTGAAGTGCCCTGACTGCGAGAACGAGCAGGTCATCTTCGGGAAGGCAAGCACCGTCGTCGACTGCATCGTCTGCGGGAAGGTCCTCGCCGAGCCGGCGGGGGGAAAGGCGCGGATCACGGCTGAGATCCTCTCCGAGATCGAGTGAGCGTCCGATGGCCGAGAGGGAGTGGCCCGAGGAAGGGGAACTGGTCGTTTCCACCGTCGAGGCCGTGAAGGACTTCGTGGCCTTCGTCCGGCTCGACGAGTACGGGGGCCGGCAGGGGCTCATCCCCATATCGGAGATCGCAAAGGGCTGGGTCAAGTACATCCGTGACCACGTCCGCGAGGGGCAGAAGGTGGTCTGCAAGGTCCTCCACGTCGACAGGAACCGCGGGCACATCGACCTCTCGTTGAAGGACGTGAATGAGCACCAGCGGCGCGAGAAGATCCAGGAGTGGAAGAACGAGCAGAAGGCCCATAAGTGGATCGGCTTTGTCGCCGACGAGTCAAAGGTGCCGGCACCGGCCATCGAGGAGGCAATCCGCAATGACTACACCCACCTCTACCGCGCCTTCGAGGATGCCGTCGTTGAGGGGGAGAAGGTCTTCGAGAAGCTGGCCATTCCTGACCCGGCACGGCCTGTTTTTCTCCGCATTGCGGGGGAGAACGTCCGGAAACCCCGGGTCACGATCGCGGGGTACCTCCACCTCACCTCCACCAAACCCGACGGTGTAAATGTCATCCGGCGGGCCCTCCGGAGCGCCATCACCAAGATCGACAACGTGGATATCGAGCTCCTGTACGTCGGCGCACCCATCTACCGCATCAAGGTGACCGCACCGGACTACAAGCAGGCCGAGAAGGCCATCGAGAAGTCAGCGATGGCCGCCATCCGGATCATGGAGAAGACAGGGGACTCCGGGGAGTTCGTCCGCAAGCAGAAGGCCGGTTGACCTGTATGAGCGGCCGGATCAGGCGCTGCCCCGCCGATTCCACCTATACCCTCTCACTTTTATGCCCCTGCTGCAAGAGGCCGACCCGCACAGCCCACCCTGCCAGGTTCTCCCTGAATGACCGGAGGGGAAGGCTCAGGAGGATGGCACGGGTATGGACGCGATAGAGATCCGGTGGCTGAAGGAAGAGACTGGTCCTGCCGAGATCCTCATCGAGGGGCTCCCGGGCATCGGCCACGTGGGGAAGCTCGTGGCCGAGCATATGATCCAGGAGTTCCATGCCTCGAAGGTCGCCGAGCTCTACTCCACCCACTTCCCTCCCCAGGTCATCATCGAGCCGGACGGCGTTGCGCGGCTGGTACGGAACGAGGTCTATGTGAGCGAAGGTGAGAAGCGGATCGCGTTTCTGGTCGGCGATTACCAGAGCGCGTCCGCCGAGGGGCATTACCTCCTCTCAGAGGCCTACCTCGATATCGCGGAACGCCTCGGGGTGCGCCGGATCTACACCCTCGGCGGATACGGGGTCGGCCACCTGGTCTCGGAGCCCCGCGTGCTCTCGGCGGTGAACCGGGCGGAGCTCCGGCCCGACGTCGAGGCGGCGGGGGCCGAGTTCAACCGGGACGAGCCCCCGGGCGGGATCATCGGCGCCTCGGGGCTCCTCCTGGGCCTCTCCTTCCGCAGGGGGATGGACGCCGTCTGCCTGATGGGGGAGACGAGCGGCTACCTGGTCGACCCGAGGGCCGCGTCGAGCCTCCTTGCCGTCCTCTCGGCCCTCATCGGGGTCGAGGTGGACAAGAGCCAGCTCGAGACCAGGGCCGCGGAGATGGAACAGGTCATCGCGAAGCTCACCGAGAGCGAGCGGGCCGGTGACGAGGAAGCCCTCCGGTACATCGGCTGATCCATGCTCCTCGACACCGACCTCCACATCCACTCCCGGTTCTCCATCGCTTCTTCGCGATCCATGGTCCCTTCCTCGATCCTCGCGGGATGCCGGAGGAAGGGGATCGCCGCTGTCGGGAGCGGTGACGCCCTCCACAGGGAATGGCGGCAGATGTGGGAAGAGTCTCCCGGGGAAGCCGGGGTTCTCGTCATCCCGTCGGCTGAAGTCGAGGACCGGAACCGGGTCCACCACCTCATCCTGGCCGAGACATTCGGGATCTTCGAGGATCTCGCGCTCCGGTTCTCACCATCTGCCCCGTCCATCACAACAATGGGACGCCCTCACCTCAGGCTCTCCGGAGAGGAGATCTCCCATGAGGTCCACGATGCAGGAGGGCTGATCGGTCCTGCCCATGCCTTCACGCCCTGGACCTCCCTCTACGCATCCTTTGACCTGGCCCGGGAATGTTACGGTGAAGAGAGGCCTGATCTCCTGGAGCTCGGGCTCTCTGCCGACTCATCCTACGGCGCGGGGATCTCTGAGCTCCGGGGCATCCCCTTCCTCTCCAACTCGGACGCGCACAGTCCCTCGCCGGTGAAGATCGGGAGGGAGTTCAACAGGATGCAGGTCCAGGTCCTCACCGTAAAAGCGGTCCTCGAAGCGGTTCAGAAAGGCGGGATCGCAATGAATGCAGGGTTCTTCCCTGAAGAGGGCAAGTACAACCGGACTGCCTGCACCCGGTGCTACCGGCAGTTCACCCTTGAGGAGGCGGGAAGCCTCAAATGGCGCTGCCCGGATGACGGCAGGCTCCTCAAGAAAGGGGTCTCGGACCGGGCAAAGGAACTCTCGGACAGTCCCGGCGAACCCAGGCCGCCGTACCTCCACCTCATCCCGCTCCTCGAGATCATCCAGAGGGTCCTCGGGACCTCGAGCCCCAACACCAAGCGCTGCACCGCCCTCTACACCCTTCTCCTCGAGACCTTCGGAGACGAGATCCGGGTCCTCGTGGATGTACCTGTTTCAGAGATCCAGGGGCTCAACGAGGAGGTCGGCGACGCCGTCGGGAAGCTTCGCACCGGACAGGTGCAGCTCTTCCCGGGCGGCGGAGGCCGCTACGGGAGATTCTCCTTCGGGTGACCGGCCTCTCTCGACCTGGACCTGCGCCCTTATCCCGTATTCCTGTCTCCATCTGGTTCACCGTTGATCAGTCCCGGGAGAGTCTTCCTGCCCTCAGATCTCGATCACACCGGTATTCTCTTTCCCTGCGGGCGGAGCCGCCGGGACTACAGAGGCAAGTGCCCCCATCAGGTTCGCGACCTTCGGGTCCTCGAGGACATTCCTGAGCGCCTCGAGCTCCTTCGGGCTCCGGATCATGATGCCTTTCCTCTTCATCGGTGTTCCCCTCTCATCGACAGGGTTGATCTCAATCGCAAGGGTGGGAGGCCGTGTTGTGGTTCGTGGCATCCTCAGGATGGAGACCCCGCGGAGCGAGGTTGCCTTCCGTTCCCAGTCCTTCCCTTCCTCGAGGAAGTTCTCGAGTGTTTCCGTGACGTTCATGCGGGTGACTCGTCAGGGTGATAAGATAAATCCTCGCCGGGCACCCTGAAAGTGCCCGAAAGCAGGGAGGGAATTTTCCCGGGGGGTATCGTCCTTGCACCAGCTATCCCTCACCCTGCGGGGATCATCACCCCTCTACCCCCAGTCCCTGCAAGAGCCTACCACCGTGTTCATAACTGGGAAATCCCAATACTGTTCCAGCCTCTTAATCGATATCCCTGGTGAGAGTTCCGTCATGAAGGAGGAGACCTCGTACCGGAAGTCCCTTGGCCTCGTGGAGCTCGTGAGCCTCGGGGTGGGCGGGACCATCGGCTCGGGTATTTTCGTGGTCCCGGGCATTGCTGCAGGGATAGCAGGGCCCTCCTCCATCTTCGCGTGGCTCATCGTCGCCCTCTCGGCCTGCTGTGTGGCCCTTTCCCTCGCCTGGATCCAGGCACGTTCCCCGTCAGGCACGACCTTCACCGCCATCTTCGAACCGGTCTTCGGGCCGCGGGTCTCTGGGATCATCGTCTCTATCTACCTGGTATCCTCGGTCTTCGGCATCGCGACGATCGCGGCAGGCCTCGGCCAGTACTTCACCTTCTTTGCGATACCCCACATTCTTGCTGCCGAGATCTTTGTCATCATGGCCTTCCTCGGCGTGAACCTGATCGGGATCGCCTTCTCGGGAAGGACCGAGAATATCCTCACCGCGGCAAAGATCGTACCGATCGTGATCATCGCGGTGGCCCTTATCCCCTTCATCCGCATGGAGAACCTGGTGCCCCAGCAGGTCGCCGGGCTGCCCGACATCCTGAAGGTGGTCATCATCGTGTACTGGCCCTTCACCGGCTTTGAGATCAGTGCCATTCCGGTCGAAGAGACGCGGGATCCGAGGACCATCTCCCGGGCGCTCCTCCTGGTCATGCTCCTCGTCTGCACCATCTACCTGGTGCTCAACCTCTCCCTCATCGGCTCGGTTGGCGCAGCGGGCCTCGCGGCATCCCCTGCACCGGTCGCGTACGCGGCAGGGATCATCTTCTCCGGCGCTGCACCTGTCGTCGCCGTTATCGGGATCATCACCATGTTCTCTGCCCTGAATGCCTACATCGTCGGGACATCACGGGTCCTCCAGAACATGGCTGCGAGCTTTCACTTCCCCAGGCTCGCCGAGCTGACGCTCCGCGGGACCCCCAAGAATGCCCTGGTCATCTCCTGCATTCTCTCGGGGGCCCTCCTCTTCTTCTCCAACTCCTTCGGGCTCCTCGCGTCGATCGCGGTCGTGACCACCCTCGTCCCCTACGTCGCCATCTGCCTCGTTGCCTTCATCCTTTCGGGAGATGTGCGGGTGAGGGTCCTGGGAACCGTCGGGGCCGCCATGACGGCAGCCATCCTCATCCTCTATTTCGTCTTCTGATTCTCTTTCTGATCCGGAACAGGAGCTGAGTTGGGCTGGGTTCCATTCTCCTCGACAAAGACCGCAGCAGAGATGACCGTGGTCCACTTGCCGGTCTTCTCCCCCTGCGCGGACTGGCAGATATGGGTTGTTTTGAAGATCTTCCCGCTCGCCTTGTAGATCTGCTCGCGCTCCTGCCAGGCCTGGTCCTGGTCGAACTCGATACCCAGGGTGGTGGCGAGCATGGTCGCGGCAAGGTCCTCGGCATACTCTCCTGACTTCTCGGCGGTCTCCCCGAAGGTGTGGTGCTCGGAGAGGTACCCGTACTCGTCCTGGGCACTCGGGCGGGCGAGGCCGATGGCTGCCGAGATGAGCCGGTTCGGCTCGTTGGTGTCGCTCCTCGCCATAACGACGAAGACGATCTGCCCGGGCTGGAGGATCTTCAGGCCTTCGTCTGCAGGGACCTGCTTGCATTTAGGAGGGAGGATGCTCGAGACATGGACAAGGTTGAACTTCTCGATTCCGGCTTTCCTGAGTGCGAGCTCGAAGGACGCGAGCTTGTCCTTGTGGATGCCGACGCCCTTCGTGAAGAAGATCTTCGCGGGAACCATTACTCAGTCTTGTTCGTTTTACTTTTTTAAATGTATGGGAACGCCGGAGCGGGAAAAAGACTTATATATAGGGTTTAAAATGGGATTATTCCCGTAATCTCACTTTTGTTTTCCCATGGATGCACATCCTGTATTCTTTTTCCCTTTTACCTGAGAAACTCTTTCTTTTCCCCATTCAGAGCAGGTGATGCGAGCCGGTCAGGAAATATCCCCATTCGCGCCGCCGGCCGGTGCGCAGGGGAACACTTTTTACGTATCTCTCCCATACCAGAATGAAAAGAGGAGGAGAGTTATTGACAGATATTCCGGCCTCAACCATCCGGGGAATCGGGAAGCTCGCGAGGGATATGGCAGCCATCACCGGGTCCTTCTCCTACCCCGAGACCGCCTACCACCTCCCCATCACCTATGCCCTCACCGGGGTTGCGGTACAGGACGGTGCATCGGCCCGGCAGGCATTCGCAAAATCCGGGGAAAATCCGCTCGTGGCCTGCGAGTGCCTCCTTGCCTCGAAGGACGCCGCATCGGGACACGAAGGGGCACCCTACACGGGTTTCATCCCTGACACGGTGCTGCGCAAGCTCGGCTACTCGCTGGTGGACGGATCGATCCTGGGGATGGCCCTCCTCGCGGGATCTCCGGCCTCTGCCGACGAGGCCGCCGGGATGGCCCGGGAGCTACAGGAGAAGTACATGCTCACCTTCCTTGCCGGGGACATCATCCGCATCCTCTCCTCTGCCGGGGTGAAGACCGGGCTCGACTACCGGCTGGCCCCCCTCGGGTCCCTTCCCATCCACGGGGTGCACTTCATCGACATCGTCACGCGGGTGGCCATGATGTTCGGCGGGGTGGTCCCGGGGGATGCAGACCGGCTTATCGCCTATGCCACCGAGCGGGCAAAGGTCTTTGCCATCATCTTCCCGGGGCTAGCCGACGAGGAGATCGCCTTTATGGATACCCTCAAGGCCCTCTCGATCCCGGTCCTCACCACGGGGGGCTATGAGGGAGGCACCTGGGAGAAGGTGACGGCCGAGCAGGTGGTGTCCCGCGGGATGGAGCTGAAGGATATCCGGGTCAAGGTGACCGCGATCCCCATCCCCATGGGCTGCTCGCCGGCTTTCGAGGGGAAGAGCATCCGGAAGGAGGAGATGTACGTGGAGTTCGGGGGCGGGAAGTCGCCGGCCTTCGAGCTCCTCAGGACGGGGAGGCCGGGCGAGGTGGTGGACGGGCGGGTGACGGTGATCGGCCCCGAGATCGGTGAGATGCGCCAGGGTTCGGCGGTCCCCCTCGGGATCCTCATCGAGGTGGCGGGGAAGAGGATGCGCAAGGAGTTCGAGCCCGTGCTCGAGCGCCGGATCCACAACTTCGTCAACTACGGCGAGGGCTCCTGGCACGTCGCCCAGAGGAACCTCATCTGGGTCAGGCTCTCGAAGGAGGCGGTGGCAAAGGGGGTGAAGGTGGAGCACCTGGGGAAGCTCCTTGCTGCCAAGTTCAAGATGGACTTCCCCGAGCTCCTCGATGCCGTCCAGGTGACCCTCTTCACTGACGGGAAGAAGGTCGTGGAGATGATGGAGGAGGCCGAGCAGACCTACGAGGAGCGGGACCGCCGGGTCCTGGGCATGAAGGACGACGAGGTGGACACCTTCTACTCCTGTACCCTCTGCCAGACCTTCGCCCCGAACCATGTCTGCATCATCACCCCCCAGCGGCCCGCCCTCTGCGGGGCGATCAGCTGGCTCGACGGGAGGACCGCGTACGAGATCTCTCCGGCAGGCGCAAACCAGCCCGTCAGGAAAGGGAGGCTCATCGATGCGGCACGGGGCGAGTTCGAAGGGGTGAACGAGTTCGTCCGGAAGGCCTCCCACGGCGAGGTGAACCGCTGCTCCCTCTATGCCCTCATGGAGAACCCCATGACCTGCTGCGGGTGCTTCGAGTGCATCGCGGTGGTGCTCCCCGAGGTGAACGGGGTCATGGTGGTGAACCGGGAGTTCACCGGCGAGACCCCGTGCGGGATGTCGTTCTCCACCCTAGCGGGGACCATCGGGGGCGGTGCTCAGACGCCGGGCTTTGCGGGGATCTCCAAGGCCTTCATCCTCTCCGACCGCTTCCTCCAGGCCGAAGGGGGGATCGAACGGCTCGTCTGGATCCCCGCCATGCTCAAGGAGGAGCTCGGGCCCAGGCTGGAAAAGAGGCTCGAGGTGATCGGGAAGGCAGACCTCTTCGGGAAGATAGCCGACGAGAACGTCGCGAAGACCCTCGAGGAGCTCCAGGAGTTCCTCGCGAGGGTGAACCACCCGGCGCTCTCCATGAGGCCCCTCATCTGACGGGAGGCAATCCTTGGCAGACGTTCTCCCTCCGGCAGATGCAGGATCCATCGATCTGGTCACCTTAGGTGCAACCAGAACGGAAGGAGGGACCCGGTCCGTCTCCTACCGGATAGGGGGGTGGGACACCCTTCCCTTCCTCGCTGCTCCCCCTGCGGGCGTGCGGTCGCCCCTTGTCGCCCTCGAGATCTGCGACGATCCCCGGATCTGGCCGCAGGTGGTAATGAGGGAGCTCGGCGACCTGTCCGGGGATACTGCAGCATGGGCGAGGGAGGCCGAGAAACGCTTCTCTGCGGACCTCGTGCGCCTGGTCCTGACATCGACGAGGGACCGGGCCTTCTCCGACTTCCCTGCCATCGGGCGTACGGTGGAGGCTGTCCTCTCGGCCACCGGCCTCCCCCTGATCATCGAGGGATCGAGCGAGGCCGAACGGGATCGTGAGGTCTTCCAGAAGTGCGGCGAGGCGGGGGCAGGCGAGCGCCTCCTCCTGGGGACCGCGGAAGCCGACCGGTACCGGTCGGTGGCGGCGGCAGCCCTTGCCTACGGCCACTCGGTTATCGCCCAGTCCCCCATCGATATCAACCTCGCGAAGCAGCTGAACATCCTCCTCCGGGAGATCGGGGTCCCCCATGACCGGATCGTCATCGACCCGTACACCGGTGCCCTCGGCTATGGCTTCGAGTACTCCTACTCGGTCATGGAGCGGATCCGGGACTCCGCCCTCAAGGGGGACCGCGACCTCGCCATGCCCATGATCAGCCAGGCCCCGGATTCCCTCACGGTCAAGGAGGTCCGGGAAGCGCCGCCGGAATGGCAGCGTGATATCGCGATCCGGTGGGAGTTCGGCTTCGCGCTCTCGGCGGCGGTGGCCGGAGCGGACATCGTCTCGGTCCGGCACCCGGAGAGCGTGAGGCTCCTCAAGACAGCCTTCCGCAGCCTCTCGCCCGTGACGCCCGGGGGAGGTGGTGCGGGTGGCGCTTAAGGCCCTCGATATCTACAAGATGCTCCCGAAGAAGAACTGCAAGGAGTGCGGCTATCCTACCTGCCTTACCTTTGCAATGAAGCTCGCGGCAGGAAAGGCAGATGCCGATACCTGCCCATATCTCGACGATGCTACCAAGCAGATCCTCCGGGGCGCGACCCGGCCGCCCATCCAGCTCGTGAAGCTGGGGGTGGGCGAGCGGTCCGTCCCGGTGGGTGACGAGATCGTCCTCTTCCGGCACGAGAAGACCTTCTACCACCCCCCTGGCATCCTCTTCTCGGTCTCGGACCTCTGGGAGAAGGAGAGGATCGTTGCCGCCGCAGAGCGGGTGATGGCGGAGGTCTTCCCGAGGGTGGGAGAGAACCTCCGGTTCAACGGGGTTGCCATACGGAACGAGAGCAGGAACCCGGAGGCCTTCGGGAAGGCCGTTGCCGCCGTCGAGGAGGTGGCAGAGTTCCCAGAGGTTCTCATCTCCGATTCCGCAGAGGCCCTCGCCTCCGGGCTCTCTTTCTGCGGGAACTATCGGCCTGTGATCCATGCCGCGACCCTCGATAACCACGAAGCGGTAGCGCCACTCGCAAAACGATTCGGGTGCCCCCTGGTCGTCCGGGCCAGGGATCTGGGCGATCTTGCAAGGCTCGCAAAGGCCTGCACAGACCTCCGGGTTCGGGATCTCATCCTCGACCCCGCCCCCGCAACCCTCGGAGAGTTCCTTATCAGGTCCACTGCTATCCGGAAGAGGGCTATCGACCGGAGTGAGCCTGAGCTCGGTCACCCGGTCTACCTTGACGCCACGGCCTGTGTGCCCGAAGAAGCGGCCATCGTAACGGGCATCCTGAAGTACGCCGGGGTCATCGTTACCTCCGTCCTCCCCCCCGGCACCGCGAGGATGGTCCTCACCCTCCGGCAGAACATCTACACCGATCCCCAGAAACCCATCCAGATGACCCCGGGGCTCTACCGTGTCGGTGAACCGGGCCCTGACTCACCCGTGCTCGCGACCGTGAACTTCTCCCTCACGTACTTCACCCTCCTCGGGTACCTGGAGGCCTCCCGGATCCCCTGCCACCTCCTCATCGTGGACACCGAGGGGTTCTCGGTGCTCACTGCAGTTGCAGCGGGGAAACTCTCCGAGAAGCTCATCAAGGAGTCCATGGAACGGTTCCAGGTGGCCGGGCAGGTAAAGCACAGGATCCTCATCATCCCGGGCTATGCAGCACCCCTCTCGGGCCGGATCGAGGAGGTGACCGGCTGGAAGGTCCTCGTGGGGCCGAGGGATGCGGCTGACATCGGGGAGTTCCTGGAGAAGGAATGGGTGGCGAAGAACCAGCCGGCTCCATGACATCGATCCACCTTTCGGTGCCCTATCCCGGATCCTCCTGACCTCCCCTCTGTCCGGGAACACCTGAACACCATATGTATATCTGGCCCTTTCCTCCAAGATCTGTACCATGGAGACGGACGGCCCGCCCGTTCAGACGCAGGGGGGACCTGACTGATGCCGGTCATCACCTTCCTCCCCAGCTACCGGAAGATAACGGTTGAATCCGGAACCACGATCCTCGATGCCGCCCGGCTGGCGGGGTTCCAGATGAATGTCGTCTGCGGCGGGCAGGGCAAGTGCGGGAAGTGCATCGTCTTTGTAAAAGCCGGCGAGGTGTCCTTTGACCGGGAGAAGTTCGGGAGGTTCTTCACCGGTGAGGAGCTCGAGGCTGGGGGCTGCCTCGGGTGCCAGGCGGCTGTCCTCGGGGACCTCCAGGTCCTGATCCCCGAGAGCTCCCTCATCCAGGAGCAGAAGATCCTGATAGAATCCCTGGGGCTCGAGACAGCCTTCTCCCCCTCGGTCTGGAAGTATGCCCTGGAGCTCCAGCCCCCGACCCTCGATGACCCGTCACCCGATCTCACCCGGCTCCTCTGGGGGATCGAGAAGAAAGGGGGGCCGGTGGTCGAGAAGATCTACGCCCCCCTCGAGGTCCTCCACCTCATCCCCCGTGTCCTCCGCGAGAGCGGGTGGCGGGTGACCGGAACGGTCGCACTCGTCCCGGGCGGCTACCGGCTCATCAACGTGGAGAAGGGCGATACGACGGCGCAACTCTACGGTGCGGCGGTGGACCTGGGGACCACCACCATCGTGGTCTACGTGCGGTCCCTCGTCGATGGGAAGGTGGTAGGGGTTGCCTCGAACTACAACCGCCAGATCACCTGCGGGGAGGATATCCTCTCCCGGGTGAACTATGCAAGGAAAGGCGGGCTCCCGAAGCTCCAGGCACTTGCAGCCGAAAGCATCAACATCGCGCTCAAGAGCGCGGCGAATACGGCGGGGATAGACCTGGACGACGTCTACGAGGTCGTCGTCTCTGGAAACACCATCATGACCCATATCCTTATGGGGATGGATCCGGCCTACATGATCGAGGAGCCCTATGTCCCCGTCGTCCGCCGCTACCTCACCGCCTCGGCCCAGCGGCTCGGGATCACGGTGAACGGGAACGCGGGGCTCTTCATCTTCCCCGCGGTGAGCGACTTCATCGGCGGGGACATCGTGGCCGATATCCTTGCCTGCGGGATGAGCGAGGGGGAAGATGTCTCCCTCATGATCGACATCGGGACCAACTTCGAGGTGGTCCTCGGGAACAGGGACTGGATGTTCGCCTGCGCAGGGGCCGCCGGCCCCGCTCTCGAGGGGGGTGAGGTCCTCTTCGGGATGCGGGCGAACCCGGGGGCGATCGAGCGGATCACGCTCGACATGGAGACCCTGAAGCCCCACTATGAGACGATCAACCAGGTGAAACCGAGGGGGATCTGCGGGTCCGGACTCATCGACCTCCTCGCCGAGCTCCTCCGGGCATGCGTCATCGACCGCACGGGCCGGATCAATACGAATATCCCGGACGATCGGGTCCGCATGGGGGCCCACCACCCCGAGTTCGTGGTGGCCTGGAAGGAGGAGACCGGTATCGGGAAGGACATCGTCATCACCGAGAACGACATCAAGAGCCTCATCATGTCCAAGGCCTCGATCCTCGCGGCCTGCATCCTCCTCATGAAGGAGGCCGGGATCGAGAGGGAGGCCGTGAAGAAGATCTACTTCTCCGGCGCATTCGGGAACTACATCAACAAAGAGAATGCCATCCTCGTCGGCCTGGTCCCCGAGGTCCCGGTGGAGCAGATCAGGAACATCGGGAACGGGGCCGTGGAGGGGGCAAACATCGCACTCATCAACCGTAAGATGCGGAAGCGCCTCGACGAGATCGCAAAGACCGTTGCCTACATCGAGCTGAACGCCGAGCCGGCCTTCATGGACGAGTATACCCGGGCATCTTTCCTCCCCCACACCGACCTCTCCCTCTTCCCCGGCGTCCAGAGGATCCTGGACTCCTGCAGGGTCCGCCGGGGGTGACCGGTTGTCCCAGATGATACCGCCACCGGGAACCCTTGCCACTGGCGTCGGGGCCCTCCCCCACCGGGACCCGAAGCTGGCTGTCGACGAGGTTCTCCGGATCTTTCCCCGGTTCCCGTACATCCCCACCCTCCCGAACCGTGGCTTCCTCGAGAGTATCGTCTTCTCAGATTCGGCCATGCTCCCGGGCCGGATCATCCGGGACGGACGGCTCATGGTCGACACCTCCCGTGATCTCCTGGGTGACATGGAGAGGATCTACCTGGATTACATGGAAAAGACAACCGCCCCGTATGCAACCCTTTCCGAGTATGGTTCGGGTTTTCACGAGATGATGACCCGGACCATCAGTGGCGCCATGGTGCTCAAGTGCCAGGTGACGGGGCCTGTCACCTTCGGCATGCAGGTAGTGGATGCGGCCAAGCGCCCCATCTACTATGATCCCCAGTTCGCAGACATTCTGGGGAAGCTCATGGCCCTCCGTGCCCGCTGGTGCGAGGAGGAGATGCGAAGGCGGACGGGGGTATTACATACCCTCGTGATCCTGAACGAGCCGTACCTTGCCTCACTCGGATCCTCGGTGATCCCCATCGACAGCGACTCGCTCATCTCCAACTGGAAAGACATCTCGGCCCTCGTTGATGGGGGCCTCGGGATCCACTGCTGCACAAACACAGACTGGTCCTTCCTCATCTCCCTCGACCCCTCGGTCATCTCCTTCGATGCCTTTGGGAATGCGAAGGAGTTCATCCTCTACATGGACGACGTTGCACGATACATGGAGTCGGGAGGGGTCATCGCCTGGGGCATCGTCCCCTCCGACCCGAAGGTCTTCGGCAGGGAGACGGTTGACTCACTGACGAACCGTTACCTCGGGATCCGGAAGACGGTGACAGAACATGTGGACAGGGAGATCTTTGACAGGGCATCCCTCATCACGCCGAGCTGCGGGATCCAGCTCGGGACCGAGGGCGAGGCGGTGGCGATCATGGAGGCGGCAGCAGCCATCGCGGGGCGTGTACCTGGGGTGATACAGTGAAAGGACCCTGCAGGATCGCCATCTCGGGAAAGGGTGGAACCGGCAAGACCACCATCTCCGCCCTCCTCATCCAGGCCCTCATCGGGATGGGAGAGTCCCCCATCCTCGCCGTGGATGCGGACCCGAACGCCAACCTGAACGAGGCCCTGGGACTCCCCCTCCGCGAGACCCTGGGGTCCATGCGGGAGGATGCCTTCACGAAGTCCATCCCGCCCGGGATGTCCCGGACGGGCTACATCGAGTACCGGTTCCAGCAGGTCCTCGTCGAATCGGAAGGGGTCGACCTCCTCGCCATGGGGAGGCCCGAGGGGACCGGGTGCTACTGCTTCGCGAACCGCCTCCTCTCGGAGGCCATGGACCTCCTCACGCGCCATTACCGGTTCGTGGTGATGGACATGGAAGCGGGGATGGAGCACTTCTCCCGGGGGACCATCGGGATCCCTGACCTCCTCCTGGTCGTCACCGACCCCGGGGCCCGCGGGGTTCGCACTGCAGGGAGGATCCATGACCTGGCAATCACCCTCGGAATACCGGATGAGCGGATCTACCTTGTGATGAACCGGGCCGGGGCAGAGGGGGGTACGGAGGGGATCGGGGCGAGGGGCGCAGACCGGATCGGGGCGGCGGGCGCAGACTGGATCGGGGCGAGGGGGATCCTCGCGTCCATCCCCGAGGACACGGAGGTGGAGAGAGCTGACCTCGATGCCCGGCCCATCGTCTCCATCCCGGAAGGGAGCGCTGCCCGGCGTGCGGTCGGTAACCTTGCGGACCGGGTCCGCTCCCTCTGCACTACCCCTCCCGGGTATCCTTCTTCGTGACCCGGGAACCTGCTTCAATGGTGAACGGTCCACGGGCGTTCCCCGAAAGGTCGCATCCCTCCAGGGTTGCCATGGCCTTCTGGTAGACCCAGACACCGACGTCCCGGTTGCCGGTTACCTGGCACCTGATGAGACGGGGGTGGGCTCCTCCCCGTGCCGAAACACCTGCGTACAGGTTCCCGGTGATCCGGCATTCCTCGAAGACCCCCTTCCCCTTCTCGCTTGCACCCACCCCGAACTGGCCGTCGTGGATGGTGCACCTCTTCACGAGGGGGTTCCCTCCCCGGGTGATGAAGAGGCCCCGGGCGTTCCCTGCGATATCGCTGTCCTCGAAGACCCCCTTCCCGCGGTCGCTCACCTCGATACCGAAATTGCCATGGTGGATGGTGCACTTCTGGACCACAGGATCAGCCCCCTCGCGGACGAGGATCCCCGCATAGGCATACCGCGTGATCTCCGAGCCCCCGAGGTTTCCCCCTGCCCGTGAACCGAACTCGATGCCATAGTGGCCCCCCTCGATATGGCATCCATGTATCCTGGCCTCAGCACCTTCCCCCAGCGTGATACCCGAGCGGCTCGAGGATATCCTTAACCCATCCAGCTGTGCGGAGGCACGGGCAGAGACGAGGATTGCACCTGTGCGGAATGTGTGAAGGGTCAGCCGCCGGAGGATACCGCGGGTCCGGCTTCCGGCCAGGAATATGCCTGTATCCCCGGTTGTAAGGGTGCAGTCCTCCATGAGAGCGGTCCCCCGGAGGATCTCTACGAGCCTCGGCGCCGTCTCTTCCCCCATGGACCCTCTGATGGTGGCGCCATGAAGGAAGAAGGTCTCTGCCTTTGCCTGGATAACCGTCCCACCCGTTCCTTCCAGGACGATCCCGGAGGCCGGACCTTCACCGATGATCTCGACAGATCTCTCGATCTTCAGCGCTTCGCGGTAGACTCCCGGGCGTACGAAGATGCGGGTCCCGGGCGCTGCTGCAGCGACAGCCTCAGAGATGGTGCGGAAATTGCCATCCCCTGCCGGCGTGACGATGAGGCTATCCGGAGGGTAAGGGATCGCTGTACCGGATGGTACGACTCCCTCGCCCCGGCGTCTTTTTCCCGCCTTCCTTTCCATGGCCTTTGCATCTTCCTGGGTGAGCGCCGAGAGGGCAAGAGCCCAGGATACCACGGCCCAGAGGGCATGCTCCTCCGCAAACCCGAGCTCCTGGACGATCCTTCCCGTGAGCCGGCGTACGAGGATCTCCTTTGGTACGGACGGGGAGAGGGCAAGGAGCTCCTCGGGGATGTGTTTTTTGTGGACACTCGCGAGGAGGAAGATCTCACGGTCACAGGCGCCGCAGGTGTCCCGCAGGAGGCCCTCGCAACGCCTTGGATCGCCCACGATCTCCCGGCCATACCGGGAGACGATCGTCGCGAGCTCCTCCCTGGGACGGTCCGTGGCGATAGCCATTCCTCCTTCTCTACAGGATGATCTCCGCTGAGACCCCGCCCATATCTATCCGGGTCCCCGGGTTGAGGGGGACGGACTTCTGGGAAGGGACATCGAGGCTCTGTCCGTCAGGGAAGATGACATGCCACACGACCCGGGAGAGGTTGCGGATACCCCAGATGGCGGGATCGGCGGGGTTCCGCACCACCTGACCAACCGGAGCCGGGTCCGCATCGTCCCGGCTCCCTGGGGTTATCACCGACTGGGCGATGGTTGCCCCATCGGTGAGAAGGACGTGGTGGGTGCCGAAACTCGTGGTGACCACGAGCTTGGGAGGGAGGGGGATGGAGCTCGAGCAGTTCCAGCAGGCAAGGATTTTCCCGCCGGGTTCCCAGATGTTCTCGGCCCGGCAGCTCGGGCAGGGGATGGTGCCATCGGAGAGCTGGAGGAAGAGCCTCTGCCACTCCCCCTCGGTGACCCTCCTCCTCGGTTCATGGACGCCGGCGGTGAAGGCACGGGTGAAGAGATCCCTGAGGGATGCCGGGCAGTAGCCCCAGCGGGCTCTGACGGTCTGGTAATCGGGATCGGGAGGGGGGCTGTTCCTGCTGTCCGCCGGGTTGAAGATGAAGACAGGGTTCCCGTAGACCTTCCTCTTTGCAGGGATGTCCCAGACCCTGAGCTCGTACTCCATCCTGCCATGGAAGGGGTGGTGCCAGCACCAGAGGTTGAAGAGGAGAACTGCAAGGGAGTGGAGGTCCGTCTCGGTCGAGGGGTCCGCCTCGCCCCTGATGATCTCGGGGGCCATGTACTCCATCGTGCCCCAGACCTGGCTCCGGGACTGGCGGTTCACCCCGACGTTATCGTTGTCGCAGATGAGGATCTCTCCTCCAATCGGATCGAACATGAGGTTCCCGTCGGATATGTCGCGGTAGCAGAGCCCCGAGAGATGGAGGGCACGGTAGCTGTTGGCGAGCTGGTACGAGATGCGGGTGAGGGAACGAAAGCCCGGGACGGGTTTTAAATGGGCCTGGACCTCCCCGAGCTCCGCGAACCGCGACGTGTCAATGAGGCGCATCAGGTAGCCGAACTGGGGCTGCCCCTGGGCGGTGACGAGATCCAGCGGCCAGATGAACCGTGCCCCTGCCGCCCCCCGTGGCGGGCCGGCCTGGACCAGCGCACGAATGGCAGCAATCTGGTCCAGGGTGGCCTGGGCGGGCTTGTACCACTTGAGTGCCTGCTGCCCGTGGGGACCATCCACGAGGTATACCTCCCCCTGGGTCCCCTCCCCGAGCTTTCTCTTCACGGTGAGCGTGATCTTCATCATCTCGGCCTTGACCTTCTGGCCGGGCTCAAGAGGCATTGGGGGTCTCACCCCCGGGCCCTGATCCGGTTCCGCCCCCGGCCTCTGCTTCGGTTCCGTTTCCCGGAGCCATACCCGTCTCCCCGGTCCGCTGTTCGAATCCTTCAGCTCCTGGCACCGGGTTCAGGGAGACGAGGACGAGGGTCATGTCGTCCCCGCTCCCGTTCAGGGAGTACCCGTCCAGCCAGCCCGGGAGGGCTGACCCGACCCGCTCGATACCAAAGCCCGTCACCCTCTCAGAGAGGGAGCGGGCGAAGACATGGAACTCGGATTCAGGGTTCTCGAAGGAGTCCGAGAGGCCGTCCGTTGCCAGCAGGAGGAGCCCCCCGGCCCCGATGGGGAACCGGGCGGTCCGCCAGAGGCCCGGGGAGTCCCGGGAGGAGAGCGAGTAGGTGACCATACCGAGGAGGGTCTCGTCCTTCGGTACCGGTGCCTCGATGCTCCCGTCAGGGCGGACGAGGAGGATATCCCCGTCGCCGATCTGCCCCACCCAGCACTCGGAGCCATCGATGAGGGCGATGAGAAGGGTGCTGCCGTACCGGGTGAGGAGGTCCGGTACCCCCTCTCCATCAGGAGAGAGACCGGGCTTCCGTCCTGCGTCGGCCACCACAGATTCCCTCCACCTCGCGGTGACCCTGGTGTGGAACTCCTCTTCCCCGGCGAGAGAGACCGGCCGCCAGGCCCCTACGCTCCCCGCGACGGGGAGAGAAGCGATCACCTCGCCGACCGCTGCCTGTATGGCGAGGGCGGCACCGCAGTGGGAGAGATCGTGCCGTGCACCCCCGTGACCGTCTGCCACTGCCACCGCGAGAATGGGCTCACCCATGAAAGAGGACGACCAGATGGCATGGGCATCCTGGCAGGGCCTCCCGTCCTTTGCATGGGAGGTCCCCCGCCGGCTGCATCCGCAAGCCCAGCCGATGGGCGAGATGCTGACCGGCACGGTCTTCCGGGTCTCCTCCATGGGTCGCTCCTAGAAGGGCTCGGTGCTCGACGTGATGGTAGGGGGCGGGGGGGAGAGAGCCACGTTCGAGGTCTCGCTCGTGAGATCCTTTGACTTCGACCGGGACGAACTCAGGGTCGCCTCGGTGGATGCCCACTTGATAAAGTTCAGGAGCTCTTCCGGCGTGTGGGCCTTGAGGATCCCCAGCTTCTCCTGGTTGGAGAATTTCAGGAGTTCGGGCTCGTTATAATCTGACTCGTCTCCGATGGCAATGGCGAGCCGGATGGCCTTCATGCCCCAGGGGGTATGGTTCAGGTCTGCGATGGCTTTGTCATACTCACCTTCGGGATCGGTGCAGTAGCCGTCCGAGACGAGGATGCAGACCGGGGGAAGGCCCCTCCGGGGCATCTTCTCGACGGAGAGCTCGGAGATCAGGAGACGGACAGCCTTCGCTGTCGCGGTGAGGCCGTCGGCCTGGAGCTCAGGCCAGAAGAACTGCTCGATGGAGACGGGTGCAGGCCCGACATGCCAGGTGGCCTCGTCCGAGAACTTGATGGCCCGCATCATCACCTGGACCTGGGGGTGGGCTGCGACAGCCTTCTGGATGAGGGGAAGGGATTCGCGGATGGCCTGGTTGAGGGTTGCTATCTTCTTGCCCCCCATGGAGGCGGAGTAGTCGGTGAGCCAGAAGAAGTGGAGAACCCTTCTCGCCACCTTCCCGTCCGGCGCAGGAATATCGTTTGGCATGGTGACTCCTAGAGAGTATACTACATAACGGTTCTCGTCGGTATTAAAGGATTGGACAGGCGCGATTGGCGCGGCAACTACTTCCTCTGGGATATTGGAACAAGGCCGCATCCGATGGATAGTATCCGCAGAAGCCGGGTAAGGAGCCGGGTGATTATGGGAGAGTATGGAAAGAGAAAAAGACAATGAATTGTGGTTGCTTGACCAGAAATAGTAATTATATCGAGTATAATTTTTTTATTCAAATCTTTTTCAGAAATTCAAAGAGAAGAATATATATATAGAAAAACAGATTTATCATAAATCAGCCTATGGACTCCCCCGCTCCTTTCGAGGAACACCCGGTAAACAGGATCTATCTCCCGGCATACTTCATTCTCATATCCTCGATCATCCCGATCATCATCTCCATCTACTGCCTCTCGCGGGGGATCTACGACGTATTCCCTCACATCTTCTATATCCCCATCATTCTCACCGCCTACGCGTACCCACGGAAGGGGATCTATGGCTCGGTGATCCTGGGGGGCATCTACCTTGCCCTCGTCTACATCTTCGCATATCCGAGCATCGATGCCTTAGGCGGGGCCACGACACGGTTCTTCTTCTTCGTTGCCATCGGTGCGGTGATCACCCTCCTTGTCCGGAGGATGCGGGATGAGGAGGAGAAGTACCATGGGATCTTCGATCACTCGCAGGACGGGGTATTCCTCCTCTCAAAGGACCTCGGGACCATCATCGACGCAAATCCCATGGCGGCCGAGCTCCTCGCCTGCGCCTCAGACAGGCTTCCCGGCATGGACTTTTCGGCCCTGTGGCAGGATGCCGGAACAATGGATGCCTTCAGGAAAAAGATCGGGGAGGGGCAGAGTGTTGCAGGACTGGAAGGCCGGATCAAATGCCAGGACGGGCGGGTGAAGGAGGTGCTCATCTCGGCCGGAGTGCTCCCCGACGGTAAGATCGCCTGCTCCATGGCGGATATCACGGACCGCATCGAGGCCGCAAAGGCGGTAGAGAGGGAGCGGCAGGAGCTTCTGGATATCATCGAGTTCCTTCCCGATGCCACCTTTGTCATCGACCGGGAGAAGAAGGTCATCGCCTGGAACCGGGCCATCGAGGCCATGACCGGCCTCCCCAAGGCGGAGATCCTCGGGATGGGCGATTACGCCTATGCCCTTCCCTTCTACAGCGAGCGGAGGCCCGTCCTCATCGACCTGATCTTTGAGGGGAACCCTGAGATCGAGGCCCGCTACGAGTGGATCAAAAGGGAGGGAGCTATCGTATACGGGGAGATATTCATTCCCCGGTTAAGGAATGGTCTGGGTGCTCACCTGTGGGTGAAGGCTTCCCCCCTCCTGGACAGGGACGGGAACGTCGCCGGGGCAATCGAGACGATCCGGGACATCACCGAACGCAGGATGTCAGAGGAGGTCCTCCGCGAATCGGAGTTGAATTACCGGACCGTCTTCAATGGCGCGAACGATGCCATCCTGATCTATGATCTCGACGAGGGGTGCTTCACCGAGGTGAACAGGAAGGCCGTGGAGATGTTCGGCTACGGCCAGGAGGAACTGGCCGCGATGAGCTTTGAGGACCTGATGTCGGGAGATCCCTCCTTCACCAGGACGGATGCCTTCAAGAAATTTGCACGGGTGAGAGAGGAGCTGATGCAGGGGAAACCCCTGCTTATCGAATGGATGGCAAGGGATAAATCGGGAAGGGCCTTCTGGGTGGAGATGAACCTGAAGAAGGCGACCATCTGGGGGGAGACCCGCATCCTTGCCGTCGTGCGGGATATCACCGCCCGGAAAGCGTCGGAGGACGCGCTCAGGGCCTCGGAGGCCAACTACCGGGCTGTGTTCAACGCGGCAAGCGAGGGGATCTTTGTCATCGACCCGGTGACCTACCGGATCCTTGACACGAATACCAAGGGGAACGAGATGCTCGGGTATACCCGCGAGGAGCTCCTCGCGATGGATATCAACGTCCTCTCCGATACCGAGCACGGGTTTACCCTCCAGAATGGCCGGGACTGGCTGATCAAGGAGATCAGCGAGGAACCCAGGCTCTTCGAGTGGAGGTCACGGGCAAAGTCCGGCAGGCTCTTCTGGGTGGAGGTAGACCTGAAGCGGGCTACCATCGGGGGCGGGGAGCGACTGCTCGCCGTGGTCAGGGATATCACCGTCAGGAAGCAGACCGAGGACCTGGGGCAGATCCAGCACAAGCTCGCCGAGCGGCTGGGCCAGGCCGTCCCTGCAGAGGAGGCATTCCGGCTTGTGACCGATACCCTTGTCCGGATCGAGGGAATCGATGCCACCTTCGCCTGTATCCTTGATGAAGAGACACAGGTCTTCCACCCCTCCCACCTCCATGGCTTCTCCATGACGAACCCTCCAGGACTCTCCTGCTCGATGCTCGGTGACCTCGAGCATGAGCTCGAGGCCGGAAAGGCTGTCTTTTTCCATGCAGAGAGGGCGGACACCCCGTTCTCGGGAATCTTCTCTCCTGAAGGGATCCGTGCCATGGCCCTCCTCCCTGTCATTGCGGATGGTAAGCGGATCGCGGTCCTCGTGGGGTGCTCACGTTCCCTCGATGAGTTCCCGGCAATCACGCGGAGCAGCCTCGAGACCATCGCCCACCAGATCGGCGTGAACATCGCGAGGATCAGGAACCGGGAGGCGCTCGAGAGGAGCGAGGCGCTCTACCGGGCTGTGGTCGAGGTCCAGACGGAGATGATCAGCCGGTTCCTGCCCGACGGGACCCATATCTTCGCGAACGAGGCGTACCTCAGGTTCTTCGGGAGAAACCGGGGCGATCTCATCGGGAAGAGGTTCATCCCTCCCATCCCGGACCTGGATATCGCCCTCGTAAAGCAGCACTTTTCATCACTCTCCAGGGAGAACCCGGTCGGGACCATCGAGCACCGGGTGATCCTTCCCACCGGCGAGATCAGGTGGATGCAGTGGACCGACCGGGCAATCTTCGACGCTGATGGCTCCCTCGCCGAGTTCCAGTCGGTGGGGAAGGACATCACCGCAACGAAGATGATGGAGGAGGTCGAGACAAAGGCCTTCCTCCAGATAGAGAAGAACATCGAGCAGCTCGCAATCCTCGGTGACCATATCAGGAACCCCCTCGCCGTTATCGTGGGAATCGCGGATCTGGAAGGAGGGGCCACTTCAGAGAACATCATCCAGCAGGCCCGGATCATCGACCAGATCATCACCCAGCTCGACCGGGGATGGATCGAGTCCGAGAAGATCCGCGAGTTCCTGAAGAAGAACAACAGCGACGGGTACTTCAGGTGAGTCCGGGATCGGGCCCTTGCGATAATCTCCCCGGGCTGCCCTTCTGATACCTCCCCTTCGCTGGGAAGATAACCTCGGTGCATGGGTAAAGATTAATGGAATTCCCGTGACAATGTGATCTCCATGCTTGTGATACACAGGGAGTGCTGCGGCTACTGCGGGGCCTGCGTCTCGGTCTGCCCCGAGGGTGCTCTCGAACTCATCGATGCCTTCCTCTCCGTGGACGACTGCTGCGTGAGCTGCGGGGTCTGCACGAAGGCCTGCCCGCTCGGTGCCCTGGAGGTGACTGATGAAGAACCGGTATGACGTGCTCATCATCGGGGGCGGGCCCGGAGGGGCGGTAGCTGCAGGGGATCTTGCAGAGAAGGGCCATTCGGTCTGCCTGGTCGAGAAGCGCCCGGCCATCGGAGCACCGGTGCGCTGCGCCGAAGGGATCGGGAAGGAGGTCCTCGCACAGTTCATCGAGCCCGATGACCGGTGGATCTCGGCCGAGATCCAGGGTGCCTGTCTGGTCGCCCCGGATGGTACCACCATGTCCATCGAGCGGGAGATGGCAGGGTCCAAGGTCGGGTATATCCTGGACCGGAAGATCTTCGACCGCGAGCTCGTCTGGCAGGCTGCTTCAAAGGGTGCCGAGGTCCATGTGAAGACCCGGGCGACCGCACCCCTCCTCGAAGACGGGACGGTGAAGGGAGCGACGCTCGAGAGCTGCGGCGAGGTGAGGGATGTCAGGGCGGACGTGGTCATCGCCGCTGATGGGGTCGAGTCCAAGTTCTCGCGCTGGTGCGGGGTCGATACGGCCGTTCCCCTCCGGGAGCTGATGAGCTGCGCTCAGTACCTCCTCACCGACATCGAGATCGACCCCGCCATGACCGTCTTCTACCTGGGGAACAAGGTAGCCCCTGAGGGATATGCCTGGGTCTTTCCGAAGGGCGACCGGACCGCGAACGTGGGCATCGGCATATCCTCCCGCAGGTCCAGGGACGGGAACCGGGCAAGGGATTACCTGGACCGCTTCGTGGCGGACCATTTCCCTGACGGGAAGACCATCGAGTATATCGTGGGGGGCGTCTCGGTCTGCAGACCCCTCTCCTGCACGGTCTCCGACGGCCTCATGATCGTCGGCGATGCAGCGCGGGTGAGCGACCCCATCACCGGCGGCGGTATCTTCAATGCCATGCACACGGGGAGGCTCGCGGCCGGTATTGCATCGGGCTGTATCTCGGCGGGGGACTGCAGCGGGACGGCCCTCATGCCCTATGACCAGGCATGGAGGCACTCGAAGTTCGGGAAGAACCTGGAGAGGAACTACCGGATCAAGGAGTACTTCATCACCCTCTCCGATGACAAGCTGAACGCGATCGTCCATTCCATCTCCAGGATGAACCTGAAAGACTTCTCGGTCTTCGCACTGGTGAAGGAGCTCCTCAAGAGGAACCCCCGCCTCCTCCTCGAGCTGAAGGGGCTCCGCGACTCCCTCTCCATCCCCGACTGAATTCATCCTCCCCTCTTCCTCCATCACCCTGAAATACCGGGGGACCCTATATCTCCCTGTGATCTGCGGCGTGGACGAGGCGGGGAAGGGTGCCGTCCTCGGCCCCCTCGTTGTTGCAGCGGTTGCATGCGGGAGCGACGAGGAGGCGAGAGCCATCGGGGCACGGGACTCAAAGACCCTCTCGCCGAAGAGACGCGAGGAGGTCTATACCGAGATCATTGCCCGTTTCTCGGTGGCAACGAGGATCCTCACGCCTGGTGAGATCGATGCCCGCCCGAGGGCAAGCCTGAATACCTGTATCGCCCGCGCCCATGCCGCGGTCGTCTCGGACCTCAACCCCGACATGGCCATCCTGGATGCCTGCGACGTGGATGCCCGTCGCTATGGAAGAACCGTGTCCGGGTTTCTCGCGAAGAAGTGCAGGCTCCTCTCCGTCCATGAGGCCGACGGGAAGTACCCTGTCGTCGGGGCAGCAAGCATCGTGGCAAAGGTCCTCAGGGACAGGGCCATCGCAGACCTTGCCCAGCAATACGGGGAGATCGGGAGCGGGTATCCCTCCGATCCGGTCACCATCGTCTATCTGAAGGAGTACCTGCGAGCCCGGAAGACTCCCCCGCCCTTCGCACGGATGAGCTGGGCCACCACCCGATCCCTCGTGAACGAGCTCCACCAGACCCGGATGAGCGAATTTTAAGGCCGTCATTTGCACGGAAGTGCCGGGCCACCACCCGATCCCTCGTGAACGAGCTTCACCAGTCCGTGATGAATGAATTTTAAGGCCTTCTTCTGCCCTGATAAATGGGCCACCCGATCCCTCGTGAACGGACTTCGGCAGACCCGGATGAGCGAACTTTAAGGCGTTCCGGGCGGGCTCACCATTTATCAGCAAACAGAGCAGAGGTACCATGTGGACTGGCTCCCCTTCGTCCTTGCGATCATTCTCGTCCTCTATGGAGTCATCGCCTGGATCATCCGCAAACGGAAGATCCGGGAGGATATCATCACCTTCTACGGTCCGATCATGGCGATAAAAACCCGCAGGATCGGGTTCTTTGACCGGTTCCGATCCATCTCCACGGTTCTCCGGATCTATGGCTCCCTCGGCATCGCCATGGTGGTGATAGTCTCGGTGCTGATGACCATCCTCGTCATCTTCTCCCTCAGGCTGGAGGTCGCCCAGCCCCCGCCCGTTCAGGGGGTCTTCGAGCCCCGGAACTGGTTCGTCATCCCAGGCGTCAACCAGTTCATCCCTTTCACCCTTCCGGTCATCCTCGCCATCGCGATCACCATCGCCATCCATGAACTCGGCCACGGGATCCTCTGCAGGGTCGAGGGGATCCTGGTGAAGAGCATGGGGGTACTCCTCTTCATCATCCCCATCGGGTTCTTCGTGGAACCCGACGAGGAGGAGCTCGAGCGGACGCCCCCCGTCCCGAAGTCACGGATGTTCGGCGCAGGGATCGCAAACAACCTTGTGCTGGGATTCGCGTGCTTTGGCATCCTCATCCTCCTCTTAGGGGCGGTCGCACCCGTTCCCGGGCCCATCATCTACATGCTCCAGGGAGATTCCCCTGCGTACAATGCCAGTGTTCCCCTCGGTTCGGTGATCCAGGAGGTGAACGGTCAGAAGGTCGCATCGATCTCCGATGTCTCGAGACTGCTCAACGGGACAAAGCCGGGGGACACTATTAACCTCACGGTGCTCCCTGCGGATGTCGTGCGGGATCTTCCCGCCTCCGGCCCGGAGCCGGTGGGAGCGACCTACACCTTCAACCTCACATCTGCACCCGACCGCAGTTACGGGTACATGGGGGTGAGTTACTACAATGCGGACGTAGTGGTCACCGTCCTCAAGAACTTCGGCTCTGCGGAGGGCTTCCTCATCCTCAGCTATCTTCCGGTCGATATCCTGGAGAACCGGATCCCCCAGCTCCACCTGCTCCTCATGAACAGCCCGGACGAGGCCTTCTTCAGGGCCCCCTTCCCACTCTTCTGGGGCGTCATCCACTTCTTCTTCTGGTGCGGGTGGTTCAACTTCATGGTGGGGACCTTCAATGCCCTCCCGATGATCCCCTTCGACGGCGGTTTCATCATGAAGGAGGGGGTGGCGGGGCTCCTCCGCCGGCTCGGGAGACCTCAGTTCCTCGATCGGGTCACCCTTATCATAAGCCTGGCCATCTTCGCCTTGATCGTCCTCATCGTGACCATTCCCCTGATCGTGAGGCTCATCACGATCATGAGCACGGGAGGATGAGGCCTCGCTGAGCAGCCGGCGAACCTCCTGGGGGCGGGTTTGCCCGGGCTTTCCTGGCACATGCTACCCGTTCGGCTCCTTCGGAGACGGACTCTCCCCTGAACCGGAGAGAAACCAAAGAAATAGATATATCATCGGCACAAGGTAGAAGTACGAACAGAAGTCTGGCACCACGGGGCTCGGGATCGCAGACAAAGGAGGTTCCCAAGAGCAAGCGCTACGCCCTTGGCTGGTACCACGAGGGCGTCACCCACCTCTCCATCCAGGAGTACGAGGAGGCAATGGCCTTCTTTGACAAGGCCCTCTCTGCCATCCCCGACCACCCGGACTTCCTCGTCGGGAAGGGGGACGTCCTCTTCGCCATGGGCCGCTATGCTGAGGCGCTCCAGCACTACCAGAAGGCGGTCACCCATGATCCCGAGAACTACAAGGCATGGCTCCAGATCGGGGTCACCCTCCTGAAGCTGGAGCGTTTTGACGATGCCCTCGAGGTCTTCAGGAAGCTCCGTTCCATGAACGAGTACGACGGCGAGGTCTGGCTCGGCCTCGGGATCTCCCTCCTCTCCCTGGGCCAGAAGACGGAGGCGGGGGACGCCCTCAAGAATGCCATGCGGTTCAAGCCCAACCAGCCTGCCCTCTATTACTACCTCGCCCTGAACGAACAGGACGACGACCAGGCGCTCCGCCTCCTCCTCCGCGGGTACCGGATCGACTCCTCGAACCTTGATATCATCGTCGAGCTCGTGACCAGGCTCGTCCGTTCCGGCAGGAAGGCGGACGCTGCAGCCTTCTACCGGAAGGCCAAGGCCATCGATCCCGGGAACCCCCGGGTGGTGGAGCTCGGGGACGTCACCACAAAGAAGACTTGAGACCGGTGGGTAGACCGATAAGATAAACATTGATATTCGCTGAGAATCGTCCTTTTCCAGCTATCCAGATGAGTCTATTATTGGGCTCTCGGGGGACTTCCGCCCCCGCCGCGGGCATCCCCCGTCGTGTACTTGGACCTCGTCAAGGATGGTTTTTCGTACGAGACGGGGCAGAGCATCGCGGAAAGGGCCTATCCTCACTGGGGGATGTCACAGCGGCGGGGGCGAGCCGAAGGCGAAGCCCCCAGGAGCGTCGATTAGGGAGGATCTCGATTAGATCAAAACAATAAAGTCAATCCGAAGGCGATCTGGAGGCTTTGTTCCGTACTTATGGCACCCCACGAGGTGCGATAGCTCCCTAATCCTCGAGGAGTGCCACGAGGGATCCCTCGGGAACCCCGACGCTCTCGGCGATGGTCGGGCATTTCACCGCCATGAGGTACGCAATGGGCGGGAGCCCCCCGTACTCGGTGAGGGCCTCGTAGTTGGCCATGCCCTTGGCGATGATGAGGGTACACCGGTCTATCGCCATTTGCAGGTCACCGGGTATCTTCCCCAGGTTCACGCCGATATCGCCGCTCCCCGTATGGGTCACCGTGGCAAAGCGACGGAGGCCGGCTTTCTCGGCATCCTCCAGGGTCGCGTCGTTCAGGATGGGTGCACCCTTCACTGCCACGGTCACGCGTGAGCCCATCGCCGAGAGATGCTCTATGAAGAGCCGGTCAAAGATGATCTCCCCGGCATTATCGGTGAAGTACACGACCTCACGGGCAAGGTCCGCCATCCTCTCCGTGTCGTCGATGAGGAGACCCTTTCTGAACTCGTGGTCGAAGAAGGTCCTGAAGTCATCGGTGACCCGGTGGGAGAGGACCCCGTAGTCGAAGGTGTTTGCGATCACGCTCGCGAGGGCGTAATCCCGGAAGCTCGAGAGGGTCTGATGCACGGCTTGGCAGGCCCTGACGGCCTCCAGAGTGCTCGCTTCCTTGATACGCCGGTAAGGATCGGGATCCCCGAGGATCTCGTACGCCCTGCGGTGGGCAGCGGATGCCACGAGGGATGCCGGGCGGGGGGATCCCCGGTAGGTATCGAGGAGTGCACGGCATCCGGAGAGCACGTGCCCGATCTTCTCCTCGTCGCGGGTCGAGAGCCGGCATTCGTAGAGAATCCGCGAGAGGAGGCAGTCATAGCACCTATCATGGATCTTCATGGGACTCTCTCTGCCATTTGAAAAAATATGGTGATCGATGGGGCCACTGCGATTCGAACGCAGGTCAGAAGACCCCCAGTCTCCTAGGATAACCAGGCTACCCTATGGCCCCCCTCTGTAATGGGAACCGATCCCTTATGTACCTTGTCTTTGCGTCTGAACGCTCAGATCTTCAGACGTTTATCGCCTGCATATACCTGGTGAGGGCCTTCTGCACCTTTTTTACCCTCTTGCCCGCTTCAGATCTTCAGACGTTTATCGCCTTCACATTCCTGGTGAGGGCCTTCTGTACCTTCTCTTTACCTTCGGCTCGCGTCAGATCTTGAGCCGCTTGAAGGCCTCCACGTTCCTGGTGAGGGCCTCGAGCTCGATGTCAGAGAGATCCACACGGGAGGACCCCTGCTCGATCTCGAACTTGAGCTGGTGCATCCTCACCTTCATCAGGTACATGAAGAAGATCTGGAAGAGTATGACGATGCCGAGGAGGAGGATGATACCGGCATAGACATCTTCTAGGTTCATCGTGCCCCCTTGAAGAGTATCTTCACGAAACGGCTGACGAATCCATCGCTCGCCATCTCCACGCCCTCCTCGGGTGCGATGCCGGCGATATGGGCTGCAATCCTCCGGAAGGCACGGGATGCATCGCTCCCTGGGAACTTCATGACAACAGGCGTCTTATACACCGCGGCTACCCTGACGTTGGGGTCCTCGGGGATGATCCCGATGAGCTTCACCCCGAGGGTCTTCTCCAGCTTGCTCTGGATGAGCTCGGTGTGCTCGGACCCCGCACGGTTGAGGATGGCGCAGGCCACGTGCCCCCCGACGACCTCGGTGAGGACCTTGGTCTTCAGGGCATCCACGATCGAGGAGACCTCCGGGTTCACCACGAGGATGACCTCGTCGGCGATGGCGAGGGGGATCACCCCGTCCCTGCTGATCCCTGCAGGGGCATCGATGAGCAGGTAGTCGCAGCGGTTGACGAGCTCCTTCATGATATCCCGGAACCGGTCCGGGTTGGCGAGCTGGAACCCCTGGAGGGAGATACCGCTCGGGAGGACCTTGACGCCGTTGGGCCCGTCGTAGATCGCCTCCTCCAGCTTCGCCTTCCCCGCGAGGACCTCGTGGATCGTGATCGGAGCATCCTCGAGGCCGAGGAGGAGGCCGATATTTGCCATCCCTATATCGGCGTCCATGATGAAGGTCTCGAGACCCAGCTTGGCAAGGGAGGCCCCGAGGTTGATGGTACAGGTTGTCTTTCCCGTTCCCCCTTTCCCCGATGCGATCGTGTATGCCCTGATCATTCAGCACTCTGTACAGTTACATTCGCTCGAAATTCATATAATATTTGTCAGTCCCTGCCCCTTCCGAGCACTAAAGCCACCAATGGAGAATTTTCCGGGCGTCTTCGTCGATTCCCTTCTTCTCTTCAGGTGAGAGGGGGTGGTCGCTCCGTATAATGCCGAGCATCGCCTCGCCACGGTGGCCAATCTCGAAGAAGGTTACCCCCGGGGAATCGGGCTTCTTCTTCCGCCGGTAGAGATCGGAGAACCTCGCCGCCTCTTCGGAAGATCCCGGGTACAGGGAGACGACGACAAGGCCATCCAGGGTGGTGATGATGAAGTCGCTCATGTTGTACTTCTCGGAGAGCCTGTGGATACTCCCCTGGATATCGGGACTCTCCGTGAGAATCTCCACAGTCGGGGCCCCGGGATGTGCCTCCTCTGCCGGTCCAGCCTTCTCTGCTCCAGCTGCTCTCGGTGCTTCCCCAACCTCGGCTCCGTGGGCAGGGGTCACGGGAGATGGCGACGGGGGTGGTGGCGGTGGCGGGGGTGATGCAGGTGCACTCATACTCTTAAGGGTGTCCGCCATCCGCTTCACGTACCAGAAGAGAAGCCCCAGGAAGATCACCTGCGCCAGGCAGGCGATGGTGAGAACCACAAGGAGGAGCACCGTCGTGCTCTCGAACTCGGCTGTCATGTCAGATCGACCTCACTCCTCCTTCTCGGTCATGAGGTGTCCCAGGTGTAGTTTCTTCACGATCCCCCTCGCATTTTTCCTGATCTTCGTCGCGATGTGTTCCACGTCCACGTCATCCAGGGCTGACATCTCCATGTGGAGGAGGGCGAGCTCATCATACCCATCCGGCGGAGAGACCTCGGCCCCCGCCTGTCCTGACACAACAGCAATGGCCTGGTCCATATCCACCTTTGTCCAGGCCTTCTGTGGCTCGGCAACCTCCCCGGTTGCCGTCTCCAGGGCCGATGCCTCCTCCGTTACCAGAGGGTGAGCGGGAGGGAGGGGAGGCGGGGATATGGCTGGCAGATCCATTCTCTCCGGGGGTCTCTTCTCGGGGGCGGGTTCCCTGGCCTTCTCCCTGGGGGTCTTCACCGCCCTGGGAACAACCTGGGCCGAGAGGAGGCATGTCTCATTGAACTCGATGGCAAGCTTCAGTTCCGAGTCAGAGAAGTCCGAGAGGATGGCATCTATGGTCGTCTCCCCGAGAGCAATCATCCCTTCCCAGGCCGCACCCCCCTTGAGGAGACCGTACTCTGCAAGGATATACCGCCCCTTCTGGATGACGAGGGAGATGACCTCCTGCCTCAGGGAGATGGTGATGACACCGGTGTACCGGACCTCTGCAAGCTCCTGGATGAGGGAATTCAGCGCCACCCCTTTGATGACAGAACGAAATTTCCCCCGGGGAAGCTGCATTGTAAATAGCTGGTGTGTAAACTTAAATAATGTTATTGTTCCGAGCCCTCGCTGTCAACCCTTTTTTTCAACTTTGGAGCCAGATCAAACAGAAAATTGGGTAGATCTCAGCTTCCCCGGACCGTGAGCCCGCCGGACGCCCCCTCCCCGAGGCCCGGTCTTCTGCGTCCTGGGTATCTTAATCATTTCGAAAGATGAAGATAGGGTATAAGTGAGGTCCAAAAGGGAATTCACCCGCTGCACTATCCAAGGGGAACGAAGGGGGGGAAAAGAATAAGTTTATTACCAAACGAAACAGTTATCATTAAATTAAGGGAAACATTCCAGCCTCATCCGACAACCGCAGGTTGTATGGATGGAATCCCGGTGGGTATCAACTGTAATGCAATCCAGCGACCACGGAATTATGGTGATGAGGGTGACTGTTTTATGAGCGTCTGTCAGATCTCACCACAGGGCCGTGGGGTGTACCGTGACGACGAACCCCGGGTATTCAGGGATGAGTTGGGCCAGGGAGACCAGTGATGTATACCATACTCGTAGTGGATGACAGTCCGTTCATCGTCGACGTCTTCGTGACCATGCTCGAGAGGGGGGGATACCGGGCCATCGCCTCGTACAGCGGGCTCGAGTGTCTGGATATCCTCAAGAATATCAAGCCGGACCTGATCCTCCTCGATATCATGATGGAACCCATCGACGGGTGGGAGACCCTGGAGCAGATCAAGAGGAACCCCGAGACGAAGGACATCCCGGTGCTCATGCTCACCGCAAAGCAGCTCTCCCCCGAGGAGGCACAGACCTACGGGATGTACATCGAGGACTATGTCCTGAAACCCATCACCCACCGGGAACTCTACGACACCATCGAGCATGTCCTCAAGCGGAGGAACACCATCAAGCTCGATGTCGAGGAGGCGAAGAAGGCCGGGTTCGACCAGGGTATCATCGACGAGTACTCGAGGCTCGCAAAGAGCGTGGACGTGAACAACCGGCTCCTCAAGATCCTCGAGACCACCTACAACATCTATGACTCCAACCAGCAGGTCTCATCCAAGATCTCCCAGGCCATGAAGAGCATGTCCGAGAGCATCAAGACCCAGGAGGGCCGGCTCAGCCAGATCCGGACCGAGCTGGACCGGGTACTCAACGAGAAATAGAAGAATCGGATATCCGAATCCGCTTTTTTCGTCTAATTCTCCTGGAGCTCCTCTTTCCCGACGAGGACGACTGCAGCCGTGAGGACGGCGATCACCGCGACCGTCACGAGGGTCTCGGTGGGGTTGATGGTCTCGACCCCAAGGATGATCACCCGCCGGACCATTGCGGTGAGCCCGGCGACGAGGATAGGACGGACGAATACCCTGCTCGTCTTGAAGTAGGCCGTTATTGTCTCCAGGATCTCGACGATGATGATGGTGAGGAGGATCGCGTGGAGGACCTGGAGGAGATTGCTCGTGAGATCGCCCGGGCCGAGGAGAGCGAGGAACTGGATACCGGCAGCCACGAAGGAGACCAGGGCGAGGACGGAGAGAATGACGGCGGTGATGAAGTAGATGAGTTTGGTCAGGACTGCGATGAATCCTGTCATGGACTGGATCGAACGGTTGATCTCCATCTGGTTCCCCCTGTTCCTGATGGGCCGGGAAGACCGTCCCCGGACTACCCTGAATTCATTGCTACCCGATCGTATAAAATGAATAGCCCTGCCCGGGGAGTCACCGCTGGCATGCCCCTCCAGGTTCACCCTCCCGGGAGTGCACAGAGAGTACGATCCCGGAATTTTTCATTTTAGGTGAGAATATTTATATAGTTTTCTCGCGTTGTAATAATGCCAAGAGGGGCGAGGGTGCGGGGGCTCGTAGCTCAGCTAGGTAGAGCGCCTGGCTTTTAACCAGGTGGCCGGGGGTTCAAATCCCCCCGAGCCCGCTCCCACAGGACGCATCTGTGGTGGGGAGCCGTGATGGATTCTTGAATCGAAACCTGAATCTTGCTTTGGGGATGGGGAAATCTTCTGTCCAGGGAGGGTCTCTTGACCACTTTCAATGTTCTTGAACACATGATGGTTCCGGACCATCGTATCATGGAAGAAGAGGAGATAAAGTCGCTCCTCTCTACGTATCATCTCACACTGGAACAGCTGCCAAAGATCTACCATGATGACCCGGCGGTGAAGGCCGTCAAGGCCAAGCCCGGGGATGTCATCAGGATCGTCCGCGAGAGCCAGACGGCGGGGAGAGCCGAGTCCTACCGTCTCGTGATCAAGCGGCCGAAGAAGTGACGGGGGTTGGTAAACTCTTGATCGAAAGGGGTGTTCTCTCGAGAATTTACTTCTCCAAGGAGCATGTATCGCGCCACCAGCTTGACTCCTTCAACAACTTTCTCGAGCATAATCTCCAGAAGGTGGTAAACGAGCAGAAGATCATCCAGACCGACATCGATTCCCGGGGGAAGAGCAGGGATCCTGTCTGGGTCGAACTGGGGACCATCACCGTCGAGAAACCGGTTGTCCGGGAGGCGGACGGGTCCCAGGGGAGCCTCTTCCCCAGCGAGGCGAGGCTGCGGAACCTCACCTACGCGGCTCCCATCTACCTCACCATGACCCTCAGGCACGGGGAGACCCGGCAGGACCCGGTGGTGGCAAACATCGGCCAGCTGCCGGTCATGGTCGGCTCCCGGAAGTGCAACCTCTTCGGGCTCTCTGATGGTGAGCGGATCGCCCATGGCGAAGACCCCCTGGACCCGGGCGGATACTTCATCATCAACGGGACTGAGCGGGTCCTCATGACCCTCGAGGACCTCGCGTCGAACAAGATCATGACCGAATTCACGGAGCGGTACAACGAACGGATCTACGTCGCAAAGGTCTTCTCCCAGTTCCGCGGCTACCGTGCACTCGTCGTCGTCGAGAGGAACCGGAAGAACCTCCTCGAGGTATCCTTCCCCTCGGTCGCCGGCCACCTCAGGTTCGTCGACCTCATGAAGGCGCTCGGGCATGCGTCGGACCATGATATCGTGGAGGCCGTCTCCACCGACGAGGAGATCCTCACCTTCATGATGCAGAACCTCGAGGAGAGCGAGTGCGACTCGGTGGAGAGTGGGATCATGTACGTGGGGAAGAAGCTCGCCCCGAACCAGACCCGGGACTACCAGAAGAAGCGGGCCGAGTTCGTCCTCGACAATTACCTCCTCCCGCACCTGAACTACCTCATGCCCGTAGGCGTGAAGGAAGGGGACCCCGGCTACCGGCAGGCCGTCGACAGCGTCCGGCTCGCAAAGGCCCACTTCCTGGGCCGGATGGCCGAGTCCTGCTTCGACCTGGTGCTCAACCGCCGGAGGATCGATGACAAGGACCATTATGCAAACAAGAGGCTCAAGCTCGCCGGGGACCTGATGGAGGATCTCTTCCGGATCTCCCTGAACCGGCTCACCCGGGACATCAAGTACCAGCTCGAGCGGGCATCGATGCGCCACCGCGACCTCTCCATCGGAACCGCGGTCAGGGCCGATGTCCTCACCGAGCGGCTCCTCCACCCCCTCGCAACCGGTAACTGGGTCGGCGGGAGGACCGGCGTCTCACAACTCCTCGACCGGGTGGACCACATGTCCGTGCTCTCCCACCTGCGCAGGGTCATCTCCCCCCTCTCCCGTTCCCAGCCCCACTTCGAGGCACGCGACCTGCACCCCACCCAGTGGGGCAGGATCTGCCCGAGCGAGACCCCCGAGGGCCCGAACTGCGGCCTCGTCAAGAACTTCGCCCAGATGGTGGAGATCAGCCGCGGGGTGGACGACGACACCGAGGTGCCGAGGCTCCTCTACACCCTTGGCGTCGAGCAGATCAGGAGGGAGACCGCATGAAGAAGTCACGGGTATTCGTGGACGGTGCCCTCATCGGCCTCGTCGAGAACCCGAGGGATCTCGTCTCGGGCTTGAGAAGGATGCGGAGGAAGGGCGAGATCCCGACCGAGATCAACGTCTCCTTCAAGGAATACAACGGGGACGTCATCATCCACACCGACCGCGGGCGGGCGAGGCGGCCCCTTATCGTCCTCGAGAAGGGGAAGCCCCTCATCACCCCCGACGATATCGCGAAGCTGAAGGACGGGCTCATCCCCTTCGACGACCTGGTGAAGCGTGGCCTGATCGAGTTCATCGATGCCGAGGAAGAGGAGGACCTCTACATCGCCATCCACGAGCGCGAGATCACCCCCGAGCACACCCACCTGGAGATCGATCCCTCCCTCATCCTGGGCATCGCCGCGGCCCATGTCCCCTTCCCCGAGCACAACGCAAGCCCCAGGGTCACGATGGGAGCAGGGATGGTGAAGCAGGCCCTCGGCTTCGCCGCAGCGAACATGAAGCTCCGGCCTGATACCCGGGGACACCTCCTCCACTATGCGGAGCGGCCCATCGTCCACACGAGCACCTCGGACTCGATCGGTTCCGATGACCGGCCCGCAGGGCAGAACTTCGTGGTGGCCATCCTCTCCTACGAGGGGTACAACATAGAAGATGCCCTCATCTTTAACCGGGCCGCCATCGACCGTGGCCTCGGCCGCTCCCACTTCTTCAGGACCTATGAGGGAGAAGAGCGCCGGTACCCGGGCGGCCAGGTGGACAAGATCCAGATCCCGGACGAGGAGGTGACCGGTGCCCATGGGGCGGAGTTCTACCAGCACCTTGACGCCGACGGGATCATCAATCCCGAGACGGTGGTCCTCGAGAAGGACGTCCTGATCGGGAAGACCTCCCCGCCCAGGTTCCTCGAGGAGCCCTCCGGGGAGCTCATCTCCGTTGAGAAGCGGAGGGATACCTCGGTCACCATGCGGTCCAACGAGAGGGGGATCATCGACACGGTCATCATCACCGAAGGTGAGAACAGCGCACGCCTGGTGAAGGTTCGGACGAGGGACCTCCGGGTGCCCGAGGTCGGCGACAAGTTCGCCTCACGCCACGGGCAGAAGGGGGTCATCGGCCTCATCGCACCCCAGGAGGACATGCCCTTCACCGAGAGCGGTATCACCCCGGACATCGTGATCAACCCCCATGCCATCCCGAGCAGGATGACCATCGGGCACATGCTCGAGATGCTCGGCGGCAAGGTGGGATCGATGGAAGGAAGGCGGATCAATGCAACCGCCTTCTCCGGCGAGTCCGAGACCGATCTCAGGGCATCCCTGAAGCAGCTCGGTTTCTCCCACACCGGCCGCGAGGTGATGTACGACGGGATCACGGGGAGATCCTTTGCAACCGACATCTACGTCGGTATCATCTACTACCAGAAGCTCTACCACATGGTCTCATCGAAGATGCACGCCCGTTCGCGGGGCCCGGTCCAGGTCCTCACCCGCCAGCCCACCGAGGGGCGCGCGAGGGAGGGCGGACTCCGGTTCGGTGAGATGGAGCGCGATGTCATGATCGGGCACGGGGCCGCCATGGCCCTGAAGGAGCGGCTCCTCGATGAGTCGGATAAGGTCGTCCAGTACGTCTGCGCCCACTGCGGGATGATCGCGATGCTCGACCGGAAGCAGAATATCACCCGGTGCCTGGCATGCGGCGGTGAGACCGACATCTACCCTGTCGAGATGAGCTATGCCTTCAAGCTCCTCCTGGACGAGATGAAGTCCATGGGTATCGCCCCCCGGCTGAAACTGGAAGATATGGTGTAGGAGGTGCGTGATGCCGAGTCCAAAACGAATAGGCCAGATTGAGTTCGGTCTCCTCTCGCCTAAGGAGATCAGGAAGATGAGTGTCCGCAAGATCATCTGGGCGGACACCTACGACGAGGACGGGTATCCCTACCCCCAGGGGCTCATGGACCTCGCCCTCGGGGTCATCGACCCCGGCCTTCGGTGCAAGACCTGCGACCAGAAGGCGAGCGACTGCCCCGGCCACTTCGGCCACATCGAGCTTGCAAAGCCCGTCATCCACGTCGGCTACACGAGGCTCATCCGGAAGCTCCTGCGGGTCACCTGCAGGGCCTGCAGCCGCCTCCTCCTGGAACCGGTGGAGATCGAGAAGGTCCTGGCATCCGAGGAGGAATCGCCCGGTGGGGATATCCTGAAGGAGAAGGACATCAAGAAGGAGCGCCTCTGCCCCCACTGCGGTGAACAGCAGCTCAAGATCAACTTCGAGAAGCCCACCACGTTCTCCGAGATCTGGACCGAGGACGGGAAGAGGAATGAGCACAAGCTCACCCCCGCTGATGTCCGGGCACGGCTCGAGAAGATCCCGGACGAGGATCTCCGGCTCCTCGGGATCAACCCCGACGTCGCCCGGCCCGAGTGGACCATCCTCACGGTCCTCCCCGTCCCGCCCGTCACCATGCGCCCGTCCATCATCCTGGAGAACGGGCAGCGCTCGGAGGACGACCTCACCCACAAGCTCGTGGACATCATCCGGATCAACCAGCGGTTCAAGGAGAACCAGGACGCAGGGGCTCCCCACCTGATCATCGAGGATCTCTGGGAGCTCCTCCAGTACCATGTCACCACCTACCTGGACAACGAGGTAGCCGGCTGCCCGCCCGCACGGCACCGGAGCGGGAGGCCGTTAAAGACCCTCTCCCAGCGGCTGAAGGGGAAGGATGGCCGGTTCAGGGGCTCGCTTTCGGGGAAGCGGGTGAACTTCTCGGCACGTACCGTCATCTCGCCTGACCCGAACATCCGGGTCACCGAGGTGGGAGTGCCTCTCGCCATCGCCCGGGAGATGACCATCCCGGTCAGGGTGACACCGTTCAACAAGAACGAGCTGGTTGAGTACATCATGAAGGGACCGGATCGGGCCACCATCCACTCCCCTGTAGGAGCGAACTATGTCATCCGGCCCGACAACAGGAGGCTCCGGCTCTCGGATGCCAACCTGGAGACCGTTGTCGCCATGGTCGAGCCGGGATGGACCGTGGAACGGCAGCTCAGGGACGGGGACATCGTCCTCTTCAACCGGCAGCCCTCCCTCCACCGGATGTCCATCATGGCCCACCGGGTGCGGGTGATGGACGGGAAGACCTTCCGGCTGAACCCCGCCGTCTGCCCGCCCTACAACGCGGACTTCGACGGGGACGAGATGAACCTCCACGTCCCCCAGACCGAGGAGGCGAAGGCCGAGGCCCAGATCCTCCTCGCGGTCGAGGAGAACATCCTCTCCCCGCGCTTCGGGGGGCCGATCATCGGCGGGATCCATGACCATGTCTCGGGGATCTTCATGCTCACCCACGGCCTCAGGCACTTCACGAAGCCCCAGGTCATCTACCTCCTCATGCACTACCCCGTGGAGCGGATGCCGGAGCCGGAGAAGGAGGTGGACGGGGTCCCGCTCTGGTCGAACAAGCAGGTCCTCTCCTGCATCCTGCCCCACGAGCTGAATATGGTCTTCAAGGCATCGTCCTGCGCGAGTTGCGAGACCTGCAAGAGGGAGGAGTGCGAGCGGGACGCGTACGTGAAGATATTCGACGGCCAGCTCATCTCGGGCACCATCGACAAGAAGGCAATCGGTGCCTTCGACGGCCAGATCCTCCACCGCATCATCAGGCAGTACGGGATGAAGAAGGCGGCGGAGTTCATCGACGACATGACGAAGCTCGCCATCCGGGCCATCATGCTCGACGGCTTCTCTTTCGGGATCGACGACGAGGACCTCTCCCGCACCGAGCACGGGCAGATCAATGATGTCCTCACGACCGCCTCGACGGACGTGGACAGGAGGATCAAGATCTTCCAGGACGGGCAGCTCGAGCCCATGCCCGGGCGGACCCTTGAAGAGACCCTGGAGATGCAGATCATGCAGGTACTCGGGAAGGCCAGGGACCGGACGGGTGAGATCGCGGGGAGGCACCTCGGACTCGAGAACAGCGCCGTGGTCATGGCGGTCTCGGGGGCACGGGGCTCCATGCTCAACCTCACCCAGATGGCGGGGTGCATCGGCCAGCAGTCCGTCCGTGGGGAGCGGATCGTCCGTGGGTACGACGACCGCACCCTCCCCCATTTCGTAAAGGGGGACCGTGGCGCTGCTGCCCATGGCTTCATCCAGAACAGCTACAAGAGCGGCCTCTCCCCCACGGAGTTCTTCTTCCATGCCATCGGCGGGCGCGAAGGCCTCGTCGATACCGCCGTCCGAACCTCGCAGAGCGGGTACCTGCAGCGGCGGATGATCAACGCCCTCCAGGACCTGAAGGTGGCCTACGACGGCACGGTCAGGACGACCGGCGGCCGGATCATCCAGTTCCGGTACGGCGAGGACGGGACCGACCCGTCGAAGTCCTCCTTCGGGAGCCCCGTAGACGTGAAGGGGATCATCGAGAGCGAGCTGAAGGAGGAGGTCTCATGAAGGAGTCCATGGAAAAAAGGATCGAAGCCTCCGACCTCCCCGACCGGACCCGGGAGGAGATGAAGAAGTTCCTCGGCGACCGGTCCGTCACGGAGAAGCAGTTCACCCACATCCTGGACCGGATCGTCCGGGAGTACCAGAACACCCGGATCGAGGCCTGCGAGGCGGTAGGGATCGTGGCGGCGCAGTCCATCGGGGAACCGGGGACGCAGATGACGATGCGGACCTTCCACTACGCAGGGGTCGCAGAGATCAACGTCACCCTCGGCCTGCCCCGGCTCATCGAGATCATGGATGCCCGGCGCGAGCCCTCCACCCCCACCATGACCATCCACCTGAAATCCGACTACTCGGGCGACCGTGACCGTGCCCGTGAGGTGAGCTGGCAGGTCGAGGCGGCACCCCTCGCCGAGTTCGGGGACATCACCATCGACATGGAGAAGATGCTCGTCGTCGTCCAGCTGAACACCGCGGTCACCGAGAAGCGGAAGATCGGGGTGGAGAAGATCATCGAGGTCGCCCCCAAGAAGATCAAGGAACGGCGCCATTACCGGGACTTCGAGTGCGAGGTGGACGAGGAGGCGGCCCGGCTCCTCTTCCTCCCGAAGGACCGGGAGAGCTACCAGAACCTCTTCCAGCTCGCCGAGCATGTGAGGAACGTCATCGTCCAGGGGATCGATGACATCGAGAGGGTCGTCGTGAGAAAGGAGGAGGGGGAGTATATCCTCTACACTGAGGGCTCCAACCTGAAGGATGTGTTCGAGGTGGATGGGGTCGACACCTCCCGCACGAGAACCAACAACATCAGCGAGATCGCCGACGTCCTCGGCATCGAGGCGGCGCGGAACTCGATCATCTACGAGGCCCTCTCGACCCTCGCCGAGCAGGGTATCCTCGTCGATGTCCGGCACATCATGCTCGTCGCTGACATGATGTGCATGGACGGCGAGGTGAAGCAGATCGGCCGCCATGGCATCGCGGGCGAGAAGGAGTCGGTCCTCTCCCGCGCGGCCTTCGAGGTGACGGTGAACCATCTCCTCGACGCGGCCGTGGCGAACGAGGTGGACGAACTGAACGGCGTCACCGAGAACATCATCGTCGGCCAGCACATCCAGCTGGGCACCGGCGACGTGAAACTCATCGCAAAACCCATGCACTAGGAGAATCGCAATGGATTTCAACATCTCACTGAGGAGAGCACTAAAGACCGGGAAAGTGTTCCTGGGACAGAACAGCACAAGAACATGCATCACCGAGGGAAAGGCACGGCTCGTCGTCGTGGCATCCAACTGCCCCGGGGACTTCCGGAAGTTCCTCGAGACCACGAAGGATGTACCGGTCCATGTCTTCGCGGGCTCCGGCGTCCAGCTCGGCATGGCCTGCGGGAAGCCCTTCCTCGTCTCGGCCCTCGCCGTCGTAGAGCCCGGCGAGTCGGACATCCTCACCCTTGCGAGGTCCTGACATGGGCGAGATCATCCTCTCCGAGGACTGCATGCGCCTCATGTCGCAGTTCGAGCAGCTGACGGGCGCGAGCAGCCGCGACTGCATCATCGATGACCGGAACGGCCGCATCATCCTCGTCGTGAACCCCGGCGAGATGGGGCGGGCCATCGGGAAGAAGGGCGCCTCCATCAAGAAGGCCTCGGAGGTGATGGGGAAGAAGATCGAGGTGGTCGAGTACTCCCCCAGCCCCGAGCAGTTCATCAGGAACTGCTTCCTCCCCGCCAAAGTGAACACCCTCGAGTTCGAGGGCGAGGGCGAAGAAAGGGTCGCGAAGGTGACGGTGCGGGACGAGGACAAGGGCATCGCCATCGGCAAGGAAGGGAAGAACATCTTCAAGGCCAAGCGCCTCGCCCAGCGCCAGCACAGCATCGCCGACGTAAGGCTGGTGTAACTCCTTTTTTTATCTTTTTACCAATTGGTTAGTTTGTCTTCAGGGACTAAGATGATCAATGCTGCAAAGGATCCCGAGGACCAACCTTCACAAAATCTAGATGGCAGCGGGCTAAGTTATAAATAACCTTAGTGCTAGTGATTATTCGTAACCAAATTTATGCCAGAGCCCGCGTCAACGTCAATATTATCAATCGCATTACCGCCTATTTTTGAGACTTTTTTAACGAAATTAGGCAGCTTGATTGATTTAAAGGACTTATGGAGAATATTTTGGTTAAATCGACACTTAGAAAAGAAAGCAGAAGATAAGATGGTGGTTGATGATATTTTGGATTTAAAATCCCGATTAATCGATGCGATAAAAAAATCTGATTACGAGCGAATGAACTTTTTATTGTATGCGATGCTGCATAAATGCGATCAAATGTCTCCAGCTGCTAGAACAGCCGTTGCATTATCTATCGAAGATAGCTTGATATCTTTTTCTTCGATGCCTAATCTTTTAGAAGATGGTCTTTTTACAATATTCGCAATCTCTATGAAGTTTTTACCGGAATGGGAAGAAAAATATCATCCGATATATACAAAGAAAGGTGATATGCTATTTTTCACCTTTTCACCTGCGCAAGACATTTTTCAAGATTCACTTTTTTCTGCATCGAGTGTTGTATTGGGGCTCATTTATAGGATTATAATTAAATCTTCAGAATTATCGGAAAAAAATTTAATACGTTGCAGTAACTTCTTATTATTTCTTTTAGCCGGAGATTTGGACTTAAACAAAAGAAGTAAGTTCTTTTACACGTCGATTTTACTGATCATTGTACAACTTGCCGCCAAAGCGAAGTCATTAAAGTTAGAGCCTTTAAACGAGAAATTATTTGTACTGCTTAAAAAATTTGATAAAAATTGGTTAGATGAAATATTGAAAATTAGTCTGGAGAAAGCAAATCCGTTCGCAAAAATGGGAGATATCGACGTTATACTTGCAACAAAAAATGAAATTCTTTCTTTAAGGGACGAATTGAACAAATGAGTATCGTAATTTTAGGTATGGATGCCCTTGGGGATTTTATCGGATCCCCTCGTTCCGGATTTCTACCCAACTATAAGCCGGTGGACTTTCCGGGGAAAACCTGGACGCTCTCGGGGGAGGGAGGTTTCATAAGAAACCGACCTCGAGCGACGAAGTCGCGAGCTTCGCCCCCGCCGCGGGCACCCCCCCGTAGTGTACTGAGATATCCGGAAATACTTTTTCCCATATGATCTGATGCCCAGTTATTGGGCCTATCCCCACGCGGGGGACGCCACAGCGGCGGGGGTGAGGGCGATATGGCAATAATTTATTGCTCTGAAGAATTAATCAAATCGCTAATGACCGATATTTGTATCGAATATTATGACTTTTTGTTTTTAGTTGGTATTATCACTGCATTTATAATAGAACTTGTAATCGGCACCCTTGCCATTCGTTGGCTTTTGAGAAGGCATGCAATGATGACGCATCAACCCTTTAATACTGCCGGACACGTATCACGATTCTTAACAGCTATTATTACAGGCGCTGTAAGTGGTTCTATTGTATATTATCTTGTAAAGGAGCCATCTCCTGATTTTGTTGGGACAATACTGATAATGATGATGCTGTTAATTTTCATAGTTGTCATGTATTTCATTAGTTTGGGTGTTGAAATCTACTTTTCACAACAATAATTGGCTTTTTTGAGGGACGAGCGACCCTAATGCTCTGGAACTCTCTTTTTGGAGATTTTTTCGGGTGAACAAAATGCGCGTGGGAAGGGAGGTTTCATAAGAACCCGTCCCGAGCGACGAAGTCGCGAGTTCACCCCCGCAGCTCAGGCACCCCATTGCTATGGGCTGATACAAAGTAAAACAACTTTTTAAACAGAAACCTTTTATAAATGGCCCAAAACCATTGTGTATAGAGATTTGACTCCTCGGAGCCAATATATGTCAGAAATATCACCAAAACCTTATCCACCCAATAGCGATCTTGAACAAATGGCGATAACAACATTTGAGAGTTTATTAGATTTGAAAACAGTCTTCCCAAGAATTTCACGAAATGATAAAATACCCGATATTGACGGATGTCTGGTTTTATGTGATATTAATAAAGTTCCAATAGCGAAATTAGAAGTCCAAATTAAAAAATTACCTGATGGAAATTCAGATGACCCCAAAATTCCTTGCCCCTTATCAATTTTCGGCTATGCAAAAATGGCAATTGTCCCTGTTCTTTTGATCTCTGTGGATGTTGACAAAAGCATTGCGTATTGGATCCATATTGACGATGCGTTATTCTCAAAGTATCGTGATTCAATCACCGAAATACAAAAAACGGTCTTAATCCACTTTCCCCATGAAAACTACATTGATGGAAAAGATTTGAATTATCTAACTAAATGGAAACAAATTTATGAGGATAAACGAGGGAAGATCGAAAACTTTGATCGAATAGAACGTGAAAATGCATTACTGAAAGAATTTTCTAATCCAATCTTGGGAAAGGAAAGTCCTCATATTAAAGAAATTCATCGGTTTTTAGATGATCTGAATTATTTTTTAGATACGCAATTTCCGATTGTTAAAAAAGTGTTTTTTAAAAATGCATGGAAGGTGGGCATAGCGTATTTTGAGTATTCAAACGATCGCCTCTCGTATTCCTTGTTCCCGATTCCCTCCGATAAAAACGACGTTCAGATAAAAATTATTGATGAGCCTCTTAAAAGGAAATTGAGCAAAGAGCACTACGATACTACAGGACATTATCGAGAAAATCCGATAAAAAGACGATCTCGTGATTATGCTCTTGAGATAATTGAATCTAGAATTTCACGAATTTTACAATATCATCTTCTTAATCATAAGAATGAATTTTTAGCGCGAGAGTTCATCTTTGCGTTTATAGACCAATTTTACGTCCAATTAGGCCTTAAAATTAAAAATGAATACACAGTTGAAGAAATCGATATGGCTTTTTTCCGCTTCTTGCCCCATTGGACTGCCGAAGCAATTCAACACCTAATGCAAGGTAAAGGGAAAAATAAGGTTGGCCCGTCAAATCCCATATTTCGAAAATTATTCATTGATCCTGATTTGATTAATTGTCTCATAATGCCCAATGAACAACAAATCATTATCGAACGTGTACTAAATCGATTAGCCAATAACAACCCAACGCCAATAATTCCGTTAGGCAACGAAAAGTTACCCTTCGGTACATTTTTTGAATTATTTACGTTCTTAAAATCCCTCGGAATAGTTTCAATTCAAAGAATTTATTCCCCCAAAGATTATGGCCGGTTGCGCACGAGATCAAATTGGATGTGGAATGTTTATTCACCAGAACAAATAAAAGAAAATTTGTCTATCTTTTTCGCTAATTTAAATAACGTTTATACAAGTCTTGTTTATCAAAATTTTTTCGAAATTAAAGATAACCTACCGATATTCGGTAAGGCAAATAGAATTGTTGCAGTGTACTCAGTTGAAGAAGACTATGATATGCAACACTTTCCATCTCTACATTGTTATTTCCTTTTTGATGAATCGCTTGGCAGAAAAATTGTTTTCGAATTATACAATAAAACCGAAGTGCCAGACATCCCCTCTATGCAGGAGATAAAATCAGATCAGGACTTCTTAATCAATGGAAGAAAGTACCCGATTATCGCTTTGAGTCAGGAAATCTTAGAATTTATTTTCAAAGATTTGCCAATGACGGATTATTGTTATGATTTGCTTCAAAGAAATTTGAAGAATTATTTCCATAATAGGAAAGAAGAAAGGAAAAGCTTAGGATAACATTTCCAAGTGCATCCCTTATGCACCCGGAATGTTTTCAAATCCATTTTCTCAGAAGTATGAGACAGTATCGAAAATATGAAGATTTTACCCCCTTGCCCCCAACCCACCTGCCGCCGCCTGCTGGGGAGAGCACGGTCTTACACTCGGGCCGCCATTAAAGCATCTCCTATGGAGGCGGGCATCCGCGATGGGGAAGGCCTTGCCTGCAGCAATCAGTCCCGCCCACCTCCAGCCCTATTAGGCCGCCTCCACAGCGCGGGTCAGGAAAGGACTCTTCCCCCTCATCTTCCCCCACGCCCTCACCAGCCCGAAGCAGCCGGTGAGCATCATGTCCCCATAGGGTGCAGCCTGGTAGGCATCGGGGAGGATCCCTTTCCGGTTCGGGCCGGTGACCGCCAGGTATTTGCTCGGATGCGGCCGGTGTACCCTGGCCCCATGTCCTCCATCCCTGAAAATCTCCTCGTTTGTTAATGTCCCTTCACGGAGCTTCCCGATGAGGGAGAGGAGGTGGGCGCGATCCAGGGAATGCGTGTGATGCTCGACGATCCCACAGACCTCCTCCCCGTGGAGGTTCACGCAGAAGGTATGGGCATTCCCGGCGTTCACAAGGGTGACGCCGTCCTGTGCCCGTTCCTTCACCCAGGGATCGCAGAGTGCCCCGAGGAGAGCGGCTGGGCCGGTGTCGATGACGAGCGACCCGGGCGCCTGTCCCCGGAGGGCCGCCATCCGGGTCATGGTCGGGAGGGGCGGGTCCCGGGCGAGGGCCCAGATCTGCCAGTCTCCCTCCTCCAGGAGATCCCCCATGACCCTGAACCGGTGGAGGCGGTTGCTCTCCGCCGGGGAGAAGCCATGGTCCTGCACGGCGAAGGCATGGTCAACCGGGTATGGTACCCCGAAGGCGCGGAGGGCCACCCTGATTTCAGCCTCCATGTAATCGGTGGTGCGGACGAGGGTTGTATCAGGGGGCTGGCTGGAGACGAGCTGGATGCCAAGGGACCTTACCTTCTCGAGGTTGTCATGGATGGTGAGGGCCGCGGGCTCTGTCGCAAAAACGGAGAGCCCTTTCCTGAGATGCTCGGAAACGGCCTGGACCGAGTCCCCGCCTCCCATGGTGTACCCGTCCAGGAAAATGGCCTCGCCCCTCGCACCCGCTTCGCGGATCCTCTGCGCAACGACGGCCGTCGGCGCCGGGAGGACCATCTTCACGCAGTTCTCGACGGGGCGGCCCGGGTCGTAGACGAGGACGTCCTGGGTCCCCCGCCCGATGTCGACGGCGAGGAGGGTCATGCCGGGCTGCGCGAGGGGGTCTTGCTCCATGCGGTGATGGAGCCTGGCTCGGGATGGTACTCCCGGAACTGCTTCAGGCAGACGGTGAGGTCCCTGGTGAATGCGAAGTAGCCGATCTGGGTGTTCCGGCAGAGGTTCATCGCCATGTCCATGAGCCCCCGGGGGTCCGGCCTCGCCTCGCCGAGCCAGATGTGGAAGATGTTCCCGCCATCGATGATGGGGAAGAAGACATGCTCAACCTCGATCCGCTTTGTGAGGGGAATCTCTGCACACGGGGCGACATGTGTCCCGTTCGTGTAGTAGATGGGGAGGTCCCGGGTCTCCTCACATTCCACCAGGGCCGCCTCCAGGTTCCCCTTGATCACCTTCATGGCATACTTCCGGTAGCGCTGGTCAAGGAGGTCGGCCACTGCGAAGCGCTGGCCGGTGGTCTCGGCCGGTGTCCGGGCGAGGGCGATGGTCATGCCATGCCGCTTTGAGAGCTCCTTTGCATAGAGCTCCAGCTCGGTCATGGCCCGGACTGCCAGCCTGAAGGCATCCTTTGACTCGTGGAGCTGGTGGCCGGTATGGTGCTCTACCATCTCGTTCACGCCCACGACTCCGATGGTGTAGACCAGGCCGTCGAGGTCGACGGCGACCGCCCCCCGTTCCCCGTCGTTCGGGTCTTTCGGCCTCTGCATGGCAAAGGGCATCCTCCCGTTCGCCCTGATGATCTCCATCCAGCGCCGCTTGATATGGAAGACCTCGACCGCAATGTCCATGAGGGCTTTCAGCTCGGCGAAGAGCCGGTTGTCGTCCTTCTCGGCACGGTACGCGGCCCGGGGGCAGTTCACCGAGACCACCTGCCAGGAGCCCATGGAGAAGTGCCTCCCGTCCTGGAAGTCGAGCTTCCCCTCGAACTCCGGGTCCTTCCCTGCGACGGTGGAGAACTGGTAGGCGCAGCACTGGTAGCAGGAGATCCCCTTTCCCGCCCCCCGGTAAGGAGGGATCTGGTTGTCGTAGTAGGGCGTGCCGAACTTGGATGCGAGCTCGAAGGTGAGGAGGTAGAGGTCCCGGTAGCTGGGGAGCTCGGGGTGCCTCCGGTTGAACTCCTCGTTCTCGGTGAGGAAGTCCGGCTCGACGCTGATCTCGGGCTTGGGGAAGGAGAAGGGCTTGCCCCAGTAGTCGCCCTCGAGCATCACCTCCATCATGGCCTTGAAGAGGAGCCTGACCTCCCGCTCGAACTCCCCGTAGGTCCTCCTCGGGGCCTGCTTCCCGTCGTATATCCTCCCCCGGTACACGCAGGGCTTGTCCTTCCAGAGGGTGGGGACGCCGGGAGTGAGCTGGACCGACGAGAAGACGAGCTGCCCGCCCCGGGCGACCATCATCTGGGTCATCTCGTAGACAAACATCTGGATGAGCTGCTTGATCTCGTCGTAGTCGAGCCCCTCGAAGTAGGGGGCGAGGAAGGTGAGGAAGTTGTAGTAGCCCTGGCCACCGGCGAAGTTGGTCTGGGCCGATCCGAGGGCCTTCACCGCATGGAGCACCGCGACCTCGGCGCGCTTTGCCGGTCCCGCCACCGAGGCCTTCGTGCCGTTCCCGTCGGGCATCAGGCCATAGTACAGGAAGTAGCGGAGGTCCCAGTCCTGGCAGAAGGGCCTCGTCCCGAAGTACTCCAGGTCATGGATATGGAGATCCCCGCCGAGGTGGTAATCGGAGAGGTGCGGGGGGAGCTGGAGGAGGTACTGCTCCTTGCTGATCTTGTCGGCCTTCTTCTTGTGGGAGGTCTCGGCGTTCTCCTGGAGGTTCGCGTTGTCGTGGGCCTCAAACCCCCTTCCCACGTCGATGAGGTGGGCATCGTAGACCGGTGTCCCCACCCGGGTGCAGACATTCCGGTACTCGACGAGCCCCTGCTCGAGGAGCACGGTGTTCACGATCTCCCGGATGAGGGGGCCTGAGAGGGCCTGGAGGCCGAGCTTCTGGATCCGCTGCTCCACGAGGACAGCGATATCCCGTGCGATCTCCTCGTCTGCACTCTCGTGGCCATAGAAGACCTCGATGAGCTGCGTCTCCTCCACGATCTGCCGGACGATCCTCTCCCTGTCCCACTCCACCATGTGGCCGTCCGTGGTACGGACCTTGGGGAGGGCAGGGACGAAGATCCCGTCGAGGGTTGCCTGTTTGGTCTGCCGGAGGGCCGGCTTCGGGATCCGGCTCACAGGCTCACACCCGCGAGGCGTCCCACCGAGTCCTCCTTCACCTTCCCACCGGAGAAGAGATCCAGGGTCGTGAGGAAGGAATCCCCCCGCCGCAGCACGGGCGCCTCCATGGCAAAGACCCCGTTCACCCGGAGCTCGGTCAGGGAGGCCGCGCTCGACATATCCTCCTCCTGGAACCGAATACCTTTTCTCTTCAGGAAATCCTTCAATAATTCGCAGTTGGGACAATTTTCCAGTGAATAAACGGTCAGGACGTATTTCTCCCCCATGGATCCACCACTCCCCCCTAATCGATTATCATTTGTAGCTGGATGCTAACATATTCTTGATGGTCAGGACTTTTATTGCTATTGATCTCACCCCGGAGGTGAGGGAGCGGATGCGGGGTCCGCAGGGGGCCCTGGCAGGGTGCCGTGCCCGCCTCACCGTCGTGAAGCCTGACGCCATCCACATCACCCTCAAGTTCCTCGGGGAGATCGACGAGAAGACCTGTGAGAGGGTCAAAGAGGCCCTCTCCACCATCCGGTTCGAACCCTTCGAGATCACCCTCGGGGGAGTGAAAGGAAACCCCCCTTCTTTCCCGCGGGTCATCTGGTCGGGCGTCAGGGACGCGGGGGGATGCGGGAGACTCTTTGCCCTCGTGGAGGAGGCCCTTCTCCCGCTCGGAGTCCCGAAGGAGAAGCGGGGTTATACCCCCCATGCAACCCTCGCGCGGGTGAAGAGGTTTGATCCCTCCCTCCTTCCCCCCCTGGAGAGCCTGGCCTCCGAGGAGTTCGGGTCCTGCCCTGTACGGTGCATCAAGCTGAAGAAGAGCACCCTCACCCCCACGGGGCCTGTCTACGAGGACATCATGGAGGTCCGGTGCGCGTGAGGTCAAAGGGGGAGGAGACGGTCCTTGAAAGGATCCGGCCGAAGGAGGACGAGCACAACCATACCTGGGTCGTTGCCACCGGGATCCTCTCGGCCATCGAGAAGGACGGGAGGGCGAAGGGGATGGTGGTCGGGTCGGTAGCGAGGGACACCTGGCTCTCGGGTGACCGTGACCTGGACATCTTCCTCCTCTTCCCCCCCCAGCTCTCCCGGGAGGACCTGGAGGAGACGGGGCTCGATCTCGCGAGGAAGATCGCCCGCCGGTTCACCGGCATCTTCCATGAGAAATACGCCGAGCACCCGTACGTGAACGCCACCATCGACGGCCTGGACGTCGACCTCGTCCCCTGCTACGAGGTTGCTTCGGCAGCCGCAATCCAGTCAGCCGTGGACCGTACCCCCTTCCATACCAGGTACATCTCTGACAAGATCGGGCCGCTCCGGGACGATGTTCTCCTTGCCAAGCAGTTCGCAAAGGCCTGCGGAGTCTACGGCTCCGACCAGATGACCGAGGGGTTCTCGGGCTACCTCTGCGAGCTCCTGGTCCTGCACTACGTGGGGTTCTCCCCCCTCGTCGAAGCCGCCGCGGGGTGGAAGCCCGGCACCTGCATCGACCTCGAGGGGCATGCCTGCAAGGCCTTCGAGGAGCCGCTCCGGGTGATCGATCCGGTCGATCCCGCACGGAACGTTGCGGCCGCCCTCTCCTGCACCCGGATGTTCGAGTTCGTGGAATATTGCCGGGGATACCTCGAGAACCCCTCATCAGATTTCTTCTTCCCGCACGAACGGGCCGGGATGGACCGGGAGGGGTTTGCGAGCGCCCTCGCCCGTCGGGGAACGAGCCTCTTTGCCATCACGTTCGCAACCCCGCCGCTGATCCCTGATATTGTCGTCCCCCAGCTCCGAAGGAGCCTTGCATCCATCCAGGGCCTCCTCAACAGGAACGGGTTCGCCGTCCTCCAGGACGACTGTGCCATGGGAGAGGAACGGTGCATCCTTGTCCTCGAGCTCCTGGTCGACCGCCTCCCCCCCGTCACAAGGCACACGGGACCGCCACTCTGGGACAGGGCGAATGCCGAGAAGTTCGCCGAGAAGTACCAGGAGAACCCCCTCTCGGGCCCCTTCATCAGGGACGGGCGGTACAAGGTTGACCTGGAGCGGAAGTTCACGGACGCAAAGGCTCTCCTCCATTCACCTGAGATCCTCACCGTAGGACTTGGGAAGCACGTCAAACAGTCGATGGAGAAGGGGTGGGAGGTGCACAAGGGCGAGGAGTGCTGGGACGAGGAGTTCAGGGTCTTTCTCTCCCACTTTATTGAACCGGCATCACCTCTGGCGAGAAGGACGAGGACCGGGAAGAAAGGATCAGGGGAGACCTGAGGCCAGGCTGGTTCCTGTATCAGCCCGGGGTAACAAAGATATATTTATCTCCACAATTCTTTCATTCACATCCGGGGATTCACCAAGGTATCAGCATACCAGAGAACCAGCGTGTGATCAGGTACCAGGTAGAGAGACAGACCTTGGCGTTCTCGACCCCGACTGGACCGATATCCCTGAACCCCCCCGTCTCATTCCATCGCATTGAACAGGGGATGATCCCTGAACCGGCCTGGACGTGATCGGCCGACGGGGGTCTTCCATCAGTCAGGAAAGGAGGATGTGTATGTCAAAGTGGATCTTTGGAATTACCTGGATCTGGATGATCATCATCGGCCTGGTGATGATCGCAGGAATCGCGTTGGTCGCGACTGCCGCTCTTGTCCTCGGCGTTATTACGCTCCTTCTGGGCCTCATCGGACTCGCCATGGCCTGGAAGAAGATGAAGAAGATGCCGGAGAAGCCGGCAGCGGCAAAGTAAGAACAACCAAACAAACCTTTTTTATTCATCAAATAACCAGACCAGCCGTATATTCTGCATGGCCCGGTTCATGCCCGCTATCTCTCACCGGGGGCAGCACGCCCTTGATCGGGGTAATATTCGAAGCAGTCGATGGATAATGAGGTGAGATCCCGGGGGGCAATTCACGATTGCTGAGAAAGAGACTAATATCCCGGCGATTCCTTCCCATATTCGACGATATCTCTCACCCGGCCGACCTTCCCGTCCCCGAGCCTGACCTTGATCCCGTGCGGGTGAAAGGAGGCGTTCGTCAGGATCTCCGCGACAACCCCCCGGGTCATCTTCCCGCTCCTCTGGTCGGGTTTCAGGATGATATCCACCGTTGCGCCGGTCCTGATTGAAGAACGGTACCGCCCGTCGCGTTTCTCTTCCATGGATGTGTTCCCTAGAGAGTGTATCTCTTGCCCACATAACGGTTCACGGACACAGCATGGAAAAATCAGAACGCTCTTGGGGGCTTCGCCCCGCCGCTCTGGTATCCCCGAGTTGCGTAGTCCCCCCGTCGGGTCCATGATGGGCAATATCTATTATTACCCGGATTCGGCGGGCTCTGCCCGCTTACAGAAGCTCCTCTAAAATCTCCCCCGCGTCCCTGACGAGCTTGGAGCACCTCGTGGCAAAGACCTTCTTCTCCCTCGCCTCGGCGAACTGTTTCGGGTCCGACAGGTCGTACCCGACGAGCTCGGTGCAGTGCACCGATGCGTTCCTTGCCGTGAACTCGTCGAGGAATTTCCGGGCCTTTGCATAGACCTTCTCTCTCGATGATGCGTCGTGGATATCTTCCGGCCTCTGGGTGAGCCCGATCACCATGAGCGCTCCTGAGACCGCCCCGCAGATCTCCCCTGTCTTAGCAACGCCAGCCCCGAAGGCGGACGCTATCTTCACCGCGGTCTCCGAGTCAACGCCGAGATCCTTCCCGTAGACCGAGAAGATCGCCTGGGAGCAGGAGAGGCCCCGCTTGAATGCGTCTACCGCTTCATCGGCCCGTTTTGGGGTCATGCAGCTTCCTTCCTCAATCTCCGAGAAAAAAGGTCGCCTCAGGTTATCTCTCCCAGATCTCCGGGACCATCATGCCGGTCCCGTGGTACTCGATCTCCTTTGCCGTAAATACCAGGACCACGAAGTCTGGGTTATCCACCGATTTGAAGTACTGCTCGAACATCGGGTTCCAGTACTTTTTCTTCGTGGCGAGGTCGTCGTGGACCTCCCCCCGTGCCTGGATCACGACGTATGGATCGGTGAACTCCTTACCCGACCAGATCGACAGTGCTGCATGGGGATTCTTCCGCAGCTGCTCCACTTTCCGCGTGCTCTTCATGGTCCCACCCACGAAGGTCATGTCCTCAAACCCGTTCAGGACCATGAACCTCACCGCAGGCATCCCCATGGTAATTGTGGCAACCGCCGCTACATGAGGACCACCCACGACATCCATGATCTTCTCCTTCAGTGCCATGCTGAGGACTTAACGACCTTATTGTTTAAAATAAATATCGGATGTCTCTGCAAGTTGTTTTAAAAATATCATAAAAATTATGTACTCATTAAAGAACTTGCATATGTAAACAGTAATTCGCTTCTTTTATTAACGAATTCGTCGAAAGAATCCGTAAATACTGATGGAGGGATTAATGCTGATCTTAACATCCGGTCGATATTGTCAGGCATTTTTTCACGATAATTTCTTGGGCATTCTCCGCCCAATCGGTTATTATCGTTTTTTGACATGAAGCATATATTTGCTAAACAATCAGGAGAAGATGAAATTGTTTGTTCTTTCAAACAATTTTTTGGAAATATGTGATGAAACTCATTTTTATTGTATTCTTTTAAGACCTCTCCAATATTGATAGGTAGTCCTGAAATAAAGTTCAGAGGGTTTAGTTGGGCAAGCATTAGAATGAAAGAATTTGTATTAACAGTTCCTAACTTGAAAGAATTGTCGATGAAAAATTCTCGATTAATATTTACCGAAAATCTTTCAAGTGCCGACTCCTCCCCGTTTTTAAGTTTAATGATTTCTTCTATATCTCGATTCAGATTTCGTAAGACACCTGCACTATATCTTTTTGAAAAACATGTTTTCCAGAACCACTTCTTGATTTGAGTTACTTGAGCAGCAGTGCAAGTAATTTGGCGACCATTTTCAATCGAGAAAAATACTGATAGAGGTATTAATATTGAATTGAATGGTAAATTATCTTGTTTTGAAAGGTTAAACTGAGTTCTAATGAAATCAATACTTCCTTTAATCCCATTAGTAATTTCCTGGAATCTATCTCGAACAATCGCACCATTTAAATCCATTACCGTTTTTACGCTAACTTCGTTCTGCAATATCGCCGAAATACACCTCAATAATAAATTCTCGTCATCTCCAACTTCTTTAAATCCAAAGGGTTTCAGATCACCTTTTAATTCTCCAAATTTCGTTTTCAAGTCGAATTCTTCACTCCAAGTCCAGGCAGAAAGTAACTGAAATGTATCAAGAGGAACGCCTCGCGTATTAATTCTTTCAAAAACAATTGCTACTTTTGTCTTATCTTCAGTCTCCAAGATATCAATGGGAATTCTCGTTTCCTTAAAAATCGATTGAAGAGTATCAATTTTTTTTGCTAAATCATCAGTAAAATCTTTTGTTGCCAGCCGATATGCGACTGTATCAAATAAGTATTTCAATGGGAAATGTTTCGAATTATCAAATTGTTCTTCTGAACATGAATAAAATTGTGTGTCCTGCATGACTGGATCCTCTGTAAAATCGTAATATATACTGAATTTTTGATTTTCGGAAGAGTCTGTTGCTGGCCGAAGAATAGTCTGAAACACACCGAACAATGAAGTGATTCGTTGTTGCCCATCCAAAACATAATCAATTGGATAATCTGGATCCCTATCAATGAGATTAAAAGGCCCAATTTGCTTTTCAGTACTCAAAGGTTGCTTCGTTCTCCAAAATAATAGCGTACCAACAGGATATCCTTTATAGATACTATCCATTAGATACGCAATCCGATCTCCTTCCCAAATAAAACCGCGTTGAAAAGCTGGTATCCGAATTTGGCCGGAAAGAATTTTTTCATTTAACTCCCGAATAGTATATTCCGCCATTTTTACGCCCCCCACCCAAAAATGTTAGACAATAAAGAAGAGATTCATAATAATATATAGATTTTTTGAGGGATTTTAAAAATAAATCTCAAAATGATCATTTATTGAGTTTACTTCATCTAAAAAAAGATGTTGACTTAAGAATGATTTTTTTGGGGTGGGGGATTCAAGTTATTCCCTCTTCACGAACACGAGCGAGGCCGAGTTCATGCAGTAGCGCTGGTGCGTCGGCGCTGGGCCGTCGTCGAAGACATGCCCGAGATGGGCCCCGCACCGGGCGCAGAGGACCTCGGTCCTCGCCATGCCGAACGAGACATCCTTCTTCAGTTCGACGTTCTGATCAGAGACCGGCTTCCAGAATGAGGGCCAGCCCGTGCCGGACTCGAACTTCGTGTCCGAGAGGAAGAGGTCGGTCCCGCAGCAGGCGCACCGGTAGATCCCGTGCTCCTTCCAGGCATGGTACTTCCCGGTGAACGGCGGCTCGGTCCCAGCTCTCCGGGCGATCTCGAAGGTGAGGGGATCGAGAATCTTCTGCCACTCGGCATCGGATCTCTCTACCTTTTCGACAAGGGCGACGGAGCCCGTCTCAACAGAGAAGATGGGCACCTTTCCCGTTGATCTCTTCATGGTATCCGCTGCCATCACCCAAGAGGAATATCCCCTCCTCCTAGTGACCTTTGCGGTCGGCTCTGGGCCGGACAGCAGTGCCCCTCCCCCGGTCCGGTCTTCCCTACAATGCCTTGTGGTGCTGTCGGCGCTTTCCTAAGAAAATAGTTGCAACACAATGCCTCAGCGGGCTAATGGAGATCAACAGTTCTTATCAAGTCTCTCTAACAATAGAATAATCTAATGTACCTAACAAGAACATATAAATACCATCAAAACGTACAAAACCTATATGACACAAATGGAATTCCCCTGCCTCAAGGCAGGGCAACATGGACGCACATTTTATTCGTGTGTGATCCCCGCTGACAGATTGTCTGAAATGTATAGTAAGGGAATAATCAAAGCAGATGTATGGAGGCCGGAACACAGACAGGGATATCAGAGAGAATCGGTCAGGCTAAGAGCACGCAAATTTGGTAATTATGTTAAGAGTAATGGCATTTCCCCCACATCGATCCTGTTATACCAGAGAGACCTGTCAAACGGCGTGGTGTTCGCTGATGGGAAAATCACTATCCCAGATATGAAATCTGATGAACCTTTGTTGTACATCGTTGATGGACAACACCGGGCACTCGGCCTTGAAGATGGGTTCGCAAGAGGTGATCTTGATGAAACCTTGAAATTCGACGTACCCGCTGTAATCCTCCTGAAAGGAGATCGAGATCCCTATATCGAAGAGGCAGAACAATTCGTCACTATAAATTCGACTCAAAAGCGGGTCAGAACCGATCTAGCCAGTCAGCAATTGCTGAAAATCGCGGAACAGGGTGGAATATTGAAAGGTGCAATCACAGATGGATCGATTATTGACGTCGGTGCACCAAAGGAAATTCTGAAACTGTTTGCAACCCATGTTGCGAACATGCTTACAGATGATCCCTCCTCACCGCTGTATGGAAAAATTGTCCGACCGGCAACAGCACGTGCCGATTCGGGATTGCCATCTTCATCACAATTCGAAGACTCGCTGCTCGATAACTATGTCGAAGGATCAGTGATGTCATTCGCGGCGAATCGGGCATACACCATTGGGGAGCTTGTGGAGCTGCTGAAGAATTACTGGGCCGCGATCTTTGAACTTCTTCCTAGTGCAATTGAATCCCCTTCCGAGTACCATGTCACAAAGACGGTTGGGACGCATGCATTAAACGCCCTTATACCCTCTATGTTCAATTTGAAGAGGCTCAAGAAAGTCCCGAGCAAGGAAGACTTTCAAAAAGTGCTTTCCACTCTCGAGTACATGGCTGACGAATCCTACTGGGGTAAAGGAGGAACAATTGGCGGTTATGGTGGGGGGAAGGGAGCATTCAAAAGACTCACAAAGGATCTCCACACGGATCTCCTCAATTCTTAATTCTTTTTTATCCCATGACGTTGCATGGCGACCTGATAGGATAAGGCTTCCCGCCGGCCTGGAAAAATCGAGGGGAGGATTTCCGAGAGATCCCTATTTCCTCTTCGACTTCTCCTTCGCGAGCTTCTCGACCGCCGCGAGGTCGACCTTCGGCTCGACCAGGAGGCGCCCGGAGGCAACCGCCCGGTCGACGAAGGCCTTCCCGATCGGGGTGCGGACGAGGAGCGTGGTGGAGCCTTTCGGGGCCCCGACCGCTCCTGCCGAGATATCCGCATCCACGGCGGCAAAATCGGTGCAGGACCGGCACCCGGGCCGGACCGTCGCCTCCAGCTCCTTCAGGGGGATGGTGACCTGGTCCCGGCCCTCGACGGTTACCTCGAGCTTCCCGGCGACATTCAGCCTCTTCACCTGCCAGGGCTCGACATGATACTTCTCCCCGAGTACACCCTCGACGAGGGCACGGTAATCGAAGGTCTCGGTGCAGAACAGGCCGATGAGAAGCCTGACCGACCGGCCATAGGGCTTTGCGAGCTGGTTGTCGCTCGCCCTCATCCTCTGGACCGCCTGGACCGCACATGGCACCCCCACCACCGCGAGCCGCCGGAGCTTCCTCTTCACCACCGCCTCCTTCAGGGATGCGAGGAGGGGGACCCACCACGAGTAGCGGGAGCCGGCCTCGTGGATGAGGGGCTCCGATGAGGTGATGATGGCCGAGCGGGGCTTGAGGGTGAACCGGTCCTCGGTGACCGTCACCACCCCGTCGATGAGCCCTTCATCGAGGGCATTCGCGAGGATGGCGGTGACCGCCCCGCCGCTCTGCCGGTGGGGGACCTCGAAGCCCGCCCGGGCCGCGAGCGCCTCGGTGTACACGCCGAGCATCTGCCGCATCTCCCCTGAGGCCCTCGGGCAGATGGCATAGCAGACACCGCAGGGGACCCCGTCCTGGTCCTCCTTGCAGGTCCCGGTCGAGACCGGGCTGTTCATCCCCTTGCCTGTCTCGAAGAAGAGCCCCTCGCCAGGGCAGACCGCGACGCAGGCGCCGCAGCCCGAGCAGAGGCCGGCGTCCCACACATCCTTCTTCAGGTCCTTGTAGGTCTTCTCGGTCATGACTACTCCCAGACGTACTTGTTCGCGAACGGGCGGCTGCTTGACGGGGCGATACGCACATACTCCTCCGAGAGGAGCGATTCCCCGTCCAACCCGAAGTAGCCTGCGAACTCCCCGATGAGAGGGGCCATCCTCTCCTTCTCCTCCCTGCCTGCAGGCGATATCTTCGCGCCCACGCCCAGGAGGTGGGGAGGCACCTCTCCCCTGACGAAGATCTCGCCGCCGTGGATCCCGCTCCCGATGCCCCGCTCGGAGATGGCCGGTCCCGTGCCCAGGCCGAGGACGATGATGAGCCCGCCGGCCATGTACTCACCGAGGAAGGCGCGGGCGCTCCCCCCGACCACGAGGCAGGGCCTCTTGGACCTGTACTCCTTCATGTGGATCCCGCCCCGGTACCCGATATCGTCCCTGACAAAGATCTTCCCGCCCCGCATGGAGTGGGCGACCGCGTCCCCGGCAGATCCGTGGATCACGATCGTCCCCGCGTCCATGGTGTTCCCGGGCGCATGCTCTGCGTTCCCGTGGACGATGCAGGTGGGGCCTGACATGAACATCCCGAGGTCCCCTCCTGGAACGCCGTGGATGGTGATCCTGACATCCCCCTTCAGGCCGTCGGCTATGAACCTCTGGCCGAGGACGTTCTCGATCTCGATCTCCTTCGTCCCTTCGGCAACTCGCGCCCGGATGATCTGGTTCAGCTGGGTGTAGGAGAGGTCCGCAGCATCGATCCGGTAGGCGGCCATCCCTCAGGCCCCCACCGTCTTGACATCGAGGACCTTCATGAGTCCCTCGTCGAGCATGTAGCCACGGAGCCGGTCGCGGTTCCCCCTGAGGCTCTCGATGCTGTTGATACCGGCTGCCCCCATCAGCTCGGAGAGCTCATGGGTCCAGGCCTGGATCAGGTTCGCGGCCTGCTTCGATCCCGTCTCGGGGTCGAGGCGGGAGACGAGGTCCTCCCGCTGGGTGGCGATCCCCCAGGGGCAGAGGCCGCGGTAGCAGTTCCCGCAGACCCGGCACCCGAGGGCAACGAGGGCCGCGGTGCCGATGTAGACCGCGTCCGCCCCGAGGATGATCGCCTTTGCCACGTCCGCGCTCTCCCGGATGCCCCCGCTCGCGATGAGCGAGACCTCGTTCCGGATCCCCTGCTCCCGAAGCTTCGCATCCGCCGACGCGATCGCGGCCTCGATGGGGATCCCGACATGATCCCGTGCAACCTTCGGCGCGGCGCCGGTGCCGCCCCGGAACCCGTCGATGACCACCGCGTCCGCCGATGAGCGGGCAATCCCGGCAGCGATGGCCGCGGTGTTGTGGACCGCCGCTATCTTCACAAAGACCGGTTTCTTCCACTCGGTGGCCTCCTTGAGGGAACGGACGAGCTGCTTCAGGTCCTCGATGCTGTAGATGTCATGGTGGGGGAAGGGGCTGAGGGCATCCGTGCCGACGGGGATCATCCGGGTGGAGGAGACGTCCTCGTCCACCTTCTCGCCCGGGAGGTGCCCGCCGAGCCCCGGCTTCGCCCCCTGCCCGATCTTGATCTCGATGGCGGCACCCCGCTCGAGGTAATCGATGTCCACCCCGAACCGGCCCGATGCCACCTGGACGATCATGCGGTCCTGGTAGGGGTAGAGGGCATGGTGGAGCCCTCCTTCGCCGGTTCCCATATAGGTCCCCATCTCTTTCGCCGCCCTGGCAAGGGAGAGCTGGGCGTTCCGGCTGATGGCCCCGTATGACATGTGCGCGATCATGATGGGGGTCTCGAGCATGAGGTTCGGGCTGAGCTTCGTGAGGAGCTCCACGTCGCCTTTCTCGTCCTTCCGAATCTCGAGCCGCGACGGCTTCTTCCCCACATACGTTCGGAGCTCCATCGGCTCCCGGAGGGGGTCGATCGAGGGGTTCGTGACCTGGCATGCATCGAGGACGAGCCGGTCGAAGATGACGGGATAGGGGAGCGCGTTCCCCATGCCTGCGAGGATGATCTTCCCTGAACGGGCCTGGGTGTAGATCGACTCCCGAATCTCCCTCGTCCAGAGGGGGTGGCTCCGGTAGTCGACAGGTCGTTCCTTCAGGTCGATCGCGTCCCGGGGACACATGGCTATGCACCGGTGGCAGGCCGTGCACCTCCGGGAGTCGATGAGGATCCGGCCATCGGAGGACCGGAAGACCCCGTAGGGGCAGCTCTCGACGCACCGCTCGCAGAGCATGCACTGGTCCCGGTCGATGGAGATCCGGTATCTGGGGGGCACGGCTCCGATGCTCATGACTCAACCCTCCCGATGACCGGGTAACCGGCCCTGGGCATGGAGACCTTGCCGACCTCGGGGTCCATCCTCCGTATGGCCGCCTCCTCGCTCGAGATGTAGAGCTTCTTCCCGTTCTCCCCGGCCACGAGGGGGCGGAGCTTGATCCGGTCCGTGATCCCGAGCATCATATCCGGCCGGGCGACGACGATGGCGAAGGGGCCGTTCATGAGGGCCGGACCGTAGGTGAGCCTGATGGCGGTGTCGAGCTCCCGCTCCTTCTCCTCCATCCTGTCGATCTCGTCCCAGAAGGGGGGGGCGAGGGCCTTCATCGCGAGATCCTCGGGGAGCTGGTGCTTCCTGACGAGGAGATCGAAGAGGTAGGCCACCACCTCGGTGTCGGTGAACATGGTGCAGTGGTAACCGAAGGACTGGATGTAGCGCTGGTTGGTCCCGTAGGAGGTGATCTCGCCGTTGTGGACCACGGACCACCCGAGGAGGTTGAACGGGTGGGCCCCGCCCCACCACCCGGGGGTGTTCGTCGGATACCGGTTGTGGCCGAGCCAGAGGTAGCCGTTGTAGTCCTGGATCCGGTAGAAGTCGGCGACGTCCTCGGGCCAGCCCGATGCCTTGAAGACCCCCATGTTCTTCCCGGATGAGAAGATGAGGGCCCCCTTCTTCTCGGTGTTCACGCTCATGACGAGGTTCGTCACGATATCGTCCTCGGGCGACGTACTCCAGGACATCATCTTCGGGTCGGGCCTGAAGAAGTAGCGCCAGGGGGTATGGACCCTGCGGAGGTTCGGCTGGTCGCGGGTGGGGATCTCCTCATCGTGGACGATCTCTCCCCAGCGCCGGAGGGTCTCATCGAGCGCCCCCTTCGTAACATGGATGTCATCAAAGAAGACGTGGAGTGCATAGCAGTCTTTGAACTCAGGGTAACACCCGTAGACCGCGTACCCGGCGCCCTCGCCGCTCCCCCGTTCCTTCATCAGGGAGAGGGCCCGCCTGATCAGCGAGCCGTCCATCTCCTTCCGCCCGCGATCGATGACACCGATGATACCGCACATGGCTCTTAACAGTTTGGACTCATACTTCTTTAGTGTTCAGGTTCTGCTCCGTGAGCGGGCAGGACCGGCTCCCGATAACCTCACCTCACGACGCGAGGGATGCCCGGAGGATGCCCTGTACATATTGAATAACTAGATATAAATAGAGCTAGGTAGAACCTGTATTCCATGTCGTTCCCGGATTCCCCGAAGATCCCCGGGATAACGGCGAACCATCCAGATTCATGAGCCTCGTGGAGTCTGCGGGGCCAGACGGAGGGTGAAAGATTGGCTAAAAGCATGAAATGGAACGGAGTTCAGAGCGATGAGTCGATCGAAGGCGTATCGAAGCTCATCAAGAAGAACGGGATCGAGATCGTGGACCTCAAGTTCAACGATCTCCCCGGCCTCTGGCAGCACTTCTCGATCCCGTCCTCCGAATTAACAGGGATCGACGACCCCGTAACCAGCATCTGGGGCGAGGGTATCGGGTTCGACGGCTCTTCCATCAGGGGGTTCCAGCAGATCCAGGAATCGGACATGATCCTCCTTCCGGACGCCGAGACCGTTGTCGTGGATCCGATCTGCGAGGTTCCCACGGCGAGCATCATCTGTGATGTCTACGACCCCATCACCAAGCAGCCCTATTCCCGGGACCCGCGGTACATTGCCAAGAAGGCGGAGAAGTACCTGGCAGAGTCCGGCATCGCCGACACGAGCTTCTGGGGACCGGAATACGAGTTCTTCCTCTTCAACGACATCCGGTTCGGCCAGACCGTGAACCAGGGGTTCTACTTCATCGACTCTGTCGAGGGCGAGTGGAACTCCGGGAAGGAGGAGAACCCCAACCTCGGGTACAAGCCCAGGTTCAAGGAGGGCTACTTCCCCGTTCCGCCGCATGACTCCATGCAGGACATCAGGAGCAGGATCATCCTCAATATGATCAAGGCTGGCCTTGACATCGAGGTCCATCACCACGAGGTCGCAACAGCGGGGCAGGCCGAGATCGATATGCGGTTCGACTCGCTCGTCAGGATGGCGGACAAGTGCATGATGTACAAATACATCGTGAAGAACATGGCCAAGAAGGCCGGCATGGTCGCCACCTTCATGCCCAAGCCCCTCTTCGGCGACAACGGTTCAGGGATGCACACCCACCAGTCCCTCTGGAAGGGCGGGAAGAACATCTTCTTCGACGCGAAGGGCTATGCAATGATCAGCCAGATGGCCAAGCACTACATCGGCGGGCTGCTCACGCATGCAAATGCCCTCATGGCCTTCTGCGCCCCCAGCACGAACTCCTACAAGAGGCTCGTGCCCGGGTACGAGGCACCCGTGAACCTGGTGTACTCCATGAGGAACCGGTCCGCAGCGGTGAGGATCCCGATGTACTCCGAGAACCCGAAGACGAAGAGGATCGAGTTCCGGCCCCCTGACCCGGCCTGCAACCCGTACCTCTCCTTCTCTGCCATGCTCATGGCCGGCCTGGACGGGGTGAAGAGGAAGATCGATCCCGGCGAGCCCTTTGAGAAGAACACCTACGAGGTCTCGGGAGCAGAATCAAAGAAGATCCCGACCGTCCCGGGCTCTCTCGATGCTGCCATCGACGCCCTTGAAGAGGACCACAAGTTCCTCCTGCAGGGCGGGGTCTTCACGAAGGATGTCATCGATGTCTGGATCGATTACAAGAGGACCGAGATGGACAAGGTGCGGCTCCGGCCCCACCCGTACGAGTTCCACCTGTACTTCGACATTTGAACCGGTTGAACTCCCTTTTTTTTCCCGGTCGCCGCTCCTCTTCCATTACGAAATTTCAAATGACCAATTTTAATGTATATCAGGTTGAGATCATGGCGCATGCCAAGGGATAACCAAGGATCGATCCTCAAGAAGATCAAGGACCAGGAGATCAAGTTTCTCAGACTGCAGTTCTGCGACATCCAGGGGCAGCCGAAGAACGTGGCGATCCCCGCTGACCAGGCCGAGAAGGCGCTGTCCCAGGGGATCTATTTCGACGGATCCTCCATCGAGGGGTTCGCCCGGATCGAGGAGTCGGACATGCTCCTCAAACCCGATCCCCAGACCTACTCGGTCCTCCCCTGGAGGCCGGCCATCTCGAGGGTCGCCCGGATGATCTGCGATGTCTACACCTATGACGACAGGCCCTACATCGGCGACCCCAGGTATATCCTGAAGCGGACGCTCGAGGAGGCGAAGAAGATGGGGTACGTCTTCAACACGGGCCCTGAGCTCGAGTTCTTCCTCTTCAAGACGATGGATGGCAGGCCGACGATCATCCCCCAGGACTCTGGGGCCTACTTCGACCTCGGGCCGAACGACCTCGCCGAGAACGTGCGGCGGGATATCGTCCTCACCCTGAAGGAGATGGGCTTCGAGATCGAGGCCTCCCACCACGAGGTTGCGGCCGGCCAGCATGAGATCGACTTCAAGTACGGCGATGCCCTCCACACCGCCGACAATGTCATGACCTACCGGACCGTGACGAAGACCATCGCGCTCCAGCAGGGCCTCCATGCCACCTTCATGGCCAAGCCCATCTTCGGGATCAACGGCAGCGGGATGCATACCCACTGTTCCCTCGCAAAGGCCGGGAAGAATGCCTTCTATGATCCCGGGAAACCCCGCGAGCTCTCGGACCTCGCACTCCATTTCATCGGCGGGCTCCTCTCGCACGTGAAGGGTATCACCAGGGTGGCGAACCCGACCATCAACTCGTACAAGCGCCTGGTGCCGGGGTACGAGGCACCCGTGTACATCAGCTGGTCTGTCACCAACCGCTCGGCCCTGATACGGGTCCCGGCGGCACGGGGGAGCAGCACCCGGGCCGAGTTCAGGTCCCCGGATCCCATGTGCAACCCGTACCTCACCTTCGCCTGCATGCTCGCCGCCGGACTGGACGGGATAAAGAATAAGATTGAGCCTCCTGCAAGCACGGATAAAAACATCTATGAGATGACCCCGAAGGAGCGGAAGCGGGCGAAGATAGACACGCTGCCCGGCGACCTGGTCTCCTCCATGCGGGAACTTGCGAGGGATCCCATCCTCACCGAGACCCTCGGTGCCCATATCATGGAGAACCTGCAGCGTATCACGGTGCTCGAATGGGACTCGTTCCGCACAGCGGTGCACCCCTGGGAGCATGACCAGTACCTCGCCCGGTACTGAACTTTTTTTCTGGATTTATCGGCGCATTCTGCAATCTCCTTGTACGAAGAATTTCATGATCAAGATAAGATAAATTTAAATACAGTGGAAACGAACTTCCTTCTCGCACAGAAAAGAGGTGCATGTGTGAGACAATTACTCTCCCCAACACGTAATCCCAAAAAACTGGGCGCGATCCGGTGTGCGAGCACCTCCGGAGACGCCCTGAGGTGGTAGCGTTGGTTCTCGACTCAGGTGATACGGCATGGATCCTCGCCTCGACGGCACTTGTCATGCTCATGACGCCGGGCGTAGGGTTCTTCTACGGGGGCATGGTGCGGAGGAAGAACGTCATCTCGATGATCGCCCTCTCCTTCGTCGCCTTCGCCCTGGTGAGCATCCAGTGGGTCCTCTGGGGCTACAGCCTCGCGTTCGGCCCTGACATCAAGGGTTTCGTCGGGGGGCTCTCGGCCCTCGGCCTCGCGGGGGTCGGGATGGCGGCGGGCCCGTACTCCCAGACGGTGCCGGGCCTCGCGTACATGGTCTTCCAGCTCGTCTTTGCCACGGTGACCCTTGGAATCCTCACCTCGGTCTTCGCCGAGCGGGTGAAGCTCTCGTCCTTCATTATCTTCGGCCTCCTCTGGACGACCCTCGTCTACGACCCCCTCGCCCACTGGGTCTGGGGCGGCGGGTGGACCGCTGCCCTGGGAGCCATCGACTTTGCCGGAGGTACGGTCGTGCACATCAGCTCGGGCTTCTCGGCCCTAGCCATCGCCCTCGTCATCGGGAAGCGGAAGGGCTTCGGCAAGTACCTGATGGAGCCCGCGAACATCCCGATCGCCCTCCTCGGGGCTGCGATGCTCTGGTTCGGCTGGTTCGGGTTCAATGCGGGAAGTGCGCTCGCCGCGAACGGCCTCGCTGCGAACGCCTTCGTCGTGACGAACACCGCGGCAGCGGCAGGGGCGCTCACCTGGATGTGCGCGAGCTGGTACCATGGAAGGCCTTCCTCCCTGGGCGTGGTGACGGGGGCTGTTGCGGGTCTCGTGGCCATCACACCCGCAGCGGGATACGTAACACCTCTCGCGGCCATCGTTATCGGCGTTGTCGCCGGGCTCCTCTGCTACTCGATGATGCTCCTCCGGATCAGGAAGGGGCTCGACGAGTCCCTGGACGCCTGGTCAGTCCACGGAATGGGCGGTCTCTGGGGCGCACTCGCGACAGGCATCTTCGCATCGGCAGCGGTGAACTCCTATACCGGCCTCCTCTCGGGCAACCCGGGGCAGTTCGTGTCACAGCTGGTGGCCGCGCTTGCTGCGGTAGTCTACGCCTTTGTGGTGACCTACATCCTGGCAACGGTGGTCGAAAAAACCATCGGCCTCCGGGTCACGGAGAACGAGGAGTATGTCGGTCTCGATATCTCCCAGCACGGGGAGCGGGTGTGAGGTGGTGATCCCATGAGAATGGTACAGGCAATCATCCGGCCGGAGAAACTGGACGACGTGAAGAAGAGCCTCGAGGAAGGCGGGTTCATCCCGATGACCATCATCGAGGTGAAGGGCAGGGGCGAACAGAAGGGGATCACGCTCGAGTACCGGGGCACGAAGATGGAGGTGGACCTCCTTCCGAAGGTGAAGATCGAGCTCGTGATCAAGGACCAGGAGGTCGGGAAAGTGATAGGTATCATCCGGGCCTCAGCGAGGACGGGCAAGGTCGGGGACGGCAAGATGTTCGTGATCCCGATCGAGAAAATGATGCGGGTCAGGACCGACGAGGAGTGGACATAGCGGGCAGGAAAGATTCCTTTTCATCCCATCCTCTTTTTTCCAGGAACATCCCCCGTAAAAGAGATCAACGCTATTTTTATATATGCGAGAAAGCCATCTCCCTGTATCCCCGAAACCGGCCCCCCTGCATGAACGGGGTGGCAACCCACATATCCGGAGGCTGGCGGCTGACAGTGCTCCGGCACCGGGCGATCGTTTCTTTTTGTATGCAGGGCAGGTGGCTGCAGGGGCAAGATGACGCTGTACCATGGCTGGAGAACCCCTGATCTGGGGGAGATCAAACAGGGTCCTGTTTCCCGGACCGGGTTGGTAATGCGCAGGATCCATGAGCCCGGGGAGGCAGGTACCGGGGATGGATCCAGGAGAGTGGGGAGAAAGATGGGGAAGACCCAGAAAATTAAACGCGTGGAGAAGGAAGAGAACGACAACAGGCCCCCTGCCCTGTCGGCGGATGAAGAGTCATCCGGTCAGGGACTCGACGAGTTCGTGTGCTGCGTGAGGGAAGAGATCCGGGCCATGGTGGGGGGGCACTATTACTTCATCCAGGTGAGGGAGGAGTGTGCCATGCTCTGCAGGGTTCCGCTCTTTGCACAGGAGAGGATCCGCCACGAGGTGATGGATCATATCCAGCACGGGATCTCAGATGACGATCTCTGTCATGCGATCGGGGTGAGAGGAGGAAACGCCCCCCCGCCTGGATTCTACGAGATCTCGGATCATATCGAGCGAAAGTTGCGGGCCCTCCTTGACGCATAATCCGGGCACAGTCGCCCTTCGCTTTTCCTCCCCTGCAGTCTCTCGCGAACCCGTACCTTTTCCCCGGGCACTCCGTTCCTTCACCAGTTAAACCGGCAGGGGGGCAGTGGGTTCCCCCTTACCGGCAAAAGAGGAGAGGGTCGTCTGCCGGGTCTTCATGAGCTGGCGCAGCAGGGTGCTCTCCTCGACGAACTGCCGGAGGGGGAGCTTCATGCGGGTTGATATATGGGCGAGGGCCGCCTTCATGTCCTCGAACTCGTGAGGCTGGTTCTTCATCGCGTTCCGGACATTCTCCCGCACATTGAAGACCCCCATGGGCACGTAGCCTTTATAAGCCTCACGGAAGACGATTGCACCTGCCTGTCTCCCCTCCCGGGCAAGGGCCTCGAGGACCGCCATCTTGCAGGAGTAGTAGCAGCCCCCCACCGAGGAATAGCCGGTCTTTCCCGCACCGGTCTCATGATCCGCGAAGATCATCTCCTCATTGCCCATGATCTGGAGGAAGGCCTCCATCCACTCGTACTGCCAGCCCGTCGGGAGGAGGAGAACGGCATAGCGGTTGTTGAGAGTGCTCGATTCATGGACCCGGCAGCTGTCGATGACCGGGCTCTTCTTCACCCCCCTGAGGAGATGGTCCCCGATGGTGCTGTCGCACGCGGTGATGGACCACCGGGTGGGGACCAGCCGCCGCCGTTTCCCTATCCCCATGGTCCCGCAGGAGAATGCCTTCTGGATGGCTGAGAAGGGGATATTGCCCCCATGAAGGGAGATGACCGCCTCCGATGCCGTGAGGTCGCTGTCATGGAAAACCCGCTCCAGGTCCCTGTCCATCTTCATGGTCCCGAGATCGAACCTCTCGAGGGAGCCGCTCGGCCCGTAGGGGGTATGTTCATCGGAGATGGAGAACCCCCTTGGTGTTTCCCTGAAACTGGCCTCACTCTCTACGGATCCGGAAGAGAGGGCGATCTCCTGGAGCTTCCCGATGTACCCCGAGCCGAGGTCCTCCACGTGGACCGGTCGCTTCCCCCGGACCAGGTTCATCCGGAACCCGAGGATCTCCTCCTGTGTCTTCTCACCGGGTATCCATGTCTCGGGGGTGTCCATGACGAGGGTGTCCCCGTGGATGGGGGCGATCATGGGGCCGGCATAGACCTTCGGATAGTTCCAGGACCCGATGAAGACCGAGGGGGGGGTGGAACCCTCCAGGTCCCTCCCCACCTCGACAGAAGGGATTCGGGCAGAGGAGGAGATCCTCTTCAGGTATGCCCCCTTGCCCATCATTATGGATTATTCAGGGATGAACGTTTAAAAAGGCATCAGGAGCGGGATGAAAGTGATCCCCGAAGTCCCGCATGCCCTTTCAGTCCCCGGGAGGACGCTCCCGCTCGAGGAGGAGATCCCCGAAGATCACCTTCTCGAGGACCTGTGCGACGTAGCGGACCTTCTGGGTGCTCTCCATGTCCTCGTACTGGTGGAGGTCGGTGTAGACCTGGAGCCTGAGGAGGGCGAACCTGAACCGGTCCATCGTATCCTCGTCAAACCCCTGGACCTCCCGGTAGATGGTCTCCAGGAGATAGGGGAAGGTCTCGATATTCTCGAGGCAGATGGAGATATTCCGGTAGATGGGGAGAGGTTCCTCCTTCCCGGCGAGGATCTTCTCGAAGTCCATCTACGACTCCACCTCTTTCACGAGGGCCTCCATGACCCTGTCCACCGCATCCCAGGTAGGGTTCTGCTCGCCCCTCCTGATGATGAAGGGCCTCCCCTCGTCACCGGCCTTGCGCATCTCGGGATCGATGGGGATGGAACCGAGGAAGGGCACCCCCATCTCCTCTGCAGCTTTCTCCCCACCGCCCTTCCCGAAGAGGTCGATCTCCTTCTGGCAATGGGGGCAGACCATCCCGCTCATGTTCTCGATGATCCCGAGGACCCGGAACCCGAGCATCTCCACGAACTTCACCGCCTTCCGTGAGTCGATGGTTGCCACGTCCTGGGGCGTGGTGACGATGACAGCGCCCGAGACATTCGGGGCGAGCTGGGCGATGGAGAGGGCCTCGTCCCCCGTCCCCGGCGGGAGATCCACGACGAGGAAATCGAGGTCCCCCCAGTCCACCTCCTCGAGAAACTGCCTGATAGCGGCCATCTTCATGGGCCCGCGCCAGATCACCGGAGTGCTGATGTCAGGGAGGAGAAACGCCATGGACATTGCCGAGAGGTTACCGGTGATCTTCACCGGCTCGATCAGGTTCCCGATGGCCTGGAGCCGGTGGTCCTGGATCCCGAGCATGATGGGGATGTTCGGGCCATGGATGTCCAGGTCCAGGATCCCGACCTGGTGGCCGTGGGACGAGAGGGCGTAGGCGAGGTTCACGGCGACGGTGCTCTTCCCGACGCCACCCTTCCCCGAGAGGACGAGTATCACGTGTTTCGCATGGATCTTCGCCTTCTCGGGAGGGGCATTCGGGGCGGTCCTCTCCGCGCATTCAACGTCGCATGTCTCGCACTTCTTCGAGCACTCCTCTTCCTTCGCTGGTGTCTCTGTCATCTTCTCCTCTGCAGGGGATAAGCTGCGGCATTGATCTGATCCCTGAAAGCCTTAAAGGTAGGAGGTGGGTGAGGTGGGGGGAGAAACAGCTCCCTCCCTGAGGGGGCGATGATCCTGCCTGCCCTTCAACCCACGCCTTCGGGACAATCCAGATCCTTGTAGAAGGGCTTGATGTCGAGGAGAGGGGATCCATCGAGCGCATCGAGGCCGCGGACCATGAGCCGGTTCCCCTCCACCCCGACGAGGTCCACGAGGCAGATGGCGATGGGGTTCGGCCGCTCCGGTGAACGGGTGGCAAAGACCCCGTGCTCGCGCTTCTCTCTATCGTGAGGGGGGATGGCGGTCAGGATATCGCGACGGGAACGATCGCACCAGTAGAGGATGAAGAGGTGATGGTGGTCGGAGAGATCCCTCAAACCCTCGGCATAACCGGGAAAGACCAGGATCTCGCTCGTCGCCGGTGAGAGCCTCCCCTGCCTGGGTGCCTCCCCCTGCTCATGGTACGGGGATGAGATCACCCCGATGGGCTGGAGGTGAATCCCTGTCATGGAGGAGGATGCACCACCGGACTAAAAGAATGTGCCGGGATTTTCAGGGCATACCTTCAAGAGACGTGAAGGCACAGGGGGAGCCTGAGGCGTGACATGGGAGGTATCCACGAGGACATTGCCCTTCGCGACCGGGCTCCCGTCTTCCGCGACAGGGATGATGCAGGCCGGCAGCTCGGGCGGTATCTCGCCACGTTTCCAGGCCTGGATGACCCCCTCGCCTGCCCGATCCCTGCCGGCGGGATCCCCGTGGGGATAGCCGTTGCCCGGGCTCTCGGCTGCCCCGTACGGCCCGTCATCGTCCGCAAGATCCAGATCCCCTGGAACACCGAGGCGGGGTTCGGCGCCGTCGCCTGGGACGGGCACGTCTTCCTCAACAAGGATCTCCTGTCACAGCTTCACCTGACACCTGACCAGGTGGAGGCCGCGACCGCGAAGGCCCGGGCGAATGTCAGGGAGCGGGAGCAGCGCTTAAATCAACGACTCGGGGGACCGCTTCCTGATCCCGCAGGCCGATCCTGCATCCTGGTGGACGACGGCCTTGCCTCGGGATATACCATGGCTGCGGCGTGCCAGGCTCTCAGACCCCTCGGGCCGCTGAGGATCGTCGTCGCCGTCCCCACAGGATCGCTCTCATCGGTCAGGCAGGTGGGGGAACTCGCGGAGGAGGTGATCTGCCTCAACATAAGGACGGGGCCCTCCTTCGCAGTCGCAGATGCCTACCGTGAGTGGTATGACCTTACCGAAGAAGAGGGTGTACGCATGCTCCTTGACGGCTGGAACCGGGGAAGATCGGGCAGAGAGTGAGATCAAGGGAAAGCCGCCTCGCGGAAAGACGCCCTGCCTGGCTCTCCCGAATTCCCGTTTGCCGAAACGACAGGAAGGTGAGGAGGGCGGGCAGGGCCCATTACTTACCCGGGCCATATGCGAAGATCTGCTTCAGCGCCTTGCCCGACTCATATTTGACCAGGGGATTCGGATCCTCGAGGCACTTCTCCAGTGCATCGATGGCCCGGAGGCTCCCCGTCCTCCCGAGCGCATCTGCCGCATGGACCCGGATTGACTCGTTCTCCCCCGGGTCGAGGAGGCGTCCGACCAGGGACTCGATGGCGCTGTAGCTCCTTATCTTTGCGAGGGCATCGGCCGCGACCTTCCGAGTAAAGAGCGACTCCTCCCTGTCCTCCAGGCACCCAATAAAGGCCTGTACGGAACGGATCGACCCGAGCTGGAGAAGCGCCTCGGCGCAGCACCTCCTCAGCCTTGGATCCACGTCCTTCAGGCACCCGATCAGGGGCAAGATGGCCCTCGGGTCCCTGCTCTGCCCGAGGGCTTTTGCAGCCCTGATCCGCTTCTCGTACTCGTTTGTATCGCCCAGGGAATCGATGAGGAGGTACACGCCTTCCCTCCGGTCGAGATCCCCCTGACCCCCGTTGTCAGCCGTTTGCACGTCCATACACCTCAGACCTTCCCAGATTATACTTCCGAGAACCCGCATCTTTCACGCCCTGGTGGCGTTCTTCGGTGGTTAACCCACCTTCAACACGGGAAGAAGAGCTGCCGCTTACCAGGGGTGCCTACGCCCCGATGATGGGACATACGAACCGACGCAGGTAAGTGCATCGGTAGGGCATTGATCTTCCTCGTATTAATAATTTACTTCGTTGATCCCCCCATGCCATTTTCGCCAGCTTTTTCCATCCCGAGGATGAGGTATCACCCGTGATACCATGGACCTGAAGAAGATCCTGATCGGAGGAATCGCCGGCGGCATCCTCCTCTTCATCGCCCAGTTTGCCTTTGCGATGGTCGGAAACCTCATCGCGCCCTACGATATCTTTGCCATCGGCGGTATGCGGGCAAGGAACGATCCGGTCATGCTCCTCTTCTTCGCATACCCCTTCGTACTCTCCTTCACCTTTGCCATCGCCTTTGACCGGGTGAAGGCAGCTCTTGAGGGCTCCTGCACCGGCCTGGGGCTCACCTTTGGACTCATCCTCTTCCTCCTCGTCACTGTTCCGGGCATGTTCGTCATCTTCAGCTCGATGAATTACCCCCTCGGCTTCTACATCGGGAACCTTCTTGTCGGGATCATCGGGTTCCCTGCCGTGGGGATGCTCTACGCCCGGATCTGGGGAACGTAGGAGGATCTCCCCTTTCCGGAACTTTTTTACATACAACACAGTGGCAATGGCCCAGCCGGAGGGAACATGGGGACACCCCCGCCCGGATGGGCATTTTCTTATCTCCAGCCATGGTATAGTATCCCATGCCAGCACCACTCGTGGGCCATAAGTTCGGCGTTGGCCTCATCCCGCCCCTCGAACACGGGAAGGCGAAGGGCATCAGGGTCCTTGGGATCTCGGGGTCGAGCCGGCAGGTGCCGGGGATCTCCAAGTCTGAGCGGCTCCTCATCCGCGCCCTTGATCGGTATAAGGGATACGGGTGCGATACCACCTTCCTCCGGCTGAAGGACCTGAAGATCTACGACTGCGAGGGGAACTACTCCGAGAACCCCTCGTACTGCACCTATCCCTGCCAGTCCTCACTCAAGTATGACGACGACGAGATGCAGAAGGTCTACGACGCGGTGCTCGCCACCGATATCCTGATCCTCGCGACCCCGATCCGGTGGAACAACCATTCTGCCCTCGTCCAGAAGTTCATCGAGCGGATGAATGCCATCGAGAACCAGGACTCCTGGTTCGGGAACCGGCTGATCAGGAACAAGGTGGTCGGCCTCATCATCATCGGGCATGTCGACGGGATCCAGCATGTGGCCGGGAACCTGCTGAACTTCTTCGTCTGGTCCGGGTTCCACATCCCTGAAGCAGCCATCGCCTCCTGGGTGGGGGAGAACGACGAGGACACCACCAAGGACTGGGACCAGATCGAACGGAACAAGTACACGCAGGAGGATCTCCAGAACATGATCGAAAGCACTCTCAGGCTCTCCTATAACCTCAAGCACGGGATCGGGGAGGCGGAGGAGAAGGGCTGAGGGAAATCAATCATGATTATAGATCACAGAAAGACGCCCAGCCCGCTCTCTGAAATCTATATATTTTCCCGAATAATCTAACATCTCGGCAAGAGTTTTTTCAAGAATCACGATTGGAACAGTTTCCAGACGATAATACCTTGCAGTGTGGGATAAATAATATATCGCCAGCAGTCTCAAATATCGCTCGCATAATTTCTTAAGAGTACTATTTGAGGAAATAAGATCCGCTTTGGATATGAGAAAAGCCATGAATTGATCGCCCGCATCATAAACAAAATATCCAGGAGAACTTAATTTAATATTTTTTTTCTCGTCGCCTAATTGTTTATTAAAATAATCAACTAATTCTGGATCTTCAAAAAATAATTCTTTTGCGACTAAATCATGATAATTACTCCATTTTATTGAATCAGAAGGGCACATGTTATCAAGAGAAACTGAAAATTCGAATGGTTTAATTTCCACAACAAGACCTTTAAGATCTTGTTGCATACGACTGAAATAACTACCTGGAGGAAGCAAAGAATCTAAAGCTGTATGCTCGATTGAATACTCCTGATGTGATAGGAAAGTCGCTAAATGATGATGTTCTATGGAATTTATTCCCTTTGACTTTACAGTTTCACAAAAAGAACAAACGAATTTGCGTGGCGTTTTAATGAATTGTAGATGTGGTCCGGGATCAAAAATAATTACTTCATCGTTTTTCAATATTGGCCTGAAATTTTTAGTAATTAAATCGATATTCTCATTAAAGTATAATATTGGTAGTATATAATGAAAAACTTTTGATGGCTGATTACTAATTGCATCATCTAACGATTTTGTACCTAATCCTTCTTTGGTGAGTACCGGATAGTTACGTTGGGCTATTAGTCTAGGGGGAATTATCGAACGCATATCCTCGGATTTTACTCCAAATGAATCAAAAAAGAATGGGTTCAAATGAGATGATAATTTGATACTTTTCTGAATTTCTGAGTCACTCGAATAATGATCATCAACATACCTGCTGGTTACGTAGTTAAGAGAATCCCCCAAGACACTTAGAAAATTCTTATATTTTTCATTTTGGGTAAAATCTTCACGAGAAACGGTCAAATCAACCAGATTAGATTTTAAATTTATTAAGGCAACCCATTTATTGCTATGAGCTGGAAATAGATTAAAATTCCCAATATATATTCCATGATTTAGTACAAAGCAATTATTAGATTCAAACCGAACATCATCAAAAAGATAGAATTTGATCTCTAGATCTGGAAGCTCGGCAGAATATTGAATTCTTGGTTTGCTATGATCGAACCCTGTTTTTATATCTTTGTCGATTATGGCAACAATTTCAGGGGTATCATAGTCCCAATTCTGACGTAATACTTCTGATTCTCCTGTTTCAATATTTTTAATCGAAATCGGGATTTCAATTTCTTTTGCATAGTGTTTTAATGAATCAATAATATCTAGTTTCTTTCCTTTCTCGTCCAAAATAATAGTTATTTCAGTACCCGAATTCCGTTTAGCACCTTCCACATAGGTCCAACCTTCCGCAAGGTCCATAATGCAAAATCTACTTGGAGAGCAATTTTCTTTTTTCGTATTAACTATCAATTTATTCGCAATCATAAAACAGGAAAGAACACCAATTCCGAATTTGCTAATCGGATCAAAATCTCTTCCTCTAAGTACATCCTTAAAATTTTTTGATGTATAAAAACTACTACCTTTTTTCGAGAAAAAATCAAATGCATCCTCAAAACTCATTCCAATACCATTATCTTTAAAGGTAATGCTCTCTTTGTTAAATTCAATTTCAATTAACGGTTTATAACTACTTTCAATAACTTTTCTGAACCTACATGTATCTACCGAATTCTGGAGTAATTCGCGAATCACGACGTCATCTCTTGAGTAGAGCGAACGCCCTATCAAAAGATTAACAATCATCTTTCGGTCGAGCTCGAAGCCTATCGGTTTATTGATAAAACCACGAGTCTCAATTTGAGTCTCAATAATGTCCAAAACAACCAAATTAGATGCCAAAATTGTTTTGACAGAATCTAATTGTTTCTGGATCTGTTTTTTGACCCCCTCGATTACTTGAACGCCTTTTGGTGAATACGCTACACAATTTAATACGATTTTATACGGATAGTGATCGGGTTGCCCAATCCCTTGAATTAATAGATGTTTTTTAAAGGCCTCTTCCGATGCACCTTCAGGTCTTAAGTTATAATAAATTATTTCTGGAGTCCTGTTTGCCGTTACGTCACATTCATCTGCTATACGAAGTAATGATGCAAGAAATGAAATGCGAATAGAAATGTTACTTCCTAAAAATTGATTTCTATATTCAGGGCCAAGAAGGTCCTCCTCTCGGTGTCCCTTGCATATTCTCCCTATTATTCTTGCTTCGGATTGGGATAGGTGTAATTTATCATAAAATTTTTCAAAATTTTCTTCTGTTCGGATATGATGTAATTTTCTTACTTCTTCTTCATTCTCTCTTTCCGAAGCGACCATTCCCCAGTCATGGAACCACGCTGCAATAATAATAAAAAAAAGCTCATATTCGTTCATTTTAGATTTAATATCATCTGGAATGAGCCAATTTAAGTTCTCTTCAACATTTTGACTGTGTAAAAAAAAGTGTGGAGTGTAATAGGGGAACTTAGCTGCAGTATAAGGTAAAATAGCTTTAGCAATTTCCTCGATAGGTTTCAATCTTCCGTATATTGTTTCGTTCTTATCCTTGAGAGTGTTTTGTAATGACTTTGCGTAAGACATATGTTGCCCAATTTTTATTATGCCAATACGAGGTTTAAAACATTCGGCTGAAATTTAACATAGATTTTCCGAATCCTTTAAAGGGATTGAAAAATTCAAGGCAGTAAATTATTTCATTCAGATTATTCAAAAGCTCGGCTGCTCCCATGCCGTCCACCTGAACAACGCCTTCCTGAGGATGTACCACCCGGGCGGGATCAGGCACAGGCTCGAGAGGGCGAACCATGGGTTCGGGATGGAGACGAAGAGGAGAACGAGGAGAACCGGTATGATGAGCCCGAGGTAGGGGAGATAGACCTTTGCGTTGTAGAGCATGATGGACGGCGAGAGGCCGCCCACGTAGACGGTGACCGCGACCGCGTAGAAGGAGATCGAGGCAAAGGTGAGGAGGGCAGGGAGGAGGAGGGTGACCTGGCCAGTTCCCAAACCGGCGGCGACGAGGATGGCGACCGAGACCAGGTTGAGGAGCCCGTAACTCTGGAGCTTCCCCCGGATGACGGTCCCGACCTCGACGGGCAGGAAGGCGTAGGAGGTGAAGAGATCGAACTCGGTGACCCAGTTGTAGATGGTGGAGGAGATCACCCCAAGGAGGATGGCGAAGACCATGAGCTGCGAGAGCATCGGGATAAAACGCAGGAGGATGAAGAGCGCGATCCAGATGAACATGACGGGGAAGAGGAAGGAGAAGACGACCTTCCCTGCCCCGCCCTCGCTCCGGTTCAGGTCGAGGGCATCCTTCGCGATGAGGTGGGAATCGGGCGACCAGGCGAGTATCCCCACCAGCCGGTCCAGGGTCTCGGGAAAGCGCCTCGTCTCTTCCCTGTACTCGACCTTCAGGAATCGCACCGAGATAGCGCTGGGCACGATGATGAGGACCAGGGTGGTGAGGAGAAGGAGGGGGGATGGCCTGTAGTAAAGGGCAAGGGGGGGAAGGAGGCTGATCACACCCGCGTTCACCGAATGGGCATAGAAAGCCGCACCAGCCGCCGCGGCGACGAGGATCCCGAGGAGGGTGCGGGGAGAATGCACATAGATGGTCGAGAGGAGGAAGACGAAGGAGAGGCCGAGGAGGAACGAGAGGGAGAGGGTCGCGAGCATGCGTATGACCGACAGGATGGGGAGACCGATAAAGGGCGCGGCGAAGGCGAGGCCAGCGACGAAGGGGAAGACCCAGAAGAAGAGGTAGTAGACCGTGTCCTTGAGGAAGAAGTTGAGGAGGATGGCCTGCTCGGAGACCGGGAGGCTCCGTGACGAGTACGCGATCATGGACGCCTGCCCGAACCTGCGGTTCATCACCTCGCGGCCGAAGAGCCCGAACCCCCCGACGCTCGCCCCGGCAAGGAGGTAGCAGGAGTGGATGAGGATGACCGCGGTCTGCGCCGGGAGGACATCGGAGAAGAACGGCCAGAAGAGGGCCCCTGCGGTGGCGAAGAAGACGAGGAGCAGGGGGAAGAGGGCGAACCCGGCGGACCCGAAGAGCGTCGAGTGGACCCGCCACTCCTCCTTGAGCATCGCGGTGAAGATCGTGTTCGTGGGAACACGATTCGAGAGGATCCCTGAAAGTGATCTTCGAGGGATCGTGTTTATGGGAACACGATTCGAGAAGATCCCCGATGGGGATCTTCGAGGGATCTCAAGCATGGGGATCCCCGCGGACTGCGTCGAGGAAGAACTCCTCCAGGTGCTTCGACGAGGATCTTATCTCCGCAACCGGCCCCTCGCGGATGAGGTTCCCCTGATGGATGATCCCAATCCTCGTGCAGATCTCCTCGGCGATCTCGAGAATGTGGGTGGAGAGGAAGACCGTCCCCCCGCCCTTCACATATTCGGTGAGGTAGTTCTTGATCTTGCGCTGCATGATGGGGTCGAGGTTGATCAAAGGCTCGTCGATGAGCACGAGCCCTGGCTTGTGGAGGAAGGCCTGGGCGACCATGAGCTTCTGCCGGGTGCCCCTCGAGAGGTCCTTGCAGAGCACGTCCCTCTTGTCGCCGAACTCCAGGAAGTCGAACCAGAAGCCGCACTGGCTCTCGATGTCCGCTATCCGGCGGATATGCCCCACGAAATGGAGGTACTCCTCGGCCGTGAGGAACGAGGGCGGGGTCTCCTGCTCAGGTGTGATCCCCACAAGCTCGCGAACCCTGACGGGTTGTGCAACTGCATCCAGCCCCATGACCCGGACCTCGCCGGACGTAGGCTTCAGCTGGCCGGTGAGGCACTTGATCATGGTCGTCTTCCCCGACCCGTTTGGGCCGAGAAGGCCGAAGAGCTCCCCCTTCTGAACCGAGAGCGAGATGTTGTTCACGGCGGTTACATCGCCGAATGTCCTGGTGAGCCCCTTCACATCGATGATGATCTCCATATTACCCCCTCGGGCAGGCCTTGCCGGCCCGCCCTCTTGGGCCAGCCCTGATGGCCCGGCCCACATTCTCCGGTAGCCCCTCCCCCGCAATAAGGGTATATGCGGAGAATGAGGGAAATTGCGGTCCCCCGAGCCTGAAAAATGGCTTTAATACCTCGCCCTCCCATCCCTCTAGTGGATGAGGACGAACAGGCACCAGTATTTCCTGGATCTCGCGCTCCGGTGCGCTCACCAGGGTACCTGTCTCCGGCGCAACTTCGGGGCCATCATCGTCGACCAGTACAACACCATTGTTTCCACGGGATACACGGGTGCCCCGCGGCAGCAGAAGGACTGCACCGAGATCCAGAGGTGTTGGCGAAAAGAGCACAACATCCCCTCGGGCTCGAACTACGAGAGGTGCCGGAGCGTCCACGCCGAGATGAACGCACTCATCCAGGCGGGGAAGCAGGCACGGGGGTGTATCCTTTACCTCGCCGGTTATGATGTTGAGACCGAGGATCTCACGAAGATCTGGCCCTGCTTCCTCTGCTCAAAGATGCTCGTGAACAGCAGTGTCATGAAAATCGTGATGAGGACAGGACCGGCCGAGTATATCGAGATGGACCCGGAGGCTCTCTACCAGATGAGGAGCAGGGAGGCTCTTGGAGAGGACGAGGATTAAAAGAGATCAGGAGGTTCCTGTCCCCAGGAAACACCCGAGCCCCAGAAAAGGCACCCATGGGAATCTCCCCGCCTACAGCCCCCTCAGCTCCTTCTCCGACCCCTTGATGCAGTAGTACCCATGCTTCAGCCCAAGCATGGAGGTCACCGGGCATGCCGGGCACAGGCACGCCTTCTTCGTGATTGCGCACGCGCTCTTCCCCAGTGCGCAGAACAGGGCCTCCTTCTTGCCCTTCATGCAGTCGTTATATGTAGGGCACTTCCCGCAGATGCACCTGGCCATGAGGGACGATACCGTCTTCTTCAACTCGTCCTCAGGCATACCTGCCATCTTCTGTGCCATCTCTTCGTATCTGTCCATAGAACACCATCCCTCTCAGAAAGAGGCTTTGAGCTACTCCGGTGCACGCAGGTAATAAATATATGCCCCGCCCGTCGGAGATACCTCTCCGGAGAGCCCCTGCGAGGGTGTAAAAAGTTTCCGGAAGGGGCCAAAAGGGAATCCTCTCCCAGCCTGTGGGCCATGACCGGTCCGGCTCCCTTTTATATGTGGGCATACCTAGCTCTCCTCAGTGATCGCAGTGAGTGCTCCCCGACGAGACAGAGCAGGGATACGGCAACCGGGCCCGGTGACCATCTGTATCATCTTTCTCCTGTTCGGCGCCATCTGGATTCTCTTTGCGGGCATCCTGCTCCCCTCGGTAGTTCGCGACCCCGTCCTCTATGCCAGCATCTTCGCATGGAAGGACTGGGTCTTCCTCGTCATCGCTACCCTGCTCATCTATGTGCTCATCCGGCACTACACGGGGACGCTCTCCGCGTCGGAAGAACTCTACCGCACCCTCGTGGAGAACGCCGGAAGCATCATCCTCGCCATGGACCGTGAAGGGAATATCACCTTCTTCAACCGGCATGCCGAGGAGTTCTTCGGGTTCCCGCGCAGGGAGATCCTCGGGAAGAATGCCATCGGGACCATCGTCCCCGCGACAGAGAGCTCGGGCCGGGACCTCGATACGCTCATGCACGAACTGCTCACCTCGCCCGGCCAGTACCTGAAGAACCGGAACGAGAACGTCACATCGACGGGCAGGCGCGTCTGGATCACCTGGACCAACCAGGCAATCTGCGACGAGACGGGTTTCCCTGTAGGTGTCGTGTCCGTGGGAACGGATATCTCAGGGTGAACCCGGCGGCGTCATCCTTTCACCTGCCGGGACCTTTTATAGGGTAGTACTCCATACATCCTTGAAGAACGACCCCAGGAGCTGTCGATCATGGAGGTTCCCGATACACCAGAGAACCGGAGCTCGTGCATCTGCCCCCAGTGCCCGAGCTTTCCCGGAGGTCCATGCAGGAGCGAGGTCCTCTACTGCAGCACCGGGGCAAGTGCATGCGGGATCCGGCCCCGGGGGTGCCTCTGCACCGGGTGCCCGGTGTACGACGATTATCATCTCATGTCCCTTTACTTCTGCGATAAAGTGGTGATGGGGGAGTCCGTGCACAGGGTCCGGAAACAGCGGGCTGCCGAGAGCGATGCCACCTACGGGTCGATGATCGGGATCAAGATCATCGCCGATACGGGAACGGGGATCACAGGTGCCATGGGTTCGCAGAAACGACTTCCCTTCACCCTTGACGACCTTCATTTCATCCCTGCCCAGGTCCACCGGATCCCCCTCAACCGCGAAGATCCGGTTGATATGGCGTTCACCCTCGGGCCGGGGGCGAAGCGGCCTCTCGTCCTCCCTATCCCTATCCTTATCTCGGGGATGAGCTACGGCGCTGTCTCGAAACGGCTGAAGATTGCCATCGCAGGCGCTTCTGCACGGCTCGGCTTCGGGTGGAATACCGGGGAAGGGGGCATCCTCGACGAGGAGCTGGCAACGGCTGCGGGGACCCTCATCATGCAGTACTCGACGGGGAGGTTCGGGATAACCGAGGAGAAGCTGAAGAAGGCGGCAGCCGTCGAGATCCGGTTCGGACAGGGGGCCTACCCGGGCAAAGGGAGCTACCTGCCGGCTGAGAAGATCACTCCTGATATCGCGAGGATTCGGGGCCTCGGCGACGGCGAGGCGGCATACTCGCCTGCCCACCACCCCGACATGACAGACCTCGCCGGGATACGGGGAAAAGTCACCTGGCTGAAGGCCCTGACCGGTGGTGTTCCGGTAGGTGCGAAGATCGGGTGCGGCAATGTCGAGGAGGATGTCACCGATCTCGCGGGGGCTGGGGTGGACTTCATCGCCCTGGACGGTTTCGGCGGAGGAACGGGGGCTACCGATCTCGCGGTAAGGGAGAACGTGGGGATCCCCCTCCTCGCCGCCCTCCCGAGGGCGGACCGGGCGCTCCGGTCGCTCGGAGCACGGGAGAGGATCAGCCTCATCGGCGGAGGGGGCCTGCGCAGCTCGGCGGATTTTGCGAAGTGCCTTGCCCTGGGCGCCGACGCGGTCTACCTGGGCACGGCAGCCCTCATTGCCATCAATTGCGAGCAGTACCGGATCTGCCACACGGGCCGCTGCCCCACCGGAGTGACGAGCCAGGACCCGATCCTCGAGGAGCAGCTCGATGTCGAGAAGGGGATCGAACGGCTTAGCAACTTTATCCGGATATCAACAGACGAGATGGCGCAGTTTGCACGCATCGCGGGTAAGCACCGGATCCAGGATCTGGATATCACCGATCTCGTAGCCCTGAAGAAGGAGCTCGCGGAGATTGTCGGATGCGGCTGGCTGGGTGGACCGGGAACGGAGGAATAAGGAGATGATGGAGGGGAGCAGAACATCTCCGGATCATCATGGTAAAGCTGATCATTGAGCCGAAGAAGGCAAAGGACGGGCAGGTCGAGTTCACCGTCAATTACCAGGACCCGAAGACCGATAACTCCTTCACCATCACCATCACGAACAGCCTCGACGAGGCCATCGAACGGCTGAAGGCGACCCTCGAGGCCGAGGTCCAGGCGATGCTGCAGAAGAAGTGAGAAACAACCCCTTTTCTTTCCTCCATCACCTTCACCGGATGAGAATGCATCTCCTGAAGGTAGGAAGATCTGGCCATCTCCGGGACGTGCTCCTGCGCGAAGACGCCAGAAAAGGTCACAGGAGGTACGGGATGAGCGCTTTCACCTCCTTCCTGTACAGGATATAGGCTTCGCCGAACTCCTCAAGGAGATACTTCTCCTCCACCCGGATCTTCATCAGGAAAACTGCCAGAATAAACAGAATCAGGACGAAAGCCCATAATTCACCGATAACGATCGCGGTTCCTGCATACCCGGAGAGGATCCCGGTGTAGATGGGGTTCCGCACAAACTGGTACGGCCCTGTCCGGATCAGTGTATGGTCCACTTTGATCCCCGGCCTGCTGCTCCAGTTCTTCCCCAGGTGAATTCGTGCCCAGACAGCAAACCCCAGGCCGAGGATTGTGATGAATATTCCGATGAGTCCCGAGGCGATTCCGTCAGGGATGACGCGCCATTGCAGGAGGTCTGAAGATACCTCCTCCGAGAGAAAAATCCCGATAAGCACCAGCAAGGGCAAAACGGGGAGCAGGAATCGGTTGGTCTGCCTGCGCTTGTACGTGGACCCGAATCGTATTGCAGAGACGAGCCAGAACAGCCAGAAGCTTATCTGGATAGCGGCTGCGGTCAGTACGAGGATCAGCACTCTCCCTCAACTCTTACCTATCCTGTCCCTGCCCGGTTGAAAAATCTTCGCGGATCTTTCCACCGGTCCGAAAGATCGATGGAAGGCAGCTTATTCCCGGCATTATCCCCTCTCTCGGATCATCATTTCCCTGGAAAAAGATCCATTTTATATCCCTTGAGATGGTCAAGCACGTAAGGAATCTCCATGAGTACGCAAATCCCGAGAAAATGGTATCCAGTTATCGGAGCGGCGGCCATACTGTTCGCCATCTTGCTGGCGGGTTGCACAGGGACAAACAACGGCCCGGCGCCGGTTACCACCCAGGCAACACCCGTAGCCACATCCCCACCGGCCACCCCCGAAGAGACGACGGCTGTGACGACCACGACCGCAACTCAGACCACCGCAGTCACCTTGCCTGTGGCAACGACCATCACGGAGGCCCCGACCACCCCGTCGCCCCCGGCCGCTGTTGCGGTCACCATCCAGAACTTTGCCTTCACTCCAGCATCGATCACGGTCCCGAAGGGGACGACGGTCACCTGGACAAACCAGGACTCGGCCTCTCACACAATCGTCAACGATGCAACCTCGACTACCGCGCTGGGGAAGCTATTTTCAAGCAACCCGCTCGGAATGGGCCAGACCTTCTCCTTCACCTTTCACGACGAGGGCACATTCGCGTACCACTGCGGCATCCACACCTTCATGAAGGGTACCATCACAGTCACGTGACGGTGAAGGGAGACTTCCCCTCACCCTTTCTTTCCCCTTCGGCGGCCAGCTTTTAGAAGAAGGTCCAGTACACGACCAGCCCGTGGATCAGGGCGAGGGCGATGGTGAGCCGCGCCATGTTCACGTGCCAGGCAAACGGGACACTTGATCCTTCCCTGAGGACGAGCATCCCGAAGGTTGCGGTAGTGATCAGGGCGATGATGGTTGCTGCTCCGAGGTAAAATGCGAGGGGAATTCCGAGGATCACGATCTGGGCGACGGGTAAGAAGGGCATACTAATCATTAATCTGTTCATCGGCTATCGTGATAATCCTCTCGGTATTCTCCCGACCACCTGAAACGAAGGGATACACCTGCCTATCTGACTGGATATGAGGGGAATCATGGTGGGACAGGTGTGTCTGGAAAAGCCCCCCGATAGCATGGATCCTGAGGCCTACCCCAGCGGTTTCACAAAATGAGTGGATTGAAACGGCTATATATCACATATACCACGAAAAAATTCAATACCCATGCGAGCATTGCCAGAAGCGGACTGAAGATCGCGATAAAAATAGATAATGCAAAAACAGCAACCGGGATCAGACTCCTGATCGAGAGATATCGAATAAAATCATCATCGAGATCCGGGTCGATGAGATGATGGCCCTTCGATGCATGAATCCACATCCGGGACAGGATAGCGCTGCTCACCGCGATGTTTGCGGCATAGAAGATAACAATGGTATAATGGTCGCCGTACAGGCCGAGCAGATAGGTGGGGAAGGGCATGAAGACAATACAAAAGAGGAACAGGGTGTTCCATTGCACCAGAATTCTGTCGATTTCACGGATGAAATGAAAGATACGGTGATAGGACAGCCAGTACATCGCAATGATAAAAAAGCTCAGGATTAAACCCAAAATTTTCGGGGATATAGCAACCATGCTCTCCAGGAAACGGGCATCGATCTCAGCAGACGGGATCTCGGGAAGCCGTATCTCGAGGATGAGAAGGGTGATGGCAATGGTAAATATCCCGTCGCTGAAACTCATCAATCTCTCTTTATCCAGGCCTAAAGGTTCAAGAAAAGATCTCCTGGCATTCTTCAGATCGGCTCCCATTTCGATCCCTTGAAGATACGTCAGAGATTCCGGACATTTAACATTATCGACGGTTCACTTTATGAGATCGCCCTATTCGCGCCAGGATCAGAAAAACCCTGGAGGAAATAGGGACCAAAGGGAGTTGAACGAAATGAAAAGAGCCGCTGGAGGGATTCGAACCCTCGACCTGCGGTTTACGAAACCGCCGCTATGCCTCTAAGCCACAGCGGCACTCAGGTAGATCAGGTGGGCGGGAAAGGGTATTAAGGTTGATCCATCCACGCCTTATTCTCTGACCTGCCGGCACATTTTTTCCAAACCTTCATATCCTCCTCCCTCCCTACCCTCCCGCATGCAGCGAATCACGACAAGCGAGCGCCTGCCAGGCGGAATCACTGTGTACTGGAACCAGGGGAGCGAGGAGATGGTGACCTCCTTCTCATTCATGGAACTTATCGACCGAAGGATCAACTCCCTGGACCTTCTGGAGCATCCGACCAAGTATGTCTTCGACGAGGATTCAGGAGCCCTGATCCTGAAACCCTGACCTTTTTTTCGTTTATCCGGGCTCCCATTGTATCATCTTCTCTATTCTGAAAAGTACCGTTATCTCCAAATACCTGCATGACAATTCCACGGGTATGCAGAAGATCACAAGAACCGAGCGGTGCGGTGACGGAGTGAACGTATTCTGGAAGAAGGCCGGGAAGGAGACGACCACCTACTTCTCCTTCACCCAGCTCATCGACATGCAGGTGAACGCCCTGGACCTCCTCGAGCACCCCCGGAGCTGGGGCATGGACGAGAAGACCGGAAAGGTTATCTCGATCGTGTAAGGGCGCATCGCCCCTCCCCCCTTTTTCCCGGAGATACTTACGAGTAGCCCCGCATGGTCACGTTCTCGACAGGCTGTTTCTCCTTCGGGGTCTCGATCTTCCCGAACTTCCCCTCGTAGTCCTGCATACTGTTCCCCAGGACCTCCAGAAAGTTCTTGGCATGCCGGGGGCTGATGGAGACGATGGACTTCGCCCTGGCCTGGTTCGTCCCCGGTATCTCGTGGAGGAAGATGAAGGTGAACTCGTCCTCCTTGTAGGCGATCTGGATGCGGTTGCTGTATACGGGGTCCAGATCCTGGGGGATGTGGACCGAGATCTCCCTCGGGTTCAGGAGGTCTCCCTCCTTCTCCCGCGTGAGATTGAGATCTCGCTCGGGTTCATAGAGAAAAACTTTACTCTTCCCGCAATAAGGCTAATGTTTGGAGGCAGGATGGCAGGGTGGAACGCGGATCCGGGGAACCGGAGCAACCGAGGAGGTGGTTGAAAGATGGCTGGAACCCTGGTATCGGTCTCTGAGATCGTTCGGTGCCACTTCTGCCCTGTCCGCTTCTCCCTCGAACGCAAACTGGAGGTCCGGGAATCCCCCCGGTACACCATCGCGAAGCAGGTCTCCTCTCACCTCGGGGGGGACCTGGATGCAGGTGCAATCTGGGAGGAGGTGGCGGCGATCCTCCCGGAGATCGACCCCTCGTTCCGGGCGTATCTCAACGCATCGGTTGAACGGTGCAGGAGCGGCGCCTGGAGGATTCCTGCCGAGACCGAGGTTCCCGTCAGATCGGACAGGTTCGGAATAAGAGGGCTTGTCGACAAGATCTTCGACGAAGAGCCCTCCTTTGCCATCACACGGCCGACCGAGTCCCCGGCAATCGGGGTCTCCACGGCTGACCGGATCCGGGTCGCGGCATATGCCCTCTGCCTCCGGGAGAGCCTGGGTATTCCTTCGGGGCAGGGTGCGGTGGAGTATATTCCCTCCGGCGAGATCCGCGTCTGCACGCCCCAGCCCCGGGACCGGAGGGCCGTGATCCGGGCCGCAGAGGTTGTGCGGCACATCCGGGAGGGGCGCATCCCGAAGAGGCCGGTTCATGCCCCCTGTACAGGATGCCCGTATCGTGAGAAATGCCACACCGGTGGAAAACCCCTCTCCGATCTCTTCAGGTAGATGCCGGGAAGGCCGGGGGTTACCCCTGCTCCTCGATGAGGGTCTTTGAGATGATGTACTCACCCCGCGCGGTCCTCGTGGTGCCCACCACAAGCCAGAGCTCGCCCCCGTGCTCTTCGAGTACCCCGCACGCCTCCACTGTTTCGCCGGGGAGGGCCTGGCCGCTGTAGGTGTGGGTGAAGGAGATTATCCGGCTCACCTCTTCGTGATCTACCTCATAGCTGGCAGGGTTGTCGAAAGAGAAGGAAGCATCGATCACCCTGGCCTCGAGGGTCTTTCTTCCTAGCTTCTCCCCCCGAGGTGACGGCGACGCATCCAGGTTATCGTAAGACCGGGTATAGAGGAGGTCGAAGTACGTCCCCCGGATCTCTCCCCTGTTCAGCTTCCTCCGTTCATGGAGGAGAAAGACCTCGAAGGGGATCTCGGGGTCCCGCTTGTTGTAGACAGCTCTCCACATCCCCGGGGAGAGATCACTCACCTGCCCCCTTTCAATCGCCTGGCGAAGGATCTCCCTTGCGGTGAAGAAGGCCCGGCCGTAGACGACAAGGTCGATGTCCGAGACCGGAGATTCGATGCCGCAGAGCCTTGAACCGGTGCAACCGAGAGACCCCTCATGGAGAGAGAAGAGGTCTGCAAGCACACCGACTCGGCTGTCCCTGGCGGTACAGAAGGCGAGCCTCTCTTCAGGTTTGTAGACCCGGGGAATATCCACAAGGGGGATACGGAGGAGTTCACCCAGGTAGGCGGGTTTCTCCTTCCTGATCAGGCTGAAAGACTCCTCGAAATCGATCTTCCGGTAGCAGACCCCCTCTGGGTTCACCCTGTCGCCGGAGGGATCCGGGACATAGCGGAGGATGCAGCCTGCCCGCTCGGAGTTGTCATAGGCCGAGACCGCGTAGATCCAGCCGTCGCGGTCCTCGATGAAGTCGCGGGGGCGAAGGGGCTTTACTCTCCCCCGCCCTGATCCCTTCTCGCGCCCCTCCCACCCTGATCCTTTCACGCGCCCCCCTCGCCCTGATCCCCTCACACGCCCCCCCCTCTCTGCTCGCGGAGGTAGATGTCAATCTCTTCCGCAAGGGTGCCCCTGCGAAGGATCCTTCCCTCTCCCAGGTCCACAACGGTACTCGGGACGCCCTTCAGGGACCCGCCGTCCACGAGGAGGTCGTACGGGACCCGGATCTCCCCGGGGCTCACCGGGTCCTTCTCACCGGAGATATTGGCGCTCGTGGCGGTGATGGGGGAGTCGAGGCCGCGGATGATATCAAGGGCAAGATCATGGGCCGGGATCCGGACCCCGATCCTCCCAGTCCCCACGGTGAGGAGGTCCGGGATGCAGGACCGCGATTCAAGGATGACGGTGACGGGGCCCGGGAGGAACCGGCCGATGAAGTCCAGGGAGAAGTCATCCACCCGGGCGATGGCGCAGAGCATCTCGGTATCCGAGACCGCGACCGAGATCGGCTTTCCCACGGGGCGCATCTTCGCCTCATACACGCGGAGGACGGCATCGTCGGAGAACGCATCCCCACCGAGCCCGTAGACCGTGTCCGTGGGGTAGACGATGATCCCGTCCCGTCGGAGGACCTGCACGGCCCGTTCCACGATATCCATCTAGAACTCCTGGCCCCGCACCCGGCTGATGTCGAACCTTGCAAATCGGGAGATGTGCATCACGGCAAAGACACCGGCCTGGATGGGGTCGGTGACCACGAGATCGGCGTGCTTCGGGACCGATCCCGCCATCTTGAGGGCGATGACCGGGATCCCTGCCACCCGGACCCTATCCACGGCCTTGGAGATCTTCCCGCCCATGAGCGATCCCGCGAGGACGAGGATGGATGCCCTCGGCAGGCGGACGACCGCGTCCACGGCCTGGGCGAGATCGTCCTCCCCGACGAGGGGGATGGTGTCCACCGAGATCCGCTCGCCCCGTATGTTGTGCCGGTCGGCCTCGTTCACCGCCCCCATCGCCACCTGGGCCACCTGGGCCCCGCCGCCGATGATGATGACCCGGGAGCCGAAGATCCGGGAGAACGGCTCGTAGGTGACGACATCCCGGACCGGGGGAAGGTCCAGGAGGTCGGCGATGAGCTTCTCCCTGTCATCCCCGCCCTCGAGCTCGAAGTAGAGTGAGGCGCAGCCGGTGGCCGGGCCCGACGGGATGAGCGACTGCTGGACGATGAGGATATTCACGTCATGGGCCGCGACCACAGCCGCGATGTCTCGGAGGACCCCGGGGTGGTGATCGCAGGTGATGCTGATGCCGTAGGTCTCAGGATGTTCCATAGGAGCCAGATGCGATAGCCGGGATTCGAACCCGGGCTAAAGGCTTGGGAAGCCTCTGTCCTGCCGCTAGACTACTATCGCATGGATTTTCTTATAGTATCATGATCTCCAGCATTATAGATTCTTTCTCTCTCACGCCGTGCAGCTCTTCCGTAACGTGAAACGGATGGCCGCCCCTTTCCCCGGTTCCTTCTCCACCCGGTCCGCGACCCAGATCCTTCCCCCGTACCCCTCGATGATCATCCTGCAGATGTAGAGGCCAAGCCCCTTGCCGCTCCTCGTAGTCTTCCCCCGCTGGAAACGGTTGAAGATGACGGGTTTCAGCTCGTCGGGGATACCCGGGCCGTTGTCTTCGACAGAGACGGTGACCCGGCCCTCATCGTCGATAACCCGTATCCAGAGCTGGATCCCTGGCCCCCCGAACTTGGCACTGTTGCCTATCAGGTTCCTGAAGACCTCCGAGATGAGGCTGTTGGCGCAGACCGAGGCGGTGGTCCCGTCATAGTGGATGGAGATATCCGGCAGGTGGTCCAGCTCCGACCTGATGACCGGGTCGAGGTCCATCACCCTGTTCTCCTGGGACCGCTCCTGGATCCTCCGGATGGTGGAGACGTTATGGATGATCTCCACACTCTGCGAGATAGCGCTCTCCAGCTTCCGAAGCATCTCCCGTCCCCTGTCGGTCACGAGATCCACGAGGAGCTGGGCATAGCCGAGGCTCACCGTGTTCACGTTATTGATGTCATGGGACATGATGTCGAGGTAGAGGTTCGCCCTCGTGTACGCCTCGCCGAGCTCCTCCTGGAGGAGCGCCTTTTTTACCCCGCTCCCGATGGCCCGGGAGACCGATTCGAGCATCCGCATCTCGTCCTGGGCAAGAGGACTCGTCTTCCTGCATCCTGCGGCGATTACCCCGAGGAGCTGGGTCCCGGCAGGGAGGGGGATGACGACAAAGGACTGGATCCCCGGGAAGGGGATATCCCCGAAGAGGCACCCTTCGCACGTGATCTCCGGAACACCTCCGGCAAGGATATGTCGGAGGGGCTCACCCTGCAGGTTTATCGATCCGAGATCCCTCTGTACAGCATCAGGGAGGCCCTCCTGGTAGCGCAGGGAGGCCTGCTTCCCGTCCTGGTCGACGAGGAAGACCATCACCGTCTCGGACCGGAGGATCTCCCGGATCCGCTTCCCCGAGGTCGAGAGGATCTCGTCCAGGGTCGCCGAGGTCGATGCGGCAGCGATGATCTCGTTCATGGCAGAGAGGATCTGGTTCCTCCTCTCCAGGTTCCCTGACAGGTACGATATGATGGCCGCAACCCAGATGAAGACAAGGACCCGGATGAGGGCCTTGATAAAGGGATCGACGGCAAAGCCGGTGAGGAGGTAGACGAGCCCTGCATAGACCCCCCCGAGGAGCCCCGCGAACGGGAGTGCCCTCCTCGGGTTCTGGTAGGCGTTCAGGATAATAGGGAGGTAGTAGAGGTGCGGGAAGACATCGGTCATCTCCCTTGTCACGCTGAAGACGGTGACAAGGATCGCAACGAGGGTCGTCGTCGGTATCGAGATGCCCCAGAGGATCTTCATGATATCCTCGTCAGAGATCTTCCCGATCATGGATACCCGTTTCCTGCAATATACCTTGGAATAGGGACTCCATATAGGCTATCCCCAAAAAACGGGTATCCGGTCCAGCGATATCCTTATGACCGGTCACGGAGAATGTACACCTGCACCGAGCAGGGTGCCGGCGATTGTAAGTCCGACGTGCCTTCGGGCATGGCCCAGAGGATGGGCTCCGGGATTACTGAAGAGCTGTCCCATGCTCTTTTCCCGACTTGCAGTCCCTTTCAAGGAGGAGACGTTATGGCGAGAATGCATGCCCGCCGGAGAGGCAAGGCAGGGTCGGTTCGTCCCTACAGGAAAGAACCCCCGGCCTGGTCCAACACCGATGTGAAGGAGATCGAGAAGATCATACGGGAGCAAAGGAAGCAGGGGAAGTCCTCGGCCGAGATCGGCCTCCTGCTCAGGGACAAGTACGGAGTGCCCGACGTGAAGCTCGCGACAGGGAAGCGCCTCGGCCAGATGCTCAAAGAGATGGGGATGGAGTCCAAGATCCCCGAGGATCTCCGGAACCTCATCGAGAAGGCCCTTGGCCTCCGGAAGCACCTGGCCCAGAACAAGAACGACCTGCACAACAAGCGGCAGCTCCAGCTCATCGAGTCCAAGGTGCGGCGGCTGGTGAGGTATTACATCGGGGCAGGATCGCTCCCGCAGGACTGGACCTACAAGCCCGAGACCGCAGAGATCCTCCTCTCCCGATGAGAACATGCCTCTGGAAGCCAATGCAGAACAGCTCGCCCTCCACCTCCTCGCGCAGGAGTTTGTCGAGATCTATGCCCACCATGACGCTGACGGGATCGCGGCCGGCGCGATCATCGCCACCGCGATGCACCGGTCGGGCCGTGCTTTCAGGCTCCGGTGCAGCTCCCGGATCACACCGGGGGATCTCACCGGGGAGGCAGGCGTGCTCCTCTGCGACTTCGGGGCATCCCGCGAGGACCTGCCCCCGCATGTCATGGTCATCGATCACCACCCGCCCCGGTTTGACGGGGAGTTCCACGTGAACCCGGCGCTTGCGGAACCCTCGGGCGGGGGCGAGGTCCCTGCCGCCGGTGCCGCGTACCTGGTAGCGCAGCACATGGGTGAGAACCGCGACCTCGCGGGGATCGCCCTCATCGGGATGATCGGCGACAACCAGGCATGCACCGGTGCGAACCGCGGCATCCTGAACGACGGGATCGCGAACGGGTATATCACCACCGGGAGAGGTGTCCTGCTCCCCGGGAGGGATCTTGCCGAGGGCCTGGCCCTCGCAACCCGCCCCTACCTCGCGGGGATCAGCGGTGACGACGCGGGGGCGAGGAAGCTCGTGGAGGAATGCAGCTCCGACGGGAAGGTCTCCCTCGACGCGCTCCTCTCCCTCGTCATCCTGAGGGCCGGGACCTCCGCGGCCTCCGGTGCCCTCGAGTTCATCTATGGCGACACCTATACCCTGGAGAAAGAGGCCATTTCGTCTCTCCACTCCCTGGCAGCCGTGGTGGACGCCTGCGGGAGGGCGGGGATGGGGGGCTTTGCCGCCTCCATCCTCCTCTCCCGCCGGTTGCCGGGGAATGAGGCCTGGGAGGCCCTCCGTTCCTATCGTGCAAAGGTGATCGCCGCGATCCGTTCGGCGCAGCCCCTCGATGTGGACGGCTGGTACGCTGTCGGCGATACCTCGGTGAACGGACCTGTCGCCGACGCACTCGTCCTCGCGAGGGAGGGGGAGCGGCCGGTCTTCGTCTTCTCGCCCGGTGAGGGGGTCTGGCACATCTCCGCCCGCTGCCCGGCCGGTGTGCGGATGGATCTCGAGAAGCTCATCCGCGACCTCGCCCGGAGCTGCGACGGGGACGGAGGGGGCCACCGGTGCAGGGCAGGGGCCACTATCAGCGACCGGTACCTCGACCAGTTCAGGAAGGGGCTCGCGGAGGCGACGGCTGCATGATGTCAGTCGAAGGGACCGTCACCACCGTCCACCATGACCCGGAACGGGTGGCGGGCTCCCTTTCACCGGACAACCTCGCGTCCATGAAGACAACCGCTGGGGCCGGCATGGTGATCACCCGGATATCGGGAGAAAACCTCCGGACCATCATCGCATCGGTGGACGACTACCTGATGAACCTCGCGATCGTGGAGGATGTATGCACGTGCACTTCGCCCTGAAGGCAGATCTCTGTTTTTCCAACGAGCTCGGGCCTGATGCCAGGTCGGCGGTGGACGCCGCCGTGAAGGAGGCGAACGGGCGGCTCTTCTGCAAGGGAGTCCCCCGCGGGGTCCCGCCGGAGGAGATCGGGCGGATCACCCTCTGGGATGTTGAAGAGAATATCCTCTTCCTCGAGATCGAGAGCGGCGGATACACCCGTGCGCATGATGCCCTCTTCAGGTTCCGGAAGCTGATCGGTTCGGCCCTCGGGAAGCACCACCTCGGCCTCCGCGAGATCCGGGTCAGGGAGTTCCGCGTCACCCTGACCGGCGATGTGATGGAGTCCGCGATCCCGCGCATCCCCTTCATCCAGAGTGTGAAGTGCGACGAGGGGAACGTGGTACTCGATCTCCAGGTCACCACCCAGGACCTGGAGAACCGCGTCCCCGACCGGATCGTGAAACTCATCGAGGAGAAGGCCCAGGCCGCGGGATACGGGGGGAAGACCGAGCACTGGGAGCTCCTGTACGAGAGCCCGAAGAAGGAGCGGACGTACACGGGCAACCCGACCGACGAGATGGCCGCCCGGCACTGGATCCGCCACGGCTCATCCCGGGGGCAGTGGATCTACGGTCCCCAGCCGATCCAGCTCTTCAGGGCGTTCACCGCCATCGTCGAAGAGGAGATCATAAAACCGCTCGGGTTCTCCGAGATGGTCTTCCCCAAGCTGGACACCTGGGATGTCCTCTCCCGGTCGGGGCACGCGAAGGGGGTCTACCCCGAGATCTACTATGTCTGCATCCCGAAGACCCGGGATCCCGCTTTCTGGGAGGATGTCGCGGACTACTTCAAGGTGACGGGCGAGGTCCCCGTGGAGATGCTCCGCGAGCGGATAGACGGGCCCATCGGCGCCCTCTGCTATGCGCAGTGCCCGTCCTTCTGGCCCTTTGTCCAGGGAAGGACCGTCGCGAACTCATCCCTCCCAGTGAAAATCTTCGACAGGAGCGGGACCTCCCACCGGTACGAGAGCGGGGGGATCCACGGGATCGAGCGGGTGGACGAGTTCCACCGGATCGAGATCGTCTGGTTCGGCACCGTCGACCAGACAACGAGAATGGCTGAAGACCTGCACGGGGCGTACACCCGGGTCTTCAACGAGCTCCTGGAGCTCGAGTGGCGGTGCGCGAAGGTCACCCCCTGGTTCATGGCCCAGGAGGGGATGGTCGGCGCCTGCGGGTGCGATGCGGTCGGGACCACCGACTACGAGGCCTACCTGCCCTACAGCGACGCCTGGCTCGAGTTCCAGAACGTCTCGGTGAACGGCGACAAGTACCCGAAGGGCTTCAACGTGAAGATCCAGAGCGGGGAGGAGTGCTGGTCCGGCTGCTCGGGTATCGGTCTCGAGCGGTGGACCGCCGCCTTCCTCGCCCAGAAGGGCTTTGATCCGGCGGAGTGGCCGGAAGCGGTTGTCCAGCGTGTGGGAACATTGAACGAGGTATTCAGATTCCTGTGAAGAGAAGGTGAAAACATGGTAAAGAAGAGTCAGATTGGAAGAAAGGTTGAGGGATGGAAGGCGAAGGGCTGGTACAAGATCCATGTCCCCGAGATCTTTGGCAAGACCTACATCGGCGATACGATCTCGAACGACCCGGCCACCGTGGAAGGAAGGATCCTCCAGACCACCCTCGGTGAGATCATACAGGACTACACGAAGCAGCATATCAAGATCCGGGTGAAGGTCACGAGCGTCACCGGCGATGCCGCCTACACGGAGTTCGTGGGGCATGAGCTGACCCGTGACTACATGCGTTCCATGGTGAAGCGGCGCACCTCCCGGATCGATACCATCCTTCCCATCAAGACAAAGGATGGGAAGATCCTCCGGATCACGATGACCTGTCTCACCCTGACGAGGGCGAACCTCTCCCAGGTGCATGCTATCCGCTCGGCGATGACCCAGTTCATCACGTCCTATGCAGCCTCGAGGGAGTTCGCGGCCTTCGTAAAAGAGATGGTCTCCGGAGAGATCACGAAGGAGCTCTTCAAGCTCGTGAAGCCCATCTACCCGCTGCGCCGGGTCGAGATCATCAAGTCCCGGGTCGAGCCCGAGGTGAAGGCCGAAGAGAAGGCAGAGGAGCCCGGCCCCGAGGAGAAGGCAGAGGAGACGGCAGAGGTCCCGGCCCCGGCGTAAGGGGCTCCTTTCCCACAGGAATCCGGAGAAGGTTTCCTCGTCCCATATCACCTCCCTCTTGTTTTTCCGAGTTCTCGGACGCGATCGGGGCTCCCGATCGTCAGTATGAACAGTTGTATCGCTCTGACCCTCAGAGCCGTTATGAGTGCCCAATCCGGCTCCGCACACCCAGGGCCGGACCATGAAAGGTAATGAAGGGGGAGGAGCAACACTCTCTCATGACTGCGGGGAGAGTTCTCCTTCTGGTCCTGGACGGCATCTCTGACCGGCCATGCAGCGAGCTCGGCGGGCGGACGCCCCTTGAGGCCGCTGAGACTCCCGTCCTGGACCGGCTGGCCCGCGAGGGCATCTGCGGCATCATGGACCCCATCGGGCCGGGCATCCGGCCGGGCTCGGACACAGCCCATCTCTCCATCCTCGGCTACCCCCCCGACCGGTACTATACCGGGCGCGGCCCCCTCGAGGCCGAAGGATGCGGGATCCATATGGAACCGGGGATGATCGGCTTTCGGGCCAACTTCGCCACCCTGGACCGGGAGGGCAGGGTAGCGGACAGGCGTGCAGGCCGCATCCATGGGACTGCCCCCCTCTGCGACGCCATCGAGAAGGAGGTCAGGCTGAAACACGGCATCAGCTTCCGGTTCCGGCCCGGCGCAGGGCACCGTGCGGCTCTCGCTCTGAAGGGAGCGGATCTCGGCCCCCGTGTCTCCTCGAACGATCCCAAGACCGAAGGATTGCAGCCCCCCGAGATCAAGCCCCTCACCCGGGAGGCGAAGGACCGGAGAACCGCCGAGGCCTGCAATGACTTCCTCCGGCAGGCCGGCGCCATCCTCGCCGATCATCCGCTGAACAGGAGCCGGAAGGAGGAAGGTCTCCCGCCGGCCAATACGATCCTCCTCCGAGGAGCAGGCGAGATGGGCCGGTTCGAGCCTTTCGCCGACCGCTTCCACATGCAGGGGAGCGTGATCGCGGCCGCGACCCTCATCACGGGCATCGGGAGAGCCATCGGGCTCGAGAGCGTCCCGGTTCCCGGTATCACCGGTTCTGCAGACACCAACCTCGGGGGGAAGGTGAAGGCTGCCCTCGCCGAGCTCGGGAAGAAGGAGTTCGTGCTCCTGAACATCAAGGGGGCTGATGAGGCAGGGCACGATGGCCTCCCTGTCCAGAAGCGGGAGTTCATATCGAGGGTCGATACCGCCCTGGAACCCCTGCTCTCCCTCGAGGACACCCTGGTGGTCGCCTGCGGGGACCACAGCACCCCGTGCTCCATCCGCGACCACAGCGCAGACCCGGTTCCCCTGGTGATCCGTGGAGAAGGAGTGCGTGTCGACCGGGTGACCCGATTCAGCGAGACCGCATGTGCCGAGGGGGGCCTCCACAGGATCCCGGGATCAGCCCTTCTGCCCATCCTCCTTGACCTGGTGAACCGTGCCAGGAAGTACGGTGCCTGATCGGGGGGGCGTGATGAGAGCCTCCCAGATCCTCGAGCTCGGGGAGCTGACCTTCCTCGAGCCCACCTTCGCCTCCCTCACGGAGGATCTCTACACGACCGCCCTCCTCGGGATCCCGGCTGTCGAAGGGAGGCTCCTCATCGACAGGGACGAGAACCCCCTCGCGGTCGCTGTCTCCGACGGGAAAGGATGGTATGCCGCCTCGTTCCTTTACAGGAGCCCGCCCCGGGAGGTCATCGAGCTCTGCGAAGACCTTGACTCCGAGATCCACGAGGAGGAGCGATCCCTCTGGCTTGCTGCGGTCCGCGAGTACTACAGCCTCATCATCCGAAATACCATCACTCCGGCTCTCGAGGATCTCCCGCCGGACCGGCCGGCCAGGCTCCGAAGTCTCCTGGAGGAGGTATGGCCCGGGGGAGATGCCATCCCGTGCCTGGACTGCTCCTGCGGATCGGGGGTGGGGTCCTTATCCGCGAGGGCGCTCGGGATGCGTCCCGTCTCGTATGACAACGATCCCGCCCTCATCTCCCTCGGCCTCTCTTCGGGGAGGCTCCAGCCCGAAGAGACCATGTGGATCGATGCCACCATCGCAGGAACATACCTGGAACCCGTCCCCCGCGGGATCGCGGTGATGATGGGGGAGATCAACCCCTTCACCGGGGAGATGTGGGAGGGTATCACGGGTGAGTTTCTCGGCCTCGTGGACGAGGCCCTCATCACCGTCGGGACCGAGCAGGAGGCCCGCAGGGTGGAGGGATGGTGCAATGCCTCCGGCCACCATGCCGAGGTCACTGAGAACCGGCGGGATGAGTTCTACGACCGCTGGGTCTGCAGGTCGACCAGGGAACGGTGAGTCGTTTCCTGAAAAAAGGGGTAGGAGTTGAGGCGATCAGGGTCTCGGGATGCGCTTCAGCCTCTCGAGAACGACCATCGGGTTGGGGAGCTTGTGGGCCATCCGTTCCAGGAACTTCCGGACAAAGAGGTCGCTTGACCCCTGCTTCTCGATGATCTTCTGGATATCGATCCCCACCGGTGTGATGGTCTCTGATATGTACTTGAGCCTCTTGTCGAGCGCTGCATCCAGATACATGGTGTTGACCGTTACCATAAACCTTGATTATTATATGCCCACTCTTGTATAAATAACCTTTCGCGCCACCGCCTGACAGTAAGCTGGTATTCGTTGTATTCTTCCCCCTTTTCCCCTGTTTAATAATGTTCTTTCATTAATATACCGAATGCCTTTGAAACACCCCATGACAGGGATTACATCCCGTACATGCCCCGATCCGGGCCCTGCGCCGTGTAGCACCGGGGCGCGTTCTCTTATACCGGGTGCTTGATCTCCCGCTCCCGGACGAGGGTAAAAAGGAGGATGCCACATCCCGTGCCCGCGATGACCGCACCTCCTGAAGCGAGAAGGATGCGGGTGATCAGGTTCGGGAAGAGGAGAAGGGCACTACCCGCGAGGAGCAGCCCGGCCCCTCCCCCGATGAAGACCCGCCTCCCCCATCCACGGACCGAGAGGAGGCCCCCGATGAAGAGAAGGAAGAGTCCGCCGAGGATCGCGATCACGGTACCGAGGTAGATGATCAGGTCGAATACGAGATCGCGCTCCAGGAAGACGAGGATACCGATCAGGATGGATGTGAGCCCGGCGATGAAGAGGAGGACCGGGAGGATGCCGGTCCTCCCCATGAAATGCCCGCCGGCGATGAATCCCAGGCCAAGGATGATGGCAAGAATCCCGAGGACTATGATGAACAGGTTGACGAGGAGATCGCTCCAGACCATGAGGGAGATGCCTGCTGCAACGAGAAGAGCCCCGGCGGCCGGGAAGAAAGCCGGGGGGAGGGTTATCCATGTCTCCTGCAGTGCTCCCTCATCCATCGGAGTACCGGATCCTGCGTTGTTTAATAAACTGGATCCTTCGGTCACGGCCCGTTCATCTCCCGGCCTCCCCCCCGGTACAGTCCAGCTCGGCGATGATGGCGACGGGGTCATCCATCTCACCGACCAGCCTCTGGAGTTCGAGAAGGCGCTCTATCCCGATGAAATGCTCGGCCATGACCCGTCCCAGCGGCGAGAGAACAAGGGCCTTCCCTCTCTTCTGCACGAGCCCGTGGGAGATGAGCTCGGGGAGGACGGGTTCCACCTCGCCCACCATCATCCCCGAGATCCTCCGGATGGCCTCCTCGTCCCCCCGGGCCACCACAGCATGTGCGGCAAACTCCTCGGAGCTCTCCTCTGCCCCGTATGAGGGTGCAACCTCCTCCATCTCGCCTTTGAGGAGCCGGATGGCCACCTCCTCCTCCGTTGCCTCAGGGTCGCTCGTGTAGGCACCCCCGGGCTCTGCAAGGATCACGACCTTTCCCCGGTCATGGTAATCGGGCCTGCCCGATCTCCCGCCCATCTGGGAGAACTCCTGGACCGTCAGCCACTCGATCCCCATGGCGAGCGAGTCGAAGATCACCTGGGAGGCGGGGAAGTCCACGCCGGCCCCGAGCGCCGCGGTCGTCACCACGGCGGCTATCTTCCCCTCCTCGAACCTCCGCTCGACGTCCCTCCTCTCCTGCGAGGTGAGGCCGGCATGGTACGGGGCGGCCTTCTTCCCCAGGGCCTCGGCGATCACATGGCACCGTGCCCGGGAGTTCGTGAAGATGATGGTCTGGCCCCTGAAGCCCTTGGAGGACTTCATCGAGAACTCCGCCTCCATGAGCTGCTTCTCGAACCGGATCTTGTCCTTCCTCGTGACAAAGAGGAGGTAGCGCTCGAGGGGCACGGGCCGTTCCGCGTAGGTGACGAGGCGTGCGCCGAGCTTCTCGGCGAGGAGGTGGGGGAGGCCGACCGTAGCCGAGAGGTAGAGGAACTGGGCCTGGGGGGCAAGGTACTTCAGCCGGGCGATGAGCCCGTCGAGCCGGTGCCCCCGTTCCCGGTCCTCGAGCATCTGGATCTCGTCGATCACCACCGTCCCGATCTTCGGGAGGCTCTTCCCGCACCTGAGGAGGTGGTCCAGCCCTTCGTATGTCCCGACCACGACCTGGGCGTCCGGATCCTGCCTGCCCCTCACCCGGTTCTCGGGGAGGTTCAGCCGGTTCCGGCCTGTGAAGAGGGAGATCCGGGCGATCTTCCCGTACCGCTCGGTGAACCGCTCGTGCTTCTGGTTCGCGAGGGCGACAAGGGGGACGAGGAAGAGCATCCTCCCCCTCCCCTCGAGGAGGTTCTTCATCCCGGCCATCTCCCCGATGAAGGTCTTCCCGCTCGCGGTTGCCGAGACCACGAGGAGGTCGGAGCCTGCGAGGAGGCCGGCCCCCACCGCCAGGTGCTGAACGGGCATGAGCCGTTCAACCCCGGATGCGGTCTTGAACTCCGGGGGAAGGGGGAGAGCGGCGACGGATGAGGTCTCGGTGACAGGATGTGCTTCTATCCGGTCGAAGAGCGTGCGTGAGAGGTCCATCCCGTCCGGCTGGAGGGCCGAGAGGACCCGGTCGAGGTCACGGAAGACGGTGAGGAGGTTCTCGATGTAAGAGTAGGAGATCTTCCCGAACCGGGTGAAGTACCCGAGCTCCCGCCTGACCTCCTTTCGGGCGCAATCCATGCAGATTGATTCCTTACCGAACCGGACCGAGGTGCTGGCATCCAGGGGGGTGACCCGATCCTCCAGGAGACAGGTGCGGCAGAGGGACTGGAGCTCCCAGGGGATCTGGAGATCCGAGAGGAATGCCTCCCACTCCTTGTCTGGCCGGGTGATCCGGACCTCCGCCTGTCTGAGGGATGCGATGAGATCCTTTGTCGGGAGGGATCGCCCATGTCTGCTCCCGGGCTTCCTCGTCAGGTAGTCCTTGGGCCGGAACCCCTTCGTGGTCCTGACGAGGTCCACCTGCCCAACCGCGGTCACCGCATCCCCATCGAGGAAGAAGAGCCGGTAATAGCCCCGCTGGGGATGGACCACGACCCTCATGGGGCGACCGTGTCGTGGATCGTGTACCCGAGGCCTGCAGCCTCAAGCCTCTTCAGGAAATCGGTGAACTCCTCATCGACGATGACGATGGCGCAGTCCAGGCCATGGAAGGCGGCCTCGATGACCCCCTCCCTCGCGCCGAAGAACATGTCGGGCCGCCGCCCCGCGGCCTCAAGGGCAACCCATGCCTCCAGGCCCACGGCGGCCACCACCTGCACCTGCCCTACCACCTCCTTCAGGAGGTCACGCCTCACCCTCCGGGACCCGCCCCGCTCGATCCTCGGCACCTTGCAGACATGGATGGTTCCCTCGCGGTGCTCGATGATCCCGTTCAAGCGTGCCACCCCCACGTCCTCGCGGGCGCGGGCGTCCATGGTGGCCGTTCCCGTGGCGCTGCGGAAACCCGGGCTCGCGTAGAGCCACCCCTGCTCCATGTACACCCCGACCTGGTCCCCCTTCTTCAGGTTCTCGGCGGCGAGCGCCGTCCAGACCGAGACCTGGTGGATGATGTCCCTCCTTATGTGCCGGGCATAGGTCTCCAGCACCTCGGCATGGTTGACGACCCACTCGATACCGGCCCGGGTCACCTCGTAGCGCCCCCTCCCCTGGGCGCTGACCATCCCCCCCTCGACGAGCTCGCGGATGTACTCCGAGACCGCCTGGGGGGTCACCCCGAGCTTCCCGGCGATCTCCTGCTGCCGGATGGCCGGCTGGTTCTCGGCTATCTCGACGAGGATCTGGAAGCGGGTGGCCTCGCTCTTGGACCTGAGGATGGTGGTGAGGGGATCATCGCTTCCCATGGTCCACAAGCACCATGCCCTGGCCCTTCACGTCCAGCCTGGGGATCCTCTTCGCGAGCCCCTTGATGACGACCTGGGAGACGTTGTACTTCCGGGCGATATCGTTGATGGAGGTGTTCCCCTGTTTGATCTCCTCCTCGATCTGGTCGACGAGGTCCCGCACCTTCTCGTCGTTCGAGAGGGCCACATGGATCAGGTCTCCGAGGTCGGTCATGTTGCACTGGAAGTTGGCCCTGAAACGGCTGTAGATGGTGCGGTACTCCTTCACGGGCTTCTTGCCGGGCGGGGGGGTCCGCCACTTCTCCTCGATGAGGTTCCCCTTCTTGAGTATTGCGAGGCATTCGCCCACGGAGTCATGGCCGGCCAGCTTGGCGAGCTCATCCTCGGTCATCCAGGCCCTGGTCAGGTGCTCGTAGATCTCCTTGTACTGGTCGTTGTTGAAGGTGACAAAGAGGGAGACCATCTCGATGGGATCGTTCACGATCCTGATATGACCGGTCAAAGCGCACAACCCATTTATATATGGTCTCGGAACTCAATAAAGATTTTCAGAATCCTCCATGCGTGACCGGGGAAGGATACTTGTCAGGGGCATCGTCCAGGGGGTTGGCTTCCGGCCGTTCGTGTATGCCCGGGCCCATGCCCTCGGTATCCGGGGCACGGTGAAGAACACCGGGAGCCAGGTGGAGATCGACGCATGGGGGGACCGGTTCGGGGATTTCCTCGAGGAGGTCTCGAGGGGGCCTCCCCTCGCGAGGATCGACTCGGTCGAGGTCCTTCCCCTCCAGGGCTCCCCGCCCGCCGGTTTTTTAATCCTCATCTCCTCAGCCGGTACCCTCTCGGGGATGATCCCTCCCGATGTCGCAACATGCACCGAATGCATGGAGGATCTCTTCGACGAGAACAGCCGGTACAGGAACTATTTCGCCACCTCGTGCGTGAACTGCGGGCCCAGGTACAGCATCATCGGGTCCCTCCCTTATGACCGGGAACGGACCTCCATGGCATCCTTCCCGATGTGCCCGGAGTGCGGGAGGGAGTACACTGACCCCGCCTGCCGCCGCCACCATGCCCAGACAATCGCGTGCCCGGTATGCGGCCCCAGGCTTACCCTGATGGATTCGGATGGCCGGGCAATGGAGACAGATGATCCGGTCAGGGAGGCGGCATCCCTCCTGGACGCCGGTTCCATCCTCGCCATCCGTGGCATCGGGGGGTTCCACATCGCATGCACGGAGCCCATGGCGAGAGAGCTGAAAGTGCGGCTGGGCAGGACCGAGCAGCCTTTCGCCATTATGGTGAGAGAGGAGATCCTCGACAGGATGGTCCACGTCCGGCCGGAGGAGAGGGATCTGCTCCGGAGCGAGATCCACCCCATCGCCGTTCTCGTGAAACAGGATCTTACCGCCCACAGCGAGATATCGAACCTCCACACCATCGGGTGCATGCTCCCCTATGCCCCGCTCCACCACATCCTCTTCTCCCAGCTGAAGGCCCCGCTCCTGATCATGACCTCGGCGAACATGCCGGGCTATCCGATGATCACCGAGATCGATACTGCGGTTGCAAAACTCAGGGGGCAGGTGGACTACTACCTCACCCATGACCGCCGGATCCTGAACAGGTGCGATGACTCTGTCGTCAGGGACGGCTTCATCATCCGCCTCTCCCGTGGGATCGCCCCGAAACGGACCCGGATCGATCTCGGCCCTTCCTGTATCCTGGGGGTCGGGCCCGAGTTGAACAGCAACATCACCATCTACAAGGGCGGATATACGATCACCTCCCCCCACGTCGGCCATGTCCGGAACCCCCCGACCCTCGCTTACCTCGAGGAGACCGCCGAACGCATCCGGAGCTGGCTCGGGGCGAGGTACGATCTCATTGCCCACGACCTCCACCCCTCCTTCCTCTCCACGGGCTACGCGAGGTCCCTCGCCGAAGAGACGGGTGCAGAACTGATCCCCGTCCAGCACCACCGAGCCCACGTCGCGGCGACGACCCTCGAGCCCTGTATCGGGATCACCATCGATGGCGTTGGCTATGGCGACGACGGGAGGGTTTGGGGCGGGGAGGTCTTTGCGGGACAGGTTCCCCACCTCTCCCGGGTCGGGCACCTTGAAGAAGTTCCGATGCCGGGCGGCGATCTCGCTACCCGTTTCCCGGAGCGGATGCTCTACGGGATCCTCCCGGAGGAGAGGACACTCGGTATCCTCAGGGAACGGGGCTGGACCGATGTCCAGACGGGTGTCCTCGCCCGCCAGGTGGAGCGGGGGGTGAACGTGGCCTGGACCTCGAGCACCGGCCGTGTCCTCGATGCAGTTGCGGCCCTCCTCGGGATCTGCAGGGAAAGGACCTATGACGGCGAGCCGGCCATGCGCCTGGAAGCCGCGGCGTATGGCAGGACCCCCTCGGAGTGGCCTCTCGAGTTCATCCAGAAGCCGGGAGCCGAGGTCCTCTCCACGAGAACGCTCGTGCAGAGAGCTCTTGGTGAATACCTTACAGCCAGGAGCGCCGGCGGAGCTGGGGAAAGGAAAGCCCTCGCCGATATCGCAGCATCAGTCCAGCACAACCTCGCCCGTGGCCTGGCCCACCTTGCCATCCATGCTTCCCGCGATCAGGGTCTGACCCGGGTCGCCCTCTCGGGGGGTGTGGCCTACAATGCCGCCATCCGTGAGACCATCCGACGGGAGGTGGAGGCGGCTGGTCTCTCCCTGCTCATGAACCGCGAGTACCCCCTGGGTGACGGCTGTATCTCGTACGGGCAGTGCGTCTGGGCGGGGCTTGTGAAGCGGGAGCAGGGATAGCCTTCGAAAGCAGGGCATCTCCCCCTATACCTTTCACTTGCCGCCCCCTTGGTATCCGGCACACCTGCAGATTGTTCCCAATCCATCCACCCCGATTCCTTTCATTCGTAGGAAAGCATTTTCAGCCATCATCTCCCCTTCAAACATGAGAAGGAGAGAACACCATGGGCGATCATGATCCGATTTATACAGTCGGACTCTGGACCGTTCGGCCGGGAAACGAAGATGAATTCATTAGGGCGTGGAAGGATTTCGCGACTGGGACGGCTTCGTACGCGAAAGGGCCGATCTACGGAAGGCTTCTCCAGGACCTGGAGAATCCGGGCAGGTTCGTCTCCTTCGGCCCATGGGAGGATATAGAGGGTGTCCAGGCCTGGCGCCAGCAGCCTGAATTCAAGAAGGCCTTTGGCAGGTTCATGGAGCTCTGCGATGAGATATCTCCAGGGACATTCCTGCTGGTAGCCGAGAGCGCCAGGAAAGAGGCGAGGTAGCCCGCGACAGACGACCCGACGTTCGGGAGCAGGCAGGAAAAGGTCGCCCGAAGCACCATCATTTGCCTGCCAGCTTCCCTCATCGGCTATTCACCGTTACCTTAAATTCCCTCCTTTCCCCACCGTACCCGGGAAATCATCCATGGAAGACAGGAGTGCCGGCTGTATCGCCCTCTACATCGCGGTCCTTGCCGGCTTCCTCGCGCCCTTCGACATCTCCGCGGTGAACATCGCCCTCCCGAGTATCGGGGCCGAGTTCTCCCTGGATGCCGTTTCGCTCTCCTGGGTCAGCACGGCCTACCTCCTCTCCTCGGCCCTCTTCCTCGTCCCCTTTGGTCGGATCGCCGATATCGTGGGGAGGAAGAGGATCTTCAACCTCGGGCTCTCCCTCTTCGCCGGGGCCTCATTCTTCATGGCCTTCACAATCACGCCAGTCACGATCATCCCCCTCCGGGTGATCCAGGGGATGGGTGGTGCCCTGATCTACGGTACCGCGGTCGCCATCCTCACCGCGGTCACCCCGGTGGAGGATCGCGGGAAGGCCCTCGGCATCTACACCACCTCGGTGTACCTGGGGCTCTCCCTCGGGCCATTCCTCGGGGGGTTCATGACCGGCCAGTTCGGGTGGCGGTCCATCTTCCTCGTGAATGTCCCCATCGGCCTCTTCACCCTCGGCCTCATCAGGTGGAGGCTCCGCGGCGAGTGGGCAGACGCACGGGGCGAGCGGTTCGACACCCCGGGGTCCGTCCTCTTCGGTCTCTCCCTCGTCGCCATCATGCTCGGGTTCACCTGGCTTCCCGGGACACCGGGCCTGCTCATGATCCCCCTGGGCATCCTCCTCCTTGTAGAGTTCGTTCAGTGGGAACGGCGGACACGGCACCCGCTCCTGGACGTGGGCCTCTTCACGGGGAACCGGGTCTTCGCCCTCTCCAACCTCGCGGCCCTCGTCAACTACAGCGCCACCTTCGCCGTGACCTTCTTCCTCTCCTTCTACCTCCAGTCCATCAGGGGCTTCTCCCCGCTCATGGCCGGGGCGATCCTCGTCACCCAGCCTCTCCTCCAGGCCATCTTCTCCTCGCCGGCGGGGCGCCTCTCGGACCGGATGGAGCCCGGAAAGGTCGCATCGATTGGAATGGGTCTCTGCGCCGTCGGCCTGTTCCTCCTCGCGTTCATCGGGGAGGGTACCTCCCTCCTCTTCCTCCTCGCTGCCCTCGCCCTCCTCGGGGTCGGCTTCGCCCTCTTCTCCTCCCCGAACACGAATGCCGTGATGTCATCGGTGGAGAAGAAGTGCTACGGGGTCGCCTCGGGGACGCTCGGGACCATGCGCCTCGTGGGGCAGATGCTCTCCATGGGTATCGCCATGACCCTGTTTGCTGTCTACATCGGGCAGGTGGAGATCGGGCCGGCGAGTTACCCGGGGCTCCTCGCGGCCATCCAGGCCGGGTTCCTCATCTTCACCATCCTCTGTGTCGCAGGGATCTACCCGTCCCTTGCACGGGGGAGGATGCGGGATGGGGAGAGGGCGACGTGCAAGCTGCCCTGATGGCGGGCTTAATCTCTAACCTTCAACGATAGCCGTGAACCCATGCGGGTCCTCCCAGCCAATCTTGAGGCTGGCTTTGGCGAGAATATCTCCCGTAGAGGGTCCCTGCACTGTCAGGGTGATATTCACAGGAGGCCTCTCCTTCTCCCCCTCGAGGGAGAAGAAGGACCAGTAGACCGGTTCACCGGTTCCGGTATACCTCGGCCCGAGCTCGGTGACCCTGAAGTCTGGCGGCCCCCAGTGGTAGAAGCTGCCATACGACGTCTCCCAGGTGAAACGGGAATCCTCTGGGAGAAATCCAGAGGTGTTCACCGGTTCCAGGCGGATACCGATGGTGGAGGACATTGCGAGATTGTAGCGGGGAGGTGTGGCATTGATCTGGATGGAGAGGGGCACAGCCACGGGTGGGGCGGGCGAAGCCCCTGGGCTTGGAGCAGATTCGGGAGTACCCGGGATGACGCAGCCGCAGGCGAGTCCCGCCAGAAACGCGAGGGCAATGAGGAGAAGGATCCGCTTCTTCATTTATCGTCCTATGAGTGTAGCAGGCGAAAAAGGTACCGATGAAAAGACGAACATACTCGGGCAGTTGAACGCTCCTGGGGGATTCGCTCCGCTCACCCCCGCCGCTTCGGCGTCCCCCGAATTGCGATAGCCCATTCGGGAGGTCTCAAAAACAGTCCGACGATAAATCTGCCCTGATGAGCAGGAAATGTGAATGGAGAAAAGAAGGGTGATCTACCCGAACAGTGCCCCGAGCCCGGCCATCGCGGACTCTTCCTCCTGCTTCTTGTCCTCCTTCTTCTCCTCCGGTGCCGCTGCCGCTGCCGCGGCAGGGGCCGTTGCGGCGACCGGTGCGGCGGCAACGGGGGCAACCGCGGCCTTTGCGATCGCATCGGCGATGTTCACGCCCTCGAGTGCGGCGATGAGGGCCTTCACCCGGGACTCGTCCGCCGCGACACCCGCAGCGGAGAGAACAGTCTTCACGCTTGCTTCGTCTACCTTCTTTCCTGCATGGTGCAGGAGAAGTGCAGCATAGATGTATTCCATGTCAGTTCACCTTCTTTCTCGTTAAAGAATTATCCTTATTTTCCACCTACGATTCCTTTCAGGGTCTTTGCCTCGCGGGAGGCCCGGGCGATGATGGCGTCCATCGCGTCCTTCTCATAGACGCTCGCCTCCACGGCCAGGTTCCTTGCCTCGGAGAAGGCCTTCCCGATGATCGCGGCGACCGTGACCTTTGTCGGGTACGCGGCGGTCAGCGAGAGGTTGAACGCCTGCCGTGCAGCGAGGGCGATGTCCCGCCGGTATGCCTCGTCGTCGATGGCGAGCATCTCGGGCCGGAAGATGGTCTTCTCGTAGAAGGCGGCCTGGAGCCGCAGGCCCACGTCCATGGGCTTGATCTCGAGCTTCGAGAGGATATCGGCGACCTTCTTCTGAATCACGGCCCCCTTCTTCACGACGACCTTCGTGTCCCGGATCCTCACCTTGCCGGCGTCGATGACGGCAGGGATCCCCGCCTGCTGGAGCTCGCCGACGACCGGGCCCGGCTTGAAGTTCGTGGGCCCTTTGGAGACGACGATGTCCTGGGGGGCGACCTCGCCCGCCTTTGCGGCCATCTTCGTCTTCGTCTTCTCCAGGGTCCTGAAGAGGGAGAAGGGGTTCTGGTTCGTGAAGATGAGGGCGCTCTGGCCTTCGATGAACCTCTCGAGGTCCGCGTAGTCGCCGCCCAGCTCGGCGAAGGCATGCTCGATGAGGGTATTCCTCGTCATGCGGAGCACCGCCTTCCCGTGGAGATCCCTCCGGATCCCCTGGAGCTGGGCTGCAGGGATGCCGTGGACGTCCACGAGCGAGATCACGGCATAGTCCTTCGCCCACATCTTGATCTTCTCCACCTCGTCCCGCTTCCACTTGGGGAGGTGGTGCGTGTAGAGGGCCATCTCACACCAGCCTCACTGCGGGTCCCATGGTGGTCTTCACGAAGACCGAGCGGACGTTTAAGTGTCCCTGCTCGAGGACGGACTCGATCCTCTTCATCACAACGTCGATATTCTCGGCGATCAGGTTCGGGTCCATCTCGGTCGACCCCACCTTCGCGTGGAAGGTGGTCCGGTCCTTCGTCCGGATCTTCACCGACGAGCGGAGCCGGTCCACCATCGGTCGGATATCGGTCCCGGGCTGCACGGGGATGGGCATCCGCCCCCGCGGGCCGAGCCTGGGCCCGAGGTACCTCCCCACCTGGGACATGACCGACGTCTCTGCGATGAAGAAGCGGTACTCGCCCGCGATCTTCCGCGCCTCGCGGGGGGCGCCTCCCAGACGCTCGATCTCCTCGGAGGAGATGATCAGGTCCACCTTGGCGTCCTTCGCCTTCGACGTGATATCCCCCTTCCCGAGCACGGCGATCTTCACTCCCCCGAGCTGGTGGGGGAGGAGGATCGTCTCGTCGATCCGGTTCTTGGGCTGGGACAGGTCGATGTTCTTTAAGTTCACCGTAATGTCCACGCTCTCCCGGAACTTCCGCTTCGGGGCGCTCTCTATGGCCGTCTTCACGGTCGCTGCGATCTTTTCCTTCTCAACCATCTGATACCTCCATAGTTCTCGACCTCTTTTCCGATCTCCTATGGTCAGTCTCCTTCACGCTAGGCGCTCATCGAACTCGCCCGCATCGATGGCTGCAAGGAGCTCCTTCGGCTTCCGGCCCTCCACGGTGACTCCCATGGAGACGCAGGTGCCGATGACCTCCTTGACACCGCTCTTCGTCGTATACGAGAGCATGTCGCCAGTCTTCATGCGGGCGATCCGGATGGCCGCCTCGAGCGGCAGGTTCCCCACCAGCTGCGTGCTGGGTGTGGGCGATCCCTTCTCGATCCCGGCCTCCTTCTTGATGAGGGCGGTGGTCGGAGGGGTCCCCACGGTCACCGTGAACTGCTTCCTGTCGTCGACCTCGATCTTGACCGGGACCTGCATGCCATTGTAGTCTGCCGTCTTCCGGTTGATCTCGTCCACGACCGCCTTCACGTTGATACCAAGGGGGCCCAGTGAAGGCCCCAATGGCTGGCCGGGTGTTGCCCTGCCGCCGGGTACCAGTACCTCGACGATCTCTCCCATGACGTTCCACCAGGCGTGACCCTGAAGGGTTCACCGCTTGGGTTATATAAAGTCGTGCCGGAGGGTTAAAAAAGTATCAATTGGGTGACGGGGAGGACTCACATGTCCTCTACTTTGGCGGAACCCTATGGGTTCCCGCCAGTCGAAGACCTACTGGTCCTCGACCTTCGTGAAACCCTTCGGGTTTCACTCTGGTGTCAGACCATTATTGGTCTTCCACCTGGTGGCGACTTCTGGTTGCTCACCAGTCGAAGATCCTACTGATCTTCGACCTTCTCCACAACCCGCACATGGTCGCCCCGCACCGTGATGGGGATGGGGACCACAGACTCGTAGAGCTCCACCGTGATCTCCTCCTTCCCCATGTCCACCCTCTTCACGACGGCCTTCTCCCCCTTGAACGGGCCGGCGATGAGCTCGACGATCGTTACCTCGTCGATCCCGCTCACCACGGGCTTCGGCACCAGGAAGTGGGCCACCTCCTCGAGCTTGGTCTCGCCCTTCACCACAGCGCGCGCATGGGGGATCATCTCGACCAGCTGCTCGATCCGCGCATGGCTCTCAGGGGTCTCCACGAGCACGTAGCCGCGGAGCTCGTCGGGTACAATGATCGCGACCACCTTGATATCGGTCTGGGTCTCCACCGCCTTCTTGATGCTGTCGGCCACCGCCCGCTCCTGCTTTGCAGTGGTCTTGATCGCAAAGATGCGGTTCCCCGCTGTCGCGGGGTTCTCCATCATCACGGGGGTCTCCGGGGGCTTTGCCTCGTCGGTCATGAGAACCTCTTCTCTAGTGCGGGAGGGCGCTCATGAACGACTGGATCAGGAAGCCGATGAGCCCAATGAGGAGGATCCCAGCGGCTGCGACGATCGCGATCTTCTGGAATTCCTCCCGGGTGGGGGTCCGCGCGAGCTTGATGACGCGCCAGTATTTATGGAAGAGCTCTTCCTCGATCTTGAAAGCCATCTCCTTCCTCACTTCATGAAGTCTATCTCGAAATGCTTGGCAACCCTGCGGGGTGCCTCTCTCTCGGATCTCCCGTAGATCTGGGGCGAATGAACGCCGGTGACCACGAGCATGGTCCTCATCCGGTGCTGCATGGTCGGGTCCACCATCGCCCCCCAGATGATCCGGGCGTTCGGGTCCACGCGGTCGAAGACCTCCTGGACGACCCCCTCCGCCTCGGCGATGGTCATGTCGGGGCCGCCCACCACGTTCACGAGAGCCGCGGTGGCACCAGAGATGTCCACGTCAAGGAGCGGGGACCGCAACGCCTTCTTCACCGAGTCGGCGGCCTTGTCCTCGGCGTCGCTCTCGCCCATCCCGATCATGGCGACCCCGCCCCGCTCCATGACGGTCCGGACATCTGCGAAGTCCAGGTTCACGAGGCCAGGGAGGGTGATGAGCTCGGTGATCCCCTTCACGGCCCTCATGAGCACTTCGTCGGCTACCTTGAAGGCGGCATAGAGAGGGAGCCTGGGAACAACCTCCAGGAGCCGGTCGTTCGGTACCACGATCACGGTGTCTGCGATGTCCCTCAGGCGCTCGAGACCAGCCTCGGCGTTCTCGCGCCGGATAGACCCCTCGGCGGTGAAGGGCAGGGTGACGATCGCGATGGTCAGGGCCCCCTGCTCGCGTGCGGCCTTTGCCACGACGGGGGCCGCCCCGGTACCCGTTCCGCCGCCGAGGCCGGTGGTGAGGAAGACCATGTCGCAGCCCGCGACCGCCTTCTTGATCTCCTCGATCGCCTCGACGGCCGCCTCCTCCCCCACCTGGGGGATGGACCCGGCCCCGAGCCCCCTCGTCCGCTGCCGGCCGAGGAGGATCCGGTACTGGGCCTGGGTGCGGATCAGGTGCTGGGCATCTGTGTTCATGGCGATGAGTCGTGCGCCATGGATCCCCTCCTCCATGATGCGGGTGATGGTATTGGACCCGCTCCCGCCGCAGCCGATGACCGCGATCTCGGTCCGCAGCTGGGAGAGAACCTCCTCGAGCTCCTTATCAGACTGGGGGGCGGCTATCGGTGCAACGGGCGGCTGTGCGGCGACCGCCACGGCCTTCTGCTCCACCTCGCCCCTCTCCAATGCCTCATCGATCACGGACTTCATAGGTATGACTCCAACCCCGGGATGTGGATCTCTGTAACTCTGGCTGTCTGGACCATGGACGGGGTGATAACCCTGCCGTCGAGATCGATCTCCTCGCCTGCTGACAACCTGCCAAAGAGCGGTCCCTTCGGGACCCCGAGAGAACGTGCTTTCCCGGGGTCGAAACTGAACCTCCTGAGGATCAGGCGATCACCTTCAACAGCCGCATCCTGACGTTCAATAATGATTTTCACACACAGGTTTATTAAGTCATGGATAACGCCGTCCTTCTCTCTCTCATCCGTGATGAAGAGGGGGAGGACCACCTTCCCGTCGCCCGAGAGGTGGACAACGGGCATGCCCCCCAGCCGGGCGATAAGGCCCTCCTTATCGGCCTTCACGGCTTCGGCGATGAGGACCGGGGCCATTTCAACAACGACGGGCCTCCCGACGGAGGTGAGCTCATGGGGGTGGCAGCGGGCGCCGGGGTATGCCTTTTCAACCAGCGTCCGGACCGCGAGGTAGGAAGGCCATTCCATATCCCCGAGCGAGAGGATCTCCCCTTCGGAGAGGACCGGAAGCCCGAGGTCCCTGAGTATCCCGTCGATGCGGGAGAGAGCCCGGGGGCCGAGGGCCTTCCTGTCGATATAAGCGGCGACCGCCCGGCTCCTGTCCCGCATCATCCCGACCAGCTCCCTGTCCAGGGCACCCACCTCCCGGCTGTGGGCCATGTGACCGAAAGCTCCCCGGGATCTGCAGGCGATCTCCGTCTGGCGGGCGGCGTAATGGTTCCCCCCGAACCCGACAAGGTTGATTCCCCTCAATGGATGTGCGGCGAGGATACTCTCTGCGGCGGCCCTGCCTGCACGGGGATCTCCCCACTCCGAGGCTGTGGAGCCGATCTCCACGAAGAATGACGGGGTGACGAGCTCCGTGGGTCCATGATGGGTCACCTCGTAGGAGACTGCATATCCCGGGGGCGCCCTGCGGCGGAGTTCACGGAGGATTGCCTGCATGAAGGACGGGCATGCCGGCGGGAGCGTGCGGGGCTTCCCGCCAAGTTCGGCGCCGGCCAGGTTCCCGGTCACATGGACGGTGAGAACCGGGGAGGGCTCCCTGCTCGTGTGCCTTGAAACGAAGATGATGAGGTCGGAAGGGTACTTCCTGTCGATCCCGTCGGCGTGGATGAGCCTGCCTTCCACCTCGTGGAGCTCGAAGGAGGGGCCGTTCCCTCCCCGAGCCCCGGAGGCTGGGAGGAGCTCCTCCATATGGCGGCGGATGTTCCTTCCTGCCTCGTCTTGGGCCGAGTGAATCACGGCTACCCGAAGGTCCCCACAGTTCATCGATGGTAAACACTATGGTATTGGAAAGGAATTATTGTTACCATGGACGATGCCCTTATCAAAAAAGCGTTCGACGAATCGGGGGTCGTGAGCGATCTGCCCTGCCCGAAGGCCTTTGAGATCTCCGAGAAGTACGGGATCCCCAAGCTTGAGATCGCCAGGTACTGCAACAAGCACAAGATAAAGATCAGGAAGTGCCAGCTGGGCTGCTTCGGATGAGCCTCTTTCTCAGGGTCGTCACTCTCGAGGAGGCCGTCAGGGTGATCCTGGGGATCGCGCCCCATCCCGTGGAGGAAGAGGTCCCCCTTGAGAAGGCACTGCACCGCGTCCTTGCCCGGGATGTGAATGCAGCGGAGAACATACCGGGTTTCGCCCGCACGACCGTGGACGGGTATGGCGTCCAGGCTGTGGACACGGTCGGTTCAGGTGAGGCCGTCCCCGCCATCCTCCGGCTGGCCGGGGAGGTCTCCATGGGTACGGAACCGGGCCGTCCCCTGGAGAGAGGAGAGGGGATCTACCTCCCTACCGGTGCCATGCTTCCGTCCGGTGCGGATGCCGCCGTGATGATCGAGCATACCGAACGGATCGGGGACGAGATACTGGTAAAGAGACCCGTGGCCCCCGGGGAGAATATCATTTTTGCCGGTGAGGACTTCCCGAAAGGGGCTGTCATTCTCCCGAAAGGTACGCACCTCTCGCCCCGGGACATCGGGATACTTGCTGCTGCCGGTTATGACAGGATCGGCGTATACCGGAAACCGATCGTTGGGATCATCTCCACGGGGAACGAGCTCGTCCCGGTCAATGCAACTCCGGGTCCCGGCGAGGTAAGGGATGCCAACGGCCCCATGTGCGCAGCCTTCGTGGAGGAGGCGGGGTGCAGCCCCAGACCCTACGGTATTGTCCGGGACGATCGGGGTGCACTCGGCGGGGCCTTGGACAGGGCGATCGGCGATTGCGACGCGATCCTCCTCTCCGGGGGCTCGTCCAAGGATCTGCGTGACTTGGCTGCGTCGGTCATCGCAGAGAAGGGCGAGGTGTTCGTCCACGGGATCGGGATCGCGCCCGGGAAGCCCACGATCATCGGGCAGGCAGGGGGGAGACCGGTCATCGGCCTCCCCGGGCATCCCGCCTCTGCCTATGTCATCCTCCATACCCTTGCAGGGCCCCTCCTCTCGGCGATGTCCGGGGCTCCCAGGCCCGAGAGGAGGGTCTCGGTTGTCCTCGCCGAGAACATCCCCTCCCAGAAGGGGAGGGTGGAGTTCGTCCGGGTCCGGATCGAAAGTGGCAGGGCCATCCCGTGCTTCGGGAAGAGCGGCCTCCTCAACACCTTCGCCGAAAGCGATGGGCTCATCCAGGTGCCTGCCGAGAGCGAGGGGCTCGAGGCCGGCGAGACCGTCGAGGTGATCCTCTGGTGAAGCGTTACCTCTCCCTCACTCCCCTCAGCGAGGCCCTCGAGATCCTCGGTCGCTCCTTCACCTTCACCCCCTCCACCGAGCGGATCCCCGTCTCGACGGCCAGCGGGAGGGTGACATCATCTCCCATCTTCGCCCGGTTCTCGGTCCCCGGAGCGCATCTTGCGGCCATGGACGGGATCGCGGTGCTCTCCGAGGAGACCTTCGGGGCGGGGGAGCAGCGGCCGGTCACCCTGCGGGAGGCGGTGCGGGTGAACACCGGGAACCTCCTCCCTCCCGAGGCCGACTCAGTTATCATGATCGAGGATGTCAGGATCGATGGTGACCGGTTCACCATCCGCAGGCCGGCGACCCCCTGGCAGCATGTCCGCCCTGTTGGAGAGGATATCGGGGAGACCGAGATGATCCTCCCCTCCTCCCACCGTATTCGCCCCCATGAGATCGGGGCCCTCTCGGCCTACGGCATCGCGGAGGTGGAAGTCCTCACCGTGAGGGTGGGGCTCATCCCCACTGGCAGTGAGCTCGTTCCCCCCGGGGAGAAGCCAGGCCCGGGCCAGGTTGTAGAATCCAATACCGTCATGGCCGCGGCATGGCTCGATAGGATGGGGGCCAGATGTACCCGGTATCCCCTTACCCCTGATGATCCCGGCCTCATCCGGTCCCGGCTCGGTGAGGCGGTGGAGGCGAACGATCTCGTGATCATCTCGGCCGGCTCCTCTGCCGGCACGAGAGACTTCACCGCTGATGCGATAGCAGATCTCGGGGAGGTCCTCCTCCACGGCGTGGCCATGAAGCCGGGAAAACCAGTCATCCTTGGGCAGATATCAGGGAAGCCGGTCATCGGCCTCCCCGGGTATCCCCTCTCCGCGGTTACGGTCCTCCGGGAACTGGTGATCCCGCTCCTCTCCCGGTACGGGCTGCCCCGAGAGCCCGAATCCACGGTTCCTGCCGTCCTCTCCTCCACCCTCGCATCAGAGCTCGGGGTCGAGGAGTTCGTCTTCCTCTCCCTGGGGAAGATCCAGGGGCGCTGGGTGGCGGTGCCCCACGGACGGGGGGCCGGGGTCCAGATGAGCGGGGTACGGGCAAATGCATACCTTGTCATCGATGCCGGAGAAGAGGGGGTGGAGGCCGGGGAGGAGGTGCAGGCCCATCTCACAGTACCGGTCCAGGAAGCCGGGCAAGCCCTCATCCTGACAGGAAGCCATGACCCTGCCCTCGATCTCCTGGCAGACCAGCTGGCGAAGGCCGGGGTCTCTCTCCATAGTGCCCACCAGGGCTCCATGGGGGGCCTCATCGCCCTGAAGAAGAGGGTCTGTCACGGGGCCCCGATGCATCTCCTTGCTGACGATGGGACATACAACACCCCGTACCTCAGCCGCCACCTGCCGGGAGAGGATCTGGTCATCTTCTGCCTGGCAGGGAGGGAGCAGGGGATCATCTCCCGCGAGAACCTGGCCCTCGAGGACCTCCCGAAGGTCAGGTTTATCAACCGGCAGAAGGGATCCGGCACCCGGATCCTCCTCGACCACCTCCTTTCGCTCCGGGGGATCCCGCCGGGTTCCATCGCCGGTTACGACAGGGAGCTGACAACCCACCTCGCCGTTGCCCTCGCCGTAAAGACCGGCGAGGTGGACGCCGGCCTGGGGGTGTTCTCTGCGGCGAAGGCATTCGGCCTCTCCTTCGTTCCGGTGGCAAGGGAGCCCTACGAGATCGTCTTCCATGCCGATACCTGGGAGGACCCCCGGGTGAAGGCCCTCGCCTCGACGGTCACCTCGCCTTCGTTCCGGGAAGCGCTGGAGGCCCTCGGGGGCTATGACGTCAGCCTGACGGGCAGGCTGCGGCGACTGCCCTGAGAACTGCCTTCTCGGGGTGATGCATCCCGTCACCTCTTCGATCTCCCAGGTGCGGAACCTGGTGACGTTCTTCCCTGCCTCAAGCGCAATCGCGATCCCCGAGAGATTCAAAAAATGCTTTCTTATGGGAGATCCAACATGGTAGAGAATGACGGGTCGTGGAGAGTCCTCGTGAGGGCGGTGGAGAGCACCTACCAGGCCGGGGAGGTGGAGGAGTCTGTCCGGGAGTTCTGGAGGAGCGGGAATATCTACCGGAAGGTGCGGGATCTTCGGAGCAGGGGGAAACCTTTCTTCTTCGTCGACGGCCCGCCCTACACCACGGGGAACATCCACCTCGGCACGGCCTGGAACAAGATCCTCAAGGACTCGATCATCCGCTATCACCGTCTGAAAGGGAGGAACATCATCGAGCGGGCGGGCTATGACATGCACGGCCTCCCCATCGAGGTGAAGGTGGAGCACAAGCTCGGGTTCTCCTCGAAGAAGGAGATCGAGACCTTCGGCATCGGGGCGTTTATCGAGGAGTGCAGGCGCTTTGCCCTCGAGAACAAGGAGATCATGTCCGACCAGTTCCGCAGGCTCGGGGTCTGGCTGGACTTCGACAACCCCTACCTCACCGTGGCCCCGGGATACATCGAGGCTGCCTGGTGGACCCTCGCCCGGGCCGAAGAGAGGAAGATGCTCGAGAGGGGCCACCGGGTGGTGAACTGGTGCCCCCGCTGCGAGACCGCCATCGCCGACTCTGAGGTGGAGTACTGGGAGAGGAAGGACCCCTCCATCTTCGTGAAGTTCCCGGTGAGGGGCAGGGCGGACGAGTACCTGGTCATCTGGACGACCACGCCGTGGACCCTCCCCGCGAACGTCGCCGCAGCGGTCCAAGCGGGCGCCATCTATGCGAGGGTCAGGGCAGAGAAGGACGGGCGTACAGAGATCCTCTGGATGGCTGACGACCTGGTGGAGCAGGTGCTCAGGAAAGGCCGCTACCAGGACTTCACGGTCCTCGAGAAGGTCCCGGGCTCCGAACTCATCGGCCTCGAGTACGACTCCCCTCTCGCCGATAAGGTGCCGTTCCAGAGGGAATATACCCATAAGGTCACCGAGGCGGACTTCGTCACCCTGGAGAACACGGGGATCGTCCACATCGCTCCGGGACATGGCTGGGACGACTACCTCCTCGGGATGAAGGAAGGGCTCCCGGTCTTCTGCCCGGTTGACGGCACCGGCCGGTTCACCGCCGACGGAGGGGCCTATGCCGGGGTCTTTGTCAGGGACGCCGACGGGATCGTCCTCGAGGATCTCGGGGAGGCCCTCATGGCGAAGGGGGAGGTCGTCCACCGCTACGGCCACTGCTGGCGGTGCAAGACCCCCATCATCTTCCGCGCCACCTCGCAGTGGTTCCTCAAGGCGTCGGAGATCAGGGAGCAGATGCTCGCCGAGTGCGCCGCGGTCACCTGGTATCCCGAATGGGCGGGATCGGCACGTTTCTATGACTGGCTGAAGGAGGCCCGGGACTGGTGTATCTCCCGCCAGCGCTACTGGGGGATCCCCATCCCCATCTGGGAGTGCGGGAGTTGCAGGTGCCACAAGGTCATCGGCACCATCGCAGAGCTCGAGGCCCTTTCAGGGGTGAGAGTCCCCGATCCCCACCGGCCGTACGTGGACTGCATTACGATCCCCTGCGGCTGCGGCGGGACGATGCACCGGGTCGAGGATATCTTCGACGTATGGTTCGACTCCGCGGTGGCCTCGTGGGCGACCCTCGGTTTCCCCGGCGAGAGGGAGGCCTTCGAGAAGTACTGGCCCGCGGACTTCATCACCGAGGGGCAGGACCAGACCCGTGGATGGTTCTACTCCCAGCTCGGGGCCTCGGTCATCGCCTTCTCCCGCTCACCCTACCGGAGCGTGCTCATGCACGGCTTCGCCCTCGATGCCGAGGGGCGGAAGATGTCAAAGAGCCTGGGGAACGTCGTCGCCCCGGAGGAGGTCATCGGGAAGGCCGGGGTGGACGTGCTCAGGCTCTACATCCTCTCGGCGAACGCCCCGTGGGACGACCTGAAGTTCAACTGGGAGGGGGTGAAGACGGTGAACCGGGCGGTCAACATCCTCTGGAACGTATACCGCTTCCCCCTCCCCTATATGATCCTGGATGGTTTCAAACCTTCGGAGGACGGGGAAGGGCGGTTCGATCCCTCCCGGCTTCTCGGGAACCTGGGCACGATGCGCCCCGAGGACCGCTGGATCCTCTCCCGGATCGCGACCCTCACCGCCGAGGTGGACGCCGCGATGCAGGTCTGCGAGCTCCACAGGGCCACGAGGGCAATCTCCGAGTTCATCCTCGAGGACCTCTCCAGGTGGTACGTCCAGCTCGTCCGGCCCCGGATGTGGCTGGAGGGTGAGTCCCCGGAGAAGCAGCAGGCCTATGATACCATCTACTTCGCCATGCGAAGGCTCATCCAGCTCCTCTCGCCGTTCACCCCGCACCTTTCCGAGGAGATCTACCGGAACCTCCGTCTCCCGGGGGAGCCGGAGAGCGTGCACATGCTCGACTGGCCGGGGGCGGACCCGGCCCTCACCGACCGGGATCTCGAAGCCGCCATGTCTGTCGTCCGCTCCTTCGACGACGCGGTGGCGAATGCCCGGCAGGCCGCGAAACGGAAGCTCCGCTGGCCGGTTGCGGAGTGTGTCGTGGAGACGACATCGCCGGAGGTTGCCCGGGCCCTCCGGGACCTCGAAGCTATCGCCCGGAACAGGGCGAATGCGAAAAGGGTGACTCTCGTCGAGGGATCCTGGGACCGGATGGGGATCCGGGCCGAGCCGGTCATGAGGGCCATCGGCCCGGCCTTCGGGAAGGATGCCCCGAAGGTGAAGAAGCTCATCGAGGCCGCAGACGGGCGGACCCTCCGCGAGTCTCTCGAGAGGGACGGAACATTCCTCTTCACCGGCGGAGGGAAGTCCTTCGAGGTCACGCCTGCCCAGGTCGCATTCGAGAGGGTCATCCCTGACGGGTTTACGTCTGCACCCATGGAAGAGGGCACCGTGTACGTGGACGGCGGGCTCACCCCGGAACTCGAAGGGGAGGGTTATGCACGGGAGGTTATCCGGAGGCTCCAGGAGATGCGGAGGCAGCTCAACCTTGCGGTTGAGGAGTTCATCGTCGCCGATGTTCTCATCGGGGACGAGAGGATTGCATCCCTCGTCCGGTCCGGGTGGGCCGACCGGATACGGGGAGAGGTCAGGGCACGATCCCTCTCCATCCGCCTCTCCGGGGACGCCGGAGCGGCGGAGAAGAGTGAGCTGGAGAACAGCTGGGATATCGAAGGGATCGAGGTCAGGACTGCCGTCTCACGGGCTGCCTAGGATCCCCTCGAGGAAGGCCCGCCCCTCGGGGCTCGAGAAGACGGGGAGATCCCTCTCGATCGTGACGACCCTTCTCACCGTCTCTACCGGCTCCCCGGCGCAGGGATCATAGCCGGGCCGCTCCTCCTTTCTCCTGTATACGAGGACCCCCCGCCTCTGCCAGGCCGGGGTCTTCGCGAGGTTCACCCCCCGGGAGAACATGAACTCGTGGAGCTCCTCGCTCTTCATGCCCGAGAGCCGGCGGGCCACCTCCCCCGGCCGTATCCCTTCCCTGAGGAGGGCCTCCTGGCAGTATGCGTTCAGGTGGTTCCGCCAGGCCTCCTGCTGCCTCCCGCACAGGTACTCGAGGACATAGCTTCGGGAGGCCACGATGACCCTCGCGTCGAAGGCGAGGGGCTGGTCCGCGGAGAGGGCCAGGGTGAGGCTGCTTGCTGCAAAGGATGCCAGGATCGAGTCGATCTTCTCGACCCGGCCCCTGAAGGGGAGGTCGGGGAAGTAGAGGCTGATCTCGTCGGAGAAGGTGAAGGCGAAGAGGGGGGAAAGGCCGCTCACCACGAGGAACCGCTCGCAGACCCCGGCCATGGCCCGCGAGAAGCCCTCGTCAAAAGGCCGCGAAAGGCGCAGCCTCTTTGCGAGCCTGTGGAAGGACCGGCCATCAAGCCTGACAAGGATGGGAGGGACGATGGAAAGGTTCCCGAAGATCTCTCTCTCTTCCATAAAAAACAGGTATCGGGTGAGGAGGTCCCCTTTGCCGAAAGAAACGGGGCCCGCTCCTCGGATTTCACATCCTTACTCTTGCTTGAACGACGGGGAGAGGTGGCGGATGACGATAATATCGCCGATGGCCTTGATGATCCTGAAGGGGATCTTGATACCTTTGAACCCCTTCACGTCCACCAGCTCGGGGTTGAGGTTCCCGATGGCAAGGGCGTCGAGCTTCTTGTTGTCCACATCGATCACGACATCCTCAACGTCCCCCACGTAGATTGCCTTATCGGTGTACACAGAGAGCCCGAATAGTTCGGTTATTTGCGTTATCATCGTTATCAGAGGAAGATAGCTACTTAAACATTAAAAAGATACTTGTCTCGCATGGTCGGTTCCATCAAGATCGGGAGGATCTTCGGTATTCCGGTCCTCCTCCACTGGTCCTTTCTCCTCGCAATCCCCCTCTTTGCCTGGATCATCGGGACTGATATCGCTATATCGAGCGGTTTCGTCTTCGATATCTTCGGAATATCAAACCCGGACACGACACTCATCGTCCAGGGGTGGAACCCGTACATCCTCGGGGCCGTCGTCGCCCTCGCCCTCTTCCTCTGCGTGCTCATCCACGAGCTCGCCCACTGTGTCGTGGCCCTGCGGAGGGGGATCAAGATCAACAGCATCACCCTCCTCATCCTCGGCGGGGTTTCCTCCATCGAAAATGAGCTCCCGGACCCCAGGGATGAGCTGCCCATGGCCCTCGCCGGGCCCCTGACGAGTTTCGCCCTCGGCATCCTCTCCTGGATCGTGGTCATCGCAGGAGCTCCCCTCATCGGCGACCGCCCGTTGGCAGGCGTGGTGATCTTCCTCTTCGGGTACCTCGCCCTCCTCAACCTGATCCTCTTCGTCTTCAACCTCCTCCCGGCCTTCCCCATGGATGGGGGGAGGGTGCTCCGGGCATGGCTCGCACAGCGGATCCCCCTTGCCCGGGCGACGAAGATCGCCGCCGACATCGGGAAGATCTTCGCCTTCCTCTTCGTCATCTTCGGTTTCTTCACCTTAAACTTCGTCCTCATCATCATCGGGATCTTCATCTACCTGGGGGCAGACCAGGAGTTCTTCGCCGTGCGATCCACGGTCCTCCTCAAGGACGTGGCAGTGAAGGACGTGATGTCCACGAACCTCGTTACCATCGGCCCAGATATGCCCGTGCCCGAGGTGATCCGGCTCATGTACTCCACAAAGCACCTCGGCTTCCCCGTGGTTGAGATGGGCGTGCCCGTCGGTATGGTCACCCTGGAAGATGTCCACAAGACCTCGGAGATCGACAGGGATGCGAAGCGGGTGAGGGACATCATGGCAAGGAACCTGATCACCCTCCCCCCGACAGCCATGCTCTCAGATGCCTTCAGGCTCATGTCGAAGTACAATGTCGGACGCATCCCGATCGTCTCGGAGAATACCCTCCTCGGCATCGTCACCCGCACCGACATCCTCAAGGTGATGGAGCTCAGGGAAGCCTAGAAGCCTGGAAGGAGATGGCCCAGTCCAGGGGATTCACCCCTGCGACGGCCCTGAACGCTGCCAGGTCTGTGAAGGGACGGGCAGCGGCGATAGCCCCTGCCTTCTTCTTCCCAATCCCCGGGAGCCAGGCCAGCGCCTGGATGGGGAGCCGGTTCACCTCGATCGGGCATGGGAGGGCGGTGATGGACCGCATCCCCCAGTCCACCACGACGGCATCGAGCACGCTCCTCACCGGAACCTGGAGGGGGATCCCCACGAGGACGGGGTAGGATCCCATCTGCCTGCCATAGGAGATCCGGCCGGACACCTCCACGATGACCCGGCGGAGGATGGTCCCGAGGGGAAAGATCCTCGCGATCATGGGATGATCGAAGTCCTTCCTCACCTTCTCCTTGAACCTGCGGAAGAGCCGGTCATGCTTCCCGAGGGTGTTGTCCTCGTAGGCCCGGGTGCCGGGAAATGCCATGAGCCTCCGGATGTTCACACGGCGGACGAGAAGCCTTTCGGCGAGAATGTCGGCGAGGAACCGCTCGTTGAGGGAGAAGGTCTCTTCGGTCTCGCCGGCGAGGCCGATCACGAAGTTCAGGCCAGGCAGGAGTTCTGGTATCCCTTCCCTTCGCATCCCCCCCTCCTCGTTCACCACCCGGATGGCCTGCAGGACCTGGTCAGGGGTTGCTTTCAGGTTGTTCGCACGCACCACCTCCGGGTCAGCGGTCTCCATCCCGAAGGCTGCCACGTCCCCGGGGGTATGCCCCTCGACGATGGTCCGGAGGGCTTCGCGGCTCGCTTCCTCGTGGCGGGCTATGGTCCCGGGGTTCACGTTGTCGATGTGGAGGGTGAGGAGGTCCGGTGCAGCCCGCCGGATCCCGGTGAAGAGATCACCCAGCAACCCGGGATCCGGCCTCGGGAACTCCCCTCCCGTTCCCCCGTAGGTGAGGAGATCGGGCTGCCTCCCCAGCCGGTAGTGGCGGGCACCGTTCGCCGAGAGAGCTCTTACCTCTGAAGCGATCTCCTCCACCGTCCGGAACCGGGGCGGGCCGTAGAACGGCTCGGTGCAGAAGGAGCATCCTCCCGAGACAGACCGGCTGCAGCCCGTCGCGGTCTCGAGCTCGCACATGAGGTGGGGGAAGGAAGGGTGCTCGCGGATCACGGGAGCCCCTACAACCAGCCACTCACTCAGCTGGCGATAGTCCCCCTCGCTCCTCGGTTCGCCACCGGAGAGGAACGAGTCCAGGGCACCTGCAGGAGATCCCTCCAGGAGGACTGAAAAACCGGTGATCTCCCGCTGCAGCGCCTTAGTACCACCCCGTGGCGAGAAACCGAAGAGGATGGGCCCGCCGAGGAAGGTCCTGGGGTGCCGGAGGGTGGACCCCACCTGCTCGATCTCCCCGAGGGTGGCTGGTGTTCCTCCGAGGTATTTCCCCGGCACCGTGACCCCGGCCACCATCACCACCATCCCGGCCTTGTCGAGGGAGAGGAGGAGGGAGGGATCCTGCCTCAGCTGGTCGATGGTATGGTAGGTGACACGGTGCCCCCTGCTGAGGAGGACGCCGGCGAGTGCGCGGACATGGGGTGCAATGTACGGCGGGACCCCGAGGCAGGCGGGTTCGTCGATGTACCCGTCCAGGATGACCGCGTCAGAGGTCATGGCCAGCGAGCCTGAGGAGCTCCCGGGCGAAGAGGAGCTTCCCCCTCTTCACCGGCCCCACGGTGGGATCGTCCAGGTCGAAGCCCGCGAGAACGACCTCTGATGCATCCAGGGCGTCGGCGAGGAAGACGGCCCTGTCGCCGTCAGAGAATCCGCCGAAGTTGTGGATGCTCCCGAAGGGCCTGCTCTGGGTTGTGCCGACAAGGGGGCCGGGGAAACGGGGAACCCAACTGCGGAGGAGGGCCATGTTGTCCCCGTGGGCGTGGACGACGATAACCGTGCCGCCACGGTTCATATCGATGAAGGCATCGGTGGCGCCGTCCAGGTCCGTGACGATGGCATCAGGAAGGATGCCCCGGGCATAAAGCCGGTTGGCGGCCCCATCCGCGGCAATGACGGTACCCTTGATCCGGTCCAGTTCTTCGATCAGGTTCGGGCCGTTCCCACAGACCGTGACGGCTCTCCCACGGATGAGCCCTGCGAGAAGGGGCAGATCGTCCCGCGGGAGCAGGGAGGAGAGGAGGATCGCAGCCTCCTCGTCCCGTGCCCGGTCAAAGGAGAAGTGGTCGAGGATCCGGAGGTAATAGGGTTCCCAGTCCTCAAACCTCGAAAATCTCATGGGATTCTTCTTTCTCGAGGCCCACGACCCGCATGAACTTGCGCATGACGGGTTCGAGCACCAGGTTGAGGAGGTCGTCCTTCGTCTTCACCAGGGAGAAGTAGGTGAGGGGGAGGGTCGCGGCTGCCATGTTCGGGTGTCCGCCGGCATCGCCAATATCCCCGAAGGCCTCGGAGAGGACGTTCCCGATGTGGAGCCGGATGTCCTTGTTCCGTGCCGAGATGTAGATGGAGCTGTCCCCGATGCCGAAGACGAGGGCGGTGTTCACCCCCTCCAGATTGATCAGGAGGTCGGCAGCCTGAGGGAGGGCATCCCGGTTCCGGACGTACCCGATGTTCGAGAAGAGATAGCCGCTCCGGATCTTCCGGTTCCTGATGGCAGCCCCGAGGACATCAAGGGTCTCCTGGGAGACGGCCGGAGAGGTTATCTTCTCCAGGAGCTCGAGGTCGGTGAAGGGGAGGAGATAGGCGGCATAGATGAAGTCTGCCGGGGTGACGTTCCGCCGGAAATACCGGGTGTCGGCCTGGATGCCATAGAGGAGCGCCGTGGCCACCTTCTTGTTCACGTGGATCCCGAGTTCCTGGAGGTACTGGGCCATGATGGAGGCAGTGGCCCCGATGTCCGAGCGGATGTCCACGAAGTCCCCCTTCACCTCAGGGATCTCGCCGTTGGTGTGATGGTCGATGGTGATATTCACCTGCGTCTTCTTCGAGAGGTCGTTGTTCACCCCGGGGACCATGGAGTCCACGAGGGCCAGGTAGTCGCATTCCTTGAGGACAAGGGGGGTGATCCGCTCCATGTTGATGTCGAGCAGGTTCACGAAGGCCCGGTTCTCCTGGTGGCCGATATTCCCGCCGTAGAGGATCCGGCAGGTGAGGTTCTTCGGGTTCGCCTCGGAAGCTATGGCAACGAGGGCCATGGCGCTCGAGATGGAATCGGGGTCCGGGTTTGTGTGGGTGACGATCCCGAAGGTTCCCTCCCAGCCCGACAGGAGCTTGCAGAGCCTCCTCGCAAGGCGGGATGAATGGAGCCTCTTCAGGTGGGCCTCGACCTCCTTTGCGACCACCTCCTGGGGGTAGATGACGAGGTCCCCTCCCGCTTCCTGGAGCATGTCGATGGATACCGGATCGGTCGCCCTCGCGATGATGTGGATCTCCGGGTACGCGGACCTGATGGTACGGACAGCGGTGAGGTTTGCATCCTTGTCATTGGAGAGGACAAAGGCGACGTCAGGTTCAGGGAGCCCGGAGAGGAGGGTGGGGCTGGTGAGGTCCCGGACCAGGGCGTTGAACTTCTGGACCCTCAGGTCCTCGACCCGTTTCTCGTCGCGGTCGATGATGAGGATATCCGGGGTCTCCCGGAGGAGGGCCTCCACCACATTGTAGCCGGTGCTCCCGCACCCGAATATAAGGTATTTGACCTTCTTTTTCGCCTTTACCACACCAGTACCGGCCATATGTACAGAGATGCGCACTGCTCCGTAATAAGGGATTCCGAAATCCCTCCGGGATTTCTTATCATGATTCCGAAATCCCTCCGGGATTTTCTCATCGGGGTTCCCATGATTCCGAAAATCCCTTCGGGATTTTCTCATCGGAGGTCCTTCGTCCCTGCGGGACTCCGCACCTCCGATTCCGAAATCCTTATGGGAGAACATCAACCAGATAATACGTTCTACTATCGGGGGCCTGTAGCTTAGTCAGGTTGAGCGATGGACTCTTAATCCATCGGCCAGGGGTTCAAATCCCTTCAGGCCCGTTTTCCGCATTCGCCTCCCTCAGGCCCGTTTTCCGCATCCGCCTCCCTCAGGCCCGTTCTTTCTGCGTGCAGATCCTCTTCGTCGTGAGATCTCGCGGAATTCTTTTTTTCGAACCCCTCCAGGGCTGTTCCATCCCGCTCATGAGAGGAACCCCTCTTTTCGGCTGTGCTTGTCTTCCTTGGGAAAATGGTTTATCCCTCATGGTCCAATACCTATATAAAATCCATCTGATATGTGATCGCAATGAAATGGCTGATTGAACCTGTCGCTGTCGCCCTCGGAATCGTCCTCGTCATCGTTGTTATCGTTCTGTTCGGGGCCTTTTCCTTCGGGGCCACCCAGAAGCACCTGGTCACTCCGACCCCCGTTCCCGTAGCTGCCACGGTCACCGAGATCCCGACAACCGTTCCCACCCCCGAAACGACGCCGCCCACCCCGGAGACCACGACCCCTCCCCCGACGCCAACCCCGCCGAGAACGGACGCAGCCGCTGCAACACCCTACGATGACAAGAAATATTACAAGCTTCCCTACTATTCGACCGTCTATGATCCCAGGGCAAACATGCCCCCCGTATTCTTCCAGCAGTCATACGATGGGAGGTTCCAGTCCGAGGCGGTGGTCGCGAATGTTGTCCAAGCTCCCCTCATCGTTGACTTTACGCTCACCCAGGCGCAGAGCCCCACACGGTCATTCTTTTATATCACCGTGAGAAACAATGCAACCCAGGAACTCCTCGCGCAGGATGGCTTTTTCGGGCCTTATAGCATAGATACGTCGAAACGGCTTTTTTTCTCTACCCCGGGCAGCTACCACATCAACATGTACGGAGGCTTTGTCTCCGTTGACCTAACTCTCCGTGCACCCACGTGATCCCCATCCTCTGGTCTGGCCCCAATGGGCATCCCCTTTCTTTCAAGTCCCCGGGAACGCCGTGGAAACGAAGATGGGACTCTATTTGTCCATTTTTATGAGCTCTCTCGGAGACTATCGGACGCTCCTGGGGGCTTCGCTTCGCTCGCCCCCGCCGCTGCGGCGTCCCCCGGTCAGGATAGGGCCTGCATGGGATGAGTGCAGTCCCAACCCATTTGTCGGAAACCGTCAGGGATAGTCCCCGGAAACTGGGGGGGTGCCCGTGCGGCGGGGGGCGGGTGAGCCCCCCCAGAGCACACCTGGAAAACTGAGAGTCAGATCTCAAGATGGAGAGATCCTTATTTGCCGATCACCGGGTCGTCAGTTCCCGATCTTCACGAGCATCTGCTCGAGGCTCGGGTAGTGGGACTCGACCCGCTCGACCCGCCCTCCCGCGGCAGGAAGCGCCAGGGAGAGCTCGTTCATCCCGTCAATGTCGAGGCCGTCGACCGAGTAGTAGATCCCGTCCTTCCGGTAATTCCTGTGGTTTCCCAGGCGTGCGAGATCCGCGATGGAGAAGGTTAAGGTATAGGTGATGGATCCGAACATCTCGCGGAGCTCACGGATGGACCCGCAGGCGACCTCCTTCCCCCGCCTGAGAATCATGACCCGGTCGCAGACCTCTTCCACCTGGTAGAGGTTGTGCGCCGAGAAGACGATGGTCTTCCTCTGCGTTCGGAGGTCCTTCAGGAACTCGATGATGGTGCGGGAGGTCATGGGGTCGAGGCCGGACGAGGGCTCGTCATAGATAAGGACGGCGGGGTCATGGAGAAGGGAGCGTGCGATGGCGACCTTCCGCTTCATCCCCTTGGAGAGCTCCCCGATCTTCTTCTGCCCGGCTTCCAGGGAGAGGGTGCCGAGCAGAGCATCAGTCTTCTCCCGAATCGCCTCGCCCGCCATCCCGTAGATCTCGCCGAAGAAGGTGAGGTAGGACCTTACCGTCATGGTCTCGTACAGGTGCGAGTCCTCGGGGAGGTAGCCCAGGATCCTCTTTAACCCGACCGGGTCCTCCACCACGTCGATCCCATTGATGGAGAGGCCCCCCCTGGTGGGGGGCACGAGGCCGGTCATGATCTTGAGGAGGGTTGTCTTCCCTGCGCCATTGTGGCCGATGACCCCGAGTATCTCGTTGTCCCTGAGCTCGAAGCTGACCCCGTCGAGGGCCGTGAAACCGTTGTAGTTCTTCGTGAGTCCGCAGGCAGAGATCATTGCTTATAATAATTTACCTATTGAATTGATAAAATTTATGTTCTGATATAAACGATATTTAAAGGTATATTAGGTAATTATGGGAATATTTTCCGATATCTTCACGATCGCGCGCTGGGAGGTGAAAAAATCCTTCTCGACCATGGGGAGGAACGTCCTCCCCCTTGCGGTCATCCTCTTCATCCTCCTCATCCTGGCCACCGGGTTCGTCGCCCGGAGCGGGATGCACCTCCAGGACGGGATGTACCTCATCGCTACCGACGATCGTGAACTCGGGAATATCCTTGCCTCGGACGGGAGGTTCATGGTCTTCATCGGGGACGCGAGCACCATCGAATCGGAGATATCTGCTTTTGACCTCATCATCGTGAACAGGACGGTCTCGCAGCCCACGACCGACAGGGGCCGTGCTGCCGCAAAGACCCTCAGCAGGGACTACTCGCAGTACGTGGCGTCGGTCTACAGCCGCGAACCCGACCTCTTCGCCGCTTATCCCCTCTGGATCGACCTCCAGTACGTGAAAAGCGAGCTCGATTTCCAGGCCACCCAGAGCGGCCAGTACATCTCCGTCCGCCAGCGGTCGGCAGAACCGCCCTTACCCCAGGGACCGGTGGTCCAGGTCACTCCCCCCCCTGCGGTCATCCCCTATTCCGCCGACGACCTCAGGAAGAACCTGCAGCAGGACACGGGTAAAAATGACCAGATCGCCCGGTACACGAACCTGTTCACCCAGCAGCCATCCTACTCGAGCTTCAAGACCCCGGACCAGCTCTCCCCGTCCCTCCCGTTCGACTCCATCATCTTCGTCTTCGTCTTCATCTTCCCTCTCTACTTTACGTCGCAGTTCTTCATGATGTCCATCATGAACGAGCGGATCGAACGGAAGGGGGAGATCCTCCTCTCGAGCCCCCTGCATCCCCTTGTCATCATCGCGGGGAAGATGCTCCCCTACCTCGCGGGGATGCTCATCACCTCCGTCGGGGTGATCCTCGCGGCCCGCGCCTCGCTCCTCATCCTCCTCCCCTTGCTTCCGGTCATCCTCTTCTTCCTCGCCTCTGCCCTCCTCATCGGCATGCTCTCCCGCTCCTTCAAGGAGCTCTCCTTCATCTCCATCTTCTTCTCGACCATCGCCACCTCGTACCTCTTCTTCCCCTCCATCTTTGCGAACGTCCATGTCGTATCCCTCGTCTCGCCCCTCACCCTCATCATCCTCCAGCTGCAGGGCACGGGATTCTCGGCCGCGGACTACCTCTACTCCACCTCCCTCTTCTACCTGACGAGCGGGGTGCTCCTCTACATCGGGGCGGTGAACTTCAACGCCGAGCGGCTCTTCGACCTCCGCCCCTTCCTCCCAAGGCTTCGGGAGTTCATCACGTCAAGCCTCTCCCGGGTGCACCCGTACCGCTCCCTCTTCCTCGCGAACATCTTCCTGATCCCCTTCGTCTTCATGCTCCAGATGATGGCCCTCGTCCTCTTCTTCAACCTCCCGATGCCCCTCTCCCTCGTCCTCCTCATCGCCTTCGCCGCCTTCGTCGAGGAGCTCGCCAAGTCCATCGGGGTGTACAGCCTCTTTGCCGGCGAGATCACCTCACTGCCGCTCCCGACCATCCTCCTCGCCTCGGCGGCCACCGCCCTCGGGTTCCTCCTCGGCGAGAAGCTCTTCCTCCTCGCGATGCTCTCGCAGATCACCGACTCGGTCTTCGGGTCCATCCTCTTCCTCCAGCAGGGCGCCCTCCTCCTCTGGATGCCCCTCCTCCTCCACTTCGCGGGGGTGCTCATCGTCACCCTCACGATCCGGGCGGGAGGGAGAAGGTGGTACTTCCCGGGCGTCCTCGCCGCAACCGTCGTGCACAGCCTCTATAACCTCTACTTCATCCTGGGGGCGGTCCGATGAACGGGAGGAATATCTGGATCATGGCAAGGAAGGAGCTCTCGGGGATCAACTACGAGAAGACGATCATCTTCGCCATCCTCCTCCAGCTCTTTGTCGCGATGTTCTCCTCCTTCCTGATGGTCGGCCTCACCTCCATGTACGACCCGTCCTCCGTCTCCCAGTACTCGAGGTTCCGGTACAGCATCGCCTACTCCGGGACGAACTCGACCCTCCTGGACCGGCTTCTCGAGTCGGATGACTTCACCGTGTACTCCATGGGTCTCTCCCCTGCCCTCGAATCCCTCAAGGAACGGAAGCTGGCAGCGGTGATCTTCGTTCCTGATACGCCCCCGGATTCGAAGGATCCTGTACAGATCACCCTCTACACCCTCCAGAACGACCTGCAGGCAACGGTGGTGGGAGTGAAGCTGAAGGATGTCTTCCTCGGTTTCGAAGACGACCTCAGGACAGCGAGGGCATCGCGGATAACCGAGCAGCCCATCGAGGTGCAGCTCCCCCCTGCAGCGAGGACCGAGGGGTTTTACGAGTTCGTCTTCGGCCTCCTCATCCCCCTCCTCGTCTTCATGCCCGCCATCATCTCGGCCTCCCTCATCATCGACCTCATCACCGAGGAGTACCAGCACGAGACCCTCGAGACCCTGGTCTCGACCCCCATCACCTTTCCGGAGATGGTCTGGGGGAAGATCCTCGCCTGCGAGATCCTGGTCCCCGCCCAGGCAGGCGTCTGGCTGATCCTGCTCGCGCTGAACGGTATCCGGATAGAGAACCCTGTCCCCATCCTCTTCCTCGTCTCGGTCGCATCCCTCATCCTGATCCTCCTCTCGGCCCTGACCGCCCTCCACTACCGCGAGCGGACCGCCGCCCAGTTCATCTACTCCACTGCCCTCGTGGTGGTGATCCTGCTCGTCGTGTCAGTGCCGGATAACCCGCTCAACCTCATCGTCAGGGCCTCGGTGGGAAATGCGGGCCTCGAGATCTACGGGGCCATCCTCCTCGTCTCCGCCGTCGCAGCCGCCCTCGGGTACGCCACACACCTCTATGCCCGTCGGATCGGCCGGCTCGCGCAGGGGAGTGTATAATGGCTGTCGCCGACCCCGACCCCTTCTTCATCCTCTTCCGGTTTCAGCCCGATAGGTGAGATCTCATCGCACCTTCACGTATCTGTTTTCTCGTCCTGCAGCCAACAAGGGAGTATGACAACCGAAACCGATGCAGTGAAATCGGTTGCAGGCCTGATGGCCCTTGCAGCGAGGACCGCACCAAAGGCGGTTGGAATCGACTCTATCTCCATCGAGGTTGTGACGGGTAAGGATCTCAAGCTCCTCGGAGATGAGATGATCAGGATGGCGGAGGAATCGGGCGTCGAGTTCTTCGGGATCAACGGCCGCCAGGTGAAGGAGAGCGATGCCTGCGTCCTCATCGGCGTCGCGGGCCGGCAGGGGCTGGGGGCAGACTGCAGCGGGTGCGGGTATGCTACCTGTGTAGAGATGGCAGAAGCGCTGAAGAAAACCAGGAAGAAGGGCACTGCATACGCCGGCCCCAACTGTGTCCTGAAGGTCTCTGACCTTGGTATTGCCGTTGGTTCCGCGGTCAAGACCGCCAGTATTCACAACGTCGACAACCGGATCATGTACTCAGCCGGTGTCGTTGCACTGAAGCTCGGGCGGCTGAAGGGGTGCAGCGTCGCCTACGGGATTCCTCTGAAGGCATCGGGCAAGAACATCTTCTTCGATATCCAGTTCAAGCATTGATCCGACATTTCGGGGGCTCTCCCGAATGGTCCGGATTACGCGGAGCCGGATACCTGGATCATGTCGTAGCGTCGGCGCGGTCACCCTGACCGGTCAGTCTTCGATAGGGAAAACTGAGAACTGCCAGGGTTCTGAAATAACAGGATTCCCTGTTTATTCCTTTCCCGGTTATTGTATCGAGCGAGCGAATTCCCGAACCTTCTCCGATGCACCGGCTTTGAGCGGAACCCCATGGCCGGAGAGGAGGATCCCGAAATCGAGCGCTGCGATCTTCTTCACCGACTGCATCGCCCCTCTCATGTCGGGTGTGAACTGCGGTGGCGGTCCTTCGATCTTCACGCCTGTATACCTGATCAGATCGCCCGAGAAGAGCACCTTTGTTCCCGGATCGAAGAGGCAGATACTCCCCGGCGTATGGCCGGGGGTGTGGATACAGGTGAGGCCCGCGATGGTGTCGCCGTCCGCGAGGAGGATATCCGGTTGAAAGTCCGGGGTTCTGAAGAAGAGCCTCCCCATTACATTCATGAGCAGCCCCCGTGCGCCTTTCAGGGATGGCCGGGCCTTCTTCCCCGAGACGTAATCCGCATCTGCCTCATGGATGGCGACCCTGGCGCCGGACGCCTTCTTCAGTTCAACCACGTTTCCCGTGTGGTCGATATGGAAGTGGGTGAGGATGATGGTCGTTACATCCGATGGATTCTTCTGGAGCACGTTCCGCAGGTAGGCGAGGATCTGTGCACTGCCGTGAGGCAATCCGGTATCGATCAGGGTCAACCCGTCCCTGATTATGACATAGCAGTTACCGTTGATACCGTCAATCTGGTGAATGCCTGGTACGATCTCCATGGTCACACTGGAGGGCATATGCTCGAGCAGGGTATAAAGGCTTACCGTCGCCCCATTCCTCAGGCTGGTATCACGAGCGACCGGGTGAAAATATGGCCGACCCCGTATCAGCCCTTCATCGGAGGATCTGCCAGAGGGCAAAGCCGATCTCGAGGGCAATGAGGATGATGATTACCCACTCGAGGAAGTTTGAGTGCTGGATGCGGACCTCGTCCGAGAGCATCGAGTAGTTCTCCCGGATCACATCCATCTTCCGGCTCACGCTCTCGCTCCACTGGCCACTCCGGAGTACCCGTAAAGCGGTTGCATAGATCCGGGCATAATAGACATCTTCCGTGACCTTGATCAGGTTATTGACCTTCTCGATGATCTCGGATATCCCGGCATAGGTCTCCATCTGTTTTGACATGATCGCATGGTACTCGCGCATCCGGAAGAACTGCGACAGCCGCTCGGCTTGCTCGATATCATCATACATCTTCTCCATCTGGCGGGTCAACTCCCGGTCATAATACCGAAGCTCGAGGACCTGGACGTTCGCGAACTCGATCAGGTCGATGAGATCCGTCGAGGTCTCCGGGTTGCAGAGGAGGGCCGAGTCCCAGGAGAGCACTGCAAGGTCGGCCGGGGTGTAGCTGAGCGAATTCTTAAGGATCTCCTCCCGCACCAGGGGGGAGACCTCCGTCCTTTCTCCGATCATCAGGGGTACCGGATCGACGGAGTCGTCCCTCCTGTCGGTCACGTAGACCGTGTAATCCTCAAAGAAGTCCGGATCGATGGCAAATTGCCTGATGTGGGGCCTGATGATCTCCCCGAGCGTCTTGAGATACTGCACAAAGGAGTCTGAAAGGCCTTCCTGTCCGGCAAAGAGGAACGCAATATCCCCGAGCTCCGCGAAACCGGCGCCCCGGTCTTCATGCACGAAACAGAAGCTGATCGCCCCGATATCATAGACCCGTGCGACAACCGCGAATTCAAAGGGCCTGCCACCACGCTCCACCCTGACCGGGTGCATGTGGATGGTGAGGGGCGGGTCCTCTATCATGATGGATTTCTGCCTGAGCCGGGTGAAACTCGTCCTCGCGGTGAAGTAACTCTGGGCGAGCTCCTGTTCCAGCCAGTCGAGGTCGATCTCCCTTCCTATATCGTAGATCCGATAAAAACGGGTCGAGATCAAGTCTTTTCCTACCGTCCCGGATGCCCTCGCTCCCTCTCTACAATGAACAACCATGGGGAAGGTAAATAACCCTTCTGGTAAAGTTCACCACATCGGATCGGAAGGAAGAAGGCCGGTCGCCGCGGGAGATCCGTCGATGCACCCTGATTCATCTGCAGGGCCGGGACGAGTATGGATGTATAAGGGGGTATTCAGGTTGCCGAACGCTGGAGGACCACGCGGCCATTTGATGTGAGCGACAGTTGTATCCCGCTGTCGGATTTTCCAAAATCGAGGTATCTCCGGGCTAACAACTGGCGAACGCCGGTGCGGACCTTGCTCTCACTGTGGGTGGGAAGTAACTGGAGAACAACATGAGTGATGGAACAGCTTGGTTTCCCCGCGACTACCTGCAGTATCTCGATATGGGTCATATCCGGCACGAATGCCGGTGTCTTCGGTAACTCTGCCTTGGGTAATATTCCTGCCATACTGTCAACCTGGCAATAGAGAACACAGAGCTGAACTGAATGGACCCACAGAAGGCTGTCTGGGAATTTTTCCCGATACCTGCCCCCTCCCAACCTGTGGATACAAACCGTTCAGCGCCTGTCGCCGCGGGATCCCCGGGGCGAAGGGCATCTATCCTCTTTCTGTGAACGAATCACCAGAGAGTATTTGTCTTCTGAGGGGAAGTAACCATCCCTACCCTTTCCAGGGTCCCAGGGGAATTCCTGTACCAGGGCACCAGGACACCCACCTCCGCGGGAACCCTGCCCTTTCCCCAGCAATAAATACCTTCATCGTGTCGGACGCCCTTGATCTATGCCAACGGAGCTGATTGAATTCCGGGAAATCCAAAGAAGAACCATGATGCTGTCGATCCAAACGCAGTAGATGCCCAGGGCCTTCCGATCGTCCGTGTTCGGCTTCCCAAGAAATGGAATCGCGAGCAGTTCGCTTCTGCAGAGCTGATGATGGGGGCAAACCACATCCGTGTCCGGTGCTATGACGGCGTGACCCGGATGGGCAGGATCAAGGGGAAGATCAAGAAGAGGGTCTGGATACGCGAGGGGGATATCCTGATCGTGACCCCATGGTCCTTCCAGGACGAAAAGTGCGATATCTTATACCGGTACCTGCCGCCCCAGGTGGAGTGGCTCCGGCGGAACCGGTATATCTGAACAGCCTCCCGGATACAAAGCTTCATCCATCCGGAGAGCCAATAAGATAATGCAGTTTTTCATAAGACTGTTTGAGTATAGCCATGTATCGATCAGATTTTGGTGGCCGCAGAAACTTCGGCCCGCGTGAGATGACCAAGGTCATCTGTTCAGACTGTGGAAAGGAATGCGAAGTCCCCTTCAAGCCAACCGAGGGAAGACCTGTTTACTGCCAGGAGTGCCTGCCGAAACACAGGCGCCCCCGGTTCTAATCTCCTCATCTACCAATCTACCTTTTTATTTTCACGTTCCGGTTTCGTTTCTTTCTCTATCTGGTTACCCGACCCGGTAGCCGTGGCCCTCCAGGACCTTCTGGAGACGTGCCTCGATATCGGCGGACCATTCCGGGATCTCCCGAAGAGCCGCTTCCCAGATCCCCCGTAATTCCGGGTTATCGGAATGGAGGGCAAGGGTACCGGTCACCTTCCCGATGAGGACCCCCTGAGAATCGAAGACCCGCATCACCACACACCGGTAGAACTTGCACTGGGCCGGGCTCGTCCCGTGTATGGTGCAGAGAATGTGTTCCCCGCTGGGGCGGAGGAACCGGCAGGCTGTGGGATGCTCATCCAGCCAGGTTGAGTCCAGGTAGATCTCCCTCTTGTCGTCATCGACGATTGCGGTGAAGGGTGTCCCGGTCGAGACGGATTCGCATTCGAATTCGTAGGGCCCTACCTGGCGTTCGATGGCGATGTAATCGCCAAGGTACATGCAACAGGTCCCGCACATCCTGCAATGGAAGGCCATGGATCTGCGATACTCTCTCTCCTGCAGGGATATGAAATAGCAGGAGATGCCGCGTGTTACCGGTTAACCCGGCTGATGCCGATCTCTTGGAGAGGTGGACATTCGTCCGGGTTCAGAAAAGGTGAAATTATTCCTGAATTCTCATAAACCGGCGGTTGAAGGATTACTTCTCCCCGTTCACGATCTTCCCGTCCCGGAGCCGGATGATCCGGTCGAAGTACTCCTTGTGCCACTCCTCATGGGAGACCATCACGATCGTCTGCTGCATCTCCCTGTTGATCTCCTTGAAGAGGTTGAGGACCATGCGGGAGTTCTCGGTGTCCAGGTTGGCACACGGCTCGTCGGCGAAGAGGATGTCCGGCTTGTTCACGATGGCCCGGGCGACCGCGACGCGCTGCTGCTGGCCGCCCGAGAGCTCGCCCTGGAGGTGGGTGCGCCGGTCACAGAGCCCGATCTTCGAGAGGATATCGACGGTCGCGGCCTTATACTGCTGCTCGGTCCGGTCTGCCCGGAGCATGGCCGGCAGGGCGACGTTCTCCATCACCGTGAGCTCGGGGACGAGGGCGTAGTCCTGGAAGACGTACCCGAGCTTGTAGAGCCGGAACATCGTCTTCTCGTAGTCGGTGAGCCTGCTCACATCAGTCCCATCGATGAAGATGTCCCCCCCTGTCGGGGTGTCGAGGAGCCCGAGCATGTGGAGGAGCGTCGATTTGCCGCTCCCGCTCGGGCCCATGATCCCGACGAACTCGCCCTTCCCGATCTCGATATCGACGCCGTCCAGGGCCCTGACCTCGACGTTCCCCATCCGGTATACCTTTCGTAAACCCTGCGTCCTGATCATTTCGTCAGCCCCTCATGACATCCTGGATATTCTCGCGTGCAACCTTCCAGGCGGGGAGGTATCCCGCGATCACCGATGCGATGAACAGGATCAGGCCGTTTGTCGCGAGGTCGGAGAAGGTCACGTAGGGGGTCGCGGAGAATGTCGGGGTCACCATGGGGTAGATCGTCATGTAGAGTACGAGGAGCCCGGTGAAGACGAAGCCCAACAGGATTCCGGTGGCCGAGAGGATGATGACCTGGAAGCCGTAGCTATTCATGATGACCGTCTGGTCCACGCCGATCGCCTTGAGGATCCCGATCTGCCGCCTGTTGTTCAGGGTCTTGATCATGATCACGATGAAGAGCACCACGACGGCGATGACGAGGCTCACGAGGAGCGAGATGAAGCCGATGATCGAGAAGCTCGCGAGGTTCCTCCCGAGGGACTTGTCCAGCACCTCGGACGAGGTCTGGACCTTGTCCATCACGCCGTACTGGAGGAGCTCGTCCTTGACGAACTGGTCGGAGTACCCCGGCTTGACCTTCACCGTGATGTACGACGCCTTGTCCCCGGCAGTCCCGGTCACTCCCTGCATGTCGTCCCAGGAGGTGAGGACCCGGTCGTCCACCTCGAACTTCCCGGTCGAGAAGATCCCTTTCACCCGGTAGTCGCTGGTGAAGCCGTTCGCGTACTCGACTGTCACCGAGTCACCGACGCGAACCCCGCCGAGCGACGGGGAGTACTCGTCGGCCTCGAGGACATTGGGAGAGCCGGCCACGCTCGCCCCGATGATCATCTCACCCTTGTCATTCTCCCCGAGATAGCTCCCTCCGACCATCGTCATGTAGAGGGGGGAGACGTACTCCTCTTCCCGGGGCTGTATCGCATAGACCGTGGAGCCGAGGACCCTTCCCCGGAACTTCAGCGTCGCCCCCATCGTGTACTGGGGGGTGGCGCGTTCGACGCCCGGCATCCCGTTGATCAGGTCAAGGGTTGTCCCGAGGTCGGTGATATAGGCATTGCCCTGCTTCGGTTCGATCAGGATGTTCGAGATCTGGTAGTCGACGACCGTCTTCGTGACATCCTGCCCGATCCCGTTCATCAGTGCGGGGAAGAAGATCATGTTGGTGAAGACCATGCTGATGATCAGCACATTGAGGAAGAGGCTCGACCGGTTCCCCCTGACGAGCGATCGCCATGCTAAAAAAAAGGCGACCTTCAGCTCTTTCTTACCCATGGGAGGGCCCCGTCACCGTTCTTCTTCGGAAGGTACCAGAACCGGTAAGCAACGATTCCGACGCCGATGATGACGAGGATCAGGAGGAGGTACCCCCCGGTCGAGTCCACGGGATCCACCCTGATCGACATCCCGCGGACCTCGGCGTGGGTCCCGAGGTCATCGACATAGCTGATGGTCAGGTTATACGTGTAGGTCCCGCCCTTCCCCCCGTCGAGCAGGAAGACGGCCGGTGCGTCGTTGCCCGGCTTGATCTTGCCGATGAACGACTGCTTCGTCCCGGTCATCGGCAGGTCAACCGTTGCAGCCACCTGCTTCGCATCGCCGGTCCCGGTATTCTCGATCCTGATCGTGAGATCGAAGGGCTGGTTCTCGGCGACCCTGCGGGGGCTCGTATCCACGGAGACGAACCCGAGCTCACCCTTCCCTTTCATCATCAGGTTGATGGCAGAGGTCTGGGTATGGAGGGTCCCGTCGACGGAGTTGTACTGGAGGGTAACCGGTACCTGGGTCAGGCCCGGATTGGTCGCCCTGTCGGAGAGGAGGACCAGGTCAGCGGTCTTCACCCGGCCGGAACCGATGAGGCCCAGGGAGTAGAGATCGCTCCCCTTCGGCGCCACCAGGGTGCTGACATTCCCGACCCTGAGGGTGACGTCCTCGGCGAGGAGCTGCCCGTCATTCCTCACGGTCAGGGTCACCGGTACCTCGTCGCCCGGATTCGCCGAGTCCGGGGTGGCGCTCTCGAGGACAAGGACCGCCTGCTTCTGGATCCCGATGGGAGAATCGACGTTGACCGGGATGGGGTACTTCACGCTCGTGCCCTGGGGGATCCGGATCCAGACCTCGGGAAAGTACATGCCAGCCTGCAGGGGGGCCCTGATGAGGAAGGTGAGGGTCATGGACTGGGACGGGCCGAGGGCGCCCACATCCTGGAAGTTCCCCTCCAGCACGTCAACACCCTGCCCGTACATGAAGACCGATTCGACGAGGACCGTGACATCCTTCGTGCTCGTGGTGGTGACGGTGCTGCCCGTCAGGGTCTGGACTGTCGATTCCGTCTGGCTTGCCTGCCCGGCGGTGTTTGCGATGGTGATGGTGATGGTCCCCTGGTCCCCGGGGAGGAGGATGGACGGGGTCACCTGGTAGCTCCTGATGGTGACCGTGGGATCGGTCGTGTCTGCCGCCACCGCCGCGGGGATTGCCACAAGGATGAGGAGGAGGCACATCCACAACAACACTATCCTGTTCATCTTGCACCAGCTTTCAATCAAAAGGAGCCTGATACCGCTCTGCCTGTTCTTTCCATTCTCCATGAACTGCCCTTCCGTGTAGATCCATGAGTCTTGGGTGAGATCACAAAAAATCCTATTATTATTCACCCAGCTGGGTATGTATAGCTATCCCCGGCTGGTGCTGAGCGTTCCCAGCGTTCTGTGAAGGGATACCGGCCGGGTCTATCGCTCCATACCCTTATCCGCTTCTGCATGTTCTCTACTAGGTATGCCAGAAGACGTGAACCAGCCGGCACCGAAGAGCCCTCCGCAGAGCCAGCTCTTCGTGTACGAAGAACCAGCGAGCCGGTTCGAACTGCTCGTCCGCATTCTCTACTGGATCCTCATCGGTATCGTCCTGGTGGTGTACGGAATCCTCGCCAAAATCTGCCTGATCATCCAGTGGTTTGTCATCCTGATCCTCGGACACCGGAACAAGGACCTGTCCGATTTCATACGGGGCTACCTGGAGTATAGTGTCCATGTGACGCCCTACATAACATTCATGACAGACCGGCGGCCGGACGTCATGCCGGTGAAGGTGCGGATCTACGAGGAGTTCCCGGTGGAGGAGAAGACGTAAGGAATAATGCCACCCAAAGAGACCGGCTTTTTTTCTTCCCGAGAATCCGTGAAACCTGGAATGATGAAAAAACCGAACAATTCAGAGGCCGGGGCCGAGATTCGAACCCGGGTCGGGGGATCCACAGTCCCCTAGGATAACCAGCTACCCCACCCCGGCAAGAATATACCTTCTTCTTTGGCCGGCGAATCTGATAATAATATCCATTTCCCGTGCCTCGGGGGATGTGCATGGGGGCGGGGAATGGGCAGGTTTATGATGGTGCGAAGAAGAGTATCTTCACCTTTTCACCGAGGACATACGATGGAGGCTGGATCATGGCAGCACCCGCACCCGCAGGCATCAGGACACCCATCGTCTGTGTCCTCGGCCACGTGGACCATGGCAAGACCTCCCTCCTCGACCGGATACGGGGCTCCTCGGTAGTTGATACCGAGGAGGGGGCCATCACCCAGCATATCGGGGCGACCCTCGTCCCCCTGGACGCCATCCGGACCATGAGCGGGAGCCTGGGGAAGCTCGATATCCAGGTCCCCGGACTCCTCTTCATCGATACCCCCGGCCACCATGCCTTCACCACCCTCCGGGCCCGGGGGGGGGCCCTCGCCGAGATGGCGATCCTCGTCGTGGACGTGAACGAGGGGTTCCAGCCCCAGACCCTGGAGGCCCTCGAGATCCTCAGGAACTGCAAGACCCCCTTCGTGGTCGCCGCGACGAAGATAGACCGGATCCACGGCTGGCGGGTGAACGAGAACGAGCCCTTCCAGAGCACCTTTGCGAAGCAGGGAGAGCGTTCCCGCTCGCTCCTTGAGAACAAGATCTACGAGATCGTGGGGAAGCTCTCTGACCTGGGATTCGCGTCCGAGCGGTATGACCGGATCAGCGACTTCCAGCGGAACATTGCCATCGTCCCGGTCTCCTCGCATACCGGCGAGGGGATCGCGGACCTCCTGATGGTCCTCATCGGCCTTGCGCAGCGTTTCCTGAAGCAGGACCTCGTCTTCCAGGCGAATGGCCCGGCCCGGGGGACGGTCCTCGAGGTGAAGGAGGAGCGGGGCCTCGGGATGACCCTGGACGTGATCCTCTACGACGGGACCCTTGCCGTGGGGGACGAGATCATGCTCGCCACCGCAGACGGTGTCGTCACGACAAAGGTGCGTTCCCTCCTTTCACCGAGGCCACTCCGTGAGATCCGGGTCGAGGACCGCTTCGACAGGGTGAAGTCTGTCGTCGCGGCCGCAGGGATCAAGGTGGCCGCCCCGAACCTGGAAGCAGTCGTCGCCGGTTCTCCCCTTTCGGCTGTGGGGTCGAACCGGGAGGAGGTGGAGACGAGCATCCGGCGAGAGATGGAGGATGTCCGGGTTATCCTCTCAGATAAGGGTATCACCATCAAGGCCGACACCATCGGGGCCCTCGAGGCACTCTCAAAGGAGCTCGAGGGGAAGTCCATCGGGATCCTGAGGGCGGGAGTCGGGCCGGTCTCGCGGCACGATCTCGTGGAGGTGCAGACCATCACTGATCCGCTGAGCTCGGTCCTCCTCTGCTTCAACACCCCGATCCTCCCCGACGTCCAGGAGCTCCTCAAGGACCCGTCCTTCTCCCATGTCAGGGTCTTTTCCGCGAAGGTCATCTACCAGCTCATCGATGAGTACCTCGAGTGGCGGGAGGCCGAGATCAGGAAGAAGGAGGCCCAGCGGTTCGAGCAGGTGGTGCTCCCCGCGAGGATCATGCTCCTCCCCGACTGTGTCTTCCGGCAGAGCAACCCCGCGGTGGTGGGGGTACGGGTCCTCCTGGGGAAGCTCAGGAGCGGCGTGGAACTCGTCGACCGTAGCGGGCGCCGGATCGGCCACGTGAAGACGATGCAGAGCCGGCAGGAGACCATCCGCGAGGCAGACGCCGGCATGGAGGTGGCCATCTCCATCGAGGGGGCGACGGTCGGCCGGCAGGTGAACGTGAACGACGAGCTCCTCGTGGAGATCCCCGAGAGGCACGTGAAGATCCTGGAGCACGAGATGCTCCCCCACCTCACGCCTTCCATGAAGGAGTGCCTCGAGGACTACACCGCCCTGAAGCGGAAGGGCGACCCGTTCTGGGGGAAGTGAATCTCCCGACCGGTGTGAACGCGGCAAATTCCCGATCCGGGCTGCCATGTCACTTTTTAAGACCCGATCGGCCCGGAACGGTGCGGCGAGCAGTATGTTTAAGAACCCTCCCGGCTAAGGATAAAGTCACTCCAGAGGGGCAAAACGAATGGTGGATTTCAAGCTGGTTCTCTCGGACGCAAAGGACGGACGGGCCTACAACGTGAGCGTGAGCGGCGGGTCGGCCAACGCCTTCCTCGGGAAACGGATCGGGGAGGAGATTGATGGCGGACAGGTCGGCCTCGGCGGGTACCGGATGAAGATCACGGGCGGGTCAGACCGGAACGGCAACCCGATGCGGGGGGATCTCCCGGGCATGGCGAGAAAAAGGCTCCTCCTCTCGGGCGGGGCCGGATTCCACCCCCGGCTCGAGGGCGAGCGCCGGCGGAAGATGGTGAGGGGCAATGAGATCACCCCTGACTTCGTCCAGGTGAACGCCGCCGTTACCACGTACGGCGAGAAGGCCCTCGGCGAGTATTTCAAGAAGGGCGAGGAGAAGGGCGGGGAAGAGAAGAGGGGACGGCCCGCCAAGAAGAAGTAGATCCCCTCAGCCCTCCTTTTTCGTCAGCACCTCGACGGTGAGGCTCTCCCTGAGATCGTCGAATCCGACGTTATACTTCTTTGCCACGATCGCCGCCGCAGCCGGGAGGCGCAGGTTCCCGTCGAAACCTTCCCTGATAACCCGGTTCACCTCGGCCACCACCTCTGCGGGAGGGACTCCCCGTGAAGCAGCGATCCTTCCCATGAGGACCTGGGAGGCCTCCTCGCTCTCGAAGATCCGGGAGTCAGGCCTGAACCCCACGGGAACCGTTATTGCGGAGAGGTCGAGGAGGGGCTTTATCCATCCGTCGGTGACCTCCACCATCCCTGCCGCCTTTGCCCTCTCCAGGAGCTGGTTCGCCTGGTCCCTGCTCATCCACTTGCGGTCGATGGTGAGGTAGAAGATGAACTCAGACTTCTGGAGCTTCTCCTTCCTCGTGTGTTTGAACGGAGCGGCGACAGTGACCTGGAGGCTCACGGGCAGGCACCCTTGAGGAGGGTCTTGAACTCGGTCGCATCCATGGTCCCCTGCTGCCCCTCCTTCACGACGGTGCACTCGGACAGGGGGCCCTTGTCCTGGACCCTCATGAGGAAGATGTTCTCCCCCAGCGGGACCCTCCCCTTTGCAGCGAGGAGGATATCGTGGAGGATGAACCGGAAGTCGGCCGTCTCGGTGACCGTCTCCTCGAAGGGGGGGAGGGAGTCCACCATCTCGAAGGACATCTTGTTCGTGGCGAGCTGGACGAGGATCTGCCTCTTCACGAGGTCCGTTCCCCGCCTGTTCGTCTGGTGGGTGTCGTGGAGCCTCCGGATGCAGCCGAGGACCTCGGGGAAGGGGCGGTTCAGGTCGAAGTCAAGGTCGAAGGTCTTCGGGAACCGGTAATAGATTCTGCGCATCAAGTAGGTATGGGCACCGCAGAGGGTAAAAAAGGATGGGTAAGGTTCACTCGATCAAGATGGCGTTCACGACGCCGTCCTGGGCCGGGCGGGAGACCACCCGGGCCTTCCCGAGCTCGGTCTTGATGATGGCCCCCCGGGTGAGGATGTTCCGCCTCATGTAGTTCGGGTCTGCCCGGTTCTCCACCACCGTCTCGATCTTCGCTTTCTTTGTCTCGCCGGTCGCGGGCGTCGAGATATTCGCGTACTGGGTCCTTAAGGCCCGGACCTTGAGGTTCCCTCCCCTCGTCCGGATGAGCCTGTTCCGGCTCTCTCCGAGGGTAGTATCCGCGGGAGCCCTCCCGATCTCAAACCGTTTCTTTCGCCGGGAGATGCGGTACCTCTTGCCGCTCTCCCTCCGTACCGATCTTCCTTGCCAGAGGATGAGAACCACCCCGGTGAATCCCTGGATTCCCCGAAAGGATTCATAAATATGGGGACGGAGATTATTAAACCCTTTGCTCTAGGAGAGGATCGCGTCGAGTAGTGGGCTGACACCGTCGCCCGTCTTCAGGTTCGTCCTGAAAACTGGCATCCGGGGGTTGTACCGGTGCACATCGGACTCCATCCGGTCCAGGTTCGCCCCGACGAGAGGAGCAAGGTCCACCTTGTTGATCACCCCGATGTGGCCGTCCCGGAAGATCATGGGGTGCTTGTTCACCACGTCGTCGCCTTCCGTGGAGGACACAATCACGATCCGCTTCTCCGCCCCCAGCCGGAAGTCGGTCGGGCAGACCATGTTCCCGACGTTCTCGATGAAGAGGAGGTCGATCTCGTCGAGGGGGAGATCCTCGATGGCATGCTCCACGAGGTGGGCGTCCAGGTGGCACTCCTTCCCCGTGTTCGCGTTCACCGCAGGGATCCCGAGGGCCACGATCCTCCGGAAGTCGTCGTCCCCGAAGACATCGCCCGCGATGGCCCCTGCCCTGAGCCCCCTGGCCGAGAGGAGGGGGACCATCCGCTCGATGAGCGCGGTCTTCCCCGATCCGATGGCACCCAGGAGATCGAAGGCCCGCACCCCGTGCTTCGCGAGGAGCGCCGCATTCGCATCGGCGATGCGGTTATTTGCCCCATAGATGTCCTTCTCGATCTGGAGATCGATGTGGTGCATGGAGAAGTATGGATCATCAACCAGTTTATAGGTTCACCGTCAATATCTTTGAGGATGAAACTTTCGGGAGAGCGGATCCTGTACCCCTGCTACTTTGATGCCACCCTGGAACGGGCTTCGGGGAGGCGTGTCTCCCGCGCCCTCGCGGTGAAGGGGCCCACCCTCCAGGACCTGGAGCGGGCATTGAAGAGGGAACGGCTGGGTTTCCGCGCCGAAGAGAAGCACCATCCCTCCCACCGGTCCAGGCGGGAAGGGAGGCTGATCGTCACCTGGGACGGCTCCAAGGAGGAACTCCTCAGGCGCGTGGCACAGGGCCTCGATGTGAAGCGGTGACCGCCATGTACGACCTCCACACCCACTCCACCCTCTCGGATGGGGATATGCTCCCCATCGAACTCGTCCGGCGTGCAGCGGTCCTCGGATACAGGACCCTCGCCATCACCGATCATGTCGACTCGGGTAACCTCTCCCAGGTCATCGCTGCCCAGATCCCTCTCAAGGATCTTGCGGCTGCCTTTGGCGTGACGCTCCTGACCGGCGTCGAGATCACCCATGTGCCCCCTTCCTACATCCCCCTCCTTGCACGGAGAGCGAAGGACGAAGGGGCCGATATCGTCCTCGTCCATGGCGAGACCGTGGTGGAACCTGTGGCCCCGGGCACGAACCTGGCCGCCTGCACCTGCCGGGAGGTTGACCTCCTCGCCCACCCGGGCCTCATCACCGCAGAGGTAGCACGGGAGGCCGCATGCAGGGGCATCGCACTTGAGATCACCTCGAGGGCAGGCCATAACCGGACGAATGGCCACGTGGTCCTGGAGGCACGGTCGGCGGAGTGCACCATCGTGGTGGATTCGGATGCCCACGGCCCCCACGACCTGATGGAGGGAGGCGCGCGTGAAGCGGTGGCGCGCGGGGCCGGGCTCTCGGCTCCCGAGGCCGCTGCTGCACTAACTTTAAATATCGAGAAATGGCTCTTCCATCGGGGGAGTATTTAATCTTTGACGCAACCTTCTTATAGTCAAAAGTGACATATATATAAGTAACCTAAACACAGGTGGAAGTTCGAGGTAGGATTTGAGGAGTTTAGGCAGCGTTCTTCACCGTTCAGGGAAACGTCTGTTGCTCATCCAGTGTGACGCCTCAAAACTCCCGCGTTTGTACAGCGACGTAGTGGATAGACGCCTCAGGGCGGTAGGTAAGGTCGTCGATATCTTTGGGAATATCCAGAAACCTTATGCAGCGGTGCTCTGCTACGGCGGATGCGGAATGGAAGTCGGAGAGAAAGTATTTGGGAAGTAGGTGAGGACCCATGCAGGAGACAGAGAAGGTTAAGATCCTCCAGACAGAGAGGGAAGCCTTAAAGAAGCGCTCGAAGGAGATCTCCAAGGAGCGCGAGCGGACGGGCCAGGACTATGCCGAGGTCGTCTGCCCGGAGTGCGGCGGGCGGCAGCTCGTCCATGACTACGAGAGGGCCGAGCTCGTCTGCCAGAACTGCGGCCTCGTCATCGACGAGGACTTCATTGACCGGGGTCCCGAGTGGCGTGCCTTTGACAATGACCAGCGGATCAAGCGGTCCCGGGTGGGGGCTCCCATGACCTTCACCATCCATGACAAGGGCCTCTCCACTATGATCGACTGGCGGAACCGGGACTCCTACGGGAGGGCTATCTCGTCCAAGAACCGGGCACAGCTCTACCGGCTCAGGAAATGGCAGCGGCGGATCCGTGTATCCAACGCGACCGAGCGGAACCTGGCGTTCGCCCTCTCGGAGCTGGACCGGATGGCATCCGCCCTCGGGCTCCCCAGGAACGTGCGGGAGACAGCCGCCGTGGTGTACCGCGACGCGGTGGACAAGAACCTCATCAGGGGAAGGTCTATCGAGGGTGTTGCGGCAGCAGCCCTGTACGCGGCATGCCGGCAGTGCTCAGTCCCGAGGACCCTTGACGAGATCGCGGAGGTCTCCCGGGTCTCGAGGAAGGAGATCGGCAGGACCTACCGGTTCATCTCGAGGGAGCTCGGCCTCAAGCTCCTCCCGACCTCGCCCATCGACTATGTCCCCAGGTTCTGCTCCGGGCTGAACCTGAAGGGCGAGGTCCAGAGCCGGGCGGTGGAGATCCTCCGCCAGGCCGGCGAGCGCGAGCTCACGAGCGGGCGTGGCCCGACCGGCGTCGCGGCAGCGGCCATCTACATCTCCTCCATCCTCGGGGGGGAGCGGCGGACCCAGCGCGAGGTCGCCGAGGTCGCCGGCGTCACCGAGGTGACGATCCGGAACAGGTACAAGGAGCTCGCCGAGAAGCTCGACATCGAGATCATCCTCTAAAACCACTTTTTTTCTTCATCCTTCGCAAGGACTATATCCTCTGGAGCAAGAATTTGTACTCCATCCGGGCTCGTAGATCAGGGGTAGATCGTTACGTTCGCAACGTAAAGGCCGCGGGTTCGAATCCCGCCGGGTCCACTCCCAACTCTCTTTTCTGAAACCATCCTCGGCGACCGAAGGTCGCCTCGGGTTCGAAGGGCGGAGCCCTCGGTTCGGAACGCCTGAGCCGCGGGTTCAAATCCCGCCGGGTCCACTCTTCTTGAAATTTTATGATTCTTTTAGATTTTAGATCGTCCTTCGGCGACCGAAGGTCGCCCCGGGTCGAGGGCGGAGCCCTCGGTCCGGAACGCCAGGGCCGCGGGTTCGAATCCCGCCGGGTCCATCACACTTCTGGTATAACCTTTTTTGGCGACCTTGTGGTCGCCCCGGGTTCGAAGGGCGGAGCCCTCGGTCCAGAACTACGCCGGGTCCGTTCTCGGTTCTCTGATGGGGAGGAAGAATGCCCCGGGTTATCTGTCGGATGAAAAGAGGAGAAAGGGGTTATCTATTATCAGGACCGTCGTCATCGCCTTTTTTGCGGAAGTCATAGTACGGGCGGGCCTTGCCCTTTGCCTCACCGACCGTGACGTATGCCTCCTTTGTGGTGAAATCCTCCCCGCCGCTGTTCTTCACCGTCAGGTTCACCGTGAAGGTTCCAGGCGTGGCATAGGTATGGACCGGATTCTTCTCGGCCGAGGTCGTGCCATCGCCGAAGTCCCACAGCCAGGATGTCGGTTTCCGGAGCGACCTGTCCTTGAACGTGATCTTTACGGGTGCCTTCCCTGTCTTGGGAGTCGCAGTGAACCGGGCATCCGGTGGCGGGATCGCGGCCACGGTGAAGGCCTTCACGCAGACATTGATGTTGGGCAAACCGTCTATTAACTTGGTCGTGTCTTTCCAGGCGGAACCATCGCTACTGATGTAGCTCTCACCTGGATGGGCGACGGCCTTGCTCGTGAGGAGGGCCGGTGTCCCCAGCTCAATTGGCACCGGGTATGTGTTCCCTGGCGTTATGACCTGCACCACAACTGAAAATTTCTGGCCGAGGTTCACGAGTACCGGAGAGTCGAGGCTCACGGTGTGGTATCCCGGAAGCTCGAAGGAGCCGATCTTGGTTGACACTGGACCTGCGGAATTTATCGGGCCATTGGTAGGATCGGTGTAGACAGATACCGTGTACTTGGAGTTCTCTGCTGTCGTGTAAAAGGATGCCGCTGCAACCGATGACCGTTCCTGTGCCCTGAAGACATTCCCGAACCAGGCGGTATCGGAGTCAACCGCTGCGGGCCTCATACTGGTAACCCATCCGAGATCATCGTACTGGTACACCTGCTTCAGGTTCTTCAGGGGTTCGGCGGTGAAGACGGTATTCTCCGTAAACCCGATCATGGGGTCATAGTAGGAGATATAGAAGAAACCCTTGTCCCCGAAGCCGGTCCCCCAGCTGTTCTTCGCGATGAAGGCGCCATCGCCCGGAGGCACCGAGACATAAGGAGTCCCGTCGTCGTTCCACATCAGGGGATTGCCCTCGTAGTCCACCGGGACAGTGGCGAACTTGTCCTTGCTGTAGGTATCGTCCCAGCCGACGAGGGTGATGGCATGGTTGGCCTGGTAATAATATCCGGATTCATCATAGTAGGCTGCGTAGGTGGCATTGAGCGCTCCCTCGTCCATGTACATCGCGGAGTACACGCCACCGTAGTTCATGATGGCGGCCTTGAGATTGGTATTGTCTGTATAATCATTCCGCGGGGGAATGATGAACATCTCCTGGGCATGTTTCCGGGTCTTGAGATCGGACGGTGAGAAGAGGGCGTTGATGGTAAACGGGTCAGCCTTCTCGTTGACCGGTCCGTCCCACCGTGCGAGGTACGCCATGGCAACCCTGTCGCTCCCGCCCTCGCACCGGGCCGTGTCATACCCGTTGGTATTCAGCATGTTGTTCTCGGAGAAGTCCCAGGTCTCCTTGGGAAGCAGGGTCGATTCAAGGGACCCATAGGTTGCAAACGCCCAGCAGGCCCCGCATGTACCCTGATCGCGCACCCCAGATACCTTGTCAAGGGTCCGTAAGTCATACCCGGCGGGATAACCGGCTGTCTGGGTGTCCTGGGTCGCGAGATCCGTTCCCTCCGCCTCGGCTTCCGCGTCAACGGCAGCCCATGCGACTTTCCTGCCCTTCAGGAACGAGAGGTTGATGGGAGGGGGAATATATCCCAGGGCATGCCCCTGCCCGACTGCAGGTGCCCTCCCCAGTCTCATGAGGTCAAGAAACTGGGAGAAGGCCGGATCTATCGGTGCAAGGTTGGTATCTTCCTGCGAACCGGTCTGCTGGATCGTGGTATTCTGTGCAGGAGTGGTCACTGGCGTGGGGCTTGTTACGGCAGTTACAACGGTCGCGTTCACGTTCACCTCAGGTGCAGGCGTCGGTGTCGGTGTCACGCTGACCTCCACCGGTTCGACGGTTGTGGTCACCGTCACCTCCGGTGCTGCGGTTGGTACCGGTGTTCCTTCTGTCACGGTCGGCTCAACGGTTGTGATCACCGTGACATCCGGTGTAACGGTAGTCACCGGGGTGACAATAACCACCGGCTGATCTCCGGTTCCATTCACCGTGACATCTGGTGTAACGGTAGTCACCGGAGTAACGGTGACCACCGGCTGATCTCCAGTTCCATTCACCGGGACATCCGGTGCGGCGACGGCTCCCTGCACGAGCCAGGCAATGAGGAGAAGACCGAGGATGAGAGAGATTCCTCTTCTTTGAGACATGGGCACGGTCCGTGGCACCTCCTACCATCATGGCACGCACAAACAGGGTGAACCCCCAGGTGAGGAGATTGCCAGTAAGGTTAAATCACCTTAACCAGATATAAAGTTAACTCTTTCCAATGTCGGGGTGAGAGGGCTGCTTCGAAGTAAATACCAATAAATTGACATATTTGAGGAAATCAGAAAAAGTATATCATTTATATTTACAGGAGGCCCTATTATTTCCCCGGAAAAGGTGATGAGGGCCTTCTCCACCTGTCCTTTGGTATTCCTGCGAGGGGATGGATCTTTTCAGGAGAGCTCCTTCCACCGGTGCTGGTAACCCCGGCGCTCCATGGGCATGCCGTTCAGGAAGGCACCCGGCTCACCAACCACATGCCCGATGACATGGTAGGTCATCCCGTCCAGGGGGAGCTTTTCGCCAGGGATGGTGAAGAGGAGCTCGTAATCCCCCCCGCCATAGAGGGCGAACTCCAGGGCCTTCTCGTACTGGATGTCCTCGATGACCGGGATCATCGCCGACGTGATCCGGTAACCGCACGGGTTCGCCAGCGTGAGATCGAAGAGCGAAAGGGCAAGGCCGTCCGAGATGTCCATCATCGAGGTGGCACCGTTCCTCCCGAGGATCTGCCCTTCCGTTACCCGGGGCTGCGGCTCGAAGAGGAACTTTCTGTACCGGGCATATCCCTCGATGGCTGCCTGGGCCCGGCCGAGCACCCCGGTCACGCAGACGAGGTCCCCGGCCCGCGAACCTCTCCGGCGCACGAGATGCGCAGGTTCCACGGTCCCGAGGCCGGTGGAGACGAGGGTGAGCTCGTCATGGCTGTCGATATCCCCGCCGACGAGTTCGGCACCGTAGCGGTCACAGCAGGCCTTCGCACCCTCCATGAGCGGCCGGAGGCGCTCAGACCGGTCGAGGCCCACGGCGAGGAGGATGTACCGGGGGGCTGCCCCCATGGAGGCGATATCAGAGAGGGTGACGGCGATGGCCATCCACCCGCACTGCCAGTCGGTCATCCCTTCGAGGAAATCCGTCTTTGTGTGGAGCATGTCCGTGGTGGCGACAAGGATGACATCCCCCATGGGGAGGACGGCGCAATCGTCCCGGGCCCGGTCCCCGACGAGATCTATGATCGACTCCAGAAGGTCACGGTCATCCACCCTTCCTCACCTCCTTTTCTCTCTCAGTCCGGTACTCCTTGAAGAGGTACTCCACCATTGCCTTCTTCTTCTCGGTTTCCTCCCTCTGCTGTGCCTCCTCCCACGCGTTCATACCATCCTCAACGAGGTCTCGTGCCACCGAGCCCAGGGGTCCCCTGATCTGGACGGTTCCCCGGGGCGCGGGAAAGACCGGGATCTCCTCCTCCCGGGAGGTGTCGAGGAAAAGGGGGTCGACCCGGGCCGGGGGGGTCACCCCGACGAGGAGCGCCTTCACTCCGAGCCCTGCAAGGTCCTTCAGCACCGACCTGCCCCATCCATCCGATCTCGCGACATAGAGGAGGTCCCCCTCCGCGATCCCTGCCTCCTGCACGAGGCCCTGGACCCCGTCCCTCGTGAGGGAGGGGAGAACCTTGAGGGGGAGGCGTGAGCCGTCCATCTGCACCTCCTCGACCTCTCTCTGCCAGTCCAGGCGCCGTTTCAGGGACTTGACCTGGCGCTCGCCCCTCCTGATGCGATGCTTCAGCTCCTGGATGATCGCGTCCCGTTTTGCGATCTCGGCGTCGCGCCTCATCCGAAGGGAGGCCCGCGACCGTTCCCGTTCCATGCGTTCCCGGGAGCGGGCGATCTCACCCTCCTTTGCCCGGACCTCCTCCTGGAGTTCCGTGACGAGGTTCCGGAGGCGTTTCACCATGCCGTCCAGCACCATAACCCGTTCGTCCTGCTTCCCCACGGCCACCGGCTCCGGGGGTTCTTCCCTGACGGGTGGGCGGGCCGGGGAGAGCTCGCCGAGGATTCTCTCAATGGACTGGCCGCGGATGATGCCTGCCCTCACCCGGTTCAGGTCGAAACCCGCGGGCACCCTCTTCTGGATCGACTGGAACTTGTTCCGGTAGGAGCGGTAGGCGTCCAGTGCCGCCGAGAGGGCATCCCGCTCATGGAGGTTTGCGTACGGGATCCCCCCGGTGAGGGCCATCTTCTCCTCACCCGTCCGGTCCGCCCGGGGTGTGTACGCCACGGCAGAGAAGGCCCGCCGGATCCGTTCCACCGAAAACGGCATCTGCGAGACGTCGGAGGCCACGACCAGGGGCTTTCCCACCTGGTAGAGGGCCTCCACCACGTCGGCCATGGACCGCTCCCGGCCGCTCGAGAGGTGGACCATCTTCCCGTCGAGGTCCACCGCCGCCACCGCGGTCGTGGTCCCGGGGTCGATCCCCACGATGAGGTAGCTCGCCCCCTTCCCGGCGGGCTTGAACCGGATCCGGTCGAGCTTCTGCCCGGTGATCCGCACCTGGACATCGCCCCCGCGCCGGGATGAGACCGGGATATCCTCCCGGGGTGCATGGACCAGGAATTGGACCCGGGAGAGCCCGCCGAAGGCACGGGACTCCTTCTTCTCGTGCCTGAGCCCTGCCTGGACAAGACGCTCCTCGATCTCCCGGGCCTCACGGAGCACGGCGCCGTGGACCTTTCTCACGTACCGGTTCTGGCTCCACCCCCCCTTCCCCAGGGAGCGGTTCCTCGAGACCACCACCGAGCAGGTGTTCTCGTAGGCGACCACCTCGGCCCCTCCGCCGAGGGAGGCGATCCTCGCCGTCGCCCGGGCCTCGGCGTAGGGGTCGAACCGGTTGAAGCTGATGTTGTACCGGGCCGCGACCTTCCCCAGGGTCTCGGGCCGCTCGCCCCCCGTCACCTGGACAAGGCGGGTCTTTGGCGGGAGGTGCTCGAGGAACTGAAAGAGGGCGTGCTGGTCCCGGGCGATCTCCTGGAGACTGTCAACGGCGAGGATCTCGGGCTTCTCTGCCGAGATCTCCTTCAGGAGCCGGAACTGGGTCACCTCCCCCTCGGTCACCACCCCGCCGTCCTCCATCCGGACGAGGGCATAGATTGGCCGGCGGGATCGGGAGCGGACCGACCCCTTCACCACGTCGATGCCAAAGACCTTCACCCCGTCACCTCCGAGAGGGCACGCGACAGGGGGTACTCGATCCCGAACTTCCGGGCGAAGTAGAGGAGGATGACCCGGAGATCCCTCTCCAGGATCTCCCCCGCGTTCTGGTGACTTACCTCCATCCACTGGGGCCAGTCGATGAGGAAGCACCGGTCCCCGTCGATCATGACATTGAACTCCGAGAGATCGGCGTGGACCACCCCGAGCCGGTATGCTTCCCTCACCTGGAGGAGGATGGCATCGAGCATGGCCCCGGGGTCCCCGGGAGTGCAGCGGGAGAGGATCTCCCCGGGGATCAGGGACATCACCACCACATGGCGGTTCCGCTCGATGGGGACGGGGACAGAGACCCTCGGGTGGAGCTTGGTGAGGGCCAGGAACTCCCGCTCTGCCGAGAAGGCCGAGGCAAAGAGCCAGGGGACATGCCCCTCCTCGGGCATGTACCCCCGTTTCACCCGTGCGGACTGGAACGATCTCTGGCCGATGCGGTGGAACTTGAGGACCAGCCGCCCGAGGCCGAGTCCCTCGTAGACGATGGACTCCTTCCCCTCGCCGATGAAGGGGCCGAGGGCATTGACCGTCCCCTTCCCTGACAGGGCATGGAGGGCGAGGGCATCGAAACCGGTAAAGACCAGGGAGTAGCCGTCGTAGGGCACCTTCTCGTACTTCGCCATTCCGAACCTGAGGAGCCGGGTGAGGCGGTACGAGACCTCCTTCTCCCCCTTCCCCGTAGCCCTGGCGAGCACCTCCAGGGGGACCCACTGGTACCGCTTCATGAGCCGCTCCAGGGTATGGAGGACCAGGAGATCGTTCTCCTGGAGGTCCCGCACCGCCTCGGCAGAGATGGGCATGGCCTCTACACACTTTATGTGGGGTGATGATAAAAGTCTGATCAGGGTACCCGATGAAGTGCGACCGCTGCAGCCGTGAAGCCATCATCTACCAGCGCTACTCAGGGCTTCATCTCTGCGAGTCGCATTTCCAGGATACCCTGGTGGCACGGGCCAAGAGGACCATCCGGGCCCACGGATGGATCCAGACAGGAGACAGGATAGCCATCGCCCTCTCGGGTGGCATGAGCAGCAGCTCCCTCCTCCACTTCCTCTCGGTGCACTTCGGGATGAGGCGGGACCTCTCGCTGGTTGCCATTACCGTGGACGAGGGCACCGGACCCTGCCGGGACATGGGCCGGATCAAGAGGACCGCCGAAGGGATGGGTGTCGGATGGGCAGGTACCTCCTTCGCCGAAGAGTTCGGGATCACCCCGGAAATGGGGAATGGACACATCCCCGGCTCATGCCGTGGTATCCTCCGTGGCCATGCCCTCACCTCTCTTGCCAGCCGGGTGGGGGCAACGAAGCTCGCCCTGGGCACGAACCTCGATGATGAAGCGGGATCTGTGCTCCAGACGGTTCTTAGGGGGGAGGCGGCCGGACTGATGTGCCATCCACGGCTCGGGAACGGCAGGATCCCCCTGGTCAGGCCCTTCCTCAGGATCCCCGGGCAGGAGGTGGCCCTCTATGCCCTGCTGAACGTCCCGGGCCCCGTGCAGGAGGTGGGTCCCCATGCCCCCGACAAACAAGGGAGTGAGACCTGGCGGATCCTTGCCGAGTACACGAACCGGCACCCTGCAGCGCCGTTCTCCCTTGTCCACCTCAGCGAGGCCCTCTCGGAGATGGAAGGACATACATCCCGGGAACCGTATATCTGCGAGCGGTGCAGTGGGCCGTGCGTTCCGTCCTGCCCGGCACGCGGGATCCTGGACCAGGTGACCGGCCATGGTTGAACCCATGATCGCCTGGAGGTTCCTCGCCGGCTCGAAACGGCGGGGGATCCTCACCCTCCTCGGGATCTTCCTCCTCGCCATCCTCCTCTTCACCATCACCTTCCATGCCATCTTCCCCCTTCTCGAAGGGAGGGAGATCTCCTGGCTCCAGGCCCTCCTCTTCATCCTCGAGACGATAACCACGGTCGGCTACGGGGAGCTTCTGCCCTTCAGGAGCGACCTCTCCATCCTCTTCACCATCGTCCTGATCCTCACAGGCGTCTTCATGATCTTCCTGTCCATCCCCGTCCTCCTCGAGCCCGTCCTCACCCGCATCATCAACACCCCGCCTCCGACCGGCACCTCCCGGGAGATGAAGGGGCATATCGTCATCGCAGGCTATGGCAACCTGGCCCGGGCGCTCATCGAGAGCCTCATCATCTCGGACCTGGGGATCGTGATCGTGGAGTCGGACGAGGCTGTCGCACGGGAGGCCCTGGCCAGGTACAGGTCCCGGGTCTCGGTGGTCTGGGGCGATTACATGTCCCCCCGCACCTGGGAGCATGCCTGGGTGAGGCACGCCCACTCCATTGTCCTCTGCGAGGACGAGAGGACCGCAGCGGAGATCAGCCTGGGGGTGAGGGACCAGACGAGGGGGTCCATCATCGCGGCGGTCGACGACCTCGCGTATGACCGCTACCTCCGGTATGCAGGGGCCGAGTACGTCCTTTCGCCGAAGAACTCCACGGGGAAGATCCTCGCCCGGCACGCGGTGATGCGGCCCGACGTCGATACCATCTTCGAGGCCATCAGCCTCGACCACATGAAGCTCGAGGAGGGCAGGGCCGGCGACGGGACCCTCAAGCTCGTGAAGGTGCCGGTCATGCCCGGGTGCATCGCCTTCGGGAAGAGCCTGGGGGATCTCCGGCTCTACGAACGCTACGGCGTGGACCTCCTCTTTCTCTGGAAGGCAGGCGAGTTCCTCTCATCGCCGGGAAAGGAGGACATCATGGATGCCTCCACCATGCTCTTCCTCCTGGGAAAGGCCTCCTCGGTCTCCGAGGTCCTTGACCGGGAGTTCTGCGTCCGCGAGGTGGGGGAGCCCACGGCAGTCATCGCAGGGTACGGGGACGTGGGCAAGGCAGCCTTCCACGAGCTCTCCGGGGCAGGCATCCGGTGCACCGTCGTCGACAGGAAGAGCCACGGCATCAGCGAGGTGGTGGGGAACGCCGAGGATGAGGCGATCCTGAAGGCGGCCGGGGTGGAAGGTGCCCGGTTCGTGGTCGTGGCGGTCAACAACGACGGGGTGAACATCTTCACCACCCTCGTAGCGAGGAACCTCTCCCCCTCGGCAAAGATCCTGGCCCGGGCGAACGAACCCGGCTCCGTCGAGAAGCTCTACAGGGCAGGAGCAGATTACGTGGCCCTGCTCCCCACCATCGGCGGGCAGGTCATTGCGGGGATCATCCTCTCGGACATCGTGCGGGTCCTCGTCGATCTCCCGAACGGGCAGAAGGTTCTCGTGAAGCACCTGACCCGGCATGCCGGGATAGCCGTCGGGGAGCTCGAGAAGAGAACCGGGGTGCGGATCGTGGGTATCGAGGGGCCGGGCAGGTCGGTGGTCAGGCCCGGTTCCGAAGAGCCCGTCAATGAGGGGGACTCGGTGATCGCGGTGGGCGTGAACGAAGGTCTGAAGAAGCTCATCCACTTCATTTAAGCAGCCATCATCTGCCGCGGATATCCACCGGAATCCCTTCTCCCCATTCAGGGGATCACGAGAAGAGTTCCGGGTAATCTTCAGGCCGGTTCAGGAACCCGAGGCTCCCTGTCCCGATGAGGTCGTAGAGGGGGCGCCCCGGGAGGGATCCTGCCCCCTTCTGTTCTGGGGCCTTCATGGTCCGGATGCCGGCTGCACCGGGATAATGCGGGTTCGTTGCGAGGCCGCCCCCTTCGAGCTCGAAGTATGCCGCACCCCTGAGCTGCTCGTAGACAGAATAGTCGCTCTCGAAGAGGGTTGAGACGATATTTGCCATGACAAGGGTTGCCCCGCCGGGGTTGATGGTGACATGCCCGAACCCGGGCGGGATGAGGACCCGGTCGCCGGGCCCGGCCTGGACGAGGCGCACGTCCCTCGCAGATCTCGTCTGGAGGAGGTAGTGGGCCTCGCCCTCGAGGACCTCGTAGATCTCCGGGTAGGGCACGCCCTTCCCGTTCACGGGGTGATGATGCCCCTTGGTCTTCACGTATTCGCCGCAGAGGGTCCGGGCAGGGATGACCGTGACATCGTACCGGAGCACCTCGTCCCGGAGCCATTGCCTGTCCTCCCGGGTCTTCGAGAGATCGCGGTACATGAAGTAGAGAGGTTCCCTGCACTCGCAGGCCGGTTCCATGAGAACGTTCCGGAGCTCCTCGATGGTGCGGATACGGGGGGGAGGGAGGGGCCCATCCCAGGAGAACATCACTTCTTCCTGCGACGGATGAGGATATAATAGAGCGCGATGACGACGAGGGCGATGATCACCAGGATGACGAGGGGGTTCGAGAGGGTCCCGAGGATCCCTGCCGGCTGGACCACGTCGACCGGGACCTTGATGGTATCCGAGATCTGGCTGTTGTCCAGGGCATCGCGGTACCGGATCTCGGAGTCGAGGCCATAGCTCTTCGGGGTCGCCCCGCCGTTCACGGTCATCTCGAACCGGGCGATCCCGCTCTGGCCCGGGGCGAGGTCGCCGAGATAGGCGGTGTCATCATTGGAGGTGAAGGGATCGACGGCCGAGATCCTGGCCTCGGCATGGTAGACGGCCGCCGAGCCGGTGTTCTGATAGACCACCTCGAGGGTCACCCTCTGCCCCGGGTTCACCTGGGGGGCCGGCGATGCCACGGCGAAGTCGATCTTCTTCCCTACCGGTACCCCGACCGTGACCGTGTCCGATGAAGCGGAGTCGCCCTCTGAATTGGTATAGTCCACGTGGATATCCACGGGATAATCCTGTGCCTCTGCATCGACGGATACCGAGGCCTTGAACCGGATCTCCTTCGTATCCCCGGGCCCGAAATCCCCGATATAGACCGAGGCATCCGTCGGGGTGAGGGGGCTCACCCCTTCCCTCTCGAGCTTGGCAACCGCATTCCGGGCGAACTCGCTCCCTGCATTCGTGATCCGGACGATGACATATCCCTCGGTACCCACGTTCAGCTGCTCGGCACGGGCCTCCGTGACGTTGAGGGTCACCCCGGACTTGATCCTGATATCGAGGGGAATCGTGATATTCTCGTTGTAATACCAGAACCGGACGGTGTCGGAGCTGACCTGATCGGCGTTATTGAGGTACTGGTAGCTGAGCTGGAGGGGGAGCGAGTAGACACCCCCGGTAGCATATTTCGAGATCTTCACCGAGAAGGTGGCCGATACGCTGCTCCCGCCGAGGAGGTCCCCGACCAGCTGGGGATCGGTCTTCACCGTGATAGGCGCCGTCCCGGGCGAGAGGCCGACGACGAGGAGCTTCGCGGTGTTCGGCTTGTCCTGCGAAGTGATGATGCTCGACTGGACGATGGTCACGTCGGTCTGCCCGGTGTTCTGCACGTGCACGGTAAGGGTCACGTCCTCCCCGGGGGTGAACTCGTTCGTGCCCGAGATGGCGGCCGAGAGCTTGGGGGATCCGAAGAGCTGTATCTCACCGGCCATGGCCGGCGCCGCAAGGAGGGCAAGGAGCACAAGGAAGGGGAAGAGCGAGCGATATTTCATCAGATTTCACCTTGTTGTCTTGATAATAACAACATTTATCAGGCTTCGGTATTTATACTTACGTCTATGGAGATGGGAGAGGACCTCAGGGCCGCCCTTCCGCAGATCCTGAAATCCCTCGGTTTTACCAAGTACGAGGCCCTTGTCTACATCGCCCTCCTGGGCATGGAGGGCGCGACCGCCACCGAGATCCACGAGTTCTCCCGGGTCCCGCGCGCATCGGTCTACCCCGTTCTCGACCGGCTCGTGGAGAAGAACCTGGTGACCGTCTCCCAATCCACCCCGAAGCGGTTCTCCCCCATCCCGCCGGAGGACGGGATAGAGAACCTCCTCTCCCGGATAAAGGACGATGCACACCACGCCAAGGAGATCCTCTCTGAGATCTACCGCAAGCGGGTGACGGTGGAGAGGGGCGACCAGGAGCTCATCTGGTCCATCCACGGGGAGGAGAAGATCGCCTCGCGCCTCAGGGACCTCATCAGGGGTGCGAAGGGGAGGGTGCAGCTCTTCACCACCTGGCCCTTCCTCGAGAGGGTCGTCCTCCCCGAGCTGGGGCAGCTGTCCCCCTCCATCGAGGTTGAGGTGATCACGAGCCGCTGGGAACGACCTGTCCCCCAGGGGATGAAGGTCCACGTGAGGCCCTACATGAAGGGGCATCCCGAGCGCCGGCCCATGGAGACGGCCGGGATCTTCATCATCGACGGCGAGAGGGCGATGGTCGTCATGGGGATCTCAGAGGAGACCCCCACAGCCCTCTTCTCCGAGTCCCCCGGGTTCCTCCGGTTCTTCTCGCAGATCTGGTCCATGAACCTTGCCTGGGCTTCCCGGGCAGATCAGTCTGGTCTCTGAGCCCGGCCTTGGATGCCGGGCCGGATCAGTAGTCCCTGATGGAGTCCATCTCCCCGACGTCCATGACCCCCTTGAGGGATTTTGTCACCACCGGGATCCCCTCCTCCTTCAGGGCGGCCATGGGGTTCGTCCCCCCGACCATGGCGATCCCGAAGTACTGGGGGCTCACGGAGACCCCGAGGAGCGGGACATTGGGGGCCCCTACCTCGAGGATGCCGGTGAACCCCCCCTCGGAGAGACTGTCCAGGAGCCCGATAATCAGGGATTCGGCCTCCATATGACACTCCCGGAAGTTCCCGAGGATAGTCCCGCTCCCTTCCTTCATGACCCTGAGGATGGAGGTGAGATCCTGGGCAACGAGGACCTCCAGGGGGTCGACCGTGGTGGACTCGTAGAGGATCATGTGGGTGAAGCGCCGGGGCACCCGGTCATCGATCTCCACGAGACCCCCGCCCACGGGCCGGATGGGTACCCCTTTCTTCAGGAGGAGCCCGTCAAGGGTGATGGTGCACATGGTGCAGATCCCCGCATATCCCTCGGGGATGGTGAAACCGTTCACCTGCTCACCCCCTAAGAGGATCCGGATCCGGTCACTCACGGAGAGGCCTGCCCGGTATGAATTCCTGAAGATGGAGATGGCCTCCTCAAGGTCGCCCCGGGGTATCAGTGACAGGTTAAAGATGATCTTCCCTGTATTGTCGACCGGGTTGTACGTCACCTCCATGGCCACGTCCTCGATACGGTTGATGATGAACCTGAGGGGGGATCCCCAGTCTTCCCCTTGGAGGTCGCGGTTCATTGGTTCCATCGCTACCAGTCTGGTACAATTCCCCCGGTTCTCTGATATAGGTGTCGCATGAGACTGTGGGGATCCCGGGCCCGTCCTGCCCCCCCCACCAACGGGGAGAGGGGAGAAGAAATGTTCTATAGTACCGATGCGATGTACGTGTGAATGGACAGCGAGATGAGAGATCGGGCCCGGGAGGCGGTGCGGCGCATCCTGGAGGCGGCCTCGTACGAGGTGGAGGACCTGGAGAGGCCCCTGGACCTCTCGGCCATAGGCGCAGGGGAGTGCGTGATAGTCCAGTGCTCTGATAACGCCGGGGAGATCGGCCAGTTCGACAGGACGAACTACCGGTGCAGGATCGAAGAGAAAGAGGTGACGAGCCGGAAGCTCCTCTTCACCCTGAACGATTCGGTGAGGACAGAGCACTGCATCCGCTGGGGGATCGGGGATCTCGAGGGGTTCTCCGGGAAGGCCGCGATCGCCTCCGTCCTCGGCCAGGGCCTCTCCCTCGAGCTCGGCCTTGAGCTCGCGGCCTCCGCCATGCCGGCTCCCGAGGAGGCAGGCCCGGAGCTCCCCCATGTCCCGGTGAAGGTGGACGAGAAGCGTGCACGGGCCATCTCAGGGGAGAGCGGTGCCGGAATCCTCCGGTTCATCCCCTACTGGCGGTACCATTACCGGAGCAGCGGCCAGAAAGGCTACGGGAACCAGGTTGTGACCTTCAACGCCGAGAAGAAGGGGGCGATCAATGCCATCAACGGGGCAGAGACCGGCGAGGAACTGGGGCAGGTCCAGGTCTCGCCGGTCCCGATCTCCGCCGTGGTACTCCAGCCGATGGTCAAGAAAGATGAGGCAGAGGAGAAGCTCCGCACCCGCGTCATCGAGGAGCTCACCCAGAAGGTGCGGATCAAGCAGGCGAAGGGGGACACCATCTTCTACGAGGAGCGCATCTTCAAGCCCGAGAGGAAGGACATCACCATCGACCTCGAGCTCGTCCACGTGCCGGTCTGGCAGTTCAGGGGGAAGAAGTTCGTGGAGCTGAACGCGGTCACGGGCGTCGTCCTCACCGAGCCGATGGACACGGGCGCCGAGCTCCTCTGAAAGCCCTATGATCCTCGTCATTGGTGGCGGGCCTGCCGGGCGCCTCGCGGCCATGCGCATGGCCCGGGCGGGGAGGGAGGTGACCATCGTGGAGAGGGGAGCCATGGGCGGCCAGTGCCTCCACCACGGGTGCATGGTGGTCTGCGCCCTCGCCGACGTCGCACGGACCATCCGGTATGCAGGGACCCTCCACGATCTCGGGGTCCTCGACAGGCCCCCCGGGGTCTCCTACCCGAAACTCATGGAGGAGATGGGGAAGATCCAGGCGACCATCACCCGGGTTCTCGATGAGGAGACAGAGGAATCAGGAGTTGCCTGCATCTCCCGGTGCGAGGGGAGCCTGGAGGGGGCCACCCCGTTCATCGACGGGAGACCGGTGCAGGCCGAGGCGATCCTCGCCGCAACCGGGTCCAGGCCTCTGATTCCTCAGGTCGAGGGGAGGGATCTCCCGGGCGTCGTTCACGCGCATACCCTTCGGGCCTGGAAGGAGCTCCCTGCCCGGATAGCCATCGTTGGCGGGAGCGTGATGGCCGCGGAGTTCGCCCACATCTTCCATGCCTTTGGGGCAGAGGTAAGCATCTTCGTGAGGAGCAGCTTCCTGAAGGAGATGGATGAGAGACTCAGGAAACAGGCGCTGAGGGAGCTCGAAGGGGTGAAGATCGAGGAGGATGCCTGTCTCCTCCGGATTGAGGGGGACATGCGTGCCGAGGCCGTCGTGGTCGGCGGGAGGGGAGGCGAGAGGGTGATCCCTGCTGACGGAGTCTTCCTCGCCACCGGGCTCGCCCCGAACTCGGAGATGATCCACGGCCCCGAGAAAGGCCCCCTGGGCGAGGTGGTGGTGGATGATCGCATGCGCACGAGCGTCCCCGGGGTGTACGCGGCCGGGGATATCACCGGGCCCCCCTACCTTACCCCTGTTGCAAGGATGGAGGGTCTCGTTGCGGCAGACAATATCCTCGGCCGGGAGAGGAAGATGGATTACCGGTGCATCCCCCAGTCCCTCACCCTCCTGAACGAGTTCGCCTGGTGCTCGATGGAGGACGGTCCTTCGATGGGAGCAGGATCCCCGTCCCCTGCGGGGCCCTTCTCCTTCTGGGCAGTCCCGAAGGGGAACACCGGGTACTCGGGGATCCGTGCCGACCCGGAGGACGGGAGGATCCTCTCCGCCACCCTCGCGGCCCCAGGCGCATCCATCGTCGCCTCGTACCTGGCCTTCCTCATCCGGACGGGGTGCACCGTGCAGGACTTCGATGAGTTTATCGAGGTCCACCCGACCACCGATGGTGCCTTCTCCCTGATCCGTTACCTTGACGAGCGGATGCGGTTCCGGAAGAAGTAGAGAGAGAAGAGGAGACCCATTCTTATCTCCCGGCGTCGAAGCCGGGCCATTCGCAGGGCACGGCCTGCCTTCCCCTGGCACCGTTCCTCCCCCCGTCCCCGCCCTCGTCGTGTACGGGATCATCTTCTTCTCGTGGAAGAGGAGACGGTGACGGGATCTGAAATACCCGGGACTACTTGAAATACCCTGAATTGAGGAGCTTTTCAGTGATCCCGGCCCGGAGAGTGGGCCGGACATCCTGGAGCCAGAGGAAGAAGCCGAGCATCTTCCTGGACCGGTTGCTTTCGAACTTGAACTGCCCCGGCCTGACCCGGATCATCTTCATGTAATGGTTCTTATCCCTGGGTTTCATGTAGATGATCGGTTCTGCTTCGGGTAGGTTCACCGTGAGGATGATCTTCGCGAACCGGTTCCGGATCTCCTGGGGGGTGATGGGCCTCCCTTTCACGGTGAGCCGGATCGAGTTCGAAAAGAGGCTCGCGGCACCCGGTTCAAGGGCCCCCAGGAGAATCTTCTTCACGATGACGGTCGCGGGATCCCGGGGATCCCCGCCCCTGTAGAGGGAGCCGTTCGCGAGTGCTGAGAAGACCCTGCTCCGCTGGAGATCGTGCATCTGCCGGTACTCGAAGGAGCCTGCCAGGGGGAGGTCCGGGGCCTCGATGAGCTTGGGGTTCCGGGCGGTCCGCGGAGGGACCCCCCGTATCACCTCCTCGGGCCTGACCAGGGCCTTGATCGCCTCGCAGGTGGCGGTTGAGAGGTAGAGGTTCGAGGGATCCTCGAGTATCCGGCGCACCGCCGAGATCCGGGAGATGTCGACCGAGGAGACGAGGAGGGAGGGGACCACCTGCTGGCCGAAGAGGTGGCCCATGAGCCGCTTCTTGTACAGGAACTCCTTCTCGAGCTCCTTCATGGCAGCCGGAGAGGTGACGATCTCACCAAAGGCGATGGAGTTCCCCTCACCCACGAGGAGGAGATCGAGCTCGGCCAGGTCCTGGCCGTTCCCCCGGACCTTGATGTCCCCTGACCGGGAGTAGAAGAGGCCATTCTGCCCGAGCTGCGCCTGCAGCCTCCGGTACCGTGCATCCGGCCCCTTGGACACGACCCGGGTGATCTGGCCGGAGGCAAGGGCGCACCGGAGGATGGTCTCGTAGATGATCGCCTCGTACCACTTCCCTTCCGCGGTCTTCATGGTCCCCGGGTCGGGGGAGAAGAGGTTCCTCCTCTGGGGGCCGGAGAGGTGTCGTGTGGCGGCAAGGACGGTGGCCCGGTCGGGCGGGAAGAGGGGGAAGTTCCGGGCCAGCCAGTCGTTCATCGGGAAGGCGCCTGCCCTTCGCAGCTGGGGTAAGGGCTGACCGGGGACGGGGCCGGACCTGCCCCGTCCCCTCCTCCTCCGCCGCCTGCCCTTCCCGGGCGCACCGGGGGACGCACCCCTCTCGCTGCCCCTTCCCCCTGGGCTGGGGGGGGCCGCGGCCTGGGCATTCCTGACGGGGTTGGCCTTCCCGTCTGCAGATCCTCGCGATTCAACCCTATGCACTATAAAATCTCTTCCCGAGATGCATCATAATGGTTTACCCCCGGCCGGCATGGGAGGCGGCCCCGGCCGGGACCAGGAAAGGTCATTTTGAGTGTGTCCGGGCACGGAATGGGAACCTTCTTCCAGATACCGGCGGAGGGGGATCTTCCAGAAACATTGTAATAGATACATGACCCATTTTTTTACCGATGGGGAGATCTGAGTACTTCTCCATTCTCGCGGGGGAGATGGGGGTCATCTTCAAGATCCTCGGCCTTGTCACGTGTATACCCCTGGTCATCATCCCCCTCACCGGCGAATGGGGGATGCTCCTCCCCATGGCGAGCGTCCCCGTCGCCTTCACCCTCCTCGGGAGGGCTCTCGCCATGCGGCACCCCCCCCAGGGCGAGGCCCGGCTCTCCATCGTCCTCGGTGCCGTGGCCATCATCTGGTTCAGCTGCGCGGTGATCGGGGCCCTGCCCTTCGCCCTGGGGGCCGGTATGCAGTACGTCGACAGCCTCTTTGAGGCGATGTCCGGCTGGACCTGCACCGGGCTCACCCTCATCCCCGTGCCGGAGACGATGCCCGCGACGATCCTCTTCTGGCGGTCCTTTATGCAGTGGCTGGGCGGGATCGGGATGGTCGCCTTCACCATCTCGGTCCTCGCCCGCTCGAGCCTCACGAATGCGCGGTACGTGCGCCCGGGGGGCGAGGGCGCTCCCTTCATCCCGAGCCTCATCTCCACCGGGAGGGAGATGTGGCGGATCTACGTGCTGCTCACCCTAGGGTCCCTCCTGCTCATCCTCCTCACCGGTGTCCCCCTCTGGGATGCGGTGAACCTCGCGATGAGCGCCATCTCAACGGGAGGCTTCACCATCCATGCCGCGGGAATCGGGTTCTACGAGAACCCCCTCCTCGAGTTTGCCCTCGTTCCCGTGATGCTCGCCGGGTCCCTGCCCTTCATGATCTACTACATGCTCTACACGAAGAGGCGCTGGACCCTCTTCCGGGACAGCCAGGCCCGACTCATCGTGGGGCTCATCGCCCTCGGGACCGTCTCCATCCTCATCGATCTCACCTATATCACGGGCGAGGATCCCTGGACCGCCCTCCGCCACGCCCTCTTCATGTCCGTCTCGGCCATCACGACCACCGGCTTCCAGAACGTCTCCCTCCAGCTCTGGGCCTCGGTCTCGGTCATCCTCCTGATCATGCTCATGGCTATCGGAGGGGCCTCGGGGTCCGCGAGCGGCGGGATCAAGGCCTACCGGGTCCTCCTCGGGTACCATGGCCTCATCTGGTGGTTGAAACGGATCTTCGTCCCCCCGAAGATGGTCGTCCCCTTCGAGTACCAGGGGCAGGTCATCGAGAACGCCGTGGCAGAGAACGAGGTGAGGAACAGCATGCTCGTCATCATGCTCTACTTCCTCACGGTCTCGGTTGCAACGGTCATCACGCTCCACTTCTCCGCCATCTTCTTCGAATCCACGGCGGTCATCTTCGACGTCGTCTCGGCCATGTCCAACGTCGGGATCACCACGGGGTTCGTCTCCCCCGATATGCCCTATGTGGCGAAATGGGTCTTCATCCTCGTGATGTGGATAGGAAGGCTCGAGATCGTGCCGGTCATCATCATCGCCTTCAAGCTCGCCGACCGCTCCATCAGCGACGACACCGCCCAGCTCTCCGAGATCCCGGCCAGGCAGAAGGAGGCGGCGGCAGCCTCCGTCCGGGTCGTACCACCGGCCGTCCCCCCCTCGCCACCTCCCGAGGATGCATGGAAGTCGGATCTCCTCGCCGGCACAGACATCCGGCCCGACGCCTTCGAGGCGGTCTTTTCCACCGCCGTGGAGATCTCCCGGGAGGGGCGGGAGGGGAAGCCGATCGGGACTGCATTCATCGTCGGCGACTCCCCGGAGGTTCTCGCCCGGTCCAAGCAGCTCATCCTCAACCCCTTCGAGGGGCATGACCCTGCAAAAAGGCTCATTACCGACCCCTCCAATGTCGAGAACGTGAAGGAGTTCGCGCTCCTCGACGGGGTCTTCATCGTGAGCGGCGAAGGGGTGATCGAGGCAGCAGGAAGGTACCTCACCATCGACACCTCCACCGTCCGGATTACCATGGGGCTCGGGACCCGGCACGGCTCGGTGGCAGGGATGACCGGGGCCACGCGCTCGGTCGGGATCGTGGTCTCCCAGAGCGGCGGCCGGATCACCGTCTTCCGGCGCGGGGAGATGGTGAAGCAGTTCGACACCCTCCGGGGATCTCGATGAGAAGAGCCGGTGTCTCACTTTTTTTCCGGTGGCGAAGCTCCTATATAGCATCACGGGGAATTGATCTATCCACAAAATGCCGGGAAAGATCGTCGTAAGGGGTGCGCGGGAGCACAACCTGCAGAACATCACGGTCGAGATCCCCAGGGACCGGTTCAATGTCCTCACGGGCCTCTCGGGCTCGGGGAAGTCCACCCTCGCCTTTGACACCATCTTTGCAGAGGGGCAGCGCCGGTACGTCGAGTCCCTCTCCTCCTATGCCCGGCAGTTCCTCGGGCTCATGTCCAAGCCGGAGGTGGAGTCCATCGAGGGGCTCTCCCCGGCCATCTCCATCGAGCAGAAGTCCACGTCCAAGAACCCCCGCTCCACCGTTGGGACGACGACCGAGATCTACGACTACCTGCGCCTCCTCTTTGCCCGGATCGGGGTCCCCTACTGCCCTGACCACGGGATCCGGATCGAGGCCCAGACCCCCGGGCGGATCGCGGACAGGATCGCGGAGGAACACCCGGGGACGGTGACCATCCTCTCGCCTGTCGTGCGGCAGAAGAAGGGGACCTACCAGGCGCTCATCAAGGAGTTCCACAGGGAGGGGTTCACCCGGGTGCGGGTGAACGGCGAGATCCACCGAACCGATGAGGAGATCCCTCTTGAGCGGTACAAAAAGCAGGAGATCGAGATCGTCATCGACCGGCTCTCCACCGATGACCGGTCCCGTCTCGCCGAGGCCTGCGAGAATGCCCTCAAGCGCTCGGAGGAGGGGCTCGTGATGATCCTCGACGAGCAGGGGAAGACCCAGCTCTACTCCTCGCTCATGGCCTGCCCTGTTTGCGGCATCGGCTTCGAGGAACTCCAGCCCCGGATGTTCTCCTTCAACAGCCCGTTCGGCGCCTGCGAGGGGTGCAACGGCCTCGGGATCAAGATGGAGTTCGACCCCGACCTGATCATCCCCGACAGGGAGAAGTCCATCGCCGAGGGTGCGGTCGCCCTGTACCGCAACTTCCTCGACGGGTACCGCGCACAGTACCTCGGGGCCATCGCCCGGCACTTCGGGTTCTCGGTCCTCACCCCGATCAAGGACCTCACCACCGAGCAGTACAATGCCCTGATGTCCGGCTCCCCCGAGCGGGTCCGGTTCTCCATGTCGATGAAGAACGGGGACGCCCAGTGGTCCCACGTCGGGGAATGGGAGGGGCTCCTCCCCCAGGCCGAGCGGCTCTACAAGCAGACCCAGTCCGAGTACCGGCGGCACGAGCTGGAGAAGTTCATGCAGGTCTCGCTCTGCCCGGTCTGCGATGGGAAGCGGCTCAAGAAGAAGGTCCTCGCCGTGAAGATCGCGGGGAAGTCCATCGTCGATGTCACCGATCTTCCCGTCAGCGGCTGCCTCGCGTTCTTCAAGAACCTCCCGCTCACAGCGAAGGAGGAGGAGATCGCCCACCAGATCCTGAAGGAGATCAACGACCGTCTCAGGTTCCTGGAGCGGGTTGGGCTGGGATATCTCACCCTCTCCCGTGCGGCCGGGTCGCTCTCAGGAGGCGAGGCCCAGCGGATCCGGCTCGCCACCCAGATCGGCTCCAACCTGACCGGCGTCCTCTACGTCCTCGACGAGCCCTCCATCGGCCTCCACCAGCGGGACAACCGTCGACTCATCGATACCCTGAAGGCCCTCCGGGACCTGGGGAACACCCTCATCGTCGTGGAGCACGACGAGGAGACCATCAGGTCCGCAGATCATGTCGTGGACATGGGGCCCGGGGCAGGGATCCACGGGGGAGCGGTGGTCGCCGAGGGGACCCCCGACGAGATCGAGGGCAACCCGGCCTCCCTCACGGGCCTGTACCTCTCCGGCAAGATGATGATTGACGTCCCGAAGAAACGCCGGAGATCGAAGCGCTTTATCACCCTCACGGGCTGCCGGGAGAACAACCTGAAGAACATCGACGTGAAGATCCCCGTCGGGGTCTTCACCGCCGTCACGGGTGTCTCGGGGTCGGGGAAGTCCACGCTCATCTACGAGATCCTGTACCACGCGATGCAGCGGGCTCTCCACCACTCCCGGGTCCAGGTGGGCACCTACGACTCGATCCAGTTCGGGGACGAGATCGACAAGGTCATCGTCATCGACCAGTCCCCCATCGGCCGGACCCCTCGCTCCAACCCGGCGACCTACACGAAGGTCTTCGATGATATCCGGAAGATCTTCGCAGAGACGAAGGAGGCGAAGATGCGGGGATACAATCCGGGGCGGTTCTCCTTCAACCTCAGGGGCGGGCGGTGCGAGGCCTGCCAGGGAGAAGGGCTGATCAGGATCGAGATGAACTTCCTCCCTGACGTGTTTATCGAGTGCGAGGAGTGCAAGGGGACCCGCTACAACCGCGAGACCCTGGAGGTGAAGTACCGGGGCAAGTCCATCGCCGATGTGCTCGCCATGTCGGTGGAGGAGGCGATGACCCTCTTCGACAAGATCCCGTCCATCAAGGCCAAGCTCGAGACCCTCTCCCGGGTTGGCCTGGACTATGTGAAGCTCGGGCAGTCTTCGACCACCCTCTCGGGCGGCGAGGCCCAGCGGATCAAGCTCACCCGCGAACTCGCCAAGCGGGCGACGGGGAAGACCCTCTACCTCCTGGACGAGCCGACGACCGGCCTCCACTTCCACGACGTGAAGAAGCTCATCCAGGTGCTCGACGACCTGGTGAGCCGGGGGAACACCGTGGTGGTCATCGAGCATAACCTGGATATCGTCAAGTCTGCCGACAACATCATCGACCTCGGGCCCGAGGGGGGCGACCTGGGCGGGGAGGTCGTCGCCACGGGCACCCCCGAGGAGGTAAGCCGGGTTCCGGCGAGCTACACCGGCCAGTTCCTCGGCCGGATCCTGAACGGCCATGGTTGACGTCGGCCAGATCCCCTCGTCCCCGGGCTCCTATCTCTTCAGGGACAAACACGGGACGATCCTCTACATCGGCAAGGCAAAGGACCTGAAGAAGAGGGTCTCCTCGTATTTCCAGAAGAGCTCCCCCGACCCCCGTATCCGTGCGATGGTGGACCGGATCGAGTCCGTGGACTTCATGGTGACCGACAACGAGGTCGAGGCCCTCGTCCTCGAGAGCAACCTGATCAAGCGCCACCAGCCGAGGTACAACATCGACCTCCGGGACGCGAAGACCTACGCCTACATCATGCTCACGAAGGAGCCGTTCCCCAGGATCATGATGGCGAGGCGGCCTTCGGGGGAGGGGTCCTTCTTCGGCCCGTTCGTCTCGGCCCGGGAACGTGACCACATCCTCCATGCGGTGAAGAGGGCGTTCGGCCTCCGCACCTGCCGCCGGCTCCCGAAGAGGGCGTGCCTCAGGCACCACATGGGCTCCTGCTCGGCCCCCTGCATCGGGGGGACCACGCCGGAGGACTATGCCCTCCGGGTGAAGCGGGTTGAGGCGCTCCTCAAGGGGCAGTCCACGGACCTGATCCGCGACCTCAAGTCCGAGATGGCCGGGAGGGCGAAGGACCAGGACTTCGAGCAAGCAATGGCACTTCGGGACCAGATCGAGGCGGTGGAGCACCTCGCAACCCGGCAGAAGGTCGAACGGCGCCGTGACCATGACGAGGATATCATCAACTACCTGGAGACCGAGGAGAAGGTGTACCTCATGCTCTTCTCGGTGGAACGGGGGACCCTCGCTGAGAAGGAGGAGTTCATCTTCGATGCCTCGCCCGAGTTCATGGAGGAGTTCCTGGTGCAGTACTACTCCGGGAATGTCCCCCCCAAGGAGCTGATCCTCCCGAACGGTGTCTCCCTCCCAATCGCCGATTTCCTCACCCTGCAGCGGGGGAACCGGGTGCAGGTCACGGTGCCCCTGAAGGGGGAGAAGAAGCAGCTCCTGGACCTAGTCCGGAAGAACCTGGAGCAGACCTTCTTCGGCGAGAAGCTCCGGGTCGAGGCCCTCGGGGACGCGCTCCATTTGCCTGCTCCTCCTTCCGCGATCGAGTGCTTCGATATCTCTCACCTCTCCGGCACCTCCACCGTGGGCTCCATGGTCCGGTTCATCGATGGCAGGCCCGAGAAGAAAGGCTACCGTCGGTTCAAGATCCGGACCGTTGGCGGGGTCGATGATACTGCTGCGATTGCTGAGGTGGTCCGCCGCCGTTACAGCCGGCTCGTCCGCGAGGGCACGCCGCTCCCCGACCTCGTGATCATCGATGGCGGGAAAGGGCAGCTTTCCGCCGCGAAGGCGGCCCTCTCCGAGGTGAAGGTGGATCTCCCCCTGATCTCCATCGCAAAGAAGCAGGAGGAGGTCTTTGCCCCGGGATTCTCATTCCCGCTACCCCTCGACAAGAAGAGCCCTGCGTCCCTTCTCATCCGTGAGATCCGGGATGAGGCCCACCGGTTCGCGGTGGCGTACCACCGGCTGCTCAGGCGGAAGAAGGTGGTCTCGTGAGGGTAGTTACCCTCCCACCGGCTCCTCCGCGAAAAGGAGGTATCGCCCCCACTGGCAGCCCCCTCCGCTTTAAGGGGGTGGTCTCGTGAGCGGGTTCTCGCTCACCGCCCCGTTCAAGCCGGCCGGCGACCAGCCCCGGGCCATCGCTGAGCTTGTCGAGGGCTTCAGGTCGGGGGAGCACCACCAGACCCTCCTCGGGGTGACCGGGTCGGGGAAGACCTACACGATGGCGAACGTGATCGAGGCCATCGGGAAGCCCACCCTCGTCGTCGCCCACAACAAGACCCTCGCCGCCCAGCTCTACAACGAGTTCAGGGAGTTCTTCCCAGAGAACCATGTGGAGTACTTCGTCTCGTACTATGACTACTACCAGCCCGAGTCCTACATCCCCGAGAAGGACCAGTACATCGAGAAGGACGCCCAGATCAACCCCAAGATCGAGCAGCACCGGATGGCCGCCACCGCGTCGCTCATGAGCCGTGAGGATGTCATCGTCGTGGCCTCGGTCTCCTGCATCTACGGCCTCGGGAACCCCGTGAACTACCGCGACCTGGGCTTCGAGCTCAGGGTCCATGCCAGGTTCCCCCGGAGGGAGATCCTCCGGCGGCTCGTGGAGATCCAGTTCGAGCGGAACGACCTCGACCTCGGGCCGGGGAAGTTCCGGGTGAAGGGGGATGTCATCGACCTGGTCCCGGCCTACTCGGACCGGATCATCCGGGTCGAGCTCTGGGGGGACGAGATCGAGCGGATCCGGGAGATGGAGCCCCACTCCGGGCAGGTGACCGACGAGTTCCCGTACTTCCACGTCTACCCGGCCCGGCACTTCGTCATTCCCGACGATGCGAGGAAGCGGGCGATCGAGACGATCAGGGCGGAGCTCGACGAGTGGCTCCCGAACCTCGGGCCCCTGGAGGCCTACCGGCTGAAGACCCGGACCCTCTTCGACCTGGACATGATCGAGGAGGCCGGCTACTGCAAGGGGATCGAGAACTACTCCCGGCACTTCGACTTCCGGGCGCCGGGGCAGAAGCCCTACTGCCTGCTCGACTACTTCCCGCAGGACTTCCTCCTCTTCATCGACGAGAGCCACCAGTCCATCCCCCAGCTCCACGGGATGTACAAGGGCGACCGCTCCCGGAAGAAGGCCCTCGTGGACTACGGCTTCCGGCTCCCCTCGGCCTACGACAACCGCCCCCTCCGGTTCCAGGAGTTCGAGGGCTACATGAGGAACGTGGTCTTCGTCTCGGCGACCCCGGGCCCCTACGAGGCCGAGCGGTCAGCGCGGATCGCGGAGCAGATCGTCCGGCCCACCGGCCTCCTGGAACCGGTGGTCACCACCCGGCCCATCGACGGCCAGACCACCGACGTCATCCGGGAGTGCGAGAAGACCATCGCCCGGGGCGACCGCTGCCTGGTCATGACGCTCACGAAGCGCCTCTCCGAGGAGCTCGCCGACTACCTCTCCGAGCGGGGGATCAAGAGCCGGTACCTCCACTCGGAGATCGAGACCATCGAGCGGACCGAGATCATCCGGCAGCTCCGGCTCGGGAAGTTCGACGTCCTCGTGGGGATCAACCTCCTCCGGGAGGGCCTGGACATCCCCGAGGTGGGGTTCATCGGCATCCTGGACGCCGACAAGGAGGGGTTCCTCCGGGACGAGCGCTCCCTCATCCAGATCATCGGCCGGGCCGCCCGGAACATCAACGCCCACGTCATTTTGTATGCGGATGTTGTTACCGGCTCCATCGACAGGGCCGTGAAGGAGGTCAACCGGCGCCGGAACCTCCAGATGGAATACAACGAGAAGAACGGCATCACCCCCCGGACCATCGTGAAGCCAGTCCGGGCGATGGAGGTTGAGATCACCGACGTGAAGCACGTCCCGAAGACGGAGATACCGAACCTGATTATTGAACTGGAGGCGAAGATGCAGGCGGCGGCGGAGGCCTTAGATTTTGAAAGGGCGATCAGTTTACGGGATACGATACGAGGCCTGGAGAGGAGGGCGGGGAAGGTATAAGGGGGTGATGGAGTAATTCCTACACGCATTCGAGAAACAAAATAATTGATCTCCTATTAATCGAATGGTTTTTGATATTTTGCGTTTTTTTTACTTATTACCCTGTAATGATTTTAATAGGCTCATAATATTAGGTATCAAATTGATTCCTTGGTCAAAATTCCTTTTTATGTGTAATATGGAGTTTTTTTGTTCTTGGGGTTGGAAACCAAGGTGTTCACCAGGAGAATAACGGTCACCCCGATTTGCGATTATGTATCGTCTCGACTCTTCGGCACCTTTCAATAATGAATAAAACCGGAACAAATTACCAGCAAGTTCCTTATCAAACTTGAATATTTCTTTTCGAAACACGTAATACAACGACTCTTCGGAAATAAATGGCCTATGGTAATCTTGGTCATTTGATAAAAATAATTCTGTAAAGTTGGCGTCATTGTATCTGTTAATCTTTTCAATCCAATGTTGTATCCAGTCTTGTTGAATTTCCAATTCTATAGAAAATCCTCTGCCGATTGCTCTTAATTCATCTCTCCGAGTTATAAAGAAAATGTAATATGATGAAAATAAAGTCAGAGCCCCACCAATTATTACGCCGATTAATTGTGTTTGAAGAAAAAAACTGATAAGATCGTTTGACATAATAAAAGACACTAGAAAATGTTGGTTCAATTTTATGAAGTAAACAACGAGAATTAAAAACATTAATTCAATCATAACTCAGCTCGCTTTAGACATTTTTCCATAAAAATAATTGCCGCTAGTAATATTTTCGTCTTTCCATTATCATCGTTCATCTAACAAAAACCAACGAAAGATTCTTCGGCTAAGACCTAAAATTTAAATAATTGATAAAATATGTCTCGCTCTCGATCGGATATTGCCAAAATAGCTATTAGCCTATTGTTAATCGTCTTGGCCGTTATCTTTGCCTTGGTTATTGCGTTCAACCCGAAAATAGCATATGAAAATCCAGATGGATTAGTTAAGGATTTGATTAATACTTGCATTACAGTTTTATCTATCGCAATAGCAACTATTTTAGCATATACAGCAATTATTGAGACGAGGAGTCCAGGTAGTGTAAAAAATAATCTCATAATATTTTCAATGATAATCCCCATTATTGGAATATTATTCGGGTTGTTTTCTTTATACTATTCTTATTTTAGTGAGACATTCGAGTTGGGGAAAATTCTTCTTGCAGTAACCATGGAATTAACAATAGGTAGTATTTTATTGCTACTTTTACTTTCAATTAGAGAAACCGGAGGACCCCAGCAGTTAAAAGGGGATTGCTAAAATCTCATTTTTTTGGATTTTCAAAATGGGTAACATAACCCACCCTAAAAATTCCTTTTGTTAGCGCTAACGATCTCAACAGCGCCCCCGCCCTGTCCTCATCATCTGCCCGCGTATGCCCCTTCTTAGCCGGGCGGGGGCGTGAGGTGCTGGGGATCAACTCCACCCACCCTCGGCACCGTGGAGGCGAAGATTCAGGCGGCGGCGGAGGCACTGGACTTTGAGAGGGCGATCAGTTTACGGGATACGATACGATCCCTGGAGAGGAGGGCTGGGAAGGTTTGAATTGGTTAAATCTATTTTCGATTGGCATTTTCACAAAAATGATATTTCTCTTTTCAGTCTTCTCTCTTTATTTTGTCCATCACAAATGGAATAATTCTATTCTTTAGTTTGGTTGGTAATTCTTTCAATTTTGTAAGACGATTTATTCCGAGTTTTTCTAAGTCCTCTTTAATAGCTGGATATGAAATATCTTGAATAGGAATTTCAATTGTGTGTTCTAAACCGCTGCCAAAAACGCTTAGCCCCGATTTAATCACAAGTTTTTCTTCGATCCTTGGGTTATAACATACACGAATTTCATTCAATTGGGATTCAAATCTTTCGAATTTTTCAGATATCCTTTTATCAAGATAGATTTTTGGTAAAAGTTGAATAATTGTACTAATTACCCCAAATTTTTCATAAGTACTATCTTTACCTTGAATTCCGTCAATTTTATCAATTATTACTTTATTTTCAGGAATGTTTGGAATATTTGCTTTTAACGAGAAAACCAGATTTTCTATTTGCCCATCGAGGATGGACATATCATTGACGTTAAACCGCTGAATTTTTTGGAGCGTTGAAAACGCGAACCATGATTGAGGTGAGAATTCAGAATCCTGCCATAGATATTCTGCTGCTTCATAAATTTCAGGCATATAATATCGTAATTTGTCTTTTTTAAGAAATTCCTTGAAAATACCCAGATCTACGATCAATTCACGAACATTAACTTGACCATTATCGTTGCAGATTGAAATAAATTTCTCGGCCGTTTCATGATAATAACCGCCCGTTCCTGAATAATCCGTTCCACACCTAAGGAATATTAACCAACCAGAATGATCCGAGAATAATGAAACAGGTAATTCAAAAAAAACACCATAACTATAATCAAATTTATTCTCTCCAGCAGGATGTTTTATTCTTAAGACCTCAACTTTTTCTTCAACCTTAAAGAAACTATATTTTTGAATTTCGCCTAGTAAAACCGACGTAAATGCAGGAACTCCTCCGATTATTGTAATATCGGAATCAAGGTAATCTGCGTCATACCAATAGAGATAATAGTTGATTTTCTTTATCGTGTTATCTTTTGAGTCTTCTTTTGTCAAATAATCCGGTTCCGCAAGTCCCTTCTTTTCTAATAAACCTCCAAATATCTGCTTATCAAACTTTTTTGAAATTGTCAAAGATCCGATTCGCCCAATTTTCGGCGTTAATCGCTCAATAATTTCTTCATTAATAATTGAGAAAAAACGATCGAAACAATCCCAATATACCCGGGTTGTAAATTCTCTCTCATCAAAATCTATTGGGTAAAAATCATGTTCATCGTCGTTAATCTCCTCTTCGAAATAGGTCTTGTGTGCTTTATGTAATTCTTTTACAGGCAATTTTTCAAAGTCAGATTCACCCAATAAAAGGTACCATAAATATTCGACAGCATAAGCATATCCCAAATAGACTTTATCGAAGTTATTTTCTGAAATGAAGGTTCCCAGCATAATAAAGGGATAGGAATTTGGATAGCCTCTGTAGGTATCGTTCAGAAAAATAAGGGTGTAATTCATCGATGAGAGCCTTAAGGCCTCAGATTTCGATATTTTATTTCGGGTGTTCGTATATTTCTTGAAAATGCGATCGAATATAGATAATATTGGTGATATTTCATCGATCAAGACCTGGTTGAGGTTATCCCAATTCTCTACATTCCGTATTTTTTTAAAAGAGTTCCATAGATTTTTGAAAACAATTATTTTTTCGGAAGAATTTGGAATCTCATCAATTGGAACACCAGTCCATTCTGCTCTATCTAAGATTCGATCTGATTTCAAATTGAATGCTGGATCATCTAATCCATCAAATATATTATTTAAAACTACGTCGATAAAGAATTGGTATCCTAGAAATAATTCATCATCATTTCTTATAGAATGATAGTTTTTTAACCATCTTCTAAAGTTAGGAACATCAGATGTAATTTTTAAAATATGAACAAATGAGGAAAAATGGGAGATATCAATTTTAAACCAATCAATTGCAGTTCTCTTCTTAATTGGTTTCTGATTTTTCATTATTTAAGTGTAATATCCCCTATCTAATAATTTGTATTGCTATTCATTAGCTCTTGCCCAGCCTTTGTCTAAGTCGTAAAATCATTCTCAAGAAAACTTGTTTTTGCCCACTTTACTAGTGATTCCATATATGAATCCCTTATTGTTATTTCGAGTCCGTGTAAATTATTTACATCGAACGCTGAGTAATGTTCATCAAAGGTTGGCTTAATTCGCTCAAAATGGTCAATAATATACGCAAACAATAATTTAATGAGATCTTCATTATTTTCATCCATTTTATCTAAATCATGAATCATTTGTTCAAATTCTTGAGATCTTTGACTAAACTCGATGGCATAATCATATAATTCCATTAAATGTTGTAATCGCCCTTCAGAAATTCTACCAAGCGTGAATTTTGATTCTTTAAATTTAATATTTGCATAAAATCCCTGTTCCATAAAATTGTAATATGCCTTGCTCGGTAGATATTGAAGGAGATATCCAGGCAATCCATGAGATCTTTCCCAATCGCGAGGAAATGTGCTTTGATAAAGTCCATAAGAGAGCCCATAGGATGTGCTTTTTGGAAGCCAATTACCTAGTTTTTGGTGTATTAGTCGCCATTCGCAAACGTGAATATTCCTATAAAAATTATAAAAATCCATATTATTATTAATGGTCTTTATCTCGTCTAGGAGTGCATTAAGGTGAGAATTGTAATTTAATATTGCTGTCCTTCGATAGGTATAATCTACATAAATAATGGGAATAACGATTGATATTAAATCGGTAAAAATTTCCAAAACAACTGATGGTCGTTATCCAAGTAATAAATGTATGAGAATAATATCAAGAGAAAAAGGAAGAAGATGTAAGAAAATACAAAAGTTAGGGTTAATTTCCATAGAATATAATTAGGTTGATTAAATTGAGACTTTTTCATGAGTAGAACAGATATCTAATTTTATTAAAAGATTGTTTAAATTTACTCATCTAAGTTGTGGTCGGTCCGGATCACCCAGCCGGCGTTCGGCCTGGGATCAAGTGTCCGGCGTGGGCCCCGGCGGGGCGGGGGCCTTCGGGGACTCGCCGGCCCAGGCCCTGGGGCGGGGTAGGGTGGACGGTGGAGGGGATGCGGATGATCCAACCTCTGTACTTTCATTATCCTTAGCCACGCCCTTGGATTATGAGTTCTGTTCGGGATATCGACAATCCGGTAAGAAGAGTGAGATAATTTATTGGGTACCCAATGAGAAGAACTCGTTATTGAATGGGGTGAAAAATGCCATTACAATCTATTACTTGTCCATATTGTGAGAAGGAGATTCAACTTTCCGATGCCATTTCCCATCAAATGGAGGAAGAAATACGACGTCAATATGAGGAACAGGTTAATAAAGAAAAGGCTGCCCTAGAAAAACGGGTTCAGGAAACAATAGAGGAGCAATATAAACCTCAACTCGAAAGTTTGAGTCAACAGCTTACAGCTAAGACTGAACTATTAAAAACCGCCCAAGATAATGAGCTAAAGCTGCGCCTTGAAAAACAACAACTCGATGAGAGGGTGCAAGCCTTTGACTTGGAAGTTCAACGTAAAGTTGATGAAGCCAAGAATGTGATTGAGGGTAAAGTAAGGCAGCAATTACAGGAAGATTACACTTTTAAACTTGGAGAACGTGAACAAAAAATCCGCCAATTAACCACGGAAATTGAGGAATTGCGGCAGAAAGCATTACAAGGCTCCCAACAAACACAAGGGGAGACATTTGAAATTCAGTTAAAAGATGCTCTAATGACTGCCTTTCCCAGCGATTCGATAGAATCTATCAAAAAAGGAAAGAAAGGGGCAGATGTAATTCAACATGTAAACAACCCAACAGGCGAATGTTGTGGTTTAATTCTTTGGGAAGCGAAACGGACAAAACATTGGGATAATAATTGGATTGAGAAGTTAAAGGATGATCAACGCGAAATCGGTGCTGATCTGGGAGTAATCGCATCTTCCGTCTTGCCCAAAGATTTGACAAATTTTGACTATGAAGATGGAGTCTGGATAACTGATTTTCAATCAGCAATCGGACTAGCCAAATCATTGAGGCTAAATCTGATGCAAGTTACCATGATTAAAAATTCACAAAAATGTAAAGATGAAAAAATGGAATATTTGTATAATTATTTAATTGGACCTGAATTTTCCCAACGGGTAAGGGCAGTTTTCAATTTATTTACAAAAATGCAATCCGAAGTGGATAAAGAGAGAAGAACTATGGAATCTCTATGGGCTACAAGAGAGAAACAAATTGATTCAGTTCTCGATAATGTTGTAAGAATTTATGGAGATCTGCGAGGTATGGTTGAAATGCCAGAAATTCCCGAACTCTCCCTCGAAGCCCTTCCATATATAGAGGATACAAAAAGGTAAAACAAACTTTTCGTGAGGTCGAATAATCTTTATATTTTCTTATTTTAATCTCCCCCCACTCTCACCGGGTGTTCGCCGGGCCTCAGCATGTCAACCAGCCCCCAACAAATTTATTTGATCTTTTCCATTTTCTTCTTACACTTTTCAATTCTTTTATCCCAATCTCCATTCCAACCTTGCTCTTTAGCAATTCTTGAAAGTCGAATCACCTCTTCGTAATTTTTCTGCTTTTCCATTATTATGCATAATTGGCTGTATCCTACATGGCTGGGTAGGGGGCCATTAAATTCCTTTAAAAATGCTCTTTTGGCTTTTTCTGATATACCGATTTGTTGTTTACATGCTTCTATAGCCAATGATAATGCGAAGGGATCTTTATCTCGGTTTTGATAATAAATTTGAATCTTTGATGAATATAAAAAATGAAGATCCAATACTGGAGTTTTATCTGATGCTAATTCTTCTGCCTTTTTTATTATTTTATAACAAATTTGGCGGTATTCTGGCTTTTTAAACCAGCTTGATAATCCCCGCAACAATCCAACTACCGTCTGACTTGTCGAATAAATTTTCCCGTTAATGAGTGCGTTTTCTCCAAAACCCAATGGTTTATAGATGGAAAGGATTGTATTTCGCTCTTCTTGTGTCAAAGCACTTTGCCACCACTCTTGAAGACCAAAATACCCAATTTCACCTTCTATTTCCATATTTTTCCCCCATTAGTGCAGATAATAATATTTCTTTCTAACTAAAGAAGAGATACGCCACCGTGCCCTTCTAAGGAGGCATGGACTTCCCTATGGGATAGGCCCTGTCCCCGTCTCACCAACTATGTTCGGTCCTGATCACCCATCCGGCCTTCGGTCCGGGATCGGGTATCCGGCGTGGGCCCCGGCGGGGGCGGGGGCCTTCGGGGCATCGCCGGCAGAGATGTTTGATTTTCACTGGCTATATCTTGGTTATTCAAACAATCGGAAAATTTATTGTCAAGAAATATAATCCCATTGATGGAGCAATATTTAATGAAGAATTTATTTCGTGGTTATTATCATCCCTCAAAAAAAGAATTTCAAGATTTATGGGAAAATTGCCTTTTTATTTTTGATTCAAATATTCTTTTAAATTTATATAGGTACTCACAAAAAACTAGTGATGAATTTGTCAAAATAATTACCAGCCTTTCTCCCCGAATATGGATTCCGCATCAAGTAGCTTTAGAATACCAGAAAAACAGATTGAAAACTATTAAAGAACAGATGGATGTTTATGATGAGATAATTGAACGTCTCAATAAATTAAAAGCTGAATTAGTTAAGGAATATCCTCGTCATCCATATTTTGATATCAAAAAAGTTGACTCGACATTTTCAAAACTAATAACAGAATTAAATAAATTAAAAGAAAAACATCCAAATTTATTCGAAGAAGATACTCTCCGAAATGAGATTGAAAGATTATTCGAGGGAAAAATTGGGGTGAAATATCCACCCGAGAAATTGGAAGAGATCTATAAAGAGGGAGGTATTAGGTTTGCCAAAGAAATTCCTCCAGGGTATTTAGATGCCAAAGAGAAAAAAGGGGATAATAAATACGGCGATCTTGTAATATGGCATCAAATCATTGATGAGGCAATAGAAATTAAGCAACCGGTCATTCTAGTTTGTGATGAAAAATATGAAGATTGGTGGATAAAATTAGATGGAAGACTAATGGGTCCTAGACCTGAATTAATTGAAGAATTTTTCGAGAAGACAAATTTGACATTTTATATGTATCGTTCTGACCGATTCATAAAATATGCCCGTGAATACCTAAAACAAGAACCTCCAATTGAGGCGATCAAAGAGATCCGTGAAATGAGAGAAGATGACGAGAAGAAAAGATATGAGATATATTTTCAGAACCTCTTACAAGACAAAATCAAACACGAATATATTCCTCCCTATTGGTCTGATAAGTACAAAGTAGCATTTTCTCCTTCTTCATTAGAGAAAATGGAAGAATTTAATTTAATTACTATTCGGTTGGGTGAAACCGCTCGAGAAGCAAATGAATTGATGCAAGAAATTCTGTCGTTTAACGAGATTTTATTACGGAGTGGAAGTGAAAAGAACTCTTTCAAGAAACTTCTTGCATCAAGACGTAAATTACTGGTTCTTGAGACACGTTTGAAGCGTGTAAGAATCGAGCAAGAGCAGCTTAACAAGCAAAGAGAAAACCTATTGAAAGAATTAAGTGAAATTAACAATAAATCTCCCTCATAATTACGGTATTCGGAGATCCGCCCCTATTTATCCACGATGTTTTAGCCCCGTTCCCTCTCAGGAGTTATGTTCGGTCCTGATCAGATGCCGGCCTTCGGGACGGGATCCGGTATCCGGCATGGGCCCCGGCGGGCGAGGGCCTTCGGCCTACATCGCCTGCCCAGGCCCTGGGGCGGGGGTGAAGGCAGGTGGTCGATATTCCCTGACCTCATTGAAATAGCCATCATCATAAAATTGAATCGGGGAAAAATCGATTAATTCACTTCGATCACGTAAGGAGTTTCATAAATATATTTCCCCCATAAACTGAAATCCCCTCGTGGGTCGTCTGGCTTGTTCGTTGTTTCGAGGAAACAATACGTATTTCCTTTGTAAATATAGGAACTTCCGGGGCAACTGGTAGATGCGAAACCCACCGCCATATGATCCGAATACACCAAAAGAACCGTGTCAACGCCTAATGCTTTTAAAATCGAGGCCATTAAGAAAGATGTGTCTTCGCAATCGCCCCGTTCATCCTTGATGGTCTCAATGGGATATTTTGGATAATCCGGCTGCTTGATATAATCAATATCATATTGATACAGCATCGATTCCACAAAATCAATTGCAATGCAAAATCTGCAAGGATCTCCAGTACTTATCGAGGTATCGCTAATGTCTTTTGCGATTGTTACGATGACGGGATCTCTATAGGTAACAAATCGGGAGTCCTGATACCGGTAGTCATTTCTTGGCCTGTCTTTATAATACCAGTACCAATCCTCGGCAATCCCAAATTGTGTAGTAAAAGGTTGATTATTATGAGCCCAGAGCACCGAAATTTTGTAGATGTCCCCGCCACCGGCAGGATGCCTATCTTCGTTATCCCGAATTCCGTCCCCATCGGTATCGGCATTATTGGGATCCGTTCCTAGTTTTAACTCCTCTTCGTAGGTTAATCCATCGCCATCCGCATCTTTTTGCATTTCAATGGACCTTTGAGATTCAATATTTGCCTGGTATTGCTGTTGCTGTTGTTCAAACTGGGTACTGAGCCTATCTTGTTCTTCTTTGATTCGTTCAATCTCCTGCTGATGCTGGATCTGTTCCGCCTCGTAATTTTTGTTGTAGGAATAAATGAGATATGAGAAGAACACTCCTAGAGCAACCAGAGAAAAGATTACGAGAAAATATATCTTTTTCATCTAGTCCCCAGAGACGAAGGGCAAATGCAGCTCGTATGGGGTCTTAAACCCGAATAGCCAATTCACTTCCACCGGTTGAGATTCCATCCTGGTTTTCATAACTTCACGGGTCTTGGGGACATCTCGATATTGGGTGACGTTTCGGTATTTCGTGACGGTCAGATACTTTGTGACGGGACGTTCTTTCTGGACAGATTGATATTGTATTTCCGTGCGATAATTTGTCACCGTTCTTGACAATCGACAATTTATTTGTACGCAAAGAGCTCCATAGACCCCATCAGCATCGTACATATAACGAGTACTGGTGCAATAACATCCTGTGGGAACATACGAATAATACATTCCTGATCCGGCATCGTAACTCTGATAATAATACTCAATATCTTGATAGGGAACGCTTACCTGAACCGGGACGGTATCGGTAAAGTATTCAACGTCTTGATACGGTTCTTGTTCCTGATACGCCTCTTGAACTTCATAGGGTTCTTTCTCATAATAGGTTTCTGTGTCAGTGTAAGCGACCTCGACGTTATTAGAAATCGTTTTTGTTGGGACGACAACAATGAAGACTGTTATTACAACGATTAAAATTACCAAGGAAAAAAAGATATCCGATTTATGCTTTGACTTATTATCCAAACCCATAATGATAGGACAATATCCTGTACTCTTAAATTAACCTATTTATGAAAATGGCTTCGCCTTTGGCATCATCCGCTAATGTAATCCGTCCCCAGCCAACCGGCGCCTTCGGCCTGGATCAGGTACCCGGCGTGGGCCACCGGGGCGGGGGCCTTCGGCCTGCCTCGCCGGCCCAGGCCCTGGGGCGGGGTGGGGCGGGGGAGGGGGCGGGATGCGGAGGATCCGCCCCCCTCGCCATCGAGGTCTTGTAGAAGAAGGCTGCCGCTAAAGCCTTAGACTTTGAACGGGCAACATTCATTTCATGAAAGTGATTCTGTGAAAATTACTGATTAAATAAGACGAATATGGGGATCGAAGAAAATCCCGGTATTTGGTGAATTGTTCCACCGCTATTACTAAATCCCTTCATGCCCGATAATCAGGAGAACATGAGCTCCAGTGAGGCCGGAGGACAATCTCCGGAACCAGAGGATACACAGCTGAAGCAGTTATTTGATAATGAAATTGCCCTGGAACGAAAAAAGAGTACCCATCGGATAATCATGCTTTGTGTCCTTTCCTTCGTCCTGATAATAGGTGTATACGGAATTTTCTTCGGATCCCAGCCAGGAAACACACCGGTTTCAGAAACCATACAACCGCAGTTTACGCCGATTCCGGAAACAACACAACCGGCGCTCACCCCGTATCCAGGCACTGCACAACCAACGTATACGGACCAAAGAGCATCAACGAAAGACCTGTCGAGTGTGATCAACGGAGAGGCGAATCCCGGCTTTCCATACTGGCCTTCGGGGACCATAACGTACTGGTTTGACCCGGATCATGCCTGCAGTTTCGGGAAAACAGGTAATTTCCTTCGAGCCTTTAAGATTATCAATGATAAGACGGGTGGTCTCGTATCCTTTGTGAAAAGTTCCGATGGTGCATTAAGCATCAGCTGTCATGATTCCCTGGGAGCCATGAATGCGAGCAGCTGGTCCAGTCCATGGATCTCCCCTTCAGGATTAATCTCTGGTGCCACGATTGATACGTACAAGCTTCCGCCGGGTACATCCGAGTGTGATTCGTATCCGACTCTGGAAATGCGCGAAATCTTACATGTGTTCGGTTTTGAAGATACGTCTTCACCGGGTAATGTGATGTATTCGGGGAAGGGTGAAGGTACTCTGAATCCCTGTGGGGAATTAGATGCCAGCATCGTAAACTGCCTGATAAATATTTATTCAAACGGAAAAAGGGGACTCGCCTGTACAGGAATCCCCCATAAATAGAACCTCTATTGATCTCTCAAGAGTATCAGGCCTCCGTCCTTCCCCATCCGCTGCCTCCGCATGCTCCCTCCTTCACCAGATGAGGGGCATGAGGCGGGGGGATCGGCACCACCTCCCCTCGCCACTGGGTAGGTAAAGAAAGAGGGTGCCGGAAGAAGGCTCAAGGTGCTTTCTCATCCTCGACGCCTGCACCTCACATTCCCGCCAGCCACCGCCTGATCAGGTCGTCCGCCGCTTCGCCGTCGAGGGGGTACTTCGGTTCCTTCGGCTCCAGCCGTTCCATGAAGGATCTCTTCTGTTCTGCCACGACGAGATCAAAGGTGGATCCCCACCTGCCCTTCGGGTCGGCAAGGAATTCCTGGACCTGGCTTTCCTTAAGCCCGAGCAGGGCACCCTGTTCCACGAGGACCTTCCGGCTCCTCTGGATGTCGCTTTCATGGTGAGGGGCATATTTCCTGAGCTGCAGGTGGTAAACGGCATTCCAGCTGAAACGATAGGCATAAATGGCGGGCCCCGGGCCCTGGATATCCTCTAACCCGGGCTCGACCTTCGTGGTCAGGCTCGTGATGATCTTGAGCGGCTCCCGCTGCAGCGTGTCGTGAGTCGCGGGTTCGGTGGTGATGGGGGGGAGCCGGGCTTTCATTCCAAGGGCCGGGAGAGCCTTCTCCAGGATCTGCCTGGCCTCGTTCGATATCCGGGCATCCGGTTCAGGGAGCGTCGTCATTGTCCCCGTGAGAGCCTGGAACATCTTGGGCCCGATGTAAATCTGGAGCAGTGCCCCCAGCCGGCAGGATCCCTCTTTGGCCTTATCCCTGGTCATACGATTCCCGGGATAACTGTATGCGATTCCGGAGAAAAGCCCTTCCGGTGGGGCCAGAGCTGTTCGTCAACTGAATCAAAAGCGGCGAGATTACCAGGATATCGTCCTGGGTACATCCTCTGTGGATGCATGCCACCCTCCTTCGCCGGCGGGGGCATGAGGTTCGGTGGGTCGACTCCGCTCCCAACGCTGTGGTTTTTTTTGCCCGGCCCCTGATCACCTGTCCGGCCTTCGGCCTGGGATCAGGTATCCGGCGTGGGCCCCGGCGGGGCGGGGCCTTCGGGGGATCACCGGTCACCCCGGCCCTGGGGCGGGGGGGGACGGGGGAGGGGATACGGAGGAGCCGCCCCGGATCAAAACGGTGTTCGGCCTCCGATCCGGCCGCTCTGATCGCTGTAACTAATCTGGATTAGATTTTTTCATGATTTTATCACGGGGATAACGTATCCAAGTAACTCCTAATTTTTTTCCAATCATTAATCTGGATATCCCCTTTCCGGTTGATATTCCAACCGTGGGCACCACAATGATAAACAGGGAAGAGCCGGATATTTTGCCCAATTGTAATTCCCTTCTCAATCTCTACTGCTTCCCTGAAGGGAATTTTATCAAGATGATACTGCTTTACGATCTGGTCATACGCAGCTTTTCCGAGGGAGATGATCACTCTGGGGCAGATAATTTCGATAAGCGGTCGTAAGAATCGCTCTCCACAATTATGATAGCAATTCTGAGAGAGTGGAGCAACCAATCCTCCCTTTTTAAGATAGAGGACAAGGTTGGTGAAGAACATCTGCTGATTTGCTGACCGAACGGATGGCCCCAGAATGGAAAGTCCAATTGACGAAAACAATTCCACAAGGTGTCGATTCGTAGGATTAGAATCCTCATCTCTTCCCTTGGAATTGATATAAGATTCTATATCTCCCCAGTCCTGACCGATCAGCAAGATTTTTGCATATAGATCTCCCTGCCATATCGACCATGGGCCAATCTCTTCAGTATCAAATTGGGGATATTTGGAAGGATTTGTTAAATCCGAACACTTTCGACAGAGTTTCCTCGCATTCACGAGGTTAAGATACCGGATTTTCTTTTCTGATGTTGACCCGTTTTCATGCTTTTCCAGATTCATTTTTTTGTCTTTTCCTTGATACGATTTATTTTATCTTTTACTATATGACAGCAACGGGGGGAGGGAATACGGAGGACCCGCCCCCCGTTCTTCGTTAGTTCTGGGCCCCGTCCCCGGATCAGCAGCTGTGTTCGGCCCCTTGATCGGCTGGCCTGGCCTTCGGCCTGCATCGCCGGCCCAGGCCCTGGGGCGGGGCGGTCCTCGAGCGGGCAACGACTTAGATACCCGAAAGCCTTCCCAAAGATACATAATCCTGCGCCGTAGGTATTCGAGAGGAGAAGCCTGATCATATCGATCCCTACCCGCAACGCCAGGTACCTGCTCACCTGCTCCATCCTGCCAGGATCAAGGCACGCCACGAGGGAAAGAAATTGTCCCTCCTCATGCAAAACAATGTAATCCTGAAATTATAATGTATCACGCTGGTAGATACCCATCATGTTAATCCGTTGGCAGATTTACTTTTAACTTATCAAAAATATTATTATCTTATAAATCGTTGTTATAAAGGTAAAAAATCACTACTTTTTACGGTCTTTTTGGCAAAGAAGACCATACAGAACAAGGAAAAATTTAAATTGTGAGGGATAAGAGATGGTCGTTGAGAATCTTGACAAGATATTCAAACCAAAAAGTATAGCAGTCATTGGGGCAAGTGAAAAAGCTGGATCTATTGGTTACAGAGTTTTTAAAAATCTTATTGGTACAGGGTACGAAGGTGTGGTATACCCGGTTAATCCCAATAGAGAGAGTGTACAGGGTGTTCAAGCTTATCCAACAATAAATGATGTACCTAAGATAGTCGATCTGGCTATTATAATCACACCAGCAAAAACTGTTCCAGATATCTTGGAGCAATGTGGAAAAAGAGGTATAAAAGGAGTTTTAATCATTTCGGCAGGGTTTAAGGAAACAGGACCGGACGGAGCATCTCTTGAACAACAATTATCTGAAATAAACAAGAAGTATAGAATGCGTATCCTTGGACCGAACTGCGTCGGTTTCATAATGCCTTACCTGAATCTCAATGCAAGCTTCATGGGCTCAACCCCGGATAAAGGGAATATTGCCTTGTTTTCACAAAGCGGTGCAATTTGTGGAGCAATTCTGGATTGGGCAGCCGCAGCAAAGGTTGGGTTCAGCTCCTTTGTCTCTGTTGGTTCCATGATGGATGTCGATTTTGGGGACCTGATTGATTATTTTGGTCTGGATCAACACACAAGAAGCCTGGTTCTATACGTCGAATCTATTACCAATGCAAAGAAGTTCATGAGCGCTGCGAGGAGCTTTGCACGGGTAAAACCTGTGATTGTGATAAAAGCAGGCAGATATAGCGAGGGAGCAAAAGCTGCGGCATCACATACAGGAGCCCTCGCCGGGGAGGATGCAATATACGAAGCCGCTTTTGAAAGAGCAGGAATAGTGAGGGTTGATGATATCACTGATTTATTCAACTGTGCCTCGATTCTCGCAAAACAACCACGTCCAACCGGGCCAAATATCGCCATTGTTACCAATGCCGGTGGACCCGGTGTCCTTGCAACAGATGCTGTTATTGAAAAAGGAGGTAAAATTGCGAAATTATCGGATGAAACAATAGAGAAACTGAATCAGGTGTTACCTCCCACATGGAGCAAGGCAAACCCTGTAGATATCATCGGGGACGGGGATGAGGTAAGATACCAAAATGTGATGGAAATTTGTTTAAACGACAAGAACGTCGATGGTTTGATTGTCATATGTGTACCCCAGGTTGTGGCTGATCCGGATAAAGTGGCAGAAAAAATTGTTGATCTGGCAGGAAAAACAACAAAACCCATCCTCACCTCCTTTATTGGAGAGGCAAGTGTATCCCATGCGAGGCAGATTCTGAACAGCAGGAATATACCGACGTACAATTCCCCCGATGATGCAATTGAATCTTACATGTATCTCTATCACTACGCAAGACGCCTGGAACAACTGTATGAAACTCCTGTAGAGCTGGGGGTGGAAAATTCTTCACATAAAGAAGCGGTAAAAACAATTCTCGATGTAGCAATAAAAGAGAAAAGGGATCTCCTGAATGAAATTGAATCCAAGACCGTCCTCGAATTATATGGTATAAAAACCACGAAACCCCAGGTTGCAGAAACAGAAGAAAAAGCTGCACAGATAGCAGGAAAAATTGGGTATCCTGTGGTCATGAAAATCCTCTCACCTCAGATAACCCATAAAACGGAGGTCGGAGGAGTCGTTTTAGACTTAAGAAGCGATGGGGATGTCAGGAAAGCTTTTCAGGAGATGATAAAACGTGCACAGGAAAAAGTCCCGGATGCAGAAATTCTGGGAGTAACCATCCAGAAAATGGTAAAAAACAAGGAATATGAACTCATCCTGGGTTCAAAGAAAGACCCGGTTTTTGGCTCAGTTATTGTGTTTGGATTGGGAGGTATCTTTACAGAACTGTTCAAAGACAGGGCCATTGGTTTTCCTCCCTTAAATCAGGTACTTGCACAGAGAATTATGGAAAAAACAAAGGCGTATACTCTTTTAAAGGGCTTCCGCGGAATTCAACCTGTTGATATGAAAAAAATGGAAGAAACCATGGTAGAGTTTTCACATCTCATCATTGATAATCCCGAGATAAAAGAAATCGATATCAATCCATTAATCCCGGAGGAAAATGACTTTATTGCGCTGGATGCCCGGATTATTCTCGATAAAGAACCAGAGAAACACCCACATTTAGTAATTTCACCTTATCCGACGAAATACATGAAAAAAGTACAATTGAAGGATGGGACAAAAGTTCTTTTAAGACCAATAAAACCAGAGGATGAGATGCTATGGCTTGATATGTTTAAAAGTTTCTCAGAAGAAACTGTATTCCGCACGGGTGACCAGGACCTGCTCCTCCTCCATGCCAAAGTAGGGGAGATATTCACATTTTTTAGAATTATAAAAGAAACACCACATGAACTTCGAACACGTTATTGTAATATAGATTATGACAGGGAAATCGGTATTGTAGCTGAAATAGAAAAAGACGGTCAGAACAAATTTATTGGTGTTACAAGACTTAGTTTAGATCCAGGCAGTATAGAAAGAGCTGAGTTTGCCCTTGTTGTAACTGACGAATGGCATGGACTCGGGCTTGGTTCAGAATTTGTTGATTTTACTATTCATTTAGCTAAAGATAAAGGATTAAAAGTTATTCATGGTGTGGTTCTAAAAGAAAATATACCAATGATAACTTTGTGTCGTGAGAAAGGCTTCAAGGTTATGGATGGTGATCCTGGCGAATATAAAGTTGAATATTACTTATAAGGTCTTTAGGAAAGTTCAAGAATTAAAAAAGTTATTTTTTTTCCTCTGTTCTCGGTTCAGCCGTTGCGTTCAGCCCCTTGAATCCATCCGGCCTTCAGCTTGCAGGGCGGGGTGGACTTCGCCGGTTATTCGCCCTGTCCCTGGATCACCTATTGTGTTCGGAACTGATCAGCCAGCCGGCCTTCTGGATGTATCGCCCGGCCTACCCCGGTCCGGGGCGGGGGGCCTTTCGGGGCCTTCCGATCACCCAGGCCCTGGGGCGGGGTGACGGTGTACGGGGGATGGGCTCTCCACCCCAACTGTGGAGAAAGTGAAAGAAGGGCGAGTTACTACAAATTCGTAGGCATATGAGTGAAGAGATCTTTAAGCGACTTGAGGCGAAGCTCGATCTTATTATTGATCTGCTCCAGGATCGAGTCCTCACGGCGGATGAGTTTGCTCTAATAAATGAAGCGGATAGAATGGTCAAATCAAGGAATTATCAAGGATTTGTTCGACTATGAGGAATTGAGGCTATTATCGGCCACTTTTTTTACTGCACCGCGACGTACGCCGCCGATGCATGGGACTTCGGGATCGGGAGGCCATCCTCGACGAGTCCCTTTATGTGGAGCTCGATCGCTTCATGCATCCTTTCTTCCACTTCCTCGCGGGTAGAACCGGTCGCAACACACCCGTGAAGGTTGGGAGAGTACGCAGAGTAGTTCTTTCCTGCTCTTTCGATGACAATGAGGAATTTGCGCATTCTCATTCCCTCTTTTCTGGATCATCCTCGAAATGGAGCTGCACGGCTTCCCGGATATTTTTCATCAGGGCATCGAGAGTCTTCCCCTGGGTGAAGATATCGACGCCGATACCACGGCCGCACCACCACGAACCATCGGAATAGACCTCGAATTTTACCATCATCTCTTATCCTTTGCTCCTCGAGGGATCATGAGACGTGAAGAACCATATCTCTTTGGAACTATATTTCCCGGCGTAATCTTTTTCTTCTCGTGCACCAATGCATGAGTGCATGAAGACTATCACCATCCGCGACGAGACCCACCGTGCCCTCGCCAGGCTGAAGGAGGCGGATGACAGCTTCAGCGACGTCATCGACCGTCTCATCGAGGAGAAGACCGGCGATATCCGCAGGTTCGCGGGCGTGCTGAGGGACTCGGAGATTCTCGATTCCCTCTCGGAGTTCACGAAGAGCCTGAGGGCTTCGGGAAGGCCGAGAGTATGATCGTCCTCGACACCTCGTTCCTCATCGACTACTTCCGGGACCGCGAACTTCAGTCATACATACCGGATGAGGAGAAGGTGGCCGTTACGGTGATCTCGTACTATGAGATTATGGCCGGGATCAAACGTCTCCGGTCAAAACAGGAGGAGAGGTTCTTCCAGCACTTCTTCGGAACGGTCGATATCCTGGGTGTCGATACCCCCTCGGCCGAGATCGCGAGCGATATCACGGCGAAACTATCAGGTCTTGGAATCCAGGTGAATGCCTTCGATGTCCTCATCGCCGGTACTGCGGTCGCCAGCCGCGCCACGGCCATCATCACCGCTGACCGGGACTTTGAGGAGATCGCGAAGTGTGCGGATATTGATATAACATTCTATTCACGCAGAGGAATTGACTGAACCGGGGTCATCGGGGAAAACGATCTCGGCCCTGGGGATATGCCCGGTTTTCGCCCAGTCCCTGGACCACCAATCATGTTCGGTCCCTGATACGGGGCCGGCCTTCGGCCTGGGTCTGATCCTCAAGCGTGGATACCGGCGGTGGCGGGGGCCTTCGGGGCCTCGCTGGCCGGCCCAGGCCCTGGGGCGGGGTGGGACGGACGGGGGATTTCAGTTAAGACCACAATACAAGGACGGAGAAGAGGGCAGCGGAGGTGGGAGGGTGAGGAGGTGATAAAATTGACATCTGATTTTTAGGAATGTCAATAATTGAAAATACTGCAAAACAATCAATATGGGACAAATTACATCATAAAATTATTTCTTATTTTAAAATTATCTTTAAAATTAAACGGAATTATGTAAATATTCATGTATGCCTCCAAAAATTCGTTTGATCGAAAAATATTGAATATCTGTCGGAGAATACCTGTGAACAAAAGATAATTTATTATATATCCATAACCGATAACGGGAACATATGTTCCGTTTCAAGAAGCCCGTCTGGATAATCTGGATTTTCGTTGCTGTTGTTATCGGTATTTTCATTTTGCCGGGATCGGTCACGGCCATTTCAGATACCTCTTTGAACACAACCCAGCTGGAAGGAAATTCAATTCAACTTTCCTATACGATCGATGCATATCCCAAACAGACAGCTGGTATCGAACTTGAAACGGATTTGGTGCACTACGGGAATGTAAGTCTCTGGAATATCGATAACAGTGAACAATTCAATATCGCAAATCCTGACCAGGCCCTCAATGGGCAGAAGCTGCTCCTCACGCTCCCGGATGGATGGACCTCTCCAGTTCATATAACAATTGATGGGAAAGTTCCAACTATCACAGGCGTGAACCAGTGTGATGGCGTAGTTCTTACCAGGCAGCCGGATAAGAAAACCGGATTCATCTTTTACAGGATTACTACGCTTGATAAAAATGGGGACGTTGTGGGCACAGCCTCGACACAAACCTTTGATATAGACGTTCCTGCAGAAGATAGCTTCAGGAACCGGTTAAATGCCCTGGGCGATGAAAATTTGAAAAATATCATTATAAATATCCATGATGAAGGGCTCACGAAAGAGGCCGATACCCTCCTCGCCTATGCAGAACAGGAGCCGAGCCAGGTTCCTGTCCTGTACACAATCGGCCTCTCGATTCTCCTTATCATCATTGTAGGGTTTGGGGGGTACGTGATAGGGTTCCGGAAGGGGAAAGGAAGGAGAGAAGATGAAGAACCGGATGAAACGGAGATGGATTGAACCATGGTAGACGTTGAAACAAAACCATTCCAGATGCCAAATGACCTGACAGTTATTGCTGTCGGGGGTTGTGGAAAGAGGCTTGTAAATCACCTTTGCGACCATGAATGGTTTTTCAGGCATTTCCTGACTGAGAACAAGACCCTGAATATCTATATCATGGATACCGATACAAACCAGAGGCCGCAGGATCTCCAGATTGAGAAGAACAGGAAGGCACAGATTTTCAATTTGCAGAAGACCCAGGAAGGGTTTGGCGGTAAGATCGAGTATTCATATTATTACCTGCCCGATCTGGCTCAGGTTGAACAGCCGACCGCTCTCACGTCCAGTGATGTAATCGCACAGATTAAAAGTCGCCGGGTCAGGCCGGAAGTCAAGGTATGGTGGATGAACGATCCACCGGCATGGACCTATGACAACATGAAAAAAATAGATCCGAATATCGTGAATGACTTCGGTGGAGGGGTCCATCGCCGGCGGGCAATCTCAAAGGCGGTCTTCTTCAAGGCCATCACACAGAGTTCCGGCCGGTTTCCCTCCTTCCAGGGATCCGGCGATACAGCCATCGTGGTTGGTCTCGGGGGAGGAACGGGGGGCGGGATGTTCATCGATCTTGCCCGTTACATCCATGATCGTAAGGGAGCTCATAGTAAAATCTGGCTCTTTGCAGTTCTTCCATCCACCGATGAAAGCCCCAATGAGCAGTTAAACGCTGCCATTACCCTTTTCGAACTGGAATACCTGAACCTTATTGAAGATAAACTGTTCAATTTCATTGTCCTGTCATCGCTTGGACCAACGGGGTATAAACCCGGTCTGGATAATAAGAAGGAGGTCATCGATTTTGACAATGCCTTCCCGTATCTCCTCATCAATGCGTTTTACCTGCCCCATTCGGATATTGCCGATATCATTGACGCGAAAAAGGATTATTCCGGTTTCATTGTCGGGGACGCTCATGTGATAGAGTACCCGATTGAAGAATTGAAGAATTTGAAGACGGAATTTGAGAATATCATAAAAGAACTGGAAGATATTAAAATAAACCGTGAAAAATCCATTGGTGTCGTCGACGAACTTCTCAACCGGATCATTGTCCAGTTCCCTGAGCAGATCCGGAAGCCCGAGGAAGTTGCGGTAACAACCACCGATATTCTCCTGGTAAAAAAAGAGATCGAGAGACTCCGGAGATTATGGGATAACGAGATGGCATCTCTCCTGAGATACAAAACTCCGGAAGAGATCAACTCCTTTATCAAGAACAATATGCCTGTCGATCTCAAGGTTCTCGAGAAGATCGATCTCTATGATAAGCTCATCGAATACGTCCAGAAGGTCTCAAGCTTCATGAAGATCGAGAATAAGCATCTCGAACATGAATCTGATAAATCCCTTTATGTCAAGATCCGTGATTCCCTTGATCTCATCGAATCATTCGCAAAGCTCCAGAAGAGAATTCTCGGTATAGAGGAAGAGAATGCACGGAATGCCCTGCTGAAGATCGTGAGAGCAGATGTTGACTTCGCCCAGATCCTCGGTGAGATCAATCAAAGAAAAGCCACCATCCGGGCAGAACTTGTTGAAACACAGGTGAAGGAGAAGGAGAAGTCTGACGAAGTCGGGAACCTGAAAGAGGAGAGCAGGAAGATCGAGGGGCATGTGTCTGTCGTCTGTAATGAAGAGACCCCCCTTATCACGTTCTATACCGAGAACAGGAATAAATATCAGGCCTCGCAGAAGAATGAAGCACTTTTTATCGAAAAATTTACATCGATGAGCAATACCGTTGCCCGGGAATATGGCAGGTACAGTGATGCCCAGCCACCGGGATATAACCGTAAGAAATGGCTCGAGATGGCCAAAGTTTCGGAGATCGAAGCGGTCATCGATAAGTTACCCGATGATACGGTGAGCACCGAATACCGGGAAATACTCAAGAAATTACCAGGCACCTATGCCGAGTATTATTATTACGATTTCCGGATTGAAGTCGAGAAGAAGCCGGTCTCGGTATTTGCGAAGGTTGCCAGGGCGGTCATACATACTATTGACGGGATCGTCGGGGAGAAACCTGTCCTGAAACAATACGAGGATAAAAAACAGATAACACGGGAGTACCTCGAAAGGATTTCCCGACAGTCCAAGGGCACCATCATGCTTCGGAGTTCAATGCAGATGGATTTCCAGGGAGGATTCATATCAGATACGGCCCGGCAGAAGACCGAGGATATGAAGAACAGAATTCAGGGGGACCTTGCGAAGAAACTGGAGCTGTCTGAAGAGGAGATAAAACTCCTGGCCCCCGCATTTGAGAAAGGCGATGAAGATGGCATCAGGAATGAATTCAAGAAAATTCTCGGGGATATCCTCCTCAGGAGAAATGCCGTTTCTGAAAAAGTAATGAAGAAAGAACAGGAGAGAGATGAGTTCATCAGGAGCGAGAATGAGCTCCAGCACAAGCTCTCGTTCTACGCCGAGATCGATCGTGTCATTGACGAAACCGTCTCCTTCCGGCGGGAATACAATCTGCACGTGGGACTCTTTGAACAGGGATTGAAAAAGATTGACGAGAAAAAGAAGACCGGTATCGAGACGATCCGGGGGCTCTTCAGGTCGCGGCTCGGTGAGATCAATCCCCGGGTACTTCCTCTCATTGATGAACGTTCAGGTTCAGATATGGGGGCTCTCGATGGCAGCGAGGAAGGACTCCGTGAGATCGCCCGGCTCATCAATCTCGTTCATCAGAAGTCCAAGGATATCGTGAAAGCGGAGATGCTTGGCCTGAATAAATTTGTGATCGAATATGGGAACAATAACTGGTGCCTCGATAAAGCGGCTCTGGTTATTGCCTCAACATCCCATGCCATCTCTTCCCATATCGTGAATGAGGCAGACAATATAAGACGACCCCTTTCAATTAATACGCTCTCTCTCCGGAATCTGAATGACCTGGCAGTGGTCTCGCATAATTATACGAGACCGTGGGATGTTGCCATTACCTTCTTTGGGAGTGCAACATTTCTCGAAAATATTGCCCCCCTTATATCAGGCCAGGGGTATTGGGAGAAATATGACCGGAACCGGAATAATTTACTCCACCATGTCCTCTTCCTGCAGGACGGAAAATACCTCAGTCGCGAGGACCTGCTCAAAGATGTGGAAGCCGCGGAAAAGGCAAACATGGAACGGTTCGGCAGGGAGGAGCAGCGCAGGGAAGTCGTCAATGATATTCTGAAACTCTACAAGCTGAAGGATTTGAATGAGGCCGTGAAGAGATGATCATTCACAACAGGAAGCGGAGAGATATTTTAATCGGATCCATCATTCTGGGTATCATCACCGTCCTCCTTTTTATTTACCTTTCGGGTGTTTACCAGATCCCCCCCTTCCCCCCTCTCCTGTACCTCATCCTTTATAGCCTATCCGGTTTTTTTATCATCATCGCTGCCGGAATGCTCATATCCCCGGATTCGCGGATCAGCGGCATTTTATTTCTTATTATTTTTGTCAGCCTCACTCTTTACTTCGGACTTTCTAAACTTGCCCAGGGCAACATAATGAGTATCTATGGACTCCTTGGAGGTGTCGGTGTGGCACTCCTCCTCATGATCTATATTATACGATTCAACCGTTTTGATGTCCTTGCCAGAAGCGCAAAGGCTCTTCTCACGGTATTTTTTGTGGTCATCCTTGCCTATTTCATATCCAGTTTCTATTTAACAAATGATGAGATCCAGGTTGCATCCCCTGGATCCACTGATATCATGATACAGAATCTTTTTTTCTATGGTGTAGGGCTGGTAATTGCTATTCTCTTCTATATTCTGCTCCTTTATTCGGTGGTCGGTGTGAAGGCCTCTGATATCTTCATTTTTGGCCCGAGAAATTCCGGAAAGACCTATTTCCTTCTTGGCTTTTATGAATATATTACCCAGCCGGATATCGGCGGTGAAGGAGGGGAGAGTATCGTATTCTCCGAGAGTGAAATCGATGAAGAAAATCTCAAACTGGATACCATGTATTCCAAAGCCCATTTTGGAGAGGTCATCAGCCGGACCCCGAATTACGTGATGGGAATTTATGAGCTCCTCGGATGGAAAATGTTCGCAGGGTATCGGATCACTCCTATCCGGTGGAAAATGGTGGATTATTCAGGAGAACATTACGATATCCTCAATGGACAAAGTTTTAAAAAATCCATGGAATTCCTGAGCAAAACCCTGAACCTATCATTAATTGAGGTGTATAAGAAGGTTGCAACCAAACGATTTTACCGGGATATAAAACAGAATCACCGCGATAAACTGGGAGACGTTGAATTTCGACGGAGTCTCGTGATTTCAGCCCTGTACTCCCACCTGCTCCATGCGGGTAAGGTGATCTTCCTTGTTGACGGGGATAAACTCCTTGATCCATCCGGAAATCAGAAACTTGCGAGAGAGTTTGGGCAGTATTACAGGATCATCAGGGATATTGAGGGATGGAAACTGTGGAACTTCCTTGGTGCGAATAAAAAATATGCATTCGTCGTGACGAAATCAGATCGTGTGGTAAATCAAAACCTTGGATCATCAGCAGATCCGAATGAACTCGTCACCATGCTCAGAAGATACGAGATAAAAATATTTCCGGATATTCCGGAAAATTCCGATCTGGCGGTGAAGGTGGAAGAGTATTTTCGCTCCCTGTTAAATGACATTGCGACTTACCGGGCCCTTGAGCATCACCTGAATGACATCAACCTCAACTTCATTGCGGTGAGCAGCGATCGGAATGCCATGTCATTTGAAACGGAAATGGCTACTCCACTCAAACTGCAGCCATGGAGGTTCAGCCAGATCTTTAAATTTGGGGCATGACGGGAGGTGAAAATGTGTCACTGCTCTATGGCGTCTTCACAACCGATGGCGAATACGAAAAAGGTAACTTCCAGGTGATAGACCAGGAATTTCCGGATCTTGTGAGGAAACTTGCCGACAGTGACGTCGCGCTTTACCTGAAGATCACGGAAACACAGATAATCATTGGATCTGAAATAAATCTCAAGATCAAGGGCGGCAGAAACGATTCCCGGGTATTCATTCTGAGATATGGTAACGGGGGTACTCTTCAACCCATTGACCTTTCCGATATACTCAAGAGATTTTTTCCCTCAGCATTCGAGTATCTTCAGGGAGCGGATTTTCACATCCTCAATGTGTGGGGGGACGAGCAGTTCACCGGGAAGATCAAAAATCTGGAGGATACCCCTCTCCCTCCTGTCGGTGAAATATCGCAGGTTGTTGCCGGGAAACTGCTCACAGGAAAACCGGTCTATGTTGAAGCAAGGGACCTCTTCAAGGCAATTTGTCTTATCTCGGAAGTGGCGACGATCGTTCAACCCATCGACTATCTTGAATATACTTTTGTCATCTCACGTCTGAGTTTCGTTGATGCGGATCTTCTCGTGGGACCAAATAAGCCTTTGAACACAGAGTTTGATCTGAACCTGGATACTGGAAAAATCCTCGCTGTTGCAGGCCTGGAGCAAAAATATAAACAGATGGTGAAAAATTCGAAGAATGAACTGATTTTAAAGAAAATATCGAATAAAGAATTTAAGACAAAGCAGGACCTGGCAACAGGTATTACTCAAGAATCCTGGAAGGGCCTTCCGGGGATAGAGAAGATGGAATGGGAAAAAATCGCCTCTCCCCTGGGTCTCCAGATTTCTCTCTCTGCGAAAGAGGCAATCGATGCTGTTCTCATAACCGGGAATATAAGTTACTGGAATCGGTATATCTCGAGTCCTGCCTTCAACATCCAGGAGTTCAAAGCGGCCATTTCAAAAGAACCGTGGAACAACTTCGAGAGATTCATTCAGCTTATCCGCCCATCCCTGCTGGCAGCCAGGGATCCCCTCAAAACTGCAATATACGACGTCCTCATGGAAACGATCAATGGCCTCCACGCACGAGCAGACCAGACAGCCGGCTTATTGGCAGGGATAAAACCCGAGATCAGGCAGATACCCGTCAGTGGAAAGTTCCCTCCAGAAGAAAAACCCTTGACAAGGAGGGGTCCACGGAAGACATACCTTGTAATCGGGATTCTTGTCCTCATCATCGCTGTCGCGTTCGTCGCGATGATGTCAGTTCTAGGAGGGATGGCACCTGGTGAAGCACCTTCGGAGCGTACCATATCCGAAAATGGGGGAACACTTGCAATTTTGAATCTAACGATGGGCAAGGAAAACATTACAAAGTTTGATACCCTGAACTCTACTGCACTTCCGCAAGATCTTCCGAGAAATTATACCTCTAACAATCAGGAATATTCTCTGAATATATCCAAAATACTAAAAATAGAACCCGATAGTGCACAAATACAAGGTACGCTCACAATTTATACCCCTGAGCTCACAATCAGCACGGGTTTCATGGGTCATTATAATGCATCATCGAAGGAATGGGAAGAAATTATTCCCATAATTAATCAACCGGATTTCACGCTGCCAATTACCTCCGGAGGAATTTATGGGGTATTTTCCTGATTTTATTCGATTTTATTCAGTTGTGAAAATTGTCAGCAAATAAGGTGAATTTTTCACATGAAAGAACCCTTCTTCTGCCCGAATTTCAGGAAAAATCTCTCTCGAATGATCTTGCTCCTTCTCTTTCTCGCCCCTCTTCTTCAGCACGCGATGGCCGCAGATACCGGTACCCTCATTATTTCATCCTATCCGCTTGGTGCAGGCATCTACCTGGATGACAAGTTCATAGGAAACGCAACGCGGAACATCATTCTTGAGAACGTCGGCGTCGGGATACACTATGTAGAATGGCGAATGGAACATTACAATGGCTGTGTTAAGATTATCAGCATAGACCAGGGCGAAATCGCCGCAGCCCACTGTGATCTGGTCCCCAGGTTGGGGAATATCAAGGTAGAATCCGACCCCCCGGGTGCAACCATCATTCTTGATGAAACGACTGTGAAGGGCAAAACAAACATGATAGTAACAGATATTCTTGAGGGGCCCCATTCTGTGACATTGAGATTGCCTAACTACTATGATTGCGTGCTTCCGGTCGCGGTTGAGGAGATGGTGACGGTTCCTGTCCAATGCAATCTGGAAGAAATCCCCACAACAGGAACTATCAATGCGAATTCAACACCCCCAGGGGCAGATGTTTACCTGGATCAGATCTCGTTGGGTGTCTCGAACCTAAAAATTCCTAAGATTGAACCAGGGAGACATACGCTTTCCTTTATCAAATACGGATATCATGATTGGTCAACCACCATTGATGTGGTCGCAGCGAAGACCTATGATATTAATGCAATATTGGTTCTGAAGAACGGGACCATATCTCTCACTTCGAACCCTTCGGATGTTGAGATAATTATTGATGGCCTGAATATAGGAAAGACTCCTTATCACGGTGAATTCTTCCAGGGAACCCACCGTGTCCTGTTCTCCTCTCCTGCTGGTTACCGGAATCTCACTACTACCATTATCGTTCCCTACGAAGGGACCAGCCTGGCGGTGACTCTCGAATGCGCGGCTCCTGACGCAATCAATCAGGCTGAGAAGGATATCAACGACAATGCAATGTTCAACCCCGGTACGGCGCGAGGACTTCTGCAGGATGCTCGAAATCTCCTCGCATCAAACAGGTGTGTTGATGCTTTTGACATGGCAGCTAATGCTTCTGTTTGGGCAAAAGATATTGATAATGACGGAGTTCCAAATTTTCAGGATGTGTGGAAGAGCATTCCAAATATTTTTGTATATTATACTCCTTTCATCATTGTGCTTTTCGGATTGATAGGTATTGCCTACCACCGGGGAATATCTCAATTGACCCCAAAGATCACCATTGAAGAGCTCCCTCCCACCGATGACCAAGAGAGAACTATTCGGGTAACGACTCAGCTGAAAAAGATGCCGGAATTTTTCTATTGTGCTGTTTTAATCGACGGCAAAGTTATCGATCAGCTGGATGCGCCCGGGACTAAGGATGTTCCACTCGGTAGATTGGATCCAGGCACGTATACAATCCAAGTGGATCTGGATGCTTACCGGAACAAGCTCTGGCGAAACCATACCGAAGAGTCACGTGAAATCGTGGTTCCATAATAATCCGGTCTTCATAAAGATACAAAATTTTAATCATCTGGTGGAGATGATTTCTCCTTCATTTTTCTCGAGCAACCATCCAATAGCCCCACCAAAGACCCCAAGAATACCGAAGATTAAGAGTACCCCGATAGCAACAATTGCATACATAAATGACGCCTGCAGAGAAAACTGGCCTGCGTCGCCGGGCCACACCCCGGTCCGTAGCGGGGACCTTCGGGGGCGTCGCCGGCCTTGGCCCGGGATCACAAGTTGTTGTTCGGTCCCCGATCGGCTGGCCGGCCTTCGGTCCGGATCCGCGTACCTGAGGTGCGTCCGGGGCGGGGGGGCCTTAGGGGCCTTCGTCGGCCCGGGCCCTGGGGCGGGGGGGAATACCCTGAAGCGAGGAGTTGAATTTTAAAAATAGAATGGTTATTTGCGATATGTATCCATCCCCTGATCCAAATCATTTTGCCCCGGTACATGCCACCGTGATCCCATGGATATTTTCACCCACGCGGTCGCCATCACGGTGATCCTCTTTGCAACAGGCAATGCCGTGTTCATCCCGTTTGGCGTCCTTGGGGCAGTGATTATCGATATCGACATGGCATACTCCTTCATCTCCCGTCGCGATCCCTCTCTCTTTCTCCTCTTTCATGGCGGGTTCACCCACAGTATTGCCGGAGCCACGATCCTTTCGGTCATTGCCTTCGGTACAACGCTCGTCCTCTCCTCCACAGGTTCCCTTCCGGGAACCGTACCGGCAGGTTTTCTCATTCCGGCATTTGCCTGTGTGCTCGCCGGTGTTTACCTCCACCTGTTCCTGGATTACCTGGCATCCCCCGGCCTGCCGCTCCTGTACCCCTTCACTGAAAAACGGTTTGGCCTGGCCCTGTTCCCCATGCCCGTCTTTCTCCTTATCACGGTGCTTGCCCTTGTCTCGCTCGCAGTCATCTTTGTCCGGGGTCTCACGCATGAATTCGCGGCGGTATACGGGGCGGTATTCGTCGGAATGATCCTCGTCAGTTCAGCGACAAAATGGTTCGTGCACAGGAAGACCCGCGGAAGATCCTTCCCCACCCTCCATCCCTTTCAATGGATTATCATACGGGAGGAGAATCCGTCCTACTCCGTCATGGTGTACGATATGTTCCGGGGGGTTATCCGGGAACTGAACTTTGAGAAATACCGGAATATCACACCGTCAGAGGTCCACCGGTACGACTCTCTCCCGGAACTCAGGCGCCACAGATATTTCTCCTATATCACCATCGTTGAAAAGAATGGCAGTGAGATCATATTCCACGATCCGGTTCGGGAAGAAGGCCTCATCTCCTTCCCGCCCTGGTATCCATCTGTCAAGGTAAACGCCAAAGACGTACAAACTATCGGGTGAACACTCATGGGATCGATCATCGCAATCAACGGAAGCCCACGAAAGACGTGGAACACCGCAACGCTGCTCGAACATGCCCTTCAGGGGGCTGCGTCAGAGGGGAAAGAGACTGAACTCATTCACCTCTATGATCTGGACTTTAAAGGGTGCACCAGCTGCTTTGCCTGTAAGCTGAAAGGCGGGAAGAGCTACGGGAGGTGCGCGGAACAGGACGATCTGACCCCCGTTCTTGAGAAGATCTGTGATGCCGATGCCCTCGTCCTCGGTTCGCCGATCTACCTGGGAACGGCCACTGGCGAGATGCGGTCTTTCCTGGAACGGCTGGTCTTCCCGTACCTTGTCTATGACCCCGACCGATCCTCCCTCTTTCCAAAAAAGATCCCGACAGGTTTTATCTATACCATGGGCGCGGACGAGGGCAGGGCAAAGGAGATGGGATATGAAATGCAGTTCCGGCTGACCGGGATGGTGCTCGAGCGGATCTTTGGGTCCTCCGAATCGCTTCTCGTGACCGACACCCTGCAGTTTGACGATTATGCAAAATTCGTGTCATCGGCATTTGACCCTGAGGCAAAGGCGCGGAGACACCGTGAGGTCTTTCCGGAGGACTGCAAAAAGGCGTTTCGTTTAGGAAAATGGCTCGGACAGGCTGGAAAGAAAGTGCGAGGGAGATAAAACCACCCCGAATTTCCTGTGTTTAGTCGGAAATGGTCCCGGGTTTACCACCTTTTCCCATACTCGTTGCCATACGTAAACGATTCACTGTCTCTGCGCACTCTCAAATAACGTGATTTAACAGTCGGGTAACCCAGCCGGATCGCAAAGGATACAGCCATATACTCCGGTATTTTCAACATTTTCTTGATATCCTTCTGTTCAGGACCGCTGAATACGCTCATGATCTGAAAACCTATACCCAGCTTCTGAGCCATGAGCCACATGTTCTCCATGAGACAGCCGAGACTTAGGGTTCCAAGCACATCTCCCTCTGATGCCGGAGCCCTTTTTCTTGTATCGTACACCACAACGAGTATTGTCGGACTTCCCTTGATCGTCTCATCCAATGTTCCGGGAGTCGTATCCATCATGGCCATCTCAAGTTGTGCCTTATCCCGCCATGCAGGCGGAAACCCCATCCCCAGGATTCCAACTTTCTTCTGCAATAACTCCTCTTCGGTCATTGACAGCTGCTCATAATTTTCCCTGATGAATTCCGGTGATGGGTAGGTCTTTATCTTTCCAACCTGTTCCAGGATTTTCTTATTTTCAATAACGATGATCTCAAAATTTTGCATATTGTGTGCAGTTGGTGCCCACCGGCCTGCTTCGATGATGGTTTTTACATCGCTCTTCGGCACTTGCTTTTGCGGATCAAATGGTGCTCTCGTCGAATGCCTCTCCTGGATAATCTTGAGCAGGTCGTCCATGTTTTTTCCCTCACATTTTTCGTACAACTCTGGAATGCACCTTTGCATTGAAAGATGTATCCCCACATCTTCGGATCCCGGGGCAATTTTCAGAAGACCTGCGACCTTCGAGAGCCGCACTTGGGCCGAAGGACCCCTTGCCTGGCTCTCGTCGATATCGAAGAAATAACGCAGAGGTGAAGGGGCTGACCAGGCGACTTATAAAATGTACGAAAATGATAAAATTATTTTTATTCTCAGAGCTTTATGTCATATATGCAAACGAGGGGTTGGGCGGCTTTTTGCATCCTGGCAATCATAATATCCTGCATTCCGTGCGTAAATGCCCAGGCTGACATCACGAAAGGCTCAGATTACAAGTGGAGCTTTGCACAGACCTATTCAGAGAAGCAGCTCGCGGACAGCGGGATGAAAATTACTGATGCTGACATCGCATTTGCCAGGATGAGGGTGGCAAGCGCAGAGAAGGACTGCTCCAGTATGGGCGGAATATGGTGTACCTACGCGAATGACGACAGAAACGCCCTCCAGAGAATGCTCAACGTGCAGGCCAAGCAGCAGAATAATCCATCGCCTGTCGTGGTTGATACAAGCCCAATCCCGGATTTCACGAATATTATCCAATCGGCCTGGTCTCAGCTGGTAGCCATCGCAAAAGGCATCTTTGGGTGGGATTAGGAGACAAAATACCAGAATACCATTCACAACTTTCTCCAGCGTTTTTGCTGGCAAATTTGTGCCAATCATCAGCTTCGCTTTTATTCGTGCAGAAAAACTCGCAGTCCTTCTGAATCATCTCGTTCAGAACAGGTTTCCCGCACATGAAACACTTTTGGTCCACTGATCCGGTGCCCGGCCTCCGGCCGGCGTCGCCGGGCCACACCCCGGTCCGGAGGGGCTTCGGGGCCTTCGCCGGCCCAGGCCCTGGGGCGGGTGGGCATCGCCGGAGGCAATTACGGTCACCTCATCCCTCGTGGAATTATCTCAACTCAGTAAAACAAAACGAGACCTGCTCCATGCATCCCCTGACCTTGCATTTAATAACGACCGCTCCCTGTTGAAAGAAAACCATTACCCTGTATCCATCCCTGCTGTCTGTACTCCACGGTTACTTCAATTGCCTCTCCATAAGAATTTCCAGACCATCCCAACTCCCACCACTGATTCATTCCTCCGCTTGAGATGGTTATGGTGAGATTACCTCCCTCTCTGGATGAATAGTGTACATAGATCGGAGCCATGTATTGGTAACATCGTCCAGGCTGATACGGACCCTGGCAGGGTACCGGTTGTAACAATGCTGGGTAGGAGAGTAACGGTTCCCGGTTGAGCGGATTTTGAGTATCGATCGGTTGTTGAACTCTCTGTGAAATGCCAAACTCCAGTGGTATCAGTACCGGCGTCTCACTGGAATAGGCAGTTTCCGTTGGTGGCGGAGTCCCCATCGGTGTACTTCCCGGCTCTATGGGGATAGGATACCCGTGATATTCAGGCACTATTTTTCCTGCGAATATCTTCAGCATGGGAGTATCATTCACATGTTCGAGGGATAGCCTCCAATCCGGGGGGATGCCATATCCGTCTCCCTCAGCGAGGGCCTCTCCGAGGAGGGAGTTGTTCTGGATAAAAGGCACGGGAAGGAGCAGGGTTATATTTTCAAGCACCGACGGAGTTGAAATTATCACCCGGTATTGAAGTTCATGATATTCACTCTCTTTCCTCATCACCATACCCTGCCAGAAAAACCAGGTAAGGATGATGACAATCAGAAGGATGGCGGTTATAAAGAGGAAGTGTTTCGACGAGAGAGTCATATTTGACAATGATACTCAGTCGCGGTAGTGAAAAGAATTTTGAATTAATTCCTAATTTTGCCCACTCGGCCTTCGGGATGGAACTGATAACCAAGCGTGGGTGCTGGCGGCGGGCGGGGGCCTTCCAGTGGTTCCCCGTATTCCAGGTCCTTCTCTGGTGGGCCGCCGCGAGCGATTATAATCTAGGTTATCATAAGAGGGATGGAGACGAGGGCGTGATAAACTGAAATCAAAATCGAGAGCGGATGAGATAAAAGCAATAGTGAAGAGACAAGAAATGCACGATTCTTTCTTTTTGCCTGATGAAAACTTTGATGTTATTCCTTATATTTGCCCATTATTTGTCCTTTTTTTCCTTTTTTCGTTGTTCTTTGACGGATTCTTGAGTCACTGTGCGTCTTCGGATTGTGGATTCTTTCTTTGGCAGCCATACAAGACCCCTACAATTCAATGATATATTATTCCTCTATATATAATTATCTTCATGGGAGATAGATCAGGGAATATCTGGGATTATTCCTTCCTTGTTACGGAGAGGATTCCTCATGTAAAATGGTTCGGGCAATAACGAATTGTATCCTCAAGCATTGACCAGATTGCGGTATGGAACATCTTTTTATTTTTTCCTGCAACCCTCGTCCCCATGATACGTATCTCAGTTTCATGCTTTAATTTATAAGCAGCCAATAGATGTGTAGCCCGGTGATTTACAGCAATGACACCAGAAACGACACAACCAATGTCACCTGCAACGGCAGAAAACCTGCAAAATGTGAACATCACGTCGCAAAACTTCGCCTCCGAGCTCCAGAGCTTCTTTGCCCTGTGCCTGATGAACCTGGTGTTCGGGTCGCTTGCCATGGCCTTCGGGATGCAGTTTATCGTCACCGCGGTGCTGGTAATGGCGGAGGCAGGGACCTTCCAGTGGTTCCCCGTATTCCAGGTCCTTCTCGGGTGGGCCGCCGCGGTGGTCGGGTTCCGGTGGATCCTCTCCAGCGCGAAGATCCTGAAAGGCGTGACGAAGATCCGGAGGGAGTACCGGGCGATGGAAGAACCGGTACCCGCCGAAGCCCTCACCCGGCTGATCGTCAGGATGATGGCCCACTACCGGGAGAACTGGAAGGCCATCTGGAGGATGAACCTGATCTCCACCCTGGGCGGCTGCATCTTCTTCATCCTTGGCGTGCTGAACCTCTTTGAGGGCATATCGGCGGTGCTTGCCGGGTCGGGGCCGGCATACGTCTTCATCGTCCAGGAAGGGCTGACCTCCGGGATTGGACGAACCCTGCTCATCTCCTTCTTTGCGGCCGCGATCAACCTGACCATCGGAGTAGTGAGCCTCCGCTTCTCCTCCTGGTTCCGCCGGTATGCCCGGGCCTGGGACCGCCGGCTGATCGAGGCCTCCCATACGGAGGAGGCCCTGAAGCACGCGATGGAGCAGGGATGACCATGGCCGAGAGGAGGACCCCCTACGAGATCTACTGGGAGATCCTGATCTTCTGCAGGACGCCTCGCGCCTTCACGAGCATCATTAACCGCTGCGACCTCAACTCGAAGACCGGCCAGGAGTACCTGGACTTCCTCACCGGTAAAGGGTACCTCACGGCGGTGAAGGAAGGGGAGAGGACCGGCTATACATCGACACCGCGGGCAAACGAGTATATCGAGCTCTTCACCCGGCTCTACCAGTCGGTGTTCGATAAGATACCAGGGTTCAAGTTGTAAGCGGGACAATCTCACAAGAAGTGACAAAGGTAAAAAATCCCATTTTTTCCTGCAGTAACCCAAAAAAATCATTCCTCGCCGCGGTAAAAGATCCGTCAAGATCTCCGATTCCTTGAAAAGAATTAGGTATCGGGTTGACACCTCACCGTTTCAACCGGCGTTACATCCCGATCATCGCACCGTACTTCGAATACACTTCCCTGACGAGTTCGCCGACCTTCGGATTTGTCCAGTCATGCATCCATTCCGATACCAGGGTCTCGACGGTCATGGGAACCACGCCGAGCTGCAGCATCCTCTTGATGCCATAGTAGTGCGCCTCGGGCGTGGAATCGCCGGCGGCATCCATCAGGCCGTACACCTCGTATCCCTCCTTCAGGGCATGGAGGGCGGTGTACGCAAAGCACATGCTCGTCCACAGCCCGGAGATCACCATTTTCTTTCTCCCTGCTTTCTTCGCGGCGTTCCAGGTTCCCTCGTCCTCGAAGGCATCGAAGCCCGGCACCTTCCGGGCATATACCTCCTGCTTCGGGAATAACCGGGTAATCTCCGGGATAAACTCCCCGTTGTTCGCAGGATTGATGGATGAAAGGACAACGGGAACTCCCAGGATGCTCGCAGCCTTTGCAGCGCAGATTGTAGCGATCTTGATCCTCACCTTATCGCTGGAAGCGACGCTCTTGAACATCGTGGGCTGATAGTCGACCAGGACCAGGACACTGTTCTTGTCGGTCAGCAGGTCAAGCCTTCCGTCCCTTGAGTTTGCCATTTTTCCACCTCCATGGACCATACTAACATCGGATATTCGGATTTAAATTTATGGGAGCCCACACGTCACCGATTCACGGGACTTCAGGGCCGGGAGGCCGTCGTCAAGGAGTTCCCTGACGAGGAACCTGAAATAGCTTCGTGCATCCGATCCTCAGCCTCCCCATCACCGATCATTCAGTGGTGGTGACCGCCCTTTCCCTCCCCATGGCCTCCCCTGCCGGCGATGCCTGCGTACAGGTGGTGGGCATACACCACGAACCCTATGAATGCCTGCACGTATGCCCGCCCTGCGGCGACGTTGTTCACATCATAGCGTGTCCTCTCCATGACAGTCTTGAACCGCTGCTGCAGGTCTTCCTCCACGACATGAAGCATGAAGCTGATTACCTCTTCTGGATTCCCCTTGGCGATGGCTTTCTCGGCCCGGGGGACAACAGGACCTTCGTCGAGGCCCGCGGGCTTGAGCCCGGTGTACGGCGCCCCTTCGCCTGCCCGGTGGAGGCGCACAACAGTCTCGAAGAACCAGTCGTCTGCAAGATCCTGTGCCTCCTTCCCGACCTTTCTCACCCGGATCGCCCGGTTAAAGGCCATCTTCACCTCTCCCTCCGCTTCCTCGGGCACCCAGATGAGGATGAGGTTCACGTTTCCCGCATCAAGGGCCCTCTTCGCCGCGGTGACGACAGGGCCGTCCCTTGTATCGCAGTGGGGTGGCATAAGCTCTCAGGTCCGATCCATGATTGCTGATCAGACGCATTCTGGATATCCAGTTACTTTAAGGTATCTCCGGGGGTGTTCGGGTCCCCCCAGACCGGAAACGAGAAGGAAAAAAGTAATTCAGATATTCCCCGATCCGAAGGCCGGCTGCTTCGGCACGAACGCGTTCTCGAGGACCCCTTTCCTGAATCCCGTCGGGACATTTCCTGTTTTCGCGTAGGTGTAGAGGGCGGTCACGAAGATCCCCTGCATGGCGGATGCCACCACGCTCACGACGGCAAGGAGGATGACGACGAGGGCGATGGCAAGAATGATCGCCGCGGCGCTCCCGGTGACGAGCGCTGCAAAGACGCCGAGGAGCCCGACAATCATGATAGCGCCGAAGATGACCCCGATGGAGATCGACCCCACGACGCTCTCCCCCCAGGTCTTCCTGAAGAGGGCAACCGACTCCTTTGTTGCATCGATTACCCCTTTGTTCTCGAGGACAAGGACAGGGACCACGAAGATGGTGACCAGGCTCCATATCCCGCCGACAAGGGCAACGGCAATCTTCCCGATGAACCCGACACGGTTCTGGATTGTGCGGAGGATCATCCCAACGGTTGCGGCGATGAGGGCCCACGCGAGGATGGGCACGATGTGCCGGACCGCGTTGGATAACCCTTCGCTGATGCTCGTCTCCCGGCCCTGAAGGAGGGCATGGACGCAGGTGATGAGGGCCGTGTTGAAGAAGATGGCCACGAAGTACGTCACGACGTAGAAGAGGAAGAGGAGGACGTACCAGGGGGCCGGTCCCGCCGCCGCCTGCCCGAAGACCGCTCCTGAGAGGAAGAGCGGGATGATGAAGGAGATGACGACGAGGAGGGTGAAGATCCCTGAGAGGACGGGGAAGATCAGGAGCTTCCTGTCCTGGGAGAGGATCCTCCAGCTCATCTTCACAAGCTCCCAGCTACGGCCGATGCTTTCAAACATACTCTCCCGTTGGTCATGAATAGAGATGAAGGTTGGGAGGTTTCAGCTTCCTCATCATCCCCGGCCGACGGAAGCATCATGAACCCCGGCAGCCTCTCGGAAGGGACCGTGACACGACCAGCCCGAAAAAGCATTTATCCTCCCCCGCCCATCGTGTGGTATGCTTCGAACCATTCCCATCATCTTCCTCGCCATCGCCCTTATCCTCGTCGCCGGCTGCGCCGAGCATGCCCCGGCCTCGGTCGTCCCCTCGGGCGGCCTCTCGGCCTCGGTCTCGAAGGTGGAGGACCACTGGAACTTCGGCCTCGGCTGCTACTGGAAGCCCTCGGGGACCGTGTTCAACTCCGGAGATACCGAAGCCACGAACGTGGTCACCTTCGTCCAGCTCATCGATACCTCGACAGGGAATATCAGGGACAGCAAGACCATCGCCCTCGGGGACCTTGCCAAGGGAGATTCCCGGTCCTTCGAAGTATCCCTCGACGGCGAGTGCGACCGGAGCTACCGGGTCGAGGTTCGGCCGATGGAGCAGGCCTGAAAAAGAGGGATGGTTCCGAGCGGTTGAATCATCCACCGTTACTTCTTCGGTTCACACTTCGCTGCCAGGGCTCCCTTCGGCCAGATGAAGTGCAGGATCACGAAGGCGATGATCGTCCAGATCAGGCAATCGATGACTGCGATGGGCCAGTCCACGACGGGCGGAGCTTGAAACGTCACGACCCGGTGGAGGTAGGGGAAGGGCGATCCCCACTGGAGGACATCCACGGTCTTGTCCGGGAAGAGCGGGGCAAGGAAACCGGAGAAATAGGTGATCGCTATGCCCACGATGAGCGCCCAGGCGGCGGCTACGTTGACCTTGGCACAGTTTATCATGTACGCACCGGGAGAAGGCTAAGCAGATCTTCTATTAAAATTTACCGAGATGGATCCATGGCGGCCACCTCTTGGCCTCATATCCTCCATGAGCCTGAGCGGCTCGCACAACTCCCATGCCCGAATGCCTGTTTCATTGACACAGGGGAGAAATACCTGTCCTGCGGAACGCGTTAATCGCGCTCTCCGGATTGGATCCTTCCAATGTATTTCTGAATATAGCCCGTGATATACGGAGTCACCAGCGGTATAATCATCAACAGCATTTCATGCATGAAATCCGGGCGGCTCGTGTCCTTCTGCATGGTGACTCGTGATCTTTCCTGTGCATCTTGAACAGAAGCGCGTGATGTTATCAGTTTGATAATCCCGTACACAACTGCCCCCGCAACAACTGCAGTAGCAGCTGTTGCAAACGGGTGCTCGCGTACCGTCTGACCTATTGACCTGTAAGCCCGGGATGGTGCCTGGACAACAGACTGTTTCAGCCGTCCATAGGATTCGGCGATCAAGGCTTCGGTGATGAGGAGGTCTTCTTCAGTAACACGCCTACGATTTTCCACTTTTTATCATCTCCCTGGTTATCGGGGTCCTTAAAACGATTTTGTTCGATACGAGCACGTACGCGAAAATAACGCCGATCGCCCAGATGATGGCTGCGGTTATCAGCAGGGCGGCCCAGAGCGGTACCATCGTTGCGATGAAGAGGATTACGCCTATCACCAGGGCCAGTGTGCCGGCTGCCAGTAATGTCACAATTACCGACAGGTACAGGATCTGCCTGATCAGAAAGTCAAAGGGTTCGAATACATAGTGCTGCAGAAACAGATCTGTCTTCTGCCGCAGGTAGAGATCGATGTACTTAATTGTCCTCGCAAACTCCGATTCTATCGATGGTTCTTCATTACTGGCAGCCTTATCCATACGATCCCTCTGTTAGTCGCGGGCTTTGAAGATCAACATGCCGATGAGGACACCCACGCCGACAGCGATCAGGACCGAGGGAACGGGGTGCTGGGCAATGATGGTCTCGACAGGCTCCACCCTTTTATGGTAATCTGCATCAATTTTCTCATACCCCGCACCAACTGCGGCCTTGAACCGGTGTACCCGGCCCTCGACATCATGGAGGATATGCTTGACGTCCTCGCCTTTTGCGGATACGTCAGCACTCCGCAGCTTGCGGGCAGCCTCCTCGAGCGCTTCGGCTGTCTGGAGCTTCAGATGTTCAGCGCTGGCAACTCCCGTATCCACCATACGGTCTGCTGTCTCATTCGACATGGTTATGCACCTTCCTCTGGTGCGTCCTTGATATGTTCGTACATTTTTTCCATCTCCGTTCGTTCCCTGATATGACGTTCTTCATGATGTTCAGGAGGAATCATCCTGAAAGAGGGCAGGTTTTTCATCATATCAGAGCAACCATTTATATAGCTGAAATGTATATAAAAATCTTACCTTTTGTTGCGAAATCTGAATCAATCCAGAGTTTCCGGTGTTTTATCACAAGACCATTCAGCTCATACTCGGATCACTCCTGTCATCAGGATCCATGTGAAGATGCTGTTCGCTGCATTCAGATTCGACCATATCAACGGTCTCCACCGAGGAAACAAGGTATATTCTCGCAGAGGCTATCTGAAAAATCCAGAAAATTGAACGAGTATACATGAAAAGATGTGATGGACTTCTCATGTTTCGACCGTTCGGAGAGGAATGGAGAATTAAGTCAAGGTAATCGCAATGTTCAATAAATGAAATGACTAGAAAAATATATATTCCGGATCGACGTTAGGGATAACTTAGCCGGCGTTAGGGATAATTCCGGCCAGGCGTGAGGAGTGATAACATGACAGGTACACAAAAAAATGCAAGAAAAAAGTTCTCCCTTGTTTTCACCGTGGCGTTGATCTGCCTGATGGCAGCCGCGATAACTCCCTGCGTGATGGGCGCTTCAACCGTGAGTCTTGGGACGGCCGGTAATTATGTGATTCTCGCAAAATCAGGAATCACGACCACAGGAACTACAATGATTACCGGAAATATTGGAGTGAGCCCCATCGCTGCGGGGGCCATAACTGGATTTGGACTCATCAAGGATTCCTCGAATCAATTTTCGACATCGTCCCTGGTGGTAGGAAGGGTATATGCGGCCGACTATGCGTCTCCTACTCCTGCTGTTCTCACAACGGCCGTAAGTGACATGGAAACTGCATACACCGACGCAGCAGGACGAGCAGGTCCCGATGCCACCGAACTGTACGCGGGAAATCTCGGTGGAAGGACCCTTGCCCCCGGCCTTTATAAATGGTCCACCGGCGTGCTCATACCGGCGTCAACGGCTCTCACTCTGGACGCGAAGGGCAATGGGGATGCTGTCTGGATCTTCCAGGTATCAGGAGACCTCACCATGAGTTCCGCTTCGCAGGTTGTATTGATCAACGGCGCAAAAGCGGAGAATATCTATTGGCAGATCGGTGGCGGCACGGGTGTGACTCTTGAAGCGGGTGCGCATGCTGAAGGTACCATCCTCGCGGCAAAGGCGATCACCATGAAGAGTGGGGCGTCACTCCATGGGAGGGCACTGGCACAGACCGCGGTTACCTTGATCGCAAATACCATAACGGCACCAACACCCGCCCCGGCACAAACCGCTGTACCAACAACGGTACAAACCGTTGCAACAACACCGGCACAAACCGCTGCAACAACAACGGCACAAACCGCTGCACCAACAACAACAACGGCACCCACAGGAGCAGCCAGCACAACGAAAACGGTGAATGTCGGTGGAAACTCCGGGGTTTACCAGGCTAAGGTCACTGGCACCGGGAATACCGGGCTCACCGTCACCGGCACCACAGCATCCGGCCCCGGGCAGGGTATCCCACAGCCTTCCGGCACCGTATATCAGTATCTCGATCTCGCACCGGCACATTACACCACCATAGATCAGGCAGTGATCTCATTCACCGTGCCGGTCTCGTGGCTCGACGACCATAATATCGCCCCCCAAAATGTCGTACTTCAGCATCTCGACGGCACCATGTGGGATTCATTGCCGACTACACTCGTGCAAACGGTGGGTGGACAGGTGTACTTCACCGCAGTAAGCTCCGGATTCGGGCGATTTGCGATCACCGGACAGTATACATCAGCTGCCACGACAGTGCAGACCATCGTATCTACCGTGGCACAAACCGCCCAGCCCACGTCGCAGCCCACGTCGTTACCGACAACAAAATCACCCGTCCCGGTCTGGGTGCCGGTAACTGCGGTGATCGGTGCACTGCTGATCATGGCAGTTCTTTCCGGCCGGAGCGGGAAAAATTCCTGACCGGAAATTTTTCTCTATTTTATTTTTGAAGTATACTATCATGTTAACTACCGACTCGTAAAGGAAATTACGAGAGAGAAATGGGGAAAATATCATACCCAAAATGCAGGTCGAAAAAAGAATACCTCCTTTCTCATGGTTAAGAGAAATTGTTCTCGATAATTTTATTGCTATGATACTTCTAAATTGTGGTAATTTGCCTTTAAACCTGCCCACTTGAAATGCGGAAGATCCATGAAAAAGAGCACGTTTAACACCCCCCCGTTTTCATGCCCGACCTTAGCAGACGGGCAAAAATTTCTCCTGCGCCCAACTGATCCCCTGACAGCAGAAATAGTTGCCTTGATAACAGACGTGATGCACCTCTCACCGGGTACCGATGGGCGTGAGATCTTCGTCTGCGTAACCGAAAACTACGTTCAGGAGAGCATCCCAAAGGAGACGGGGCCATTGTGTGCTGCCTCTCCCCGGGAGTGGATAAGATCATGAAGGCGATTCAGATGTCTCAGCTGGCCCGATCCATCTATGAACAACCGGAAAGAACCCGATGACGGATGTCAAAAAGCCAGACCTGGAGCAACTCGTGCCGTATGAGACACGTGATGAGATCGAGCTGATCCTGACTTGTTCCAAAGGGTCAATAACCAAAGATAACAGGGAAACTATCGCAAATCTTCTTAAAAAAGAATTAAACTGGGATTATATATACCGGCAGGCAGAGAGACACGGGCTTATCCCTCTTCTTTATTATAACCTGAAGAACACCGCTCCTGAACTGGTGCCGGAAGATATCCTTCAGCGAATGAATGAGATCTATCTCCCCAGCATGAAACGATCGATGATTCAGACCAGAGAACTGCTTCAGGTCATTCAGCTCGGAAAGGACCATGAAATACCCGTCATACCTTATAAAGGAGCACCCCTGTCACAACAGATATACGGGGATATCGGCCTTCGGATATCTTCTGATATTGATATTATTGTTCGCCAGCAGGATGTGATCCGGGCCAAGGCTCTCCTCATTTCACAAGGATATATTCCCCAGATATCTTTGACTCCTGAACAGGATAAAAAATTCATTCGGGTGCGATGCGAGTATGATTTATATCACCCTCGTCGGACTACCATTGATATTCACTGGCAGTTTATTCCATGGTACTACTTAGCCCCCTTTGACGAAACCGACATCTGGTCAGGATTGAAGGTGTTATCCCTTGAGGGTCAGGATATCTTTGCTCTTTCTACAGAAATGCTGATTATTGCTCTGTGTATCCATGGAGCAAAGCATCAATGGAAGGAACTCAGACAGATATGTGATATTGCAGGGATCATTGCATCTGAGAAAGATATCGACTGGGAATTGATACTAAAAATTGCCAGAGAAAAAAGAATTGAACGGATAATTTCTCTCGGGTTGCGACTGATGGAGGAGTTGATGAAAACCGATCTTCCCCTCTTTGTATCCGAAGTAATCAGGCGTGATCGCGTCGTACAGCACCTGGTATCATCCAGTATTGATACTATATTCACAGAAGAGCAGAATCATGGAGGGGCTATTCAGGAGGTACTTTATTGGGTTTCGGTTCGCGAATGCTTATGGGATAAGCTCCGGGTTATTTCATTATTGGTATTCGAACCAAATGATGACGATTGGGCATATATTTCACTCCCCGGGATCCTTTCTCCATTATATTATATTATCCGGCCGATACGGCTGGCATTTGAATATGGAGTAACGGGATGACGGAAAAGATAAATAGATCATTAATAATTTTCACCGTATTCATTGTACTATTAAGTATTCTGCTCTTTTTCTCGATTGTATCCCCCGTTCATCGCTGGGGAGATGCTTCAACCTATTATATGCAGATATCAAGTATCGTAAATGACCATGATATTCAATATCAGCCGATTGATCTTCAACGTGCATTACAGACCAAATTTGATGATTTACCAGCAGGGCTTATTTTAATCAGAACAGCAACTGGAACATACTTTTATGGAAAAGAATTTTCATATGCCCTATTTACAGCCCCCTTTTTTGCATTGTTGGGCATTCAGGGCATTCTTGTATTCAATGCTCTGATGTTCTGGTCAATGATCCTGATGGGATTTTGGTATTTGAGGGAAAAAGGAAATTCAGACATCGTTGCATTTGGAACCTCTTTTATCTTTTTTACCGTATCGACCGCCTTTGTATATATTTTCTGGGTACACCCTGAGATATATAACATGTTCTTGTTGACTCTGGCTCTTTTTTTATGGATACACTCTATAGAAAAACCCGGGAGTGAAAAATTTTTACTCTGCTCCGCGTTCATATTTGGGCTGGCAACTGTTTCCAGAATTCCCAATGGATTACTATTCCTGCCTTTTCTTTTCTATGAGTTCTATTCCCGAAGGTTTAAAAGAGCACTATCCCTCTTCATACTGTTTCTGATACCCCTTCTTTTGTTTTACGGTTATTTTTTTAGTGTTTCCGGCGTCGCTTCGTTTTATGGAGGAAATCAGTCAGGTTATTCCAGTAATTATCCGTTCATGAGTTCCAGTAGTGGCGAAGTCAATAATTCATTAATTATACATGAAGAAATTGATCCGGTTCGTTCTCTTTTTGAAAATAGTGTTATCGAACAAGGATGGGGGCATTTACAATCAATAAATTATTTGAATGGGTTGTATAATGGGTTTTATTTTTTCTTTGGCAGGTTCACCGGTCTTATCTGGTACTATCCCCTGGCAGCCTTCGCTCTTACCTCATTTCTGATTGTGGGGATAATCAGTAAAATGAGGAGAAGAAAAAATGATAACCCTTTTTTAGAAGTGATGGAAAATCCTACACATTATTTGGTATTTGTTGGAATCATTTTAAACATTCTATTTTTTATTTTTCTTAATGGAAATAATTATTTCGGGGGTCAGCATGCTGTAGGGAACAGATATTTCTGGGTGTATCCAGCCTTTTTATTTCTCATAAGGAGAGTAAATCTGAAGCTGATCATCCCATTCATCCTGATTGCACTCGTCACCGTAGTACCGATTATTTCAGATCCGGTGAGCAATTCGCAAAGCCCACAGCGTCATACATTCATACCGCCCTATCCGTTATTCCCCTTTGAATATAATCAGGTACGCAATTTACCTTTATGGTCCCCACAACCACCAGCTCTGCAAGATATCTCCTTCTTGTATAAAGATTCGGAAGGTGGGATACCAAGATACCTTGGATCAAATACCTACTCCATTTCCGGGACCTCGCATTGGATTGTTCAAAAATACGGCACCATCGATCATGTAACCATGATATTTAGAGATGCCAGAAAAGAAGCTAGCAATGTATTGGTTATATCCGGTAATTATACCAAGACTATGGAGATAAATTTTACAAATCCTGTTAAAATTACCATCCCACTTCAACAACCAGAATATTACGGCAATCCCCCATTGAATGAAATATCTGTTCGTACAACAAGTGAAATAATAATGACGGTAGTAAGTGATGAAACAGAAAATCAAGTGATACTGTATTCTGGCGGGTGGTATGATGAAGAGAAAAACAATAACCAATCCTTTCGATGGATGACCGATCAATCAACTCTGGTGGTTTATTCTGATTATGAGCAGAATAAATCAATACAATTTGATGCAATAAGCTTCTCCCGTCCGAATCATCTCAATCTGCAGGTTGATGGAAATAATTATATATATGATATAAATCCAGAAAATTATTCTACCATTACTTCACCGCTCCATCTTCATGCTGGGTATACTATCGTTCAATATAATGTACCGGAAGGATGTATTTCTCCCAGTGATAATTCAGGACTGAATACTGGTGACACTCGATGTTTGAGTTTAAATGTTCGAAACATGTCATTAATTGAACCATTGCCTTCAAAAAATGAATCAGAAAAGCATGGGATACTGTATTGGTATTCTTATGGGTGGTTTGAGGAAGAGAAAGACAATAACCAGTCCTGGCGATGGATGACCGACCAATCAACTCTGGTGGTTTATTCTGATTATGAGCAGAATAAAACGATACAATTTGATGGATCGAGTTTTGGTTATCCTCGTGATCTCACGCTCCGTGGGGATGGATATTATCAGGTATTTAGATTATACCCTAAAAACTATACCTCCATAACATCGCCAATCCATCTGAAAGCCGGGTATACCTTTCTTCAGTTTGATGTTCCGGCCGGATGCACCCGTCTATCTGATGTATCTGATATTACTGGATTGATTATTGGATGGAAAACTGGCGATACCCGGTGCTTAAGCATACGTGTTCGAAATATGACAATCTCTTAATTTATTCAGAGATACCCATGCTCCTCTCTACTCATCACCAGGTACTGTCCCATCACATGCCTGTCAAAATCCTGTATCCATACCCCATGAAAACATCCGGACTGAACATGTGCATCGGGACAGGAAATATCCCCCATAGGGGAACTGAATCTTCAAGTACGCGGGATTATTCTGGCTCTTCGTCAATTTCAGTAAGTAAGATATTGGATTGCACCCAACAACCTTTCATGGTTGTTGCAGAGGAGCTCTTTCGATCTGTCCTTCACATGACTGCTCCCTGGACGAATTTTTCGATTCAATCCGGTGAGGGTGTGCGTACATTGGATATCCGGAGTGCATTGAACACATCGGATAATCTGAATCACAAACCATCATGAATCCGTTAGTATCCTTGGTTATTGTAAACTGGAACCGGCGTGATTATTTATCAGAATGCCTGAATTCAATAAAGAAGCAGGATTATTCCCCTCTTGAAGTAATAATCGTGGATAACCATTCATCTGACGGATCCCCCGAGATGCTGACCTCGATATTTCCAGAATATACCCTGATAAAATTGCCTGATTCTTCTTATGGGGCATGTGAAGCATTCAATATTGGATTTGCAAATACTAACGGTGATTTTATTGGCATACTTGATAATGACGTCGAATTGACCTATGATTGGGTCAGCTGTATCATTGACAGATTTAAAAAAGAGGACGAAGCCACCGCCATAATATCCACAAAAGTAATCGAACCAGATATGCCTGATTGGTACCTGCAATCCAATCACCTGGGTAAGGAACGGTATATTAACACCTTTGCAGGATGCGGATCAATGGCCAGGGCAAAAGCTCTTCATGAAAATGGGTATTATGATGAAAAATTCTTCATCCATGCCAATGAACGGGATCTTGCACTAACGCTCATCTCTCAAGGGTATAAAATTCTTCATTATCCTGACGTGATAACCTATCACAAAAAACCCTTTGGTATTCATAAGGGAAATGACAGGTTGTACTATTTTTTGCGAAATGCCATCTGGGTATTAGTGAAGCACTATACTGTGAAAGAGGTCATTCTGGCACTTGTATCACAGGTGAAAGGAAATCTGCAGGATGGAAAAGGCAATACAATGGATTCAGAGAATCTCATCGTCGGGACTATTGGTATCAAAGATGCTATTTTCAGAGAGAAAGGGGGTATAACAACTGCAATCAGGGCAGTTTTTGATGGACTGGCCGGTGCTCCACATTACATGAAATACCGATACTTCCTTAAAAAATATATTCAAAAATAAGCGATGAACATGTATAATGGACTGAGAAATATTTTTCATTATCGTTCCAAATCGGTAATGTGCATATAAATCTGTAAACCGGTACCATTCGGGATATCACGGGTAAAAAATAGGGGACTGGTATGAAATATAAGGTCTGATGCCTGGCTGGGAGTGACCTGGAAAGAGGCTATTTGTGAACTGCCTGCTGCCAGTGCACCAATAAATTTCTGAAGCGGGGAGACCATGATACCATTTCCTGATGGGGTAATAATAATATCAGTAATCGCACCATTCCGGGAATTAACGAGGCTCAGATTGACACTATCTTTCTTTCCCACTACAAAATTAGCGGGCCTGTCCACAATTTTTGCATCACGGTCTTTTGAATCGATTTCAAACCTGAAGGGATAACTGATGCTTCCTGCTTCCACTGTTGAAACGGTAAATACCGGGAAATACGTTCCATCCTCACCTTAAACGGTTACCAGGAAGGAATAGGTCATTGTTGAGCCAGGCCCGAGATGGACATTGGTATTATACGAGGCCTTGTTTGACACTGAAACATGAGTTTCAAGAATGTCAGGCTGGGACAATGTTACCGTCTGGTTACCGGAGTTAGTCAGTGTGACCATGATAGGGAGTTCCCTTCACCGATATTCGTCAGGAACGGCTTTCCTTCGACGGAATCCTGTCCGTTTTAGGAATTTGCGGTAACCGGGTTACAAATACCAGAAAATTGTAGTTCTGTGATTATGACAGTTGACTATAAATGGTTATATTTTTAAATTTACTACGGTCATCATGGAAGGGATTAGGCTTGCAAAAATTCCCGTGGCTAACCCTGCTGTTCTATCCCGGGACGGACTGGACGAGGGGAAGGTTATAGTAAACTGTGACACGGGTGCTGCGATTGCCGTCAACAGGACAGGTGCGCTGATATGGGCCCTGATCGACGGGCGGCGCAATGCCGAAGAAATTGCAGAAGCAGTCCGGCGGAGTTTTAGTAATGCACCGGATACGGTCAAGGATGATGTCGCAGCGCTCCTCATAACCCTTTCAGAAGATGGTTTTATCGGGTATGAAGTCAAGAGCCTTGCAAATAATTACGGGGAATAATTCATCAAAAACCGGAGGGGGAAACAAGAATGGAACCTGATAAAAACACTACCGGTCCAAACAAGACGGGCATTCGCCTGGACGGGCGGATAACCGCAAACCCGGTTGTTTCGTGCAGGATTGAAGGGGATAACGGTGCCCTCCTCTTCAATGCTGATACCGACAATACCCTGTTGATCAACCCCACGGGCATCATTGTATGGAACTTTATCAACCAGCCCCGCACGGTCGAAGAGATCGTTGAATATATCACCAGATCTTGCAGCAATAGTCCGGATCACGCCACGGTAAGAAAGGATATTGAAACGTTTGTTACGGATCTTGCCCCGGACTTTATATCGGAGGTTTAGGGTAATGCAGGAGCACCCGCTGTACGCTGACCTGACGGTTCCGCCAAAAGGGGTTGCACAGGCACCGATATCCGTAGATCTGGCCCTTACCGGGCGATGCAACCTCTCGTGTAAATACTGTTTTTATGCCGACAGCATGACCACCCGGACGGATCTTCCGGCCGGACGGTGGCTGGATTTTTTTACTGAACTCGGGGGGCTCGGGGTCCAGAGGGTGTGCCTTTCGGGCGGCGAGATCTTTGTCCGCCCCGATATCTTTACCCTGATAGATGGTGTGATTGAGAGCAGGATGCGGTACAGTATCCTGTCAAACGGGACGCTGATTACAGAAAAGGTCATCTCTTCATTTTCAGAAGGGAAGCGCCGGCTCAGGATGGATTCCATCCAGGTCTCTATCGACGGGTCCTGTGCTGAGATCCATGACCTTTCACGCCCGCATAAGAGCTTTGACCGGGCAGTCCGCGGCCTCCGGCTCCTTGTTGAAGCGAAATTTCCCGTAACCGTGCGGGTGACCTTAAACCACCATAATATCAATGACCTTGAAAAGATCGCCGGCCTTCTCATTGATGATATCGGGCTTTCCGGCTTTTCAACCAATGAAGCCGAGGCGATGGGGACTGCCCGGTGCAGCGGCCAGAATATAATGCTCTCGGAAGAGGAGCGGCGGCAGGCAATGAAGGCTCTTTCAGAACTCAACAAACAGTACGGGGGCAGAATCGGGGCAACGGCCGGTCCCCTTGCCCGGGCAAAGATGGTAAAGGAGATCGAAGAGAAAATTTCCCGCGGGGAGACCGGGATACCGGGGCGCGGGACGCTCTGCTCGTGCGGCGGTGTTTTTGCAAAGATGGCCGTGCTCCATGACGGCACGATGGTGCCGTGCAATATGCTCCCGACGCTGACCATGGGAGTGATCGGGATGCATTCCCTTAAGGAGGCATGGCTCAAATCGCCGGCTATCAATGCTGTTCGCAGGCGGCGGGAGATACCGCTCTCCGCACTGCCGGAATGTGCCGGTTGCCGGTATACCGGGTTCTGTTCCGGGGGTTGCCCGGCATCGGTGTTGGCCAAATCCGGCAGGCTGATCGGCACCGATTCCCTGTCCTGCTTCCGCGCCTATGCAGGGGAGGTAGAACCCCATGACACTCTGTGATCTCCCTGAAGAACCCGTTCTGACTGAACAACAGGCCCGGACCATTGACCTGCCGGAGGGTGTGCCCCCGCTCCGGTCATTCTATCTCTACCTGTCAGCAAGCTGCAACCTCCGCTGCCGTCACTGCTGGATCACACCGGTGTATTCCGGCGGCAAACCCCTGCCGGGAAAGACCATTGACCCGGCAGCACTCCGGAATGCCGTTACCGAGGCAAAGACCTTAGGCCTGTCCGGCGCGAAACTGACCGGCGGAGAACCGATGCTGCACCCGCAGTTCAAAGAAGTTGTCGAGCTGCTCACGGCCGAAGGGCTCTCGATGAACATGGAGACGAACGGCACGCTGATGACGCGGGAGATGGCGCACTTTCTCAAGGAGAAATCCAAGGTAGGATTTATCTCGGTGAGTATCGACTCGCCGGTGCCTGCGGAGCATGATGCGTTCCGTGGCGTGAAAGGGGCGTTTGATGCCGCAATCCGCGGGCTTGACTTCCTTGTTGAAGCAGGCTACACCAACTGCCAGGTGATCATGGCAGTCCACCGCGGCAACCGGCACCAGATGGAAGCACTGGTAAACCTTGCCGCCAAACACAAGGCGGAGTCGGTGAAGTTCAACCCGGTGACCCGGACCGGCCGCGGCATCGGCATGCACGAACGCGGCGAGGCACTGAACTTTTCTGAATATATGGAATTCTCCCGGTACGTGAACGAGGAACTCCGCCCGAAGGCACCGATCACGGTTTTCCTGTCGATGCCGCCAGCCCTTACGCCATTTTCCGAACTCTGGCGGACAAACGGGAAGAGCTGCGACTGCGGGGTTTCAGGTATCCTCGGCATCCTTGGTTCAGGTGAGATTGCCCTCTGCGGGATTGGCCAGACCATTCCCGAGCTGGTGTACGGGCACCTCGGGAAAGACGGTATCCGGGAGATCTGGCTGAATCATCCCGTAATCCTCGGGCTCCGGAGAGATCTCCAGAACTTCAGCGAATATCCCGGCATCTGCGGCTCCTGCATCCATGCAAAATCCTGCCGGACCGGCTGTGTCGCAAACAACTATGGCTACGGCGGAAAACTGGTCTCTCCCCCGTGGCTCTGTGATGAGGCTGAACGGCGGGGCGTGTTCCCCAAGAACCGGATGCGGATAAAAAAGTAGTGCATCCATCGGGGACTATATCATTCTGTAAGCTGCAGACGGTAAACAATTGCCACGTTTTCTGCTCCTGATATCAGGGTGAAAAAAGGGAGGAAATATCGGAACAGGGAAACTCCCTTCCGTAGTGGAGATGACTGTTCAAGAGAAAAATATCGATACAGAGGATATTGGTGAATCCTCTGATCCCCCGATCACGTGGATCTGCCAGTGTTGCATTAACCGTGGACCTTTTTAAGTCACGGTCCCACCGGTAGTGCTGCAGGACGCATGAGCGCTATTGCCACTGGTAGTGCAGGCAGCCAAAGTAGCGGAATTACCACTGGAAGTGCAGTAATCCCCCGCGGTAGTACCGGCAGTGCAGTAACCACCAGCGGTACTCCCGGATGAGCTGCAGTAACTCCCACCCCCGGTAGCGATAGTACCGGCACTGCAATAAGCTCCTGCTGCAGCCGTGCCTGCGGTACAAATTCCTTTCCCGTCACTTAAATCGCCGATCCTGACCACGCGAGGCGGTGAGTAGACTGATTGGGAACCGGGTTTCATTGAATCATCTCCGAGGTCTGACATGGAGTAGAAATCGGCTGTTGTCTATATATATTTTCCTAATCACTCTCAAAAGATTAATTCTTCATATCGTCTGAATATGGAAACAGGAACCTTATGGCACAGCATGAGTCACAACCTGGATCGCCAGCATCTTTTCAGGGAGGGATCCCCCAAAGCCAAAAACCCAGTAATCCGTTTTGATCGTATTTTTCAAACAGGGGTGAATGATCATGGTTGCAATATTCTCATTCAACAGGCATTTCCTGATTACGGTGTGTCAGGAACGGTTGACAATGCTACTGGTACTCGTAGTCTCATTCCGGCGGAGTGTTGCCCCTGCGGCAGTTCCTTGACGATATCCGGGGGTCATGGTCCCCGGGTGAGGAAAGGGGGGGTCGTCATGGAGGATCCGGGAGGAATCCCCGAGGAATTCCGCTCTGTAGAAATGCCTGGATAAAATCCGGGCGCTCACAGGGGCTTTTACCCCCCCGCCGCTGTGGCTCAGCGAAGATGCATAAACATCTTCTCGAGCCCGCCCCTGCCAGCGGCAATGGCGGTATTCCCCCCAATTGCGATAACTTCCCGAGAAGGTAATACGCTCATCATCGCAAAGCGCAGGGGCGATCCGGGGACAGCATACCTGTCGAAAGACAGGTGTGATGGGCAGGTAGATTTCCATCAGGAAATCTTTGAACAGGCACTGTCCCCCTCCTCTCTCATGTAAGTAATGAATTAAATTTCAGATGATGAGGTTTTCTCAGAGCCGAATTTCGTTCACTTAATATCCCATGCAACAGAAAAAGTACCCAAAATGCCTGCCGACAGCGATCCCTCAGCACCCTTGACAGGTATCCGGCTCACGAATGGACAGCAATGGCGTTTTCGCCCGACTGATACCGGATCTGCTGAGGTAATCCGGCGGATGGCAGACGTAATGCGACTCTCTCCTGTTTCATCCGGTACGGAATTATTTGTCACGGTCCGGCAGGGTAAAGATGAAGGCAGGGCCCGGGTTCCGGGCCAGAACCCGCTCACCTGCATTCTTCCTCCCGGAACAGACGATGCGATGCAGATAATCCAGATGATGGATCTCACCACAATGATCGCTTCCGAAACCCTTCCCTGCGGAGGGCTGCTCATCCACGGGGCGCTGGCCGAACGGGACGGGTCCGGCGTCATCCTTGCAGCTCCCGGCGGGACGGGTAAGACTACGGCCAGCAACCGGATCCCCCCGCCGTGGCATTCGCTCAGTGATGACGCAACACTGGTGGTGCGGGATGGTTACGGGAACTATTTTGCCCACCCCTTGCCCACGTGGAGCCGTTTCTTCGATAACGGGCCCGGCGGCAGCTGGGAGGTGGAACGGGGGATACCGCTTGCTGCGGTCTTCTTCCTCACCCAGTCGCCGGAAGACCAAGCAGAGCCGCTGAATGCCGGTGAAGCGGCTGCGTACCTGATGGAATCCGTTCACCAGCTCATGGGCGTACCAGCACGGACGGAATGTATACGGGGAGAGTCCGAATCACTCTGCGAGATGGAGCTAGCCGCGGTGAGTGCACTGGTGAAGGTGATACCTGCCTACCTCCTGCACATCAGCCTGACCGGAAGGTTCTGGGAGGAGATCGATACCGTTCTCAAAGAGCGGACCGGGGCCGTTCCTGCCGATAGAAAGGAGAAGACTTCTCCAACCGCAAAGAAATTTCATAGGAGTGAGCTTCCCCATCCAGCGATTGATATGTTCGGCGCCGGGCATATCCCGATTGTGTATTCCGGGCCCAGCATGAACCCGACGCTCCGGGCACCCGACCTGCTGGATGTCGTCCCCTACCATGGGGAGAAGCCTGCTGTCGGCGACATCATCTGCTTTACCCCGCCCGGCGATGAAAAGAATGTCATCCACAGAATTATACGGATTACCGGTTCCGGCATCCAGACACAGGGAGATAATAATCCCTCGGCAGATCCAGCCCTTGTACAGGAGGACCGGATAATCGGCCGGGTGATCGGCGCAACCCGGGAAAAACACCATCGGAAAATTGCCTGTGGGACTCTCGGCCGGTTCACCCGCTGGAGGATGCACATCCGCAAGTCCGCTCTTGATAGAATAGTTAAGATTATCCGACTCGCAAAACCGGCTCTTGTTCTCACCCGGGCAATCTCTCACCTTCTGCCCGGCCGGTGGAAGCCCCGCATCGTACTCTTCTCGTCCAGGAATACCCGGATAATGAGGTTGTTCTTTGGGGCATCTGTCGCCGGGGAATTCAATACAATAGAGGGTAAATGGACAATCCGGTTCCCGTTCTGGCTTCTGGTCAATGAAACTGCTCTTCCTACTGTTGAACGGCCTTAACCGGTTCACCCTCAGGACATTTCCCGCAAACCAATGAATTCACCACGGTAGAGGGCGGTACCGGGTTCTGTGTATGAACATGCCCGGGCAGGTGATGGCAAAGAGCAGCGGTTCCCTGCGTTGATCCAGACGCATGTAATTAAAAATTATTCGCGGGAGATTGAAACCGGTGGGGGAATGGGAATTATGGATGACGTGTATCCTGCATGTCCATAGTTCACCGTGGGATATTCCTGACTATGTTACATGCGGGATTTAATGGTCTTCATACCTCAGTTCCTTTTCTGTCATTACCACCCGTCATCCTGGATGGATCATTCTCCTGACCTGATTTAGAAATATACAGATCAGCCTGAGCTCTGAACATTTCGGCGTATCGTCCGTTCAGTGCCATAAGATCTGCATGTGAGCCATGCTCGACAATTTTTCCCTGTTCAATCACATAGATCCGATCCGCCATCTGAACGGTAGAGAACCGGTGGCTGATAATTACCGCAGTTCTATTCTGAATAACCTCCCTGAACTTCCTGAAGATCTCTGCTTCGGCGAGAGCATCGAGTGAACTTGCCGGTTCATCCAGAAGAATCAGTTCTGCATCCCTGAAAAAAGCCCGTGATAATGCAATTTTTTGCCATTCTCCGGTGCTGAGCTCCTGACCCCCGCTGAAGATTTTACCAAGCATGGTCTTGTACCCGTTCGGAAACCGTTGAATCATCCTGTCTGCTCCTGCTTTCCGGGCCGACTTCTCGATGCTTCCCGGTTCATCAGCACGTTCGATGTCCCCTACCCGGATATTTTCCTCCACGGTGAGCTGGTACCGGATATAATCCTGGAAAAGTACGGATAATCGTCGTCTCCATGCCTCCGGATCAATGCGATTCATGTCGATATCATCCACCGTGATCGTGCCTGCATCAGGGAGGTAGAGTCTGCACAGGAGTTTGAGGAGGGTGCTTTTCCCGGCACCATTCTCACCGACAAAAGCGATTACTTCTCCCTTCCTGATGGTAATTGAAATATCCTGAAGAGCGGGTTTTTGTGCTCCGGGATAGGTGAATGAGACGGAGCTCAGCCGGATTTCGTTTACCGGATGATTCGGGAGCGGAGTTGGATGCTCAGGCGCTGCAATTGCCGGCTTTAAATCAAGAAACTGGAGAAAGTCCCGCAGAAAGAGGTGATCGTCATAGAGCAAGTTGAGGCTTGAAAAGATACTCCCGATATACCCGACACACATCTGAAACCCCATGAAGTACATCACCATGTCACCAAGGGTTATCTTCCCATTGAGTGTCATAAACGCAATCACCGTAAACGATCCAAACACCGCAGCGGTAACCAGTCCCTGGGTGATGATATCCCAGAACGCTTTTGACCGGGAAATAGAGAGTTTTGAGAACCGGATTAATTGCTGGGTTTTATTGTATAATCCCCTGAAGAAGGGTCCGAGGGAAAAGAGCCGGTTCTCTTTGGCATAATGAGAATGGGTAAGCATGATATGATAATAGTTACTTTTCCGGTCCAGTTCGGTCTGCCTGAGAGTAAGATCATGGAGTTGTCTTGAATGCCAAATCCTGACAACCATTGCAGGAATAGCAGATCCTATGAGAATGATCCCTGCGAGTACAGAGAAAGAGAGGATGAGAGAACCGACCGCAGTGATGGAGATGCAATTTTGTACAATCTGCACGAGATCATTTACTATATTTCCCGGACGGGAGGAACCACCGGTCTGGGCCCGTTGCAGGGTATCCTGGTAGACAGGGTTTTCGTAGTATGCAAGATCCAGTGCCATGGACTGGGTATGGACAAGGTCGGTGATCCCCTGGGTCAGCTCGAGGGACTGTACCTCATTCACATATGCAGAGATGGCTCGAAAGCAGGCGGTAAGAAGTGCAATGATCACTGCTGCAAAGATGAAAAGAAAAAGTTCCTGTGAAACAGCGGCCTTGTCTCCGGCAGCAATACCGGCAGTCACGGTGTCCACGAGGAGTTTTATAATGTACAGGGATGCAAGGGGGAGAAGACCGAGGATGAACATAAGGAGGATGTTTGCTAACGTCCATCCAGGCGTGTACCGAAAGACTAGTCGTATTGCCCGGGGGATTTCGTCTTTCATGGATACGAGGGTATCATGGAGATCAAACCCGGAGAGTAGAGAGCCTTTCATAAATACTGAACATGTCCTCCTCTGGAATAATTAGTACTTTTTATTAGTGTGAAACAACATAAAGGCATGATATTTCTCCCATTTCTCTCTCGTAATTTCCTTTACGAGTTGGTAGTCAATAGGATACTATACTCAAAAATGAAATAGAGGATAATTTCCGGTCAGGAATTTTTCCCGCTCCGGCAGGAAAGAACTGCCATGACCAGCAGGGCACCGATCACCGCAGTTACCGGCACCCAGACCGGGACGGGTGATTTCGTTGTCGGTAGCGACGTGGGCTGGGAGGTTTGTGCCAGTGTTGCGGTTGTCTGCGTGGCGACGGGCGTTCGCGTCCCGGTGGATACTGTCGGTGCGGCTGTCTGCACCGTTGTGGTGGGGGTCGTTCCTGCGGATGCCGGTGTTGTTGCAGCGGTTTGAGCCGTTGTTGGTGCGGTGGTTTGAGCCGGGGCGGGTGTTGGTGCGGTTACGGCATTTGCGATCAAGGTAACCGCGGTCTGTGCCAGTGCCCTCCCATGGAGTGACGCCCCACTCTTCATGGTGATCGCCTTTGCCGCGAGTATGGTACCTTCAGCATGCACACCCGCTTCAAGAGTCACACCGGTGCCACCGGCGATCTGCCAATAGACATTCTCCGCTTTTGCGCCGTTGATCAGTACAACCTGCGAAGCGGAATTCATGGTGAGGTCTCCTGCCAGCTGGAAGATCCAGACGGCATCCCCATTGCCCTTGGCGTCCAGAGTGAGAGCCGTTGACGCCGGTATGAGCACGCCGGTGGACCATTTATACAGGCCGGGGGCAAGGGTCCTTCCCCCGAGATTTCCCGCGTACAGTTCGGTGGCATCGGGACCTGCTCGTCCTGCTGCGTCGGTGTATGCAGTTTCCATGTTACTTACGGCCGTTGTGAGAATAGCAGGAGTAGGAGACGCATAGTCGGCCGCATAGACTCTTCCCACCACCAGGGACGATGTCGAAAATTGATTCGAGGAATCCTTGATGAGTCCGAATCCCGTTATGGCCCCCGAAGCGATCGGGCTCACACCAATATTTCCGGTAATCATGGTCGTTCCGGTTGTCGTGATTCCTGATTTTGCGAGAATCACATAATTACCGGCCGTCCCAAGACTCACGGTTGAAGCGCCCATCACACCGGGAGTTATCGCGGCGGCCATCAGGCAGATCAACGCGACGGTGAAAACAATGGAGAACTTTTTTCTTGTACTTTTTTGTGTACCTGTCATGATATCATTCCTCACGCCTTGATAGCCGGAATTATCCCTAACGCCGGCTGGTTATCCCTCATGCCGGTCCGAAATATATACTTTTCTTATTTCATTTATTGCAATGAGACCATCCAGTGAGAGTACCAAGAAAAAATGTTTTGAATCTCTTTATTACGTTTAGCTATTACTTCTCAAAGACCTTCTTGATCTGTCCGACCTTTTCTTGAACTTTGCCGGCGATCTTTTCGACTTTGCCTTCTGCTTCCAGGTCGGGATTCTCGCTGAGTTTCCCGGCGATTTCCTTGATCTCACCCTTCACTTTGTGGATCTTGCCTTCTGCCTTGTCCTGTGTACTGCTTTTCATGGAATTCCTCCGTTTGTGAACGAATTCATCCTCTCTCGTGAATTGCGCGAGGAGCGCATCTCGTCGCTCCTTTCCGGATACATCCTTGAGCCCCCACGGGACCTCGTGTGCCTCCTTTCCGCAAGAACGGGGGGATCTTCATGCGACCCCCCCTCATCAGACGATACGTCTATTTCCCGCCTCGGACTGCGAACCGAGACGTATCCTGGATGCCCCCTCATAAAAAATTTGTTAGTGTTTGTCGTTGTTTTTATCGTTGAATCTATCAAAGAGATCCTTCTCACTCAAACGATCGTTATTGCAGTTATTACGACCATCACTTTCATCCTTATCATAATAGTTCTCTTTATCATTGTTATCGCGCGGCTTTCCACATTCCTTGTGGATCTGGATGTTGCCGCCCTTCAGAGTGCCCGAAGCGCTGTAACCGTTCGAGAGTGTCAGACTGAAGCTGTCCTTGTTGCGGCCGGACTCGCCGTTGTCAACAACAACAACCGTGTAGGTGAAGGATCCTTTACCGTTGACCTTGGCAATGCCTTCGATCCGACGTGTCACGGCATCGATTACGGTGTAACCCGTAACACTCGTGCTCGTGACCTTCACACCATTCTTGCCGTGGTCATTGTATGAGAGGTCACCCCAGAACTTGCCGTTCTTGATGCCGCCGGAAACGCCGAAGGTCGCTTTGTCATTGATCCATCCACCACCGGTAACGAAATCACTGCAAGGCTTGGGCCTGGGGCAAGACTTGGGCGGAACTGTGCCGCCGCAGGTCGCGATTGTGTCTGTACTCATCGTCACTGCACCATTCAAAGCCAACATTTTACCGGACACGATTGTACTTGGTGGAGTGTTTGCGGCGGAGGTCATGGTAATGGTCGTGTAGGCAATAACGGTTCCCAGGAACTGAGAGCCATCGATAGTCGCGGAGGAACCAACAGCCCAATACACGTTCGGACCAGTGCAAGTCTGACTCGGATTGTTGAGGGCGACGACTTTTGAATCAGCCATCGTTACAAGCGTGGTGCCCGTCTGGAAAATAAACACCGCATTGGGGTCTCCCTGGAAATCAAGAGTAAGTGTTCCACCCACCTGCAAATTCGCAGACGGCGCGAACTTATAAACGCCGGGCGTGAACGTCCTTCCATCCAGCTGAGTAACACCCGAGTAGGTAGTAGTGGGCACCTGGGCTACGAGATAATTGTACGTGGTGACGGCATCATTATGAGCCGCAGCTGCGACAGGACCTCCCGCATATATCGTCCCGCTCACTAGCCCCAGCCCCGGTGTCACTGTCCCTGGACCCGAGATCCTGTTTGCTGGCGGCTGTTGGAAGCCGGTGATTGCGGTACCCGGGTAGACACCCAGATCTCCGGTGATGACTGATGCACCAGCATTGGTGACCGTCGTCGCACCCAGCACCGCGAAATTGCTGGCCGACCCAAGAGTGACGAAATCACTGCAAGGCTTGGGTGTAGGTGTTGGTGTGGGTGTTGGTGGGCATGGTGGTGTTGGTTTGTGTGTGCATGGTGGTGTTGGTGTTGGTGGGCATGTTGGTGTTGGTGTGGGTGTTGGTGTAGGTGTTGGTGTGGGTGTTGGTGTTACCGTGCCACCGCAGGTCGTGGTTGTGTCGATTGCGTCATTAATCATCGTCACTTCACCATTCAAAGCCAGCATCCTGCCCGACACGATTGTAATAGGGGGATTGTTTGCGGCGGGAGTCATGGTAATGGACGTGGTGGCAATAACGGTTCCCAGGAACTGAGAGCCATCGATAGTCGCGGAGGAACCAACAGCCCAGTACACGTTCGAACCGCAAGACAGACTGCCGGTGCCGGTGTCGATGGCGACGATTTTTGAATTAGCCATCGCTACCAGCGTGCTGCCCATCTGGAAAATAAACACCGCATTGGGGTCTCCCTGGAAATCAAGAGTAAGTGTACCATCTACCTGCAAATTAGCGGCCGATGGAAACTTATAAACGCCGGGCGTCAGCGTGAGTCCATTCAGCTGAATAACAGCATCCGGGTAGGTAGTAGTTGGGGCCTGGGCCCAGAGAGCATTGTACGCGGTCAGGGCATCAGCCTGAGCCTGAGCTGCGACAGCATCTCCCGTATATATCGTCCCGCTTACGAGCCCCGGCGGGAAGCCGGTGACTGCGGTACCCGGGCTGACACCCAGATCTCCGGTGATCTGTGATGGCCCGACATTGGTAACTGTCGTTGCACCGAGGACCCCAAAATTACCGGCCGTCCCAAGATTCACGGCTGAAGCGCCCATGACGCCGGGAATTATCACGGCCGTCATCAGGCAGATCAACGCTACGGTCAAAACAATGGAGAACCTTTTTCTCGCACTTTTTCTTGTACCTGTCATGTTATCACTCCTCACTCCTTGATAGTCGGAATTGTCCCTCAGGCCGGCTCATTATTGCCGGTCCTTGATATATACCTTTCTGTTCTTTCAGTTATTGCAATGAGACTATCCAATGAGAATACTAATATAAAGACGTAGAATATTAAGATAAAAACGTTTTGAATCTCTTTATCGCATTGGACACCGGTATATTTATATATTTCAAAATCGCGTCCATATAGTTGACAAAACCTGCAATAATCCAGGAGTTCGGGCCGGTGCGGTCGGGTCTTCGCAAGACTTATATCTGCCCGTTGACATATCCCCCAGTTCGGAGGGTATACAGGATTGTATATCACCTGCCGTATCTGCGGGTACCGGAGAGACGTGCCAAGGGCGACCTCGTGATCGGGAGACCGGAGCCGGTCACCGGCCTCGCGGGTGGACGCAGGATATGCCCGGTCCTTCACCCAACCGGGCGACCGGTATTCCATCCTGGAACCCGACAGCACCGCAGCCAGCCCGGACGGTGGCCGGTTGACAGAGCAGACAACGTGGAGCGTGCATGCGATGGATAAAAATACCAGGGACCAGATCCTCATTCTTACGCTTGGAGTCCTCATCGGTGCGAGCGGGTACCTTGCCAACTCGCTTTTCCTCTGGAACGCGTCTGTGAACAAGGAAAAGAGCGACATTGCCGAGGGGCTCTATCTCGACGTCTCGTCGCTCGAGGACTCCCTCGTCGCCGCAGACCAGGAATTCCTCGCGAACCCCGGTGACAAGTATATCTTCGTCCAGAGCACCCCGCTCTACTCGGAGAACGGCCTGTACTTCGCCTACCAGCGGGATATCCCAAAGCTGGACCGGAAGGTCGCACAGGACACGTTCACGTTCTATAATCACCTGCTGTCGGCGGAGCGGGACCGGAACAATATCTACGAGATCCAGCGGGAGGGGGATCTTCGGGATCTCACCACGGCAGAGCGGAGACGGCAGCAGATCCTGACCCAGAATGTCGCCCATGAAGTGAACATATCGGTGAGCCTTCTGCCCCCCCTGGAACAGGAGCTGGGCGCTGCGACCTGAGATGAATCGCCATCTCCCTTGTTCTGTCGTGGTACGAGCCATACCCCCTATCGCGGGCGGTCACGATGAGTTTTCCATAGATCCGGCGCCTGCATCTGCAGAATAGGAAATATATTATGCATGACCATGCGTCATGGATAATGAAGATCTTCCATTTATGCTCGATAGTTGTTAGATCGGATCTAAGGGAAAAACGGGTGGATCAGGAGGTGCAATCTTCTTGCTGGGCATCGCCAGATCCTCTTTGTTTTTTATTCCCTCAGGGATCCTCGCTACAATATGAACGTGACCACGGCAATTACAACGAAGATTATGACGAGCCATTTTGCGATTTCCATAGAGAAACCGGCTATCCCTTTTGCACCAAATATGTAGAATACCAATGCCAGTACAAGGAAAATTACCGCAAGATAGATTAAATCAGCCATTGTTCACCTCATTTCTGTCTCTTCTTCAATTTTGATCCGGCCTCGTGTGCCGCGATTTTTGCATCAGACACGGCTTTGTGGACACCGATTTTTACATCATCTGATACTTTCTGTGCTTCTCCTCCCGCATCTTTGAGTATCTTACGTGCGGCGACCGTTGCATCATCATAGACGGCATGTGCAGCCACGCGGGCATTATCGACTGCTTTGCTGGCCTTTACTTTTGGATTATCAGTCATTATGTATTCAACTCCTCCTCTATCGGAGGCAATGGGTATAGAGAGAGAAGTATATAAAAATCTTACCTTTTATTGCACAATCTGGAACAATCCAGAATTTCCGGTGTTGAATACCCATAAGAGCCAATATCCCCATATTCTGTTTTAAACCGGTTACCACAATTGACATAAAATCAACCTCGGAAGGCCGGTTTTTGAATTTCCCACCTCATCAGCATTTTTAAGAGACCGGTAATTCATCCCGAAATCAATTGTGGCCATGCAAATTTTCGAACAAGACATTAGGTTTTTATACTATTCCCGTCATACACCGACTTGCTCTGGTATGGTTATGTAACCAGGTGAAATTACTGGATCTGGGAAACAAAGAACTGCATTGCGAGAATGATGAAAATATCTCAGGGAGACTGTGGTGGTTTGCATGGATGAAAAAACTTCACGGGATGATGAAAAAGGCCGGGAACTGGCGACAGAAAAGGGACGAAAACAGGAACAGGACATGCAGCACGAGCGTGAACTGGCGACAGAAAAGGGACGAAAACAGGGACGGGAGGAGGAACGTGCACGGGAAAAGCCAAAGGGTGGTTTGGGAACCGGGACAAAGATCGTCATCTCCCTTATCGTTCTTGCCATCATTGTAGTGGTGCTAGCCATTCTGACGCTGTCTGTATCAGTTACGAATGCAGCACCAGGTATCTCGTTACCCTTTACTACCAACTATGGCGTTTCGTTCCCCGAAGGCAAGACAATAACAATCGGGAACACACATGTCACTGTGCTCTCGTACCAGAACGAGTTAATCTCGGATATTGATGGCGACCGGCAGAAACTTGTGGTGGGAGAGGACAGGGTTGTCGCAGAACGGCATGCGGTGATCACTACACTCGGTGCAATCACGCTTATGGATACCGACTTCCAGATTAACCTTAAGTACAGAGGTGATCTGGAAAACCGGGCATACTTCGATATGGCGGTACATACCTCACGCCAGGTACCGGAGATGCTTCTCCACCAGCTGCTTCCAGCCGAGATAGATGCACGACCTGTCTGAATCACTCATGAACATACACCATTTTTACGGGTAAAATACCATTCACCATGAGTGCAACCGGCCCGAGAGATCACTATATCGAGCGGGATGCTGCCGGATAGTTCAATCAGGGAGACAACGGTGAATCTCCCCCGCGGCAGTAAATATACGGTCATACCGGTGATGAATTTATTTACTTGACTCTTGCACTCCTCCAATCTCTGATGAGTTGTGGTTTTCGTTCATAGGGCAAGCCTATCAGGGCGAACAAATAATGAATCTGACGAAAATGTGATACTCCCCTATTTTTCCTAGAGGTGATTCATGATAAATTCCCTGATCTTTTTATGATCAGCCAGACGTCTGACGATATATTTTGTTACCTGGACTGTTTGTACATCAAATAATCTTGTTACAATCAACCCAACAATAAATATAAGCACGCCCATGAAAACCGCCAAAACAACACCTATTTGGCCAAAGAACGACACGTAAAAGAAAGTAACGACCATTGCAAGAACCGACATAAGAGCGGCCCTGATAATAAAATAGAGTCTCTGCAACCACGTAGAAAGCAACAATGCCTTTATCACCGCTCTTTTTTCGATAACGCGGTCAGCTCCAGACGGAACACTTTCTATCTCGTGGAATATGCTTTTTGTATAATGAAGATCTGATAATTGTAATATCTTTTTTGCATATTTGGCTTCTGATAAATCCTTAGAACTTGCGGTTTCAAGTTCCACCATAATTCTATGAGATATTTCAGCTATTTCGTTATCTATCAGAGATGGCATTTCCGAACCTGGAGAGTCTTTTGTCATAGTACATCTATCCTGCTCAGGAGTGGAGTGAGTCGTCGCTGGCAGTGTCTTCTTAATCATTCTTTATATAAATATATTACTCGATCAACCAGAATCACTCCAGACGCACACAGAAGTCCATGCACAGACTTTCACATTGTGGAATGAATCACACGTACGAGCCGCTTTGGAACTGATGTGGGGAGAGAGGGAATAGGGGAATGGCACGGAAAGGGTGAAAGTGCCACGGTATACATGCAGCGTCGTGAATGAATAAAAATGGGTAAGGTACCATTCCAGCCCCCAACTTTTCTCCGGTACGTGGATTATCCTCCGATTTTTAACCGTTCCGGATCCGCGCGATGATTGTATCGCCAGACGTATTCCGTACAGCGGTAATTTTCGACGTGTGATTCCTCCTTTTGATGCGAGCTTCCGTTTGAGGTACCCCCAGAATCCTCGAGGTCCGTTGATGTGGTTTCCCCTCCCGTCGCTGTAGCTGCCCTCCCCGTGATGGACGAGGCGGTGGACGTATCCCCGGGCGGCGATCCCGGTGTATGAGTCCACCCCTGGAGTTCATCGAGACGCTGATGCCGAAATGGGAGGATTTCCTCGTAACCATGACCCCCGAGAAGAAAGAGGTGATGGGGGAGCACTTCGCTTACAACCGACGGCTCTTTGATGAGGGAAAGATCCTCCTGGGCGGGGCGGCGACCGACGGATCCATCGGCATCATCATCCTCAGGGTAGGTTCGGCGGACGAGGCACAGTAGATCTACGAGAACAACCCTGCCGTGAAGGCGGGGATCGGCTACCCGGAACTCACCCGTTCCGGGTAGGTCTGTTCGCCGGTCAGAAACCGTGAAGGGAATGCTGTAACCAGCCTTGCGGCTAATACGGATCCGGATGCTGCTACGGCTTCCCTCGCCAGCGGTGAGTCGCCTTAGTCCTGCCTCCCATCTTCTCCAGGAGTTCGGCGAGACGCTCCCAGGACTCGACTGCGCCCGATTCCATTCCCGACGCGACCATTCCATCGAGATCCTCAAGATTCGCGTATCGGGCTATGCTCGTCATCTTCGTCCTGCCACCCGGATCTTCCAGCGTCACGGTTTCAACCAGTTCATGGCCGGGGGGTATGCCTTCGAAGTTGAAGGTGTCCGAGAGGAGCCTCGGCGGGTCGATCCGCCTGTACAACCCGTGAAATGCGTATTCGTTGCCGCCTTCGTCGCGGGATACATAGCGCCATGAGCCGCCTGCATTCACATCCATCTTCTCAACAGTGGTGGTCTGGTTTCGGGGCCCCCACCATTGCGGTATGGCATTCGGGTCAGTGATGGTTTTCCACACTGTTTCCCGCGGCGCATCAAAGATGCGATCAATCATGACCGTCAGTTCATCCCGTTTTACGGTGAAGTGAGTCTCTGGCATGCTCATTTCTCTTCCATCGCCCATAGCGGTGACTCCTCAATAAAGTATCTAAAAATTGGTGATTCTTTTCACCCGAACTTCTTCTTCGAGATCTCCAGGGCCTCGACGGCGGGGAGCTTCTTTCCCGTGAGGAACTCGAGGCACGCCCCTCCGCCCGTGGAGACGTGGGTGATCTTCCCCCCGAGGCCGAGCTTCTCCACCATGGCGCCGGTATGCCCGCCCCCGATGACCGAGAAGGGCGCCTGGGCCGTGGCGTTGAGGAGCTCCACGGTCCCGAGGGCGAAGGCCTCCTCCTCGAAGACCCCGGCCGGGCCGTTGAAGACAACGGTCCCCGAGGACCGGATCCACTCGGCCATCTCCTCGATAGCATCCACCCCTATGTCCATGACAGGGGTATCCCTCGGGATGGCATCCACGGAGAACTCCACCCGCTCCCCGTCCTTTCGCACCGCCACCCAGGTGGGGATATGGATCTCGTCGCCATGCCGTTCGAGGAGTTCCCGGGCGAGCTCGATCTCCTTCAGGTACTCGAGCTTGTGGATGAGCTGGGTGGAGGGCTCCCCGATGTCGTACCCCTGTGCGATGAGGAAGACGTTCGCCACGACCCCCGTCACGACGACGGCGTCGGCGATCCCGTGGTCGAGCATGTGGGCCATGACCGCGATGGAGTCGTCCACCTTGGTCCCGCCCATCACGGCGGTCACCGGCTTCTGGGTGCCCGCGAGCACCCGGGAGAGCATCGAGACCTCCTTCTCCATGAGGAGCCCGGCCACCGAGCGCATAGCAAGGGGGAGGCCGACCACGGTGGGCTGGGAGCGGTGCGCCGTCCCGAATGCATCGTTCACGAAGAGGTCGCCCATCACGGCGAGCTTCCTCACAAGGAGCGTCTTTACCGCCTGCTCGGCAGGGAGTTTCAGGTTCTCCTCGGCAGAGAACCGGACGTTCTCAAGCATCAGGATATCGCCGTCGGAGAGGGTCCGGACGGCCTCCTTCGCCCGTGACCCGACGATGTCGTCCATGTAGCGGACCGGCCGGCGGAGGAGCCTCCCGAGCCGCTCGGCGTGGGCCTCGAGCGTGGTGAAGTCCTTCTTGCCTGGCCGGGACTGGTGGGTGAGGATCACAACCTTCCCGTCCCGGAGGCGTTCGATCGTGGGGATATGCTCCCTGAACCGCTTGTCGTCGAGGATCTGGTTCGAGAAGGGATCGATGGGGGAGTTCAGGTCGAGGCGGAGGAGGACGGTCCGTCCGGCCCACCGCACCTCGTCCAGGGTTCCGATGGATCCAGCCATCACCTCACCTCCTCCTAGTCCTTGTGGGTCGCCTTGATCTTCTTCAGCCTGAAGAGCTCTTCGCGCTCCATCTCATCAAGGCGCATCTTAATGAAGTCCCGAGCAGCGGTGAGCTCGGGGATGACCTTGAACTCGAGCGCGTTCACCCTCCGCTTCGTTGACTCGATCTCATCGAGGAGCCGCTTCATCGTCGTCTCGATCTCGGCGGCACGGACGATGGAGTCGACGAGCTCCTCGTACGCCGTCGCGGTCTCGTCCATCACTGAGGAGGTGGCTAAAAGGCCGTAGCCCCGGTCGAAGAGGCCCTTTCGCACCTTCGACGCCTCGATCTGGGGGACCACTACCCCCATGATGTTCTTTGATTTGAGCACGATCGAGGGTGTTTCCTTCACCGAGAAGGCTGCGGCCTTCAGGCTGATGGACCCCTCGACGGTGTTCGCGAGGTCGCTCATCCTCGCGGCCTTCCTGTACTTCTCCTGGAGGTCCTCCCGTGTCGTCTTCGCCTTCTCGAGGACATTGAAGAACTCCAGGATGAGCCCGTCGCGCTTCATCTTGAGGATGTTGTAGCCCCGCTCGGAGAGCTTGATCTTCCTCTTCAGCTGGATCAGCTCGGAGCGGGTGGGCTTGATGTCCCGGATGGCCATGGGAGGTTACCCCTGGGGCGCCGCTTGCGCGGGCGCTCCCTTCTTCTCGCCCCGGAACTTGGGGTGGTACTTCTCGATGAGCGGGCGGTCTATCCGCACGAGCTGCTCGACAGGCAGCATCGAGAGGAGCTCCCAGGAGAGGTCCAGGGTCTGGACGATGGACCGGTCCTCGTTCGGCCCCTGCCGGACGAAGCGGTCCTCGAACTGGTCGGCGAACTCGAGGAAGAGCCGGTCCCGCTCGGAGAGGGCCTCCTTCCCGACGATCGCCACGAGGCCGCGGAGGTCGTTCCCCTCGGCATAGGCCGCATAGCACTGGTCAGAGACCTTCTTGTGGTCCTCCCTCGTATGGGCGGCGCCGATCCCCAGGTTCATGAGCCGGGAGAGGGAGGGGAGGACGTTGATCGGTGGGTAGATTCCCTTCCGGTGGAGTTCACGGGAGATGACGAGCTGACCCTCGGTGATGTAGCCCGAGAGGTCGGGGATGGGGTGGGTGATATCGTCGCCGGGCATGGTAAGGATGGGGAACTGGGTGATGGAGCCCTTGACCCCGTGGATGAGCCCTGCCCGCTCGTAGATCGATGCAAGGTCGGTGTACATGTAGCCGGGGTATCCACGCCGGCCGGGGACCTCCTCGCGGGCCGCCCCGATCTGCCGGAGGGCCTCGCAGTAGTTGGTCATGTCCGTCAGGATGACGAGAACGTGCATCGAGAGTTCGAAGGCAAGGTACTCCGCGGTGGTGAGGGCGAGTCGCGGGGTGATGATCCGTTCCACGGCCGGGTCGTCGGCGAGGTTGAGGAAGACCACGGCACGCTCGAGGGCACCCGTCCGCTCGAAATCTGCCATGAAATGGTTTGCCTCCTCCTTCGTGATCCCCATCGCGGCGAAGACCACGGCAAAGGGCTCCTTGGACCCGAGCACCTTGGCCTGGCGGGCGATCTGGAGGGCGATGTCGTTGTGGGGGAGGCCTGCGCCCGAGAAGATCGGGAGCTTCTGCCCGCGGACGAGGGTGTTCATCCCGTCGATGGTGGAGATGCCCGTCTGGATGAACTCCTCGGGGGAGTGGCGGGCATAGGGGTTGATGGCAGCGCCGGTGATGTCAAGGCGCTTCTCGGGGACGATCTCCGGGCCGCCGTCGATGGGCTTCCCGCCGCCCGAGAGGATCCGGCCGAGCATCCCCTTCCCGACGGGCATCTTGATCGTCTCCCCGGTGAACCGGATGCCGCTGTCCCTGCCGATCCCTGCCGTGGTCTCGAAGACCTGGACGACGACGAGCTCGTCGCTCGTGTCGAGGACCTGCCCCCGTTTTATGGATCCGTCGGAGAGGATGATGTTCACGAGCTCGCCATAGCCGACGGGCTCGGTCTTCTCGACGAAGACGAGGGGCCCGGCGATCTGGTTGATGGTCTTGTACTCCTTCATTATCCCGCCCTCATCGCTGAAAACTCGGCATCCATGGATGCCATGATCTTCTCAAGGGCCGGCTTGTAGTCCTTGATGAACTTGATCTGGGGGAGCTCGCCCTTGGACTTCACCGCGATGATCTGGGGGAGGAGGACCCCTGCCGCCTGGGCCGCGTAGGCATACTCCGAGTATTTCCTGATGGCCGTGAGCATCGCGAACTGCTTCGTCATATCGCAGTAGGTATCCACCGGGTCGTAAGCGTTCTGCTGGAGGAAGATCTCCCGCACCATCCTCGCCACCTCGATGGTGATCTGCTGCTCCTCGGGGAGGGCATCCGAACCCACGAGCTGGACGATTTCCTGGAGCTCTGCCTCCTTTTCAAGGATCTCCATCGCCCAGGCCCGGACCTTGTTCCACTCGGGTGAGACCTCGCGGTCGTACCACCCCTGGAGGGCGTCGAGGTACAGGGAGTAGGAGTTGAGCCAGTTGATCGCCGGGAAGTGCCGCCGCTGGGAGAGTTTCGCGTCGAGCGCCCAGAAGACCTTCACGATACGGAGCGTGTTCTGCGTGACCGGCTCCGAGAAGTCGCCGCCGGGCGGCGAGACGGCGCCGATGACCGAGACCGATCCGTTCTTCCCGTTCAGGTTGAGCACCCGTCCCGCCCGCTCGTAGAACTCCGAGAGCCGTGCCGCGAGGTACGCGGGGTAGCCCTCCTCGCCCGGCATCTCCTCGAGCCGGGATGAGATCTCGCGCATGGCCTCGGCCCACCGCGAGGTGGAGTCGGCCATGAGGGAGACGTCGTAGCCCATGTCCCGGAAGTACTCGGCGATGGTGATCGCGGTGTAGACCGAGGCCTCCCGAGCGGCGACCGGCATGTTCGAGGTGTTCGCGATGAGGACCGTCCGCTCCATGAGAGGCTTACCCGACTTCGGGTCCACGAGCTTCGGGAACTCGGTGAGCACCTCGGTCATCTCGTTCCCCCGCTCGCCGCAGCCGACGTAGACCACGATCTCCGAGTCAGACCACTTGGCGAGCTGCTGCTGGGTGACCGTCTTCCCGCTCCCGAAGGGCCCGGGGATGGCGGCGGTCCCGCCCTTCGCGATGGGGAAGAGGCCGTCCAGGATCCGCTGCCCGGTGAGGAGCGGGATGTCCGGGTTGAGCTTCTCCTTCACGGGCCTTGAGACCCGGACCGGCCATTTCTGCATCATGGTGATCTGGGTCCCGTCCTCGAGGACGCAGACGACCTCCTCGACGGTGAAGGATCCCGGTTTGATACTCTTCACCACGCTGCCCTTGACCTTGGGAGGCACCATGATCCGGTGGACGATGTTCGTCTCCTGCACCTCGCCAAGGATCGAGCCCGGGCCCACCCGGTCCCCTGCCTTCACCACGGGCTTGAACTCCCACTTCTTTGTCCGGTCAAGGCCGGGCGCCGAGACGCCCCGGGAGATGAAGTTCCCCTGCTTGGTGATGAGCACCGCCAGGGGCCGCTGTATCCCGTCGTAGATGCTCTTGAGGAGGCCCGGCCCGAGCTCCACCGACAGGGGAAGCCCGGTGTTCACCACGGGCTCCCCGGGCCGGATGCCCGAGGTATCCTCGTAGACCTGGATGATGGTCATATCCTCCTGGATCTTGATGACCTCCCCCATGAGCTCTTCCTTCCCCACCTTCACCACGTCGTACATGTGGGCATCCATCCCCACCGCGGTGACGACAGGACCTGCGATCCGCTTGAGAATTCCCTGATTCCTCATGTATATCCCTCGCTTGTCACTTCCACAGGTCAACACCCACCGATCTCTTGATCTTCTCGCGGAGGGAGATCCCCCCCTCCTCTCTCCCGATGGCCACCACCGTCGGCCTGATGGAGTTCTCCAGGGTGGTGCGGAGGCGCACCGGTATCCTCTCGAAGTCGGCGGTGGAGAGGACGAGGATACCGACCTCCGGGTCATCCATGGCCCGCTGGATGGCAGCCTTCAGTTTCTCCTCACCCTCGGCGGGGTATGTCTTCTTGATCCCCGCGAGCCGGAAGCCCAGGACGAACTCACCGCTCCCAATGACTGCTATCTCCACTCAGATCACCAGGTACCGCTTGATCTCCTCGGTAGGGATGTTCACCTTCTTCCCCCGGGCAATGGTCCGCAGGTTGGCGACCTCGTACTTCTTCTCCTCCAGGTACGAGAGGATGGGATAGATGGAGAAGGGGTGCATCTTGGACATGAAGCTCATCTGGTGGAGGAGGACCCGGGTGAGAGCGATCTCGATCTCATGGATCGGCCGCTCCTTCCGGAGATCCTCGAGGGCTGCCTGGAGGGGTTCAAAGCCGGCCTTCTTCTTCAGGGCGTCGATGAACTCCCCCCGGGCCTCGATGCCGTTCAGCCTGACGAGGTCTGCAACCGGTATCCCGCCCTTGGGGATCATGAGGGACAGGATATCCCCCTTCTCCTTATACTCCCTGAGCCTGAAGAGGTTCTGAATGTTCTTGAAGTCGATCTCCATCCTGAGCCAGTCTAAGAAGATCTCCCCCCCCTTCACCCCGCTCCCTGCCACGATGGCGAGGTCCTCGTAGTAGTTCTTGATGAGCTCGTTCTCCAGGGTCATGAGGGACGCGTCCGTGATCCCCGCGGCGAATATCCCCTCGATGATATGGGAGAACCTCACCCCCGAGAGGGCGGCCACGACCTTCTCCACCGAATCCTCGGTGAGGAGCCGGTCCAGGAATTCGCGGTCGAGATCCCCTGCCGGGATGAGGACCTCCTTGATCTTTCCCGCTTTCATCCCCTGGGCCTTGCCCCGGAGGATGTTGATGACGTTCTGGAAGTCCCAGCGCCGCAGGTATGCGGAGGCGAATCCGTGGAGGCCTTCCGGGACGATCTCCAGGATCTTGTGGAACTCCTTCGCCATGTTCCAGGAGAGGGCCATCTCGATGAGGTCGAGGTCCGTTCCCGCGCAGAGCGTCGAGAGTTCCCCGATCTCCTTCTTGTAGCCGGTCTCCCCGATGAACCTGATGATCTCCGAGAGTTCCATGTTGAGCATCCGGAGGAGCTCCTCCCGGGGCAGGAGTGAGGATCGGCGGACCCGCAGCCGGGTGCACACATAGATGTACGAACCCGGGGCGCTTACCAGAGCCATGCTACGATCCTCTCACCCGAACAGGACATCGGATGCATCCTTTAGCCCCGCTTCCCAGACCCGGTCCAGGAACATGCGGTAGCTGTAATCGATCTTCAGCTGCCCGCTCGCGCTCTCGATGATGATCCCGCCCGGGATATCCACGTTTCCCCCGAACCGGAACCCCGAGAACTCGGGACCTTCGGAGAGGATCGACTGTAAGGCCTGGGCATCCCGGCCGCTGCAGAAGACCGCACCCGCCGGGATCTCCTTCTTTGCCCTCGCGAGGAGGTTTTTGATGGTATCCCTCCGGAAGCTCTCAGGGAGCCGGCCGATGGCATCAAGGGTTGCCCGGTACACCTGGTCGAGGAGGTCCTTCTGGGTGTTGAGGAGCATCCTTTTTACGGCAAGCTTCGCCGAGGATTCCTCCAGTTCCGCCATGCGGGCCGCCTGCCGGTTCACGTCGTCCTCTGCCCCGCGCCTGATCTCCGCCGCACGCTCCTGTGCAAGAGAGAGGATCCTCTCGGTCTCCTTCCAGGTCTCTTCCTGGATGGCCAGAGCGTCCCGCTTCGCCTTATCCTTTATATCGAGAGCGACCGCTTCGAGCTCCATCGCCCGCTCCCTTCAGATGATGAGGAGGAGCGCCACGACGAGGCCGAAGATGACGATGGTCTCCGGGATGACCGTGAGGATGAGGACCGAACCGAAGACCTCTGGTTTCTCGGCTGTGGCACCGACTGCCGCAGTCCCGATGGCGTACTCGGCGAGGGCCGTGGATGCGGCGGTTGTGCTGATGGCGATGGATGCCGCAATCGCCTTTGTTCCTACCTGCGATGCCTTGATCAGATCCGGGGTCAATGCCGCCAGAGTCTGAACTGCTGTTGGTTCAATGGGAAGTGCCATTTTCAATCCTCCGAAAATCTCTTTTCCATGCCAAATGGACGGTACTTCTTTCCTCCACCTTTGTAGAACTTGGTGAAGAACTCAACATACTGTAACCTCAGCGACTGCAGCCCGCCCCCGATGAGCCCGAGTGCCGTGTTGAGCAGGTGCCCTACGACGAGGACTGCAATCCCGATCAGGATCAGTACGATCCCCATGAATGTAAGAGTTTCTAAATTAGGTTCGATGAGTTTTGAGATCGCGATATAATTGATGACGATCGCGATGACCACCGATGAGAGCCCCACCGCGGCCAGCCGGGCGTAGGACATGGAGTTGGAGATGATGGTGGGGAGCTCGATGAGCTCGAGAGACGACTCCATGCCGATGAAGACGATGCCCGCGATGATCATCACCACACCCGCGAGAGCGGAGAGGGAGAGCCCCATGATGACGGGTGGCAGGGCGGTAAGGTTCGGCATGTAGGGTATGGGGAAGAGGGACCAGATCATGGAGAGGATGCCGAACATGGTGACTATCCACCCCACCTGGCCCAGGATCCCCTTCATGCCGTGGTGGCCACGGCTCTGGTTGACGGCGTTGAGCACCCTGCCGAGGGTGATCTGGGCGATGGCTATCCAGACTGCAAAGACGAGTAGCCCGACGATATTCGGCCCTTCCCCGGCCTCACCACCGATAACAAGGTGCCGGGAGAAGAGGATGGGGTGCCAGGGGAACTCGAAACCGAAGAACTCGGAGAAGAGGAGGCCAAAGATGATGCTTGAGATGCTGCAGTTCCGGAGCACGGCGGATAACCGTGCCGCCTCCTTCGACGCGAGGATCTTCGGCAGGGCGAGGGCAGCGGCAAGGAGGACGGCGCCGTACCCCACGTCCCCCAGGATGATGCCGAAGAAGATGGGGAAGATGATGGCCACCGGGAGGGTGGGATCGACCTCAGAGTACCGGGGTCTTGAGTGGAGATCGGTGATGAGCTCGGTGGGCCGGGCGAAGGGGGGATTCTCGTAATCCACCGGGACATCCCTCGTTTCATGGCCCATCTCGATCTCGGCGATGTACACCTTTCCCCCGGCAGTCCTTGCCACTCCCTCCCTGAGGGCCTTCACCCGCTCGGTGGGGACCCAGCCCTCGGCTACGAAGGTCCCCTCGCTCGTGGCAAACCGGAGGGGTGCCTCGAACTGCTCTGCCTGGGTGGAGAGGATCTCCTCGCATGCGAGGAGGAAAGCCTCGTGCTGCGAGCGTATCTCGCCGAGACGGTGGTCGGTCTCCTCCATCTCCTTCTTCACCCTGTCCAGATCCACCCTGCATGCCCCGAGCCGCTCCTTCGGGTATCCGGAACCCTCAGGGATGGTAAGGGGCTGGAAACGGGCCTCCTGGAGGATCCCTTCCACCTCTCCCCGGTCCCCCGTCCTCACAAAGACGGCAATGAAGTGCCCCTCCACTGCCGAGGTGAAGAACTTCTCATGGGGGACCGGTATGTTCACATCATGGCTAATTTTTCCTGCAAAGACCGCGAGGCTGGAATACCCGCGATACATGTCCAGATCCAAGGGAGCGGCGGCGAAGGGCGTGAGGACGGCGATCTCCTCTTCGAGTTGCCTGACCCGGGGTTCCAGGAGATCCCGCTTCCTGGACACGAGGCCTTCCACCTCCTCCTCCAGGGAGGGCAGATCGCGCTCCATCCTGCCGGCGATATCCCCGGTCTTTGGCCTCTCCTTCACGGAAGCCTCCGGGGGATGGATGCCGAGGAGGGAGAGCACGCCCCGGAGCCGGACGAGTTCCTCGGAGATGGAGCCGGCTCTCGGGAGGGGCTTTCCCAGGACGAAACCCTCGTACTCCACGTCCTTTCCTTCCACGTACTCCCGGATGTGGAAGGCGTGCTGGAGGTAGAGTTCGCGGATGGTCTCCTCCATCCTCTCCTTGAGACCCGTGATGAGGAGGTGGGTCATGGCCTTAGTCTTTAACATACACCTCCGTCTCGAACCGCGAAAGAAGGAGCCTCACCGCCCCGTCCAGGTTCTTCCCGCTCTGCTCCCGCAGGAGAGCGGCCTTCCGTTCGCCTTCCCGCAGGATCTCTTCACGCCTCCGGGCAGCTTCTCTCCTCGCGTCATCCAGGCGCTTCTTCTTGTACTCCCCGGATCCGGTCCCTGCTTTCATCACCAGGTTGTCTGCCTCAAGGGTAGCAGCGGAGAGACTGCGCTCCTTCTCGGCCTTTGCCCCGGCCATCTCTGCCTGGTACTCCTCCTCTGCCTTCTTGATCGCCTTTAAGACTTCAGTCTTCATACCACGCTCCTTCCGGTGCTAATACACCAAACTTGAGAAAAGTTCCGATATATGTGTTGTTATTTTGTACCGGGCGGTTTCCGAAGGGAACCGACACCTCATACGGGCGGTTTCCGAAGGAAATCGACAGCCGGTGCCAGCCGGTTTTGAAGGGGGATCCGGGGTTCTCCGGCCATCCTTCCCTACCCGGTCACATACCGAAATTCGTTGCATTCAGGGGCCAGTCCCCTCTTTTCATCCGCAGCCCGAGCCCGATTTGGCCGAAACCTATATCGTTCCCCTTGATTATGGTAGCGTGAGGTGGAGCCGGCATGCCGGATGTCAGTGACCAGGAGCGGGGAAGAAGGGTCTTCCAGATCCAGAAGGAGAAGCACGCCGAGGAAGCCTTGGATAAGGCGCGGAAGAGTCTGGGTGAGAGCTGGAAGGGCCTCACCCTCGCAGAGATCAGGACCCTGAAGTTCATCCTTGGGGAGGCCTGGGTCTTCCTCGACCGGAAGTCCTGGGAGGGCTACTCCTTCTCCCGGCTCTCCCGGGGGGATCTGGATGAACTCCTGAGAATCGGAAGGGCGGTGGAGCGGAGGGAGAAGACCGGGCAGGATGCAGCAGACGAAGTCGGGGCGATCCTCCGGCGGGTTTCTGAGGAGCCCTCACGTCCTTCCTGAGGACCGGTCCCTTCACCGGAAACCTTTTGAAGCATGATAGGAGAGGGAGTGTGAGGGTGGGCAATGCCCGAAGTGACAAGTGATGAACGGGGAAGGAGGGTCTTCCAGATCCACAAAGAGAAGGCGGCGGAGGATGCCATCGGGAAGATCCGCAAGTCCCAGGGCGTCGACTGGAAGGTCTTTACGTCCACCGACGTCGAGATCCTCAAGTACATCCTCGAGGAGACATGGGTCTCGCTGGACCGGGATAGCTGGGAGAAATGCGCCTTTTCACGGTTGAAACGATCCGAACTCGAATCCATCATCCGGATCGGGAACCAGGTGAAGAGAAGAGAGATGAGGGAGGATCGCGGTATCGAGGAGGTCAGCCGGATACTATCGACGATGGCGTGACGGGTGGTGCGGCGGCCACATCCCCGGGCGCTTTCTTCTTCCGGTCGATGATCTTCTTGACCTTTTTGAGCCGGAAGAGATCCTCCCGCTCCCGCTCATCGATGGTGTTCTTGATGTACTTTGCCTGGCTCTTCAGCTGGGGGATGAGAACCTGCTCCAATGCATTCACCCTCCGGCGGGTCATCTGGATCTCTCCGCCGATCCTTTTTAACGCGGTCTCTGTCTCCGCAAGACCGATAACGAGATCGAGCTCACCTTCGAATTTCTCTGCCGCCTCGTCAATCCTTCCTGATACGCTGATGATGCTGTAGCCCCGTTCAAAGACGGACTTTGAGATACGCTTCTTCTCGATGACCGGAACGGGGACCCCCATGATGTTCTTGCCCGTGATATCGAGCGAGAGGCCCCTCTTTGTCGCAAAGGACGCCGATTTCACCGTGACCGGATCATCTGTTGCCAGGGCGATGAGGAGAGATTGCTGTGCCACGTCCGCCATCGCATCGAGCTCATCCCGTGAACGGGAGACGTTCTGCATGATACGGAAGAATTCCTGGATCAGCGCGTCCATCTTCTCGCGGAGGAGGTCCCGGCCCTGCTCGGCCAGCTTTATCTGGGCGCTCTTCCGGATCAGCTCCATCCGCGTCGGGTTTGCCTGTTCCATGGCATCATCCCGTCCTGTGGGCCGGATGGTACTTCTGGATGTACTCCATCTTGATCTTCTTCAGCTCCTCTTCAGGGAACATGGTGAAGAGGTCCCAGGCGATGGAGAAGGTGTTCTCGATGGAACGGTTCTCGTCCGACTGGGTGATGAACTTCTTCTCGCACTCGTCTGCAAACTTGAGGTACTTCTTGTCCAGCTCGGTGAGTGCCTCCTCTCCGACGATGGCCACAAGCCTGCGGAGGTCCCGGCCATAGGCATACAATGCGTAGAGCTGGTCGGCAACGTTGCGGTGGTCCTCGCGGGTCTTTCCGGGCCCGATCCCCAGGTTCATGAGCCGGGAGAGGCATGGGAGCACGTCGATGGGTGGGTCGGCCCCTCTTCGGTAGAGCTCCCGCGAGAGCACGATCTGGCCCTCGGTGATGTAGCCGGTGAGGTCCGGCACCGGGTGGGTGATATCGTCATCGGGCATGGTCAGGATCGGGAGCTGGGTGATGGAGCCTTTCTTTCCCTTGATCCTCCCTGCCCTCTCGTAGATGGAGGCAAGGTCAGTGTACATGTAGCCCGGGTAGCCCCTGCGGCCCGGCACCTCCTCCCGGGCAGTGGAGATCTCCCGGAGGGCCTCGCAATAGTTGATCATGTCGGTGAGGATGACAAGCACCTGCATGTTGTGGGTGAAGGCGAGGTACTCCGCAACGGTGAGCGCGCATCGGGGCGTCGCGAGCCGCTCGATGGTCGGATCATCGGCAAGGTTCATGAAGAAGACGACGCGATCGAGTGCCCCCGTGCGCTCGAAGTCCCTCATGAAGAAGGAGGCATCCCTGTAGGTGATCCCCATCGCAACGAAGACCACGGCAAAGACCTCCTCCTCGCCCAGCACCCGGGCCTGCCGCGCGATCTGGGCGGCCAGCTTGCTCGCGGGCAGTCCTGCGCCCGAGAAGATGGGGAGTTTCTGGCCCCGCACCAGCGTGTTCAGGGCATCAATAGCGGACATGCCGGTCTGGATGAAGTCCGCGGGCTTGTCCCGTGCGTACGGATTGATGGGCATTCCATTGATGTCCAGGGAAGCCTCCGGGATGATATCCGGTCCCCCGTCCCGGGGCTTCCCCCTGCCATCGAAGATCCTGCCAAGCATATCGATAGAGACATCGATCCGGGCTGCTTCTCCGGTGAACCGCACCCTGGTGAGTTTGTTGTCGATCCCGCTCGTCCCTTCAAAGACCTGCACCACAGCGAGATCCCGGGAGACATCCAGGACCTGCCCGGTCCTCACCTCGCCGGATGGGAGGATGATCTTTGCGATCTCACCGAAGGAGACCCCCTTGACGAACCGCACAAAAATAAGGGGACCGGAGACGTAACTCACGGTCCTGCTCTCCTTGATGGCAAGGCTCTTTGGGGTCATCGCTCCACCTCGAGAGTTGCGACCGCCTTCTCGATTCCGGGAATCAGGCCCTTGATCCGCTCGACCTCTGAGAGTTCCTTCATTCTCCCGATCTCGGCCTTCACCGGAAGTTTCAGGATCTTGGAGAGGGTGATCCCCTTGGCCATCGCCTCGGTGATGCGATCATAGAAAGCGAGGATCACCCGCAGCATCCAGTACTGCTTCTCCATGGGGCAGAAAGAGTCGATCTTATCATAGGCACTCTGCTGCAGGAAATCCTCCCGGATCATCCGGGTGACTTCGAGGATCGCCTTCTCGCTCTCAGGGAGTGCATCGGGACCCACGAGCTGGACGATCTCCTGGAGTTCGACCTCCTTCTGAAGCAGGTACATCGTGCGGTCCCGGAGATCTTTCCAGTCCCCAAAGCCGCTCTCACTGTACCAGTCCCTGATACTGTCAAGGTACAGGGAGTAGCTCTTGATCCAGTTGACCGACGGAAAGTGACGGCGGTAGGCTAGGCTCGTATCCAGCGCCCAGAAGGTGCCGGCGATCCGGAGGGTGTTCTGGGTGATAGGCTCGGAGAAGTCCCCGCCCGGGGGGGAGACCGCGCCAACGACCGTGATGGAGCCGCTCCTCCCCCCACTTCCCAGGCATACCACCCTCCCCGCCCGTTCATAGAAGGCCGCAAGCCGCGTGGCGAGATACGCCGGATATCCCTCCTCCCCCGGCATCTCCTCCAGCCGCCCTGATACCTCCCGGAGCGCCTCACCCCACCGCGAGGTCGAGTCCGCCATCAGGGCTACATCATAGCCCATATCCCGGTAGTACTCGGCAATGGTGATGCCGGTATAGATCGAGGCCTCGCGGGCAGCAACTGGCATGTTCGAGGTGTTCGCGATGAGGATGGTCCGCTCCATCAGGGGCTTTCCGGTCCTCGGGTCCAGGAGTGCGGGGAACTCGGAGAGCACCTCGGTCATCTCGTTGCCCCGCTCACCGCAACCGATATAGACGATGATATCGGCATCGGCCCACTTCGCAAGGGTCTGCTCTGCCACCGTCTTCCCTGTCCCGAAACCGCCGGGGATCATGGCCGTGCCCCCCTTGCTCACGGGAAATATTGTATCAAAGACCCGCTGCCCGGTGATGAGGGGGAGGGTCGGGTCAAGCTTGTTCTGATACGGCCTTCCCTTCCGCACCGGCCACCGCTGTATCAGCGGAATCTTCTGTCCGTCCCCGAGGGTGCAGACAGTATCTTCGACTGAAAACGATCCTGCCCGGATCTCCTGTACGGTTCCTGAGATCCCCGGCGGCACCATGATCCGGTGCTTCATGTTGAACTCGAGGACCGTCCCGATGACGTCCCCTCCACCAACCCGGTCCCCGGATTTGACAGCGGGCTCAAATATCCACTTCTTGCCTCGGTCAAGGCCAGGCACGGTGATACCCCGGGAGATGAAGCTGCCGCTCTTTTCAACGAGCACGGCAAGGGGCCTCTGGATGCCATCGTAGATGGAGGAGAGAAGGCCGGGCCCGAGCTCCACGGAGAGTGGGTTCTCTGTGTTCGCCACCGTCTCCCCGATCTTCAAGCCTGATGTATCCTCATACACCTGGACGACCGCTTCATCGCCATCGAGACGGATGATCTCGCCGTTCAGCTTCTCGTCTCCCACCTTCACCACATCATACATCTTTGACCCCCTCATCCCATGCGCCATCACCACGGGGCCAGAGATGCGTGCGACGACTCCCTTTATCATGCGCTCTACCTCCTCACTACAATGTTGTACCCGATTGCCCTCTGCAGCATCCGTTCGATATAGCTGGTTCTGTCGATCCTCTTTGCCCGCGAGGGGATGGGAATAATGATGGGCCGGTATGTCTTTTCGATGGTCTCTACCAGCTTCTGATCCAGTGCCGCGATGAACTCCTCGTTCACGGCAACGATCCCGGTATCGTCCTTGAAGACGAGAGCATTGATGGCTTTTCTCGCCTCTTCCTGGCTCGCGGCCTCGATCACCTCGACACCGGCGAGACGGAAGCCCGGCGCGGTATCGGGATCCGTGACCACGAGGAACTTATACATAGACGAGCTCCTCCCTGATGATCTTCTCGGCTACATCCGCCATCTTGAGCCGGGAAATGATCCGGATATTCGTTACTTCGGTGAACTTTGCCCACACATAGCCGATGGCTATGGCGATGGAGAGGGGATCTCCGAAGAACCAGCCGGTTCCCTTCCGGATCAGGAACCTCTCCAGCTCCTTCTCAAAGACCGAGATCTTCTCCTGCTTGAAGGTCTCCTCAGGTACCTGTCCGAGGAATTCATAAGGCGAACCCGCAAGCTGTTTCATGGCATCCTTGATCGTCCCTGCCTTGACGAGCAGTACGAGTCTCTTCTCGTCCAGGACGGCACCACCCGGGATCAGGAACTCCTGCGCCTCCTCTATGGGAATCCGGTCCCGGATCATCTTCAGCACCGATCGGATATTCGTTACATCGATCTCGGTCGCGACCATCTCCCGCATGATACGGTCATAATCGGTATTACCCCGGATTGTGTCGAGAGCAATGGCAAAGTAGAACTTGTCGAGGGCGTACTCCATCACGGCGAGATCCCTCTTCTCGCTGTACTCCTTGAAATGCTGGGTGAGCGGCAGAGAGTAGATGATCCTCCAGGTGGCCAGGAGATCGATGACGCCCCGGACGTCCGGCTGTTTGACGAGCTCCACGAGGGTTGCCTCGTCGAGTTGCCCTGCAGGGATGAGACACCCCAGGATCTCCGACGAAGGCTCATGGATGTTCTTCCCGCGAAGGATCGTCTTGATGTTGTGCACGTCCCAGCGGTTCAGGAGGATCCTCGCGTACTTCTCGTCCATCTCCTTCTTGAAGAGGGAGTAAATCTTGCGGAACGTGCGGGCGATATCCATCCGCAGCGCGACCTCAATGCAGGCAAGCCCCGCATGCTGGACAGCTGCCTTCTCGATCTCCTCCCGATAGGGCGTCTTCCCAAGCTCGGTGATGATGGCGTCGGTATCGGGTTTGAGGATAAGGCTCTCGAGGAGCTCTCGCCCGAGAAGACGGCTCTTCATCCCCCTGATCCGGGCGTTGACATATCCGTAATTTACGCTAGTCGCCATAGAGTGCCGACATAATCTCCGACTTCATCAGTTCCTTTGCCCGTTGTAGCCTCGACTCGATGGTGTTGAAGACCAACAGACGTTCATCAGCGGTGGTGGCATTCAGCCCCCCCAGGGTGGTGAGATCGGGAACGACCTCACAATTCCGCTGCATCTCTTTGAGGATCTCCCTGCAGAGCTGCTCGTCACGGGGATCGATATGCAGCCTGACATCTTCCCCCTCGAGCTCTTCCGTCGCCTCGCTTACCATCTTCTTAAACGATGCCCGGTACCCGGGGTTATTCCTCGCCAACGCCATCTGCTGTGCAGCCCGGGTAAAAACCTGCTGGAAGAGGTCATCCTTCACCCTGGCAAGGGCCATCCTCTTCTCGGCCCCGGCCTTGGAGATGAGCTTGCTCCTCTCCAGCTTAACACCCCGGGCTGCCTCCTCAAGGTATACCGAGCGGGTGCTCTGTGCCCTCTCCTCTGCATCCTTCCGGATCTTCTGTGCCTCTGCCTGCGCCCGATCCTGGATCTCCTTGATCCTCTCCTGGGCGCCCGCCTTCACGGCCGAGATTAGGTCCTCATACGGCATGGATCCACCAATCTGTTACAGCGATGCTCGTTCCTCCACGGCCAGCTTCCACGCCCTCTGGCACGTGAGAGGTGTGAGAGTCCCGCAACGCGAATGTTCCCGCCCGCTCATTTCAGCATGATGATCATCATGGCTGAAACCACAAATCCCAGAATGACGAGCGTTTCAGGGATCGCCACAAGGACGACCATGTAGCCGAACGTCTCCGGCCTCTCCGCAATGGTTCCGGCTCCTGCTGATCCGATCTTGGATTGTGCAAATCCTGTTCCGACCGCACCAAGGCCGAAGGCGATTCCTGCCCCGATGGGTATTCCCCAGTCTACCATAGTTCACATCACCCACTTTTACTCCGGGATATCGTAATGCTATATATTAAACTTGCTCAACTTGTTTTATTACGTGCTTCATTCTTCGTAGGCGCCCTCGTGGCTTCGATGAATCTTGTCCGATCCTCCTCCCAGGAAGGTCATATCACCATCACGACCCCCTTTAAGAGAGAGAGAAAGGGCGATCCGGACCTCTGGTTGCTATCCTCCCTGCCATCGCGGGTGGGTATGCCGGAGGTGCACCTATTCATTTTTTCCTTCCATGCTCTTCTTGAACGGGGAATACAGGGTGCCGCCACCCTCGAAGAACTTGGAGTGGAACTCCACCGCATGGAGACGGAAGGAATGGAGAAAGGGACTGAACATGGCAAGAATAATGTTCAGGATGTGTAGCATCGCCGCAATGAGGATCCCGACGATCAGCACATCCATCGAGCCCCCCAGCGTATTTGCGACGAGCGCGAGGACCACGGAGGCCATGCCGATGGCCATGATACGGGCGTATGAAAGGATGTTGCCCACCGTTGACATGATCTCGAATACCCCGAAGAATCCGCCCCCATAGACGATGAGGGGGACCCCCACGAGGATCAGGACAATCCCCAGGTTCACCAGTATCCCGGGGATGATGCCTGTCATCGCAACGATGGTAACGAGCAGGCCCGTTATGGCGATGATCATCCCGCACTTGTCGCACACATGGTGCCTGTCTCCCTTCGTCAGTGCATTCAGGACTCCGATGGAGAGGCCGAGGAAGACGTGGAAGACCCCGATGGCGATGGCGAGGATGAGGAGGGGGATCATTGCGTCGATCCGGTTCCATGTGATCCCCAGGAAGGTCATCGGGTGGATCCAGCCCATCATCTCCCCGAAATTCCCGAAGAATTCCCCGAACAGGAAGCCAAAGAAGATGCTCGGAATAGACGAGATGGCCAGGATATTCATCAAGTACTGGAGCCACTCATACATTCTATACTTCCGCTTCACGACGGTCGCAAAGGCAAGGATGATCAGGCCGTAGGCGATATCGCCCACCATGAGGCCAAAGAAAATGGGAAAGAAGAGGGCGATGAGCGGGCTCGGGTCCACCTCACGATACTTCGGCGGGCTGATTAGCTGGATCAGGGATTCAAAGGGTTTAACGAACCAGGGGTTATCGTAGAATGTGGGCGCCGCGTTCATCTTATCGGCCGGCACATCGATCTCGTTCACGATGACCCGCGCCCCGAAGGTATCGGCGAGAGCCTTCTTTGTCTTTTGTACGTACTTCTTCGGGACCCATCCCATGATCACGAAGGTATACTCCGTTTGCCCGAATTTTGAAAAGACGCTTAATTCCGCGTTCCTGTCCTCTAGAATCCTTTGTAATACAATCAGTTCTTGGTACCAGGTTGTCGCGAGATTCTGCAGGTGCTCATCGATGGCAGCAATCTCCTTTCCAGCCTCCTTCCTCCGCTCTCCTATGAGCGTCAGGATCTCATGGAAGGGCTTGCCCATGTACTCAGAGGGCAGGCGCACCTCGTTGACGTTCTGGGAGAAGATAAAGGAATGGACCTGCTCTGAGTATCGTTTGTTGAAGATGAGTACCGTGGCGAGGGTGGTCGCGTCCACGTCGGCTGAGATGAGCTCGAACTGGTTTTTCGTGATCTCCCTCAATGCGGCCTGGATATACTCGAGCACCTCCCGGAACTCCTTCTGGACCAGGAGGACGGTGACCTCAAATCCCTCCAGCACAGGAAGCTGGCTCTCCAGCGGCTGGATCTTCTCGATGATCTTCTCGTAGCGCGAGAGAGATCCGAGGTTTAATTCCAGATCGCTCTTCTTCGTGGCCAAGTCGCGGGTCGTGGACTCGAGCTGGTCAATCAACTGGTTTGCCCTCGAGGTCAGCTCCTCGGGGTTCTTTCTCTGGAGATCCTCGCCAAGACGCACCTGCTCCCCCGCATCGCCCTTGGTCTTCGGCAATGCGAGGATGATGCCGCCGATCTTCGCGAGCAATGTGGCTGTCTCGCCCCCCTTCACCATCTCAAGCCGCCTGAGGATCGTGTCGCCGGGAGTGATGGTCTTGGAGATGTCTTCCAGGTGGACGGTGCCGGTGTGGTACAGGATATCCACTACCGTCTGCAGGTCCGTCTTCGGCCCAACCACCTGAACTTTGGTCATCTTCTGAAGCATACCTACTCCAGGGCAACAACTTTGGTGATCTTTTCTATTGCTTTGGGCAGATTCCGCTCTCCCTTCTCCTTCAGGGTCTTGACCTCGCCACCTGCGGCGGATCTCGCCGCCTCGATCTCCCTGGTAACGGTTTCCATCTCTCGTTGGGTGAGATCCTGCGCCGCTGCCTTTGCCCCGATCTCCGCGTTCTTCAGGATCCCATCTGCTTCCCTTCGTGCACGGGCTATGGCTTCCTCGGCTTCTCTCCTCGCCTCGTCCACCTGGACGTTGATCTCCAGTTCCTTCTCCCGAATCTTCTGGAGTAACGACCGCTCGGTTGTCACTTCATCATCCCTCACAGGCCGCGAAGTCGTTTCAATGCATCGGTGAAACCGGGCGGTTCTTTCTGGTTTTCAGTCTCACCGGATCTCTTGGGACCCCCGCCGAACTGCTTTTTCGCTGTGATAATCCTCTCCCTGCAGCGGTTAACGGCACTCTTCACAAGCTTCTCAATAAGGGGGTCCTGCACCATGATGCCTAGCCCTCATCCCTTCTTTAGGACGTTATTAGCTTGTTTTAAATTACGATAAAAGTATCGTTAATCTGGGGTTTTTCTGAGGTGGAAACATGCTTCTTCCTATTATATGATGAATTTGTGCCAAGCCGGGATGGTGGTAAAATGAATTTTTGGCGAAATGTACCGGCTAATGAGTTATCTCCCTGACCGCGCGCCCATCCAGGTACCCGATCCTAATCCCCGGAGGAACCCCCTCCAGCTCCACCCCGTCATCAGATCCCCTGAGGGTGATCCCTGCGAGTTCCCCCGACGAGCAGAGGAGGTGCTGGCCCGGGTGGGTCCCCCGGCGGATGCTGCAGGAGAGCCGAAGGGATTCGGCTACGGACACGACCAGCGAGAGCCTCTCCGACCCCGGATGATCCTTCGGGAGGACGAGGAGGGGGAGGTGGTACCGCCGCACGAGTTCGAGGAGCATCCTCGCCGGCTCGATATCTCCCCCCTCGGGCGCTGAGACAACCACGAGGTCATCGGGATGCACCTTCTCGCAGGATTCGCCCTCAAAGGTCTCGATGAAGAGGTTGAAATCCGAGAGTGCCCTCCCCGCGAGGAGAAAAGAGTGATCCCCCTGGACGAGGAGGACCCGGTCGCCGAGGGGGTACCTCATTCCGCGGCGACGTCGTCAGACTGGCAGCTCGGGCAGATGGGGTGCTTCCCGACCCCCTTGAACTTCTCCCCGCAGCTCTTGCACTTGTAGTCCTTCCCCTTCACCCGCTCCTTGTAGTCAACATCCATGGGCCCGCCGACCGAGCACATCCTCTCATCACCTCACTACAAAGTGCCTGTGGAATGACTTAACTGTAGTGGTGGGATATGAAATATCTTCAGGCCGGGCGGCTCCTTTTCCCCGGTGAAATCGCTTCGGAACCCCCGGAATCAATTCAGGACTCTCCCGTAAAAGAGGTTCAGATGATCATATTGAAAACGACGAGGGCGATGATGAGGAGGATGCAGACATGCTTTACCCCTGCCGTCAGGGACCCCTCTCCCATGTGACCTGCGAGGAGGCCTGAGAAGAGTCCCTGGATGAGGGTTGCGTGATAGATGAGAAGGCGGAACGTATCAATACTCAGCATTTGGGTTCCGATCAATCCGCCCCGTGAGCTCATTGTCTGTACTCCCCCTTTCAGGAGGATGGGAAGGAACTGGGTGACGATAACCCCGACCACGAAGACGAAGACCACGAAGGCGAGGTAGATGATGGCGAGGTAGATGAGCATGGAGGTTGTGCGTTCGCGCTTCAGGATCTCACCCATCCTTGCGTCGCTCGCCGCGATCTTGAGGACCTCCCCGATATCCCCGCTCATGTAGCTCGCCTTGGTGATGAGGGTGACGGTCCTCGCGATGGAGGGGGTCCGGATCCGGTGCTCGAACCTCATCAGAGCCTCCTCGACATTGGCCCCCCAGTCCATATCCCTCTTGATCCTCTTGATCTCGTACGAGAGGATCCCGAGGTTCGTTCTCACCATGATGCCGAGCCCCTGGGCGATGGTGAGCCCCACCTCCTGAATTCCGGACATCCGGTCGAGGAACTCGGGGATGGCCGCCTCGATTCCCATCACCTTGCGTTTCCAGAGCTGGTAGAAGATAGCAAAGGGGATGAGGACGATGAGACCTGCGATGACAAGGTGGTCATCCAGGACCATCACCTTCATCTGGAGGTCCAGGTTATAGGGAACCGCGAACAGGGCAAGGACAAAGTAGATGATCGCGATGGGTATGGTGACATAGAAGGTGCGGACGGGGATGAGGATAAAGGCGTTGAAGGGATTTCTCAGGAAGTCCCTGAACCTTCGGATCCGGTCGTAGAAAGCCAGCTGGGCGAACTGCGCCTCATCACCCACCCTCTTGAGCACCTGGACATCGAAGAACTCGTGGAGGAGTTTGGACTTCACGTAGCGCTCGATCCCCTCCATCTTCTCTGATATCATGGAGAGGAAGACGATGAAGAGGACGGAGCCTATGGGAATGACCCCATAGCAGACCACCGAGAGGGCGGTGAGCCCCATCCCCCCGATGAGCCCCATGACCACCATGATGATGATGAGGAAGAGAGGGCCCGCTACAAAGAGGGTCACGTAGGTCTCGGCCACGAACTCGAGGGTCGTGATAAACTGCTTCAGCTCGAACCGCGCCTCCTCCTGGTACGTGCGAACCCTGCCCGAGAAGAACTCCCCCATGCCTGCGCCGCTGTCGATGACCGAGAGGAGATCCTGGATGAAGTCGCGGAACTTCTCTGACGGGGTCGTCTCGCCCAGGTGCTTGAGGGCGGTGATCAGGTCATAGCCGAAATAGTCCACATCCCGGACGAACTGCATGAACTCCACGGCCACCTCCCCGAAGATGCTCGCATTGTCCGCAAGGGATGCGAAGATTTTGGTGAGCTCTGCGCCCCCCCTCTGCATGGCATACATGTAGGCAACGGCGCTGTGGAGGGTGAGGTTGATCCTGGTGGTCCGGTGCTTCTTCAGGAGGGCGGGAAAACCCGTCATCACCTTGTAGCCGAGGATCGACCCGGCGACAAAGGCGGTAAGGGTCACTCCGCCCTTGAAGAGGAGGATGGGGACGGCCTGCGGGAAGATCCGGTTCGCCCCGAAGACATCGTAGATCCGGGACGAGACCTCGAGGGTTGCGATGAGATCCGCGGTGATGAAACCCGCAAAGGCACAGAAGATGCCCGAGAGGATGGTGATGACATAGGTCTGGAAGAGGTAGTGCTCGATGGTGACGCCGGACCGCGCCGAGACGAGATCGTTGTGGAGCCAGGCGTACGTATCCCGCCGCGCCCTGATCCAGTCGGAGACGAACGCCTTTGCGGTCATCACATCAGCCTGCGGAGATCACCCAGGTTCTCCATGACCTCGTCGGGCTTGATGGCGTAGGACTGGAAGATCTGGGAGACGGAGATGTAGTCCTTCACGCCCTGCTCCTTCATGGCAAGGAGGATCTTCCCCCGCTTCAGGATCTCCTTCTCCAGGTCTTCCGTGTTCCAGCCCCTTGACGCCATGATCTCGTTGTAGACCTGGGACCTCCCCGAGAAGGAGAAGGTATCAGAGACCGGGTCGTACGAGAAGACGGTGTTCACCTGGATGTTCTGGGTCGCCTGGTCGAGCCCCATGATCTCTACTATTTCCTGACACTTCCTCACCCGCTCCGTCCCCCGGTAGATGAGGGCCTGGATGGAGACGATGTCCAGGGCCTGGAGCATGGTCCTCGGGACAGAGAGGGGCTCGTTCTCCAGCCGGTGAATGGCGGAATCCACGTCGGCAGCGTGGAGGGTGGAGAAGGTGGTGTGGCCGGTGTTCATGGCCTGGAAGAGGGTCTGGGCCTCGGGGCCCCTCACCTCGCCCACGATCAGGTACTCGGGCCGCTGGCGCATGGCAGCCCTCAGGAGGTCGAACATGCTGATGGCTCCGGAGCTTCCGTCGATCACGGCGTCCCGTGTGACCGACGCGATCCAGTTGTCATGGTTCAGGGTGATCTCCCGGGTATCCTCGATGGAGACTACCTTGGCAAGGGGCGGGATGAAGTGTGATACCGCGTTTAACGAGGTGGTCTTCCCGGAGGCGGTTCCGCCGATGAAGAGGAGGCTCTTGTTGTTCTCGATGGCAAGCCAGAAGTAGGCCATGGCGTCCACCGGGAAGGTCCCGCGCTCGAGGAGCTCGATGGGGGTGAAGGGCTCCTCACGGAACTTCCGGATAGAGAAGGAGGTCCCGCGGCTCGTCACCACGGTGGAGAAGGTGAGCTGGAGCCGCGAGCCGTCCGGGAGGGTTGCGTCAAGGATGGGAGACCCGACAGAGATGTGCTTCCCAGAACGCTGGGCAAGGGTGATGGCAAGGGAGTCCAGGTGATCTTCATCAAAGACGATATTCGTCTTGATGTTGTGGTACCTCCTGTGGTAGAGGAAGAGGGGGATATTCACCCCGTCGCAGGAGATATCTTCGATCTGGGGGTCCTTCATGAGGGCTTCGATCCGCGACCATCCCAGGAAGTTCCTGACGAGGTAATACTGGAGCCGGAAGAGGGACGGGAGATCGATGGCAACCCCGTACTCACCGATGAGTTCCTCTACGAGGGAGAGGAGGATCTGTTTTTTGTCCCCGCGGATCTCCTCCTCGTTGAGGAGGAGGACGTCCCGCAGGTCTTCGTAAAGCCGTTCAAGGAGCTCGTATTCAAAGGGCGAGAGGGGGGGTTCGAAGAGGATGTACTCGTTCTGGTGGTTCTTCTCGTTGAGCGCGATGCAGATGAGGGAGAGCCCCCGCTCGATCCAGTAGACGTCCACGACCTCGAAGCCTGGCTTCAGGTCGGGCGTCACCAGGATGCCGTGGCGGTCAGGGTCATAGACCTTCTCGCTCTCGCGCCATACCCCGATTCGCTTGCCAAAGAGACGGTAGGCGTCTTTAAGTCGCAGACGCCTCAAAACCTCTGGAAGCTGCATGCCGGATCCTGAAACGGGGGGAAGGAACCCATCTCCCCCGAGACCAATAAACATTTTGTTGATACGCTATAAATATTTTCTCTTTGAGACTTCATTCAACATTGAGTTTGATTATATTTTAGCACAATCTTTTAATGCTTTGCGGGAAAATACTCTCCTGATCTATGGCAGTACAGATATCCGGGAGGATGCCCACGGGCATCAGCTCCCTTGATCCGGTGCTCGACGGCGGGATCCCCCCGGGATCGGTCGTCCTCCTCGAAGGGGAGATCGGGGCCGGGAGCCAGGAGTTTGTCTACACTTCCCTCATCTACCTCTCGATGCTCAAGCAGAGACAGGATGCTGGCCCGGGAGCCAGGATCCCGGATAACATCAGCTACATAACATTCACCCGGATAAAGGAGGATATCCTCTCTGAGATCGGGCTCTCTTTTGCGCCTAACCTGACCCAGCACCTGAACGGCTCTCTCAATTTCTCGGACCTCTCCACCCACTACTTCGACTCGAGTGTGGTCCCGTCTGACTGGTATTGCCTCGACGGCAGTGAGGAATGCGAGAAGAAGCGGAATGCAGGCCCTGAGAAGGTGCTTGCCGAACTCTCCACCCATATGTCGCACGGACGGAAGAATACCCTTCTCCAGCTCCTCTATGTCACCCTTTCCCTCGCCAATCCTAAGAAAGGGAAGAAGGGAGAGGGGACCAGCCTTGTCATCCTGGACTCCCTCACCGACCTCGCCACCCAGTACTCGGAGCCCGAGCGGTGGAAGGAGCTCACCGCCTTCCTCCGGGGGCTCCAGCGGGTGACAAAGACCTGGAACTCCACCATCTACCTCCTTCTCACAAAGGGCGTCCTCGAACCCTCCCGGGAGAAGGAGATCGCCGACTGCGTGGACGCGGTCGTCCTCTTCGGGTGGGAGGAGACCGTTGCCCAGCGGCGACAGCGGACCATGTTCTTCCAGAAGTTCCGGGGGGTCATGCCCCACCTCGAGGAGCGGGACCTGGTCAAGTTCGCGGTCCGGATCTCCCCGGGGAGCGGCTTTGAGGTCTCCAACATCCGGGTGGTGGTGTGAGCACCTCCCGGGTGACCATGGGGATCGAGGGGCTCGACGCGATGCTCGAGGGAGGCCTCATCAATCCCTCCATCTGCGCCCTCATCGGGACCTACGGGACGGGGAAGACCACCCTGGGCATCCAGTTCATCGCCGAGGGTCTCCTCAAGAAGGAGAAGTGCATCTACATCAGCCTGGACGAACGGGTGGACATGATCCAGGGGATCATGAAGCAGCGGGGCTGGGATGTGGCACCCTACGTGAACAAGTCCCTCTTCGTGATCAAGCTCGACCCGACGAACTTCAACCTCATGATCAACAGCATCAAGGAGGAGCTCTTCGAGCTGATCGAGAAGACAGGGGCCACCCGGGTCGTCATCGACCCTATCTCCCTCTTCGAGGGGACCTTCTCGAGCTCCGTGGACCGCCGGCTCGAGCTCATCCGGTTCATCGAGATGATGCGGGACCAGCCCTGCACCCTCCTCATGACGAGCGAGACCGAGTCGAACAACCCCCTCATGAGCCGCTACGGGCTCATCGAGTACCTGGTCGACACGGTCATCCTTCTCCGCTATTACCGGCCCGCGGACATGATGACGCCCGTCCACCTTGCCGTTGAGGTGGTGAAGATGCGCCAGTCCAAGCACTCCCGGGAGATCAAGCCCTTTGAGATCTTACAGGACCAGATCCTTGTTTACTCTGGGGCCAACGTCTTCTAATCGTTTTTCCTGCTGGGTGAAGGCCTTTGAGATCCTCCAGGACCGGATCCTCGTCCACTCAGGCGCGAACGTCTTCTGAACAGTGTATCCAATCGGGTGAAGGCCTTCACGAGATCCTCAAGGACCACCCTTTTTACATGGGTTGCCCGGCCAGGGCGAGGACAATAACGAGGATCCCGGATACCATTTCCATCACCCGATGACCTGCATCCCCTTGAACCTTACACAGGGGAGGATGGAGTTCCCCACGATCCGGGCACCTGCGCCTATCCCCCCGATCCCGCGGAGGGCATCGAAGAGGTTCCCCGAGAGCATGGCCTTTCTCACAGGGTCCTGGAATCCCCCGCCCTCGACCCAGATGGGATTCTGGCACTCGACCGAGAAGTCGCCGCTCACCGGGTTTGCGGTGTGGGCGCCCACGACATCGTGGACATAGAGGGCCCGCTCGGATCCTATCTCCTCTCTGGGCCCGTCCAGAACCAGGTTATGGACCCCGATGGCCGGGCCGCCGGAGAACCCGCCGCGGACCGCAGAGCCCGTCGGCTTTGCACCATAGCGGTACGCCGTCTTCAGGTCATAGGCAAACGAGGAGAGCACCCCGGCCTTCACGAAGTCGAGCCGGGAAGCTGGGACTCCCTCGGCATCCCACGCTGTCGCCCCCATCCCCCTGGCAAAGGGATCGTCACAGAGATCTATCCGCCCGTCCATGCACTTCTGGCCAAGGAGGGGTGCCAGGCGCGAGCGTCCTGCATGGACTGTCCGGCCTGAGAGGGCCGGTACCAGGATATTCCCCAGGAGCTGGGCAAGGGCGACGGGTGAGAGGAGGATGTCGAAAGGCCCGGTCTCCATAGGCTGCCCTTTCGAGGAATGTTCTGCAAAGAAAGCCGCCCGCTCCCCCACCCACAGGGGATCGATCTCGAGGAACGGGGAGTGGGCGAACTCGGATCCCGTGGACTGGCCGCAGATTGTCTCCAGGCTGCAGCTCACCTCGGTCCTGAGGGCAGTATAGTGGACCCCGTGGGAGTTCGCGATGGTCACCTCGGACCTCGCAAGGGATCCCGACCCGCTCGTGATCTTCGATTCGGGGTGCTTCCTGGCACCTTCAAGCATGCCCCCGAGGAATCCCTGTGCAGCCGAAGGTTCCGGAACCACCCGTTCATCATACGAAGGCGCGGACCTGCGGAGATCGGCCGGATCGGGGAGGCCCCGCCACTCCTGGGGGGTGGTAAGACTCATGGAGGATAAGGCAGCCGCCAGGCACTCCTCCCATTTTGCCGGAGAGGAGGTCGCCGAGGTCCCGATCCGCCCCCTGTCGATTATGCGGATGGAGAGCCCCCATTCCCGGGAACCGGTGGCCGTGGCCACCGCCTCGCGCTTCAGCTCGGCGGAGACACCCGTCCCTTCCACCAGGTAGACCTCAACTTCCTGTGCTGAACGCCCTCCCGCCGCGAGGATCCTCTCAATCAGCTCCACTGCCACCCACCACCGCATCTGAGAGGAGTATATGAGGCGAGCCGTCGCTGACGGGGACCGACTGGCCGCCCTTGCCGCAGAAGCCCTGGTGCATCTCCCGCTCCTTCCCGCATAGGAGGATCCCGTGGAGCGTTGAGAGGATCTCGCCGGAGAGGGAGACGTCCCGGACCATCCGGGCCCTCTCCCCCTCCTCGATGAGGTAGCCGTACTCGGCGTTGAACTGGAAGACCCCCCTGCCGGGGTCCACCTGCCCGCCCCGGGACCCGACGAGGAGGATGCCATCCCTGCACTCGGAGAAGATCTCCTCGAGGGTGGAGTCCCCCTCTTCGATGAAGGTGTTGGACATCCGGACGAGTGGCGGCTCTCCCCCCTCGGCCCTCCCGTGGCCGGAATCTCCGTTCCCGAGGGCAGCGAGCGTCTCCCGGGTATGGAGGTAGGCGTTCACCCTCCCCCGGCTCACCACCTCGGTTCTCGCGGTCCGACAACCTTCCGCATCCACGGGCTCGAACCCGAACTCGGGGAGGCTGGGGTCGTCGACAATGGTGAGGATCCCCGGACCTATCTGCTCCCCGATCCTCCCCGCGAGGACCGAGGACCCCTCCTTCACGAGGTCCCCCTCGCTCGCGTGACCCACCGCCTCGTGGGCAAAGACCCCCGCGAGCTCCGGGTCAAGGACAGCCCGCATCCTCCCGCCCTTCGCTGCGCCGGCATCGAGGAGGGCGAGGGCGGTCTCCCCGGCCTTCACCCCCATGGGCTCCTGGTGCCGGAGGTTGAAGCCATGGATGGTGTGGCGGCTCTCCCTCCCCATCTGGGCGTCCCCGTTCCTCCGTGCAACGGCAAGAACCGAGAAGCCGGAGCGGGTGATGGTGAACCGGTTTTCGTATCCCGAGCTGTCGGTGTAGAAGACCCCCTCGGACCGCTCGATGTAGGTGGCACGGGTGGATACTATCCCGGGGATCTTTGCGGCTTTCTCGATCCCTGAAAGGACCCGGGTCTTCTCCTCGAGGCTGAGGGAGAGGGGGTCCTCCTTCGGCGAGGGAACCTTATGTTCTCCCCGGCCGGGTTCGGCGAGGTTCACCGGATCCTCGGTGATCCCGGCAAGGGCAAGCCCCTCTGCAAGTATTCGATCCATCTCCTTCTTCGAGGATGGATCCAGGTTATTCACCGAGATCATGCCCCATCCGCGGGGCCCGAGGACACGCACGAGGGCGGTATCAGAGAAGGAGGTGCCGGCCGATTCGACGACCCCGTTGTCGATATCGATATGGGTGGAGGTTGCCCGCACACATCGCACGTCGGAGAACCGGATCCCGGGGAGCGACATCAGACTACAGGGTTCGGGAGGGCAGAGTCCAGGATCTTCGCCGGTGCGGACAGAGCCATATTCTTGATCCGCGTAAGGAAGCCCTCCCGCTGCTCGGGAACAAAAGCGTGGGTGAAGACCTCGATGATGTTATTGACGGGTACCACTTCAATGATATCCCGGTACCTATCTTCTATGAGCACATCATCGATGTTGGCTTTCGGAATCAGCACCTTCCTGATTCCTGCTTTTGCCGCCGCCTCGATCTTGTACGTGACCCCTCCCACCGGGAGGACGTCCCCCAGCACCGAGAGGGAACCGGTCATGGCCAAATTCTGTTGGACCGGTATCTTCTCGATGGCCGAGATGACCGCGGTCGCCACAGAGATGGAGGCGGAGTCCCCCTCCACCCCATAAGTCCCGATGAACTGGATATGGACATCCATGTTTTTAATGTCCTTTCCGGTGAACTTCTTGATCAGGGCACTGACATTCTTAATGGACTGCTGAACGATAGACTCCTCATCCTCCCCCCGGAGCCAAGGTTCCTTCCTCTTTTCGAATATGCCGGTGGTGATGATCTGGCCGCTTTCTCCCTGGGCCGGGGTCACTACGGCCATGATCTGCTGCACCTGCCCGCTGTCCTCTCCATAGACCGCGAGACCGTTCACCTGGCCGATGCGAGCACCCTCAATAACGGTCTGGTGGTAATCTCTGCTGCGCCGGATATTCTCATCCGACCACTGCTCCTCGATGGACCGTGCTGTCTCCTTGGCCTTCAGTACGTGGGCTGCGGTGGTGACCTTCGCATTTTCCTGCCGGGCAAGGTCCCCTGCCACCCGGATCAGCCCCCCGATATCACGGAGCTTCAGGGTGAGGTGCCCCTTCCGGTTCGACCGCCGCCTCCCCTCGCGGATTACCTCCTCGATGGCAGAGCGGTCGAAGTGGGGGATCTTCCCGTCCTTCTGCACCTCCTGGGCGATGAACCGGACGAACTTCCTCCTGTTCTCTGGGGTATCCTCCATGGAGTCGCGGAAGAAGATCTCGTACCCGTAGCCCCGGATACGTGACCTGAGGGCCGGGTTCATGTTCTGAACGGCGTCGACGTTACCTGCGGCCACCATGATGAATTTGCAGGGAACGGGCTCGGTGCGGACCATTGCCCCGCTCGACCGCTCGGACTGGCCCGTGATGGGGAAGATCCCCTCCTGCAGGGAGGTCAGGAGGTTCTGCTGCGACTGGGGCTCCAGGGAGTTGATCTCGTCGATGAAGAGGACCCCGCCATGGGCGCGGTGGATAGCGCCCGCCTCGACCCTGTCGTGGGCGGGGGTCTCGAGCCCGCCGCTCTGGAATGGGTCGTGCCTGACGTCGCCGAGGAGCGCCCCGGCATGGGACCCCGTGGCATCGATAAAGGGGGCGGTGGCCGTGGCGTCGTTGGAGACCAAGAGCTTCGGCACCATGAGGTCTTCCCGGGGGGTGGTATACCGCAGGGCCATGAAGACGAAGGCGGCGGCGATGATGCCCATGAGCCACTGGTAGGTGATGAAAGCAAACGCCACGATCCCGAAGATGAAGAGGAGGATCAGGGTGTTCCGGGTCTGGCTCCTCCGCTTTGCCTCTGCCTTATGGGCGGTGACTATCTGCTTCCCCCTTCCCGCGGCAACCGTGCGTATGATGGGGTTGTTCGAGTCCTCGGAGTTCGGGTAGACCAGGATGTCCTGGAGCTCTTCCTTGGGGAGGAGCTCGGCCATGGCCTTCGCGAGCATGGACTTTCCCGTACCGGGGGATCCGATCATCATCACATGGCGTCGCTGGATAGCCGCCTTCCGGATCACCTCGACGGCATGATCCTGCCCGATGACCTGGTCGATGAGCTTCGGCGGTACCTCGATCTCGGAGGATACCGCAAGCTCCAGGCCTCCAAGCACCTGTTCCTCGTCGTTTTTCGCGTTCTGTGTCGTCTCCATCCCTGGAGTGCCCCTCTCGGCACGATCAAGTAATTAAGTAGTTATAGTTCTGTCCCTGATCGTTTAAGTACTTTCAGCTGATGGTGGTTGACGGATGAAAGTTGCCTGTACGGGGCGATCCCGGGCCCTCGGGGCCAGGATTGCCGAGCATCTCGGGACCCGGCTCGTGGAGACGAACCTCTCCCGGTTCCCGGACGGCGAGATCTACCTCCGGACCGGCCTCCTCGACGAGACAACGGTCGTGGTCGGGAGCCTCCTCGGGAGCGAAACACTCGTGGAGCTCCTCCTCCTCATCGATGCCTGCCACCGCTCGGAGGTCCTCCTCGTCGTACCCTACCTGGGCTACGCCCGGCAGGACCGTGAGTTCAAGCCGGGCGAGCCCGTTTCCGCCCGGGCCATGGCAAGGGCCCTCTCCCACGGAGTCTCCCGGGTCGTCACGGTGAACGTCCACAAGGAGAGCGTCCTCTCCCACTTCACCGTGCCCGCATCCCAGGTGAACCTCGCTCCTGAGGTCGGGGACTTCATCGCGGGCCTCAACCTGGAGAACCCCCTGATCCTCGCGCCCGACAGGGGTGCCGTGCCCTTCGCCACCGCCGTCGCTTCCCGGGGCGGCTGGGAATTCGACCACCTGGAGAAGACGCGAATCTCGGGGGAGGAGGTGAGGGTTGAACCCGGGAAGAACGGCCCATGGACCGGGGATGTGGTCCTCGTAGATGACATCATCTCGACTGGCGGAACCCTGGCGGCAGCGGCCCGCATGCTCCACGCCCAGGGGGCAAAAGGGGTCCACGCGGTCTGTGTCCACGGCCTCTTCGCCGGTACTGCCCTCGGCCTGCTCCATTCCGCCGGAATCAGCCGGATAGCAGCGAGCGATACCATCGAGGGCCCAAACAGCCTCTACTCGGCCGCAGGACCGCTCGTACAGGCGCTCTCCCGATGATCACCATTGACGGTTCCCAGCTCGAAGGGGGAGGACAGATCCTCCGGGGTGCTGTCGCTCTCTCTGCCCGCTCCCGCACGCCGGTCGAGGTGGTGCGGATCCGTGCACGGAGGGGCAGGTCGGGCCTTGCACCCCAGCATATCGCGGCCATCAAGGCCGTCGCTGCCGCCTGTGATGCCAGCTGCGAGGGGCTCCGGCTGGGGAGCGACCGGATCATCTTCCGGCCACAGATACCTGTGGCGAGAGATATAAGGGCTGACGTAGGTACCGCGGGCTCAGTGGCCCTTGTCCTCCAGGCCTGGCTCCCCGTCGCCCTGACGGTGGGTGGATCCATCACCATTACAGGGGGGACCGAAGTAGACCGGAGCCCAACCATCGATTACCTGGAGCAGGTCCTCTTCCCGGTCCTTGCCCGGCACGGGGCAAAGATACGCACCGAGATCCTGAAGAGGGGATATTACCCGGAGGGCGGCGGGGAGGTCCGGGTCTCCGTGGAAGCATCCCGTCTCTCGCCCATCACTTTTCAGGATGAGAAGCCCGGGTCCTGCGGGATCATCTCCTGTTCCTCCAACCTCCCCGACCATGTGGCCGAGAGGCAGGCAGCTGCCGCAAAGAGACTCCTCGCCGACAGGCTGGGGATCCCGTGCGAGGTCAGGCTGGACCGGAGGAGAGGGGCATCGACAGGCTCCTCCTGCACCGTCTGGGCCGGACCCAAGGGCGCAATCGGCCTGGGGAAGCGAGGCCTCCCCGCGGACCGGGTCGGGGAGATTGCGGCACGGGCGCTCCTTGACGAGGTCACAAGGGGGGGACAGGTGGACAGCCACCTCGCTGACCAGCTCCTCATCTTCATCGCCCTCTTCAGGGGCCGGTTCACCGCCCCGGCCTGCTCCCTTCACGCTGCCACCATGTGCTGGCTCCTTGAGCGGTTCGGGTACCAGGTACACTCCAGGAGCAATGGCGTCGTGGAGTTCTCCGCATGAGGTACGCCATCGATGCCTCATTCTTCTTCTCGGAGGCCACCCTGGAGGGGGAGCTCTTCACCCCGCCCTCGGTGGTTGAGGAGATAGTGGATGTCCGGTCCCGGTGCCGGCTGGAGGCATTCCTCGCATCCGGCCTCACGGTAGTCACCCCCTCCGCAGAGAGCGTGAGGAGGGTCGCTGCGGCAGCCGGAGAGACGGGCGATCTGATCCGGCTCTCACCGGCAGATACCGATCTCCTCGCCCTCTCCCTCGACCTCGGGGCTGTCACCGTGACTGATGACTATGCCATCCAGAACGTTGCCCAGAGGCTCGGTCTGGGGGTGAGGGGAATTCTCCAGGGGAAGGCCCGCCCCAGGAGATGGAAGTTCCGGTGCCCGGGCTGCAACCGGAGGTATTCCGCGGCCGGCACCTGCCCGGTCTGCGGTTCGCTCCTTTCCCGAAGCCTTAAGTAGGATGCTTTCGTGAATCTCCTCTTATGTCCTCTCTCGATGACCTGATCCGGCGGGCGCGGCTGCTGCATGCCGAGGGGCACAGCCAGAGCCAGATCTCCGACGAGTTGAACCTCTCCATGGAGACGGTCACGTACCTCCTCATGAAGGAGAAGGAGGGGGATGTCCCGAAGGACGTGCTCATTGACTGGACCTCGGTGAGCGGGAGGGCCGACCTCCTCGACGACCTGGCGGCCCTCATGATCGGGCAGTCGCGTCCCCCGGGATGCCCTCTTGAGGAGGCGCAGCCCGAGGTCTCGGCGGTGGTCGGTATCGCCCTCTCGAGTGTCCCCCTCGCGACCCTCATCGCCCTCCAGGAGAACCTGAAGCTCGCGGTCTACTTCCCGTCGAGGCACTCCGTCTCGGACCCGCCGATGGGTTCCCTCTCCGAAAACTTTGCCCCGGTGAGCGGTGAGGCCTGTGTCATCGTGGACGATGTCATCACCTCCGGGAAGACTCTCAGGGAAGCGGTGGAGTACCTGAGAGGCCATGGGGCGAACCCTGCCTCCATCTGGGTCATCTTCGACAAGCGGGGCGTGCGGGAGATCGACGGGGTCCCGGTCCAGGCCCTCTTCCGTGTCTCGCGGCTCGACTGATCTTACCGAACTTCTTATATAGAAGTTTAAATCCATGAATATTCACGCACAGTGAGGTTACTTTATGCTTTCAGGACAGCCTATCATCATTCTGAAGGATAACGTCGAGCGGTCGCGGGGCCACGATGCCCAGCGGTCCAATATCATGGCCGCGAAGGCGATTGCCGCCGCGGTCCGCACCACCCTCGGCCCCCGGGGGATGGACAAGATGATCATCGACTCGACCGGGGACATCGTGATCACGAACGACGGGGCAACCATCCTCCACGAGCTCTCAGTCCAGCACCCCGGCGGGAAGATGGTCGTGGAGGTCGCAGAGACCCAGGACGACGAGGTGGGGGACGGGACCACCACCGCATGCATCCTCGTAGGGGCCCTCATGGAGGAGGCCGAGCGGATGCTCGAGCAGGAGATCCACCCGACCGTCATCGCCCAGGGATACCGGATGGGGATGGAGAAGGCTATCGAGATCGTGAATGCCCTGGCCATCACCGTCAAGCCCGATGACGTAGAGACCCTGAAGAAGATCGCCGACACCGCGATGACCGGTAAGTCCATCGAGCAGGTGAAGGCGAAGCTCGACGGGATCGTCGTGGATGCCGTCCGGGCCGTGGTCCAGACCGTCGACGGGAAGCTCATGGTGGACGAGGATGACGTGAAGATCAAGAAGCACGTCGGCGAGACCATCGACGATGCCGAGTTCATCCGGGGCATTATCATCGAGAAGAAGCGCGTTTCCGAGGAGATGCCGAAGAGTGTCAAAAAGGCGAAGATCGCCCTCATCGCGACCCCCCTCGAGATCACAAAGACCCAGGTGAAGTCCAAGATCAAGATCACCTCCCCCGACCAGCTCATGGCGTTCGATACCCAGGAGAAGGGGGCACTCCGCCAGATGGCCGACAAGGTCATCGAGACCGGCGCGAACGTCCTCCTCTGCCAGAAGGGGATCGCCGACTCGGTCCAGTACTACCTGGCCAAGGAAGGCATCATGGCCATCGAGGATGTCCCCGAGAAGGATATGCTCTTTGCCGCCCGGGCCCTGAACGGATCCATCGCAAACAAGCCCCATGACCTCACCGCGAAGATGCTCGGGCAGGCCGAGCTCGCAGAGGAGATGGAGGGGGTGGACCTGGTGAAGATCTCCGGCTGCAGGAACCCGAGGGCAGTGACCATCCTCGTCCGCGGCTCCACCCAGGTACTCATCGACGAGATGGAGCGGGCAGTCTACGACGGCATCCGCGTGGTGATGGACGCCATCGAGGACCAGAAGTATGTGGTCGGGGGCGGGGCAGTGGAGACCGAGGTGATGCTCCGGGTCAGGGAGTATGCCGCGTCCGTGGGCGGGAGGATCCAGCTCGCCATCGAGGGCTTTGCCAATGCCTTCGAGAGCATCCCGAGGACCCTTGCCGAGAACTCGGGCTTCAACCCCATCGACAAGCTCGTGGAGCTGAAGACCGCCCATGCCAAGGGGAAGAAGCGGGCCGGGCTGAACGTATACACGGGGAAGATCGTGGACATGTTCGACGAGAACGTCTTCGAGCCGATGCGGGTGAAGATCCAGGCCATCAAGTCGGCGGCCGAGGCCTCGAGCCTCCTCATCCGGGTGGACGACATGATGATCACCCAGAAGAAGGAGCTCCCCCCTGGCATGGGCATGCCACCGGGCGGTATGCCCCCCATGGGTTAATCCCGCGGCTTCGACGAAACACCCGAATCTCACCCTTTTCATTTTTTCTCGGTGGGAGTCCCGTGATCCTGAGAGCACGGCTTCCTCAACTCCGATAAAATTATGGCTGTTGGGGCGAAACGCTTCTCCTCTCCTGCCGGGGTAGTCTAGCTCGGTAAGGCGGTGGCCTCGAAAGCCGCTGTTGCTTGGCAACTCGGGAGTTCAAATCTCCCCCCCGGCGTGTTTTCTTCTCCCGGGCAGGTCTGCATTCAGAAAACCATTATATTGCTACTTCACCCACCATCTCTTTAACCGCATGGAACGGCCTGCGTGAGTCCATGTTCGAGCAGGATGTGGTGGAGCCTGGATATATCTTCGGTTACATCCTCTCGCTCCTCGCCCTGTCCTGGGGGCTCCTGATCCTATCAGCATTCGGTTTTCTGCCATCGGTCGCCCTCGGTATCATCCCCTTCATCCCGGGCATCCTTGCCCTCCTCTTCCTCTCCCTGGAGGGGCATCCCGTAGAGGTTCATGCCTGGCCCCTCCTGCGCCCTGTTACGATTCCTGCCACCATCTTCGCGGTTGTCTACCCGTTCATCCTTATCGGGCTCGCAGCGTTCGTGGCCCTCGGGACAGGCCTCGGGTATCTGAACAGCGGCGCCGGGACGGGGATCCTCGCAGGGGCGATCCTCGCCGTATCTGCGTTCATCTACGCAATCCCGGCATCCCTCGGGCAGGAGTACGGGTACAGGGGATACCTCCTCCCGGCCCTCACCTACTGGCAGGGACGGGTTGCCGCTACCGTCTCGGTCGGGATCGTCTGGGGCCTTGCCATGGCCCCCGTGTCTTACCTTATCCTCCAGGCACAGGGAACGGGGGACCCTTTCTCGATCGCGATCCTCGCGTTCCTCTTCACCGTTGCGATCTCCTTCGCCTTCTCCTGCTGCTACTACCTCTCCGAGAACATCCTCCCCGTCGTCCTCATGAACATCCTCCTCCTCCTGGCCATCCCGGCCTTCTTCTCCAGCTCCTGGAACCCTGCGGGAACAGGGTCCGGTGGCCTCATCGGAGTGACCTGGCCCTCTCCTCTGCCCCTCCTCCTCCTCCTGGCCATGGCATTTGTCCCGATCTTCTCCTGGCTCTTCGTGGTGATGAACGGCGAAGTCGACGGGGATGCCCTCTGACCTGGTGCGATGGGATGGGTCCAGCACCGGCTTTTATATAACAACGGGCCACCTCTCTATGGAGTCTCTCTTGAGCGAGCCGATCATCGAGGTGCGGGACCTCTCCCACTCCTTCGGGGATGTGGTGGCAGTCGATTCAATCTCATTCACCGTCATGCGAGGAGAGATCTTCTCGTTCCTCGGGCCGAACGGTGCAGGGAAGAGCACGACCATCAACGTGCTCACCACGCTCCTCCCGATCCAGAAGGGCGAGGTGCGCATCGCGGGCCATGATGTTGCCACCGAACCGGCCCTCGTACGGAAGGCCATCGGGATCGTCTTCCAGGAGGAGACGCTCGACCGGGACCTGACGGTCTGGGAGATCCTGGAGTTCCATGGCCGGCTCTACTCGATGCCCCGCGACGAGCGGCGGGCGAGGATCGACGAGATGATCCGGCTCGTCGAGCTCGAGAAGAAGAGGGACGTGCTCATCAAGCACCTCTCGGGCGGGATGAAGCGGAGGCTGGAGATCGCCCGGGGGCTGATGACGAGGCCCGAGGTCCTGTACCTGGACGAACCGACCCTAGGGCTCGATCCCCAGAGCCGGCTCCGCGTCTGGGATTATATCAGGCAGGTAAACAGGGAGGGGACCACCATCTTCCTCACCACCCATTACATGGACGAGGCCGACAGCCTCTCTGACCGGATCAACATTATCGATCATGGAAAGATCATCGCGTCGGGGACGAGTGACGAGCTGAAGAACGCGCTGGGCGAGGATATGATCTACCTGGAGACCGACGATGATGCAAAGACAACGGGGATCCTCCGGAGCCTGCCAGAGGTGAAGGACGTGAAGCCCTCCTTCAAGGGCCTTTCGGTCACCCTCAACAAGGAGGGGACAAAGACCCTGCCTGTCATCCTCGACAGGCTGAAGGAGGGCGGTATCGCCATCCGGTCCGCGAACCTGAAGAAGCCGACCCTCGACGATGTCTTTGTCCATTTCACCGGGCGGGAGATCCGGGGATGAGGGAGGTGATCCTGTGGCACTGGAATTTCTGACGGTCTACTGGCGCGACATGCTCCGGTTCTTCCGGTTCAGGGCGCTCCTCTTCTCCTCCCTCGTCCAGCCCGCCCTCTGGATGGCATTCTTCGGCGTGGCCTTCACGGGGACTATTTCCCAGCTCGGGGCACCCGCGTCTGCGCCCCCGGGAGCCCTCTATGTCCCTTACCTCACCTTCATGGCGGCGGGCATCATGGCCCTCACGACCCTCTTCACGAGCCTCTTCGGGGGGATCAGCCTCCTCTTCGACAAGCTCTGGGGGCTCATGCGGGAGATCCTCGCGAGCCCGATGCCGAGGACGCACATCCTGATCGGCATCAGCCTCTCGGGGATGACCAAGTCCTTCATCCAGGTGATGATCATCATGCTCTTCGGGATCGTCATCGGGGTCAGGTTCTTTGTCGGTGCCTCCCTGCTCCACCTGGCCGTCTCCATCCTCGGGATCCTCCTCTTCGTCGGGGTCTTCTCCCTCGGCTTCCTTTTCATGTCTGCCACCATCTCGATGCGGATGGAGAGCCCGGAGAGTCTCCAGGCGGTTATCACGCTCCTCTCCCTGCCGCTCTTCTTTGTCTCGAACGCCCTCTACCCGGCCGAGGCGTTCCCGCCCTTCCTCCGGGTGGCGACAGCCGCAAACCCCCTTACCTACGTCGTCACCGGCATCCGGTACTTTGCCATCGGGCCTGATTTCTACGCGCTGGGCGGCCACTATATCTATTCTCTCATGGATGTGGGATCCGCTCTTCTGGCCCTCGTGATCTTTGCCCTCGTCATGTTTGTTGTCGCATACTGGACCTTCGAGAAAGCGGTGGTGACCTGAGGTGGACTGGTGAAGGGAGATCATCCCGGAGAGACGGGCAGGCAGCAGTCGCTGACTATTTTGTCATTCCGGCTGATATGCAGAAAGGTTTTAACAATTCGTCGATATATAAATTCTTGAAGCGCCATGGCAACGATAAATCAATCGCAACACCAATCTCAGGTGGCCTTAACGGGGAAAGATTTTCAAAACGATATTTATAATTGGCTCATTGAAAATATTCATCATGATAATGTGTCAATCCTGCAACCGAAAAGATTAAACCCTGTACTCCCTAACAAAAGAAGGCCGCCTCACCAGTTCTTCTGTTTGCAACTGCATACACCCATCGGATCCATTATCGGTGACACCGATATTGTAGTCTTCGACAAGGCAGGCAAGAAACCGATAATCATCATCAGTTGTAAAAAATCGATAAGGGAGCGATTGACCGAATCTCTCTATTATAAGGGATTATATGAACGGATGTACGGTATTCGGCTGCCGTTATTTGTCGTCACAGATGACCCGAATCTAGAATTTGGAACCGAAAAGAAGCCACGGAAGGCAAGAATACTTGCAACCTTCGAGAATGCCTTCGTTTACTCAACGAATCCTAAAACAGAGGTCTCTGGATGTGTGAAATATATCGATTCTCTCATCAATGACGTTCGCAGGGTTGCTGCCATATGAAGTATATCAACGGGGAGTTCATCACAGACGATATTCTAACCGCCCCGCTGGACGATGATAGTATCCATCTTATCGTGACTTCGCCGCCATATAACGTGGGGATCGATTACGACCTGCACGAGGACAATCAGCCCTATGAAGAATACATTGATTGGCTATCCGACGTATTCCTGATGTTAAAAGACAAGTTGGTGGATGGTGGGCGAGTCTGCATTAATATCGCTCCCACCGGGATTAAAAACTTCAAGCCCATCCATCACGACCTTATTACGAATCTAAGGAAAGGTGGGTATCATTTTCTCACCGAGATCCTATGGTATAAACAAAACATAAAGAAAAGAACGGCATGGGGAAGCTTCAGATCACCACGTAGGCCGTATATCCTCCCATCATGGGAATATGTATACGTCATGCAAAAAGGGGAATGTCTTGAAAAGGATTCAGAGGCCGTGAAACCCGACATCACAGCGGACGAATTTGTCAGGTTTTCAGATGGATTCTGGCAGATATTACCAGAGAAAGAGAAGAATGGACACCCAGTCCCCTTCCCATGGGAGCTGGTATATCGCCTGGTGAAATTCTATACCTATCCTGGAAACACGGTTCTCGACCCCTTCGGCGGTAGTGGAACTGTTGCAGCCGTCTGTGCAGATACCGGGCGAGATTTCATTTACGTAGATATTTCAGAGGATTACACGAGGCTTGCCAAGGCAAAAGTGGGAGAGATCATGAATAATTCGAACTCCCTCTTTAGAGAGAATGCCCATTCTGCAAGAGCAGGAAAAATAGCAATTTTACCTATCAAAGATATCAATGCCATAGGCGTGGAGGATGGTTCACCGAACGTATTGATAAAGGAGCCTTAACTCACGGCCCATTCGGCAGCATGCACGACTTCATCCGAAGGCCTGTGTACGGAATCTCCTTTAACTTCTTCTTGAAGGCCTTCACCCACTCCCGGAGACTCCTTACCGCCGGCGTTATTCACTGGATCTCCTTAAATTTCTTCTTAAATGCCTTGCAGATCGGGCACTGGTCCGGCACAGCATCGAGGAAGATGTTCCCGCAGACCGGGCAGAGGAAGATCTTGTTCGCCGTGATATCCCTCTTCCCCTGGACCGCCTCGAGGGCCTTCTGGTAGTGGCCTGCATGGACCTCCTCGGCCTTCATGGCGTAGGTGAATGCGATCTCCGCCTCGCCCTGCCCACCCTCGGCCTTCGCGGCGCCTATGAAGCCGGGGTACATCGAGGTGTACTCATGGGTCTCCCCCTCGATGCCCTTCTTCAGGTTCTCGTCGGTGGTCCCGATGGCCCCGAGCGTCCGGAGGAGCCTCCGGGCATGGATGGCCTCGGCCTCTGAGGCGGCCCTGAAGAGCTTTGCCACGTTCCTGAACCCCTTCTCGTCGGCCTCCTCCGAGAAGCCGGCGTACTTCCTGTTCGCCTGGGACTCTCCGGCAAAGGCCGCCATCATGTTCTCGCGGGTCGTCATACCATGGTAGTAGCGACCCCTTTTGTTATAAGGATTGTTTGTCGGCCCTCCCTCGGTTGAGAAGAAATATAAACAACCAGGGACGAGGAGACATGTATGAACGCCAGATTCCAGAAAATCCTGATATTAACCCTTTGCGGGGCCCTCCTATTCATCGCCGGCTGCGCGACCACGGCCCCTTCCGGGGGAGCAGTTCCGACCCCCGCCGGAGGGACGACAAACCAGGTGTCAACGACGAACCCCGACATGGGGACCATCGTCTCCCTCCTCCGGACGATAAACGATCAGGTCACTCTCGTCGCCGAGAACACCCACCCGCAGGCAACGGGGAAGATAACCGGAAATATCGTCCTCTTCGACACCATGGGGAATACGGCCAATGCCATCAAGAGCGGAACATCCATTGTAGCCCTGCCCCAGGGGAGCTGCGACATCGCAATCTTCGCCCAATCGGTGCCATTGTATGTTACGGTAGAGGAGGAGAAAGATCTCTCAGCGCAGATCAGCGGGAGGTATTACCGCAACCGTCAGAACTGTTTCGACGACCCCATGTGCAGGGAAACCGTTTCACTGGATGACGATTTCTCGTACCTCTATATTGAATACAAGCCGTACAACCCCGGCGATTCACTGAATCAGGTCACCCTCTCCTACCGGTGTTAGTCATCCGGGAGGAGACCTCTCATTTTTCAGGAGGGGGAGCCTGCCTTGAGAGAGCCGACCCGAGTTCGAGACCCTTCCTGTACGCGAGCTCCAGGAGCTCGGGCCTGGTATGGATGTCCCTGATCGTATCCATATCAGGAACCAGGAGCTCGCCGATGAGCCTGCAGTCAATGATATCGCAGAACGCAGCCACGGTCGCCCTGGCACCGTCGAATACCCCGGGGATCTTCATCCCGGAGATGGCGATGAAGAGGGCGAGGCGCGAGTTCCGTTTCTCCTTCGGGACGAGCGGCTCCCTCCTCATGTACTTGGCCATAAAGAAGACCTGGAAACGGTCCATCAGGGATTTCAGCTTCCCCGGGATTCCCATGGTCATGATGGGGGTGGCGATGATGAGGCCATCCAGCTCCCGGAACTTCGGGTACAGGGGAGTGAGATCATCCTCCATCTGGCAGGTCTCGTGATCCTTGCAGAAGAGGATCTCCATGCAGGGCTCGAAGTCCAGGAGGGGGACCACGATCTTCTCCACCGTGCAGCCGGCATCCTCCGCCCCCTTCAGTGCCTGGTCCAGGAGGGCCGCGGTGTTCCCCTTGGGGAGGGGGCTCCCGAGGAGGCCGATGACCTTCTTTCCCATACCCTGATTCATTCCCCCCATACTCTTTAAACTCTCTCCTTTCATCCTGAGAAGGACCCGAAAATAGGTTCATTGGGAGCATCGTACCCTCGTGGTCTCCCTTAGAAACCGATAAATAAGATACGCATCAAGAGAGAGAAGGTAAGCCTATGGCGAAAGAGAACATCAAGGCGGTGAAGGCCGGAACAAAGGGAGAGGCGGGCAAATATGTCTGCATCGACTGCGGGTACGAGTTCGAGCTGAAGGGGTCGGAGAAGGACCTGAAGAAGTGCCCCATGTGCGCCTGCGAGGAGTTCAACTGCTTCCCCATGACCGCAATGCGCCCTGACATCAAGACCCCCGAGGATGTGAAGAACCCGCCCAGGAAGCGGGATTACATGAAGTAATCACCTTTTTATAGCCTCCTGCCCGTACTCTCCACTGGTGAGCGGACGCTCAAGGAGGTTCGTCATCTTGGTAAACGTCAGGGAAACGGGAGAGGTATACATCTGCCCGATCTGCGGGAACGTGGTCGTTGTCCGGGAGGCCGGAGGCGGCGAGCTCGTCTGTCATGGCGAACCCATGGTGCTGAAGAGATGATGGACAGACAGATCGGTGGGGAAAGGATACCTGAAGGAGGTTCGTTCTTTTGGTGAATGTCTCGGCGGTTGGGCAGATCTACGAGTGCATGATCTGCGGGAACGTGGTCGAGGTCAGGGAAGTCGGCGGCGGAGAACTCGTCTGCTGCGGTGAGCCCATGGTGCTCAGGAAGTGATGATATGGCAGTGAAGAAAACGACAAGGATTGGTACAGGAAAAGCGGAGAACACCCAGAACTCGAAGGGAATGAAGGAGCTCGAGAAGAAGATAGGGAAGGTCCCGGTCTTCTTCAAGGAACTGATGAAGACCCAGCCGGATATGCACGGGGCGATCCTCGCCTTTGACCAGCACATCTGGGACGACGGCGCTCTCTCCCGGAAGACGAAGAAGATCCTCGCGATCTCCATCGCGGCAGCCCTCCGTGACCAGCACGCCGTGAAGGCGCAGCTCGCAGGGGCAAAGAAGCTCGGGGTAAGGAAGGACGAGATCGAGGAGGCGCTCAGGGTCACCTTCCTCCTCTCGGGGATGCCCGCCTATGTCTACGGCCGGGCGGCGATGGAAGAGATCATGGGAAAGGACTGAGGGCCCATGTCCGAGGAACCCGTTTCCTTCCCCGTCATAGGGGAACCCGCGCCTGATTTCGAGGCAGACACGACCCAGGGCCCCATCACCCTCTCGTCCCTCAGGGGAAAGTGGGTGGTGCTCTTCTCCCATCCCGCGGACTTCACGCCGGTCTGCACTACGGAGTTCCTCGCGTTTACCAAGATCTACGACGAGCTGAAGGCCCTGAACGTCCAGCTCATCGGCCTCTCCGTCGACAGCGTCTCGGCACATCTGGCATGGGTGCATGACATCAAGGAGAAGATGGGGGTCACGATCCCATTCCCCATCATCGCCGATCTCACGATGAAGGTCGCAAAGAGGTACGGCATGATCCACCCGGGCCAGTCCTCGACGGCGGCCGTCCGCTGTGTCTTCTTCATCGACGACAAGGGGATCATGCGGGCGATGATATACTACCCGCTCCAGAACGGGAGGTACATGCCCGAGATCCTCCGGCTCGTGAAGGCCCTCCAGACCACGGACAAGTTCAAGGTCTCCACCCCTGCCAACTGGCAGCCGGGCGACAAGGTGGTTGTCCCGCCGCCGAAGACGGCAGCGGAGATGGAGAAGCGCCCCACCGAGGGCTACGAGTGCAAGGACTGGTACCTCTGCTTCAAGCAGGTATAATCCGGTAATCCTTTTTTTCCTATTCGGTATTCGAGTGAGAGAGATCTGTTGTTCCCCTTCTCACCCCGCCCTCTTCCGGTTGATCTCCTGCATCGCCTCCTCGATCATCTCCTTCACCGCGTCCATCTCGTTCAGCATCGCCCTCCGGAGCGGGATGATCGCCTGGGGATCCCCGAGGATCCCCAGCGCCCAGGCCGCCTTCCTCCGCACCCTCCAGTCCTCGTCCTGGAGTGCCGATATGAGCGCGCCGAGCCCCCGCAGGTCCCCCAGACGGGCAAGCCCCTCGGCCGCCTTCCATCGCCGGGATGGCTCCTCGTCCCCAAGCATCGAGAGGTAGTGGGCGAGAATGGCATCATCGCCGGATGGCGGTGGAGGCGAACTCTCCTCTTCCATGATAAAGCTGATATGCCTCTTCTGCAGGTGAAATTTTCCCCCCGGGCCTGATCCAATTATCCCTCCCGGGCCCTGATCCTATCCTCCCCCCGGGCCTGATCCAATCTTCCTCCCCGGATCCAGGCCCCCTGGACCACGTCCCGGGTTCAGCCGATCTCAAGATAGAGCTTTTTTACTCTCTCACATCCAAGCATGAAAGCATGCCCTACAAGGTCCTCGCCTTTGCCACGAGCCCCCGGAGGCACGGGAACTCCGAGACCCTCCTCGACTGGGTCCTCGCCTCCATGGCCGAGGAGCCCGACGTAGCCATCGAGAAGGTAGCACTTGACGAGGTCACGGTCAACCCCTGCCGGGGCTGCAATGCCTGCGAGATCCTGAACAAATGCGTCCAGCGCGACGACATGGACATCCTCCATGACAAGATCGTCGAGGCCGACTGCATCATCTTCGCCTCGCCCATCTACTGCCTGGGGATCTGCGCCGAGGGGAAGGCACTCGTAGATAGGGCGCAGGTCTTCCGCTCCCGAAAGTATGTACTCAAGCTCCCCGTGGTCCCCCCCGAACGGGTCGGGAAGCGCCTGGGCATCTTCATCTCGACAGCTGGGCAGAACTGGGATATCGTCTTCGACGGCGCGAAGATGTCCATCAAGTGCTTCTTCCATGTCACCGAGATCAAGGACAGGGATATCCTCTACCTTCTCGTGCGGGGAGTGGACAGGGCAGGCGAGGTGGAGGCCCATCCCACGGCCAGGGACGAAGCCCGGGCAACGGGGAAAGCAGCCGTCGGGCGCCTGCGCGAAATGAACCGGTGAACCAGATGGATCCCGTTGTTTCGGTCCTGGGCATCTCGGGGAGCCCCCGCCGGCACGGGAACACCGAGACCCTCCTCGATGCATTTCTCGACGGGGCCCGGGAAGCGGGAGGGGAGGTCGACAAAGTGGTGCTCAAGACCATGGAGTACGCACCGTGCCAGGGCTGCAACGCCTGCCACAAGGACGGCGTGTGCATCATCGAGGACGCCCTCATCCCCCTCTTTGACCGGATCCTCTCCATGGACGCCATTGCCCTCGCGTCCCCCATCTACACCATGGGGATCACCGCCGAGATGAAGGGCTTCCTGGACCGTGCCCAGTATCTCTGGGCACGAAAGTACATCCTGAAGACGCAGTACTTCACACGCGAGCATATCCGGCGGCACAAGGGGGTCTTTATCTCAACCGCAGGCACGGGCTGGGAGAACGTCTTCTCTGGGGCCTTCCCCATCATGACCGCGTTCTTCGATATCATGGGCTTTGAGTACTATGACAACATCATCGCAAACGATATGGACCGGTACAAAGGGATTCGGAACCACCCGACAGCCCTCGCCGGGGCAAGGGAGAAGGGCGAAACGGTCGTGAGGATCCTATCCGAATTGAAAGGGAAGGAGGAGGGAACTCAGGAGAGCGGGAGCGGGGCGATATAAGAGAGGACGAGAACCCCGAAAGCGACCCCGATCAGGAGGAGGAAGACCCCCGGGCTCCAGGCAAGGACCTTTTTCCCGTCGAGGGGGCCAACGGGGAGCATGTTGAAGGAAGCGAGCATGCCATTCACCTTCCACCCCATGACACCGATCACTGAGAGGAGGCCTCCGCCAAGGAAGGCAAGTGCCACGAAGGGGATGGCGAGGAGGAGATTCGTGATCGCGCCCGAGGCCGAGATCCACCCGTTCTCTCTCTTTGAGAGGTTCGACCCGTAGATCACCGTCGCCCCGGGGGCAGCAAAGACAAAACCGACAAGGGCTGCCATCGCCACTGCCACGAGGAGCATGATGTTGTCCTTCTTGAACTCGGCCCAGTAGCCATAGTGCATCGCGGTGAACTTGTGGGCCAGTTCATGGAGGATGAAACCGACCCCGACCGTTACCGAGGATATGGCGAAGACGAGGATGAAACTCTCAATGGAGGCTCCACTCCCAAGAAAAATCAATGTGAAGGCCAGGGTGATAGCGAACCAGGCGACGCCGAGATCGCGCCATTCCCGGGGGGGAATCCGTTCCAGCATCCGTAATAGGATAGACCTTCTCACGGATATTCCCTTCCCTCAGGAAGCCCTTCCCTCAAGAAGGCCTTCCTTGCAGAAGCCCTTCCCTCCAAAGATGTATATCTCCCTCGCCCCATGATCCCTGTATGAGTCTTGCGTCCGTGAGGGAGAAGATCGACGACATCGATGCCCGGTTCATCAAGCTCATCGCAGAGAGGCAGCGCCTCGCAGGAGAGATGGCCCACCTGAAGTTCCGGGAGGGGATCCCCATCAGGGATTCGGGGCAGCGGGAGCGGGTTCTCGAGCGGGCCTTTGACCGGGCCGTGGAGTCCAAGGTCGATCCCGTCTCGGTCCAGAAGGTCTTCGACATCCTCGTCCAGATGAGCGAGGATCGGCAGCAGGAGTGCATGGGAGACGGGAACCTGCCGTAAGGGATGGACGGGAATGCCTGAGAAAAATGGGATTATCTCCCGCCGGCCCCGCCGCCTCCGAAGCCTCCGCCGCCTCCAAACCCCCCTCCGCCGTGGAACCCTCCCCCGCCCATCCCGCCCCGCGAGGGCGGGGCGAAGCCCATGATGGGGACGAAGCCCAGGTAGAGCGCCGGTACAATATACATCTCCGGGATCCGGACATTCAGCTCCTTCATCGCCTTTGCCACGTTATCCCCGACGCCAAGAGCGGTCCCGTAGACGAGCCACTCCCCCCACATCGCGAGGTCCTGGGGGGCGTACTCCTTGATCCGTGCAAGGTCGGAGAGGAAGGCCCGGAAGGCATCCCATTCGAGCTTCTCCTTGTAGGCATCGCCCTTCCACTGCCCGAAGAGGACCGAGGGGAAGGCCCAGGCGATCACCACCTGGATGACCGCGATGGACCCGAGGGCGGCGGCCGGGAGGAGGAGCCCTGCCGCCTGGGAGCCCACGACGAGGATGAGGATGGCGATGCCCGCAAGGATGGCCGAGCCGAGGAGGGCGGGCACGAGGTGGGGACGGCCGTCAATGACGAACCGGTTCGCCACCGTTGGATCCACCTCTGTCGTGATCCCGCGGAGCGTGGTCTGGATCTTCATCACCCGGAGCTCGGTCGAGCTGTCGACCCGTGCATGCTCGGTGAGCCCTTTTAACGCGTCCGTGTCCACGACATCTCCCACCCCCAGGTTCCGGAGGAAGTTAAGGACCCGCTGCTCGTAGGGGTCAGGCGAGGTTCCCTGGAGGACATGGATGGTGATCCCCGAGTCCGGTGCTTCGCCCTTGGGCCTGATCTCGAGGAACTTCTGCCGTGCCAGGTCGAGCACCGTGGCATAGAAGCCGTTCTCGTCGAAGGTGAGGGCCTCGTCCTTGAAGACGAGGTTCACGACCCAGGGCTTCAGGTTCCGGTCCGGCACAAAGGAGAGGTACTCGGGGACGACGAAGTCCTTCTCCCGGCCGTACCGATTGTATATCAGGTACAGGAGCACCGGCATGATGAGGACGAGGATGCCCGCTATCGCGAGGAGAAGGGCGCCTGAGTAATAGGGAAGGCTGTACCAGAAGGACCCGGACTGGGCCATCCCGCTCACATCGCCTACGGCATTCGGGAAACCGGCCCAGTTCGTCGTGTAATCACGGGTGGCGACGACCTCGATCCCGACGATCTCGTTTGCTGACGAACTGCCGGTGATGGTCGTCGTACCTCCCGCCGTCCCGACCAAGAGAAAAGGCGGGTAAGGATACAACCCTGCAACCCCTGCCGATGGGATGGTGATCTGGAGGGAGTGGTAGGGGACGTGCTGATCGGCCAGCTGGATGTTGAGGTGGCTGTACTGGGTGTCGTATTCGATGGGCGGATGGATGCGGAAGGTATAGTCTGCACTGTAGGTCCCTGCAGGGAAATAGCCAGAGTTGTAGAATCCTATCTCGTTATTCTGGACGAGGGAACGTATGGTGGCCCTGTCCTGGTCGGTGGTCATGCCATAGACGGTCACCCGCCCCTGGTAGTCCCGGTAATACCCTATGGTCCCTGCCGGGACACGCATCCCGATGACCTCGACCGACGGCTGGGTGAGAGCGGTGCCCGCGAGGGGGACCTCCCAGGTGCGAAAGAGCATCCGGTAGGTGCCGGGGGTCTTCACGATGTAGGTGTAGTGCTCGGTCAGGGTGCCGTCCGCCGAGATGGCTGCATTGTAGCTGTCGATGGCGAGGTTCCCCTCCAGGGCATGGGGGAGGGAGAGGGCAAGGGCAAGGGCGACCACCCCGAGGATGAGGGTGATCGCCATGAGGGTGGCAATCTGCCGGGTCTCGGTCATATATCCCAGCCTCTCACTGCCCTAGAACTCGATCTTCGGGGGCTGTGCAATGGCCTCCTCGAACTGGAGGTAGTCGAGCTTGAGGAGCCCCATCATCCCCCCGATCATCCGTGACGGGAGGGTGTCGAGCATGGTATTGAACTGCTGCACGATGTTGTTGTAGGTGTATCGCTGCCGGGCGATCTCCTCCTCGATCCCCTTCACCGAGTCCATGAGGGAGGTGACCGTTGTCGAGGTCTTGAGATCAGGGTAGGCCTCGGCCGTGGCGATCAGAGTCCCGAGGAGGGCACGGGACTCCCGCTCCACGGTGGAGAGCTCGCTTGGGGTCCCCTTCAGCACGCTGGCCCGCATCTCGGTGATCTTCGTGAGGGTCTCCTTCTCGAACTTCGCGTAGCTCTTCACGGCTCCCAGGAGCTGCTCGATCATGTCGAGGCGCTTCTTCATGGCCACCCGGATCTGCCCGAGGGTGGCGTCAGCGGCGTTTCTGTACCTGTAGAACTGGTTGTAGATGCCCACGAACCAGAAGACAAGGGCGAGGATGACGATGACGACGATGACAAGGATGATGATCGAAAAGATATCCAGAACAATCACCCGATTTGAGTATTTGCTCTCTCCCTATTAAAGGGAAGTGGCCCACCCGCTACCAGCAGCTGAGCCGAGGGGAATGAGGGGGATTCCTCCCTACCGGGAGATCATGGTTCCGACGCCTGCGTCGGTGAAAAGTTCGAGGAGGAGGTTATGCGCCTGGTTCCCGTTGAGGATGTGGGCCTGATCCACACCGTTCTTCACCGCCTGGAGGGAGGAGGTGATCTTCGGGATCATGCCTCCGCTCACGGTCCCGTTCTCGATGAGTTTCTCCATCTCAGCCGCGGTGAGCCTCCGGAAGATCTGGGTCCTTTCGGCGTCCATCACCCCGTCCACATCGGTAAGGTTGATGAGCTTGGAGGCTTTGAGCGCAACGGCGATCTCACCGGCCGCGGTATCTGCATTGATATTCAGGCTCGTTCCCTCCCGGTCGATGGCGATGGGGGCGATGACCGGGATGTAGCCGTTGTCAAGGAGGGTGTGAAGGACCGCGGGGTCCACGGTCTCGATCTCCCCGACATACCCGAGATCCACTTTCTTGACCCGGTTCCCCTCCTTCACCCTCTGGGGATCCAGCTTCCGGGCGATCATCAGGTTCCCGTCGTTCCCCGAGAGCCCTACCCCCCGGGCCCCGCCCCGGGCGATGAGGGAGACGATCCCGTCGTTGATCTTCCCCACGAGGACCATCTGGGCGATCTCCAGGGTCTCGGCATCGGTGATCCGGAGGCCCCCGACGAATTTCGGCTCCTTCCCCATGGCCTGCATCTTCTCGGTGATCTCGGGTCCCCCGCCGTGGACGATGACCACCTTCATGCCCACGTACTGGAGGAGGACCGCGTCCCGGATCGCCATCTCCAGGATCTCCTGGTCCACCATGGCATGGCCACCCAGCTTGATGACGATGGTCTTCCCGTGGAAGCGCTGGATGTAGGGGAGTGCCTCCATGAGCACCTCTTCGCGTTTCATGTTGTATACCTCCCGTTGATCTCGATATACTTCTCGGTGAGGTCGCAGCCCCAAGCCGTGGCCTCCTCCTTCCCCTGTCCCAGGTCGAGCTCGAACCGGACCTCTTTTCCTTTCATGGCGGCCTTGGCCCTGGCGAGGTCGGCGACGATCTTCCCCTTCTCGAGGAGAGGGGTTCGTTCCTCTCCTGCCCCGATGAAGAGGGAGACGTGGTCAGGGTCGAACTCCACGCCCGCCCGTCCGGCCGCGGCGAGCACCCGTCCCCAGTTGGGATCCTCGCCATAGACCGCAGTCTTGAGGAGCGGCGATTCTACCACGGTCCGGGCGATCTCGGATGCCCCCTTCTCGGTCCGTGCCCGGCGGACCACCATCTCGATGAGCTTCGTTGCCCCCTCGCCGTCCCGTGCAATCTGGATCGCAAGGGAGCGGGCGCACTCCTCCAGGGCTGCCCTGAATGCCGCCGCCGCGACCTTCCCTGCCTTACCCGTTGCGGTGCAGATGGCGATGTCGTTCGTGGACATGTCCCCGTCCACCACGACGCGGTTGAAGGAGCGGCGGGTTGCCAGCCTGAGTGCCCGCTGGAGCCCGCCAGCGGTGACCTCGGCATCGGTGTAGAGGAGCGCGATCACGGTCCCCATGTTCGGGGCGATCATCCCGCTCCCCTTGCAGATCCCCCCGACCGAGAAGCCGTCCCCCCTCACCAGGGCATGCTTCTCGACGAGGTCCGTGGTCATGATGGCCCGGGCCGCCTCCACCTCGGCGGCGGGATCCCTTCTTACCCGGGGCGCGACCTGCCTTGCCTGCTTCCCGATGAGGTCGAGGTCCAGGTAGCGCCCTATGATACCCGTCGACGCGACTCCGACCCTCTCTGGATCGGTCCTGAAGGCATCTGCCCCGATCCCGCTCATCAGGGCTGCATCCTGTATCCCCTTCTCCCCGGTATAAGCATTGGCGCACCCGCTGTTCACGATGATCCCGTCGAGTTCGCCCAGGGCGATCCGCTCCTTCATGAGGATCAGGGGGGCTGCCTTGACCCGGTTGGAGGTGAAGACCGCGGCTGATGTCCCGCTCGCGGCGACGAGGGCAAGGCCGTACCTTCCCTCTTTCATCCCGGCCGCGGTGACTCCTTCCACGCCGCAGATGCTCTTCACGATGCCCCCTCGCCTCCCTCTCCGGATACGTATGACTCGCCGAGGCCCCTCACGATATCCGCCCGTGCGACAATGCCCACGAGCATCCGGCCCCGGACGACGGGGAGCCTTCCGATCCTCTTCTCCACCATGAGGGCGGCTGCCGCATCCATGTCTTCATCCTCGCCGATGGTGATGGCAGGGGATGACATCACCGACCGCACGGGCTGGTCGCCGATATGCGACAGGGCCTTCTGGGTATGTGCCCAGTTGATTGCTTCCCTTATGGGGACCTCGATGATCTCGAGGGGCGAGGGGAGCCAGAGATCCTCGGATATCCCCGGGGTCTTCAGGAGTTTGAGGATATCCGACTCGGTGATCATTCCCACGAGCTTCTCCCCGTCCATAACCGGGAGGCCCCCGATCCGGTGCCTTCGGAGGAGCCCGGCCACTTCTCGTACCGTCGCACCGGCAGATACCACGACAGGATCCGCTGTCATCACGTCTTTCACTTTCATAATCCACCCTCAGGGCAGGACCCCGGCCCCCCTGAGACCTTCCTGCTCGGGGAAGCCGCACATGAGGTTCATGTTCTGGATCGCCTGGCCGCTCGCTCCCTTCACCAGGTTATCGATGGCAGAGGCGACCACGACACGCTCTCCTTCGCTCTCCACCGCGATGTCGCAGAAATTCGTCCCCCGGACCGCCGCGAGGATCGGTGGCTGGAGCCGGACGAAGAACTCCTTCTCATAGGCCTTCCGGTACAGGGCCTCTACCTCCTTCTGTTCCATGGGCTCGGAGAGGAGGATATGTGCTGTGGTGAGGATGCCCCGGTTGACAGGCACCAGGTGGGGGGTGAAGTAGACCCCTGCCTTTGACCCGAGGCGTGCGATCTCCTGCTTCATCTCCGCGAGGTGGCGGTGCCGGGTCCACTTGTAGGGGTTGATGTTGTCCGCGACCGTCGGGTAATGGGTGACCGCCGAGGGGGAGTTCCCCGCCCCCGAGACCCCCGTCTTTGAGTCGAAGATCACGGCCTTCGCCTTTGTCGCAAGGGGTGCCGCAGCGAGGACCGCACCGGTCGGGAAGCAGCCCGGGTTCGCGACGAAGGAAGCGGACCTGACCTCGTCCCTGTGGAGCTCGGTGAGCCCGTAGGGGGCGGGGAAATAATCGGTGTGGGGAACCCCGTAGGTCTCCTCGAAGACCTCCTTCGGGAGCCGGTAGTCGGCCGAGAGGTCCACCACCTTCATCCCCCGCTCGAGGAGCCCCCGCACGTGGGTCATTCCTGCCGTGTGGGGGACCGCGAGGAGGGCGACATCGGCATCCATCCGGTCCACCGGGGGGTTCTGGAAGACGAGGTCGGTGAGGCCCTTCAGGTGGGGGTGGACCGAGTCGACCCGCTTCCCCACGAGCTTCCGGGAGGTGGCGATGACCACCTCGGCAGAGGAGTGGGTGAGGAGGAGCCGGATCAGGTCGCCACCGGTGTAGCCGGAGGCCCCGATAATCGCGATTTTCATGGGAAAAGATATTCGGCGGTGACGATTTAAGGGTTATTCCTTGGGCGGGATCCCGGGGAAGATAGATCACTTTATCGTCGGGATATCGGTCGAGACTTCAAGGAGCCGTGCCGCGATTGCCTCGATCCGGGCATGGTCCTCGAGCCCCTCGACAAGGTGGGCGGGGAGGATGGTCATCCCGTGCTTCGCCCCCAGGTAGGCCCCGCAGATGAGCCCGATGGTGTCGGTGTTTCCTCCAACATGCCCGACCATGGAGAGGAGGTCGGCGGCGCCCGCATACCTCGCCATCAGGAAGAAGGCGAGGGGGATGGTCTGGTAGACCGAGAGATCGTTTCCGATGAGCCGGATCGCATGCTCGAGCGCGATCCCCTCCTTCTCCAGACGCAGGGCGTGGCGTATCTTCTGGCCCAGGAGAGGGTCCTCCCTGCCGACCTCCATGCAGGCGAGGGTGAGGTCATCCGGGGCACCCGCCAGGGTGTGGTGGATGAGCATGGCGACACCGGTGCATCCTGCGATGGCGGCCGGGTTCGTGTGGGTCACGCTGCATGCCCGGGCCACCGTCTCCCGGATGTCCACGGGGTCCTGGTACGCGAGGGCGAAGGGGATCCCTGCCGGGATGCAGCCCGCGGTCGTCGAGTTCACCCCGCTCTTCTCGGGCGACGAACCGTCGAGAAGGTGGATGCAGGCCGTGACAACGGATCCGTCAGGGAACCGGAACACCCCGGATCGGTAGAGGGTCTTGAGCTTCTCGGCGTAACTCTCGAGGGAGAAAAACCCCCCAGCCAGGAGCTCTGCGGTGAGGAGCATGAGCTGGGTGTCGTCGGTGTACTGCCCGGGGGAGAGGGTCTCGTTCGGGTGTCCCCGGTAGGCGCGGCGGAAGGAGCACTCGGCCCTCCAGAGGTCTGCGGGGGTCCCCTCGCCGGCCATGCCCATGGCGTCCCCGATGGCGGCCCCGATGAGGCATCCCTTATACCGGAGGAGCATTGAAAGAATGTGGTGGGGGGAATGAATTAACCCTTTGTCCCGGGATTGGGGGAAAAAGAATGAGGAAGGGCTTACCCAATCTTCGGGAGGGTTTTGAGGGACTCTTTGATCTTGCTGTCCGGGTACTCGAAGTCCGAGAGCTTCCCCTCGAAGTAGTCGTCGTACGCGCCCAGGTCGAGGTTCCCGTGCCCCGAGAGGTTGAAGAGGATGACCTTCTCCTCCTGGGTCTCCCTGCACCGGAGGGCCTCGTCAATGACCGTCTTCACTGCGTGGGCTGTCTCCGGGGCCATGATGATGCCCTCGGTCCTGGCGAAGGTGACCGCTGCCTGGAAGACCTCGGTCTGGTGGACAGCCACCGCCTCCATCACCTTCTCATGAACAAGCCGGGAGAGGATGGGGGAGTCGCCGTGATACCGGAGCCCGCCGGCGTGGATAGCGGGCGGGACAAAGTCATGGCCAAGGGTGTACATCTTGGCGATGGGGCCGATCCCGGCTGTATCCCCGTAGTCATAGGCATATATCCCTTTCGTGAGGGTCGGGCATGACGAGGGCTCCACGGCAATGGCCCGGATATCCGGCCGCTTTCCCTTGATCTTCTCCCCCAGGTAGGGGAAGGAGAGACCCGCGAAGTTGGACCCGCCGCCAACGCATCCGATCAGGATATCCGGTTCATCCCCTGCCTGTTTGAGCTGCTCCATGGCCTCGAGCCCGATGATGGTCTGGTGCATGCAGACGTGGTTCAACACCGAGCCGAGGGAGTAGTTGGTATCCTTGTGGGTCGCCGCGTCCTCTACCGCCTCGGAGATGGCGATGCCCAGGGACCCCGGGGTCTCCGGGTCCCGAGCGAGCATCGCCTTCCCAGTCTGGGTCCGTTCCGACGGGCTGGGGATGCACTCCGCCCCCCATGTTTGCATCATGGACTTCCGGTAGGGCTTCTGGTAGAAGCTGGACCGGACCATGTACACCGTGCACTTCATGCCAAAGAGGCAGGTGGCGAAGGCGAGGGCCGATCCCCACTGGCCGGCGCCCGTCTCCGTGGCGATCCGCTTGATCCCCTCCTTCATGTTGTAGTACGCCTGGGGCACCGCGGTGTTGGGTTTGTGGCTTCCCGGCGGTGAGACCCCCTCGTACTTGAAGTAGATCTTCGCCGGGGTCTTCAGGTGGGCCTCCAGCCGGTGCGCCCTGTATAGGGGGCTCGGCCTGTAGAGCCGGAAGATCTCCCGGACCTCCTCCGGGATGTCGATGTACCGCTCCTGCGAGACCTCCTGCCCGATGAGGGCCATCGGGAAAATCTGATGGAGTTCCTCCGGGGTGGCCGGTTTCTTCGTCTGCGGGCTGTAGTAGGGATCCATCGGCGACGGCAGGTCGGCCTGGATGTTGTACCACCGCTTCGGGATCATATCCTCGTCAAGCTGGAACTTGGTCTGCATACTCATCAGGTTGGCCCCGGGTTAATATATACATTGTGGTATCTTCATGTCATATAATGTATAAAAAAGAACATCAAAAAAGGGAGGGGGGCCTCACTCGAACCTCAGTGCCTCGGCGGGGTTCATCATCGCGGCCTTCCAGGCGGGGTACATCCCGGATATGAGCGAGACACCGATACCGAAGGCCACCCCGTACAGGATGGAGACGAGAGTGGTCGCTGCAGAGAGGTACTTCGAGGACTGGAACATGGCATTGAGGGCCAGGTACCCTCCCGCGAGGGAGAGGACCCCCCCGATGGCGCTCCCCAGGAGCCCGAGGATGAGGGCCTCGGCGAGGAAGATCCTCACTACCTCCCCCCTCTTAACCCCGAGAGAGCGGATGATCCCGATCTCCTTCGTCCGCTCGGTCACCGACATGAGCATCACGTTCAGGATGGAGATGCCTGCTACCGCGAGGGAGATGCCTCCGATGGCCAGGATGTAGGCAGAGACCTGGTTGAAGGTATCGACGATGGTCCTGAGCACCTTCCGGGTATCGAGGACATCCACCACCCGCTCCCTCCGGTTGAGCATATCATCGACCGCTGCCTTCACCCCGTCGATATCCTCCGGATTCGTGACCCTGATGACGACCTCATCGTAGTCCCTCTGCCCGTACCGGGAGGTGAACCATGTATCTGAGACGATGACGGCATAGTCAGGGCTGATATCAATGCCGACCCCCCGTTCCTTCAGGATCCCCGTGATCCTCAGCCGTTCCTCACCGGACCCGATGCCCAGCGACTCCCCCACCACCAGGTTATTCTCCACGGCGAGCCTCTCTCCCACCATCACGCCGGGACTGGAGCGGAGGTAACTTCCGCTCTCCTTCTCCAGGAGAACCGGAATATCGGCAGGGTCCATGGCATAGAGTGCCACGGTCTTCGCCTGGCCTCCTCCCATGATGCGATCGACCCCGGTCCGGATGGGTACAACGGCGTTCGATCCCGCGGCGCTGCGGATCCCCTCGAGCTCGTGTCCCGTTATTCTAAGGTTCAATCCGCCCCCCGCGGGGATTCCGATGGCGTCGCTGATGTGGGGGAAGATGACGATGGTGTTCCCGACGGAGGTCAGGTTGTCCGGGATGGAGAGGGCCAGGCTGTTCCCGAGTATCCCCATCGCGGAGATGGCGGTGACCCCGATGACGATCCCCACCACGGCGAAGGAGGAACGCACCCAGTGGAGCCGGAGGTCCCGTCCCGCGAGATCGAGGAGGATCATGCGATCCTCCCGTCGGTCATCCGGACGGTTCGCCCGGCGAACGCGGCCATCCGCGGGTCATGGGTGGCAAGGAGGATGGTCCTCCCCTCCCTGTTGAGGTCCGTGAGGAGCCCCATGATGGCTTCGCCCGTTTTTGAATCCAGGTTCCCCGTGGGCTCGTCGCAGAGGAGGATCTCGGGGTCATTCACGAGGGCTCTCGCTATGGCGGCACGCTGCTGCTCTCCCCCCGAGAGGTCTCCCGGTCTCCTTGTGGAGAGGTCGGGAGGGAGGCCGGCTGCGACGAGCACCTCGAGGCACCGCTCCCGGGTCCGGCGTATCCGCCTCTGAAAGGCGAGGGGGAACTCCACGTTCTCAAGGACACTGAGCCGGGGGAGGAGGTTCCCTTGCCGGAAGACGAACCCGATATGGTCCCGCCGCAGATTGGTGCGGGCATCATCGGAGAGGGCCTTCACCGAGAGCCCGTTGATCTGAATGTCTCCCGCCGTCGGGACATCCAGGCACCCGATGAGGTTGAGGAGGGTGGATTTCCCTGAGCCGGAGGGGCCCATAAAGGCGATGAACTCTCCCAGGTGAACGTCCATGGAGAGGCGGTCGAGGGCCCGGATTTCCCCCGCCGGCATCGGATAGACCTTGGTCACCCCGTCCAGCCGGATGATGGGATACGTGTCGGTCAATCCAGGTCTCAACCCCGCCGCCAGAAGTAGATGAAGACGGCCGCGATCAGGATGACGAACATCCAGATGAGCAGGTTCGTGAACCGTGAGGGTTCGCTCGTCTGGTCGGAGAGAGCCTGGCTGCTGATCTCGACGTTCGAGGTCGTGGTAATGATGTTTCCGGCACCGTCCTTGTAGGTCACGAGCACCGGGACCACCCCGACCGTTGCCTTTGCGCGGAAGGTCACCTGGAAGGAGGCGATATCGTCCGGTTCCAGGGACCCGACGACATAGACCTTGTAGGGATCGACAGGCGTCACCTCGCCCTGTGTCGTAACGGTCACCGATCGGGCGGTCTCGAGGCCGACGTTGGTGATATCACCGGAGACCTGGATCGCCCCCTGCTCCGCGCTCACGTGGATGTTCGTGAGGACCGGGTCTGCCTGCTGCTTGTTCTCAACCGTGGACAGGGGAATGGTTAACGTGGAGGTGTGGGGGTTGATCCCGTTCTTGAAGTTCGCCCGGAACCTGATGAAGGTCTGCCGCAGCGGGGTCACGTTGAAGGTCACGACCGACGATCCATCGGGCTCAAGGGTCCCCAGGAAGACCCCGGATGGGGTGACGAGGAAGCCATCCCCTTCCGGTGTCACGGTCACCGCGTTCACGGCATCCGGCCTCGGGTTCCCGATCATGACCTTATAGTCCCCCTTCACCCCCTGGATAATGGGATCCGGTACCTCCAGGATGGAGAGCGTGAGGGCCGAGGACTCCACCTCGACGGGGATGCTGAAGGAGGAACTCCCCCCTTCCCTGAAGTCGAGGATGAACCTGAGATAGTAGACGCCGTCCGATCCCTCGGCCCTGATCTTGTAGACGTACGTGACGACGCTCCCGGGGACGATCCCGCCCTGGGTCTGGTCCGGTGACTGGATCACCGAGACCTCGGCCCCCCCCGAGAGGCGTGCGGAGTTGATATACACACCGTCGGACCCCGAGTTCAGGACATTCACCGTGACAATGCCGGTGTCGCCCTTGAGGAGGACCGGGGGATCCACCCGGTAGGAGGAGACCGCGACCTGCGGGCCGATGTCAACGCCGAGGGCAGGAACCACGAGGAGGAGGAAGAGGAGGGCCGCTGCCGGGAGGATGAGCCTGCGTTTCATGAGAAGACACCCTGCATCCCCTCGGGGAAGGTACCGGAGAGGACCCGGCTGACGAGGTATCCGGTGATGAGGCTGAGGGTCCCCATGATCGGCATGCTGGCATCCGGTATCTTCAGGTCGCTCCAATCCTTCGGGTCGCGCCGGAAGAAACCGTCAGGATCGATGCACAGGAGGAGAAATGAACTCACCATGGGTGGTCACATAGGATTTGGCCGTTTCACCTTTTACGTCTTTTGGAGATCCGGAGTGGCTGTGGGAGACGAGGGGTCCGTCTTCCCCCGTGATCCCCCCGGTCCGAACTGCTCCGTGATCCAGGACGCTATTCTGTCACGGACATCCCGGTAGGCTTCAAGAATCTCTTCCTCATCCCCCCGGAAGTTCTCGGGGTCAGGGAATTCCGTATGGAGATACTCGTCCCCGGGCGGAAGGAGGGATCGGGGGATGCATGCAGCCTCGCCGCAGAGGCTGACCACGAGATCAAAATGGGTTCCCTCGTACTCGCTCACGGGTTTCGACCGGTGGGCGGAGATATCGATACCGGCCTCCTTCATCACACGGATAGCGGTACGGCTCACCCTGAAGGACCGGAGGCCGGCGCTCGCAGCCTCACAGGTATCCCCGTTGAGCGCCCGGAGGAATCCCTCTGCCATCTGGGATCGTGCCGCGTTCCGGCTGCAGATGAAGATGACCTTTCTCTTCCTCTCCATTGAGATCTCCCTCGTGATGAGGGGATACGGCAAGCTGTACCTAGGACTGGAGGGTCGCGCCTTCCGTGGAGGTCAGCCCCGGGCTCACCGAGACGACGATCCTGTAATCCTTCCAGCCTACAAGGGAGAGTCGGAGTTCATAGGATCCCGGGGTAAGATTCGGTATCAGCTGGGGGGTGATCCCGTACCCTTTCCCGGCCAGGTAGATGGTGGCCCCTGAGGGGAAAGAGGTGATATAAAGTGCCCCCAGGGGGATCGGTGTCTCAGGGAGTTCGGTGGGTTTCACGGTCGGGCCCTGCGGCGTCTCGGGAGTAGGCAGAGGGATCGGCGTCACCGGAGTTGGCGTCGGAACAGGGGGGTAATCTGCCGAGACGTGCAGCCCCTGGCCTGCATTCACGGTGACAAGCTCGACCCGCTCCGCGTAACCCGAGGATCGGAGCTGCAGAAGGTGGGAGCCTGCCGAGAGGTTGGCCAGAACGAGCGGGGTTACTCCCTGGAAATTCCCGTCAAGGATGACCTGCACCTCCAGGCCGGAAGGTGTCGAGGTGACATCCAGGGATCCCGTCTGGGGGGCTTCCGTTGTGCACCCCGCAGCGAGGATGATGGCAACAAGGATCACGAATACGGGGATCCTTCGCATAGTACCAAATCCGGGGGGAGAGAGTTTAAAGGTATGGATTCCGAACGAGCCGTGGGGCCAGAACCCGGGAGGATGATCATTTCAGCCTCCTCCTGCCAAGGCTACGAATAATTTCGTAATCTACAGAGATTCTTTATTTCCCAAGGGCTCACTCTCTTCCATGCTCAGTTTGAAGAGTATTGCAGCGGTCCTCATCGTCTCAGCCGCGATAATTGCCGCCGGGTGCCTCAGCCTCGGCCAGTCCCAGCAGTCATCCACGGAGACGGTCTCGAGGGGCTCGGGGGGCCTCTCGTACGCGGTACCCTCACCGGCGTTTGCCCCGGCAACGAAGATTGCCAGTGACCAATCAGCGGCGGGCAGCAATGCAGACCAGGGAGTGGAGACCAAGATCATCAAGACCGGCCAGATCACCATCGAGGTCCCCGATGTTCCCGCAGCCATCGACCGGATCGGTGTTATCGCCGTCTCAAACGGGGGGTACCTCTCCACATCCAGCATCGATACCTCCCAGAACGACCGGAAGACGGGATATGTCATGATCCGGATCCCGGCCGAGAATTTCGACACGGTCATGCAAGCCCTCTCGCCCCTCGGGAAGGTCCTCTCCAGCTCCGAGCAGAGGAGCGATGTCACGGCACAGTACATTGACCTCTCGATACAGAACGCCTCCCTCCACAACCAGCTCGACGGCTTTAACCGTATCATGGCCAAGGCCACGAACGTGGAGGATATCATCAAGATCCAGGTCGAGATCGACCGTGTCACGATGACGCTGAACCAGATCGAAGGGCAGCTCAGGTACCTGTCCAGCCAGATCGACCTCTCCACCATTACGGTGACCCTCCAGGAGCCCGAACCCGTGGGTGGCGAGACCGGTTATAACATCGTCACTGCGATCAACGACGGTATCGCAGGCTTCTTCGGGATGATCTCAGCCCTCATCGTCTTCATCTTCTCTGTCATCCCCCTGATCATCCTCGGCCTCATCGCTTACGCGGTCTACCGCTGGCACCAGAAGAGGAAGGGGGCAGGCACCCCACCGCCGGCTGAAGTGAAGAAAGAAGGGTAAAAACTCGATCTTCTTTAGTTTAATCTTTTTTTCAACGAATATATGATATAATCAATAATACAAGATATACACAAAATTACCAACGAGTGAAAATATGATAACACAATTAAATCTTAAAAATTTTCGATGTTTTAATGAATATGAAATATTATTCGATCAATTCAACGTCATTGTTGGAAAAAATAATACAGGAAAATCAACTATAATCGATGCATTAAAGTTGATATCCAATATTCGTCGATATGCTTCATATAGAAAATATTTTTCGATTGAACTGCCAGAATATTTACCTTATGGTGTAGTTGATGCTTGTTATATAGAGAACAGGGATATTCCATTTTCTCAGATAAACGTAAGATTTAATTATTCGCATGATGATGCGATAATTTCTTCAAAATTCGCTGATAATTCGGAAATATATGCCGTATTTCCCGATGATGGAAGACCGTATGCTTTTTTAGTAAAAGATGGCATGAGTGTTTCAAATAAACAACAAATGAAGGAATATTTTGGTCATTCTATAGGGATTATCCCTCCAGTAAGTACTTTTGAGGAAATTGAACCAATCGGTAATAGAAAATATACCGGCGAAGTTATGGTATCTCATCTAACTGGAAGGCATTTTAGGAATATATGGCATTACTTCCCCGAAAATTTTGAAGAATTTAAAACCATCATTGAAACTACATGGCCTGGACACACTATTGAATTGCCTGAAAGAGATTTATCAATAAATCAGGTTTTAATGTTTTTTAGGGAGAATAACATTACTAGAGAGATTTATTGGGCGGGACATGGTTTTCAAGTATGGCTGCAATTAATGACGGCTTTAGTAAAGCTGGGCCATATGGACACTTTAATTCTTGATGAACCAGATATTTATCTTCATTCTGATCTTCAAAAAAAGTTGATAAACTTATGCAAATCTCAATCCAATCAAGTTATTATAGCAACTCATGCAGTTGATATCATTGAAGAAAGTGATCCCGAAGATATTATTTCAATCGATAAAAATACTTCTAAGGCATACAGACTTTCAAATGTTGATGAAGTTCAAACCTGCATTTCTCAGCTAGGCTCCTATCAAAATTTAAAATTAATTCATTTTATCAAAGGGAAATCATGTTTATTTGTTGAAGGAAATGATTTTTATTTATTGAAATTGTTCGCTAAAAAATTGAAAAATCAAACCATTATTAAAGAAGATGGTTTTTCAGTTATTCCATTAGAAGGCTTTTCCAATTGGGATAGATTATTACATATTTCATGGATTTTTAAAAACGCATTTGGTGAGAGAGTAAAATGTTACGTAATTTTAGACAGAGATTATTATTCCGAACAAGAAATTCAAGAAATGGAAAATGATCTGGACAGGAAAGGAGTTAAAGTCCATGTGTGGAATAAAAAAGAAATTGAGAATTATATGATCAATGTTGATGTTTTATATCGAATCTTTTCAGAAAAATTTTATCAAAAATATAGCCGCAAAAAACCTCTTATCCAAAAAAATGAGTTTAAAAATGACATGATGTCGCTCTTTGATGAGTTTAAAAATCACGTTGCATCCCAGATAATCGCTCATCGAATAAAGAATAAAATCGATAGATCAATCGACGATTCAACAATTATTTCAAAGATTTTGAAGGATTTTAATGAGAATTGGAAGGATTTTGAATATCGAGAGAAAATTATTCCTGGAAAAGATTTCTTCGCTAAAATGAATAATTGGCTAGCTGAGAGATATCAATTCACAATTTCAAAGTCAATATTGATTAATTCATTCGAACCAGAGGAAATTAATCCGGAAGTAAAATTAGTTTTAAGCGAATTTACTGAACTAGTTCATTCAAATTAACATAGATTACATTTTTACTAAATACAAAGGGCCCTCGAATAAATCGCCTAGTATCTCAGAGGATCTTCCTTCATTCTCTGTGGCGGCGTTTTTCTCCGGGAACAAGCATCCGGTACTCCCGCAGGAGAGCTTCGCGGTACTCGGACATCTTCCTCCCGGGGATGTAATTAAACTGCCGGACGCGTCTGATGATCTCATCCATTATTTTTTCATCGTCTGCAAGGTGCAGGCTGAGCACATCCTGAAGGATCCAGTCCAGTCGGTCGATCCCGGTCTCCTTGCCGTCGATTGGTATCTTCCTGATCTTTATCTGGTCCGGAGGGATCCCCCCGCATATCGTGCAGTAGTAGCCCTCCTTCTCATCGCCTGCCATCGGTTATTCCTTGGGAGATCCGGGTAATATACCGAGCTGCTGCATGAGGCCCATGAGGTTTGCCTCGCCCCAGAGCTCTGCTATCCTGCCGTCACGCAGACGGAAGATCTCGATACCGGTCATCTCGATCCCTTTCCCTGTCGGCGGGAGGCCCATAAACTCGCCGTTATGGACCCCGCGGGCGGTGAAGCGGCAGGTGACACGGTCGCCATCTGCCATCATGTCTTCAATAGTAACCTGAAGGCCATGAAACGCAGCCCGGCAGGTGGTGATCACGTTGTTCATCGCCTCGATGCCCGGGCCCGGGGTTGGCAGGGGCGTATGAAGCGAGAACTCCGGGGCGAGGAGCGCATCCGCAGCCTGAAGGTCACCCTTTGAGGGGCCGACCTCGAAGAACCGGCGGACGACCTGCATGTTGGCGTCTTTTGAGAATGTTTTTACCATACGGATCCATCGATGGATATCTATTTAATATTGTTGTCCCTTATAGAGTAACAGATGGATTCTGCTGCCGCTCACCTCATCCGGCTGGGGTTGAAGGAGTACGAAGCGAAGATCTACGTCGCCCTCGTCGGCCTCGGCGATGCGAACGCCCGCAGGATCCACGAGGCGAGCGGGGTCCCCCGCCCGCGGGTCTACGATGTCCTGGACGGCCTCGCCGCACGGGGGATCATCGATGTCCGGGAGGGAAGCCCGCTCACCTACAGCGCGGTCAGCCCCGAGATGGTGATCTCCCACCTGAAAAGGGATTTTGAGACTGCTGCGCACGAGAGCATGAAGTCGCTCGAGAGCCTCTCCCTCGACGCACAGCGGGACTCCTCCCCGATATGGTACGTCCGGACCGACTGGACGATCCGGCGGTACCTCGAAAGGGTGGTCGAGGGGGTCGAACGGGAGCTTGTCGTCCTCTGCTTCGATAAGGGGACCCTGAAAGGGTTCCTGGGCCCCATCAACCGGATCGCCCGGGACCGCACCGTGAAGATCCTCTTCCCCCGGGGGCTGGCCGCAGGGATCACCCCGGGCGAAGGTGTTTCATGCTACGAAGCGGGGACACTCCGGAACTTCTTTGGCCTGAACATCTTCGAGAAGGTCTTCTCGGCGCCAATCAGCCGCGAAGGGGCAGTCTTCAGGCTCGAGTGCATCCTCCTTGCCGACGACAGGGAATCCATGCTCATCTATACCCTGGACGGGAACAGGATGGCTGTGATCATCACGCTCCCGTTCATCACCTCGGTCCAGAGCCAGCTCTTCGGCCAGATGATCGCCCGGGCGCGGGAGGTAAAACCCGGCAGCAAGAGTGAAGAGCTGGGACGGAGTATTCGGAGAAATGCAGAATCGAGGAGATCAAAGAAAATAAAGGGATGACGGGTTATGAAAGGGCCTGAGCATGGTGCAATCCTCCAGCGTGACGGGAAGACCTATGGGATCAGCACGAGGACAGCTGCGGGGATCATCACCCCGGATCACCTCGAACGGGTGGCCGGTGTCGCTCGGAAGTACGGCGTTCCTCTCGTTAAAATAACCTCGGGGCAACGGATCGGTCTTTTCGGGATACCGGAAGGGGATCTGCCCGGGATATTCAGGGACCTGGGGGTGGACGCAGACAGGACAGGGGGGCCATGCCTCCACTATGTCCAGGCATGCCTGGGAACCGAGACCTGCAAGTACGGGAACCAGGACTCCCTCGGCCTCGCAAGATCCGCCGAGGCACGGTTCAGGGACCGGATCTACCCTGCGAAGCTGAAAATGGGGATCTCCGGCTGCCCGCGCTGCTGCGGCGAGAGCCATACCCGGGACATCGGGATCATGGGGACCTCCAGGGGATGGACGGTCATCTTCGGCGGGAACAGCGGGACCCGCCCCAGGATCGGCGATATCATCGCAAGAAACCTATCCGGAGAAGAGGCCCTCGACCTCGCGGAGCGCCTCCTCGAGTTCTACCGGAATCATGCAAAGCCGAAGGAACGGACGGCCCGGTTCATGGAACGCACCGGGATGGATACCCTTCGATCCGAGCTGCTGTCCCTCATCCCGTATATCCCTCTTGAGAAGGTGAACTGATCATGAAGATTACCGATGTAGCAAAGGTTGTTTCAGGCCCGAACCCGCACCATGTGGATGCACGGAAGGTCTACGACTCGCCCCATGCGATGGCAGTCGTCATCACACTCAAGCCCGGTGAATCACTGAAGAGACACATGACACCAGTGGATGTCTTCTTTTATGTCTTGGAAGGCGAGGGCGTCGTGGAGATCGGCGATGAACGGAAGGTGGCCGGTAAGGATATGGTGGTCGAGAGCCCCGCCCGGATTCCGCACCGGTGGATCAACGAGAGCAGGGCGGTATTCCGCGTCCTTGTCGTGAAGGTGCCAAAACCGACGGAAGAGACAAAGCTGCTGTGAGGGGTTACGGGAAGTTCACCCTTCCCCATCACTCACGTATCCTGCATCCATCCAAATCCTCATCCTCTCCAAGGGCAATCCAGAGAGTGAGGAAGACTGGCCATGACACTCACCATCCCCCAGATCGGGGCAAGGCTCGCCGAGGCTGGAAGGCTCACGAGCCGGCCTCTCTGCATCGCGGGTTCGGACACCATTCCCCGTGGTGCTGTTCCCGCCCCGTCCATCGACCGCTGCCTGGCGAAGGCCATCGTCGCCGCCGCGTTCAACCCCGACACCCCGCCCCTGTATCTCGGCCATGGTGCCCTGGAGGGCTGCTGCCCGTCCGGGATCGCCTATACGGGGTTCGGCGAGTCCAGCAAGGAATCAAGATTCTTCATATCCACGGGATCGCCGGGAGTCGCCGGCGGGATGGCCCTCAACCTGAAGGCAGACCCCGAGCTCGTGGATGCGAGCCGGCTCGCGGTGGGGGAGATCCGGCCGATCTGGGAGTACCTGGTTGTCCGCCCGGCGGAGAATTACCCCGCTGACGCGCACGAACCCAGATCGATCCTCCTCTTCGCCCATGCAGAGCCAGCCCGGGTCCTCTGCTCCCTCGCCCACTTCGGGACCGCCGACGTATTCGGGGCGGTGCTCGCCCCGTGGGGCGCTGCCTGTACAACTTTTGTCACGTACCCGGCAGGGCTTGCCGAGAAAGCTCCCAGGAACGCGGTCTTCCTGGGTCCCACGGACGCCTCAGTGAACCTCTGGTTCCCGAGGGAGGTGATTGCCCTCGGGATCCCGATGGATATCGCACGGAAGATGGCCGAGGAGGTGCCGGCCTCCTTCATCGGGAAGCGGCCCGGGATGGCATACCCGGAGAGACGGGTCTACCTGAAGTGAGAATCCGTTAAAAAAGAGCATGGGATTGGGACCGGGAGGTGAGTTAGAGCCCCCCCGACCCTCACCTCTTCCGGTCCGGCGCCTCGTTCCAGACCGACCGGATCCTTGCCATGGCTTCCCTGATCCGGGGCATGGCCGTGGCATAGGAGATCCGGATCCATCCAGGGGCATTGAAGGCCGATCCCGGGGTCACCGCGACCCGGGCCTTGTTCAGCCAGAACTCGGCGACATCCACATCGTCGCCCCGGGCGTTGATGAAGGCATAGAATGCTCCGTCAGCAGGGGCAGCCTGGACCTTCATCTCCGAGAACTCGTCCATGAGGAACATCCTCCGGCTCTCGAACTCCTTCTTCATCATCCCCACGCAGGCCTGGTCCCCGGAGATCGCCGCGACCCCGCCCCACATGACAAAGGTCGTCGGGTGGGTGACCCCGTGCTGCTGGATCTTGGTCATCTGCCGGATGATCTCGACAGGAGCCACCGCGTAGCCGAGCCGCCAGCCGGTCATCGCATAGGCCTTGGAGAAGCCGTTGATCGTGATGGTCTTCCCTGCCATATCACCGATGGAGGCGATGGAGATATGCTCCTTGCCGTAGATGAGCTTCTCGTAGATCTCGTCCGACATGGCCAGGAGCTCGTAATCGGTGCAGATATCGGCGATGAGCTTGAGGGCCTTCCTGTCGAAGACCGCGCCCGTCGGGTTCGACGGGGAGTTCACCACGATCATCTTGGTCTTGCCGGTGATCCGGTCCAGGAGCCTGTCGTCGGGCAGGAAGGTCTTCTCGCTCATCCTGTGGTGGACGACCCTTCCACCGGCGAGCTGGACGCAGGGCTCGTACGAGACCCAGGCCGGGTCAAGGAGGATCACCTCGTCGCCCGGGTTCAGGCATGCCTCCATGGCCATGGCGATGGCATGCTTTGCCCCTGCCGTGGCGATGACCTGTTCTGTTGAGCAGGCGAAGCCGTTCTCGGCCTGGATCTTACCTGTGATGGCCTGGAGGAGCTCGGGAATGCCCCGGCTCGGGGCATAGTGCGTGTCCCCGCGGCGGAGGGAATCGCAGCACGCCTCCCGGATGTGGGTTGGGGTGTCGAAGTCGGGTTCCCCGATCGAGAGGCTGATGACGTCGATGCCCTGCCGGACCATCGCCTTCGCACGGTCGGCGATGTCCAGGGTGGCCGACGAGGCGATCCCCGAGACCTTCTCTGAGAGCGCCTTCATCCCAATCGCTGGACGAGCTTCACCGCTGACTCGACGGCCCGCTTCGCGTAGTCGATCCGTTCCTGGGCCTCGAGCCGGGTCATCCCGGGCCCGGAGATCCCGAGGGTGACCGGCTTCCCGAACTCGAGGGCGAGGTCCATGATCTTCCGGGCGGCATGCTGGATGACGACCTCGTCATGCTGCGTGGCACCCTCGATGACCGCCCCGAGGGTCACCACCGCGTCGACCCTTCCCGCCGCAAGCATCTTCTTCACGGCGAAGGGGACGTCGAAGGTCCCGGGGACATAGAGGGTCTCTGCCACCTCGGCCCCCAGGAACTTCGCATGCTCTCTCCCCTCGACCTCCATCATGTAGGTGATGTCGCGGTTGAACTCTCCCACGACGAATCCCAGCTTCACTGCCATGGTATCCCGCATCTGATCTCGTTTCGTTGCCATATGAATCCACCCTTTTTTATCATTCCCTGGCCGGGCCGGCGTCGGGGAAGCCCTGACGCTGCCCGGTCCCTGCCTCGCGTTCGAGAGCCTTCGGGGCTGTAAGGAGCTTCACCGCATTCACCGCGTGCTCCCGGGTTCTCTGCTCTGCAAGCCAGGCGAGCTCCCTCCCGTCCTCTGCCTCGTCTTCGTGGACAAAGACCTCAATGATGTGCCGGTTCGTCATCAGCTGGGCGAGGATGATCCCCTGCGATGCCTCGTGGGCGCACACCCGGTCCTTCTCCGCAGATCCCGGCATCCCCAGGGCCATGACCAGGTCGCAGCCACGCTCCTCGATGAGCTTCTTGCATGCCACCGGCAGGTCCTTGATCCCCGGGACCGTGGTGCGCTCGATGGAGATGGACGCATGCTTCCGCAGTTCATTGATGGCGAACTTCCCCATGTCCACCCGGGCAAAGGTGGTATCTGCCACACCGATCTTCATCCGAGCACCCTGCACGCGGCGGAGACACCGCTCTCCCTGGTCTTCCACCCTGCCTTACCCAGGGCGAACTCCACGGCCGAGATCGTGGCGAGGATCTCGGGGGCGCTGACCGCTCCCATGTGACCGATCCGGAAGATCCTCCCCTTCAGCTGGTCCTGCCCGCCGGCTATCTCGATCCCGAACCCCTTCACCGTCGCTCTGAGGACCTTCTCGTTCACACCGTCGGGGATGGCAACGGCGGTGACCGTGTTCGAGTACTCGTGAAGGGGGTCGAGCCTCGGGAACATGGGGAGGCCCCATGCCGCGACCGCTGCCCGGACCGCCTCCGCGAGCCGCCGGTGGCGCCCGATACGCTTCTCCAGCCCCTCCCTCTCGACGATGGCGAGTGCCTCACGGAGAGCGAGGAAGAGGGGGACCGCCGGCGTGTACGGGGTCTCCATGGGGGAGTTCGCGGCGCTCTTCCGGTAGGCCGCGAGGTCCAGGTAGTAGGGCCTCTTCTCCGAGAGCCGCTCCCAGGCCTTCTTCGAGACCGAGACGGCGGAGAGGCCCGGGGGAGCCGCAAGGCACTTCTGGGAGCCCACGAAGGCGACATCCACCCCCCAGGCGTCCACGTCCACCAGGTCGCCGCCGATCGAGGTGATGCCGTCCATGACAAAGAGGGCACCATGCTTCCGGGTGAGCTTCCCGACCGCCGCTGCCGGGTTCTTGATACCTGAGGAGGTCTCGTTGTGGACAAGGGTCACGAGCTCGGCCCCTTCCTCGAGAGCCCGCTCCAAGCCCTCCAGGTCGAGGGGTGCCCCCCAGTCGGACTGGATGACCGTTACATCGCCGTATCGCTGGCCGATCTTTCCCATCCGCTCCCCGAACTTCCCGTTCACGAGGGACACAATCCTCCGGTCCCTCCCGAAGTTCCCGATGGCGGCCTCCATGGCGGCGGTGCCGGACCCCGAGAGGATGAAGAGCTCGTTTCCGGTGTGGAAGAGGTCCTTCAGCACCCGGACGGACTCTGCATAGATCGACCCGAACTCCGGCCCGCGGTGGTTGATGGCCTGCCGGAGCATGGCCATCCGCACCTTCTCGGGGACCGGTACAGGGCCCGGAATCATGAGGAGCGGTTCATTCTCCATGGCGATCAGCCATAGTATATGTATGGAGAGAGATAAGTAAGCTCTGGATGCCTCCCCGGGTGGACGTCGCCATCATCTCCGGCTCGACCTCCGATGCCCACATCGTCGAGAAAGTTATCAAGGTGCTCGAAGACCACAAGGTCCTGTATGAACACAAGGTCATTTCGGCCCACCGAAACCCCGAGATGCTCGACATGTATCTGAAAGAGGATCCGGCCAGGATCTACATCGCCATTGCCGGGATGTCGGCCGCCCTTCCCGGGGTCATCGCCTCGAAGACCGATAAGCCGGTGATCGGGGTGCCGGTGAGCGGGAAGCTCGGCGGGATGGACGCCCTTCTCTCCATCTCCCAGATGCCGAAGGGCGTGCCGGTGGCCTGTGTCGCGGTGGACGGCGGGGAGAACGCGGCCTTACTCGCTATCCGGATACTGAAACTCCGGGATCTCCCCTGAATCCCTTTTATTCAGCCGATACCGCGGGTTTTCCAGGCCAAGAAAGGGTGTTATCCCCTCACGTTCTTCAGGCTGCTCATCCTTCGTTCAACCAGCTCCAGCTGAAACTGCAGGTGCTGGCGCATCACTTCCATCTTCCTGATCTCCTCGTCAACCGTAAGGATCTCGCCACAGCCGCAGGAGGCCCTGCAGTCACAGGGGTGGCTCTGAAACGGTGCACACATTCTGATGTTCACCTCCTTTAAATTATTTTCAGAATTACATCACTTTGGAAAGTATTAATAATATTAAGTTTATAGTAACGAAGTGACTATGGATGAAGAGAGTGGCCAGATCTGCCTGTGCCCCCTTGAAGGTGTAATTGATACCATCTCCAAGAAATGGGCCCTCCTGATCATAAACGTCCTTGGAAATTACCGGCGTCTCCGATTCAACGAGCTTATGCTACAGCTGGAAGGTATCAGCCCCAAGACCCTCACCGACACCCTTCGCCTCCTGCAGGCAGAAGGATTGATCAACCGGGATGCTTTCGCTGAAATACCTCCGCGGGTTGAATATTCCCTGACCGAGAGCGGCGATGAGCTCCTTACGGCGATTCGTCCTCTTCTTCAGTGGGCTGCGAAGAGGGAGAATTATTCAGCCGGCTGCTGCACGCCCGGCTGCAGGAAGAAGCCGGGGCATCACAGCCGTAGAAAGCGTCCCTGATCCCTTGCTAACGGGAGGAGACATTCCCTGCATCGGGCTATCACCTGATTTACCATCGGGGCTCGGGCTTCCTTGGGGAATTCCCGAAGGCAAAAATAGATGTTATTTTTTCTTATCTTCTTTAGCGAGCAGGTCCTTCACCATCTTCACGGCACACAGGTCCCCGCACATGGAGCAGGTCTCCATGTCCCCGTCCCTCTCGTGGATCCGTTTCGCCACGTCCCCGTAGAGGGCTGTCTCGAACTGCCTTTCCCAGTCGAGGTCCTTCCGGGCCATTGCCATCGCGAGCTCCCGATCTGACCGGTCTTTACCGGTCTTCCGCACGGTATCGCCGATGTGGGCCGCGATCCGGCAGACGCGGGTCCCTTCCACGATCTCCTCCACATTGGGGAGAGCCAGGTGCTCGCTCGGGGAGACCATGCAGAGGAAGTCCGCCCCGTCCATGCATGCCACCGCCCCGCCGATTGCGGCGGCGACATGGTCGTAACCGGACGCGATGTCAGTGACGAGCGGGCCGAGGAGGTAGAGGGGGGCGTTCCCGGTGAGCTCCTTGATCATCCGGATGTTGTGGCTCACCTGGCCGAGGGGGATGTGCCCGGGCCCCTCGATCATCCGCTGGACCCCGAGCTCAAGGGCCCGCTTCGCCTGCATCCCCAGCGTGAGATACTCCGTGGTCTTGGCGAGCCTTTCGGCATCATGGTGGCAGCCGGGGCGCATCCCGTCCCCCAAGCTCGCGACCACCTCCTCTTCGAGGAGGATCTCCATCAGGTAGTCAAACTCGGCGAAGAGAGGGTTCTCCTCGCCGGTATTGACCATCCGTGCGATGTGGAAGACCCCACCCCGGGAGACGACCCCCATGATCCGCGGGTCCTTCCGCAGGGCATCGAGAGCCGCCAGGTTCACCCCCGTGTGAAGGGTAAGGAAGTCCACCCCCTGCCGGCAGTGCTCCCGGATGACCGAGAAGAGGCGGTCTGCATCCAGGTCCACGGCGCTCCCCGCCCTTCTGACAGCCTCGTAGACAGGCACCGTCCCGACGGGGGTGTCCAGGGAGAGGATCCTCTCCCTGATACCCTTCAGGTCGCCGGCTGTCGAGAGGTCCATGAGGGTATCAGCACCGTTCGCGAGGGCTGCCCGGGCCTTCTCCAGCTCCAGTTCGGTGTCGCACCGGACCCCGGAGGTGCCAATGTTCACGTTCACCTTCACCCGGCAGCATGCACCGATGGCCGAGATCCGGTGCTTCCTCCGGGGATTGGCAGGGATGACCGCCCATCCCCTCGCTATAACCCGGGCAAGGTCTTCGGCAGGGATACCCTCCTCTCCGGCTGCCGAGATAACCAGGTCCGGCGCCCCGTTCCGGCATGCAGCAGGGAGGGAATGCATAACACACATCTAGTCGCACGAGCTTATTATTTTACATGCCTGTCACGTGGATCCCGGGCAGCGGGTTCTGGGCAAACTCCTACCTCGTTGGCAGCGTTCTCGTGGACTGCGGTGTCCTCCCCATGCAGATCGCCCCCTACCGTGACAGGATCAAGGAGATCGTCCTCACCCACTGCCACTATGATCACACCGCCCATATCACGGAGATCCGGGCCATGACCGGTGGAAGGGTCTCCATCCACCGGCTGGACGGGCTGAACCTGGGGAACGATCTCCTCTCGTCAGCCATGCTCTTCGGCGAGAAGGCGTCCCCCGTCTCAGTCGACCGGCTTCTCGATGACGGGGAACGGGTGGGGGATCTCATCGTAATTCACACGCCCGGCCACACACCGGGGTCCATCTGCCTGTACCACGAAGGGGAAGAGGTTCTCATCTCGGGAGACACCGTCTTCACCCACGGGTCCTTCGGGAGGTACGATCTGCCAGGAGGGAACCTTTCGGCCCTGAAGGCCTCCCTCCAGAAGCTCTCGGGATATGGCATCCGCGGGGTCTATGCGGGCCACGGGGATCCGGTGCGGGAGGGGGGGAACCGGCACATCGCCGCCGCGCTGAAGGTTATCAGGGAGATCCATGGATAGGGGCGTCTACGCCCTCCTCTTCAGGAACCGCTCATGCTCCCTCCCGGTCGGGAGCCTCGGGGAGATCCGCTTCAGGAGAGGGTGGCATATCTATGTCGGGTCTGCGAGAGGGCCGGGCGGGTTCGCCCGGGTAGCCCGGCACCGCCGCCTCGCCCTCTCCAGGGACCGGCCAGCCACCTGGCATGTGGATCACCTCCTCCTCTCACCCCCCTTCATCCTCCGGCATGTCGTATGCGGGTCCACCGGAGAAGACCTTGAATGCGCCCTTGCCAGGTTGCTGGGGAGTGGGGCGATCCCTTCCTTCGGGTCGAGTGATTGCACCTGCGGGAGCCACCTCTTTCACCGGCCGTCCGACCCACTGGGAGAGGTGATTGAAGTCATGGCTTCTCTCGGCCTTACTCCCTTAAGCACAACCATCAAGCATGAGTAAGGAGAGGAAGGGGTATGCAAGTGGTGGGAATCTCCGGGTCCATGCGCAAGGAGGGGAATACCGCCCGGCTCGTCCGGCGTATCCTCGACCAGGTGAAGGCAGCCGGGATCAAAGCTGAATATATTACACTCGCCGACAAGGTGATCAAACCGTGCCTCGGGTGCGAGAACTGCAAGGAAGAGCGGTCCTGCACCATCCAGAATGACGACTGGTACGGGATCATCAAAAAGGTCCTTGCCTGCGAAGTCCTGGTTCTTGGGTCGCCCACGTATTATTACGACGTCAACGGGCAGACAAAGAACTTCATCGACAGGACCTATTCCCTGTACCACGACAGGCAGCTTGCGGGTAGGAGGGCGGTGGGGGTGGCTGTCTGCGCCGATAAGGGCGGGAAGAGAGCCCTCCAGACCATGGAGGGATTCTTCAATTCCCACGAGTTCTCGTACCTCGGCCATGTCCTCGGGAAGGGATACCTTGCAGGCGAGGTGCTCGAGAACAGGGCAGCGGTTCAGGCCGCCGACCGGATCGGGCAGAAGATCGTGCGTCTCATGCGCCCGCAGGATTAGGGAGAGACCAGATCGTAAAGAGTCGTCCTCTGCCTGAGATTCCTCCCCAGGTCTTCTGCCATCCTCTCCATCTCTTTGGGGTCCAGGTACTCGGTATCCTTCGCCCCGGCCCCCCGTGAGATGGACTCCTCGTACACAGTCCCCCCCAGGTCATCGGCCCCTGCGATGAGGCCGAGCTGGGCGAGCTTCCTCCCGAGCTTCACCCATGACGACTGGATGTGGAGTATGTTGTCCAGGAAGAGTCGCGAGACCGCGATCATGAGAATGTCCTCCCGTCCCGTCGCCCCGTCCCTCGCGAGGCCCTTCCTGTAAAGGGGTGTCTCCATGTGGATGAAGGAGAGGGGCACGAACTCCGTGAACCCCCTGGTATCATCCTGGATGGAGCGCAGGATGGCGAGGTGCCGGATCCTGTCGGCGATGCTCTCGCAATGGCCGTACATGATGGTCGCCGTGGTTGGGATACCCAGCCCATGGACCTCGCGGATGATCCGTTCCCAGGTGGCCGAGTCCACCTTCCCGGGGCAGATAACCGACCTGACCTGGTCCACCAGGATCTCGGCCGCGGTCCCGCACATGGACCCGAGCCCCGCATCCTTCAGCCGCCCTGCCATCTCCGCCGTAGAGATGCCACTCTTCCTCGCCCCGTAGGCCACCTCCATGGGATTCGAGGCGTGGAGGTGGATGCCGGGCGCTGCTTCCCGGATCCAGGTGAGAATATCCACGTAGGAATCGGCGGTGAAGTCCGGGTGGAGGCCGCTCACCGTGCAGATCTCGGTCACCCTGCGTTCGCGTGCCTTGGCGGCCTTCCCCTGGACGACAGCCTTATCAAAGAAGTAGGCATCGGGATCCCCCCGCTTCCGGGAGAACCCGCAGAACCCGCAGGCGTTCACGCAGATGTTCGTCACGTTGATGTTCTGGTTCCGGACATAGGTGACGATATGCCCGACCCGCTCCTCCCGCACCTGGTCGGCACAGCCCGCTACCGCCAGGACGTCACGGCCGGTCGCTCCCATGAGGCGCCCGGCCTCCTCCTCGGTGAGTCGGTGGCCCGCTGCCACGTCCCGGAGGAGGGCCCGGATCCCGGCCAGGAACCTCACCTCCTCCCTTTCTTCTTCTCCTTCTTCTCCTTCTTCTCCTTCTTCTCCTCTTCCTCGCTCCGGGAGACGTAGACCTCATGGATGATGAGGAGAATGATGACAACGGCGGCGAACTCGGGGTAGTGGAGAGTGGGGTAGCCGAGAAGCGGGACCGAGAAGAGCGCCTTCCCTACGATCCACTCGGGGTTCACCGGCTGGATGGGTCCGAGGCCGTTGATGGAGGATTGCTGGTCGGGGGCCTGGTTGTTGTCCCCTTTTGTCAGGTAACCACCATGAGAGAATTCTATCCCGTAATTCGCCGCGAACCAGGGGGCATCATGATATGCAATGGCACGATGGATAATGGGGTGGATATTCGAGGCCCCGTTCGGCCGGTAGATGATGACATCCCCGTAGTTCCCGAATTTCATGTACCCCGAGTTTCCACCGGTCTCATAGGTCTGGAGCTGCCCGAACCGGTCCTGCTGCACCACAAAGACCAGGTCGTTCACATGCATGTTGGGGAGCATGCTCTCGGATTCCACGGCCACCACCGCGGGCCATGTCCCGCAGACCAGGAAGAGGAGGAGGGCGATCCCTCCCACCACTGCCACGACCCAGAGGATCTCCCGCCCGAACGCGATGACAGGATGATCGCTCTCCCTGAAGCCCTTCAGGGCCCCTTTTACCCGGCCGATGATCGTCTCTCCCGCCATAGGGTTGCCGTACAGGTGGTACGCGGGGTTTCTACATATACTTTGTAGGTTGAAATAAATCATCGTGCGGCCCCGTTTTGGCAGAATGAGGACAAATATCGGTTATTTCACCCCCCTCCCCGTAAGAGAAGTGAGATGAACCCCAAGGGGCATATGGTACGGTGGATGCTCGGGGACGGGGAGATCGTGCGACGGTTCCTGGAGGCGAAGCTCCAGGTGCATCCCGACGTGGTCTCTTACGTCCGGGAGAAGAACGACCCCGCGCTCCTGGAGAGGATCATCTCCCAGGTACCGCACGGTACCCTTGTGGTGTCCTCCGCGCACATTCCGGATCTCTCCCCGGAGAAAGACGGTGAGCGGTTCCTCCCCGAGCCCGATCTCGAGATTATCTCGGGGAAATCCGGGGATTCGCCCGAGAAGAACCGGTTCGAGGACTTCTTCCCCTACTTCAGGGACAGGTATACCCGGCTCGCCGAGATCCTGCGGTCACGGGTCAACCCGGTCCCCATCGAGGCCCTCACCCGGAGCACCCGCTACCGGCAGGAGGAGTGCATGGTCATCGGCATGGTCCTGGACGTGCGCACCACGACGAACGGACACCGGCTCGTGGACCTGGAGGACCCCACAGGGCAGATCCCGGCACTCTTCAACCGCGACCGGCCCGGCTTCCCCGATGCCGAGAGGCTCCTCCCTGACGAGGTCATCGGGGCGAGGGGGCGCCTCTCCCAGGACGGGAGGCTCCTCTTTGCCGAGCAGCTCGTTCGCCCCGATGTCCCCCTCACCCATGCCCCCTTCACGAGCAACCGGCCCGGGAAGGCGGTCCTCATCTCGGATATCCATGCCGGGTCATCGACCTTTCTGGAGGAGGCCTGGGAACGGTTCATCAACTGGCTCCCCTCATCGGGGGCTGCCTACCTCCTCATCTGCGGCGACCTGGTTGACGGGATCGGGGTGTACCCGAACCAAGAGGAGGAGCTCACCATCCGGAACATCTACGAGCAGTACACGAGACTTGGGGAACTCATGGCCGGGATCCCGAAGGAGATCGTCGTCGTTATCTCGCCCGGCAACCACGACGTGGTGAGGCCGGCCGAACCCCAGGTGGCCATCCCCCTGGAGTTCAGGAAAGGATTCCCCGAGAACTGCCGGTTTGTGGAGAACCCGGCCCTCCTCTCCCTCCAGGGGGTGCGGGTCCTCATGTACCACGGACGCTCCATCGACGACATGATCGGCCTTATCCCCCGTGCCTCCTACTCCCGGCCCGAGGAGATGATGGTCGAGATGCTCGAGCGCAGGCACCTCGCACCGGTCTATGGCAGGCGGACCCCCCTCTCACCTGAGCCGAAGGACCGGCTCGTCATCGACCCGGTCCCCGAGATCCTTCACACGGGCCATGTCCACACGAGCGGGATCACCCGTCATCGTGGGGTCCTCGGGGTGAACGCCGGCTGCTGGCAATCCCAGACGAAGTTCCAGAAGCAGGTGAACATCACCCCGACCCCGGGGAGGGCCGTGATCGTAGACCTGCAGACCCTCGAACCGAAGGTCATGGACTTCGCCTAACACTCGATATCTTTTCACGCATCTCCCTTTTGTCCGATGAGTGTCACGGCCGTCCTTCTCCCGATTTTTGAATCATGATCACGGTGGATGGTTTTAGTGATGATACTACGGGTGGGGCTCTTGGGGGGCTACCGCCCCCCCGCCGCGGGCATCCCCCTCCAGGTACGGGAACTCGTGAACGAGGTTCCAGAAAACCTGCGGACCTACAGCTACCTGACAGGACCTATCCTCACGCGGGGGACGCCAAAGCGGCGGGGGTGAGCGGAGCGAAACCCCCAGGAGCGTCCAACAAGACCCTCGAAAACCGATAGAAAAAGATTGATTCGGGATTTTCAGATATACAACGCCGCGAGCACGAGGGTCGTGGTCGCAAGGAGCTTGATAAGGACATGAAGAGAGGGTCCTGCCGTGTCCTTGAAGGGATCCCCGACCGTGTCGCCCACCACAGCAGCCTTGTGGGCCTCCGATCTCTTGCCACCGTACTGGCCGGTCTCGATGAACTTCTTGGCATTGTCCCAGGCGCCCCCGCCGTTGTTCAGGACAAGGGCCATGAGGACACCGGTGATGGTCGCCACCATGAGGAAGGCGGCCATTGCCTCGAACTTCAGTACATAACCGACGAAGACCGGGAATGCCACCGCGATGATGCCCGGGAGCACCATGTTCTTCAGGGCGCCCCGGGTCGTGATATCCACGCAGGATGCGTAGTCGGGCTTCTTCGTCCCCTCGAGGATCCCCTTGTCCTGGAACTGCCGGCGCACGTCGAGGATGACGTACTGGGCCGTCTCCCCCACCGCCCGGATGGCAAAGGCGGAGAAGAGGAAGACGAGCATGGCCCCCAGGAGCGCTCCGACAAAGACCGTAACGTTCCCCAGGTTCACGATGGTGAAGGGGTTTCCGGTGAGCCGGCCGACCTGGTCCATGTAGGCACGGAAGAGGAGGAAGGCGGAGAGGGCGGCCGACCCGACGGCGTACCCCTTGGTGAGGGCTTTTGTCGTGTTCCCCGCAGCGTCGAGGCGGGCGATCTTCTTCTGGGTCTCCTCCGACTCCCCGCTCATCTCGACGATCCCGCCTGCGTTGTCCACGATGGGCCCGAAGGTGTCCATGGCAAGGACATATGCGCAGGTGGCGAGCATCCCCATGGTGGCGATGGCGGTCCCGTAGAGCCCGCCGTCAGGAATGCCGCTCATTTCTCCCAGCTTGTTGGAGGCAATGAGGGCTACGCCGATGGCGATGGCCGGAAGCGCCGTGGTCTCGAGGGCGACGGCGAAGCCCGAGATGATGTTCGTGGCGGGGCCGGTCAGAGAGGATTTGACGATCTCGAGGACCGGGCGGTGTGTGTAGTCGGTGTAGTAGAGGGTGATGTAGACAAAGACGATGGACAGAAGGATGCCCACAACGCCTGCAGCGAAGAACCAGGGCCAGTAGGACCCGAACATCCAGATGGATGTGCCCAGGAAGAACAGGGTCGCGAGGGAGGCACAGATGTAGTAGCCACGGTTCAGGGAGTCCATAGGGTTCCCCATCTCGGCTCCCTTCTCGGTGACGGCGAAGATCGCGATGATGGTGGCGATGAGCCCGAATGCCCGGGCCACGAGGGGAAAGAGGACCCCGTTTACGCCGAAGTAGGGATACAGGGCGACCCCGATGATCATGGCCCCGATGTTCTCGGCCGCGGTGGACTCGAAGAGATCGGCGCCACGCCCCGCGCAGTCCCCGACGTTATCCCCGACGAGATCGGCGATGACCGCGGGGTTCCTGGGGTCGTCCTCAGGGATGCCGGCCTCCACCTTCCCGACGAGATCGGCACCGACGTCGGCCGCCTTCGTGTAGATCCCGCCGCCCAGCTGGGCGAAGAGGGCGATAAAGGAGGCACCGAAGCCGAACCCGACGATGAGGAACGGGGTGTCCTGGGGGTTCGCCCCGAAGGCCGTGAAGATGAGGGAGACCCCGAGGAGGGAGAGGGCCACGATGGTGAGCCCGGAGACCGCCCCGCCCCTGAGGGCGATGACGATGGCCCGGCCCGCGCTCGTCCGTGCCGCTGCCGCGGAACGGAGGTTGGCGCGGACCGCGATCCACATCCCGATGATCCCGGCAAGCCCGCTGCAGAATGCCCCGAAGATGAAGGCAACCGCAGTGTGCCAGGCGGTGTTCACATTGCCTGCGATCAGGTAGACCCCGAAGATCAGGAGGGCGACGACCAGGGCGAGGATGGCGATGGTCGTATACTGCCGCCGGATGAAGGCCTCGGCGCCTTCCCGGATGGCCGCGGCTACCTCCTGCATCTTGGGGGTTCCTGTATCGGCCTGCAACACCTCTCTAGCTAGGAGGGCTGCAACAGCGAGAGCAATAAGGCTCACTGCTATCGTGATGATCAGGTGAATATACACGTCCCTTCACCTCGCATTCCAGAGTATCCGCTGACCGGATGTGGAGTGTAGTGGTTCCTTGGATGGTTTAAGAGTATCCATTTTTCCCCCGAGGGCAAGACAAAATGGGGCCAGATTCTCCGAAAAGAACCCGGTTTGCAGCCGAATAGGAATGGCTCGGGGATATCAAGAGCCGGATTTCTTCTCGGATGCGATGGTTCAACCTCACCCCGCGAGACTGATGAAAGGGTGATCAATTGAGAAATTTTATTGAAGGTGAGGTGCGTATCAGATACGGTGAAATTGTGGTGTTCCCTTCTCTCCGACGACCATTACATCAAAGGGGCCGTATACCGATGATAAAACCGGATCCAACTGCGATGAGCCCGCCCCGGTATATTCATGGGAATTTTCACCGATTTTTCGTACAAGGGGCACCATCTTTCGAATCAATGAGAGATACCATAAGGCGGGCCGTAGGGATCTCTCAGGACATCTCAACCCCCAGAGAGATCCAAGGTGACATTGTGAGCTTGCGCATTCAGATGGGAGGAGACCATGGCGGCACCTGACTTGATCCTGATCGCAATCCTGGGAGCCGCAACGGCCAGTATGGGGATGGCTGCGGTATGGGCGAGGAATCTTATAGTATCTGTTGTCGCGTACTCCCTTGCAAGTGCCTTCCTCTCCGCGATCTTCTTCGATCTCGACTCACCCTTTGCAGGAGCCCTTGAATTGACCGTAGGTGCAGGCCTGATCGCTATCCTGTTCATCGTGGCCCTCATACTCGCAGGCGGAGAGGAGACCGAGGTGCCCGCATGAATGCAAAGATGATCTCCGGCGTGATCCTCGGGGCAGCTTTTCTCGCCCTCTTCGTGATATCGGTGCTGCCAGGCACCATACCCTGGCCTGTCCCGGGCCCTGTCATAGGGAATGTCGGCATCGTGAAGTGGGAAGACCGGACCCTCGAGGTACTCTACCAGGGGCTCATCCTCTTCTCCGGGGTCATCGCAATCCTCCTGCTCCTTGGAAAGAGAGGATCAAAGAGAGCATCTCCATGATCGCGATGCCGGTGTTTATCCTCCTTGCTGTGACAGGGGTGCTCTTTGCCGTTGGACTCTTCGCTCTCATCACCCGCGCCAACCTGATCAAGATGGTGATCGGCCTTGAGCTCATGGGGAGCAGTGTCAGCCTGGTCTTCATCACAGGCGGATACATCATAGGTGACGTAGGCGTCTCACAGGCCGTGGTGTTCACCCTGATCACCATCGAGGCGGTGGTGGCGGCAGTCGCCCTTGCCCTCGTCATCCTTGCCCGGCATACCTGGAAGACCTTTGACATCGCTTTGATCACTCGATATACCCGGGGAGGTAAACCCTGATGGATCTCCACCAGTGGCTCCTTGCCCTCATGGTAGCGATGCCGTTCCTGGGCGCATGCGCCATCCTCCTCCTCCGACGGAGGCCCAACCCCCGGGAAGCAGCATCCCTTACCGCGGCGATTCTGGCGTTCCTCTTCGGGGTCCTCTCCCTGCCCTCGGCCTTCACTGCGAAGCCACCGGTCACTCCGGCCCTCGCAATAATCCCCGGCCTCTCCGTGCAGCTCTCTGCGGATGGCCTCGGGCTCCTGTTTGCATGCCTCGCATCGCTCCTCTGGATCTTCACCACCGTCTATAATGTAGGGTATATGCGCGGGCTCAAGGAGCATGCCCAGACCCGCTACTACGCTTGCTTTGCTCTGGTGATGGGTGCAACCATGGGCGTGGCCCTCTCCTCCAACCTCTTCTCCCTCTTCATCTTCTACGAGATCCTTACCGTTGCCACCTACCCTCTCGTCGTGCATGCCGAGACTCCCGAGGCCTTCGCGGCGGGCAGGAAGTACCTCGTGTACACGCTGAGCGGAGGCGTCGCGATCCTCACGGGGATGATGCTCCTCCAGGGAATGGGGTACTCACTGGATTTCGTCGCGGGCGGCAACGCGGCTGTCGCGTCCATTGCCCCGGAGTTTGCCAGGATTGCCTTCCTCCTCCTCTTCGCGGGGTTTGGGGTCAAGGCAGCCCTTGTCCCGTTCCACGGCTGGCTCCCATCGGCGATGGTTGCGCCCACGCCGGTGAGCGGGCTGCTCCATGCCGTGGCGGTCGTGAAGGCAGGGGTCTTCGGAATCCTGCGTGTCATGCTCTTCCTCTACGGGCCCACCCTTATGTTGGATCTGGGTCTTCAGAACCTTGTCATCCTCGCTGCGGTGGTTACGATCCTTGTTGGTTCCCTTCTTGCCCTGGTCCAGGACGACTTCAAGCTCCGTCTCGCCTACTCGACGGTCAGCCAGCTCTCCTACATCATCCTGGGGGCTGCCATCCTCCTTCCACCGGGCGTCTCGGGGGTGACTGACGCAGGGCGCAGCGCCGCAGTCATCGGCGCCATCTTCGCCATCGCCGCCCATGCCTTCGGGAAGCTCACCATGTTCTTTGTCGCGGGAGCGGTCTCTGTTGAGACGGGGAAGACGAAGATCTCGGAGCTCGACGGCATGGGAAGGCGAATGCCCCGCGAATTTGCTGCCTTCACCCTCGCAACCCTCTCCATGGCGGGCCTCCCCCCTATGGCAGGCTTCGTCTCCAAGTGGTACCTCTCCCTGGGGGCATGGAACGCCGGCGACTGGTGGATCCTCCTTGTGCTCGTTGCCTCGAGCGTGCTCAACCTTGCCTATTTCCTCCCTATCATCATCCGCGCCTTCTTCCATCCCTCTGATGGCCCGGCGTCCGGGGCGCGGTGGACACTGGGGGGACCGCTCCTCGCGACAGCGGCAGGGGCCCTGGTCCTGGGGGTCTGGACCACCATCCCCTACGGGCCCTTCGCCCTGGCAGCACGGATTGCAGGAGATGTCACCCATACTGCAGTAACCAGTGCAGGAACACTAACCGCCTCAACCGCCATTCCCCCGTTCCTGATCTTCCTTATCGGCGGTCCCCTGGTACTCCTTCTCAGGGATCGTGCACGGCAGATCGGCCTTGTCACTCTGGCAGGCATCGCGCTTCTCGATGTGCTGTTCCTTCCCGGCGGCTATTTCGCAGGCCCCGTCGCAGGCGGCCTCTTCCAGTGGCAGCTGCCCTTCATGGGATATACCCTGACTCTTCTCAGAGTGGACAGCCTTTCCTACCTGATGGGGCTCATCTTTGCCATCATCACCTTCCTCGCAGTCCTGTATGCGGCAGTGATCGCGAGGCCTGGTCTCCACCTGTTTGCCCTTCTCTACGCGGGAACTTCCCTTGGCGCGGTGTTCGCCGGGGACTGGATCACCCTCCTTATCTTCTGGGAGCTGATGGCCATCACGTCCACGCTCCTCATCTGGCAGGAGGGCGGCGAGGCAATCGGAGCGGGATACAGGTATCTCCTCTTCCACGCGCTGGGCGGTGCCCTCCTGGGAGCCGGGATTGCCCTTCTCATCCTCTCCGGTGGCTCCCCGGTCGTGGGACCCCTCACCGGCCTTGCGGGATCAACAGCAGGATCCTGGGCTTCCCTGTTCATCGTCCTTGGCATCGGCGTCAATGTCTGCTTCATCCCGCTCCATACCTGGCTCCCGGATGCCTACCCCAGGGCTCACTTCGCTGCGAGCGTCTTCCTGTCCGTGTATACGACGAAGACTGCGGTGTACCTCCTCGCCCGGGTGCAGCCGGGGACAGAGTACATCGTCTTCATGGGAGCAATCATGGCCGTCTTCGGTGTCACCTTTGCAGTCTTTCAGAATGACATGCGCCGCCTCCTCTCCTATCACATCATCTCCCAGGTCGGGTACATGGTCGCCGGTGTGGGGCTCATGGGCTGGCTCGGTGCGGCGAACGAGGCCGGTGCACTGGGTCTCGATGGCGGGATGGCCCATCTCTTCAACAATATTCTGTACAAGTCCCTGCTCTTCATGGTCGTCGGGGTGATTATCTGGAAGACAGGTGAGAATTCACTCTCCCGGATCGGGGGGCTCCTCCGGAAGATGCCCGTCACTGCCTTCGTCTTCTGGATCGCAGCCTTCTCCATCTCTGGAGTGCCGCTCTTCAACGGGTTCGTCTCAAAGGGGATGGTTCTCCTTGCTGCTGAGCACACGAGCTTCCTTATCTGGATCCTGCTCGTGATCGCCTCCTTCGGGACATTCCTCTCCTTCCTGAAGCTCGGCTACTTCGCCTTCCTCCGGCCGGGCACCACCGAAGCCACGGATCCGCCCCTCCCCATGCAGGCCGGGATGATCACCATCGCCCTGCTCTGCATTGCCATCGGGGTGTACCCGCCCCTTCTGTATGCAATCCTTCCCATACCTACCGCCTACCAGGCGTATGATCCTGCCCGCCTTGCGGAGGCCCTCATCGTGCTCGGCGCTGCAGCGGTATTCTTCTTCACCGTCGGGAAGCGGCTCCTTGAACCCCACGATCCACACCTTGCGGACATGGATGTGGTCTATGGTGCTGCAGCGCGTGGCGTTGTCTCCTTTGCAGGGGGTATGCAGCAAGCCTTCCGGACCGTCTATCAGGGTGCCACGGCCACAGCCATGGGCTTTTTCCAGGCCGGAAAGATGGCGATGTGGATGGAGGACAGGGACGTGAACTGGAATACCGTGGCCTTCGGGTGCGCCTTTATCGCGGTCCTGGCACTGGTGCTTGTTGGGGTGAGCATATGAACCCAGCGGAGATCGCGGCAGCGGTGCCGCTCTTTATTGCCGTCGGAGGCGTGGCGAGCTATCTCTTTGCCAAGCTGCTCTCCCATCAATTCCGCAGGTGGACCGGAGCCTTTTCAGCTCTCTGGCTCCTCTATGCCTTTGGCCTCCTCCTCTATGCAGGAAGTCAGGAGAATGTTGGCGCATCCCTGGGTAGCCCGGCCGTGAATGGCTCTTACCTGGGTGTGGTCATCGGCCTCCTGGTAACCGGGCTTGGCCTGGTGGCTGCCATCGCCTCCACCGGGCGGATTGACCCTGAGGGCCCCATCCAGCTCTACTACCCCCTCTTCCTCTTTGCCCTTGCAGGTGCTGCGGCGGTTGGGTTCACCCGGGACCTCTTCACCATCTTCGTGATGGTGGAGCTCTCGTCGATTCCCTCCTACGCGCTCGTGGCATACCGGTGGCGGGAGGAACCAGGAGCCCTCTCCGCGGCGATGAAGTACCTCTTCCAGGGAGTCACGGGAACCCTCGCGGCCCTCCTTGGGGTATCCCTCCTCTATCTGGCGGGCCACACGCTCTCCATCACCGAACTGCCGCGAGCTCTCGGGACTGCGGACCCCTTCCTCATCGGTCTTGCGGTCACCCTGCTTCTCGTGGGGTACGGGGTCAAGCTCGGGATTGTACCCCTGCATACCTGGCTTCCCGATACCTACGTCCTCGCCCCTGCCGGCGTCACCGCGATCCTGATAGGGCCAACCAAGGCAGGGGCCCTCGTTGCCCTCTTCCTCTCCCTCTCTGCACTGCCACGGGATGCTATTGTGCCCGGGTTCCTCGGGATGGTGGTATGCCTTCTTGCCGTGCTCACGATGACGGTCGGGAACCTGCTGGCGCTCAACCAGCGGGATCTGCGCCGGATGCTGGCATACTCCAGTGTGGCCCAGATGGGCTACATCCTGCTTGGTTTCGGGATCGGGCTTTCGTACAGCCTGATCATCGGATTCGAGGCCGGGATCTTCTTTGCCATCTCCTACGGGGTGATGAAGGCAGGCGCCTTCCTTGCCGCTGACCAGTTCACCGTTACCGCAGGATCGCCGGAGATCCAGCGAATGAAGGGTCTTGGCGCACGCTACCCTGTCATGGGGTTTGCTTTCACGATCTTCATCCTTGGCCTGATCGGGGTGCCTGCGACAGGGGGATTCCTCGGCAAACTGCTCGTGTTCCAGTCCGGTATGGCCGCATTTACGACGGGCGGCGTTATCCTGGCGCTGATCCTCGCGGGGAACAGTGCCCTCTCACTTGGCTATTATGTACCGGTCCTCTCAACCATCCTCTTCCGGGGGAACCATGAAGGGAATGAACAGGCCCGTGGAGGAAACACCGCAATAGCCCTGGGCACCTCCGTGAGTATTGCAGCACTGGCTCTCACCACCATCTATCTCGGTCTCTTCTCGGGGGTACTCTTCGACTGGATCACCCGTGCCGCAGGGCAGCTCTTCGTCTGGGGGGTGGGGTGAATGCTCGCAGAGGCCCTTACCTCACCCTTCGCCATCTATGCTGTGGCAATTCTGATCGGTTACCTGCTGTACCGGTGGTCCCGTTCCATTGCACCCCCGTTCATTCCTACACCTGACAAGACCATGCCTTACGTGGGCGGAGAACCCGCAGAGGCCCAGATATACCAGCCGTCATACCAGTTCTTCTATGTGGCCCTCTTCTTCACCCTCGTGCATGTCGCCGGCATCGTGCTCGCCACCGCGCCACCTGGCGCGCCCCTCTGGGCCACCATCGGGTATCTCGCGCTCATGGCCCTTGGCGTTGCAGTTCTCCGGTGGGAGCAATGAGGACTGAAGTGAATGGAACCTGCGATTCTAACACCTTAATGTCTTCCATGGTCCAGTACTCCCGTGAGATTGCCACAGAAATGCCCATCCGAACGATTATTATTCCCCGGTTAAAATCAATATAGGTCATGCTGAAAGTCACCGACAGCCTGAGCAGGCGTCTCGCCAACTGGGCCAGGGTGAGGTCTCCGTGGATCAGCGTCTTTAACACCGGATCGTGCAATGCGTGCGATATCGAGGTGATCGCCTGCCTGATGCCCCGTTTCGATGTGGAGCGTTTCGGGATCCTCGCCAAGGGGTCACCACGCCACGCGGATATCCTTATCGTTACGGGCCCGGTGACGAGGAAGCAGGAGAGCCGGCTGCGCAGGATCTGGGAGCAGATGCCCGAGCCCAAGTACGTCATCGCCATGGGGGCGTGCGGTGCATCCGGTGGGGTTTTCCAGGGCCTCTACCATGTCGTGGACGGCGGCGTGGAGAGTGTCATTCCGGTGGATGTCTTTGTCGCGGGGTGCCCGCCGCGCCCGGACGAGATTATCAACGCCGTCGTGGCATGCCTGGGGCTGATGAAGGAGGACCTGGCCCGTGGCGGGAAGGAATGGCGCAGGAAGCCCGGGGAAGCGCCGCGGGAGCCCGCTGAGGTGCCGGCATGAGCGGGCCTCTCGAACTGGAGCAGGTGAAGAGCGCCCTGGAGAGGTTCGGGACCGTGGAACAGGTCCGGTCCAACCGTATCAAGGTGAAGACCGTCCCTGATAAAGTACGTGAGGCACTGTTCCGGGCCCAGGCTCTCCTTGCATGTGATCACCTGATCCAGATAAGCGCCATGGACAACGGGCTGAGTTTCGAGCTCATCTATCACCTCACAGGACCCCACCGCACGGTCCTTGCAATTGCCATCGAGCTCCCCCGGGAGAGGCCGGAGATGCCTACAACCTCAGATATCCTCCCCCCTGCGGGCATCTATGAGAGGCAGATCTATGACCTGTTCGGCATCGTATTCACGGGCCATCCCAACCTGAAGAGGATCATCCTGAGCGAGGACTGGCCCGAAGGCGAGTATCCCATGAGAAAGGACTGGAAACCGAAACCGAGGACAAAACCCGGAAGCGTCGGAGAGGAGGTAAAATAGATGCCCCAGGTAATCCTTCCCATCGGACCCCAGCATCCTGCACTGAAGGAGCCCGTGAACTTCAAGGTGATTGTCGACGGTGAGACCATTGTCGGGCTTGAGCTGGACGTCTCCTACACCCACCGGGGTATCGAGAAGGCGGCTGAGCAGCGGGACTTCATCCGCGTCGTACCCCTCCTTGAGCGGGTCTGCGGGATCTGCTCCCATGCCCATGGCACGGCCTTTGTCATGGGCATCGAGGAGGTCATGCAGCTCGAGATCCCGCCGAGAGCCCAGTACATCCGGACTATCGTGGCAGAGCTGGAGCGGATGCACAGCCATATCCTCTGGCTCGGTGTCGCTGCCCATGTGGTCGGCTTCAATACCTTATTCATGTGGACGTGGCGGGACCGTGAGACGACGCAGGATCTCCTTGAGGAGATGACCGGGAACCGGATGAACTACGGGATCAACGAGGTGGGGGGGGTGCGCAGGGACCTGACACCCGGGCAGATCACCTCCGCCCTCTCCCGGTTGCCGAAGCTCGAGGAGCAGATTGCGAAGTATGTGGACATGGTAATGAATCAGGAGACCATGCTGCTCCGCTTCCGCGGGATAGGGAAGCTCTCAAAGGCGGAAGCCCTGAAGTATGGTACCGTCGGACCGACCGCACGGGCAAGCGGCGTGGACTATGATATCCGCAGGGACGACCCCTATATCGCCTACTCTGAGATTCCCTGGAAGGTGGTCACCGATACCAGCGGGGATGTCTTTGGGCGCACCCTCGTGCGAATCGGAGAACTCCAGGAGAGCCTCGGCATAATCCGGTACTGCCTCGAACATCTCCCGGAGGGCCAGATAGGCGTCCCGGCGCCGAAGGTTGCGCCCGTGGCCGAGATCCTCTCGCGCTACGAGGCACCCCGGGGCGAGCTCGTCCATTTCATCCGCACGAACAACACCGACCGGGTGGAACGCATCGATATCAGGACACCGACCCTCGCCAACTGGACATCTGTGACGGTGAGCCTGGTCAACCAGAACATCGCAGATATCCCCGTGATCGTGGCAGCCATCGATCCCTGCCTCTCGTGCACCTCGCGTATCACCATCCTTTCCGAGCGGGGAAGAAAAACAGCCGAGATGACCTGGGACCAGTTGAGTGAATATGGACGAAAGTCCTCCAGGGAGAGGGATCGATGCTGATGGACCCCCTCCTCCTTGCCGTCTATATTCTCATCTTTCCCGGCTTTCTCTTCCTCCTCGCCTATGCCTTCTTCCTCCAGTACCTGGACCGGAAGATCGCTGCCCGGATGCAGCAGAGGGTTGGCCCGCCCCTCCTCCAGCCCTTCGCGGACTTTATCAAGATGCTCGGGAAAGAGGTCATCGACCCGGCCGGCGTGGATCGGATGGCCTTTGATGCCGCCCCGGTCGTCGCACTCGCGGCCGCCATGACGGCATTCCTCTACATCCCTGTCGTGGGAGAGAGCCCCTTCGCCTTCCAGGGGGACCTTGTGCTTGTCCTCTACCTCCTGACCCTGCCCACCATCGCCCTTTTTCTCCTCGGCTGGTTGAGCCGGAATGTCTTTTCGAGCGTGGGGGGCGTCCGTGCGGTCACGATGCTCTTCATCTACGAGGTGCCGTTCTTCCTCGCACTCCTCATGCCCGCGCTCATGGCAGGGAGCTGGTCCATCTCGGAGATTGCCGCATGGCAGGGGAAGCATACCTGGTTTGCCCTCTTCCAGCCCATCGGATTTGTGGTCGGGCTCATCGGGCTGCAGGCAAAACTGGAGAGGCAGCCTTTTGACATCCCCGAGGCTGAGACTGAGATCGTGGCCGGGCCCTGGACCGAGCTGACCGGCCGCCGGCTTGCCCTGATGCACCTCACCATGCATGTGGCGCTCGTTGCGGGCAGCGGGCTCATCGCGGCGCTCTTCCTGGGCGGCCCGCTTTTGCCCTGGACCATCTCCCCGCCCTGGCTCTCATGGATCGCAGGATTCGCCATGTTCCTGGGAAAGACCCTTGCCATTCTCCTGATCCTTGCTTCCATCAAGGTGGCAATGGGGCGTATCCGGATCGACCAGCTGAATGATATCGGCTGGAAGTACCTCGCCTCTGCAACCATCCTTCAGGTCGCCATCGTGCTCCTCATGGGCTCCCGGGGGGTTGGCATATGAGCGTGCTCCGTGAGATGCTGGAGAACCTCTTCTCGAGGCCCTTCACCATCCTCTACCCGAAGGAGAAGGTCCCGATCCCGGTGGGCTTCCGCGGGAAGATCGCAATTGTCGATGAAAAGTGCATTGGGTGCAGCAGGTGCGCCAGGGTCTGCCCCGCCGAATGCATCACCATGATCCCTGACGAGACCGAGATAGAGGTGAAGGGAAAAAAGATCGTACGGAAGAAGAGGCCGGTGGTGAAATTCTTCAGGTGCATCCGCTGCGGCCTCTGCGAACAGTACTGCCCTTCGGAAGCCATCATCATGAAGTGCCAGCTCTCCGAGTCCGGAACCGATAAAGAGGTCCTTGTGCAGTGACAGAGAGGGAAGACAACGACTTTGAGCTTCACCTGCGGCAGAGGCTCGGCGGAGCACACCGGGTTGCCGTGGTCGGTATCGGCGACCGGCTCCTCCCCTTTGACAGGCTCGGGATGCTCGCTGCCGAAGCCATCGAGGACCTCCGCCTGCCGGGGGTCAGGGTCTTCCTTGCTGGCACAGTGCCGGAGAGCATGACCGGCCCCATCCGCAGGTTTGAACCGGAGCATGTACTCTTCATCGATGCAGCTGAGATGGGCGCCCCGCCGGGAACCGTCTCCATCGTGGAGCCGGAGGGGATCCATGCGACCCTCTTCTCCAGCCATGTCCTGCCGCTCTCCCTCGTCATGGAATTCCTGGAGAAGGATGCCCATACCCGGGTCACCCTCATCGGTATAGAGCCCGATACCCATTCCCGTGAGAGTGAACCCACTCCCGGTGAACAGGAGGGCTTGCGGCGTCTGCTGGCAGCCCTGGAACGGATACTGGGCGGGGATCGGTGATACAGGTCTCCGATATCTTCATCTCAATGGGCCCCAGGCCCTGCCTCCCAGGTATCAGATCATGTGGGCACCCGCATCTTCTCCCTGATATACCCCACGAGCCCGACACCACCCTGCAGGTGAATTGCGTCAAACGGGCAGGACTCCTCGCACTGGGAGCAGCGCATGCATCGATCGAGATAAAAGACCGGTATCTGTTTTCTCACCCGGCCCTTTTCGAGCGGCTTCTTTTCGGGATCCTCGATCATCTCAATGGCCTTTGCCGAACATATCGTGAAACACACCCTGCAGCCGGTGCAGGCCTCGTCGGACCAGAGGATCATCCCTCGGTAGCCCCGGGGCAGGGGCCACTCTTCCCGGGGATAGAGGAGGGTAAAAGGTTTCTTCAGGAAGTGCTCCAAAAGGAGTGGAAGCAGAACCCCCGGCTTCCTCATACGGCTTCACCCATGAAGAGCCCCCGCATACACCACGGCGATGAAGAGCTGGAGAAGCCCGCCCGTCGCGAGATACTTCCAGGAAAAATCCAGCATCTGGTCGATGCGCAACCTGGCAAAGAGGGTTCTCACCAGCGCTAAAAGGAGAACAATGAAGAGGGATTTTGCGATATAAAGCATGAAATTGATGAACGGGGTGAAATCGGTTCCGGACCAGATGAGGCTTTTATCGAGGAAGAGAAAACCTCCCAGAAAGATGGCAGCAATGAGGGACGACCCCACAACCATTCCGATATCATCCACAAGGCGCATCACCGCAAGCTTTTTTCCGGAGTACTCCGTGAGGGTCCCCCCGACAATCTCCGTCTCTGCGTGGGGTATATCAAAGGGCGAGCGCTCGAGTTTGGCCTCAAGGGCAAGCAATGCAATGACAAATCCCGGCAGGAGGAGGAGCATCACGGCAGGATGCCGTGCCATATAGGTTGTGACATCACTGATGGACCATGAGCCCGCAACGACGCCTCCGGAGAGGCAGGTGAGGATGAAGGGCACCTCAAAGCCAAAGAGCATGGTTGCGGCCCGGAACCCCCCCACGAGAGGATAGAGGCTCACCGATGACCAGCCGATGACAAAAAGGGCGAGGGTGGGAATGGAGAGCAGGTAGAGGGCCAGAAGGAGATCCCCCTGCAGGGGGAACAATGCCCTCGCACTCCAGAGGGGGATATTGAAGATGGGGGTCATGACCGCTGCAAAGGCGATGAGGGGCGTGTACTGGAAGAGGGCCCTGTCCACGTTACCCGGGATGATATCCTCTTTTCCCAGAAGCTTGATGAGATCTGCAAAGGGCTGAAAGATGGGAGGTCCCACCCGGTTCTGCAACCGGGCATACACCTTCCGGTCCACCCATTCAAAGAGAAGGCCGAAGAAGAGGAGAAAGAGAAAGCCCGGGAAGAGGAGGATGTATAGCACTCCCCAAAAAAGATCCATCATGCAACCCCGGTCCTGCCATCTCTTCTCCTGCGCAAGGCATCAAGGGTGGTCACTCTCCTCTCTCCCCTGGAACGGTCTGTGATGGTGACCCGTGCTGAACAGCAGAGGCAGGGATCAATGGCATCGGTGACGATGGCCACATCAGCAAGGTAGACCCCTTTGAGCATCTCGGACATGACAAGCCAGTTGGCAAGGGTCGGTGCGCGGATCTTTATCCTTTCAGGCATGTTGCTCCCGTTGCTCTTGATATAATGGATCAGCTCGCCCCGGGGTGCCTCGTACCTGCTCACCGCCTCTCCGGCAGGGACCTTGGCCGGTGCCTTCACCCGTATATCCCCGCCCGGGAGTTCCTCGAGGACCTGGTTGCACATCCGGATGCTCTGGAGGATCTCCGATGCCTTCACGAAACCTCTCCCCCAGACATCGCAGGTATCGGTAGTCACGACGGAGAAATCGAGATCCTCATACGCAGCATAGGGATCGTCAGCACGGACATCCATTTTCACATTCGATCCACGGAGTGTAGGACCAACAGCACAGAGCTGTTTTGCCAGTTCCGTGGGAAGGTTCGCGATGCCCCTGGTTCTCTTGAGAAATGTCTCTTCTTCGGTGATGACATGAACATAGTACGCCGCCCTCTCCTCGAGAAATTCCAGTCCCCTCTTCAGGCTCTCCCTATCCTCCTCCCGGATGTCCCTCCTCACCCCGCCGATAGTATTCATGGCATAGTGAATCCGGTTTCCGGAGATCTGTTCGAGCATATCGTTCACCCTCTCCCGGTCCTTCCAGGTGTACATCAGGAGGGTGTCCCACCCGATCTCATGCCCTGCAATCCCTATCCAGAAGAGATGGCTCTGTATCCTCTCAAGCTCGCCGATGAAGGACCGTATGTATCGTGCCCGTTCCGGAATCTCGAGCCCGAGGATCTCCTCGACCCCCTGGCAGTAGCAGGTGGCATGGCTGTGGGAGCAGATCCCGCATACCCGCTCCATGAGGTATAGGTTCTGGATGTAGGTCCGGGCTTCCGTAGCCTTCTCCACCCCCCGATGATTAAACGAGATGATGATGTCTGCATCAACCACCCTCTCCCCATCAACGGAAATGTCAAGCCTCATCGGCTCCTTGAAGCAGGGGTGCTGGGGACCGATAGGGATGACAATACTCTCCTTCATACAACCACCTTCCGTCCCATCTCACTGCACCATATAGTCCTTCCGGAGGGGATACACGTCGAGAGGCCAGTCATCCGGGAGGATAATTCTCCGTGGATCCGGAATATCCTTGACCATCACCCCGAACATCCCCTGGATCTCCCGTTCATACGTGAGGGCTCCCGGGAGGACGGGGGTCACGGTGGGTATGACCGGGTTCTCCCTGGGGATCTCCACCCTGACGGTGATCTCGTTGTTCTCCCAGTAGAGATGGTACAGGACCTCGAAGAGCTTCTCCTCGATCCGGTCCACCACCGAGATGGTTGAGAGATGGGTTACGCCCTGATCACGAAGAAATCCAAGCACTTCAATCAGGCGTTCCAGGGGGATGTGCACCATGACCCGCCGTTCCCTGGGAACCCTGATGGCAATACCCGGAAACCTTCCCTCGATGAGCCCCCTGACCTCTTCACTCCTCATTGCTATCCCCGGTCCTCATGCCGCTGTACTATCGGCCGCCTGATCCCCGCGTGCTATTTTATTGAGGATCTGGACAACCCCGTCAATGATCTCGCTGGGCCTGGGCGGGCACCCGCCCACATACACATCGACCGGAATCACCCTGTCAATGCCGCCCTTCACACTATAGCATCCATGGTAGACGCTGCCGGAGCATCCACAGACCCCCACCACCATGACAAACCTCGGTTCAGCCATTTGATCGTAGACCCTCCGGAGCCTTGCCTCGGTCTGCAGGGTTACAGGGCCGGTCACGACAAGGATGTCGGCATGCCGCGGGCTTCCCTTGAGAAGAATCCCGAACCGTTCCACATCAAAGCGCGGGGTGAGGGCTGCCACGAGCTCGATATCACAGGCATTGCACCCGCCGGTATTAAAGTGGCATATCCAGGGGGATTTGATCCTAGCCCATTGCAGGAGACTCATCTCTACCTCGCGATAAGGACTGCCATCCCGAACATGACGAGACTCAGGTACATCAATGGCAAGCTGTAGGCGGTTATTCCGAAGGACGTACAGGTGACCAGCGCTCCGACATGAAGGATGGTGAAGAGATACGCAACGTGGTAGAAATTATAATTCGGCCTCACCTTCTTCTCCGGTGCAACCTCCCCGCACGCATACGACGATAGTTTCCAGCCGGCGTCCCTGAGCGGGGGTGCCAGCATTGTCCCAGCTTTATAAAGAAGTATCCCCACCCCAAGGTAGACCATAAAAACCACCACGGGATTCAGGATCTCGACTGGAGCCATATGAGACACTGGATGATGGTGTGAACCCCTATATACCACTGAGGGAAGATAAAGGTTCACACCGGGAAGAACTGATGAAAGAGGTAGGCTGCAGCTGGTGAGACAATTCCGAGCCCTATCTGGGGAAAGATACCGAGAATGAGGGTAAAGAGGGTTGCAACCAGGATCGTCGCCTGCATGAGGGGGGGGACCGGCTTTATCTCCGTCACCTTCTGTCCCTTCTCCTTCGAGAACATGATAGTGTTGATGGAGGGGAGGTAATATCCAAGGGAGAGGACGATGTTTCCCAGCATGAGGAAGACGAAGAGGATTGCCAGGCCTCCTGCTTCAATTCCCGCACGGCAGATAAAGATCTCGCTGATGAATCCTGTCATGGGCGGCATGCCGTTCAATGCAAGAATACAGAGCGTATAGGATATCCCGACAAGCGGGAGGGCCTTTCCGATCCCCTTCATCTCATCAAGATTTCTTGTCTGGATCGCATAGAGGAAAGCGCCAGCGCACAGGAATGCTCCGCCCTTCATGAACACGTGCCCGAGAATATGGTAGAGTCCCCCGATGAAGCCAAGCTCCGTTCCTCTTCCCGAGAGACCCATTCCGAAGGCGAAGGCCAGCATGATATATCCCATCTGCGCGATGCTCGAACATGCGAGCATCCTCTTCAGGTCGCGCTGTTTCAAAGCAATGAGATTTCCCAGGCACATGGTGACTGCGGCAAAAAGTGCAAGGGTGAGGCCAAAGGTGAGGTGGGGTGCGAGGCCGGAGAGGGGCATCAGTGCCTTGACGAGCGCAATGAGTCCGGCCTCTATGACAATCCCCGAGAGCATTGCACTGATTCCGCTTGGCGCAACGCTGTGCGCGTCAGGGAGCCATGTGTGGAGGGGGACGATAGCTGCCTTGACGCCAAAGCCTGCCGCCATGAGCCCTCCTGCCATGAGGACGATACTCTGTACCGTCGCCGGTGCAACGGAGGAGAGGGCCGGCCCGATTCCGTCGATCTCGAGGGTCCCTGCATACACAAAGAGGATGGAGAGTCCGAAGAGTGCGGTGATGGATCCTGCAGCACTCATGAGGGCATACCGTGTTCCCGCCTTCACAGGCTCCCAGGTACCCGTATGATAGGCCACGAGGGGGAAGGATGCGATTGCCATCAGTTCAAAGAAGACATACATGTTGAACAGGTCCTGGGCAAGCCCGATCCCGAGGACCCCGGCTGCCATGAGCAGGAGAAGGGCGTAGTACTTCTCTGTCCCCGTATCCTCTTCCAGGGACCGGATGGAGTAAAGGCAGGAGATGATGAGAAGCGTGGTTCCCGCAATCCCGAGGAAGAGTGCCAGGGGATCGAGGGCGAGCCGGATCCCCCCGGGATTCATGGCGACAAAGGGGATCTTTCCTTCCTGTACCGCCGGGATGGCGGTAATGAGCACCCCCAGGGTCGCAATGGCAAAGAGGGTGGCGATGCCCCCGGTATAACGGCTCCACCGCCGTTTTCCAACCCTGCCAAAGGTATATGCGGTAAGTGCCCCGAAGAGGAGCAGAAATTCAGGCAGAACCACCCAGACTGCATCACCCATGATCATGGGATCACCCTGATATTCCCTGCAAGGAGTGCGATGAGGAGACCAAGCCCACCGAGGGCGATGCCGGCAAGGTTCCAGTTCACGTCCATCTCATCCATCCGCATGGCAAACCTACCGGCGGAGTCGAGCCCGTGGACTGCGGCGCCCTTGGCGCCATGGTAGATGGCCCGGAATGCCGATTGCAGTCCCCCTGCGACGGTGACCAGTGCTTTCCCCGCGGCTCTGTAGAGGACATCCGCATCCCTGAGGCGGGTGTCGTGGGGTTCAAGGAGCCGCTTTCCGACGGTGAAGAAGAATGCCGCCGCTGCCCCGAGGATTAGGAGGGTTTCAGCGACATGGAGGGGATCATACGCCTGGAAGGCGATATGAACGGGAAGGATCGGGTACAGAATGGCCGGATATACGCCGATTGCGATACATAATATGGCAGTCCCGATCATCGCTGCCTGCATCGGGAGTGGTGGATCGGAGGCTTCCGTGTCCCCGGGCCTTAAGAAGGCAAAATACCCGAGCTTAAGAAAGGACAGGAAGGTCCCGAAGGATGCAATCTCCAGGAGCACCCACAGCCAGAGGTTTGTGTGTTCCGCCGCCAGGAGTACCATCCCCTTTGAGATAAAGCCATTGAAGAGGGGCATGCCCGAGATGGAGAAGGCGGCAACCCAGAATGCGATGGCGGTGACGGGCATCTTCCTCTGGAGGCCTCCGAGGCGGGAGAGAGTATTGTGGCCGGTCTTCCAGATAATCACCCCGACGACCATGAAGAGGAGCGCCTTGTAGAGGATATGATTGAAGACATGGGCCATGCCACCGGAAAGGCCGAGCTGGCCGATCTCGTTTGCCGCCCCCAGCCATCCGAAGAGCCCTACACCGGCGACCATGTAGCCGACCTGCGAGATGATGTGGTAGGAGAGGAGACGCCGCATGTCGTTCTGGAAGATCGCGAAGGAGACGCCGAACACGGCCATGAGTGCCCCCATAAAAGCAATGATTTCCGTCCCCGGCTGCGCCCGGGCGAGGAGATACACCGCCGCTTTCGTTGTGTAAACGCTTAAAAACACGCTGGCGACAAAGTTAGCCCGGGGGTAGGAATCCGGAAGCCAGGTATGGAGGGGGATGAACCCGACATTCACACCGATACCGAGCAGGATGAAGACCGAAGCCCACATCTGGTACGTGGCATTCGGGATCCCGGACAGGGGCCCGACGAGCGGGCTGCCACCCCCGAGATAGAGCATGGCGATCCCTGCGCCGAGAAGGGCCCCGCCGAGTCCATGGAAGAGGAGGTAGCGGTACCCCGCCCCGATGGCCTCACCACCCTTCTGCCAGATCAGGAAGGTCGAGGTGATGGCCATCAGCTCCCAGAAGATGAGGAGGGTGATCCAGTCACCCGCAAAGACTGCACCGAGCGAGGTGCCTGCGTAGAGCAGGGCAAAGAGGTGGAGACGGGGGGATGCAACGGCCGAAGCGTAGAGGATAGCGAGGAAGGTGATAATGGCAAAGATCACTCCCATCAGGTAGGAGAGGCTGTCCACTCTGAGAAGAGTCAGGGTATATCCCATGAAGGGCAGCTGCCACTGCAGTACACCAGCTGCCGGGCCGGTAAAGTAACCGCCGGGGAGGAGCAGCACATCGATGAGGGCAATCCCCCCAAGAGCGACGAGTCCGATCTGTCGCATCCGCCCCTTCAGCGCGAGCACGAGAGGTGCCCCGATAAGGAAGATCAGGAAAGGAGGCACCGCGGTGCCTAAAACAAGGGTTCCGGGCAGGAGGATCGCGGTACGGGTCACCTGCGCGGCAATCTGGGCAGAGAGCATGAAGGGACTCCCCGGGATCCCGGTCCAGAGGCCAAGGATCAGGGCGCCTGCAGCGGTTGCGAGCACCGGGCCACCAAGGGACCAGCGGGCTTCATGGATCTCCCCTTCTGAGGGGCGGAAGAATGCACGGATGATAATAGGAAGGAAATACGCAAGGTTCAGGACACCCGATCCCGCGAGGACGAGGAGGATCCACCAGTCACCCGCGTTCCATGCACCGAGCGAGAGATACCATTTGGCGACGAATCCCGCCATTGGCGGCAGACCCGCCATGGACAGGGTTGCAAGGGTGAATGCAATGAACTCCCTGGGCATCTTCCTGCCGATCCCATTAAGCTGGGAGATCCTTGTCCTGCCTGTCTCCACCGATACCGCACCGGCAACAAAGAACATCGTCAGCTTGCCAAAGGCATGGGCGATGAATGCGTAGGTTGCCCCTATCACTGCCGCTGCCCTGCCCGCGTCCGTGACTCCGGAGATCCCCGGGGGCAGGAGAACGGCAGCTCCCAGGACCATGTAGGAGAGCTGGCTGACGGTGGAGTACGCAAGCCGCAACTTGAAGTCATCCTGGAGGAGGGCAAGAAGGGACCCGACGATAATCGTGACGACTGCGGCGGCGATGACGACATTCTGGAGGCCGAGCCCCGTCATCAGACCGGGCCCGTACAGGTACAGCATGAGGCGCAGGAGCCCGAAGACCCCGGCATTCACGACAGCCACGGCGTGGAGGAGTCCGCTCACAGGGGTCGGTGCGATCATGGCGCTTGGCAGCCACCCATGTATGGGTACGAGGGCTGCCTTGACCCCGAAACCTGCCATCAGGAGGAGGAAGGCGAGACGGGCAAATCCGGGTGCGATGGTCGCAATACCGGCATTGCCACCCGCAACAAAGTCAAGGGTGTTCCCCATCGAGAGGAGGATCAGCATCCCTGCGAGGATGGCCACCCCCCCGCTCCAGGTATAAACTAGGTACTTGAGCCCTGCCGCGAACGCCTCGGGAGTCTCCTTATGGATGATGAGGGGGTAGGTGGCGACCGTGAGGATCTCGTAGAAGACAAAGAGGGAGAAGAGGTTGGAGGAGAGGGCAATGCCCATGATTGCGCCGATGACAATCGCAAAACACGCGTAGTAGCGGGTCTGGGCATGCTCTCGGAGCCCGCGCATATAGCCGATATTGTAGATGGTCGTGATGATCCAGAGGAGGGAAGCAAGGCATGCAAAGAGAAGGCCGAGCGCATCCGCAGCGAGCTGAAGACTGAACCCGGGAAATATCACCACCGCGGGTGTGGATGCAGGTATCGATGCAAATGCTGATGGCAGGGAGAGGGCTGTGAGGAGGAAGGTCAGGGTGGCCGTGGTGAGGGATGCCGCCTCCCGTGCGTTCGGGGAGTTCCTCAGGAGAAGGATGAAGAGGACACCGAGAAAGGGCATGCCGACTGTGAGGGCGAGCGCCCACTGCGGGAGATCCATCAGCCGTCATCCCCTCGGGCGAACCGGCCGGTGAACGCAGACTGGGGGGCTGTCCATCTCCCCTTCGCGACCAGGAGAGGGACGCGAACAATCCCGGGGATGAGGGTTAAAAGAACCGGCACGGTTCCCGTATCATCTGGCACCATCACATCATCCCTTCAATCCTGCAATCTGGTCGGCAAGGATCCCCCCCGTGTGCCGGAACACATTGACAATAAGGGCAAGGATCACCGAGATAAGGACAGCATCAACGAGGATCGCGGTAATGACGAGGGCCTGGGCCACGCCCGTGTTGTTCTGGAAAAAACCGGCGGCAATGAAGTTCAGAATGATCCCTTTCCCCATGATCTCAAGACCGATAACGATTTTTATCAGATTTCCCTGGGAGATGACGCAGTACAGTCCCAGAAGAAAAATCACGACAGAGAGGAGGAAATATCCGGTGAAAAGGTCAGTCACGGGGCGATTCCTCCCGAAGCAGCACCACGACACCGAAGGCTCCCGCAAGGAGAAGCATCACCTGACCCAGGATATCAAAGCCACGATACTCCCATAAGGCAGCGTTGAAGGATAGCATGCTGTCCACATGCGGGGGTTCTGTAACTCCCCCTCCGCCCAGGAGGAGGAGGCCCAGTGCGAGGACCAGGAAGATTGCCACCATCTCCTTCCTATCCGGTTTCATCCCCGTCCCTCCTCGTCAGGGATATGCCGGTTGCCAGAAGCGCGGTGACGAGGCCAGCACCCACACTGATCTCAACAACTCCGGCAAAGGGAGAAGAATACAGGAAGAATATTCCCCCGAGAAGGACGCTTCCTGTTGCAAGGCAGATGATAGAGTACAGGAGGTCCCGTGCCATCGCCGCACATACGAGGGAGATGAGGACGGCCCCCATGGCTGCGGGATGGATGATCCACAGACTATCTACCATGGGAGTCTCCGGAGATCATCTCCTCCACTCTCAATCCTCTGACCTGCCCTGGACATCTTCCGCAGATGGATGTGCCTGGAATGTTCCTGAATTCTCTCCCAACGCCGAGAGAAATATCCGTCTCGGTCATAAGGATGGAAGGGCATTCTTTCGCTCCAGGGGAGGGATACGAGAATTGATCTTTTAAACAGATTCATGATACCACAAAGCACAGCATAAAACTTTGGATATCCGTTTCCACAAATCCGGTGAAGTGGAAGCTTGTTTCAGGCCCCCTTGCCATAGAAATTTCGGAGGGTCGTCGAAACATATGCCATCCGTGTTTCAGGGGATGGTAAAAGATTGGGGGGAGCCGCCTGAACAGGGGACATGGCAATCCCCTTCAGGATGTGATCTTATGCAAAAACATCCGGTGCAGCCTTGTATCCCCTGATAGCTCCGGGTGGAAGCAGAGCCCAAGGTGCTTCCCCTGCCTGACCGCTACAGGCGCACCGTCGACCTCGGCGAGCACTTCTACCCCCTTCCCTATACGGGAGATGACGGGCGCCCGGATGAAGACGGCATGGAATGGCGCATCAAGGCCCTTGATCGCGAGATCCGCCTCGAACGAGTCCTTCTGCCGACCGAAGGCGTTCCGTTCCACGTCGATATCCAGGAGCCCGAGGGGCTTCACCCGGGGATCGGGAACCCCTTTCGACAGGAGGATGAGGCCTGCACAGGTGGCGAAGATCCCGCCCCTGAACTCCTCCAGGGGTCTTCGCATCCCGTTCTTGTCGATGAGCCGGGATATGGTGGTGGACTCGCCTCCGGGGATGACGAGCGCATCGCAGGAAGGGATCTGGTCCGCTCTCCGGACTGTGATAACCTCGGAACCTTCAGAGAGGCCCGATCCGGCAAGGGCCCTCCTGAAGGCGTCGATATGCTCCGAGACATCCCCCTGGAGGTCGAGGACGCCTGTCCTAACGCCCACGGTACTGGAGCACCTCGTCCGGTTTGAGGAGGTGGATGTCGAGGCCCTTCATCGCCTCGCCCAGGTTCCGCGAGACCTCGGCGATGGTGCGGGGGTCGTCGTAGTGGTTCACGGCCTCGACGATAGACTTGGCCATCAGCTGCGGGTTCTGGGAGAGGAAGATCCCCGACCCGACAAAGACCCCGTCTGCACCGAGCTGCATCATCATCGCCGCATCGGTCGGGGTGGCGATCCCGCCTGCCGAGAAGTTCACGGTAGGGAGCCGCCCGCGCTTCGCCGTCTCGAGGACGAGGCCTGCAGGAGCCTCGATCTCCCGCGCCCGGTCCATCATCTCCTGGGTGGACTTCCCCTGTAGGGCGCGGATCTCCCCCATGATGTTCCTCATATGCCGCACCGCCTCGACGACGTTTCCCGTTCCTGCCTCGCCCTTGGTCCGGATCATGGCCGCACCCTCGTCGATCCGGCGGAGGGCCTCCCCCAGGTCCCGGGCACCACAGACGAAGGGGACGGTGAACTGGCTCTTGTCGATGTGGAACTGCTCGTCGGCGGGGGTCAGCACCTCGCTCTCGTCGATCATGTCCACCCCGAGGACCTCGAGGACCTGGGCCTCCACGAAGTGGCCGATCCTCACCTTGGCCATGACAGGGATCGAGACCCTGTCCATGATCTCCGTGATCCGGGCAGGGTCGGCCATCCGCGCGACACCCCCCGCCTTCCTGATATCGGCCGGCACCCGCTCCAGGGCCATCACGGCCACCGCCCCGGCCTCCTCCGCGACCGCCGCCTGCTCCGCGTTCACCACGTCCATGATGACCCCTCCCTTCTGCATGGACGCGAAGCCGCGTTTGAGGAGTTCGGTGCCGAACCTGAGTTCCTCCAGCTTCATAGCATGGTACATACGCGGGTTAACCCAATAAAAATAGCGCGGAGGCGAGGATGGCCGAGAGGAGGAGGGTCGTCACCCGCACGGCGCGGATGATCTCCCGGCCCCCTTCTTCCAGGCTCTTCTCCCCCGTCCCCATGGTGTAGACCCCGGGCTTCTCGAACCGGACCCCGGCCCCTCCTGCCATGATGGCCATGGGGATCCCCCCGTTCAGCCCGGGCCGCTTCTGCGCGTCCCTCCTGAGGGAGGAGAGGGCTTGTCCGAACCTTCCCTTCGCCGCGAAGTATGTAAGGAGGAGGAGACCGGTCACCCTGGCCGGGACCCAGGTGAGAAGGTCGTCCATCCGGGCAGGGAACCACCCGATCTGCCCGCGGTGGTCGCGGTAGCCGAGCATGGCGTCCATGGTGTTGGATGCCCGGTAGAATGCAGCGGCAGCGAGGCCGAGGCCCATAGGCGAGAAGATGGCAAAGAAGATGAGGGGCGCGGTGATGCTATCCACCAGGTTCTCTGATACTGACTCGTACGCGGCAGAGAGGGTTTCCTCACTGGACAGGACGTTCGTATCCCGGCTCACCATCCTCCCCGCGGCCTTCCGCCCCTCTTCCAGGTTCTCATTCACTCCTTTTTCCACCGAACGGGCATGCTCCTCCAGGGCCCGCCAGGAGAAGGTAATCTTCAGGAGGAAGGGGCCCAGGAGAAGGGCAGCCAGGAACGGCGCGAACCGGTCCACGAAGAGGAAGGGGAGGGCGAAGAGGCAGGCGGTCCCGATGCCGCAGATTACGCCGGCGAGCTTCTGGGTCCGGGGGCTCCAACGTCGCGGTTCCCCCCACCAGCCGATGAGACGCCCGAGGAGGGCGACCGGGTGGTAACGGCTCGGGGGATCTCCAATGGTACGGTCCACGCCCAGGGCTGCGGCGAGGACTAGCCCTGCTGCAGCCATGGGAGGAGGAGACCGGCGAGGAGGATGAAGAAGGCGAGATCCTTGAGTGTGTCGATGCCCGAGACGAGGGAGGCGCCGTAGAGAATGAGCCCTGCCGCGATGGGAGCCACCCGGGGCCAGGGTACCTTGAGCCCTTCCGGTTCCTTCACCTCCTTCTCCTCCACGTGTTCGGGCAGCGGCTTCCGGACGAAAACCCTCATCTCACACTTCGTCCTCCCGTAGCCGGTAACCACCTCGATCGAGAATGTCCCCTCCTCCGCATCCTCGAAGATGGGGATCTCGTACTCGGTCTGGCCCTGGACGAACAGGTTCTCGTGGGTGAAGGGGGTGAACCTGGCCGGGTTCATGGCCGCGAGGCTGACATGGAGGGGGTGGCCATGGTTGTTGAAGGAGAGGACCAGGGGCTTCCCTGCCTCAGCCTGGACCTGGGCCGGGAGCTCGATGGAGTTGATCGCCTTCCTGTTCAGGTGGATCTCGTATGCGCCCATGATCTCCCCTCACTCCCCCTTCGGTTCTCTCGGGATGAGATCGGGAATCCCGTCGGTGATCGGGTACTCGACCGAGCAGGTCCCGCAGAAGAGGCCCCCCTCGAGTATCTCTTCCCCTTCCTCATCGGTGGTGCGGAGGGCGAGATCCCCCTTGCAGACCGGGCAGCAGAGGATATCGAGAAGGGATCTCCTCATAGCTCCTTCCTCAGGTCGATGATATGGGAGATGTCAGGCCCCGTGGAGATGAGGGTCACGGGGGCACCGATATCATCCTCGGCCTTCTTTATGAAATCCTTCGCCACCTTCGAGAGCTTGTTGTAGTCCGAGCACCCGTAGGAGTCGGGGTCTATCCGGTCGATGCCGGTGATGGCGGCCTGGGTGCACCCGTTGATCATGGCCGAGTACCGTGCCCTCTCGCCGTCCCAGTTCCCGATCCTCCTCGGACGGTGGGTCACGGTCCCGAACTCCTCGATCCCGAGTTCATGGGCCTCCTCGGGGGTCATCTCGGTGGTGAAGGGGCCTGCCCCCACCCGGGTCGGGTACGCCTTGAAGACAGCGATCACGTCATCGATCCGGGTCGGGCCGACCCCGTTATCTGCAGCGATCTGGGAGGCAGAGGTGTCCTTGGAGGTCACATAGGGGTAGGTGCCGAAGTAGAGGGAGATATAGAACCCCTGGGTACCCTCGATGAGAACGAACTCCCCGTCGTCGAGCGACTCGTTGATCTCGGCGGGGACGTCCATCAGGTACTCGGCGAGTTCGGGGACGTCCTTTGCCTGCCTGCCTATGCGCATCACCCGGTCGGCATTGGCCGGGCCGCAACCGGTACCAGTGGACCCGATGGTCTTTGAGAGGTGGTCGCTCCCCTTGTCCCGCTGGATATGGGCCTCGTCGATGATCCCGCACCGCTCATCGACAAACGCCCGCCCTTTCACCCCGAGGAGGTCCACCTCGCTGAGGAAGACTCTCGGGTCCACGAGGACTCCTGTCCCGATGCAGAGGAGGGCCTCCTCGTACACGAAGCCGCTCGGCACCATCCTGACCCCGTAGGTCTTCTCCCCGATGTTGACCGTGTGCCCGGCGTTCGGGCCGACACCGCCCCGCGAGATGATGGCCGGCCGGTCCCGCCGGGCGATGTGCGCCACGATCTTTCCCTTCCCCTCGTCGCCGAAGAAACCCCCCACGATGATTGTGCAGGCCATTGTTCGATCATATAGGTTACGGGATGATGGGATTAAAGGTTTATGATGCGAGAACGTCACAGGATGATTGATCTCCGACGTCGGGAGGATAGGGCGGTTCAACGCTGCCCGATGCGCATCCTCACCGACCCGCGGATAAAGGTAAGGTTTTAGCCGATTCGTCCCCCATCCTGAACCGGTAAGGCCCATGGAACCCGGGAGGATGAAGGTTGCCGTCTTCCAGCACATGGAGACCGAAGGTCCGGGCTTCTTCCCGGAGATCCTGGGATCGAGGGGGATCTCCTGCGAGATCCACAGGCTGTGCGATACCGGCGAGACCCCCGCCGGGATCTCGTCCCCCCTCATCATCATGGGGGGAGGCATGTCGGTCCACGATGAGAAGGAGTTTCCCTTCCTCGCAGGGGAGAAGGAGATCATCCGGGGCTCCATCCGGGAGGGGAGGCCGGTGGTCGGCATATGCCTCGGGGCGCAGCTGATCGCGGATGCCATGGGATCGCAGGTATATCCCGGCACGAAGGAGTTCGGCTGGTGCGGGATCGAGAGGGAGAGCCGGGAATATTTCACTGGTTTCCCCGACCGGATGGAGGTCTTCCAATTCCACGGCGATACCTTCGATCTCCCCTTGGGCGCGGTCCTCATCTGGAAGGGGCATGAAGTAAAGAACCAGATGTTCCTCCTCGGGAGCGCAGCGGGTGTCCAGTTCCACCCCGAGATTACGCTCCCTCTGATCAGGGAATGGGCGAAAGAGCGCCCAGCCCGGGATATCGACAGTCTCATCGCCGAATCCTCCCGGCAGATCCCCCCCTCCCATGCCTTCTGCGAAGAGCTGGTGGACCGGTTCCTCCTGGAGGGGATGCGATGAGGAAGATCCGGGGTTTTCTTCTCGATCTCGACGGGGTTCTTTATGTAGGCAACCAGGCCGTTCCGGGAGCCGTGGATGCTCTCCATGACCTGCGAGGACAGGGCTGCCCCCTCCGGTTCGTCTCCAACTCGACACGGCGATCCCGCTCATCGGTAGCCGGCCGGCTCAAGGCGATGGGGTTTCCCATCGATGAACACGAGATACTCACGCCGGCTGTTGCAGCGGCATCCATGCTCGCAAGGGATGAGAAGACCGCCTTTCTCGTAACCACGGGCGATGCTAACCGGGACTTTGAGGATGCAGGCATCACGATTACCGAGGATCTCCCCGATGTCGTGGTTATCGGGGATGCAGGCGACCGCTTCACCTACGAGCTCCTCAACCTTGCCATGAGGATGATCATATCGGGCGCACAGCTCATTGCCCTCGAGAGGGATCGCACCTGGATGGGTGCGGACGGGCTCATGCTCTCGGCCGGCCCATTCGTCGCGGCCCTCGAGTACGCGACAGGGAAGGAGGCGGTATGCGTGGGGAAGCCATCCTTTGGGTTCTTCTCCACCGCACTCGTTGGTCTTGGAATCCCCGCATCCGGGGTCGCCATGGTCGGGGACGATATCGAGACCGACATCGGCGGGGCACAGCGGTGCGGGATGCAGGGGATCCTGGTCCGGACCGGGAAGTTCCGGGAGGATCTCCTTGCCTCCTCCGGCGTTATCCCCGACCTCGTTATCGATTCCGTTGCCGATCTGCCGCTGATCCTGTGATATCAGCCCGGCGATCCGGTTGCTTCATTCCAGGTGAGGATTCCGGGAACCGTGCCCTCCCCTGCCCCCATATCACCCGGTCCGAGAGTCCGTTTGAAGGCTGTCTCGCAGTACTCCCTTGATATGTCGATCCCGATAAACCGGCGGCCGAGCGCTCTGGCAACCCGGGTCGTTGTCCCTGCTCCGTTGAATGGGTCGAGGACGAGGTCGCCCTTGTAGGAGAAGAGCTTCATTACCCTCCTGGGGAGCTCCTCGGGGAACATGGCAGGGTGGTTGTGCTCCTTCATCCGGTGCTCGGGAGGGAAGGTCCACTTCGCCATCACCCACTCCTTGAACTCCGCAACGGTGATATCGATGTCCTCGCGGCGTCCGGCTTTCTTATGGGTCTCCTTGTCGAAGATCTCGATGAACTCCCAGGTGTACTTCAGGTAGGGCATTGACGGGGATTTCCATGATCCCCAGGCGGTGTACTTGGCATTGTAGTTGTTCTTCTCCCAGAGGACCTCGGCCTTCCAGATAAACCCGGCATCCATGAGCTGCCGGGAGATCAGGTGGTGGGTGGGGATGTAATCCGAGAAGAGGGGCTGGATGTTCACCGCCACCCTCCCCCCTGGCTTCACCACACGGTAGCACTCCTTCCATACCCCGGCCAGGCGCTGGAAGTATTCGTTCCACTCGCGGGTGTCGCCCCGGGGATCCCCGGCATACGCATGGCCGAAGTTATAGGGGGGCGAAGTGAGGACCATGTCAACGCTCGCCGATGGGATCGCCCTGAGCACGGGTTCCGCGTCCCCGCAGATGATCCGGTTCTCGAAGGCCCGTATCCCTTCAGGTTCGTCGGTCGGGATCCGGTCCCTGCGATCCTTGGTGCCCCTCCGGATCCGCTCCTTCCCCGGCTTGTCCCGCACCTTCTCAGGTCTCATGGCCACCGGTACCGTTGAGGAACCGGTCGATCCTTCACCCGGTTCCTTTCAATAACCGGTTGCTTCTCAACCCGTTCCTTTCAAACACCGGTTGGTCTCCAGAGTGTTTAAGAGTAGCCACCGATAGCCCGGATCACCCGTCTCCCGTGGCCCGAGTGCCATCCGGATGGCCTTGTGCAGCTGGCTCCTCCTCATGATGACCGGGTACCGTGCCGCCCTGGCGGCGATGAAATCGAATGTTGCTCCGTACATGAGAGAGAGAAGTTGGGTGGACCATAAACCCCTTCAGGGTGCGCGAGGTGAAAGTAAGAGCATGGGTGTTTTCCTGTTACCCTGCGCCGCAGGCGAGGCTTTAATGATACCTGGGGAGAATTACATCTGCGTTCATATGCTTGAGATCACGGACCTGCATGTCGAGGTGGGGGAGAAGGAGATCCTCCATGATATCAACCTGAAGATCGGGGACGGGGAGACCCATGTCCTCATGGGGCCGAACGGCTCGGGGAAGACAAGCCTCCTTATGGCCATCATGGGGTTCTCGGGCTACAAGGTCACCCAGGGGAAGATCATGTACAACGGGAAGGAGATCACCCATCTCGCGGTGAACGAGCGGGCGAAAGCAGGGATAGGCCTTATGTTCCAGCGCCCGCCCACGGTCGGGGGGCTGAAGCTCGGGAAGCTCCTCACCGCCACCTCGGGAGAGCCAAAGGAAGCCATCGATGCCTATGCAAAGGCGGTGCATATGCTCACCTTCCTCGGCAGGGATGTGAACAAGGGGTTCTCGGGAGGGGAGATCAAGCGGAGCGAGATCCTCCAGCTCATGGTCCAGCACCCCGACTTTGTGATGCTCGACGAGCCGGAGAGCGGGGTGGACCTCGAGAACATCTCCCTCATCGGGGCTGCCATCGGGAAGCTCCTGGAGAAGGACCTGCATATCGTCCATAGGAAGAAGAGCGGGCTCATCATCACCCACACGGGGTTCATCCTTGACTACCTTGATGCCGACGTCGGCCTCATGATGTGCGACGGTGTCATCAAGTGTCGGGGGAACCCGAGGGAGATGCTCAAGGAGATCAAGGAACGGGGCTACCGGGAGTGTATGGAATGCCAGAAGGTCTGAAAGTCCCTTCATCCATCTCGCCCGAGGATCGGCAGCGGCTCCAGCAATCAGGGATCGAGCTCTCGATGATCAACAGGTGCGGCTCCTACATGCAGGCGAACCAGGATATCCTGCACGCCACCTGCTCCGCCGAGGGGATCGAGGTCCTCTCCATCGCCGATGCTCTCAAGCGGTACGACTGGCTGGAGGAGTACTCCTGGAAGGTCATCCCGAAGGACAGGGACGAGTTCACGAAGGCAGTCGCCGCTCAGGAGAACCCGAGGGGATATGTCATCATCGGGCACAAGGGTACAAAGAACATCCTCCCCGTGCAGGCATGCCTGTATCTCGGGCGGGAGCAGATCCAGTACGTCCACAATATCATCATCGCCGAGGAGGGGGCGGAACTGCACATCGTCTCGGGGTGCGCGAGCGGGAAGCACGTCGGGAAGGGGGGGGCCCACTACGGGATCTCGGAGTTCTACGTGAAGAAGAACGCGAAGATCTCCTTCACCATGATCCATACCTGGGGCGAGGAGATCGAGGTCTATCCCCGGTCCGCCTCTATCGTCGAGGAGAACGGCACCTTCCTCTCCAACTACATCTGCATGCAGCCGGTGAAGAAGGTGCAGATGTACCCGACAGCCAATCTCAATGGAAGGAACTCGGTGGCGCGGTTCTCGACTGTCATCATCGCCTCCCCGACCTCGTACCTCGACATCGGTTCCCGTGCCATCCTCGGGGCAAAGGGGGCGAGCGCCGAGCTCATCACCCGGGCCATCACAAGGGGCGGTACCATCATCTCGCGGGGGGAGATCAGGGGGAACACGGACGGCACGCGGGGTCACCTGGAGTGCAAGGGGCTCATCCTCAAGAACGGGATCATCCACGCCATCCCGGAGATCGAGGGATCGGTGGTGGGGACCGAGCTCTCCCACGAGGCGGCGGTCGGGAAGATCGCGCAGGACGAGATCGAGTACCTCATGGCGAGGGGGCTCTCCGAGGAGGAGGCGACCGCGACCATCATCCGGGGATTCCTCGACGTGAAGATCACCGGCCTCCCCGAGGTCCTCCAGAAGCAGATCGACGCGACCATCGACAAGGCGGAGTCAGGGTTCTGAGATGCCGATCGATCCCTTCACCGAACAGCGCCGCCAGATGGTGGAGCAGCAGATCCGTGCCCGGGGCATCCGCAATGAACGGGTGCTCGCGGCGATGGAGAAGGTGCCCAGGCATGTCTTCGTCCCTGAGGATGCGAGAAGGATGGCGTACGATGACCGGCCCCTGCCCATCGGTGACGGCCAGACCATATCCCAGCCTTACATCGTGGCGCTCATGACCGATCTCCTCGACCCGCATATCGGGGACAGGATCCTGGAGATCGGGGCCGGGAGCGGGTACCAAGCGGCCATCCTCGCGGAGCTCGCCTCCGAAGTGATCACCATCGAGCGCATCCCCGCGGTGGCCGCTCGGGCGAGGAGGAACCTCTCGGCGGCAGGCAGCCGACCCGCGGACGTAATCGTGGCGGACGGGACCCTGGGGTACCCCCAGAAGGCACCCTACCAGGGGATCCTCGTCACGGCAGGGACACCGGACGTCCCCCCTCCGCTCATCGGGCAGCTCGCGGACGGTGGCAGGCTTGTCGCCCCCGTTGGGCCGCACGGGATCCAGGAGCTGGTCCGCATCGTGAGAGAAGGAGAGAGGATCCGGAGGGAGTCCCACGGGGGTGTCGTCTTCGTCCCCCTCATCGGGGAGCACGGGTGGAGGGAGGATGAGGAGTAGGGAGATCCTGGATCTCACGAGACCCCTGGGCGAGGGGGTTCCCATCTATCCCGGGGACGCGAGGCCGATCTTCCAGCGGGTGGAGCGGGATGGGTATACCTGCACCAATCTCCGGCTTACCACCCATACCGGAACCCACCTGGACGCCCCCTCCCATTCCATTACCGGCGGGATTTCCGTGGACCGGATTCCCCTTCAAAATCTCATCGGGAAGGTACGCGTCCTTGATTTGGAGGATGCGGGTGACGCTATTACGGCAGCATCCCTCTCGGGAAAACTCCACGGCGGGACGAGGATTCTCATCAGGACCAGGGCGTCCGAAGCGAGTTCCTTTGGCCCGGAATTTCCCCACCTCACCATCGATGCGGCCCGGTTCCTGGCAGATACTGGTACCCTCGTCGTGGGGATCGATTCCCCTTCCATCGAGGCCCCGGGCGGGGATGGCTCCCTGCACCGCAAACTCCTGGGGAGCGGGATCTCTATCCTGGAGCTCCTGGACCTTTCAGGTGTCGCAGAGGGGGATTATTTCATGGTTGCCCTCCCCCTCCGGCTGGAGGGGCTCGATGGCTCCCCTGCCAGGGTGATCCTCATGGAGAACGAGGTGGGTATGGCATGACCCTCCTCCTTGAAGCGGCGAAGAGACTCGAGGAGACCGTCCACGGGAGCGGGTGCGAGGACGGGGTTGCCACCCTGAAGCGGAAGCCGGATGCCCCCCGCTGCCAGTTTGAGCGGGGCGCGATGATCGAGGCCTCCTTCGGGGGGAAGACCGCACAGGTGGTGACAGACTCGCCCGTTCAGACCTCGACACCGGTCTCCTCTCTCTTCGGCCAGGACCTGCCGTCCCCGGAGCTGCGGACCGCTGCCCTCGCCATCGTAAACGTCGTGGCAGGCTTCCTCTGCATCGGGCGGAGGTTCCATGCCTGTGACCCCGCCTGCCACGGGCCATGTATAGAGGAGCTCCGTGCGGAGATCCGGGGACGGAAGATCTTCACCCCCATACAAGTCCCGGCCCTCTCCCGGACCCTTTCGCCCCTCGTCACAGAAAGGCCGGGTGATGCCGGGATCCTGGTGATCACCGGCGAAGCCCTGGTCAAGGAGGAGAACTCGGAGATCAGGGAACAGGCAGGAGACCATGGGATCCTCCTCCTCGGCCCCTCCACGGAAGGGGTAGCCTCCCTCCTCTCCCTTCCCCACTGGTGCCCGTATGGCCGCTAATCCAATTGGGCCTCGCGGCCGCTGATCCATCTGGGCCCTTGCGGGGCACCAATCCCCTGAGGCCCATGCAGGCGCGGAATTATATGGGCGATGGCCGCAGAAAAGCCTCATAACTCTTCAGAAGAAAGTGTATCTATGCTCTTTGGCTCTTCGGGGATCAGGAGCCGCTACGATCTCCCGCTCGCAGAGCTCGCCCTCTCCCTTGGCTCCGCTCTCGCGGCCACAGCATCGGATGTGGTGGTGGGGATGGACACCAGGACATCGAGCCCTATCCTCGCGAATGCGGCAATCGCCGGCCTCCTCTCGGGAGGGGCCCGGGTCACCTTCGGGGGTATCGTACCCACACCCACCGTCGCCTTCGCCGCCCGGAACCATGATGCAGGGCTCATGATCACCGCATCCCACAACCCCGAGGAGTACAACGGCCTGAAGTTCTTCAACCCGGACGGGTCATCCTTCATGCCTCCCCAGCAGGAAGCACTCGAGCAGAAGATGGGGGCTTCCCAGTGGAAGGGCTGGGAATGCCAGGGGGAGATGGAAGAGGCCGACCTGCTCTCCGGCCACCGGAATGCGATCCTTGACCGGAGGAAGGTCTCCCGGGACCTTGTTGCGGTCATCGATTGCGGGAACGGTGCCGGGTCGGTTATCACGCCTGAACTCCTCTCTGCCATGGGGATCGCCACAATCCCCCTCAACTGCCATACCAGTGGCCACTTCGCCCGCCCCTCTGAACCGCAGGAGGAGGGACTCGCTTTCGTTGGGGAGATGGTGAGGGCCGGATCAGCCGACTGCGGGGTGGTCCACGACGGGGACGCAGACCGGATGATGGGCTTTGACGGCAGGGGGAGGTTCATCGACGGGGACCGCCTCATGGTCCTCTTTGCCCGCTACCTTGATGCCGGAAAAGTCGTCACCACCGTGGACGCCTCCATGGTCATCGACGAGGTGGCCGAGGTGCAGCGCACGCCGGTCGGGGATACCTATGTCTCGACACGGCTCAGGGAATGGGGGGACTTCGGCGGTGAACCGTCGGGAGCCTGGATCTTCCCCCGCCACTCCCTCTGCCCCGACGGGATCTACGCCGCTGCCCTCTTCTGCGAGATGGCGTCCGAATGGGATATCGCAGAAGAGCTGGACCATATCCCCCGCTACCCCATCGTACGGGAGTCCAGGCCCTGCAGCGATGCAGGGGAGATCCTCAGGCGCCTCGGGGCATCTTCCCCCACCGACGGGATTCGCACCGGCGAAGAGGACGGGTGGTTCCTCATCAGGGCGAGCGGTACCGAGCCCAGGATCCGGATCACCGCAGAGGGGAAGACCGCCGCAGCAGCAAAGAGGCTCGCGGATAAGGCCCGGCTGATGGTGAATCGGGCGGAAAGTGCTTAAGCCCGTGGGAAGAGAGTACTTGGTATGGAATGCGTGGTGCTCGCGGCCGGGGAAGGCCGGCGCATGCGCCCCCTCACCGCTCACCGCCCGAAGGTGATGCTCCCCCTCGCCAACCGGCCCATCCTCGAGCACCTGATCATCGCTGCCCGGGATGCCGGAATCACGGAGTTCACCCTTGTCGTGGGCTACCGGGAGCGGGAGGTCCGTTCCTGCTTCGGGAACGGAGAGCGGCTCGGGGTCAGGATACGCTACGTTCCCCAGCGGCACCAGCTCGGGACCGGTGATGCCCTGCGGGCCTGCGAAGGGCTGGTCTCGGGGACCTTCCTCCTTCTGAACGGAGACATGGTGGTCCGGTCAGGGGATATTCGCGCCCTTGCCGGCCTGCACCCGCCGGTCATTGCCGTCTCCCGATCTCCTCATGCGCAGGACTTCGGGACCGTGAGGATGGAGGGTGACCGGATCCTGGATCTCGCCGAGAAGGTCCCGAACCCTGCGGGCGACCTGATCAATGCCGGCGCGTACCTCCTCGACCCGGGGATATTCGGCCGGCTCGAGTCCATCGGCCGCTCGGAACGCGGCGAGTTCGAGATCACCGATGCCCTCTCAGTCCTCATCAGGGAAGGGGGGGTGACAGGCTACCCCATGTCCTTCTGGCTCGATGTGGGCCACCCCTGGGACCTTTTGGAGGCGAACGGAGAGCTTCTCCAGACCTGGGCCTTCGAGAGGGAGGGGACCGTCGAGCCGGGAGTGGTCCTCGATGGTGATGTGGCCGTGGGGCCCGGTTCCACAATCCGGACCGGGACGGTCATCGAGGGGCCGTGCGTCATCGGGAGGGACTGCCGGATCGGCCCCCATGCCTACATCCGGGGGGCCACATCCATCGGGAACGACTGCCACATCGGCCATTGCTCCGAGGTGAAGAACTCGGTCATCCTCCCGGGGACGAAGATCCCCCATTTCAACTACGTCGGGGACAGCGTCATCGGCTCATCCTGCAACCTGGGCGCGGGGACCAAGATCGCGAACCTGCGGAACGACCGTGCCCCGGTGCATGCCTGCGGGAAGAACACGGGAAGGGTGAAGTTCGGGGCCATCGTTGGCGACGGGGTCTCCTTCGGGATCAACTGCTCGGTGAATGCAGGGACCGTGGTGGGGAGCGGCTGCAGCTTCGCCCCCCAGTCCTATGTCCACGGCTGTATCATGGAAGGAACGGAGATGAGGTGAAGAGAGCCATGCAGGCAGTCATACTCGCAGCCGGTGAGGGGACGCGGCTTCGCCCCCTCACCCACAGCAAACCCAAGGCGATGATCCCGGTGGCGAACCGCCCGGTCATCGAGCATGTCATCGATGCCCTTCTTGCAAACGGCATCCGGGATATCGTTGTCGTGACCGGCTACCGGCGGGAGTACGTCCAGCGGTACCTGAACAGCCTGGAGGTTCCGGTGGCGGTGGTGGTCCAGGAGAAGCAGCTCGGGACCGCCCATGCCCTCAGGTGCGCGGCCCCCGAGATCCGGGAGGACTTTCTCGTCCTCCCGGGGGACAATTACATCGATGCCGCATCCATCGCGAAGATCAAGGGAGAGCCCTGCGCAATGCTCGTGAAGGAGCACCCCAGCCCCTCCAACTTCGGCGTGGTCGCCATCCGGGACGGGCTCGTCACGGGTATCGTCGAGAAGCCCGAGGAGGCGCCCACCCATACCGTGAGCACCGGGATCATCTCCCTCCCGCGGGACGCCCTCGGTTCCCTCGCAAAGAACGAGATCCCCGACGCCATCATGGCCCTCATCAGGAAGGGGCTGCGGATGAAGGCCATCACGGCAGAGGACTGGCAGGATGCCATCTACCCCTGGGACCTCCTGAGAATGAACCAGAGCCTGCTTCGGCATATCACCCCCGAAAAGGCAGGCAGAATGGCCGGGAACGTCACCTTCTCCGGGGTTGTGCATGTGGGAACCGGGACCGGGATCGGCCCGAACACCACCATCACCGGCCCGGTGGTCATCGGCGAGGACTGCGAGATCGGGCCGAATACCTGCATCCTTCCCGGCACCTCCATCGGGTCCCGGGTCAGCATCGAACCCTTCACGGTGATCGGCGGTTCCCTCATCATGGACGACACCTCAATCGGATCCCATTCCCGGATCCTGAATGCCGTGATCGGGGAAGGGTGCCGGATCGCGGACCATGCGAGTACAACCGAGAGCCCATCCCTCTTCTCCATCGAGGGGAAGGTGCAGAAGGCGGAGTTCGGGGCGGTCCTCGGAGACCGGGTCTCCACCGCCCCCTTCACGGTGCTCCGGACCTGCATCGTCGGGAACGGGGTGACGATCCGGGAAGGGAGGACCATCACCCAGATCCTCCCTGACAACAGTCTGGTGATGTAGGATGTGCGGGATCGTGGGATATGCGGGCAGGCGGAGGGCAGCCCCCCTCATCATCGACGGGCTCCGGAGGCTCGAGTACCGGGGGTATGACTCCTTCGGCGTCGCCACCCTCGGCTCCCACGTGGAGGTCTACAAGCGATGCGGAAGGATCCCCGCGAGCATCCCGGATACCCGTTCCATGAAAGGCACTCTCGGGATTGGGCACACCCGCTGGGCTACCCACGGAGCCCCGAGCGATGTGAATGCGCATCCGCATACCGACTGTACCGGCCGGATCGCGGTGGTCCACAACGGGATCATCGAGAACTACGCCTCCCTGCGGAAGAAACTCGAGAGGAGAGGACACAGCTTTCGTTCCGAGACCGACACCGAGGTCATCGCCCATCTCATCGAGGAGAATTACGCGGGAGACCTCGTCAAAGCGGTGCAGGAATCGGTAAAGTCTCTCGATGGTTCCTATGCGCTCCTCGCGATTGCCGAGGGAGACCGGCGCATCGTCGCCGCCAGGAACGCGAGTCCCCTCGTCCTCGGGCTCGGGGACGGGGAGACCCTTGCTGCCTCGGACATGACGCCGCTCCTGGAGTACACCGAGAGGGTCGTCTTCCCCGAGGACGGGGATATCATCTCGATCACGCCCCAGGGGGCCGAGATCCTCAACCAGGGCAAGCCGGTGGAGAGGCCGGTCGAGCTCGTGAACTGGTGCGTGGACGATGTCAAGAAGGGGGGCTTCGAGCACTACATGCTGAAGGAGATCTTCGAGCAGCCCCGGGTCTTCTATGAGACGGCACGGGCCGCGGACCCTGCGCCCCTCGTGGATCTTCTCCGCGTGACCCCCGCCCTCACCATCGTCGCCTGCGGCACATCGTACCATGCGGGCCTCATCGCCAGGTATCTCCTGGAGGAGTGCGCAGGGATCCCTGTGAGGGTGGACCATGCCTCGGAGTTCAGGTACTCCATCCCACCGGTCAGGAACCCTGTCCTCGCCGTGACCCAGTCCGGGGAGACCGCCGATACGCTCTGGGCTGTCCGGGCTGCAAGATCCCGCAACTGCCCGACGGTCGCCCTGACAAACGTGGTCGGCTCCTCGGTGACCCGGCTTGCGGATGCCGCGATCTATACCCGGGCCGGCCCGGAGGTGGGCGTTGCCGCGACGAAGTCCTTCATCGCCCAGCTCGCGGTCTTCATGGCCCTCGCGGACCGGCTGGGTGGAGGAAGCCTCGCGGGCTCCATCGCAACCGCCCACCTCTCGATCGGCGATCTCCTCCAGCAGGACGTGGAGGAGGCGGTCGCCGTCTGCGGGAGAGCCCGCTCCATCTTCTTTGTCGGGAGGGGCCCGTTCTACCCCGTGGCGCTTGAGGGGGCCCTGAAGATGAAGGAGATCTCCTACATCCATGCCGAGGGCTACGCCGCCGGCGAGCTGAAGCACGGCCCCTTCGCCCTCCTCACGCCGGAGACACCGGTTGTCGCCATCTGCCTCCCCGGCCCCACCTACCGGGTCATGATCTCCAATATCAAGGAGATCAAGGCGCGGGGTGCACAGGTGATCGGCATCGGCCTCGCCGGTGACGGGGAGCTTGCGGACGTGGTGGACGTTTTCCTCACCATCCCCGGGGAAGACCCGTGGGTCCATATCCTCACGGCCTCGGTCCTCCTCCAGCTCCTGGCCTACCATACTGCACGGAGCCTGAAGACCGATATCGACCGGCCCAGGAACCTCTCAAAGAGCGTGACCGTTGAATGATCGAGTACGGCAGGAATACCATCGGACCCGGCGCACGGATCTTCGAACCCGTGACCATCGGCTTCCCGTCCAGGGACCGGATCGGGTGCGAGAACTTCAGGGGGGCGGTCATCGGGAGGAACGCCCTCATCCGATCGGGGACAACCATCTACTGCGACGTGGAGATCGGCGACGACTTCCAGTGCGGGCACAACGTGCTGATCCGTGAGAAGACCCGGATCGGCAGCCGGGTGGCCGTTGGCACAGCGACTATTATCGAGGGAGAGACCACCATAGGAAGCGATGTGCGGATCCAGTCGTTTGCGTTCATCCCCACCCATACCGTGATTGGGGATGGTGTCTTCATCGGCCCCCACGCGGTGCTGACGAACGACCGGTACCCGCCTTTTGGCCGACCCGAGCTCAGGGGCCCTGTCCTGAAGGACCAGTCGGTCATCGGGGCGAACGCGACGGTCCTTCCGGGGATCGTTGTCGGGAAAGGGGCATGTGTTGCGGCGGGTGCGGTCGTCACCCATGATGTCCCTGCCCGCAAACTTGCCATCGGTGTCCCCGCAGAGATACGGGATCTCCCGAAGGAGATGAAGCGATGACTGCCATGATCCCGATCTCGCGGCCCGTTCTCGGGAAGGAGGAGGTCGAGGCCGTGGCACGGGTGATGGAATCGGGGATGATCGCCCAGGGGCAGGTGGTGGCGGAGTTCGAACGGGCCTTTGCCTCCTACTGCGGGGTGAACCATGCGATTGCGACGAGCAACGGCACCACTGCCCTCCATGCCGCCCTCCTCTCCGCGGGGATAGGGCCCGGGGACGAGGTGATCGTTCCGTCCTTCACCTTCATCGCCACGGCAACCTCGGTCTCCATGTGCGGTGCCAGGCCGGTCTTTGCCGATGTTGATGACCGGACCTTCACTATCGATCCTGCCGCGGTCGAGGGCCTCATCACCCCAAAGACCCGGGGCGTAATCGGCGTGCACCTCTTCGGCCAGCCGTTCGATATCCCCGCCCTTGCCAGAATCTGCGAGGACCATAACCTTCTCCTTGTCGAGGACGCTGCCCAGGCCCATGGGAGCACCTTCAAAGGCCGGAAAATGGGATCCTTCGGGGAGCTGGCGTGCTTCTCCTTCTATGCGACGAAGAATATGACCACCGGCGAAGGGGGCATGGTCACCACGGACGATGCGGAGCTGGCCGGGCGGATCCGGCTCCTCATCAACCACGGGCAGAAGGAGAAGTACCTTCACACCACCCTGGGGTATAATTACCGGATGACCGACATGGAAGCTGCCATGGGTCTCGTCCAGCTCAAAAAGCTCGATGGGATGAATGCAAAACGTGCGGCGAATGCGAGATACCTGGACCAGAGCTTCCGGTGCCCGGGCCTTATCACGCCCCACGTGAGGCCGGACTCCACCCATGTCTATCACCAGTATGTGCTGAAGGTGGAGAAGGGATCCCGCCTCACGAGGGACGGACTCGTGCAGGCCCTTGCAGAGAGGGGCGTCGGGACCGCCATCCACTACCCCCGGCCTGTGCATGACCAGCCCCTCTACCGGGGCCAGCAGGGGAAAGACCCCTGCCCGGTCTCGAGCAGGCTTGCCTCCAAGGTCCTCTCCCTCCCGGTCCACCCGCTCCTGTCGGAAAGCGATCTCACAGCCATCGTCCGGGCTGTCAATGAGGTGGTCTAGCATGGATGCAGGTGTCATCGGTGTGGGAAGCATGGGGAGGAACCATGCACGGATCTACTCTGAGCTCAAGACCGTGAACTCCCTCTTCATCTACGACACGAACCGGAAGTCGGCTGAGGAGACGGGGAGGCTCCACGGGGCAACGGTATGCGGATCCATCGGGGATCTCCTTTCCCGGTGCGAGGCAGTCTCCCTCTGCGTCCCCACCCAGTTCCATTTTCAGGTCGCACGGCAGGTCATAGCCGCAGGAGTCCATGCCCTCATCGAGAAGCCCATCTGCACGACGGCTGCCGAGGGGCGATCCCTTCTCCCCGCCATCCCCGATGACCTCGTTATCGGGGTCGGCCATATCGAACGGTTTAACCCGGTGGTCCCCGAGATCAGGAAGATCATCAGGAAGCCCCTCTATATGGAGATGAAGCGGCACAACCCGACCTCAGCCCGGGTGAAGGGAACCTCGGTAGTCAACGATCTCATGATCCATGACATCGACATCGCCCTCCATTCCTTCTTCCACGGGAAGCCCACCTCCCTCGTCTCGGCAGGGAACGACGATATTGCGAGCGCCCTGATGAGCTGGGGGGGGACCCCCGTCTACCTCTCCACGAGCAGGAAGTCCTCGAAGAAGATCCGGATGTGCTACATCGAGGAGGAGGAGTTCACCATCGAGGGGGACTTCATGGCACAGGAGATCTATGTCCACCATAAGCCTGGCCAGTACATTTTCGAGGACGACCGGTACGTGCAGGAGAACCTCATCGAGAAGGTGATGGTGAACAAGCTCGAGCCCCTGAAGGTCGAGCTCTCTACCTTCCTCGACTGTGCTTCCCGGGGAAAGCCCTTCCCCGTAACCCCCTCCGAAGCCGTGGAGAACCTGGAGATCTGCGAGGAGATTCGCCGACAACTCCCCTGCTGAAAGGGGAGCGGGAGGGTATATGGCAGGAGATGACCAAACTCTCCCGGGAACCAGAGGCAACCCGTGGTCCGTATGAGGAAGGGGCTTAAGAGTATCCTGCAGGCAAAAGGGCCGATTGAGAAGGTCGGTGTTGTGGGGATGGGATATGTCGGCATACCTTCCGCGGTCCTCTTCGCTGATTCAGGGGCTTTCCGGGAGGTCATCGGCTTCCAGCGTGACTCCCCCAGCTCGGGCTACAAGATCGGGATGCTCAACCGGGGCGAGAGCCCCCTGAAGGGGGAGGAACCGGATCTCGGGGAGATGCTTGGGAAGGTCGTGGCCCGGGGAACCTTCCGGTGCACGTCAGATTTCTCCCTCATCTCGGATCTGGATGCCGTCACCCTCGCCATCCAGACCCCCTTCAAGAACCCCGCGGACCTCATCCCCGACTTCACCCCCCTCCGCGAGGGCCTCACGTCGGTGGGGAAGCACCTCTTACGGGGGACCCTCGTGGTCATCGAGTCCACCGTGACCCCGGGGACGACCGGCGGGACAGCGCGGAGGATCCTGGAGGATGAGTCCGGCCTCGTGGCGGGTCGTGACTTCGCCCTCGCCCATGCACCCGAGCGGGTGATGGTCGGGAGGCTCCTCCGGAACATCCGGGAGCATGACCGGGTCGTCGGGGGCATCGACCCCGCATCGACAGACCGTGCATCCGAGCTCTACCGGACCGTCCTCTCGACAGGGAAGATCATCCCCCTGACGGCCAAGGCAGCCGAGGTGACGAAGACCGCAGAGAACGCGTTCCGCGATCTCCAGATCGCAGCCGCCAACCAGCTCGCCCTCTACTGCGAGGCCATGGGGGTGAACTTCTACGACGTGCGGGCCGGGATCGCGAGCCTGAAGGAGGAGGGGGTCACGAGGGCCATCCTGTTCCCGGGGGCCGGCGTGGGAGGTCATTGCCTCCCAAAGGATAGCTACCACCTGGAGAAGGGGGTGAAGGAGGCAGGAAGGGATCTCGACTATCCGGCTGACGCGGACTCCCTCTTCCTCCTGGCCCGCCGGATTAATGACTTCATGCCCAGGCACATGCACCGCCTCACCCTCGAGGGGCTTGACCGGGCCGGGAAACGGATCTCGGGGGCACGGGTTGCGATCCTGGGCTGGGCCTTCCTCCCGAACTCGGATGATACGAGGAACACGCCATCCGCGCCGTACCGGGACTTTCTCATCGAAAGCGGGGCAGACGTCCCGGTCCATGATCCCTGCGTGGGCCGCTCCCCCGGCGTTCCCATCTCCCATGATCTCCGGGAGGTCATCTCGGGGGCGGACGCCATCGCCATCCTCACCGCCCACAGCCCCTACAGGGGTCTGGTCCCCGGTGAGGTAAAGGCATGGACCGGGAAGGAGCGGCCGGTCATCGTCGACGGAAGAAATCTCGTGGACCCCGACGCCTACATTGGCGAGGGATTCGTGTACAAGGGGATAGGGCGGGGGGATAAGAACCGCCACCCGCTTCCCTGATGGGGGCGACCCGGGAATGAAGATCCTTCTCGTCTCAACCCAGGACTACATCCACCATCCCATCCCTTCCCGGCACCACTACATCTTCGAGGAGCTCGCAAAGAGGCACGAGATTCATGTCCCCCATTTCCACGTGAGCCAGGGGGAGGAGCGCAAGACCCGGCTCGTGGTCCATGAGGCCACCCGCTACCCGAGGGGCGGCCCCCTTGTCCACTACATCCTGAACGCCCCCACCCATTTCCGGGTCCTCGAGGAGATCGTGAGGGAGTGCGGGATCGACGTGGTGGTCGCATCCCATGTCCTCGCCGGGATGGCAGTCATCCGTGCCGCACGGCGCCACCGGGTCCCGGTTGTCTTTGACCTGAAGGACTGGTTCCCTGACTCGGCGGCTGCCTACTACAGGAACCGGCTCGCCCGGAAGATCATCCGGGACAGCGTCTGGTTCGTCACCCGGTACAACCTGGACAGGAGCGACCGGATCACCACAGTATCGCCCTCCCTCGTCGAGAAGCTCCGGACATTCGGGTATGACTCCACCCTCATCACGAACGGGGTCGATACGGATCGCTTCGTACCCATGGACGGCAGCGGGATGCGGAAGAGGCTCGGCATCGCCGACGGCGAGTTCGTCATCGGGTTCGAGGGGGCGGTGGAGCAGTGGTACGCCCTGGACAGGGTGATCGCGGCCCTCCCGGAGCTCCTGGTACACCGCCCTTCCACGAGGCTCCTTGTTGTGGGAGGTTCCCTCTTCACCGGCTTCATGGAGGAGCTGAAAAAGAAGGCGAAGGATCTCGGCGTCCTCGGGCATGTCACCTTCACGGGGCCGGTGCGGTATCACGACCTGCCCGGGTACATCGCAACCATGGATCTCTGCCTCATTCCCCTTTCCCCGCCCCGGTGGGTGAACATCGCCCTCCCGAACAAGTTCTTCGAGTACTCGGCCTGCGGGAAACCCATCCTCTCATCCCCCATTCCCGACGTCATGGCCATAGGCGGCCCCCATCTCTCCATCTACCGGAGTGACACCGAATTCATGGAGAAGGTGAAGGAGGCCATGGACAACCCGAAGACGTTCTCCCTGGACGTCGAGAGGTTCAGCTGGAGGAGGAGGGCCGGGGAGTTCGAGGGGATCCTCGAGGGGCTCATCCGGGGATAAGGGGTATACAAACGATTTAGTGGTCATCCGTGTAACATGGGAGAAGAGGATAGTATGGCCGATCTCCTGAAGAAGTACCAGAGACATCTCGTCGGGCTTGCCCTTATTCTCATCGGGATACTCTGCCTCTGGATCCGTTTAAACCCCCTCTCCCATCTCCAGACCCTGGCTGGAGGGGATCCCCTCAACCTGTCTGCAAGCGACGACCCCCTCTACAACTTCCGGCAGGTGGAGCTGATCATCCGCAACTTCCCGGCATACCCCTGGTTCGACCCCATGACCCTGTACCCCTTTGGTCAGGTCATCTACTGGGGTCCCCTCTTCCCCACCATCGCGGCCCTGGTGTGCATGGCCCTGGGGATGACCACCCGCCCTGATGTCATCTTCATCTCTCAGTTCATCCCGCCCGTCATGGCCGTTGCCGTGGTCCCCATCGTCTACCTTATCGGGAAGAGGATGGCGGACTGGAGGACCGGCCTCATTGCAGCCCTCTTCACCGCCATCGTCCCGGGGCAGTACCTCCAGCGGTCCCTCTACGGCTACTTCGACCACCACATCGCAGAGGTCCTCTTCTCCACTCTCTTCTGCCTGGGCTACATCTCCATCCTTGTCTATACCAAGCGGCACCAGGTAGACTTCACCCGTCTCGAGAGCCTGAGGATCCCTGCCATCCTCTCCCTCCTGACCGGGGGCGCGTACCTCCTCGGCCTCTTCACCATGCCCACCATGATCCTCTTTGCCCTCATCGTGGCAGCATTCACGGTGGTACAGTACGTGTGGGACTTCTTCAGGCGGAGGCCAAGCGATTACCTCCTCTTTGCCAACGCCATTATCTTCGGGGTCGCCATCCTGGGCCTCCTCGCCTTCGGGCTGAAGCACCCGGGGCTCGATCTCTCGCGCTATACGATAGGCCACGTCTACGCCTACCTCATGATCATCATCGGCACGGGACTCCTGGCCTGGCATGCACGGTACATGAAGGGACGGCCCTGGTACCAGTTTCCCCTCTCCCTTGCGGGCATCGGACTCTTCGTCGTCATCTTCCTTGCGTTCCTCCTCCCGAGCATCTACGAAACCCTCATCGCGAGCCTCTTTGCCTTCTTCGGCCAGCCGGCAACCGCGCTGACCGTCCAGGAGGCCAGGGGATGGGATCCTTCCCTTGCCTGGATGACGTTCCAGTACGGCCTGGTCCTCATGACCCTTGGGATCGCGGCTGTCATCTACCGGAACTGGCGGGAGGAGCACCCCGACCAGATCTATGTCCTCATCTGGTCGGTCATCATCCTCTTCTCCACCATCCAGCACGTCCGCTACGAGTACTACCTCGCGGTGAACGTTGCGATCCTCTCGGCATTCGCAGCCGGTACAGCCCTGGAGTTCGGGTGGCCCGGGGTAAAGACCCTCGCCCTCCGCCGGGTTACTCCTGAGGAGGAGCCTGAGAAGAAGGATCGGCAGAAGGAGGAGAGGCAGGCGAGAAAAGCGAAGCGGGGCGGGAAGGAGAAGAAAGCCGCGAAGGTCTCCACCAGCCCATGGGTCCTCGCCCTGGCCGGTGTGGTTGCCCTCGCCCTCCTCTTCACGTACTCCTCGCTCCAGTATGATGTCCTCTACTCCCAGGGGACGATCATGAATGGCGACTGGCGGGAGTCCCTCGAGTGGATGGGGAACCACACGCCCGATCCCGGGGTGGACTATTATGGCATCTTCGACCAGAGCTCCTTCTCCTACCCGCCGGGCTCCTACGGGGTGATGTCCTGGTGGGACTACGGCCACCAGATCAGCTTCATCGCAAAGCGGATCCCGAATGCCAACCCATTCCAGTCCGGAGTCGCGGGACCGACGGGGGCAGCCTCCTTCTTCATGACCCAGTCTGAGGAGTATGCGAACTTCGTCGCCGATACGCTGGGCACACGGTACGTGGCCACCGATATCGAGATGGACAGCCCCAAGTTCTGGGCAATGGCAACCTGGTTTAACAGCTCCGTCAGCGATGCCCCGTACAACCCGGCGTACTATGTCCCGGGGCAGACCTCGGGACAGTACCAGCTCGTGAAGCTGAACAACCAGTCCTACTACGAGACCATGGTCTCGAGGCTCCATAACTTCGACGGTTCGATGGCCACCCCCACCAAGGTCTATTACGTCGAGTACCAGCTCCCTTCGGTGACCGGCCTCGACGAGCCCCTCATCACCCAGGCCCAGGTCCTCGATGCAGGAGATGCCGTCAACCGGACGAGAGCGTTCAACCTGAACCCCCCCCAGGGGACCCTGGCGAACGCCGTCTCCCAGGCCGTCTTCCTCCCGGTGGAGACGGTACCGGCCCTGCGCCACTACCGGCTTGTCCATGAATCGCCCACCGGCGTCTTCACCAGTACCCAGGCAGGGACCCCGGACCTCAAGTACGTGAAGGTCTTCGAGTACGTGAAGGGGGCGCGGATCCAGGGCCAGGGGATCATCGCCATTGACCTCGTCACGAACACGGGGAGGAGGTTCACCTACCGGCAGGAGAGTGTGAACGGGGAGTTCGTGGTACCGTACTCGACTCAGGGGAACCCCTACGAAGTCCAGGCCCTGGGCAAGTACCGGATCGAGGGAACCGGCCGCACCATCGACGTCCCTGAAGAGGCGGTGATGCAGGGCCTGAGCGTCTGATCCCCCCTCATGGGAAGCATGACGTGCGGGGTCGTTACCGGGAAGGTGTTCTGCCACCACCACCTGGAGGGTCACCCGGAGAACCGCGACCGGCTCCGGCTTGCCCTCTCGGGGGTCCCGGGGGCCGCCCGGAGGCTGGCCCCGGTGAAAGCGGCACCGGTGGATCTGGAGCGGGTGCACCGGCGCGAGTATCTCGCCTGGCTCCAGGGGATCTCAACCGGAGAGTGCTACATCGACTTCAACACCTATATCTGCCCTGACTCATTCGAGGTAGCCCTCTATGCTTCCGGTTCATCTATCCTCGCTGCCGAGGAAGCCCTCGACGGGCGCAACTGCTTTGCCCTCGTCCGTCCTCCCGGCCATCATGCCGAGCCCGGGCGGGCCCGGGGATACTGCCTCCTGAACAACGTGGCAATTGCAGCGGCCCATGCTCTCGAATCCGTGGACCGGGTGGCCATCGTGGACTGGGATCTCCACCATGGGAACGGGACCCAGGAGATCTTCTATGCCTCGGATCGGGTCCTCTTCTGCTCCATCCACCAGGCTGAGGGTTTCCCGGGGAGCGGAGGGGCCGGTGAGACGGGGACGGGAGCAGGCCGGGGATACACCCTGAACGCCCCCCTGGCCCCGGGCTGCGGCATCGCCGATTACCGGCTTGTCTTTGGCGAGGTCTTCTGCCCGGCCCTTGAGCGGTTCCGGCCGGACCTGCTCATCGTCTCGGCCGGCCAGGATGCCCTTTGCGATGACCCGAAGGCGGTGATGAGGCTTGACCCCGGTGGTTATGGTATCCTCACCCGTATGCTCATGGAGGCAACCGACCTCCCCCTGGCCCTCGCCCTTGAGGGCGGGTATGGTCCCTCCCTCGGCCGCGCCATTGCTGCTATCTTCCGGGCTCTTGGGGGAAGGGATCCGGGTGAGTATTCCGCTCCCCCGCCCGGCCGCTCAACAGAGGATCTGGTCAGGATCCTGAAAAAAGTCCATGGCTGGCAGGAAAAATCACTTTCTCCCCCATAATTCGACCCTTAAGGCCAGAGGGGGCTATACCGGGCCCTTTTGAGGATCCCTGAAGATTGCGCGAAAATTTTCTGAATTATTTTGCGTAATCGCGTTAGAATTATATCAAAAGTTTTATAATATATGCTGACGAGCATGTATATGTTGCCAGACATGGATGACCCGGCCCGAGTGAGATCACTTCTCTGCACGCTATCACCTCTCATCCCCGGGGTCTCTCCACCCTGTGCAACGGCGTCTCTAGTCCCGGATCATTTTCAACCCTGAAACCCTCGCGGTTCCGGGGGTCCGGGATTGGCCCTGCTCTCTCCTGGTGAGGGTATCGCCGGCGGAACCTCCGGGTCATCCCGGGTATCCGGTTCTCCAGGACACATTCAAGGCCCGAGGGCCCGGCGGTCACCCTGCCATCCCCCCACCCCGCCGAGGGCCGATGGGATCACCGGGATTGCTTCCGCCTCACCCGCTCCTTGTTTATGGAAGAGACCTCGAGCCCCGGAACAACGACCCGGACCACCGGCACCTTTGTCCGGGCGAGCTCGCAGACGCAGGCCCGCTCCACCTTCCCCTCTAACTCGGCGAGGACGAGCCGGATATCACCACCGATGGTGGGGGTAGAGAGGTCCGGAAGGGAAGGGAGGTCAACCGAGGCAGCCGGGGCGAACCATTCCCGGTTCAGGCGCTTCATCCGGTCATAGCCGATCCGCTGGACGAAGGCCTCCCGTTCGTCCGAGGCGGTCACGCCCTGGATCCTCACGGCACGCCGCTGGGCCACCTCGGTGAGGGCCTGGATGGCCGCTATCTGGGGGGATGGATGGGTCCCGGCCCCCATCACGAGGAAGGCTGGATCCTTTGTCACCGGGTCATCGGCCGCGGCCGCAACCGTCGGGATCCTGGTGAGGCCATCGAGGAGCCAGAGGGTGATGACGATCCCGGCCTTCTCGTACCGGCCGAGGAGATCCTGGACCGGCCCTGGCTCCGTCACCGAGATCCTCTTTCCCATGGAATGGTTCCGCTCTGCCCGGGAGAGGGCGTCCCGCTCCAGGGCCTCGAGAAGCCCGTAGAGGATGGCCTCGTCCCGGGTATTTCCCGCCGCGAGCCCGTTCGGGTCCGAGGCAAAGAGCCCCCTGGCCTCACCCATCGTATTGTACGGGAGGAAGACCGCGTTGGAGGGGATCCAGACCTCGCCCTTCTCGAGGAGGTCGAAGCCCGTTGTCCAGTGGATCCGCTCTCCCGCCTCAAGGGGGCGGGAGAGGATGAGATCCGCGGGGTCCACCGCCCGCTTGATCCCGATCTCCTCGTACCCGGCGACCTTCATGGGATCCCCATGGTACTCTGCCGAGAACCTCTCGATGGCCATTGCCATCGCCGAGGCCTTCGCCTCATCCGGCGTGATCCCCTTCCCGATATGGACCTGGGGGTTTCCCATGCCCGATCTCCGCCGGATAACGGCAAAGCAGGGGATGCCGTGCCGGTCCTTCTCGGTGCACTCGACGAGATCCAGGGCCCCGATCTCCCCCATGAGGGGCTCCATCTCCGCGATCGTCTCAGCCGGATCCTTCACCCTGTGGGTGCCCAGGAAGAATTTCTTCTCCTCGTCAGCGATCTCCAGCTGCATGATATGATCCAGAAGGGAGGCTATCTTTTTATAGGTGGCGAAGGGATGATACTCTCATGCAAGCAGGAGAGGTCGCGGTCGGGATGAACGTCCGCTACCCCAGGACGGGCACCACCGGGAAGGTCGTCCGGATCGAGCAGATGGACAGGGACACCTTCGCCGAGCTCGACACCACCCACCTCCTCTACCGCACCGACCAGCTCATCGCCTTTGAGCCGAAGGCGGAGAAGGAGGAGAAGAAAGGGGGAGGAGAGCTGGAGCAGGTGGCCAAGGAGCGGGAGGAAGCCCGTTCCATCCAGTCGGCCTGGCTCTCCGCCGACGAGCTCTGCGACGGCGGCGGCTAGCCCTGGACCGGGATGGTGGTGAGCTTCACCGACTCCACCCCCTTCTGGGACATGAGCCTCTCGGCGACGTGCTTCAGCTCGGTCCCCTCGCCACGGAGGAGGATCACCTCCAGGCACCGGTCATGGGTGACATGGGAGTGGAGAGACGCCTGGATCACGTACCCGTAGTCGTGCTGGATATCGAGGAGGGTCTGCATGAGACCCCGCTGCGTGTGGTCATAGACCATGGTGATGACCCCCTGCCGCTCGCCCTTCACGTCCGACATCCACTGGTAGTGGGTGATATATGCGCGGATCGCATCGCGGATCCCTTCAGAACGGGATGAATAGCCCCGGATCGTGATGATCTCGTCGAACTTCTCGAGGAGGAGCTGGGGAAGGGAGATCCCGATCCGTGAGAGCTCGGTCTCGTTCACCATACAACCACTGAAAGGGGATTGGGGGGCGAGGACATTGAAGATTTCGTTCACGTATCCCCATTCGTCCGCAGGACGGAAACCGGGGGGCCCTGCTTCCCTCTCCGTGGCAGATCACGGATTTCCGCGTCGGGTACGTCCGCGCATCTCGGATCAGGTATAAGTATACCGGAGCTATATACGTTAGGGAGGTCTGAGGTCGTTTGCGGGATGTAACCATTCCCGGTGTCAATATCGGGGTCGTCGGGCATGTGGATCACGGGAAGACCACCCTCGTCTCCGCCCTCACCGGGGTCTGGACAGACCGCCACAGCGAGGAGATCAAGCGGGGGATCTCCATCCGCCTGGGCTACGCGGATGCCACCTTCTACCGCTGCGACGGGAGCGAGGACCCCGAAGCGTACTCAACAAGCGCCGTATCCCCCGTCTGCGGCGATAAGGCCGTACCCTTCAGGACGGTCTCCTTCGTGGACGCACCCGGCCACGAGACGCTCATGGCCACGATGCTCTCCGGTTCCGCCCTCATGGACGGGGCGATGCTCGTGATCGCGGCGAACGAGCCGTGCCCCCAGCCCCAGACCAAGGAGCACCTCATGGCCCTTTCCATGGTAGGGATCCGGAAGATCGTCATCGTCCAGAACAAGATCGATGTCGTCTCCCAGAAGGAGTCGATGGCCCAATTCGAGCAGATCCGGCAGTTCGTCAAGGGGACCATCGCCGAGGGAGCCCCCATTGTCCCGGTCTCCGCCCAGAAGAAGATCAACATCGGGGCCCTCATCCAGGCGCTCGACTCGACCATCCCCGAACCAGAGCGGGACCCGTCGGCCTCGCCGGTGATGCTCATCGCCCGGTCCTTCGACGTGAACAAGCCGGGCTCCAGCTGGAAGGACCTGAAGGGCGGGGTCATCGGCGGGTCCCTCATCCGGGGGGTTCTCCACGAGGGGGACGACTTTGAGATCCGGCCCGGCCTCTCGATGCAGGTGGAGAACCGTATACGGTGGGAACCCGTCGTGACAAAGGTCACCTCTATCCAGACGGGTTCGAAGAAGGTGACGGACGCGACCCCCGGGGGGCTCCTCGGGGTAGGGACGAAACTCGACCCGGCGCTCACCAAGAGCGATGCCCTCGCCGGGCAGGTGGCAGGCCTCCCGGGGAAGCTCCCCCCCGTCTGGGACCGGCTCCACTTCCAGGTGACCCTCATGGAGCGGGTCGTCGGGTCAGAGAGCGAGGTGAACGTCGAGCCCCTGAAGATCAAGGAGCCCCTCATGCTCTCGGTGGGGACCGCGGTGACCGTCGGGGTCGTGGCGAACGTGAGGAAGGACCAGATCGAGGCTACCCTGAAACGGCCCGTCTGTGCCGAGGTCGGGGCACGGATCGCCATCAGCCGGCAGGTGGGCGGCAGGTGGCGCCTCATCGGGATGGGAGTGCTGGGCGAGTGAAGGTGCTCCTCGATACCAATGCCTTCCTCCTCCCGGTCCAGTTCGGGATCGACCTGGTCCGGGAGCTCGAAGGGATCTTCGGGGCCTGCGAGCTCCTCACCCTGGATGGGGTAGTCCGGGAGCTCCAGGGGATCGGATCCGGCCGTGGGCGGGACGCGTCGGCCGCACGGGTGGGGCTGGACCTCGCCCGCCGCTGCACGGTCCTCCCTGACCCGGGGAGCACCGGTGATGTGGACAGGGATGTGATCCGTATTGCAGAGGATGCGGGGTGTATCGTCGTGACAAATGACAGGGCGGTTCGGAGATCCCTCCTCGATAAGGGGCTGGGCGTCGTCTCCCTGAGGAACCGGAAGAGGCTTGAGTTCATCCGTGGGTGAGGTGCGAGACATGTACTACAGAATGAAGCTCGTAGACAAGGTTCGGGTCCCCCCCAACAGGCTGGGGGAGCCCCTCAACTCGGTGGTCCTCAACGTGCTCCAGCAGCAGCTCGAGGGGGCAATCGACCGGGAGATCGGGATCTTCATCGCCGTGACAAAGATCCTGGGCGTTGGGGAGGGGGAGCTCATCCCCGGCGACGGGGCGGTCTACTATGACGTGACCTTCGAGGCCCTCGTCCTCCGGCTCGCCCTCCAGGAGGTCATCGAGGGGGACGTGGTCGAGACCACCACCTTCGGGTGCTTCGTCTCTCTCGGCCCCATCGATGCCATGCTCCACGTGAGCCAGATCTCGGACGATTTCATCAACCTCGACGAGAAGAACGGCCGGCTCATCTGCCAGGAGTCCAAGCGCTACATCGGCGTGGGGGACGCGATCCGCGCCCGGGTCGTCACCCTCTCCCTGAACGAGCGGGAGCCCAGGGAGTCGAAGATCGGGCTCACCATGCGGCAGGCCGGCCTCGGGACCCAGCGATGGCTCGATGAGGACCTCGAGAAGGAGAAGGAGAAGATCCATGGTGGTGCGTAAGAAGCAGGCGACCGTCTGCCGGCAGTGCCACCGGGTCGTGGAGGGGGAGGCCTGCACCGTCTGCGGGTCGCCGATGCTCACCCAGGACTGGGCAGGCTACCTCGTGATCATCGATCCCGAGCACTCGGAGATGGCCAGGCGCCTCAATATCAAACTTGCCGGACGCTACGCCCTGAAGGTCCGCTGATGCACCGACGCCTCCCCGAGGCCGAGAGGTCATCCCTCCGGAAGCCCTTCGGGCAGGTGTATCCCGATATCCGTGCCCTCCTCCCGAGGATCCGCGGCCGCACGGTCTATGCGGTGGGTGACGTGGTCACCCATAACCTCGTGAAGGAGGGGATCGCCCCCCAGATCGCCATCATCGACGGGCATACCATGCGCGAGCCCTGCACCCGGGTGCCCAACCTCCCCTTCCGGAGGATCGTGGCCCGGAACCCACCAGGCACCATCTCCGACGACCTCATCCGTGCCATCAGGGATGCGGTGGAGGACCCCCCCGCCCTCATCTTCGTGGAAGGGGAGGAGGACCTGGCGGTCCTCCCCCTCGTCCTCGCGGCCCCTCCCGGGGTGGTAATCCTCTACGGGCAGCCGAAGGAGGGGATTGTCCTCAGGGAGGTGGATGGCGAGGCGAAGGCCCTCGCCTCGGCTTTCGTCGACCGGTTCGTGCACGAAGAGAATCCGTCCGGAGGCGGGAGGGGCCCTACCCTTTAAATAAATCCGGAGCCAATGTATGGAGGACACCGATGACACCAATGGCTGATTTAAAGATCACGAGTGACAGGAGGAACGAGCTTCTCAGGCGGAGGGAACTCTCCTTTACCCTCGGTTATGCCGGGAGTACCCCCTCGCGGAGCGAGGTGATGGGCAAGGTCTGCGCCATCCTGAACCTCGACGAGAAGAAGGTGGTGCTGGACTCGGTGAAGACCCGGTTCGGCGAGAGGAAGATGCTCGGCATCGCCCGCGTGTACGACGAGGAGGAGATGCTCGCGAAGACCGAGCGGCCGTACCTGACGGAGCGGGGCAAGCCGAAGGCGAAGGAAGGTGCCGAGGCAGAGGCAACGAAGGAGGCCCCGAAAGAGGCGGCGAAAGCCGCCCCGAAGGAGCCTGCAAAGGAAGCGCCGAAAGAGGTCGCAAAGCCTGCTCCGAAGGAGCCCGCGAAGGAGGCTGGTGCCTGATGCCGGTGAAGAGATCAAGCTATTACACCCTCCAGGACGACGGGAAGGCAGTCCTCGCGAGGAGGCACTGCCCCAGGTGCGGGCCCGGAGTCCTCATGGCCGAGCACAAGGACCGGGTCTCGTGCGGCAAGTGCGGGTACACCGAGTTCAAGAAGAAGTAATACCGATGCAGAAAGGCCCGGTCCTGGGGATCGAGGGCACGGCCTGGAACCTCTCTGCATCCGTCTTCGGTGACGATCTGGTCACCCTCTCTTCTCATCCCTACCAGCCCCCCCACGGCGGCATCCATCCCCGCGAGGCCGCCCAGCACCATGCCCAGGTGATGAAGGAGGTCATCGCCCGGGCCCTCAAAGGCGTATCCGGGATCTCCGGGGTCGCCTTCTCCCAGGGCCCCGGCCTTGGCCCCTGCCTCCGCACCGCTGCCACAGCAGCCCGGGCCCTCGCCCTCGGCTGGGGTGTCCCCCTCGTGGGGGTGAACCACTGCGTGGCCCATATGGAGATCGGCCGCTTTGCCACGGGGTTCGACGACCCCATCGTCCTTTACGTGAGCGGTGCGAACACCCAGGTCCTCGGCTTCCTGAACCACCGGTACCGCATATTCGGGGAGACCCTGGACATCGGCCTCGGGAATGCGCTCGACAAGTTCGCCAGGAGCCGGGACCTCCCCCACCCGGGCGGCCCGGCCATCGAGGCCCTGGCAGCGAAGGGTGAGCCGATCGAGCTCCCCTACACGGTGAAGGGGATGGACCTCGCCTTCTCTGGCATCGTCTCGGCCGCGAAGGAGGTAAAAACCCCCATAGAGGATGTCTGTGCGGGGCTCCAGGAGACGGCGTTTGCCATGTGCGTGGAGGTGACCGAGCGGGCCCTCGCCCATGCAGGGAAGGAGGAGGTCATCCTGGTGGGCGGGGTGGGGGCGAACCGCAGGCTCCAGGAGATGGTCCGGGCGATGTGCGAGGACCGGGGCGCACGGTTCGCGGTGCCCGAGCCGCGGTACCTGGGGGACAACGGCGCCATGATCGCCTACACCGGGAAGCTCATGCTCGCATCCGGTCAGTCACTCCCCATCGGGGAATCAAGGGTCATCCCCGGTTTCCGGGCCGACGAGGTAGAGGTGACCTGGAGAGGTGCAGGCCAGGGGATGATCATCAGGCACAATATCCGGGAGGACGGTTCCGAAGAGGCCCGCGGTGCCGAGGCAGTTGTGGTCCTGGGGAAGGATTCCGTTGAGAAGCGCCGGTGCAGAAAGCGCTACCGGGTCCGTTCCCTGGACAGCCGCCTTATCGCTGAGAGGACCCGGGCAGAGGCGAGGATCATCTCCCTCGCACGGAGGAGCGGAGTCCCAACCCCAATCATCAGCGACGTGACCAGGGACACTCTGGTCATGGAGCGGGTGGAGGGCCCGCTCCTCAAGGAGGTTCTCACCCCTGAGAATGTTCGGGAGGCAGGAGGGATGGTCGGCCGGCTTCATTCGGCAGGGATCATCCACGGTGATCTCACCACCTCCAACATCATCGTCAGGGGTGAGAACTGCGTGCTCATCGACTTCGGCCTCGCCCTCGTCTCATCGGATATCGAGGCACGGGGGGTGGACCTCCATGTCTTCTTCCAGACCCTGGAGAGCACAACCGGGGATCACGAGACCCTCCAGAGAGCCTTCACCGACGGGTACAGTGCGGAGTTCCCTGGCTTCGCCGAGGTCCTCTCCCGCGAGCAGGAGATCGAGCACCGGGGGCGATACCTGTGAGGCTTGCTGTCGTTACCTCCAATCCCCACAAGGCGAAGGAGGTTGCCGCCTTCTTTAAGGGTGAGCTAAAGGTCGAGCACGTGAACCTCGAATGCCCCGAGTTCCGCCACCCTGACGTCGGGGAGATCGCACGGGGGAAGGCGCGGTTTGCATACGATCAGCTGGAGCGCCCCCTCATCGTGGACGATACCGCGTTCTCGGTGAAAGCCCTCATGAATTTCCCCGGACCTTACGCCGCTTATGTCCTCGATACCATCGGGTACCGTGGCATCCTTCGCCTCCTCGAAGGGGTAGAGGAGAGGGGTGCCTCCTTCGAGACCGCCATCGCCTACGCTGACGGGACGGGTATCCGGATCTTCCGCGGGTTGATCGACGGGGTTATCACCCGTTCCCCGCGCGGCCGGGAAGGATTCGGCTATGACCCCATCTTCGAGGTGAATGGGAAGACCCTCGCCGAGCTCCCCCTAGAGGAGAAGAGCAGGGTCTCCCACCGTGCGAGGGCGCTGTCCGCCTTTGGGGAGTGGTGGCGGAAGGAAAGGGAGAGGTAGACATCCCTAATAACCTTTCTCACCAGCCTCAGTACACGGCGGGGGATGCCCGCGGCGGGGGCGGTAGTCCCCCAAGAGCCCACAAATATCCTTCGCAACGTTGAACCTGGATTCTGATATGTATACACCTCTCATCACCAGCGCAAAACCTTATGACCGCCGGCATCCTTGTATAAAAGGCGATTTGACGAGGTCATATCATGGCACGGTTCCCTGAAGCGGAGGCACGCCTCCTGAATGTGAAGATCTGCATGCGCTGCAATGCGAGGAACGCCCTCCGCGCCACCCACTGCCGCAAGTGCAACTACACGCACCTGCGCCCGAAGAACAAGGAAAGAAAAGACTAGAACTAATTCCCTTCTCCAGAGACCCTTTTTCCCGACGCCTCAGGGTTCTCTCACGCTGGACGCTCCTGAGGCTTCAATTCTGGCTTGCCCCGCCGCTCCGGACGCCCCACCTTTGAGGAGAGGACTTTTCCCAGGGAGGATCCGGATATTCCCGAAAAACCTTCCCTCACCAGCTCCGGTACACGGCGGGGGATGCCCGCGGCGGGGGCGGTAGTCCCCCAAGAGCCCAGTAGAAGGGGGACTTGAAATTCCAATCCTGAATGATAGCGCCTGATGGGGAATACCGAATTCTAGAAGCGGCCTGGTGTGATTTGCTCTAAATTTAGTCTAGGTGATCCTGAGTCGTCACGCGCTGTAGTAGGTGACCTTCTTCCCCTTCTCGCTGTACTCGCCCCGGAACGTCTCGATATTCCTCTTGTACCCGATCCGCTCGATGACCCCCATCTCCCTCAGGCGCTCCCGGACCCGCATCACGTTGGGCTCATTGGCCCAGTCCCGGGTATAGACATAGATCACCTTTCGCTCGTCGCGGGACTCGGGGTTCGGCTTTGCCGTCGAGACCTTGGCCGAGATCCCCAGTTCCCCGGACGCCGTCGCGTTCCTGACCTTCCGCCAGAGTTCGTCCACCCGGTCATCCTGGAGGAAGATGAGCCACTTGCCGGCCATCTCGTCGTCCATTTCCCCAGGGGCAATATCCGGTGCGTCCTGGACGATCCAGTACATGAGGGTGGTCTTCGTGGGGATGACCCCTTCCCCTTCGTAGAGAAGGCGGTAAAGTGCATCGGTGGACCCGAACCGTGAGGTGAGGGCCTCTGCAAGGGCAGGGTAATCCGAGGCGAACCGGGCGAAGATCGCTCCAATATCGTCCCTGAAGTCGGACCCGGCTTCCACGAGCTCGAAGAGGGAGCGTCCCTGCTCTCGCAGCACCCGGTTCAGGAGGATCTCGAAGAGCCCGTAGGCCACATCCGACAGGTCCCCTTCTTCCGCCTCTCCCATACAATCCAGTCGGATCGCTGTCAGTAAAATGATTGCCCTTCCACCCGAGGGATCCTACCGGGGAGCCCCTTCTCCCACCACCCGGAGAGATGAATCCCCGCGGAGGCAGGTCCTGTGCAGAGATCTCCCCACACCAAACGAGGCATCTGGGTCGGAACTCCATACCGCGCCAGCCTCCCGCCAGGCCCGTGGAGGATATCAGGCCGTCGAATGGCATTCCCACAACTTTATTCCTCCCCGCCACAGAGCCCGGGCGGATGCAAAATCCCCGAATTTTACCTGATTTGCCTCCTATGGCCATGAAAAATGCCCGAATTTGCGCCTGGACGAATGTATTAAGAGGAGGATTCCCCATAGTTTAGGAATACTATGAAGTGGCAACGCGACTTTGGACTCACGATAAGGGTCTGGTTCACGATGTTTCTCCTCCTCATCGTGTACCTCATCTTCCTCTCCGTGCTCTCTGCCCTCGGGGTAGGGGTTGGCTGGCTCATACTCGTTGCAGGTGGCCTCGCCTTTGTCCAGTACTTCTTCTCAGACAAGCTCGTCCTCTGGACCACGAAGGCGCGCATCGTCGATGAGCAGGAGTATCCCGAACTCCATGCAATTGTCAGCCGTCTCGCGGCAGAGGTGGACATCCCCAAACCCCGGGTTGCCGTCGTCCAGACCCCGGTCCCGAATGCCTTTGCCACGGGCCGGAGCCCGAGCCACGCGGTTGTGGCGGTGACCGACTCCATCCTCCGGCTCCTCTCCCCGAAGGAGCTCGAGGCGGTCCTCGCCCACGAGCTCTCCCATGTGAAGAACCGGGATGTCCTCACCCTTACCGTCGCCTCCTTCCTCGCCATGGTAGCGGCCATCATCATGCAGAATGCCTGGCTCTTCTCCATGACCAGCCGGCGGGACCAGGGAAACCCCTGGATCGTCGCATGGGTCGTCGCCATCATCGTCTGGCTCGTCTCCACCCTCCTCATCCGCGCCCTCTCCCGGTACCGGGAGTTTGCCGCAGACCGGGGGAGCGCCCTTATCACGAGGAGACCCCATGACCTCATCACGGCCCTCGAGAAGATCAGCCAGCGGATGGACTATGTCCCCCCGAAGGAGAAGCAGGCCGTCGAAGGGGCGAATATGTTCTATATCATCCCCGCCCTCTCGGGCCGGAGCATCATGGAGCTCTTCTCCACCCATCCGCCCCTGGAGAAGAGGGTTGCGGCCCTCCAGCAGATAGAGGCCCAGCTGGTATCCGGGGTGTAACCCCCCTTTCTCCCCAGCGCCCCGGGGCCAGAGATGCCTGCCACGGAAAGAGACGATCAGCCCGTCATCGCTGTTGACCTGGGAGCCACCACCACGCGGGTCGCCCTGTTCGGAACTGGCGGGGAGATAATTAAAAAGGTCTCCTCCTCAACGCCGGCCACCGGAGACTCCCCGGAGATTGTCACCCTTCACCTGGCCGGTCTCATCCGGAAGATACTTCCCCGGAAAGGAGGTCCTTCCCCGGCCGCTATCGGGATCTCGGCATGCGGGCCCATCGACCACCGGCGGGGCTCTGTCGTACGGCCCCCGAACCTCCCGTTCAGAGAAATACCCCTCGCAGGCCCTCTCGGTGAAGAGTTCGGGCTCCCCGTCCGCCTGGCAAACGACTGCCATGCGGGCGTCCTCGGGGAGGTCGTCTTCGGGTCCGGCGCAGGCTGCAGGAATCTTGTCTATATCACCTTCTCGACCGGCATCGGCGGCGGGGTCATCTGCAACGGGAGGCTCGTTCTCGGGAGGGAGGGAAATGCCGCGGAGATCGGTCATTTTCACATCGATACCACCTTTAACCTGCCCTGTGGCTGCGGCGGCACCGGCCACTGGGAGGGGTACGCTTCTGGAAGGTTCATTCCCCGCTTCTTTGCCCGCTGGTGCGATCTCAGGGGTCGGATACCAGGTGAAATCGACAACTCATCGGCTGCAGGGATCTTCGCAGCCGCCCGGAGAGGTGAACCCGTTGCGCTGGACTTTGTGAGGGCTCTCGGGGAGATCAATGGCAGGGGCGTCTCCAACGTCATCGTTGCCTACGACCCCTCCCACATCATCCTGGATGGTTCGGTCGTCCTCCAGAACGAGGACCTCATTCTCTCTTCGCTTCTCCCGTGCGTCGACAGGTTCCTCCCCCTCCCCGAGATACGGATCACCGCTCTCGACGGGCTCGCCCCCCTCTATGGTGCATCGGTCATCGCACGCGGCTATGATACGGTGGTCGGGCCGATCCTGCCCCGCTGATATCGACCAACGGGGAAGGCTTATCAGGACCCCCGGGCTTAGCTCCGGTTGGTTCAGGAATCATGAAAGAATCCATCCCCAAGTTCAGGCAGATCACTGCCACCATCAAGGATATTAGGCGACAGTATGAAGAAGATCTCTCCCTCGTTGTCAGCGTGCCGAGCGTGAGCTCCGAACCGGACCGGTTTCCGGATGTCCGGCGGTGTGCGGACGTGGCCGCGGGGCTCCTCCGGAGGGCAGGCGCGACCGCCGAGGTGGTCCCGACGGGTGGTCATCCGGTTGTTCATGCCTCCCTTGTCACGGATCCGGGGAATCCAACAGTTGCTCTCTACAATCACCTCGATGTCCAGCCTGCTGATCCGGGCGAATGGAGTTCTGATCCTTTTACCCTCACGATACACCGCGGGCGTTACACCGGCCGGGGGGCGACTGATGACAAAGGGCCGGCACTCGCGGCCATGACCGCCGCAGCCCTCGCACGGGACGCCGGAATCCCCCTCAACTACCACTTCCTCTGGGAGCTTGAGGAGGAGATCGGCAGCCCCCATTTCGCATCATTCCTGAGAGAGAGAAAACGACAGATACCGGCTGACTCGGTCATGGTCTCTGACACCATCTGGGTTGCCCGTGCCACTCCCTCGATCCCCTACGGCCTCAGGGGGCTCCTGCCCGCTACCCTCTCCCTGCAAACCGCCCGTTCCGACGTCCATTCCGGCGTTGCGGGAGGTGTTGCCCGGAACCCCCTTCTCGAGATATCGGAGCTCCTCACAAGATGCTGCGATGCAGAGACCGGGAGGGTGAAGATACCGGGATTCTATAAAGGGGTGAGAAGACCCCGGAAAGGTGAGCTGGAGAGGTCTCTTGCTGTCACCGGTTTCACGGCGAAAGGGTTCGCACGCGACCTGGGGCTCACCTCCATCCGCCCGAATCTCTCAACCGACCTCGACGTGGTGAAGGCCTTCTCCATGATGCCAACCTTCGAGGTCCACGGGATCACCGGCGGCTACACCGGTCCAGGCTCAAAGGCCATCGTCCCCCACCGGGCCGAGGCAAAGGTCTCCATGCGCCTCGTACCTGGCCAGGATCCAATCCACATCGCCCGCCTCTTCCGGGAGTTTGTGAAGCGGCAGAACCCGGATATCCGGGTAAAAACCTTCCCCGCCCTCCAGCCCTATCTCGGCGACCACAGGGGCCCCTATGCTAGGGCTGCCCGTTCGGCGATTTCGGCTGCTTTCGGAAAGGAGCCGGCGTTCACCCGGGAGGGGGGATCCATCGGTGCGGTGGTAGCGATGGACCGGATTCTCCGGGTCCCCATCAGCTTCCTGGGCCTCTCCCTTCCCTCCCACGGGTACCACTCCCGGAACGAGCACTTCGACTGGGGGCAGGCCTCGGGAGGGATCCGGATGTTTCTCCACTACTTCGGGGAGATCGCCCGGATCCGGCCTCCCCGCCGACGGCGAACAGCAAAAGGCTAATCTCCCCGGAGAGAATATTCATGGGATACTGCATCGATGATCTAGCGGCATGATATTGGCCTTCCAAGCCAATAGCCCGGGTTCGAATCCCGGTCGATGCATGGGGCTCGTGGTCTAGTCGGCTATGACGTCGCCTTCACACGGCGAAGATCCTGAGTTCGAATCTCAGCGGGCCCACTGCACACACCCCTTTCTCCAGATACATCCGAGCGAGAAGGCGGCATAAACAGGAAAAACCAAGGGGTGGTATCTCGATCACGGATCGAAACGGAGCGAGCGAAGGGCATTTCCCTCCTGCCGCTGAAATACCGGTCATCATGCCCTGCATCCAGTGCGGGTGGTGCTGCCGGCAGTACAGGGGCTTTCACTGGGCAAAGGAGCCCGACCTCCTCCGGTGGCACCGGGAGGGGAGGCGGGACATCCTGCAGTACGTGGCGGCGGGCAGGAACCCCGACGGGACGGTCAGAACAGCTGCGGATCTCGCAGAAGCGGAACTCTCATCCATGGATCCGGCCACCAGCTGGACCGACCCGGTCACCGGAATCGCCCTGGAGGCCTGCCCTTTCCTCGTGAAAGTGGATCCATCCCGCTACGTCTGTGCCATCCACCCGACAAAACCGGCCGTCTGTCGGGATACCAACACCTGGGAGTGGGGGCTCGGGCGGTACGGCCCCTGGGGCTGCCCGGCCTCTCCGCCGTGACCGGATCCTCCTCTACCTTGGGAAACGGCCTGTCAGGCCTTCTTCGCCATCTCCTTCGCCCGCTCGATAAGAACCCGTGTGGAGGCCAGGAGTTCCTCGATATCCCCCCTGTCATAGACGCAGAGGCAGTCGTTTCCTTTCGCGATCTCACGCCCGTACTCGAAGTCCTCGAGGATCGCGGAGGCGAAGACCCTCTCCCTCACATAGAGCTCGTCCATCGCGTACTTCAGGCAGTCGACTCCCTTTGCCTCGTACCCCTTCATGCCCAGGAGGGCCCTGAAGACGTGCATGATGGCACGGTGAGACTGCTTCACCGCCCATTTGTCGGTGCCGTCCTTGAAAGACTTCCCGGCAACCTCGAGGTCGTTCTCCGCTTCCCTCAGCTCTGCACCAATCATTGCGGGATCTATCGGCACCTTCCCGAGGTTTCCCGACTTCAGACAGGCATCAAACCGTCGCGCCACCACAATCACTTCCCCGGCCCCCCGGGAGTTCTCTTTCACGGGGCAGCCTTCAAAGCATGACATTCACAGATCCCGTATATTAACCTACTCCCTGTTCCCGGGAAATGGGATGAACGCTTATCCGGCAGGGAGAAGTGCTCCCCGCTGGCCGAGACATATATATACGGCACCGGTAATTCTTAGTGCCCAAAGGACGGGGTGATGAAATGGTCGAGGTTCTGCCTTTCGAAAGGTTCAGGAACGCATACGACGCGAGCAGGATGGAATGCCCTGCGACGGATACCCTCAAGCCACTCGAGGAGATCATCGGTCAGGAGAGGGCGCTCCGGGCGCTCAGGTTCGGCCTCGAGATCCGGGAGGCAGGGTTCAATATCTATGTCGCGGGGATCGCGGGGACAGGGAGGAAGACGGCTGTCATGGACTTCCTCGAACGTCTGGCGAAGACCAAGCCCAAGGCCGGAGACTGGGTCTATGTCAACAGCTTCACGAGCCAGTACGAGCCCACCGCGATCCGGCTCCCTCCCGGGAAGGGCTCGGAGTTCAGGGACGAGATGGCCGATTTCATCTCCGAGGTGAAGAAGAACCTTCCCAAGGCCTTCGAGAGCGAGGACTATGCCACCCGGAGGGAGGCCACGGTTCGGTCCATCGAAGAGGAGAAGGCGAAGCTCTTCGGGCAGATCAATGCAAGCGCCCAGGAGCAGGGCTTCGCCATCCAGATGAGTCCCGCCGGTCTCCTCACTATCCCCGTGGTGGACGGGAAACCCCTCCCCGAGGAGGAGTTCGTCGCCCTTCCCGAGGAGACGAAGGCCGATATCCAGCGGAGGATGGAGAAGCTCAACTCGGATCTCAGGAATGCCTTCCGGCAGGTCAGGGACCTCGACTCGAAGGGCGTCGAGGCGGTGGACAAGCTGAACCGCGAGGTCTCCCTCTATGCCATCGGCCACCTCATCTCCGACCTGAAGGAGAAGTACCATGATCTCCCCGAGATCCTGAAATACATCGATGCCGTCCAGAACGATATCCTCGAGAACCTGGACCAGTTCCTGGGGGCGCCCCAGCAACCGCAGGGGGTTCCGCCCCAGCTCCAGGCCTTCTTCAAGGAACTCCCCTTCAAGAAATACGAGGTGAACGCCATCGTCGATAACTCGAAACTGGACGGGGCACCGGTCGTCTTCGAGCAGAACCCCACCTACCAGAACCTCTTCGGGAAGCTGGAGAAGGAGGTCCAGTTCGGGATCGTATCCACCGACTTCACCATGATCCGCCCGGGGTCGGTCCACAAGGCCAACGGCGGGTTCATGGTCATCCCGGTCGAGGACCTGCTGAGGAACCCCTTCTCCTGGGACGGTATCAAGACCGCCCTCAAGACCGGAGAGGTCGCCATCGAGGAGCCCGGGGAGAGGATGGGTTTCATCACCACCCGGGGCTTGAAGCCGCAGCCGATCCCCCTTGCGATGAAGCTCGTGCTCATCGGGACCCCCCAGATAAACCAGCTCCTCTACAGCCTGGACCCCGATTTCAAGGACCTCTTCAAGGTCAGGGCCGACTTCGACATCGTCATGGACCGGAACGACGAGAACTCGATGAAGTACGCCGCCTTCATCTGCACCCTGTGCAAGAAGTTCAACCTGAAGCACCTGGATGGCACGGCGGTGGCAAAGGTCATCGAGTACGGCTCGCGCCTCGCCGAGGACCAGAAGAAGCTCTCGACCCTGTTCGCGAGCGTCTCCGACATCATCAGGGAGGCGAGCTTCTACGCCACCCGGGAGAACGCGGAGTATACGACGGCAGAGCATGTCATGAAGGCGATCGATGAGAAGATCTACCGCTCGAACCTCGTCCAGCAGAAGGTCCAGGAGTTCATCGAGAGGGATATCTTCCTCATCGACACGACGGGCGCGAAGGTCGGGCAGGTGAACGGCCTCTCGGTCATGGGCCTCGGGGACTTCGCGTTCGGCACGCCCTCGCGGGTCACCGCGAGCATCGGCGTCGGCCGGGACGGGGTCGTCGACATCGAGCGGGAGGCTGCCATGGGGGGGCCCACCCATACCAAGGGTGTCCTCATCCTCGGCGGTTACCTGGCGGGCAAATTCGCGCAGGACAAGCCCCTCAGCCTCTCTGCACGGCTCGTCTTTGAGCAGAGCTACGGGGGTGTCGACGGCGACAGTGCATCGAGCACCGAGCTCTACGCCATCCTCTCGGCCCTCTCCGGCCTTCCTATCAGGCAGACTCTCGCCGTGACCGGCTCGGTGAACCAGAAGGGAGAGGTCCAGGCCATCGGCGGCGTCAACGAGAAACTCGAGGGGTTCTTCGAGGTCTGCAAGGCAAAGGGCCTGACGGGCGAGCAGGGCGCCATGATACCGGCGAGCAATGTGCAGAACCTGATGCTCAAGGAGGAGATGGTGGAGGCCGGAAAAGCCGGCACATTCAGGATCTACCCCGTGAAGACCATCGATGAAGGGATCGAGGTCCTCACCGGGGTTCCGGCGGGCGAGAGGAGGGAGGACGGGACCTTCGAGGAGGGGACGGTGAACTACCTGGTGGACAAACGCCTGCGGGAGATGGCCGAGAAACTCCGGGAGTTCCAGCCGGCAGGCAGATGACCCACCGCCCGCGGATCACCGAGGAATCCGTGCTCACCCGCTGGATGGGCATGGAGATCGCACGGATAAACGACAGCGTGGTGGCAGGGCATAAGACCCTCGCCCAGCTCCTTGCCGAGGAGAACCCGAAAGCCAGAACAAAGGGCGGAGGGGATCACCACTTCAGCCGGGAGACCCTCGCCTCCCTGGGAAAGGGGCTGGACGAAGAGACCTGGAAGGCCCTGAAACTCCCTGTCATCTTCTTCTTTGACATGGACGTCCGGGACAGCTGCTACCTCACCGACGGGATCGCGGTGCTGGCGCTCCAGGTCCACGGCGATCTGGGAGAGGGGAGAAAACTCACGAATGGCAGGCTCTGGGTCGCCCGGGCGATAGCCTATGCTATTGCCAAAAAGTACCCGACCGCAATCCAGTTCGCCATGGCCTAGTTTTCCATGACTCCATAAAGGACGCTCTCAGGGAGAGATGGACCCTCCGGTGAGCATAAAAAACTCGTGAAACTGCGAATCGGAAGAAAAATGGTGAGATTCAGGCGTTCTTCATCTTGGCCTTTGCCACGAAGCCTGCCTTGTCGATGTAGTACAGGTACCCGAGCTCCTTGGCAACACGCTCTGATCCGACCTTCTTCTTCCTGCCACCCGGGTTGTTCTTCATGGGTGCGGCCCAGACGTAGCCGTCCTTGCCCAGGTAATACAGGTAGCCTTTCTCGCGCTTAATCTTTTCAGATCCAACTTTCTGTCCCATTTTTACTCCTCAAATGTGATTTTAGGTTTGTATAACTGAAATAACGTTTCGAAGGTTTAAATACTTTACGGAGTTTTTTGCCTTGTAATTGAGAAAATCCCCCCGTGAGGGGGATGGGGGAAGCCTTTCCGGGCAAGGATATGATTATTCCCTGACCCGTTTCTGCATGCAAAGATCCCCACCTGTCCGGCCGGAAGAGATCTATCAGATCCCCCGTCGGTCTCCGTCGTTAAAACGACTGGATCTCTATGAAAATATCTGTATCGGGTACCCTGCCTTTTCCACCTCTCTCACCACCTCCCTCCTGTGCTCTTCGTCCCTCGTCTCCACCTCGAGCGCGACGCGGACGGCCTGGACCGGGAGATCCCGCCTCCCCCTGACATGATGGATCTGGAGGATGTTCCCGCCAGCCCTTGCAATCACCGAGAGGAGCCCTGCGAGTGCCCCGGGCACGTCCTCCAGGATCACCTCGGCCTGGAGGACTCTCCCGTTCAGGATAAGCCCGTGGTGGATCACCCGATCCAGGAGAGGGGTGTCCACATTCCCGCCGCTTACGACGAGGACGACCCTGGATCCCTCCCTCGTCTTCACCTTCCCGGAGAGGAGGGCAGCGAGCGGGGCTGCTCCCGCCCCCTCAGCGATCACCCTCTTCCGTTCCAGGAGGAGGAGCATTGCCCTCGCGATCTCCTCCTCCTCCACGAGGAAGATCTCATCCACCAGGCCACGGATGACGGGGAAGGCGAGGTCTCCGACCTGGCGTACCCGGATCCCATCCGCAAGCGTCTCCCCGGCCTCGACGAGCACCGGCCTCCCTGCCTTCACCGCCTCCACCGCCGACGGGCAGGCAGCCGCCTGGACCCCGCAAACCCGTACCCGCGGATCCACCCCCTTCGCAGCAATCGTGATCCCGGCGATGAGCCCCCCTCCACCGACAGGCACCAGGATCAGGTCCGTCTCCGGGAGAGCCTCCAGGATCTCGAGCCCCACGGTCCCCTGCCCGGCGATGATCGCGGGGTCGTCGAAGGCAGGGATGTATGTCATCCCGCCTTTCGCGAGATCCTTTGCATGCCGGATGCTCTCTTCCAGGTTTGCGCCCGAGAGGATCACCACTGCACCGTAGGAGCGGGCGGCCGCCTGTTTGGATACCGATGCCCAGACCGGCATCACGACCGTTGCAGGAACGCCTGCCACCCGGGCGGCCATGGCCACGCCCTGGGCATGGTTCCCGGCCGATGCGGCCACGACTCCCCTCTCCCCGATCTCGTCCCTGCAGGTGAGGATCCGGTTCATGGCGCCACGCACCTTGAAGGAACCGGCCTTCTGCATCGTCTCGAGCTTCAGGTAAACCTCATACCCGCACGTCGACGAGAACGTGGGAGAGTACACGAGGGGGGTGCGGATGATATGGGATGCAATCCGGTCCCTGGCCTCCCTGATTTCGGAGAGGGTGATCATATGGGAGGGATCACTCCCGTGTCCCTTAACCGTTGCGCAGGGAAGGGGAGACGATCAGGGGTACCCTTTTTATCCGGGAGGGCGAATATATTCGAGAATCCTCTTGTACTACCATATCATCCTCACCGACCACTGCAACCTCTCCTGCACCTACTGCCGGGGGAAGCTATTCCTTCCCTCGGCAGCTGAAGAAAAAGGGCCCGACATCGACGGCGATCTCCCCCTTGAGCTCGACTATGATCCGGAGATCCTCTACCGGTTCCTTGAGAAGGACCCCGATGCCTCGCTCATCTTTTACGGCGGCGAGCCCCTCCTTCGCCCCGATCTCGTCTGCGAGATGGTGGAGCATGCCCCCGCAAGACGGTTCCTCGTACAGACCAACGGCCTCCTCCTCGACAGGATCCCCCGTGCCGTCATGAACCGCCTCGATACCCTCCTAGTCTCCATAGACGGCCCCAGGGAGACCACCGATGGCTACCGCGGCGAGGGGACCTACGACAGGGTGATGGCCAATGTTCAGAAGATCGTCTCCGGCGGATATCACGGCGAGATCATAGCCCGGATGACGGTGACCGAGGAGACCGAGATCGTCCGGGCCGTGCAGTTCCTCGCAGATAACCCTGACTTCTCCTTCCCCTCCATCCACTGGCAGCTCGATGCAGACCTGTCCTCCGATCACAGGGACAGGGCCTTCGCATCCTGGGTCGCCCGGACCTATAACCCCGGCATCCTCACCCTCATCGAGGCCTGGGTGGGGAGGATGGAGGCCTCAGGGGCGGTCCCCCGGTGGTACCCCTTTATCGACCCCATGGAGGACCTCCTCACCGGCCGGGAGAGCCTGCTCCGGTGCGGGGCCGGGCATGCCAACCTCACGATCATGACCGACGGCTCCATCGGCCCCTGCCCCTGCATGGTCGGAATGAGGGACTTCTACCTCGGGCATATCGGGGATGCCGATCCTTCGGAACTTTCCATGGACCCCGGCGCGGGGACCTTTTGCGCCGGCTGTTCCATTCGCACCTTCTGCGGGGGGAGGTGCCTTTATGCACAGGTCCTCCGCCCCTGGCCTGACGATATGAGGCGGGTGGTCTGCGGGACGGTGGAGAACCTCCACCGGGGCCTCTTGGATGCCCTCCCGAAGGTGCGTGGCCTCATCGATGAAGGGATCATCGGCCTTGAAGATTTCGCCCACCCGCGGTACAACGGCTGCGAGATCATTCCCTGAGGAGTTCTCCTCCAGTCCTACCGGGATCGGTTTGCAGAACAGTGGCCCCCGGGATCAGGATGAGATGCCACGGATCCTCTTTGGGAGGCGCGATTGCCAGCTCGTTTTATCAGGTGGAATTATGAGATGATGCTCGATGGAGATCCACGCCCGTATCCGGGACCTGGAGAGGGAGGTGGGCAGACTCTCGAGGGTGCAGAAGATCCTCCTCGGGACCGACGGTTCCGTCACCCGCATCCTCGAGGTTATCACCGGGGGCCGGGTGAAGATCACCACCCTCTCCCAGGAGGTGGTCGGGGCCGGGAGGGAGGTTGCCGGCCTCCTTCATGTCAAAGAGGGGGATCCTGTGAACCACCGGGTGGTGAAGATCGAGGGTGAAGGGACCTCATCCTCACCCCTCATCTATGCGGTCTCTGATACACCCCTCGGCCGGCTCTCGCCCGGCTTCCGTGAGGATCTCATGCGGGCAGATATTCCCATCGGGAAGATCCTGGCCCGGCACCGGATCGAGGCACGGCGCGAAATCCTGGATGCGCGGGTTTTCCCCGCAGGAAGCGAGCATGCCCGGATCTTCGGCATTTTCAGGAATGAGCCCCTCCTTTCCCGCCGCTACCAGATCATCCATCAGGGGGAGCCACTCATCTCCATCGAGGAGCAGTTCCCCTACCACGCCTTCCTGGACGAGAGGCGCGTGATCGTGGAGACCCCGTCCCGGCTCCACCTCGGGCTCATCGATATGCATGGGGGAATCGGGAGGGTGGACGGGGGGATCGGGATCTCCCTCGCGGAACCGGGGATCCTCCTCGAGGTGAGCCAGTCCCGGGAGACCGTTGCCCGTGGCGGGGACGAACGGGCACGGGGGATGGCAGAGAAGGTCGCGGCCCGGGTGCTTGCCGGGATCCGGGCACAGGGCGGCGTGGAGATCACCCTCCGGCGGGTCTACTCCTCGCATGTCGGACTCGGGAGCGGGTCCCAGATCGCGCTTGCCGTTGCCCGGGGCATCTGCGAGATCTTCGGCCGGAGCCTCCCGGTGAAGGAGCTCGCCCGCATGGCAGGCAGGGGAGGGACGTCGGGGATCGGGACCGCCGCCTTCGAGCACGGGGGGTTCATCATCGACGGGGGCCATGCCTTCGGGACCGGTGGTGAGAAGAGCGATTTCCGGCCCTCGTCGGCGTCGGACGGGGTGCGGCCTGCACCCGTCATCGCACGGCACGACTTCCCCGCCGACTGGCGTATCGTCCTCGCCACCCCCAGACTCCCTGCCGGGGCGAGCGGAGAGAGGGAGGTCGATATCTTCCATCGTTGCTGCCCTGTACCCCTCGACGAGGTCAGGGAGACCTGCCACGAGGTGCTCATGCGGATGCTCCCCGGGGTCGTGGACCATGACCTGGACCTCTTCGGGAGCGCCGTGAACCGGATCCAGGATCTCGGGTTCAAGAGGGTCGAGATCTCGCTGCAGCCGCCGGAGATTCCCCGCCTCATCGAGGAGATGAGGGGGGCCGGTGCGGCGTGCGCCGGGATGTCCTCCTTCGGGCCTACCGTCTATGCGGTCACCGGCTCAGATGCCTCCGGGATCCTCCGTGCAGCAGAAGAGTTCATGATGGAGCATAATGGCGGCGAGGCCTGGATCTCGGCCCCGCGAAATACCGGAGCCATGGTAAGGGTCTCCTGACCCGTGCACGAGCCTCCTGCCAGCCTGAGCGGCGAGGGTTTATAGGGTATGGCGATAACTCTGGACAGGACTCGGTGGGCCGGCTATGGGTGACGTCATTGTCGCTGAGGATCTCGAGAAACGATTCGGCGACTTCGTGGCGGTGAACCGGGTCACCTTCTCGGTCAGGGAGGGGGAGGTCTTCGGGTTCCTGGGGCCGAACGGCGCCGGAAAGACCACCACCATGAGGATGATCCAGTGCGTCTCCCCGAAGACCTCGGGCAGGCTGGAGGTCTTCGGCATGGACGTCAATACCCACCCGGCCGATATCAAATGTCTCATCGGCGTGGTGCCCCAGGAGACCAACCTGGACCCGGACTTCTCGGTGCACGAGAACCTGATGGTCTACTCGCGCTACTTCGATATCCCGCCCCGGACCGCCCTCGAGACGATCGGCTCTCTCCTCGACTTTGTCCAGCTCTCCGAGCGGCGGGATACCTCCATCGAGAAGCTCTCGGGGGGGATGAAGCGGAGGCTCATCCTCGCGCGCGCCCTCATCAACAACCCCCGGCTCCTCACCCTGGACGAGCCGACCGTCGGCCTCGACCCCCAGGCCCGGCACCTCATCTGGGACCGGCTCAGGGCGCTGCGCTCCCGGGGGAACACCATCGTGCTCACCACCCATTACATGGAGGAGGCGGCCCAGCTCTGCGACCGGATCGTCATCATGGACCAGGGACGTATCCTGGAGCTCGGCCGGCCCCAGGACCTAGTACAAAAGCACGCAGGGGTAGATATCGTGGAGGCCGACAACAAGCCGGAGGTCCTCGCATGCCTTGGAAGGATGGGGGCGAAATACGATGTGGCAGGGGAGCGGGTGCAGGTGTTCACCGAGAAGGCAAGGGAGGTCACCGCGGCCCTCCTCCAGGAGTGCAGCCCGATCGAGGTCGTGGCCCGCCCGGCAGGCCTTGAGGACGTCTTCCTGAAACTCACGGGGAGGAGGCTGAAGGAATGAGCTGGCTCCAGTATCTTCACCCGCCGATGCTGACCCGGAGGACGCTCCGGGTCTGGCAGCGGAACCGCAACGTCTTTGTCAAGACCTTCCGGGTCAACTTCCTCCCGCCCCTTCTCGAGCCGCTCCTCTACCTCCTCTCTCTGGGGTACGGCCTCGGGGTCTTCGTGACCCAGATCAACGGGGTCTCCTACCCCCGGTTCATCGCCCCGGCGCTCCTTGCCATCAGCATCATGAACGCCGGCTTCTTCGAGACCACCTACGCCTCCTATGTGCGGATGTACTTCCAGAAGACCTTCGATGCCATCATCGCGACCCCCCTCTCCATCGAAGAGGTGATCACGGGCGAGATCCTCTGGGGCGCGACGAGGAGCGTCATCAACGCCTCCATCATGCTCCCGGTCCTCATCGCCTTCGGCGTGGTGGACCTCCCGATCTCCTTCGTCATCATCCCCTTTGCATTCCTCGCCGGGTTCCTTTTCGCCTCCATCGGGATGTGCTTCACCGCCCTCACTCCGAATATCGATACCCTGAACCTGCCGACGTTTCTCTTCATCACCCCTATGTTCCTCTTCTCGGGGACCTTCTTCCCCCTGAGCATCCTTCCCATGCCCATCCAGGTCATTGCAACCGCGGTCCTCCCCCTCACCCATGTGGTAAAGATCACGAGAATGATCACCCTCTCCCAGGTCACCCCCGCGATCCTGGTGAGCCTCGCATGGATCATCATTGTTGCGGCCGTACTCTTTGTCCTCGCCGTGAACCTGATGAAGAGACGGTTGATTGTGTGATGAAGAGGGTCATATCCGACTCATCATGGCGGAGGTAATTCATACAACTCATTTTCCTGTGGGGCTCTTGGGGGACTTCCGCCCCCGCCGCGGGCATCCCCCGTCGAGTCCGGGGACTGGGGTGAGAAGGCTTCCAAGAGCTATGAAGAACCTGTTTTCGGGATACGGTCCTATCCTCACACCGGGGGACGCCAGAGCGGCGGGGGTGAGCGGAGCGAATCCCCCAGGAGCGTCCGCCGGTAATTATTATCCGTTAGGAAACAAAATCCGAACTTATTATCTGCGGTATCCTTCTTGCAGGTGTTCTTTACCCGGGGAAATTGTTACAGAAAGTAGTAAAAGAATGAGTTCTACTTTCCACTCTCCTTGTCATTCGAATAATATCTTCTGAGAAACTCCCGGACCTTCTCGGACTCGATCCAGCCCCGGTCGAGCTGGTCGATGATCCCGTCGATCATCTTCGCCTGCTCCAGTATCTTCACCGACGAGGTCCCCTCGGAGAGGTCCGCGAGGCCCACGATGACCGCGAGGGGGTTCCGGATGTGGTCGCCGAGGATGGCGAACTGCTCGATGTTCTTCTCGATCTGCTCGTACGCCTCCCTTTTCTGGGCCTCGATCAGCTTCCTCTGGAAGATCTCCTGCCTGAGCTGTTCGTTGGTGCGCTGAAGCTCCTGGGTCCTTGCCCCCACGAGCTCCTCCAGCCGTGCCCGGTAGCGCTCCAGCTCATCCTCGGCCTGCTTCCGGTCGGTGATGTCCCTCGCGATAGCCAGGACCTCGTCCTTCCCGCTCACGACGAGGCGCATCTCGTAGTACCGCAAGCCTCCCTTCCCGCTCACGGTGTACTCGAATATGAAGACAGGCGATATCTCACCATTCCCCATCTCCCCTCCCTCCGGGCCGTTCGCCCCCTGGGGGATCACCTCGAAGGTCTCCTTTATCTCCTCGATCTCGTTCCCGAGGAGCTCATGGAGCGCCATGGCTCCCAGTTCCGCGGCCGTGGTGGCATTGAACTCCTCGTGGATCCCCTCCCTCTTCACCTGGCATAGGAGGTCCGGGACGGCGCTGAGGAGGGCACGGTTCTTCTCCTCGCTCTTCTGGAGGCGCCCCTGGGCCTTCTCCAGGGCGGCGAGGGTCTTGTTGATGTTCTCCTGGAGGTTCGTCACCTCGTTCTCCTCCTTCCCGACCTTGAGGCGGGCAGAGAGGTCCCGGGTCATCCCGATCCTCTTCACGTCGGTGGAGAGCCGGGAGATGGGGGAGAGGATGGAGCTGTCGAGGAGGTAGAGGAAGGTGATAGCAAAGATCAGGACGAGCACGATGTACGAGAGGGTGAAGTAGTCCAGGGTCGCCTGTCCCTGGGCATAGATCTCGCGGGGGAGCTGCGTCTTGATGATGAGGATGGGGGTGGCATAGAGATCCTCTATCTGGGCATAGCCGGCGATGGTCGTCGGGCTGTCGGGCTGTATGTAGATGGAGCTGTTCGTATCGAGCTCGACCTGGGCTGCCCGGACATCGGCCGGACTTCCGGCTTCACTCCTCGGGTAGATCATGACCTGCTGGTTGGTGAGCTGCCCTATCCGCCGGATCTCGCTCTCGTCGAGGAACCGCCCCACGATGAGGGTCCCCCGGCTCACCCCGTCGTAGTTCTTCGTGGTGATGGGGGCAGAGGCGACCATCACCGGCCCCTCGGAGAGCATGAGGAACCCGCTCATACTTGCATTATTCTGGGGAAACGACCTGAGAACCTGGTTCCCCGTCACCATCCCCTCCAGGATCTCGGGGAGGGGTTCCTCCTGGTTCGTGGTCAGGTTGAAGGCCTTTGCGTAGAAGATGCTCCCGGAGGTGTTCAGGAAGACCATGAAGTTGAGCCTGTTGCTCTTGAAGGTATCGGGCCCGAAGTTCTTGTCGATGTACTGGAGGTTCCCGTCCCTCAGGAAGGTGTAGGTATCGTCCCGCGGTGCCCAGGCCCTCGCCATCGTGTCAAGGGATGAGAGGTCCTCGGAGAGCAGGTTCATGAACCGGTTCATGTTCTGCTGGGTATTCCTCTCTTCGAGCGTAACGAAGGCCCCGAGGACGATCCCATGGGTTATGGCGTAAAAGGCGATGAGGGTACAGACGAGCGTGACACCGACGATGATCAGGAGTTTTCTGCGGAGATCCATACCTGTACCCGGACACCCTGGAGAGGGGAAGGCGCCTTTTGTTCATTTACCATTTTTTATAAGCTCCCAATAATACTTCTCCCTCAGGGCCCCAGCCTCTGTCCCCATCCGGAGAACTGCCGCAGATTTTCCGGAGTCCCGGGCTGCGTGCTTGCGGTTTTTCCTGCTAGAGAGAAGGATTTTATCCCTTTTTTCCCCATATTGCTGTATGGGCGTCAGATGTATCGAGCTCCCCGGGATCGGGACAAAATACGAACTGGAGACCGAGAAGGGGGACAAGGTGGCCATCATCTTCATGGGTTCGCGCAAGTTCCAGCTCTATGTCCTTGAGAAGGGCAAGGGCGCCCCCTCCGCGGCCGAGCTCACCGCTGCAGAGGCGAGGAGGCTGGGGAGCCTCCTCTCGGGGGCGATCATCGAGGCAGAGAAGGAGGCGGTCGAGATCGCGTTCTCCGCCCTCTCGGACCTCCGCATCCGGGTCCACACCTATGTCATCAAGAAGCACCTTGCAGGGAGATCCATCGCCGAGCTCCAGGTGCGGACGAAGACCGGTGCGACGGTCGTCGCCGTCTCCCGGAAGGGGAAGAACATCATCAACCCCCTGCCCTCCTTCACCTTCGAGGACGGGGACATCGTGGTCGCCATCGGGGACACCGACCAGCTGGAAGAGTTCGAGCACCAGATCCTGGGGAACTGATGGAAGAGATCGCCCTCGCCCTCTTCATCTGCCTCATCCTCGCCCTTGTCTCGAAGAGGTACTCCCTCCCGCCCATCCCCTTCTACATCATCGCAGGTATTGCGATCGGGAAGAGCGGCCTTGCCATCGTCCCTGCTGATGCCTACTCCCAGTACCTCTCCTCCCTCGGCCTCATCTTCCTCCTCTTCTACGTCGGCCTGGAGATGCGCCCGAAGTCACTCAGGGAGCGGGGCCGCACCATCCTCCTCTCGGGGGTGATCGACCTGAACGTGAACCTCCTCATCGGCTTTGCCGCGGCCCTCCTCCTCGGGTTCCGGCCCCTCGAGTCCTTCATCCTCGCATCCGCCTTCTACATCAGCAGCTCGGCGATGGCCATCTCATCACTCGTCGAGAACCGGCGGCTCATCCTCCCCGAGGCCGAGACCATCGTCTGGATGATGGTCTTCGAGGACGTGCTCCTGATCCTCCTCATCTCCCTCTTCTCTGCCCAGGCGGGAAACCCCCTCACCTTCATCCTTCTCACCGCCGCCGTGCTTGCCGCCACCGTCCTGATCGTCAGGGTTCTCCGGCGCCCCATCAAGACCATCCTCATGCGGACCGATGACCTCCCGTCGCTCCTCACCTTCACCGCGGTCATCTCCTCCACCTACCTCGCGAAGCTGCTCAAAATCCCCGACGCACTCGTCGCCATCATCCTCGGCTCCTCCCTCGCCGCGACGAGCGGAGCGGCCCTCGACCGGCTCTCCCAGCCCTTCCGGGAGGTCTTCCTCGTCCTCTTCTTCGTCTTCTTCGGGATCACCATCGACTTCTCCGGGGGATTCTCGCCCATCGTCGCAGCGGTCCTCTGCATCCTGGCCATCGGGAGCAAGATGGCCTCCGGGATCCTCGTGGGATGGGGCCTCCACGGATCGGCCCTCTCCGGAATCGAGATAGGTGCAAACACCCTGGGCAGGGGCGAGTTCTCCATCGCCCTCGCCGCCATCTTCGGCTCCGCGACCATCTCCGCAACGGTGGCCATCCTCGTGGTCGCGACCTCCCTCGTCGGGTCCTTTGCCGCACGGTACAGTGAGGGGCTGAAGGACTGGGTCAGCGGGGAGAGGATGAGGGCCCCGGGCACCCCCGGAGGCGCGGCTGAATGATGGCCGTTCCCGGGCTCTCGGAAGCCACCAGGGCCGGAAACCTTTTTTCCGTCCGTGCACGAAACGCACATAAAGAGTTTCCATCATGTGAGGGATCGCCGTGAAGATTCTCGTTCTCTATTACTCCATGTTCGGCCATATCCACCGGCTCGCAGAGGCGGTGGCTGCAGGGGCCGCGGGGGTCGACGGGGTTGCCGTCGACATGCGGAGGGTCCCCGAGACCCTCCCCCAGGACGTCCTGGAGAAGACAGGCGCCCTGAAGGCCCAGAAGGCCTTCTCCCACGTCCCGATCTGTTCGAGGAATGACCTGGGGAACTACGATGCCATCATCTTCGGGACCCCGACCCGATACGGGAACATGTGCGGCCAGATGCGCCAGTTCCTCGACGCCACTGGCTCCCTCTGGGCCCAGGGGGCCCTCGCGGGTAAGGTGGGTTCGGTCTTCACCTCCTCGGCGACCCAGCACGGGGGGCAGGAATCCACCATCCTCTCCTTCCACACGACCCTCCTCCACCATGGGATGATCATCCTCGGCCTCCCCTACCTCTTCGCGGGCCAGAGCCGGACTGATGAGATCACCGGCTGTTCCCCCTACGGGGCATCCACCATCGCGGGACAGGGGGGAGACAGGTGGCCAACCGAGAACGAGCTGGCAGGAGCCAGGTTCCAGGGGAGGTACGTTGCCCTCGTCGCATCGAAGATCACGCCCCACCGGGATGCCATCATCGCCTCCCTCACCCGATGATCCCGCCCTCCCGGAGGGGGTGGCCGGGCTGGAGGTCAGGGAGAGGGAGGTCCGTCATGCGACCATCCGGGTGCTCCCCTCGGGGAAGGTGAGGGTCACCGTCCCGCCGGGAACCCCTGTCCAATCCCTCATCGAGAGGAACTCTGCCTGGATCGAGAGGAAGAGAGAGGAGATCGAAGAGATCTCCCGTGGCGGGACCGGCCAGGAGGGGAGGATACTCCTTGGCGGGAAGTTCTTCCGCTTGGAAACAGGCCCCTCCTGCGGGATTCTGAAGGGGGAGGGGGTGGTCAGCTATACGACCCCAAGGGACCTCAAGCTCTTCCTGAAGAAGGAGCTCAGGGAGGACCTCCTCACCAGGCTGGAGGCGCAGGCGGTGCGGATGCACGTCCGGGTGGCGGGACTGACCGTCCGGGAGCAGCGGAGCCGGTGGGCGAGTTGTTCCCCGGGCGGGAGGATCAGCGTGAACCTCCGGGTCCTGGCGCTCCCGCCGGATATCCGCGACTACCTCGTGGTCCATGAACTCTCCCACCTCCTGGAACCGAACCATTCACGGAGATACTGGAAGAGGGTCGGGGAGTTCTTCCCCGATTACCGGTTTGCCGAAGAGGAACTGAAGAAGTACTGGATCCTCATCGAGAGAGACGGTATCTGGGAAGTGCTGAAGAGGGTGTAGAAAGAGAAGGGAGGAGAGGAAGGGGAGATGAAGGACCCTTTAATCTTTCTTCGAGAATCGACACCACTTGGGAGTGCTCGGGATTGTGAAGAGACGGGAGAAAGGGAGAGGAGAGGGAGGTCCCCTTAATCTTTCTTCGAGACTCGACAGGAAGGAGAGTGAGAAGAAGGAGGTTAATCTTTCTTCGAAAATCGACGCGAAGCGGAGATTGAGAAGAAGGACTTTAGTCCTTCTTCGAAATGGTCCGTTCCAGGGACTCGCGGACCGCCCGCTGGATGGACTCGTCCTCGTCCTTGAGGGCCTGGATGAGCGGCTCGACGGCACGGCCGTCCCCGATATCCCCAAGGGCCACCGCGGCGCCCTTCTTCACGCCCTTGTCCCGGTCCTTCATCGCCGCGATCAGGGACTCCACCGCACGGCGGTCGCCGATCTTCCCCAGGGTCCATGCCGCCACGTACCGGACCCCTGCATCGTCGCTGGAGAGGGCCGCAATCAGGGGCTCCACTGCGGGTTCCCCGATATGCACGAGCACATCCGCTGCGCCCATCCGGACGAAGACGCTCTCGTCCTTCAGGACCTCGATGAGGGGGGTGATCGCCCGCTCGTCGCTCATGGCCGAGAGGGCGCCGGTTACGTTCTCCCTGAGCTCCGGGTTCTTCAGGGCCCCGATGAGCGGGGCGAGGGCCCGGAGGTCCCGGATCTTCCCGAGGGCCACCACCGCCTCGCGCTGCACCTCGAGGTCTTCATCGGAGAGGAGCTCCACGAGGGGGCTCACCGCATAGGGTTCGCCGATCCTTCCCAGAGCGATGGTTGCCTCCTTCCGGACACCCGCTGATTTATCGCCGACAGCCCTGATCAGGGGCTCCACCGCGCGGCGGTCCCCGAACCTCCCGAGCACCCGGGCGGCAGAGCGCCGGACCGGTTCGTGGGAGTCTGCAAGGGCGGCGATGAGCGGCTCGACCGCGGGCTCGCCGATCTCGAAGAGGACCTTCTCGACATCTGTCGTGAAGCCATCGCCCTCCCGCTTGAGGGCGTCGATGAGGAGCGGTACCGAGAGCTCCCCGGCCATGGCAAGGACCCAGGCGGCGCTCGCCTTCATCTCCTCTTCATCCTCAGAGAGGGCCTGGATGAGCGGCTTTATCGCAGGTTTCCCGATCCCTGCGAGGGCCCGGGCACCCTCCCTCCGGATCCCTTCCCCTCCCGACCTCATGATCTCGATGAGAGGCTCCACCGCACGCCCGTCGCCGATCATCCCGAGGGCCTCCACCGCGTAGCCCTTCACCCAGGGATCATCGGCAGAGAGCGTCTTGAGGAGTGCAGGAACCGCAGCCCGGTCAACGATCTTCCCCAGGGACTCCGCGGCCATGCACCTGAGGAAGGTGTCCTCGGCCTCGAGAGCCTCCATGAGGGCTTCAACAGCGTCCTTATCCCCGAGCCTGCCGAGGACCGAGGCCGCCTGCCTCCGCACATAGCGATCATCGTCGCTCAGGGCATTGGAGAGGGCCGGGACCGCGGCTTCGCCGAGCTTCTCCAGCTCGCTCCATGACCCCTTGGAGATGAGGAAGTATGCCCGCTCCTCGTCCGAGAGGGGGCTCCAGCCGAAGGTGGTGAGCACCCTGATGATCTCCTTCTGGGCCGCCCAGTGGGCCTTCTTCAGCACCTCGACGAGGGCCTCCACGGACCGCTCATCCCCGATATCCTCGAGGACCTTGGCTACCTGCCGCTGGACGTCCCAGTCCTCCTCCTGGAGTGCCTGGATGAGGGGTTCGACCGCGGGAGCCTTGATGGTGACAAGGATCCGCTGCGCCTCCTTCCTGATGGCCCAGTCCTCGTCCCTGAGCGCCCGGATGAGGGCCTCGACAGCACGGTCCTTCATATCCGCAAGGGTATTCGCCGCCCGCTCGCGGACATCCTCGTAATCGCTCTTCAGGGCCTGGATGAGGGAGTCAAGAGCGGGGGTCCCGATGGTCCCGAGGGCGATGGTGGCATAGCACCGGACATAGGTATCGATATCCCGGAGGGCCTCGATGAGGGGCGAGAGTGCCCGTTCATCCCCCATCTTTCCCAAAGCACGCGCCGCCTCGCCCCGTACGTCCTCGTCCCTGTCCCTGAGTGCCCCGATGATGGCTGCCACGGCCTGGAGATCCCCGATCTCGCCGAGCGCCCGGGCTGATGCCCCCCTGACCCGCGCGTTCTCGTCCTTCAGGGCACGGACGAGGTGGTCGACCGCGAGGGGATCCCCGATCCTCCCCAAGGCCTCGGCGGCCTCTGCCCGGACCAGCTTGTGCCTGTCCTTGAGGGCACGGATCAGGTGGTCAACCGCCTTCGGGTCCCGCATCTCCCCGAGGGCACGCGCCGCCTGGGATCGCACCATCTCGTCCTTGTCGCTGAGGGCACGGATCAGGTGGTCAACCGCCTTCGGATCCCGCATCTCGGCCGTGGGAACGGCCTGGGCCCGGGGGCCCTTCTCGCTCATTCTGGAAGCTTCCCTCTCTCTCCTGGACTTCATCTGAAACTCCTCTCCTCTCTTCTCATGGCATGAGAAAGCCGGGCTCACTCTCACTTGCGAGAGCTTACCCCTTTATGGTTCGTTTGGTACAATTTATGTTCATGTCAACCTTCGCATTTCGGCATCATTAAATGATGAGAGGGCATATTTTTACCCGGTGAACGCCAATTCTTTCGAATTTCTTGAACCAGTACCGGGCCAAAACTACCCGTGCGATGTATTTGAGTGCATGGGTAAAATTCCTTTCCCTTCTCTACGGTGCCCGCTTGAAGGGAGCCTCCCCGGTGATCCTCGACCCCTGGGTCGCCAAGTACGTGAATGACCTGAGAAACGGAAGACGGGATCTCGCTGCCGACCTCCAGGTCCTCGGAGAGAGCTGCCGGACCAGGAAGACCTGTCTTGGTTACCAGAGCGCGATCCGGGCCCTCCTTGCCGGTGAGGATCTCGCCCTGTCCCCGGGAGGACAGAGGCACCTGCGCCGCGCCCGGGCACCTCACCCCCTGACCAGGAACGAATCCCTCACCCCCGGGAGGATCCTGAAGATCATGGAGCACCTGGATACCCGGGGCAGGGCGATCCTCTATATCCTTATCAGCAGCGGTGCGCGCCTCGGGGAGGTCCTCTCCATCGGTCTCGAGGACCTGGACCTCGATTCCCGGCCGGCCAGATTCCGGATCAGGATCGGGAAAAGCGGAGGATCCCGGGTGGCGTTCATCTCCCGTGAGGCGGCGGGGGCGATCCGGGTATACCTCATCGTGAGGGACCGGTTCGTGGCATCTGCCCTGTCGAGGGGTGGGACGGGGGATGGGGGGCTCCTCTTTCCCCTCGGCACCCGTGCCTTCGAGCAGATCTGGGCACTGGCTCTCTCGAAGGCAAGGCTGGAGAGGTTCGACCAGGTCACGAACAGGCGGACCATCACCCCCCGTGCGACCCGGGAGTTCTTCGCCGTCCGGATGAGGGCCGCTCTCCCGGAACCGGTGGTCGGCGAGCTGATGGGCCATGCCGGGCATCTCCCGGAGTCGTATCGCAGGTACGCAGAAGAGGAGCTGGCCGGAGCCTACCTCAGGGTCGAGGGGGCGGTCACGCTCCACAGGAGCCACCCGAAGGAGAGGGTAGAGAGGAAGATCGCGGATCTCGAGAGGCTCGTGGGCCTCCTCCAGGAGAAGATCGGGGAGAGGGACGAGGAGCTCACCCATCTCGGGAAGAGCCTCCTCAAAGAAAGGGAATCGGATCACCTGAAGGAGAGGGCGAGGCCGGGGATCACCAGGCAGCCCTGATCCCTTCGCCCCGCCGGTTTCCCCCTTCCTTCGGATTCGATCCGTATATCGCCCGGGGTGCGGGAGAGGTCTTATATCCCCGTGAGTACTCTTCATTGGACTGAGGTCATGCACATGCAAGACTTAATCTCGTCTCACCAGACGATCCCCTGTGCCCTGATCACCGGGGGGGTCTTCCTGATCCTCCTCTCCTCCCTCGTGGTATTCCCTTCTGTTGCCCGGACAGATATACAGCACATCCAGGTCGGGGACACGATCTTCATCTACGAGCAGAACCTCGATATCACTGGCCTCCGCAGCACGGGGGCAAACCCGATCACCTCCCTCCGGAAGTACGATGATGATAACCCCACTCAGGCACTTCTCAAGGAGATCCCGGTCCAGGATGATACCAGCTTCAGTCCCATCCCCGAGGCATTCGGAGGGCTGTACGGGATCTACTACGCATTCAACCCAACCGACGGTGCCATGGGTTCGGTCCTGATCACAGAGCCCTCGGTCTCCATCGATGTGGTCCTCGCGAACCCGTACCATGCCGATTCGATCCGGGGTCTCAGCCGCCTCCCACAGGACACCCCGGTCGCCTTCAAGATCGTGGCCACCGACGTGGGTTCGTCCTACCATACAGGGGCCCTCTACCCCGCAACCGTCGATATCGTCCTCACCTACTCCGGCGGGGCCCAGCTCACCTCTATCCAGGGGAAAGACTTCTCGAGGCTGAACGTGAGCAGCCCGGGCTTTTATTCCGATGACCCGGGGAGGCCCGGGGCGATCACCTTCGAGGGTCTCGACGTCGGGACCTATACCGTCCAGGCGAAGTGGCATGATCCGGCCTCTTTTGACCGGCAGGCACCAGACTCCAATATCCTCAGCTTCTCTGTAGGCGGAACTGCCATCTCTCCGACAAACCCGCCGACGCCAACTGCCGGGATAACCACCCGGACCACCACCACTCCGGTCCCCGAGACGACACCGGCAACCACGCCCTTCCCGCCGGTTACACCCTCAACGCCTGTTCCCTCGACAACCCCGGCAACCCAGCCCGGAACCACTCCCCCGGCCGGGACTCCTCTGCCCTCCCCCACATCCGCGCCTGGTGGTGCATGGCCGGCAGTCCTTTCGCCTGCCCTCGCCCTGATCCCCTTCCTCAGGGGGAAGGCAAGGAAGTAGCTGGGCGGGAAGATCTCAGACCCAAAACCTTTTTGTCCACACGCTCTGGCGGAGAGATGCAGCCCGGACCACTTCAGGCCCTTCTATACATTCCCACCAGTTCCCCCTGCGCGAGGATGTGTCCCGTAACAGCATCTGCGAGCATCCTTCCGTCCCGTTTCCCGGTGAGGTGGATGGTCGAATCGAGGGCATAGACCGTGAAATGGTAGTGGTGGGGCTTCCCCCTCGGCGGGCACGGGCCCCCGTATCCCGGGCGGCCCATGTCATTCACCCCCTCGAGGGAACCGGCTGGCAGGACATTCTTTCCGGGAGCGCCTGCGGGGATCCCGCGGGTCCCGGGCGGGATATTGTAGACTGTCCAGTGTATGAACGTCCCGCCGGGGGCATCAGGGTCGGTAACCAGGAGGGCGATACTTGCGGTTCTCTGCGGGACAGGGGCCCAGGAAAGGGGTGGTGAGATATCGGTTCCGTCGCAGGTGTACACAACCGGGATCTGCCCGTCGCCTGAGAAGGCATCGGAAGAGACATCGAGGGCAGGGGCTCCTCCCCTCCCTCCGGAAATGAGACACCCGGAGGAGATAAAGAGGAGGACGAGGGTGAGGTGCCGGGCAGCCCGGGCCGCCCTCTCGCGGACCCGGGTAACCAGTCGGAGCTGCTTCATAGCTGGCACTGATGGAACTTCATCCAGATAACCATTTGGGTGAGAAAAATGAATGTGGGTCAGATCTTTAGCTGGGCGAGGGCATCGTAGACCATTCTCCGGTAAACGGCGGGATCGGGATGGTAATGCTCCTCTGCCCTCTTCGAGTCGTCGGTCTTCCCGATCTCCTCGAGTCGCTCGATGGTGGCCCGGGCCGTGTCGAGGACCCAGAGGTCCCGGGTCTCCCTGTCGACCGTGGTGACCGATTCCGCCCTGACCGAGACGAGCATGGATCCCGTCTGGGACTCGAAGAGGTTCGGTTTCCCGATGACCGCGACAAACGCGGGAGGCTCGATCCGGGCGATCTGCTGCATCGCCTCGGGCTGGTAGCTCCCGGCCATGAGGAAGAAGGTCCCGGTCGGGTCAGCTATCCGGGCATGGTAGAAGACGTTCTGGTCCCCGCGCCGCTCCTTCTCGGTGAGGGTCCCGACGATGAAGATCCGGTTGCACCGGGCGCCCGTCGGGAGAAGGACGAAGCTCGGGCTCTTCTCGTCCTCCCCTTCCCTGAACTGGAGCTTCACCTCTCTGAGCTCCCCTGCAAAGACCCGGCGGGCAGGCTCCCTGTCGAAGGTCTGGCCCGGGCGGGGGCCCGCTGCCCTGCGTCCGTTCATCACTGGGCCTCACCTCCGGCCCGGTTCAGGAGCGCAGCGAGGTCGCCGGGGTCGAAGGCGATCTTCTGGCACTCTTTCACCAGGATCCTCCCGTCGAACTCGCTCCCCCTCACCTGGAAGTAGCGCCCGAGGACCGCATCCCGGATCCGGTAGAAGACTTCGTCCATCCCCAGGGGGCTTGACTCCCCGAGGGCGACCGCCTCCTCGAGCTTCATCCCCGAGAGGGTCTCGACGATATCCCTCTGGACGAGGATATTCCTCGTGCGGATCCCGTCATCGAGGACGCCCTTGATCCGCAGGTCGTACCGGAAGTCCTTCTGGATCTCGTGTACCGGGCAGTAATTCTGCCGGGAGAGAACCCGGTTGCACCCCTCCACCGGGCACCGCTTGATGAGCCCGGAACCGGGGGCCAGGTGGACAATGACTCCTCTCGCCGCCTCACCCTCTGCCACCCTGATCTCGCCCTCCTCGGGGAGGTATACCGCCGTGGAGAGGTTCAGCTGCAGCCTGCCGTTGAACTCGTCCACGAGGGCATAGTAGATGGCGTACACGGCACCGGGAATGAGCTTCTCCTTCCCCTCCTCCCGCCAGATGGTGAACTTGATGGTTCCCGTCTCGTCTCCGAGAAGGCCTGCCTGGAGCATCCGCTCATGGCTCGACTCCCACTCCTGCACCACCTTCACCCTGACGGACCCTACACCGGGACGGAGGTCCCGCACGGGGATCATCTTCGGGATGAGGGAGGTCTCGTTCTCCACCTCTGAGATGGTGGTCCCGCTATGGATCTTCAGCTGCTCCGCGCTGCGGAACTCGTCCACGACCGCGGACTCGATCCTGTACCACTTCCCGACAGAAAGGGGCTGGGCCTTGGCCTTCGCCCAGACTGTGAACCTGATGGCCCCGGAGGGATCGGCGAGGATCCCTGCCTGGGCGATTGCCGGGGTTCGCGGGGAGGTGAGGGCCACCACCTTGCCCTGGACGGTCACCCATTCCCCTACCGCGAGTCCCTGTATCTCCCGCTCCTGTGCCCTCGTACCGGGGGATGGCAGCGAGTGCTCCCGGGCGAGCTCGTTCATCACCGTGCGCTCAGCTTCTGCAAGCTGGACGCCAAACTCCTCAACAAGACGCCGTATCTTTGATTCGATCCTTGACCGGTCAACGGCGATTCCCTTTGCTTCCATCTTTCCGGAGATTCTTTCAACCACATCTGCTACTTCCATAGACATCTCCACTGATAAGAGGCCCCCCGGCCCCTCTTAAAGTATGACGGTGGGGGGTGAAAATGAGGGTTTCCCTGCCAGTGAACCGCCTGTCCTAGGGTTCCCAAGGATTAAGTAGCAGGATGACAAACACCATGGGCATGGCAGTAACGGCTGACAGCACCATCATGGATGTCCTGCAGGCGAAGCCCGACGCGGCCACCGTCCTCTTCAGGTTCGGGATGGGTTGCCTCGGCTGCGCCGTGGCCAGGGGCGAGACGATCCGGGAGGCGGCTCAGGCCCATGGTATTCCCCTCGAGGAACTCCTGACCGCCCTGGGAATTCCCGAGAAGTAATCTTTTTCAGGAAGCGACCTTCTTCAGCTCCCTGAGGCTCGCTTCAGGGTTCTTCCTCAGGTACTCCGCGACCTTTGGGATGTGGAGGAGGGTGCATCCGCTGCAGTTCCAGACCCGCCCGCCGTTCTTGCTCTCCGCCCACTGGCCCAGCCCGGAGTCCAGGCACGGGTACAGGGGGCAGTAGCAGAAATCGCATTGCTGGCCTTCGAAATGGCAGGGATAGTAGGGACAGCCTTCGGGAGACCACTCCACCCAGTGGTCCCCCCCGTAGCGCGAGAAGATGAACAGGGATGGCGCCTTTCTCTCCACCCTTCCCTCGTGCCGGGCCAGTGCCTCCTGCACACCATGGAACGCAGCCCGGTAAATCCGCCTTCCTGCCTCTGTCGCGGTGCCTGCATAGGTGTGGCATACCGGCCCCTCGCATGCGGCAATCACGGCATCGGTGATGGTGCCAGAGAAGGGGTGCCCGAGGGCCCTCACCGCGTCGGCCTTGGCCATGGTAACGGTGAGGATGGTCTCGAGAAGTGCTCCGTCGGTAAATCCCTCGGCTGAATGGACGATGATGTTGATGGTGCCTGCGGGTGCCGGGTTCGGGTTGGTAACTCCTGCTGTAACAAAGAGGGTGATGAAGTCATAATGGAGGATACAGGTGGTCCGGATCGGAACGGCGGTGAGGAGCCCAAAGAAGTCCCGGGAGAACCCCATGCCGGCCGCGATCTCCTCCATGGGACGGAGGGGCTCGGCATGGTCGAATGCATGGTCCACGGTATGGTTGAAGATGGTGGTGGCCTTCCGGAGGCCCCCGTTCACACCGGTGCTTGCGGCTCTGAAATCCCCCCGGAGGAAGAGGGTCTTTCCCCTGAAGAAGTACCTCATGAGAGCTGGTAGCGCACCCGGTCCTTCAGTTCCTGCTTTTTTCCGGCGTTCCAGCCCGATACATCCTGGAGGTAGCCGGTGACCCGGCTGATCTGCACCACGTCATGGGACCCGCAGGACGGGCAGACGGGGCTTCCGCAGAGGGGGCAGTACTCGATCCGTGCGATGATCTCGTGGGCACACTGGCAGTGGTCCAGGGGGCAGAGGATCTGGAGCCGGGTCTCACCGCACTTGGGGCATGGCGTCGAGTCCACGATGGTGTGGCAGGTGAAACACTTGTAGCGCCGTTCCCCGGTAGGGATCTCCTCGAGGGAGCGGAACTTCTCGGTAAGCTTGCGCTGCTCTGGACTCCATTGCATACCGGATCCATGGTGAGGCGACCATAAAATGTTTTTGCGCAGAATAATATTTTGACGCAAAAGCGTAAACACGATTGGAGAAAACCGATAAGGAAGAGAAGGTCGGGCCTTCGACGTAATTCCGGGCTGCCTCAGCTGACTCATAGGGTTCATCACCCGTCAGATCGGCCGTCTCATCATCGGCAGCGCCGCGATAACTCCCTCGCCGCCCCTGCGGGGTCTGCCGCCCCATAGATGGCCCGCCCCACGATTATACCGTCCACGAGATCCTTCACCGCTTCCAGATCCCCTCCCTGGGCACCAACCCCCGGGGACAGGATCTTCAGGGGCCCGACGATCTCCCGGAGGCGTGCCACCCTGTCAGGCCGGGTCGCGGGGGCGATGATCCCGTCTGCCCGGCACCGCACGGCGAGCGCAGCCAGCCGCTCGGCGACCCCGCTGTGAAAGAACTCGGCCGCACCAGGATGGCTCATCTCCGCGACCGCGTAGCATGCCCCGCCGCTCGAATGGGCCACACCGACACAGCCGGAGAGGGCGTCCTCTCCCGGGAATGCATGGGCGATGATGGCCGAGAACCCGGCCTGGAATGCCAGCGTGCAGATCATCTGGTTCGTGTTCGGGATATCAGCAACCTTGAAATCGGCGATGAGGGGGAGGCCGAGGGTCAGGAGATCCCCTGCAACAGAGAGCCCTGCCGGGAGCACAAGGGGATACCCGACCTTGATGGCATCCAGATGAGGTGCGCAGGCTCTGGCTACTGCGATAGCCGAAGTCCGGTCCTGAACGTCGAGAGAGAGGATCAGGTCAGCCACGGGAGAGCCTCTCCAGCACCGCCGCGGTGAGGAGCGGGAGGGTGATGGTCGCGTCCCCGTAGACCGTCACTCCCTGCGCATCGGATGTGAGCTTCCCCCAGGAGCGGGCCTCGTCCAGTGTCGCGCCCGAGAGGCCCCCGAGATCCGGCCTGTCTCCCGTCAGCTGGACCGCGTAGGAGAACCCGTGGGGCGCGAGAAGCATCCCCTGGAAGATGAAGTTCTTGGGCACGCCTCCGCCGATGATGAGCGCCCCGGCCCGCTCTGCCGTGAAGCACCGGTCGAGGAAGCCCTTCATGTCCCGGAAGGCATCCACGACGACGTTGTGGGTCTGGGTGAAAAGGGAGAACTGGAGGCCGAAGACCGAGTCCTGGACCGCAGGGCAGTAGACCGGGACACCCTTCCTCGCCGCGGTGGCGAGGATGCCTGAGGGAAGGTTCCTGCCGACTGTTGCGAGGAGCTCGGTCGTGGAGATGACCGTCCCCTCCTTAAGGCCCCCGAAGACCCCCTGGATGAACTCCTCGAACTGGGTGAAGGCCTCGTCAGCGACATAGACGTCGTAGATGCGGTTGATCCCCTGCTTCCGGAGGTCGTTATCCGAGCAATCCGCCGACCCGTGATAGTGCCGGCACCCGATAGCCTCCACAATGTCGTGCACCAGGTTCGCGCCGGTGGAGACCAAGATGTCCACATATCCCATGTCCACCAGGTCGGACACGATGCCCCCCATGCCAGCAGGAACCATTGCCCCGGCAAGGCCCACGAACGTCGTGGCCTTGTCATCTCTGAACATCTCCTCCGTGATACCGCAGGCCTTTGCGAGGGATCCCCCGTTGAACGCTCCCGATGTCTTGAGCTCCTGGACCAGCTCCCCGACGGTCATACCGGGCCGGACCCTCACCTGCCTCACCGCATCGCCTTCCATAGTCACCCGTCTCTCTCCGGAGATCTCTCCCTCTTCCCTCTTATCTGTGCCGAATCATCCGTATGAGGGGCTTGGCCAGGTGCCTCCGGGCAGACGGTGGGACCTCGTACCATCCGCAGCCAATCCGGCGTTTGCGGACCAGCACCTCTGCATCCTTCGCCCGTGTTCCACACCCCCGGCACTTGTACCCTTTCAGATGCCCGGCCGACGTCATTCTCTTCCCGCATGAGGGGCACCTGGGCGGGTTCTTCGCGAGATCCGGAGCGAGCCCGGTGACATGGATCTTCTCTAGGTTGAGGGATCCCCCCTTGTAGCTCCCGCAGACCTCCGCCATGTCCCCGGGAAGGAGCGCCCTCACCACATCCCTGAACTCCTTCGTGGGTTCGTAGGCCATGCACCGGAGATCGCTTCCCCCTGACTCCAGAGGGAGAGAAACATGACCTCCCTTTCCGGTCTCCGCTTTCCCTGAAACGGTGCCCATTACACAGTATGAGTGACCTGGCATGAGCTCCCCGACGATACCTTCTTCCAGATGCCCATCAGTACCCTGATTCGTGAGAAAGATCTGCTCAAGGCCTGGCGGCTCGGTGCGGACGAAGGTCCGGGCCAGGGCAACGGCGATTGGGCTCTGCCCCCGGATCCCGAAGAGGACGGGATCCGGTGTGTGGGGTGAGCAGACCACGGTATCATTCTCATGGTCTACCGTGTCCCAGGTGGAGGGTGCTGTTGCGGCATCAGCGAGGAAGAAGGTCTCCCGCTCTATCTCCCGTGGGGATCCCCACATGCCGGGAAACCGGTAGACCAGGATCTCCCAGGTGAAGTCCGGAAGATCGCTTGCGATCGCAGCTGTGGCCCCGATGAGCCCCCGGCCTCCTTTCCACCCCCGGTACTTCGCGCCGGCTGCGTCGAGGATAGCAACAGCCTCATCGGGTTCGCAGAACGAACGCAATGCCTTGTGGTAGAAGGAAACAGGGGGCTTCCTCTCGGACACCACGACTCCTGGCTCCGTTCCCTCGGCTGGAAGGTCAGCAAGATCCTCAACGCACCGGCATGCCTCCTCGAACGCGATATCCGGATCCCCATCAACCTCCAGCGAGATGGCAGCGTTCCCCCTTGTCTTATACGGGACGTTCGGGTTGAGCCGGATGAGCCTTGCTTCCGTAAGATTGAAGCCCCTGGCAACGAGCCTCCGGATGAGCACGGCCCCGAGGTACGTGGTGCACATCCCCCGTGGGGAGTCCGTGTCATCGATCCCGATCCACATGCCCGATATCTTATTACCCCGTCACACTATATGGGTTCTTTAGGAGACTATGACCCAGGAGGCCCTGCTCCAGAGGGTGAGGAGCCTGCTTCTCGACACGGGTTTCCAGGTCTCGGACCCGTGCAGCCAGAGGCCCCGCTCCTTCGACCTCATCGCCCGGAACCTCAGGATCCTCATGGTCGTCAAGGCCATCTCCCACATCGACGGCGTCTCCGAGGATATCGCCCGGGACCTGGACCTTGTCTCCTATTACCTGGGCGGGGCACCCCTCATCGTCGGCGAGCGGACAAGGGACGCGGACCTCCCGCGGGGGGCAGTCTATGTCCGCTACGGGATCTATGCCATCTCGGTCCCCACCCTTTCCGACTTCCTCGTCGAAGGCATCCCGCCCCTCGTGTATGTCTCGCCCGGGGGCCTCTACGTGAACCTCGACGAGGCCCTCCTCCACGCCCTCAGGGAGGAGAAGCAGTTCTCCCTCGGCGATCTCGCCCACCTCCTGGGGGTCTCCCGGCGGACCATCAGCAAGTACGAGAACGGCATGGGGACCACCATGGAGATTGCGCTGCGGATCGAGGAGCTCTTCGACGCGGCCATCACCCGGCCCATCGATCTCCTCGCCCACCAGTCCCGGTTCGCGGGCTCGGGTGAGCCGTACCACGGGAAGATCCCTGCCGATCTCGAACGGATGGGGATGGAGATCCACCTCACGCGCCGCGCCCCCTTCGAGGCCCTCGTCCGGTATGGGGACGAGACCATCCTCACCGGGTATGGGACCACCCAGCACGTGGTGAAGAGGGCCCCCATCATCGGGAACCTCTCCCGGATCGCGAACGCCCATGCCCTCTGCGTCCTCATCGGCTACCGGAGGCAGAAGACCATCGGCAACACCCTGGTCATCGGCGAGGAGCGCCTCCACTCCCTGGAGGACGGATCCGAGCTCATCGAGCTCATCCGGGACCACCCGGCGTAAATTCCCTTCTGCAAAGGTGACGAGCTCCCCGAGAAGATCCACTTTGTTTATATAGAACCACAAACCAATAATTTTACCGCAAATACGGTGAGAGAACTATGTCACAACTCACAGGACAACCCATTTATATCCTCAAGGAGGGCAGCTCGCGCACCCGTGGGCGCGATGCCCAGGGATCCAACATCGCAGCCGCGAAAGCAGTTGCGGGAGCTGTACGGACCACCCTTGGCCCCAAGGGCATGGACAAGATGCTTGTCGACACCATCGGGGACGTCGTGATCACGAACGATGGCGTCACTATCCTCAAGGAGATGGACATCGAGCACCCTGCCGCAAAGATGATGGTGGAGATAGCAAAGACCCAGGACGACGAGGTAGGCGACGGGACAACCACCGCTGTGGTCATTGCTGGTGAGCTCCTGAAGCGTGCCGAGGAGCTCCTGGACCAGGACGTACACCCCACGGTCATCGCCCAGGGCTACCGGCTCGCGGCCGAGAAGGCCAAGGAGATCCTCAACGACATCGCCATCGAGGTCAAGCCCGATGACAGGAAGATGCTGTACCGGATCGCCGAGACCGCGATGACAGGGAAGGGCGCAGAGGCCTCCAAGGTGAAGCTCTGCGAGCTCGTGGTCAAGGCGGCCATGATGGTCGCCGACGAGGACGGCACCTTCGACCAGGAGAACATCAAGATCGAGAAGAAGGTCGGCGGGTCCACCGACGACTCGGAGATCGTCGAGGGAGTGCTCATCGACAAGGAACGGGTGCACCCCGGCATGCCCAAGAAGGTGGAGAACGCGAAGATCCTCCTCCTGAACGCCTCCATCGAGTTCAAGAAGACCGAGGTCGACGCCGAGATCAACATCACGAGCCCCGACCAGCTGCAGGCGTTCCTCGACGAGGAAGAGCGGATGATCAAGTCCATCGTCGACAAGGTCGTGGCAAGCGGCGCGAACGTCGTGATCTGCCAGAAGGGGATAGACGATATCGCCCAGCACTACCTTGCAAAGGCAGGCATCCTCGCCCTCCGCCGGGTCAAGAAGAGCGACATGGAGAAGCTCGCCCGGGCAACGGGTGCATCGGTCATCTCGTCCATCGACGCCATCGCGAAGAGCGAGCTCGGCAAGGCAGGACTTGTCGAGGAGAGAAAAGTCGGCGGAGAGGAGATGATCTTCGTCGAGAAGTGCCTGAACCCGAAGGCCGTCTCCATCATCGTCAGGGGCGGGACCGAGCATGTGGTGGCCGAGCAGGAGCGGGCCCTTGACGACGCCATCAGCGTCGTCTCCGTAGTCATGGAGGACAAGAAGATCGTGGCAGGGGGCGGCGCTCCCGAGATCGAGCTCTCCCGGCGGCTCCGCGATTACGCTGCTTCCGTCGGCGGAAGGGCACAGCTCGCCATCGAGGCCTTTGCGAGCGCCATGGAGATCATCCCGAGGACCCTCGCCGAGAACGCGGGCCTCGACCCCATCGACATGCTCGTTGCCCTCCGGGCCGAGCATGACAAGAAGAGGGTCCACATGGGCCTCGATGTCTTCAAGGGCGCGCCCACCGACATGCTCAAGGCCGGCGTCGTGGAGCCACTCCGGGTGAAGACCCAGGCCGTCGCCTCGGCAGCCGAGGCCGCGGTCATGATCCTCCGGATCGATGACGTCATCGCCGCCTCCAGGGTCGCGGCACCCCCCGGCGGACCGGGCGGCATGCCACCCGGCGGCATGGGCGGTATGGGCGGCGACATGGGCGACTTCTGAAGCCCATATCATCACCTTTTTTCTGCACACCCTCTGTCTTCAGACACTCCGTTCATCCTTACGGTTTTATACCCCACCGTCTCAGGTATCCCTCATGGCTGAGCGGTTCATCTTCACGAAGTACCGCACCTCCTGCTATAACTGCGGGAAGGAGGTGGACCAGGTCATCAAGGCAGTGCGGGCCCAGGCACAGGTGGCCTGCTCCAACTGCGGGGCAACCCGGATCTACATCCCCCGGACCTCGGAGGTGGGGAAGCCCGGCCTGTACACGAAGATCGGGTGCTACGATGTCTGGGAGCTGAAGGTAACGGCCCCCTGTATGAACTGCTGCGTGGAGGGGGCCCACGACCTCGTCATCGGGTGCAGCCAGTTCACCACCCGGTGCCACAACTGCGGCTTCACCCACTTCTACAAGTTCAACGTGGAGTACATGGCCAAGTGCCCGCTGCCGGAGGAAGGGGAAGGAACCTCCTGATTCATCCTCAGAGACTGCGTCAATCCGGTCCACTTTTCATTTTCAGGAAGATGCTGACAAGCTCCTGATATACGGGGAATGCAATATTCACCGTGTAGAACCGGGCGTTTCCCCGCGTGCAGCTCATGAGGAGGCCCATCTCCTCCAGGTTCGCGAGCTCCCTCCGCACCGCATTGATGTTTACTTCGGTGATCCGGCAGATCTCCCGGACATGGACTTCCCGCTCCGGGTGCAGGAGGAAGAGTTCCAGTATTTTCACCCTGGTACGGGAAGCGAAGAGCCGATCAAGCATATTGAATAAATAAAGTATTCAATTGAATAATAAATATATTCAAGTGACAAGGGCCTTCCACCGCCACTCTGCCATCCACATACTGCTATAGCCCCACCCCATTAGATTTTCAACAGATCCGGTGTAATGCTACCGCTCCTCCCGTTCCATCCGGATCGCCTTCTTCGGGCACTCGTTCGCGCAGATCCCGCAGCCCTTGCAGAAGTCGTAGTCGATCTTGAGGTCCTCGGAGATAACCCCCTCGGGGCAGTAGAGCGAGCAGAGGCCGCACTTGCTGCACTTCTCCGGGTCGATGACCGGCCGGAAGGTCCGCCAGGCGCCGGTCTTTCCCGACGCCCCCTTCTTCGGCTTCGAGATGGCGAGCCGTTCCCTCTGTTTCTTCCGCCTCTCCTTCCGCTCACCGGCGGGCTTCCGCCCCTTCACAGGACCACTTCCCTGTAGGCCCGTTCCGCAGCACTGACGTTCCTCGGGTCCTGGAATAACTCGGCGATGGCCTTTGTTGCGGATTCGAGGGAGACGACCCCGAGTCGGGCGATGGCCCCGAGGACCGGGGTGTCGAGGACCGGTTCCCCTGCGATCACGAGGTTCTCGTCAAGGGCGATCCCGGTGAGATCCACGCGGTGGACCTTCATGTGGTCGAGGCTGACAGCGTGCCCGCTGTTCACAAGGACGGCTCCCCGGGGCTTCAGGCCCTTCAGCACGTCAACGATGGGCACGAGGGTCCGGTCCAGCACCACGACGAGATCCGGGCTCCTCACCTGGCTGTAGATCCTGATGGGGTTCTCATCGATCCGTGCAAAGGCAACGATGGGCGCTCCCCGCCGCTCTGCTCCATAGAAAGGGGTCGCGGTCGCGTGCTTCCCATCCCGGAAAGCGGCGAGGGCAATGAGCCGTGCCGCCGTCACTCCCCCCTGGCCGCCGCGGGAGTGGATCCGTACCTCATACATCGCCCTTCACCCCGAACCAGTACTCCTCCCCCGGCCTCCTCTCCCGCACAAAGGATGCGATGTCCTCATAGGTCACCTCCTGGCCCCCGAGTCCGGCGATCACGCTGAAGGGCTCGATACGGGCTGCCGAGCAGAGCGAGCGGGCAAGGACCCCGCCGAAACCGAAGGAGTAGTCCCGGTCGATGACCACGACCTCCCTGCCGGTGAGGTCGAGGGTCGGGAAGGGGCGGAACCAGCGGAGACGCATGACCCCGGCCCGCGTGCCTTCAGCCCGGAGCCTGTCGACGGCCACCTCCGCCTCCCTGGCAAGGGTTCCCATGGCGACGACGAGGATATCCGCATCCTCGCACCGGTACTCCTCCGTCACACCGTAACGGCGCCCGAACCGGCCGGCGAAGTCCTTCTCCACACGGGTGATGACCCTTCGTGCCGCCCGCATCGACTTCTCCATCTCCCACCGGAACCGGTAATAATCCTTTGGCCCGGTGAGGGGTGCATAGGCTGCGGGGTGTGCCGGATCGATGGCATGGGGGAGGTGGAGCGGCGGGATGAAAGAACCGGGTTCGACGGTCTCGAGGTCCTGCATCGTGTGAGAGAGGAGGAAGCCGTCCAGGTTCACCATGACGGGGAGGAGCACCTCTTTGTCCTCGGCGATCCGGAACGCCATGAGGGTGGTGTCGTAGGCCTCCTGGGCGGTGGCAACATAGACCTGGAGCCAGCCGGTGTCCCGCTGGGAGAGGGCGTCGGTATGGTCAGCCCAGACGTTCCATGGCGGGCCCACAGCCCGGTTCACGTTCGCCATGACGACGGGGAGACGGGCACCGGCCGCCCAGTGGAGCATCTCGTGCATGTAGAGGAGACCCTGGGAGGAGGTGGCGGTGAAGGTGCGGACCCCGGCCGCGGACGCCCCGATGCAGGCCGCCATGGCCGAGTGCTCGCTCTCCACCGGGATGTAATCGCAGGCGAGCTCCCCGCGGGCGACGTACTGGGCGATCCTCTCCACGATCTCGGTCTGGGGAGTGATGGGGTAGGCGGCAATGACCCCGGGGACCGCCTGCTTCACCGCCTCGGCAATGGCATAGTTCGCGGTGACGATCTCCTTCATGGCCTCTCCGCCTCCGCAAGGATCGCCTCCCTGTTGGTCCCGATACCCTGCTGGAGGCGGGAGAGGAGGGCCGGATCCAGCCCCTTGAACCTCCCCTGCATCCCCAGGTAATCCTGGAGGGGGACCGGCCTCTTCAGGGGCCCTTTTGAGGGTGCACTCACCGAGAGGCGGCCCTGGCCCCGCTCCCAGAGGACCCAGGCCGCGGTCTTCACCGCCATCCTCCCGACCTCGATGGTCTTCCCATGGGGGAACCGCCAGCCCGTGGGGCAGGGCGCGAGGAGGTGGATGAAGGACGGCCCCCGGAAGGTGAGGGCCTTCTCCACCTTCTGGAAGAGGTCCAGGGGGAAGGCACTGATGGCAGTGGCCTGGTAGGGGGGATGGTGGGCCTCCACGATCCGGTCGATCTCCTTCTTCGGGTGGATCTTCCCCAACGGGGTCGTGGTGGTGAGTGCCCCGAGCGGTGTGGAGCCTGAACGCTGCATACCGGTGTTCCCGTACGCCTCATTGTCAAAGCAGATGTAGAGGAAGTCCGTCTCCCGCTCAAGGGCGCCCGAGAGAGCCTGGAGCCCGATATCCACGGTCCCCCCGTCCCCGGCGTACACGATGACCTTCGTCTCCCTCCCTGCACGCCGCAGACCGGCGACCATACCGGACGCACACGACGCTGCGGCCGCAAAGGCTATGTTGTAGACCGGGACATTCACCGCCGTGTTCGGGTACATCCCCTGGATGACGCTCGAGCAGCTCGCCGGGATGACGAGGACCGTATCAGGCCCTGCCGCCTTCAGGATGTACCTGAGGGAGAGGGATGAGCTGCACCCCGGGCAGGCAGAGGTGGTCTCGAGAATGTACTCCTCCTTCGGGATCTGAGCCATGGTCTCGCCCGCCCTTCTCTTGAACACCGGAGGTAATGAGGGTTCCCCATGGGCGGGCGGAGTCATCTCTCGTGGTCTCGTTCCTCTCCAAAGGTTAAATTGTATGAAAGTACCCCATTCATCCCGTTCCAGAGCAGCGGGTCCCTCTACTCGATATCCTTCGGAAGGAGCCCCCGGCTCTTTAACACCCAGAACGTGAAAATGGTCGCTGCCACCGTCGAGAGGATGATAAAACCCAGGTAGGCAGGTATCATTTCAGGGGTGAACTGGAACATCGGGTTGCCTGCGATCGTTGCAATGGTATTCGGGACAAGGAGCGCGGTGCCGATGATGGCGAGGTAGGCGGCGAGCATCGCGAGCTTGTTGTTCAGGATCTGGAGCTGGTTGTTGTAGATGGACTGAAGGACCTCGAGGCCGCTCGCGAGGACCTCGGAGAGGTGTTCGGCAAGGCCGATCTGGGCCTGCACCGCCCCGATGAGGGCATTGACCCTATCGAGGATCCTGTCCTCGTCCGTCAGGAGCTCGGCGTCGCCGTACCGGAGCGATGAGAGCGCGTCCACCGTCGCCCAGAGCCCGCCGAGGTAGATGATCAGGGCATGCTTCATCTCGTAGATCTTCGGGGCGATGACCGACCTCGGGGTCTTCGGGTCAGAGAGAACCTGGAAGAGTTTGTCGCCATGCTCCTCAATCTCGGCGAGGTAGTCGAAGTTCCGGGAGTTGTTCTCGTCGATTATCCGGACGAGGAGGAGGGTCATCTTGTCCTTCGGGGGCAGGTCCGGGGGGATCTTCCGTAGGAGGGTCTCTGCATATCTCCGCATCCGGATGAACCGTTTCACCTCCCGGGTGTGGAGTGTAACGATCACCTTCTCGTTGATGAGGATGTAGAGTGGTTCGAGCCTCACGTCGAATCCCTGCATGAAGATCGCCGGCACGACGAGCCCCATCTCGGTATTGAAGTCCTCGTACCCGCTCTTGGTGCTCTTCTGGAGGTTCCTCACGAGGAGCTCGGAGAAGCCGAGGGCGGTCGCCGCGGGGAGGATGTCCCGTTCCACATCCTCAACCACCGAATCGATCCAGCCGATGTGGGCTGTCTTCAAGGGATGGCAGAACTCGGTGACGCTCTGGGCCTCGAACCGCTGGATCCCCTCCGGGAGGATCAGGGCGCAGAAAGCCTTCTCCTCGGGCGGTGGCGGGATCTCCTGGGGCTTCTCAATTCCCTCCCCCGTCATGCAGGAGAACTCTCTCCGGGGTTCCTATAAGGTTTGTGAGCCGGCCGGAGCCGTTCACGTCCCATGAAGCCGTACAAGCCTGCACTACCCCGGGGGTTATCTCACGGTCTTTCACCGTCCGGTGTCCCTGCTCGTTTCGCATCCTTCTCCCGGATAAACTGGCCGAATCTCGGGGATAAGGACCGCCCGGATGCCTTAAATGGTTTCAGGGAGCAACACACTCTAGGAGAGGCCCGGAGATCGGGCTGGCTCTTGCCCCCCGTATCAGGGGGTATGCCCGGGGGGTTGCAACCTGTCCGGAGGCTGGGGCATGGCTGATAGGAGGGCGGGGGTGAAGGGATGAACTTCTGGTCGAACCTCTATTACCGGTACCGCAGGTTTGCGAAGGCGTTCAAGCTCTACCTGATCCTCACCGGGCCCGGCATCATCGTCATGATGGCCGATAACGATGCCGGGGGGATCACGACGTATACCGTGACGGGTGCGAAGTTCGGGTACGGCCTGATCTGGTTTCTCCTCCTGCTCATCCCTGTAGCCTACGTAGCCCAGGAGATGACCGTGCGCCTTGGAGCGGTGACAAAACGGGGGCATGCGGAGGCGATCTTCGATGCCTTCGGCTCGTTCTGGGGATGGTTCTCATTCCTTGATCTCTCCCTCGTCAACTGGCTCACCCTGGTGACAGAGTTCATTGGCATGACCGCCGCCCTCTTAATCTTCCACGTCCCCGCCGTTCTCACCATCATCGTAGTCTCGGTGATCATGATGCTCATGGTGCTCCAGGGGCGCTACTGGACCTGGGAGAAGATCGCGATCTTCTTCTCCCTGATCAACCTCATCTATATCCCCGCCGCATTCCTCGTCCACCCATCGGTCTCCGATGTCCTCGCCCATGGCCTTATTCCCCATTTCCCGGGAGGGTTCACCGGCGAACTCTTCTTCTTCCTCATGGCAAACATCGGCACCACCATCGCCCCCTGGATGATCTTCTTCCAGCAGAGCGCCGTGGTGGACAAGGGGATGAAGGAGAAGGATATCCCCTGGGGCCAGTTCGACACTCTCCTCGGTGCAGTCTTCACCGCTCTTGTGGCCATCTTCTGCATCATCATGACCGGGACTGTACTTCTCGGGGTGAATATCGGAAGTGCTGCCCAGGCAGCCGAGCTCCTCATGGGGATCAACCCCTACGTGGGGACGTTCCTTGCCATCGGCCTCTTTGATGCAGGGTTCCTGGGGGCCATCTGCATCTCCCTCGCCTCGTCCTGGGCCTTCGGCGAGGTCTTCGGCTGGGCCCATTCCCTGAACTTCCGGGTCAGGGAGGCCCCGTGGTTCTATGCCTGTTACCTCTTCGCCCTGGTAACGGCCGGGAGCGTGGTGCTGATCCCGGGAGCACCCCTCGTCCTGATCACGCTCTTTGTGCAGGTGATCGCGGTGACCCTCCTCCCTGCGGCGCTCGTGTTCCTCATCCTGCTCCTGAACAGCGAGGAGGTCATGGGGAGGTATAAGAATACCCAGATGCAGAATATTGTCAGCTGTGCGATTGTCATCGCCATTATCATCCTGTCCAGCCTGTATGGCATCAGCACCCTCTTCCCGGGGTGGCTGGGATAGCGATGTGAGTGAGGGGGGGATTGGTCCATGGCCTTCGAAAACGGAATGATGCTCGGGCGGGTGAGGGAGTTCATCCGGCGGCAATACTTGATCATCACCGAGATCAACCGGAAGTACGCGACGCCCAGGATCACCATGTCCCGGTGGGTCAAACTATCGCTCCTCCTCCTCCGGCTCTACCTGATCTTCCTCGTCCTCCTGCTCGGGTACAGGTTCCTTACGCTCATCTCATAGGTGATGCATGGCAGCAAACGACATCCCCGCGGTTCCCAGGTCCCAGCCGGACAAGGTATTCTTCCTCTCCGAGATCAACCGGGCCCGGGTTATGCTGAGGGGGAAAAAGATCGGTACCCTCTCTGATCTTGTCATCATCGAAACCGGGAAGATCCCGGAGGTCAGGCAGATAGTTGTCACGAGGCCGTTCGGGAAACCGGCCCTCCTCATCCCGTGGGAGAAGGTCAGCTCCATGGAGGATCGCGAGATCCACGTGGAGATCGGGGAGATGAAGGAGTTCGAGGGGGAGCCCGCAGAGAACGCCGTCCTGCTCCGGGACCATATCCTCGACAAGAAAGTCCTCGACATGGAGGACCGTGAGGTCGAGATGGTCTACGATGTGAAGATGGTCCTCGCGAACCAGAAGCTCTATGCCACCGACGTCGACACCAGCCGGTACGGCCTCCTGCGGCGCATCGGCCTTGCGGGGCTCGCGAACTTCATCTACAGCCTCGCCGAGAAGATCAAGGACCAGACCATCTCCTGGACCTATATCCAGCCGCTCCCGACCCAGATCAGCAGCTTCCAGGGGGACGTCAAGCTGAACATCCTCCGCGAGCGGCTCGAGGGCCTCCACCCCGTGGACCTCGCCGATATCCTGGAGGACCTCGACCCCGACCAGCGCATGATGATCTTCGACGGGCTCTCCCACGAGCAGGCCTCGGATACCCTGGAGGAGATCGAGCCCATGGTCCAGCGGGAGCTCATCTCGACGCTCGCGAAGGACAAGGTCATCCAGCTCATCGACCTCATGACCCCCGGCCAGGCGGCAGACCTCCTCTCGGTCCTCCCCTCCCCCGAGAGCACCGGGATCCTCGGGTCCCTGAAAGCGGAGAATGCGAAGAAGGTCCGGGCCATCCTCGAGAAGCAGGAGGAGAAGGTGATCAACTTCACCACGGCGAAGTTCCTGAAGTTCTCCCCGGATATGACGGTCGAGCAGGCGCAGAACGAGTACGACCGGGCTGCGAAGGGGAAGGACGTGATCATGTACCTCTACATCGTGGACTCTGTGGACCGGCTCCTCGGGGTGATCGATATCAAGGAGCTCCTCCTCGCCCCCGATCACGCACCTCTCAAGGACATCATGGTTGACACGGTCATCAGCCTTGCGCCCGGCAGCACCCTGAAGGATGCATCCGCGCTCTTTGGCAGGTACGACTTCCGCGCCATCCCCGTCCTCGATGATCAGGACACCATCCTTGGGGTCGTACCCTTCCGGGACGTGATGAGCCTGACCCACCACTTCCTGGAATGAGAGATCCGGAACAGGCCCGGACAGCATTCTCTTCCCTGCCTTCTTATCGGACGGCTCTCCGCCTCGAGTACTTTACCGTCGGCTACAACATCCTCGAAGCCACCGCATCCATAGGCTTCGGGACCGCGGCCGGAAGCATAGCGCTTGTCGGCTTCGGGCTGGACAGCGTCGCGGAATCCCTCTCGGGGCTGATCCTTGTCTGGCGGCTCCATGGGCACGAACACCTGTCCCGCGATGAGGAGGATCGGATTGAGCAGAGGGCGCAGCGGTTCGTCGCCCTGACCTTCTTCATCCTCGGCGTCTACGTGCTGTATGAATCGCTGGATAACCTGATCGCCCGGGAGGCTGCGCTGCCCTCGCCGGCCGGGATCGTCATCGCGCTCCTATCGGTTATCGTCATGCCCATCCTCGCCTGGAAGAAGCAACGTGCCGGGATCGCCATCGGGAGCTGGGCACTCGTTGCAGATTCACGGGAGACCCTGGCCTGTGCATTCCTCTCGGTCGCCCTCCTCGCCGGGCTCGGGGCCAATTATCTCTTCGGGTTCTGGCAGGCGGACCCCCTGGCAGGTCTCCTCATCGTCCTCTTCCTGTTCCATGAAGGATACGAGGGATGGCGGGAATCCGGTGAAGGACCGGATACCGCAGATTGAATCCCGGGGAGAACCCCTCTTCATCGCCAGACATCGACCGGTGCGATGTTTGCGTCGATGAGAAGGGAGAAGTCGAAGGCCTTCGTCCACCCTGTCTTCTCGAACATCTTCATGAAACAGACCCCGACGATGGGAACCCTGTACTTCGAGATAGCGGCCTTCATCTGGTCAGCGGTGACGTTCGTGGTCGGCATTGAGAGGCCGCCCATGAGGACGATGACCTTCGGGTTCACCTTCACCCCTTCCTGCGAGACCTGCATTCCCACATCGGGAACGCTCACGATCTTCTTTGCTTTCGACTCGTCGGTGAGGGGGACAAAGACCTGTGTGGCAGGGCTGGACCGGATGGCAAACCCGAGAAGCTCGATAAAGGGGGTGCAGGTTCCAGGACAGCCGTAGTACACGATCTGGTCGGCGCTTCCAAGCTTCAGGCCATCAATGTACGCCTTGAACGGGCGAAGGATGCCCGGAACGGATTCAAAGACCTCGTGCTGCTTCATGGATGATGGGTGGTGGGGAGGAGATACAAAAACGTTCCCCTCCACCCATTTCATCAAGCCTTGATGCGGGAGAATTCACCCCGTGGCGGCCCTCCCGATCTCAACTTAAGCCCCACGAGTCACCTATTTATCCTCATCACCTATTACCTACTTGCCTATGACCCGCAGTGAACCTCCAATTCCTGGAGATCATCAAGGAGGTCCCAGGATCCGTCTCCCCTCCGGTGGCCTCTTCATCCTCATTCCCGTTCTTATCATCGTTTCACTCGTCGCCTCTGCCGCCGCGGCCCCCATCCATGTCGTCTTTGGCGAGGATATCCCCCTCGGCGGCACCGCCCCCGGGAGCGACTTCATCTACCTCTTCCTGACGGGCCCGAACCTCCCCGATGGAGGAATCAGCCTTGCGGGCGGGACTCCCGTTACGACAGGAGTTCCCTCGAGCTTCACCAGAGTTGAGGTGCAGACCGATGATACCTGGGCCTATACCTGGAGGACCGGCTCCACGGGCCGGATTCTTGACCCGGGTACGTATACCATCTACATCGTCCAGGAGCCCCGGTCGAGGCCTGATCTCGATGACACAGTCTTCGCCACCCAGGCCGTCATCTTCGGACAACCCGTGGAGACGGTAACGGTTACTGTTACCGAGAGTGGCGGATTCCTCGCTGTCGATTCGTCCCCGGGAATGTCTGTTGTCACCCTGGACGGTCACACCGCTGGCGTCACCCCGCTGGTACTGTCAGGAATTCCTGCCGGGTCCCATACCCTTGTCGTCACGCACGACGGGTATTCGGTGAACAGGACGGACTTCGTGATCTCGGCCGGGGAGAGCCGGGAGATCTCTGCCGTTCTCCAGCCCCTCAACGCAACCCCCTCGAACCAGGTGACCGCGCCCCTCACGACTGCATCACCGGGCCGGCTCGCGACCCCCTCCATAGTCGCCATCGGAGCGGTCATCATCGGCATCCTTGCATTCTATTACCGACGAAAGATCCAGCGGGATTCGCGGGGAACGGAATGATTATCCCCCTCCCGGGACAACCCACCCGTATGACACCGAAGATCGCTCCCCTCCTGATTCTCATGCTCTGTGCGCTCTCCCTGGGCGCCGGCTGCACCGCCCCACCGGGGGGCGGGGGATCCTCGGGAGGGACGCAGGCACCACCCGCGAACCAGCCCCAATCGGGAACACAGGGAACTCTCTATCCTGGCCCCGTCGTGACCGTCCCCCCGAACTACGATGTGGCGATCCAGGAAAACCGGAACCACAACCCCATCCACCCTGATATCACCGTGACCTTCCGGGGGGGAAAGGGACAGATATTCCTCCAGAAGATCGTCGCCACCGTTATCCGCTCGGACGGCGGGGTGATAACGAAGGAGCTGGACCGGCCCGAGAACGGCCAGATCTCCGTCCAGGATTACATGACCCTCCAGGGGACCACGGGGGTTGACCGGGTCGTGGTCATTGTCACGATCCTGAACGTGGACTACAAGATCCTCGACATGAACGACGATTACAACTCACACCCATGAAGACACTCGTTGCTTACTACACCTGGCAGGGGCATACCGGAAAGGTGGCGAAGGCCCTTGCCGGCCGGATCGGGGCGGATCTCGTGCAGATCGAGCCCGAGCGCGAGTCCGGCATGGTTATGAAGGCTATGTCGGCATTCCTCGGCCGGTCGGCCCCCATCAGGCCATGCAAGACCGACCTCTCGGGGGTGGACTTCCTCGTCCTCGCAAGCCCGGTCTGGGCGCAGAAGGTACCGCCGTACGTGAACCGCTATATCTCCCTCCTCTCGAACACCTCAGGGAAGCCCTTCTCCCTTCTCGCGGAGATGGGGGGCAGGGGAGCCGAGAAGGCCATCGCCCACATGAGGAAGCACATGGAGGCGAAGGGGATGCGGTTCGTCTCCTCGGCCTTCACCCTGGAGGCCGAGGTGGACGCGGGGTCCTTTGTCCCGAAGATCGCGGAGTTCGCAAAGACGATAATCCAGGAATGAAAGGCCGATCCCCTTTTTATCGCGATCCGGGGGCCCTGGTTGCAGGATGAGGGGGCCCTCCAGGAAGCGTTCCGATTGTACCCGGTTGATCTTGTTTTAAAATGAGAGATGAGCCGGCCTACACCCGGTCGATGTAGTCCGTGGGCCGGGGCATCTCGAGCTTGAGCCCCTTCCGCTTCCGGATGGCCATGACCACGTCCTTCAGGATGTTCGCGGGGACCACGTCGAAACCCGCGAACTCCGTGGACCACATGGCGCGGCCCTCGGTGGCAGAGCGGAGGTCGCCGGCGAAGCCGAAGAGCTCAGCGACCGGCGCCCGCCCGACCACCACGAACTGGTCACCCTCGGTCTGCATGTCGAAGACCTGCCCCCGCCTCCCCTGGATCTGGGAGGTGGCGGCCCCCATCTGCTCCTGGGGGACGTTGATCTGGATCTTCTGGTACGGTTCCATGAGCACGTCGCCCGCGATGAGCATCCCCGCCTTCACGGCCGCCCGCACCGCCGGGATCACCTGGGCCGGGCCCCGGTGGATGGCATCCTCGTGAAGTTTCACGTCCACGAGCTTCACCTTGAGGTTCATGACCGGTTCGTCAGCGAGGGGACCGCCTCCGACCGCCTCGTGGAAGCCCTCGAGGATCAGCTCCATGGTCTCGTTCAGGTACTGGACCCCTTTCGTCATGTCGATGAAGACGTTCGTGCCCTCGATATCCTTGATCCCCTTGGCCTCGTCCTTCTCGAACCCCGCCTTCTGGAGGACGGTCCTCCTCTCGATCTCCATCATGTTCATGGAGACCTCGCCGTTCCGGATCGCGTCCACCACCGACAGCGGGAGAGGTGAGAGGTCCAGGTAGAACCGGTTGTGCCGGTTCGGGGACTTCCCTTCCACATCGCTCGCTGTCCCCGATACCGTCTCCCGGTAGACCACGATGGGCTCGGAGGTGACAATCTCGACCCCCTTGTCCCGCTTGATCCGGTGGGTGATGATCTCCAGGTGGAGCTCCCCCATGCCGCTGATGAGGTGCTCGCCCGTCTCCTCGTTGATGGAGACCTTCACCGTCGGATCCTCCTTCGCCACCTGCCGCAGCACGTCCACGAGCTTGGGGAGGTCCTTCATGCTCTTGGCCTCGACCGCGACCGTCATGACCGGCTCGCTATAGTGCTTGAGGGACTCGAACGGGGTCATATCCATGAGGGTGGTCACCGTGGAGCCCACGATCGCATCCCGGAGGCCTGTCACGGCGATGATGTTCCCCGCCGGTATCCCCCCCTCAACCTCGTTCCGTTCGGGCCCCATGAAGATCCCAACCGACTGGAGCCGGTTGCCCTTCTTGGCCGTGCCCATGACAAAGAGCTCCATGCCCCGCTGGACCTTGCCGGAGAAGAGCCTTCCTGTCGCCACCTCGCCCGCATGGGGGTCGAAGGAGATGTCGGTGACCATGAGGCTGACGGGGCCGTTCGGGTCGCAGGTGAGCATGGCCTTTCCCTCCGGGGTGGTCTTGTCCCCGTGCCAGATGACGTTGATCCGCCGCGTCTGGGCTTCAAGGGGGTTCGGGAGGTGGTGCACCACCATGTCAAGGATCACGGAGCAGATGGGGCTCTGCTTGGCGAGCCACTTCTGGTCATTGTCCCGGCACCTGTTGTACACGTCCTTGAAGGAGACATTGGACTTTTTCATGTAGGGGACCGAGACCGCCCACTTGTAGAGGGCCGACCCGAATGCCACTGAGCCGTTCGCTGCGTCGATCTTCCAGCCCTTCTGGTACATCTCCTCGTTCATGCCGCGGATGAGCTTGTTGATCTTGTCGATGACCTTCCCCAGGCGTATCTGCATCTCGGTCTCGTCCACCTTGAGCTCGTTCACGAGCCGGTCGACCTTGTTGATGAAGAGGATCGGGCGCACCTGCTCCTTCAGCGCCTGCCGGAGCACCGTCTCGGTCTGGGGCATGGGCCCCTCGACCGCGTCCACGAGGACCAGGGCGCCGTCCACCGCCCTCATGGCCCGGGTCACGTCACCGCCGAAGTCCACGTGGCCGGGAGTATCGATCATGTTGATCAGATACTCCTGGCCATCGAACTCGTGGACCATGGAGACGTTCGACGCATCGATGGTGATCCCCCGCGCCTGCTCCATCTCGTCCGAGTCCATGAAGAGCTGCTTCCCTGCAAGCTCCTCGCTGATCATCCCCGCGCCCGCGAGGAGGCTGTCGGAGAGGGTGGTCTTCCCATGGTCGATATGGGCAACGATCCCGATGTTCCGGATGTGCTCGGGCCTGCCCATCAGGGTGGTAACCCGTTCCACGATCTTTGCTGCTCGAGTCATGATCTCACCTGAAAAAAAGATGATTTCTTATCGGGAGGCCTTCGCGATCCGCTCGCGTTCCTCCCTTTTGGTCACGGAATAGCATTTCGAGTCGCCCCGGGCCGCGCCGATGAGCTCGTCGGCAAGGCAGTCGGCGACATCCTTCTTGTTCTTGTGGGAAGCCGCGAGGACCCCGCCGCTGATGAACATGAGGGCCGAGTTCACCCGACGGAGCGGCGCGGTATCCACGGATTTGGGGACGTTGATCCCGCCGTACTTGAGCCTGACCGTCTCTTCGCGGGGGCCTGCCTGGGTGATGGCATCCACGAGGATCTGGACCGGGTTCTTCTTGGTCTTCTTGTAGATGGTCTCGAAGGCATCCTTGGTGATCCGGATGGCACGCTGCTTCTGCCCCGTGTTCATCTCGGTCTGCATGAGCCGGTTGATGAGCCGCTCCACGATGAGCATCTCGCCCTTCGCGAACTGCTGCTTGGTGAACTTGCCGCTCGAGTGGGGGACGATCATCGAGTGGAGGTTGATGTACCGCTTGAGGCCGGGATCGGTCACCTCCACCTCGTTTAAGTCCCAGCGGTTGAAGAGGAGCCGGGGCTCCTTCTGCTCCTTCTCCTTCTCCGGGGCCGCAGGTACCGTCTCGACACCGGGCTCCTTCTCCTTCCCGGCCGCCTTCTGGAGGATGGCCCGCGCCGCGTCCTCCTTCTCCTTCTTTGTCTCCTTTGCCCCGGGCTTTGCGGCCTCCTCTTTCTTCGGGGCCTTCTCCCTCTTCGGCGGTCTTGCCGCCTGCTCGCGCCTCGGCTCCTTCTCCTTCGGGGCCGCCTTCACCGCCAGTTCTACCGGGGCATCCTTCTCGTCTGCCATCGAACTCACCTGCGCGGCTTCTCCTTCCTGCCGATGACGAGCTCGCGGAGAGAGACGTTGTTCACCTTGGTCACCACGTAGCGGACTCCCGGGATGTCCCCCATGGAACGCCCGAGCCTGCCGCCGATCCCCTCGATCTCCACCTCATCGTGCTCGTCGATGTAGTTGATGGCGCCGTCGCCCGTGCAAAAGGCGGTGACCTGCCGCCCGTTCTTGATCAGCTGCACCCGCACCGCCTTCCGGATGGCGGAGTTGGGCTGCTTGGCCTCGATCCCGATCTTCTCGAGCACGATCCCCCGCGCCTGGGGAGACCCCTCCAGGGGATCGGCCTTCTCGTCAAGGTGGAGGAGGCGTCGCGCGTAGCGCTTGTCGCTCCACCGGAACTTTTTCGAGTCACGCGCGAGTTTTCTTGCTGCGAATTTACCCAGTCCCATCAGATGTCCCCGTACAATCGTTTCTTCAGGATTCGGATCCTGAGCATGTGAGGTCTAAATTTTCGCGCGGGGAGAATTTATATATTGCGGCGGGGTTCGGGACGACGGGCTAATTATTGGTGTTCTGATGTAAGAGATCGAGTTACCGTTTTCGCGAGGTCCAAAATTCATAAACTAATGTCGGGATCTTTCTTCATCATAGAAGGAGCTAATCGCTTTCGTAAGCCAAAACAATTCGTCTTCACTATAGGCATCTATTACCCAAGAGGGTAATGCTCCCCTCGAGATCTGGAGGGTTTCCAAGGCATGAGCTAAGGTTTGAATTTTATGTTCTATTTTATCTTCGAGGCCCATTCTTTCCCTGCTTACGTTCAGGGCCTTAACTAAGGCTAATAAAGCTTCGAGAAACACGTGCTGGGCCGTGTTCGGCGTTATTGGGTTTCCCAAAAATGCCCAAAAGTCCCTTCCAATAACTCGATAGACACGGATAGTATGTGTTGTTTGATCTATGAGCACGCCAGGCTTTGATTCACGATCTTCTTCTATGAACCCGCTATCGAGGAGCTTAACAAGGATCTGGTTCTCTTTGTTATTCGTGGTCTGGTCAGTACCGTAAGAGATGCCAATTACAATATCGAGCAATAAACTACCAGGGTATGTTGCATGCGTCGCAAGTGCCCAGTCTTTGTGGTGTGATATTATTGCATCAGTCATCGCTGCAACTTGAGTATCGTTAATATTATTGGGACCACTTTTAATGCTGAGAATGAACCGTCGATTTCCTATTACTACTGACTTATCAATCTCTCTCCAAATAGAATTTTTACGTTGCCTCGCTTTTTCCTCGGTACTAAGACCCTCTAACCCTGCAAACTCGGTTTCTTTTTCGATTGGGGTTGTCCATTTATTCTCTCCGATTATTGGGTATTGATCTGTAAACGCAGCTTCTATTAACTTCCCGAAAGAAGTCTCGAGGCCCATATAGAACTTGGTGTTAAAAAGGAAGTCGGCTAAAACTCTTTCATTATCAATGCCCATAACGTTTGCTGAAGTCATTAAAACATATGGATTAGTTTTGTAATCCCGTAACGTCTTTTTTTTCTTCAAAGTTTTTGGCATGAAGACTTCAACATACGCAGAAATTCGGGACGCCAAATTATCAATTCTCGTTCTGTCGATGTCCCGGAAATAATTCGCGATTTCATCCGATGAGAAAAAGTGTTTTTGTGCTTTTAAGATTTTATATAGGTTTTTTTGTCTGTTATCACTTGGCATAAGCAACCCTCGTGGCTAGCATCTGCCGTGTTTTCCTTTTAGTCCGAGGGGTAGGATATTTCGTATTACCATTCTCACAACCATCACTCCACACGTATGTTTTCCCTTCTTTGAACCACTTACGTGTACGAATATGTGATTGAACATAAATTACTCGGTACTTCGGAATCGGCGCCGGGTTTATAATATAGTTTTTATCTATGAGATCATCAAGCGCTCGGGCGATAACATTTCCCGCAACTGTTCCCAAACGAAGAGGCACAGCATTTCCAACTTGCGCATATTGTTGTGCGGGTGTCCCAGAGAATTCCCAGTCATCTGGGAATTCCTGAATCCGAGCGTACTCCCTCAGGGTCAATGCCCTAACGTTTTTAGGATGGCAGAGTGATGTCCCTGCATGATTTGGCATTGTAATAAGGGTCGGGCACGGGAGGTCATAGCTTAAACGTCTCCACCATCCTGAACGGCCACCTTTTGCAGTCCAAGCTTTGCCCATGGACTCTTTTTGGATGTCAACAGGGAGGCTCCTCCAATTTGAGCCAGGGGGGACCATTGAGAGGTATTCCTTTTTCCTAGGGCTAAAATCCATGATAATGGGGTTACCTTCTTGAAGATCCCCAATTGCATTCCCCAAGGTTCTCCATGGAATTAGCGGTTTAATTTTACGACCCGGGAGATGTTGTTGATGAGAGGCCATATCAGAAGGGCTACCATGGGTCGGATCAGGGAAATTTACTTGAATATTATACCTATTTCCGATGAATAGCGCTCGCTCTCTTAGTTGAGGTGCGCCATAATTTACGGCGTTGACCTCAAAACAGTCCATGTGATAAGCTCCTCCTTTGATTTGTTGAAGGTCTTTGGCAAAGAGCTTAATAACTGACCCTGGCCTCTCGTCTGGCGCTAGCGGGGGACCACCTTTTTCAGGCCGGTTCGATATTGGTCTATGATGAATCGCGGCTGACAATAGTCCACGAACATTCTCCATCAGGAAAAACCGTGGGAGCATTCCCTCGATAAACTTGAGGTATTGCCAAAGGAGGGTTCCCCGAGTATCTTGTACGGTTCTCCGTCTTCCTGCCGTACTGAACGACTGACAAGGAGGGCCTCCAATAAGAAGATCAATGTCGCCTGGGGATATTTCGAGGTCATTTAAGACTTCTTCGGGGCTCAAGTTATTGATGTCAGTTTCATAAACTTTTAACCCGGAGTAGAGTCTCCCTACTTGTAAGTTCTGTCTGATAGTCTCAACAAAAACAGGTTCTTTTTCAACACAAGCGACGACTTTAAATCGCCCTGTTGATTCGACTCCGAGGTCCAGACCCATCGCACCTGAAAACAGAGAAACGACTTTAAATTTTCTGTGCAACAGGACCACCAGCCAGGGGAACCCCTTCCTATGATTACAAATCTCCTCGTGACTATTCAATCATTGCGATGTGGAATGTGAAAGTATCAATCTGAGATTAAACAGGACGTGTTCTTAAATTCGCATATCCCCGAAACTGGACATTTCTGAGAATTGCATGAACGATACGTGCAAACAAGTGCTCCTAAGTCAATTAACCCGTAATTAAGGAGTTGATGGTCTTTCTGGGGGATTATTCCAGATAGAAATTCTATGACCTGTTTCACAGATGGCTGTTCCCCTAATATGTCTCTGAAAACCCGGGATGTTACCCTGATAACATTGGAATCGACGACAGGAACAGGATCCCCCATTCCAAATGAAAGAATGCACCTCGCGGCGTATTCCCCAATATGAGGGACTTTTAAAAGCTCCTCAAGGGTCTTCGGAAAATTGCCGCAATGCCTCTCTTCAATAAATTTTGCTGCTTGAATAAGTCCGATTGACCTTTGATAATACAAGCCAATTGGTCTTAGGTCTTCGGAAAGCTCTTCACTAGAACTTCTAGCGAGGCGATGTATCGATGGATATTTACGAATTATTTTGTTGAAAACTCTACCTGCAGCTTTGCTTGTGGTTCTGCGTAAAATGGTCTCGGCAATAAATATCCTATAGGGTGTCCGCCGAGATCTCCATGCAAAATGCCTACGGTGCTTCCTAGACCACAGGATAACTGATCTTGAAAATTTGTGCCGTCTTTGTTGATTGATTTCCATGTTGGTTTAACTCATTGTGGTCATTTGCTGTAATAATAAGAATATCGTCCGCGCTTATTTGCCAACGATAAATCGAGGGTTAGATCTTATATCCCAATACACCTATCATAAAGGGATGGAGACCAGGATCTACAAGGAGGTCTCGTTCGACGCGTCCCACCGGCTCCTCCATTACGAAGGGAAGTGCCGGAACCTCCATGGCCACCGCTGGAGGGTGGAGATCTGGCTCGCGGGGGAGATCGACGTGGAGACCGGCATCCTGGTGGACTTCAATGTCATCCGGGATGTCGTCGAGCGGTTCGACCACCAGGTGATCCTGAACCGCAAGGATCCCATGATCGCCTGCCTCGGGAAGTTCCAGCCCGTGGTGACCACGGACGGGGATCCATCGAGCGAGGTTCTTGCAGGGGAGATACGGAAGCTGCTCGACAAGGAGTGCAAGCTCGGCGGTACCGGGGCACGGGTGGTGCGGATCCGGGTCTGGGAGTCCGACACATGCTGCGCAGAACAGGTCTATGAGGATCAGTGAGATCTTCCGCTCCATCCAGGGCGAAGGGCGGAGCCAGGGGCTTATCACCACCTTCGTCCGGCTCGCGGGCTGCAACCTGAACTGCTCCTGGTGCGACACCACCTACGCGCGTGAGGGAGGGAAGGAGGTGCCCATCGGGGACGTCTTCCAGGCCGTGGAGTTCTCCTCCTGCGGCCGGGTCTGCATCACAGGCGGTGAGCCCTTCCTTCAGAGGGAGGAGCTGGGGGCGCTTGTAAAAAAGCTCGACGAGGCCGGTTACGAGGTGGAGATCGAGACCAACGGGACCATCGACTTCTCACCTCTCCAGGCGCACGCCTCCATCTGCATGGACGTGAAGTGCCCCTCTTCGGGCGAGGAGAGCGATCTCTCCCTCCTTTCGCGGATCCGATCGGGTGATGCGGTGAAGTTCGTGGTGGACGGGGCCGGAGATCTGGACTATGCCCGGGATGTCATCGCATCCCACCCTATCCAGGGGGAGTACCTCATCTCACCTGTCTTCGGGTCCGACTATGGTGCCCTGGCGCGGGAGGTCCTGGAAAGGAACATGCCGGTGAGGTTCCAGGTCCAGCTCCACAGGATCCTGGGCGTGAGATGATGGGATGACGAAGGAACTCTTCAGGTCCGGCAGGGCGGGCTCATGACAGGGAAGGCAACAGAGATTTACCGGGGAAAGAGGCTCAGGGTGGTGAAGGAGCTCTACCGTCTTCCCTCGGGAAGGGAGAAGGAGCGGGTCGTCATCCACCCGGGGGATGCTGCGGCGATGCTCCCGATCGAGGGCGATTCCTGCATCCTCCTCCGGCAGTTCAGGTTCGCCATCGGGGAGTACCTCTGCGAGGCGCCGGCCGGGACCATGGACCCGGGCGAGACCCCCCTCGCGACGGCACAGAGGGAGCTCATCGAGGAGACCGGTCTCTCGGGCTCGAACTTCATCCCCAGGGGATCCATCTACACCACCCCCGGGTTCACCACCGAGAAGATCCATCTCTTCGAGGTCCGGGGACTTACGCCGTCCCATGAGTATCCGAAGGACGAGGACGAAGATATCGAGGTGGTCAGGGTCCCCGCCACCGAGGTCCTGGCCATGGTCCGGGACGGCCGGATCTGCGACGCCAAGACCATCGCCCTCGCCTGCCGGTGCCTGGGGTGAGGGGATGCGATGCGGTTTTGTTCTCCTCGCCGTCCTCATGGGTGGATTGATCCTGGGAACGGGATGTATCGGAACAGGGAATGGTGGAGCTTCCTGGTCGGTCACGGGTGACGGATACCTCGATGTCTCCTGCCCGGTACCGACAACTGTGAACGAGCATGTCATCGAGAAGAATGCATCCCTCACCCTCTCGGAGGTCTCCTTCCAGGACATCGATGAAGCGGTATACGGGCTCCTCGCAGCGCCAGGGAACCCGAAGGGAGCCATTATCCTCGCCCCCGGGGCTGGCGTGACCAAGGAGGACGAGAGGGAGCGGGTCGAGACGTATGCGATGGCAGGATGCGCAGCTCTCGTACTCGATCTCCGGGGGAACGGGGGGGAGACCCGGGGGAGAAGCTTCAACCCGGATCTGGATTTCCTTGCCTTCAACGCGGGCGCCTGGCCGGAGTTCTACAAGACCGTCTGTGACCTCTCGGTGGCACGGGGGATTGCCTCCGGCCGGTGGACGGTCCCTGTGTACTCGATGGGAGCGAGCAACGGGGGCCGGTACGCCGCCATCGCCGCGGCCGCTGACCCGGGCTTCTCCGGGTATATCGGCGTATCAACGTCGGGGTTCGATCTCGCCGGGAACCAGTATACCGGGAACGCCTCCCGTTTCCTCCTCTCCATCGATCCGGACCATGGCATCGGGAAGATCTCTCCAAGGCCCGTCTGGATCTTCCACTCCCGGAGCGACCCCATCATCAACTTCACCCTGGGGCAGGAGCTCTACAGCCATGCCGGGAACCCGAAGGAGTTCATCATCTTCAACGGGACCCATGGCGAGAACGGCGAGGTGGACCAGAAGGTGATCGGGATCTGCACCTCCCCGTGAACCTGTCCGCCCTCCTGACCCGCTCGATGTTTATATAGCATCGGGGCTCATATTAGGGAAGAATCCGGACATCCGGAGATTGTGCATCCACCTTACGGTGGAGGATGAACGGGAGAGAGGAGACAGTGAGCACCGAGAAGGCAGCCGAGGTCGAGCAGGAGCAGGACGAGGCCCGGCGGCGCTACGAGTTCAAGAAGACGCTCGAGAAGCTCGAGGCCAAGGAGGGGAGCGGCACCGAGCTGATCACCCTCTACATCCCGCCCGACAAGCAGATCTACGACGTGGTCGGCCAGCTCAAAGACGAGTACGGCCAGTGCTCCAACATCAAGTCCAAGCAGACGAGGACGAACGTCCAGTCCGCCATCTCCTCGATCCTTGCACGGCTCAAGTACTACAAGCGCCCGCCACCGAACGGCATGGCGGTCTTCTGCGGGACCATACTTCTCGGGGGAGACCGCACGGATCTCCAGTGCACCATCATCGAGCCGCCCGAGCCGCTCAACCTCTACATGTACCGCTGCTCCTCGCAGTTCGAGCTCGACCCCCTCAGGACCATGCTCACGGAGAAGCAGGTCTACGGTCTCATCGTCATCGATCGCCGGGAGGCCTACTTCGGGTTCCTCCGGGGTGACCGGATCGAACCGATCTCCGGCGTGACCTCGATGGTCCCCGGCAAACAGCGGAAGGGCGGGCAGTCCTCGGTGCGGTTCGCGCGCCTCCGGCTCATCGCCATCAACGATTTCTTCAAGAAGGTGGGGGAGCGGGCGAGCGCGGCATTCCTCGCCGAGAAGGACTTCTTCGAGCGGTTCAAGGGGGTCCTGATCGGGGGGCCGAGCCCCACGAAGGAGGAGTTCGGGAACGGCGGGTTCCTCCACCACGAGATCCAGAAGAAGGTCATCGGCCTCTTCGATGTCTCGTATACGAACGAGAGCGGCCTCACCGAGCTCGTGGACGCGGCCCAGGACGCCCTCAAAGGGATGGACATCGTCCGGGAGAAGAGCGTCATGACCCGCTTCCTCCAGGAGCTCGTGAAGGAGAACGGCAACGCGGCCTACGGTGAGGAGTCCGTCAGGAAGAACCTTGAAGCAGGCGCAGTCGCCACCCTCCTCCTCTCGTCCCGCCTCCGCAAGATGCGGGTGAGGATCCGGTGCCCGAACTGTTCCCACAGGCACGAGACCACGGTTCAGACGGAAGCAGGCGTGAAGATCCACGAGATCGAGCTCGGGGGCTGCCCGTCCTGCTCGACCCCCCTCGTCATCGAGGACGAGGTGGACATCATCGAGGCTCTCACCCAGCTCGCGGATAAAAGCGGGGCGAGGGTCGAGATCATCTCGGACGAGTTCGAGGAGGGGGCCGTGCTCTTCAACGCCTTCGGGGGCATCGCCGCCATCCTCAGGTACCGGACGGGATACTAGGATGTTTCTTGAATACTCTGGCCGGGTGACCAAGGCCATACAGGATAAAACAGGTGAGAGTGACCCCTGCCTCGTCGATGGCGGGGAGCACGGGGACCTCGCCTCCACCATCGCCTTTGCGCTCGCGAAACGGGAGCGCACGTCTCCGGTCAGGATCGCTCTCGATCTCGCGAAGGATCTCGGCGCACGGCCCGACCTTACAGGGATCCAGGTCTCCGCCACAGGCCCGTACCTCAACTTCGTCTTCGGCGAGGGCTATCTCCGCGACTCGATCAGGGAAGCGGTGAAGCCCGGGTACGGGACCCTCCCCGCGAGGGAAGGCCGGGTGGTCATCGAGCATACCTCCGCGAACCCGAATGGCCCCCTTCACGTTGGGCATATCAGGAACACCATCATCGGGGACTGCCTCACCCGCGCCTTCCGGAAGGCTGGGTACAGGGTCGAGACCCACTACTACGTAAACGACATGGGAAGGCAGATCGCTATCGTCGCCTGGGCGGTGGACCGCTACGGGGACGGAGATCCCGGGGAGAAAGGAGACGACCGGATCGCGAGAGCGTACATCGCGGCGAACCGCGACCTTGAGGGGAAACCGGAGGCCGTCTCGGAGATCGACCGGCTCATGCAGAAGGTGGAGGCAGGGGACCCGGAGGTCACGAAGAAGTTCCGGACCGCGGTCACGACCTGTCTCGACGGGATCAAGAAGACGCTCTTAGACCTCGGGGTCTCCCATGACCGGTTCATCTGGGAGAGCGACTTCGTCCGGAACGGGGACGTCGGGAGGGTGCTCTCCCGGATCCGGAGGCTCGAGGAGTACCGTGAGGACGAGACGATATGGCTCGATCTCTCTGCCCAGGGGTTCAAAAAGCCCTACATACTCAGGAGGAGCGACGGGACCACTGTCTACGCGGCACGGGACATCGCCTACCACATCTGGAAGGCCCGCAACTTCAGTCGGATCATCGATGTCCTCGGGGCGGACCACAAGCTGATCGGGGCCCAGCTCGTAACCACCCTCGGGATCTTGGGTGAGACAACCCCCACCATTGTCCACTTCGAGTTCGTCTCCCTCCCCGAGGGGTCCATGTCCACCCGGCAGGGGAAGTTCGTCTCGGCGGATGCCCTGATGGCGGAGGTCGCCGCCCGGGCCTACGACGAGGTGACGAACCGGCGAACCGAGCTCGGCGAAGAGCCCCGGAGGGCGATCGCCCGGGCCGTGTCCATCGCGGCAATCCGGTACGACATGGTGAAGATCTCCCCCGAGAAGTCCATGGTCTTCGACTGGAAGGAGGCCCTGGACTTCGAGCGGCAGAGCGGTCCCTACATCCAGTACGCCCATGCGCGGGCCTGCTCCATCCTGGAGAAGGCAGGCCCCTTCGCCCATGCGTACGAGTTCGGCGATCCCCAGGAGATCGCCCTCGCGAAGGCCATCGCCCGGTTCCCCGCGGTCGTCGAGCGGGTGACCGTGGAGCTCCGCCCCCACCTGCTCGCGGCATATGCCCACGAACTCGCGAACCTCTTCAACACCTTCTACCAGCATCTCCCCGTCCTGAAGAGCGAGGGGAGGACCCGGGAGAGCCGCCTCACCCTGGTCTCTGCCACCGAGAACACCCTGAAAGAGGCCCTCCTCACCCTGGGGATCGATGCCCTCGGCACCATGTGAGCAGCTGCGCCGGCAGGGCTACCAGTTCGTCACCCCTGGCGCGTCTGCGGCGGTGAAGCCCTGCCTCTGGTGCAAGAGGGCACTCTGCGGCGGGGAGATGTGCTACAAGCACCAGTTTTACGGGATCGAGAGCCACCGCTGCATCCAGATGACCCCTACACTCCGGTGTACCCAGAGGTGCCTCTTCTGCTGGCGCTCCTTCGAGCATGAACCCGCCGCCGACGAAGACTGCCCGCCCGGGCTCATCGTCGATCGCCTCATCGACCTCCAGAAACGGGCCCTCTCCGGGTATAAGCCCTCGTACCGGGTCACCCCCGACCGGTTCCGGGATGCCCTCTCCCCGAAGCATGTCGCCATCTCCCTCGCCGGGGAACCGACCTGCTACCCGCACCTTGCGGAGCTCGTGGACCTCCTCCATGGACGGGGATATACCACCTTCCTTGTCTCGAACGGGACCCGCCCGTGGGTCCTCGAAACAGTACACCCGTTCCAGACCTATGTCTCGCTCTCTGCGCCGGACCGGGAGACCTACCAGAAGCTCTGCCGGCCAATCACTGACAGCTGGGAGAGGGTCGTGGAGAGCCTTGGCATCCTGGGACAGAGGAGATCGGCGATCCGGATCACCGTCGTCCGGGGAGAGAACGACACCCGCCCGGACCTCTTCGGGAGGCTGATCCAGGAATCCGGCGCCCGGTTCGTGGAAGTGAAGGGTTATATGTTCCTGGGATACAGTAGAAAACGATTGAAGAAGGAGAACATGCCCGGGCACGGGGAGATCCAGGCCTTTGCCGGGTCCCTCTCGGGCTGCTCCGATTACGAGATACGGGACGAGAGCCCGGCGAGCCGGGTGGTGCTCCTGGAGCGGATGGGATGAGGTTCGACGCAGGGAAGTTCAGGGAACGGGCAAAGGAAGACTTCGAGAAGGCCTGGCACGAGGGACCGGAGGTGCTCACCCCTCCCGCCGGCTCCAAGAAGTACCCGCGCCTCCGCTACCCGCAGGCAAGACCCCATCCCGTCTTTGACACCATCCACCGTCTCAGGGAGGTCTACCTCTCCCTCGGGTTTGAGGAGTGCTGCAACCCCCTCATCGTCGACGAGCAGGAGGTGTACCGGCAGTTCGGCCCCGAGGCCATGGCGGTCCTGGACCGGGTCTTCTATCTCGGGGGGCTCCCCCGGCCGAATGTAGGGATCGGGAAGGAGCGGATCGACGCGATTGGTGGGATCCTGGGCCGAGAGATCGGCCCCGATACCGAGGTCCGGCTCAGGGAGACCCTTCATGCCTACAAGAAGGGCGAGGTGGAGGGGGACGACCTTGTCCATGCCATCTCGGAGGTCCTCGCAGCGGACGATGCAACCGTCGTGAAGGTGATGGACCGGGTCTTCCCCGAGTTCCGGGAGCTCTCCCCCGAGTCCACCCGCCGGACCCTGAGGAGCCACATGACGAGCGGGTGGTTCCTCACCCTCTCGGCGAACTGGGAGCACCGCCCCCATCCCATCCGCCTCTTCTCGGTGGACCGCTGCTTCAGGAGGGAACAGGAGGAAGGGCCGACCCGGCTCATGACCTACCACTCGGCATCCTGCGTGGTGGCCGGGGAGGACGTGACGAACGACGAGGGGAAGGCTGTGGTAGAGGCCCTCCTCTCGGCCTTCGGCTTCACGGAGTTCACCTTCAGACCTGACGAGAAACGCTCCAAATACTACATGCCCGGGACCCAGACCGAGGTCTATGCAAAGCACCCTGTAAGAGGGGAGGTGGAGGTGGCCACCTTCGGGGTCTATTCCCCCTCGGCCCTTGCCGAGTACGGCATCGGGGTGCCGGTCATGAACCTGGGCCTCGGCGTGGAGCGCCTGGCCATGATCCTCACGGGTTCCGAGGACGTCCGGGCACTCTCCTATCCCCAGTTCTATCCACGGGATCTCACTGACCGCGAACTGGCGGGTGCGGTCTCCCTCAAGGAGGAACCTGCAACGGTGATGGGGAGGTTTATCGCGAGGGCCATCGCCGAGACGGGCATGGCGAACCCGACAGCCCCGGGCCCCTGCTCCTTCACCGCATGGGAGGGCGAGCTCCTCGGCCACAAGCTGAAGGTCTACCTCGAGGAGCCCGAGGCGAACGCCAAGCTGCTCGGGCCTGCCTGCGGGAACGAGGTATTCGTCCACCAGGGGAACATCCTCGGGATACCCGACAACGAGAAATGGGCGCAGATCCGGAAGGAGGGGGTCTCGACAGGGATCACCTACCTGGATGCAGTTGCAGCCCTTGCAGCGGCGCGGATCGAGGAGGGCGCACGGTGCGGGAACGGTGTCACCGTCCAGGTGAAGATGTCCAAGTTCCCGAGCGACGTGAACCTGAAGGTCGCCGAGTACGCCATGCGGTTCATCACCGACAAGAAGAAGAAGATCGATGTCCGGGGACCGGTCTTTGTGACGGTGCGGTCGACAGTCGAGTGATCCCCCGGATAAAACCGTCCATATTTTAATCACTTTTTTTCGCTCTGCGAAGTTGCTTGGGAGGGCTGGGTACTTATGGAATATCCCTGCTGCCAGTTATATCACTATTCATTAATGTACCATAATGTATAAATAAGTACAATGATAACCATAAGCAATCATGCTTTCACCTGGATTGATGCCTGCAGTACGCGGGGGCGAGGACTCCTCCCGGCTGAACCTCACCGAAGAGGAGTTCATCGCGGCCGTGGAGCACCAGCCCCGCCCTCTCGTCGTACCCCTCTCCCTGGAGCGGCCCATCCCGCGGATCTCCCCCCTCACCATCTATTCCGGCCTCCCGGGCCCGGGGGGGTTCCTCCTGGAGTCGATGGAGGGGAGCGAGAAGCTTGCCCGCTACTCCTTCCTCGGGAAGGACCCGGATCTCACCGTGACCTTTGGAAGGGAGGTTCGGGTCGAGGGAAGGGAGCCCTTTCTCTCCATCGCCCGTTCTCCTGAAGGAGGGAATGCGATCGACGGGCTCGAGTCCATCCTCCGGAGGTTCCAGTTCATGAACCTGAAGGCGCCCAGGTTCTTCGGCGGGATGGTCGGCTACCTTGCCTACGATATCGTCCACGACCTCTCCCCGAAGGTGAAGAGGCGTGAGAAGCCCGGTTCCGGCCTCCCCCTGGCCCGGTTCATGATGGCCAGGGACGCAATCGTCCTCGACCATGTGGCAGGGAAGATCTTCATCTTCTCATCGCCGGTCCTCACCTATGATTCTGATCCTGGAGAGCTCTACAGGGAGAGCAGGGCGAGGATCCTTGCCCTCGACCGGCAGATCTGCGATCTCGAGAGGGCGGGGGACGGGTTCTTTCTCCTGCCCGGAGAGACGGAACCCCTCATACGAAAGACCAGTATCCCGAGGGAGAATTTCCTCGAGGCGGTGAAGAGAGTGAAGGAGTACATCCTGGCAGGGGATATCTTCCAGGCGGTCATTTCGAGAAAGATCGAGTGCTCCCTGGAGGGAGATCCCTTCCGCATCTACCGCGCCCTCAGGATGATCAACCCGAGCCCCTACATGTTCTACCTCGACTTCGGCGACCTCAAAGTGGTCGGGTCGAGCCCCGAGATGCTCGTCAGGGTGGAGCGCGGGAAGGTGACCACCGTCCCGATCGCTGGAACCCGGCTCCGGGGGAAGACCCCGGAGGAGGACCAGCGCCTGGCGAAGGATCTCCTCTCTGACGAGAAGGAGCGGGCCGAGCACCTCATGCTCGTGGATCTCGCCAGGAACGACGTGGGGAAGGTGTCCAGGTTCGGATCCGTGAAGGTGGATGAGTTCATGACTGTGGAGAAGTTCTCCCACGTACAGCACCTGGTCTCCACGGTGCAGGGGACCCTCAGTGACCACCTCACCCCCTTCGATGCCCTGAAGTCATGCTTCCCTGCAGGAACGGTGTCGGGTGCTCCCAAGGTCCGGGCCATGGAGATCATCGAGGAGCTGGAGCCGGAGCGGCGGGGCCTCTATGCCGGCGCCATCGGCTATGCCGGGTTCGACCGCACCCTGGAGTTCGCCATCACCATCCGCACCATCGTCGCGCGGGGGGGGAAGGCCGAGGTCCAGGTGGGGGCGGGGATCGTAGCCGACTCGGATCCCGCCCGTGAGTGGGACGAGACCGAGAACAAGGGCATGGCGCTCATCCGCGCCATCGAGCTGGTGGAGGGATCGGGATGAGGGTCCTCATCATCGACTGCTACGACAGCTTCACCTTCAACCTCTCCCAGCTCGTGGGCTCGCTGGGGGCGGTCCCTGAAGTCATCATGAACGATGCCCCTCGGGAAGTCCTGGAACGGGACGCATGGGACCGGATCATCCTCTCCCCCGGGCCGGGCAGGCCCGAGGATTCCGGGCTCTGCCTCACGGCCCTCGCCACCCTCTCCCGAAAGATACCCACGCTGGGTGTCTGCCTGGGCCACCAGGCGATCTGCACCGCCTTCGGTGGAAAGGTCATCCGCGGGGAACGACCGGTCCACGGCAAGACCTCTCCCATCAGCCACGACGGGGCGGGGATCTACAAGGGAGTCATGAACCCCTTTACTGCGACCCGGTACCATTCGCTGGTCGCCGACCGGAAATCCCTGCCCTCCGACCTCGCGATCACCGCGGAGAGCCTTGACGATGGATGCATCATGGGGCTCCGGCACTTGAGATACTCCATCGAAGGAGTCCAGTTCCACCCCGAGAGCATCCTGACCAGCGAGGGTGCAAAGATCATCGGGAACTTCCTCTCGGGGAGGGCGGCATGAACCCCCGGGAAGCGCTCCTCATCCTCACCTCACCGCGGGACCTCTCGCGTGAGGAGGCGGCATCGGTTATGAGGGCAATCATGGCAGGGGAAGCGACGCCTTCCCAGATAGGGGCCATCCTCACCGCCCTCTCCATGAAGGGGGCGAGGGCCCAGGAGCTCGCAGGGTTCGCAGGCGCGATGCGGGAGTTCGCCGTTCCCTTCCCTCATGGGATGAAAGGGCCCCTCATCGATACCTGCGGGACAGGGGGGGATGGATCACAAACCTTCAATGTGAGCACGGCGGCCGCATTCGTGGTCGCCGGGGCGGGGCTCCCCGTCGTGAAGCACGGCAACCGGTCTGTCACGAGCCGTTGCGGCTCGGCCGATGTCCTCTCTGCCCTCGGGGTCAGCCTGGAGGTCCCGCCGGAGCGGATGGCCGGCAATCTCCGGGCTACGGGGATAGCCTTCCTCTTCGCCCCGCTCTATCACCCCGCGATGCGGCGGGTGCAGGGTATCCGCCAGGAGCTTGGCCTCCGGACCGTCTTCAACCTCCTCGGCCCCCTCGCGAACCCCGCCGGTGCAGGCATCCAGCTCCTTGGTGTTTACCGGCCTGAGATCATCGGCACGATGGCCGATGCCCTCCGGCTCCTGGGAGCGGAACGGGCCATGGTGGTCCACGGTGAGGGCCTGGACGAGATCACAACGACCGGCCCGACACGGGTTGCCGAGCTTGCGGGTGGATCTGTCAGGGAATATACCATCCACCCCGCGGAGTTCGGGATCCCTCTCTCCTCGGTCGAGGATCTGCGTGGAGGGGATGCAGCGGAAAACGCAAGAATTCTCAGAGAAGTGCTCTCCGGCGAACCCGGAGCCGCCAGGGATGCTGTCCTGATGAATGCCGGCGCTGCCATCTACCTCGGAGGGCTGGCGCGGTCCATCGCCGGGGGCATCTCCTGTGCAGAGGAGTCTGTCGATTCCGGGATGGCCCTTCAGAAGCTCGAGGCCCTCATCGAAGCGACGGGGCTGAAATGAGCATGATCCTGGATGAGATCCTGGAGACCACCTGGGAACGGGTTCGCGCCCTGAAAAGCTGTCCTCTCCCCCTTCCTGTTCACCACCCCAGGAGCCTGGCAGGGGCTATCGGCGAAGCCGCGGCAGGGAATGCCATCATCGCCGAGGTGAAATTCTCCTCGCCATCACGGGGGAGCATCCGGGCCCGGGCACCTCCCGAAGGGCTTGCACGGGATCTCGTCGCGGGCGGGTGCTGCGCGCTCTCGGTCCTGACCGAGCCCCGTTTCTTCGGGGGGTCGCCGGATGACCTGGCCCGTGTTCGCCGGGCGGTAGAGGTACCGGTGCTTCGGAAGGACTTCATCATCGATCCCCTTCAGCTGGAGGAGACGCGGTCTCTCGGTGCGGATGCTGTCCTCCTCATCGCATACCTCCTCGGGGACCGGCTCCCCGATTTCGTGGAGAAGGCGCTTGCCCTCAGCGTCGAACCCCTGGTGGAGGTACACACCACGAAAGAAGCTGAGATTGCCCTCCTGACGGGTGCGAGCCTCATCGGTGTGAACAACCGCGATCTCCGGACTATGGAGATCGATCTCGGCACCACCCTCGCGCTCGGACCAAGAATACGGGAAGCCGGAAGAACGGTCGTCTCTGAGAGCGGGATCCGGACACCGGAGGATATCCGCACCCTGAGGCCGGCCTGCGATGCCTACCTCATCGGCTCGTCGGTCATGGCTTCAAGGGACCCGAGGAAGAAGCTGGAGGAGTTCGTATGCGCGTGAAGATCTGCGGGATCACCAGGGTCGAGGATGCGCTGCACGCCGAGAGAGAAGGAGCAGATGCCATCGGGGTGATCCTCTTCTCGGACTCGCCGCGGTGCGTGAACCCCGGGAGAGCGCAGGAGATCTTTGGTTCCGTAGGGCCTTTCACCACAACCGTGGCAGTGACCCACACGAGGTCGAGAAGGGATCTCAACAGGATTATCGCTCTGCGACCGGCCGCGATCCAGATCTCTCACCCCTTCAATTTCCCCAAGAGGCCGCCGGTCAGGGTTCTCCGCGTGGTAGCGCCCGGCGACCCTCTTCCCGAGGAAGCCGACGCACTCGTTGTCGACGGGTCCGGGGGGACCGGGAGACCTTATGACCCGGGCTTTGCCCGTGATGTGGTGCAGCGCTCCCGGGTGCCTGTCGTCCTCGCGGGGGGCCTCAACCCGGAGAATGTGGAGGGCGCGATCCAGGCCGTCCTCCCCTACGCGGTGGACGTCGCATCCGGCGTGGAGATCCGGCCCGGGATCAAGGATCCGTCCAGGGTCACTGAATTCATCCGGGCTGCCCGGGAGGTTCTCCCGTGAAGAAGGGGCGGTTCGGAGGGTTTGGCGGGCAGTTCGTCTCCGAGGCCCTGATGGGGGCTCTCGGCGAGCTGGAGGAGGCTTTCCAGGGGTTCGGGAACGACCCGGCTTTCCTCTCCTCACTGGAATCTTACCTCGCTGAGTTTGCAGGGAGGCCTACTCCGCTCACCTTCTGCAGGAACCTGTCACAGGACCTGGGGTGCCGTGTGTACCTGAAGAGGGAGGACCTCCTCCACGGCGGCGCCCACAAGCTGAACAACACGCTGGGGCAGGCTCTTCTTGCGAAGTTCATGGGGAAGAAGCGGCTCATCGCCGAGACCGGGGCCGGCCAGCACGGGGTCGCAACCGCTATTGCCGGGGCTGTCCTCGGCCTCCCTGTGGAGGTCTACATGGGGGAAGTTGACATTGAGCGGCAGCGCCCGAACGTCTTCCGGATGGAGCTCATGGGGGCGAAGGTCATCCCGGTCTCATCAGGGACGAGGACCCTCAAGGATGCCGTGAACGAGGCCCTCCGGGACTGGGCCGCCTCCGTCGGGGAGACCCATTACCTCCTCGGCTCCGTCGTAGGACCCCACCCCTTCCCCCTCATGGTCCGGACCTTCCAGTCGGTGATTGGGAAGGAGACACGGGCCCAGATCCTTGAGAGAGAGGGGAGGCTCCCGGATGCAATCCTTGCCTGTGTCGGCGGGGGATCAAACGCAATCGGGATTTTCCACCCATTCCTGCAGGACAGCGTGAGACTCATCGGGGTGGAGGCCGGGGGCGAAGGGATCGAGAGCGGCCATCACGGGGCATCCCTCTGCGCCGGATCCCCGGGGATCCTCCATGGGGCGCTCTCCTACCTTCTCCAGGACCCGGATGGCCAGGTCCTCTCGACGCACAGCGTCGCAGCCGGGCTGGACTACCCGGCCGTGGGGCCGGAGCACTCGATGCTCAAGGATACGGGAAGGGTCGAGTACACCTCGGTGACCGACCGGGAGGCGCTCGAGGCTTTCGCCCTCCTCTCACGGAAAGAGGGGATCATCCCGGCTCTCGAGTCGGCCCATGCCATCGCCCGGCTGGCGAAGATGGCCGGGGAGTTTGGCAGGGATGATATCGTCGTCGTGAACCTCTCGGGCCGGGGGGACAAGGACCTTGCCGAGGTGGCACGGCTGCGGGGAGGGATCTGATGACCCGGATCGGGGAGGTCTTCCAGACACTGGATCGTCCGGCCTTCATCGCCTACCTGGTTGCCGGCGATCCCGACCGGGCAGGGTTTCTCGCCGCTGCGCAGGCGGTTATTGAAGGAGGGGCCGATATCCTGGAGATCGGGATGCCGTTCTCTGACCCGGTCGCCGACGGTCCTACCATCCAGCGGGCCCACACCCGCGCCCTTGCGGGAGGCATGACCGTGGACGGGTTCTTCGATTCCATCCGGGATGTCCGGAGATTCTCGGAGATTCCTATCCTCCTCATGGTCTACTGCAACACCGTTCACCGGCGGGGGGTGGAACGGTTCTACCGTGAGGCCGTGGCCGCCGGGGCTGACGGCATGCTCATCGTTGACATGCCCCCCGAGGAAGGCGAACGTGCGGTCCGGGCCGCACGGGTCACCAGGCTGGACCAGATCTTCCTTGCAGCCCCGTCGACAAGCGACCAGAGGCTTGAACAGGTTCTTCAATCCACGAGCGGGTTCCTCTACCTCGCCTCCCTTCTCGGGGTCACCGGCGCCCGTGAGAGGCTCTCCGATGAAGCGGGCACCCTTATCCGTCGGGTTCGCCCCCGCACCCGCCTCCCCCTCGCGGTTGGGTTCGGGATCTCACGCCCGGAGCATGCCACGGCCCTCCGTGATGCAGGGGCAGATGGGATCATCGTGGGATCCGCCCTCGTAAGACTCGTGGAGGAGCATGCCCGGGACCCCGGCCATATGGCTCGGGAGATCCATGGGTTCGTCACGGGCATGCGTGGAGCACTTGAGGGTTGACCTGAGGCCGCAGAATGCCCCCTTCATGCATCTCTCGTGAGCCGGCGTACCTCCCCCAGTACTTCTTGGAATTTCTCATCCCGGTTCTCACGGCTCATGATGATGAGCTTCACATCGGGCCTTGCTTTGATCCCCTCGATGGGGGGCGTCCCCCGCATCGCGATGGTGGCAAGGAAAGGTACGGGTGAATCGAGAGATTCCCTGATGATGTATCGGAACCGGCCCGAGAGGCACTCCATCTTCCCTATCTCGTCGATGACGACAAGGCGCAAGCCCGGGTTCCTGAGTTCAAGGCCATTGAGAAAGGAATCGAAGCCAGGGATGTCAACTCCGTACCTCCCGACCCGATAAGGTCCCCCGATCTTCACGTGAGAGAGAACCCCCCTCCTCCCGTCCATGCCGACAAGAGTAAAACCGAACCGATCTCTTCCCTCACGGATCTCCTCGGTGTAAAAGCCTGTCATGAGAAGATCCCCGAGTTCCTGGGTGATCCTCCGGACCAGAGTGGTCTTCCCGCACCCTGGCGGACCGGTGATGAGAAGGTTCTTCGGCATTATCCGATCCATCACTTTTCCTTCATATTTGACACGCCGACACCACCTGATTGGGCGAGGGCAGCGAGCAGGTAAACCGTCCCCCCCTTATCGAGGGGCGTGTTGTCGTTCCCGCACTTGGGGGAGTAGATGCAGGCCGGGCACCCGGCCTCGCACCGGCAATCATGAACCGCCTCGTGGGCCATGGAGGCGATCCGGTCCATCAGCTCGAAGGCCTTCTCTGCAAGGCCGATGCCTCCCTCGTACCCGTCGTACACGAAGATGGCTGGCCCTTCGGTGTCGGGGTGGCTCGGGGTAGAGACCCCGCCGAGGTCCCGCCTGTCGCAGAGGACGTGGAAGGGGGCAACACCGATAATGGCATGCTCGGCGCCATGGAGGGTGCCTGCGAGATCGAAGCCCGCTGCAGTAATGGCATATGCAAGATCAGGCGAGAGGGTGAACCAGAAAGCCCGGGTCCCGAACTTCAGAGGCGGGAGGTTGAGGGGCTCGAAGCCGATGAGGGAGTCGTACTTCATGATACGGTAACCCGTGAACTGCTCGGTCACCTCCACGTCTCCCAGGGAGAGGGTGAACCCGTTCCCTTCCCGCCGGGATATCTCCCGCACGACCCTGAGGTCAACGGCCTTCAGGGCATCGGTGTAGTAATCCACGTCCGCCCGCTCTACCCGGATCCTCCTCGTGTCGAGGTCCATCTCCTTCACGAGGTAGGTCTCCCCCCGGTGGAGGACGACCGCGCCCTCATGGGCCTCCCGGAAGGCCTGGGCACGGTCCATGGTCTCGAGGAGGGTGCCGTTGCAGGTCATCCGGAAGGTCTCGGAGGAGATGGAGTCGAGCTTCACCGCCTCTGCCGCCCGCCCCCTGCCGCAGTAGACCACCCCGTGCGGGGTCGTGCGGAGGAGGTGGGCGTCCGAGAGGGAGCGGATGGGGGCCTCCAGCTCCCCTGGCCAGAGAGGCCTGTCCCTCTCCGGCTGCACGGGAAGCTCCGAGGCTGCACAGAGAAGGTGGCCGGAGACGATGTAGGGGTTCGCGAGGTCCACGATGGCATGCTCGTGGGGGCTCCCGAAGAAGGTCTCTGGATGGCGCATGAAGTACTGGTCCAGGAGGTCCTGGAAGGCGACGAGGAAGGCGGCCGAGTCCTTTCCCCGCCGGCCTGCCCGGCCTGCCTGCTGCCAGGTGGAGATGATGGTCCCCGGGAAGCCCGAGATAAGAACCGCGTCCAGCCCCCCGATATCGATCCCCACCTCCAGGGCGTTCGTGGAGGTGAGGCCTTTGATGAGGCCGGACTTCAGGCGGTCCTCGATCGCGCGCCGCTCCTCGGGGAGGTACCCTGCCCGGTACGCGGTGACTTGGGCCGGGTCCCGCCCCTTCCGGGCCAGGTCCTCGTGCGCCCAGAGGGCTATCAGTTCTGCCATCCGCCGCGAGACGGTGAAGCAGAGGGTCTGGAGGCCGTGGGTGAGGCACGCGAGGAGGAGATCCTCGGTCTCGCGGTGGACGGACCTCCCGTTTACCCCGTTGTAGAAAGGGTTGTAGAGGACGAAGTGCTTGCTTCCCCGGGGGGACCCATCCTGGCTGACATGATGGTAGTCATGGCCGGTCAGGTTCCTCCCGAACTCCAGGGGATTCGCGATGGTTGCTGTAGAGAGGATGAACTGGGGTTCTGCCCCGTAGTGCCGTGCTATCCGCCTGAGCCTCCGGATCAGGTAGGCCATGTGGGATCCAAAGACTCCCCTGTACCGGTGGGCTTCGTCAATGATCACATAGTTCAGATTCCTGAAGAACCGCTCCCACCGGTGGTGCCAGGGGAGGACCTGATGGAGCTCGTAGGGGTTGGAGAGGATGACCCGGGACCGCTCCCTGATGAGGGGGCGGCGGGAGGATGGCGTGTCGCCATCATAGATGGCGCCCTGTGCGGCGATGCCGGTCCCCTCCTCGAGGTCGCGGATCGCCTTCAGCTGGTCGTTTGCAAGCGCTTTGGTGGGATAGAGGTAGAGGGCCGTGGCCATGGGCCTGTCGTGGAGGGCCTCGAAGATGGGCAGGTTGAAGGCAAGGGTCTTCCCCGAGGCAGTCGGGGTGGTGATGATGAGGTTCTCGCCGGAACGGAGGGCCTCAAGGGCCTCGACCTGGTGGGTGTAGAGGCGGATCCCTTTCCCTGTGAGATACCTGTCCAGGGGTGCGGGAAGGGGACGGCCGGGGATCCCGTAGCTGGCCTCCTGTGCCTGGATGACCCGGACATGGGCTACCCGTAAGGATTGTTTGGGATCTTTTCCCAGGGAAGCGATCAGGTCAGGGATGGGCACGGAGTTCCTCCAGGAGGGTTGAGAGCAGGAAACCCAGGGAGACCAGGTCCTGGCGGTTGTGATCGACGATAGGGACCAGGGGGCCGCAGTTCCCGGTGCGGAGAAAGGCCTCGTAGAACTCCGGCACCAGGCTCCCGGGTATGTCCACCTCACGGGCGATGCCGAAGACATGCCGCTCGAGGGTCGAGAGCCGGCAGTCCGGAAGAGCCCTGCCCCAGCGGCGCCGGGAGAAGTGGAGGAGGTCGAAGTGGGGCCGGTCCAGGCGGACAGGCATGCCGTAGTAGGCGGCCCGCTCGCCGATGAAGGGGATATCGAAGCTCTTCCCGTTGAACGAGATGTAGGCCGCCCCGTCACCGGTGAGATCCTCCAGGGCGGCGTTCAGGGCTGCAGGCTCCTCAGAGATCTCCCGTACGAGGTACTGGCTCGTTGCAAGGGTTGATCCAGCGAGCCTCCCGATGCCGATGAGGATGATGGGCCGGGAGAAGATGCCCAGGGTCTCGATATCGAGGAAGACGAGCTCGTCCCGCCGGTGGAGGCCGCAGGGGCCGAGGGCCATGGGATGGGAACGGGGATACCGTCGGGAGATCCATCCCGCGAGGGGACCGGTCTCATCGCGATCCAGGAGTTCGAGGAACTCTCGGGCGCCCTGCCCGAACCGGCGGTGATCCCTGAGATCGAGAATGGAACGATACCCCCGCCCTCTGAGCCGCTTCTCGGTCACCGACCCGACCCCCGAAAGGAGCCTGAACTCTTCGAGAAGACGCCCCCGGACCCCGTCTCTGTCCAGCCGGAGATCCGGGACCTGCGTCCGTTCCTCGATACAGTACGCCGGGCCGAAGCCCGTCTCTACCTCCTTCCCGTGAAGGACCTGGTGGACCTGCATTCCCTCGTGAAGAGCCATCATGCTCCTGAGGAGGTCCAGGGCCCTGCTGTGCTCCGATGAAAAGACAAAGGTATCGAGGAACGAGGTGCGGAAGATCTTCCCGTCCTCCACCACCTCGTATCCCGGAATGGCATCGACGGCCTCCCGCCATCGCTCTGAGGCTCGATCGAGGGTCTGGAGCATCAGGGAGGGATTGGGATGGGGTGTTTTTAGCGTTTTACGGCGCGGGGTGAAAGTATAACCCTGCCGTCACTCGAGGAGCACGAGGCCGATGGAGACGATATCGCCGTGGACGATCTTCCCGTACTCCAGGTCCTTGCACGGGATGGTGGAGAGTTCCCAACCTGCGTTCTTCGCCGTTGCAAAGACATCCATCCCTGCTGCCTCCATGCTCGGGCGGACCATGTCCATGTGCCGGCAGAGGCGACGGATGGACTCGTCTACGATCCCCGGCTGCTCCTCGGCCACGCAGTGCTCGCAGAAGATGCAGGGGTACGGGCCGAAGCCAAACGCCTTGTAGAAGCCGTCGTAGAAGGCCGTCTTCTCGAGCATGTGGATCGTGGTGTGCCCCCAGAGGATGAGATCCTTGTAGAAGGGGTGGAAGTCCTCGGGGATCTCCTCGGGCTTCAGTTTCTTGTGGCCCGGGACCCCGTCGAACCGTACGAGGATCCCGGTCGAGTAGCCGGAGACCATGCGCCGGGTCTCCTCGGGGCTCGGGGCGTACGGGGGGCAGGAAAGGTGCTTTCCATAGCCCTTGCACCCGTAGCGGCACTTGTATCTCACCCAGTCGGCTATCACGAGGGATCCGGCTGAGATAACGGTGGTCTTTGCGTCCTTCTCCCTTGCAAGGGACGAGAGCTTCTCAATCTCCTCTTCGAGTTCGCGCCTCATGATACTCCTCAGAGGGGTGATGGGATGGGAGGGCTATAAAGAGGTTGTGAACCCGTCCATCCAGGGACTTGCGTCAGGACTTGCCGCGGATCTCGAGAATCCGGTCGATGATCCGCCGGGTACTGGTGCAGCTATCGCCAGAGTATTCCCCGATCCGCACCACCGTTGCCCCGATCCCCCGCTCCTTCAGCGCTTCCCGCAGCTGCTCCTCAGAAAAGTGCTGGTTGAACCCGAGGGTGATCACCGCCGGGTCGATCTCCTCGATGGGCCGGAACATGTCAGTGGCGTCTCCCAGCCTCGCAAAGTCCACCACCCTGAGAGCCTGGACCACCTTGAGCCGCTGGGCCTCCCCGATGACCGGTATCGGCTTGTGCCGGACGTTTGCGTCCTTCGCCACAATGACATGGAGCTCGTCGCCGAGCTTCCGCGACTCCTCCAGGTAGTAGATATGCCCCGGGTGAATGATATCGAAGGTGCCCGTTGCCACCACCCGTTTCATTCCATCACCTCAAGGTCACAGGGGCCCCCGTCAGAGGTGAAACACTTCCAGCTCGATTCCGAGTAGGGGGGCCCGAGGATGATGTGGTACCGGCCGAGTCTCGGGAAGAAGCGGAGGTCGGCATCCGAGGGCCTGAGCGCCCCGGTGGGATGGGAGTGTGCACTCCCGGCGACATGGGGATCGAGGGGCATCAGGTCGTAGCGGAGGCTCGCGCTCACCTGTGTTGAGGTGAATGGGAGGAAGAGGAACTCCCGGATCACCCCGTCCTCCTCCCGGAGCACGGCCACGAACTCCCGGCCGCCGCCTTCCCGGTCGACCTCCTGGGCCGAGGAGAGGAGAGCCTGGAGGAGATCCCGTGCGATGCCCCGGATCTTCATGCCTTTTGTACTGGGACAGGGGGAATGATGAAGGATTCCCCTGCCGGAGTCGGGAAATACATTTCCCTCTCCCTCGGGGGATTGAGATCCCCCTCCGGGTGCCTAGAACTCCCCGTCCTGCTCGAAGGAGCGGCCGAACCGGATCGCCAGGTATGCCTTGTAGAGCTCCTTGCCCAGGTAGCCGGCATGGTCGAGCCGTGAAACCCTCCCTTCGAAAAGGAGGGTGTGGAGCACATCCTCCCATCGCTTCCCCCGGATGGCTATCCCTTCATGGACAGCGACGATCTCATCACCCTCGATCCCGATCCGGAAGTTGCCGCGCGGGTCATAGGTCACCTCGCGGGGCATGGGAAGTGCAGCCTCTGATCCCATGTACGCGAGCGGTGGCTCCCTCCGCCGCCTCTTCTCCTTCAGGACGAGGAGATCGATCCCCAGGTCCTTCGGGTACGGCCTGCCCCTGGCAAGGGCCATCATCTCGGTGGCCCGCCGCATCTCCGCCACCGACCCCCGGGTCTTGTCCGAGTGCTCGCTCGTGAAGATGACCGCTGCACCGAGCTCCATGGCAATACCGGCGAGGAGGGCGTTCGCTCCGATGGAGTCCGCGTCCAGGAGTTCCACCACATTCCCTGCCCCGAAGAAGAGGGGGCGGTCTGTCTCCCTGAACCTGGCAAGGGCTTCGGTGAACCCGGATCCGACAGGCGGGAGCAGGGGATCCGCGATGATTGCCCCGATCCCGGTCTCTTCTGCTGCCTCGATATTCCCGGCAAGGGATCCCTGCCCGGGAATCACCACCGCAGCCGCCCCCGCTTCTGCAACCGCTTTTCCAACGACGGGTATATTCCCTCCATGGAGGGAGAGGACGAGGTCTGCTCGAAGGAGAGCAGCGCGGATGAGGGCGGGATCCTGGGTGTCAACCGCGAGAGGACCCTCGATATCGGCGAGGACGGTGAAGCAGCGGGTCACGTCCCCGGGGGTCGCATCGAAGCCGAAGCCGAGATCCACGAGGTCTGCACCTTCCGAGAAGAGCCGCTCCACCTCTGCGCGGAGATCCTCCCTCCGGTGGGCGTCCATGATCTCTGCGAGGACCTTCATCCGGGATGACCCCCCTATCTTTACCCCACGGATGATGAAATCGGAAGAAGCCCCCTCCTCCTTCAGGGCCAGATCCCGGTATGCCTCCTCGGCCTTCCTCCGGGCAAGGAACTCGTCGGCCGGAACCGTCCGGGAGAGCTCCAGCTCCCCAAGGAGGGGGAGCACGAGAGAGAGGTCTGCCGCATGGCGTGGCCCGCGGTAGACCGGGACACCGGTCTCCCTCTCCACCACTCCGAAAGAGGCGGTGCACATCCCGGAGACGAGGACCATATCGTACTTCCCTCCACGGACCAGGGAGACGAGCTGCTCCGGTGTGAGGAAGGATGCGATCTCCCCGGTGACTGCCACCTCGGCATCATGGCCGAGAGCGGCCTTTCGCACTATCCCGGCGGTGGCGCTGCCCGTTGGGAGGAGGAGGCGCATAAGCTCGTTTAATATGCGAAAGGTGAAAAAATGATCTCTGTTCATGCTCCGCTGCGACCTGCACGTCCACACGAACTTCTCAAGGGACGGGGAGAGCAGCGTTGAGGAGATCCTTGCCCGGGCTGCGTCCGAGAGGCTGGATGCCATCGCCATCACCGACCATGACACCTGCGCAGGGGTGGAGCACGCCGAAAGGGCCGGATCCGGTCTCGTTATCATCCCGGGCATCGAGGTCTCCACGAAACAGGGCCACCTGATCGTCCTCGGCGTGAGGGAGCCCCTCCCCCCGGGGCGCCATGTGATGGAGACCATCCGCCTTGCACGGAGCCTCGGGGGCGTCACCATCCTCCCCCATCCCTACCACATGTGGCGCCACGGGGTGGCGAGGAGGGTGCCCGAGAGCATCGGGGCCGTGGATGCCATCGAGGTCTTCAACAGCCGCTACATCGTCGGGTCAGCCAACCGGAAGGCCGCGAGGATTGCAAGGAAGGTGAGGATTGCCCAGGTGGGTGGCAGCGACGCCCATAATGCAAGGTTCGTCGGTTTCGGCTACACCCTGGTCGCCGCCGAGCCGGAGGTCTCCTCCATCCTCCGGGCCATCCATGAGGGGAGGACCATCGCCGGAGGGAAGATGACCCCGCTGCGAACCTACTCCCGCCAGTCTCTCAGGAATGCCCTCCGGAGAATGAGGCGCCGGGTCCGCTCATGAGGCTTGCCTTCCGGGTTGCCTACCTGGGGGAAGGCTTCTTCGGGTCCCAGGTCCAGGCTGACAGGAGGACCGTCGAGGGCGAGATGATCGCCGCCGCGAGGAGGCTCGCCCTCTTCGACGACTGGCGGGCAGCCCGGTTCACCTTTGCCGGCCGCACCGACCGGGGCGTGCATGCCAGGGCGCAGGTCGCTGCCTTTGACACACCGGATCCCGGGAGGGCGAGATCGGCCCTGAACCTCCAGCTCCCCCGGGACTGCTGGTGCACCGGGGTCTCGGAGGTCCCGGATGCCTTCCACCCCCGCTATGATGCCAGGTCGCGGACCTATCGCTACTTCTTCCCGAAGGCGGGCCTTGACAGGGAAGCTATGGCAGGTGCAGCCCGGTTCTTCCCCGGCAGGCACGACTTCTCACGCTTTGCCCGGGTGGAGGGGAAGGACCCGGTCCGGAACATCCTGTCTGCGAGGATCTTCGATGACGGCTCTGCCGGCGAAGGGTTCACCTGCTTCGAGGTGAGCGCCGAGTCCTTCCTCTGGCAGATGGTGCGGGGCCTCGCGGGGGCCCTCCTCTCCGTAGGGACAGGCGGGCTCGATGAGGAAGGAGTACGGGAACTGCTTGAGACACCATCGGGTGAGCGCCACCCCCCCGCCCCCGCATCCGGGCTTATCCTCTGGGAGGTGGACTGCGGGATCATGTTCGAACCCCTCTCCCGGAGCCCGCGGTCCACGGCCTTCCTCTCATCCGTCAGGAACCATCACGAGGTGATGGCCCGGGTCACCTCTATCCTCGAAGACGGGTAGGAGTGACGGATCAGACCGCTGCCCTCGCCTTGAGCCAGGCATAGGTCCCCTTCCTGTCGTCCTGGTTCTCTAGGATATAGTTGTGGACGAGGGAATTGTCGTTGTAGTCCTTCACCACGGCCCCGTACTGGCCAAGGAGCTGGTTGTATTCCGCGAACTTCCCCCGGGAACGAAGGTCGCTCATCCTTGTGGTGAGGGATGTGAGATCCCGTGACAGGGAGGCCACGCGTGTTTCGGACCTTTCCAGGGCATCTTGGATGGCCAGGGTCTCCTGGCACTCCCCGTAGAGCCTAGAACCGTTCGCGACGGGGATGACGAGGGGCGCCGAGGTCAGGTTCACGCCCCCGTCGAGCTGGATGGTGGGGACACCCACCATGGACACGTTCGTGGTCGCCATGTAACCATAACCGGTATCCTTGTAGTCGCACTGGTATCCCTTCACCCCCACCGCCATGTGGGACTCAGGCTTGAAGTAGAAGAGCGCCACGGAGTACCCCTCCCGTGCCAGGAGGCCGGCAAGGAGGAGGCTCTTGTCATCGCAGTCCCCCCTCCCGTCGACATAGGTCTCGATGGGAAACTTCGGTGCCGTGAGGGTCCCGTTGGTCTCGTAGGGGAGGGACTGGACCGCCACCGCCATCAGCTCGAGGTATTCATCATCATCCAGGGAGTCATTCACCCTGATACTCCTGAACGCCCCCAGGAGCTGGCGGTAGAACTCCTCCTGGTTGGGATCGTTCAGGAAGGCGAGGTAATAGGTGGGGATGAAGATGCTGTCCGGAATATCCCTTGTGAGGATCGCTTCTTTCTCGGCACGCTGCGCCCCGAAATAGACCGTCCCGTTCACCGGGATGGAGAGCGAACGGGTCACGCCCTCGAACCTGAAACTGATCCCCACATCCTTGTAGGTTCCTTCTACCTCAACAGGGTGTATAGAGGGATATATGGTCGCCGGTCTGGAGACCAGGAAATAGCCTGCGCTGAGCAGGATCACGATGGTTAATGCAACGATGATGAGCCTTCCTAGAAGAAGCCGCTTCGGCATGGTGGTACGGTCCGGTTCCTTATAAGTACTCAATCGCCAGCATCTTCAACCTTGGCCCGGAATGCAAGGCTATATATCCTCCTTGGAGAAAACGTCTCGTAGAACAGCCGGTTTGGACGGGTTCTGGTCTGTATGGTGGATCTGCGGGACATCCCCGAGGGGACCCGGTGGCAGATTGCCACGAAGATTCTCTCTTCCCTCCCGATCATGTACGACATCGCCTTCCGGGAGGCAGTTGGCGAGAAGTACGATGAGCTCGAGTACCAGGTCTGGCTGGAGCTCGGGAGGGATGCCATGGATATCGCGAAGGCCTTCCACCTTCCTGTTACCACCGCCGCGGAGCTCGCCGGGGATCTCCGGCTCATCACCAGGATCATCTTCGGTGCCGAGTTCCGGTACGAAGTCCTCGAGATAACGGAGGACCGGGCCACCCTGCTCACCAAGACCTGCCCTTTCCTGGGGAGCACCTACGAGTACGGCGGCAAGGCAAAACACCTCTTCCCCAAGTGCCTGGCCTTCTCAGTCGCCGTGGTGGAGACCCTCAACCCGAAGTTCACCGCACGGTTCGTCCGGTCCCTCTGCATGGCGGATCGCACGTGCGAGATGGCCATCCTCACCAAGGAGGAGGCGAAGAAGATCGACGAGAAGGAGGGGTGATCCCTCAGGGGATACCGAGGGCCGCGAGCTTCTCCTGCGTAGGCCGCCCCTCTTCATCCCACCCGCGGACCCGGTAATACTCCGAGAGGAGGGGCTCTCTCCTCCAGACCCTCCCTGCCGCGGACCCGGTAGAGATGGGCTCCTCCAGAAGGCGGGGGGGAAGGGTGTCGTCCTTCCTCGAGAAGCCGGCCCTCGTGTTAAAGAGCCGCTGGAGGTTCCAGATCCGCTCGCCTGCCCGGAGGAGACTTGCCTCGTCAACGGGAATCCCGGTTACCGCGGCGATCATGGCCGCGTAATCGGCGGCCGATAAAGCCCGGAAGGTGAAGAGGCAGACCCCCGCCGAGTCAAGGGCGGCGGCAAGGTCCTGGAGCCGCATCACCCATTCGGCCTTTCCCTCGTCCACGGAGGGGTCGAGCTTTACAGGCACTCCGAAGACCTCGGGATAGACCATGTTGCCGTAGACATGGCACGCCCCCCGCACGGAGGTGGCATACTCGAGCCCCTGGCCCTGGAGCCCCCGGGGGTCGTAGCCGGGGAGCTCCTGACCTTTCACACTCATGGAGAGCTCCGGGTGTCCCGCAGCGCTTGAGAACCGGAGAGAACCCTCAGCGAGGGCATCGCCGACCCCTTCCCGGAATCCCATGAGCCGCACGAGGTCCACGATTGCCTTCTCGTCCCCGAACCGGATGTCCTCCCTGATGTAGCCGCGGGAGGAGAGCTCCATCGCGCAGGCGATGGTGGAGCCGGTGGAGACGGTGTCGAGGCCGAGCTCGTTGCAGAGGTAGTTGGCCTGTGCGATCGCGGCGAGGTTCGAGACCCCGCAGTCGGGCCCGAACGCCCAGAGGGTCTCGTACTCCGGCCCGTACCCTTTCAGCTCTCCGGCCCTCGTTTCCCTCCCGCATGCAACGCTGCAGGAGTAGCAGGCCGTGACGCGATCCACGAGGGTTTCGCTCATCCGCTCGCCAGAGACCGCCTCGGCCTTCTCGAAGTGGCTCGCCTGGTAATTCCTCGTGGGGAGGAGGTGGCTCTCGTTGATGACATTCATGATACCCGCGGTGCCGTAGCGGCGGAGGCCTCCCTTGTTCGTACCGCTCTTCTCGATCTTCTCACGGACGACGTCCCGGACCCTGGAAAACTCTTCAGGGTTCCCCCGGGGGGCTCGGCCATCACCCAGCACGGCGACGGCCTTCAGGCGTTTCGACCCGAAGACCGCCCCCATCCCCCCGCGCCCCGCTGCCCGGCCATGGTCGTTCATGATAGCTGCCACCCGGGCGAGCCGCTCGCCGGCAGGGCCGATACATGCGACTCTCGCCTTCGGCTCGGCAAGATCCCGCTGGATCCCCTCCATCGCGCGGTCGGTGTTCATCCCCCAGTACGGCGAGGCATCCCGGATCTCGCATTCCCCATCCTGGATCCAGAGGTAGACGGGAGCTTTGGAATGCCCCTCCACGACCACCGCATCGACTCCAGCCCTTCGGAGCTCGGTCCCGAAGAAGCCCCCGCTGTTGCTGGAAGAGAGGGTTCCGGTGAGAGGGGACTTCGCAACGACGCTGTAGCGGGACCCGAGAGGCATCCCGGAACCGGTGAGGGGACCTGCAGCAAGGACGATCGCGTTTCCGCCTGACAGGGGATCGGTGGCCGGGTCCACGATGTCGTACACGAGCCTCACCCCAAGGCCCCTTCCCCCGATATACTGCTCCTTCCACTCTTTTTGGTATGGAATCTTCCCGACCGTCCACTGGGAGAGGTTCACCCTGAGGATCCTGTCGGCATATCCGTCCCCTGACATGGTGAACGGTACGATCGGATGGGATCTTCATAAACATATCCCTGGATCTCCCCTCTCCCTGCCTTCGATATTGCTTTATACCAAAAGGGAAGAGTACCGGGTCGAATGCCAGAGGTCCGGGTTTACTCGACGAAGCAGTGCCCCTACTGCCGCATGGTGAAGGCGTACCTGGAGAGGCGGAAGATCCCGTACGCCGATATCAACGTCTCCGAGGACGCGGAGGCGGCAGGGGAGATGATACGGATCTCCGGCCAGAACGGGGTCCCGGTCACGGTCGCTGGGGACCGGATCATCGTCGGCTTCGACGCCCAGGCCCTGAACGAGGTCTTCGGCGGGGAAGCCCCGGTGGACATGTACGACGTGATCATCCTGGGCGCCGGTCCTGCCGGCCTCACCGCCGCAGTCTACACCGCAAGGAAGCTCCTGAAGATCCTCGTCATCACCGAGAACATCGGGGGCCAGGCCCTGGAGAGCTGGGCCATAGAGAACTACATGGGCTACCGGATGGTCACCGGCGAGGACCTCATGAAGAAGTTCGAGGAACAGGCGAAGGAGCTCCACATCCAGCTGGAGCTGGACGGCGTGCTCGGTATCTCCCGGGACGGCGACTCGTTCACCGTGAAGACGGCGACCGACCGGTCCTTCGGGTCCAGGTGCCTCATCATCGCCACGGGGAAGCACCCGAAGATGCTCGGCCTTTCGGGCGAGGAGCGGTTCATCGGGAGGGGGCTCTCCATCTGCGCCACCTGCGACGGGCCGCTCTTCAAGGGAAAGAACGTGGCTGTTGTCGGCGGCGGGAACTCGGCCCTCCAGACCGCGATCGAGATGAGCAAGATCGCAAAGACCGTCCACCTCGTGGTCCGCTCCCAGATCCGGTGCGACGAGGTCTACAGGAACCTGTACAGCACGAAGGAGAACATCATCACCCACCTGAATGTAGACGTCTCACGCCTCCTTGGGGACCAGTTCATCACCGGGCTCGGCCTCAGGCACCGCGACACGGGAGAGGAGGCCAATATCGAGGTCGACGGGGTCTTCCTTGAGATCGGCTGGCTCCCCAACACCGAGTTCCTGGAGGGGTTCGTCCCCATGAACCCCGGGAAGGAGGTTGTGGTGGACGAGAACTGCCACACGAACGTCCCCGGCGCCTTCGCTGCAGGCGATGTCACGAGCGTCAAGGGGAAGCAGATCATCATCGCGGCCGGGGAGGGCGCCAAGGCGGCCCTCGAGGCCTACGAGTACCTGGTGAGGACCGGGCACGGGTAAGCAAAAAGAGTGGATCGTTTGGAAGGCTTAACTCGCAGGCCCCTTATTCCCCCGGCTGTCAGCCCTTCCCGAACCGGTAGGCCCCTTCCGGCACCTGGATCTCGAACCTGGCGCCCTGCCCGAAGGTCCCTGTCTCTGCAATGGAGAGCCCCGTGATGGAGAGGATCTCCCGGGCGATGAAGAGCCCGTAACCGGTGTTCCTCCCCGTGCCACGGGCGAAGATCTTCTTCTTCTCCTCCGCCGGTATCCCGACCCCGTTATCCTCCACGACGACCGCCAGATCCCCGCCTTCATGGCGGCAGGAGATGCGGATCCGGTCGATGCGCTCCCCATGCCGGAGGGCATTGTCCAGGAGGGCGTAGAAGACCTTCTCCAGGAGGGGATCGGCATAGATCTGGAGGTCCCCCACATCCAGCTCAAGGGCGATCCCTTCCAGATCGAGCGTAGAAGAGGCCATTGCCACCGTGGATGCGATACCATGCCAACAGGGAGAATGGACGCCTATCTCCTGGTAATCCTTGGTAAACGCGATGAGTTTGCGGATGGTCCAGGCCGAGTCCCATGCCCGGGAGAGGAGGGCGGCGGTATCCACATCACTGACCTTGTCCCTTACCAAGCCCAGGTAGCCGGCAAGGACGTTCAGCTGATTCAGGACGTCATGGCGGGTGACGTTCGAGAGGAGGTTTAGTTTCTTATTCGCGGCACTGAGTCCCTCCTCGGCCCGCTTCCGGTCGGTGATGTCATTTCCTACGGAGAGGAGCTCCACGAACTCCCCCTTCTCGTTGTAGATGGCCCGGTTCGTCCAGGAGATCCAGACCCGTTCCCCGTTCTTCCTGATATTCTCGTTCTCGTTGTTCTGGTACCCGTCCGGGTGCTCCCTGATCTCCCGGATCATGGCAACCAGGTCCCTCCCTGCGCTGTCGCTCGCCGGAACGATGGTGCCGATAACATTCCTCCCCAGGATCTCCCCGGCAGAGAACCCGAAGAACTTCTGGGCAAAGTCATTGAAGAAGGTGATGTTCCCCTCCTTGTCCGAGCGGAAGATGATGCTGTTCGCGTTCTCGACGAGATCCCGGTAATTCTCCCGGGAGAGACGGAGGGCTTCCTCGGCCCGTCTCCGGTCCGTGACATCGGTGATCCCCTCGAGCACCTGGACCACCCGCCCCTCACTGTTCCGCACAGGTTGGGTGATGATATGGTACCATCTCCCGTCGAGGGGGTTGTAGCGCTCGTCCTCCTGGATGGTGCCCGTCTCGAAGGTGCGGATTGTCGGGCAGGGCTCGCACGCGTGGTCCAGTCCTTCATAGAACACGTGGCACACCACCCCCACGGGTTCCCGGCCGGGAAAGAGCCTCCGTGTCTCCTCGTTCGCCCACGCGATGGTGAGGTCCTGGTTGATGAGGGCAAGGCCCGTCTTCTGGGCCGAGAGAATGACCCTGAACTGGTCCCTCTCCTTCCTGATCGCGAGCAGGGACCGGTGTTCCTCCACAGCCCTGATGACAGCCATGCAGAGATTGCCCGGGAGGAGACCCCCCTCTGTCCCGGTATCGATGAAGGCCGATACGCCATTGTTGAAGGCGGAAAGGACGGTCTTCATGTCGGGCCCCGCTGTGAGGATGATGAAGGGCGTCCAGTTACCACCGCACCGGAAGCTCTGGAGGAGGGCGATCCCGCTCATTCCCGGGAGGTGCAGCCCGGAAACGATGGCATCGAACTCCGAGATCTTCAGCCTCTCCAGGGCCTCCTCGCCCGACCGGGCCATCTCGACCCTGAAGCACCCTTCCGACTGCAGGTCGTTCCTCGCATATTCTATGAGATCTAGGCTGGAGAGGACGATGAGGACCCGGATATCGGCAGATTCCCCGGGGGGTTGTCCGCTTTTTCCGGGTCTCCTCCCATCTACCGTCATGCAGCCGCCGATTCGCCGGCTTCCCCTCCCCGGTCCTGGTCCTTGCGCCGGTATCCCTCGAGGAGGAGCGTGGTGATGTTCTTCACCGGCCTCTTCGAGTGCTCGCCGATATGGAACTCGCAGAAGGGGCACGAGGAGATCACCCATTCCACACCTGCCTTTTCGATCTCCTCGGCCCTCTTTCCGGCGAGGGCTTTCGAGACCTCGGGCTGGCCCGAGCGGGTCCCTCCCCCTGCCCCGCAGCACTTCACGGGAAGCTCGACCAGCTCGGCGACCCGGGCGATGAGCTCCCGGGGTTGTTTCTGGATCCCCTGGCCGCGGAGGAGGTGGCAGGGGTCATGGTACGCGACCCGGATCGGGAGCCGGGCAGGCTCCTCGATCCCGATCTCGGTGAGGATCTCGTTCACGTCCTTCACCACGAAGGGGGTGCGATAGTCGTTCTTCAGGGTGGATCCGCACCCCGCACACATGGTCACGACGGTGTCTATCCCCCGACAGGTGAAGGCGGCGATGTTCTTCTCCATGAGGTCAGGGAGGATGTCGGTCTGGCCTGTGCGGATGAGGGGCGAGCCGCAGCAGACCTGTTCGTGGGGGATGATCACCCGTATCCCGTTCCTCGACAGGACCTCCATGGCGTCGAGCGCCGTCTGGGGGAGGCGGTTGTTGTACATGCACCCCACGAAGAACCCCACCGTCCCCCGGACCGGGCCTGCGGGCTCGATGACCTCGGGGACCTGGTCGAGGAAGGTCGGCTGGTTCTTCGGGACCGACCGGCCCGTCTCACTGATGAGGGTTGCGACCTCCGCGTGCCTTGGCAGGGTGAGCCCCCTCTGGTTCGCCATCCTCCGGAGCTTCTCGATGGCTTTCCCCGGAATCTCGATCTTCTTCGGGCAGACCTTCCAGCAATACTGGCAGGTGGTGCACATGAAGAGGCCGTCGCGGATGGCATCGGTGATCCGGTCGCAGGAGTCCCTGGGATCGATGGCAAGCCGCATCTCCTGCTTCATCGAGAGGGGGCCGGCGAACTCGGCCACCTCCATCGCCGGGCAGACCGAGACGCAGGCCAGGCACTCGATGCAGGACCTGAGCGGTTTCAGGGCCTCCACCTCGTCCCGGGAGGGGATGCACTCAACATCCTTCGGGACGATGGACGCGATCTTCCCGAGGACCGGTTCCATGTCCACGAGAAGGTCCTTCTTCACCGGGAGGTTCAGGGGATCGATGACCATCCCGTCCCGGGCCTCGGTCATGCAGGCGAGGACCGGCTCCCCGTTCACCCTCACCGCGCAGGAACCGCACTGGCCGGTCCCGCAGCAGTACCGGTATGAGAGGCTCGGGTCCTCTGCATGGATGGCGTGAAGGAGGTGGAGAACCCTGGCTCCCTCCTCGACCGCGACGGTATACGTCTGGTACCGGGAGCGCTGGTCCTTCGCGGGGTTATGCCGGTACACCGTCACGGTGAAACGTTTCATCCGGCGCCTCCGCCTCTTGAAACCGGCATCAGCCGTTTCATGCTGGCGACCAGCCACTCGAAAACGACGTCAGGCATTTTCCTGCTGGCGCAGCCATTTGAAAACGGGAGATCCCCGTTTTCTTGCTGGCACAGCCATTTGAAAATGGCATCAGCCATTTTCATGCCGGCACCTTCCGTTCCTCGATTCCCGCATGGTGGATGGAGATGTAGGTATGGCCATACGGGGAGTTCGCCGCGTCCCAGCTCTGGAAGATGTCGGTCCGGACATGTGCCCCCCGGGACTCGCCCCTGAGGAGGGCCGACCGTATCACGAGAGATGCTACCAGGCACATGTTCTGCACGGTGAAGCACTCGGCACGGTTCATGGGCGTCTGGGCAAGGAGCTTCTTCTTCGCGAGCTTCTCCACATCCACGAGGGTCCGCTCCAGGTCATGGACGTTCCTCGTGATCCCTGCCCCGTTCCACATCGCCTCCTGGAGCTTCTTCACCACGGTGACCGGGTTCACCCCGCCCGAGTGGAACTCGTCCAGCTTCCGCCGGTAATTCTCGAGCTGCCGCGTGTCGATCCGGGTCCCCCGGGATGGGGCTCTCCCCGCAGTATCACCCGCACGCCTCCCGAAGACCTGTGTCTCGGCGAGGGAGTTCCCGCCCAGCCGGTTTGCGCCATGGACCCCGCCCGCGGCCTCGCCGCAGGCATAGAGGCCGGGGACCGTGGTCTCGCATCTCGGGGTGATCCTGAGCCCGCCCATGAAGTGGTGGGCACTGGGCGCCACCTCCATCTTCTCTTTCCTGATGTCAGTCCCGAACGCGAGGAACTGCTCGAGCATCATGGGGAGCTTCTCCTCGATCTTTTCGGGAGAGAGGTGGGTCACGTCCAGGTAGACCCCGTAGTGGGGGGTCGCCCTGCCCTCGGCGATCTCCCTGGCGATGGAGCGGGCGACGACATCCCGGGTCGAGAGCTCCATCCGCTCGGGGTCGTACCGCTCCATGAACCGCTCGCCCTTCGAGTTCAGGAGGATGCCCCCCTCGCCCCGCACCGCCTCGGTCACGAGCCGGCCCCGGGCGTCATAGGGGTAGACAGCCCCTGTCGGATGGAACTGGACCATCTCCATATCGATGAGCTCCGCCCCTGCCCGGTAGCCCATCGCGAACCCGTCGCCGGTGCCGGTCGCGGAGTTGGTGGAGATGTCGTATATCCTTGCAGCTCCCCCGGTGGCGAGGATGGTTGCGTCGGCCTGGAAGGCCGTGAGCTCCCCGTTCCTGTCGAGGGCGACCGCACCGACCACCCTCCCTTCCCGCTTCAGGAGGTCGATGATGGAGACCTCCTGGAGGACCGAGACATTGCTCGCCCGGAGGCGCTCGAGGAGGGTCATCATCATCTCATGGCCGGTCCGGTCACCGGCATAGCAGGTCCGGGGGATCCGCTGGCCCCCGAAGGACCGCTGGGCCCACTCCCCTTCCTCGGTCCGGTCGAAGACCGCTCCCCACCTCACCAGCTCGAGGAACCGCTCCGGCGCCTCGTTCACCAGGATATCCACGAGCTCCGGGTTGTTCAGGTAGGCCCCGCCCCGGATGGTGTCCTCCTTGTGGAGCACGCAGGAGTCCCCCTCCCTGAGGGCCGCGTTGTAGCCGCCCTCCGCCATCGGGGTGCACCCGCCCTTCCCGGCGAGGGACTTGGAGACGAGCACCGTATCCCCGTGCTTCTCGGCCTCGATGGCCGCCCGCACGCCGGCACCCCCGCTCCCGATGACGAGGACGTGACACTCCACCGTATCGTCTGCACGCATCTTATTAGTACTTGGATCGTATATAGATAAAAACTGCAGGGATTGCGAGGGGATCTATGAGGCTCCTGATGAAATTCGGAGGTACCTCTGTCGGGGACGGGGACCGCATCAGAAAGGTGGTGGATATCCTCGAGCCGTACCATGAAGAGGGGCATGAGCTCGGGGTGGTCGTCTCCGCCATGTCCGGGGTGACGAACCAGATCATCGAGATGGCGAACGAGGTGGTGACCTGCAAGGAGAAGCCAGGAATCGAGCCCTTCATTACTCAGCTCAGGGAGAGGCACCGGAAGGCCCTCGAGGTGGCCGCCCCCGATTACCTGGAGGAGACGGGCCGTATCCTTGAAGGGAGGCTCTCGGACCTGAGGAATATGTTCATGGGCCTGAACAACCTGCGGGAGCTGACCCCGAGGTCCCGGGATTACATCATCTCCTTCGGGGAGCGCCTCTCGGCACCGGTCATCCGTGCCGCCCTCAGGCAGCGGGGTATCCCGTCGGTGGTCCTCGACGGCTGCGAGGCAGGGATCACGACCACCGCCACCCATGGAGACGGGATCGTCATCCCCGAGTCCGAGGCGAAGATCCGGGGCCGGATCCTCCCCCTCCTCCAGGACTCGGTGCCGGTCATCATGGGCTACATGGGGTGCACCCCGCAGGGGATTACCACCACCCTCGGCCGCAGCGGCTCGGACTACTCGGCAACCGTGGTCGGGGCTGCCATCGGTGCAGACGAGATCTGGATCTGGACCGACGTGGACGGCATCATGACCACCGACCCCCGCCTGGTCAGGGAGGCCCGGGTCCTCCCCTCAGTCTCGTACCTGGAGGCGATGGAACTCTCCTTCTTCGGCGCAAAGGTGATGCACCCCCGTTCCATCGAGCCCGCAATGAGGAAGGGGATCCCTATCAGGGTGAAGAACACCTTCAACCCCTCGCACCCGGGGACCTGCATTACGAAGGAGAAAAGGAGGGCCCGCCGGGTCGTGAAGGCGCTCACCCACATCACCGGCGTCGCCCTCATCAATGTGAACGGGGCCCAGATGATCGGGAGGCCCGGCGTTGCCCGGGCCATCTTCACCGCCCTCGCCGACAAGGAGGTGAACGTCATGATGATCTCGCAGGGATCCTCGGAGGCAAACATCTCCATCATCGTGGAGCTCGATCATATGGAGATCGCTGCCGAAGCGCTGAAGCCCATGGTCCAGCAGGGGATCGTCCGCGACGTGACCGCAAACCCCGATGTCGCCGCTGTTGCGGTGGTGGGGGCAGGGATGATCGGCACCCCCGGGATCTCGGGGAGGATCTTCACGGCCCTCGGCCTTGCAGGTGTGAACATCATGATGATCTCCCAGGGGTCCTCGGAGGTGAACATCTCCTTCGTGGTGAAGGAGTCAGACGGCCCGAAGGCGGTGCGGGTGCTCCACGAGGAGTTGAGGCTCTCGGAGGAGCAGGATGGGTAGGGAGACCTACCGCGCCGCCGGAGTCGATATCGACCTCGTCAAAGAGGCAATCGGGGCCCTCACGGGCAGGGTGAGCTTCCGGAGGGAGGGACCCTACGGGATGCTCGGCGGGATGGGCCACTACGCGGGCCTCATAGAGTTCGGAGAGCACGTCCTCGCACTCACCACCGACGGTGTCGGGACGAAGATGCTCGTCGCCGATCACGAGAAGGACTGGCGGACCGTCGGCATCGACTGCATCGCCATGAACGCGAACGACCTCTTTGTCATGAACGTGGAGCCGGTTGCTTTCGTGGACTATATCGCGACCGACCTGCTCTCGGTGGAGAAGATGGCCCAGATCGGCGAGGGGCTGAACGAGGGCGCCCGGCAGGCCAACCTGAACCTGGTCGGGGGAGAGACCGCCCAGCTCCCCGGCCTCGTGAACGGCCTGGACCTCGCCGGGACCTGCCTGGGTGTGCAGGAGAGGGAGAAGGTCGTCACCGGCGAGAAGATCAAGCCTGGCGATTGCATCGTCGGCGTCCCTTCCAGCGGGATCCACTCGAACGGCCTCTCCCTTGCAAGAAGGGTGGTGGAGAAGTCGGGCGGGTATAATAAACGCCTCCCGGATGGGATGACCCTCGGAAAGGCCCTGCTCACCCCGACCCGGATCTACCACGAGAGCCTGGAGGCCTGCCGGAGGACCGAGGTCCATGGCATGTGCCATGTGACAGGGAGCGGCCTCCTCAACTTCACCCGGATCACCCACTATGGATTTGAGTTCACCGATCCCCTGCCGGTCCATCCTGTTTTTCCTTACATCCAGGAGAAAGGGCAGATCGATCCGGTGGAGATGTACCGTACCTTCAACATGGGCATGGGGTTTGCCTACGTCCTTCCCGAAGATGGGGCTGGAGTGATACAAAAGCTCATCCCCGGATCACGGGTTGTGGGCAGGATCGTGAAAGAAGCCGGAATCCGGGTCAAGGGACTCTCGATCCGCTAAGCTTCAGGATTGTTCTCCACCTGATCCTGGCAGGCGGGAATCTCACTCTTCTTCGCTTTCTCCGAGACGATGGCAGAGTTCCCCGTGGGATCCTCGATGGAGAGGGTGAAGGACAGGCTTCCCTCCCTCGCGAGTTCTATCCGCCTGCGGAGGGCGAGGGCGTTCTCCCGCTCCTCCCCCTCGGCCCAGGTAAGGACTCCGGAGACGACATTGTCTATCCTGTCGATGACCCCCTCGACGTTGGAAACGAAGCCTTCACAGGCCGGGCCCGGGTCGATCTCGACCCCGAGCTCGGGTATCTCCACCCTCGCCGAGGCAGACCGCACCACCCTGACCGTGAGATCCTCCGGTTCCTCCACACGGAGTTCCCAGCGGGCAGGCTCGCTGTCGGCGAGGACCATGGTGTCCGCATGGCGGTAGCCGCACTCGCACCTGGCACTCACGATGAGGATATCGGAAAAATAGGGGATATTTTCGGTCTTGTAGAGGTATTGAATCTCCCGTTCACAGTATGGACAGCGGCCCTGGACGACACTCTGCACTAGGTGGTTCCGCCCCCGATCTTGTCCCGGGCGATCTTCACCGACATCGGGGTGATCACCACGTAGCGCTGGTCGCCGAGGCCGACGATATCCCCGTTCACGTCCTTTGCCACGTCTTTCAGGTCCTTGAGGACCCGCTCGTACGTGATCTTGTCCATCTTCAGCCGGCCGATGTCGATGATGACGATGTTCCCGTTGTAGACCTCCTCCTTCACCTTCGGGGTGTCCTTCAGGTCCCCGATCGTCGCCACCTTGACGTACATGGTGGCGGGCTGGTCGGTCATCGCCCCCTCGAAGGAGGTGAGGTCCAGCTCCATGTAATCGTCCTGACCGGTGGGAGGGCTCCGGCCGATGATGCTGTCAAGGAGTTTACTCATGGAAGGAGTATTATTACGCGTTTTGTTATAACCTTTCCCTACCTCTCCCGTGGAGAGACTGGCAGATCGGGAGGATCGGTCCGCTGCCAATTCTTCATGGCGGGGACCGGGCAGGAGAAGGCAGATTCCTCACAGTTCCAGGGTCCAGAGGGCGTCCCCGACATGGTGGATGGTCTTTGCCATCTTCCCCTTCGTCTCCCCGCAGATCGCCGGGCCGTCGACGAGGGCTATCACGACGGCGAGTGCCTTTTTGTGCCGCTCATCGACAATCAAGGCCGGGGATCCTTTCCGCACGTCGGGGGTGACCGAGACGATGCCCGGCCGCATCACGTCTGCACCCTTGACGATATAGGGAATGGCCCCCATGTCAACGACGATGGTCCGCTCGGGGAACGGCCGCTCGATGGCCCCGCGGACGGTTGGGAAGGCCCACTCGTCGGTCTTTATCAGGAGGGGTTTCTTGTCTACGAGGTAGAGGTTGAAGGGCGAATCGATCTCTGCCATCTCCACCCGGTCTGAGCGGAACTTCGCCGCAGAGGGGCCGATCTCCTTCTCGAGGAGGGTAAAGAGTTCGGTGAGCTCATCCTTCCGGATCGTATGCCGTTTCTTCACCGTAAGAGCCGCCATTCCCCGTTCCTTCGCCCCGGAGGCGCGAGTACCGGGTAATACGCATCCTCGTTATATTTATCTATCTTCCTTGCGCACTATGAGTACCCCAACAAGCGATTGTCCAGGGAATTTTTATGACCAAGAGACCGATGGAGATACTCGATCAGGCGCTCAACCGCCAGCCGGTTATCGTCTCCCTGAAAGGGAGGCGGGAGATCCGGGGCATCCTCCAGGGCTACGATGTCCACATGAACCTGGTGCTGGACAAGGCCGAGGAGGAGGCAGGCGGGGAGGTCCGGAAGCTCGGCACCCTCATCGTACGCGGGGACAACGTGATCTATATCTCACCCATCGTGGGGTAAAGGAGAGAGAGGTTTATCCATGACAAAGGGAACGCCCTCAAAAGGGAAGAGGCAGCACAAGGTACATATCGCATGCAGGCGGTGCGGGAGTATCTCATACCATGTCCGGCACAAGACCTGCTCATCCTGCGGTTTCGGGCGATCGGCCCGGCTCCGTGGCTACCGGTGGATGACCAAGAAACCGAAGATTCCTACTCATTAGAGGGGTATGTGCGGGATCGTTGGCATCGTTGATGCTGGCGGTGTATCACATTCCCTTTACTACGCCCTTTTCGCCCTCCAGCACCGGGGCCAGGAGAGCGCCGGTATCTCGACCTGGGACGGGTCCTCTTTTTACAAGTACAAGGGCATGGGCCTTGTCTCCGAAGTCTTTTCCGAGCAGAACCTCAAGGAGTTGAAGGGGCATGTCGGGGTCGGGCATGTCCGGTATCCCACCACGGGGGCGAACCTCCCAGAGAACACCCAGCCGTTCAATTTCCGGTTCCAGGACCACCACTTCGCCATCGCCTACAACGGGAACCTGGTGAACGCGGCGGACCTCCGCACCGAGTTCGAACTGCAGGGCGAGATCTTCTCCACCACCACCGATACCGAGGTCGTTGCCTCCACTATCGTCGACGAGTTCCGGCGATCGGGAAAGATCGAGGAGGCCATCATCCATTGCATGCACGTGCTCCGGGGATCGTACTCCGTGATCCTGATGCTCGACGGGATCATCTATGCCTTCCGGGACCCCGTCGGGATCAAGCCCCTCTGCATCGGGACCACCGAGAAAGGGTTCATGGTCGCCTCGGAGAGCGTTGCGATCGATACCCTGGGGGGTACGCTCATCCGTGACGTGCAGCCCGGGGAACTCTTTCGGATCACGGAGAAGGGCTTCGAGGCCATGCAGATCGCGGTAGCGGACCGGCGTGCGCACTGCATCTTCGAGTACATCTACTTCGCCCGTGCAGACTCCGTCATCGAGGGAAAGCTCGTCTACGACATCCGGAGAAAGATCGGCGCCTCCCTCTATGACGAGGCCCCGGTGAAGGCGGATCTCGTCTCGCCCGTCCCTGACTCGGGGACCTCCGTCGCCGTAGGATTCGCCCACCACTCCGGCATCCCCTACCTTGAGGCCCTCATGAAGAACCGGTACACGGGGAGGACCTTCATCAAGCCCTCCCGCGAGGAGCGGGAGCGGGCGGTGCGGCTCAAGCTCAACCCGATCATCGGCCACATCAAGGGGAAAAAGGTCGTCCTCGTGGATGACAGCATCGTCAGGGGGACAACTTCCCGGCGCATCGTTGGGATGATGAAGGAGAGCGGTGCAGCCGAGGTCCATGTCCGGATCGGGTCCCCCCAGATCATCGCCCCGTGCTACCTGGGCGTGGACATGCCCACCCGGGAGGAGCTCATCGCGAGTACGAGGCCGGTGGACGAGGTGAAGGATTCCATCGCGGCGACGAGCCTCCACCACGTCTCCCTGGAGGCCCTGGTGAAGGCCATCGGGATCGACCGGGAGAACCTCTGCACCGGATGCCTTACGGGGAAATACCCCCTATCCATCGAGGGCGAATCGTGCCTTTCCCGGAACATCGATTTCGTGATCGGGAGCTATCAGGCCAAGCTCGGGTCATTCCCCCCGGACAAGACCGCTGCATGAGTCGCGGGGAGCCCCCGAGTAAACATAGCGAGGGATGGATTTGAACCATCGATCTACGGGTTATGAGCCCGTCGGGATATCCTGACTACCCCACCTCGCTTCCAGAAAGGCACCATACTATTCTTGATGATTCGAGATATACTTTGCTGCGTTCCTTCGGGAGACCGAGGGGATCGGGAGGGCTGCTCTCCGATAGCGCCCGGCTCACCAGGGATAAATATGCATGGAGCCTATACTCTTCCCCATGGATGATGATCTCCAGAAGATACGGGAGAAGAAGCTCGAGGAACTGAAGCGGGGTTTTACCGAGAAGCCCGCAGCGAAGCCGGAGGGGCAGGTGCTCGTCCTCGACGAGCGGCAGTTTCCTGCGGCTGTTCGGGACCACCCGTACCTGGTGGTGGACCTGTGGGCACCCTGGTGCGGTCCATGCAGGATGGTTGCACCGGTCATCCAGGAGCTATCGGCCGAGTTTGCAGGGAAGATCAGCTTTGGCAAGGTAAACACCGATGAGAACCAGAAGATAGCCATGAGCTATGGGATCACCGCCATCCCCACCATCCTCCTCTTTGCCCGGGGGAAGCTCGTGGAGAAGGTAATCGGGGCCTACCCGAAGCAGATGCTCCGGGACCGGATCCTGCGCACCTTCGGGATGACGGGGTAATCCGAGGGTTCACCCGAGGATTAACCAGTGCGGGTTAGCCCGTCAGGGGTTACCCGCGTCGGCGTGAGCCGTACAGGGTTGACCCCGCAGGGTTGACCCGTGCCGGGTTAATCCGGCCTCTCCTTCCACTTCTCCGTGATCTTTGCGGCGAGGATGAAGTCGTTCCTGGTCAGCCCGCCGCTCGCGTGGGTATACAGGGACACCGTGACATGGCGCTGCCCGGTGATACACATCTCGGGGTAGTGCATCTCCTCGGCGGCGATGACCGAGATATTGTTGAGGAACTTCACAGCCTCGATGAAGTTCCTGCAGGTGAACTTCTGGACGAGGCGGGTACCCTCGAGGGTCCAGTCCGGTACTTTCTTTGAGAGGGAGAGCTGTTCCCGCCTTGTGAGGGGGGGTGTTCCGGGCTCGATGGGGGCACACTTCTCCCCAGCCAGATCCATATACAAACGTTCCCATGGGAATAAAAATAGTTTCTTTACCGGTGCTGACCGGGCATCTTCCTCCGGGAACCATCCAGGAAGGCCGCAGCGATGATGACAAGGAGAGAGAGAGAGGGCAGGCGATAACGAAAACAGCTATTCCGGCTTCAATTGCGCCCCTCTCCCTTCTCGGCCGCGATCCTCTCCTCGGCGATTGCGATGTACTCGGGGTCGATCTCGAACCCGATGAAGGGCACCCCGAGCCTCACGCAGGCAACAGCCGTGGCCCCGATCCCCATGAAGGGGTCGAGTACCAGGCGTGTACTTTCTACCCCATGGTCCCGGATGCACATCTCTGGGAGGCCGATAGGATAGGCGCTCGGGTGGGGGCGGGCCGTCCGGATGGTCTCGTAGGGGATGAACCAGGTGTTTCCCCTGTCGCGGAGATCCCCCCGCACGCCCTTCCACCTCGTCACGTTGGACTTGTCCTGATACGGCACCCCGATGGCGAGCTTGTCCAGCCCGACATCCCCGCACTTGGTGAAGTGGAAGATGAACTCGTGGCAGTCGTGGTGGTACCGCCTGCTGTTGATGGGCTTGTAGTGCCCGACGGCAATATCCCCCCCGATGTGGGGGTACTTCCCCATGGAGCCGCGGGGGATGGCGATGGACTTCACCCAGTGGATCATATTCTGGAGGACGAAGTGCTCCCTGAAGACCGTGGCGACGTCCAGGGGGATCCAGGGGTCCGTTACCGTCCCGCCGACGTTGAGGAAGAAGGAGCCCTGGTCCCCCATGGCACTCTTCGAGAGCCGGGCGACCTCCCCCATCCACCCGAGGTACTCCTCCCGGCTCCGGCGGTCATGGTAGAGATGGTAGCCGATGCCGATGTTGTAGGGAGGGGAGGTAACAACGACGTCCACCACTCCGGCCCCCAGGGCCCTGAGGCCTTCCAGGCAATCGACACGGTGGATGCGATTGACTTCAAGACCAGGGCCCGGTTCCTCCCCTTTACTCTTCCTGATGATCTCACCCCGGTATCCGCTCAGCAATCATCGGGTTCATGGTCCGCAGGTCCTCGAAACCGTGTCAGATCTCCACGAGCCGGTAGGCTCTCTCCCCGAGTCCGCACTCCTCGGCATAGGAGAGCTGGAGGGAACCATCGGTATGCGGCCAGACCCCCCCAAACTTGTCCTCGCCCGGCCTTCGGTGGGACTGGAGGAGGGACCCGGCAAGCCCGGCCTGTTTGTTCACGAGATCCAGGCTCGCGGCATCGATCGCTACCGGGTCCAGGGATGCCAGGATCCCGATGTCCGGGACAATGGGGGCGTCGGACCAGGGGACGCAGTCGCAGTCCGGCGTGATGGAGAGGAGAAAGTTGAAGAACCCGGCCCGGTCACGCTTCCCTTCGAGGGCCCCGCAGGCATACTCCACCATCCGTTCGACGAATGGGGGGATATCCACCATCCAGTCGAACTCTATCGCCGACTGGAGGCAGACGGTCATGCACTCCCCGCAGCCGATGCACCGCTCCCGGTCCAGCTGAACCTTCTCGCGTTCCAGGGAGAGTGCCCCCGCAGGACAGACTTCAACGCAGTTCCCGCACCCGCGGCACCTTTCCTCTACCACCATCGTGTGGGCCCGGTGCTCCTCTCGCTTGCCCCTCGCAGGGGCACATCCCATGGCCAGGTTCTTGATGGCCCCCCCGAAGCCAGCGAGCATGTGCCCCTTGAAGTGGGAGATGACCACCATGCTGTCGGCCTGGGCGATATCGCCCGCGATGAAGACCCGGTCGAAGTGCTTCCTCCCTGCCTTCACCTCCACGGCGTGCCCGCTCCTCAACCCGTCGGCGATGATGATGGGGGCCCCGACCACCGAGTAGTCGAACCCATGCCCGATCGCCGTGGCGATATGGTCCACGGCATTCGACCTGCTCCCCGAGTAGAGGGTGGCGGTATCGGTGAGAAACGGCCGGCCGCCCTCTGCACGGACCATGTCGACTACCTGGCGGACATACACCGGGTTCACGTGGGTGTCGCACCCGCGCTCCCCGAAGTGGACCTTGATGGCGCAGAGATCCCGTTCCCGGATGCACCCGTCGATCCCCGCTGCGGTGAAGAGCCTCCGGATCTTTGCGATCCTGCTCTCCGCGTCCCCCCTCGCCCGGAGCCCTGCGAAGAACACATCTGCGGTCATGGAAGATCCTTCCTGCATTTAAAGCCGGAACTTTCCCCCGTATTAAACCCTCGTCCTTCCCCCCATAGATCCTCCTGAACCAGCCCCGAAGGATCCCCCTTTCCCCGATGAGATGGCGGAAGATAGATAAAAAAATTCCTGCCATATCAAGGAAAAACGAGTCCATTCCTATCCCGAACTCCACAGGAAATAATGGGGTTGGCCCCCCTGGCGCGGCGGTATTTCCCCGCATGATCGAACCCGGTTTCTCTCTCCTGGCCCCTTCTTCCTCTGGAACATGGAAAACACCCGGCCAGGGGAACGCGGGCCGGATGTCCGAAGTCGATCTCCCCGGTTCTCCCTGTTCCCTAGATACTGTTGCACAACATGGCGGGTCCGAATCTCAGGGCCCATTCCACCGCCGGTAGAGAGAGGAGATCCCAAGAAATGTCCCCGGATATCCGATCCGGTGCCTCCATACGCTCCAATGGAAATAAAGGGGTAATTATGCCGATTTTTTGTGGGAGAATATATACTTTCCCCTTTCACAGGGATCCCATAACGGGTCGATTCGCCCTTTTCGGGTCCAATTTCCGGCGTAATCGCAAGGGAGATCCCGATGTCCTGTCCCCGGATACCCTTTCCGGTGGCTCCATGTGCTCCAATGGAAATAAAGGGGTTGGTTCACGGGCCATTTTGAGTTATACCATATATACTTTCTTTTTCTTTCAAATTTTGAAACATGGATTTCCGATCTTTTCTGGCCCTACCTTCACCTGAACTTGAATAAGAGACCGAATAAAAATACCCGGATACCCGTTCCGGTGGTTCCATGCGCTCCAATGGAGATAAAGGGGTTAGAGGGGTTTCCGTTCAGGGTCCCTCGGGAGGATAGCTTATTCCCGGCTGAGCCCGGAGAGGAACTCTTCCATGCGCTTGAGGGCCGTGCCCAGGTCCTCCCTCGAGACCGCATAGGCGCACCGGAGGTGATCCCTCCCGGTCTCGCCGAAGACGGACCCGGGGACGACAGCCACCTGCTTCTCGGTGAGGAGACGTTCGGCAAACTCCAGGTCCGAGAGCCCGGTGGAAGCCACGGAGGGGAACGCATAGAATGCTCCCCTGGGCAGGTGGCAGGTGAGCCCGATCCTGTTCAGCCCCTCCACGAAGAAGTTGCGCCTGTGCCGGTACTCCCTGACCATGGCGTTCTTCTCCTCCTCCCCGTTCCTCAGGGCCTCGATAGCGGCCATCTGGCCCATGATGGGTGCGCAGAGCATCACGTACTGGTGGATCTTCAGGGCCAGCTCGGAGATCTGTTTCGGTGCACAGAGATAGCCGATCCTCCAGCCGGTCATCGCGTAGGCCTTGGAGAACCCGTTCATGGTGATGGTCCGGTCCCAGAGCTCCGGGTGGGATGCGACCGCGACATGGGTCCCCTCGTAGGTGAGCTCGGAGTAGACCTCATCGGAGATGACCAAGAGATCATGGTCCACGACCACTTCAGCAATGGCGTTGATCTCATCGGTCCCCATGATGCCTCCCGTGGGATTGTTGGGGAAGTTCATGACAAGGACACGGCTCTTCCGGGTGACCTTCTCCATCAGGCCTTCGGGCGTGAGCCTAAACTCGTCCTTTTCATGGCAGGAGACCGGTACAGGTCTGCCACCCGCCAGGGTGACACAGGGGGAGTAGGAGACATAGGACGGCTCGGCCACCAGGACCTCGTCGCCAGGGTCCACGAGTGCGCGGATGGCGATATCGGCTGCCTCGGAGACCCCGCTCGTGATCACGATCTCCTCTTCGGGATCATAAGAGATCCCGTACCGCATGGAGAGGTCCCTCGCCACGGCCTGGCGGAGGGAGAGGAGGCCCTTATTCGAGGTATAGGAGGTGTGGCCCTGCTCGATTGCATAGATCCCTGCCTCGGCCACGTTCCAGGGCGTCTCGAAGTCAGGCTCCCCGACGCCCAGGGAAATGACATCCTCCATGGTGAGGAGGAGGTCGAAGAACCGCCGTATCCCCGAGGGCGGGATCGCACGTGCCCTCGCTGAGCCGTATTCCCTCATTATCTGCCTCTAGAACGTGATGGGGAGTCGCTCCCCGCCCTCCCTCTCGAAGAAGGGGTTCCCGTTCTCCTTGTAGATCTTCATGATGATGTGGGTCGCCGTTTCCCTGATATGGTCCATGGGTGCGATCTGCTCGGAGACGAACCGCGAGACCTCGTTCATATCCTGACCGGTGGCAAGGAGCTGGAGATCATAGACGCCGGAGACCAGGTAGAGCGCCTTCACCTGCCGGAAGCGTGCGAGACGCTCGGCGATCTTGTCGTACCCGAAGTCCCGCTCGGGGGCGATCTTCAGGTCGATGATGGCCGAGACCCGTGAGTTCCCGGCACGCTCCCAGTCAACGACCGCGGTAAACTTGCGGATGATCCGGGATTCCTCCATAGCCCGGATGCGCTCCTCGACCTCGTCTTCGGGGAGAGCGAGGCTTGTCGCGAGCTCCCGGAGGGGGAGCCGGCCGTTCTCCTCGAGAAGGTGGAGGATCTCATGGTCTTTCTCGTCCATGGGATCACCTGACCAATGCCTTCAACCGGTTGGTATCCAATTGTATAAGGGTATCCCGCGAGAGGCGCTGGTCCTTGGAGAGGACCTCCCAGATACGGTTCGTCATCATATCGAACCACATCTCCTTGGTTCTCCCGTACCGCCCCTTGGAGACGACCCGGGTATTGATCACCCCGAGCATCGAGAGCTCGGAGACGAGGTCCGTGATCCTCCGGTTCGTGAGCACGTCTACGTCAAGGGTGCCTGCCACCTCGCGGTAAACCTGGAGAACCTCCCCCGAGGTGAAGATCTTCTTCCCGATATGCTCGAGGAGGAGCATGGAGTAGAGGACCACCTTCGACTGGGTCGGGAGGGTCGAGACGCACTCGATCATGCTGTCTGTCTCGATCTTCTCCTGGGCCATCTTGACATGCTTCTCGGCCACCCGGCTCTCGTCCTCCCGCTCGGCGAGCTCACCCGAGACCCGGAGGAGGTCGAGGGCCCTCCTCGCGTCCCCGTGCTCCTGGGCGGCGAGGGCAGCGCAGAGGGGGATGACCGGGGGGTCGATGACCCCCTCCATAAAGGCGTCCTCCCCGCGCTTCTGGAGGATGTCGCAGAGCTGCGGGGCATTGTAGGGCGGGAAGACCAGCTCCTCCTCCGAGAGGGAGGAGAGGACCCGGGGGTCCAGGAAATCGGTGAACCTGAGATCGTTCGAGATGCCGATGATGGAGACCTTCGAGTCCTTGAGATCCGAGTTGATCCGGGTCAGGTTGTAGAGGGTCTCGTCACCGCTCTTCTTGACGAGCTTGTCGATCTCATCAAGCACGATCACCATCACCCCTCCCACGGATTCGAGGAGGTTCTTCAGCTCCATGTAGACCTGGTCGGTGGGCCACCCGGTGAAGGGGATGTTGCTGCGCGTCCCGTCGCTCGGCCGTTCGTCGTGATCCTCGAGGTTCTTCGCGATCTGGGCGAGGACCCGGTACTGGGTATCTATGACCTCGCAGTTCAGGTGGATCACGTGGCAGGGAATGACGGTCTCCTGGCTCGCCTTCTCGAGCTCGTCGGCGACGTATCGGACGCAGGCGGTCTTCCCGGTCCCCGTCTTGCCATAGATCAGGATATTCGACGGGGTCTCACCCTTGAGGGAGGCGGCAAGGATCGAGGCGATCGTATTGATCTCGGGCTGCCGGTGGGGGAGGATATTCGGCCGGTACGAGTGTCGCAGGACCTCCCGGTTCTTGAATATATTCTTATTCACGAGATATTTCTGGAAAAGTCCCATGGACGAGTTTTCTTCGGGCATATCTGCAGTGGAAGAGGTTGCTCCGGTGATATGGTTCCGGGCCTTCTTAAGCTGATCGTTTTCTCTCTGTTTACAACCCCCCCACTTCCTGTGGAGATCCTTTTATCTTGGTAAATTTTCACGAAATAAGTTGATTTCCAGATTTCCCGGGATGCCATTTTTCCCGTTCCTTCTGCCTGTCCCTGAGGGCATTTCGACTGGCTCGGGTATATCCACCCACACAACCGCACTTCAGGGCCCCTTGAAACAGTGGATAGTCCCGGAAGGATAATCCCCCACCCCCCCTTGTTTCTCATGGAGATGATAAAATAGTCTGATATTTAATTTGATATTTTAATAGAAATAGCCGGTTGTTTTTCTCTCTTATAACATATAAAAATAGATCGAAATGAACCGGGAGCATGAACCCGGGTAGGAGGGAGATCATCCCACTAAGCCTGATGAAAATTCTCATAACGTCCGAGATATCACATTCCCGAACCATTCCAGTGGAAACAAAGGGGTCCGGGTAGAAGCGGATCCCAATATCCCTTTATCATTCCGGGTGCTAACCATCACATCAGGCAATGCATCCTGAACACGTCCACCCGGTTGCTATCACAGCGGCGGTCATCACCGTCTCAAGCAGCCGGACTCCGGAGACCGATGAGAGCGGGCAGGCCATCAGGAATCTCCTCACCGAGGCCGGTCTCGAAGTGACTTATTACGCTCTGGTCCCTGACAGGATCGAACATATCCGGACCGCCCTCGTCCTCGCCATGGACCATGCCAACTGCATCATCCTGACGGGCGGCACCGGCCTCACCCCCGACGACTGCACCATCGAGGCGATCCGCCCGTTCATCGAGAAGGAGATCGAGGGCTTCGGGGAGATCTTCCGGCTGAAATCCTTCCAGGAGATCGGGACCTCCGCCATCCTCTCCCGGGCCCTGGCAGGGATTTCTCATGGAAAAGCCATCTTCTCTCTCCCGGGTTCCGTTGCGGCGGTGACCCTGGGGACCAGGGAGCTCATCCTCCCCGAGATCCGCCACATCCTCTCCCACGCAGCCCCGGATCAGCGATAAACCTCGAGGAGGGCCACCCGTTCCAGGACCAGGTCCCGCAGCCGGGCAGATCCGGCGGCTTCCAGCTCGCCGCGGGTTATCCCGAAGGCCTCCCTAAGCCGCTCCTGTTTATCTTCTGAAAGGATCTCCCAGTCCCCGTCAACGAACTCCATGAGAGCCGAGAGGTCCTGGAACGCTGCTTCAGTTGGTGGGCAGAGGCAGACATATGCACAGTTCTTACCCTCATGGATACCGAATCGTTCCGCTATGCTGCACTGCCGGCTTCCGGACGCATAGAGGAGCGCCTCCATCTCGAGGGAGGAGGAGATAGTCGTCCCGGCACGCACGGACCGGAGGGCCCTCTCCATGGCCGCCTCCACATGGGCACGCCCCGCCATCAGATCGGCGTTGAAGCAGATGATCCGGGTGGCATGGGCGGCCGCCACGGCACGGAGTCCGGAGAGAAACATGGAGCACCCGGAGACCCTGAAGGTGGCGGTCCGGATCTCGAACCCACTGCCCGTCATGAGGGACCACCCCCGAAATGACCGAGGCTAGCCTGTTCGCCCTCGGACTCCGGTGGGACTTTCCCGAGCTGGGCGAAGACCTGCTCTGCGATACCCCGGCCGATGATGGAGGTGACCCGATCGATGCCGGCCGCGCGGATTCCATCAGGTCCCATGATGCCGTTGTTGAAGAGCCTCCGCGCCCGCACACGCCCGATACCGCGGAGGGCGACCAGGGGGAGGAGCTCCGCTTTCACGCCGGACCTGACCCGTACCTCCATATCCCGGACGGGGCCCGCGAGGTGAGGCGCGAACCGCGAGGAGAGCCTGCTCGCGGCGTGGACGAGCCACTGGACGCTCTCGACGAAGGAGTAGATGTCCCCGGGGTTGATCCCGTACCGCTCGCAGATCATGGCCTCCCCCAGCTCGTCGATCCAATCGGAGAGGACGAGGGCCGTCTTCAGGGCCCTGTAGAAGGTCTCGCACTCCTCATCCCCAAAGGAGGGGAGGGTGAGCCAGATCGCCTTCTCGTGCTCGTAGAGGTATCTCTCGAGGAGGTGAAGATCTGCCTGCCGGAGGTAGAGGGTGGGCATATCCGGCGTGGAACAGAGGAGGTGGAGGAGACCGATCGCGGTGAAGTTCTCCACCTTCGCAAGGCAGCTGGTGATGGACTCCGCGCTCCTCGGGTCAAGGTAGAGCCGCGAGACAAGGGTTCCGAGCTCGGTAGCCGAGAGATCGTCTCCCAGCCGGACCACCATCTCGGCCTTCTCCAGGAAGGAGAGGGCGGAGTCCACGATCTCCTCGAGCCCTCGCCGGTTCCGGTTCTCGTGGACATAGAAGGTGCGGTCGAGGAACCCCATGACCTGCCCAACGGTCCCGGCGAAGCCGGTGGCAACGAGGGAGAGGATATGCGTGCAGATGGCCTTCGCCGACCCGCACTGCGAGTGGACGTCCTCGGGAGGGGCCTCGATGTAGGCGCAGGTGAGGTCATGCACCGCTTCCCGGTCCTTTGCGATGAGGACCGCCTCACCGTAGGGGTCCAGCCGTGGCCGGCCGGCGCGCCCCGCCATCTGGTGGTACTCCCGAACCGGAATGGGGGCCATCCCCTCCCCGGCCCGGTAGCGGAGGTAGTCCCGGATGATGACCCGGCGGGCGGGGAGGTTGAGCCCGGCCGCAAGGGTGGGGGTCGAGGAGATGCACTTGATCTCCCCGGCCCGGAACCCCGCCTCCACGATCTTCCGCTGCTCCCTCCGGAGCCCGGCATGGTGGAACGCCGCGCCCCGCTCGACGCAGGCGGTGAGGGACTTGTCCATCTCGGTCTCGGCGAGGCCGGCGAGCTCCCGGGAAGAGGCGGTGAGAGCAGGGGAGGTACGCTTGAGGGCCGATGCGGCCCTCTTCGCGAAGGCCTCGGCGTTGCGCCGCGAGGAGACGAAGACCAGGCACTGCCCCCCCTCGGCGACCGTGTCCAGGCAGAGGTTCAGGTCATCGAACTTCGAGACACCCTCCACCTTCCGTTCCCCGTCGTTGAACTGGATCACTCCGCGGTAGAAGACACCCTCGCGGAGGAGGACCGGCCGCCAGGTGCTGGTCACGGGGTTCGCATCGAGCCATCCTGCGAGGGTCCTCGGGTTCCCGATGGTCGCCGAGAGGCCGAGGATCTGCATCGTGGGGTTCCTCGACCGGAGCTTGGTGATGACCATCTCCAGGGTGGCCCCCCGGTCCTCGGAGTCCAGGAGGTGGACCTCGTCCACGACGAGGAGGGTGAGCTCGGAGAGCCAGGGGGTGTTGTTCCTCGTGAGTGAGTCGACCTTCTCGGAGGTCGCGATGATGATCTCGTTCCTCCCCAGGTATTCCTCGCGCCGGTCGTAGTCCCCTGTGGAGATGCCCACCTTCACCTTCTTCCCCGAGAACTCCCCAAACTTCTCGCTTGCAAGGGCTTTTAATGGGACGATGTAGAGGCACTTCCCCCCCCGGGCGATATGGTGGTGCATGGCCATCTCGGCGACGAGGGTCTTCCCGCTCGCCGTGGGTATGGAGACGAGGAGGTTCTTCCCCTCGAAGATGCCGGCCCGGACGCACTCCTCCTGGGGGGGATAGAGGCTTGTGATCCCCTGGGCGCGGTAGGCCTCGACGAGGTCGGGCGGGATGGGAAGGGCTTTTATCTCCATCTGGACCGTTCTCCCTTCACACTCATCTCCTCCCCTGCCCGGATCGCGTGGTATCCCGGGGGATGCTCTCCCCGAAGGCCGGGGTCCCGCTAATAGTAAGATCCGAAGAGGTCCTGCTTGGCCTCCCGCTTCTTCCGGTCCAGGAAGGCATAGACCGCCTCGTGGGGGACGCCGTTCAGGAGCATCTCCACCGCGGTCCGCGCGGTCTTCGCCTGCTCGACGGACCCGATGATCGCGACCGTCTTTCCATGGACCGATATGGCGGTCCCGGTCATGTCCTCGATCTGCTCCCGCGAGCGCCCGTCCTTCCCGATGACCCGGCCCCGGATCCGGTCCATCTGCTGGGTCGTGTCGGCAAGGGCGTTGAGCTCGATGACGTCGAGTATCAGGTCCTCGTCCTGGAGGAGGACGAAGGCGCGCTCGGGGGAGAACCCCCTCCCGATGGCGTGGACCACCTCGGCTGCAGAGATCACCCCTTGCGCATCCTCGCCCTCCACGGCGACTACGCCCTCCTTGCTGTCCACGCTGATGATGGATCCGGTCTTCTCCTCGAGACTCTTCTTCGTCGCCCCTGCCTTCCCGATGAGAACCCCGATCCGGTCCTGGGAGACCCTGACCTCCTCTCGTGTCATCTCTTCATCCCGGAGATACCTCACGGGCCGGCGAACCTCTCGCCGGCTATCCGCTGGAAGATCTCCTGTTCACCCATGACTTCGCACTTGTCCGAGAAAAACCTGTTTATGTTCTTGATATCGCGCACGAGGAAGTGGAGGGCCCGGGGGTGGTCCAGGGTCACCGCCTGCCCCATGTCGATGATGTGGGGTCCCTTCCCGTACAGGATGTTATACTCAGAGAGGTCGCCGTGGACGAGCCGGGCTTTGGAGAAGAGGGTCTCGATGAAGCCGATGACCTCCTGGTAGGTCTTCCCGGGTTCCGGGATCTCCACATCCCGGATCTGGGGAAAGGGCTTCTGCCCCTCGCCGAGGAACTCCATGAGGAGGATGTTCCGGTCAAAGGAGTAGGGCTCAGGGACCGGGATCCCTGCCTTCCTCGCCCGCTTCAGGTTGGAGAACTCCTTCCTCGTCCAGGCGAAGATGATCTCCTTCCTCGACCTCCGGACATGGGAGAACCGGGGGTCGCCGTCGATGTACTCGGTCATGGCCTTGAAGTTGGCCGTGCTGATCATGTAGATCTTGATGGCAAGCGCCCGGTCCCCGCGCTCGCCATAGAAGACGATCCCTTCCTTCCCCGTGGAGATGGGCCCCCCGAAGGCGGTGATATACCTCCGGTTCGCGAGCCGGTAGAGGGCGAGGAGGGTCACCTCATCGAAGACGTTATCCCTGACCTTCCACTGGTCCTCGTCCTTGATCCGGATGCCGAGCTCCGTGATCTTCCTGTCGAACCTCCTCTCGTCTGGATCGGCGGCCACGAGATCCCTCACCCCCTCTCAACCAAGGCGTTCCCGCACCGGGCGGAGGATCTCCACCAGGTAGCCGGCTGCGGTTCCCTTCAGGTCCATGGGGTGGACCTCGCCCTTTGCGTAGGCCGACGCGATCTCCTCGTAGGTCCCGAAGGTCCGGTCCCCCCCGAACTTCTCCGCCCTCCTCACCGTGACAGGCCCTGCCCGGGGGAAGATGTGAAGCTTGAGGATCTGGAGGATGGGGTTCTCCTCCGTTCCCGGCGGGCAGTAGGCCTTCTGGACTTTCTTCCTGATATCCTCCTCCTTCTCTGCCACCGAGATATAGTTCCCCTTCGAGGATGACATCTTCTCCCCGTCGAGGCCGAGGAGGATCGGGGTATGAATGCAGACGGGGGCCGGGTAACCCACCGAGGGAAGGAACTCCCGGGCGAGCATGTGGATCTTCCGCTGGTCGATGCCTCCGACCGCCACGTCCACCTTCAGCTGGGCGATGTCCACCATTTGCATGATGGGGTAGATCATCTGGGAGACGGTGGGGTGCTCCATCTGCCGCCCGACCTCGTCCATCGACCGCTGGGCGCGGTTGAGGGTGATCTGCTGGGCGAGGCGGAGCACCAGGATCTCGTACTCAGGGCTGAGCTGGAGGCTCGATCCCGTGACGTACTCGACCCCCGAGAGGCCAAGGGCCTCGAAGCAGGCCCGGTTGTAGCGGGCGAGGGCCTCCACCTCCTCGAGGGTTCCCTTCCGGTTCAGGAATGCATGGAGATCCGCAAGAAGGACCACCACGTGGAACCCTGCGGCCTGGAGGTCCATGAGCTTGTTCACCGTGACCAGGTGCCCGAGGTGGATCTCACCGCTCGGCTCGTAGCCGGCATAGGCGCGGGGACGGGTCCGGGACAGGACGCCCTTCAGGTCGTCCTCGGTTACCACCTCGACGGTGTTCCGGGTCGCGAGCTGAAAGGGGTCCTTCTCGAACGACATCATGCACAGAAAAATGGTCTGGGAAGGGGGTAAAGGTTTCTTTCAGATGGCCACGAAGTGGAGAGCCTCGTTCGTCATCCGGATGGACTCCCCGGGGTCCTTCACGGACCCGACCATGGCCCGGATGGCGTCCACGTTCTCGACCACGATATCCGCCTCCTGGTGGATGGCCTGGAAGAAGGAGACATCCTTTCCCTGCACTGCGATGGAGTCGGCGAAGATGCAGCTCTCCCAGAGGTCGCCCCGGGGCCGGCCCAGGTCGAGGGCGTACTCCTTGAGCTCGGCCGTTGATTTGATGCCGGTGCCGCCCAGGACGAGCCCCATCCGCGGGTGCCCCCTGATGAGCTCCAGTATTCGTTCTTTCTTCCCATCCTTCTTCAGATCGACCTGGACTGCGTGCATGTGCATGAACGTCGTGGGAACGATCATTGCCATGGTACTGATGGGGATATGGGGGAGGACCGTCTGCACATCGGGTCCATGATGGCTGGGGACCGTCACCGGGTCGAGCACCACGGCGTCCACCGGCCCCTTCTTCACTTCGCCGGGATCAGAAGCGCGCCGGACCATCACGGCCCGGACCTTTGCGATCCCGTACTCCTTGTCAAGGGTGTTGATGATCCGGCAGAGGCCGGTGGTGTTGCAGGAGACGACCCGGACGAACTGCCTGCCCATCGCCATACGGTAGTTGCAGTCCGAGCAGAACGAGAACCCCGCCACCTCGTGGTCCTCGCCGCCCTGGAAGATCGCCTTCACCCCGGTCTTCTCGTAGAGGGGCTTGTTCTCCTTCCCCACCCCGCCCGGGGTTGCGTCCACCACCACGTCGGCCCGGGCGAGCATCTCCGCGACCGATCCAGCAACCGGGAGGCCGAGCTTCTCGAAGGGGGCCCTCTTCGAGAGATCGGCGATGTAGAGGGGGAACCCCCGGGCCTTGGCGATATAGGCCTCGAAGGAGGGGCGGGTCTTCGAGACCCCGACGATCTCCATATCCGGCTGCGCCGCGACCGCGTCCGCCACCCGCTTCCCAACGGTCCCGTACCCGTTGATGGCAACTCGTATCATGATTGATGAATGGGGGGACGGGTTTTTAAGGTTTTTCACATTCATCCAGGTAGTCGGCCTGGATGGCCACCACTTCCGTACTGTCCCGTGCACCGGCGTACCGCTCAAGGGGCTCGCGGTTCACCTCAAGGAACCGGCAGCCCCAGGTGTAGATCGAGAGGATCTTCTCTGCCTGCTCCCCCTCCCCGAGGATGAAGAGGGCGGCTGCGAACGCCTCCAGGGACGAGAGCTTGAAGGGCTTCCCGAAGTTCACCGGGTTTGCGGCGAGGAGGAAGGGGAGGGCCCGGCGGTGGTGTAGGCTCCTGACCGCCGAGGTGTCGAGGACCGCCCAGGAGCAGTCGAGCACGGTGATGGAGGAGGCCGAGCGGTCGGCAGGTGATAGGGCCTGCTCTGCAGTGGGATCGAGGAGGATGGTCCCCCGGGGGATGGCCCGGATGCGGGGCACGATCCGCACCATGCCTGAACGGGCGAGCTTCTTCACCGAGCACTTCCTCGGGTCGCAGGTGTTGTCCCGGTAGGCAAGGAGGGGGATCATCGATAAGTGTACTATTGGCAGGCCGGTGCAAGATACCTTTCCAGACAGATATTCCAAACGAAGCCCACAACCGCCGATGACAAGTCTCGGAAGACGGCGGGGGATGCCCGCGGCGGGCGGTAGTCCCCCAGGAGCCCAATAGTAAGATGAATCCCTTGCCCAGGATATGGTCCTGGCCTCCTCGTCGGCGGCAAGATGCCGGATACCGGGGATACGTGCAACGCAGGCCCAGCAAGGAACCGGACCATCCACTCTTTTATCCCGGGGCACCGGATATCACGAATATGGAGAAGAGACCGGAATCAAGATCACAGGTCTACCTCGCAGCCCCCCTCTTCTCGGATGCCGAGCGGGCCTTCAACCTCGTGCTCAGGGATCTCCTCACCGCCCAGGGCTTCGGGGTCTACCTTCCCCAGGAAACAGGCGAGGGGGGTGAGGGAAAGGGGCACGACGGGGCCATCTTTGACAGCCATCTGCGAGCCCTGGACGGATCCTCCTGCATCGTTGCCGTATGCGATGGGGCTGACACCGATTCAGGCACCGCGTGGGAGATCGGTTATGCAGCGGCGAAAGGTATCCCCATTATCGCCCTCTCCACCGACAGGAGAAGGCCGGAAGCCGAAAGAAGGGTGAACCTCATGATCCAGGAGTCGGCGGAGGTGGTGGGGACGGTGAAGGAGATTCTCCCCGCCCTCAGGTCACGCATTGGCTAGCCGAGCTTCCAGACCGCAGCCGCCTTGCTCGAGAAGGTGGCCTCGAGGTACGCGTGATCCGGCCTCAGGGATGCCGGAACCTCGAAGAGGAGGAAGCCGTCCACTTTATTGGAGTCACCCGGATCTATCCAGCCCCCCGTGTTGTCGAAGTAGAAATCGTACTGCTTCACATCGAACCCCTTGATCCAGAGGCTGTTGTCCCGGTCGGTGGTCTGGACGTAGGAGCCGTTATCGCCGTGAAGGACGAACATGGACGGTGAGGGGAGCCTGGCCCTGGCCGTTCCCCGGTCAACCAGGCGGACAAGGGCGAAGAGGAACTGGTTCCCCTTCTTCGGGGTGGTATTCCAGTATTTCCCCCACTGGGGAGACCACCAGGTATACTCGTCCATGACCTTGACCTGATAGACGGTCACATCCATGGCGATGTCTTCCCTCCCGTACCGGTACTGCGCTCCCAGGGAGAGGGCTCCCGGGAAGGGTTCGGGCACAGCGGTGATCTGGGGAGCCTCCGTGGTGGGCGGAAGTGTAGTGGCAGGGGTGGTGGCAGCAGGAGTTTCGGGTACCTGGGAAGGGGAACTTCCCCCGCAGCCGGCCAGAAGGGCAGTGATGACCAGGCAGGTGATCAGGAGGAGAAAGAGGCGTGGAACCATAGAAGGATCTCCCCCCCATGACACAAATCCCTTTCGAGGCAGCCTTCCTGCCTCAGGCCGCCCCGTCCCTTTCGACGGCCAGGGCAACACGGCGCGATTTCAGAAGGAAGTACCCCACCACCCCGAAGGTGACGAGAGGGGAGAGGTAGCCCGGGATCCCGATCCCGAAGCTGTCCAGGATCATGATGGCCCCGAGTGCCAGGATGGAGTACATCGCCCCGTTCTTCAGGTAGATATAGCGCCTGATTCGGTCGATGTTCCCGATGGTGAGCTCCCGCACGACGAAGGCCCCGAGGCCGTTCCCCAGGATGATGAGCGGGACCGAGAGGGTGAAGGCGAACGCCCCGAGAACACCGTCGACGGAGAAGGTGGCATCGATGACCTCCAGGTAGAAGATCTTGGAGAGATCGGAGAGGCTCCGGTCCATGAGGCTCCTCTCCTGTACCTCGGCGTTCTGCCGGAAGCCGTGGACGATGAAGAAGGCGCTCGATCCGATCACCGCCCCGAAGGCCATGAGGGGCTCTTTCTGGAGGGCCAGCCAGACGATGAGTGCGAGGAGGATGGAAACGATAGCGTAGAACCAGACCCCCCTCTCGCGTATGTAGCGCTCGCCCCGGAGGCCGAAGTGCTTCTCCTCCAGGAAGAGCCAGTGGAAGAAGAGGAAGACGAGGAAGGTGCCGCCCCCGATGAGGAGGACGGGGGCCGAGCTCCCGACCGCGGCGAGTACCTGCGGGTCGCTCGAGAAGGCGGCGGTGAGGGCCCCGACGGGACCGAGCGAGGGGGTGGTGAACCAGACGATGAACCAGGGGAGGAGCCCGCGGACGATGAAGACCGCGATGATGAGACCGAAGGTGAGGAACCAGCGGCGGGCACGCTCGCCCATCGTGGAGAGGACCTCGGCGTTCACGATGGCATTGTCGATCGAGGAGATGGTCTCGAAGAGGCAGAGGCCGGTGATGATCAGGATGACCGAGACGATCTCCATGACTGAGGGAGAGGTTTTACCCGGGGGTTGAAATAATCGCTGTCCTTCCGTTCACCCTGGGAGGGGGATTCCCTCGTCCCTGTCTCAATAGGGCGGCGGCTGCCGGCGTGGTGGCTGGGGAGGTTGGGAAGATGGCTGTGCGGGCGGCGGGGGCGTGGATGACGAGGGGGGCCTGGGTGGCGGGGGTGACGGTGGAGATGGCGGTTGTGGAGGCGATGGCGGGGAGGTATCCTGTTCCCTGTCCATATTCACCACCCGATCCACAAAGGTGGTGAGCTGCGAGAGGAGGGTTGGGTCGAGGCCATCCTCCACCGCGAGGAAGATGCCCGCCATGTCCAGGATCTTCAGCTTGCTCGAGACGAAATGGATAAACTTGGAGAGGTTTGTCGAGGGGAGGTAGATGAGCATGGTTGAGACGGAATCGAGGAGGATGGCCGCCTTCCTCCCTCCCATGTCCTTGAGGGAGTCGGAGATGGCGATCCCGAGCTGGGTGAGGTCCGAGGGGCTGCTCGTGAACCGCACCCCTTTGGCCCCTGCAGGCACCTCTCCGACGGCATACCGGGTGATGGCGTCGATGAATCCCACCCGGGAGAGGTCGATACCGTCCTTTTCATAGGCCTTCTTCAGGATGGCGTAGGGCTGGTTCGTGGTTATCACGATCACCAGGTAGCCTCTGGAGAGCAGGCTCCTGATGATACCGCTGCTGTTCTCCCGCAGCCGCTCGGCTGACGAGAGGCAGAGGTAGATTTTGTCCTTATCCAGCCTGTCGAAGGAGAACGTCATCAAAGGCCCCGCTACCTCGTGAGGTACCTCCGGTGCGAATCAGGTATGTCTATCTTACCCTGGAGGATGGCGCGGTTCAGGTAGTTGAGGTTCTCGATGATCTGCTCGGTGTTCTTGATCTGCACCGAGAGGAGTATCTTGAGATCCTCGGGAGTGATCTCCCCCCTGCCCACCTGCTGCTGCATCTCCTTGAGCTGGTCGTGGACGATCTCCACCGGGTGACGGAGGCGCATCGCGGCCTCGTTGATGAAGGCGAGGAGGGCCCGCTCCGCCTCCTTCGTCTGGGTGATGTCCCGTGCAATGGTCGCAGTCCCGATGACCTGCCCGTTGGCATCCTTGAGCTGGGCAACGGAGAGGGAGACCTCCACCCGGCTCCCGTCCTTCCGGAGCCGTACGGTCTCGTAATGCTGGATCCGCTCCCCGTGCGCCAGCCGGTCGAGGACGTCGATCATCTCGGGGTGGAGCTCCGGCGGTACGATCCGGGACATGGGCTGCCCCTTCATCTCGGCTTCCATATATCCATAAATGGCTTCAGCGCCGGGGTTCCAGCTCACCACGGTCCCATCCAGCTCTGTGCTGATGATGGCCTCCTCGGATGACTGAACGATGGAAGCGAGGAGGGCCCGGATCCCCTCCATCCGCCTCCGCTCGGTGATATCCCTCGCGATGAGGAGGAGGGCCGATTTATTCTCGAACTCTATGAACCGGCAGCTGATCTCGACCGGCACATAGCTCCCGTTCTTCCTCATATGGACGGTGTCGAAGGTGGAGCGGCCGCCCCGCATCATCTCCAGGAAACCCCCGTTCTTCACCTCGTCGATCCAGTCCATGAGGAGGCCCTGGAACGGGGGCGCCTCGATATCCCGGGGGTCCATCTTCAGGAACTCGTCCCGGGTGAACCCGAGCTGGTCGCAGGCTGCCCGGTTCACCTCAAGGAAGTGCCCCGCGAGGTCCTGGATGAAGATGGCGTCGCTTGCAGAGTCAAAGAGGGTCCGGTACCGCTTCTCCGACTCACGGAGGGCCACCTCGGCCTTCTGCCGCTCGGAGATGTCGAGGAAGGTCTCCAGGAGGTACGGGCGCCCCCCGAGGTTCACGGAAACAACGGTCTTGATGATGGGGCGGCGGTTGCCGTCGGCCTGGAGGAGCACCCGCTCGGCATGGTCGATATTCTCCCCGAGATCGGTGACCGGGCAGTTCCCCTCCTCCACGGGGCAGATGAACCGGTGGCAGACCTTGCCGACTATCTCCTCCTTCGGGGCCCCGATCATGGCGGCGGCCGCGGGGTTCACGTCGGTGATCAGGTGGCTTGCGGGGTCCACGACCAGGACTCCGGCCCCGATGGACTCGATGAGCGTCCGAAGCCGCGCCTCGCTCTCGGCGAGGGCGTCCCGGGTCTGCTTCAGCTCGGTCACGTCCATGAGGGTGCCCATGTAGGCAGGACGGTTCTGGTAGGTGATCCGGGACCCCAGGATCTCCACCCAGATAGTCCTCCCGTCCTTGGTCAGGGTCCGGACCAGGGACTTGAAGGGCTTCTCATCACCCTCGTCCAGCTTGCGGAACTGCTCCCGCATCACCTGCCAGTCATCGGGGTGCACCAGGTTTTCGAGCCCCATATGGCCCGGCATCTCGTCTGGTCCGTACCCGTGGATCTCGGCAAAGCGGGGGTTCACGTACCGGAACTTCCCCCTCTCGGTCAGGTAGATGCCCAGGGGGGAATTCTCGGTGATGTCCCGGAATTTGGCCTCCGATTCCTGCAGTTTCCCGGAGAGGCTTGAGGCGATGAACCCTACGGTGACGAAGACATAGAAATGAACAGTCCCGGCTGCCAGAGCATTTGTATTCCCGAAGGCGAAGGCGTACATGAGGAAGAGATAGATCCCGCCGAGGAGAACCGAAAAAATAACCCCCCTCCGTGGGTAGAGGTATGCGACGATAATGATGGGGAAATAGTAGAGGTGGGGAAAGACATCAAAGATGCCGTGCCTCAGGCCAACCAGGGTCGCCGTGAGGGCCGCGCCTGTCGTGCCAAAGATCACGACGAACCAGAAATAATCCTTTGTCTGCCTATGCTGCTCTGCCATAAATCGCCTTCCTCCGGGTTAGGGACTGCCTATACAGTATCTAAAGTCTATATAGTAAAAATCCTTTATCCTTGAGTCCCGGTTTCATTTCATGGTTGAAAGGACTTTTTCCGGTGGAATTGGGAGCAGGTGAAGGGGAGATCTCGTGATCATGAATACGATGACAGTCCGTCCGCCGGGAGAACACTACGGGAACAGATCCTTCTGTACATCGCTTGCACTCCTCACCACCACTTCTTTCTTTCCCTCGTAGACCTGGACGATCCCGTAAATCCGGACGGTCTCGTTTACCTGGAGGCTGACCTCTTTGGAGGCTGGCGAGGGTAGGAAGACCCTCGTGCCGTTCACCGACAGAAGCAGGTGGCCACCGGTGGAGGTCGGGGTGATCCCTTCCACAACTCCGACGACAACGACGAGATCCCCTTCGCGTGAGCTCTCGCTGTACGGGGCTGCAAAGGGTGCATTTCCGAGGGCAGTGAGGATGAGGTGGCCTGCGAAGAGGATGGCAAGGACGGTGATGAGGAGGATGAGGGCCGTGCGCTCCTGCCTCTCGAGCACGAAGGGAGGTATCGGTGGAGGGGGATATAAATTCCGAGGATCCGGATCGCCTAGCTTACCCCCCTCCCCCATGCCACCCTGTCCCAGAACCGCTCATGGAGGAGGTAGAGGACCGAGGTGTAGATGTTGCTGACTACCACGAAACCCAGGGCTATATCCACCCGGCTCGTGAAGAGATACACCGCTGCGAAGTCCGCGGCCACTACGATAATCCGGTAGCTGACAGCCTTGACCACGGACCGGCCCAGATACTCCTTAAAGATCCCTGATACCACGGGAGTACACCCCTTCTGGTGGATGCATTGCATGGGGCCGAATATATAAATTCGGGATTCCAGGATTCACCTCAAGCCGCGTAATTTTTCTGGCTGCTGCAATGTTTCGTTTGACAGAGGGTTCATTGCCTCCTCCTCAGGAAGAGGAGAAGGAGAATGACAACGACCAGGCCGACGATAGCGAGCTTCACCGGATCCGGTCCGACCGGGCCGGCTCCAGCGCCCGCCCGGTTCCAGTCCTCCTCAAAGACCGAGGAGAAGTAGCCCCCGAGGGCGGCGTTCTCGAGGATCACGCCGGCCTCGCGGTTGAAGTTCGGGGAGTTCCCGTTCCAGTTAATCGAGGAGATGAGCACAAGTCGCCTGTCCACGACGACCCCCTTGGTATGGATCGCCTCAAGGTTGGCTGACCCGGGATCCATAATCCGGGCAGAGATGGGAAGGCCTTCCCGGTGGGCAAGGGCGTTTACCAGGTCCACCATCTCGTTGTTATCTGCGGGTCCTTCATCATTGTACCTGCTTCCGTCGAGGATAATCCTCACGGTCACCCCGCGCCGCGAGGCATTCACCGCCGCTGAGAGAAATGGATCAAGCTGTTTCCCCGAAGCGTTCCTGATGGATGCCTGCTCTATTTCGATCCGCTCCTTTGCACGGGCAAGGAGGGAGAGGACCTCCCCGCTCGTATCCGGGGAGAGGATGGGGGTAACGCTGGCATTCGTCGCCCGGAGGGACGGGAACATCACCTGGTAGGGAAGGAGTGAGGGCGCCGCAGTCTCCCGTGATGGCGGGGTATACGGAATCACGTCTCCGCCGTGAATATCAGCAAGGAAGACCTCCCTGAAATAACCGGCAACCCCCGGATCCTCGATAAAGGCCCCCCATCCGCGGTTCCCCCGGGAACCGGGCGGCGGGTAACCGGTGACCCCGAAGTTCTCGGTCGAGATGAGCAGGTCCTGTCCGTCTATCACTAGGTATTTTGCATGATCGTACCGGAACCGGGCATGGGCGGCCGCCGTGGTGGTCATCATCTCCAGGGGGATACCGCTCCGGTTGAGGCCGGCACAGACCGCCTCCTCGCCGGGGCTGATTCCACCCACCGGCCCGCCTTCGAGAAGGACCTGCACCGAGACCCCGCGCCGCCTGGCCGCGGCGAGGAGATCTCCGATACCGGGGTGCGACAGCTCGTAGGCGTTCACCAGGATCTCCTGCCGGGCACCCCAGATGGCATTCTCGAGGACGCCGAACGATGAGTCGGGGGAGACAAAGGCGGTCACGGTCGCGTTCCTGAAGGTCGCAGGCGAAAACCGGGACTGGCCGAGGAGGAGGATTCGGGGGTCCCATCCCGTGTCCGAGAGGAAGTGGACCTGCCCCTCACGCGGTTGGAGATCTCCCGGCCAGCGTACCGACTGGATGACCTGACCGTTGACCGAGAGGTCGAGTTCATCTCCGTTGTTTGCGGGTGAGAAGCGGCCCGCCTTCACCATGTTGGGAACGGCGGGGGTGGTCTCCTTCAGCTCGAAATCCGGGAGGGTGCCATGGGTCGTCCTGAATGCAAGGGCCTCGTCCGCCACCGTCACCCGCCCCTCGACACGCGCTCCCGGGGGGAAGGCAATTGAGCCTTCCCCATCAGAGATGGTTACATTGGCAAGAGACCCGGTCCCTTCGAGGACGAGATAGGCATCCGCGTCGCGAGGAAGGTAGGTATCGGGGCAGAACTCAACAATCCTGATGGCGGATGCCGATGAGAGGGTGATGAAGAGGATAAGGAGGAGAATGAGGATCCTGCGCATCACGGATGAGTACGCCCTCCTCTTTTATGAAGAACGCGATCGATCTCTTGAGCATGGACCCTGCAGATCGGGCTCTGGTGGTGAAGGTCGGGGGAAGCCTCTTCCCGGAAGCAGGGGGTATTGTCTCTCTCCTGAAGAAGTCAGGGCGAGCCCTGGTTGTCGTTCCGGGAGGTGGCCCCTTTGCACGGCTGGTCAGGTCGATGAATCTACCGGATGAACCGGCCCACTGGATGGCGATCCTCGCCATGGACCAGTTCGGCTGGTACATGGCCGCGGGGGGGCTTCCGGTCACCCACGATCTCTCTCTTCCCGCGAGGGCAGAGATACTCCTTCCCTACCGCATCCTGCGGGAACGGGATCCCCTGCCCCATGCGTGGGATGTCACCTCGGATACCATCGCGGCATGGGTGGCCTCGGAGCTCGGGATCGATCTCCTCCTCCTCAAGTCGGTGGACGGGATAACGAGGGAAGGGGCTCTCATTCCCCGGATCACGGAACCCCTCACCTGCGACGAGGTGGACCCGTGCCTCATCCCCTTCGCCCTCGCCCACCAGGTGAGGACCACCATCCTGAACGGTCGGGTAGAAGGCAGGGTCGGAGACTTCCTGAACGGGAGGGAGGTACCAGGGACGGTCATCGAACCAAGGCTTTAATTCCCGGAAGGGTTAGATTATAAAGAATCCTTTGGGAGTCGGTGAATGGAGAGCAAGAAGTGTACCTCCTGCAGCGCCCCCCTTGCGGTGCAGGGGGCTGCGGAGTTCGGGTGCCCCGAGTGCAAGACCGTCATCCGCAGGTGTGTCCGCTGCAGAATGCAGAGCGTCCCGTATGTCTGCCCGAAGTGCGGATTCTGGGGGCCGTAAGGGATGGGAAAGGTAGTCGCCCTCGTCCGCATCCTGCCCGAATCGGCGGACGTGGACATGACGAAGCTCGAGGCAGACTTAAAGAAGAAGGTCCCGTCGATCCAGGACGTTGGTGTCGAGCCCATCGCCTTCGGCCTGAAAGCCCTCAAGATCGCGGTCATCGTTAATGACGAGGAGGGCGGGACCGACGCCGTGGAGAAGGCCCTCGGCGAGGTCCCGGGTGTCTCGCAGGCTGAGACCGTTTGTGTAAACCGGATGATCTGAGATATCAAATCTAACTATCATACTTTGCCTGATTTCTCGGAGAAATCCTCCTTCAAATTCTATCCGGATTGACATCGGAGTTCAATTTTCCATTTAATTTTATTGGGCTCTTGGGGGACTACCGCCCCCGCCGCGGGCATCCCCCGCCGTAGATCGGGGCATATGAAGGACGGTTCCAGGCATGAATTAAAGGTCCACTTCCTTTGCTGACAGGCTCTATCCTAACTGGGGGACGCCACAGCGGCGGGGGCGAGCCAGAGGCGAAGCCCCCAGGAGCGTCCACAAGAAAACAATTCCGTGAGAATCGAAAATTTCAGACTAGAAGTTTGATTCTTCTTACTATTGGGCTCTTGGGGGACTTTCGCCGCCGCGCGGGCATCCCCCGTCGTGTCCGCGATCTGATGATCAGGAAGGCTCCAGGAAATATCAGAAAAATAGCCCAACAATACAGATGATTCGTTTCTCGGAATTATCAGGAAGGGCACGGCAGATCTTTCATCTCCAGCCGCTCCATCACCTCTCTCGTGATTCCCCGGATCTTCTCCACCGAGCGCTGGAAGGCCTGCACCTCCCCATCCTCCAGCCGGATAGCGACAGGGAAGATCCCGCTCCGGTTGATCCTGGCAGGCGCCCCGATGCAGATATCTCCGGTACCGTGGATATCCTCCACCACGTACCTGGAGACCGTCAGGATCCGGTTCTCGTTCCCGAGGATGGTGTGGACGAGGGTCGCGATCGCTTCGCCCGGCCCGTACATCGTCGCGCCCATCTTCCTGATGATCTGCTCACCTGAGGTCTTCACGGTTGAGATCATCTCCTCCCTGGGCAGGCTCGAGAATGCGGGCAGGTTCCCGATCTGGATGCCGCCGATGGTGGTCGCCGACCAGAGGGGGACCATGCTGTCCCCGTGCTCACCGATAATCCGGGTGTGCACCTCGGAGACATGGACCTTGAAGAACCCGGCGATGAGGAATTTCAGGCGCATGGAATCCAGGTGGGTCCCGAGACCGAAGACCCGTTCGGGCTTCAATCCGGATACCTTCAGGGCGACCGTGGTCAGAACATCCACCGGGTTCGTGACCATGAAGATGATAGCGTCGGGGGCAACCCGGCTGATGGTCCGTGCGGCAGGTGCTACAATCCGCGCGTTCTCCATGGCGAGATCCAGCCGGTCCTGGCCGGGCTGCCTGGGGATACCGGCCGTACAGACCACGATATCCGATCCCCCGAGGTCATCGAGATCCACGGACCAGCCGATCCGGATATCGCTCCCCCTGGCAGCAAAAGAGTCCTGAAGGTCCCGTGCGAGGCCGTCAAGGCGCTCCTCTCCCCCTTTCCGGCCCATGAGGAGGATCTCCCCGACGTACGGGTCATGTGAGATGGCGTGGGCCGCAAAAGATCCCATCCTTCCCGAGGCTCCGAGGATTGCGACAGTAGCCATGATAATCGTAAGATGGGGACACGTCCTCGGTGGCCACCACGTACCCTGCTCCTGCCTGTGCAGCCCTCCTCCACCCCGCTCCCCCGTGGGCGCCAGATGTCCGCGGTAAGTCTGCTCCCTTCCGGGTCTGAACCGGTCCCCGCGGCTGCAGGTCCCCGCCCCCTCCGGGGCTTCGATCCCTGTCCATTGACCTCACAGGACGAGGCTTCTTTGTCAGGTTGCACAAAACGTGGGCAGGTCGCCGGAGTCTCCCTCGGACTTCGCCCCCCGCGTGCCGGCGGTTTCGGGTGACAGGTGACGTCGAACCACCCGGGCTAGTCCCCGCAGATCCTTAGCCCTTCTATGGGATAAATACCTCACCGCCCACCCGGCTGCGCCAGTCCTCCATGATCCGACGGTTGAGGGCCTCATCCCCTTTCTCGAAGAGATCGATGATGGTGAGGATCCGGTCCCGCTCGGGGATGAGGGGAGGGAGGTTCCGGAAGTCCCCCTGGTAGACCTCGACGAGCTGCTTCCCTTCGGTGTATGCAATCCTCCGAGGCTCACGGACCACCGGGTGGGAGGCCATGGATGCGTAGTCCTCGAGGATGTGGATCTCACCCCCGAGCAGGGAGTCGCTGTTCACCTTGAGGTTGAAGGCAGCCCAGAATGCAGCCGCGTACCAGGCATCGTTCATGATAATATGGGGTACGCCATATGCGGCGGCGATGATCCCGAGGGTACCAACCCCGCACGAGGCGTCCACGAAGACGCTCGGGAGGGCGTGGCGCAGGTGTACCCCGACGGAGATGATCTTCGGGTCATACCCCCGGGGGAACTCGATATGGATCAGGGACTGCTGTTTGTATGCCACAACGGGGCTGTGCTGGGTGTAGAAGACGTCGGCACGGACATCGCAGCCTGCCAGGAGCTCGTAGACCCGGGGAGGAATCGAGAGGTCAACGTCGACGGCTCCCGGGACGAACCTCCCGCACTTCACTACCCCCCGGACCTCGGGAACCTCCTTATACAGCTTTTTTGCGACGGGTTCATCTACCAGCTGGGAGAGGAGGAGGAGGGAGTTCTTCGGGAGATATGGGGCCCCGTCCATGGCGAAGCCGGGGTGGACAAGAGGCATGCCGACCTTCTTCAGGGGATCCTCCTTTGAGAGGATCTTTTCCTCCACAAGGATGCTGTAGAGGTGGACGAAGACATCGTCGATGAACCGCTTGCCGCAGGGGCAGGGGGGGGTGATAGTGAGGTCTGGAGGAGGCTGCGTCTTGTCCAGGGTCCTTCCCCCGCACTCCCCGCAGGGTGCAAAGACGGTCTCCAGGCTCCCGAGGATATCGTGGGCCGTAGTTACGCAGTCCTGACCACAGACCGGGCACTGCATGATGGGCCCGATGCGATTCGAACGCACGACCGCCCGGTTATGAGCCGGGCGCTCTTACCAGACTAAGCTACGGGCCCGGAAAGAGGAGAGCGCCGCCAACAGGACTCGAACCTGTGACATGCTGGTTAACAGCCAGCCACTCTACCAACTGAGTTATGGCGGCACAGGATTGATATGCTTTATTACATCCTTCCCGGGGCCTATTAAACGTTATGGGGTCTTCTTCTCCTTCAGGGTCCCAAGGAGGGAGACCAGCTCGTCGACATCACGGTCGATATTCGAAAGAAGCCTCCTCGCCAGGGTGGTGGCGACGGCTCCCGCCGGGCTTGCCTGGATGTACCCCATCTGCTCGAGAACGCGGAGGGAGTAGCGGATACGGTGGTAGGGGAGATCCATGAGGAGGGAGAGCTTCACGATACCGATGGGCTCGTGCTCCATCACCGCCTTCATGACCCCGATGTGGCGGTCGAGGAGCTGGATATCTCCCTTGAGCTTCTCGAGCATCTCTGAAGTATGGTGCTTGCTCCCGATACTTCAATGCTTCTCCTCTCCGGCGCCTGCGTTCACCTCGAGCCAGTCCCGGGTCTCCTGGTAGAAACGCGAGAAGTATATGTAGGTGATCACCGCCACGGCAAGGAGGCTCAGCCCGACGGCAATGCCGGGGGGGGAATGGTACCGGATGAGGACGAAGGCCCCGATGGCTACCAGGAGCACGATGGCGTTGAGGAGCAGGGTGAGCTTGATGAACCGGATCTTGAATCTCTCCCTGGAATGCTCATCCATCCCTCGTACATGGCGCCCAATGATAAAAGTACTTGTGGGTTTACCGCGAAAGCTCCTCCATGGAGAGGCTGGATGACGCCATCGCCTCGGGTGGGGCGAAGGCATACGTTGCATACGGATCCTCCCTGGACGCGGATATGAGGTACCTCACCCGGTTCAGGACCACGGACCCCGTCGTATTCCTGCAGAAGATCGGGGAGAAGGGGACGATCATCGTCTCCCAGATGGAGTACGAGAGGGCGTCCCGGGAATCCACGGCTGCCCCCATGACAAGGGCCCAGGCCGGTCTCACCGAGATCGTGAAGGAGGAGAAGAACAGGTGGAGGGCGTATGCCCGGATGATCGCCGGGCTCGTGGGCGGTGATATTCTGGTGCCCCCCCAGTTCCCCGCGGCGCTTGCCCGGGAGCTCGAGGCCTTCGTGCGGGTCATCGTGGATGAGGACACCGTCCTGAAGGCGAGGGCGGTAAAGACTGATGAGGAGGTAACCGCCATCGCCCGGGTCCAGGAGGCCACCGAGGCGGCCATGGGAGGGGCCGTCTCGTCGATCCGGTCCTCGCGGGCGAGGAAGGGGATCCTCTACAGAGGCAGGATTCCCCTCACCTCCGAGATCCTCCAGAAGGAGGTGGCCATCGCCCTTCTCTCGCGGGGGTGCAGGGCCGTGGACACCATCATCTCGTGCGGCGAGGACTCGGCCATCCCCCATATGAGGGGATCAGGGCCGCTCCGCGAGGGCGCATCCATCATCCTCGATATCTTCCCTCAGGATGAGGAGACCGGGTACACCGCCGATATGTCACGGACCGTCGTGAAGGGCGAGCCGGCGGCCGAACTCAATGAGATGTTCGAGGCCGTCCGCGGGGCGCAGTCCCTCGCCGCAACCCTGGTCCGCCCAGGCACAACGGGGGCAGAGGTCCACGGGAAGGTGGTGGACTACTTCAAGGAACGGGGATTCGAGAGCAACACGAGGGGCTTCATCCACAACCTCGGGCACGGGGTCGGGCTCGATGTCCATGAGCTCCCCGTCCTGGGACCCGGGGGAGGGGAACTCGCGGCAGGGAACGTGATCACCCTGGAGCCCGGCCTGTATTACCCGGGCAAGGGCGGTATCCGGCTCGAGGATATGGGGGTGGTCACGAAGAAGGGGTTCCGTGACCTGACCAGGATGCCGAGGGAGTTCCGGGTATGAAGGACGGGGTCCTCGACGCATACCTGGAAGCCGGAAAGATCGCCTCCCGGGTCCTCTCCCGCTCCCTCCCCCTGGTGAGGGTGGGGGCTTCTTTCCCCGGGGTGGTGGAGGAGGTGGAAACCCTCGTCAGGAAGGAGGGGGCCGGGCTGGCCTTCCCCCTGAACCTCTCTCTCAACGAAGCCGCCGCCCATGACACCGCATCCGCAGGGGATGACCGGACCTTCGCGGCCGGCGATGTGGTGAAGATGGATTTAGGGGTCCACCTGGACGGGTATATCGCCGACACTGCCGGGACGGTGGACCTGGGTGAGAACGGACCCTTAGTCCGGGCGTCACAGGCCGCCCTCGAGAAGGCCATCTCCCTTGTCAGGCCGGGGATCTCGACGGGCGATCTTGGGGGGGCAATCCAGGGAGAGATCGAGGCCCTCGGGTTCCGCCCTGTGGCGAACCTGACCGGGCATGGCCTGGGCCAGTACGAGATCCATACCCCGCCGACTGTACCGAACGTGCATCTTGCCGGGGGGGCGGTCCTCAAAGAGGGGATGGTCTTTGCCATCGAGCCTTTTGCGACCACGGGCACGGGGTTCGTCTCGGACAGCCCGAGGGTGCAGATCTTCCAGCAGGTCCTGGACCGGCCGGCACGCCTGCCTGCGGCAAAGCGCATCCTTGACCAGGTGCGGGACCGGCGCGGCCTCCCCTTTGCGCGCAGGTGGCTCTCTGGGGAGAAAATCGAGATAACCCTCTCAGCGCTCGTCCGATCCGGCCACCTCCATGCCTACCCCGTCCTCCGCGACGTGCCGGGATCCCTCGTCTCCCAGGCCGAGCACACCGTCATTGTCACTGGCGATGGCTGTATCGTCACCACCCGGTGAGATACCCTTATTGGGTTCCCGGGGAAATTCTCTAAGTTATACCCATGGCCGCAGAAGGGACGAGCGAGGTAGTGCAGGTGATGGAGATCCTCCTCACCGCTGAGATATTCAACCGGAACCGGGACCTGGATGAGAATGACCTGACCCCCCGCTGCAGGGAGGCCTTCGGCATGGGGCCGGATGGCCAGGTGAAGCGGCCCGTGATAGTCTCGGACGGGACCGTCGCCCAGGCCACGGGTATCGGGGATGCTTCCGAGAAGGTGAAGGGAAACCCGTTCATCGAGCTGGACTCCTTCGGCCACCGGATGCGCATCTCGGCCCTGGATGCGGCGGCCGGCTGGTTCCTGAAGAAAGGGGGGAGGCCCCTCATCACACAGAACCCGGCCCTCGCGAGCTTCTTCGAGGGGTTCGATTCGGTCGGTATCTCCTACAGGGAGGTGAGGGCAGCAAACCCGCGAATCGAGGATACCCGGGCCCACCTTGACGCGAAGATCGCGGCCCTCGTCAAAGGTGACGAGGCCCTGAAGACAGCCCTCGACCTCCTCATCATCTCAGCACCCGACGAGGTGGAGCCAAGCCTCTCCGACCTGATCTGCACCGGCCAGCAGGCAGGTATCCCGGCAAAAGTGAGAACGGCCATCCTCCACCGCGATCTCCTCCGCTCCCACAGGATCTACGAGCTCGGGAAGCTTCTCTTTGTGGGCCCCCCGGGAACCGGAAAGACGACCCTCGCCCTCGCCCTCTCCCGAGAGCTCCACATGCCCATCCTGGAGGTCCGCCTCTCGATGGTCACCTCCCAGTACCTGGGGGAGACCTCCAAGAACATCGACCGGATCTTCGAGTTCGCGAAGAAGATTGCACCCGCCATCCTTTTCATCGACGAATTCGACTTCGTTGCAAAGAGCCGGATCACCGATGATCACGGGGCGATGAAGAGGGCGGTGAACATGCTCCTCAAGAACATCGACCGCGTGAGCCTCGTACGCGATGGTGTGCTCCTCATCGCCGCGACAAACCACCCCCAGCTGCTCGACGAGGCGGCCTGGCGCAGGTTCGACGAGGTGGTCGAGTTCTTCCTCCCGGACGGGGAGATGAGGAGGGCGATCCTATCGAAGGTCACCGGCCCCCTTCCCTGGGACGGGAATGTCGCGGAGCTCGCTCTCAGGACCGAAGGCTTCTCGGGAGCGGATCTCAGGGTCCTCGTCAAGGAAGCCCTCCTCTCCTCCCTCATCCGGGAGAAGGAACGGATCGAGGGGGAGGACATCGAGCGCGGGTATTCCCTCGTCATGAACCGGAACCTGATCAGGGGTGTCCCGCCCGGTTAACATGAACCTCCACTTCCTCGGCACAGGGGACGCGGTGGGGACCCCCAAGATCGGGTGTACCTGCGAGAATTGCACCTTCGCACAAGAACACGGGATCCAGCGCCTTCGCACATCCCTTCTCATCGAAACAGAGGGGGAACACCTCCTGATCGACACCTCTCCCGACCTCCGCCAGCAGCTCCTCTGCGCGGGTTCGCCCCATATCGATGCCGTCATCTGGACCCATGGACACTATGATCATTACTCGGGCTTCGGGGAATTTTACCGGATCCAGGAGCCACCCCCCGTCTATGCCGCAGACGAGACTCTCTCGTACTGCGCCCCCCTCTTCGGTTTCCTCTCTTTTCAAAAGCACAGGATACAGCCTTACACCCCATGCAGCCTCCTCGGGCTCTCGGTCACCCTCTTCCCCGTGAACCACCCTCCCGTTCCCAGCTTCGGGCTCAGGATCGATTCCCCGGAGGGGTCCATCGCGTACACGGGTGACACCCGGGCTGACATCCCTGAACGGTCGAAGGAGCTCCTCTCGGGGGTCGACCTCCTCGTGCTCGATGCGATCGTCCCTCCCGAGATCCGGCTCACCAAGCACATGAACTACGAGGAGGCTTCGGGAATGGCCCGGGAGGCAGGGCCCCGCGGGTTCCGGTTCGTTCACCTCTCGCATCTTATCCCCTGGATCCTTCCCTGCCTTGCCCAAGACGGGGAGAGCATCCGGTTCCCCTGACGCCGGAGGCAGGAGCTGGTCCCACCCAAACCTCTTTTATCTCCTTCTCCCCAAGGAATAGGTGAGATGGAGATCAAGATACTCGAGTTATCCAAGGACCGGGCGAGGATCGTCTTTCCGGGCGAAGGGCATACCTTCATGAACCTCCTCACCGACGAGGTCCTCAAGGACCCTGCGGTTGACGTCGCCCGCTATACCATGGAGTTCCAGCACTCTGACCCCGAGTTCTTCATCACCACGAAAAAGAAGGACCCGATCAAGGTCATCAGGGACGCGTGCAAGAGGATCTCAGGTTACTGTGACGAGATCCTTGAAGGGATCGAGAAGGCGTAAGAGATCCCTCTCGCTGGAAAAAGATCTTTAAAAAATATATTCTCTGTTTTGATCTTGATCCTGGAAGACCTCTCCGGAATCACGCACGCTCGGTGAAGGCGACCGATCCCGCGATCTTCGTGATCTTCACCTTCACCGTCTCACCGGGTTTTGCACCGGCAACGTAGATGGTATGCTTCCCGACCCGGGCGACGCCGTCCCCGCGCTTGGAGATGGAGAGGATGGCGAGGTCCATGATCGCACCCTCGGTGAGCTTCTCCTCCTGGGGCTCGAGACGTACTTTCCGCTTCTTCACCGGCCGGTGGCCGCCACAGGCATCGCACCTGAGGATGGGGATCCTCCCGTCCTTGACGAGGCGGGTGTCGGGCCTCCCGCACTCGGAGCAGATGACATAGTCCTCGACATAGCTCTTGAGGAGGGAATTCACCGAGCCGGGCTCGAACTTCCCGTTGAAGACCGCCCGGTTCCCCTCGATCTTCCCTGCCGTGCCGAGCTCGCCGACGAGGAACTTCAGGAGGTCCTCGGGGCTCCGGTTCAGTTTGTCGGCGATCTCGGCGAAGTTCTCGAGCACGGTCGTCTTCCCCTCGATGAAGACCTTGCCCGGGGGGACCGAGAAGCGCTCGTGGGAGCTGCTCACCTCGGTGATCTGGGAGTAGGCCTTCTTCAGGAGGTCCTCGTATGACTGGGGCATGGATATCCGTTGGTCGGCTTCAGTGTTCAAGGTTGCCGTGGCCCCTTGAAACCGGCCCCCGCGATCCGGAGAGTCATGCTTATCTCACCCCCCTACGTACCCTTCCATGCATGAAGGAGGAGGACCTCGCCCATCTCCGGCGTGAACTGGGGCGTGATCTCACCGATGTTGAGGTCGCATGCTTCGAGAACCTCTGGAGCGAGCACTGCAGTTACCGGTCGACAAAGACCCTCCTTCGCACCCTCCCTACCGAAGGGAAGGATGTCATCCTCGGGCCCGGGGACGACGCCGCGGTCGTGAGGTACTCGGATGACATTGCCATCGTCGTGGGGATGGAGAGCCACAACCACCCGAGCTACGTGGATCCCTACCACGGGGCAGCGACAGGAGTGGGCGGGATCGTACGGGACGTTGTGTCCATGGGAGGGCGGCCCATCGCACTCATGGACCCCCTCTACTTCGGGACTTTCGGGAACGAGAAGAACCGCTACCTCTTCGAGCACGTGGTCGCCGGCATCGGGGACTACGGGAACTGCATCGGTGTTCCCGTGGTCCGGGGCGAGGTGATAGTAGATCCCTCCTACCAGGGTAACCCGCTCGTGAATGTCGTCTGTGTCGGGATCGTCCACCCAGACCGGTACCTTACCGCTCCGGCCAAGAAGCCCGGATCCCACCTGGTCCTCGTGGGATCGTCTACGGGCCGGGACGGGCTCGGGGGGGCCTCCTTCGCCTCCCGGGATCTCTCGGAGGACTCCGAGGCCGCGGACCGCCCCTCCGTCCAGATCGGGGATCCCTACACCGAGAAGCTCATCATCGATGCCCTCCTCGAGATGGCGGCAACGGGGAAGGTCCTCTCCTGCAAGGATCTCGGGGCCGCAGGCCTCGCCGGCGCATCGAGCGAGATGAGCAGCACCTTCGGGGCCATCATCCATGCGGACCGGGTCCACCTCCGGGAGCCGGGGATGGCCCCGCCCGAGATCATGCTCTCCGAGTCCCAGGAGCGGATGCTCATCGAGGTGGACCCCCAGGATGTGGCGGCCATGGGGGCCATCGCCGAGAAGTATGATCTAGGATGGTCCGATATCGGCGAGGTGATCCCCGAATCCCGCTACATCGTCCGGTTCAAGGGGAAGGTGGTGGCAGACCTCCCCATCCAGCTCCTCACCGGTGATGCACCCCTCTGCTTCTGGGAGAAGAAGGCCGCGCCCGTGAAGATACCCTTCAGGAAGCCAGCCGGCAGCCTGAAGAACCTCGCCCTCGAGGTGCTCTCCCACCCCGAAGTCGCACGGAGGGACTGGGTGACCGAACAGTACGACCACGATGTCCAGCTGAGATCCGTGTCCCTGGCCGGCGATGCGGCGGTCCTGCGCCTCGGGGAAGGTGCCCTGGTCCTCTCCTGCGGGTGCAACCCACGGCAGATCGCCCTCGCCCCGTACGAGGGGACGGCGAACTCCCTCCTGGAGAATGCCGCGAACCTGGTCGTGCTCGGCTCGACCCCCCTCTGCATCGTGAACTGCCTGAACTTTGCGAGCCCGGTGCACCCGGATATCTACTGGCAGATCGAGCAGTGCGTCCTCGGGCTCGGTGACATGGCCAGGCGGATGCAGGTCCCGGTCGTGGGCGGGAATGTCTCCCTCTACAACGAGAGCGATGAGTTCGGGACAAAGATCCTCCCAACCCCGTCGATAGGGCTCCTGGGGAAGGGGGAGGTGCGGCCATGGGTGAGGGCGACGGATGGTTCGGCCCTCGCCCTCATCGGTGAATCGAAACCCGAGTTCGGGGGGTCCGTCCTTGACGCGGTGAGCGGGTGCGGCGGCGAACCGCCAGCCATCGGTGACCCGGAGCTCATCCCGGCGGTGCGGGACCTCGTGGCAGGTGGCAGGTGCAATGCGGCCTCCGACCTCTCCCAGGGAGGTCTCCTTGCGGCTCTTGCGGCCCTGGCACCCTCTGCGGCGGTCGATCTCGGGCCAGATGGGCTCACCGAGCTTTTCTCAGAGTCCTCCGGGAGGTTCCTCATCGCGGTGAAGGACGAGTCCATGCTGAAGGGTCTGCCTTACCGGATCATCGGGGAGTCAGGGGGAGAAGGACTCCGTATCCGGTGTGGCACGCAGAGCCTCACCATCGGGCCGGAAGAACTGGAGCATGCGCTTTCATCCCTGACGAGGGTCATGCGCACCTGATCCGCTCCTTCTTCAATCAGGTTTTTCCCTGGGCGCTCCTGATCGCGTCGACAAACTCCTTCAGTTTCTTCTCGTCACCAAGCTCCTTTATTGAAAAGTGGAATGACCCATTGACCTTCACACCCTTTCCCTCAAGTGCACTCTTCATGACCGGCAGGGTGTCTTTCGGCATCCCTCCCGATGTGGCAAAGACGATGCCCTTCTTCCCCTCGCAGCCGGAAAGGGCGGCGATGGCCGCATTTGCCGCCGGTGTCGGCTTCCACGCCCAGACGGGAGAGCCGATGACGACGAGGTCAAAGGTCGAGACATCGATCATCGGAGGTTCGATGGTTGCCTTATCCCCGGCCCGGGCCCTCGGAATCCCGAGGAGGTACATGGTAATCTTGTTGTAGCCGGCGCAGTCCCTGACAGGTATCAGGGTCGCACCGGTTGCCTTTGCAACATATTCGGCCACCTTCTTCGTGTTCCCGGTCTCGGAGTGGTAGACGATGCAGACGGACATGTGGAAATGTCAGGCCGGAAGAAGTTAAAGAATGGGGTGGGGGTATTTTTTGATCTCGGGGGGAAATCTCAATTCCCCGAGGGAGAAGGAAGATTACCTCCTGAACCCGGAGGGGATATCAATCCCCTCGGGAGAAAGAAGGTCACTTCTTGAACTGGGGCATCAGGGCGCGGAGGTCCCTGCCGACCTCCTCGATCAGGTGTTCCTCATCTGCCTTGGTGAGGGCATTGAAGACCGGCCGGTTCACCTGGTTCTCCAGGATCCACTCCTTTGCAAATTCCCCGGACTGGATCTCGTCGAGGATCTCCTGCATGACCCCGTACACCTCGGGCCCGATGACCCGGGGTCCACGTGTGAGGTCGCCGTACTGGGCGGTGTTGCTGATGGCCGCCCGCATATTCGTGAGGCCGCCCTCGTGGATCAGGTCGACGATGAGCTTCAGCTCGTGGAGGATCTCGAGGTATGCCATCTCGGGGGCGTACCCCGCGTCCACCAGGGTCTCAAAGCCGGCCTTGATGAGGGAGGTGCACCCGCCGCAGAGGACTGCCTGCTCGCCAAAGAGGTCTGTTTCGGTCTCCTCGCGGAAGGTGGTCTCCAGGACCACAGCCCGGGTCGCACCGATCCCCTTCGCGTAAGCGAGGGCGATGTCACGGGCCTTCCCAGAGGCATCCTGGTGGATGGCGATGAGGGCGGGAACACCCTTCCCCTCCTCGTAGGTGCGCCTCACCATGGCGCCGGGCCCCTTCGGGGCCACCATGATGACATCCACCGTGGAGGGGGGGACGATCTGACCGAAGTGGATGTTGAACCCGTGAGAGAACATGAGGCAGGATTTTGCCTTCAGGTTCGGGTGGATCTCGGTCCTGTACACCGCCGCTTGGTGCTCGTCGGGGAGGAGGATCTGGACGATGTCCGCTTTCTTCACTGCGTCCTTCACGAGCAGGACCTCGAATCCCTCCTCCTTCGCCCTGTCCCAGCTCTTCCCCGGCCTGAGGCCGATGATCACCGAGAGCCCGCTGTCCCGGAGGTTCAGGGACTGCCCGCGCCCCTGGGAGCCGTAGCCGATGACCGCGATCTTCTTTCCCTTCAGCACGCCGAGATCGGCATCATCTTCAAAGTACCTGGGTATCGTGGGTTCCATACCCGCAGATATCTGCGGTGAAAAGAGATAAAGATTATATCAAGGAAGTGAAGATTCATTAGCGGATCATCCTTATTTCCCGCTATCAGTAGTTCTCTCTCCATGACGCGTACTTCTTCAACGGATCTGCCCGATGTCCAGGCCAGCTGCCCCGAGGTCTGCATCAACCTGACCCGGGTGGGCGTGACGAACGTCAAGAAGCTCGTGGAGGTCGCGAGGCCGAACAAGCGCCCGGTCATCTTCATCTCCACCTTCGACGTCTTTGTCGACCTCCCGGCATCCCTCAAGGGGGCGAACCTCTCCCGCAACTTCGAGGTCATCGACGAGGTCCTCCAGCATGCCATCGAAGGCGAGGTGAAGGAGGTGGAGCAGCTCTGTTCCACCGTTGCCCGGAGGCTCCTCGACCGCCACGAGTACGCGGACCGCACCGAGGTAACCATGAGGAGCCAGTTCATGCAGAGGAGGGAGACACCGGTGAGCATGACGGCCTGTCACGAGGTGGTTATGGTGTACGCAAAAGCGGTGGCACGCCGGAACGACACGAATCCATTTGTCCGGAAGTCCATCGGGGCCGAGGTGACCGGCATGACCGCCTGCCCCTGTGCCCAGGACATCATGAAGGACCGGGCCACCCATGTCCTCCGCAACCTCGGTATCTCCCAGGAGAAAGTGGACGCTTTCTTCGCCGAGGTCCCCATGGCCACCCACAACCAGCGGGGGAAGGGCTTCCTCTGTCTCGAGACCGACGACGACCAGCGGGTGGGCCTCGAGGAGATCATCGATATCCTCAAGGACTCCATGTCGGCCAGGATCTACGAGCTCCTCAAGCGCGGCGACGAGAGTTACGTCGTCCTCGAGGCCCACAAGAACCCGAGGTTCGTAGAAGACTGCGTCCGGGAGATCGCCCGGAAGGTCCTCGGCACCTTCAGCAAACTTCCCGCCGATTCGGTGGTCACCATCAAGCAGACCAACGAGGAGTCGATCCACCAGCATAACGCCTATGCCGAGCGGAAGGCGACCCTCGCCGAGCTGATGGTGGAGATGGAGGGGGAGCTCTCCCTCCTGTGATGGCCCCCTTTTTTGGAGCGCTTCTCCTTCCCGCAAGGCCGGTTGATCCATCTGTCACATGGAAGCTGGCCCTCATGCCTCCATATCAATCCGGAACATCACAGAGCGGGGTTTTCTCAGGGTGGAATCTTCCGTAACTCCCCCGATGAAGCGATTGCGTCGGAGTTGTACGTTTTTCAGCATTCGTGTGAGCAAAAATGCGTCGAGGGATCCCAAAACGAAAGCTATAATTAACGTCATGGCGAAAGTAGCAGTCTAACGTACTTTATGTACGGGTAACTATCGCAGAACAATCGCACAGAGTGTGCCTTAACTACGGTACAGCCTGAAGAACACCGAATCGAAAACGAGGCGATACCATTGTCGAAAGTTGTAGAGATCTCTCCAACCACGAGACATGAAGGCCACTCCAAGCTCACCCTGAAGGTCAATGATCAGGGAATCATCGAGCGAGGAGACTGGCTCTCCATCACCCCTGTCAGGGGTGTTGAGAAACTCGCCATCGGTAAGACGATGGACCAGGTCCCGAAGATTGCCTCTCGGGTCTGCGGCATCTGTCCCATCGCCCACTGCCTGGCGGGCATCGAGGCCATGGAGGCCTCAGTCGGCTGCGAGATCCCGACGGACGCAAAGCTCCTGCGGGTCATTCTCCATGCAGCAAACCGGCTCCACAGCATCGCCCTGCACAACATCCTGATCCTTCCGGACTTTTACATTCCGGGGACGGAGACGAAGATCAACCCGTTCACCAAGGAGCAGCCTGTCAGGAGCGTTGCGGCGAGGATCATCCGCATCCGCGAGATCGGCCAGAGCATCGGCATGATCGCGGGCGGCGAGGCAGTACACCCCTCCAACCCGAGAGTCGGCGGGATGTACCGCAACGTGAGTCCCCGGGCGAGGCAGAAGATGTATGACCTCGCCAGGGAGGGGCTCGTCCTTGCCCGCGAGCAGATGGAGTTCATGATCGCGGTCATCAGGAACATGCAGAACCGTGAGTTCACCGATGTCGCGGGCAAGAAGATCCCCATCCCCAAGACGCTCGGGTACCATTCCCAGGGCGTCATGGCGACATCCCCGATGTACGGTTCCTCCAGCCTTGACGAGAAGCCCACCTGGGACATCGCCCGCTGGAAAGAGACCCGGCCATGGGACTGGTACATGGGTGAGGTAACCATCGACCTCGAGGACCCGAGCTACCCCGTCGGCGGAACCACGAAGGTAGGCACCAAGGCGAACCCCCAGATGGAGGCCTGCACCGGTGTCCCGACAATGGACGGGCAGCCGGTCGAGGTCGGCCCGAGGGCACGGCTCGCCACGTTCAAGCACTTCGATGAGAAGGGCACCTTCGCCCAGCACGTCGCCCGGCAGCTTGAGTATCCGGACTGCTTATACAGCATCCTCAAGTGCCTTGATGCGCTTGACACCTCGGGGAAGGTCCTTGCAGACCCCATCCCCCAGGGAGACGGGTCGCTCGGCTGGGCCGCGAACGAGGCCCCACGCGGGACCGATGTCCACCTTGCACGGGTGAAGGACGGGCGGGTGCTGTGGTATGAGATGCTCGTGCCCACCACCTGGAACCTCCCGACCTGCAGCCGCGGTCTGACAGGAGCGCCCTGGCAGATCGCCGAGATGGTCGTCCGGGCGTATGACCCGTGCGTCTCGTGCGCAACCCACATGATCGTGGTGGACCAGGAGAACAGGCTGGTAGCCCAGAAGCTCATCTAAGTGAAGGGAATGGAACCTCTGTATCCCGAGATCGTGGTGGCAGGCTGCGGCAACCCGCTCTACGCGGACGACGGGTTCGGACCCGCTGTAGTGGAGAGTCTCCAGGGCCTCGAGCTCCCCGAGAAGGTCAAGGTCGTTGACGCGGGGCTCGGGGGCCCCCATTTCGTCTTTACCCTCCTCGACCCCGAGTCCACGAAGAAGCTCATCATCGTGGACATCGCGGACTTCGGGGGGGAGCCCGGCGAGCTCAGGTGGCTCGCCGTAGACGAGCTCCCCGTGGGGAGTTACCGGGACGCCCACTCATGGGACCTGACCGAGCCGCTCCAGCATATCAAGGACGACATCAAGATCCGGGTCCTTGTGTGCCAGAAGAAGTACGTTTCTGCCCCCGAGATGGTCATCGGGATTACAGACGAGGTAGAGAGAGCCATTCCCGGAGCTGTATCCGAGATACTGAAGGAGATCGGGTGAACTATGGGACTATTGAACTCCATCAAGAAGACCATCGGTGGGGAGGCCAAGCCTGCCGGGGTTGCGACGGAGAAGAAGGTGGAAGCTAAAAAGGAGGCGAAACCTGTGGCAAACAAGATCAAGCTCGGACACGTACACCTGAGCGGCTGTACCGGCTGCCTGGTGTCCGTGGCCGACAACTATTTGGGACTCATCAAGATCCTGGACGACTACGCCGACCTCGTCTACTGTCTCACTCTCGCCGATGTGCGGCACATCCCTGAGATGGACGTGGCCCTTGTCGAGGGTTCGGTCTGCATCCAGGACCATGAATCGGTGGAGGAGATCAAGGAGACGCGGAAGAAGTCAAAGGTCGTGGTGGCCCTCGGCTCCTGCGCGAGCTACGGGAACATCACGAGGTTCGCCCGCGGCGGGCAGCACAACCAGCCCCAGCATGAGTCCTTCCTCCCCATCGGGAATCTCATCGACGTGGATGTTTACATCCCCGGATGCCCCCCGAGCCCGGAGCTGATAAGGAACGTCGCGGTCATGGCGTACCTGCTCCTGCAGGGGAACGCAGACCAGAAGGCCCTCGCGGGCAAATACTTGAAGCCCCTCATGGCCCTTGCGAAGCGCGGCACAACGGCGTGCTTCTGCGACCTGATGAACGACGTGATCAACCAGGGCCTCTGCATGGGCTGCGGTACCTGCGCTGCATCCTGCCCCGTCCGTGCCATCACGCACGAGTTCGGGAAGCCGCAGGGCCAGCGTGACCTCTGCATCAAGTGCGGCTCCTGCTACGGGGCATGCCCACGGTCGTTCTTCAACTTCGACGTGATTCCAGAATTCGAGGGCATCAGCGAGATCATCGCTGGAGCGCTCAAGTGAGGTGAGAGAGATGGTATCAGATCCATATCTCGGCAAATACACGACCTGTGTCTCAGCGCGGAGCACCGACAAGGAGATCCTCCAGAAGGCGCAGGACGGCGGCATCGCCACCACCCTCATGGTCTATGCCCTTGAACAGGGGATCATCGACGGGGCCATCGTGGCAGGCAAGGGCGACCGGCCCTGGCAGCCTCGCCCGTTTATCGCCATGAGCCGCGAGGACATCCTCAAGGCCCGGGGGACGAAGTATAACATCAGCCCCCAGATCTCCCTGCTCAAGGAGGCGACCCGTTCCTTCGGCCTGGACAAGGTCGGGATCACGGGCGTCTGCTGCCAGATGCAGGCGGTCAGGAAGGCCCAGCTCTATCCCGTCAACATGCGGGATGTCCCGGGCAAGATCGCGCTTGCGGTCGGCCTCTTCTGCATGGAGAACTTCCCGTACAAGTCCATGCAGTGCATCGTCGAGGACCACGCGGGCCAGAGTCTCCACTCCGTAAAGAAGATGGAGATCGGGAAGGGCAAGTACTGGATCTACACCGAGCGCGGGAACGTCGTTACCCTGCCGCTCAAGGTGACCCACAAGTACGAGCAGCCCGGCTGCCACGTCTGCCTCGACTATGTCTCCAACCTCGGCGACATCTCGACCGGCTCGGTCGGGAGCCCCGACGGCTGGTCGACGGTCTTTGTCCGCACCAAGGTGGGGAATGACGTCTGGTCCAAGGCGGTTGCCTCGGGCATGTTCGAGACGAAGCCCATCGAGGGGGTCAAGCCCGGCCTCGAGCTCGTCACGAAACTCGCCAAGGAGAAGATCGACAAGAACCGGGCGACGGTGGAAGGGCGCAAGACCTTCGGCGTCAACAAGGCGCTGCGGGACCCCTACGCCTAAAACTCAACTTTTTTTCGTTCCTCGATACATCACCTTTCAGGATTCATCTCCTGCGGTTGCTCTATTTACATTACACGAATCCGGATTTTCTTCAAGGAACTCGTTCATCGGGCTATCGTATCTGGGGGACGCCACAGCGGCGGGGGCGAGCCCAAAGGCGAAGCCCCCAGGAGCGTCCACTATTCAACTTTCAAGGGCGGATCAGAACGCGGTTTGAGATCTCCGATCCTCCTCGTCATGGGCTCTTGGGGGGCTCCGCCCCCCGGCGCGGCCATCCCCCCCGGAGTGCCTGGGATTTGTGAACGGAAGTTTTCGGGACCTTTGATGTTCCGTGTACGGAAAATCAGGAGGTTCATTTTTCTGTCAATTTGAGTAAGTGTTGATATTGCCAATCACGTTCTCTGGTCGTGGCAATATCTGCATCAGGAGAGTTGGTAGCATCCCGGACAGCGGTAGCAGCGTAAATAGCAGCAGCGAGAGCATGAGCAGGAACATGAGCAGTTGCCAACGCTTGACCTGCGGCACGGGCAGCAGAACGGGCTGCATTATCCTCTTTTACATCACGGGCAGCTGCATGAGCTGCAAGTGAAGTTTTGCGTACATCGGCCATCCTGAACACGCCAGTACGTGCCCACTCTCGGCACGCTTCTATAGCTTTGCGTAGACGAGTGTCCTCTGGGTATTTTTCCTCAAAGTATGGTAGTGCACGCTCTGCACAGTCAGCAGCCCAGATTGCCAATGTTTTATGGTCCGTCTTCCTCACAAGCTCTGCAATGGGCTTGTCCATGTCTGTAACTGCTAATTTCGGTCGTTTCATATCATTATGTAGTCTTTTGATAAAAGGAATTTATATTTGCTTGATTATAGTCAGAATGTAAAAAATCAGTAAACCCCCCTCGTCGCACGGGCAACCCCCACCGTTTCGGGGGACACCCGTTCAGCCCCCCTCTACCCCTCCTCGTCCTCCTCCGGTACAACCGTGAGTTCCCATTCCTCCTCGTCGAACTCCAGGGATCCCTCCCCGTCGCACTGGGGACAGATCGCGGTCTTCTCGTGCACGGAGCAGCCGTCCCCCTTCTCATTCTCTTCCCCGGGGGTATGCTCCTGGTTCATGTAGAAGTAGCGCTTTGCATCGTGCGACTGCATCGTGCGGCAGACCTCGTACGCGACGTTCGGGATCGTCCCCGTCCCCTTGCAGCGCCGGCAGGTGAGGCGGATCATGGGTTCTCACCTGAAGAATAGTCATCCGTACCCATAATCTCTCGTTTCCGTGCCCGGGAAAGTTTTAAGGGAAGGAATGGGGGTATCATCTCATGGTGGAGAGGTATGAAAGACGAAGAGCTCAAGGCCCTGGTGAAGAAGATCAGCTCGGCTGCCCTGAAGAGCGAGGTGAAGAAGCGGGGAATCAAGATGGGGAGCTGCCCGACGAAGATGGACTTCGCAAAGAAGCTCCCCGAGGATGTTCTGAAGGACCTGGCAGAGAAGTAATTGTTTGTTTCGTGGCGTGATCTCGCCCTTCTACCGCGAGGACTTCTCCTTTTCCCACCGCTCGAGGACCTCGCACCCCTCGACGAACGGGAGGCCGTGCCTCCGGGCATAGCGGATGGCATCCTCCTTTGGGAGAGCATAGCCGGTCTCGTCGTCCAGCATCTCGCAGATGGTGACCGCCGGGGTGATCCCCGCGAATTCTGCGAGGGCGATGGAGAGCTCGGTCTGGCCGCACCGCTGGTCCAGGAGGCCCTTCGCAGCCCGGAGAAGGGCGACGTGGCCGGGCGTCCGGAAGATGCGGTGGAACTCCGTTCCGCCCCCGCCGTTCATGGCGGCCTTCACCTGCTCGGCGATGGTGTTGATGGTGAGGGAGCGGTCCCGGTCGGTGATACCGGTGAAGGTGTTCCGGTGGTTCACCCAGATGGAGAACGATGAGGGGTTCTTCCGGTCATAAGGGATCTCCCCGAGGCGCTCCACGCCCTGGTACGCGGACATGAGATCCCGGGCAAAGGGGAGGCCGAGCCGCTCCGCTGCATCGGGGTGGACCGCCGTGCAGATGAGCCCGCCCCCGTCCTTCCGCATCCACATGATGTGGTGCCTGGTCACCGCATCGGCCCGAATGGCAAAATCGGTCTCCCGCTCGCGGTCGTCGAAGTCATAGAGGAGGATGAACTTCCCGTCCCTGAAGGCCTTGATGGCCTCCTCAAGCATGGGAGACCTCGACGGTCACCAGGTCGCCGTCCGAGAGATTGAGGGTCGCCCTCAGCTCCACGGGCGAGATCACCTCGATGACATCGTCAGGATAGTGGGACCGGCCGGGTACAACGATAGCGCAGGGGATATCCTGGATCCGGCAGGGGAGGGTCCGGGCCTCCCCGAAGGTCCGGTCGTCCTGGGTGAAACCCTGGATCCTGGTCCAGGGGAGGCTGTCCACCTTCCTCTTCACGTCCCGGGAGGCAGAGGAGAGGCGGAGGTTCAGGGTGCCGGGGAATGGGTCCTTCCCGAGGACCTTACTGAACTGCTCGCGGTAGGAGGGGAGGCTCATGTAGTACCGCCCCTCTCCGAGGCCGCTTATCACGGACCCGGTGAGGCTGTAGGGGCCGCCCCCCTCGCCGAAGATGTGGCTGTAGTCTGTGTACTCCTTCCGGAGGGCCTCCTCCCCGTCAGAGGTCACGGTCACGTACTGCCCGTCGGGGCGCAGGGAACGGTCGATGAGCCGCTGCCCCTCCAGGGACTTGAGCCTACGGGAGGCGGTCTGCGGGCTCATCGAGAGAGAGTCGCCGAAGGACTGGGAGGAGATCCAGACTGGACCCCTGCACCCGCCCATGAGGGCGATGGCCTTCAGGCACTGGAGATCGCCTGCTTCCAGCATGCTTATCAAAGTTGGGATGCATCCTATATATGGATTGCGAGGGGGATCCGGTACCCCTTCTTCCCGGGTGAAGTTCGTGAAATGTCGAAGTCATGTTCGTTAATTATTTAAGCCCCCCTGCTCAACCCTGAGCCTATGAAATCCGAGCTCCACCAGCACCTTGCCGAGAAGATGGCAGGGGAGATCACCCTCTCCGACTCGCCGGGGAAGGCCCTCAAGAAATGGAGGCTGGCCTTCGAGATCCCCCAGGCGGTCCTCGCCGACGAGATGGGGATGTCTCCGTCGGTGATCAGCGACTACGAGAGCGGGAGGAGGAGGAGCCCCGGGACGGCGGTGGTCGGGAGGATCGTGGATACCATCCTCTCGATCGACCAGGCGAACGGGGGGAAGTTCATCGAGAAGTTCGCGAGGATCCTGGAGAACCGGTTCGACTCGGACATCATCTATGATATCCACGAGTATGCCTCACCGGTCCCTCTCGAGGCGTTCGCGCGGGCTATCGGGGCCTCTATCATCCAGGGTCCGACGGACCGTGAGATCTACGGGTACACGGTGATCCACAGCCTGAATGCCATCCTCCAGCTCTCCTCGAGCGAGTTCGGCAGGCTCTACGGCTGGTCCACGGAGCGGGCCCTCGTCTTCACCGGGGTCTCCAACGGGAAGTCCCCGATGGTCGCCATCCGGGTCACGCCCTTCAAGCCGCGGTGCGTGGTCCTCCAGGGGATAACCCCCGAGGAGATCCATCCCCTCGTCCCGCGCCTCGCGGAGAAGGACCGGATCACCCTGATGGCCACGCCCATGGAGGTCGAAGGGATCATCACTGCTCTGAGGGGCGAGAAATGGTAGGCATCATCACGTACGGGGTCTATATCCCCAGGTTCAGGATCAAGGTGGAGGAGATAGCCCGGGTCTGGGGGGCGAACGCCGACGAGATCACGGGGGGGCTCGGGGTCTTCGAGAAGTCGGTTCCGGGTCTCGACGAGGACACGGCCACCATCGCTGTCGAGGCAGCAAGGTCCGCGATGGCGCGGAGATCCGTGGATCCCGAGGAGATCGGGGCGGTGTATGTGGGATCGGAGTCCCATCCGTATGCGGTAAAGCCCACGGCATGCACCGTTGGGGAGGCCATCCGGGCAACCCCGAACATGACCGCAGCCGATTACGAGTTCGCGTGCAAGGCAGGGACGGCCGCTATCCAGACCTGTATGGGCCTTGTCAAGAGCGGGATGATCAAATTCGGGATGGCCATCGGGTCCGATGTTGCCCAGGGGGCTCCCGGCGATGCCCTGGAGTACACGGCAGGAGCCGGTGGTGCAGCGTTCCTCATCGGGAATGACACGCCAATCGCAGAGATACACCACACCTGCTCCTTTACCACCGATACGCCGGACTTCTGGCGAAGGGAAGGGCAGAACTACCCGAGGCATGGCGGCAGGTTCACCGGCGATCCGGGCTACTTCCGGCATGTCCAGGAGGCGGCAAGGATGCTCCTCTCGAAGATGGGGACCTCGCCCTCGGACTATGACTATGCGGTCTTCCATCAGCCCAATGCCAAGTTCCCGAGGAGGGTGGCCCAGGTCCTCGGGTTCTCGGCCGAACAGGTGAAGCCCGGCCTCGTGGTCCCGCGTCTGGGGAACACCTACTCGGGATCTACCATGATCGGCCTCGCAGCGACCCTGGACCAGGCGGTGGCCGGCGACCGGATCTTTGTCACCTCCTTCGGCTCAGGCGCGGGCAGCGATGCCTTCGATATCGAGGTGACGGACGCGATCCAGGACCAGTCCATCTTTGACCTCGGGCAGGCCCCCACGGTGACCGCCCTCCTCGCGGATCCGCTCTACCTCGACTATGCCCAGTATGCGCGGCACAAGGGAAAGATCGTGATGCAGCAATGAGAGACGTGGCCATCATCGGGATCGGGTGCACCACCTTCGGCGAGAAGTGGGAGGCATCCTTCAGGGACCTCTTCGTCGAGGCAGGCTCACTTGCCCTCGCGGACGCGGAGCTCGCGGGCGAGCATATCGATGCGATGTACGTGGGGAACATGAGCGCCGGGCGGTTCATCGAGCAGGAGCACATCGGGGCCCTCATCGCCGACTACGCGGGCCTCTCGACCCGCCACATCCCCTCGACGAGGGTCGAGGCCGCGTGCGCCTCGGGCGGCCTCGCCTTCCGGCAGGCGGTGATCGCGGTCGCGAGCGGGATGGAGGATATCGTGGTCGCGGCAGGGGTCGAGAAGATGACCGACGTCGGCACGGGCGCGAGTGTCGATACCCTTGCGGGCGCGGCCGACCGGGAATGGGAAGGGTTCATGGGAGCCACCTTCCCCGGCCTCTACGCGATGATCGCAACAGACTACATGCACCGCTATCCCCTCACAAGGGAGCAGCTCGCCATGGTGGCCGTGAAGAACCACCGGAACGGCGCAAAGAACCCCATCGCCCAGTTCAGGTCGGAGATCACGCTGGAGACGGTCCTCTCATCGGCGCTCGTTGCAGACCCCCTCCGGCTCTTCGACTGCTCCCCCATAACCGACGGTGCCGCGGCGGTCATCCTCGCCCCCCTGGAACGGGCGAGGGAGTTCACCGACACGCCGGTGAAGGTCCTCGCCACCGCCCAGGCGAGCGACACCATCGCCCTCCATGACCGGCGGGATATCTCCTGCCTAGACGCAACCGTGGTCGCCGGCGAGCGGGCGTTTGCCATGGCGAGGCTCCCGCGCGGGAAGATCGACTTCATGGAGGTCCATGACTGCTTCACCATCGCCGAGATCTGTGCGATCGAGGACTTAGGGTTCTGCAAGAAGGGCGAGGCAGGGAGGCTCACCGAGGAAGGGGTGACCGCGCTCAACGGGGACCTCCCCGTGAACACGAGCGGCGGCCTGAAGGCCTGCGGGCACCCCGTCGGTGCGACGGGTATCAAGCAGGTCTGCGAGATTGTCCAGCAGCTCCGCGGCGAGGCAGGGGCCCGTCAGGTGGATGGCGAGATAGGGCTCACTCACAACGTCGGTGGAACTGGCGCCACGGTGGTGGTCCATATCCTGGGGGTGACCTAGATGTCCGTCGCCCGGTTCTGGAGGAAGATCCCCCAGCGCTATAACCTCGTCGGGACCCGCTGTGAGTCCTGCGGCAGGCACTACTTCCCCCCGAGATCCTTCTGCCCCGATTGCCGGAGGGGCGGGAAGATCGTCGAGTACCGGTTCCCGGGAACCGGAAAGGTAGTCACCTACACCGTGATCCGGTCGGCGAGCGAGCAGTTCGAGAATATCACGCCCTATGTACTTGCGATCATCCAGCTCGACGAAGGGCCAAGACTGACGTCACAGGTGGTGGCAAAGCCCGACGAGGTGGCGGTGGGTACCCGGGTCAGGTCGGTCTTCCGGCGGATCATGGCCGACGGGGACTCCGGCGTGATCCACTACGGGACGAAGTTTGTACCCGTGAAATAATGAATACTGAAAGGTGTTTGCAGACTCTCTGCCACTTTCCCTTTTAACCCTCTCATCTCTTTTCTATTGGGCGCTCTAGGGGGCTCACCCGCCCCCCGCCGCACGGGCATCCCCCCCCGTTTCTGGCATCCTCTAATCCGGCGGCTTCCTGAATTAGGGGCTATCCCCACGCGGGGGACGCCACAGCGGCGGGGGTGAGCGGAGCGAATCCCCCAGGAGCGTCCGGGTGTCAGGAACAAGTCCCTGTCAGGTTATCCAACCTTAAGATCGTACACCGCCAGCCACTCCGACGGTGAATAGGTGTGGACCACCCTCTCCCCGATGATCCGGCACCCCTTATCCCGGAGGATCGGGGTGAGGGCGCCCTCCTCGCCGACCATCGCATAGAGGTGGATGGTCCCGCCCGGCCTGCACAGGTCAAGAGCTGTATCAAGAAACTTTACTGCTCCGAAGGGGAGGTTCATCACGACCCGGTCGAACCCGCGCGGGAGGACACCGGCGAGCCGCGCGGCATCGGCGAGGATGGGGAGGACGTTCTTCACCCGGTTGAGTGAGATGTTCTCTATCATGAGGCTCACGGCCCCGGGGTTGATATCGGCGGCATAGACCACACCGGCCCGTCCTGCAAGGGTGATGGCAAAGGGTCCCACCCCGGCGAACATGTCCAGCACCCGCTCTCTTTCGTCCATGAGAGCAAGGACCCGCTGCCGCTCGCCCGATAACCGGGGTGAGAAGTAGGCCTCTGACAGGTCGATCTCGAACCGGAGGCCGTACTCTGTGTAGCGGGTCTTCATGGTCGGTTCCCCGGCCGCGACGACAAACCTCCGGGTACGGAACTCCCCCTCTACCGGCCCCTCGGGGAAGAGAACCGTGTGGATGGAGGGCCGGGAACGGAGGAGCAGGTCAGCTCCCTCTGAGCCCGGGTCCAGGATCACAGCGATCCCCCCGATGAGATCATGCCGGGGGAGGTCCGCCCTCTCCGGCAACTCCTCGAAGAGCTCCCTCTCGCACCCCTGGCGGGGCTCCCGTAGCGGGAGGAGGAGATCGTCACCATCGGTCCGGGGCACAAGGCACGTATCGAGGAGCCCTTCCTTCAGGAGCTCCCGGCGCTTCTCCTCACCGGACGTCTTCGGGACCCTGAGGCACCAGCCTTCCTTCATGACCTCTTACCCTCCAGCTTTAATCCTTCCGTTCCCAAGAGTTGATCATGGATAAGTACCTCGAGAGGCTAAAAAATGGCACGCTGAAGCTGTACGCCCTTGAGAAGGAGGTCCCTGCCCCGGAAGCCATCCGGATCCGCAGGGCGTTCATCGAAGAGGAGGCCGGGGTGCAGCTCCCGAAGCTCGGCTCTTTCACCATGGACCCGACAAACGCGGTGAAGCGGAACATCGAGAACATGGTAGGGGCGGTCCAGGTCCCGGTGGGGGTGGCCGGGCCCCTGAAGGTGAAGGGGGAGTACGCCGATGGATTCTACTACGTCCCCCTTGCAACCACCGAGGGAGCTCTCGTCGCATCGGTGAACCGCGGGTGCGGGGCCGTCACCCGTTCCGGCGGGGCCGAGGTCCGTATCCTGCGCAACGGGATGACCCGGGCCCCGGTCTTTTCCACACGGGACATCCTCCACTCCCGGGCGGTGAAGGACTTTATTGACGGGAACAGGGATACGCTCGCGGCAGCCGCCGCCGAGACCACATCGCACGGCGAGCTGACTGGAGCAATGGCCTTTGTCACCGGTACGACGGTCCATGTCCGGCTGGAGTTCGACACCAAGGATGCGATGGGCATGAACATGGTCACCATCGCGAGCGAGAGGATCGCGGACCTCATCGAAGAGAAGACGGGTGCGCACCTCGTAGCCCTCTCGGGGAACCTCTGCACCGACAAGAAGCCCGCGGCCGTGAACGGCATCCTGGGACGGGGGAAGAGCGTGGTCGCCGGTGTGCGCATCCCCGATGGCCTGGTCTCCGAAATTTTCAAGACCGATCCCGCGACCCTCGCCGAGGTGAATTACCGGAAGAACCTCCTCGGGTCTGCCCGTGCGGGCTCCCTCGGCTTCAACGCCCATGCAGCGAATGTCATCGCGGCCGTCTTCATTGCCTGTGGCCAGGACCCCGCCCACGTCGTAGAGGGGTCCGGGACCTTCACCACGGTGGAGAAACAGGAAGGGGGGGTCTACGTGGCGGTCACGATCCCCGCCCTCCAGCTCGGCACCGTGGGTGGCGGGACCGGCCTCGACACCCAGCGGGAGTGCCTCTCCATCCTCGGGGTTGCCGGTGGGGGAACCCCGCCCGGTGCACAGGCGAAGAAGTTCGCCGAGATCGTTGCCGCCGCGGTCCTTGCCGGCGAGCTCTCTCTCCTCGGTGCACTCGGTGCAGGCCACCTCGCCCGCGCCCACCGGGCCCTCGGGAGGGGAAAGCCCGGAGGGGGATCTCAATCCCCCGGAGGGAGAGGGAAATAGAATTTCCTGACACGGAGGGGGATCTTAATCCCCCGAGGGAGAGGGAAAGGTATTTCCCGAGCCTAAAGAGGGAGATCCCTCATCATCACGAGGGCGTCCTCGCCGTTGGAGTAGTAGCCCGAGAGGAGGAAGGCCTCCCGGTACCCGAGCCTCCGGTAGAAATCCTGGGCATCGGTGTTCGAGACCCTCACCTCGAGGAGCGCCCCCTCGGCCCCCTCCAGGACGAACTGGCGCTCGAGCCGGGCAACGAGGAGCCTCCCGAGCCCTGTCCCCCGGTAAGTCGCGGTAACCCCCAGGTTCGAGACATGGCCGTAGACAGCCGCGCCGGTGTGCTCCATGCAGCCGACCGCGAACCCCCGGATCTTCCCGTCCGCCATCGCAACAAGGAAGAAGAAAGGGGTCCACTCCATGGTCTGGACGAAGACCTCTTCCTCCCAGGGCTCGACGAAGCATTCCCGTTCGATGGCCAGGATCTCCGGGATATCCGTCGGCCTGGCTCTCCTGATATAGCGGGCGGGCGGGTTCATGGGGGCGCTCCCGGTGATATAAGATTTCGTGAGGTTAAAATGTAATCACCGCCTCCGGTATCCAGAAAGAATCCCATGGTCCAGATTCACCCATTCGCAGCACTGCGGCCCAACCCCGTCTTCGCCCCCGAAGTGGCGTCGGTCCCCTATGACGTGATCTCGGCCGGAGAGGCAGCCGGGTGCATCAGGGAGAACCCGCGCTCCTTTCTCAGGGTGAGTCGAGCAGACGCGGAGCTTCCGGGGATCCCGCCCCATGCCGATGCCGTCTATCTCCGCGCACGGGAGAACCTCCTCTCGATGGTTGGGGAGGGGGTCCTTGTCAGGGACACCGAGCCATCCCTCTACCTCTACCAGGTAGGGGACGGCAGGCGATGGGTCACCGGTCTTGTCTGCACCATCGGGGTTGACGATTATCTTGACGGCACCATCCGGAGCCACGAGCTCACCCGCCGGGACAAGGAGGAGGACAGGACCCGGCACATCGACGCCGTGAACGCCCAGACCGGGCTCGTCTTTCTCTTCTACCGGGATAATGTCGGCGTCGGACCCGGGATCGGGGGAATGGTTCCCCCTGGGGATGATCCGGGGACACGGGTTGAGGCAGCCAATGGCACCATTCACCGGGTCTTCCGGATCGGGGACCCGTCGGGGATCGTCCGTGCCACCCGCCTCATCTCCCCGCTCACCCGTCTCTATATCGCCGACGGGCATCACCGCGCGGCAGCGGCCGCGAACGTCGCGCTTATGAGACGAAAGGCCGGCAGGGGCGGGGGCGAAGCTGACCGGTTCATGGCCGTCCTCTTTCCCCACGACCAGGTTGCCATCCATGGCTACAGCCGGCTCATCACCGACCTCTCCGGCCTGACCCCGGCCTCGTTCCTGGATCGCCTTTCGCGAAGATTCAAGGTGAGGAAGTGCATCCCGACCGGGTGGGATGAGTTCCGGGCCCCTGGCGGGGCATCCACGGGCATGCATCTCTTCCGAATGTACCTGGGAGGAGAATGGTACGAGGTGAGCCGGGCGAAGGAAACTCCGGGAGCGGGCGGCATCCCTGTCCTCGATGTCCAGGTGCTCCAGGACGAGGTCCTGGGACCCATGCTCGGGATCAGGGACCCCAGGGAAGACCCCCGCCTCCAGTTCCTCGGCGGCTCGAGGCCCGCGACCGACCTCGAGGAGAGGGTGGACGGGGGGGAGTACGAGGCCGCCTTTGCCCTGCAGCCCGTCGGGATCGGCGAGGTCATGGCCATCGCGGATGCCGGCGGGATCATGCCCCCCAAGTCCACCTGGTTCGAGCCGAAGCTCAAGAGCGGCCTCCTCATCCACACACTGGACTGAAACGCCCCCTCATCATTTATTCCGTCCGGGAGCGATAGATCCGGGTATGATTACCCTTGCGCTCCCGAAAGGCAGCCTCGAGCAGCAGACCCTCCAGCTCTTCAGGGAGGCCGACCTCGAGGTGAAGAGGACGGAGCGGGACTACAACCCGGCCATCGATGACCCGCGGATCGGCAAGGTGAAGGTCCTCAGGCCCCAGGAGATCCCGACCTACGTGGCGATGGGCTACTTCGACCTCGGGATCTCCGGCCTCGACTGGGTCCGGGAGACGGGGGCTGATGTGGTGGAGGTGGCCCGGCTCTTCTATAGCAAGGGGGGCGCAGGGAATGTCAGGATCGTGGTCGCGGTCCACCGGGACGAACCCATCGAGAAAGCCGAACAGATCCGGCCCGGGAGCCGGGTCACCACCGAGTACCCGGAGATCACCCGCCGCTACTTTGCGGGCCTGGGAATCCCCGTCCGCCTCTTCCCCTCGTACGGGGCATCCGAGGCAAAGGTCCCTGACCTCATGGACGTGGTGGTGGATCTCACCGAGACGGGGACGACCCTCCGGCAGAACGGCCTGAAGATCATCGGGGAGATCATGGAGTCCTCGACCGTGGTCATCGCGAACCGCATAAGCCTCGCCGATCCCGGGAAACGCAAGGAGATCGAGGAGATCCGCACCCTCCTCATGGGGGTCATCGAGGCAAGGGGGCAGGTCCTCATCACCATGAACGTCCCCGGGCCCTCGATGGAGGATGTCATCGCCATGCTCCCTGCCATGAAGAAGCCCACCGTGAGCCAGCTCCACGGCATCGACTATTACAGCATCCAGACGGTTGTCCCGAAAGCGGGGGTGAACCAGCTCATCCCCAGGCTCAAAGATGCAGGTGCCGAAGATATCCTTGAGATCCCCATCTCGAAGATCGTGCGGTAGGGAATGATCACAAGCTCCATCGGGAATGGTATTGGCAAGGGGGAAACATGAGGGGTCACCGCTCCGGGCTGACTGCATGGACCGGCCAGGCAGGCAAGGAAATTACCTTTCCACAAGACCGGGGATCGAATTATTCTCTGAGATCTGAAATCAGAATTTCATAAGGTATTTATCTGAATATATCATATTTCATGATGCAGAAAAAGATCCGACAAGGATCTTCGAATCCGAAAAAACCCAAGATTTATATTGAACTTATAAATAATAAAGGTGTACGGTATGGCCTCCCGGGTGAGATACGCTGCTCTCCTCCTCGTCTTCCTTCTACTCTTCTCTCTGCAAGCAGGCTGCATCTCCTTTGGCCCTCCCCCCACAGGGGACCAGGGGAGCCTGCAGAGTACCCAGACTGGCGAAGGCCCCATCCAGGACATAACATCCCGGAACGCACCCAAAGTCTCCCTTGAGGATGCCATCGGCTCCCTTCCGGCTGCCGAGCAGGAAGGGAGTATCGACACCAATGGGATGACCATCAACGAGGTCTGGGGGTATGGTGTCGATTCTGCGGGCCTTGCGAGAACATGGGTCCTTGGCATGCAGGGGGCTGGAAAGACCACCCTCCTTGCCTACAGTGAAGGAGAATGGACGGTGCTGGATCTCCCCACCACCCTCCCACAGGAGGAGGTGAAGATCAAGGAGCTGGTCTCGCCCCAGGATCTCTTCCGACAGAACCTCAATACCATCGTGAAGGAGATGAACCGCTTACGGGTCGGGGAGAGCGATCTCACCTTGGACCAGGATACCTACCAGATCGCGATCCACTCGGCATTGGAGAGATCGACCCTCTCCTTCAACGCAAAGACCGGGGAGTTGATACCATCTCCATAAAGGGGGATTCCGCACAGCTGCCGGTGGACTTCCTCGTCGGTTTCACCATCTTCATACTCTCCCTCATCATGGTTGCGAATTTCGTCCCGAGCCTCCTCGTGGGGCTCCAGCGGACGAGCGGTATCGACTACGATGCAGTTGCCTACCGGACAGGCGTTGTTCTCGTCGAGGATCCCGGGGAAACCAATCCCGCGCAACAGTTCCCTATAGGTGGCGAGATCAGCAGCTATACGATGGACTGGCGTCCATGGGAATTAAGGGTCGATAAAGATCAGGTCTCCCGTTTTGGACTTGCTCTCGCGCGGGATACGCCGAACATCCTCTCCATCAACAAGATAAATAAGTTTTTTGGATGCACCACTTTTTCCTACAGCGAGAGTCTCGGAGAGGGTCTCGGTGATAGTGATTACCGGGAAAAACTGCTCTTCTCCTCCTACCAGTACGGGTACAACATCACCCTGCAGAACATCTCGCCCATGAAGCCGGGGGAACCGCTTCTCCATCTGTCCATCGGGGAACCCTATCCGGCCGGCTACGGGTACATCCGCAGGTACGTGGTCATCAAGCAGAACTCCAATGGTGCCGCCATCAATTTGAATCAGCGTCCCGAGTTCAATGCCACGAGTGATGGCCAACCAGTCCAGAAGTTCTGGATACACCTTGATGGGAGCGTCCTCTACAACAAGAGCATCGATACCCCCTTCATTCTCGACCTCCAGAGGGAGCCCCTCATCATCAATATCTCGGGCCTCCATTTCCTCCTGAACAATTCAGATAGTCCAGGAAATAATACCAGTCCTATTGCGTGTAAGTCAAATCTAACCGCATATAATAGCGGGCAGGGGGTGCCGCCAGGATTCAGGGAGTGGAACGGATCTGCACCCACGAACGCAACCCTCACGCGAGTGGATTTTGGCCCAACCGATAACCCCCAACTGTGGACGACCTTCATACATTCTTGCGATGCTGTTGAGCTCAACGATGCCATGTGTGTGAAGACCCTCTCCATTGACGGGAATAATTATCAATTTCCCCTTACAGGGGGTGTAAATGTGGCCGATATGATCAATCTCTCCGCCAATCACATTGATGCGGAGTATTTCAATCAGGGAAGTGACCTTGTCATAACCTTCACGTTCCAGAATAATCCCCCTCAAACCCTCGTCAACGGGGAGTATCTGTACGACTATAATCGCACGAACGTGACCCAGCCGTTCCTCTCCACCGGCATGCTTGAGGTGGGCATATGGTGAACGAGAGGGCCCAGCTCTACACCATGGAGGGGATCGCGGCCGGTCTCATCATGCTCCTTACCACGTATCTCGTCCTTGGATCCACCTCGGTCTACACCCCCGGCGACACCCATATCACCGATATGCAGCTCGAGCAGGTGGGGAGCGACATCCTGAGAGTGATGGACACCCCCAGAAACCTCACCGATTCCCTCCAGCCCAACCGGACCGATCTCGAACTGATCGTGAGTACAACAAATGGCAACGGGTTCTACTGGAATTTCACCCATGATTACCTCTGCAACCCCAAAGCGGTTGCAAAGGAAATTTCAGTGGAATGCACCGACATCCAGATTAATGCCAGCATCTGGTACGTGGGCAATTCCAACTCACCGGGGAGCTACCTGCTGCCTAACCCGTACTCCGGGGGCTATCTGGGAATTGGACCCGGAGTCCGGGTAACACACTGGATCCATACCAACGGGAAACCCGGTAGTGCTTCTTCGGGAATTGTCCCAGGCGACATGAGGAATGAACCCCAGGAGGTACTTGTGGAGGTGGTCATGTGGAAAGCCTGAACGCCGAAGGGCAATGGATCATCATGATGGGCTTCCTCGTCTCCCTCGGTATCTTCTTCCTTGCCATCATCATCAGCCAGTCCACCCTGGTGGGCCAGACCACGGCAGAGGGGGTGCTCGAGTTCCCGAAGAACGATATCCAGGATCTCAGGCATGACATCCTCGAGGTTGAGAACTTCAACCGGACACAATGCCCATCCATTTACCCGACTAGATGCGGCTTCATCATGGACAACATAACACAGGAGATCAAGCAGATCTCATTGTACCGGAAGAGTGCGATTGTGAACTATAACCTCTCCGTCGGGACTCCCCCTCTCTGCGGCAGCGATGGGGTAAGAACGGTGAGCATCCATTACAACAACGGGGTGACCGCTTATGATGAGAACCCGATCACGATCTACTGTTAAAAGACCGGACCCATCCGACGGAGTCACGAACCTCGTGGAGTACATCTCCATCACCGGTATTCTCCTCCTCCTCCTCGTCGTCGTCCTCTTCGCCGTGAACTCCGTTTTCATGCAGGGGCCGGGTGACACGCTGAGATACTACTCCTTCACCGATATCGGGAATGGGATGAGCGTGCGGATCGTGGACCTGTACGTGATCGCCCCGGACAACGGAAACATCTCCACCAGGTTTATTCTCCCTCATGATGTGGCAGGGCAGGACTACTTTGTCCGGGCTAATGAAACAGGGACGGCTCAAACGATCGTCGTGGAACGGGGAGATATCCATGCGGATATCAATATCGCAGGTATCGGTGCAACCAAAGGAGTAACCGGTAATACCACGAGCTCGGGGTGGAACCTCATCACCTATAACTCGAATGGATTCTAGCAAGGAAGGATAGCGTATGGAACAAAAAAGGGAAGCAGTGTCAGAAAGCATCGGGTACCTCATCATATTCAGTCTCATCCTGACAGGTATCGGGCTCATCACCCTGTACGGTTACCCGCTCCTCATGCAGCAGCAGAGCTCGGCCAATATGCGGAACATGGAGCAGACGATGATCGTTCTCCAGAATGATATCAAATCCCTGTCCTATAAACTGGCGAACTACAAAGAGACGGCTCTCAGGGTGAGCGGCGGAAGCCTTTCCCTGTACGGACCGTCATATACACTCCAGAAGTTCGATATTACGTGGACCGACACCCTTGGGAACCATAATGACTACACCTTTATTCCCGGGGAACTCCACTATTTTTCCACAAACGATAATACGGTCATCACCCTGGAAAACGGGGCGGTCATCGAGAAACCGCTCGCCACGAACGGGTCCTTCATGCTCGCCGACCCGCGGTGGTATCTGGATACCTCATCCAAAACCCTCGTCATCAACCTCATGAACCTGAGCACCGAACCGGGCACTGTCCAGCAGCTCTCCGAGACGGGAATCGGGACCGTGCGAACGCGACTCCTCAGTACTAACATGAATTTGAGTACCGTAAGCAGTACTACCATGGTTACCATTACGTACTACCCTGACAACAATCAGACCATCACGCCCGATGGCTACAGTCTTGCCTGGAAAACCTATCTCACTGACCCGAGCAACCTGGGTATGAGTTGTCCGGACAACTTCCCCAAACCGATTACATGCACGAGCACGATAGGGAATATCAATAACATCGTCATCAAGGAATACGACCTGGTGGTTGAGACGCTCTGATCCAGTTCCCATCCATTCCACTCTTTTTACCGCAGGATTCGTGGGCTCTTCCGCGCCGCCCTCCTTCTTCTTCTTAAGATGGGAGTCGGATCTGGCCCGGAAGGCAAGGGGGGCCGGCGGCTCCCGCGGATCAGGATGGGCTCCCCGTCCCCTCCTGTTCCATCACCTTCCCGAGATCAGCCGTCTTCCCTGTCTGGACGAGGATGAACCGTCTGCTCACCGAGGGAGTTTCCGCTGAAGCCCGTTCCATGGACCTGGCGATGATCTCCACCGCATCCCTGAGACCGCCGTTCTTCCACCTCTCCCTGATGCACCGGTGGGCTATCGCCTTTGTCTTCTCGTTCCCGAGCACCACGAAGTTGCCGGCGCCGCCTCTTCCCCTCGGGACAGGGGCACCGTCCCCGGTATCGACAATGGCATAGGACCCTCCCGAGGCATACACCCTTCGCTTCCGGAGAACACCGCCCTCAAGGGAGGTGACCTCTCCCACGAGAACCCCGTCCCTCTCTGTAACCTTGACCTTGTCATCCCTGATACCCAGCCTCACCCCGAGCGCTCCAGCCCTCTTCCCGAGGTCTTCATCCGTTAGGATACTTCCCGTATAAAGCTCCCTCTCGAGCCTCTCCATCGAGGCACGGTCCCCGAGGAAGGTGATCTCCCGCATATCGCCTGCCATGACGGCCCCTGCCTCACCGACAAATGCAATCACCAGGGTCATGGCTCTGTCCCCTTCGACCGTTTCATGGGAAGGCACCCCCACCGGCCGCATAAGCTCATACCGGAAGATCTCTCCTCCCGACCCACAAAAATACCGCTCAAGGCTGGTGGACCGGGATCCATTCAGGATGACAGAGGATCCTGAGTGGAATGAGAATATATAACCGGTCAGGTTCCCCAGGTGCGGGAAGGAGACCGTCGATGGAAGTGTATCGAGAGAAGAATGTGCATCGACGAGCAGCCGGGTGGAGAGACTCAGGTATTTTTTATCAAGCGACCTCTCATTCGGATGCCATGGCACCGATTGCGATATAATGAAAAGAAACACATATTCAACGGGTCTTTCTCGAGCGCAGAACATGAGCGTTATGGATACCATCAGAGAAAATAAGCAAATGCTCCGATTGATCCTTTTCTGTGCAGGACTGGTGATCCTCGGATATTTTATAGCGAAATCCGGGATACTTGAAAATTACCAGATCCTATTTTCCGTGAATATCCCGCTCTACCTCCTTGCCATCTCAAGCACCCTCGCAGTTGTTTTCTTCCGGATCTACCGGTGGAAGTATCTCTGTTCGCAGTATGGAACAACGATCTCCTGGAAAGAGGCATCGGTTGTCAGTGTATCCAGCCTCTTCTACGCAAACATCACGCCGGGAAAGATCGGGGATATCTACAAGGCGTATTTCATGCAGAAAGGGCATGGAATGTGCCTGACCGATGGCATCTCGATGATCTTCTATGAACGTTTTTTTGAACTCGTGATCCTCTTTTTTGCTGCCTGTGGCATCGCATTTATCCAGCTGAGAGGAATCACCGTCATCATGCTCGAAGCGATCGCAATTATTCTCGCACTTCTCCTGTTGTTTTATCATAAAATAGATCTGATTCTACATACCGTCAAAAGACTGTCCGGTCAGATTCCGGCTCTCAAGAGAATATCCTTTGACCTTCAGATACGGAAGATGCCGTTCTCGAAGATCGTCGGCGTCCTGGTTATCACGATCTTCTCTCTGGGTTTTGACTTTTTACAGATCTGGATTGTAGCCCTGGCCTTTGGTTACCTGCTGAATCCAATACTCCTGACCATCTTCTTCTCACTCTCAATCCTCGCAGGCCTCGTCTCGCAGATCCCCCTTGGCGTGGGTGTGACCGAGGGATCGCTGAGTTATTTCCTCACCTTCATGGGTGTGGCATCAACCGATTCTATCGCCATTGTACTGTCATCCCGGCTGATCTCCATGTATTTTGTCATGGTTCTGGGTTTTATCTTCTCAAAATTTGCTTCAGACCGGCTTATTGAGGGACCAGCATGATATCCATTATCATCCCGCTGTATAACGAGGAGGAGAACGTTCTGCTTTACCCGAAACAACTTATTCCTGTAGCCGAATCCATCATCCGGCAGTATGGTGAGGACTGCGAATTTGTCTTCGTGGACGATGGCAGCCGGGACAATACCCTCGAACGGCTCAATGCCCTGAAAGAGGGGACACCCCATGTTACTGTGGTCCCCCATGGGACGAACAAGGGGATGGGGGCAGCAATCAGGACGGGGCTCGCACACGCGCGAGGCCACCTCATCATTACCATGGATTCTGATCTCACGTACCGACCTGAGGATATTGATACATTACTGGCAGCATACCGGGATACGAAAGCAGACTGCATATCAGCGTCCCCGTATCGTGGAGGAGATCATGCAAACGAGGTATCTTCCCCGTTCAGGCTCTTCATCAGCAGGGCAGTCAATTTTCTGTACCGCTTGCTGCTTGGGAATGACATCACCTGTGTCAGCGGAATCTTCCGGCTGTATAAGAAAGAGGCTCTTCTTGAGCTTACCCTCAGGAGCAATAATTTTGAGATCGATGCAGAGATCATCTCAAAACTCATTCTCGGGGGGAGAACCGTCAGGGAGGTCGGGGTAAAACTTCATGAGAGGGAATACGGGGAGTCGAAACTGGATGTAAAAAAGGAGGTGCGGAATAATCTGAAGATCCTCAGTAAGATCTTCAGGGCGCGTCTCCTGAAAGAAAGCTGGGATTAAGACCGATTCAGCCTGCGCGGGATCAAACCATTTTTAAAAGGGGCAGCTCGATGAAAGGTATTTGGGAAAAAGCATTGAAAATGGCCCTGAATATCCCTGATATCGATTATTTCATAATATTTATATTCATTCCATCCCTTATATGAATAGAATCAGGAGATCATCTTCTTTCACCTTCCCACAGGACGGGGTATCACCATGGAAAGAGAAACCGTATTGATCACGGGCGGGGCAGGATTTATCGGCAGCAATCTGGCTGAATACCTCTTAAAGAGGGGCCACAAGGTCATCGTCCTCGATGATCTCTCCCGCAGCACCACCGACAATATCCGGGCATGCTATAACCATTCGCCCCATTTTTACTTCGTGAAGGGCTCGGTGATGGATTTTGATCTCGTAGACCGGCTCGTGAACAATGTCGACATGGTGTTCCACCTTGCTGCACAGGTTCACTGGGAAGAGTCTATTGACGATCCCCTTCCCAGCTTCGCAGTGAATACCCTCGGTACGCAGAACGTCCTTGAAGCTGTCCGCAGGAGCATGATAAAACGGGATCCTCTCAAACTTATGCTGTATGCGTCATCCTCGGAGGTGTATGGTACCGCCCAGTATGTGCCGATGGATGAGAACCATCCCTTCAACCCCCAGTCGCCCTATGCTGCTGGAAAAGCGGCTGCCGACCGGCTGTGTTCGGCGTACCACCATGTCTATAATGTACCGATTATCATCCTCAGGCAGTTCAACACCTACGGGCCCAACCAGAGGATAAAGGGGTACTCGGCGGTCATACCGAAATTTGTGTCCCAGGTGGCCAATAACTGCCCACCGACCATCTATGGCGACGGCCTCCAGACAAAAGATTTTCATTACATCGATGACCTTATCGGGGCATATTCCCTGATCATAGACAAGTGGGCCGATCTCGATCTCTTCGGCAGGGCGATAAACTTCGGGACCGGCAGAGAGACGAGCATCAATGCACTTGCCGATATCGTCATCGAGACGGTAGCAGAACAAACCGGGAGAGATCTCAAGGGAAAGTTGAAGCCGATCCATCTCCCGAAACGGCCCGGCGAGGTCATGAGGTTCACCGCAGATATCTCCCTCGCAAAGAAGTGCCTTGGATTCACGCCGAAGACGGATATCCGGGAGGGAATCGCAAAATACACGAGCTGGTTCTTAAAAGAGGGCTCACCTGCGGTATAACATCGGAATATACGCTGCCACGACGCGGATGAGATGAGGAGTCACTCAACTTCGCCCGGTATATTTTCCTATCGCATCAATGATCTTCCCTGAACTCTGTCCATGACCGAATAACGACAGATCGGGTGATCCCCGTGGGTTGAAATCTGTTATTGCCCCAAGGATCTTCTCCTGATCATCGTCCACAAGAATATTCCACCCGTTTTCGATGGTCTCAACCCATTCCGTATTCGCCCTCAGCGTGATACAGGGTTTCGACAGGAAGAATGCCTGCTTCTGTACCCCGCCTGAATCGGTGAGGATCTTGCGCGAGCGGTGGAGCAACCTGAGAAATTCGAAATATCCCACCGGAACGATCGGGTGAATGTTCTCAGACAGGGTAAAACCGAAATTCTCTATCCTCTGTCTCGTCCGCGGGTGAATCGGGAAGACCACGGGAAAGGGCGCCTGAGAGATCGCAGAGAGGATATTTTTCAGGCGCTCCCTGTCGTCGGTGTTCGCTTCGCGGTGAAGCGTGAGAAGGAGATAGGTTCCATCGTCCAGCGACAATTCATCAACGGTTCTCGATCCCTTCTCGATCAATCCCCGGTAATAGAGGATGGAATCCAGCATGACATCCCCGGAAAGGCAGACATTCCTGACAATCCCGTTGGCACGGAGGTTTTCGACTCCCTTCACGGTGGGTGGGAAGAGATAATCCGAGATATTATCGATAATGATCCGGTTGATCTCTTCAGGCATGGAGCGATCAAAGCTCCGCATCCCTGCTTCCATATGGCCGATCTCTATCTTGGCCTTCTTCGCAGCGAGGGAAACTCCAAGGGCGGTGTTGGTATCTCCGGTAACAAGAAGCAGATCCGGCCTTTCAGAGGAAAATACTGGTTCGGACCTGATGATCATCTCCCCAACCTGTTCACCGGGCAGCCTCGAGCCGATTCCAAGATAATGGGTGGGATCCGGCAGATGCATCTCATCGAAAAAAATCCTGTCCATCTCATAATCGTAGTGCTGACCCGAATGAATGAAAATGGACTCGAGATCCCGTTTCTTCAGCTCACGGATAACTGGCTCCAGCTGAATGAACTCCGGACGGGTCCCGGCAGCGAGAGCAATTTTCATGGCAAAAGACCGGAAATGGTTATTTCTCGAAGAGGTAGTACATATGCCTTCTCAGCATTCATGGGAAGACCCTTCTTCCTGTTCAAAGATCCTCGAACGGCCTTGCGTGATCATCCCTTTCCGATAAAGTCTGGATAGAAGTTCTTCAAGGTTATCCTCATCCCGTCCTTCGGCCGCAGGATGGAATAGAACAGGATGATGAGCGCCAGATTCTCCAGGGTAAAGAAGGCCAGCGTAAGGTACCAGCCTCCGGATCCAACCGGGTTCATATACTGAAGGTTCACGTAATAGGTGCCAAACATCAACGGAAACTCGATATATGCGAGTGTCTGCGTGAGATAGAACAATCCGATCTTTCTCAGGCCGTCTGCGACGAGCAGGGCAAGGAACGGGGCGTACCATACGATATACTGGGGGCTGTGGAATTTTGAGAAGAAAACAAACGCGAACAACGCACATGCCAGTAACTTCAAGAATGTCACCGGCCTCTTTGCTGGACCTTTGAATGCAAACCAGAGAAGGGCGATGAGCACCAGGCCCATGAGAAGATACATGAACAAAGACACGGTTGCTGAATCGACGCCCAGATGAGCGATCTCGTGGATGTACTCGTAGAGTGTAAAGGTAGCGGTATTGACGTAAACACCAAGGCCGGTGCCCGTTGCCATCAGATACGTATTGATCGAGTCCGGACGAAGGATCAGGAACGGGAGCAACAAGATCACGAAGAATGGAACGACAACTTTTATTGTAGAGATTATCTCCAGTCGGAAGGAGGTTCTCTTTGCATGATAAAGAATCATGAACGGAATTGTAACGGCTGGAAAGATCTTCGCAAAAAAACCGAGCGTCGCAGAGATATATCCACGAGTACTCATCCCATACACGGTGAACAGGACTGCACCCATTAAGAAAAGAGTCGGGAATGCATCGTACTTGGTAAGAACGAAATACGCGGCAGAAAACGCGGTTGCGTAGATCATTCCAGCAGAAAACGCGGTCTTTTCATCCCAGACCCTGAGAGCGATGAAGTACACGCACAGAAGAATGCCGATGTCACAGAGGATCATGAGCAGCTGGAAGGAGTACACAAACGCCATTGCGCTCTGTGTAACAAGAGCGGGAATGAGCGCAATGCCTATGGGGATGAAAACCAGGACAGGATAATCGAAACCGAAACTCAGGTACGGGATCTTCCCCTGGGCAAGCAACAGGGCATTCTGAAAGTAATACCCCAGATCAAAGAGATCGACAAACGAGTGGAATACGGCCGTGGTTGCAAACAGCACCAGCAGCTTTGTCACAAGCGATGCGAGGACCAGGTAGAACAGGTGTCTTCCCACGGTCCGTTTATCGATGGTACCGAAGGTCTCCCCGAGAAAAGTGAACGGCTCCCTGATCTTCTCTCCCCCTTTCTTGGATGGTTTCACCACTTTCCTGGCTTTCTTTTCCATGCCGGTTCACCATGGAGGTTTCGTGATAATGCCTGTTTGTGCCAGATCCAGAAATACCCTCGGATAGTAATCTCCTCCAGAGTACGCATCCACGACCGGATGGTCCACGCACGGCCCCTCTCCTGGGGCAAGGAACCTGAGAGATGTACAGGAGGATCTCTCCCTCTTCCCGGAAAGTATTTCGAAACCGAGGGGAGAGGACTTCACAGGAATGACCTGGATTACCCGTGGAAACCTCACCGCGATCTGCTCCCTCGTCTTCCTCGCCGGCCTCCTCCTTGGTCCGGGGTGTCTCGGGACGAAGGGCGGAGGGATCTCCCCCACCGGAGAACCCGCTGTTCCCGGCCAGAATGTGCCAGCGGCAGCCCCGTCCATTCCGTCACCACTCCATCGGATCGGATAGCCGGGCCGGAAGAACCTTGGCCAGCCTCGGAAACCGGGCCTGGAAGACACCTCCAGCACCCGCTAGGGGGTATGGACAGCCTGTCAGAATCCACTGGTCCTGTTTCCTCCGGTTCCATGGCATGTCCTGTTGCATTACGTCATCGCTTCGTTCTCTCCAGATAATTCCATCGGAGATGGGATAGCCTCTCCGATCAGCTGCGCTTTCGACAACGGGACAGGGTGGGTTTCAAAGTCCAGATCACCCAGGAAAGGGGGGCGACGCGGAGTTACCCTGTTCACTCCTGGCACTCTTCTGCCAGCCCGAGCCATACCGGCCCGTCGAAGACGCCATCCCTCGCTTCAGCCTCCATCTCTTCGAAGAGCCTGAAGGGAACGGCGAAGGTGAACATGTTCTGCGGGATCGTCTTGCCTACCCGCTCCCGGGCTGCGAGGTCCGTATAGCCGAGCACCGCCCGCGGGTGTTCCCTGCGTGCTTCCTCGTACACGAATGCCCCGATCTGCTGGCAGGCAGCCATGGGCGGGACCCGCACGGGATCGGTCCCCTCCAGGATCGCCCCGACAAGGGTCACGAGCCCGGTGATCTGGAGGGGATCGGCAACAAAGACAACCACGACCGGCCGTTCATCCGCCTTCACCCGGGAGAGGGGAGTGAAGATCACGTACCGCTCGGCGATGTCGATGACGGGCAGATCTCGGGTCATGAACCTCGTTGCCTTCTCAGGATCCCTGTGGAGGCGTTCTCCCCTGATGAACTTGGCGCGCTCCCGTTCCGGCATGTGCTCAACCACCGAGGTGTAAGTCTCAGGGTCCCTGCAGCTCTCGACCCCCTTGCAGAAAAAGGCGGCCATGAACTCGATACCGGCCCCCCCGAAGGCATCGTAGTAGCCGTTACCGAAACCAAGCCCGGCCCGGGCGCCCGGGCACCCGTAAGTCTCCCGGTCAAAGACCGCGGTTTTTCCCCTCGTGACGACCTGCGCAAAGAGATGCATGATGCAGGACGATGCATGAGGCTTCAGCTGGAGCGAACCCTCCGGCTTCTCATTGGACCAGAGGATCGCCACGGGTTCGTAGGTGAGCCCGAGTTTCTTCGCGATGATACTCTCCATGTATCTTCTCTCTCTCTTCGTGGGCTGATCAGGATTCGCGCCGCGGCAGCACCAGGATGCAGATGGCGAGGACCAGGGCTGTTACCGGCACGATGTAATCAATTGGGGCCGGGGTGGGTGATGGTGCCTGGGCCGGAACTGTCGCGGGGGGTGAGGTCGCTGGTGTGGAGATCGTGGCGGTTCCGGGGATCGGTGTCATTGGACTCTGGGTCGGGACGGGGGTCCAGGGGAGGACGAACTGCGCCGAATCCCTGAACCCGGTCTCCACGGACTCCACGGTGACGAGGTACTCCCCCGATGGGAATGTCGATACGTTCACGAGAAAGCTGTACGTGTTCAGGGGTGAGCCCGGCTGGACGACAACCGAACCACCAGCGCCGGCAAACCCGCCGCCGGTACCCTTCTCGGTCGGGGTGAACCCCGCCGATACAACATTGATCAGGAGAATATCGCCCACGGCAAGGTTCGTCTGACCCGAGATGGTGACGATATCTCCGGCCTTGCTGAACTGTATGCTCCCTCCCTGCGCCGCCGTCATTCCTGGGAAGAGAACGGCGGAAAGTATCACTCCTGCGATAAGGATCTTCCATGCTCTCTTCATTGGTTCTCCCTCCGAATCTACCCTCTCCCCGGTGCGGTTTTCTCCTCAATGAATGACAGAAAGGTGGCCTCCGCCCGGGGGGCGGATACTGTGCCCATATCTCCGCATCCGTATTAAACTTTGGTGACGCCCCCCGGGATCCGGGATGTGAGTAGGAAACAGGAAGGAGGTATGGATGATTCTTTTCGGGATGCGAGGGGAGGGATTTGAACCCGCGAACCACTTCTGGAGCAGATCTTGAGTCTGCCTCTTTTGACCAGGCTTAGATACCCTCGCTCAGTAGAGTATCAGCCGCAGATGGATAAAACTTTGAGCTGGAGCTAAGTCTCGGGCGGCTCCGCGGGAGGTCTCGCCCCGGTCGGGACCGGCTCTCCGGAGAGCACGTCCACCGTCACGTGCTGGAACGGGTACCGGGTGAAGCCCTGCTCACGGAAGGGGTCCCTGAAGGTGATTGCATCGCCGTTCTTCTCAACGGTGGTGATGTAGGAGTTGTACCTGTGCCTCCTGACCTCGGGGAGGTCCCGGTACTGCTCCACCTCCGCGGGGTTGACTCCCTGCAGCTTCGGAAAGACCCGTGGTTCGGTGAGGCCACTGAGGAGGTGCCTGGCTTGGATCGCGTAGGACCCGCCCTTATCCCGGATCACGAACCACTTGAAGGGATTTTTCGTGGGGATGGTCGCCCCATCCGTGGTCATGGCCAGGTAGAGCTTGAGGAGGGCCTTTAATCCGACGTAGCCGAGGAAGATCATCGCCCAGTACCGGTATTCGGCAACGGTGGTGATGGAGAAGAGGAGGGCGACGAGGTAGGTCCAGCTCACAGCCAGGAGGAAGATGCTCGGCCCTGCGAAGCTCCCGAGAGTGTACTTCCGGTCCGTGAAAGGGTAGAGGACCGGGATGCCGGGATACGCGAGGAAGTCGCAGAAGACATGAGTGAGCGCCCCCAGAAGGAGGGCGAGAAGACCTAGGATGCCGAGGCCGGCCCCGAAGAGCCAGGCCGCCGGCCCTGCGAGGGTAAGGGCGGCAACTGCTGCGAAGACGATGGATCCGATGATGAGAGACCCGGCAATGCTGTGGGTGAACCCTCCGTGGGAGAAGACGTAACGCTTCGGGTTCCTCTCCGGGAACCACAGGAGGAGCACGTCGAAGTCCATGGAGACCGACCCGAGGGCAGCGAAGGGGACGAGCTCCGGGTGCCCGAGGGCGAGGAAGAGGGAGGATGCGGCCAGGGCATGGGTGACGGAGTCCACGATCTGAGGTGATGCGGGGGAGTGGAAATAGGTGACGGAGGGGAAGCATTCAGGGCCGGAAGAGGCTGAAAGACAGGCACCCCTCACATGAAGTCGGCGAGGGCCTTCTGCTTCTCGCTCTCGACCCCGAATGTGGACTCGATGGCCCGGGCGAGGACCTCGATCCGCTGCCTCGTATACGGGGAGATGGTGTAATCCCCGCAGATCTTCCTCGAGATCTCCAGGTACTTCTTCACCGAGGCCTCGTGGACGGTGGGGAGGATGGCGCCGCCGCAGCGGGGGCACTTCCCTGCCAGGGGAACCCGCCGGTACTTGGTGTTGCACTTGGTGCACCGCACCGTCTGGTTCGAGAAGGCCCGGAGGTTCCCCTGCATGTCGGGGATGAAGTGGGTGTGGAGCACCCGCTCGGCCACGTCGTCCGGGTGGACCGCCCGGATCTTCTTTGCCAGGGAGAGCATGGCATCGAGCTTCTCCTGCATGGTCTGGAGCCGGGTGTAGGTGGACTCCTGCGGGCCTGCCGAGATATCGCCAGTCTCGTGGGTGTAGGAGAAGCCCTCGAACTGGGCAGGGGTATGGAGCCGCTTTCCTACCCGGTCGATAAGCCCCTCGACCTCACGGGGATGGGCCCGTCGCTCTGCAGCGAGGTAGAGCTCGACTGGATATGCAGAGCAGACGTCCAGGTTATGGGACTCCTTGTCGATCTCGGTGGGATCGATGCGGCCCGTGATCATGAGGGGGGCGTCCATTGTCCCGCCCCGGGACTCAGGGAGGAAGGCCCGTGAGAAGTTGATGAGGCAGTCCATGAGAAGCATCACACAATCCTCGTCGCCGTCGCACTGGCCGGTGAAGATGCCGTTTGCTTCCATGGTATGGTCCCTGTCCACGGTGAGGCAGTACACCCTCTCGTCCGGCGAGGGCACGATCTCCCGCGAAAGAATCCGCTCGGCCATCACCGCGCCTCCGGTACTGACAGGGAGGGAGTCCCCCTCCTTCAGCTCCATGGCATGGATCTTCCGCAGGTAGGTGAGATCCCAGACGAGCATGGCATGATCGGGGGTGACAGCGATGGACCTGCCCCGGTCGGTTTCAAACCGGATGAGGGCCTCGGGGGCCCTGTGGACTGAGACCGAGGTGATCCGGCGGAGGTGAATCGATCCGGTCGTGTCCACGGCCCTGATGTAGGCGAGCTGCTTGGCCTCGGAGTGGTAGGTCCCCAGCCGGTCCAGGCCGGGCCGGGAGAGATCGAAGTTCTCGGTGACAAAGTCCCGTATCCGTGACTTCTTCCACTTCTCGCCGTCGTAAACCTCGATCCCGGTATCCCCGTGGAAGCAGTTCCGCCGTTTTGCTGCGTGAAAGAAGGGGTGGGCGTACCCCACGTTCGCCCGGGAGAACCCGACGAGCCGGGCGAGTACCCCGGCCGAGGTGTGGGGAGCAAGGCCGACGAGGAGGTGCCCCACGAGGCCGGAAGGCTCCTCGACCCGGTAGAACGGGGGAAGGTGGTAGACCTTCTCCAGGAGCTCGTCGATGAAGGCTGCAACCTTCACCAGGTACCGGGCGCAGTCCTCGGAGACCAGGATGTCCTGGGGCCGGAGCTCCAGGACCTGGCTCGCCTCCCGGAGCTCGTTCCCGTGGGTGTCATGGGTGTAGCCCAGGGAGCGGAGCTTCTCAACGTTGACTCCCACCTCGTCGGGCCTGAAGTGGGTGAGGGGGAGGTCGATCATGTCGTACCTGATGGTCCCGTCCTTGAAGACGAAGAGGTCGTGGATCGAGCGGAGGATCCCCTTGTCCACGGGCTCGACCGCCCGTTCCCGGGAGATGAGCCCCTTCACCCCTTTCACGAGGGTGACCTGGTTCTCCCGGATCCCCAGGCGCTCAAGTGCCGCCGTATACTCGGCCCGTAGGTCGACGGAGACCCGCTGCCCCGAGGTGGTGGGGATGCCGCACTGGGGACAGCGCTCGGGGGCCTCCCGGCTGCAGCGGGGGCAGCGGAAGACCGGCTCGGTGGGGGTGCCGCACTCGCAGAGGTTCCGGAAGGTCGTCTTCCTGCATGAGGGGCACCTCCGCTCGCCGGCCATGATCTCGATCATGCCCTCGGTCTGGGAGAAGCCCCCCGGCTTCTTCACCATGGTCTTTGTCGACCTTGCTTCCTGGAAGGACCGCCGGCTCCCGCCGGCATCGCCGAGGGGGAAGAGGGAGTGGGGCGGCGGGCTCATCTCCCGGGGCTTTGATTTGCCCGGCCTCCCCATCCTCGCCCCGATACGGGTGCCGGCGCGGGGGCGCATCCGGAAACCGGACTGGTGCATAGCCAGCTCGAGGCCGGAGGCTGACGAAGGGGGAGCTCCTCCGGCCGGCCGCCGCTCCAAGCCGACGGTGAGGCCGAGGCAGGCGAGGAGGACCAGGGGTTTTTGGATCTGGATCTTCCCATCCCTAACCTGGTGGGGGACGAGGATCTCCTCGAGGATGCCCTTCCCCTCAGGATCCAGCGGAACTTCGAGCATCCCGGTCTTCATGGACCCCCCCTCGATCTTCTTCGCAAGGGATCTCACCTGGTCGGCGGTGATGTCCTCCCATGGATACGTGAAAGCCGGATGGAGGTAGCCGCCCGAGAGAGCCATCTCGATGGCCGCAAGTTCACTCTCAGGGCGCACTGCCCCGGACTCCGCCCTCCACCACTCCTCCTGGTAGCCGGCGGGCATCAGGGGATGGTTGTTCTCCAGGAACTCCCCGAACCCGATGAGGATCTCCCCCACGTCCAGGATCCGCTCCACCTGGTCTGCAAGGGCGATCGCCGTCCTCTCGTCATCTATGCGGAGGACATCGCCGTTTGCGAGCCGGACCGTGGGACCCTCGAGGGAATCCACGGGGGCGACCCCCGCGGCCTTCCCCGGCCGCTCGATCTTCATCTGGGTCCCGACGGCAAGGAACCCCCCCAGGAGGTGCATGGTGGCAGGGGAGAGGCCGGCCGCGGCGAGGCCGGTGTTCCGCGACCTGCCGTAACGGAGCCGGAAGCCGCCCTTCTCCATGGGGTGGGAGAAGACCGGCCTGCCTGCGATGATCTCCCTGAGGTACTTATCCCGGGGGGCGATCCCGTTCTCCTCCTGCCCGCCCCCCTTCCCGCCCGTGAGGCCCGAGAGCCACTCCCACCCGTCGAGCTTCAGGTTCCGGACATGCTTCTCGAGCTTCGGGGCCTTGAGGGCAAGCCCCTCGGCGATGACAAGGGCCATCCCGCCCCGGATGGAGTTCGTACCGACCCGGGCCAGGTTCCGGTACCCGCTCACCTCCTCGTCCTCTGTCCCTTCTCCGTCGATGCAGACCGGGCAGTTCTCGACGATGAGCCGGATCTCCTTGTCGCTCGGGACATACTGGAGGTGCTGCCGGGCATGGTACTGCCGGATCTCCTCGATGTACCGCTCCACCTCCTCCTGGCGGGGCCGGTACCGGTCGATGGAGAGCGCCCGCCGCACATAATCCGCGACAAGCACCGAGAGGGCCTGGGCGGTCCCGCCTGCGCTCCGGATGGGGCCAGAGTAGAAGATCCGGGCATACTCGGTCCCTGAGTCGTTCTTCCCGAGGTCGACCTTCGCGATCCCTTCGGTGGGGGCGGCCACGACCCCCTCGGTGAGGATGGACATGGCGGTGCGGATCGCATGCTCGAGGACCTCCTCCCGGCTCGTCTCCCCGAAGCGCCGGGCGATGAAGTCATCCGAGATGGAGAGGGCGACCATCTCCCGCTCCATCCTCCCCTCCATCTCCCGGATCCGGGCGGTCACTCCCCTGATGCCGAGGAGCGCCTCCACCCGGTCGGCGAGGTCGTTTGTCACCGGCACCTCCACCGAGAGCCGGGGATCCACCCCCTTCGACCGGGCCGCGCGGGCGATCTCTATCGCACTTCCCAGGGAACGGTCAAGGGAGGAGAAATAGTCCGCCATGGACGGGGAGAGGTCCATATCCTACCATGGGACGGGGGGTATCTAATGTGTTCCTGTTTCGTCGTGGCCGGCCTTCTTCGGATCCCCGTCTCCCGCGGTGAAGGCCTTCCCGAGGGCGTCCATCCCGTCCTCGCCCATCTGCCAGAGGATGAGGGCGGCGCAGGAACGGACGGTCTCGTCGGGGTCGGCCAGGGCTCCGCTGAGGGGCTGGATGGCCGGCCTCCCCACCCGGCAGAGGGCGAGGGCCGCGAAGCCCCGGATCTCGGGCTCCGGGTCAGAGAGGAGGCTGAGGAGGGGCCGGATCGCAGCCTCCCCCATCTCCCCGAGGCTCGCCGCCAGGTAGCGGCGGACCTGCTGGTCCTTCTCGCCCTTCAGGGCCCGGATGAGGTGCCCGATGGCAGGGGAACCGATCCGGGCCAGCACCCGGGCGGCGTACCACCGGAAGTCGGTGTCCGCTTCCTCCCGGATAGCCTGGATGAGGGGCTCCACCGCACCCTCACCCAGATTCTGGAGTGCTTCTTCGGCCTCATGCCTGGTGGAGAGGTCCCCCTTCTTCAGGGCGGTGATCCACCCCACAACCCCGTCTCCCGCTCCGCTCATGGGCTCCTCCCTCCCGGCGAATCCCTGGACACAGAACCCCGGCCCCCTTCCCCAGCTGAGATGGAGATATGCCTCCTGGGCGGCGGGATCTCGATGTCCGCCGCGACGAGTTCCTTCTGGATTCCCTCGAGAACGGCGGACTTGGCCGGGGTGAAGGTGCGGGAAGGCGTCCAGAAGTAGACCGAGAGGACGAGCCGGTCATCGGTAATGGCGGAGAGGGAGACCTCGGGTTCGGGGCGGACGAGGGAGTATGGGGACGACTGAAGGAAGGAGAGGATGATACCCCTCACCCTCTCCACGTTCTCGGCGTGGCCGACCCCGATGGAGTACTCCACCCGCCGGGCCGGGTGGACAACAAAGTTCGTGATATTGGAGGTGAAGACCTCCTGGTTCGGGACCCGGGTGTAGACCCCGTCATGGGTCCGTACAAGGGTCGAGAGGATCCGGATGTCCTCCACATAGCCGCCGATGTCCCCGATCAGCACCTCGTCCCCGATGGAGATGGGGCGCTCGACGAGGAGGACGATCCCGGAGATCAGGTTTCCCACCACCGACTGGCTGGCGATACCGATGACGATGCTTGCGAATCCCCCGGCGATGAGGAGCCCGGAGAGGTCGATTCTCAGCTGGGAGAAGATGATGAAGACGGCGGCGACGACAACGGCCCAGTACACGATCTTGATGATGACATCGAGATCCCTCCCGTGGACCCTGCCCGAAAAAACCTTCTTGAAATTGAGCGAGACCAGCTGGGCGACAACGAGGGCGATGATGATGGTGAGGGCGATGATGATGAGATCCCAGAGGGTCAGGGTTCCAATGATGCGGGTCGCGAGACTCATGAGAAACCACTCTCCATCAGGAAGCCTTTCCGCTCCATGCCCGGGAGCCTCGGGGCAGTATTGAGCCTGAGGATCCTTCTCGCTGTGAAGAAATCATGGGCCCGGCTCATGCCGCCCTTCAGGGCGCGGTCGATGCCAGTGATCTCGGCAGCCTCTCTCCCGGTGATCCTCATCACTGCAATCAGGCCCGCGAAATCGGATGAATAGAGGTGCATCTCCGGGCTGTTCATCACGACCCGCGAGACCTTCGCCCACTCGGAGAGCATGTTCCGGATGGTGAGCTTGAGAACCCCTTCCCTCACCCCATCCACGGGGGGGAGTTCGCGGTGGCGCCTGCTACGGGCGAAGCGGGTGATGACCCCGTGGTGGGGGGTCCCGTACAGGGAGTACTTCGGGGGTTCTACTGAGAAGGCATCGAGTACCTCGGTATCCCTGATCCCCTCGACGAAGATCCCGATCTCGACGGGGAAGGTGAGGAAGATGGTCTCGGTGGCTCCGGCCTCGATGATGAGCGCCGGGAACTCCAGCTCCAGGTGGCCTGCCATCTCGAGGCCGGTATGGAAGGGCTCCACCGGGTGGACGAGGAGCCGGGAGAGGCCCACCGAGATCGCCTTCTCCACCTGGTTCCCGGCGAGGTCCCTCCGGTACTGGTAGTGCCCCTCCCTCATCTCAAGGGAGAGGGAGAGACCGTCCCTCTCGAATATATACGGGGGTGAGAACTCACCAAACACAAGAGAGCTTCAGAAGAGAAAGACAAAAACCTTCCCTACGCGGGGAGGGGAGGGAAAACCCATGGCCCCGGCCTGAAAGATCCGCCGGTTACCCGCCGAATCCCCGGGTCGCCTCTGCCACGCACTCCTCGCGGGTCCCGATCCGCACCATGGCGCCGCAGAGGGAGGGGACATAGGCATAGGCCTTGCCGCTGTCCACCATGACGGAGGAGTAGCCCTCCATCATCGGGGAGACCACCATGCAGGTGTCGGCATAGACCCGGGCACCCGAGGCCTCGATCCCGTCCACGAGCGGCCGGTTCCGATCCAGGACCCAGCGGGAGGTGAAGACAAAGAGGGGCTTCCTCACCCGTTTCCCCCTGAGGAGGCGGGCGATTCCCGCGAGCTCCTCAGCCGAGCAGTGGGGGCATCCCATGGCCACCGCCTCCACCTCCATCCCTTTGAGGAGATCCCTGACCTCGGCGGATGTGATGATGTAGCTTTCCAGCGGGCCGGTTTCAGGCTGCCAGCGCCCGGCCTCTGGGGTCACCCCCTCGACGTGAAAGAGGGCGACCGCACCGCTCGCCGCCATGGCAGCCCCCATCGCCTTCAGCTCATCAGGGACGGGCATGATCCCCCGAAAGTAGGGGATCCGGTTCCCTGCCAGCTTTCCGGCGATGAACCCCAGCGCCCCGTAGTGATCCGGCCGGGTCCCGCCCCTGGAGAACCCTTCCACCCGGATGATGAGATGCGGAGCACGTTCCCGGTCGAGGTGGAGCCCGTAGCACGGGGTCTTCCCGATGATGGCCGCGGCGAGTGCACCTGGCCCCCCCTCACGGTTTGTCCGGGCCCCGATGACCGAGTTTGCGTATGCGACCGCCGAGGACTCGGCCCAGGCGAGGTGCTCCCCGAACCGGGTCGGGAGGATCTCGTACGGGGTGCAGGTGCATTCCAGGCGGACCCCGAGTCGCCGGTATACCTCGAGGACCTTCTCCTGGTTCTCCGCGAACCCCGGAGGAATCCCGGCCTCCCTCCACCGCTCGCGGTCCATGCCCACCGGGTTGAGGATCGTGGGGACGGTCACCTCCGCGTCCAGGCTCTCGAGCCAGGCGAGCCCCCACCTCCCGATGGTCTTGTAGGAGGCCCCGCTCACCTGGGCGGATGCGACGGGGATGAGGCGCGAGGCACCGAAGACCTTGCCGAGCCCGACAAGGAGCTCCATCATCCTCCGGCGGGTCTCGCCCTCTCCGCCCCCGAGAATTCCTTCCTCCTCCCGGGTGAGTTCCATACCCTTACGACCACCCCGCCCGCCGGAACCGCTCCTCCTCCCCCATCGCAATGGTCGCGTCCACCCCCACCTTCACGTTCGTCCCGTCGTCGAGCTGGCAAGGGTCGAGGGACGAACCCCGGGCACCGGTGATGACGAGCACGCTCCGGTCGCCCCTCACCCGGGTGGCAACCGCGTACTCCACGTCGTGGATATCGAACGGATCGATATCCTCGTCCACCACCACCACGTGCTTCAGGGAGGTGTGGGCGGCAAACGCAGCAAGGATGGCGTTCTTCCCGTCGCCCTGGGTGGTCTTTCTGACCTGAATAACGGCATGGAGGTACCCGCACCCGCCCCTGGTGAGGTGGACGTTCCTTACCTTTGTGACAGCCGATACCGCACGGTAGATGATGGGCTCGTACGGGACCCCCATGAGCATCTTGTGCTCGTCCCCACCGGGGAGGATGCTCGCATAGATGAAGTCCTCTCTTGCCTTCATCCCCGTGAACTCGATGACCGGCTCCTGGCGCACATCGTCATAGGTGCCGGTGATGTCCGCGAAGGGCCCTTCCCGTGCCCTCTCTCCCCCGATGAAGCCTTCCAGGATGATCTCGGCCTCGGGAACAAGGACACCGTTCCCGCACCTCGCCACCCGGATCCCGCCCCCCATGAGCTCAGCTGCGTAGGGCAGCTCCATCCCGGGCGGGACGCGGGTGGTGGAGGCAAAGGTGACGGCAGGATGGACCCCGATGGCGACAGCTACCGGGAGCTTCCCACCCCGTTCAAGGGCAGCCATGAGCATGCCATGGGTGTGCCTCCCCTCCACGAGGCGCGCAACGACTCTCCGTTTATCAAGTACGAGCATGCGATGGATGGAGGCATTCTCCACCCCGTCGAGCCGGGCGAAGACGATCCCTGCCGTGATATAGCGCCCCGCATCGCCCGGGTAGAACTTCATGACGGGAAGGAGAGAGAGATCCGGCTCTTCCATCCGGACCTTCCCCCCGACCTTCACATCCCCTTTGAAGCATGCTGCGGCGAGTCGCGGGACGATCTCCTCTTCCGGCATCCTGAGGGCATGGGAGAGGGTCCTCCTCGTCGCTGTGAGGTTCATCACCGCCTCCTTCCCGTCGAGGTCCCGGAACCGGAGGATCCGGTCGTCTCCTGCGGCGATCTTTGCCGCCTCGTACTCGGTTGACACCCTCTGCGGGACCTCTTCCACCAGGCCCTTTGCCTCCATCTCTTTCAGGAACTCACGCATCGTACCCACCCCACCTCACCGGGAGATCGTGGGGGATCTCCAGGTGGTCCAGGACCCGTGCCACCACCATGTCCACCAGCTGCTCGATGGTCCGGGGCCGGTGGTAGAAGGCCGGGCTCGCCACCATGACGGTGGCCCCGGCGTCGTGTGCCGCGAGCATGTTCTGGAGGTGGATCCGGGAGAGGGGCATCTCCCGGAGGAGGAGGATGCACCTCCGGCGCTCCTTGAGGGTAACGTCGGCGGCCCGGGTGACGAGGGTCTCGGCGTACCCGTGGGCGATGCCGGCAAGGGTCTTCATGCTGCAGGGGGCGATGACCATACCGTCGTGCCGGAAGGAACCGCTCGAGATGATCGCCCCGAGATCTTCGTTCCGGTAGGGGATTGCCCGGAGCCCGTCCAGGTCAACCGCCTCGTGCCGCGCGATCTCCCGGGCGGTCTTCGAGATGATGAGCCGGACCTCGGCGGATTTTCCGATCTCCTCTGCGATCCTGCGGCCGTATATGATGCCGCTTGCCCCTGTAATACCGACAACCACAACTTTTCCCACTCCACATTCCTCCGTTCCTGTCCCCTATGCGAGGGTGTCCTGCCGTGTCGCCTTCTTCACGTGCAGCACTTCGATAGCCGCCCGCTCCACCGCCCCTGTATGCTCGCGGGGGGCATAGACCCCGAGGCGCCACTGGCTCCTCCTCGCCTCGTTCAGGGTGTTCACCAGGGGCGAGACGATGGAGAGGTCAAGGGTGACAGAGCGGTTCCTCACCTGCACCCCCATGGACATGTCGGCCGGGAAGGGGGCGATGTCCACGATGACTTCCCACTCCTCGCGCCCCGCCGCCTCGGCTATCTCCCGTGCAAGGGCCCGCATCCTCTGGAGCAGCGGCTCGCTCGTGAGGAAGGAGGCACCCACCTGGTCCTTTCCGACGTAGAGGGCCCTCTTGTACAGGCTTCTTTTCATGAGCCCCGCGAGGAGGGAGCGGGCCACGTCGCTCTTCGAGGCAGCAAGGACCTGGCAGAGCCCTGCGTCGTCGAGGGGCGGGATGCCACGGGGGTCACCGGATCCCCCTGCCGCGTGCTCGCAGAGAGCGAGACTGAGCATCGAGGTCGCGATCCGGCTCGTGTGGTGGAAGTAGACGGCGGAACGCATGAGGGTCCGGGCGATGAGGAGGGACTCCGCGGCCTGGACCCCGCTCTCGACGATCCCGAGCCCTCCGTCGGTGAGGATGCTTGACTGGATGAGCCGCTCGGCATCCACCGTTCCGTAGGGAACACCGGTATAGTGGGCGTCCCTGAGAAGGTAGTCCATCCGGTCTGCATCGAGATCCCCGTGGATCAGGTCAGCAAGGGGGTGCTCTCCCCGGACGAGGGCAGAGATAGCGGCAGGGTCGAGATCTGCTTCCTCTATGGCCGACGCGAGGGCAGGCTCCCCGAGGAGATGATCGACCTGGTGGTGGTCATGCCCCGCGAACTCGGAGAGGAAGGCCTCGCTCGTGTGCGAGAACGGGCCGTGCCCGATGTCATGGAGGAGCCCGGCCGCGCCGATGAGGAGGACGTCGGCGGGATCCAGCCCAAGGTGCCGTGCGAGGATCGTCGCGAGGTGCATGGTGCCGAGGGAGTGCTCGAACCGGGTATGGTTCGCCCCGGGGTAGACCAGGCAGGAGAACCCGAGCTGCTTCACGTGCCGGAGGCGCTGGACCGGCGGTGAGTCGAGGAGGGGGAGGAGCTCTGCCTCGACCTCCACGTAGCCGTGTACCGGGTCCTTGATGAACTTCATCGGCTTTTCGTTTAAGAATCATCAAATATTCAATGATAATAGTATTGGGTGATGATCACCTTCCTCTCCGGAGGAACCGGGACACCGAAGCTCCTCCGCGGGGTGCGATCCCTCCTTCCGGACAAGGAGATAACGGTGGTGGTGAACACCGCCGAGGATCTCTGGATCTCGGGAAACCACCTCTCCCCGGATCTCGATACGGTGATGTACCTCTTTGCCGGCCTCGCCGATACCACGACCTGGTGGGGGATAACGGGCGATAGCTTCACCACGCACGATGCCCTCAATGCGTGGGGCGGGGGAGAGCTTCTCAGGATCGGCGATCGCGACCGGGCAGTCCACATCCTGAGGGGCGAGATGCTCAGGAAAGGGATGCGGCTCACCGATGCGGCAGGCCTCATCTCGCGACGCATGGGGGTGGCGGCGACCCTCCTTCCCATGGCCGATACGCCGGTATCGACCCTTGTGGATACCGACCTCGGCCTCCTCCACTTCCAGGATTACTGGGTGAAGCACAGGGGTGCACCCCGGGTAAAGGAGGTGGTGAGGAGGTTTGCGGAACCGCCGAAGGCGACCCCCGAGGTGATCCGGGCCATCGGGAAGGCCGACGGTGTGGTCATCGGGCCCTCCAACCCTGTCACCTCCATCTCCCCCATCCTCGAGTGCGCCGGGGTTGTGGAGGCCCTCTCCCGGAAGTTCGTGGTGGCGGTAAGCCCCTTCATCGGCGACAGGCCGGTGAGCGGGCCGGCGGGTGAGCTGATGAGGGCATGGGGGTCAGAACCGACCTCGCAGGGCATCTTTGATCTCTACAAAGACATCCTCGACGTCTTTGTGCAGGACATCCGGGACCCGGTGAAGGTCGCGGGTGCGGTCCGGCTCGATACCCTCATGAGGGACAAGCCGGCGAGCGAGGCCCTTGCCCGGGAGATCCTGAAGCTCGTACAGGGGAAGACCTCATGAGGATGCACGGCGTCCTCTCTATGGAGCAGGGAAGGGCAGCGAGATGACCGGTCCGGAGATGACACCCGCGGGGGTCGAGAGTCTCAGGCTCCTCGGGGATGTCGAGGGACTCATCCGCGCCTTAAGCCCCGCCCATCCCGTGGAGGTGCGGAGGGCGGCCGCAGCCTCGCTCGGGGACCTGGTGGACGGGAGGGCAGTGGAACCCCTCATCGGGATCCTCGGGGAGAAGGAGGAGCAGGTCAGGCTCGCGGCTGTCCTCTCGCTCGCGAAGATCGGGGACCCGAGGGCGGTCCCCCCCCTCGTGAACCTCCTCGCGGATACGGATGGGGATGTCAGGACCGCAACGGTCATCGCTCTGGGCATGGTGGGGGACCGGAGCTCGGTCCCCTCCCTCATCTCGGCAATCTCGGACCCACACACCCCGGTACGGGACGCGGTGGCGTGGGCTCTCGGCGCCATAAAGGACGAGCGGGCGGTCAGGCCCCTCATCAAGGCACTCTCCGATCCCGAATGGCACGTCCGGATGGAGGCCGAGTGGGCACTCCTTGAGATCGGCCAGCCGTCCGTGAAATCCCTCATCGCGGCCCTGCACGACGAAGGCGTCCGGTGGAAGGCGGCAGGGGTGCTCGTGAAGCTCGGGTCAATCGCCCTCGAATCCCTGAAGAAAGCCCTCAATGAGACGGGGGATCCGAACATCAGGCAGGGTGGGGAATGGGCTCTCAGGAAGATCCAGGAGCTGAAAGCGAAGATGAAGGAGCGCGATCCCTTCGCCGGCCGGAATATCCCGAAGAGGTGAAGGCAGGGGGATTTTCGGGGGATGAGGCACCATCTCCCCATCGGCATGCCTATAAGAGCGACCGCCAAACCCTGAACCATAGGGTGACGGGTGGAACATGGATCTGCTCGACGTCTTCAAACCGAACATCGCGAGGCTCAGGGACAGGAAGGATACGGAGGGCCTTGTCAGGGCCCTCGATTACCGGAAGGATGCCGCGGTCCGGAAGGGTGCGGTGAAGGCCCTTGGGGAGGCCGCGGATCCAGCCCTCCTCGATCCCCTGGTGAAGGCCCTCAGGGATCCGGATGACGGGGTGAGGTACGAGGCCGTGGAGGCCCTCGTGAGGCTGAAGGACCCGAGGGCGGTGGACCCCCTCTCGGCGAGCCTCCGGGACCCGGACAGCGACGTGCGCTTCGCGGCCGCATGGGCCCTCGGGGAGATACGGGACCCGAGGGCGGTGGGGACCCTTGTCGAGGCCCTCGGGGACGAGAGCTGGAGGGTCCGGACCGAGGCCCTTCTCGCCCTCTCCAAGATTGGGGACCCCGGGGTCAGGGACTCCGTGGTCGCCGCCCTCGGGGACGAGTACTGGCGCGTACGCACCGAGGCGGCCCGGGCCCTCGGGCTCCTCGCGAACCCTGCGGCCGAGGAGCATCTCATCGCGGCACTCGGTGACGAAAACTGGAGGGTCCGGCGGGAGGTCGTGAGAGCCCTGGGGAGCCTCAGGTCGGAGAGGTCCATGGAACCGCTCGTCCGGGCCATCGGGGACCCTGACGAGAACGTCAGGAGGGAGGCGGCATCCGTCCTCGAGGCGATGGGGCCGGCCGCCATCGCCCCGCTCTCGAGAGCCCTCCAGGGGGAGTCGAGGGAGGGCCGGCGGGAGGCGGCGAGGGCTCTCGGGAGGATCCGGGACCCGAGCGCGATCGAGAGCCTCATCCCCCTCCTCCAGGACCGGGATCCGCAGGTGAGGGATGAGGCCCTTGTCGCCCTCGGGAGGATGGGGGGATCGGCGGTCAAACCTCTCGTAAAGGCCATGAGGGAGAAGGGGTTCTCCGATCTCCCTGGGAAGCGGGGAAGAACCTAGGTCTTCAGGTACCCTTCCGCGGCCCTGACAAAGGATTCTGCAAACGCATCGGTGAAGTACGCGTGGGTGAAGGCACCCACGGTGTTCCCTTCGGTGAGCCCGTCGAGGCCGCCGCTGATGCCCGTACCCCGGGTGAGTTCCAGGGAGAACCGGGCATCCCGGGCGCATTCAAGCGTCGAATAGTGGAACTCGTGCCCCTGGAGAGCGAGGCCCGGGGTGAGGGCTGCGGCATGGCCTGTCGCGCGGGCCTCCACATAGCCTAGGGCCTGAACTCGCGGGGTCAGAATGGCCCGGGCCGGCAGCCAGCCGGCCATAGGGAACTCCCCTCCTGCCGAGAGGGACTCACAGAGTGCGAGGAGGCCCCCGCACTCCCCGTAGACCGGCATCCCGTCGCTGCATGCGGTGCGGAGGTGCCGGAGGAAGGGGGAAGCAGAGAGGGCTTCGCTGTGCAGTTCGGGGTAGCCGCCCGGGAGGTAGAGGCCCTCCACATCAGGGAGGGGATCGGCGAGGGGGCTGAAGATGACGAGACGGGCTCCCGCACGGGTGAGGCGGTCCAGGTTCTCCTGGTAGGTGAAGCAGAAGGCGGCGTCCCGGGCAACACCTATCCTGACCCGGCCAGGCTTCGATGGCGGAGCCGCCTTCGGTCCGTGGATCCCGGGAGCACCCCGAGCCAGCTCAAAGATCGCATCGAGATCGCAGCACTCCTCGAAGATCCCTGCCAGGGCGGAATGCGGCCTGACCTCGGAGGCCATGACAAGGCCGAGGTGCCGGCTCGAAAGCATGAGGTCTTCACGCCTTGGGATCCACCCGAAGGCCTTCACCGAGAGGCCGGCCTCGATGAGGGACCGGTGCCTCCGGCTCCCCACGCAGTTGAAGATAAACCCCTCGGGCAGGGTCCCGGGCAGGTACGTGGCATATCCCTTGATCACGGCATGGACGGACCCTGACATGCCCCGGGGCTCCACCACGAGGATGACGGGGGCGGAGAGGAGCTCCGCGACGTGCGCGGTGCTTGCAACGGTACTTCCATCCACGCCGTCGAAGAGCCCCATCACCCCCTCGATAATGGCAAGATCGGCCCCCTCTGATGCCCGGGCGAAGACCGAGCAGACCTCTTCGTCGCCCATCATGAAGGGGTCGAGGTTCCGGGAGATCCGGCCGCAGATGGCGGTGTGGTGGGAGGGGTCGATGAAGTCCGGCCCCACCTTGAAGGGCTGGACCGTGAGCCCGCGGGCCGCAAAGGCGGCCATGAGCCCCCGGGCAACGGTAGTCTTCCCGCACCCGCTCCAGGTGCCGGCGATGACGATCCTCGGGATGGCATGATTCATGTCCTCTCCACCTCCCTCACCGGTATCTCAGCTCCGGATTCCTCCTGGAAAGCGGTGACCCGGCGCTCCACCTGCTGCACCATGCCTCCCACCGTCAGGATGAGCGAGGACCTGCCGTTCAGGGCCTTCAGGATGCACTTGTCGATGACCCCGTACGAGAAGTCGAGGGTGAGCCCCTCGTCGGAGGCACGCTGCTTGGCCCGGGTGCCCATTGCCCCGAGGGAGATCCCGTCATGGCGGGAGAGCCATCCCGACAGGCCTTCCTGACCTGTCTCATCCACGTTGCAGACGTGGATCGTGCCATAGAGCGGGCTGGATGCCCCCTTCCGGCTTACCTGCTCGATTGCGTTGACCATGTCCAGGACGGTCCTCGGTCTCTTCTCGGGAAGCTTCAGCCCGCGCCGCTCCAGTTCCTGGTGGAGGTCGAGGAGGACAGGGACCGAGAGCCGTGCCTTCCTGACAAGATCGGTATTGCCGAAGGCCACGTCGGGGGAGTCCTCCTGGAGGATCTCGCCCCCGCGGAGGAGGATCACCCGGTCGGCCCACGGGTAGGCGAGCTCGACGTCATGGGTCGAGATGAAGATGGTCTTCCCGTTCGCTTTGAGCTCCTCCAGGAGCTCCATGATATCCTCGGACCCGGCAGGGTCCAGGTTGCTCGTCGGCTCATCGAGTATCAGGAGATCCGGATCCATGGCAAGGACACCGGCGATTGCGACCCTCTTCTTCTCCCCGCTCGAGAGCTGGTGGGGAGGGCGACGTTCGAAACCCGTAAGACCGACGTTCCTGAGGGCGGCATCGACGGCCGCCCGGACCTGCCCGTCGGGGAGACCAAGGTTCGTCGGGCCGAAGGCGACGTCCTGGTAGACCGTGGGGGCGATGATCTGCCGGTCCGGGTTCTGGAAGACGAAGCCGACCCTTCTCCGCAGCTCCCGCAGGGACTTCCCGTCGTACCGGATCGGCTGTCTGTCAAAGAGGAGAACACCCGAATCGGGCCGCAGCATGCCGTTGAACATGAGGAGGAGGGTGGACTTGCCGGCTCCGTTCGGGCCGACGAGGGCAACCTTCTCTCCCCGGCGCACATGGAAGCTGATCCCCCGGATCGCCTCCATGCCATGCGGGTACCGGTACCTGACATCCCGGGCTTCGAGGATGATCTCTCCCATGCGGTCCCTCCTAGATAGCGGTGATCCTCCCTGTGAGCACAACGATCACGGCAGATACCAGGAGGAACCCAATCACGGCCAGCAGGGGTTTCGCCTCGACAGGCTGGATCTCCCCCAGCATCGCAAACTTGCCCGAATAACAGCGGGCATCCATGGCCCGGATGAGGTCCTCGCCCGCAATCCAGCTTGCGATGAACACCGATCCGCACAGCATCGAGAAGGACCGCACTGACTCCCGGAAGGACGTGTACCCGAGGCGCATTCGCTGCGCCTGGTATGCCTGGACGAGCTGGTCCATGATCATGAAGATGGTGCGGTAGATCATCATGGCAAGATCCAGCACCTCCTCGGGGACCCGGCACCTCCGCATCACGATGAAGAGATCGGTCATGGGGGTGGTCAGGGCGAGGAAGATCAGGGCTGACATCCCGCCAGCGACCCTGCAGAGGACAAAGATGCCCTCGTTGATGCTCCCCCGGGTGATGGAGAACGCGAGCCAGGGGAAAGGGCTCCAGCTCCAGAAGGGCTGGCCCCCACCTGCAAGGAGGATGATCACGCTCACGCTCATCAGGGCAAAGGAGAAGGGCGCCACGTAGAGCTCGCCGACGGTCCTCAAATCCACCCTTGCAAGGAGGAGGATCCCTCCGGAGAGAAGGAGGGCTATTGCGAGGGGGGCTATATAGCTTTGAGAGAGGAGGCAGAGGAAGATGGCCCCGAGTGCCCCCGCGAGCTTCAGGTGGGGGTTCACCTCCCGGAGCCCGTTCTTCTGGGCGATATCCTCCAGGAGCTCCTCATACATGGGTAAAACATCCATCCGTCATCCCTTATCACGCCCCTTCAGGCCCTTCCAGTACCCGAAGACCCACCCGACGATAATCCCCCCGATGGCAGCCTGGAGGGCAAAGAGGGCCGACTCGACCTCGGGACTCGGAGGGACCCACTGCCACACGACTGGCCGGAATTGTTCCTGGGGGATTCCCGTCATTTTTGAGATCTGCGCCGATGCCAGGTCATCGGAGCCAGTAAATTTTCCATTGCCCATCCCGAGGAAGAGGATGGACAAGACAAGGACCGAGATGATGGCAAGGATCTCAAGCCGGTATCTGGAGAGCATCACTATCACTCCTCGTAGCAAGGATCTTTTCCTCGGAGAAGACCTTCAGCCGGATCAGGATATCAGGTTTGAGCTGCAGGATGTACTTGAAGACGAGGGAGAGGACAACTCCCTCGAGAATTGCGATGGGGATCTGCGTGATCCCAAATATGGCCATAAAAACGAGAAAGGCAGTCCAAAATCCTCCTACAGGATAAGCGAGGGCGAGTTGCACGGATGTCACGAAGTAGGTGAAGAGATCAGCATAGACACACGCGAGGAATACCGTCGTATATGGATTCAACCGGGTATCACGGAAGGCTCGATAGATCACCCATCCAATCAAAGGCCCTGCGACCCCCATGGAGACGATATTGGCACCAAGGGTGGAAAGGCCGCCATGGGCGAGGAAGAGGGCCTGGAAGAGGAGGACGATGCCGCCGACAACGGTAGTTATCCATGGCCCGAAGGAAACCACCGAGAGGCCTGTTCCCGTCGGATGGGAGGAGCTTCCCGGGACCGAGGGGATCTTCAGGGACGAGAGGATGAAGACGAACCCACCGGTCACGCTGAGGAGGGGGAGGGTCTCACGATCCGTATCGAGGACCTTCCTGAGCTGCCGGATCCCCAGGGCCAGAAAGGGCAGGGCAAGGAGCCACCAGACGATGCACCATGATGCCGGGAGAACCCCTTCCATGATATGCACGGGATCACCAGAACAATCTTACTTGTTTTAATTGCATATAACTTGTTATACTCAGAACCTCCCGATGACCAGGGAGAAGAGCCGGGATCGGATCTCCGGTGGGTTCTCCGGCGTTCCCCGGCAGATCCGCTCGGCCAGGTAGCCGAGGTCCTCGCAGAGGGCAATGGTGCAGGAGATCTCCTCTTTCATGAGCGCGGCGGCGAGATCCGACAGAGGGAAGCCCGGATCAGGGAGGATGAAAACGATCTTTCCCCGCCGGACCTCCTCCACGGTCTCGCCGATGGCCCGCCCGGGATCCCGGCTGTGCCCGTCCACCAGAGCCACCTTCACGAGGGGCAGGCGGAGCCGGGCGAAGGCGAGCTGGAGCGAGGAGATGCCGGGGATCACCTCCCCGCTCCTGTCGCCGAGCCCTGCGAGCATGGGGTCGCCGGTCGAGAGGAGGACAGCATCGTCCGGGAGATCCAGGGACGAGAACTCCCGGATCTCGTGGACTTCGCAGGACCGGGAGAGGACTTTCTGCGCGAGCTCGATGGCGCGGCGTGAGCCGTACACCCTCCGTGCCCTCTTCAGGGCAAGGACAGCCTCCTCGGTGAGCAGGCCCGGCCCGCACCCGACCCCGACGATCTTCATGGGCTGCCTCCTAGGATACGGCCGTCCCGGTCGACGAGTACGACACGGACCCCGGGCATACGGCGGCGGAAGGCTGCGAGGGAGGCCTCCACCACCTCACTCCACCCTTCGCGGGCGAGGAGCTCCTCGACGGTCGCGCAGCCGGTCCCTTCCAGGATCCCGGGGTTGATCTCTCGGAGGATGAGTCCGGGGAGGCCGCAAAGGATCGCCTGGCCCCAGGCCGCCTCCAGCGCCTCCCGGATCCTCCCTCCCACAAGGATGACCTCGCGATCGGGGAAGAGGAGCCTGGAGAAACGGAGCCCCGTCCTGCCCGTCGTGAGGACCGGACAGTCCGCTGCCCGGACCCTTTCCATGACCGAGGCGACGAGGTGCTCGTCCCAGGGCTCCACGAACCCCGTTGTTCCCAGGATGGAGATCCCCCCCTCGATCCCGAGTCTCGGGTTGAGGGTGCTGGGCGCGAGCTCGGTCCCCCTGGGAACCTGGAGCATGACCGCCGCCCCATGGCAGCCTGTCTCCTCCATCGCTTCCAGGGATGCACCAAAGATGGACGAGAGGGCCGGTCCGCTCACCGCCGGGGACCCCTGGGAATACCTCGGGGTATCCCTTGAGTACCTGCCGATCCCCTCGCCAAATTGGAGGGTAAGGTTCTCGGGCGATCCCTCTGCTCTCGCGAGGAACTCGAGCCCGGCTGTTACGTCTGAGGGGTGATCGCCCGCGTCCTTCACGCAGGTCCCCATGCCATCCCGGCCCCGTGCAGGGAGGTCCACGGAGATCCCGCACGGGAGGGTTACGGACACCCCATCCACATCTCCGGAGAGGGAGAGGATGGCAGCCTTGCAGGCCGCCGCTGCGGTTGTTCCGGTGGTGAAGCCGCGCCGAAGGACCGTGCCATCCGCCGTGAGAAGGGCGAGGCCACGTTCCACGTCCCCGAGCAGTGCGGGAGTCCTGCATGCCCTCACCCAGGCCTCGGGATACTCGAAACCGGTCACAGGGTCCTTCATCGTTCGCTCTCGGCGATAGAGAAGGTGATAATCTCGTTCGCTGCTGCCACCGCGACCGGGCTTCCCCCCCGGGTCCCCTCGGTGGAGATCGAGGGGATCGGGAGGGTGCGGAGGAGCTCCTTGGACTCGGCGGCCTGCACAAACCCGACCGGCGTTCCGATGACCATGGCCGGGTCCCTCCCATGGTCTATGAGCTCGCAGACGGCGAAAAGGGCCGAGGGTGCATTGCCCACGACGATGATTGCGCCGTCCATGCGCCCTTCGAGGGCATGGAATCCTGCCGCTGTACGGGTTGTCCCCTCACGGGCAGGAGGGGTACCTGCATCCAGGGCGCAGAGAATGGGGCTCCGGTGCCCGGTCTTCAGGATCCCCGCCTGGACCATCCGTATATCGGTGATGATCGTGGCGCCGCCGCGAAGAGCGTCGAGGCCTGCCCCGACAGGATCTCTCCTGAACCTGAGGAGGTCTGCCATGGCGAGATCGCCGACGGCGATGGCGCACCGCTGCCGGATGCGGTCCTCGGGCGTCCTGTCGCCGATGGCTGCACGGGCGATGGCCCTACTCTTCATCGATATCTCCCTCGCGGCCTCGGTCCGCGCGCCCGGGTCAATAAAGGTATTTTCTTTCATATCCCCGGGGCGTGATGATCCATTTCGCATCCTCTCCCCTCCTCCAGATCCTCGTCTCGCGTCCACCGATGATGATCGTCGCATGCATATCCACCTCCCCGATCCTGTCCATCGCCTCCCCGAGTGTGGTGATGGTCTGCGTCTCGCCCTCGCGGAAGGCATCCTTCACGAACCCGACCGGCGTCTTTGGGGGCAGGTGGCGCATCGCAAGGGCGAGTGCGACCGCAAGGTGGTCCCTGCGCCCCCGGCTCCTCGGGTTGTACAGGACCACAGGGACCCCCATCTGGAAGGCAAGGCCGAAACGCCGCTCGATCTCCTCCCAGGGGGTGAGGAGGTCAGAGAGGCTGATCACCACAAAATCGCCGGAGAGGGGCGCACCGAGCCGGGAGGCTGCCGCCGTTGCAGCCGTTACCCCGGGCACCACCTCTACAGGAATATCGAGACCCGAGTGTTCCAGGACCTCGAGCACGATCGATGCCATCCCATAGACGCCGGGATCCCCCCCGCTCACCACCGCAACCGCCCGCGAGCACGCGAGCTCCACGGCCTGCCTGGCCCTCTCCACCTCCTTCCCCATGGAGGAGCGGATGATCTCCTTCCCCGGAAGGAGAGAGGCGATCTGGTCGAGGTAGAGACCGTTCCCGATGATGCAGTCTGCGCCGGCGATGGCATCCCTCGCCCTCCCGGTCATCTGGTCCCGCCCCCCCGGCCCGATCCCGACGATGGAGAGCCTCCCCGTCCCCGGGGAGGATCTTCCCCCCGCGGGAGCGGCACAGTTCCGGTCAGCGTGCGATGGCAAGCGTCACCCCTCCATAGTTCTTCTTCCCGGCCACAAGAACCCCCATCCTTGACAGGGCAAGGGCGCAGGGCTCGGCAACCCCCTTCAGGCCCAGGAGGCCGGCACGGGAGGGGGTCGGCGCCGGCTGGGCACCGATCGCAGCATCGTCCAGGAAGACCAGGTTTCCCCCCAGGGCCTCGACTGCCTGGATGAGCCCCCTCTCGCGGATCTTCCGGACCGTGGTCGCGTAGGCATAGACATCATCAGGGGAGATCCCTCCCGCTGAAAGCCCGTTCCTGATGGCGGGGAGGATGACCTCCTTTGAAAGTCCCCTGCGGCATCCCAGTCCCACGGCATATTCACCGCTCCGCAGGAGGACCGAGACCTTCGGGCCTGCGACGACGATACCCGGCCCTGCAACGGGATAGACCGGTACCTCCCCGTCCAGGATCGCGGCATTCACGGCCCGGGTGGAAGGGGGGTTGAGGACCCCGCACCCCTTCTCATCAGCGATCGCCTCGACGGACATCCTTCCCATGGTCTCGGTCGCGGTCGTGATGACCGGCCGTATCCCGATCTCCCCGAGGGATCTGGCGATCCGGTTTGCCCCGTGGTGCCCACCCGCGATCGGGATAGCCCAGGCGAGGTCGGGGCTCACCACGACCACCGCAGGGTCCTGCCACTTGTCCCTGAGGAGGGGAGCGATCGACCGTACGACGATCCCTGCTGACATCACCGCCACAATCCCGCGGTACATTGTGAAGGCGGACCTGAAGGTATCAGGCCCGTAGGGGATAACATCGGCCCCAAGGTGCCGGCCGATCCTCTCCGCGTTCTTCATGAACCGGGGGAGGGCGATGACGCAGGTTCCGGTCATGGGTAGAGGTGCGACCTCCTGAACCCCGAGCTGCGGGGCTCCACCACCTTCCCGACGATGATCAGGGCCGTTTTGTGGATGCCGGCCTCCTCCGCTCTCTTCCCGATATCAGCGACCGTCCCCCTCACCACCTTCTCGTCATCCCACGACGCATGGTATATCACGGCCGCCGGTGTCTCCGGCGGGCAGCGGAGCTTCACGACGACGTCGGAGATCCTGTCCCCGCCCAGGAAGATGGCCAGGGTCTCCCCGAGGGCCGAGAGGTCCGGGATCCGGTCCTCATCGAGGGTCTTTCCGGCAGGGCGGGTGATGACGAGGGACTCCGAGACCCCCTTGAGGGTGAGCTGTGTCCTGAGCGCTGCGGCTGCTGCGAAGAGGGAGGAGACTCCGGGCACCACCGCGGAGGGAATCCCCCGGTCTTCGAGGGCCAGGATCTGCTCGATCATCGCCCCGTAGAGGGAGGGATCCCCGCTGTGGAGCCGGACCACCTTCTTTCCATCCTTTGCCGCCGTCTCGAGCCGGGAGATGATCTCCTCGTGCGTCATCCCGTGGCTGTCCAGCTTCTCGGCAGCCCGTGACCGTTCCACGAGATCAGGGTTCACCAGGGAACCCGTGTACATGAGCAGGTCGGCGCTCTCGAGGAGCGACAGCCCCTTCACCGTGATGAGGCCGGGATCCCCCGGGCCTGCCCCGACGAAGAAGACCGGATCCATTTCACCGCCTCGCAAAGAGGATGGAGAGGTAGGTGCTCGATTCGGGGAGCTGGTCCCGGTAGACCCGCTGCCCGTCGAGGAACATCCGCTCGATCAGCACGAACTCCCGGAAGCCCTCCTTTGCCAGGCGGGCCGCTTCCTCACGGGGATGCCGCACCTTGAGGAGGATACGGCCTCTCTCCCCGCTCCCGTCCGAGACCATGAATCCACCGGAGAGGGTGATACCGGCAACCGAGGCAAAGGCGGTGATGGCGGAGATCCCCGGGACCGTCGTGCACAGGATCTCAGGGTACCTCTCCTGGATAGCTGCAGCGAGCCGGGAGTAGGTGGAATAGACGTTTGGATCCCCGAGGAGGGCGAAGACCGCGAGGCTTTTCCCTGCCACCTGTGCGATCTTCTCCGCTGACTCCTCGACGGCCTGCTGGACCACCGCCTCGTCATCGCTCATCGGGAAGGGGAGCACCTCGGCATCCCGGTAAGGTGTCACGAGTTTGTGTGCAATGCCCCCGGGGACGAAGACGGCGTCTGCCTCCCTGAGAAGCCGGACTGCCCGGAGAGTGAGGAGTTCGGGATCGCCCGGACCGAGGCCCAGGCCTACGAGCATGGATCCTCACCCCCCACGACGAGGTAGACCGGGTTCCCGGGCACGAACATGGTCCCGCCGGCGAGGTCCCTCGACCGTGCCACCTGGACGAGGAGGGATTCCCGGAAGATCCCGAGTCTCCGCATGGTAGAGACCGCTTCCCCGAGGGTCTCGATCCGGACGCAGGAGACTACCATCCTCCCGGTACCTGCTGCGGCAAGGGCCGCGATGACCGCGGAGATCTGCCGCGAACCACCGATGAACGCCCGGTCAGGGGCGGGGTGGCCGTCAAGAACGCCGGGGGCCTCCCCCTCCAGGAAGCGGATGTTTGCCGCCCCCGCGGCACCTGCCTGCTCCCGGGCGTAGGCGATGGACTCGGGGCGGCGGTCGATGGCATAGACCTCCCGGACAAATGGTGCGGCGGCGATGCTCACCTTGCCCGACCCGCAGCCGATGTCTGCAAAGATCCCGCCAGGGCTGAGGGCGAGCTTCTGGAGAGCAACAGCCAGGACCTCATCGGAGGTGGAACCCGCGGTCGGCTTCATGATCCACAAGTAATTTTGTGTTAAAGTATATTTTATTGATTGACCGGGCGCCCGCAAGGGCGGCCGGTCATGGAGAAGATCGGCATCAGCCGATCTTCGACCGAACCCGGGGACCCGTGGGATGTGCCGGGCATGGGCGTGCTCTGGCCTCAAGGATCCCTGTCTGTCCTCCGAAGATGGACGAATGTCCATCTTCTCCACGCATGGCCACCTACGGTGCACGGGTAGGTCGAAAATGGATTGATATCCATTTTCTCCTCGCACGGCCACCTGACAGTGCCCGTGCGAATCGAGAATCGCCTGTTGGCGATTCTCTCCACGACCGGCCGCCCTCACGGGCGCCCGGTCATAATCCCAAGACCTTTTACCCCTGCAGGGGATATATTGGAGGTATCCTCTAGTATGGCAAGCCCGATATCCACCATCACACCCGAGAGCGAGCGCGCGGAGATCGCGGGATGGGTCCACGAGGTGCGTGACCTCGGGGGCCTCACCTTCTGCCTCATCCGCGATCGGACCGGCATCGTCCAGGTCACCGTGAACCGGAAGAAGGCGCCGGCCCCTGTCCTGGAGGCCCTCTCCCGCCTCTCCCGGGAATCGGTGGTCCGGATCGGGGGGACGGTCAAGGCCATCGCGAAAGCGCCCGGCGGCCGGGAGATCGTCCCCGAACGGTTCGAGATCCTCTCCCCGGCCGAGTCCCCCCTCCCCCTCGACGTGGTGGAGAAGGTGCCCGCCGAGCTCGACACCCGGCTGGACTCCCGGTTCCTGGACCTCCGGAGGCCGCGGGTCGCCGCGGTCTTCCTCATCCGGTCCGCCGTGATGGCTGCGGTCTGGGAGTTCCTCGCCGCACGGGGCTTCGTGAACATCACCACCCCGAAGCTTGTGGCGGCAGCGACCGAGGGGGGGACCGATCTCTTCCCGGTCGCCTACTTCGAGAAGGAGGCATTCCTCAACCAGAGCCCCCAGCTGTACAAGCAGATTATGATGGCCGCAGGGTTCGAGCGGGTCTTCGAGATCGGCCCCATCTTCAGGGCAGAAGAGCACAATACCACGAAGCACCTGAACGAGGCCACGTCCATCGACGTGGAGGTCTCCTTTGCCGACGACCGCGAGGTGATGGACCTCCTCGAGGACCTCATCCTCTTCGTATACGAGCGGGTGGCTGCCACCTGTCGGGATCCCCTCTCATGGCTCGAGCTGCAGCTGGAGGTGCCGAAAAAGCCCTTCCCCCGCCTTGCATATCGGGATGCCATCGGGATCGCGGCGAGGCGCACGGGGGAGCCCCTGAAGTTCGGCGACGACTTCGGGGCCGTTGCAGAGAAGGCGCTCGGGGAGGAGATGGGTGTTCACTACTTCATCGTGGACTGGCCCACGGCGATCAAGCCCTACTATGCCATGCCCCGCGAGGACGACCCCGAACTCTGCAGGGCCTTCGACCTCATGCACCCGCGGATGGAGCTCGCGAGCGGCTCCCAGCGGATCCACCAGCACGATCTCCTCGTCCACCAGATCCGGTCCAAGGGCCTCTCCGCCGACTCCTTCGAGTTCTACCTCCGGCCCTTCCGGTACGGGATGCCCCCCCATGCCGGCTGGGGCCTCGGCGCCGACCGGCTCGTCATGACCATGCTCGATCTCGCGAACATCAGGGAGGCGGTGATCTTCCCCAGGGACCGCCACAGGCTCGTGCCATGATCCTGATCCACAAGGTCCTCCCGACCACGGTCGTGGGGAGCTACCCCGTGGTGAAGACCCCCTCGTTCCGCTCCCTCCTCGATCCCCTGAGGTCCGCGGTCGAGACTGCGGTCACGGACCAGCTCGCTGCGGGGATCGATATCATCTCCGACGGGCAGGTACGGGGCGACATGGTCACCGCGTTCGCATCCAGGCTTCCTGGGATCAAGAAGCAGCAGGTTGTGGGGAAGGTCCTCCCGCCCGACGGGCCAATCACCGTCCCTGACACCCGCTACGCTGTCAGCCGCCACCCATGGGTGAAGGGGATCCTCACGGGGCCTTCCACCCTTGCCCATTCCCTCCAGATCGCGACCCCGATGTACCGCGACAGGGCAGACCTGACCCTGGACCTTGCCCAGGCGCTCGCCTACGAGGCCCGGGCCCTCCAGGAGGCCGGGGTCACCCTGATCCAGATCGACGAGCCGATCTTCTCCACCGGCGCGGCCGATCTCGCGACAGGCGGGCAGGCCCTCCAGATCCTCACCTCCCTCCTCCAGAAACCGGTCTTCCTCCACGTCTGCGGGGGCCTCGTGGGGGTCATCGACGAGATCCTGAAGATGCGGGTCGCCGGCTTCGACTTCGAGTTCGCGGGGAACGGGGTCAACCTCCAGGTCCTCTCGGGGAAGGACCTCGGGGACCGGCTCCTCGGTTTCGGGTGCGTCGACTCGAACGACCCGGCGGTCGAGAAGGTCTCGGTGATCAAAAAAAGGATCCAGGCGGGGGTCGAGGCCTTCGGGCCGGACCGGCTCCTCATCGACCCGGACTGCGGGCTGCGGATGCTCACCCGTGAAGCAGCATTCGGAAAACTGAAGGCGATGGTGGACGCGACCCGGGAGGCGCGGGTGGAGTTTACCGCCGCTACACCACGCGACTCGTCGTGGAGATCTCCAGGCCGTTCTCCATGATCAGAAGGGGGACAGCCCGGTTCGGGACCGCCATCCCCTTGATCTTGTGGATGATGAGGGAGTGCGAGACCTCCACCCCCTCGACCTCGTCGCGGAACTCGAAGACGGTATCCGCCGCACGGTTGATCCGCATCTCCTCGACCGGCGTGTGGATCCCCTTATACACGAGGAAGAGGTAGTTGGACTTCCGCTTCTCGGTATCCTTTGCACAGATGGAGAGGAACTTCATGGCGGTGTCGATCCCATACTTGAGGATGACGCTCGTGAGCGAATCCACGACGACCCGTTCCCCCCGGCCGAGCTCCAGGTACTTCTCGAGGGAGACCGTGCGCGCATCGATCATCCCCGGGAGTGGCTCTGCATCCGTAATGAAGTAGGAGCCGTTCCCGTCCTGCTGCCAGAACTGGCGTGCCAAGAGCTCTATCCCGGAGAGGGCGGTCCCGAAGACCACGATACTCGTCCCTTTCAGGAATCCCCCGGAGAGGACATGGTCAAGGCTGGGTATCCCTGTCGAGCGCTTCTCGGGAGCGGTCTCCGTTGTGTCGGCGGTTACATGCGTACCCCCTGGCATAGCGTATCACGGTGGGATGGACTGGCTCTCCCCATGATGGTGTCATCACGCGCGGTGATAAACCTTGCCGGCAGGTCCCAGGTTCAATCTCACGAAACCTCTTCATCTGCCTCATTTACCCCGGCGGACGCTCCTGTGGGCTTCGCATCCGGCTCGCGCCCGCTGGTTCGGCGTCCCATTCTTGAGAGTAGGGCCTTATCGAGTTGATGGTGGAATCCGGATACTTCCGAAAACCTTCTCCCGGATGTCCCAGTACACGACGGGGGGTGCCCTCGGCGGGGGCAGAAGTCCCCCGAGAGCCCAGCAGTAAAATGATTCTAAAATTGATCGTTGGCCCTCAAGGAAATGAGGTGGGGAAGATTACTGGTACTCCGGCGGCTGGACCTCCTTCGGGAGACCGCCCTTGAAGACCTCCCGCATCCGCCGGTAGTACTCCCGTGAACGCTCGTTCATCGTGGGCCTGACCTTCTTCACAGCCTCGTCAAAGTGGCGTTCCATGACCGTTTCGGCCCCCTCCCGCATGGCCAGCATCCCCGCCTCCCTGCAGACCCCCGCGAGGTCCGATCCGACATACCCATCGGTCTTCGCCGCTATCGCTGTGATGAGGGATTCCCGTACGGGATCGTCCAGAACGAGCTGGTGGGCGGAGAGCAGGTCCATGATCCGCTTTCCCGTCAGGGGATTCTGGATCTCTCCCTCAGGTCTCGGGCGGCCCTCCAGGGATCGTGAGACCTCTTCAAGCCTGATCGGCCTGTCCCTCCCCAGGGATTCCAGGATATCCTCCAGCTCCCCTTCTGTGAGGTGCTGTACACTCCCGACGAGATCATCAAAAGAGGATCCCGCAATCGGCATCCCCCGGATGTGGATGGCGAGGATCCTCCTCCGGTCATCCGCCTGGGGTTCGCCAATGTACACCAGCCGGTCGTACCTGCCCGTCCGGAGGAGCGCCGGGTCCACGATGTCGAGGCGGTTCGTTGCCCCCATCACGACCACGTTCCTCATCTCGAGGAGTCCGTCCATCTCGGTGAGGATCTGGTTGAGCACGCTCTCGATGACATGGGAATCGGTGGCCGCCCCCCGGGCAGGGGCAAGGGCATCGAGCTCGTCGAAGAAGATGATCGAGGGGGCGACCTGCCGCGCCTTCTTGAAGATCTACCGGACGGCCCGCTCGCTCTCCCCGACCCACTTGGAGAGGAGCTGCGGGCCCCGCACGGGGATGAAGTTCGCTCCGCTCTCCGAGGCCACGGCCCTCGCGATGAGGGTCTTCCCTGTCCCCGGCGGGCCGTAGAGGAGGACGCCCTTCGGCGGCTCGATCCCCAGCCGGTCGAACCGGGCCCGCTGGGTGAGGGGGTACTCCACCGCCTCCCGCACCTCCTCCTTCTCGGAGTCGAGGCCTCCCACGTCCTCCCACCGGGTGTGGGGGACCTCCAGGAGGACCTCGCGCATCGCGGACGGGCCGACGTCCCTGAGGGCCTCGCGGAAGTCGCTCGCAAGCACCTCCATCCGGTCCAGGACCTCTGCCGGGATCTCGTCAGCCTCCAGGTCGATGTCCGGGAGATACCTGCGGAGCGCCCGGATCGCACCCTCCCGTGCGAGAGCAGCGAGGTCGGCCCCCACGAAGCCATGGGTCTGCTGGGAGAGCTTGGGGAGCTCCACGTCCTTTGCCACCGGCATCCCCCTCGTGTGGATCTTCAGGATCTCTGAGCGGTCGATCTCGTTCGGGACCCCGATCTCGATCTCCCGGTCGAACCGCCCGGGCCGGCGCAGGGCCGGGTCGATGGCATCCACACGGTTCGTGGCGCCGATGACGACCACCTGCCCCCGCTCCTCCATGCCATCCATCATCGTGAGGAGCTGGGCCACCACCCTGCGCTCGACCTCGCCCGTTACATCCTCCCTGCGGGGGGCAATGGAGTCGAGCTCGTCGATGAAGATGATGGACGGGGTGTTCTGCCGCGCCTCCTCGAAGATCTCGCGCAGCTTCTGCTCGCTCTCGCCATAGTACTTGGAGATGATCTCGGGGCCGGCAATGTGGATGAAATGTGCTCCGCTCTCGTTTGCAACTGCCTTTGCGATCAGGGTCTTCCCGGTGCCCGGCGGGCCGTAGAGGAGGACGCCCTTCGGGGGCTCGATGCCGAGCTTCCGAAAGAGCTCGGGGTGGCGCATGGGGAGCTCGATCGTCTCCCTGACCCGCTGGAGCTCCTCTTTGAGGCCGCCGATGTCCTCGTAGCTCACCTTCTTCAGGCCCTCGAATCCAGCCGCTGGCTTGTCGGAGAACTCGACGTGTGTATTCTTCGTTATGATTACGGCATTCTCGGGCTCCACCGCCACTGCCTTGAAGGCTACAAACTGGGCCTGAATGAAGGGAACGCCAACCGGAATGGGAACGAGGTCGTTCTTCACAACCGGAAAATCAATGAGCCGATTCTTCAGGGCTTGGTAGTTGATGGGGATCTGGCCCGGGAGGTCTTCAGGCGGCGCGAGCGTCACCTTTATGGCATCCACTTGGTTCTCTATTGCTGCAACCTTTACTTTGTCCCCGATGGAGACAACCGCGTTTGCCCTCGTGAAGTTATCGACCCGCACCTTCCCCTGGTTCCAATCCGAGACTATGGAACGCCAGACCTTGGCCACTGTCCGGCGTTTTCCCTCTATATAGACAATATCCCCCGGGGATAGATGGAGATGTTGCATGGTTTCGGGATCGAGTTTGACCCTACCCCCCCCCTGGTCCTCCGGGTACGCGCTGTCGACCTTCAGGAAAACTTCAGGCATCACCTTAAAGGTCATATACGCGGGGATAAAAAGTACTCTTCCGTATGAGGATCCTCCTCTTCGACCCGTTCCACGGCGCCTCCGGGGATATGATCACCGCCGCCCTCCTTCATCTCGGGGCAGACCGGGAAGCGGTCCTCCGGGCCATGGCCTCGGTGGTGAAGGAGCCCATCGTCGAGGAGACCGAGCAGGGCGGGATCCGCGCCCTCCGGGTCAGGACCCGCGCTGAAGCGCGGCCCAGGTCCCTGCAGGAGGTCATGGAGAGGCTCAGGGATGCAGACGGCCCGCCCCCGGCCCTTTCGATGGCAGAGCGGGTTATCCTGCGGCTCCACCGGGCAGAGGAGGAGGTCCATGGCCCGGTCGTCCATTTGCACGAGGTAGGTGCCGACGATGCAATCGCCGATATCATCGGGGCATGCACAGCCCTCCACAGCCTTGGGGTTGAGCAGGTGGCGGTCCTCCCGATCGCCCTGGGAGGTGGGTTCATCCGGGGTTCCCACGGGACCCTGCCGGTCCCTGCCCCGGCCACCGCCGCCATCCTTGCGTCCTCGGATCTGCAGGGACACCCCGGCCCTGATGAGGGCGAGCTCCTCACCCCGACAGGAGCTGCGCTCCTTGCAGAGTTTGCGACCCTCCCGGCCCCTCGCCTCCCCCCCGGGAAGATCCTCTCGGTGGGGTATGGCGCGGGATCCAGGGAGACCGGTCAGGTTCCGAACCTGCTCCGGGTCTTTCTCATGGAGGCGGAGGACCTCAGGACAGACCGTGTCGAGATCCTGGAGACGAACGTGGATGACGTGACCCCCGAGGTCATCGCATACACCCTCTCCAGGCTCATGGCAGCCGGCGCCCGCGATGCCTCCGCCATCCCCTCGGTGATGAAGAAGGGGAGGAGCGGCCACCTCGTCCGGGTCATCTCAGAACCGGCTCTCTCCGGTCCCCTCGCCGCGATCCTCGCGGAGGAGCTCGGCACCCTCGGGATCCGCGTCATCCCGTCGGTCCACCGCCTGATCCTCGAGCGGCACATCATCCGGGTCACGGTCACTATCGGCGGGGTGACCCGTGAGGTCGAGGTGAAGGTCGGGACCATCGGGGGGCGGGTCTCCTCGGTGAAACCGGAGTTCGAGCAGGCCCGGGCATGGGCCGAGGAGACGGGAGTACCGGTGAGGGAGATTCTTCGCAGGGTCGAGGAGGAAGCCTGGCGGATCATCTCCCGGGAGGGCGGGAATGGAAGGTGAGCGGATCTCCACGGGGGTTGCCGCCCTCGACTCCCTCCTCGGAGGCGGCCTCGAGCGGCGGGTCATCACCCAGTTCTACGGTGAGCCCGGGTGCGGGAAGAGCACCCTCACCATCATCGCCGCGGTGGAGCGGCTCCGGGCAGGCGAGTTGGTGATCTACCTTGACACCGAGGGTTTCTCGGTTGAGAGGTTCCGGCAGGTGGCCGGGGAGGGTGCCGGGGACCTGGCCCGGAACCTCTTCCTCTTCGAGCCCCTTGACTTTGAGCAGCAGGGGCTCATGATCGCCGAGTCAGAGCGGTTACTCCAGAAGGGAGGCGTCGGACTCTTCGTCCTCGACTCGGCAACGGCCCTCTACCGGACCGAGCTCACGAGCGGGAAGGAGGCGCAACGGAAACTCGCCCGGCAGATGATCTACCTCCTCGGGCTCGCGAAGCGGTACAACATCCCCATCCTCGTCACGAACCAGGTCTACATGGACGTGAACCGGAACATCGCCAGGGGCCTCGGGGGGACCACCATGGCCCACATCAGCAAGGCCATCGTCCGGCTGGAAGGGTCAGAAGGGATACGGAGGGCGATCCTGGAGAAGCACCGTTCCCGCCCGGCGGGGGGGAGCTTCTCCTTCGAGATGACGGGCGACGGGGTCAGAGCTCGAGAGACCCCGTGAAGACCGTGCGGGCCGGCCCCTCCATCTCGTTCTTCTCTCCGAGCCGGACGGTGAGGGGGCCGCCCGCGGTCTCAACGTGAACGATATCCCCGACCATGCCGAGTTTTCTCGCGACAGCGGCCGAGGCCATGGCCCCCGTGCCGCAGGAGAGGGTCTCAGCCTCCACCCCCCTCTCGTAGGTCCGGATGTGGAGGACGTTCTCCTCCCTCTTCTCGACGAAGTTCACGTTCGCCCCCGAAAGGAACGTGTGGTGGTTGCGGATGGCAGGGGCGAGCTCGGCCATCTCGACGGCGCCGACCTCGTCCACGAAGACGACGGCGTGAGGGACACCGGTGTTCACCGCGTAGACGGTGTACTCCAGGATCTCCTCCTTGTACTCCCCCTCTCCGGTTGCCGGGATCTCGCTCCGGTTGAACTTCGGCGCGGGCATGCCGATGGTCGCCATGAACTCCTCGTCCTCATCGTACTTCGTGGAGACCTGGATCACGCCGGCCAGGGTCTCCACGGGGAAGGAGTCCTTCGAGAAGCCACTGACCATGAGGTACTTATCGTAGCCCTTGTCCACGATATACTTGGCAAGGCAGCGGATCCCGTTCCCGCACATCTCGGCCTCGCTCTCGTCAGGGTTAAATACCCGCATCTTCAGGGGGGCCTTCTCCCCTTTTGAGAGGATGAGCACCCCGTCCGCACCGATGCCGAACCTCCGTTCCGTGTAGAGAGATGCGAACTTCGCCTTCAGCTCCTCGGGGATCAGCTCATGCTCGAACTCATCGACGAGGATGAAGTCGTTCCCGTTCCCCTGCAATTTTGTAAAGACCAGCTCTGCCATACCGAACCTCCTACCCGATCCCCCAGAGCTTGAGGGCACGCTCGAGCTCATAGTGCTGCTTCGCGTGCTCCTCGAGGGGTATCCCTTCCATGAATGCGTCCACCGCCTGGCGCATGGCCATCGCCCCCGCGGCCGTCCCGTCGGGGTGCCCGTGGATCCCGCCACCGGCCTGGAGCACGATATCGGTTCCCAGCGTCTCGAGCTCGGCAAAGACCTTCCCCGGGTGGAGCCCCCCGCTCGAGACCGGAAACACCCTCTTTCTCCCGAAGCACGGCCCGGTGAGGACCGCGTTGTCCCCGAGGACCTCGTCTGCCTCGTGGCTCATCTTCCCCGAGACGGTGCCGGTGTGGAGCTGGTCGCCCCCGAGCCAGCGGACGAGGCGTGCGAAGGGGCGCATCGCGATGCCGTGCTCCTTGTTCCGGGTCATCGCCGCATGCATCGCCCGGTGGACATGAATGGGGACGGTGATGCCCGGGGCATCTCCAAGGGCCTGGAGCGCCCCGAAGCCGGCGATGATGACGTCCACCATCACCATGTTCGCCCCGAGGGTGATCGCTTCCTCGGCCTTCGCCACGATCTTATCGGCCCGGGTGGTGACATTCACGGCATAGAGGACATTCCGCCCGGTCTCCTCCTTCACCTTCCCGAGGCCTGCCATCACCTTCGGCACACGCTCCTTCATGGGGCAGAAGGCCTGGTCGGTGAGGGTCTCGTCGTCCTTGATCAGGTCCACGCCGCCCACGGCCGCCTGGTAGGCCACCTCGGCGGTGTCCTCGGGGGAGAGGCCGACCTTCGGCTTGATGATGGTCCCCACGTGGGGGCGGTTCGTGGTGCCGACGATGGCACGGATGCCCCGGATCCCGAACCTCGGCCCGGGAAAGGGGATCAGGGATTCGGGGAAGTCCATATCCAGGAGCCGGACCGCGGAGAGCTTCTTCAGGCCGAAGAGGTTCCCTGCCACGACCGAGAGGTACTGGGCGACGTTCCCGGGCTCAAAGATCTCGGCCGGGTACCGGATCTTTACGATGTAATGCCCGTCCTCCGGGGTGATCCTGGTCACCTCCCCGTCCAGCCTGCGGACATAATCTGCAGTTGTCCCGATTTTGGTCCAGGTGCCCGTCGTTTCCTCCTCGGCGATCCACCTCGCCGCCTCCTCGGGTGACGTCCCCTTCTCTGGCCTGAAGGAATAGGTCGCAAACACATCCGGCATGCCGATCACACCTGATCTCGGTGGGCTATCTGAAATGTCTTGTGGAACTCCTCGATCGACCAGCCCAGGAACTCGCGGATGATGATGTAGGCGAGGGACGGGGGGATCGCCCCCTCCTCGGTGACGATGAGGTCGATGTATGCAGCGGGGGTCACGTCGAAGACCGGGTTGTGGACGGTGACCCGGGGGAGCCGGGCAGCCTCCGCCGGGGGAAGGATCTCACCGCCTCCCCGCTCCTCGATCTCGACGAGCTCCCCCAGGGTGGTGCGGGGCGCGAACTTGTAGGTCTCGGCCGCGACGATGAAAGGGGTCCGCGCCTCGTGGGCCGCGAGGGCGACCTGCGAGGTGCCGATCTTGTTCACCACGGCCCCGTTCACGGCCACCGCATCGGCCCCGACGAAGACGCGGTCGATCCGGTGCATGAAGTGCCGGACCGCCGAGTCCACGATGAAATGGGTGGGGATGCCTGCGTCGGAGAGGGCCCGGATCGTGAGGAGCCCCTGGTTCCCCGGCCTCACCTCGGTCGCAAAGACCTCGAAGTCCTTCCCCTGCCGCGCCGCCGTGAGGATGCAGGAGAGGGCCGCTTCGGAGTTGCAGTGGGTGAGGACCGTCTCCCCGTCGGAGATATGGTGTGCCCCGATCTCCCCGATCCTCTCCACGGCGCCCTTCGAGGAGCGGATGAACTGGTCCGCTGCCCGGATCAGCCCCTCCCGGGCCTCTTCCAGCTCATCTGCCTCCTCGAGGGGCATCATGACCAGGTGCACGGCGTTCGGGAGGGAGACGGCCGTTGGCCGGGTGGCGAGGAGGAGGGAGGATGCCTCCTCCATCCCCTTCCTGAACTCCGAAAGGTCACGGGCATCGAGGCCGCGGGCATGGGCCCGGAGTGCCTCCACCGCCGCGCGGGCGATCCTCCCCGCTCCCCGGATCTCCATCCTCTTTATCTTCTCTGCAGTCTCACGGACAGACATAGGAACCCGTATTCTCTGTCTTCTCCGGAGCATAGAATGGTTGCGCAGGGCCGTTCCCCTTCCATCGCGGTCGTCTTCGACAGCGCGGGGACCCTGCTCCGGACCTACCGTGTCGTGAAGAACATACCTGCCCAGGAGCTGCTTACCGACGTAGAGACCACCGCGATCACCGCAGCATCGGACGACCGGGCCCTCCTCGTCCTCAATGTCCGTTCCCGGGATGTCATGAAAGCACCCTCGGAACTCCTCCTCTCCGAGTACCTCGGCACCCGCCAGGTGAGCTTCGGGATCTCCTGCGCGAACCGGGTCTTCACCCGCGGGGAGATCGCGGATCTTTTGTATGCCGACCTGACGGCGAAGGTCTCGGACCTCCAGGAGTGCATCCGCGAGGTCTGGGCGCGGTGCCGTCTCGAGGCACTCGTGGTCATCGACAGCGGGGTGATCGTGAACTTCTCCCTGCGGGTCATTGAGTTCACGGTCACCTCGGGCGGGAGGCCCTTTGCCGGCGCTGTGGAGACCATCGAGGAGCTCCAGCGGATGGGCATCGCCACGTACATCGCGTCGGGCGACCGTGCCTCGAAGCTCGAGCGTATCGCGGACCACCTCGGTATCCCCCGCGACCATGTCCACGGCGTGGCAACCCCCACCATCAAGGCGAGGATCGTGGAGGACCTGAAGGAGCAGTACGATCTCGTAGTCATGGTTGGCGACGGGGTCAACGATCTCCCGGCGCTCGAGAGGGCTGATGTGGCCATCCTCACCCTGGAGCAGCCGGGCGAGAAACCCGAGGTGCTCTACCGGGCCGCGGACCATGTGGTGCCCCGGGTCCGGGACGTGGTCACGATCGTGAGGGACCTGGCCCGTCGGAGTTAAACAGGTTCCGGCCCGCCCGTCAATATAAAAGATAATATTAACCCACTGTACAGAGTAAGGGTGAGAGGATGGAGCACGCATGACCCCCCTGATCACGGTCGATCGACTCTCGATGCATTTTGACGGGAAGAAGGCCCTCAGCAACGTGAGCTTCGAGATCGCGGAGGGCGAGATCATGGGGATCATAGGCCGGAGCGGGGCGGGAAAGACGGTGCTCATGCACCTGATGAGGGGTGTGGACCAGCCGCCTACCGGCGGGAAGATCATCTACCACGTGGCCGTCTGTGACCGGTGCGAGAACATCGAGCTCCCGGGCATGGCCGGGAAGCCCTGCCCGGCCTGCAAGGGTACCCTCGTTGCCATGGACGTGGACTTCTGGGACGAGAAGAACGAGGCCGTGAAGCGGCGCATCATGCACCGCACCGCGATGATGTTCCAGCGGACCTTCGCCCTCTACGGGAACGACCGGGTCATCGAGAACGTCCTCCGTGCCCTGGACGATATTAATTATCCCGAGGAGAAGTCCATCAACCGGGCGGCAGATCTCCTGGACCAGGTCCGGCTCTCCCACCGGATGATGCACATCGCCCGGGATCTCTCGGGAGGGGAGAAGCAGAGGGTCGTACTCGCCCGGCAGCTCGCCAAGGAGCCCTTCCTCCTCTTTGCCGACGAGCCGACGGGCACCCTGGACCCGGAGACCGCCCGCCTCGTCCACGACATGCTGAAGACCGCGGCGAAGGAGAACCACATGGGCATGATCGTCACCTCCCACTTCTCCCAGGTGGTCCAGGACGTCGCAGACCGTGCCCTCCTCCTCAACGACGGCGAGATCGCCATGATCGGGTCCCCCGGGGAGGTCATCCAGAAGTTCATGAGCGGCCTCCAGGACCTCGAGCAGTTCGCCCAGCCCAAGGTGGGGAACAAGCTCATGGAAGGAAGGGACATCATCAAGCGCTACATCTCGATGGACCGGGGGGTGGTGAAGGCAGTGAACGGGGTCACCTTCGAGGTGGCAGAGAAGGAGATCTTCGGGATCATCGGGAAGAGCGGCGCCGGCAAGACCACCCTCTCCCGGATCATCGCGGGGATCATGGAACCCACCACCGGCGAGATGAACATCCGGGTCGGGGACGACTGGGTGGACATGACCAAGCCGGGGATCGAGGAGCGGGGCAGGGCGAAGGCCTACATCGGCCTCCTCCACCAGGAGTACGACCTCTACCCCCACCGGACCGTCCTCGACAACCTGACCGATGCCATCGGCCTCGAGTTCCCCAAGGAGCTTGCCGTTCGTAAGGCGATGATCACCCTCCAGATGGCTGGCTTCACCGACGAGAAGGCAAGGGACATCCTGGACCGGCTCCCTGCACAGCTCTCCGAGGGCGAGCGCCACCGGGTCGCGCTTGCACAGGTCCTCATCCGGGAGCCCAGGATCGTCATCCTGGATGAGCCAACGGGGACGATGGACCCCATCACGAAAATCGATGTGAAGCACTCCATCATGCACTCCCGGGACGAGATGGACATGACCTTCATCGTCGTCTCCCATGACATGGACTTCGTGAAGGACATCTGCGACCGCCTCGCCCTCATGCGGGGCGGGAAGATCGTCCAGATGGGGCCGACCGATGAGGTTCTCGCGAGCCTCACGGAAGACGAAAAGGCCATCATGTCCCGGCCTGCGCCCACGGGGTGAATGCCCGTGGAGATCCTCCTGGACGGGAGGAGGCTGGAGGTCCGGGAGGGGACGACCCTTGGCGGTATCCTCGGACCATGGGACAGCCGCCTTGCGGTGGCGGTGATCCGTCCCCGGGCAGCCGAGGCGGCAGAGACCCAGACCGTCCTGCTGACCACCACGAAGGGGGAGGTGGTCGTGGAACTCCTCCGCCCTGAACCGGTGCTTCTCTTTGCCCCGGGCGGAGAGAGAATCCTCAACCTCCACTGGGGGGACCGGTACGCGGCGGCCTTCGGGCCGTTCCAGTCGGATCTCACCCCGGCCCGGGTCCCCCACCAGTACGACCGGGGCGACGTCCTCCTGGGATGCGGGGGGTACGACCCGGCCAGGTCCTACCTCATCTTCTCCCGGATGAACCACCTGGCCGACCATGGGGCGGCCGCCGATGGCGGGGTGATCGGGAGGGTCATCTCGGGGAAGGGGGTCATCGACCGCTGGACTGAAGGGGACCGGATCGAAAAGGCCGAACGGGTCATCACCTGGGCCGATCGCTCGACCTCCTTCACGACCACGGACCCGGGCCTTCCCCTAGAGGACGGGATGCAGGTCGTGACCCATATCTCGGCGCTCGCCCAGGGATATACCCCGGAATCTATCGACATACAGATCGCAGATCTCCTGGAACACCTCCACCTGGCCCTCGCGAAGGGATACTTCAGGGTGGACCGGGCCTCGAGCACCCATATCCGGGACGAGAGCCTCCCCGAACCCCATATCCCGCAGGGGGAGAAGGGGTTCCGGGGCGAGGGGACCCTCACCCTGCGCACCCGGGGCCCGGCCGCGGGCGCGGCCTACATCTACCGGGGCGACGTGGCCGCGAACCCGTCCCATGCCGTGATCGGGCACGTGGTCCATGGGATCGAGCTCGTCCGGGTGGCCGGCCAGGGGGATCTCCTCGCCTTCGGGATCGACCCCGCGAGGATCGACTTCATCGGCCTCCGGGCACCCGAGGCGATGCGGCTCGCCGCGGAACGGGGCCTCTCCGCCTCGGCCGACAACGCGGCCGCGGGCATGGTGGTGGTGGACCAGGAGCCCGGGACGACCCTCGACATGCTCGCGGCAAAGAAGGTGAAGCTCACCACCGCCCCCGAGGAGAAGGTGCTTGCCATCCGGCTCTCCTTAAGTGAAGCCCCCCAGACCTGCCATATCTTCCGGGAGATCACCGGCCTCTCCCGGCACGCCCTGGGGAGGATGCGGCTCTTCTTCAGGTTCGAGGACGTGGTGCTCCTCAAGGCAGGGCTCCGGGAGGGGATGAAGATCCTCCCCGAGCACACCCCCCTGGAGGAGGTCCCACCCTACACCCTGGGGATGACGAACGACTCGCGGAAGGGGGCAGGGACGATCGGCGTGAGGGCGGCGCCACACGGGGAGTTCGGCCCGACCTCCGAGCCCTTCGAGGGGACGAACCTTTTCGGGACCCTCGTCGATACCGGGAAGCTCGCTGGTCTCAGGGAGAAGGATATGGTCTACGTGAAGGAGGTTCCATGAAGCGCTATATCCCGGCCTATGCCGGGACGGTGACGGTCTACATCTTCATCGAGTCCACGGATCTCACCCCCGAGGATATCGCGGTGCGGACCTACGAGATCGCGCCCAGGGCGATGGTGAAGGAGACCTGCTTCGGCCTCCAGGTGACAGGGAAGCCGGAGGAGGTGGACGGGATCGTCGCGAAGATCCGGGCCTTCGACCCCGCCCACATCTTCGTCAAGGACCGGGGGTTCCCGCCCGGCGACCCCCGGCGGTGCCGGGCAAACCTCGGGGGGGCGAGGCCCGGGTTCCATGGCCACGAGTTCGAGCTCTCCCTGATCGGGAACGTCTCCCGGGGCCTTGAGGAGGACCTTCACCCGACGGGGGTTGCGGTGCCGGACGCCACCCACGGCCGCCGCCCTCCCCTCCCAGTTGAGCGGCTGAAGGAGATCATCGAAGAGGAGGAGTCAGCGCATGGTTAAAGTGTTCATCTACCCGACCACGAGCCTGATCCTCTCCGACCTGGTAAAACGGTTCGGCCACGAGCCCCTCGGGTCTGCCCTCGGGATCCGGGAGCGGATCCAGACGGCGGGCTTCGAGTCCCCGCCCCTCCAGATCACCCCCGAGGAGCCGAAGAAGGGGCTGCACTGGGCGGCGGTCGAGGTCCCGAGCGGGGTCCGTGGCAGGATGGCCATCATGGGCCCCCAGATCGATGCGGCAGACGCAGCCATCATCATCAACGACGCCGACCTCGCCTTCGGGTGCATGGGCTGCGCCCGGACGAACGAGCTCCTCATCTACCTCCTCCGGACCAAGGGGATGCCGGTGCTCAACCTCATCTACCCCACCACCGAGGAGGAGGGGATCGCCTTCGTCGCGGCCATCAGGAAGTTCCTCGGCTCGCTCGGGGGTGGGGCCCCATGACCGCGCCGGTCAGGATCGCCCAGCTCTCCTGCGGCCCGGAGTACAGCGGCATCCAGAAGGAGATCAACGATGCGGCGGCCGCGGTAGGGGCAGAGATCTTCTACCCCGAGATCTCCCTGAAGGAGATGCAGCGGGATTACGGGGCCTTTGGGCTCGATATCCGGAGCCCCGACCTGAAGCTCGCCATTGCACGGGCCAAGGCCCTTGTCGAGGGCAGGATCGAGACAGACGGGGTCTTCATCGCCACCTGCTTCCGATGCGCCGAGGGGGCCATCGTCCGGAACGAGCTCCGCCGGTATATCGTCGAGAAGTCGACCCTTCCGGTCGTCTCCTACTCCTTCACCGAGCGGACCACGGCAGGCACCCTCCTCACCCGGATGGAGGCGCTCACCACGATCGCCCGCCGGAGGGCGCTCCTCGCCCGCGAGGTCCAGGAGGGGCTCACCCTCGGGGTGGACTCCGGCTCATCCACAACGAAGGCCGTGGTCATGAGGGACAACCGGATCATCGGGAAGGGGTGGGTCCCCACCACCGAGGTCGCGAAGTCCGCCGAGGAGGCGATCGGGAACGCCCTCTCCGAGGCGGGCGTAAAGCGTGACGAGATCCAGGCGGCTGGGGCGACCGGCTACGGGAGGCACCTCGTCGGTTCGCGGATCAAGGCCGACCTGATCCAGGAGGAACTCACCGTGAACTCCAAGGGCGCGGTCTACCTCGCCGACCACCAGAAGGGGCCCTGCACGGTGATCGACATCGGGGGCATGGACAACAAGGCCATCACCGTCTACGACGGCATCCCCGGGACCTTCACCATGGGCGGGATCTGCGCCGGGGCGAGCGGCCGGTTCCTGGAGATGACGGCGAAGCGGCTCGGGGTCGAGATCACCGAGCTCGGGCCCCTTGCCATGAAGGGGATCTCAAGGAACGTGCCGATGAACTCCTACTGCATCGTCTTCGGGACCCAGTCCCTGGTGAACGCACTCTCCGGGGGCTCGGCGCCGGAGGACGTCGCGGCCGCGGCCTGCCACTCGGTGGCCGAGCAGGTCTTCGAGCAGCAGCTCCAGGAGGTGGAGATCAAGGAGCCGGTGATCATGGTCGGGGGCACCTCCCTCATCGAGGGGCTCGTCCATGCGATGGGCCTCCTCCTCCAGACGAAGATCGTCGTCCCGCCCAACTCCCAGTACATCGGGGCGGTCGGTTCGGCCCTCCTCGCTTCGGGCTTTATCAGGGAGAAGAGATGACGGGGATCGAGGCCTTCACCTCGGACTGCCCTGAGAAGACCGGCGGGGACTACTACGAGAGGATCGCGGCCGACGTCCTCCAGGACATGAACCTCCTCCGGGTCATCTCCAAGCTCCATGTCTCGGTGGACCCGACGGTCCCCCTCTTCATCGTCGTGGGGGTGATCAGGAAACTCCCGGCGATCGTGAAGGTGCATGACTTTGCCTCGTTACAGGTCCAGGGGAACCGGATCACCCTCTCCATCGGGAACGAGTCCTATCTCGCGCCCTTCCTCAAGTTCCTCTGGGACCGGTACGGGAAGGCCAACGTGGAGCAGCCGGACCGGTGGACCGTGGTCCTCACCGTCCCCGAAGGGGGGGCCGAGGGGTTCGAGGACCTCCCGGTCTACGACCCCAGGGAAGACATCTTCCGGGACCTCATGTATGCCATGATCTGCATCCAGCCCGAGGGGTTCAAGGTCAGGAAGGAGGCGTACGTGGACGGGAAGTTCTACTTCGTCGCGAGTGAGGACACCCTCCCCGAGGACGTGGTCGAGCGGCAGGTGAGGGAGAAGTTCGCCCTCATCGGGGAGGAGCTGTGATCCTCGAGCCCATCACCTACAAGGGGGGCCTCTACCGGCACGAGGAGATGGTGGAGCTCATCGAGGACCTGGGGGGCTACATCATCCAGCTTCAGCAGATCGCGGGCGACATCATCATCCTGGCCCTCGTCCCCAAGGAGGATCTTGACCTTGTGCGGGGGATCGCAAAGCCCATCAACGGCCAGGTGACGGTCTCGCCCCTCGTCGGGACCGAGATCGCCGTGGTCTCCATGTCCCTCGAGATCCACCACCTCCCCCACGCCACCTGTGACGTCGCCGAGTACCTCAGGCAGTTCGGGGCAAAGACGAATGTCATCGGCCTCGCACGGGGCTTCGGGAAGAGGATAGCGCAGTTGAACATCGAGGAGCGGGACGTCATCAACGAACACGACTGTGCCATCCTCCTGTACGGAAACTTCGAGGAGTGCATCCGGCATAAGAACCCGAAGATCAGCCGGGGTATCACGGTCCCCATCATCGCGACCGGGGGCCCTGACAAGGAGGCCCTCATGAAGTGCATCGACCCGCCGGTCGAGGGCTATGTCGGGGGACTCGGCCGGCTTGCCCACCGTGCCAAGCGCCCCGAAGAGCTCGCGAAGCTCGAGGAGATGGTCGGGGAGGTGAGCAGGGTCCTCGACCTCCGCAGGACCGAGATATTCAAGGATCCCCTCTCGGTGGCCCCGCCCCGGCTCATGGACCTGATCATCGAGAAGGTGGAGGCCATCCACGAGGTCACCTCCCCGACGCCGATCACCGTCCAGATGGCCGGCCTCAGGGTGAAACTTCCCTACGAGGTCTACGCCGATACCCTCCGGAACCTCGAGCTCGAACAGGGCGTCCGGCTCGGGGACATCGCCGACGTCTCCCCCTCCCGGATGCGCACCTACATCTGGGTGCAGGTCCGGCCCTTCTCCGAGACGAAGGTCATGGTCTGACCCGGGAAGGGGAAGCATTAGGTTCTCCCGGATGCAACGGTTTTTAAGAGAATGGAGTTCCCGAGAGGCCGGGAACCCTGACCCTTGGTGATACCATGACCTTCGAAGAGACCCTCTCATCCATCGTTAAGCGCGGAACCCCTGCCATATCGAAGGAGTGGCTCGAACAGATCCAGGACGAGGACGGCCGGATCCCCTTCATCTTCCAGCGCATGGCCGAGCGCCCCGAGGTCCTCATCTCCCACCTCCTGTACAAGGGGGCGGTCACTCAGACCTCGACCCTCAACCCCAAGAACGTGGAACTGATCTCCATGGCCGTCGGGGCCGCCCTCCAGTGCAGCCACTGCGTGGAGTACCACATGCAGGCGGCCATCAAGAGAGGGGCGACCCGGGAGGAGATCCTGGAGGTTATACTCATCGCCGGACTTCTCGCGAACTCGGTTGTCCTCGCCGAAGCCTACCGGGTGATGGATGCGCAGCTCCCGGAATGCGGGGGTTCGTGCGACACGAACGGGGTACCGGAGAAAGGGACGGGGAAGAAGTAACTGCGCTCATCAATCCGGAATTTCTCCACTTTTCACGTAAAGATTCAGGTAATTCTGATTTTTCAGAAAACTTTAAACCATCAGAAAATAAAGAATATGATCAGGTTCTCATGACAAAGAAGAAGGACGACGGGCCGGTATGCATCCCCTGTGCCTCTCCGTCGGGGTGCAGGGTCGAAGCTATTCTTGGGGTGGACGAGCGGGGGCAGATGGTGCTCCCGAAGGACGTTCGGGAGAGGGCAGGGATCCAGACCGGGGAGAAGCTCGCCCTGATCAGCTGCGAGAAGGACGGCAGGGTCTGCTGCCTTGCCCTGATGAAGGCTGGGGACCTGAGCGGGATGGTCAGGGGTATCCTCGGCCCGCTCCTCGGGGAGAAGGAGTAAGGGGGAAGGCAATCCATGAAGGATTCCATGAAAGAGGAAGCGGGCTGTTGCGCTTCTAGCACGGGTATCTTAGAGAAGGACAAACCGTCGCCGGCATCCCCGTGCACGTGCGCCGTTGGAGGTTCGACAGCGGGGCAGCCCTCCTGCTGCCCACCGACGGGTGATGTGCAACAGACCCCCATTCGCACGACCACGAGCGAAATCACCCTCTCGCACCGGCTTGACCATTTTCTCGCCCGCTGGGGGGTGAACCGGATGGGGCACACCGTGGAGCCGGGGCTGTACCCGCTCGGCAACCCCACGCCGGATTCCGATGTCTTCGTCTCGGCGAATTACAGCCTGAGCTTCGATGCGCTCAGGTCGGCCCTCGCCGGAAGGGACGCGTATATCCTGGTCCTTGACACCAAGGGGATAAATGTCTGGTGCGCCGCCGGAAAAGGCACCTTCGGCACCGATGAACTCGTCCGGCGTATACAATCCTCAGGCCTTTCCGGTATCGTCCGCCACCGGAAACTCATCCTCCCCCAGCTCTCTGCACCCGGCGTCTCGTGGCCTGACGTGTTACGCCGGTCGGGGTTTCTGGTCGAGTACGGGCCGGTGCGGGCCCGGGACCTTCCCGAATACCTGGAGAACCGCAAGGCAATACCGTCGATGAGGAGGGTGGAGTTTCCCATCCGGGATAGGTTAGTGCTTATCCCGGTGGAGCTGGTGATGGCCTTCAAATTCATGGTCATACCGGCAATCGTCCTTGGGTTCCTGGTGAGCTGGTTGATCGCGGCAGAGCTCGTACTCGCGGTACTCACCGGTACAGTCCTCTTCCCTATCCTTCTCCCGTGGCTGCCGACGAAGGATTTAAGCACGAAGGGGTTGATCCTGGGGTTTTTGGTGATGACTCCCACCGCAATTCTCGGAGCAGGTGCTTTCGCGCCCTTCCAGCTCGCTGTGGCGGCGGCGACACTCCTCATCTTCCCGCCCATCACCGCATATCTTGCCCTCAACTTCACCGGCTCGACACCATTCACCTCCCGGACCGGCGTGAAAAAAGAGATATTCCGGTACGTACCTGGCATGGCAGCCATGGCAGGTTCCGGGGCTGTCGTCGCGATTATCACCGGGGCGCTCCGCATCCTCGGGGTGATCTGATGTTCGATTCCTACCAGGAGAACACCCTCAGGTATTACCCGGAACGGTGCATCAACTGCAAACGCTGCACGCAGGTCTGCCCCCACGCGGTCTTCGCAGAAGGGGAAGCCCGTGCTGAACTTGCAAAGCCGTCGGAGTGCATGGAATGCGGGGCATGTGCTCTGAACTGCCCGACGCAGGCGATCGAGGTCCAGAGCGGGGTCGGGTGCGCCTGGGCGATGATCAATGCCGCCCTCCGGGGCGGGGACATGGAAAGCTGCTAATGTGGGGGCCCTGATGCTTCCTGCTGCGGAGGGGAGAAGGAGAAAGAGAAGACGCCTTGCTGCGGGGCGAAATAAATGGAGGAACCCGGAAAGGGACTCCCGTTCCTTGACAGGTACCTCACCCTCTGGATCTTCCTTGCCATGGCGGCGGGGATCGGGATCGGGTACTTCTACCCCGCCGTTCCAGGCGTGATCACCTCGCTCTCCGTCGGGACGACCTCGATCCCCATCGCGGTCGGCCTGATCCTGATGATGTACCCTCCCCTTGCAAAAGTCCGGTACGAGGAGATCGGGAATGTATTCAGGGACACGAGGGTCCTTGGACTCGCGCTCCTGTTGAACTGGATCATCGCCCCGCTCCTGATGTTCGCCCTCGCGGTAGCTACGCTTCGGGACCTCCCGTCCTTCATGTACGGGCTGATCCTCGTCGGGATCGCACCCTGCATCGCGATGGTGATCATCTGGATCGAACTCGCCGGCGGGAATCGCGAATACTGCGCGACATTCGTCGGCCTGAACTCGATCATCCAGGTCCTCTTTTACTCGCTCTATGCATATGTCCTGATCAGCCTCCTCCCGGGGGTTCTGGGGATCGCCTCAGGAACAGCGGTGAATGTCACAATCGCGGAGATCGCGGTGAGCGTCTTCATCTACCTCGGCATCCCCTTCCTTGCAGGGATCATCACCCGGTTCAGCCTCATCAGGATGCGATCAAAGGCCTGGTACGAACAGACGTTCATCCCCCGCATCTCCCCGATCACGCTCATCGCCCTGCTCTTTACTATCGTCGTCATGTTCTCGCTCAAGGGCGAATACATCGTCAGTGTCCCGTTCGATGTGGTTCGGGTGGCGATACCCCTCGTCTTTTACTTCCTGATCATGTTCTTCCTTGCCTTTTACATCGCGTACAGGTCAGGGATCGACTACCAGAGGTCTGCCACCCTCTCCTTCACGGCCGCATCGAACAACTTCGAACTGGCCATTGCGGTTGCGATCGGGGTATTTGGCATCAATTCGGGAGAGGCGTTCGCGACCGTCATCGGGCCTCTCATCGAGGTCCCGGTGCTCATCGGCCTCGTAAATGTGGCTCTCTACCTGAAAACGAGATGGTACCGGGGGCGAAGCTCCGATTCCGCACCCGCAGGTTGCACATGACCCCGGGCCGGGAACCCGGTGGCCAACGGGGAGGAATCCAGGCGGATCTCATGGCATCAACCGCCGCGTACCTCCCCAGCCTGGAAGGATGGGAGGGTAACGACAGAAAATTCCCGAAATCACCGGAATCTTCATTGGCCTTGCCGCTCTAAAAAAAGAATAAGAGAGAGGGATCCGGATGAAGAACCCCCGAGACAGGAATTTCCTCCAGAGGATCTCGCAGACGCGAAGAGATCTCATCTTCCTCCTCCTCCTCTCGATCCTTGTCCTCTCCCTCTCGATTGCATTCAACCTTCCGCACTACATCGTCATGTATATCGAGCGGTTCAACTCGACGCCGCTCGACGACCTTATCACGCTTTCCATCGTCCTCGTCTTTGCCCTTGCGGTCTTCTCGTACCGCCGGTGGCAGGAGCTGGAAAGGGAGATCCGGGAACGCAGGGGTATGGAGCAGGCCGTCCTCTCGGCAAACACCCGGCTCCAGCTCCTGAACGATATTACCCGCCATGACGTCATCAACAGCCTGACCGGGCTGCTTCTCCTCCTGCAACGTTCCGAATCGAAGGCCGTTGATCCTGAGATCTCTGCAACCATCAGGAAGGAGAAGGAGATCGCAGAGCTGATCCACCGCCAGATCGCGTTTACCAAGGACTACCAGGAGATCGGCCTTCGGAAACCGGAGTGGCAGAATGTCGAGGATATCATCACGAAGGCCTGGATCGGGCATAAGATCGGGTCGGCCAGGATCGATATCGGGATCCGTGACCTCGAGATCTTCGCCGATCTCCTCCTCGAGAAGGTCTTTTACAACCTCATCGACAACGCCCTCAGGTACGGCGGACCGGCCATGACAACCATCCGGTTCACCGCACATCCGGAGAACGACTCCATGGTGATAGTCTGCGAGGATGACGGGCTGGGCATCCCCGCCGAGGCAAAGAAGAACCTCTTCAGGAGGGGGTTCGGACAGAACACGGGGTACGGTCTCTTCATGATCAGGGAGATCCTCTCCATCTCCGGCCTCACCATCACCGAGAACAGCAAGCCGGGCAGCGGGGCACGGTTCGAGATCCTGGTGCCGAAAGGGCTGTACAGAGGTACAGGCGCCGGAGTTTAAACGGGAAAAAGGAGTTGTCCCGGTAGTCCTTCTCAGACGAGGGCCTGATCCCCCTACCTCACCACCACATCTGCTTCCGCGTCGAAGGGGTTCGTCCGCATCGCGAGGGAGAAGAGGTACGGGTGGTGCTCCTTCAGGTGCTCCATGGAGTCGAGCCACTGGAGGGCGAGGGGCCGGTAGACCCTCTCCGTGTCGGTGACCAGGTGGGCATGGTCCGAGGGGGGGATAGCGGAGAGGTCACCGCGCCGGAGGAGCTCGTCGGCGAGGTGGAAGACCGCCTGGAGGAGGCTCGTGAAGGTGTCGTCCTCGAAGAGGACCGGGTTCTCCATGAGGGCGAGGAGGAAAGGGCGCTTCTCCCTGAGGAACCTCCTCATCCCATCGAGGTCAATCCTCATGCCATCGATATGGTAGCCATATGCCATGAGCTTCTTCCGGACCCTCCCGAACTCGGCATCGGTCCAGGTACCCCGTACGAGGAGATCCCTCCGGATACCTCCTCCCTCCGGATCGAGCCTGGCGAGGGTGCCGAGCATCTCGGTCCCGAACTCCGAGAAGAAGACCCCGAGGATCATGTTCACCTTCCGCCGGCGCTCCCGGGTCTCCGACCGCCCCACGAGGATCTCGATGGCATTTGCAAAGACCGCGATGAAGGAGCCGACGCCGGCGAGGATCAGGAAGATGGCGAGCGCCCTCCCCGCGGGGGTCTTCGGGGCGATATCCCCGTACCCGACCGTCGCTATGGTCGCGACGACATAGTAGACCGCATCCAGGGGAGAGAGCCCCTCGATGGCCATGGAACCGATGACCCCGGCGAGGCAGGCGAGGACGAGGATGGTCGCGTAGATGCGGATGGGGGAGACCGATGCCATGGGGAGAGTGATCGGCGAGAAGGGAGATAAAACCGCCGTTCGACGTTCCTGACCCCTGATGATCGTTAAGGATCCCCGACGATTCCCGGGAATCTCTTCGTAACCCAGGGGTTTCTTCGGATCCCTCGGGAAACCTCGGGAATCTAAAAAAAAGACGGGGAGGGAATCTTCCCGCGCCCGGCCGGTATCTCTTTTTACCAGACCTCGGCGAAGGCCGTGTTCGTGTAGATGTCCTCAAGCCGTGCCTTGTGGGAGGTCTCCATCTTGGCGAGGGAGTCGAACATCTTCTTCATCTCCGCGTCTTTGGAGGCCGCGGAGAGCCCCTTGTACAGCTCCATGGCGTCCTCCTCCTTCTTGATGGCAAGCTTCAGGCCGTCCAGCGGCTTCATGTCGATGGTGACTGTCGGGCGCTCGATGGTCTTCGAGACCTTGTAATCCCTTGACTCGTCGAAGTGGAGCTCCTTCATGGGTTTCATCAGGAGCCCCTCCAGGAACTCGCGGTGCTTCGTCTCCTCGCCGGCGAGCTCCTTGAAGGTTGACTTCAGTGCTGCGTCCTTCACCTTTTCGAAAACGCTCCGGTAGAAGACATAGGACTCGACTTCCTTGCTGATGGCATTCTGGATAATCTTCTTGTACTCCTCTGGCTTCATGCGATAACCTCCTTGCTGGTAATTGGTTAATTGAACCCGATATAAATAAGTTCCTTATTGCGTCGATAAACGGCCGGTATTGGATAAAAACCGCAGAAAAAGGGCATATTGCATCAGGGCCGATGCATGGTCCGGGCGCAGTGCCGGGGCATCCTCTTCGAATTCGGGCCAGGAATCCCGTCCCCGTCCGATCAGAGGAATTTCTGGAGGATCACGACGTCGAAGGGCTTCCCGAACTTGGTGCCGACGGTCCTGATCCTCCCGCAGATCGAGAACCCGTTCTTTCTGTGGAACCGGATGCTCTTCCTGTTCCGCGACGACACCCGGGCGACGAGGCTCGTCATCCCCAGTTCCCTCGCCCGCTCCTCGATGACCCCGATGAGGCGGGTCCCCGTGCCCCGGCCCGTGAATCCGGGAGAGATGAAGTACGAGACCTCCCCCGCTGCCATGAGGTTCGGGAAGGGGTACAGGGGCCGGACCAGGCCGAAGCCAATGAGCTTCCCGCCCTCCTCCACCGCGTAGGCGCCATAGTCCTCCGCCTGCTCCAGGAGCTGGTGGACGAACTGCCCGCTCACCTCCCGATCGGGGAAGGCAGCGAAGCTCTTCCTTATATAATGGTTGAAGATCCGGGTGATCTCCGGGGTGTCATCCCGGGTTATCGGGCGGATCGTGACCTCGCTCATGAATCTGTGTCCCCACGGATCCTTTGCCCCGGCCGGAAGGGCGGGATCCTGCTAGAGCTCAAGGATCTCCGCCTCCAGCCGTCCGGTCTCGAGTACTGCAATCGTTCCCTTCCCTGTCAGGTAGCCGCAGACCTCCCCGGGGTTCACCACCAGGGTATCCCCGCGGAGAGAGATCGCCGGGCCATGGCTGTGCCCATGGACCACGACATCGAAGATCCCTGCCCCTACGATCTCCCCGAGAGAATCGGGCTCGTGGCCGTGGAGGAGGGCGATCGACCTCCCGTCTGCCTGCCTGACCGTGAAGCAACCGTGGATCTCCACGTTCCCCGACTCCCTTGCCCTCGCGGCGAGGAGGGCACGGTCCCCGTCGTTGTTCCCGAAGACACCGATGCACGGGCAGGAGAGGGCCGCGAGCCTCGGGATGACGAAAGGGGAGACGAAGTCCCCCGCATGGAGGACGAGATCCGGTGAGAGCCCGTTGAGCCTCGCGACAGCCCTCTCCACCATGGGGAGGTTGTCGTGGGTGTCCGAGAGGATACCGATGCGCATCTTTCACCGGTGAGGGATAGTCTGCGGCCGAGAAATAGATATGGTGTTCCCAGGGTCAGGAAGGGGCGGGAGAACCTCATCAGGCTTGGGTGAGATGCATGAAGGCCGATCCGGATATCCTCATCTCTTCTCTCAGATGACCCCCTCCATCTCCGATCTTCGGGCGTAATAGACCCCTACCATGTGGTGGGGATGGTAGCGCTCCTTCGCCTCCCGGAGGCCGGGCACCCCGAGGTCGCTCTCCCGGTTGATGAAGGGGAAGCGTTCCCTGAGGAGGAGGGCGGTCTCATGGTTGATGGCACGGTAGATCCCTTCGCAGTCGGGGAGCCCCTTCTCGAAGTGCACAACCGCGGTCTCGGGGTTCAGCTCCTGGAAGATCGCCATGGCCCCGATCCGGGTATCGACCCTGATGAGGAGGCCCGAGAGGCCGAGGATCTCCCGGTGGGCGAGGCTCGTGAGGATGGCCTCCCTCTCGTTCGAGAGCACCGGGTCAGTCTCGCAGTCCCTCCAGTCGCACCAGCGTTCGAGGAACTCCCTGACCTCACCGAGGTTCTCCTCCCCCAGGGGCTCGGTGGTATAGGAGCAGCGGCGGTGGAACCGGTTCAGCTGGTGCCGGATCTTCAGGTACGGTTTCCCGGGGAGGTCGGCGAGATCCGAGGACCTGTACACGTACTCGAAGAACCCACGGTAGGGGTGAAGGAGGAGGCCAGGATAGATCTCCTGGAGGTAATTCCTGTCATCGCCGTTGAAGACCACGAAGGGTGTGCTCCCTCCGGCCTCCTGGGAGAGGCGGATCACCTCCCGTACGATCCCCGGATCCCGGGGGCCGATCGGGAACCGGAACCGGGTCTCGCCATTCACCGTGCTCGAGAGGATAAGGTGTTCACCCGCGACGGCCTTCCGGTAATGGGCGTAATGGTTCCAGGAGACCATGTTCGCGAAGCTGTTGTCGCTGTGGACCTGGGGGAACCGCCGGTACCGGGCCTCGAAGAGCTCCCGGTCCTCAAGGGTCACGGGAGAGAAGTCGTCAGCGGTGAGCATCCCCCCCTCCTCCCCGGTACATCATGGGGAGATCGCCTTCATCGATCCCGAAGCCGTGCCCCCGGTAGAAGTCGCCGGTCCCCCCCTCGGCGATGAGGGCGATCCAGCCGATCCCGTGCTCCCGGCATACCGCGAGGATCTTATGGAGGATGGCCTTTCCGATCCCCTTCCCCCTGAATTCGGGGAGGACGACCAGGTCATGGATGTAGGCGTCCGATACCCCGTCGGAGATGGCCCTCCCCATCCCTACAGCCTTCCCGGACTTCCTCTCAACAGCGACGATAAAGACGAATGATCCCCGGATGAGATCCCCTATCCCGGCGGGGTCGTCCCTTCCGTCCTCCCACCAGCCGGCCGAGCGGTAGAGCGAGACGATCTCCCCGGTGTCCCATGATGTGACCACCCTCACATCCACCCCGGTCTCCCCTGCCACGAATCCCTCATCCATCCTTGCCGGGTCCTGGAGGCCTCTCCCAACCCCCGGGTTCATCCTGTACCATGGGACAGAAGGGCCTCATATACCCATGGGAAGGCCCGGCATGGGAGAGGTCCGGAGGTGCCGCGTTGTCGCCTCCGGATCCGAATCTTTATCCCCCGTCCCCGCGATAACCGGGCAGTGGGATACATGGCAACCAAGAATTTCTGGCTCGCGGTCATCGTCGGGGCTATCGTGATGTTCCTCCTCTCCTTCCTCCCCCTCATCGGCCCCCTGATCGGGGGGTTCGTGGCAGGGCTCATCGCCCGGGGAAATACCAAGAACGGGGCTAAGGCAGGCTTTGCGGCAGGCATCATCGGGGGCCTTCTCACAGCTACCATCCTTATCGTCGGCTTCCCTGGCCTCAGTGGGGTCTTCAACCGGGCGCTGGCAGAAATCGTTGTCCGCGCCGGGTTCGACATCAAAATCAGTATTATCCCAATCTGCCTCTATCATGGCCTCCTGGGCCTAATGGGCGGAGCCGTCGGTGCGGCTCTCGTGAAGGGTTAGGCACCCCCCCCTCGCCACGCTTTATACCTATCCGCATGCATTCTGTACTCAATGTGCGGAATTGCCGGCCAGGTGTCGGTCACCGGCGCACGGGCGGATGAGCAACTCCTCGCCGCCATGTCGGCCCGGATCAGGCACCGCGGCCCGGACGGGGAGGGGATATACCTCGACGGGCCGGTAGGCCTCGCCCACCGGCGCCTTGCCATCATCGATCTCACCGATACGGCGAAGCAGCCCATGACGAACGAGGACGGGACCCTCTGGCTCGTCTTCAACGGGGAGATCTACAACTTCATCGAGCTGCGGGAGGAGCTCGCCGGGAAGGGCCACACCTTCCGGTCGGACGGGGATACCGAGGTGATCCTCCATGCCTACGAGGAATGGGGGAGGGAATGCCTCTCGAGGCTCAATGGGATGTGGGCCTTCGCACTCTGGGACTCGAGGAAGCAGGAGCTCTTCTGCGCACGGGACCGGTTCGGGATCAAGCCTTTCTACTATGCACGTGCAGGGGACAGGATCCTCTTTGCCTCGGAGATCAAGGCCCTCCTCGCCCACCCGGATATCGGGAGAGAGCCCGATGATCCTCTCCTCCTGGCCTTCCTTGCCTGGGGGGTCCTCGATCACACGGGAGGGACCATGTTCGAGGGCGTCCGCCAGCTCCAGCCGGCGCACCGGATCACCTTCAGTCGGTCGGGTGCGGGCACCCCGGAACAGTACTGGGACGTTGCAATGAACCCCGATGCCGGCCATCCCTGGCCCGAGGAGGACGAGAGGGCCTCCGCGGCGTTCCGGGACCTTCTCACGGATGCCGTCAGGATCCACCTCCGGAGCGATGTGCCGGTCGGGACCTGCCTCTCGGGTGGGATCGACTCCTCGACCCTCGCGGTCATGATCAACCGGCTCATCCGCGCCGAGGCGCCCCGGAGCGTGGGGGATCGCCAGAAGACCTTCTCCGTCGTTTTTCCCGATCCACGGTTTAACGAGGGGGCGTACATCGACCAGGTGGTGGCTGCGGCCGAAGTGGACGCAAAGAGGATCACCGTAGAGCCCGACGAGATACTGCGGGACCTCCCCCGCCTGCTCAGCATGCAGGACGAACCCTTCGGCTCCCTCTCCATCTATGCCCAGTACCGGGTGATGGAGCTCGCCTCCCGGTCCGTGAAGGTGGTCCTCGACGGCCAGGGTGCGGACGAGCAGCTCGGCGGCTACCTTGCGTACCAGGGGAGCTACCTCAGGGGACTTGTCCATGACCTGCACCTCTCCACCGCCCTCTCCGAAGCGGCGGGGAGCTACCGGCACCACAGCGGGTTCTTCAGGGACGCCCTCGGCCAGGTCCTCGTCAGGAGCGAGAGGCGATCCCTCCTCAGGGGGGACGTCCCCCCCGTATCACGCTATACGGGGAGCCTCGACGAGGTCCTGAAGCGCGAGATCCTTTCCACCAACCTCCCTGCCCTCCTCCACTGGGAGGACCGGAACTCCATGGCCTTCTCCATCGAGTCCCGGGTCCCGTACCTGGATCACCGGGTGGTCGAGTTCCTGGCCGCGCTCCCCCTCCACCAGAAGATCCGGAACGGCGTCACGAAGTACATCCTCCGGAGGGCGATCAAGGGACTGGTCCCCGAGGCGATCCGGTGCAGGATGGACAAGATGGGTTTCGTCACCCCCGAGGAGGTCTGGATGAAGGAGGGCCTCCGGCCCTTTGTCCTCGCGATCCTCACCTCCCCAAGCTTCCGGGCACGGAAGTACTGGGACGCGGACAGGGTGCTCGCAAGCTACAACGACTACTTTGAGGGGAGATCAGCCTACTCTCCGGAGATCTGGCGGATCGTCTGCACCGAGCTCTGGCTCCGGATGATGTTCGATGCCAGGGAATAGCTATGTACAGCCACATTCCTCATAAGGAAGTGTTCTGACCAATCATGCAACCTGAGTATAACCGAAGAGAGTTCCGTATAAAACCGTGAACAACCAGGAATGTCGGTCTATTTCTTCTCCTTCGATCGCCTCTTTAAACTATCCATCGCCCATTCGGCGTCCTTGATTCCGGCCCGCTCGAGTGCACCGAGAAACAGGAGGGCTTCCCGGCGAAGGTCTCCGTCCTTTGATGTGGATGCAATGGAATAGAGGTGATGAGCCCTCCTGTCGCTCCATTCCCTCCTCTGGTCATCCATCCTCTCATTTCCCCCCGCAATGAGAAGGCATATTCTATATCCTTTATATATAAAACTTTTTAAAAGCTGTTCTCTCAGCGGACGGGGATAGCTTAATCCCTTCCTTCCTCCCCGGTTTCTTGTGGATCTCGTCATCGGGACGGCCGGGGACCGCGACTTCTCCATCGACGCCCAGCACCTCGTCACCGGCCGCACCTGCATCATCGCCCAGTCGGGGGCCGGGAAGAGCTGGGCGATCGCGGTCCTCTGCGAGAGGCTGTGTGCCGCCGGCATCGGCTTTGTCATCGTGGATACCGAGGGGGAGTACTTCTCACTCAAGCAGAGGTACCCGGTACTCTGGGTCGGGTCAGATGAACGGTGCGACGAGGATATCGAACGGGTGAACCTCAGAGACTTTATGCTCAGGGCCGTGGTGAACGGCACCGCGGTCGTCTTCGATGTATCGGAGACCGATATGCGGGAGAGGGTGGCAGCGCTCGCCGAGATCCTCTACGATATCGCGTCGGCCCACAAGATCCCCTACCTCCTCATCCTCGAGGAGGCGGACAAGTTCATCCCCCAGGCGAAGGAATCGATCAAGAAGATCGAGGAGATCTCCCGCCGGGGGAGGAAGCGGGGCCTGGGTCTCCTGGTCGCCACCCAGCGGCCCTCCTTTGTGACAAAGAACGTCCTCTCCCAGTGCAACAACCAGGTCATCGGGAAGCTCTCCATAGAGAACGACCTCAGGGCCGTTGACCTCTTCTTCGGCTCCCGGACCGAGCTCGAGGAGCTCGCAACCCTCCAGCCCGGCGAGTTCTTTGTCATGGGAGGGTTTGTCCGGAAGAAGACGAGGATCAGGTTTGCGGTCAGGGAGACCGAGCACCGGGGCGAAACCCCCGAGCTATCCCGGAGAAAGAGTGTTTCCCTGACGGCACGCGGGGCAGGATCTCCCCCCGCTCCCGCCGTATCCCCGTCACAGGAAGCCGGCCCGTCGCATGCCGGGGCAGCACCTCTCCCGGCCGGCCTCCCCGGACCTGCACCCGCCATCACCCGCGAGCAGGCGATCGCCATCGCCGAGAAGCGGCGCAGGCGGGGGGCGATCCTCGGCCTGGGAAAGAACCGGCTGGTCTCGATGGAGCTCGTCACCTGGCCGGTCGCCCGGGTGGAGGTGAAGTACCATGGGGGGCTCTTCGGGAGAACCGTCAGGCATGCCACCTTCCTCCTCGATGCCGTCCACGGGGGCCTGTGCCGTATCCACCGCGGGTTCTCCATCCGGGCGGGCTTCTCCGAGGTGATCGGTCTCCCTGCCGATGCGATCCGCGTCCTCCACCTCTTGCCTCTCACGGGTGCGACCCCGGCCGAGGTGGAGTTGCTCTCGGCACTCCCCCGGGAAGCGGTCACGACGGCCCTCGCGGCACTCCAGGAACGGAGGATGGTCACCGAGGCTGGCCGGGCCGGACAGGCGAGGATCTTCATCCCCCTCCTCTCGAAGAGGCTCCCTGCCGTCGGAAACCTGAAGGGCGACTGCGACCTGCCCCTCCGGCCGGGGACAGGGCCGTCGCTGGATGTGAAGGTCACCGAGGGGCAGATCAGGGGGGTACTCAAGGGGATCGAGCCTACCGCTGAGGTCATCTCCTTCTCCCTTATTGGTTACCCGCTCTACGAGCTGGTCTTCTCCGACGGGGGCCGGGAGAAGCGGATCTACCTCGATGCCATCACCGGGAAAGAGGCGGCCGGCGCGAGGCCCCTCTAAAAAAATAGGCGCGGAACGGGTTCCGGGCCCGCCGACCAGCCCACTTTCGCCCGGGAGACCACTATCCTTTAGTACCGGAAGCAAGATACAGAAGAATTGGCAACAGATATCGCCCGGAACTTCGGGGGGACGAATCCCCGCGGCCGGCGCGGTGTCTGCTGAAGTCTTGGTACATACCAAGGTGAACACACTACCATGGAAGATTCAGGCGAAGACGGAGACCCTGGGCCTCATAGCTCTTTTAAGACCGTGAGCACGGTAGCAATCCCGGCCCGCAGTATCGTTATCCAGACCGTTCAAGCCCAGAAACCCTACGATTACCGTGACAGGGCCGGCAGGGTGAACAAGGGCAAGGCAGGGGACACCCATGTGCATGTCCTCTCCGAGAAGGGAGAGGGCGCCTGCCACATCACCTGGCTCGAGCGGGGCTGGAGGAGCAAGAGGCTCTCGAACAACTTCATGAAGGCGCTCCACTACGGGCAGCGCCTGGAACAGGCCATACGGATGAGGAACGGCAGCCTCTCCCCCGAGGTGATCGACCGGGACCTTATCCGGAGGGTCGTGTAACCTTCCAGCCAATCCCACATTTTTTCGCAGAACCGATGTTCTAGAAAATCCCTTGGATTTTCGCTGAACCTTGGTGTTCAAGATAGATTCTGGTTTTTCGAAGAACGGTAGTTCCAGAAAATCCTTTGGTTTTTCGAAGAACGGTAGTTCGAGAACAACCCAGTGTTGTTCGAGTTCCCTAGTTCTTCTGTTCTTTCCCGCCGAGCTCATCGGGTACGATGGTTATCTGGATCTTTTCGGCTCTCCTGAGGACCGAGAGGACCGAGGTTGCATTGATCTTCTCTTCGGTGAGGATCCGGTGGAGATCGTCCACAGAGGCTATCGCCCTCCCGTCCATCTCAAGGATGATATCACCACCTGTCAGGCCGGAGGCCTGCGCCGGGCTCCCGTCCTCCACCGATACCACGAGCACCCCGGTCTCCCTCTCGATTCCGAGGGCGACGGCAGCCTTCCTGGGGATGGGTGCGTTCTGCCCGACAACCCCGATGTAGCTCCTGCGGATCTTCCCGTCGCGGACGAGCCGGGAGGCGACGAAGGTCGCGATCTTCGAGGGGATGGCGAAGCAGAGCCCCTGGGCGGGCATCACCATCGCGGTGTTCACCCCGATGACCTCCCCCCGGGAGGTGACCAGCGGCCCGCCCGAGTTCCCGGGGTTCAGCGCCGCATCGGTCTGGATGATATCCTCGATGAGCCTCCCCGAGCCGGCACGGAGGGAGCGCCCCCGGCCGCTCACGACTCCCGAGGTAATGGTGCACTGGAGCCCGTAGGGGTTCCCGATGGCGACGACGAGCTGGCCGACCCTGATGGCGTCCGAGTCCCCGAACGGGGCATACGGGAGGCCGGCGCCGTCGATCTGGAGCACGGCTAGGTCCGTGTGGGGGTCGTCGCCGGCGACCCGGGCCTGGAACTGCGACCCGTCCTGGAGGGTGACGCCGATGCTCTTCGCGTTGTGGACGACGTGGCTGTTCGTCAGGATGAACCCGTCGGGAGTGAAGACGAAGCCGGAACCGGTCCACAGCCCCTGCCCGCGGAACCGGCGGCGGAGGCCGCCATTCCCTTCGGGCTGGGCGACGATGTTTACCACCGAGGGGCTCACCTTCTCCACGGCGGAGATGACCGCCCGGGAGTAAGCGTCGAGGAGGTCCTCTTCTGATGTGCCGGGCTCGTCGGGGTGTGTGATGACTGTTGTGACTTCTTTTTGCGGGGAATCTGATGTTGAACCTGACATGGTAACCTCTGGGGAAATTTTGTGAGAATGATGCTGGAAGGCTTTCCCGATTTCAGACTGGGTAGCCTTATCCTAACCAGAGGTTAGTGTGGCAAGGGGATAAAGGTGGTGGGTCTTGGTTTTGATACGTTAACGGTTGATCGGGTACTCAAGCGGTTGGTGATACGTGGCGGTTGATTAAAGAAAAAGAGTTCAATTATTTGTTAAATTTTCTGGTTCTGATAAAAAGAGAGAGAACATTTATGAAGGATTCACAAAATGATAACTACCCCAAATTATTGCAATCAAACCAATGAGTGAGAAAACGAAAATCAAAGCATTACCACCAATAGTTTTTTCATCCAGCATCCTAATCATTGCAATAACAGCTATACCGGTCAATAATCCACCAGCAATAATTATACCAGCAAGGAACGTCCTTTGAGATAGTACGTTCATATATAAAACTCTAACTCACTATTTATAACGTTTTCAATCTCGATAATCAGATAGTGAAGTGACATCGTGACCGGACAGATTACGGGAATGTGACTCGAACGGTTGAACGGAACATTCCGGGAGCGCACGAAGGTACTCAGGAGCCTTGACAGTAGTATTGGAGCGCAGGAGTTCGTGACCGGGATGCAGGTGTATTACAACTACATCAGGCCGCACTAGGGGATCGGTGGATTGACACCGGCTCAGATGGCGAATATCCCCATTGATCTGATGGGGAACCGGTGGGAAAAGATGATCGGATTGGCAATAAAATAAGATATTATTTTTTATTAGGGTTATATGTTGATCCTTTAATCTCAGATAATTCTGTTATTTGATAATTATAACGGAATTCTTTCGCTGTTCGTTCCTTTTGTAAATCTCCTTGAGTTAGTGTTGAGCAAGATCCATGAGAAACAGCATCCTTCATTTTCGCTCACCTATAGGTATGATTTGTGGATTCAACTCCCTGAGATAATAATGTTTCCTTCTTACCCACTTAAATCCCTCGTGTTTCGTTATCGCCGCGAGTTCTATAGGCCCTCCAACTGTAGTGGCCCCTGATGCGTATTTAAAAAACTTCTCTGTTAGGTCGACAAAATATTCAGCCAGGTTTATTGCATCTTGGATTGGCATAGACGCGACAACAAATTTCATATTGAACCTTTGCTCGATTAGTGATAAAATCGTTTTAATTTTATCTTCCTCGATACCAACTTCCTTTAAAACATCTCCAATTCTCGGATCATAACCGTTATAAATTCTTATTAATGGGTTTGTTTGTCCACCCCACAGAATGCCGACTTCATTATTTGGACAACAATTTATTGGGGGGACACACGTGCCATTAACCATTTCCAGTCTCCATATCTCCGGATTTTGGGATTTTAGTGACTTCTCAATAGAGTATCCGCCAATCAAGAATCCTAATAATGTATTGGGATCTTCCACACCTCTGAACTCTTTTTCGTAGTGCCTACCAAAAATAAAATTCTTAAATTCCTCGATTACATCTTTTAAAGAATAATTGTCTTTATCGATCTTTTGCGATATTTCTGCCCTAAAATCTTTAACAAGTGTCTCTATTGATGCATTTCCAATACTACCGATTCCCCATGTAACAGCTCCTATAGGGAGATCTTTTCGTAAATTGAAGATTTTATTCGCATTATCATAGACGTTATAAACAAGCATCTGGCCGCTGGCAGGATCTTTACTTATCAATGAACTGGCACTATCTGTTGCCAATATCACCCCATCGTTAATTTTTAAAATCATTGCAATTGTCATAAAGTGTAATTGATCTCTGTGGAAAGATAAAAAGATCATATCAACCGCGATGTATCATTTCCCTTCATGCATATCGATCAACCGCGAACGCATCAGAACCTGGGTCTTTAACGGATGCGGATATTTTAATTCGAAAAGGACGAGCTATTGCTTCCTACTAATTAATGGAAAACATAATTTGCCTAATATTCGCTAGATGGTTTTTACAATGGGTATCGGCAAGTCATTCTCTAAAAACGTATCTCTAATAGTATCAATTTCATGATTTACGTTATCAATAATGAACTGACATTTGTCAATATCATTCACAGAAATCTGTATTCTGGGCCTTGTAAATTTTAAACTGAGTATATTCATATGAGCAATCCATATTGTCCTTGCTGTCTCACCAAATGAATCTTTAATTATCTCGTAAACATCTTTTGGGCATTTCGGGTAACAAATTTCACAGGCGTCCATTAAACGAAAAATTGCGGAAATCAGTCTCAGTCTGACATTTTCGTGTTCTTTAGGAACACTTTCAATTGGATACCGTGCCCTGTGTGCTTTAACTATGTACTTCAAACAAATTGCATATCTTGCAGTCAGATCTTTAACCAGATTTATATTACTCAAAAAGAGGTCAGCCGAAACTTCATGATGTTTTTCCCGATCAACAATACAACCAATATCATGAAGCCATGCTGCGAGATAAAGTAGTAACGCCTCATCTTGAGTTAATTCGATTTCCCAATTTTTTATAAACTCGTTCAAATTATCGATTATATGTATAGTATGATCAATCCCATGTGAAGAAAAATCTGGCAAATTACGCGAGAGGAATATCAAAAATGGCTCAGAATAATATTCTACATGATAGATTAATCTTCTCTGATCGGGAGTATTACTTAGCAAAGAATAATCTGGTGTCCTCATCGTGTTCTGCCTTGAAAAATTTATTAATTATCTTTCCAATAATGCTCGTATAGATCTTTTATCCTATTTTTAT